>Ga0182736_1000004_pt1 | contig 832773 bp, 694 predicted proteins | sample eDN5th30CKraftBY_FD_128882 | JGI IMG/M metagenome (GOLD analysis project Ga0182736, IMG submission 128882) | Enriched backyard soil microbial communities from Emeryville, California, USA - eDNA 5th pass 30_C Kraft BY (version 2) (version 2) | ecosystem: Environmental > Terrestrial > Soil >...
ACTGCATCAAGTGCAAGTACACCGACTGCGTCGAGGTCTGTCCGGTCGACTGCTTCCACGAAGGCGCCAACTTCCTCGTGATCGATCCGGAGGAGTGCATCGACTGCACGCTCTGCGAGCCGGAGTGTCCGGCCAACGCGATCTATCCCGAAGACGACGTACCGGCCGGGCAGGAGCCGTTCATCGCGCTCAACGCCGAGCTCGCCAAGGGCTGGCCGGTCATCACCGAACGTCGCGAGCCGCTCGATGACGCCAAGGACTGGGACGGCAAGCCCGACAAGCTGCCGCTGCTCGAACGCTGATTCACGACGGCCGTCGTGCGCGGCCGCGCGATCGCCGCCGCATGGCGCCGACGTCCCACTTCACGGCATGACCGGCAGATGCGTGAGGCGCGTCGTGCGCGGCATTCGAAACAGATCCTGCCAGCTGTCGCCGCGACACGGGCACGCGTTCGCGAACGCTGCCTGACCGCCAGCACCAACCAGCAACGAACGCCACGACGTCCGCCACGCGTCGCGACGGCTGCGATCGATTCGGGGAGACCGCGCGAGCCTGGATGCTCGCGCGGTCTTCAGTACGCCGTGCCGCGCGGTACGCGCCTGCGTACGCTCAGGACAGACGCTGGCGCAGCGTCTCGAGGACCTGGCGGGCGGCCTCACGGCCGGCCTCGTCGTCGGCACCCTCGATGCGGACGCGGCTGCCCTCGCCTTCCTCGCCGACGTGGACCTTCAGGCGGACCGGCGCCGAGACCGTGCCCTTGGCCTTGCCGAACGTGATCGCACGCTTGAACCAGCCGGGCTTGCTGACGACTTCGCCGGCGGTCTCGATCTCGTAGCTGGCGCCGGCCTCGTCGCGCGCGACGATCGTCGCGGCACCCGAGCGCTCCAGCGCCAGACCGACGCGGCGCCAGGTATTGGCGGGCGCATCGGCGACCAGCAGCCCTTCGCCGCCGAGCGCGACGCCCGGCGCCGATGGCACGGTGGCCGAGTCCTGCGGCGAGCCGGTCGGCGGCGCACCGAGCACGAGCGCGCCATCCGCGCGCCGCACCGATCCGGCCGGATCCGACGGCGCCGAGCGCACTTCCGGAATCACCATCGCACCGGAGTTGGCAGGCGCATCCAGATCAGGCGGCACCTCGAGCGGCCGGCTCTCGACGGCCCGCTTGTATTCGTCCTTGGCGCTGTCGCGCGAGAAGTACTTGCATCCGCCCGCCAGCAACAGCAGCGGCAGGATCATCAGCAGCGCAATCGATCGTTTCACGGTTCGGGTTCCTGTAGCGCAAGGACTCAAGCGGTGGCCCGCTGCGGTTCGGCGAGCCCGACCGCTGCCAGGACCGCTTCGGCCTGGGGATGATGGACGGCCGACAGCCGGACCAGCGGCAGGCGGAGTTCGGCGCTGCCGAGGCCGAGCCGCGCCAGACACCACTTGACCGGAATCGGATTGGGTTCGGCGCCGAGCAGCGTGTACAGATCGCCCAGGCGCGCATCGAGCGCGAGGGCATGTTCGTGCTGACGCGCCGCGCAGGCCCCGGCCAGCGCCTGCATCGCGGCCGGCGCGACGTTGGCGGCGACCGAGATCACGCCGTCGGCACCGGCCAGCATCGCGCGCGCGAAGCTCGGATCGTCGCCGGACAGCACGGCGAAACCGTGCGCCGGCCGGATCGCCAGCAGACGCGCCATGCGCTCGGGCTCGCTGCGCGCCTCCTTGATGCCGACGATGCGCTCGTGACCGAGCAGGCGCTCGACGGTCTCGGGCAGCAGGTCGCAGGCGGTGCGGCTCGGCACGTTGTAGAGCACGATCGGCAGACCGCCGTGTTCGGCGACCTCGACGAAATGGCGATACAGGCCTTCCTGGGTCGGCCGCACGTACGGCGGCGTGACCACGAGCGCGGCGTCGGCGCCGGCCGCGGCCGCGCGACGGGTCTGCTCGATCGTCTTGCGCGTCGACTGCTGGCCGGTACCGGCCAGCACCGGCACGCGACCGGCGCTGCGCGCGACCGCGCAGGCGACCAGGTCGGCGAATTCGGCGTCGTCGAGCATCGCCGCCTCGCCGGTCGAGCCGGCCGCGACGAGCGCACGCGTGCCGCCGTCGATCTGGTAGTCGATCAGACGGCCGAACGCATCGACATCGACGGGAAAGCCGTCCTGGCTGCGGAACGGCGTCGCCAGCGCGCAGATACTGCCGGAGAGGTTCAAGACGGGTGCAGACGCATCGTAAGGAATCGCTCGATAGTACCGGCTGCGCCGGCCGCCAGTCCATCCTGCGCAGCGTCGCGCCTGGCTCCGTCAGCGGCCGTTCACAGCACCGTCGAGGCCGCTCCACGACCCGCCGTGCGGCCCGGTTGCGGCTGTAGGAGGCGGCCAGTATGCTGGCCCGGACGCCGCTTCGGTACAGCGCCCGCACCGGCAGCCGCACCGGTCTTCGCGAGACGAGCAGGAAGGCAGACTTTGAGCGAAACCGCACCGCGTCCCTCTTCCAGCGACAACTTCCTGCTGATCCACGCGTTCGGCAAACCGGCCGGATCGCCGCTGCTGGCGATCAGCAAGCGCATCGCCGATGCCGGCTGCAATCTCGCCGAAGCGCGCGTGTCGGCGCTCGGCAGCGAGCTGTGCGTGCTCGCACTCGCGCAGGGTTCCTGGGACGCGATCGCCAAGCTCGAGAATGCACTGGCGCGGCTCGACCGCGACGGCGACCTGCGCCTCGGCCACTTCCGCACCAATGCCCATCAGCCGCAGCCGACGCTGCTGCCGTACGTGATCGAGGTGATCGCCGCCGACAAGCCCGGCGTGCTGTTCCAGCTGGCCGAGTTCTTCGCCGGACGCAGCATCTCGATCGAGCAGCTGCATTCCTCGCGCTATCGCGCGATGCAGACCGGTGCGGACATGTTCTCGGCGCAGATCACGATCGGCATTCCGAACACGATGCACATCGCGGCGCTGCGCGACGACTTCCTCGAGTTCTGTGACGGCCTCAATCTCGACGCGATCATGGATCCGATGAAGTTCTGATATGCAGTCACGCGCGGCGCCTCAAGACGATCGAAGCACGAACCGGAGCGAGCCCGGATGATCGAGATCGGCGTATCGGTTCCCGATCTCGAAGGAACGATCCAGGACGGCTCGACGCTGCGGCTGCGTGACCTGCGCGGCCAACATGTGGCGCTGTATTTCTACCCGAAGGACAACACCGCCGGCTGCACGCGCCAGGCCGAGGACCTGCGCGACCTGCATGCCGAGCTGACGCGCGCCGGCTGCGTCGTCGTCGGGGTCTCGCGCGATTCGGTCGCCAGCCACCGACGCTTCGCCGACAAGCATGCGCTGCCGTTCGCGCTGGTCGCCGACACCGACGAGAGCTGGTGCCGCGCGTTCGACGTGATCCACGAGAAGACGCTGTACGGCAGGCGCTATCTGGGCGTCGTGCGCAGCACGTTCCTGATCGCACCGGACGGGACGCTGGCCGCGGCCTGGCGCAACGTCAAGGTGCCCGGCCATGCGGCCGCCGTGCTGGACCACCTGGCCCGCGCGTGAGAGCACACCGTACCCCCGCTTCCCGCGCGCGGCACGCCGCGCGACGCTCCGCCCTCCCCCGTCCCCGCATCGAGAGCCTGGCATGACCCGAGGCAAGCGCATCTACGTGCTCGACACCAACGTGCTGATGCACGATCCGACCTCGCTGTTCCGCTTCGAGGAGCACGACGTCTTCATTCCGATGACCGTGCTCGAAGAGCTCGACGCGGCGAAGAAGGGCACCTCCGAAGTCTCGCGCAACGCGCGTCAGGTCAGCCGCTTCATCAACGAGCTGATCGAGCACGGCAAGGGCGGCGGCATCGCCGAAGGGCTCGACCTCAATCTGCCGCAGGGCATCCGGCTCGAGCGCGGCAAGCAGGCCGGCCGGCTCTATTTCGAGATCCGTTCGATCGAGAACGGCGCCGACGGCGGCGGCCGCAAGCGCGGACTGCCGGACAATCTGATCCTGGCGTCAGTCCTGCACCTGCGCGAGCAGCGCCCGAAGACGCCGGTGATCCTGGTCACCAAGGACATCAACCTGCGGATCAAGGCCTCGATCTTCGGCGTGGCCGCGGAGGACTACGAGAACGACCGCGCGCTCGACGACTTCAGCCTGCTCTACGCCGGCCATACCGAGCTGCCGCGCGACTTCTGGGACCGCCACGCCGAAGTGCGCTCCTGGTCCGAGCGCGGGCACACCTACTACGAGGTGAAGTGCCGCAAGGACGAGCAGTGGCATCCGCACGAATGCCTCTATCTGCCCGGCGACGACGAGATGGAGATGCGCGTGCTGCGCCTCGACAACAAGAAGGCGACGCTGCAGATCCTCGACGACTACGTCAACGGATCGCATTCGGTCTGGGGCATCCACGCGCGCAACCGCGAGCAGAACTTCGCGCTGAATCTGCTGATGGATCCGGACGTCGACTTCGTCAGCCTGCTCGGCACCGCCGGCAGCGGCAAGACGCTGCTGGCGCTGGCCGCCGGTCTCGCGCAGACGATGGACCAGCAGCGCTACCGCGAGATCATCATGACGCGCGCGACGGTCTCGGTCGGCGAGGACATCGGCTTCCTGCCCGGCACCGAGGAGGAGAAGATGACGCCGTGGATGGGCGCGCTGACCGACAATCTCGAGGTGCTGACCAATCCGCAGGAAGGCGGCTCGTGGGGACGCGCCGCGACCAACGATCTGCTGGCCTCGCGGATCAAGATCCGTTCGATGAACTTCATGCGCGGCCGCACGTTCCAGAACCGCTACGTGATCATCGACGAGGCCCAGAACCTCACGCCCAAGCAGATGAAGACGCTGATCACGCGTGCCGGCCCGGGCTGCAAGATGGTCTGCCTCGGCAACGTCGAGCAGATCGACACGCCGTACCTGACCGAGACCACCTCCGGCCTGACCTACACGGTGGACCGGTTCAAGACCTGGGAGCACAGCGGCCACATCACGCTGCGGCGCGGCGAGCGCTCGCGGCTGGCCGATCGCGCATCGGAAATGCTCTGACGCTGAACCGCACGACACGAGGGCGCCACGGACGGCGCCTGCGCCAGGCGGTCATCGAATCGATCGTGAAGGTGTCGCGTCGCGGAGGTGTCGCCGTCGATCCGACGACGACGCGTCGTCAGAAGTGCAGCGCCCAGAGCGCCTCGAACTCGACGCGGCTCGCCGAGGACAGGCTGCGATGCGTCGGCAGGCCCAGGATGTACGGCTGCGGCGCATAGTTGGCGACGAAGGCCATGCGCGAGTTGGAACCGGTCGGCCGTGCCCAGCCGAGCGAGACCGCATAGTCGGCGACGTCCGGCTCGAGCGCGCGGCGCAGCAGATCCGACGTCGGCTCCGGCTGCTGGCGCGTCGAATAGCGCAACTGCACCTCGCCGATCAGACGGTTCCGCCAGGTCGAGCCGATGCTGTAGACGGTCAGATCACGCCACGCGAACGTGGGGCTGAGTCCATCGCCGAGCAGCGCGAGCACGCGGTTCGGCAGGCCGTTGCTGGTGAACGGCGTGACGCCGCTGTAGAGGATGCGGTCGATGCCGAGGTCGAAGCTCAGCGACGGCACCAGCGCGTAGGACAGGCCGAGGCTCGCCTGCGCCGGGATGTCGAACTGGCCCGGATCGGAGTACACGCCGCGGTAGTTCGAGAACGCGTCCATGTTGACGCGCGTCTGATAGCCGGCGCTCCACTCGAAGCGCTCGCCGAGCCGGTACGCCGCATCGACGCGCACGCCGCTGCCGGACGACGTCTCGCCGGCTGCCCAGCTCGGCGGGTGGTAGAGACTCTGTCCGTCGAGCAGACCGAGGCCCGGACTCGCGAAACGCTGGTACGCCAGCAGCGCCGATACGCCGACGGCGCCGTCGTTGCCGACGCGGAACGTCATCGACGGCGCAACCACGGTGCGTTCGAGACCGGACTGCGGAAGATCGATCAGGCGCTGCCCGGCCGGTGTCGGTCGCGCCGCGGTCTCCGATACGGTGCCGGTGGCGACCGACAGCGACAGACGCGCCGTCGACGAGGAAGCGCCGACCAGTGCCGGGAACAGCGAAGGACGGACGGTGACCAGTGCATCGGTCACGCGAGGAATGGAGGCTTCGGCCGTGGGCACCACGGCCCACGAAAAGCGCGGTGTCACACTCGCGAATGCGTAGCTGCGCCAGCGGTCGAGCGCGGAGTCGGCGCGCCCGCCCGCATCGGATGCCGCTGCGGCATCCGGATCGACCGGCGAAGCGGCCTGCGCAAAAGAAAGGGGGAGCGCCAGTGCGATACTGAGCGCTCCCGCCAATCTGCCTGTAGTCGCTGTTACCCGCTGCATTGCCCTGTGCTGCGGTCCCTGGAGTGTGAGTGCTGTTGCGGCTTGAAGCGAGACCATTATGGGAAAAACGCAACAGCGTGTCAACTACGCAACACGCCGCGTCTTTCCGCGGAACTCGTTGAGGTGCGGACAGAAAAATCCGACCGTGACGATGCCGCCCGGCGATCCCCCGCCACCGCCCCACCCGACCTGTTGCCGGAACACAACATGACCCGACCTGCTTCCCGCCGCACCCTCCGTGCGCCCCCCGCCGTCCTGACGATCGCCGGCTCCGATTCGGGCGGCGGCGCCGGCATCCAGGCCGACCTCAAGACCTTCGCCGCCTTCGGCGCGCACGGTCTGTGCGCGATCACGGCCGTCACCGCGCAGAACACCCGGGCGGTGTCGGCGATCCAGCAGATCTCGGTCGAGCTGCTGCGCGGACAGATCGATGCGGTCTTCGACGACTTCGCGGTCGCGGCAGTCAAGATCGGCATGCTCGGCAGCGCGACCGCGGTCCGCACGGTCGCCGCAGCGCTCGAGGAGCGCCCCTCGGTGCCGGTCGTCCTCGACCCGGTCATGGTCGCGACCAGCGGTGCCGCGCTCGCCGGCACGACGATGACCGCGGCACTGCAGCGCCACCTGCTCGGCCGCGCCGATCTGCTGACGCCGAACCTGCCCGAAGCCGAGCGCCTGCTCGGCTCCGCGATCGTCGACCGCCGCGGCATGCGCGAGGCGGCCCGCGCGCTGCGCGCGCTGGGCTGCCGGGCCGTGCTGCTGAAGGGCGGCCATCTGCCGGGCCGCCGGATCGGCGATCTGCTGCTCGACGACGACGGCGAGTCCTGGTTCGAGCATGCGCGCCTGCCCGGGGAAGGCCACGGCACCGGCTGCACGCTGGCCGCCGCGGTCGCCGCCGGCCTGGCCTGGAAACGTCCGCTCGGCGCGGCGGTCGCCGGCGCGATCGACTACGTCCATCGCGCGTTCGCGGCCGGGTACCGGCCCGGCCGAGGCCGACTGGTCGTGCTCGACCACACCGTCCAGGTCCCGTCGGTCGATTGATCGGCTTATGATCGGTCCGTTTCGCCGCATCCGAGCGCGCTGTACAGGAGATTGCCGCATGTCATCGTTCTTTTCGCGTCGCGTCCGGCATCTGCCCGGCCTGTTCGCCTGGCTGGCGATGCCGCTCGCCGCAGTGGCCGCCCAGCCCGAGCAGCTGTCGCTCGGCGGCAGCGCGCCGTCCAAGACGGCCGCCCCGCTCGCCGTGCCGCCGCCGCAGCTGACCGGCACGATCGCCGTGGTCGAGACGGACGGCAGCGTCGCGCTGCAGTGCCGCGACGTGCCGAACCTGCAGGCGCGCGCGACCTTCCTGGAGCGCGCCGAGCGGCGCCGGCTTCAGGAACAGGAGAACGCACGGTGATCGCCCGGACCACGATCGGCCGGCTCGGCTGGGCCCTGGCGGCGCTGACGGCGCTGCCGGTCGCGGCCGCACCGACGATACCGCTGTCGTCCGGCACGCCGGCCGCGTTCACGCTGCAGGGCGGTTCGTTCACGACCTCCTACTACATCGACGTGCCGGCCAACATCGCGCAGGGCACGCAGCTCAGACTGCAGCTCTCGGGCACCGGCGCGGCCGACGCGGACCTGTTCGTGCGCTACGGCACACCGTTCGCCGACCGCTCGCTGCACGGCGCGAACGCGGATTTCGACCTGTTCCGCCGCTACGCGCACTACGCCGCGATCAGCGGCACCTCGACCGAGTCGATCGTCGTGCGCGCCTCGAGCCAGCAGCCGCTGCGACCGGGCCGCTGGCACATCGCCATCGTCAACCTGTCGCAGCCCTCGACGCAGCTCAGCCTGACCGCGACGCTGCAATCGGCCGCGACCGACGGCGGCATCCAGCTCGAGTTCCCGACCGCGACCAGCGGCACCTGCAGCGGCGCGCCGTGGAACGACAGCACGCCGGCGACGCCGACCGGCGGCAATCCGGGTAGCACGCTCGGCCAGCAGCGGCGCAATGCGATGCAGCGCGCCGCGGAGCTGCTGGCCGCGCAGATCAAGACGCCGGCGCCGATCCGCATCCGCGCCTGCTGGCGCGATCTGGAGGCCAGCGCGACGCGCGCGGTGCTGGCGCAGGCCGGGCCGACCAATCTGACGCTGCACGACGTCGACGCGCCGGCACCGTGGCTGCCGAACCGCTACAGCTGGTACGCGATCGCGGCGGCCTCGCGCCTGGCCGGCACCAGCGCCTGCGGCGTCGTCGGCGGCGCCTGCACGCAGCCGGACATCGTCGCCACGTTCAATTCGCGGATCGGCGCCAGTGACGTGCTCGGCGGCCGCACGTTCGACTACGGCTACACGCCGGCCGGCACCGGCACGAACTTCGACTTCATCTCGATCACGATGCACGAGATCGCGCACGGCCTGGGCTTCCTCGGCCTGGTCAACATCGACGCGGCCGACGGTCCGCTCGGCGCGCGCTTCTCGGGCGAGGGCGCGACCGGCTACTCGGGCACCGGCTACAACGACGTCTACGGCGAGAACACGGCGATCCTCGACGCCAACGCGGCGAGCTGGAAGCCGTTCCTCGACGCCGGCACCAGCGACGCCGAACGCGCCGCCGCACTGGTATCGGGCAACGGCCTGCGCTGGTGGGGACCGGCGGCGGTCGCCTCGCCGCTGAACAATCTCGGCGCACAGCCGCCGCCGTTCAACCTGCCGATGCTGTACGCGCCGTGCACCGGCTCGCCGTGCGCGCCGCAGGGCGGATCGACGCTGTCGCATCTGGTACAGGCCGGCGACCTGATGAACGCGAGCTACCAGATACCCGGACCACGCACGCTCGGCCTCGCCAAGCCGATGCTCGACGCGGTCGGCTGGAGCGACGCGGGCGCGGCGGCGCCGGCGTTCACGCGGCCGATGTCGAGCTGGTGGTTCGACCGCAACCACAGCGGTCACGGCCTGGACCTGCAGCTGGCGCGCCGCGACGCCAATCTCGGCGATGTCTACAACGCGATCTTCTATACGTTCGACGCGGCGGGCCGCCCCGAGATCTACATCTCCACCGGCAACCTCGTCGACGGCGTGTTCGTCGGCGGCCGCGACCAGAACGGCAACGGCATGCAGCGCATGCGCTACGACGCCGCGACGCGGACCTCGGTGCTCGACGGCTCGGTCGGCGGCGATCTGATCATCGACTTCAACGGCGCGGCATCGGCACCGGCCTGCCGCAGCGTCGCGCACGCGGCACCGCAGCTGGGCCTCATGAGCTGGCGCGTCGGCACCAGTCGCGGCCAGTGGTGCATCGAGCCGCTGGTCACGCCCGATTCGCATCCGACGCCGGATCTGAGCGGCCAGTGGTACGGCGGCAACGACAGCGGCTGGGGCATCGGCACGCAGATGGTCCGCCGCGGCGGCGCGGCGCCGTTCTCGACCAACCTGATCTACTACCCCGCCGACGCCAGCGGCACGTTGCGCTGGGGCGCGGCCGACTTCGAGAGCTATGCGCCGGGCGCGACGACGACGGTGTACTCGGTCACCGGCTATTGCCGCACCTGCACGCCGGTGGCCACGACGTTCACGGCGATCGGCTCGCTGAGCCTGACGCTGACCGAGGCGACCGTCGGCGGCCAGCCGACAGGCGTCAACCGCGCGAGCTTCACGCTGAACTTCCCGGGCGCGGGCTATACGTTCTCGCGCACGAACGCGCCGATCACGCTGCTGACGCTGCCGGCCGGCGGCCAGTAGGGACATCGCCTCGCGGACGGAATCTCGATTCCGTCCGCGAGGCCGGCGTGCTTCAACCGCCCAGACGGGCGGCGATCGCCTTGGCGAAGTCGGCGGTGTTGCCGACGCCGCCGAGGTCGGGCGTCAGATGGTCCTGCGCGATGATCGTCTCGCGGATCGCGTCGCGCACGCGCGCGGCGGCCTCGATCTGGCCGAGATGGCCGAGCATCTGCACCGCGCCGAGCAGCAGCGCGCACGGATTGGCGATGCCCTTGCCGGCGATGTCCGGCGCCGAGCCGTGGACGGCCTCGAAGATCGCCGCCTCGGTGCCGATGTTGGCGCCGGGCGCGAGCCCGAGTCCGCCGACCAGGCCCGCGCACAGGTCCGAGATGATGTCGCCGAACAGATTCGTCGTGACGATCACGTCGAACTGCTGCGGGTTCATGACCAGCTGCATGCAGGTGTTGTCGACGATCATCTCGTTGCAGACGATGTCCGGATACTCGGCGGCGACCTCGCGGCCGACCTTCAGGAACAGGCCGGAGGTGGTCTTCATGATGTTGGCCTTGTGGACCAGCGTCACCTTCTTGCGCCGCTCGCGCCGTGCCAGCTCGAACGCGTAGCGGATGATGCGCTCGGACCCGTGGCGCGTGATGCGGATCATGCCGTGCGCGATCTGACCGTCCTCGGACAGCGTCTGGCCTTCCGACCCATAGGCGCCTTCGGTGTTCTCGCGCACGGTGATGATGTCGATGCCGTCGTAGCGCGCGCGCGTGCCGGGAATCGTGATCGCCGGACGCACGTTGGCGTACAGGTCGAACCGGCGCCGCAGCTCGACGTTGAGCGAGCTGAAGCCGCCGCCGATCGGCGTGGTCAGCGGCCCCTTCAGTGCGACGCGATGGCGGGCGATCGCATCGAGCGTGGCCTGCGGCAGCAGGTCGCCGCAGCGCGCCTGCGCGGCCAGCCCGGCGTCGACGAAGTCGTAGCTCAGGCCGAGGCCGAGCGCGTCGACGACAGCCAGCGTCGCGTCCATGATTTCAGGGCCAATGCCGTCGCCGCGGATGACCGCGATCGTCTTGTTCATCGGATTCAAACTCCTGGAACGGGGGGAGGAAAACGGAGGGGGCGCCACTTGAGGCGCCGCGCGCAGACGCGCATTATCGCCAAATGAGCGTTTTCCGCCCACTGCGCCGATTCGCGCGGCCGTTCGCCGCGGGCTTTTGCCTGGCCGCATGCCTCGCCGTCGCGGCGCCGGACGCGGCCGCGCAGGGTTCGATGGAGATCGCGCTGGAGTCGCCGTCGTCGAGCTCGCCGGCGCTCGCGCCGAGCGTGCGCATCAGCGGCAGCTGGCCCGACAGCTGCGTGCCGCGCATCCAGAGCACGCGCCTGGCCGGTTCGGAGATCGACCTGGTCGCACGCACCGCGACGCTCGGCTGCCGCAGCGGCGCGACCGACTACGAACAACGCGCCAATCCGGCCCTGCAGGCCGGCCTGCTGCATCTGCCGGCGCGCGTCTACGCGGTGCGCGCCTATCTGGCGCGCGGCACACAGACGCCGGTACTGAGCCGCTTCACGCTGCTCGATGCGACCGAGAACGATCCGGCGCCGGCGGTCGAGAACGGTTTCTGGTGGACCGTCGCGCTCGGCGAGGAGGCCGCACCGGCGCTGGCCGGCAGCGGCATCAGCGTGGAACGCCAGGGCGATCAGCTCGCGGTCGGCTTGTTCGGTTTCGACGATGCCGGCAACGCGACCTGGTTTTTCGGCAGTGCGCGGCTCGAGGGCCGCCTCGCGCGCGTCGCCCTGGTGCGACTGCGCGACGGCGAAGAGCCGTTCGGCGAGATATCGGCCCGGCCGGTCGCCGAGAGCGGCCCGGAACTGCTGATCGCCTTCGAAGGGCCGGCTCAGGCCCGGGCCTGGCTGGTGCGACCGTCGCCGACCGGCGCGGGCGACGCGATCGACGTGCGTCCGCTGGTCCTGCAGCGCAGCGCATTCGGCGGCGGTGCGCCGGGTCAGAGCTGGCTCGGCCGCTGGGTGTCGGTCGGCGAGGCCGATCGTTCCAGCGTGCGCCTGTTCGATTTCGGCCGGCTCAGCAGCGAGGACGGCGAGAGCTTCCGCGTCGAGGACGCATCGTCGAGCCTGTCGCTGTCGTGCCGGCTGGGGCTGCATTCGGCCGAGCAGCCGCCGGCGACCTGCACGCTGTACGACCGGTCGACCGTGATCGCGGTGTTCGACCGGATCGGCATCGACCGGCTCGAAGGCCGCACCGCCGGCGGCGAACGCCTGCGCCTGGTCCGCATCGCCGACTGACCGCGTCGAGCGGCGCGGCCGTCGCGGTCACGACGGGATCAGCCCGCGATCAGACCGTCGAGCCGTCCCGAGCGCTCGGCCGCGACGAGATCGTCGAAGCCGCCGACATGCGTGCCGTTGATGAAGATCTGCGGCACCGTGCGGCGACCGCCGCTGCGCTCGAGCATCAAGGTCCGCTGCTGCGGATCGGTGTCGACGCGCACCTCGCGATAGCTCAGACCCTTGCGGTCGAGAAACTGCTTGGCGGCCACGCAGTACGGGCAGATAGCGGTCGAGTAGATTTCCACTTCGGTCATGGTCGCTCCAGATGAATCGCGGCTGTCCGCGTCGGGCGTGCGCTGGCAGGGGGAACCTCGCTGCGCTATGGTGGTCCGAACCGGGCGCGCTCGGCGCCACCTCGTTCAACTGCCTTCCATGGTCGTGGTCACCTTGAGCAAATTCAACTGGCTACCGGTCACCGCCCTGGCCGTCTGCGCCGGGCTCGCGGGCGCCCGCGTCGATGCGCACGAAACCAGCGGCGTCAAGCTGCCGGACATCGGCAGCTCGGCCGGCGAGCTGGCGATGCCGCGCGAGATGCAGGAGTACGGCGCCAGCATGCTGCACGAGATGCGGGCGATGAACTACATCCTCGACGACCCGCTGCTCAACGACTACCTCGACGGACTCGGCCATCGCCTGGTCGCGCAGAGCGACCGGCCGGACCTGCCGTTCACGTTCTTCATCGTGCGCGACAACGACATCAACGCGTTCGCCGCGCCGGGCGGCTACATCGGTGCCAATGCCGGACTGATCACCGCGATGAACCGCGAGGACGAGTTCGCCGCGGTGATCGCGCACGAGATCGCCCACGTCACGCAGCAGCATCTGCTGCGCGCGTACGAGGACATGAAGAAGTCGAGCATCCCGATCACGCTGGCGATGCTCGGCCTGATGATCGCCGGCGCCGGCCGCGGCGACGACACCGCGCCGGCCGCGCTGATGAGCGGCACTGCGCTGATCCAGCAGCGGCAGATCAATTTCACGCGCAAGGACGAGATCGAAGCCGACCGCATCGGCATCCAGACGCTGGCCCGCGCCGGATTCGATCCGGTCGCGATGGCCGATACGTTCGCGACGCTGGGGCGGACGATGCGCGTCAACGGCATCGACGTGCCGGAGTTCCTGCGCACCCATCCGATCGACACCAACCGCATCGCCGACGCCAAGGCGCGCGCCGGTCAGATGGACACGTGCGGCTACGTCAACGGCGTGCTCGACCGCTGCGTCGGCGCCGGCACGGACGCTACGGTCGCGCCGATCCGCACGCCGTTCGGTCCCGCGTCCGCGTCGGTGGCCTCGACCGGTCCGGTCACGATCAGTCCGAACCTGTCGCGGCTGGACCGCAGCGGCTCGCGCGACACGTTCCTGCTGATGCGTGAGCGCGTCCGCGTGCTGTCGGCGCGCTCGCCGGCGACGATGGTCGGCTACTACGCCGACAGCCTCAGATCCAATCCCGAGTTCGACACGCCGGCCAACCGTTACGGCTACGGCCTGGCGCTGACGCGCGCGCGCCAGCTCGACCAGGCGATCGCCGAGCTGCGCAAGCTGGCCGAGGCCCAGCCGGGCCAGGCGACGTTCCAGCTCGCGCTGGCCAACGCCGAGGATCATGCCGGCCGCCACGCCGATGCCGAGCGGCGCTACGCCGAGCTGCACGAGGACTATCCGGGCAATCGCGCGATCAGCCTGGCCTATGCCGACTCGCTGCTGTCGCGCGGCCAGGACAAGAGCGCGCGACAGGCGCAGAACCTGCTGCGGCCGCTGCTCGACAGCTACAGCGACGATCCGGATCTGCAGACCAGCTACGCGCGCGCCTGCGAGCTGGCAGGCGACCCGATCCGTGCCGCCGAGGCCTACGCCGAGGCCGCCTGGCTCAAGGGCCGCGCCGAGGATGCGTTGAACCAGCTCAAGGCGCTGACCGGCAAGGAAGGGCTCGACTACTACCAGCGCGCGCGCGTCGAGGCGCGCATCACCGCGATGACGCCGGTGGTGCTCGAGCTGCGTCGGCGCGGCACCAAGCCCGGCGACGGCCAGCAGGGCGGCTCGCTGGCCGAGCCTACGCTGTCGGTCTCGCGTCCGCGCGAGCCACTGTCATCGGGCCGTAACAGTTTCCCGTTGCAATAATCGCGTCATGAACGCCGATTCCGGCGACGGCAGCGAAACGTGCAGAAGAACATCCTGATCGTCGAAGACGAGCCCGCCATCCGCGACATGGTCGCCTTCGCGCTGCGCAAGGCCGGCATGGACGCGATGCACGCCACCGACGCCCGAACCGCGCAGAGCGCGATCGGCGAACGCGTACCGGACCTGATCCTGCTCGACTGGATGCTGCCCGGCATCAGCGGCCTGGATCTGGCGCGGCGCCTGCGCAAGGACGAGCTGACGCGCGAGGTGCCGATCATCATGCTGACCGCGCGCGGCGAGGAAACCGACCGCGTCAGCGGCCTGGACGCCGGCGTCGACGACTACGTCGTCAAGCCGTTCTCGACGCGCGAACTGGTCGCGCGGATCCGCGCGGTCATGCGCCGCACGCACGGCGAGGACGTCGAAGGCGTCATCGAGCTCGGCGGCCTGCGCATCGACGGCGCCGCGCATCGCGTCTACGCCAACGACCAGCCGCTGCAGATCGGCCCGACCGAGTACCGCCTGCTGCACTTCTTCATGACGCACGCCGAGCGCGTCTACACGCGCAGCCAGCTGCTCGACCACGTCTGGGGCGGCGGTGTCTACGTCGAGGAGCGCACGGTCGACGTGCACATCCGCCGGCTGCGCAAGACGCTCGAGCCGAGCGGCCACGATGCGCTGGTGCAGACCGTGCGCGGCGCCGGCTACCGCTTCTCGACCAGCGTGTGAGCGCCGCCTTCGCGCGAGCCCCGCTTCGATCGCCCGACGGCTGCGGTGCACGCGTGACGGATCGCGGCGCCCATGAGCGCGCGCGCTCGGGCGCGTCCGCGCCTGGGACACCTCCATGCTGACCGGCGCCTGGCGGGCCGGTCTGTGGCGCCTGCTCGCCCTGGTCGCGGCCGCGATCGCGATCGGCGCCTGGTTCGGCCGGCCGGCCGAGGCCGCGCTGGTCGTCGCCGCCGCGTGGACCGCGCTGATGCTGCACCGGCTCTACCGGCTGTGCCGCGCGCTCGATTCGCGCGCGCTGCTGCGTTCCGCGCCGGGTCGCGATCCGTGGAGCCGGATCGCCCAGAACCTCGTGCAGCGCCAGCGCGCGTCGCGGCGCACGCGGCGGCGCCTGATCGAACAGCTGCGCAGCTTCCGCGATGCCGCCGCGGCGCTGCCGGACGGCGTCGTCGCACTCGACCCGGAACGCCGCATCGTCTGGTTCAACGCGGCTGCGCGCGATCTGCTCGGCCTCGACCCCAGGCACGACGGCGGCGCCGAGATCACCCATCTGCTGCGCGCGCCGCGCGTCGTGCAGTGGTTCGCCGAAGGCGCCGAGGCGCCGCTGACCGACGTCGCCTCGCCGCTCGACGACCACGTGCGCCTGAGCCTGCGCAGCATTCCGTACGCCGACGCGCGCAGCCTGCTGGTCGCACGCGACATCAGTCAGTTGCAGCGGCTCGAACAGGTCCGCCGCGACTTCGTCGCGAACGTCTCGCATGAGCTGCGCACGCCGCTGACGGTCGTGCACGGCTATCTCGACATGATCGAGCCGGAGAGCCTGCCCGAGTACGAGCCGATCCTGCGCGAGCTGCGCCTGCAGTCGCGCCGGATGACGCAGATCGTCGAGGACCTGCTGACGCTGTCGCGGCTCGAGGCGCAGCAGAGCACGCCGGACGAGCGCGTGATCATGGCCGCCCTGCTCGAGTCGCTGCGCCGCGAAGGCGTCGCGCTGAGCCAGGGGCGCCATCAGATCGTGCTCGAACGCGTCGGCGACCGCGACCTGGCCGGCTCGACCAAGGATCTGCACAGCGCATTCTCGAACCTGCTCAGCAATGCGGTGCGCTATACGCCGGACGGCGGCCGCATCGTGCTGCGCTGGGAATGCGACGAGAACGGCGCACGCCTGACGGTCAGCGACACCGGCCCGGGCATCCCGGCCCAGCATCTGCCGCGCCTGACCGAACGCTTCTACCGCGTCTCGACCAGCCGCTCGCGCGAGAGCGGCGGTACCGGCCTGGGCCTGTCGATCGTCAAGCACGTGCTGATGCTGCATCAGGCCCATCTGGAGATCCACAGCGAGGTCGGCGTCGGCAGCCGCTTCGTCTGCGTGTTCGGCCCCGAGCGCCTGCTCCCGGCCGCGCTGCCGCAGGCCTCGTGATGCGCGCAGCCGCATGGATCTGGGTCGCGCTGCTGATCGGGACCGGTGCGGCGGCCGAGCCGCTGTCGGGCACGCTGACCAGTGCCGGCTCGGACACGCTGAGCGCATTGTTCGCGCACTGGTCGCGCGACTTCGCGCGCCTGCATCCGGACGTGCGGGTCCAGGAGCAGGGGCTCGGCTCGACCAGCGCAGTGCTGGCACTGGTCGAGGGCGCGGCCGATCTGGGCCCGATGAGCCGTCCGATGAGCGCCGAGGAGGAAGCCCTGTTCGAGCGTCGGCACGGCCATCGTCCGGCGCGACTGGTGATCGCCTATGACGCCGTCGCGGTGTTCGTGCACCCGGACAATCCGCTGCGCACGCTCGACCTGGCGCAGCTCGACGGCCTCTACGCGGCACGCCCCGGCTGCGGCGGCGCACCGTTGCGCCGCTGGGCCGATGCCGGCATCGAAGGAGCGCTCGCGGCGCAGCGGATCCTGCCGATCGGCCGCAATGCCGCATCGGGCACGGCGGCGTTCTTCCGCGACCGCGCGCTGTGCGGCGCCGCGTATCGCGCCGACGTCGTCGCCTGGCCCGGCAGCGGCGCGACCGTGGCCGCGGTCGGCGCGCAGCGCGCGGCGATCGGCTACGCACCGGTCGGCCTCGTCAACGCGCAGGTCCGCACGCTGGCGCTGACCGCCGGGCACGGCGCACCGGTCGCGATCGACGCGCAGAGCGTGCGCTCGGGCCGCTACCCGCTCTCTCGCGCGCTGTACGTCTACTACAACCGCGTCCCCCGACGCGCCCTGCCCGCCCTGCGCACCGCCTTCCTGGCTTACACGCTTTCGTCAGAAGGACAGGCTATCGTGGCCGAGGAAGGGTTCATCCCGCTGGCCGCCGAGGAGGCGGCCGCGCAACGCCTGCAACTGGAATGAGCATGTCGACGATCTCCGCGCCGGACCTGGCCGACCCGGGTCTCTACCTCAATCGCGAACTGGCCCAGCTCGAGTTCAACTTCCGCGTGCTGGCCCAGGCCGAGGACGCGTCGGTGCCGCTGCTCGAGCGCCTGCGCTACCTGTGCATCTCGTGCACGAACCTCGACGAGTTCTTCGAGGTGCGCGTGGCGATCCTCAAGCATCACCACGCGTTCGGCGACGTGCGCCCGGGTCCGGACGGCATGTCGGCCAGCGACGTGCTGACGCGCATCCGCGAGCGCACGCTGGCCCTGGTCAAGGCGCAGTACGACTTCTTCAACGACGTGCTGCTGCCGGCGCTCGACGCCGAAGGCATCCGCTTCGTCGCGCGCGACGCCTGGAGCGCCAAGCAGCGCGGCTGGCTGCAGGGCTATTTCCGCAACGAGATCCTGCCGGTGCTCTCGCCGCTCGGCCTGGATCCGGCGCATCCGTTTCCGCGCATCCTCAACAAGAGCCTGAACCTGGCGGTCGTGCTGAAGGGCAAGGACGCGTTCGGCCGCGACGGCAACATGGCCCTGGTCCGCGCGCCGCGCTCGCTGCCGCGCATCATCCGGCTGCCGGCCGAGGTCGCCGACAAGCCGTACGACTTCGTGTTCCTGTCGAGCATCCTCCACGAGTTCATGGACGAGATGTTCCCGGGCATGAAGGTCCGCGGCGCGTACCAGTTCCGCGTGACGCGCAACAGCGAGCTGTTCGTCGACGAGGAGGACGTCGAGAACCTGGCGCTGGCGCTGCGCGACGAGCTCAACACGCGCGGCTACGCCAAGCCGGTTCGGCTGGAGATCACCGAGCAGTGCCCGAAGCCGATCGCGCGCATGCTGATGCAGAACTTCGAGCTCGGCGAGCAGGACATCTACCGCTGCGGCGGACCGGTCAACGTCAGCCGCATCAACACGATCTACGACCAGGTCGACCGGCCCGACCTCAAGTTCCCGCCGTTCGTCCAGCGCATCAGCAAGGCGGTCGCCGACGAGCGCAGCCTGTTCGAGGCGATCCGCGAGCGCGACGTGCTGCTGCACCATCCGTTCGAGTCGTTCGCGACCGTGCTCGAGCTGCTGCGCCAGGCCAGCGTCGATCCGGACGTGCTGGCGATCAAGCAGACGCTGTACCGCGTCGGCAACAACTCGCCGATCGTCGACCACCTGATCGAGGCCGCGCGCAACGGCAAGGACGTGACCGTCGTCGTCGAGCTGCGCGCACGCTTCGACGAGGAGGCCAACCTCAAGCTCGCCAACCGCCTGCAGGAGGTCGGCGTGCAGGTCGTCTACGGCGTGGTCGGCTACAAGACGCACGCCAAGATGCTGCTGGTGGTCCGCCGCGAGCGCGGCGCGCTGCGCCGCTACGTGCATCTGGCGACCGGCAACTATCACCAGATGACCTCGCGGATCTACACCGACCTCGGCCTGATGACCGCCCATCCGGAGATCGGCGAGGACGCGCACCAGCTGTTCCTGCAGCTGTCCGGACTCGGCACGATCGTCAAGCTCAAGCGGCTGCTGCATTCGCCGTTCACGCTGCACGCCGGCATCATCGCGCGCATCCAGCGCGAGATCGACCACGCGCGCGCCGGCCGACCGGCGCGGATCGTCGCCAAGATCAACGCGCTCAACGAGGAGGACGTCATCGAACTGCTCTACCGCGCGTCGTGCGCGGGTGTGCAGATCGACCTGATCGTGCGCGGCGCCTGCACGCTGCGGCCGGGCCTGCCCGGCATCTCCGAGAACATCCGCGTGCGCTCGATCGTCGGGCGCTTCCTCGAGCACAGCCGCGTGTACTGGTTCCAGAACGGCGAGGAGCCGGAGATCTGGTGCGCCAGCGCCGACTGGATGGAACGCAACCTGCTGCGCCGGGTCGAGACCTGCTTCCCGCTGCTCGATCCGACGATCGCGCGACGCGTCCACGACGAGGCGCTGACCAACTACCTGGCCGACAACCTGCAGGCCTGGCGGCTGCTGCCCGACGGAACCTACGAGCGGATCACGCCGGGCGAGGACATGCCGCACTCGGCCCAGCAGTCGCTGCTGGCCAAGATCTGCGGCTGAGCCCGCGCGCCCGCCCTTTCCGGGTCCCTTTCCCGCCGTGCGCCGGCCGATGCACAGGCATCGGCCGGTCTGCCACAATCGGCACCGATCCCCCGCCTGCGCCTGCCGCGTGACCGACGCCAACGACATCCGCAACGGCGAGCTGCTGGCCGCCGTCGACATCGGCTCCAACAGCTTCCACATGATCGTCGCGCGCTACGAGCACGGCGAGCTGCGCGTGATCGACCGGCTGCGCGACAGCGTCCGTCTCGCGATGGGGCTGGGCGCCGACGGCAGTCTGGCCGCACCGCAGCGCGAGCGCGCGCTGGCCTGTCTGGCGCAGTTCGGCCAGCGCCTGCGCGGGCTCGCGCATGGCCGCGTCCACGCGGTCGCGACCAACGCGGTGCGCCAGCTCGCCAATCCGCAGGCGTTCCTGATGCCGGCCGAGACTGCGCTCGGCCATCCGATCGAGATCGTCTCCGGCCGCGAGGAGGCGCGCCTGATCTACCTCGGCGTCGCCAACGGCCTGCCGCGCGGCGACCAGCGCCGGCTCGTCGTCGACATCGGCGGCGGCAGTACCGAGTTCATCATCGGCCAGGACTTCGAGGCGCTCGAGCGCGAGAGCGTGCAGATCGGCTGCGTCGCCAGCACGCGGCGCTTCTTCGAGGACGGCAAGCTGACCGCCAAGCGCTGGCGCCAGGCCTCGACCGAGATCGCGGTCGAACTGCAGCAGTTCGCGGCCGACTATCGCAGCCGCGGCTGGGCCGAGGCATTCGGCTCGTCCGGCACCGTGCGTGCGATCGGCGGCATCGTCCACGCCAACCGCTGGTCCGATTCGGGCATCACCGCCGAATCGATCGCCCGTCTGCGCGACACGCTGATCGCGGCCGGCAGTATCCAGGGGCTGGAGCTGCCGGGCCTCAGCGAGGAGCGCGCGCAGGTGATCGCCGGCGGCGTCGTGATCCTCGAGGCCGTGTTCGCGGCGCTCGGCGTCGAGCAGATGGGCGTGTGCGAGACCTCGATGCGCGAGGGCCTGCTCTACGACATGCTCGGCCGCGCGATGCAGCGCGACCCGCGCGCCGGCGCGATCGCGGCCCTGGTCGAGCGCTACGCGGTCGACCGTTCGCAGGCCGGACGCGTCCACGAGACCGCCTGGCGCCTGTTCGATCAGGTCGCCGCGGCCTGGCATCTGGAACCGATCGACCGCGACGTGCTCGGCTGGTGCGCGGACATCCACGAGATCGGCCTGGCAATCGCGCACAGCCAGCATCATCTGCACGGCGCCTACATCGTCGCGCACTCGGACCTGGCCGGCTTCAGCCAGCAGGGTCAGCAGCTGCTCGAGACGATCCTGCGTTCGCACCGGCGGCGCCCGCAGCGCAGCGCGTTCGAGGCCCTGCCCGAGCGCCTGCGCACGATCGCGCGGCGCCTGACCGCGCTGCTGCGCCTGGCCGTGCTGCTGCACCGCGGCCGCACGTCCGAGCCGCTGCCGCCGCTGTCGCTGCACGCCGGCGCGCGCGCGCTGCGGCTGGACCTGCCGGCGCTCTGGCTCGACCAGCACCCGCTGACGCGCGCCGATCTCGAGCAGGAATGCGACTACTTCAAGCCGCTCGGCCTGAAGCTCGAGATCGGCACGCGCTGAGGCGGCTCAGGCCTCGCTGCCGGCGGCGACGCCGAGCTTGTCCATGCGCCGGTACAGCGCCTGTCGCGACAGGCCGAGCTCCGCCGCGGCCTGGCTGATCACGCCGCGTGCGCGCTGCAATGCCGATTCGATCGCCTCGCGGTCCGGCTCGACGTCCGGGCCGGCGCGGCCGGCCGGCGCACGCACCGGCGCCAGCCCCAGATCGCGCGCGGTGACGACGCCGTTGCTGCAGAGCAGGCTGGCGCGCTGGATCGCGTTCTTGAGCTCGCGCACGTTGCCGGGCCAGGCGTGCGCGACCAGCGCGGTGCGCGCGCTGTCGTCGAGCACGGCACGTCCTTCGAGGAAGTACTCGGCCAGCGGCACCACGTCGTCGCTGCGCTCGGCCAGCGGCGGCACGCGCAGCTCGATCACATTGAGCCGGTAGTACAGATCCTCGCGGAACCTGCCGTCGCGGATCATCGCCGGCAGATCGGCATTGGTCGCGCTGACCACGCGTACCTTGACCTGGCGCGTGCGGCTCGAGCCGAGCCGTTCGAACTGGCCGCTCTCGAGCACGCGCAGCAGCTTGGCCTGGCCGGCCAGCGGCAGGTTGCCGATTTCGTCGAGGAACAGCGTGCCGCCGTCGGCGGCCTCGAAGCGGCCTTCGCGCGCACGGTTGGTCGCGCCGGTGTAGGCACCCGGATCGGCGCCGAACAGCTCGGCCTCGATCAGCTCGGACGGCAGCGCGCCGCAGTTGACGGTCACGAACGGACCGTCCTTGACCGCGGAGTTGGCCTGCACGATCTCGGCGATGCGTTCCTTGCCGGCGCCGTTCGGACCGGTGACGAGGATCGGCACGTCGGCGCGCGCGACCTGGCAGGCCAGCTCGATCGCGCGCTCCATCGCGGTCGACGCGTAGACGATGCCGCGCAGGTCGTAGCGGTCGTCGAGCTGACGGCGGCGGCGACGGCGTTCGTCGCGGTGCCGCGTGACCTCGCGCGTGGCCTCGGACAGCTCGAGCAGGTTCTCGGCGGTCGCCAGCAGCTTGTTGTCGTCCCAGGGCTTGCCGAGGTAGTCGGCGGCGCCGGCCTTGACCAGCTCGACCGCGGTCTCCAGCCGCGTCCAGGCGGTCAGCAGGATGATCGGCAGATCCGGATGGCGCTCGCGGATCGCGCGGAACAGCGCGACGCCTTCCTCGCCCGAGGTCGTGTCGGCCGTGAAGTTCATGTCCTGCACGACCAGATCGACCGCCTCGCGCTCGAGCAGCGCCAGGCCGGCCTCCGGCGAGGAGGCCGTCAGCGTGCGGATCTCGCGCAGTCCGAACAGGACGTCGAGGGCCGTCCCGACCGCGGGATTGTCGTCGATGACCAGGATCGTGCGCATCGGCTTTCGGGAAGAGGTCGGTCGGCGCATACCCTGCCTGGATGCAGGGCAGCGCCGAAGGGTTGCATTCTTACACGCTTCGCGTCGCGACGGCGGGCGGCACGCGCGAGGCGCGCAGCGCCGGACCGAGCACCGCGAGCTGGCCGAGCGCCCACAGGCACACGAAGCCGATTGGCACGTAGTGCCACGGCAGGCGCGGCGACTGGTAGCGGTCCATCAGCCACAGACTGAATGCGTAGGCGAGCACGCCGCCGGCGATCAGGCCGACCGTGGTGATGATGAAGTTCTCGGTCTGGAAGTAGCGCAGGATGTCGCCGCGCGTCGCGCCGAGCGCGCGCCGCGTGCCGATCTGGCGCGTGCGCTGGGCGACCCAGAAGCTGGCCATGCCGACGATGCCGAGCGCGGTGATGCCGAGCAGCGCGACGATCACGCTGCCGAGGATGATCGTCATCGCGCGGTCCTCGGCGTAGACCTGGGTGCGCCGGTCCTCCATGCTGCGCAGGCCGCGCACGATGCGGCCGCGGTTGGCGGTCGCGAGCTTCTCCTCGACGTCCTTCATGACCTCGTCGCGGCGGCCCGGCTCGGTGCGGATCAGATAGGTCGAGGAACTTCCGCCCGTCAGGATCGACGGCAGCAGCAGCGCGTTCTCGACCATGCTCGCGCTGACCCACGGCGCCTGCAGCTTCTCGACGATGCCGATCACGGTCGCCGGCTCGCCCTCCTCGCCGCCGAAGTAGAACGACTTGCCGACCGGATCGGCGTCGTCCGGGAACATCTGTTTGGCCAGCGCGCGCGTCATGATCGCCACGCGCGGCATCACCTCGTCGTTGGGCGTGCGGAAGCCGATCTCCTCGGGCTTGAAGTCGCGCCCGGCGACCAGTTCGGCGCCGTATGCGGACACGCCGCTGGCGTCGACGAAGTAGAACGCCGAGTTGGCGGTCGACGTGCGCTGGCCCGGCGCGAGGCTCAGGCCGCTGCTCCAGCCGCTGTTGCTGAGCGGGAACGCGTTGGTCGAGGTCGCGGCGACGACGCCGGGCAGGCTGCGCAGCAGGTTCAGATCGGCATTGATCGTGGACTGCACGTCGAAGCTCTGGCCGAAGCCGATGCTGCTGATCGTGAAGGTGTCGGCCTCGTTCATGCCGCTCGGGCGCTTCATCAGCTCCAGGCGCTGGCCGATGATGAACAATGCATTGCAGACGATCGCCAGCGTCAGCGCGACCTGCAGGCCGATCAGGATCATCGAGACCTTGCTGCGCATCAGTGCGGACAGGATCGGACGGATTTCCATGGTCGTTCTCCTCACATCTTCAATTGCGCGGCGGGCTGCACGCGGCAGGCACGCCAGGTCGGATACAGGCCGGCGAGGATCGCCGCGAGGATCGCCAACGCGATCGTCGTCATCACCATCGCCCAGTCCAGATGCGTCACGTTCGCGTACTGCCGGTACAGGCTGCGCACCGCGACCAGACCGAGGCCGGTCAGCACCAGGCCGATCAGTCCGCCGCTGAGGCCCACCACGCCCGACTCGATCAGGAACTGCATGAACACCTGGCGCCGGCTGGCGCCGAGCGCGCGGCGCAGGCCGATCTCGCCGGCGCGGCGCGTGAACTTGGCCAGCAGCAGGCCGATCGTGTTGATCAGGCACACGACCAGGAACGCGAACGCGAGCCCGACCTGCACCTCGACGTCGCGCGAGACGACCTCCTGGTCGGCCATCCACTGCGTGACGTTCGGCAGGCGGTTGTTGAGCGGACGCGGGAAGCGGCCGAGCTTCTTCTGCTCCTCGACGTAGCTGTTGAGATAGGCCATGTACTCCTCGACGCGCGCGGGCGAGTCGAGCTCGACCCACATCTGGATCCAGACGCAGTCCGAGTCGAGGTAGGCCTCCCAGCCGGCGCCCGGCGAGCGCCAGCAGCTGTTGTTGCCGGTCGAACGGCGTTTGGTCTCGATCGCCGTCGTGAACGGCATGAAGAACTCTTCGGGATTGTTGAACGCGCCGTTGGTGAGGTCGTAGTACTTGACGCGCAGCTCCCACTTGGCGAGCACGCCGACCACGGTGTAGTCCACGCCGTCCATGCGCACGGTCTTGCCGACGCTGTCGACGCCGCCGAACAGCGTCTCGTTGGTGTCGTGGCTGAGCACGATCACGCGTGCGTGCTGCGCGTCCTGGTCGCGTCCCCACGGCTGTCCGTACGCGAACGGCGGCTCGAACAGACCGAAGAAATCCGCGTAGGTCGCGCGGCCGAGCGCGATGAACGGCTTGACGTCCGGATTCTCCGGCTGCACAGGCAGCGAGATCTTGTACATCGCGGCCTGGCGGTCGGCCTTGCCGGCCGTCATCAGCGCGACCGCGTCGCGATAGGTCACCTGGTCGGGCGGCCGGTCGTCCGAGCCGGCGCCCTCGTCGGGGCTCCAGTTGTCGAGCTGTACGTAGTGCAGCTTGCTGCTCTTCCACGGAATCGGATCGCTGCCCATCAGATAGAACACGGTCAGCGTCGTCATGCTGGCACCGATGCCGAGCGCGATGCCGAGCACCATCAGGGCGGTCAGGATCGGGTTGCGCCGCAGGCTGCGCAGACCCAGTTGCAGGTAGTAGGCGAACATCGGGCGTCCTCGATCAGACCGCTGCGGCGTGGTCGGAATGCGCTGCCGTCTTCTGACGGCGCAGGCTGACCTCGTCGCCGAGATCGGTGACCTGGCCGTCCATGACGTGCACGTTGCGCTGCGCGCGCGCGGCCAGTTCGGGGTCGTGCGTGACCATCACGATCGTCGTGCCCTGCCGGTTGATCTCCTCGAGCAGCTCCATGACGCCGCGCGCCATCAGCGAATCGAGGTTGCCGGTCGGCTCGTCGGCCATCAGCAGGCGCGGCGAGCCGGCCAGCGCACGCGCGATCGCGACGCGCTGCTGCTGGCCGCCCGAGAGCTCGGACGGATAGTGCTTGATGCGCGAGGCCAGGCCGACCCGGCTCAGCGACTCCTCGATGCGGCGCTTGCGCTCGGCGGCCGGGAAGCCGCGGTAGCGCAGCGGCACGTCGACGTTGTCGAACAGGTTGAGGTCGGGGATCAGGTTGAAGCTCTGGAAGATGAAGCCGATCTTCTCGTTGCGCAGCTTCGAGCGCGCGTTGTCGTCCAGGCCGCGCACGTCGACGCCGTCGAGCCAGTACTCGCCGCCGGTGAACTCCTCGAGCAGGCCGGCGATGTTGAGGAACGTGGTCTTGCCCGAGCCGGACGGGCCGGTCACCGCGACGAACTCGCCGGCGCGCACGTGGATCGAGAAGTCGCGCAGCGCGTGCGTCTCGATCAGATGGGTACGGTAGACCTTTTGCAGGTGGTTCATCTTCAACATGGCGAGGTGTCCTGGTCCGGAAGGAGGCGATCGGGCGCGGTGGATCGGGTCTGGAGGATCGCTGGAAAAAAGCGGGCTGAAGGATCGGGTGCCGCGAGGCCGGAGCCGCGCGGCGTGTCGGGGTCAGCGCGACAGCGCGATGCGCTGGGCGCCGTTGAACTGGTCGGTGCCGGAGATCACGATGCGGTCGCCCTGGGCGAGGCCGCTGACGATCTCCACGGCGTTGAGGCTGGTCGCGCCGACCTGGATCGAGACGCGTTCGGCGACGTCGTCGCGGACGCGGTACGCGACGCGGCCGGCGCCGGCATCGAGGAACGGGCCGCGCTCGACCATCAGCACGTCGGGGCGCGAGTCCATCAGGATGCGCGTGGTCAGGCGCTGGTTCTGGCGCAGACCGGCCGGCTTGGCGTCGCCGAAGCGGATGCGGCCGGTGACCTGGCCGTCGATGACCTCGGGCGAGACCGCGCGGATCTCGGCGCCGTACTTGCCGCTGGCGTCCTGGATCTCGGCCGGCATGCCGATCGCCAGATCGTGCGCGAACACTTCCGGCACCTGCACCTCGACCTCGAGCGCGGTCAGGTCGACCACGGTCAGGATCGCCGCGCCGGCGGCGACGTTGGCGCGCTGCTGCACGATCAGCTGGCCGACCTGGCCGTCGACCGGCGAGCGCATCTTGAGCTCGTCGACCTGGCGCTGCAGGTCGGCCGTCAGCAGGCGCTGGCGGTCGAGCGCGAGGCGCTTGGATTTGAGGTCGAAGTCGAGCGTCTCGATGTCGAGCTTCATGTCCTGCTCGGCATTGGCGACGTCGATGTCGGCCTTGGCCAGCGCATCCTTGCCGCGCAGCACGTCGAGCTCGGGCATCGCGCCGGCCTTCCAGGCCTTCTCGGTGCGCTCGACGTCGCGCGCGGCGGTCTGGCGATCGATGCGCGCCTGGTCGAGCAGCTTCTTGGCGGCCAGGGCCTGCTTGCGATGATCGAGGCTGGCGCGCTGCACCTCGAGCTCCAGGCTCTGCAGCGTGGCCTGCTCCTGCAGCAGCCGGTTGCTGAGCTCGGGACTGTCGATCTCGGCGAGTACGTCGCCCTTCTTGACCTGGTCGCCGGCCTGCGCGATCAGGTCGACCGTGCCGGCGGTGCGCGCGTACAGCGTCGGGCTGACCGCCGCGACGACGCGGCCCTGCACCGACACGTCGCGGGTCAGCGTGCCGCGCGTGACCTCGGCGATGCGCAGGCGGCTGATGCTCGCGGCCGAGTCGGCCGAGAACAGGCGGGCGGCGGTCGGTACGATCAGGACCAGGCCGACCACGGCGGCCGCACCGATGCCGATCCAGGTCAGCATGCGGCCCCGGCGCGGGGCGACGGTCATCACGCGGTCCTGTGCGGAAGTGTCACGAATCATGCGAGGGTCTCCTGCGGTCGCCTGACCGCGCAAACCCTCTCAAGCAAGTCCGGTGCCAACGATCAAATACCTGATTCTCATATATTTTTCTACAGGGTCGCGGCCGGACGTACGGTGTCCGGCGCGGCCGCGCGGACAGGCGGACAATCGGTCGTCCGGCGCCCGCGCGGCGGCGCCGGACGCGGTCCGGCGGCGGCCGCTGCGACCGTTCGGCACGCCCGCGCATCCGGGATCGACGTGAGCACGCACTCGTTCCAGATCGACGTCCCCGAAACCGTGATCGCCCGCGCCCGCCGCGGCGAGGTCGCCGCGTTCGAGCAGATCTACCGCGCGTTCGAACGCCCGGCCTACACATTGGCGCTACGCCTGACCGCCGACGTCGAGCAGGCGCGCGACGTCGTCCACGACGCGATGCTGCGCGTGTTCGACCGTGTGCGGCAGTTCCGCGGCGACGCGCCGTTCTGGGGCTGGCTGCGCCAGATCGTGCTCAACGAGGCGCTGATGCGCCTGCGCCGCGGACGTGCTCTGACGTTCGAGGACGTGCCCGACGACGAAAGCCTGCCGAGCGACGCGCCGGCGCCGTGGCTGCACGCCGATGCGCATCTGCTCGAAGGCGCGCTGGCGCGGCTGCCGGCGATGACGCGCAGCGTGATCTGGCTCTATCACGTCGAGGGCTATACGCACGTCGAGATCGCCGAGATGACCGGCATGACGACGAGCTTCTCCAAATCGCAGCTCGCGCGCGGCACCTCGCGCCTGCGCAAGCTGCTGCAACCGACCGCCGAGGTGGCGCCATGCTTGACCGTTCCCGCATGAAGTTCGATCCGGACGACGCCGGTCTCGGCGCCGCGCTGCGCGGCCTGCCGGCCGTCGAGGCGCCGGCCGATCTGTGGTCGTCGATCGCACGCGATCTGCCGGGCCGCCAGGCCGTGTCGCGGCGACGCCGCATCGCCATGCCGCTCGCGGCGGCGGCCTCGCTGCTGGCCGCCGTGCTGCTGTGGCTGCCGTCGCGACCGCCGGCGCCGACGCCGGGCGACACCGTCGACGCGTCGGTCGCCGCGACGGCTGATGCCGAGACCGAGCGGCTGCGTGCCCGCTCGCAGCGCATCGAGCAGTGGCTGGCCGCGCTGCCGGCCGCCTCGCAACAGGACGGCCGCAACCTGATGGCGACCGTCGAGACCGAGGACCTGATCGCTCTGGTCGACATGCAGCTCGGCGCGGCGCGCAGCGCCGAGGAGGCGCTGCCGCTGTGGCGCCAGCGCGTCGCACTGCTCGAGGACCTGGCGGTCATCCGCAGCACCCCTTACGGCCTGTCCGGCGACCGCTCGCTGGCCGACGCCTCCACCGGCGACGTCACGTCGCTCTGATCCATCGCAACGATTTCGAGGTCACCCGATGAAGACTCCCCTCCCGCTGCTGGTCCTGGCCCTCGCCTGCGCCCAGGCCGGCGCCGTCGACCCACCCGCGGCCACGGCCGATCCGGACGCCACGCGCAAGGAGCTCGGCGAGCTGCGCCAGCAGATGAGCGATCTGTCGCGGCGCATGGCCGAACTGTCGCGCGAACTCGGCGATACCGGGCCGCGCGCGTATGCGCTGCGTTATCTCAACGAGCCGGACCGCGCGATCATCGGCGTGGTGCTGAGCGGCGGCGAGGACGGCAGCGTCCTGATCACCGGCGTCACGCCGGACGGCCCGGCCGCGCGCGCCGGCCTGCGCAGCGGCGACGTGATCACCGCGATCGACGGCCAGAAGATTTCTACACGGAACGCGGACGCTTCGCTCGCGCAGGCGCGCAGCCTGCTCGACGGCCTCAAGGCCGGTCAGGAGGTGCGTCTGGGCTGGCGCCGCGACGGCAAGGCGCAGCCGGAGCTCAAGCTGGCCGCCGAGCGGCGCGAGGCCGCGCAGTGGTCGCGCCTGTTCGTCGATCGCAGCGAGGGACCGGACGGCACGCGCCTGCGCATCGAGGACGCCGGCCTGCCGCCGGACCTCGACGAGAAGGTGCGCCGCGCGACCGCGCATGCGCGCCTGGCCGCGACCGACGCCGGCCGGCAGGCCGAACACGCACGCGTGGTCGCGATCGACGGCGCCGCCGGCGCCACGCTGACCACGCGTCTGGCCAAGGACGGCGCCAATCTGGCGCGCCTGGACATCGTCCGCGATGCGATGCCATGGTGGAACATCAATCTGGCTTCGCTGAATCCCGACCTCGGCCGCTACTTCGGCACCGACGAGGGCGTGCTGGTGCTGCAGGCCGGCGAGCGCGCGCTGCCCGGCCTCAAGCCAGGCGACGTGATCCAGTCGGTCGCCGGCAGGAAGGTGGTCCGCCCCGAGGACGCGCTGCGCGCGCTGCGCGATCAGCCGGCCGGCAGCGACGTCGACGTCCGCGTGCTGCGCGACCGCAAGACGCTCGCGCTCAAGACCAAGGCGCCCGAATACAAGGCGATCTTCGACGTCGACTTCAACGCACCGCCGGCCCCGCCTGCGCCGCCGAGCCCGCCGGCCGCCGCGGGGGCACCGCCGTCGCCCCCCGCTCCGCCGGCCACTCCGCCGCCGCCCGCGGCCGCACCGCCGGCTCCGCCGAGCGCGCCGCCGACGCCGCCGTCACGTCGCGGCGGCACCACAGGGACGATGTATTGAGCGTCGGCTGCCGGCCGCTCAGGCGGCCGGCAGTGCGGCGTTGTGGTAGACCTCCTGCACGTCGTCGAGCTCCTCGAGCCACTCGAGCAGGTCGACCAGGGTCTCGGCCGCCTCGCCGCTGACCGCGACGCGATTCTCGGGCCGCATCACGACGTCGGCCCGGCTCGGTGCGAAACCGGCCGCGGTCAGTGCCTGCTTGACCCCCTCGAACTGGTCCGGCGCGCACAGCACGGTGCTGCTGCCGGGCTCGCTCTGCACGTCGTCGGCGCCGGCCTCGAGCGCGACTTCGAGGACGCGGTCCTCGGCCCCGGCGGCGCCGGTGTCGACGACGAGCTCGCCGACGCGCGCGAACTGGAATGCGACCGAGCCGCTGGTGCCGAGGTTGCCGCCGTTCTTCGACAGCGCGTGACGGACGTCGGCGACGGTACGCACCGGATTGTCGGTCATGCAGTCGATGATCAGGGCGACGCCGGCCGGGCCGTAGCCCTCGTAGCGCAGCTCCTGCATGTTGTCGGCGCCGTCGGCGCCGGAGCCGCGCTTGATCGCGCGCTCGATCGTGTCCTTGGACATGTTGGCCGACAGGGCCTTGTCCACGCCCATGCGCAGGCGCGCATTGGTCGACGGGTCGCCGCCGTTGCGGGCGGCGATCGTGATCTCGCGGATCAGCTTGGTGAAGATCTTGCCGCGGCGCGCGTCCTCGGCGTTCTTGCGGCCTTCGATACTGGGGCCTCTGCCCATGGGAATTCCTGCCTCGATACGGAATGAGGGCGGCCGGCCGGCACGGCATCGCGTGCCGGCGCGCGACGCCGGTGGTCGCGCAAGCGTATGCGAATCGACGTTCGATCGGCTACTGGGCGCCGTCGTCGGCCCGCATCACCGGTCCAGGGGACGGATCGCCGATGCGCGTCGCGGATCCCGAACCGGGCGCGTCGGCCGGGGCGATCGCGCCGCACCCGCCATGCGCAGCCGGGTACGGCGCCGGACGATACGAGCGCCGCGGCGGACGCTCAGTGCAGGCTGACCGCGACCGGACAATGATCCGACGGATACGCCTCTTCGGCGACGCCGTAGGTGAACTCCTCGAACGAGCCGGGCCGCAGGCGTTCGGCCGCGGCCGGCCCGAGCACGATGTGATCGATGAAATCGCGGTAGCGCTGCTTGCAGGTCGCGTTGCGTCCGCCGGCCGCGTCGACCAGCGCGCGGTCCTCGCTCAGCGACGCCCACACCGCGTCGCCGGCCAGGCTCATGCGGCGATTCCAGTCGCCCAGCAGCGCGAAGTCGGCGCCCTCGGCGCGGCGCGCATCGATCCAGCGCTCGAGTACCGGCACCTGCTCGAACAGCGTCGGGCAGGCCTCGTTGCGATCGCCGGTCGAGCAGCCGCTCTTGAGATGCAGCGCGAGCAGGCGCAGCGGCTGGCGGCCGCGCACGGTCACGTCCACGCCCCAGCGCAGGTCCGGATTGCCGAGCGCGAGCTCGCGCAGATCCGGATGGCGCGTGTACGGCACGCCCTTGCGGATCGCGAAGCCGACGCTCTGGTGGCGGATCTGCAGGCCGGCCTCGGGGCCGCCGCGGCGGCAGTAGCCGCGATTGCCGCTGTCGGGGCGGTCCGAGAACACGATGTCGTAGCGGTCGGCCGGGAACACGCGGCGTGCCGCGCGCACCGACTCGACCTCCTGGAACGCGATCACGTCGGCGTCGAGCGCGTCGGCGTAGCGGCGCAGTGCCGCGTAGTCGGCCTCGCTGCGCGGCCGGCAGCCGCTGCCGTCGGCCTCGGCGAGGTGCTCGAGATTCCAGGTGGCGATCTTCAGATCGGCATCGCGCTGCGGCGGCGCGGTGCCGCAGCCGGCGAGCGCCAGCACCGCGGCGGCGAGCCAGCAGCGAAACGGATGGGACGACGGGCGGAGCAGGTTCGGCATCGGCGATGTCGGCACGGCGTAGGGCCGCCCAGTATCGCGCAAGCTCGCCCCGATCGGCGGCGCCCGCGGCGCGCCGCCGATCGCGACACGGCGCCTGCGTCAGTCCTCCTCGGCGTGCGGCCGCCAGGCGCCGGCCAGCTGGCGTTGCACCTGCGGCGGCACCGCCTCGTAGTGGCTGAACTCCATCGCATAGCGGCCGCGTCCGGCCGTCATCGCCTTCAGCTCGGTCTGGTAGCCGACCACCTCGGCCAGCGGCACCTGCGCCTTGATCGTGCACTCGCCGCCGAGCCGCGCGTCGGTGCCGTGGATGCGCGCGCGCTTGCCGGCCAGGCCGCCGGTGACGTCGCCCATGTGGCCGTCCGGTACCGCGATGTCGAGGTTGACGATCGGTTCGAGCACGACCGGCTGCGCCTTGGCGACCGCGTCGACGAACGCCTTGCGGGCGGCCGCGACGAATGCGACCTCCTTGGAGTCGACCGGATGCGAACGGCCGTCGTAGACGCGGACGCGGATGTCCTGCATCGCGAAGCCGGCGACCGCACCGGCTGCCAGTCCCTGGCGCACGCCCTTCTCGACCGCCGGCATGAACTGGCCCGGGATCGCGCCGCCCTTGACCTCGTCGACGAACTCGAACCCGCCGCCGCGCGCGAGCGGCTCGACGCGCAAGTAGACCTCGCCGAACTGGCCGGCGCCGCCGGTCTGCTTCTTGTGGCGGTGGTGTCCCTCGGCCGGCGCCGCGATCGTCTCGCGATAGGCGATCCGCGGCGGCCGCGTCGCGACCTCGACGCCGTAGCGCTGGCGCATCCGCTCCAGCGTCAGCCGCACGTGCAGGTCCGACAGGCCGCGCACGACGGTCTCGTTGAGCTCGGCGTCGTGGTCGATGCGCAGGCACGGGTCTTCCTCGGACAGCTTGGCCAGTGCGTTGGCGAGCTTGGCCTCCTGGCCCTTGTGCGCCGGCTCCACCGCGAGGCCGAACATCGGCTGCGGAAACGCCAGCGGCGCGAGGTGGATGTGGTCCTCCTCGTGCGAGTCGTGCAGCACCGCGTCGAAGTGGATGTCCTCGATCTTCGCGACCGCCGCGATGTCGCCGGGAATCGCGCGGTCGATCTCGACGTGATCCTTGCCGTGGATCCGGAACAGATGGCCGACCTTGAACGGCTTGCGGCCGTCGTCGACGAACAGCTGCGTGTCGCGGCGTACCGTGCCCTGGTAGACGCGGAAGATGCCGAGCTTGCCGACGAATGGATCGTTGACGATCTTGAACACGTCGGCGATCACGTGTCGGTCCGGATCGGGCTCGGCGCGCAGCGGCACCGCGGCGGCGCCCTGCCCGCGCACGAACGGCGGCGCATTGCCCTCGGCCGGGTTCGGCAGCAGGCGCTCGATCAGCTCGAGCAGCTCGGCGACGCCGGCGCCGCTGCGCGCCGAGCAGAAGCAGACCGGCACCAGATGGCCTTCGCGCAGGCACTGCTCGAACGCCGCGTGGAGATCCTCGCCGGCCAGACCGGCCTCGCCGACGTCGAGATAGCGCCCCATCAGCGTCTCGTTGATCTCCACGACCTGATCGATGATGCGCTGGTGCGCCTCGGCGACCGACGAGAAGTCGGCCTCGCCGGACGGCCGGAAGAAGCAGTCGACGACCGCGCGGCCGCCGTCGGCCGGCAGGTTGATCGGCAGGCACTCGCTGCCGAACGTCTCGCGCAGCGAGTCGACGAGGCCGGCCAGATCCACGCCGTCCTGGTCGATCTTGTTGATCACCAGCAGCCGCGCGTCGCCGCGCGCTCGCGCGTGCTCCATCAGGCGCCGCGTCGAATGCTCGATGCCGACGCCGGCGTTGACGACGATCGCGACCGTTTCGACCGCGTCGAGCGCAGACAGCGCCGGTCCGCGGAAGTCGTGCAGTCCCGGCGTGTCGATCAGGTTGACGTGACAGCCGCCGGGGCGGTCGATCGAGGCGATCGCCGCCTGCATCGAATGGCGGCGCTCTTTTTCCATCGGATCGAAATCCGACACGGTCGTGCCGCGCTCGACCGCGCCTGCCGCTCCGATCGTGCCGCCGGCGTGCAGCAGGGCTTCGAACAACGTGGTCTTGCCGGCGCCTGCGTGTCCTGCCAGGGCGATGTTGCGGATGTCTGCGGTGCTGTAGGCCATGATCGATCCTCGTCCGGAGAGTAGACGGATCGTTCCGGGGCGGCGCCGGTCGCGGCCGGCCGACCGCCGGCCGGCGGACGATCCTCGGCACCCGCCACGGCACGCGCCGGCGACGGGCCGGCGCGGACGCAGCGGCATCGTCGGCCGCGGCCGCAGATGCGCGGACGCAGGCCGCGCCACGAGGTCGCCGGACGGCGGCCGGCGCGGACGTTCCGCCCCGATCGGGGCGCGCGCGGCGGCGAACGCGCATCGCACGACCGCCGTCGCGACGGGGTCCGGCCGACACCCATGGTGCGGCATCGATGGCTGGCCCTAGACTTCTCCGGTCGCCGCCGAGGGTCAAGACGCAATGCAGGAAAGAGCGCCGCTGGTCTGCGTGCACGGAGCCGGGGCCGGCGGCTGGGAGTGGGCGATCTGGGCACGCGTGTTCGCCGCGCGCGGCCATGCGGCGATCGCGCCGGATCTGATGCCGGCCGCCGCCGGCCTGGCCGCGACGCACTTCGCCGACTACCGCGCCCAGGTCGTCGACTGGTGCACCGGTGCCGGTGCCGCGCCGATCCTCGCCGGCGCCAGTCTCGGCGGTCTGCTCGCACTGGCGGCGGCCGCCGAGGTACGGCCGGCCGCGCTGGTGCTGGTCAACCCGCTGCCGCCGGCCGGCGTCCTGTCGCGGCCGCTGCGGCGCGCGCCGGCGCGCCATGCCGAGCACGAGCGGCCCGGCGCGATCGTGCCGTGGGGCCGCTCGCGCTCGCTCGGCGGGACTCGGCGCGCGCTCGAGGGCTGCGACGACGCCGCCTGTCTGTATGCGTTCCGGCGCTGGCGCGACGAATCGGGCACGGTCGTCGCCGAGGCCCGCGACGGCATCGCCGTCGAGCCGCCGCGCTGTCCGGTCCTGGTCCTCAGCGGCGGGCGCGATCAGGACGTTCCGCCGAGCGTCGGCCGCGCATTGGCGACGCGGCTCGGCGCCGATTTCGCGAGCCTGCCCGAGGTCGGCCACGTCGACCCGCTGCTCGGACGCGTCGCGGCCGACTGCGCCGAGCGCGTGGCGGCCTGGCTGTCGCTGCGGCTCGACACCGCGGCGGTCCGGCCGCGCTGAGCGTCGCGTCGCGCGACCGCGCGTCCTGCGATGCGTGTGCGGCGAATCGCGATCGGATTCGATGCGCCCCATCGCATCGAACGGCAGGTGGCGCAGGCGGACGTGCGCCACTGGCACGCCATGCCGGGCAACCGCGCAGCCGACGTCGCGCACGGATGGCGCGCGACCGATCGGTCGGCGCGCGAGGACGTCGCGCCGTTCGGCCGGCCGCCAATGCGCTGCGCGATGTCCATGCCCGACGCAGCGCCGACCATCCGCGTGCACTCGACCACGATGCCCGATCGGCCGGCGAGGTCGCGCGGTGCCGTCAGTCGAACTCGATCCGGCCGCGTCCGGCGCTGCGGCCGAACGCGAGTGCACCGCTGGCGCGCCGCGCGGCCTCGGCGAGCGGCGTGCCGACGGTCGCGCAGGCGGCACCGATCGACAGCGTCACCGTGACCTCGGGTGGACGCGTCGCGGTGCCGGCGCACGCCTGCATCAGCGCCTGCGCGCGACGGCGCAGCGTGTCCTGTGTGCAGGACGGCACCAGCACCGCGAAGCGGTCGCCGTCCCACCGTCCGATCAGCGCAGCGGCGCCGGCCAGACCGCGCAGCCGCCGTGCGCAGGCCGCCAGCGCGGCGTCGCCGGCGGCGTGTCCGCAACGCTCGTTGAGGCCGCGCAGGCCTTCGATCTCGCACAGCAGCAGGCCGTAGCCGGCCGCGCGCGCGGCGCACGCCTCGGCGTGGCGCGCGATCAGCGACTGCCGCGTCAGCACGCCGGTCAGCGCATCGCGCTGGCCGAGCCGTTCGAGACGGCGGCCGATCCGCACGCGCTCGGTCACGTCGGTGAACGCAAGCGCGCAATGCGCGGCGCCGACGTCTTCGCAGCGCGCGACGTCGAGGTCGAACCAGCGCGCGCGCCCGTCCTTGCGCAGCAGCCGCACGCGCAGCGTGCGCGACGCGGCCGTGCGCACGAGCCGGTCGAGCCGCGCGGCCGGCGGACGCTGATCGGGTGCGCAGGCACCTTCGAGCCAGCGATGCACCGGGCCGATCTCGTCGCAGTCGTAGCCGAGCTGCTCGCCGAAGCGGCGGTTGACGCGCCGGCAGCGCCCGATCGTCGGGCCGGCCGCGCCGCCCGGGTCGAGCGTCGCGATCAGCAGGGCCACCGGCATCGGGTCGATGAGACGCCAGGTCGTGCTCATATGTCGGTCCTCTCCATGGATGCGTCTTGCGTGTCGCACACCGGCCCCACCGGCGATCTGAAAGTATTACTTTCCAAATAGTGATTGCAAGCGATATGAACGCCGGCTCCGCCGCCGGCGCGCTATACAGGCTCGCCAACCCTGGGCAGGTAGGGCGTGAGCACTCTGTATCGACGCATTCGCGACGCACGCGCGAGGATCAACCTCTCGCAGGAAGCACTCGCACTGGATCTGGGCGTCTCGCGCAGCGCGGTCGCGCAATGGGAGCGCGTCGACGGCACCTGCCCGAGCGTCGAGAACCTGATCGCGCTGGCGCGCCGCACCGGTCTGGCGTTCGAATACCTCGCGACCGGCCGCGGCCCGAAGATCTACGGCGAGCCGATCGACGTCGTCGCCGAGGACGGCGACCGCTACGCGATGCTGACGCCGCAGCAGGCGGCGCTGATCGAGTGGTTCGACGGGCTCGGCAAGCGTCAGCAGGCCGGCCTGTTCGACCTGGTCGGCATCGGCAAGCGCGGCGGCACGCGCGGCTGAGCGTCGCGACGCGGCAACATCCGCGCCGGAGATCGAGCGATCCGCGCAGTTAACCGCGCCTTTAGCCGCAGCCTCTTATGCTTCGGCGTCGGTTCATCTTCACCGAGGCCTGCCATCGCTCCGCCCGCCCCGCCGCCCGGCACCGCATCGCCACGGCCGCACGATCCGGACCTGTCTGCGCTGTCCGCCACGCCGAGCGGACCGTGGCAGCGCAGCCTGCGCCGCCGCGGCCGCGAGATCAGCGGACGCCGCATCGCGCTCGGCATCGCGATCGCCGCGCTGGTGACCCTGGTCGAGCTGGCCGGCTTCGCGGTCGGCATGCAGCGCTCGGTCCGCAGGGCCGTGCCGGACCGGCCGATCGCCGTGACCGTGATCGACCTGGCGCCGAGCGAACCGCTGCCGCCCGAGCCCGAACCCGCGCCTGCGCCGGTCGCGGCACGGACGAGCCGCATCGCGATCGCGCCGCCGAAGGCGCCGGTCGCGCCGCCTCCGCCGGTGCGCAGCGAGGCGCCGACGACGACGCAGGGCCGCATCGGCGCCGGCGCCGCCGGCCTGTTCAACCCGGACGGCTCGGTTCGACTGCCCGACAAGCCGATCGCACCGCTACCCGAACCGACCAATCCGCAGCAGGCCGGCCAGCAGCGCTGGGCCGAGCTGCAGCGCCGTGGCGAGAACCCGCTGGACTGCCAGCGCACGCGCTTCGCGCAGGCGTTCCGGCGCGACGAGTCGGCCGGCGACGAGGTCGCGCGCAAGTATCTGGCCTGGATCGGCCTGGCCAATGCGGAGTCGATCGAACGCAACGCCGGACGGCGCGCCGAGCGCGCAATCGACGGTTGCGACCCGGCACGCTAGCGCGATCGCCGATGACGCCGCATGCCGGCCGTTCGAGCACGCCCGCGGTGCGGGCCGCACGGCTGCGCGACCACCGACCCGAGCCGGCCGAACGGCGCCGCCGCCTGGCCGCGCTGACGAGCGTGATCGCGCTGCATCTGATGTTCGCGATCGCGGCATATCGCGCCGCACAGCCGCATCGGCCCGACGCGGCGCGCGTGCCGCCCGCGGTCGACGGCGTGATGCATCTGCGCCTGATCGACGACCTGCCCGATCCGAGCCCGGCAGCCGGCGCGCCTGTACCGCCGGCAGTGCTGTCGACGCCCTCGATACCGGTACCGGCATCGGCATCGGGCGCAGTCGCGCCGCCCTACCGACCACCGTCGAGCGAGATCGCCGCGCCGCAGGCGCCGGCCGGCGCCGATACCGCGGCCGCCGCCGACCGGGACGGCGACGTCCCGACCCCGCTCTGGATCGAGCGCGACGGGGCGCCGCGGCTGCCGGCATCGGTCGCGGCGCCGCGCACGTTCTCGAACCGGCCGCTGCGCGAGGCCGGCGCGCCCGATCCGCTCGCGCATCGCAGCCCGCTGCCGTATGCGCCGACGCGATTCGAGAAGGACTGGGCGCCGCGCGACGAGACACTCGGCGGGCAGTGGCTGCGCGAGCACACCGTCTCGCGCACGGTCGACCTGCCGCAGGGCTATCAGGTGCGCTGCATGTGGATGCTGATCCTCGGCGGCTGCGGCTGGGGCAAGGCGCCGCAGGCGACGATCGAGGAACTGAAGGCGATGCGTGCCGATCCGCCGATGCCGCGCGGCGTCGTCGACGCCGCACCGGTAGCACCCGACGCCGCGACGTCGGATTCGGCCACCCCGCAGGCGGCGCGGCCGCTCGACCTGAGCCTGCCGCCGCCGCTGGTGCGGCCCGAGCCGTCGCCCGGCGGACGCTGAAGCGGCGACTCTGATCCGGCCAGCGCGGCGTGCGTCGGGCCGGACGCACGTGCGGCCTCGGCTACAGCATCCGCATCAGTTCCGGCCGCAGCGGCAGCCGGCGGATCCGCACCGTCGTCGCGGCGTGGATCGCATTGGCCAGCGCCGGCGCGGCCGGCGCAATCGCGGCATCGTAGGCCGGCGCCGGCGCGGCCTCGGACGGCACGATCACGACCTCGACCTGGCGCGGCGCCTGCGCGCCGTCGAGCAGACGGTAGTCGCCGAAATCGCGCGCCTGGACCTGACCGTCGCGAACCGCGACGACCTGGTCGAGCGCGCAGGAGATGCCGTCGAGCATCGCCGCCGACAGCTGCGATTCGGTATTGAGCGGATTGACCATGCGGCCGACGTCGGCCACGCAGATCGCGCGGTGGATCAGCAGCCGGTCGCCCTCGACCGATACCTCCATCCCTTCGGCGACGTAACCGCCGTCGGTGAATTGGCAGGCGATGCCGAGGCCGCGGCCGTCGCTGCGCCGCACGCCCCAGCCCAGCCGCGTCGCGCAGGTCTGCAGCACGTGCGCCATGCGGCCGGTGTCGAAGACCGGACCGCCGGCGCCGCCGTACGGCAGCGTGCGCGGCTCGCCGAGCAGGCCCAGGCGCAGCGTGACCGCGTCCTGGCGCGTCGCGACCGCGACCTCGTCGATGAAGCACTGCTCGGCGAACGCGCTGAAGCTGTGCGCACCGCCGGGAAAATCACCGCGCAGCAGGCCGGCCGGCACCGCCTGGAAGGTCTTCTCGAAATGCTCGACCAGACCGGCCGGGAAGCTGTCGGGCTCCAGGCAGCCGGCCCAGGCCGGCCGATCGGCCAGGCGCGGATCGCCGTCGTTGCGCGGCGTCGCCGCACAGCGGTGCGACCAGCCGGTGATGCGCGCGCGGCGGTCCAGCGTCGCCGCCAGCTGATGCACGCCGAGCGGGCGATACCAGTCGTGGCGCAGATCGTCCTCGCGCGTCCAGACCAGCTTGACCGGCTTGCCGGCAGCCTTCGCGATCAGCACCGCCTCGGCGACGAAGTCGTTGCGCAGACGGCGGCCGTAGCTGCCGCCGGCACGCGTCAGGCGGATCTCGACCGCGCTGCGCGGCAGGCCGGTCAGGCGGCTGACGATCGCCGAGGCCTCGTCCGGATTCTCGAGCGAGGCGATCAGCAGCGCACGGTCCTGCTTGAGCTCGACCAGGGCGCCCGGCGGCTCGTCGACCGCGTGGGCGAGGAACGGCATCTCGTAGCGCGCCTCGATCAGACGCAGCGCCTGGCGCCGCGCGCGTTCGAGATCGCCGTCGCGGCGCAGCTCGAGCGCGCCTTCGCCGCTGTCGAGCGCGGCATGCGCGGCCGCCGTCAGGGCCGCACTCGATTCGTCCTGCCACGGGCCGGGCTTCCAGGTCACGCCGAGCCGCGCGCGGCCTTGCAGCGCGGCCCAGGTCGTGTCGGCGAGCACCGCGACGCCGGCGGCCTGATGGCCGTCCCACGGCGCGCCGGCCGGCGGCGGATCGAGCACGACGATCTCGCGCACGCCCGGTACCTTGCGCGCCTCGGCGTCGTCGTGGCCGTCGAGGCTGCCGTCGCGGTACGGGCAGCGCAGCACGACCGCGATCAGTGCGCCGGCGCGATAGGCGTCGCTGCCGTAGCGCGCGCGACCGGTCACCAGCTCGCGCGCGTCGGCGATCCGCGTCGGCCGGCCGATGATCGTGTGGCGCGCCGGGTCCTTCAGCGGGACCGGCGCGGCTGGTGCCGGCTGCGTCGCGGCGCTGCGCGCCAGCGCGGCATAGGTCAGGCGCCGTCCGTCCGGCGCGACGACCTGGCCGGCCTCGGTGCGCAGCGCGGCCGCGTCGAGCCGCCACTCCTGCGCGGCGGCGGCGACCAGCAGCGCGCGCGCGGTCGCGCCGGCGCGGCGCAGGTCCTCGCGGTCCTCGTCGACGCGGCCGAGCCGGTCGCCGCCCTGCGGACCGTAGCGGTCGCCGCCGGCGGCGCCGTCGCCGGCGTAGCCGTACGGCAGCTGCAGCACACGCACCTGACGCCAGTCGACGTCGAGCTCCTCGGCGATCAGCATCGGCAGCGAAGTCATGACGCCCTGGCCGACTTCGCAGCCCGGCGCGCCGATCACGATGCGGTTGTCGCGCTCGATCCGGACGAACGGGCCGAGCGCGGTCAGATCGTCGCCGAGCAGCTCGGTTGGATAGTCCTCGGGAAACTGCGCGGCGGCCGCGTCGCGGAAACCGACCAGCAGGGCGCCGCCGGCACCGAGCGCGATCGTCAGGAAACGCCGCCGCGAACGATCGACCACGCTCATGCGCCGGCCGCCCGCATCAGCTCGGCCGCGCGCGCGACCGCGCGGCGCACGCGCGGATAGGATCCGTCGCGGCACAGCACGGCCAGGCCGGCGATCTCCTCGTCGCTCGGCCGGTGGTTGCGCATCAGCAGACCGACCGTCGCCATGATCACGGCCGGCTGCACGTAGCCGGTCGGCGAGACGTCCTCCTCGATCCAGGCCTGCTGGACCGGATGCAGCGCGCCTTCGTGCAGCCCCTCGATCGTCACGACGCGCTTGCCGATCAGCTGGTTCATCGGCGTACGGCAGGCGCGCACCGCGCGCCCCTCGACCAGCAGCGTGCAGACGCCGCCGCAGTCGGCGCCGTCGCCGCAGCCGCCGGTCTTGGTACCGGTCAGGCGCAGCACGTCGCGCAGGAACCACAGCAATGGCATGTCCGGGTCGCCGCCGTGGAAGTACGGCTTGCCGTTGATCGTCAGCGGGATCGCATCGGCGTCGATCGGCTGGATCTTCCGATCGCGGGCGTTGACCAGACGTTGGGTGGTGTCCTGCATGCCGGTTCCACGTAGTACGCGCGAAACCCCGATTGTCGCACCGGCGCCGAATTTGGCCCATAGCCGCGGCGGCCGGCCGGGCGCCACGGCATGTCCGGCACAGGCAAGCGTTCAGACCGTGCACGGCCGGCCGGCGGCGATCGGGCCGGAGGCCGGCCGGAGTCTTGGCTGACCGGACCCGCCGCGCCGGTGTGTGTGATAGGCATGTTGGGCGCGACAGCGTGTTGGCGTGAGGGTCACGGGCGTGATCGGCACGCTGCCGGCTGCGACGTGCCGGCGGCTGGCAGGTCCGCGCAGCGGCCGCAGGAGGTTCATGCTTGCCGGTATAGAGATCGCGTGTCGGCCCACGCGCATCGACCTCTCGCGTGCGGCCACGCGTGATGCCGCGGCGCGCCGCCTACAGATCGCCGTGCAGCGCCTGCAACGCGGCGATCGCGGCCAGGCCGGCGGTCTCGGTACGCAGGATCCGCGGGCCCAGCCGCAGACCGTCGAATCCGGCCTGGCGCAGCGCCGCGAGGTCCTGATCGGACAGGCCGCCCTCGGGGCCGACGACCAGCGTCGCGGCCTCGATCCGCGGCAGATCGGCCGCGCGCAGATCGCCGGCCGGATCGAGCGCGAGCCGCCGGCCGGATTCGGCGCCGAGCGAGGCGGCCCAGTGCGCGAGCCGGACCGGCGCGGCCAGTTCCGGCAGACGGTTGCGGCCCGACTGCTCGCAGGCGCCGGCCAGCACGGCCTGCCAGTGCGCGAGGCGCCGCTCGGCGCGTTCGGCGTCCAGGCGCACCTCGGTGCGCTCGGTGATCAGCGGCACGATGCGCTCGACGCCGAGCTCGGTCGCCTTCTGCAGCACCCAGTCCATCTTCTCGCCGCGCGCGATGCCCTGCGCGAGCACCAGCCGCAACGGACTCTCGCGATCGGCGCCGGCACGGCTCTCGCCGATCTGCACGGTCACGCCGCGCTTGGCCAGCGAGGCGATCGACGCGGCGTACTCGCCGCCGTCGCCGTTGAACAGCACCAGCGGATGGCCGCGCTCCAGGCGCAGCACACGGACCAGGTGTTCGCCGGCCTGGACCGGCAGATCGATCTCGCGGCCGCTGACCAGGGCACCGGCGACGTAGACACGGGGAATGCGCATGACGCGGGCAGTGTACGAAAAATCGCCGCGCGCCTGGCATCGCCGCGTCAGTCGGCGTCCTCGAACTCGGCCAGATCGGCCTGCGCCTCGCGCAGGCTGCGCCCGGCCGCGTCGCGCTCGAACGCGCTGCGGTAGCGCAGCGTCAGCCAGCCGGCCAGCGCGGCGAGCGCGAGACCGGCGGCGAGATTCCAGCCGACGACGGCCGGCCGGCTCAGCCAGACGTCGAGCCCGACCGCGGCGAGCAACGCGAACACGAACGGCACCCAGACCACGAAGCCGGCGATCAGCAGCCAGCGATCGGCGCTCGCGCGCAGGCGCCGCAGCGCCAGCAGCTGCCACTGCACGGCCAGCACCGGCGCGCGGTAGTCGATCCGCATCAGCGCGGCCAGCTGCGTGCCGGCCGCGATCAGCAGGCCCAGGCCGTACAGGTGGATCGCGATGCCGTACGCGGCCAGATGCGGCTGATCGAGCCGCGCCCACCAGTAGCCGCCGGCGCCGAGCACGATCAGCGCACCGATCGCCAGCTGCACGAGCTGGCCGAGCGACAGCAGGCGCAGCCGCGCGCGCGCGGCGCCGAGCGCGTCACGGCGGCGCTGCCGGTCGATCGACAGCTGGCAGCGGTCGAGCCGCTCGCCGAGTCCGCGCCAGGCCTGCTCGAGTTCGTCGTAGTTCATCGCATGTCTCCGTCGGTCGGGTGGACCGCGCCGGTCTGCCGGCGCAGCTGCTGCTTGATACGGCCGAGCCGCGTCGCGACGTTGCCTTCGCGGATGCCGAGCACCTCGCCGATCTCGCGATGGCCGCAGCCGTCCAGGTGCAGCAGCAGCAGCGCGCGATCGAGCGCGCCGAGCGCACGCATCGCGCGCTGCACCAGGGCCAGGCGCTCGCGGTCCTCGGCGTCGACGTCGTCCAGGCCGACGCGCTCGGCGTGCTCGTCGCCGAGCGGCTCGTGCGCGGCGAGCGGCCGCATCCGACGCTGCTGCGTGATCGCGACGTTCAGCGCGATGCGGTACATCCAGGTCGCGAACGGGCGGCTGCGGTCGTAACCGGGCCAGGCGCGCCACAGCTGCAGCGTGATGTCCTGGATCAGATCGGCGCGGTCCTCGGCGCTGCGGCCGTAGCTGGCCGCGACCTTGAACAGGATGCCGCGGTGCGCATCGACCCGAGCGGTGAACTCGGACGAGGCATCGGGTGGGGCGGATCGGATCGGCACGGGCGCTCGCTGGCTGGAAGTCGGGGAGTGATTCGCGGCTAGGCGGAAAATCTCACACGCAAGCAGCCAGCGCAGATCGGGTGCCGACCACCGGCGGCTCTCCGGCTCCGTTCTCACCGTCCGGTGCCGGGCGACCGGCTTCCATCCTCGCCCGGCGCCGTCCCGGCAGCGAGCGGTCCGCCATGCGAACACGGCGGCGGCCGCAGGCTCGCCCGCGCGTGGCGCGACGCTCTATGCTGGAGGCGCCCTGCCCGCCGCCGACACCCGGACCGCCATGGACATCCGCCGCGACGACCTGTCCGACCCGCGCATCGTCGCGCTGCTGCGCGTGCATCGCGCCGACCTGGCCCGCCATTCGCCGCCCGAGAGCGTGCACGCGATCGACGTCGACGTCGCGGCTCTGCGTGCGGCGCCGATCACGTTCTGGAGCGTCTGGGACGGCGAGCATCTCGCCGGCTGCGGCGCGCTCAAGACGCTGGAGCCGGGACACGGCGAGATCAAGTCGATGCGGACCGTCGAGGCGTACCGCCGCCGCGGCGTCGCGGCGCGCCTGCTCGGACATCTGATTTCCGAGGCGCGCGAGCGCGGCTACCGGCGGCTCAGCCTCGAGACCGGCTCCGGACCGCCGTTCGCGCCGGCGCATGCGCTGTACCTGGGCTTCGGTTTCACCGACTGCGCGCCGTTCGGCGACTACGCGCCCGATCCGTACAGCCGGTTCCTGACGCTGGCGCTGTGAGCGTCGCGCATCGACCGGCATCGGGGTTGCGGCACGGTCCACGCGTGGTGCCGGGCGGCCACGCCCGTCGCGCGAGCACGCGCAGTCCTTCCGGCACCGGACGGCCGCGGCGAACGCCGATCCGGCGAGCGATCGACCGGAACAGCCGGCGCGCACCACATCTCGTCCGGCGCGTCGCGATTGCGGAATCTGGCCGATCGGAGCGAGACGCCGGCCGATCCGGATCGCCGCTGCGAACGCTCAGTCCGCCGCCGCGCGTTCGATGCCGGCCACGGCGACCGCGACGATCCGGTCGATCTCCTCGGGCGTGATCACGTACGGCGGCATGAAATAGATCACGTCGCCGAGCGGCCGCAGCACGACGCCGTGGTCGAGCCCGTGGCGATAGACGCGCAGACCGCGCCGCTCGCCCGGCACGAACGACGTACCGTCCGCGCGGACCAGATCGAGCGCGGCGATCATGCCGGTCTGGCGGATGCCGGCGACGTGGCGGTGACCGGCCAGCGCCGACAGCCGGCCGGCCAGGTGTGCGGCCAGCGCGCGATTGCGCTCGAGCACCGGCTCGTCGTCGAAGATCGCCAGCGTCGCGCAGGCGGCGCGGCAGGCCAGCGGATTGCCGGTGTAGCTGTGCGAATGCAGGAACGCCTTGCCGCTGGCGTAGTCGGCGTAGAACGCGTCGTAGATCGCGTCGGTCGCGAGCACCGCGGCCAGCGGCAGCGTGCCGCCGGTCAGGCCCTTGGACACGCACATCAGGTCCGGCGCGACGCCGGCCTGCTCGCACGCGAAAAGCGTGCCGGTGCGGCCGAAGCCGGTCGCGATCTCGTCGGCGATCAGGTGCACGCCGTAGGCGTCGCAGAGCGCGCGCGCGCCGGCCAGGTACGCCGGCGGATACATGCGCATGCCGGCTGCGCACTGCACCAGCGGCTCGACGATCAGCGCGCAGATCGTCTCGACGTGGCGTTCGAGCAGCTCGCGCAGCGCGTCCAGACAGCGCGCGGTCTCGGCCTCGGCCGATTCGCCGGGCCGGCGCGTGCCGCCGTCGGGCGCCGGCACCAGGAACGGCTCGAGCAGCAGCGGCGCATAGGTGCGCCGGTACAGCGCGACGTCGGTCACCGACAGCGCACCGAGCGTCTCGCCGTGGTAGCTGCCGGTCAGCGCGACGAAGCGCGTGCGCGAACCGCGGCCGAGGTTGCGCCAGTAGTGGAACGAGAGCTTCAGCGCGACCTCGACCGCGCTCGAGCCGTTGTCGGCGTAGAACACGCGCGACAGGCCCGGCGGCGCGACGCGCACCAGCGCCTCGGCGAGCGCGACGGCCGGCTCGTGCGTGAAGCCGGCGAGCATGACGTGATCGAGACGGTCGAGCTGGTCCTTCAGCGCGGCGACGATGCGCGGATGGCGATGGCCGAGCACGTTGGTCCACCACGAGCTGACCGCGTCGATCCAGCGCTGGCCGTCGTAGCCGTGCAGCCAGACGCCCTCGGCACGCTCGATCGGCAGCATCGGCAGGGTTTCGTGGTCGTGCATCTGCGTGCACGGATGCCAGACCACGGCGAGGTCGCGCGCGGCCAGCGCGGCGGAGCGGGAAGCGGACATGGCTTGCTATGATCGGCGCCACCTCGCATCCGCACAAGTAGCCGACCATGCGCCTGCCTCCGTTCCGATCCGTGCGCCATGCGCGCGGTTTCACGCTGCTGGAGATCATCGTCGTCGTCGTGATCATCGGCATCCTCGCCGCGATCGTCGTGCCGCAGTTCATGGATCGCCCCGGCGAGGCGCGCATCACGCGCGCGCGCCAGGACATCCAGGGCATCGTCACCGCGCTCAATCTCTACAAGCTCGACAACTTCGCCTATCCGAGCGCCGCGCAGGGCCTGCAGGCGCTGGTCACGCGGCCGTCGGGTCAGCCCGAGGCGCCCAACTGGAAAGGGCCGTACCTCAACCAGATGCCGAAGGATCCGTGGGGTCGTCCGTACCAGTACCAGATGCCGGGCCAGCGCGGCGCCGTCGACGTCTACAGCTTCGGCGCCGACGGTCGCGCCGGCGGCGAGGGCGAAGCGGCCGACGTCGGCAACTGGGAATCCTGATCCGCGCGATGCGCGCGCTCCGCAGCGGCCGTGATCGGGCGCCGCGCGTGCGCGCGGCGGGCTTCACGCTGATCGAGGTGCTGGTCGTCATCGTCATCGTCGGCGTGCTCGCGCTGGCGGTCACGCTGGCGGTCGGCGGATCGGCCGAGCGCCGCCTGCAAGGCGAGGCCGAGCGTTTCGCGGCCCTGGTCGCGCACGCCTGCATGCAGGCCGAACTCGGCGGCCGCGACATCGGCATCGCCGTGCTCGCCGGCGGCTACGGTTTCAGCCGCTTCGACGCCGAGGGCTGGCAGCCGCTGCCGGACGAAGGCGAGCTGCGCCGGCGCGCCTGGCCCGAGGGTCTGACCGCCGAACTCGGCCGCGACGGCCGGCCGCTCGCGCGCAGCGAGGCCGGCGACCGGCCGCAGCTGGTCTGCTTCGCCTCGGGCGAGCTGACGCCGTTCGAGCTGGTGCTGCGCCTCGGCGACGCCGGCGAGGCGCAGCGCGTGCGCGGCGAGAGCGACGGCACGGTCGGCACCGAATCGGTCGCGACGCGATGAGGCGCATCGGCATGAGGCGTGCGCGCGCCGGCTTCACGCTGCTCGAGGTCATGATCGCGCTCGCGGTCGTCGCGATCGCGCTGCTCGCGCTGACGCGCGGCGCGGCGCTGGAGGTCGCCGCGTTCGACGCGGTGCGCGAGCGCACGCTGGCCGGCTGGATCGCCGCCGACGTACTGACCGAGACGCGCCTGACCACGGCGCTGCCGGCGACCGGCCGACGCGACGGCCGGCTGCGCTACGCGGCGCGCGACTGGCGCTGGACACTCGACGTGCAGGCCACGCCGGACCCGGCGATCCGCCGCCTCGACGTCGCCGTGTTCGCCGACGGTGCGGACGCCGCCTCGGCGACGCTGTCGGGCTTCGCCGCGCAGGAGCCGCAGCCGTGAGCCGGCGTGCCGCGGCGACCGGTTTCACGCTGGTCGAGCTGCTCGTCGCGCTGGCGGTGTTCGCGGCGCTGGCGGCGATCGCCTACGGCGCGCTCGACCGCATCGCGCAGGTGCGCGGCGCGCTCGCGGCCGAGCAGGACCGCTTCGGCGCCGTGGTCCGCAGCGTCTCGGACCTCGCGCGCGATCTGCGCCAGGCGATCGCGCGGCCGGTGCGCGGCAACTACGGCGAGCTGCGCCCGGCCCTGGTCGGCACGCCCGATCACGTCGAGCTGACGCGGCTGGGTTTCGCCAATCCGCTGGCGGCCGCGCGCAGCAATCTGGAGCGCGTGGTCTGGGGTCTGGACGACCGCGCCTTGCGCCAGGGCCGCTACGCGGTGCTCGACCGCGCGCCGACGACCGCGCCGGCCACGCGCACGCGCCTGGACGACGTCGACGCGCTGCGCCTGCGCTATCTCGGCGGCGACGGCGCCTGGCGCGAATACTGGCCGCCGGACGGCGCCGATCCGGCGCTGCTGCCGCAGGCGGTCGAGCTGCGTCTCGCCTTGCCGGACCTCGGCGAGCTGCGCCGCGTGCTGGCATTGCCGTCGTCCCTGCCGCCGCTCGCACCCGATGCGACACCGGCCGCCGCGCCGGAGGCGCCGTGATCGCGCGTCGCCGATCGCTGCCGGCGCGGCCGCGCGGCATCGCGCTGATCGTCGCCCTGCTCGTCGTCGCGCTGGCGGTGATCCTGCTGGCCGCCCTGCTCGATCGCGGCGAGCTCGCGCTGGCGCGCGCGCGCAACGTGCTGCGCGGCGAACAGGCCCAGGCCTATGCCGGCGGCCTGGAGATGTATGCGGCCCAGGTGCTGCTGCGCACGCGCAGCGAAGGTGCGCGCGTCGACCATCACGGCAGCGCCTGGAACACGCCGATGCCGGCGCAGCCGGTGCCGGGCGGCGTCATCAGCGGCCGCCTGCGCGATCTCAACGGCTGCTTCAACCTCAACAATCTCGCGCCGGGCCGGCCCGATCTGGCCGCCTGGCAACGCGTGTTCCGCCGGCTCGCGCTGGTGCGCGGCGCCGACCCGGCGCTGGCCGAGGCGCTGACCGACTGGCTCGGCGGCGGCGCCGGCAGCGACGAGGGCGCCTATCTGGCCCAGCCGGTGCCGTACCGACCGTCGCGACGCGCGTTCGCGCATGCCTCGGAGCTGCGCCTCGTGCGCGGCGTCGGCGGCGAGACCTACGCGCGGCTGGCGCCTTACGTCTGCGCGCTGCCGGCCGGCACGCGGCTCAACGTCAACACCGCCGGCGTGCCGCTGCTGATGGCGCTGGCCGACACGGTCACGCAGAGCGTCGCCGAGCGCGCCTGGAGCAACGGCCAGGCGCACTGGAGCGACGTGGCCGCGTTCCAGACCTTCCTGCAGGGCGCCGGCGTCGCGCTCGAGCCCTCGACGCTGCGTCTGCTCGCCGTCGACAGCCGCTACTTCCTCGCGCGCGGCCAGATCCTGCTCGACGACCTGCCGTTCGTGTTCACGAGCCTGATCGAGTACCGCGAAGGCGCCGGCATCCGCGTGCTCGCGCGCAGCCGCGGCGCCGACGACGCCTGGGAGCTGCCGCTGGCCGCACCGCTGCCGGACGATCTGGCGAGGCGCTGAGGGGTCCCCGGCCGGTCACGCCGGGTCGGCCGGTGCGGACGGTCCGTCGGCGTCGATCCGCGCCAGCCGATAGCCGATCCGCGGCAGCGTGTGGATCAGCTTGACCTCGAACGGTCCGTCGACGCTGCGGCGCAGCTCGTAGACGTGCGAGCGCAGCATGTCGCCGTCGGGCGGCATGTCGCCCCACAGCGCGTGCTCGAGGCGTTCGCGCGTGACCGCCGCCGGGCTGGCCTGCATCAGCACTTCCAGCAGCTTGCGGCAGGCCGGATACAGGTGCAGCGCGCGGCCGCCGCGCGTGACGTCCAGCGTCGACAGGTCCAGCCGCAGATCGTCGATCTGCAGCACGCGGCTGCGGCCGCGGCCGCGCGCGCGCGCGACCAGCGCCTCCAGGCGCACCTCCAGCTCCGGCAGCGCGAACGGCTTGGTCAGGTAGTCGTCGGCGCCGGCGCGGAAGCCGGCGATCTTGTCGGGCAGCTCGTCGCGCGCGGTCAGCATCAGCACCGGCGTGTCGAGACCCTGCTCCTCGCGCAGCGCCTGCAGCACCTGGCGGCCGTCCAGCCGCGGCAGCATCCAGTCGAGCACGATCGCGTCGTAGCGCTGCGTGGTCGCCAGATGGAAGCCGGTCGGACCGTCCGGCGCGGCGTCGAGCGTATGGCCGCGCGCCTCGAAGTACTCGAAGAGATTGGCGACCAGGCTGCGATTGTCCTCTACGACCAGCACGTGCATCGGTGGACGGTCCCTGCGGCGCAACGCCCGCCGCGCAGTCGACGGTGCCACCGCGCGACGCGCGGGCGGCACCGCGCCATTCTGGCACGCGCTAACGACTCGGCAACATCGTTCCGACCGGATTCCGACGGCGCCGCGCCGACGATGCCGACGCGCCGATCAAGGCGTGCCGGTCGCCCGCTGCCCGATGGATGCTCCGCTTTCCGTACCGCTCCCGGCACTGCCGGCCGCCGCGACGCCGATCCCTGCCCCGGACCGCGCGTTCTACCGGCGCATGCTGGTCTGGCCGCTGCTCGGGCTCGCGGCCGCGACGGTGCTGCTGTGGACGTTCGGCGGCGACCGCTGGCTGGCCGATCGACTCTACGCCTGGGAAGGCCACGCCTGGACGCTGAAGTCGCACCTGCTGACCGCGACCGTGCTGCACGACGCCGGCAAGCAGGCCACGACCGTCCTGTGGCTGGCGACCGCAGCGGCCTGGCTGACCGCGACGATCCGGCCGCGCCTGGCGCCGTGGCGGCGGCCGCTGGCGTATCTGACGCTGACGACGCTGGCCGCGACGCTGCTGGTGTCGTGGATCAAGTCCTGGACCGACGTCGACTGTCCGTGGGACCTGCTGCGCTACGGCGGCGAGCGGCCGTGGCTGGGCCTGTTCGCGGCGCGTCCGGCCGGCCTGCCGCGCGGCGTGTGCTTTCCGGCCGGGCACGCCAGTGCCGGCTACGCCTGGGTCGCGACCTACTTCTTCGCGCGTGCGACGCGGCCGCGCTGGCGTCATCGGGCGCTCGCCGCCGGACTCGGCCTCGGCCTGGCGTTCGGCATCGCCCAGCAGCTGCGCGGCGCGCATTTCCTGTCGCACGATCTGTGGACGCTGGCGATCTGCTGGCTGGTCGCACTGGCCGGCTACGCGCTCGCGCTCGATCCAGCCTTGCGCCGCGGCAGCGCGCTGCCGGAGGCGCGATGAGCGCGGTCATGCACGACGCCCTGCCGGGCCGCCGCATCGGCGCCGACTGGACGCGCCCGGAACTCGGCAGCGAAACGCTGGCGCTGCTGGTCGCCGCGTATCTGGCGCTGGCCTGCAACGGCGCGTTCTGGAGCGCCGTGGAGGCCAGCGGCAGCCTCGGCGGCGCGGCCGCGACCACCGTCGTCAGCCTGTTCGTGATGCTGACCGCCGCGAACTGGCTGCTGCTGTGCCTGCTGACCGGCCGCCGCACCGCCAAGCCGGTGCTGACCGTGCTGCTGATCGTCAGCGCGATGGCGGCCTACTACATGCGCGCCTACACGGTCTATCTGGACCCGGACATGGTCCGCACGATCCTGCACACCGACGGCAAGGAATCGCGCGAGCTGATCGCGCCGGGCATGTTCGCCAGCGTGCTGACGTTCGGCGTGCTGCCGGCGCTGGCGCTGTGGCGCGTGCGCATCCGCCGCCGGCCGCCGGGCCGCGCGCTGCTGATCCGCGCCGCGGCCCTGCTCGCGGCGCCGGCGCTGCTGGCGGCGGCCGCGCTGGTCTCGTTCCAGGACGTGGCCGCGCTGCTGCGCAACCATCGCGAGATCCGCCATCTGGCGACGCCCGGCAACTATCTGGTCTCGCTGGCGCGCGTGCTCGCCGAGGACGGCGCCGCGAAGAACCGCAGCCGCGAACCGGTCGGTACCGATGCGCGCGTCGTCGCGACGGCCAGGCGCGAGCCGCGGCTGCTGGTGATCGTCGTCGGCGAGACCGCGCGCGCGCAGAACTGGGGTCTGGGCGGCTATGCGCGGCAGACCACGCCGGAGCTGGCGCGGATCGCGCCGATCAACTTCGGCGAGGTCACCTCCTGCGGCTCGAGCACCGAGGTGTCGCTGCCGTGCATGTTCTCGCCGTACGGACGCCGCGACTACGACAAGGACCGCATCAAGCATTCCGAATCGCTGCTGCACGTGCTCGACCACGCCGGCATCGCGACGCTCTGGCGCGACAACCAGACCGGCTGCAAGGGCGTCTGCGACGGCCTGCCGTTCGAGTCCTACGAACATGCCGACGATCCGGCGTTCTGCGACGCGGAAGGTTGCCGCGACGAGGTGCTGCTGCAGGGCCTGGAGCGCCGATTCGACCGGCCCGGCGACCAGGTCGTCGTGCTGCATCCGATCGGCAACCACGGACCGAGCTACTACCGCCGCTACCCGGCCGGCTTCGAGCGCTACACGCCGGCCTGCCGCGATGCCGAGCTCGGCCACTGCAGCCGCGAGCAGATCGTCAATGCCTACGACAACGCGCTGCTCTATACCGATCACGTGCTGGCGCGCGCGATCGGCCTGCTCGCGGCGCGACCGGACCGGCCCAGCGCACTGATCTACGTGTCCGACCATGGCGAATCGCTCGGCGAGAACGGCCTGTACCTGCACGGCGTGCCGTATGCGATCGCGCCGCGGACGCAGACGCATGTGCCGATGATCGCCTGGCTGTCGCCGGCGTGGCTGGCGCAGGACGGCCTCGACACGGCCTGCCTGCGCGAGCGCGCGCGCCGCCCGGCCAGCCACGACAACCTGTTCCACAGCGTGCTCGGACTGCTCGGCGTCGCCACGACGGTCTACGACGCACGGCTCGACCTGTTCTCCGGCTGCCGGCGGCCGGCGCTCGCGGACGCCGGCGCGCGCTGACCGGCCGATGCGGCCGCCGGTATGATCGGCGCCATGCCGAGCCCGTGCGACCACTGGCGATGACCGCGCGCTGGGGACTGCGCCGCCGCATCACGCTGGGCCTGATCGCCTATGCGGTCCTGCTGTCGATCGGCGTCGCCGTGCACGGCTTCTACGTCAACGAGAACGCCGAGCACCTGGTCTGGGAATCGCTGCTGCGCGCCGAGATGGATCACCTGCTGAGCCGCCGCGCGCTCGATCCGGACTATCGCTGGCCCGATACGCAGACGCTGGAGCTGCTGACGTTTCCGGCCGGCGCGCCGGTGCCGCCGCCGCTGGACACGCTGCCGCCCGGCGTCCACGACGAGTTCGTGCTCGACGGGCGCGAGCGCGTGATCCTGGTCCGCGACGTCGACGGCCAGCGCCTGGTGCTGGCGCTCGACATCGGCGACCTGGAGCGGCGCGAATACGACCTCGGCTGGGCGCTGCTGGCCTCCGCCCTGACGATGGTCGCGGTCATGGCCGGCCTGGTCGCCTGGGGCGTCGGCGCGCTGACGCGTCCGCTCAGCGCGCTGGCGGCGCGGCTCGCGCGTCTGCAGCCGCAGGAGACCGGCCAGCGCCTGCAGCTGCCGCCCGGCGCGACCGCCGAGCTGGCCGTGATCGCCGATGCGCTCAACGACTACCTCGCCCGCAACGAGCAGTTCGTCGCGCGCGAGCGCGCGTTCATCGACAGCGCCAGCCACGAACTGCGCACGCCGGTCGCGGTGATCGCCGGCGCCGCCGAGATCGCCGCGGCCACGGCCGGCCTGCCGCCCGCCGTACGCGGCCAGCTCGCACGCATCCACGGCACCGCGCGCGACGTCGAGCGGCTGATCGGCCTGCTGCTGGTACTGGCCAAGGATCCGGCGCGCCTGGCCGAGATCAGCGACCGCATCGCGCTCGACCAGCTGCTGCCGGTCATCGTCGCCGATCACCGCCACCTGTGCCGCGACAAGGATCTGGAGCTGACGCTGGCGCCGCTGCCGGCCTGCGAGCTGGTCGCGCCGCTGCACATCGTGCAGGCGGCGATCGGCAACCTGCTGCGCAACGCGATCGAGAACAGCGACCGCGGCACGATCGCGGTCGGCCTGAGCGCGCATGGCCTCGTCACGATCGACGACCCCGGCCACGGCCTCTCGCCCGAGGAGATCAGCGCGATCCACGCGCGGCTGGCGCGCGGCGGACACCGCGACGGCGGCGGCATCGGCCTGGCGCTGATCGCACGCATCTGCGACCACCTCGGCTGGACGTTGACGCTCGACTCACGCCTGGGCCGCGGCACGCGCGCCACGCTCGATCTCGGCGCCTCGCTGAGGCGCTGAGGCGCTGAACGCACGCGCCGGTCGTTCCGACACGGCACCGACATCGATACCGGGAAGATCGCGGCTTTTCGCACGATCGGCATGCGCGTACTCCCGGATCGAAATCCGCACCGCTGGCACTGGCCGGCCCTGCTGTGTCTGGCCGCACTGAGCCTCGCCGCCGGACTCGGCCTGCGCGAACCCTCGCCGCCGGACGAGCCGCGCTTCGTGCTCGCCGCGCAGCACATGATCGCCAGCGGCGACTGGCTGGTGCCGCATCGCGGCAGCGAGTTCTACGCCGAGAAACCGCCGGTCTTCATGTGGCTGCAGGCGATCTGCCATGCCGTGGTCGGCGACTGGCGCGTCGCGTTCCTGCTGCCGTCGTGGCTGGCCGCGATCGCGACGCTGTGGCTGACCTGGGATCTGACGCGCAGGCTCTGGAACCGGCGCGTCGCAACGTATGCCGCGGCCGCGCTGTGGGTCTGCCTGCAGTTCGGCCTGCAGGCGCGGCGCGGGCAGATCGACATGGTGCTGGTCGCGATGACGACGGCGTCGCTGTGGGGACTGCTGCGCCACCTGCTGCGCGGACCCGATCGCAGGGCGTTGTGGATCGGCGCATTCGCCGCGGGCGTGGGCACGGTGACCAAGGGTGTCGGCTTCCTGCCGCTGCTGGCGGTGCTGCCGTGGCTGGCGGCGCGCAGGGTCCGCGGCGTGCCCGGCGATCGGCGGCATGCGCCGACCGATCTGCTCGGCGCGGCGGCGGCGTTCGTGGCCGGCACCGCGATCTGGCTCGGTCCGCTGCTGCTCGCGCTCGTCCAGCGCGACGACCCGGCCCTGCTCGCCTACGCACACGAGCTGCTGTTCCGGCAGACCGCCGAACGCTACGTCGATGCCTGGCATCACCGGCAGCCGGCCTGGTACTACCTGCAGGTGATCGCGACGCTGTGGCTGCCCGGTGCGCTGCTGCTGCCGTGGCTGCTGCCGGCGTGGTGGCGGCGGCTGCGCCGCGGCGACGCGCGCACGATCGTGCTGCTCGGCTGGAGCGCGCTGGTGCTGGCGTTCTTCACGGCCAGTCCCGGCAAGCGCGAGGTCTATCCGTTTCCGGCGCTGCCGGCGCTGTGCATGGCGGCGGCTCCGCTGCTGCCGGGCCTGCTCGCCCGCGCCGGCGTGCGGCGCGTGCTCGGCGCCTATCTGGCGGCCGCGACGCTGGCCGCGCTGTACCTGGCGATCGGCGGACTGTCGGGCTTGGACGTGCGGGCCCAGACCCTGGCTGCGCAGCGCGGAATCGATGCCGATGCGCTGCACCGCTTCCTGCTCGGACTGCTCGCGATCGGCCTGGCCGGCCTGCTGCTGACGGTAGCGTCGCAACTGCGCCGCATCGGCACCGTGCTGACGCTGTTCACGGCCGCGGTCTGGGCCGCCTACGGCCTGGCGCTGGCGCCGGCGCTCGATGCGGCCGCCTCGGCACGCGCATTGATGGCACGCGTCGGCGCACGGATCGGTCCGGATGCCGAGCTCGGCATGGTCGCCTGGCGCGAGCAGAACCTGCTGCAGGCCGACCGGCCGGCGACGGATTTCGGCTTCCGGCAGCCCTGGCATCGGCAGTGGCGCGCGGCCGCCGCGTGGACCGCCGCGGCGCCGCAGAAACGCTGGCTGTTCGTGCTCGACGAGGCGCTCAGCCCATGCGTGGCGCGTGCCGACACCGTGCCGATCGGTGCCTCCAACCGACGCGACTGGCTGCTGGTACCGGGCACGGCGGTCGATCGCGACTGCACGACGCCGCCGTTCGCGACCGCGGCGAGCGACGCGGACTGAGCGCGCGAAGGCGCCGCGGGCTTGCGATCAGCTGCCTGTGAACGCGGGCTTGCGGCGCTCGAGGAAGGCCGCCGTGCCCTCGCGCGCATCCGCGGTCGAGAAGCACAGGCCGAACGCCTTGGCCTCGTAGGCCAGGCCGTCGGCGATGCCGAGATCGCCGGCGGCCAGCACGGTGTCGAGGATGCCGGCCAGCGCCTGCGGCGCGGCCGCGGCGAGCTGATCGGCGATCGCCGCGACCTCGGCGTCGAGCGCTTCGGGCTCGACGACGCGGTTGACGATGCCGAGCTGCAGCGCACGCGCCGCGTCGATCGGCGCGCCGAGCAGGCACAGCTCCAGCGCGGCCGCGCGGCCGGCCAGGCGCGCCAGGCGCTGCGTACCGCCGAAGCCCGGAATCAGGCCGAGATTGATCTCCGGCTGGCCGACCCGCGCGCGCGTCGAGGCGATGCGCAGATGGCAGGCCATTGCCAGCTCGAGCCCGCCGCCGAGCGCATAGCCGCCGAGGCGCGCGATCACCGGCTTGCCGAGCGTCTCGATGCTGCAGGTCATGCGCTGCCCGGCATGCGCGAAGCCGACCGCCTGCATCGGCGTCAGCGACGAGAATTCGGCGATGTCGGCGCCGGCCACGAAGGCCTTCTCGCCGGCCCCGGTCAGCACGACCACGCGCACCGCATCGTCGTGGCGCGCCTGATCGAACGCGATCTGCAGCTCGCCGATCGTCTGCCGGTCGAGCGCGTTCAGCTTGTCGGGGCGGTTGACGGTGATCGTACGGACGCCGCCGCGGTCGGCGGTCAGCAGGTTGCGGAAACCCATCGTGGCTGTCTCCTCGCCGTATGTTCAGAAAGGGCGCGGATCATAGCAGGGGCGTTTCGCGGACCGGACCGGCGCGGAACCTTCCGCATTGGAGCGGGTCCCGTAGTCGGGTACACTGGACCGCTTTTACGCACTGCTCGGTCGCATCGACCCGGGCATTCACCCCACTCCGGAGGCAGGCATGAAGTTCGGTTGGTCGCTCGCGTTGGCGGGCTTGGTCGTGGCGGGCGCCGCTTTCGCGCAGGACACCTCGACCGACAAGGGCAAGGTCTCGTATGCGGTCGGCTACGACCTCGGCGCCAAGATGAAGGCGCAGTCGGGCACGGATCTGGACATCAACACCGTCGTCAAGGCGCTGCAGGACGGCTTCGCCGGCCGTGCCACCGCCGTGCCGGAAGACCAGCTGCGCGGCGCGATGGAGAAGTACGCCGAGAAGAAGAAGGGCGAGGCCGAGCAGGAACTGGCCGCCAACAAGCGCACCAGCGACGCGTTCATGGCGTCCAACCGCAGCAAGAAGGGCATCGTCGCGCTGCCGTCGGGCGTGCAGTACCAGGTCATCGACGAGGGCTCGGGCAAGCAGGTCACCGCCAATGCCGAGGTCTCGATGCACTTCCGCATCTCCAAGACCGACGGCCAGGAGCTGCGCAGCACGTTCGCCGGCCCGCCGCCGTCGCTGAAGACCGCCGAGCTGACCCAGGTCTCCGGCAACGGCAACCTCGCCGAGGTCGTTCAGCGCATGAAGGTCGGCGACTACTGGCGCGTGTTCCTGCCGCCGGACCAGAACACGAACAACCTCGTCGTGATCTGGGAAGTCAAGATCGTCGACGTCAAGTAAGGCACCGTCAGGCGCCTGTCCGAACGCCGCGGCCCGCCGCGGCGTTCGCGTTTCCGGCGGCCGCGAACGCCGGCCGCTAGAATGACGCCTCGCCTCCGGTCCCGCTCCCGATGTCCTCCGCGCCGCCCATCCGACCGTTCGCCGCGATTCCAAGCCCGTGCACCGGCGTGTGCCGGCTCGACGCCGCGGGCCGCTGCCTGGGCTGCCTGCGCACCGGCGCCGAGATCGCCGGCTGGCTGTCGATGTCGCCGGAGGAGCGGCGCCGCCTGATCGACGTGGTGCTGCCTGAGCGCCGCAAGGCCGCGACGTGAGCGCGGCGCCGCCCACACCCACGCCACTCGACGCCGAGCGGCTGCGCCGCGTGCTGCATCCGCTCGACGCGCCGCCGTGCGTGCCGGCGCGCCGGGCCGGCGAGGATGCCGCGCCGACCAGCGCCGCGGCCGTGCTGGTGCCACTGGTCCACCGCCGCGAAGGCACGACGCTGCTGCTGACGCGACGCACCGACACGCTGCGCACGCATGCCGGCCAGGTCAGCTTTCCGGGCGGACGCGTCGAACGCGCCGACGCCGACGCGGTCGGCGCGGCGCTGCGCGAGACCTACGAGGAAACCGGCATCGCGCCGCGCTTCGTCGCGCCGCTCGGCTATCTCGACGCGTTCGACACGGTCTCCGGCTTCTGCGTCTCGCCGGTGGTCGGCTGGGTCGAGCCCGGCTTCGAGCTGGCCCCCGATCCGGCCGAGGTCAGCGCGGTGTTCGAGGTGCCGCTCGACTACGTGCTCGCGCCGGGCCGGCTGCACGCGACCGAGATCCAGTGGCGCGGCGAGCGGCGCCGCATCCACGAGTTCCACTACGAGGGCCACCGCGTCTGGGGCGCGACGGCCGCGATCATCCTGAACCTGATCCGCCGCCTGGAGGCTGCGCCATGACCGCCGTGATCGTCGATCCGCCCGTGCTCGCCGCACGCCTCGCCGCCGGGCCGTTGCTGGTGATCGACGCGCGCGCCGACCTGGCCGATCCGGCCAGGGGCCCGGCCGCGCATGCCGCCGCGCGCATCCCCGGTGCCGTCCACGCCGATCTGGAGCGCGATCTGTCGGACCTGTCGCGCGCGAACCTCGGCCGGCATCCGCTGCCGACGTCCGCGGCGTTCTCGGCGCTGCTGTCGCGCTGGGGCTGGCGGCCGGACCTGCCGGTCGTCGTCTACGACGATGCCGCCGGCGCGCTCGCGGCCGCGCGTGCCTGGTGGCTGCTGCGCGCGGCCGGCAGCGCCGAAGTCGCCGTGCTCGACGGCGGCTTCGCGGCCTGGCAAGCGGCCGGCCTGCCGCTGGAGTCCGGCACCGCGCAGCCACGCCGCGCGAGCTCGGTGAACGTCGACTTCGACCCTGCGATGCATCTGGATGCCGACGCGCTGGCCGCGGCGCTCGCCGCCGGGACGATCGTCCTGCTCGACGCGCGCGCGGCGCCGCGCTACCGCGGCGAGGTCGAGCCGATCGATCCGGTCGCCGGCCACGTGCCCGGCGCGCGCAACCGTCCGTACACCGACAATCTCGACGCGGCCGGCCGTTTCAAGACGCCGGTCGCGCTGGCCGCCGAGTTCGCCGCGCTGACCGATGCCCGTGCGCCGGGCGAGGTGGTCCACATGTGCGGATCGGGCGTGACCGCCTGCCACAACGTGCTGGCGATGACGCATGCCGGCCTGGCCGGCTCGCGGCTGTTCGCGCCGTCGTGGAGCGGCTGGATCGCCGATCGCGCGCGACCGGTCGCGACCGGCGCCTGAGCGGCTCGCTCAGCCGTTCTGCACGACGATCTTCGGGAACGCGATCGACTTGTTGCGCGGCCGCAGCGACAGCTGCGCGGCCGCGTTGCGCGCGATCGCGCGATAGCGCGCGGCGAGGTCGGAGTCCGGCATCGCCGCGACCGTCGGCGTACCGCCGTCGGCCTGCTCGCGGATCCGGATGTCGAGCGGCAGGCTGCCGAGCAGCGGCACGCCGTACTGGGCGGCCATGCGCTCGCCGCCGCCGTCGCCGAACACGTGCTCCTCGTGCCCGCAGGCCGTGCACACGTGCGTGGCCATGTTCTCGACGATGCCGAGCACCGGCACCTTGACCTTGTCGAACATCTTCAGCGCCTTGCGCGCGTCGAGCAGGGCGATGTCCTGCGGCGTCGTCACGATCACGACGCCGGCCACCGGCACGCGCTGGCTCAGCGTCAGCTGGATGTCGCCGGTGCCGGGCGGCAGGTCGACGATCAGATAGTCGAGCTCGCCCCAGCGCGTGTCGCCCAACAATTGCTGCAGCGCCTGGGTCACCATCGGCCCGCGCCAGATCATCGGCGTCTCCTCGTCGACGAGCAGGCCGATCGACATCGTCGGCACGCCGTGTCCGATCGGCGGCTCGATCGTCTTGCCGTCGGGCGAGTCGGGACGGCCTGAGACGCCCATCATGCGTGGCTGGCTCGGACCGTAGATGTCCGCGTCGAGGATGCCGACCGCGGCGCCCTCGGCCTTGAGCGCGAGCGCGAGATTGGCCGCCACGGTCGACTTGCCGACGCCGCCCTTGCCGGACGCGACCGCGATGACGTTCCTGACACCGGTCAGCGGCTTGAGGCCTTCCTGCACCTGGTGCGCATGCACGCGCGTGCCGATGCCGACCGTCGCCGCGGCGATCGCCGGATCGGCGAGCAGGCGCGCGCGCACGCGATCGGCGAGTTCGGCATGCCAGGTCGCGGCCGGATAAGCCAGCTGCAGGTCGACCGAGACGCGATCGCCGTCGACGCCGACGCCGCGCAACGCGCCCGAGGCGACCAGATCGCGCCCGTCGTGCGGATCGACGATCGCGGACAGCAGCGTCTTGACGGTATCGGCGGTGGCGGCGTTCATCGTGCGGGCAACCCGGCGGAGCGAAACGGCGATTGTAGCGAAGCGCCCCGCACCGCGCCGGAGCGGCGGGCCGGCCGTGACATAATCGACAACCCGCCCGGCATCGCATCCGCATGAGTCGTCAGCTTCTCGTCACCGCCGCCCTGCCGTACGCCAACGGCCACCTGCATCTGGGTCACCTGGTCGGCTACGTCCAGGGCGACATCTGGGTGCGCGCGCAGCGCATGGCCGGTCACGCCGCGCACTACGTCTGCGCCGACGACGCGCACGGCACGCCGATCATGCTGGCCGCCGAGAAGGCCGGCCTGGCGCCGGAGGACTTCATCCGGCCGATCCAGGCCTCGCACGAGCGCGACTTCGCCGATTTCGGCGTCGCGTTCGACCACTACCACTCCACGCACAGCGCCGAGAACCGCGAACTGGCCGAGGCGATCTACGGCCGTCTGCGCAACGGCGGCTACATCGCCAGCCGCGCGATCGAGCAGCTGTACGATCCGGTCAAGGGCATGTTCCTGCCGGACCGCTACATCCAGGGCGAGTGCCCCAACTGCGGCACGCCCGACCAGTACGGCGACAACTGCGAGAACTGCGGCGCGACCTACGCGCCGACCGACCTGCGCAACCCGCGCTCGGTGATGTCCGGCGCGACGCCGGTGCTGCGCGAGTCCGAGCACTACTTCTTCGAGCTGCCGAAGTTCGAGACCTTCCTGCGCGAATGGCTCGGCGGCGCGCTGACCGGGGGCATGCCGGTCGCGCATCCGGGCGTGATCGCCAAGCTGCGCGAATGGCTCGACGCCGACGGGGGCCTGCGCGACTGGGACATCTCGCGCGACGAGCCGTATTTCGGCTTTCCGATTCCCGACGCGCCCGGCAAGTACTTCTACGTCTGGCTCGACGCACCGATCGGCTATCTGGCCAGCTTCAAGGCCTACTGCGCGCGCGCCGGGCTGTCGTTCGAGGAGTGGCTGCAGCCCGACGGCGCGACCGAGCTGCACCATTTCATCGGCAAGGACATCGTCAACTTCCACGGCCTGTTCTGGCCGGCGATGCTGCACGGCGCCTCGCTGCGCGTGCCGACCGCGCTGCACGTCAACGGCTACCTGACCGTCAACGGCGCGAAGATGTCCAAGTCGCGCGGCACCTTCATCCAGGCGCGCACCTACCTCGACAGCGGCCTGGATTCGGACGCGCTGCGCTACTACTTCGCGGTCAAGTCCTCCGGCGGCGTGGTCGACATCGACCTCAACCTCGAGGACTTCGTCCAGCGCGTCAACGCCGACCTGGTCGGCAAGTTCGTCAACATCGCCAGCCGCTGCGCGAAGCTGCTCGAGACGCATTTCGAGAACCGCCTGATCGCGCCGTTCTGGAACGCAGCGCCCGGTGCGCCGCAGCCGCCGCAGAGCTACGAGATCAAGGCGATCGAGGCGCTGGTCTGGGCGACCGACCAGCTGCGGCGCGCGACCGCGCTGTACGACCGCGACGAGTTCAACAAGGCGATGGCCGCGATCATGCAGGTCGCCGATCGCGCCAACGAGTACATCGCCGAGTCCGCGCCGTGGGCGCTGGCGAAGGATCCGGCGCGGCGGCACGAGCTGCACGTCGTGCTGTCGACCGGCCTGAACCTGTTCCGCGCACTGACCTGCGCGCTCAAGCCGGTGCTGCCGCGCATCGCGGCCGACGCCGAGCGCTTCCTGGCGCTGCAGGACGGCTTCGCCGGTTTCGGCGACATCGCCGCGCACCTCGGCGATCACGTGCTGCAGCCATACGCGCCGCTGCTGACGCGCGTCGATCCGAAACAGGTGCAGGCGATGGTCGCCGCGTCGACCGAAACACTGGCACCGGCTGCCGCGCCGGCCAACGCGAAGACCGCACCGCAGGCGGCACCCGCGCCCGCGGCGGCGACCGACGCGACCGCGGCCGATGCCGCAGCCGCACCGGCGACGATCGGCATCGAGGATTTCGCACGCGTCGACCTGCGCATCGGCAAGGTGCTCGAGTGCGACTTCGTCGACGGCTCCGACAAGCTGCTGCGATTCCGCCTCGACGCCGGCGAGCTCGGCGAGCGGCAGATCTTTTCGGGCATCCGTGCCGCCTACGGCGATCCGCAGGCCCTGGTCGGCCGTCACGTGGTCTTCGTCGCGAACCTCGCACCGCGCAAGATGCGCTTCGGCGTGTCCGAGGGCATGATCCTGTCGGCCGGCAGCGGCGGCGGCGACCTGTTCCTGCTCGACGTCGACAGCGGCGCCGTGCCCGGCGCGACCGTGCGCTGAGCGCGGAGCGCCGGCGATGCGCTGCGTCGACTGGACGGCCGGGTATCTCGATGGACAGGTCATCGTCGCGCTGCTGCGCGCCGAGGGCCTGCACGCGCATCTGTTCGATCAGCACACCGTGCGCCAGGACTGGTTCCAGATCCTCGCTTACGGCGGCTTTCGCGTGATGGTGCCGGCGTCCGAGTTCGAGGCCGCGCGCGCGCTGACCGAGTCGTTCCGCGCCGGCACGCCGGCGCTGGCGGACGACGCGAACGAGCGGCCCGCCTGCCCGCGCTGCCGCGACGGTGCCGGCGCGGCCGATCCGCGTCCGCAGCGGCGCGCGTTCGCGGCCTACCTCCTCTGGTCGGCCGCGACCACGGCCCTGCTCGCGACCGGCGTCGAGACGTTCGCCGTCGTGGTCGTCGCATTCGCGCCGTGGCTCGCGATGCTGGCCGTACCGGCCTGGCGCCGGTGTTTCGTCGGCCGCTATCGCTGCGCAGCCTGCAGGCACGCCTGGCGTGCCGCGCCCGAGCCGTACGCGCGCCTGCGCGATGCGGCCGATGCGGCCGATGCGGCCAGTGCCTGACCGATGGCCTGCGCCGACACGTCGCTCGCCGAGCGCATCGACGCGGCACTGCCGCAGACGCAGTGCACGCGCTGCGGCTATCCGGCCTGCCGGCCGTACGCCGAGGCGGTCGCGCACGGCGAGGCGGCGATCAACCGATGCCCGCCCGGCGGCGAGGCCGGCGTGCAGGCGCTCGCCGCGCTGACCGGCCGGCCGCTGCTGCCGCTCGATCCGCACTACGGTCGCGAAGCGCCGCCGCTGCTCGCGCTGATCGACGAGGCGGTCTGCATCGGCTGCACCAAGTGCATCCAGGCCTGTCCGGTCGACGCGATCGTCGGCGCGCCGAAGAAGATGCACACCGTCATCACGGCCGAATGCACCGGCTGCGAGCTGTGCCTGCCGCCGTGTCCGGTCGACTGCATCGATCTGATCGCGGCCGCACCGCAGCCGCTGGCACGCGGCGAGGTGCTGGCGCGCGCCGCGCACGCGCGGATGCGCTACGAGGCGCGCAATGCGCGGCTCGCGCGCGAACACGACGCGGCCGAGCGCCGCCGCGGTTCCGCTCCGGCCGAAGCGACGGCCGATATGGCGTCCGCGCCGACCGCGCCGCCGATCACGCGCAGCGCGGTGCTCGACGCGATCGCACGCGGCCGCGCGCGGCGCGGCGGAGGCGGCACGTGAAGCGCGCCGACGTCGTCGAACTGTTCAGCCGTCTGCGCGAGCTCGATCCGCACCCGACGACCGAACTGGAATACCGCACGCCGTTCGAGCTGCTGATCGCGGTGATCCTCTCGGCGCAGGCGACCGACGTCGGCGTCAACAAGGCGACGCGGCGGCTCTATCCGGTGGCCGCCACGCCGCAGGCGATCCTCGATCTCGGCGAGGACGGCCTCAAGCGCCACATCGCCACGATCGGGCTCTACAACGCCAAGGCCAAGAACATCATCGCGACCTGCCGGATCCTGGTCGAGCGCTACGGCGGCGAAGTGCCACGCTCGCGCGAAGCGCTCGAGGCGCTGCCGGGCGTCGGCCGCAAGACCGCCAACGTCGTGCTCAACACGGCGTTCGGCGAGCCGACGATCGCGGTCGACACGCACATCTTCCGCGTCGCCAACCGCACCGGCCTGGCGCCCGGCAAGGACGTGCGCGCGGTCGAGGACAAGCTGATCAAAGTCGTGCCGGCCGAGTTCCGCCAGGACGCGCACCACTGGCTGATCCTGCACGGGCGCTACGTCTGCAAGGCGCGCAAGCCCGACTGCCCGCGCTGCGTGATCCGAGACCTGTGCCGCTGGCCGCACAAGACCGAGGACTGACGCGCGAAAGCCGCGGCACGCAGCCGCCGGCCTTCGCGCGTACGGTATAGCCGGTCCCGGCCGCGGGTCAGCGGCTGTCGGGCACGCTGACGCGGCCGGACACACCGCTGTGCTGAACCGACCCGCTGCGCTGCGACTGGACCGTCAGATCGCCGCGGATGTCGCGCGCGATCACGTCGCCCGAGCCGATCGCGCCGACCGAGACGCTGCCGCCGACCTCGCGCACCTCGACGTCGCCGGAGCCGACGCGCTCGATGCGCACGTCGCCGGCGACGTCCTCGAACGTCAGATCGCCCGAACCGACGCGGCCCACCTCGACGCCGCCGCGCACGCGCCTGGCGCGCATGTCGCCGGAGCCGGACGAGCGCAGCGTCACGGCGCCGATCGTGTCGAGCTCGGCATCGCCGGAGCCGACTTCGACGGTGACCTGGCCCGCGATGTCGCGCGCTTCCAGATCGCCGGAGCCCGACGTGAACGTCAACGCGGCGACGCGACGCACCTCGGCATCGCCGGAGCCGGCGACGATCTCGGCCAGCAGCTCCGCCGGCACGCGCGCGGCCAGGTCGATGTAGGCGTAGCGCGATCCGAACCAGCTGCCCGGTCGCGCGGCATCCTCGACGCCGATGGTCAGGCGGTCGCCGGCACGCGACTGCGACACGGTCAGGCCGTCGAGCGAGGCCTGATCGGACGCGCAGGCGCGGCCGCGCACCTCGATACGGGTCAGGCCCGGCACGCCCTCGAGCTCCAGATCGTTGGCGCCGAGCCGGAACAGCGCGGTCTTGAGGCCGGCGGCGTCGACCTCGACGTTGCGCGTGGCACTGAACGCGCAGGAATCGGCCAGCGCACTGGACGAGACGGCAGCCAGCAGCAGCGGAAACAGGACACGCATCGGAACACTCCTCGAACGGGACAATGGGCCTTGGATACGCCGGGAGGCGCCAGGGTTTACAGCGGCGGCAGGAATTTCGTTTTCTCGCTGCTCTCGCTGTGGTTGGGGTGGAGGCCCTTGATTCTATTTTTCTGACGTCTGCGGGATTGCTCGGTTTTGACGCCTGCATGGTGGCGAGTTGTGCTTTCGAGCGATCTGAAGCGCTTGGCTTTGGATGTCGATGCCGGTTCTGAGATTGCGCTTTTCGAACCGAGGAGTGCTCAAAAAAAAGCTAGAAGATTCAGAGCAAGAGCTTCCGCTCGCTGCGCGAGCGGGTGACTTTTCTCTTGGGAAAAGTCACCAAAACCGCCTGCGCTGACGTGCCCTGCGCTTCTCGGTCGCCCAGGCACGCTGCCCCAACTCGCTGGCGCTCAGACACGGGGCAGCTCTTCGGCCTGGTCGTCCTGCGATGCTCGGCTCGCTTTAGGCGCACCAACGTCAAAAGCTCAAAGCCGGAGCCGGAGCCGGAGCCGGAGCCGGAGCCGGAGCCGGAGCCGGAGCCGGAGCGAAGGCTACATCAAGAGCGGAAGCGGGAGCGGAGCGAAATCAGGAGCCGGCGCGAGAGCGTGCGACGCGGACGAGATCGGATACAGGTCGGCTACCGCCGAGGGAACGAAGAATCCAGAAGCGTAACCGGACGCTGTGAGATCCAGGCAACCGGCTCAGCGGTAGCGTTCCTCGAGCAGGTCGATCTCGCGCACCAGCTTGCGTGCGCTCTCGTCGGACAGCGCGCGCTCGCGCGCGAGCCGGTAGACCGCGTCGCGCTCGGCGCGCAGGCCGGCCAGGCGCAGCTCGCGCTCGATCGCATCGCTCTTGCGGATCCGCTCGGCCGCCTCGCCGGTCTGCGCCTGGCCGTCGATGCGGCGGCGGTACAGATCCATGATGCGCGCCGAGGCGTCGGCGTGCAGATCGGCGTCGGCCTGGCCCTGCGCGAGCCGGTGGCCGGCCTGCTCGACCGCGTGGATCGCCGCTTGCGACGCGACGACGCGCGCGCGGTCCTCGTCGGCCTCGTGCTCGGGCTCGGCCGGCAGTTCCAGATCGCGCAGCAGCCACGGCAGGCCGATGCTGGCGACCAGCAGCGACAGCATGATCACCGCGGTTGCGAGGAAGATCGCCAGATCGCGCGCCGGGAACGGCGAGCCGTCGTCGAGCGCGAGCGGCAGCGTCAGCACGCCGGCCAGCGTGATCGCGCCGCGCACGCCGGCCAGAGACGTCGCCAGGATCAGGCGCCAGCCCGGCCGGCGCACGGCCTCGCCGCGCCGCGTCGCGCGGAACAGCGTGAACTTCAGCGACAGCCAGACCCAGAAGAAGCGCAGCAGCGCCAGGCCGAAGTTGATCGCCAGCACGTAGACGACCAGCCACCACGGCGAATGATGGCCGGCCTCCTGCACCGAGGCGACCGCGCCGGAGAAGATGCGCGGCAGTTGCTCGCCGAGCAGCACGAAGATCACGCCGTTCAGCGCGAACTGCACGGTGTCCCAGACCGCGGTGCGCTGCACGCGCGTAGCCGCGAGCGCGCGGCCGCTCAGTTCGGCGTAGCTCATCGTCACGCCGGCCGCGACCGCGGCGAGGATGCCCGAGCAGCCGGCGTGCTCGGCCAGCAGATACGCGCCGAACGGAATCAGCAGGCTGACCAGGATCTGCGAGCCGGCCTCCTCGCCGTAGCGGCGGCTGAGCGCGTTCTTGGCGTAGGTCACCGCCAGCGTCACGCCGACGCCGATCGCGATGCCGCCGATCGCCAGCCACAGGAACGTCAGCGCGGCCTGCGACAGCGAGAAGCTGCCGGTCACCGCCGCGGCGACCGCGAAGCGGAAACAGACCAGGCCCGAGGCGTCGTTGAGCAGCGACTCGCCTTCGAGCACGTGCATGATGCGCTTGGGAATCGGCACGCGCGCGGCGATCGCCGAGACCGCGACCGGATCGGTCGGCGAGACGATCGCGGCCAGCGCGAACGCGACCGCGAGCGGCATCGCCGGGATCATCGCGTGGATCAGCAGGCCCATGCCGACGACCGTGAACACGACCAGGCCGAGCGCGAGCTCGAGGATCGTGCCCTTGTCGCGGAACAGGCCTTCCTTCGGAATCCGCCAGCCGTCGAGGAACAGCAGCGGCGGCAGGAACAGCAGGAAGAAGATCTCCGGGTCCAGCGTCACGCCGTGGTCGGCGACGAGCGCGATCGCCGCGCCTAGCGCGATCTGCAGCAGCGGCAGCGGGACCGGCACCGGCACCATGCGCACCAGCAGGCCGCTGGCGACGACCGCCAGCAGCATCGCGAGCACGACCGCGATCGACTCCATCGCGCTACCGGCGCTCTTCGGCCTTGGCGCGGTCCCAGAGGCGCTCCTGCGCGTCCAGCGGCAGGCCGGCCAGTCCGCCGCCGGCGTCGGACGCGAGCGCCTCCATGCGGCGGAAGCGCCGCTCGAACTTCGCGTTGGCGCGGCGCAGCGCGGTGGACACGTCGACGCCGGCATGACGCGCGAGGTTGACGCAGACGAACAGGACGTCGCCGATCTCGTCGGTCAACCGCTCCGGGCCGGATTGCGCGTCGACCTCGGCACGGACCTCGGCCAGTTCCTCGGCGAGCTTGTCGAGCACCGGCGCGATGCCGGGCCATTCGAAGCCGGTCGCCGCGGCGCGCTTCTGCAGCTTGGCGGCGCGCTGCCATTCGGGCAGGCCGCGCGCGATGCCGGCCAGCGCGCTGGCATCCGCATCGCCGGCCGCCGCGCGCTCGCGGCGCTTGATCGCCTCCCAGCTCTCGGCGACGGCCTGCGCGTCGTCGGCCGCGGCCGCCGCGAAGACGTGCGGATGGCGGCTGATCATCTTCTCGCAGATCGCCTCGACGACGTCGCCGAACGCGAAGTGCCCGGCCTCCTCGGCCATGCGCGCGTGGAAGACCACCTGCAGCAGCAGATCGCCGAGCTCGCCGCGCAGATCGTCGAAATCGCCGCGGTCGATCGCGTCGGCGACCTCGTAGGCCTCCTCGATCGTGTACGGCGCGATCGTCGCGAAATCCTGCTCGAGGTCCCACGGACAGCCGCCGTCCGGATCGCGCAGGCGCGCCATGATCGCGAGCAGGTCGTCGGTCGATCGCATCGGGCGCGGGCGGAACGTCATCGGGGGGCATCCTCGAGCAGGCGGCGCGGCCAGTCCACCGAGGCATCGCCGCAGGCGATGAAGTCGCCGTTGAGCAGGGTCGGCCGCGCGTTGTAGGTGAAGGGCCGGCCGTCGAACGCGGTCAGCGCGCCGCCGGCCTCCTCGAGCAGGATCTGGCCGGCCGCGGTATCCCATTCGGACGTCGGACCGAGCCGCACGTACAGGTCGGCGCTGCCGTCGGCCACGCGCAGGAACTTCAGCGACGAGCCGAGCGGGATCAGGTCGACCTCGCCGAGCCGCGCCAGCATCGCCGCCATGCGCTCGCTGGCGTGCGAGCGGCTGCCGGCGACGGTCAGCGGCGTGCGCGGCCGGCGCGTCTCGATCCGCCGCGGCGTGCCGTCACCGGTCGCGAGCCAGGCGCCGCCGCCGCGCCAGGCGTAGCCGGTCTCGCCGCCGACCGGTACCTGGATCACGCCGAGGATCGGTCGGCCGGCCTCGATCAGCGCGATGTTGACGGTGAACTCGTCGTTGCGCTTGACGAACTCGCGCGTGCCGTCGAGCGGATCGACCAGCCAGTAGCAGCGCCAGTCGCGGCGCTGCTGCCATGGAATCTCGGCGGCCTCTTCGGACAGCACCGGCCAGTCCGGCGTCAACGCCTGCAGGCCGGCGACGATCACGCGGTGCGCGGCCAGATCGGCCGCGGTCAGCGGCGTGTGGTCTTCCTTGTGGCGCACCGCGAAGTCGCCGCGATAGACCTCGAGGATCGCCGCCGCCGCACGGTCGGCCAGCGCGCGGACCGCGCCGGCCAGCGCCTGCAGATTCACGGACACGGGCGATAGCGTCCGGCCAGGTACTCGCGCGCGACGAACAGCGCGGCGATCGAGCGGCCGTCGCTGACCTCCGGATGCGCGATCAGCTCGTGCAGCGCGGAGAGCTTCCACGGCACGACGTCGAGCGGCTCGGGCTCGTCGCCGGGCAGGCGCTCGGAATACAGATCGCGCGCGAGCACGACGTGGGCCATCGCGGTCATGTACGAGGGCGACAGCGACAGCGTCGTCAGGATGTGCAGGTCGCGTGCGCCGAAGCCGATCTCCTCCTTGAGTTCGCGCTCGGCGCCCTGCTCGACGGTCTCGTCCTGGTCGAGCCGCCCCTTCGGCACGCCGATCTCGTAGCGGTCCAGGCCGGCGGCGTACTCGCGCACCAGCAGCACGGTGTCCTCGTCCTGCATCGGCACGATGATCACGGCGCCCAGACCGCCGCCGCGCAGGCACTCGAACGTGCGCCGCTCGCCGTTGGAGAATTCCAGATCCAGCTGCTCGGCGCGCAGGAAGCGGCTGCTCTCGACGGGACGGCGGGCGAGGACGACGGGCGGTTTTCGCATGGCCGCATTGTACGCATCGGCCGCCGGCCCGGCATCGCCGCATGACTTCCGGCGCTGGCCGCGGCACCTCGCCGGGCGTATCGATGGCGCTCCCCAAGCACCGGAACGGCCATGTCATCGCTTCGCCTGCTGTCGCTGATCCTCGCCGGCCTCGCCGCGAGTCCCTCCTTCGCGGCCGAACCGACCCGGCTGCTGCGCTTCCCGGACGTCTGCGGCGAGCGCGTGGTCTTCACCTATGCGGGCGACCTGTGGACGGTATCGACGCAGGGCGGCAACGCGGTGCGCCTGACCGCGGCGCCCGGGCTCGAGCAGTCCGCGCGCTACTCGCCGGACTGCTCGCGCATCGCGTTCACCGGCCAGTACGGCGGCGACGACCAGGTCTACGTGATCGACGCGGCCGGCGGCGAACCGCAGCAGCTGACCTACTACCCGACGATCGGCCCGCTGCCGCAGCGCTGGGGCTTCGACCATCAGGTCTACGGCTGGACGCCGGACGGCACCTCGGTGCTGTTCCGCTCGTGGCGCGATTCGATCAACACCTCGCACCCGCAGCTCTACACGGTGCCGGCCGGTGGCGGCCTGCCGACCGCGCTGCCGATGCCGAGCGCCGGCGTCGGCCGCTACTCGCCGGACGGCACGCGCATCGTCTACTCGCCGAAGTTCCGCGATTTCCGCACCTGGAACCGCTACGTCGGCGGCTGGGCGCAGGACCTGTTCATCTACGACTTCGCGGCCAAGACCGCGGTCAACATCACCGACGACGTCAACACCGACCGCGATCCGGTCTGGATCGGCGATGCGGTCTTTTTCCTGGCCGACCGCAGCGGCTACATGAATCTCTACCGCTACGACGTACCGACCGGCCAGACGCGCCAGCTGACCCAATACCAGAACGTCGACGCGCGCTGGGCCAGCGGCGGCAGCGGCGGCCTGATCGCCTACGAGGTCGACGGCACGCTGCACGTCTACGACACGCGCAGCGACCAGGACCGTGCGCTGGCGATCAGCGTACCGAGCGACCTCGTGCACGCGCGCGCCGAGGAGCGCAGCGTCAAGGACCGCATCGAGGACTTCTCGCTCAGCGAGAACGGCAAGCGCGCCCTGTTCACCGCGCGCGGCGAGATCTTCAGCGTGCCGGTCAAGGACGGCGTCACGCTGAACCTCACGCACACGCCGGGCCGGCACGAGCGCGAGGCGGCCTGGTCGGCCGACGGCAAGCGCGTGACCTACGTGTCCGACCAGGATGGCGACGAGGCGATCTGGGTCCGCAATGCCGACGGCAGCGGCGCGCTAAAGCTGACGACCGAATCCTACGGCCGCCTCTACGCGCCGCGCTTCTCGCCGGACGGTGCGCGAATCGCGTTCGTCGACAGCGAGAGCCGCCTGCGCGTGGTCGCCGCCGGCGGTGGCGGTCCGGCGCCGGTGATCGCCGACGATCCGGGCATCTCGCGCCGCGACTACGTCTGGTCGCCCGGCGGGCACTACTTGGCCTACACGCTGGCCGACGCGCAGACCCAGGTGCGCCGACTGTTCGTCCACGACTTCGCCGCCGCGCGCGGCGTGCCGATCGGCGGCGCGGACGCCAGCGCGTACGGGCCGGCGTTCTCGCCGGACGGCAAGTACCTGTACTTCATCGGCGACCGCGAGTGGACGCCGCAGATCTCCGGCGTGGAGTGGAACTATGCGGCCAACCGCAGCGCCGGCATCTTCGCGCTGGCGCTGCGCAAGGACGCGGCCAATCCGTTCGCGCCGAAGAACGACCGCGCCGACCAGGCCGAGGACGCCGACGGCAAGAAAGGCGACGGCGACGGAAAGGACGCGAAGGACGGCAAGAAGGACGCCAAGCCGGCCGTCGACGACCGCATCGATTTCGACGGCCTGGACCGCCGCCTGATCCGCGCGCCGATCGATCCGGACAACATCGGCTGGATCGGCCTGACCGACAAGGCGCTCTACTACGTCACCGGCGACGGCTTCTACTACGGCCGCGAAGGCGCCTACAAGAGCAAGCTCAAGGCCTACGTGTTCGACGAGCGCAAGTCGCAGGACGTCATCGAGGAGGTCGACGGCCTCGCGTTCGCGCCGGCCTCCTCCAGCGTGCTGGTGCAGAGCGGCCAGGCCTACAAGCTGATCGACCTGTCGGCCTCCAAGCCCGAGCCCAAGGACGTCGGACTCGACGGCCTCTACGCGCGCGTCGATCCGAAGGCCGAGTACGCCGAGATCTTCGACGAGGTCTGGCGGCGCTACCGCGACCACTTCTACGTGCGCAACATGCACGGCTACGACTGGAACGCGGTACGCGCCAAGTACCAGCCGATGCTGGCCTGGGTCGGCGACCGCAGCGACCTCAACTACCTGCTCGGCCAAATGGTCGCCGAGCTCAACGTCGGCCATGCCTACGTCAGCGGCGGCGACTTCCGACTGCCGGCACGGCCGAACGTCGGCCTGCTCGGCGCGCGTTTCGAGCTCGATGCCGCGAGCGGCCGCTACCGGATCGCGAAGATCCTCGAAGGCAGCAACGACGAGGAGCGCTACCGCTCGCCGCTGACCGAGGTCGGCGTCGACGCGCGCGTCGGCGACTACGTGCTGGCGATCAACGGCCAGCCGCTGACCGCGGCCGACAATCCGTACCGGCTGCTGCGCACCGCGCCGGGCCAGCTCGTGCAGCTGACGCTCAACGCGCGCCCGACCGACGCCGGCGCGCGCACCGTGCTGGTCAAGCCGATCGGCAACGAGATGGAGCTCAACTACTACGCCTGGACGCGGCACAACCGCGACTACGTCGACCGCGCCAGCGGCGGCAAGCTCGGCTATCTGCACATCCCGGACATGGGGCCGGACGGCATCCGCGAGTTCATCAAAGCGTTCTACCCGCAGCTGCGCAAGCAGGGCCTGGTCGTGGACGTGCGCGACAACGGCGGCGGCAACGTCTCGGCGATGATCATCGAGCGGCTCGCGCGCAAGCCGCTCGGCCTCGGCTACGGGCGCGGCATCGACATCACCGAGACCTATCCGCAGCAGACCTTCCTCGGCCACCTGGCCGCGCTGTGCAACGGCACGACCGCCTCGGACGGCGACATCTTCTCGTACATGTTCAAGCGCGCGAAGCTCGGGCCGCTGATCGGCGAGCGCACCTGGGGCGGCGTGGTCGGCATCAGCGACTGGGGTCCGCTGATCGACGGCGGCCAGGTCAGCGTGCCGCAGTTCGCCAGCGCCAGCACCGAGGGCCAGTACGTGATCGAGGGCGAAGGCGTCGAGCCCGACATCACCGTGCTCGAAGACGTCGGCGCCCAGCTCGCCGGCCGCGACCCGCAGCTCGACCGCGCGATCGAGGAGTTGAACAAGGCGATCGCCGCGGCGCCGATCAACCTGCCGGCGGCGCCGACCGATCCGGTCAAGACGCCCGGCGCACCGAAGAGCACCGGTCGCTGAGGCTTACGAGGCGGCCGGCACTGGCCGGTCGCCTCGTCCTGCACGAAGCAGGCTTCACCCACTGCGGAATCGGCCTGCGTTCGACCACGTTCGCCGCATTGCCGTAACCGTTGCCGTTGCCGTTGCCGCTGCCGCTGTGGCTGTGGCTGTAGCTGTAGCTGTAGCTGTAGCTGTAGCTGTAGCTGTAGCTGTAGCTGTGGCTGTGGCTGTGGCTGTGGCTTTGAGCCTTTGACGTTGGTGCGCCTAAAGCGAGCCGAGCATCGGAGGTCGGCCAGGCCGAAGAGCTGCCCCGTGTCTGAGCGAAGCGAGTTGGGGCAGCGTGCCTGGGCGACCGAGAAGCGCAGGGCACCGGCGCGGCGCAGCCGCGCCGGCTCGCGTCGGCGCAGGCGGTTTTGGTGACTTTTTCCAAGAAAAAAGTCACCCGCTCGCGCAGCGAGCGGAAGCCTTTGATCCGGCTTTTTCCGCTCAGATGTCGCCGAGAAGCGCCCACTCGAGAAGGACAAGATCAAGCGACTCCATTCGCTCAAACGCAAAAGCCCCAGAGCAGAAGCCGAAACCAAATGATCCCGCAGTCAGGTCAAGAACCCGAAAACCGTTGACCGATCAATCCAGCGCGTAGCCGAACTGCTGACGGAACTGGTCGGCGAACTCGCCGTAGGTGAAGCGCTGGTTCTGCGTGCCCGGATGCTCGACCTTGAGCGCGCCCATCAGCGAAGCCATGCGGCCCACGGTCGGCCAGTCCATGCCGTTCATGATGCCGTGGATCAGGCCGGCCCGGTACGCGTCGCCGCAGCCGGTCGGATCGGACACGCGGCGCTCGTGCGCCGGCGGAATCTCGTGGGTCTTGCCGCCGGCGTGGATCAGCGAGCCGCGCGGACCACGCGTGACGATGTAGGCCTCGACGCGCTCGGCGATCTGCGCCGGCGTCCAGCCCGTGTTGACCTCGAGCAGCTGCGACTCGTAGTCGTTGACGGTGACGTACTGCGCCTGCTCGATGAATGCGCGGAACTCCTCGCCGTTGAACAGCGGCATCGCCTGGCCCGGATCGAAGATGAAGGGCAGGCCGCGCTCGGCGAACTCCAGCGCGTGCTGCAGCATCGCCTCGCGGCCGTCCGGCGCGACGATGCCGAACGTCGCCTCGGGCACGTCGCGCACGTGGTTCTCGTAGGAGCGCATCATCGCGCCCGGATGGAACGCGGTGATCTGGTTGTCGTCCAGGTCGGTCGTGATGAACGCCTGCGCGGTGTAGAGATCGTCGAGCGTCTTGACGTAGCGCAGGTCGATGCCGCACTGCGTGAAGTGCGTGCGGTACGGCGCGAAGTCCTGGCCGACGGTCGCCATCGGCAGCGGATCGGCGCCGAGCAGCTTGAGGTTGTAGGCGATGTTGCCGGCGCAGCCGCCGAACTCGCGGCGCATCCGCGGCACCAGGAACGACACGTTGAGGATGTGCACCTGGTCGGGAAGGATGTGGTTCTTGAACTGGTCCTGGAACACCATGATGGTGTCGTACGCGAGCGAACCGCAGATCAGTGCTGACATGAACGGTGTTGTCCTTCCCCGGATGACGTGAGTGGAGCCGGCGGCCGCCGGCCGCGGGCAAAGCGCCGATTATCGCAGATTGAGGATCGCGGATCGGCCGGCAGCCGCTCGCGCCGCGCCGCTCGGCGGCCGGCGCGGCGGCCCGACCGCGCTCACGGCGTGTCGGACCCGACGCCGTCGAGCCGCGCGCGCAGCAGGGCGTTGAGGCGCTGCGGGTTGGCCTTGCCGCCGGTCGCCTTCATGACCTGGCCGACCAGAAAGCCGAGCACCTTGTCCTGGCCGGCGCGGACCTGCGCGACCTGGGCCGGATGTGCCGCGATCACCTGATCGATCGCCGCCAGCAATGCGCCCTCGTCGCTGATCTGCACCAGGCCGCGCGCGGCGATCACCGCGTCGGCATCGCCCTCGCCGGCCGCCATCGCCGCGAACACGTCCTTGGCCTGCTTGCCGGAGATCACGCCTTCGCGCAGACGGCGCAGCAGCAGCGCCAGTGCGGCCGGCGCCAGCGGCGATCGCCCGATCGGCACGCCGAGCGCGTTCAACGCCGCGGCCAGCTCGCCGAGCACCCAGTTCGCGCAGAGCTTGGCCTCGCCCGGCAACGCGGCCAGCACGGCCTCGAAGTAGTCGGCCGTGTCGCGATCGGCGCAGAGCTGGTCCGCGTCCTGCGCCGGCAGGCCGAGCGTCTCGACGTAACGGCTCCGGCGCGCCTCGGGCAGCTCGGGCAGGCTCGCGCGCACCGACTCGATCAGCTCCGGCGCGATCGCCAGCGGCGGCAGGTCCGGATCCGGGAAGTAGCGGTAGTCGTCGGCCGATTCCTTGCTGCGCATCGAGCGCGTGCGATCCTGCGCGGCGTCGTACAGACGCGTCTCCTGGACCACGGCCTCGCCGCTTTCGAGCACGCGGATCTGCCGCTCGATCTCGTAGGCGATCGCCTTCTCGACGAAGCGGAACGAGTTGACGTTCTTGATCTCGGTGCGCGTACCGAGCGGCGCCTGCGGCGAGCGGCGCACCGAGACGTTGGCGTCGCAGCGGAACGAGCCCTCCTGCATGTTGCCGTCGCAGATGCCGAGCCAGCGCACCAGCCGGTGCATCGTGCGCAGATACGCGACCGCCTCGGCCGGCGAATGCAGCACCGGCGCCGAGACGATCTCGAGCAGCGGCACGCCGGCGCGGTTGAGATCGATGCCGGTCTGCGTCGCGAACGCATCGTGCAGCGACTTGCCGGCGTCCTCCTCCAGATGCGCGCGCTCGATGCGCACCTCGATCACGCGATCGTCGTCGAGGCGCACCGCGAGCGCGCCGTCTGCGACCACCGGCCGCTCGTACTGGCTGATCTGGTAGCCCTTGGGCAGGTCCGGATAGAAGTAGTTCTTGCGCGCGAACACCGAGACCGGCGCGATCCGCGCGCCGATCGCCAGCCCCAGCGTGACCGCCAGCCGCACCGCTTCGGCGTTGACGACCGGCAGCGTGCCGGGCAGGCCGACGTCGATCGCGCAGGCCTGCGTGTTCGGTTCGGCGCCGTAGGCCGCCGCCGCGCCCGAGAACAGCTTGCTGCGCGTCGCCAGCTGCGCATGGATCTCCAGACCGATGACCGCCTGCCAGCTCACGGCCGGTCTCCGGGCCGGCGCCGATGCCAGTCGGTGGCCTGCTGGAAGCGGTGCGCGGCGGCCAGCAGCCGCGCCTCGGCGAACGCCGGCGCGATCAGCTGCAGGCCGACCGGCAGGCCGGCGTGCAGACCGGCCGGCATCGACAGCGCCGGCAGGCCGGCCAGATTGACCGCGACCGTATTGACGTCGGCCGCCGCCATCGCGAGCGGATCGGCGCTCTTCTCGCCGAGCGCGAACGCGGTCGTCGGCGCGGTCGGCCCGGCGACCAGGTCGACCTCGGCGAACGCCGTGTCGAAATCGCCGGCGATCAGGCGGCGCGCCTTCTGCGCGCTGAGGTAGTAGGCGTCGTAGTAGCCGGCCGACAGCGCGAACGTGCCGATCAGGATGCGCCGCCGCACCTCGGCGCCGAAGCCCTCGGCGCGGCTGCGCGTGTAGAGGTCCTCGAGGCTGCGCGGATGCGCACAGCGATGGCCGAAACGCACGCCGTCGTAGCGCGCCAGATTGCTCGAGGCCTCGGCCGGCGCGATCACGTAGTAGGCCGGGATCGCCAGGTGCGCGTGCGGCAGATCGATCTCGACCAGCCGCGCGCCGAGCCGCTCGTACTCGGCCAGGGCGGCCTGCACCGCGGCGCCGACGCCGGCCTCGACGCCGGCACCGAAATACGACCGCGCCACGCCGATGCGCAGGCCGGTCAGCGGCGCGTCGAGCGCGGCGACGTAGTCCTCGACCGGCCGCATGGCGCTGGTCGCATCGCGCGGATCGTGCCCGGCGATCGCGGCGAGCACGTGCGCGCAGTCCTCGGCGCTGCGCGCGAGCACGCCGGGGCAGTCCAGGCTCGACGCATACGCGACCAGACCCCAGCGCGAGACGCGTCCATAGGTCGGCTTGAGTCCGGTCACGCCGCAGAACGCGGCCGGCTGGCGCACCGAACCGCCGGTGTCGCTGCCGGTCGCGAACGGCACGATGCCGGCCGCGACCGCCGCGGCCGAGCCGCCCGAGGAACCGCCCGGCACGCGCGTGAGATCCCAGGGATTGCGCACCGGGCCGTAATGGCTGGTCTCGTTCGACGAGCCCATCGCGAACTCGTCCAGATTGGTCTTGCCGATCGACACCGCACCGGCCGCGAGCAGGCGTTCGCCGACCGCCGATTCGTACGGCGGCACGAAGCCCTCGAGCATGCGCGAGGCGCAGGTCGTGCGCAGGCCGGCCGTGCAGAAATTGTCCTTCTGCGCGAACGGGACGCCGCCGAGCGGCGCCGCGCCGACGCCACGCACCGGCGCGCGCGTATCGAGCCCGATGAACGCGTTGAGGTCGGCACGTGCCGTAGCGCGCCGGCGCGCTTCCTCGGCCAGGATATCCGGGCCGTTCTCGCGTGCGGCCTGCGCGCAGGCGCGCAGGCCCTCGTCGAGCGGATCGCTCATTCGATGACCTTCGGGACCAGATACAGGCCGAGCCGCGTCTCGGGCGCCAGCGCGAGCAATGCCTCGTGCGCGTCGCGCTCGGTCACCGCATCGAGGCGCGGCGCCAGCGTCAGCCCGAGCGGATGCGCCATCGGCTCGACCGCGTCGAGCGCGGCGTGGCGCAGCTCGCCGACGAGGTCGAGCATGCGCGCGACCTCGCGTTCGAGCGGGGCGATTTCGTCGTCGGCGAGCGCCAGGCGGGCCAGCCGCGCGCAACGCCGCAGGTGATCGGCGTCGAAGGACATGGCCGGGGTGACTCGCGGGATTGGCAAAACCTTAACATATTGCAGAGCAGCGAAGCTCACCTCGTCTCCCGATCCGCTCACGTAAACCTCGGCCCCACAAGGCTTTATTAACGCATTCGCTCCTTGCCTGCACCGGGGGGACTGTCTAGACTGCTCCGCTTTTCCGCCCTCTTCAGCCGGCAGCTTTCAATGTTCAAACGCGTTCGTGGCATGTTTTCCAACGATCTGTCGATCGACCTCGGCACCGCCAACACGCTGATCTACGTCCGCGGCCAGGGCATCGTCCTGGACGAGCCTTCGGTGGTGGCGATCCGGCAGGATCGCGGACCGGGCGGCCCGCGCAGCGTCGCGGCCGTCGGCGCCGAGGCCAAGCGCATGCTCGGCCGCACGCCCGGCAACATCGTCACGGTGCGTCCGCTCAAGGACGGCGTCATCGCCGACTTCTCGATGACCGAGGAGATGCTCAAGCAGTTCATCAAGCGCGCGCACAAGTCGCGGATGTTCCGGCCGAGTCCGCGCGTACTGGTCTGCGTGCCGTGCGGCTCGACCCAGGTCGAGCGCCGCGCGATCAAGGAATCGGCCGAGAGCGCCGGTGCGCGCGACGTGTTCCTGGTCGAGGAGCCGATGGCCGCGGCGATCGGCGCCGGCATTCCGGTCGGCGAGGCGCGCGGCTCGATGGTGCTGGACATCGGCGGCGGCACCTCGGAAGTCGCGGTGATCTCGCTCAACGGCATCGTCTACGCGCAGTCGGTGCGCATCGGCGGCGACCGCTTCGACGAGGCGATCATCAACTACGTGCGCCGCAACCACGGCACGCTGATCGGCGAGGCCACCGCCGAGCGCATCAAGATGGAAGTCGGCTGCGCGTATCCGCAGTCCGAGGTCCGCGAGATCGAGGTGTCCGGCCGCAACCTCGCCGAGGGCGTGCCGCGCATGTTCACGATCAACTCCAACGAGATCCTCGAGGCACTGCACGAGCCGCTGGCCGGCATCGTCAGCGCGGTCAAGAGCGCGCTCGAACAGACGCCGCCGGAGCTGTGCTCGGACGTCGCCGAGCGCGGCATCGTGCTGACCGGCGGCGGCGCGCTGCTGCGCGACCTGGACCGCCTGATCTCCGAGGAGACCGGCCTGCACGTGTTCGTCGCCGACGATCCGCTGACCTGCGTCGCGCGCGGCGGCGGCCGTGCACTGGAAATGGTCGACCAGCACGGCGGCGACTTCTTCGCGTCGGAGTGATCCGGCTCGCGTCGCGTCCGTGAGCGGACGCGACGGCCGCGGCCGGCGGCGGCCGCATTGACCCAGCATGGCTCCGGCCTGGAATCGGCGACCCGGACACTCGATGGCTCTTGCACCCGGCGACAACGCGACCTTGTTCTCCGCGGGCGCGGCGAGCACGTTGCGGCTGATCGTCTACCTGGCCGCCGCGGTCGTGCTGATGATCCTCGACCATCGCGGCCACTATCTGCAGACCGTGCGCGGTCATGCCAGCCTGCTGATCGAGCCGCTGTACCGCCTGGCCGCCCTGCCCGGCGACGCGGCGCGCGCGACGCGCACCGCGGTCGCCTCGCAGACCGCGCTGGCCGCCGAGAACCGCGAACTGCGCGAAGCGCTGCTGCTGGCCCAGGCGCGGCTCAACCGCGCCGGCGCGCTGGCCGCGCAGAACGAGCGCCTGCAGGACCTGCTCGAGGCGCAGAAGAGCCTGGGCCTGTCGGTGCAGATGGCGAGCCTGCTCGACATCGACATCGATCCGGCGCGCCGGCGCATCGTGATCAATCGCGGCGCGCAGCAGGGCGTCAGCGTCGGCCAGCCGGTGATCGACGCGTCCGGCATCATGGGCCAGGTCGTCGAGGTGCTGCCCAATACCGCGGTCGTGATGCTGCTGACCGATCCGAACCACGCGATCCCGGTCACGATCGAACGCACCGGCCTGCGCACGATCGCCTACGGCGACAAGGACGCGCGCGACCTGCTGGAGCTGTCGAACATCCCGACCAGCGCCGACGTCAAGGTCGGCGACAAGCTGATCAGCTCCGGCCTCGGCGGACGCTTCCCGGCCGGATTCCCGGTCGGCGAAATCCGCGACGTGCGCAACGACGACACCGGCATGTTCGCGACCGCGCTGGCGACGCCGGCCGCCGCGATCAGCCGCAGCAGCGAGGTTCTGCTGCTGCACGACCTGCCGCAGCCGTACGGCCCGGTGCAGCCGCAGGTCGACGCTTCGGCGCCGCCCGGCGCGGATGCCGCAGCGGCCGAGCCGGCGCAGCCGGAGCCGACGCCGTGAACCGGCTGCGCGCGCAATCGTGGCTGTTCGCCGGCACCGTGCTGCTGGCGATGCTGTTGCAGCTGATGCCGCTGCCGGCGCCGCTGCTGCAGATCAAGCCGTACTGGCTCGCGCTGGTGCTGATCTACTGGGCGATCGAGACGCCCGACCGGGTCGGACTCGGCTTCGCGTTCCTGCTCGGCCTCGCCGGCGACGTGCTGGCCGGCCAGCTGCTCGGCGAGCACGCGCTGCGGCTGACCGTGCTGGCGTTCATCGTGCTGCGCTTCCGTGCACGGCTGCGCTTCTTCCCGGTCTGGCAGCAGACGCTGGCGGTGTTCGCGCTGCTGCTCAACGACCGCATCGTCGTGATGATGGTGCGCGGCTTCTCCGGCGAGGCGATGCCGCCGCCGGCGTTCTGGCTGTCGCCGCCGGTCGGCGCGGCGCTGTGGCCGTTCGTGTTCATCCTGCTCGACGACCTGAGAGCGCGGCTGCGCGGACGCGAGGCATGAAACGCGCGCACAGACCGATGAAGGACAACCGCCACGAGGGCGAGTTGTTCCGCCGGCGCGCGGTCGTCGCGTTCGCGCTGGCGCTGCTCGGCATCGCCGGCCTCGGCGCGCGCTTCTACTGGCTGCAGGTGCTGCGCCACGACGACTACAGCGCGCGCGCCGATTCCAACCGCATCTCGATGCGCCACATCGCGCCGTCGCGCGGCCTGATCTACGACCGCAACGGCGTGCTGCTGGCCGAGAACGTCGCCGCGTTCCGGCTCGAGGTGATCCCCGAGCGCGTCGCCGACATGCCGGCGATGCTCGAGGCGCTCGGCCAGGTCGTCGCGCTCGACCAGGAGGACATCCAGCGCTTCAATACGCTGCGCAAGTCGCGCCGCTCGTACATGAGCGTGCCGCTGCGCATGAAGCTGGCCGAGGAGGAGATTGCGCGCTTCTCGGTCGAGCGCTGGCGCTTCCCGGGCGTGGACGTGGTGCCTTATCTGACGCGCTCCTATCCGCTCGGCAAGGACTTCGGCCACGTCATCGGCTATGTCGGCCGGCTCGACACCGACGACCTGACGCGCGTGGACGCCGCGCGCTACGACGGCACCACGCATATCGGCAAGACCGGCATCGAGCGCTACTACGAGGACCTGCTGCACGGCGAGCCCGGCTACGACCTGGTCGAGGTCAACGCCAACCGGCGGCCGCTGCGCACGCTCGAGCGCACGCCGCCGACGCCCGGCAAGAATCTCTATCTCAGCATCGACGCGCGGCTGCAGCGCGCCGCCGAGGACGCCTTCGGCGGCGCGACCGGCGCCCTGGTCGCGATCGATCCGCGCAACGGCGAGGTGCTGGCCCTGGTCAGCGTGCCCGGCTTCGATCCGAACCTGTTCGTCAACGGCATCAGCCGCACCGACTACCAGCTGCTACTGAACGCGCCGGACCGGCCGCTGTTCAACCGCGCGCTGATCGGCACGTTCGAGCCGGGCTCGACGATCAAGCCGTTCATGGCGCTGGCCGGACTCGAGCTCGGCGTGCGCAAGCGCGGCGACACGGTGTTCTCGAGCGGCGAGTTCTACATTCCGGGCCAGCCGCGCGCATACCGCGACTGGCGCCACGGCGGCCACGGCCGCGTCGACGTCGTCGAGGCGCTCGCGCAGTCGGTCAACACGTATTTCTACTCGCTCGCGCTCGACCTCGGCATCGACCGCATGTCGCAGTACCTGGGCCAGTTCGGTTTCGGCGCGCCGACCGGCATCGATCTGGCCGGCGAGGGCCGCGGCATCCTGCCCTCGCGCGAGTGGAAACGCGGCGCGCAGAGCCAGCCGTGGTTCCCCGGCGAGACCGTGATCGCCGGCATCGGCCAGGGCTACTGGACGACGACGCCGATCCAGCTCGCGCATGCGACCGCCACGCTCGCCGCGCGCGGCGTCGCGCGCCGGCCGCATCTGCTCAAGGCCGTGCAGGACGGCTTCAACGCGCCGATCGTCGAGGTCGAGCAGCCACCGGCCGCCGCCTCGCTGATCCGCGATCCGGCCAACTGGGCGCTGGTCGAACAGGGCATGGTCGCGGTCGTCAACGGTCCGTCCGGTACCGCGCGCCGCATCGGCGAGGGTTCGCCGTACGTGATCGCCGGCAAGACCGGCACCGCGCAGCGCTTCTCGCGCACCGAGTCGAACGAGCAGGCGCTCTCGGCGCTCGACGCGCGGCAGAAGTACAAGGCGCTGTTCATCGCCTACGCGCCGGTCGAGGAGCCGCGCATCGCGCTCGGCCTCGTGCTCGAGTTCGCGGCCAGCGGCTCGGGCGACGCGGCGCCGCTGGCGCGGCGCGTCCTCGACGCCTGGTTCGCCGCCGCGGCCGCGCCGGCCCAGCCGAGCGGAGCGGCCGCGCCGTGATCGCCGCCCTGCGCCAGGCCGCACACCGCTGGCTGTGGCGGCTGCTGCATCGGCCGCGCCTGGACTATCCGCTGCTCGGCGCGATCGTGCTGCTCGGCGCGATCGGCCTGGCGACGCTGTACAGCGCCGAGCCGCGCCTGGTCGTCAACCAGAGCGTGCGCTTCGCGCTCGGCGGCACGCTGATGCTGCTGATCTCGCGCATTCCGCCGAGCACGCTGCGCAACTGGACGCCGTGGATGTACGCCGGCAGCGTCGCGCTGCTGCTGCTGGTCGCGCTGCTCGGCGAGGGGCGCGGCGCGCACCGCTGGCTCGATCTGAAGTTCGTGCGCTTCCAGCCGTCCGAGCTGCTCAAGCTGACGATGCCGATGATGATGGCCTGGTATCTGAATCGCCGGCCGCTGCCGCCGGACTGGACCACGCTGGCGGTCGCGGTCGCGCTGATCGCCGTGCCGGCCGGCCTGATCGCCGAACAGCCGGACCTCGGCACCGCGCTGCTGATCGTCGCCAGCGGCCTGTTCGGCATCTTCCTGGCCGGGCTGTCGTGGTGGCGGATCGGCCTGATCGGCGGCAGCGTGGCCGCCGCCGCGCCGGTCGCCTGGCTGTTCATGCACGAGTACCAGCGCAATCGCGTGCGCATGCTGCTCGACCCGGATTCCGATCCGCTCGGCCTGGGCTGGCACATCATCCAGTCCAAGATCGCGGTCGGTTCCGGCGGCATCTGGGGCAAGGGCTGGCACCGCGGCACGCAGTCCCAGCTCGACTTCCTGCCCGAGCACACGACCGACTTCGTGTTCTCGCTGTATTCGGAGGAGTTCGGCCTGGTCGGCGTCGTGCTGCTGCTCGCGCTGTACCTGTTCATCATCGGCCGCAGCCTGTGGATCGCGGCCAACGCCAAGGACACCTACTCGCGCCTGCTGGCCGGCGCGATCAGCCTGTCGTTCTGCGTCTACGTGATCGTCAACGGCGGCATGATCAGCGGCATGCTGCCGGTGGTCGGCGTCCCGCTGCCGCTGATGAGCTACGGCGGCACCTCGGCGGTCTCGCTGCTGGCCGGCTTCGGCGTGCTGATGTCGATCCACGCGCACCGCAAGATGGTCGCGCGCTGACGGGACGCGGCGGCCGTCTCCGGGCGAAGACGGGCCGCACGTTCGCGTCAATCGGGCCGGCTCATTCGAAATCGTCGGCGAAGTAGCGATCGGTGACCCACCATGCCACGGCAGCGTTGTTGCGCAGATCTGTTTCGAAGAAGCCGTACGGCGCATAGACCTCGGCCGCGAAACGTGTCGCCGGCAGCAGGGGGGCGCGCAGCGACGCGGTCAGGTTCGCCACGGCACCCGGCGCCAGATCCAGCTGCAGGCGGATCCCGGCCGGGGTCGGAATCGCCTGGCACGAGCCGGTACCGGTCACGACGCAGCTCGGACCCGCCTCGATCGAGACCTCGGTGAAGCCGGGCACGCTGGTCGCGTGACTGAAACGGACGAACGCCGTGGCCTGCACGTTCTGCTCGCCTACGTAGCGAAGTTCGGCGCTCAGATCGAGCGCCGAGGCACCGGATGTCACCGATGGTGCCAGCGACAATGCCATCGACAGATCGCCGCGCTGACCCTGCTCCGGTGCGACGAGCCGGCCGAGCCAGGGACGCCGGCTCTCGCCGGGGCGACGGGCCAGACCATAGGCCAGCAGACTTCCATCGGGCAACTGCCGAGCGATCCGCGCGTCGTCGTCGCCGACCGCTTCGTCGACCTCGGGCTGCGCCGACAGCATCGAGCCTTCGATGAAGCGGCCGTCTTCGGCATCGAAGCGCGACACGAACCGTCGCGATGCCGAGGCCTGCACGACTTCGACGACGCCGGCGTTGGCGGCGATCACCTCCACGGGCAGGGCGAGCGAGCGCGTCGAGGACTCGTCCAGGCGCGTGATCCAGCGCTCGGCGCCGGAGTGCCGGTCAAGCCGTACCAGCGCTCCCTTGCCTTCCTGATCGGCGATTCCCGCGCCACCGACGTACAGATCGCCATCGCTTCCGACCCGCGCCGAGCGGAAATCCACGTTCGGATCGCTCGACACGTATCGCCAATGCAAGCTGCCGTCGGTCAGCGAGAACGCGACGACCTCGCGATCGAGCGTGGCGAGATACCCTTCGTCGCCGTGCTGCGTGAGCAGCCAGCTGTCGCTTGCGGTCAGAGAAGGATTGGACCAGAGCACCGAGCCGTCTGCGCCCAAATGGCGGCGCGGCCCCTGACGCACCGTCGCGCCTTGCGGCTCTGCGGTGATCAGGAGATCGTCGCCGACCGGCCAGAAGCCGACCGGACTGGCATAACGCGCCGACATCGCCAGCGGAATCTGCCAGACCTGGCCGGTCCCCGCGTTGAGTTTCTTGACCCAGCGCCGATAGAGGCCGGGCCAGCCGGTGTCTTCCACGTTGGATGCGACGAGGTTGCCAGCACCGTCCTCGGCCAGCTCGAGCGTGTTCGCGGCTGCCAGCGCCCCCGAGAACGACTGCTGCCAGCGCAGCTGCCCGATGCCGTCGTACTGCACCACCCGCATCTGGCGCGAAGCGGCGCCGTGCAGGATCGCGGCGAAATCGCCGTCCGCCAGCTGCAGGACCTTGGCGGAATCGAACGGCGCGGATCCCGCCGAGACCGGCAGCACGCGCTCGAGCAGCGTCGATCCGGCCGCATCGATCCGCTTGACGCGGATCTGCTGCCCCGCCTCGACGTTCTCGATCGAAGCGACCAGCAATGCCTGCGCCTCGACCGCTGCAGCCACCGTCGCCGTCTGCGGTACCGGCGGATAGCTGAGGCCCAGCGTCTGGCCGGTGGCGGCTTCAATGCGTGCGATGCCGTTGGCGCATGCGACGAACGGCAGACAGTCGGCGCCGGCCACGCGCACGACGTCGTCCGATACGAGCAGATCGCGCGGATGGAAGATCCGCCCGGCCGTCGACGCCGTCAATGCGGTGTGCCAGATCGATGCGCCGTTCGCGAGGTCGAAGCGCTCGACGAAACCGACCTTACCGGATGCGTCCACGCCGGCCAGAACGGCTGTGTCGGCGGACGCCTCGACCGACGCGTATGCCGCATCGAGACCGCGCGACCAGCGTACCTGGCCGGTCGCCGGATCGAGACATTGCATCGCATGACCTTCGTCGGCATCGCGCACGCCCAGTACGCAGCCGCCGGCGACCCGCAGCGACGACCAGGCCCCCGGCACGGTCCAGAGCGAACCGCCGTCGGCGCCGTCGAACTTGCTCAGCGATGCGGCCGAACGATTCGCGAAGTAGACGCCGCCGGCATCCGCCACGCCCTGCTCGTACCCGGGTGCACTCAGAGCCATCGCCGGCAATCCGCTGCTCCAGAGCATCGACAGATCCGGTGCCAGCTTGACGAGACGCTGAAACGCGTTGGCCGAACCGATGCCGCACAGCATCGACACGTAGAGATGATCGGAAGCGTCAGCCACGACCGGCACCGCACGACAATCTGCCTCGGACTGTTCCAGCTCGCGTTGCGCGAGTATCGCGCCGGTGTGGCCGTCCGCCCGCATGATCACGCTCCGCGCCACAGGCGCCGGAATGTCGTAGCGAACCTGGGTCAGCGCCAGATCGCCGTTGTCGAAAGCGCGAACGTAGGTCGGCCATGGCCACCACACGGGGATCGCACGCGACCACAGCAGCCGCCCGTCGTCGGAGAAGCGCGTCGCACCGCCGTGAGTCAGCCAGGCGCCATCGCCGGACGAGCCGCCGGCCAGAAGTTCCGCGTCCGGGCGAATGCTGTGCTGAATGCCGACGCTGCGGCTCCACATCAGCGCATCGTCGGTTCCGCGGTGGCGCGCGAGCGTGGCCTGCCCGGCCGTGTCGACGGCAAACGAATAGAAATCGCCGTCGCTGGCCGGACTCAACTGCATCGATCGCGACGGATATCCCATCAGCGAAAGGACAAGCGGATCGGGATTGTCGGTGCCGGGGGCCGACACCGGATCGAACAACGACTCCCAGACGACCTGCGACGCCGAGGCGGCCGTTGCGGTGGTCAGGAGCCATAGGCCGGCAATGCGTGCCGCGTGTAGGTGCACCTTCATGATATCCCCCTTGAAAAGCGGCCCCGAACGACATTTTTTCGCCATGTTGCAAGCATGGGCCCGACCACTGCTCATTCGAATGGCCGGGACATGCCACTGCGCTCGAGCGGCGACCGCGCGGGCACCTGATCGAACGCCGCACGCTCGATCAGCTCAGTCGAAGTCCGTCCAGAAGATCCGGTCCGTGACCAGCGTGCGCTCGGCGACATTGTCGCGCATCTGCGTATCGAACCATCCGTACGGTGCATAGGCCTCGGCGATCACCGAGACGATCCCCTCGGCCAGCACACGAACCGTGGCGGTCAGCCGTACCGAAGCCCCCGGAGAAAGATCCAGCTTTACTCGAATGCCGCCGGGTGTGCTCACCGCATCGCAGGTGCCGCCGCCGACGACTTCGCAGGCAAGATCGGATACGCCCAGACGGCCGGACTGTGCCGGAACCGCGGGTCGGCCCATATGCACGAATGCGGACACATCCGACATCGGCTGCGCGCCGGAGTGGGCGATCGTGACCGACAGGCCGAACGCGTCGCCGGGCCGGGCCGCGTCGGGCACATTCGCCATCGATACGGAGAGTTCTCCCAAGCGGCCTGCGTCCGGCGCGATCAGCCGGCCGACCCAAGGAACGGAGGGAAGGCCCGGCCGATAGGCTTCGCCGACCGAGAATCGGTCGCCGCCTGCCGTCGGCGGCCCCCACGACGCGGGTTCGGTCGGTATCGCCTCGTCCAGGACGTCGGACGTCGACAGATGCCGGCCATCCAGAAAATGCCCATCGCCCGGGTCGAAACGGCTGACGAAGGTACGCATGCCGTCGAACTGGGTGGCGATCAGCGCCCCCCCGGACATCTCGCGAACGGTAATCGGAGCACGAGGAGGGCCCAGCGGGCCTGCGAACCGGTTGATCCAGGCGACCATCCCGGTCGCGCGATCGATTCTCGCCAGCAGAGCGGCTCGTCCGGACCCGTCGACTCTCGACCCTCCGACATACAGATCGCCGCCGTCGACCAGGCCGGAGACGAACACATACTCGTCCCCCACGCCCGTCACGTCACGGCGCCATCGCACCGACCCGTCGGCCACGGAAACGGCCGATATCGAGCCGTCGGCTGCCCACAGGTAGATGTCGCCGTCCTGCGCACCCAGGAATGCGCTCGAGAACTCGCATTGATCGGTCCAGCGGCGCGAACCGTCGCTGCCGGACAGCAATAGCCCACAGCGTGCGTCGTGCGGGGCACCGAACGTGAAGACGTCGTTCCCGATCAGCCAGAACCTGCGCGGCCCGGAGTCGATCAGCTGCGAGGGTGCGTCGCCGCCTCTCCACAACGTCACGCCGCTCGCTCCATCGAGCTTTTCGATCCAGCCGTAGTACACCCCCGTTCCCGAGTTGCGACTGACCGATACGATCAGATCGCCGGCATCGTCCAGATCGAAGGCGACGTGGCCGGGCGAATAGAAATCTGTGGTCAACGACCGACGCCAGCGCGGCGTCTCGCCGTCCCCTGAGTACCTGGCGAAGTGGCCGCAACATATGCGCCCGCCGGCCACGACCAGCAGACCATCGGGCATGCGCCGCACGCGCGCCCATTGATAGCGGCCGCGCGCGCCGTCCGCCGGGAACACGTGCTCCCAAGTCAGCACACCATTCGCATCGAAGCGCTTCACGCGGACGCGTGCACCTTGCGGATCGTCTTCCAGCGAGGCTGCCAGCCATTGATCGCCATCCTGCGCCGCATCGCTGCTCGCGGCTTGCGGCGAAGTCGGATAACTCGTCGCCTGCAGATTGCCCGTCACGCGACTCAGCCGTTTGATGCCGAAGGCACAGGACGAATCAGTCGGGCAGCTCTCGCCCGCCACCCGCACCTGATCTTCCGATACGAGCACGTCACCGGGACGGAAGTAGATGCCGGGCTGAGTACCGGCGAGCTCGCGCCGCCAAAGGATCGATCCATCTGCCAGCGACCGCCGTTCGACGAATCCCTGCGCCGCCGCAACATCGACACCGGCGATCCACACGTCGTTGTCGGCGATTCTCAGGATCGGATCCTGCACACCCACCGCATGCGACCAGGTCGCCGCGCCGGTGGAGGCATCCAGCCCTTCCAGGCGGCGATCATCCTCGTTGGAGACATACCCCGCCCATCGGCCGCCCGAACCTGCCTGCAAGGCAGTCCAGTCACCCGCGCGGCTCCAAGCGATCGAACCGTCCCCACCGCGGAACCTGACCAGCTCCCTGCGACCGGTCGTTCCGATACGTTCCAGTACCACACCTTGCGCGTCGATCAGGCCCGCATTCGGCATCCAGTCAAAAGCCGAAGAGGCCGACCACTGCCGAGTCCAGACCGGCTCGAGATTCGGCGTCAACTTGATGAGGCGCTGGCGATACGTACCGTCCGAACACCGATCGGTCACATAGACGTGGTCGTCGCTCTGCACCCCTAGTGGAATGGCGGCGCACCCGTAGGTCGCATCCGAGGGAAAGTGGCGAATGTTCAAAACGGCACCGGTCAGCGAATCGATCCGGTAAATCGACCATCCCTTATGCGCCCGGTCCTCGGTTTGCTGGTCGGTCATGATCAGGTCACCGTTGGAAAAGCGGGCGACGCGCGCCGGCTGGAACCTCGCAGCCTCGATGCGGCGCGACCACAACAGGCGGCCATCGGACGAAAAGCGGGTTACGCCCCGACGAAGAATCAGTGCGCCTCCATCGCCCAGCGACTGCCCCCCGAGCGTGTCGTAGTAGCTGCCGAGCTGCTGGCTGGCGACCGTGCGCTGACGAATGACGGTATCGTCCACGCTCGAGAGGAGCGACAATACGGGCTGACCCGACGTATTGCGGGCGAAGAAGTAAACGTTGCCGTCAGGCCCCGGCGCCAACGTCGCGAGCTGATCGAACGAAGAAGGCACCGCTCTGTCGCCTCCCCAGGCCGCAGTCACCGTGTGGATGGGCTCGAAGCCCGCCTCCCACACGATGCCCGAGGACTGCGCTAGCGCCCAAGGCGCCCATGCGCCGATGAGAATCGGCAACAGCCCGACACGCGCGCACGCCAGTCCCCTAGTCATCATGTCTCCTCTGCTCTCGTCCAATGCCAGGGCTCGTACCCTGGGCCCGCCTGCGCCGGTGAGTCGGCCCGAGCCAAACACGCAACTCTCACCCGGAGGCACCACACTTTTCTTCAGATCCGACACAAGAACCTGGGCCGCACTCGAAGCACGCCGTCAACGCAGCCCCCGGAAGAAGCTCATCGCAGCAGCGAATGAGGAGTGAGTTTAGCCTCGCCTTGCGGCCACCACAGCCTCATTCGAAATCGTCCGCGAACAGCCGGTCCGCGGATACCTGCACCGACGCCTCGTTGTCGCGCATGTCGCTCTCGAACAGACCGTACGGCGCGTGGACCTTGGCCGATATCACGCTGGACGAGGCGACCGCCCGCAGCTGCGCGGTCAGTGTCGCCGTCGCGCCTGGCGCCATATCGAGCTGAAGACGAATGCCGGTCGGTGCGGTCACGGCCGAGCAATGACCGCCACCGATCGCCGCGCATTCGAGTGCGTCGACGATTACGCCGTCGTTGCGCCCGGTCGCAGCGGTGTCGAGCGCGACGAGCGCGACCACGTCCGATATCGCGCCGTCGCCCGAGTACGCGATCGGCATCGTCAGGGTTCGCGTCTCCGCTGGCGAGCCAGCCGCCGGTGACAGCGTCAGTGACAATGCGAGGTTTCCGCGGACGCCCGCCGACGGCGCCGCCAGGCGACCGACCCAGGGACGCAGTGCTTCGCCGGGACGATAGGCCGTTCCCGGCGCCAGAATCTGTCCGTCGGCCATCCTTCGCAGGTAGAGCGCGCCGTCGTCGGGGATCGCCTCGTCCTCTATCGGTGACCGGCTGAGCAGACTGCTGTCGACGAAGGCGCCGGTCTGCTGGTCCAGGCGGGTCAGGAACAGTTCGGCGCCACGGCGCTGCGTGACGTGCACGTGGCCTTGCTGCGCATCGCGCACGGTCGCGCGCGCATGGACTGCGCCCACCGCTACATCGAAATGATGGACCCAAACGGGCACGCCGCTGTCGCGCGCGACCCGTGCCGCCCAGCCCGAGCCGTTCGCTCTCGATCCGCTGAAATAGACGTCGCCGTCGTCACCGACCACGCCCCACAACAAGCTACCGCCGCCGGCACCAGTCGGATCGACATAGCGATAGGTCCAGCGCACCGTTCCGGACGCCAGTGAGAATGCCTTCACGCCGTTGCCGGCATCACGCATGAACCCTTCGCCGGCATCCGATGCGATGAGGTCGGCGCCAGGTGTCGCCAGCTCGGCACTGGCCCACGCCACCGCGCCGCTGGTGCCGGATAGCCGCACGATGGCACCCGGAGACATCGAGGGAGGGCTTTCGAACAGCAGGACGTCGTTGCCCGCCGTTCTGAAGTAGGGCGCCGATCCGGACAGCGCGAACGAACTGCCCGGCCTCAGGGCCTGCGTCCATCGCGGCTCGCCGGTGCCGGCGTCGAGCAGGGAGATCGAGCGTGTATGGACGGTGCCGCCCCCCGATATGGGTCGAATCACGGAGGATTCGCCGAGAAAGACGTTGCCGGCCGCGTCGGAATCGACCGAGAAATCGACGCCGCCTGCGAGGCCGCTCAGCAGATATTTCTCCCAGCGCAACTGGCCGTCGATTCCGGAGTACTTCGCGATGTAGGGATGACCATAAACGGGCATCGAAGCACGCGACGTATTGACCGCCAGGAGCAGATCGCCGTCTCCGGTGCGCATGACGCGAACTTCGTCCAGATCGACGAGTGTGCGCACCGGCAACATGCGCTCCCACTCGACCACGCCAGACTCGTCGATGCGTCGAACCCGAACCTGCTGTCCTGTGGGCATCGCCGATGCATCGACACGAACCGGTTCCAGTGCGTAGGCGAGCACACCACCCAGCGCATCCGCGATCACGCTGCCCCGTGCCGTCTGCGGCACCTCCGGATAGAAGATGGGCGAGGCCGTGCCGCTGAGACGATCGATCCTCAACACACCGACGCGGCACTCGGTCTCGAGACTGCAATCGACTCCGGCGATCCGAATCGCCGAGGTCGCCGCAAGCACCGCACCGGGCTGGAAGTGCCCGCCCGCGACGGTGCCCGGGATGATGGCACGCCAGATCAGCGAGCCGTTTGCGTGATCCAACCGCTCGACGACGCTGTAGGTACGATCCTCACCGGCGCCGGCCAGGTAGATGCCGTCGGCCGCGACATCCACGTGAACATCGGTTGCCGCCATGTCATACGTCCAAACCGGCACGCCGTCCAGTGGATTCAGGCGCTCGACGCGATGAGATGAGCCGGCCGCGTAGGTATGCAGCAGGCGACCGGAGGTATCGAGGCGCAACTCGCCCGACGTGCCGTACCTGATCCACGACTGCGAGCCGTCGGTTGAGGAGAGACGCACCGTGCCGCCGCCGACGAACCCTTGCAGGCCGACGTAGAGGGCATCGGTCCGGATCACGCTTTGCCGATCACCCAATCGGACCCATAAGCCATCCGGGACCCGATAGGTCCAGACGACCGAATGATCCGGAGCAAGTTTGGACAAGGTATCGACCTGCTGTCCGGATTCGGTACATCTCGTCACCAGATACATCGCATCGCTCGCGTCGGTACCGAGCAGTCCTGCCCGGCATGCATCGGACGGCATCGGCAAGGCGATGCCGTCGATCAGAGCACCGGACGTCGCATCGACGCGCGAGAAGCTGGCTCGACTGGAACCCGGCGGACTCCCGCTCTGCACCAGCAGATCTCCGTCGCTCAGGCGATGCACGCCCACCATTGCCCCCATACTCGCCGCAGATGCGCTACGGGACCAGAGGAACTCGCCGTCAGCCGAGAATCGCGCGACGCCTCCTGCGACGACCAGTGCACCACCGTCCTCCGTCGCCTGACCATTCAGACGCGTCTCGCTCTGGTAAATCCATCCGCCGCTGACGATGCGCCGCCAGACGATCGAGTCGTCGAGTGCCGACAGGCGCGACACGGTGGCCTTCCCGGTCCAGTCCGGTGCGTGAAGGTGATAGTCCCCATCCGGCGCCGACGTCAGTTGGATCGAATAGGGCGCCGGCCCGTAGGGCGATTCCAAGTAGAAGATCTGCGGACTGGCGGCGAACGGCGGATCGAACACCGACTCCCACACCAGACCCGGCGCCTGCGCGGCAACCGATGAGACGGTCGCCGCGGCGATCAGGACGGCGGCCAATCTCAGTTTTTCTGAAGCCATATCATCATCCACATGCAAATGAACAAACGATCGGCGCGCAGTACGCAGCGCACGACGTCAGCACCGCGTCTACGAATCCCACATTTCGGACGACATGTCGCGTCGTTTGCCCTGATGAGACCGAGTCGGTCGACTCGAACCCGCTTCAGGCTTTCAAGACATTCCCGTCATTCTAAGGCGTCGCGAAAGATCAGATCCCACACCCGCAGATCGACGGCGCGATTGTCGCGCATGTCGGTCTCGAACAGACCGTAGGGACCGAAGGCCTCGATCGATACGCCGTCCGCATCGGCGATTCTCGTCAGGGTGGCCGTGATGCGAGCCGTCGAACCGGTCGCCAGCGCCTCCAGCTCGATACGGAGCCCGGCCGGCGTCTGCGTCAGCCGGCACTGGCCGCTTCCGATGACGTGACAGGCCGCAGCGGACGCGATCAGCGCATCACCGGTCCGCGTGCTCGGCTCGGCTGCCGTCCAGCGCACGTACGCCAATGCCTGGTCGAGCGGATCGTCACCGATGTAACCGACTTGTGCAGTGAGCGCGAAGCGATTCGTCGCGTTCGCTACCGGCGGCACCGACAGCGATACGGCGAGGTTGCCGCGGGTGCCGGCATCGGGCGCCGCCAGACCACCGATCCAGGCCGTACGCGGCCGGCCGGGCCAGTAGGCCTCGCCGTAGACCAGCATGCCGCCGTCCGGCGTACGGGGGCCGACGGCACCTCCGCGAAAGGCGAGCGCTTCGTCGAACGTCGAGCGCAGCGTCAGCACGCTGCTGTCGAGGAAACGGCCATCGTCGCGATCGAGACGTGTCCAGAGCTGCTTGCCGTTCGAGACCTGGACCAGGCCCAAAGACAGCTCCCTGGGACGGACGAACACAACCCGGTCGCTCGACATGCCCGCCGACTCGGCGAAGCGATTGATCCAGCGTGGTGAACCATCGCTGCCGGCCAGACGCAAGACCATGCCGGAACTCTGTGCTCCGGCCAGCGAGCCGCCGGCGAACAGATCGCCGTCGGCGCCGACCACGCCGAGGCTGAACTGCGGCGTCTCGCCGGCGACAGGTACATATCGATAGGTCCACCGCTGCGCGCCGCTGTCCAGCGACAGCGCGCGGATGTCGCCGCCCGTCTGCAGGTAGCCCACGCCGCCGCTGGCGGCCAGTAGCGACGCACCTCGTGCAGTCGGATCGGCATGCTGCCAGCGCACCGAGCCGTCGGCCTGGGACAGCATCGTGAAACCGTCGCCGACCATCGGCTGCGGGAGCTCGAACAGCAGCAAGCCTTGCTCGACCCGATCGAAAGCCGGCGGAGCCGCCAGACCTTCCAGCGTCTGGAACGGCACGATCCAGGCAGGCTCTCCGTTCGCAGCATCCAGTCGCATCAACGAACGGGCCGAGAGGTAACCCTGTCCACCCGGTTGCGCCAGCGCGATCGACGCGGACACGTAGACGTTGCCGTCTGCATCGGAATCGGCATGGAAGCTCGCTCCTCGCTGCTGGTCGCCTTGCGTCAGCAGGCGTTGCCAGCGCAGCCCGCCGGACGTCGAGTACTTGGCCAGATACGGGAAGCCCGGAACCGATGCATCGATGCGTCCGGTGTTGGCGCTGATCAGGATGTCGCCGTCACCAGTCCACTGCGCGTGCCCTTCTTGCAGCGTCAACGGCGTATCGACCGGGAACAGGCGCTCCCAGATCGCCACCCCGTCCTGGTCCACCTGGCGCACGTGCACCTGCTGCACACCCTCGCCGCGCTCGAGCGAGGAGATCAGCAAGGTGCCGTCTGCGCCGGGTTCCAGGCGCGCGACGAGCGACTGGGCGACCTCGGGCCATCGATAGGCTCGAATCTGGCCGCCGACCGAGTCGAGACGAACCAGGGCGCTCGCACACGCCACGAACGGGAGGCAATCCGATCCGGATATGCGCACCGACGAGCCGCTCGCGAGCACATCGCGTGGCCGAAACGTGCGGCCGGCGATCGCGGCGGCGATCGGCGTGCGCCATTGCACAACGCCGGTCGCCGGGTCGCGCCGCTCGAGAAATCCTGCGTTCTGCGAGACCTCGGTAGCGGCCACGTAGAGCGCATCCACCGCTCCGTCGACGATCGGATCGCGGCCTGCCTGAATCTGCGTCCACAGCACCTGGCCGCTTGCGGCATCGACCGCGGTGAGGCGATAGGCATCGTCCATCGCGTCGATCGCCAGCAGGTGTCCTGCTGCGTCGATGCTCAACCGATCGACGTCACCGGCCAGCCGCCACAGCACGGCACCGTCCGCTGCGCTGCGTTTGACCAGCGACGCATCCGCGCCGGCCGAGCGTTCCACCACGTAGACGCCCGCGCCGTCGGCAACGCCGCGCGCCTCGTAGGACGCATCGAGCGTGACGCCGGCGGGCAATGTCACGGTCCAGACGCTCGAGAAGTCCTCGGCCAGCCTCGCCAACGAGTAGTCACGGGTGTCGCTGCCGGCTCTTCGACACGCCTGCGTCAGGTACGCCGCGTCATCGGTGCCGGCGGCCACCCATGCAAGGTCGCACGACGAACCCGGCGTGCCGGCGATCGCTCGGGCGGACACAGCCGCTCCGGTCGACGCATCGACGCGCGCCACCGTCGGCAGCGACGTGGTCGGATACTCCCGCGCCTGCTTGGCGACCAGGGCGTCGCCGTCGCTTCGATACAGGACACGCGCCGGCTCGGGCGCATAGCTGCCGACGCCGACCGCCCGCGACCACAGCAGCTGGCCGCTGGCCGAAAACCGCGCGATGCCGCCGAGCACCGCCTGCACGCCACCGTCCGGCAAGGCCTGACCGTCGAGCACCTGGCCCCCTGCCCAGGGGACGAAGCCGCTGACCGAGCCGTGCCAGATCATCGCGTCGTCGGCCCCCGACAGCCGCGATACGGACGTCCTGCCGGTGGCGTCGAGCGCGAAGTAATAGTAGTCGCCCCACGGTCCGGGCGCGAGCTGGGAGGCACGCAAGGCGATCGCGCGCTCGACCGCCGTGTCGGCGATCGCAGGCAGTCGCTCGACCCCCGGTGCCGGCGGTGTGGAGAGATTGGTCTCCCAGATCAAGCCGACCGCGGCCGCATCACCGAAGCCGGTAGCTGAAATGGCGCCCGTACCGAGCGCCAGCACGATCGGCACGGCAGATGTTGTTTTCACACGCATCCCACGAGCTCCCTTGTCGCGCTCCGCCCCGCGGCCTCGGCGCTTCGATGACGAACAGCGCACGAAGCGATTTTCAAGGCGACTCGAATCCGTCGACGAACAGACGGTCGCCGAGCGGCTGCGATCTGCGGTTGTCGAGCAGATCGGTCTCGAAGAATCCGTACGGAGCGTAGACCTCCGCGAACATCGTCATCGGCGTCTCACCCATCACATGCGCGCTCGCCGTCAAGTGCGCCTCAGCCCCCGGCTGCAGATTCAGTGACACACGTATCCCATTCGGCGTAGGCGCGGCGATACAGACTCCACCACCGGACACAACACACGCGATATCCCGTGCAGTGGCCAGATACGGCAACATCGGATCCAGGTAATACTCGCCGAACTGCACATATCCTGACGCATTGTCGAGCGTAACCTGACTCTGATTGACGAACGTCACCGACAGACGCTCCCACCCCAGTCTCGCCTGCGTCACTTCAAAACGAGTCGTCAGGTTTCCTCGCATACCGGAGTCGGGTGCCGGCAGCTGACCTGCCCAGGGCACTGCCGCGTGCCCCGGCCGCTGATCCAATCCATAGACGAGCAAGGTGCCATCGGCTGACCGCCGTCCGTAGCGCAGACCGAGTGAGCCGGTCAGCTCGTCGCGCTTGGACGCTACGTCCAGCAGACTTCCATCGATCACCTCACCGCTGTCCGCATCGAGTCGCGCGAGGAACGTATACAGGCCGTCGGACTGCGTAAGCCAGACCTCGCCGTTGCCGACGTGACGCAAGGCAGCTTCCATCGCAGTCAGACCTGTCGGCTTCTCGAAGCGTTGCATCCACACCGGCGCTCCGGAACGGCCGTCGAGCCGCACGACCACTGCAGGAAAACCCCCTGTCGAAATGCGTACGCCGGAGACATAGACGTCGCCGTCGTCGCCGACCATGAGCGATTTCAGCCAGAGCAGCTCCGCGTTGTCCGCCGCCAGGTCACGGACCCATCGCGTCGATCCATCGATCGACGAGAAAGCGGCGACGCGGCTGACTTGGAGCGTCGCATACGCCGCTTCTCCGTCCGCTGCAAAAAGAGTGGGGTGGCTGGTCTCCAGAGAGATGTCGGTCCATCGCAGGCTCGCATCGACACCGGAAAATCGCGCATATCCGTATGTCTCTAGGGAGCGCGGCACGATTAGGTCAGTCCCGAACACATAAGCGGAGGGCACCTCTGTGCCGCCGCCACTCGACAGGGGAATCGACCATCGAGTTTCTCCAAGGGCCGCATCGAACTTCTCCGCAAATCGCTCAATGTGCCCGAAGTAATCGATAATGCGTGTCACGCGGACGATCAGGTTCTCGTCGCCGTCGAGGCTGAACCCGAGTGCAGCTCCCGCGTGACCTTCCGGCGAAAGATCCCGGCTCCAGGCGAGCGTCCCGTCTGCTCCGTAACGGGCCAGGTACGGGAAGGTGAGTCCGCGGTCGTTCGCACTGAGTAGCACGTCCCCGTCCGATCGACGAACGACGTCGGCCGTTTCCAATCCGCGCTCCGCGCCCGAAACCGCGAGAAGACGCTGCCAATCCGTCGCCCCATTCGAGCTCAACTGGCGGGCACGGACGTGCTGCTCCCCTTCCGAACCTTCCGCCGATGCCAAGATCAGGGCGCCGTTGCCATCCAGGTTCGCCGAGACACCGACCGTCTGGGGCACGTCGGGATAGGTGACGGTCGATTGAGTCCCCGTGACGGGATCGACGTGCACCAGTCCGATGCGGCACCAGGCGACCGACGCGCAGTCCGAACCGGACACGCTGATACCTTGATCATTTACCAGGGCTGCACGCGGCAGAAAGCGCCGATTGGAACCGGCCACGTGCAAATCCGTGCTCCAGCGCAACGCTCCATCGCCTGGATCGAGGCTCGCGATGAATCCGGGCGCGTTCTGGGCGCGGCTGCCGGCGACGTACAGCGCATCATCGGCAACCGCCACGGTCAGATCGACCGCGCTCCAGCTCGAAGACCATCGAAGATGCCCGGTCGTCGTATCGATCGAATCCAGACGTTCGAGAGATGCATCCTGATACCGACCGAGCAGATGGCCAGCGGCATCGAGACTCAGACGGGTCGGCGAATCGTTCCGTCGCCATACGAGGCCGCCGCTTGCAGCGGCGAGCTTGACGATCAGTCCACTTCCATCGCTACGGGTCGATCGGTAGTAGACGCCGCTGGCATCGGCCACCCCGAACGGGCCTCCACCTGGAACCCGCCATATGGTTTCGAGTTCGCCATCGAGGCGATGGATGTATCCATCGCACGCGGAGACATACAGAGTGTCGTCGGAAACACCCAAAAGCCTGGCGTCGCAGCGACCGTCGATCATCGTGCTGGCGATGAGCGTACCCGTCGACGCATCGACCCGAAGTACCTTGGAGTACCCGCTGGATCGAACGCGGGAATCTACGACGGCCAGGTCTCCGTTCCGATACTCGAGCACCGCCCCGGGGCGCTCGGTCGTCAACGGTCTGGACCAGAGCAGTTCGCCATCAGGCGAGAAGCGGCTCAAGCCGTTGGATATGACGAGCGTGCCGCCATCGCGAAGGCTCATGCTATCCAATACGTACCGCAGTCCCGATCCGAGGGGAGCCGCGCGGCGCCAGACCGTCGAATAGTCCGCCCGCAGACGCGAAACGGTCGGCTCGCCCAGCCGGTCGAGCGCATGGAAGTACAGATCCCCCCCGGGCGCGACCGTCAGCGTGGCCGATGGAAACGCTGCCCCTTCCAGCCCCGGATACTCCGTTCCCGGCGCGAACGTCTGCTCGAACCTCGACTCCCAGACGAGAGGGGTACTTTGCGCGAGTGCGTGAGGAGCGGCCAAGGAGACAATCGCCGCCAGAAATGCTGCCTTTGCCATATCGAACCGATTCCCCTGTCATGCCGAAGACGATCGTCGTGTGAACCGACTACCGCGTACGCGAGGACTCCATTCGCGCGACACGCAACTGCCGATCGATGAGCTGCGTGTCTTTCCCGTCCGGATCGGCGACGCACATGATTGTAGCGGCTCCCATCGGCGCGACGGGCGAGGCGGCGGCATGATCTTCGCGTCGCCGCATGCGGCGCCTGCCGTTATGATGCAGACCGCATCCACACGCTCGCCCTCATCGAATCCGGATCAATGCCCAAGAAAATCGTCCGCCGCCGCTCCCCGATCCACGGCAACGGCGTCTTCGCCGCCGTCGACCTGCCCGCCGACATCGATCTGATCGAGTACCGCGGGCGTCGCCTGACCCATCGCCAGGCCGATCGCCTCTACGGCGACACCGCCGAGGACGGTCACACGTTCCTGTTCATCCTCAACGACCGCTACGTGATCGACGCCAATGTCGACGGCAACGTCGCGCGCTGGATCAACACCAGCTGCAAGCCCAACTGCCAGGCCGTGGTCGAGGAATCGCCGGGCCGCGACCGCCGCGAGGACCGCGTGATGATCCGCACGCTGCGGCCGATCAAGGCCGGCGAGGAGCTCAGCTACGACTACGGCATCTCGATCGACGGCCGCATCACCGAGCGCCTCAAGCGGATCTGGGCCTGCCACTGCGGCCAGCGCGGCTGCAGCGGCACCATGCTGAAACCCAAACGCAAACGCGCCGGCTGAACGCCGGTACCGAACCGGACGGCGCGGACGCGGTATTCTCGGCTGGTCCGTCCGGGCACGGCCGCCAACCGCGCGGCCCGGGCGCGACGGACGCCAGGGACTTCCGGATGCGTGAACGGTGAACGCATGAAGACAATCGCCGCCGTGGGCCTGAGCGACGAAGACGCCGCGCACCTGCGCCTGCTGGTCCGGAAGGCCGATGCCTCGCTGGACGGACACTGGCGCTGGGGCGCCGAGACCGAGGCGGACCTGATCGTCGTCGATCCCACCAGCTTCGCCGGGCTGATGGCGCGTTCGCGCGCGCGCGTGCAGGGCATCCGCTGCGCGCTGCTCGGCGGCGACGGCGGCACGCCGGCCGGCGACGATCCGATCCTGCGCAAACCGCTCAGGCTCGAGGCGATCTCCGACCTGCTGCAGCAGGTCGCCGGGGAACTGAAGCCTTCACCGGTCGTGACGCCGCAGCACCAGGATTTCTACTTCGGCGATCTCGGCGAGTCGCCTGGCGAGTCGGTCCTGCCGGCGCCGCTCGGCGAGGTGCCGCGCGATCGCCGCGAGCCCTCGACACCGAGCGGCCTGGACGACCTGCTGCGCGCGCACCCGGATGCCGATCACCAGCCGCGCCGTCCGGCCGGCCGGCTCGACGAGAACACGACGATCGAACCCGGCCGGCCGCCGCCTCCGCCGGCGATGCTCGGCGAGCCGCTGCCGCCGACCGAGTCTCTGAACTCGCGCCTGCGCGACCGCACGGTCACGATGGCGCCGCGCAGTGCACCGCCGGCGCGCGCGGCCGAGGACGCGCGCAGCCAGAGCCTGCGCGAGTACCTGACCGGCGACTGGCTGGCCGGCCCGTCGATCATCGCGCTGCCGGGCGCACCGGACCTGGTCGTCGACCCGCGCAACCAGACCTATCACGCCACCGGCGGCCTCGCCGATCTCGAGCCGTACTGCCGGCAGCCGCTGCGCCGCGGCGACTGGCACCCGCTGACGACGGCCGGCCTGGCCAGGCTGCAGGCGGGCGGCGGCGGCCAGCCGTATGCGCGCCTGCTGTGGCTGTACGCGCTGCTCGCGTCGGACGGACATCTCGCGCCGCATCTGGATCCCGGCGGCACCTATCTGCTCAAACGCTGGTTCGAGATCGATCGCGGCTACGCGCGCCAGTTCCGCATCGCCTCGGTCATGGTCCAGCCGCAGCGCATCCACGAGATCGCGCGCGCGGCCGACACGCCGATGAGCGAGGTCTTCGACACGATCAACGCGTTCGACGCGATCGGCTACCTGCAGTGGACACCGCGGCCGCCGCGCCACGCGGCCGAGAACACCGGCGCGTTCGCGTCGCTGATGCGCCGGCTGCGCAAGCCGATCGGGCGCGGCTGACGCAGGCCTCCCGCGCGGTCCGGTTCGACGCTGTTTGAAGAAGGCTTCACGCCGTTAGCCGACGCGGGGCACTGCTTTCCGCGAGCGCGCCGCGACATTCGTTTCCGCCTCCGAAACTTCAGCTCTATGTCGATCGCGCCGGGACGGGCGCCACGCAGACGCGTGAGCCGGGCATCGGCAGTCGGGTCGCGACGCCGCCGTCTTGCCGGTCACGCCGCGTGCGCCAGCTCGCCGCGGCGTCGCACCGCCAGCGCCGCCTCGATGACCTCGAAGCCGGCATCGGCCCGATGCGCGTTCTCGCTCAGATGACGGCGCCAGGCGCGCCCGCCGGGCAGACCCTGATACAGGCCGAGCAGATGGCGGCTGACGTGCTGCAGCCGCCCGCCGGCGGCGAGATGGCGCTCGACGTACGGCTGCATCGCCGCGACGACCGCGTCGCGCTCGGGCAGCGGCGTGCCCCACAGCGCCGCCTCGATCTCGGCGAGGCGGTACGGCTCGTGATACGCGGTGCGGCCGAGCATGACGCCGTCGACTTCGATCAGGTGCGCGGCGACGTCGGCCACGGCCGAGACGCCGCCGTTGATGTGGATCTGCAGATGCGGGAACTCGCGCTTGAGCCGGTACACGCGGCTGTAGTCGAGCGGCGGGATGTCGCGGTTCTCCTTCGGCGACAGGCCCTGCAGCCAGGCCTTGCGCGCATGCACGACGAAGACCGTGCAGCCGGCTGCATGCACGGTGGCGACGAAGCGGCGCAGATCCTCCTCGGCATCCTGCTCGTCGACGCCGATCCGGCATTTGATCGTGACCGGCACGCGCACGGCCGCCTGCATCGCCGCATAGCACTCGGCGACCAGCGCCGGCTCGCGCATCAGGCACGCGCCGAATCGACCGGACTGCACGCGGTCGGACGGGCAGCCGACGTTGAGATTGATCTCGTCGTAGCCAAAGTCCTCGCCGATCCGCGCCGCGTCGGCGATCTCGGCCGGCACCGAGCCGCCGAGCTGCAGCGCGACCGGATGCTCGCTCGCGTCGAAACCGAGCAGGCGCGCGCGATCGCCGTGCAGCACGGCCGGCGCGGTGACCATCTCGGTATACAGGCGCGCGTGCGGCGTCAGCAGCCGATGGAAAGCCCGGCAATGCCGGTCGGTCCAGTCCATCATGGGCGCCACAGACACAATTTTGTTTTGGTAATTCAATTATTTATCCCACAGGATCCGCGATACGCGATCCAAAAAAACACCTTCGTGTGCACTGGATTTCGCTCGATTTCGCCGCTCGACCACGACCCAGTGCACACGTGGCGCACACGAGGGCGACGATTCTCCAGCCTCCATCGAGCCGATGCGCATCCAGGTCAGGCGCAGGCCATCCTATGCGAGCGAGACCTTCCTGCGCCATGTAGACATCCGGACGTGGGCGACGGTAACCCTAATTCCCTTCTTCCCGCTTTTCACCTGCGAAGCGAAAGCTGGGACATGTGCCCGCCTTCATGAAAAGCCGATGCAGTCCCCTGTTTCGCTCGTTTCCTGCAGCTACCGCATGCGCTTGGCCGAATAGCGGCCGGCGCCGCGCAGCAGGGTGAAGCCGCTGACTTGTCCGTCCGCATCGCGCTCGAGTCGCAACGTCATGTCCTGCGCGGTCATGAAATAGGCACCGGGTGCCTCCGGGAACAGATCCATGCGATGCGCACCGAACAGCGGGCTCTGGAAGAACAGCCGCTTGCCTTCGGCGACGATCCGCGCAGGCCGATCCAGCAGCAGGTAGTCGCCCGACGCCTGCCGGTTCGCCGCAACGTCCACCGCACCGGGCGTCTTCTCCACCACCTTGAACTCGGGCCAGCCGTACTCCGCGGCGATGCTGCACAGGATCTCGTCGATCAGCGCCGCACCGCTGTCGCTGTTGGTCATCACCACCACGCCCTGGCCGCTGCCGGTGTAGCCGTACAACTGCGCGCGGAAGCCGGCAACGCCGCCGCTATGGCTGAAGCTGGTGCGGTCGCCGAGATCCTCGACGAAGAAACCCAGCCCGTATTCGCCAAGGCCGCGGGTCAGCATCGTGCGGACGCTCCCGGGCGACAGGATGCCGCCGGTGCGCCCCGCGCTGGCCTGCTGCATGGCCAGCACCACCTGGGCAAGGTCGCGCGGTGTACTCCAGAGGCCGGACGGCGCCGCTTCCGGGTAATTGCGCCAGCGGCCTTGGATCGCATGGCCCTGCCCATCGTGGCCGCTGGCCGCATGGCCTTCGCGCGCAGGCGGCAACGGAACGGCGAACGTGCTGTCCGCCATGCCCAGCGGCTCCAGCACGCCATGTCCGATGAGCGCGGCGAACGGTTGATCGCTGGCGTCCTCCATCAACTGCTGGATGACGCTGTAGCCGCCACCGGAATAGCGCCAGAGGCTGCCGGGGAGGACATCGACCCGGACCGGAGCGGCGTTGGACGGCGCGATGCCGTCCAGATCCTGACGCAGTGTCGGCAACGGCTCGCCGCGCGCATACCCGTCGTAGCCGTGCACCGTGGTGCCCGCGCTGTGATTGAGCAGCATGCGCAGGGTGACCGGCTGCTGGCGGGTGAAGTCGTTGTCCGGGATCTTCCAGGACACGAGCTGCAGGTTCGCCGCCTTGTCCAGCGAAAGCTGCCCCTGCTCCACCCGTTGCAGCGCGCCGATGGCGGTGATCGCCTTGCTGATCGAACCGGCCTGAAACAAGGTCTCCGGGTTCACCGGCTGGGTCCCGCCGGCATCGGCGACGCCATAGGCGCGGGTCCACTCCACGCGCCCGTCATCGATCAACGCGATGCTCACCGCCGGCACCTGGTGATAAGCCATGCGCTCGACCAGCGACATCTTCCGCCGTGCAGCGCCCTTGACCACGATGCGGGTCGTCAAGCCCTGTTCGACACGGGCGATGCGTGCCTGCACCACCGCATCGGGGATGGAGCCCGCGTCTGCGGCCTTCGCCTGCACGCCAAGCATCAACGGCGCAAGGAACGACCAGCGCAGCCACCGAACAGGCTTCATGCAGAATCCATCATCGTCAAAGTCGAGAGCGGCTGGATGCGGCAACCGGCAGTTTGGTTTAAAGCTCGACAGCCGCTTATCAATTGCCAACCGAGGATTCGGAATCGATGAGACGGATGCTGGGAGTCCGGCCCAGGCGCTCACGGTCCAGGCTCGGGAGAGAAGACATGTTCCACATCCAACGCCAAGCTCGAGTAGCAGACAGGAGCAGGTATACCTACGAGCCAAGGCTCAGGAGCTGGAGCCGGGTGGAGACCGCTCCGAAGGCGTCAGGCATCGAAGCCACAAGGCCGCGACTCGGCAGAGGCGCGGGCTCAGCCCGCGAGCCCGTCGGCGACAGCCAGGCGTGCCATGCATCGATCAATCGCCGAAACTTCGTGGGCCAACCGGTGACGCGGCTCGAGTCACTTATGATCGGGCCATCTCCCCGCAAACCGCATACGACCAGGGCGCTACGGTACTCGCCGCGGCACTCGCGTATATCTGATGGGAGCGGCATTCGTTTCGTGCGTCGTCTGGCAAAGAAGGCAGACGGCGCCAAGGCGAACCCTAACCGGCCGCTCCAGAGAGACTCGACCAAGGAACCCGCCATGCTGCTCCGCATCCTGCTGTTCGCACTGCTCGCCGCACCCTTCAGCGCGAGCGCAATCGTCATCCGCGATGACGTCGACGACGCGAAGTACCGCGTTCCGGCGTCGGAATTCCCGGCGCTGGTCGACCTGCCCGGCGAAGGGCACGGCGTGCTGATCGCGCCGCAATGGGTCGTCACCGCGGGGCATGCCGTCATGTGGCAGACGCAGATCAAGCAGGTGACGCTCAATGGAATCCCCCGGGACGTCGAGCGCCTCGTGGTCCATCCCGGCTACAAGAAGCCATCGCAGCCGCTGCTCGACCAGGCGCTGGCGACTTGGGACTGGACGTTGTTCAGAGTGCTGATCTCGTCCTCAGACGACATCGCCCTGCTCAAGCTGGCGCAACCTGTCACCGACGTCACGCCCGTCGCGATCAGCAAGGATGCCGATGAGTTCGGCCAGGTCGTCAAGGTGCTGGGGGCGGGAGCCACGGGGAACGGCGTCACCGGCTATGCGTTCAGCGATTCGCATCGCACGACGCTTCGCCGCGCATTCAACAAGGTCACCAGCGCCGATGGCCGCTGGCTCTGCTACAGCTTCGACCCGCCAGCGCAGGCGCTGCCGCTCGAGGGCGGCTCGGGAAGCGGCGACAGCGGCGGGCCGGTCCTGGTCCAGACCGGCAACGACTGGCGTCTGGCCGGACTGACGTCATGGTCGGACCCGCAAAGCACCAACAGGACGCCGGGACGGTATGGCCAGATCACCTGCAATGTCCGACTGCGTCATTACCAGGATTGGATCAAGGACGTCATCGCCGGCCAACCGCAAACGAGTGCGCACCCAGGGTCACCTTGATCCAGGATTGATGCCCGGGTGTATCGCATCGACAAGGCATGCCGGCGCTAGTCCGGCTGTGCCTTCGTTTGGACCGGCCAGCCTTTCATGGACATCCGGACGCCACAATCGATGGCGACGGCCGAGGTGTTTATGGGCAACCGCAATCAGTACACGGATGGATTCGGGTCGAGGCCTTCTTTTGCCGCCGACACGAGAACGCAGCCCGGGACGAGAACGAGGGGCGGACGGCAGTCCGACCTGGGCATCGGGACGCCATGAGTGAACTGGCCCGGCAAACCCGTCCCGACACGGCCGGTGCAAGCAAGGCTGTCGCAAAAAAGCCGGCTGCGCCCTTCAATCGAGCCTCGGCTATGCCAGACTTGGTCGACAACGCCGGTCGGGGCCGGCGGCAGAGAGCAGGCATGGCAGCGCAAGCGGAATACGCGCCGGTGACCGAATGGCTGGCGCGCAGCCGCGCCGGCGACGTGCATGCACGCGACAAGGCCTATGCCGCGATGTACGAGCAGCTCAGGCTCGCCGCGCACCGGCAGCTGCACGGGCAGCGCCAGGCGCTGCAAACCACCGCATTGGTGCACGAGGCCTGGCTGAAGCTGGCCGGCAACGCCGCGCTGGCGCCCGCCGACCGCAACCATCTGATGGCCCTGTCCACCCGCGCGATGCGCCAGGTGCTGGTCGATCACGCCCGGCATCTGCGGGCCGACAAGCGCGATGGCGCGCTCGAACCGCTGACGTTGGCCGCCGCCAGCGTTGCCCAGCCGCAGGCCGAGGTCGAGGTGCTCGCACTGCACGAGCTGCTCGAAGAATTGCAGGGCTTCGATCCACGTGCCGCGACGATCGTCGAACTGCGCTATTTCGGCGGCTACGAGGAAGCTGAAATCGCCGCCATGCTGGACACCAGCCTGAGCACCGTGCAGCGCGACTGGCGCCGCACCCGCGCCTGGCTGGCGGCCAAGCTGGGCAACTGAGCTTCGGCTTCGAGGTTCGCCGAGCATGAGCCCCGACCGCGATCCGAAGGCCATGCGCATCTTCGAGCAGGTCGCGGACCTGCCGCCGGCGCAGCGCGAAGCGGCACTGGACGAACGCTGTGCCGGCGACGCCGCGCTGCGCCTGCTGGTGGACGCGATGCTGGCGGCCGATGCAGCAGCGGACGAACCGTTCTCGGGCAACGCGGCACGCTGGAGCGAGGCACTGGGCGCCACCGTGGCGCCGGAACCCGGTGCACGGCCGGGCAGGACGATCGGCCCGTGGCGGATCGTCGGCGAGCTCGGTCGCGGCGGCATGGGCGCCGTGTACGAAGTGCAACGCAGCGACGGCGCGTACACGCAGAAGGCCGCGTTGAAGCTGATCCGCAGCGCCGCCGATTCGCCGGCCGCGCGCGAGCGCTTCCTGCGTGAACGGCAGACGCTGGCGCAGCTGCGGCACCCGCATATCGCCACCCTGCTCGACGGCGGTTTTTCGACCGACGGCGATCCGTACTTCGTCATGGAGTACGTGGATGGCCAGCCCATCGACCAGTGGTGCGACGCGCGCAGGCTGGGCCTGCGCGATCGCATCGCACTGTTCGGCCAGGTGCTGGATGCGGTGGGCTATGCGCACCGCAACCTCGTCGTGCATCGCGACCTGAAGCCGTCCAACCTGCTGGTCGACGCGCACGGTCGGCTCAAGCTGCTGGATTTCGGCATCGCCAAGCAACTGGAGGACACGGACGCGACCGCGACCGGCGACCGCGCGCTGACCCTCGAGTACGCCAGCCCGGAACAGCTGCACGCTGCGCCGATCACCACCGCCACCGACATCTGGCAGCTGGGCATCGTGCTGCACCGGCTGCTGTCGGGCACACATCCGTTCGGCCTGAGCCGCGACACGCCGCTGCCGAAACAGCTGCGACTGCTGGAACGCGAGCCGGAGTCGCCGACCCGTGCCGCGGCACGGGCCGGCGTGGACACCGCTGCCGTGCGCGGCGGCCTGAGTCCGGCGGGGCTGGCGAAGGAACTGCGCGGCGCCTTGTCCAACGTGGTGCAGGGCTGCCTGCGTCGCGAGCCGGAACGACGCTACGCCAGCGCCGACGCGCTGGCCGACGACCTGCGCCGCTGGCTGGAACACCGGCCGCTGCGCATCGCGCCGCCGTCGCGCGCGGCGAGCCTGCGCCTGTGGCTGCGCCGCAACCGAGGCCTGACCGCGGCCGGCTCGGTGGCGTTGCTGGCCGTGCTGGCCGGTAGCGGCGCGGCCTTGTGGCAGGCGCGCGAGGCGCGACGGGAGAGCGCGCGCTCACGCGAGTCGTTGCAATTCCTGTCCGACACCCTTGCCGCCGCATCGCCCGAGCGTGCGCTGAGCAAGGAAGTGCGCGTTCGCCAGTTGCTCGACGCCGCCCGAGCGGAACTGGACCAGCGCAATGCCGACGTCGAAGTGAAGCAGCCGGTGCAGCGCATGCTCGGACATCTGTACAAGTCCCTCGGGGAACTGAAGATCGCAGACGCGCTGTTCGACGCCGGCCTGAAGAACACGGCGCCCGAAGACCGGAGCGAGGCGCTGGCGCTCGCGACCGACATGGACGATCACGCCGGCATCCTCGCCGAGATGGAGCGCTGCAAGGAAAGCCTCGCGCTGGCCGAACGCGCGCAGGCGATACGGCAACGCTTCTCGCCCGGTGACGAGACGCAGCGCATGCGCTCGCTGAAGGCCCTCGGTTCGGCTCATGGCTGCATGCGCGACTACGCGCGTGCAGAACGCGACTGGACCGAAGCGCTCGACATTGCCGACTCGCTGCCGTCGCCACCGATCGCGGAAGCCGTCGGCATCTACAACGCGCTGTGGCTGCTGCTGGACATGCAGGGCCGGTACGACCAGGCACTGGCGCTGGCCGACAAAGGCCTGGCCTTCGTCGACCGGACCGGGCAGGCGGCGGACACGCCGTTGCGCATCGGGCTGTTACGCAGCAAGGCGACGTCGCTGTACAGGCTCGGCAAGCCGAACGACGCCCTCTCCCTCATGCAACAGGGCATTGCCCTGCAGCGTGCCAGCGTAGGGGAACAGGGCTCGAACACGGCCATCCTCTACAACGACATGACCTTGATACTGAATGCGCTGGGTCGCTATCGCGAAGCCGCCGAAGCCGCGCAGCAGGCCCAGCGATTGGGCGAAGAGGCTGGCATGGGACCTGCCGAAGCCGCGATCCAGCTGTCGAACCTCGGCGACGCGCTGGAGAATGCCGGCGACTACCGGCAAGCCGTGCAACGCAAGGAACAGGCGCTGGCGATGCTGGACACGGCAGGAGCCGACGCCGACGACCCGACGCGCAGGAAGATCGAAGTGATGCTCGCGCGCGCCTCGGGCTTCGCCGGCCGCTTCGACGAAGCGCGCGAGCGCATGAGCCGGGCACGCGAAGCCGCGCGCAAACTGGACGGCGAGGACTCCGTGCAATATGCCTATGCGACATGGCAGATGGCGGTCCTCGAAAAGAACATCGGCGATGCCGTGGCCGGCCTGCCGATACTGGAAGAGGCGGCACAGCGATGGGCGAAGCTGGCGCCGCCGGAGCACACGGTGTTCACGCAGGTGCATCGCATCCGCGCGCATTTCGCACGGATGCAGGGCGATCTGGCGCTGGCGGAGCGCGAACAGCGCGCCGCGCTGGCCCGATTTGAAGTGACGCAGTCCGCGCCCGCGGGCCTCGCCGCCGTCCAGGCCGAGATGGCCGACATCCTTGCCGAAAAGCACGAGGACGACGCAGCGCGCGCGATGCTGCGACAGGCCCTGCCCGTGCTGCGCGAATCGGTGCTGCCGCAGGAGATCAACCGCGCCGCCGCCGAGAAGCTGGCCGAACGGCTGGGCGTGTAACCGCCCGCGCCGGCGCCTCAGGTCGCCCGCCGCCCGCAACGCGGATCTTGCCGGGCGCACGGCTGCGGACCTCGGGAACGCGCGGCCTGCGCCGTCTTCGATCCGGCTTTACGGCATCGCCGTCCCCGGCTCCGGATCCCCAAAGACGAGCGCGGCCTATTGCCCGCGCTTGAACAGGTTCTTGAACACCTTCTTGCCGATGCCTTCCTTCTGCTGCCCGGACGAGGCGTTCGTGTCCATGCCCAGCACCACGCTGGCCGTGGACTTGGTGCGCACGCGCACGCCCCACTCCGGCTTCCACGTCGCCAGCTGCTTCGGATCGGTGGGCCGCGGCGGATAGACCCGATGGGTCTCCGGGCCGTAAGCGACCATGTTGAGCATCGTCATGTTGGGCGCGCCGTTCCCGCGGGCGAAGATGCCCGGCGGCACGCTGCAATCGGTCGCGTCGGCCGGCAGCAGAATCTTCTGCCTGGTCCAGCGATCGATGTGCGCGGCATCCAGGTAATCGATCAGGGTTTCGCCCGCACCGGCGACGTCGGAACTGCTCCACACGACCACGCTGAGCTTGTTCACGCCGGGACTGACCGCCCCGTCCATCTGGGTGGCGGCCAGGAAGTAGGCCTGGGCGTGCTCGACCGGCTGCCAGCTCAGCTCGATCGGCGCGTCGTCTCCACCGCTGCTGGTCAGCTCGATCTTCGGCATGAAGTCGGCACGCCGGTCCAGCTCGAACGTCAGCGATGCCGGAATGCCGTCGCCGGAGAAGCGGTGCGTGCCGACCAGCGAAGCCGCTTCCGGCACGGGTTCGCCGTGCGTCCTGTTCGGCCACAGCACGAAGGCGGGCGTGGGCTGCACGTCGCGCTCCGGCGCGAAGATGCCCGGGGTCATGCCGCCGTGCATCGAGGCGGCGCCGCCCTTCATCGTGTAGGTGCTGACCTTGGGCTGACCGGCGCCGATCTGCGCGCCGCAGCCCCAGTATTCGCGCACGGTGATTTCCACGTCGGGCGGGTCTCGCGGCGTTTCGCCGGTATGGCCCTGGCCGCTCGGCGCAGGCAACAGGACCAGGTCGCCCGAGCCCAGGCCCGCCGGCGCGGCATCCTGCACCTGCATGCCCGGCTTGAGCCGGTTGTACACGGCCACGTCCAGATAGCGGCCGGTCGCGCCGGGGCGCTCGGTGGTGGGGAAGCGGGGCCGTGCCGGGTCGCCCCCCATCATCTTCATCGCGAGGCGGCCCGTTCCGCCCATCGCCGTCATGTCGGGCATCCCCGCCATGTCGTGGGTGGCGACGTCGATCCAGACCTGGGTGGGCGGCGCCTGCGGCGGCGCGCCGTCGGCGGGCGGGGCCGCCGCAGTGGCGAGAACGACCGCCACGGCGAGCGGCGCGGGGCGGCAACGATGGGACAGCATGGACATGCGATTCTCCTGTGCGCGACGGCCGCCCCGGGGCGGCCACACGGAAGCTATCGGAAAAGCGAGGCATGGGCCTTCATGGCGCTGCTGGCAGCCGATCGCGCCGGCCATGCCGCCTTGCGATGGCGCCGGCGTTACGGTCGCATCGGAGCTCCGGCCAGGCATGGACCGGCCTGCCGCGTGGCGAAGACGCCGGCGCAGGCGCCTGGTCTTCGATCGCCCGGCGCAGGACCACGCGCGAAGCGGGTCACCGCACCGGTGACTGCCGATACGCCGTCCGTTCCGTTGCGTCCGGGCCGCGAGCACTGCCCGGACGCGGAAGCACGGCCCGCAAGCGCCGGAAGGCAGCAGGATCTGCGCAAATGGTGGAAGCCCCTCTCACACGCGCGCATGCGCGTCATGCGGGCCGATCGGGAGTCCTTGCACGGGCCGGCTGCCTCGCGGCCAGACCGACCGATACCGCTCTCGCCACGGCCTGCCCGGCCCGGGTGCGTCGCGCCGGCCGGTACCAGCCTGATGCTGCTGATCGGGCCGGCTTTCAGGCTGCGCCGGGCCGGGCGCACGCACGGTGACATGCGGCTGTGCGCCGGAGGCCGCTCACCACTACACTACCGACGAAGCCGGCCTTCGCGCCACGCAGGCTTTCGCGACCCGTCGGATCCGACGCGTTGCTCCAACCGATCACGTCGCATACTCGTGTCTCCCGACCCGGCTCGCATCGCCGCAGGCGGCGACAGCCGGGCGGGACCTGTAAGCCTGGTCCGGATGGCGGTCGAACCGCAGGGCGCGGTCGTACTCGAGCATCCCGTACGAGGAGAGACAGCAATGCGGCTGGCTGACTACATCGAGCAACACGCCGATCGGATCGTCGACGACGCGCAGGCCTTCGCCGCCACTCAACTACCGGGACAGGTCCATCTCGATCCGGAGGCACTCCGTGACCACCTGCCCCAGATCCTCGACGCTATCGTCGTCGACTTGCGACATAGCCAGACGCCCGGCGAAGAGCTCCAGAAGGCGCTCGGATACAGCGACACTCAGTCCGACACGCCATCGGCGGCTCAATGGCATGGAGGATTGCGGGCCAAGGAGGGATTCAGCATCCAGCACCTGGTCGCGGAGTTCCGTGCGCTGCGCGCGTCCGTACTGCGGCTGTGGTCGACGCATCAGTCGGCAGCGGAAGAGTCGTTCGACGACCTGATGCGATTCAATCAAGCGATCGATCAGGCCGTCGCCGAATCGGTGACCTACTACGCCCGGGAACAAGAATCCTGGCGGCAGATATTCCTGGGGGTATTGGGACACGATCTGCGCGATCCGCTCAACGCGATCATGCTGACATCCGAGTTGATGTCCAAGATGACCGGAGATGCCCCGATCTCCAGACAGGCCCAGCGCTTGATCAGCAGCGGCCGGCGGATGTCGGTCCTGCTCGACGATCTTCTGGACTACAGCCGCACCGCGCTGGGCATGGGCATCCGTATCAATGCCACGCTCGTGGACCTGTCCGCAGAGATCACCGACGAGATCGAGACGCTGCGCGCGGCGTGGCCGCAGGTACCTATCGTCTTCCGGGCGCCGCCCCCGATCCGCGTGGAGGTGGACGCCTCCCGGTTGCGCGAGGCGTTGAGCAATCTGGTCGGCAACGCCGCGAAGTACGGAGCCGCAGCAAGCGGCGTTCAGGTGTCGCTGGAACGGAGCGACGGACGCATCGTTCTCCGGGTCCAGAACAGCGGCGCCACGATCCCGCCCGAGGTGCTTGCGACCCTCTTCGATCCGCTTCGGCGAGGCATGCATGACGATGGAAACAACGCCAGTCTCGGCCTGGGATTGTTCGTCGCACGTGAGGTAGCCAAGGCCCACGGCGGCACCATCGAGGCCACCTCCGACGAGGGCAGCACGATTTTCACCGTCTCGCTGCCTGAGCGTCCGCTCACCTGACCGCAACAGGGCATGGCTCGATGCATGTCGCTTTCGTCTCCGATCTGCCATCCTTCCTCGTGGCCGGCACATGAAGGCAGGCCGAGTTCCCCGCAGGGATCTCGATCATCGCGATCCGGTGGCTCAACAGGTGCACCCCGGCGACCCGGCATCGAAGTGGCGCCGCTCGTACCGTTCAGGCAGGCCGTCCGCGGCTGATCTGCCGCGATACGGGGGCCGTTCCGGGTCATGAACCGCGACGGCGCGGCCGACCCCAGGTGTTCTGGATTGCGCCAGACAGGACCCATACCAGCGACAGTTGAAGCCGGAGACAGGCTGCTTCACGATCATGCGATTCACGGGAGTCAGCCGATGTTGAGATCGAACGTTGCGCACGTTCGGAGCGAGGAACGCGATAGCGAAGGTCGCTGCTATGCGATCACGATGTTCAATCGACTGGAGAAAGGCGTGCTCGTGTACGCAGGACGCCTGCGCAGCACGGCCGAGTCCAAGGATGGCGAGGCGATCACGGCGGACGACTACGAGCTCCGCCAGACCGCGAGCTTCATGTGGTGGCAGGACGTACGTCAGTACTTCAGTCGTCCGCCGTATCGCGCTCTGGTCGAGCGACTGATCGCCGAATACAAGCGCAACGAGCGTCCGACCGACGCGTCTGCGCGCGCCGGAATGCGCCAGGCTTCCTGACCGGCCGTCGAGCGACCGCTTTTCGCTTCACGGGGAACGCGAGCCACTGATCGGCCATGCCGAGGCGCCCCGGCGCGCGAAGATGGCACAGAATCTGCTTCACCGTTCGAAGCCCTCTCTCATACGCCCGCATGCGCGCCATACCGACCGATCGGGAATCCCTGCTCTGGCTCGCCGGCTGCCTCGCGGCAGCATCGATGCATGCGGCTCTCGCCGCGACCCTGCCCGACCGGGTCTGGGTCACGTCGGCCGGTACGAGCCTGGTGCTGCTGGTCGGACTGGCCTTCACGCTGCGCTGGGCCTGGCGCACGCGCGGCGACATGCGGCTGCGCTGGGCTCTGCTCGCCGCGGCGTTCGCGCTGTGGATCGGCGGATATGCCGCCAGCGCCCACAGCCAGCTCACGCAGGCCGACACCTCGCTGGCGCTGCCGTACCTGCTGCTGTTCGCGCTGCGCGGCATTCCGTGGTTCCTCGCGCTCGTCCGCACCAGCGACCGGAAGATTCTCGCTCACACCCATGCGTTCGATCTCGCCCAGGCGGTCCTGTTCTCGGTGGCGGCCGGGGCGCTGTTCTTTCCTCAAATCCTCGCCGGGGAGACGGTCTCGATCGCGCCGACGTCCGGAGAGCGCGCGATCAGCTATCACGAGGGCGCCAATCTGCTGATCGCGACGTTGTCGCTGCTGTTCGTCCGGCTGCAGCCGACCGTCGCCGAGCGCGTGTTCGCGCGCAATCTGGCGGTGCTGCTGGTCAGCTATGCGCTGTCGGCCCTGTTCGTCAATCATCTGATCATCGACCGGATCGGCCCGCCGCCCGGTTCGCCGGTCTTTCTTCTCGGCGACCTCCCGGTGGTGCTGTTCGTGATCGAGACGCTGCGCTCGGCCGGGCGATACGCCGACACGCGCGCGCTGCCGAGGAGCCCCGTACGCCGCACCGTGCTGCTGCTGATTCCGGCCCTGATGCCGATCGGCATCATCCTCATGGCGTTCGCGATCGCGCCGCGCGAGCCGGCCAGCGGCATCGCGCTGGCCTTGCTGGCGATCCTGCTCTACGCCGGGCGTTCGGTGCTGACCCAGCACGCGTACGGCCGCTCGCAGGAGAACCTGATCCAGGCCCGCGACACGATGGCACGCCTCGCGCAGCGCGACGACCTGACCGGCCTGGCCAATCGCCGCACCTTCACCGACACGCTGCAGGCACGCTGGGCGCAATGCGCCGACCAGCACGTGTTCCTGAGCGCCCTGTTCGTCGACGTCGATCACTTCAAGCAGTACAACGACGAGCTCGGCCATGCGGCCGGTGACGAATGCCTGCGTCGCGTCGCGCAGGTGATCGAGACGCATGCCGGCCTGCGCGAGTCGGATCTGGTCGCGCGCTACGGCGGCGAGGAATTCGTCGTCCTGCTGCCCGGCGCCGAACCCGCAGCCGCGGCCGCGATCGCCGAGCGCATCTGCCGCGCGGTCGAACGCAGCGGCATCGCGCACCCGGCTGCAGCGCTCGGCAGGATATCGGTCAGCATCGGCGCGGCCTCGGCGCGCCCGTCCGAAGGCGCGGACCCAGCGGCGTTGATCAAGAGCGCCGACACGGCGCTCTACTGGGCCAAGAGCCACGGCCGCAACCGTGTCGCCGGACCATACCTGGAATCGCTGGAGATGCGCGCCTAGACGCGCGAGCTCCGATCGATTCCATTCGACGACACGCTCGCACCCGACGGCGAACCCGGCGCTCGCGCGACCGGCCGGATCGGGACGGCAACCCGCATACCCGTTCCGCGGACCGCGGTGTCGCGATGCGCTTTCGTCCAGTCCGTCGGCGCGCAGTGTGTCGTGAGCGCAGGCTCGGCGGCCACGTGCGCCGGGAACGATCCGCGGCGCGACCGAAGGCGACGCACCACGCTGCACGCGACTGCCGGTGAGGCGCCTCAGCGCGGCACGCCGACGCCCATCAGCGCCTGCAGCGCGATCCCCATGGCGATCGACAGGAGCCACAGCGCGGCGCCTTCGAGCCAACGCTCGAACCGCTTGGTCTGCCGGTGTGGATAGTCCACGCGCTCGTGCTTGCGCAGCAGATCGTGGCTCTGACGGATCCGGTCCATCAGCGAGAACTGCACGAAGAACGCCGCCAGCGCCGAGAGGAACAGCAGGCCGGTCGCGACCATGATCTTGTAGAAGAACTTCTTGTCGCCGTCGACGAACTGGACCAGCGCGATCAGGCCGGCGGCGGCCGTCATCGCGATCGTGCCGAGCTGCTTGAGATAGTCGAACGACAAGGTGACGGCCGTGTCGAGGCTCACCTGCTGCCTCTGTTCTTGCGGGGCTGGTTCCATGAGAACTCCAGAATCGGCTGATGCCATCGGACGGCCCGATCGCCGCACGGTCGTGGCTCGAAGACCGGCGCATCGCCGGCCTCGACATGGCGCCCGCGCGCGTCGGGCGCGCATTCTCCCATGCCGTTCGCGGGCCGGGCGGGCACGTCTCGTGCCGGATGCGGCCGTCTGCGCCTCAGTCGCGTCCGCACGCGCGCGCATAGCGGCCCGGCGCCGACCCGACGTGACGACTGAACGCGATGCTGAAGGCGCTGCCGGATCCGTAGCCGACGCGATCGGCGATCTGCGCCGCCGTGAGCTCGCCTCTGCGCAGCAGGTCCTTGGCGACCTCCATGCGCCACGTCAGCAGATAGGTCATCGGCGCGGTGCCGACCAGGCGCGTGAAGCGCTCGAAGAACGTCGACCTCGACAGCGCCGCGATCTTCGCCAGCTGCGCGACGGTCCAGGGCCGTTCGATCTGCGCGTGCATGCGGCCGAGCGCGGGCGCCAGGCGCTCGTCGCCGAGCCCGCGCAGCAGGCCCGGCGGCGCGTTCGGCGCCGTCGCCGACCGCAGCGCCTCGACCAGCAGCAGGTCGGCCAGGCGCGCGCGTGCGAACGCGGCGCCGGGGCGCGGCTCGGTCGTCTCCGCGGCGATCATGGCGACCAGTTGCGACAGGCGCGCCGATCCGCGCACGTGCACGATCGCCGGCAGCAGCGAGACCAGCAGCGCCGGATCGGCGCCGTCGAAGACGAACGCGCCGCCGAGCGAGCGCATGTCCGGCGTGTCGTGCGGCTCGCCGTAGCGGATCTCGCGGCCGTCGTTCGGCACGGCGTCCGGATCGCGCAGCACCGGTTCGGGCGGATCGAAGCTGGAGATCGTGAACGCCGGCGTCGCCGGCAGCAGGATGAAATCGCCCGCGACGACGTCGAGCGGCGCGTGTCCGTCGACGGCCAGCCGGCAGCGGCCGTCGAGCACGATGCAGAAGCCCGGCTTGCCGTACGCGGCATAGCGCACGGCCCACTCGCCCTTGCCGCTGATCAGGTTCGCGAAGATCGCGCGCGGGTGCAGCAGGCCGACGACTTCGGACAGGGGATCGAGCATATCGGACTCTCGCTCAATAAAATCAGATCTTCGATTATTCATGATCCGGACTGCGCCGCCTAATCTGGCCTCCCCTCGCAGATCACAGGACCTCTCATGAAAACCGTGCTGATCACCGGCTGCTCGTCCGGCTACGGCCTGGAAACCGCCCGCCATTTCCTCGCGCAGGGATGGCGCGTCGTCGCGACGATGCGCCGGCCCAGACCCGACCTGTTCGCCGATCAGTCCGGCGTGTGTGTGCTCGCACTGGACGTGACCGACCGCGACGGCATCGCCCGCGCGCTGGACGCGGCCGGCCCGATCGACGTGCTCGTCAACAATGCCGGCCTCGGCCTGTTCGGCGCGTTCGAGACGACGCCGATGGCGACCGTGCACGAGATCTTCCAGACCAATACCTTCGGCACGATGGCGATGTGCCAGGCCGTGATCGCGCCGTTCCGCGAACGCGGCGCCGGCACGATCGTCAACGTCACCTCGAGCGCGACGCTCGCGCCGTTTCCGCTGGTCGCCGCGTACACGGCCAGCAAGACGGCGATCGAGGGATTCACCGCGTCGCTGGCGCTGGAGCTTGAACCGTTCGGCGTCCGCGCGAAGCTGGTCGAGCCCGGCTACTGCCCCGACACGCGCTTCGCCGAGAACGGCGCCGTGCGCATGCAGGGCCTCGTCGGCGCGCCGTATCGCGCGTTCGCCGAGCGCGTCTTCGCGGGACTGTCGCAGCTCGATGCGGTGACGCGGCCGATCGACGTCGCGCAGGCGGTGTGGGAGGCCGCCAACGATACCTCGCCGCGCCTGCATTTCGCGGCGGGCGCCGATGCGCTGGCGCTGTCGCAGGCGCGCTGACGGCGCGGCCGATCGTACGGCCGCGCCGGCTTCGCCCGCGCGCGGTCATCGGCGTGATCCGAGGTTCCACGACACCGACCGCAGCCGAGCGGGTGCCGATCTCCCCGCGCGATCGGAGCGGACCGGCCGCCGAGGCGATCGCCGCGGGGCGCGCCGGCGCGCGTATCGCCACCGGTCGCGGCGAGCGCCGCACGCGACCGGCGGCGCCCCAGTTGCACCGGTACGGACGACCTGAGATCGTCCGGCGCTACACACGACCGCCGCGACCACGGCACCCGCATCCCACCGCAACGGAGCGCCACGATGGCCCGACTCGACATCTCGACGATGAAGTTCTCGAAGGTCTATCCGATGTACGTCCAGAAGGCCGAGCGCAAGAACCGCAGCCGCGAGGAGGTCGACCGGGTCATCCGCTGGCTGACCGGCTACGACCAGGCCGGCCTGCAGCGGCAGATCGAGCGGGAAGCCGATTTCGCGGCCTTCTTCGCACAGGCGCCGGCGCTGCATCCGAACCGCGCGCAGATCAAGGGACTGATCTGCGGCGTGCGCATCGAGGAGATCGACGATCCGCTGATGCGCAACGTGCGCTATCTCGACAAGCTCGTCGACGAGCTCGCCAAGGGCAAGGCGTTCGAGAAGATCCTCAGGGACTGAGCCGACCCGCGACCCGCTCCTACCGCACGGAGAACCCCCGATGCAGCCGATCGCAGGCATCCATCAGATCACGCCGTTCCTGCACGTGCCGGACCTGCCGGCGGCGCTCGCGTTCTTCTGCGACGTGCTGCGGTTCGAGCTCAGGCACCGGCACGGCGACTACGCCTATCTCGAGCTCGGCGGCTGCGGCCTGCGCCTGCTCGAGGAACCCGCGCGCCCGCTGACGCCCGACCGTAAGGCACGCGTCAGTGTCTGCATCGACGTGGCCGACGTCGATGCGCTGTACGCGCAGCTCGCGCCGGCGCTCGACACGCTGCCGGCAGACCGCCGCGAGCCGCTCAAGGACATGCCGTACGGGCAGCGCGAGTTCCAGGTGCGCCTGCCGGACGGCGACTGGCTCAACTTCACGGCGCCGCTGCGCTGACACGACGCTGCCCGGCGCGCCTCGCGTGCGCCGGCGCCACAGGCCGTACTCGCATCGCCGCCGCGCATCCGCTGCGCGTGTTCCAGCTCCGACGTGCGCCGCAGGCGGCGGCCGGACCGGCCCGCTGACCGTCCACCCAACCGTCGTGCGATCGTCGCGTCAGCGATCGCCGGCCGACCGCCCGGCGCGGCCGCGAATCCGGCCGAGCATCTCGAGCAGGCCGATGCCGAGCACCGCCGCGGTCGTCCACATCAGTGCCTCGCTGCTGAGCGCGGCCGCGATCGCGAAGGTCAGACGCCAGGACCGGTCGAAGCCGAGGCCCAGGCCGATCCCGAGCGCGATCCACGAGGCCACGCAGACGGTCGCGACCGCGGCGAGGATGCCGTAGCGGCCCTCGAGGCGCTGCTTCATGCCGTCTCTCCCCAGATCTCGCGGGCGACGCGCACGTAGTTGCCGCCGAGGATCTTGTCGATCCGCGATGCCGGATGGCCGCGCCGCTGCAGCCGGTCGGCCAGCGCGCGGAACTGGTCGACGCCGTAGAGGTCCGGCACCAGGAACAGGATCTCGCCCGATTCGCCGCTGGCGGCGATGCCCTGACGGCGACGCAGCGCCACGTACTCGCGCTGTGCCTTGCGCATCAGATCCAGATCGACCGGCGTCGTGCCGCCGTCGGTGCCGATGCCGACGTGATCCTCGCCGCAGATCTTCACGGCGTGCTCGATGTGTGCGATCACGTCCTCGGCCATCGCCTGGCGGCCCGGCGTCAGCAGCGGCATGAAGTACACGCCGAAGAAGCCGCCGCGGTCGGCGAGCTGCCGCAACTCGGTATCGGTCTTGTTGCGCGGCGAATCGCCGAGCGCGCGGCAGCCGCTGTGGCTGATCGTGACCGGCCGCGTCGACTGCGCGATCGCGTCCAGACAGGTACGCTCGTTGCTGTGCGACAGATCCACCATCAGCCGGCACGCGTTCGCACGCGCGACGACCGAGCGGCCGAACGCGGTCAGACCCTGCGCGGGATCGGCCATCGAGCCGCCGCCGACCGCGTTGGCGGTGTTGTAGGTCAGCTGCAGCACGCGCATGCCGAGGTCGGCGAGGATGTCGACGCGCTCGACGCGGTCGCCGAGCATCGTGCTGTTCTGCGTGCCGTAGATCACGCCGACCTTGCCGGCCGGCCTGGCGCGCCGGATGTCCTCGGCGTTCAGCACCTGGGTCAGCTTGCCGGCGTGGCGGCGCACGATCGCGTTCCAGCGGCCGATCTCGGCGATCGTATGCTCGAACGGGTCGACCTCGCCGGCGACGTGGCCGATTGTCACGGTGACGGCCGAGAGGCCGGCACGGATCGCGTCGTCGATGACCGCATCGTCGACCATGCCGGGCCGCGTCTCGACGATGATCGTCGGCGGCTTCTCGTCCGGCGCGGGCCGGTAGTGCGGACTGAACAGCGTGCCGAGCGCGTTGACGACGATGCGGTCGGATGCGGCGGCACCGGCGCGAGCGGCGAGCGGCAGGCCGGCCAGCAGCGGTGCGGCGGCGCCGGCCAGCAGCAGGCTGCGGCGCGCGGTGTCGACGGGGGCGGAAGAGGTCATGGCGATGCGTGCTCCATCGGAGGGCTGGGATCGGAAAGTGGGCCGGGGCGCGGTCGAAGCGCGGTCACGGACGCGGTGCGGGCGCGACGCCGGCGGCCGCGAACAAGGCGTCGGGCGCGTAGCTCACGCCGTCCTTTATGACGAGCCGGGTGCGGCGCAGTGCGCCGAGATCGCGCGACGGATCGCCGTCGACGAGGACCAGGTCGGCGAGCTTGCCGGCCTGGATCGAGCCGATCCGCGCGTCCTCGCCGAGCACGCGTGCCGCACCGAGCGTGGCCGTGTACAGGGCCTCGGCCGGTGACAGTCCGGCCGCCACATAGCGTTCCAGCTCGTGCACGAGGCTCAGGCTCGCCGCATAGCCGTCGGTGCCGGCGACGATCGGCACACCCGCGGCGTGCAGCCGCTGCAGCATCTGGCGCATGCGCTGCGCCGACTGGGCATAACGCTCGCGCTGCGCCGGATCCTTCGCGAAGCCGGTCGCCGACACCGCGCGCAGGATCTGCGGCGGCAGCCGCTCCGCGACGGCGGCGAGACTCGCCGGCGGCTGGCCGGCCGTGCCGGTCAGCACGTCCTCCATTGCGGCCAGCGTCGGATCGAGCACCGTGCGACGCTCGCGCAGCAGCGCGATGAACGCGCGCACCTCGGCCGAGTCGAGATCGAGGTCGGCGCCACGTTGGCCGGTGTGCGTGAAGCGGCCGAGGCCGTGAATCTCGGCGGCGACCGCCGGCCCCATGAAGTTGAGCATCCAGAAGTTGGCGTGCTGCACCTCGTCGTAGCCGGCGCGCACGACGTCCTCGAGCGTCATGCCGGCCGGCACGTGTCCGCTGACGCGCAGACCGCGCGCATGCGCGGCGGCGGCGATGACCGGCACCAGTTCGGGTTTCAGCGAGCTGTACAGCTTGACCTGCGGGATGCCGGCATCGGCCAGCGTCGCGACGGCCCTACGCGCTTCCTCCGGCGTCGAGATCAGCAGCCGGGTCGGTCCGGCCTGCGGTCCGGGGCCGTCGACGAGGCCGGCCATGAAGATCCGCGGTCCGACCAGACGGCCGCTCGCGAACGCCTCGCGCCGCGCGCGCAGCGTATCGAGGTCGTTGCCGAGATCGCGCACGCTGGTGACGCCGGCGGCGATGTCGATCAGGCCGTCGCTGTCGGCGGCGATGTGCACGTGCATGTCGATCAAGCCCGGCAGCAGCGTGCCGCCGCGGCCGTCGACGATCTGCGCGCCGTCGGGGATCGCGACCGTCGCGGCCGGTCCGACCGCGGCGATGTGACGGTCGCGCACGACCACGGTCATCGCGTCGAGGAAGGTTCCGGCGGCCGCGTCGTACACGCGCACGCCGCGAAACGCGACCGGACCGTCCGGCCGTCGTGCCAGCGTGCGCGCATGCGCCTCCTGGCGCTCGCGCAGCACCTGCTCCTGCGCCGCGACCAGTTCGCCGGCCGCGGCGGCAGGCAGATCCTTGCGTGCGACCGCCAGCCAGACGCTGCCTTCGAACACCAGTTCCAGACGGTCGTCCAGCCAGATCGGTGCCGGTGCGAAGCCGACACCCTCGATCAGATACAGCGTCGCGGCGATCTCGCCGGCTTCGCCGTGCAGCATGCGGCGCAGGCTGCGCTCGAGGCGCGCGCGGCCGGCCGGCAGCAGCGGCAGGCTGCGCTCGGGCGCGCGCAGCAGCGCGCGCGCCAGCGCCGCGTTGAGCTCGGAGGAGGACTCGTGCGCGACGTAGAAGTGGTCCGCATCGCCGCTGCCGCGGTCGACCGCACTGGTCCAGTGCGCGCCGGCCGCATCGCGGCCGAACCGCTCGGCGACACGTGACTTGAAGTAGTTCTCGCCGTCGACCTCGAGCAGCGTCGGCCGGCCCTGCGCATCGACGCGCAGCCGCGTGCGCGTATCGGGACCGCGGCCGCGGTCGGCGAAGCGGAAGTCGATGCGGCGCTCGGCTTCGGCGATCTGCACTTGCATCTCGCCGCGCGTCTGACCGGCGATCGACACGACGTAGTCGGCCCGGTCCTGCGCGCCGAGGGCTGGCGCCGCGCCGAGCAGACAGGCGAAGATGAAGTGGAGATGCAGCAGCGGAGCAAGAGCGTGAGATCGCACGGGGGTTTCCTGTTCGGTGACCGTTTCGCCGTATCAGTCTCCGACCGCCGGCGAATCTTTCAGCGCTCGTGCACGGACCGGTGCCGGCATGGGACGTGATCCGGATTTCGAGCGCGTCGTCGCCGAGCACCGGCCGATGCTGATGCGCATCGTCGCCAGCCACGAGGCCGACCCGGAGCGCCGCCGCGATCTGCTGCAGGACATCCTGCTCGCGCTGTGGCGCGCGCTGCCGGGTTATCGCGGCGACGGCGAGCTGCGCGCGTTCCTCGCGCGCGTCGCGCACAACCGCTGCGTCAGCCACGTCGCGCGTGCGGTGGCCGAGCCGGCGACCGCCGAGCTGCACGATCAGCTCGCGCAGACCGCCGACGAGATAGAGGCGGCCGAGCGGCAGCAGCGCCAGGAACGGCTGCTGGCGGCGGTGCGCCGGCTGCCGCTCGGCTTGCGCCAGCCGGTCGTGCTGACGCTGGAGGGATTCGGCCCGAAAGACATCGCGGCCATCCTCGGACTCAATGCGAACACGGTGTCGATCCGCCTGACGCGGGCCAAGGCCGCGTTGCGGTCGGCACTGACGGGAGAAAGCTCCGATGAGCGTGAATGACGATCCGGAATGGCGTGCCCTGGCACAGGACTGGACCGAACCGTCCTGTGCCGGTGCGGAAGCCGAGCTGCCGTCGGTCGCCGAGGTCAGGCGCCGCGCCCGGCTGCAGACGGCGATCTTCGTCACCGAACTCGCCGTCTGCGCGGCGGCGGCGGCCACGCTCGCCTGGCGCGCGGCGCACGGCGCGGCCTGGCTGCCGACGCTGACCGGTGCCGCGTTCACGGTGTTCGCGCTGCTCGCGGCGATCTGGGCATGGCGCGTGCGCGATGCCGGCAGCGCGGACAACGTGCGCGATGCGCTGCGGCTTTCGATCGGCCAGACGCGGACCTGGCTGCGCTGGATCGTGGCCGGCTACGTGATCTGCGCGGCCGCGCTGGTCCATCTGGCCGTGATGCTGGCGGACGCCGCCCCGCCCGCACCGGCGATCGCGGCGGCCGCCGCGGCGTTCGTGCTGGCGACGCTGGCCGCGCTGACCTTCGCGCAGCGCCGGCAGCGCCGGCGTCTGGCGAACCTGCGCGCGCTGCAGGCCGATCTCTACGGCGCGGGCGACACGGACCGCTGAGCCGCCCGGGCGCGGCGCCTTTCCGTCGCGGAGTCCCGTGCATGATCCGGACCTGCCGGTCCGACACCGTCACGGTCCGATCGTGCGAGGCCGTGCCGGCGCTCTTCGCGCCGGAAGCGCCCTGCCGCCGCTCCCGAACGAGGGATCAATCGCGGCGCGGCCGCACGTTCGCATGCGCCTCACGCCAGCCGCGATTAAGCCGCGCCGTTGCATATCTGCACGTCGAGCGTCGGCGACGCCGGCGGTCGCATTCTCGATTCCCAGCTGGAGATCGTCATGAAGCGTCAAGTCCTGCACGTCGTACACGCCAGCGCCGACGGGCGCTGGCATCTCAATCACGAGGGCGGCTCGAACGAGGGCAGTTTCGACACCAAGCAGGCCGCGATCGAGGCCGGCCGCAGCCGCGCCAAGGACGTGCACACGCGCGGCGGCCTGGCGCAGCTGGTCGTGCACCGCGAGGACGGCTCGTTCGAAACCGAGTACACCTACGGCGACGATCCACGCCGCACGCCGGGCTGACCGCCGTGGGGCTCGCCACCTACGCGCGCAAACGCGATTTCGCCTCGACGCCCGAACCCGCACGCGGCGGCAAGCGCGGCGGGCGCATCTTCGTCGTGCAGCTGCACCACGCCTCGCATCGGCATTTCGATTTCCGGCTCGAGCTCGACGGCGTGCTCAAGAGCTGGGCGGTGCCGAAGGGGCCGAGTTTCGATCCGGCGGTCAAGCGCCTCGCGATGGAGGTGGAGGATCATCCGATCGCCTATGCGACGTTCGAGGGCGATATCCCGAAAGGCAACTACGGCGCTGGCCACGTCGACGTGTTCGACTCCGGCACCTGGGAGCCGATCGGCGACGCGCGCAAGGGCCTGGCCGCCGGCGAGCTCAAGTTCGTGCTGCACGGCGACGTCCTGCGTGGATCGTGGGTGCTGGTGCGCACGCGCAGGCAGGGCAGCAAGCAGCAGTGGCTGCTGATCAAGCACCAGGACGCCTATGCCGGCGACCGCGATGCCGACGCCTTCGTCGATCCGAAGACCGACCGGCCGATCGCGCTGGCGCGGCGCCGCAAGGTCTGGGCCGGACACGCCACGCCGGATTCAGACGCGGCACCCGCCTCTGCGCGCAACGCGTCGGCCCTCGGCCGGCGCGCCGCGCTGCGCGTGCCGTTTCCGCCGGAGCTGTGCCGGCCGGTCGACTCCTCGCCGAGCGGCGAGGACTGGCTGCACGAGGTCAAGTGGGACGGCTACCGCATCGTGACGACGGTCGAGCGCGGCAAGGCGCGGCTGTGGTCGCGCAACGCGATCGAATGGACCGCGAAGGTGCCCGAGCTCGCGCGCGCGATCGAGTCGCTCGGCTTCAGGAACGCGCAGCTCGACGGCGAGATGGTCGTGCTGCACGGCGAGCGCGAGAACTTCAACGCCCTGCAGAGCCGGCTCTCGGCCGAGACGCGCGAGCCGGCGGTCTACATGCTGTTCGATCTGCTGCACGCCGACGGCCGCACGCTGTGGGAGGTGCCGCTGATCGAGCGCAAGCGCCTGCTCGCCGAGCGTCTGGCCGCGCATCCGCATCCGCTGCTGCGCTATTCCGAGCATCAGGTCGGCGGCGGCCCGGCGGTCTTCGCGCAGGCGATGCGGCACGGACTGGAAGGCGTCGTCAGCAAGCGCACCGACAGCGCCTACACCGGCACGCGCAGCGGCGCCTGGGTCAAGGCCAAGGCGCGTCCGTCCGACGAGTTTGCGGTCGTCGGCTACACCGAACCGAAGGGCAAGCGCGCCGGCATCGGCGCGCTGCTGCTGGCGGCGCCCGACGGTGACGGCGGCCTGCGCTACGTCGGCCGCGTCGGCACCGGATTCAGCGACATCGAGCTGCGGCGTCTGCGCGAGCAGCTCGCGCGCAGCACGGTCGACCAGCCGCCAGCCGATACCGAACTGATGTCCGCCCCGGACCGGCGTCTGGCGATCTGGGTGCGGCCGCGCCTGGTCGCCGAGGTCTACTACCAGGGCTACGGCGGCCAGGGGCTGCTGCGCCAGGTCGCGTTCAAGACGTTTCGCGCCGACAAGACCGTGGAGGATCTGATGAAGACCAGCGCTACACCGGGCCGCAAGCGGTCGACCGGCGGCGCCAGGCGCACGCCGTCCCGCGCGACGACGCGCGCGAAGGCCGGGCCGGCGAAGAAAGCCGAAGCCGCCGCGGTTACGATCACGCATCCGGAGCGCGTGGTGTTTCCGGAGGCCGGCGTCACCAAGGGCGAGGTCGCCGAGTACTACCGGCGGGTCGCGCCATGGCTGCTGCCCGAATTGAGCGGCCGGCCGGTGTCGGTGGTGCGCTGTCCGGACGGCATCGCCAAGGCCTGTTTCTTCCAGAAGCACGCCGGCCGCGGCTGGGGCGAGCACGTCCACGCGATCACCGTGCAGGAGAAGAACGGCACCGACGCCTATCTGTGCATCGACGACGTCGACGGCCTGCTCGAACTCGTGCAGATGAACGTGCTCGAGTTCCACCCGTGGGGATCGCCGTCGGGCGATCCCGATCACGCCAGCCGCGTCGTCTTCGACATGGACCCCGGCAAGGGCGTGACCTGGAAGCGCGTGGTCGCCGGCGCGCGCGAGGTGCGCAAGCAGCTCGAGACGGTCGGGCTGACCTCGTTCGTGCGCACGTCCGGCGGCAAGGGCCTGCATGTCGTCGTGCCGCTTGATCCGCCCGCGCCGTGGGACGCGGTGCGTCAGTTCGCGCAGGGCGTCGCGCAGGCACTCAGCGCGATGCATCCGGACGACTTCGTCGCGACCGCCGGCGAGAAGAACCGCAACGGCAAGATCTTCGTCGACTGGCTGCGCAACGGCCGCGGTGCGACCAGCGTGGCTTCGTACTCGCTGCGCGCGCGGCCGAGCGTCGGCGTCGCGATGCCGATCGGCTGGAACGAACTCGGCCGCGTCGCGAGCGGCGATGCGTTCACGATCGCCAATGCGCTGACGCGGCTCAAACGCCGCAGGACCGATCCGTGGACCGACATGGCCGACACACGGCAGTCGCTGCCCGATCTGGATTGAGTCGCCGCTGCGGCGCCTGCGCGGCCGCGCACGCGTACCGCGATTGCCGCCTGTGCGCTTGCGCGATTCGGATTGACGCGCTGATCGGCGAGCCCTGCGGGTCCTCGTCACGCGCACGGGCTCGATCGTGCACGACGAGAGCCACCGCCGTTTCGATGACCGCCCTTCACTCTCCGAAACGCGATGTTTCATCGCGTTCTCGTGCCGGTTTCCGCAGTGGCGAACGGCATCGTGGGACCGCGCTCGCTCGCATGCACACGTGCGCAAGACACCCGAATCGCGCTCACGTGGCGATGCGCTGAACGAGGTGCGCGCGAGGGCCTTCGATCCAAGCGAGGTTCATATCGCGCCGTGTCTACTCGCTGCACCGACGGGACACCCGTCGACACCATGATCATTCGAGGACAGAGCTCATGACTTTCATCGCAAGGGGACTCGTGCTGGCGAGTGCCGGACTGATCAGCCTCTCCGTCGCGGCCGCCGATCCGGCAGCGCCGACCACGACGGACGATGCACGCAAGACGACCGAGGATCGCGGCGTCACCGCGACCGACCAGCCGAACAACCAGCGCGATCTCGACCTCGCCGCTGCGGTACGCGCCGCGATCGTCGACGACGAATCGCTGTCCACCGCCGCGAAGAACGTGACCCTGGTCGCCGCGTCCGGACACGTCACGCTGCGCGGCACGGTCGCCAGCGCCGAGGAGAAGGCGCAGGTCGAACGTGTCGCCTCCGGCGTCGCCGGCGTCACCCAGGTCAGCAACGACATCACCGTCAAGGCTCGCTGAGCCCCGTCCAGAACCGCCATCGGAGAGAGATCACATGAAAGCATCCGTGTACTGCACCGCCCGCACCGTCGAACAGGCCGAGAGCATCATCGGCGATCTGAAGCTGGCCGGTTTCGGCAACAACGACATCTCGGCGCTGCTGCCGGACAAGCGCACGACCAAGGATTTCGCACACGAGCACAATACGAAGGCGCCCGAGGGCGCGGTCACCGGCGGCGCGGCCGGCCTCGGCGTCGGTGCGGTGGTCGGCTGGCTGGCCGGCATCGGCGCGCTGGCGATTCCGGGCGTCGGCCCGCTGATCGCGGCCGGTCCGATCATGGGCGCGCTGGCCGGCGGTGCCGTCGGCGGCGCGACCGGCGGCATCATCGGTGCGCTGGTCGGCATGGGCATCCCGGAGTTCGAGGCCAAGCGCTACGAGGAAAAGGTCCGCGACGGCAACATCCTGCTCTCGGTGCATACCGAGGACGGCAAGCAGCGCGACGCCGCGAAGGAGATCTTCAAGCGCCACAACGCCGACGACATCTCGACCGGCTCGGAAGCGAGCGCACCGCGCGCCTGACCGATCGCCAAGGTGTTCGAGCAAGGCCGGACCTCGCGTCCGGCCTTGTCATGTCCGCGCTCCGTGTCCGCCCTATCGTATCTGCGCGCCGCGGCCGGTTTTGCCTGCACGCTGGGCGCGCGATGCTCGGCGTCACAAGCGACGTACGTCTCGACACGTGAGCGAGCCGGCTGAGAATGCAGGATCGACTCGCAGCCGGCGATCGTGCCACAGGCCGCACGGCTTGCCTGTCGATGCCTGCGCTTCGAGCGGCCGCCTCATGGCAGTGCTGGAAGATGACGGCATCGGTTACGTCAGCACAATCGGCGGCAACTCTGCCGGCATCTCCGATCAGCGATCCAGAGCATGGCTCGAGCCGCCCACGGCAATCGACGGAACGACGACCGGGCACCGCTCGTCGCGGCCTTCCGGCCTTAGCCGCTGTGATCGCTGGCCGCCCCGCTCAGCGATCCTGCCCGGCCGGCCGGCGGCGCCAGCCGCGATCGCGGACCGGCCGGTCGGCATCGGTGCCTGCGCGTACGCGAAACACCACGCTGATCCGCGGCGGCTGGTCGCGCCGCGTCTTCGGAATGCCGTGTTCGTGCGTGAGCTGCGAGGCATGACTCATCGAGAGCACGCTGCCGGGCGCCAGATCGACCGCGAGCGTGTCGCGCGCGCCGTCGATCGCGCGGATCAGCATGCGCCGCGGCGCACCGAGCGAGACCAGCGTGATCGGCCAGCCGGATCTCAGCGTGTGCAGCTTGTCGTGATGCATCGCGACGCTGTCGCGGCCGTCGCGATACAGATTGAGGCCGGCATGCGTGTACGGTGCCGGCGCGCAGGCCTGAGCGCAGGCGAGCAGGTCGGCCAGCGGCAATCGGTCCGGCGCCGCGTCGAGCGCGTAGCCGGCCAGCAGCCGCGGCACGTCGACGATGCGTTCGTACATCGGCCGCTGCACGCAGGACCAGTCCGCCTCCGCGCGCAACCGCTCGAAGCAGTCGCGTGCCCGGACCGCGTCGAGCACCTGCGGCCAGTAGCGGATGCCGCCTTCGGCATCGTCGACCAGCTGCACCATCGGCGGCGCGAACAGGTCGTCGGTCAGGGCGGACAGCGCGTGCATGCTCAATGGAAATCGCGCGAGGCGGTCTGCAGCTCGCCGAGCAGATGACTCAGATCGGCCAGGTCCTGCGCGATCAGATGCCGCACGCCGTCGACCTGCTCCCAGCGTCCGCGCGCGGCCAGCAGACGCGCGCCGAGCAGGGCCTTGCGGCGCCGCACGGCCAGATCGGACCAGACCACGAGGTTGACCATGCCGTGCTCGTCCTCGATCGTGACGAAGATCGTGCCCTTGGCGGTGGCCGGCCGCTGCCGCTGCGTGACGAGGCCGGCCGTGCGGACCTGGCGGCCGTGCGGCAGGCGCTCGAGCTGGCTCGAATCGAGCAGCCGCCGCTGCCGCAGCTGGCCGCGCAGCAGCGCCAGCGGATGCGTGCGCAGCGTCAGGCCGGTCGCGCGGTAGTCCGACAGCACGTCCTCGGCGGCGGTCGGTGCCGGCAAGGCGACCGCGTCCTCGTCGGGACTGCCCGGAAACAGCGGTCGCTGCCGCTCGATGCCGGCGACCGCCCAGCGCGCGGCGTGGCGGTGGCCGGCCAGCGTCTGCAATGCGCCGGCCTCGGCCAGCGCGCGGCGCGCCTTCTCGTCGAGGCCCGCGCGCAGGCACAGATCGCGCACGTCGCGGAACGGCCGCTGCGCGCGCGCGGCGAGGATCGCCTGCGCGGTCGTCTCGGACAGTCCGGCGACCTGGCGCAGCCCGAGCCGCAGCGCGGCCTGGCCGCCGTCGTCGACGCCGCGCCTGAGGTATCCGCCTTCGAGCGTGTTGTCCCAGTCGCTGCAGCTCACGTCGACCGGACGGACCTCGATGCCGACCCGATCGCCGCGGCCGCGCCGCGCATCCTGGACGATCTGGCTCGGCGAGTAGAAGCCCATCGGCTGCGCGTTGAGCAGCGCGCACGCGAATGCGGCCGGCTCGTGCCGCTTCAGCCAGCAGCTGATGTAGACCAGCTTCGCGAACGAGGCCGCATGCGACTGCGGAAAGCCGTACGAACCGAATCCCTTGATCTGCTCGAAGATCTGGTCGATGAAATCGGAAGAATAGTTCTTCTTCTCCATCAGCTCGCGGATCCGCAGGCGGTGCGGCTCCATGTCGCCGCCGTGGCGCCAGGCCGCCATCGAGCGGCGCAGGCCGTCGGCCTGCTCGTGCGTGTAGCCGGCGTGGATCACCAGCTCCATGACCTGCTCCTGGAACAGCGGCACGCCGAGCGTGTGCTCGAGGATCTGCTTGATGTCCGGAGACGGATACGTGACTTTCTCCTTGCCCAGGCGCCGCCGCAGATACGGATGCACCATGCCGCCCTGGATCGGACCCGGACGCACGATCGCCACTTCGACGACGAGGTCGTAGAAGCAGTTCGGCTTGAGCCGCGGCAGCATGCTCATCTGCGCGCGCGACTCGATCTGGAACACGCCGACCGTATCGGCGGCCTGGATCATTTTGTAGGTCGGCTCGTCACCGGGTGGCAGCTGCGCGAGATCGATGCGGTAGCCGCGGTGGCGCTCGACCAGATCGACGGCCTTGCGGATGCAGGTCAGCATGCCGAGCGCGAGGCAGTCGACCTTGAGCAGGCGCATCGTCTCCAGGTCGTCCTTGTCCCACTGGATGATCGTGCGGTCGGGCATCGCGGCGTTCTCGACCGGTACCACGGTCGACAGCGCCGCGTCGCTGATCACGAAACCGCCGACGTGCTGCGACAGATGGCGCGGATGCTCGCGCAGCTGCTCGGTCACGGCGAGCACGCGCGCGATCAGCGGATTGTCCGGATCGAAGCCGGCCTCGCGCAGGCGCTGGTCCATCGGCGCCTCGCCGTTGCCCCAGCCGTAGCATTCGGCGAGCAGGGCGACCTGGTCGGGCGGCAGGCCGAACGCCTTGGCGACGTCGCGCACCGCGCTCTTGCCGCGATAGCGGATCACCGTCGCGGCCAGCGCCGCGCGCTCGCGGCCGTATTTCGCATAAACGTACTGCAGCACCTCCTCGCGCCGCTCGTGCTCGAAATCGACGTCGATGTCGGGCGGCTCGTTGCGCTCGCGCGAGAGGAAGCGCGCCATCAGCAGGCGGCTCTCGGCCGGATTGACGACGGTGATGCCGAGCGCGAAGCACACCGCCGAATTGGCCGACGAGCCGCGGCCCTGGCAGAGGATTCCGCGCGAGCGCGCATGGCGCACGATGTCCTCGACGGTCAGGAAGAACGCCTCGTATTTCAGATCGGCGATCAGCGCGAGTTCGTCGTCGATCTGTTTGGCCACGCTCGCCGGCACGCCGTCGGGCCAGCGTTCGCGCATGCCGGCCTCGGTCAGCGCGCGCAGCCAGCTGGTCGGCGTATGGCCGTCGGGCACCAGCTCGGCCGGGTACGCGTAGCGGATCTGGTCCAAATCGAACGTGCAGCGCCGCGCCAGCCGCACGGCCGCCTCGAGCAGTGCAGGCGGATAGATGCGGCCGAGCGCGCGCCGCGTGCGCAGATGGCGCTCGCCGTTGCGGAACAGATGCGCGCCGCAGTCGGCCAGCGGTGTGTTGTGGCGGATCGCGGTCATCGTGTCCTGCAGCGCGCGGCGGCGCCGCACGTCCATGTGCACGTCGCCGGCCGCGACCGCCTCGATGCCCAGATCGGCCGCCATCGCGAGCAGCCGCGCCAGCCGTGCGGCGTCGTCGCGGTCGCGGTGCAGCTCCACCGCCAGATGCACGCGATCGCCGAGCAGACCCTGCAGCCAGCGCGCGTCGTCGGCATCGGGCCGCTCGGCCGGCAGCCACAGCGCGAACAATCCGCAACCGTCGGTCTCGCCGGTACGCGCCGCCAGCACGTCCGCGAGATCCGCGCGGCTCAGCCGGTACTCACCCTTGCGCGCGGCACGGCGCGCGCGCGTGATCAGCTCGCACAGCCGCACGTAGCCGGCCTGGGTCTGGACCAGCAGCACGCAGCGCAATCCGCAGCTCAATGCGAACTCGCTGCCGACGATCAGGCGCAGGCCGGTCGCGCGGGCCGCTTCCAGGCCGCGCACGATGCCGGCCAGCGAGCACTCGTCGGTGATCGCCAGCGCCTCGTAGCCGCACTGCGCGGCGCGCGCGAACAGTTCCTCGGCGCTGGCCGCGCCGCGCAGGAACGAGAAGTCCGACAGGCAGTGCAGCTCCGCATAGGCCGGCAGCCGCTCGTCGGCGTCGTCGTCGTTGGCCGCGCGCAGGCCGAGCCGCTGCGCGACCTCCCAGGCGCGCGGCGGGCGCCCGCCCGGCGTGTCGCGGTCCACGCCGCCGACGGCATCGTCCCAGCTCATGCGAACCAGCCGTGCAGCATCCAGCCACCCTGCTCGCCCGGCGGCGCGAACGCCCAGGCGCGCTGGCCCTGCGCGGTCTCCAGCACGTAGTAGTCGCGGCGCGCGTCCGCGCCGTCCCACCAGCCGCTCTCGAGCCGCTCGGGACCGGAGACCAGGCGCAGACGCGCATCGCGCAGCGGCACCGGCCGCGCCAGCAGCCAGGCCGGGCGCGGCGGCCGCAGCGGTGCCGCCGCGACCGCGCCGTCGTCGGCGTCGACGCGCCGCCAGGCCCGCTCGGGCCGCGGATCGCAGGTCGGCGCGACACGGTGCACGGCGCCGTCGCCGAGCCGCGCACGCAGCCGCTCGCGCAGCTGCGGCCACGGCAGGTTCTGCTGTGTGCGCACGTCGAACAGATCGCGCGTGGCCGGCACGAACGGCGGCAGCTCCTGCGCGATCAGCCGCAGCGCGACGACCGGCCGTTCCAGCTGCACGCGCTCGAGCCGGCTGCGCGTCAGCTCGAACAGCAGCGCCGGCTCGCGCTCGGCCGCGAGCAGGCCCACGTCCACATCGGTGGATCCAGTCTCGTGCTCCAGGCGCAGCGTGAAGCGCTGCACGCCGCCGTCGCGGATCGACAGGTACGTGCACAGATCGCCGATCATCCGGCGCAGCGGAAACAGCAGCGGCGTATGGCTCTCGACGTCGTAGCCGAGCTCGATCCGCAGATCGAAGCGATCGGGCGGCCGGTACAGCGTCAATGCGTCATCGGCCTCGCCGTAGAGCCGCGCGAGATGGTCGAGCACGGCCGCGCCGAAACGGCGGCGCAGGCCGTCGGCCGGCAGCGCGCGCACGCTGCGCAGATCGCGCAGGCCCATCCGGTGCAGGCGCTCGCCGGCGTCGTCGGGCAGGCGTGCGCGCCGCACCGGCACGCGGTCGAGCAGGTCCCGCATCGCGGCCGGGTTGGAGACCGACAGGCCGTCGCGCAGGCCGGCCAGCACGTGCGCCGCGCGCGGCGTCGGCGCCATCGCGATGCGGTGCGAGAAGCCCAGCGCGGCCAGCTCCTCGCGCAACCGCGCCTCGATCCGCGGCCACGGCCCGAGCAGGCCGAAACTGGCGCGCACCTCCAGCAGCACACAGCCCGGCCACTGCGCGCCGACCTGCGAGCTGTGCCGATACGCCCAGGCCGCGAGGAACTGCTGCCAGCGCGATTCGGCCTGCGCATCGTGATCGACCAGGGCCACCTCCGGCAGCAAGGCATGCGCGGCGGTCAGGCGCAGGCCGGCGCGCAGGCCGGCCGCGGCGGCGGTCGCATTGACCGCATGCAGCGTGCGCAGCTGGGCCGGACCGCCGACCAGGGCCAGCGGCCGCGCCGGATCGGGCAGCCGGCGCAGCACGGCGTCGAGCGCCAGCTGCGGCAGCAGGATGCAGGCCCACAGCATGCGCGCGCCTCAACACGAGCCCGGCGCGAACGCCTGCACCGGCGCCGGACCGCCGCGGCATTTGCGGATCTGCCAGACGCCGGCGCCCTCGCCGCTGCGGCTGTGGACCAGGCGCAAGGCGGCCGGCGACGGGTTGTCGGCGTGACGGCGGTCGCGCAGCGCGAAACCGAGGCAGGCGCCGCTGTCGGCCGCCACCTGCAGGCGGCGCAGCGCGGCGGCATCGGCCTGCGCCGGCCAGCCGAGCACGGCCGCGCAGGCACCGCTGCGCAGGCACTGCTCGAACGCCCACAGCGCATCGCGCGCGGACGCGTCGATCAGCTGCAGATGGCTCAGATCGACGCCGGCGGCCTGCCAGGCCGGCGCGTACGGCAGGTATGGCGGCGCGATCAGCGCCACCGTGGCGCCGGCCTGCGTGAAGCGCGCCAGCGTCGGCATCAGCAGCGCCAGCTCGCCGACGCCGTCGGCCGGCAGCAGCAGCTCGGTCAGCGCACGGCGCGGCCAGCCGCGCTGCGGCAGCAGCGCATCGAGCGCGGCATGCCCGGTCGGCTCGCCGTCCGCGGCGATCGCCGCGCTGCGTCCGGCGTGCCACAGCGTCTGCGTGGCCAGCAAGGCTTCGATCGCGATCGCGCCGGCCATCTCAGCCGCGCCGCACGAGGCCGCAGTAGAGTCCCTCGATCGCGAAGTCCTGGCCGGGCTCGACGAGGATCGGCGCATAGGCCGGATTGCGCGGCAGCAGCCGGATGCGGCCCTGCACGCGCTGCAGGCGCTTGATCGTCATCTCGCCGTCCACGCGCGCGACGACGATCCGGCCGTCGCGCGCCTCGGCGCTGCGGTGCACGCCGACCAGGTCGCCGTCGAGGATGCCGTCGCCGATCATCGAATCGCCCTGGACGCGCAGCAGATAGTCCGGCCGCAGCGCGAACAGCCGGCCGTCGAGCCACAGCTCCTGGTCGAGCGCGACATCGGCGCCGATCGGCGCACCGGCCGCGACGCGGCCGAGCACCGGCAGCGCGACCAGGTCGGCACGGCCTGCGGCCGGCAGGCGGATGCCGCGCTTCTGGTTCGGCGCCAGCTCGATCAGGCCGGCCTCGGCCAGCGCCTGCACGTGCTTGTAGGCGGCATTGCGCGAGGCGAAGCCGAACGCGGCGGCGATCTCGGCCAGGCTTGGCGGCTGACCGGCCGCGATCCGCTGCCGGATGAAGTCGAGGATCCGGCTGCGCCGGGCGGAGGGGTCGGTCGTCATGGTGGTCATTTGTACACCGACCGATGGCGAAAGACGAGTGCCGCGAATCGAGTCGGTGGACTTCTCGACAATGATTCGATGATCGTTGTATCATTGAACAATGAACGAAGAACAGGCCCTCTCGGCGCTCGCCGCCCTCGCCCACTCGCAACGCCTGCGTGTGTTCCGCGCCCTCGTCGTCGCCGGCCCGGCCGGTCTGCTGCCGAGCGTGCTGGCCGACCGGCTCGAGGTCGCGCGCAACACGCTGTCGTTCCATCTCAAGACGCTGGCCCATGCCGGACTCGTCACGGTCGAGCAGCAGGGCCGCACGCTGATCTACCGCGCCGAGTACCCGCGCATGAACGGCCTGATCGGCTATCTGACCGAGCACTGCTGCGAAGGCGGCAGCTGCGAGATCTCCGTTTCCCCTCCCTGCCCGAAATGACGCCATGACCTACCACGTGCTGTTCATCTGCACCGGCAACTCGGCCCGCTCGATCCTCGCCGAAGCCCTGCTCAACGATCTCGGCAAGGGGCGCTTCCAGGCCCATTCGGCCGGCAGTCACCCCAAGGGCTTCGTGCACCCGCTGGCGCTGGCCACGATCGAGCGGCTGCAGCTGCCGGCGGCCGACTACCGCAGCCAATCCTGGGACGCGTTCGCGGCGCCCGGCGCGCCACCGCTGGATTTCATCTTCACCGTCTGCGACAACGCCGCCGGCGAGGTCTGTCCGTTCTGGCCCGGACAGCCGGTGACCGCGCACTGGGGCGTCCCGGACCCGGCCGCGGTCGAAGGCAGCGACGAGCAGCAGCGCAAGGCCTTCATCGATGCCGCGATGACGCTGCGCCGGCGCATCGAGCTGTTCCTGTCGCTGCCGCTGGAGCGTCTGGACGCCCTGTCGCTGCAGCGCGAGCTGCGCGCGATCGGCGAGCACTGAGGCCGGCATGGCCACCGACACCGCGACCGCATCGGGCATGAGCGTCTTCGAGCGCTATCTGAGCGTCTGGGTCGTGCTGTGCATCGCGGCCGGCATCGCGCTCGGCCAGCTGATGCCCGGTCCGTTCCGGGCCATCGGCCGTTGGGAGGTCGCCGAAGTCAACCTGCCGGTCGCCGTGCTGGTCTGGGTCATGATCGTGCCGATGCTGCTGAAGGTCGACTTCGCCGCGCTCGGCCGGATACCTCGCCATTGGCGCGGCATCGGCGTGACGATATTCGTCAACTGGGCCGTCAAGCCGTTCTCGATGGCGCTGCTGGCATGGCTGCTGGTCCGCCACGCGTTCGCCGGCTGGCTGCCGCCGGACCAGCTCGACGGCTACGTCGCCGGCCTGATCCTGCTCGCCGCCGCGCCGTGCACGGCGATGGTGTTCGTCTGGAGCCGTCTGACCGGCGGCGATCCGGACTTCACGCTGTCGCAGGTCGCGCTCAACGACACCGTCATGGTGTTCGCGTTCGCGCCGATCGTCGGCATGCTGCTCGGCGTGTCGTCGATCGTCGTGCCCTGGGACACGCTGGCGATCTCGGTCGCGCTGTACATCCTCGTCCCGGTCGTGGTCGCACAGGTATGGCGGCGCGCACTGCTGCGCCGCGGACGCGATGCGCTGCAGCGCGCGCTGGCGCGGATCGGACCCTGGTCGACCGCCGCGCTGCTGCTGACCCTGGTGCTGCTGTTCGCGTTCCAGGGCGAGGCGATCCTGCGCCAGCCGCTGGTGATCGCACTGCTGGCGGTGCCGATCCTGATCCAGGTCGTCGTCAACGCCGGCCTCGCCTACGCGCTCAACCGGCGCCTCGGCGAACCGCATGCGATCGCCGGACCGTCCGCTCTGATCGGTGCCAGCAATTTCTTCGAGCTGGCGGTCGCCACCGCGATCGGCCTGTTCGGCTTCGAGTCCGGCGCCGCGCTGGCCACGGTCGTCGGCGTGCTGGTCGAAGTCCCGCTGATGCTGCTGGTGGTCCACGTCGTCAACCGCTCGCGTCCCTGGTACGAGCGCGGCGCCGTCCGACGCCGCGCGGTGTCGGCATGAGCGGCATCGACGTCCATTCGGGCTCGATGCCAGCGGCCGAGACGATCGTCGATCTGCCGAACGTCGACCTCGCGCACTTGCACCGACCCGCTCACGACGCATCGACCGTCCACGCCGCGCACGCGCCGCGCTTCCTGCTGCTGTACGGCTCGCTGCGCGCACGGTCCTACAGCCGGCTGCTGGTCGAGGAAGCGCAACGCCTGCTGCACGCGATGGGCGGCCAGACCCGTCTGTTCGATCCGGCCGGACTGCCGCTGGTGGACGATGCGAACGAGAGCCATCCGAAAGTGCGCGAACTGCGCGACTGCGTGCAGTGGTGCGAGGGCATGGTGTGGAGTTCGCCGGAACGCCACGGCGCGATGACCGGCCTGATGAAGACGCAGATCGACTGGATTCCACTGTCGATCGGCTCGGTGCGACCGACGCAGGGCAAGACGCTGGCCGTCATGCAGGTCTCGGGCGGCTCGCAGTCGTTCAACACCGTCAATCAGATGCGCCTGCTGGGACGCTGGATGCGCCTGCTGACGATTCCGAACCAGTCCTCGGTCGCCAAGGCCTATCAGGAATTCGACGAGGCCGGGCGCATGAAGCCCTCGGCGTACTACGACCGTGTCGTCGACGTGGTCGAGGAGCTGGTCAAGTTCACGCTGCTGACGCGCGACGTGGCGCCTGATCTGGTCGACCGCTACAGCGAGCGCAAGGAAAAGGCCGCACGCATGAGCCGCGCCGTCGATCCGGCGTCGCTGTAGAGGCGGCTGTCGGCGTCGACAGCGTCGAACATACGCCGGCACGGCGACTTCATCGAACGTCCATCCGCGCGTGGCTACGGTGGCGCCATGGCCCGCCGCGCCGCCGCTGCTCCACCTCCGCTCGCCAAGCCCGTGGACGAGATCCCGGACGGCAGCCTGGCCGCGCTGCGCCGCCAAGCCCGCGACTGCCGGCGCTGCCCGCTGTGGCGCCCTGCGACCCAGACCGTGTTCGGCGCCGGCCCCGGCGATGCCGCGCTGATGCTGATCGGCGAACAGCCCGGCTCGCAGGAGGACCTGCAGGGCCGGCCGTTCGTCGGACCGGCCGGCCAGCTGCTGCGCGATGCGCTGGCCGAGGCCGGCCTCGATGCGGACCGGCTGTACCTGACCAACACGGTCAAGCATTTCAAGTTCGAGCCGCGCGGCAAGGCGCGGCTGCACAAGCGCGCCAACGCGGCCGAGCAGACCGCCTGCCGGCCGTGGCTGGCCGCCGAACTGCTGCGCGTGCGGCCGACGCTCGTCGTCGCACTCGGCGCGATGGCTGCGCAGACGCTGTTCGGCAATGCGTTCCGGCTGACTGCCGAGCGCGGCCGTTGGCGCGCGCTCGATGCGAGTACCCAGGCGCTGGCGACTTGGCATCCGTCGGCGATCCTGCGCATGCGTCCGCCGCAACGCGAGGAAGCGCGCGCACAGTTGGTGGCCGATCTCGCGTTGGCGGCCGATCGCCTCGGGCGCTGACGAAGCATCGGCGGGCGATCGCAGCGCTCCCCGCCCCACGGATCCACGCGAACGCTGCGCCGCGGCGACGATCGCGCGAACGGACCGCGTCGCTACGGGACCGGACAGGACGAAGCGCCGCATCGGCGCGGCGCTTCGTCACGACGGCGCGGCGGCACTGCATGCCGCGCGCGCCGCCTGTGCCGGCTAAGGCTGAAGCTGGCCGACGATCAGATCATCGATGGTCGGCTGACCGCTGCCGACCAGGTTGATCGTGATCTCGTCGATCGGCCGCGCGCTGTAGAAACCGTGAAAGCGGCTCGACGAACCCAGGATCTTGTAACTGGTCACGCGCGTGCCGCTGCGCAGCGAGACGGTCATACGGTCCTGGGAGGTCAAACTCCATGCCGAGGTCTTCCAGAACCGTCCGCCGACGGCGTGGATCGGCGCGCCGGTCGACGTCAGCTTCAGCGTGACCGGGCCCCAACTGGTCTTGGCGGCCAATGCCTGTAGCGGCTCCCGGGGCCGGTACGGCGCGATCAGCTGCCCATCCCTGCCGAGGGGCGTGGCCGTATAGCCGTAGCCGCCGCCGCTGAAGTCCATGCGCTGCGGCGTGGCGCCGGGCGGGAACGTCCGAAACGACTCCTCGTAGTATCCGGCCTGGAGCAGTCCGCGAAACTCGGCTTCGTCGGTGAAGATCCTCGGGTCCAGATCGGCCAAGGTATATCGGCCGCAGGTCTCATAAGGCGTGTCGGGCTGAGCCGTCACGAACAGATACAGCGGCCCGCTCGGCATACCGCTCAGCAGCAGCTCGCCCGACCGGCCGGCATACACGTCAGCCGCGGCATAAGGGGGCGGACTCTCGTCGCAGACGTTCGAGACTAGCGCCGTCATGTCGAAGTCGACCGCCTCGAAACGCAGGCGATGCTCGGCGAGCAGGCTCGGGGCGAAGCGGTAGACGATCTTCCGGTGCTGACTGAACAATCCCCCAAAATTCCACGGCAAGTAGCCGCCCAGACAGGTATCACCGGTGGTCTCTCCGCCGCTCGAGAACGTGAGCGGTGACGCACAGGTCTGCGCCTGCGCGGGGCCGACGCTGCAGGCGGCGGCCAGCAGCGCGATCAGGGCGACGGTATCGGTACGACGTGGCATGCGAAGGTTCATGACATCCTCTCTCGACGAAATCCGGCTCCATGCCGGGGTCATTCGGGGATACGAGGATCGAAGCCGGCAACGGACATCGCCCGCTGCCATCCGGTCGCGCGCATGAGGGCGCCGACACCGGCCCGCCGCGACGGCGCGAGCTGAACGCCGCCGTGCCGGCTCAGGCACCGTTCGGGTGCCGCCGTTTCCACTCGTGCACGGCGTCGTCGTTCGGCAATGCCTGCAACCCAGACGAGGAAACCCGATGAGCCTGGCCTTGAAGTCCGGCAGCGGCATGGGGCGCGCGGCGCAGGTCGCGCGCTTCCTGCTGGCCTACCGTCAACTGCTGACCGCCGATCCGACGGTGCAGACCGATCCGCGCGCGATGCCGGATCCGGAAGCCTTCGTGCGCGACATCCAGGCGCTGGGGCCGGCCTTCGTCAAGATCGGCCAGGCGCTCTCGGTGCGGCCCGATCTGCTGCCGGCGCCGTACGTGCGCGCGCTCGAACGTCTGCAGGACGCCACCGATCCGGTGCCGTTCGAGGCGGTGCGCGAGGTCATCGAGGCCGAGCTCGACGCGCGCCTGAGCGCGGTGTTTCCGGAATTCGATCCGGAGCCGCTGGCCAGCGCGTCGCTGGCGCAGGTGCATGCCGCGACGCTGCGCGACGGCCGCGAGGTCGCCGTCAAGGTGCAGCGGCCCGGCATCGCCGAGGCGATCGCCGAGGATCTCGGCGCGCTGCGTCGGCTGGCCGGGGCCGCCGACCGATGGACCGACGAGGGCCGCCGCCTGCGCCTGTCGGACTGGATCGAGGAAATGGCCGAGACGCTGGCCGAGGAGCTCGACTACCGGCTCGAAGCGGACAACCTGCGCACGTTCGGCGAGCGCCTGCGCGATCAGCCCTCGCTGATCGTCCCCGCACCGCTGCCCGACCTCAGCACCGGCCGCGTGCTGACGATGGAGCGCATCCACGGCACCCGGATCAGCCAGGCGATCGGCCTGCGCCGGCTCGAGGAGCCGCTCGACCGGCTCGCGGCCGATCTGGTGCGCGCGTATCTGGACCAGATCTTCATCCACGGCCTGGTCCACGCCGATCCGCATCCGGGCAATGTGATGTTCGCGCAGGGCCGGCTCGCGCTGATCGATCTGGGCATGGTCGCGCGGCTCGGTCCGCGTTCGCGGCTGGCACTGTTCCAGCTGTTCTCGGCGGCGATCGACGGCGACGGCGACGAGGTCGCGCAACAGGCGATGCGCATGGGCGAGTGCCTGGACGTGTTCGACGAGGCGATGTGGCGGCGGCGCTGCGCGCGGCTGATCGGCCGCTTCGCGACGCGCGTCGACGGCGAGGGACCCGGCGGCGGCGCGCTGCTGATCGAGCTGACGCGCGTCGGCATCGCGTGCGGACTGCGCCCCGCCGCGGAGATCGCCCTGCTCGGCCGCACGCTGTTCGCACTCGAGGGCGTGATCCGCCTGCTCGATCCGGCGCTACCGTATCGCCAGGTCGTACGCGAGCACATCCAGCACGTGCTGGCGCGCCAGGTCGAGCACGCCTGCTCGCTGCGCGAGGTGCGGCGCCGGCTGACCGAGTTGTCCGAACTGAGCCGCGACCTGCCGCGACAGGCGCGCAGGCTGCTCGACGTGCTGGCCGCCAACCAGCTGCAGGTGCGCATCGGCGGTCTCGAGGAATCCAGGCTGCTCGAGAACCTGCAGAAGATCGCCAACCGGATCACTACCGGCCTGATCGCCGCGGCCCTGGTGATCGGCGCCGCATTGGCGCTGCGCGTCGACGCTGGACCGCGCCTGTGGGGCTACCCGGCGCTGGCGCTGACGATGTTCATCGTCGCCTCACTGCTGGCCGCCGCCGTGCTCGTCAGCGCGCTCGGATCGGACCGCGCGTCGGAGCGCGCGCGTCGGCGTACGCGCTGAGGCGCCGGCAACGACGCTGCCAGCGTCGGCCGGCGCCTGCCGCGGTGCGCGAGCCTGTCCGGTGCCGGCGTCGGGCCGGTTCGGCCGCGGCCCGCCGCGCCCGCAACCCGCGTCGCTCAGCCTGTGGCCGCCATATGACGAAGGGCGGCTTGGTGAGTCGATCGGCGCCACAGCGTCCCATGCGCTGATCCGGCCCGCGGTTCTTCGGCGCGCCGTCGTCTGCCGTAGACGAGCGCGCACGGCGAACACCCTGCGAGCGGGCGCAGGCGCAGGGTCAGCCGATCGCGCCCCCGTAGCGACGAGACGCCGCGTGCATGCTGCCGCGCGCCCGGCACTCGGGCCGTCAGAAGACCTCGGTGTGCAGCGTCACCAGTTCGCCGTCCGGAAATCCCGGGTCCAGTCGAATGACGATGCCGAGCACCTGTCCGACCAGGGTCTTGCCGAAGTGGTACGCCTGCAGCGCTGCGAGCAGCGGCGTCGGTTCGATGACGACCTTGTCGATCCAGTCGAAACCCCAGCCTCCGAGCGTTCGCTGTGAAATCAATATCCGGCGCATGATGAACTCCCTCAGTGGATTGCGCATGACGATCGGGCGTCCGCGCCCGAATGACGGCCGTCGGCGAGATCGATCGCCGCCAGCCGTGCTCAAAGGTACTCCTCGGCTCGGCACACCACCATCCGGACTCCACCAAAGTTTGCATCGACAAGGCGGCGTCCATCGAAACGGTCTACGCCTGGATGCGATCGACCCTGGCCGAGAGCGGCTCATCTGCGCCGGCCGGAACGTCGAAATCTGCAGATCGGCCGGCACGCCGGGACGCGATCCGGCGGCGCTCGGCCAGTGCGGATCGCTCACCACGACGCGCGCATCGCCGTCCTTGTTGCGGTGTTGGCGACGCGCTCGACGGGCGGAACTGAATCATCGCCCTCATCGCGATGAAGATGCGAAGAACGCGTATCGACGGCAGCGCGAAACCTAAGAGGCGGTTCACGCGCCCGGTCGTCTCATCGCATGGCCGACATTCTCGTCGGCGCACAGGAGAACCCACATGGGTACCAACCACCAGACTCCCGGACAGGGCGGACAGAAGAATCCTGCTCAGGAGCCGAATCGTCAGGGCGGCCAGGCAGATCCGAACCGTCAGGGCGGAGGCCAGAACGATCCCAACCGCGATCCGAACCGTCAGGGCGGAGGTCAGAACGATCCCAATCGCGATCCGAATCGCCAGGGCGGAGGTCAGAGCGACCCCAACCGCGAGCCGCAACGGCAGCACGGCGAGAACGATCCGGACGGTGATCGTCAGCGTCAGGGTGGCCAGAAGCAGAATCGCTGATCGGAGCGGGCACGAATGCTTCGATATCCTCGTGCCGTCCGTCTTCTGATTCCGAACGGTGCGCGTCTTCCGCAGTCGATCGTGGAAGACGCGCTTTATTGCCGGAACGTGTCATCGATTCGTCAACCACGCGATCAGCGACGCGACGACGACACCTCGCCGCGAATTTCGATTCTGATCGATGTCGAGCCACTCGCTCGTGTCCGGATCGCGGCCTGTACCTCGAACACCGCCATCGCACCCGGCGATGGTTCCGCTCGATCACAAGGCCGACTTACACCCGGCGCGCCCACAAGGTCCGCGAACGCGCCGGGTGGCCTGCGTCAATGCGGCTGCGCGACCGCCTGCAGGAACTCGTCGGTCGCCTCTCCGTCGGTCTGCGTCAGATTGCTCAGCGACACCATGCCGACCAGCCGCTTGTCGCGGTCGACGACCGGCAGCCGGCGCACGGCCAGCTCGGCCATGTTGCGCGCGACCGCGTCGGCGTCCTCGTCGTCGTAGCAGTACTTGATCTGCGTCGACATGAACTGCTCGACGCGACCGTCGGTCACGCCTTCGGCGACCGCGCGCACGACGATGTCGCGATCGGTCAGCATGCCGACGAGCTTCTCGCCGTTGTGCACCGGCAGGCTGCCGACGTCGCAGGTGCGCATCATCTGCGCCGCCTTGCGCAGATCGTCGGAGGCGGCGATGACGTGCGTATCGGGTGTCATGATGTCTCGGATCTTCATGGACGAATGCTCCTGTAGCAGTGGCCGGCACGCGCGGGCCTGCGCGAGGCCGGCAAGATGGACGAATCCGACGCGATCAGTGCGACGTGCCGGCGTGCCGCGCGGCGTAGGTCGGATCGAGTATCGTGATCTCGTGACCGGCGATGCGCACGGCGCCCCACTCCTCGGTGAAGCGCACCAGCATGTCGAGGTCGAGCAGCTCGATCGCCGGCGCGCCGAACGGCGCTTCCTGCCAGACACGCTCGACCTGTGCGTGATCGACCTCGAAGCCGAGCCGGCGCAGCGCCTCGACCGTGCGCGCATCGTAGCGGCGCGGGTCGGAGGTCTCGGTATCGACGCGCAGCGTGAATGCCGTGCTCGCCTTCGGATTCGGGGCATCGGGCACCTTGGCCGGAACGAACGGACTGATCGGGTCGGAGCAGTCGGTCGTCTCCTCGAGCGCGTGATCGAGGTTCTCGGACTCGTGGCGCTTGCGGGCGGCGCGCTCGGCCGGCGTCTCGCGTGGACTGTCGCCGCTCGCGGCCGGCGGTGGATCCTTGCGATCGCGCGTGCTCACGACGGATCCCTCCGCGTCTGCCGCTTGCGCGATTCGTAGTCGGGCTGATGCTCGCCGACGGTCGCGTTGGTCTGGCCGTTCTGGCCCTTCTTGACGCCCGTGCCGCGCGGCGACTTGGCCGCGGCCGGCTTTCCGCCGCGCGGAACCGTCGAACGCGGATCGGACGAGGGCTGATGCTGACTGCGCATGATCGAACACTCCTGCTGTCGGTGAAACGGGATCCGATGGTGCGCGCCGCGGTCGTGCCCGACGATGAATCGGCCCGCTGCGCACGCCGCGCGTTCACGCCGGAGATGGGCTCGCGTCGTACCGACGCATCGTGACGCGATCGCGGACCGTCGATCGGCGGCCGAACCGGGGTTGAACGTCGCACGCGGACGCTTGTCCCGCGAAGCTCTCGGTTAAGTCATGGACGGCTCTACTGCCGACGCGCCGTGCGCATGCCGCGCGTCGGCCGGCCCACGAGCGGCCAGGCCGAAATGGAGCCGGACATAGGCCTTGGCCGGTCCGAGGCGTGTCCGTCGTCCGCGGTGAGAAGGGAGTGAACCGAGATGTCCAAACGCGTTTCGTTCTGGCAGGCGAACAGTCTGTCGCTGATCCTGTCGGCGATCTTCGTGGTCTGCCTGGGCGGCCAGTTCCTGGCCGGCTATCGGACCTGGAACGAGGAGCTGCGCGAACACGGCCAGGCACCGCTGACGCTCGGCGCGTACGCGTCGAGCGGCCACTTCGTCGGTGCGACGTTCGAGAACTGGGAGAGCGAGTTTTTGCAGATGGGCATGTACGTGCTGCTGACGGTCTGGCTGCGCCAGCGCGGCTCGGCCGAGTCGCGGCCGCTGCCGGGCCAGCCCGACGAGCCGCGCATCGATCCGGGACCCACGCCGTGGCCGGTGCGCGCCGGCGGATGGTGGCGCAAGCTGTACCGCGTCTCGCTGTCGACCGCGCTGCTGACGCTGTTCGCGCTGTCGTGGCTCGGCCACGCCTGGGGCAGCTGGCATCACGCGATCGACGAGCAGCGTCTGAAGGGATCGCCGCCTCCTGGATTCTGGGAGCACGTCGCCAGCGCGCAGTTCTGGTTCGAGTCACTGCAGAACTGGCAGAGCGAGTTCCTGGCGGTGCTGGCGCTGGTCCTGCTGTCGATCGTGCTGCGCCAGGACAACTCGCCCGAGTCCAAGCCCCTGGAGGCGCCGCACGCCCAGACCGGCGGCTGAGCCGACGGTCCGCCAGACAGACGAGGACACCATGCGAAAACGAAACCGTGCCGCCCTGCTGCTCGTGGACGTGATCCATCCGTTCGCGTTCGAAGGCGCCGACCGGCTGCTGAAGCAGGCGCTGAAGACGGTCGAGCCGATCCGGCGTCTGCGCGAGGCCTTCGACGCGGCCGGCTGGCCGGTCGTCTACTGCAACGACAACTTCGGCAAATGGCGCTCGGACGCGCGCGCGATCGTCGAGGCGTGCTGCGCGCCGCGCGCGACCGGTGCGCGCTTCGTTAGCGCGCTGCAGCCGCGCCGCGAGGACTACTTCATCCTCAAACCCAAGCATTCGGCGTTCGTGGCGACGCCGCTGCAGCTGCTGCTCGAATGGGCGCACGTCAGGCGCGTCTACGTCGCCGGGCTCGCCGGCGACAACTGCGTGCACGCGACCGCGGTCGATGCGCATACGCACGACTTCGAGGTCACGGTCGTCTCCGACGCGACCGCCTCGGAAACGGCCGCGCGCAACCGGCGTGCGCTGACCCAGCTCGAGGATCGCGCCGCAGCGCGCGTACTCGAGGCCGCCGCCGCGATCCGCGGCCTGCGCTGAGGTCCGTGCATGTGCCGCGGGCGTCGCTCGATCGGCGCCGCTGCGGCAGTGCCGGGCCGTCCCCTGCGAACGTGCCGCGACTCCGCGCGCGCCGCGAACGGCCCGTTCGACTCGATACGCGCCGACGAAGCTTCGCCGATACGGCTTTCCGGCACGGCCGAACTGCGGGCGATGCAGCGAAGTCGCCGGGCGCATGCCGGTACGCGACGGATGTCTGTCGATACCGTCGTTGAACGGACGCGAGCGAGGACCGCCGGAGTCATCTTCGGTTGAAGCGCATCTGTTTCCAATGCAGCTTCCCCAGCCGGAGCCATCGCCATGCAGCGCAAATTCAATACGAACCAGGTCAACGAACTCCTGTTGCAAGCGCTCGAGACCGAGCGCGGCGGCATCCAGGTCTACACCGCCGCGATCGAAGCCGCGGTCAACGAGGACCTGCGCAAGGAATGGGAGGAGTACCTCGAGGAGACGCGGACGCACGAGCAGGTGCTCACGCGCGTCTTCGAACAGCTCGAGCTCGACACCGAAGCCTCCTCGCCTGGTCGTGAGATCGTCGCGCACCATGGCCGTTCGCTGGTCGAGGCGATCCAGCTCGCACGCGAAGCGGGCGATCCCGACGCCGCGCAGCTGGTCGCGGCCGAGTGCGTCGTGCTGGCCGAGACCAAGGACCATCAGAACTGGGAGCTGATCGGCCACGTCGCCGAGCGCACCAGCGGTCCGACCGCCAAGGTGCTCAAGCAGGCCCACGAGGCGGTCGAGAAGGACGAGGACCACCACCTCTATCACACCAAGGGCTGGTGCCGGGAGTTGTGGATCGAGTCGCTCGGCTTCCCGGCCGTGCTGCCGCCGCCGGAAGAGGTCAAGAACGTCGAGACCGCGATCGGCGCCGCGCGTGCCGAGAACGCGCGCGACTCGATGCTGTAGGTCTCCGCGCGGGCGGAGCCGAGGCTCCGCCCGCTGCGCAGTGAAGACGCAACGAAAAAGGGCCGGTGCGAACCGGCCCTTTTCGTTGGCCCTTTTCGATGCGCCTGCCGCTGCGGCGCAGCGCGGCGTTCAGGCCGGCTGCGCGCCGAACACCGGCATCAATAGCCGGACCGGCCTGTCCTCGCCGCGCTCGATCCGCCGCGGTGCCGCAACCGGAGCGGCGGCCGGCGGCTCGGTCTCCGGCACGATCGCGATCAACCCGCTCTCGGGCATGCTGGCCACCTCGTCGAGATGCTCGAGCGCGATCAGCGCATTGAGCGTCGCCAGCGCGACGGCGTCGCAGTACAGTTCCCTGCGTTCCGGACTGACGTAGACATGAGGCAGCACCCTGCTTCCGCACGGCAGCCGCCTGCTGTCGGCCACGACCTGCTCGAGCAGCGTCGACCAGGCCGCCTCGTCACCGAACTGCGCTTTCAGCCACGTCATGGATCGATCCCCGATGTGTACGTGGCCCAGTGTGGCATCGGCCGATGCACTGGACGCTGACTCGGCGGCACGGCTGCAGCGCGTCGCTGCGCCACGCCGACACGAGGTCGGCGTCTCGCCGCGCCTGAACGAAAAGCGGCGCAGCGTACAGCTCTGGCATCCCGGCCCGCTTTCATGGCAGCCTGCGCTCGGTCGCAGCGCCGCTCGGGGCCTGCGCATACGGCGACGGCAAGGGGTCCGTCTCCGCTTCCTTCACGACCTCGGATGCCACGCCATGCGCACGCACGATCGATGCCTGTCACGTCTCCTCGCGCTCGCGCTGTGCGCGGCCGCATCGGGCAGCCATGCGCACGGCGTCGCCGAAGCGCGCGACAGCGGCGGCCCGATGTACGTCCTGACCTCGATGGCGACCTACGCCGGCATCCAGCCGATCGCGCCGCTCGGCCAGGTGCGCCACGACAGCCTCGGCACGCCGCTGATGCTGCTGCCGGTCGACGAGACGCGGCGCGCGCGCATCACCCAGTACGTGCACGAGGTCGAACGGCGCTGCGGCGGCTACTTCGCGTTCGACTCGCTCGAGGACGCCGACGCGTTCCTGGCCGGCGACCGGACGCTGTCGGCGATGACGGCCCCGGCCGGCGGGCGCTACACGATCGACAACGCGGCCACGGTCGATCCGTGGCTGGTCCAGGTCGACGACCTGGCGATCTACCGCACGATCGAGCACCTGTCCTCGTATCGCAACCGCTACTACGCAAGCAGCTACGGCCGCGAATCGGCCGAATGGATCCGCGACACCTGGGCCGCACTCGGCGCCGGCCGGGACGACGTCAGCGCCGAACTGTTCACCGGCTGCACGACCTGCAGCACGCAGCCCTCGGTGATCCTGACCGTGACCGGCAGCGAGCTGCCGGACGAGGTCATCGTGGTCGGCGCGCACCTGGACTCGATCAACGGGTCGGCGCAGGGCAATCTCGAGCAGGTCGCGCCGGGCGCCGACGACGACGCCTCGGGCATCGCGACGATCACCGAGATCGTCCGCATCGCGCTCGGCAGCGACTGGCGCCCGCAGCGCACGGTCAAGTTCATGGGCTACGCGGCCGAGGAAGTCGGCCTGCGCGGCTCCAATGCGATCGCGCGGCGCTTCGCGACCGACGGCGTCGAGGTGATCGGCGTGCTGCAGCTGGACATGACCAACTACCGCTCCGGCGACGTCGCCGACTTCAAGATCATCTCCGATTTCTCCAACGCCGATCTGCGCGGCTTCGTGGGCGAACTGTTCGATACCTACCTGCTGCCGCTCGGTCTCAGCCGCATGAGCCAGCCGTGCAACTACGGCTGCTCGGATCACGCCTCGTGGACCAGCGCCGGCTTTCCGGCGGTCATGGTCGCCGAGCCGGGCAGCCCGCAGGCGCCGTTCTTCCCGCGGCTGCACACGACCGGCGACACGCTCGCGAACATGGGCGACTCGGCCGCCAACAGCGCCAAGTTCGCGCGCTTCGGCCTGGCCTTCGTCGGCGAGCTCGCCAAGACCTCGGCCGCAACCGGCGACCGGATCTTCGGCGACGGTTTCGAACCGGCGCCGAGCCTCTAGCGTCGCGCGCCGCCGCCGCGCGTCTTCAGGCGGTCCGCTCGCGAACCCGGTCGACGATCGCGCGCAGTCCGCCGACACATGAGGAGTGGCCGGGTGCGATAGGTATGCGGTCCGAACCGGGCGAGACCTGCGGCCGGCCGATCAGCGCTCCCCCCTGCGCGGGGTCCTTGAAACACGCGCTCGCGATCGGCGAGGCGAATCAGCCCCCTGCGACGTCCGGTGCGACCGCCGGTCACATCCGCGCCGCATCGCGCTCTGCTGCAATCGGAGGTTCCGTCGGCTCCGCGCCGATGCCGCCGATTCCTCGCCATGCCGCACCGACCTCTCTCCACGGCGCTCGCCGCCGCCCTGCTCGCCTGTGTGCCGACCGCGCAGGCGGCCGAGCCCGAAGCGGGCGAGGCCGCCTCGTCGCGAACGGCCGCCGAGGCCGACACGCTCGCACCGGTGATCGTGACCGCGCTCGCACCGGCCTCGGCACTGAGCTTCACGACCGATCCGAAGCTGCCGCGCCAGCCGGTGCCGGCCAGCGACGGCGCCGACTACCTCAAGACCGTGCCGGGCTTCGGCGCGGTGCGCAACGGCGGCACCAACGGCGATCCGGTGCTGCGTGGCATGTTCGGCTCGCGCATCAACATCCTGACCGGCGACGGCGCGATGGCCGGCGCATGTCCTGCACGTATGGACAATCCGCTCTCGTACGTGGCGCCGGAGACCTACGACCTGCTCAGCGTGATCAAGGGACCGCAGAGCGTGCGCTGGGGACCAGGCGCCTCGGCCGGCACGGTGCGCTTCGAGCGCCGCACGCCCGCGTTCGATGCGCCCGGCGCGCGCCTGGCCGCCAGCGCGCTAGGCGGCAGCTGGGATCGCAACGACCAGGTCGCCGATGCCACGCTCGGCGCGCCGGCCGGCTACGTGCGCGTCGTCGGCAACCGCTCCGAACAGGACGACTACGAGGACGGCGACGGCCGCCGCGTGCCGTCGCGCTGGAAGAAGTGGAACACCGACGTCGAGGCCGGCTGGACACCCGCCGCCGACACGCGTCTGGCCGCCACGTTCGGCAGCGGCGACGGCGAGGCGCGCTACGGCGGCCGCGGCATGGACGGCACGCAGTTCAAGCGCGACAGCGCGGGTCTGCGCTTCGAGCACAGCGGTTTCTCCGGTCCGCTCGCGCGCGTCGAAGCCAGCGTCTACTACAACCGTGCCGATCACGTCATGGACAATTTCCGCCTGCGCGATCCCGATCCGACCGGACCGATGCCGATGCCGATGGAAGCGCGCCTGGACCGCCGCACCAGCGGCGGCCGCGTCGCGACGACCTGGCAGCTCGGCGCCTGGGACGTGGTGACCGGCCTGGACCAGCAGACCAGCCGTCATCGCAACCGCGAGGCGATCGACATGATGGGCATCGGCGGCCCCGCGCGCTGGGTGCCCGACGCGCGTTTCGACGACACCGGCGCATTCGCCGAAGGCACCTGGCGCATGGCCGCGGACAGCCGCCTGATCGCCGGCGCACGCGCCGACCGCGCGCGCGTGAAGGACCTGCGCGCGAGCACCGGCGGCATGATGCCGATGCCCAACCCGACCGCGGACCGGACGCGCCGCGAGACGCTCGGCGCCGGTTTCGTGCGCTACGAGCGCGACCTGGCTGCCGCGCCGGCCACGCTGTACGCCGGCATCGGTCGCACCGAGCGCCTCGGCGACTACTGGGAGCTGATCTCGCCCGATGCCGGCCCGGCCGGCACGCTCAACGCCTTCGCCGGCGTGAAGCCGGAGACGACGACCCAGCTCGACGTCGGCGCCGAGCTGCGCGGCCGCAGCTTCGACGCCTGGGTATCGCTGTACGCGGCGCGCATCGAGGACTACATCCTGTTCCGCTACGGCAGCGGCGGCATGATGGGTCAGACCTCGCAGGCACTGAACGTCGACGCGCGAACGCGCGGCGGCGAGGCCGGCCTGCGCTGGCGCTTCGCACCGGGCTGGCGCGCCGAGGCCAGTACCGCCTACGCCTGGGGCGAGAATCGCGACGCGCACCGCCCGCTCGCGCAGATGCCGCCGCTCGAAGGCCGCCTCGACATCGGCTACATGCACGAGGCCTGGTCGGTCGGCGCGCTGTGGCGCCTCGTCGCGCGGCAGAACCGCGTGGCCGTCGACGAGGGCAACGTGGTCGGCCGCGATCTCGGCAGGAGCGCCGGCTTCGGCACGCTCGCGCTCAATGCCAGCTACCGGTTCGCGCCGTCGCTGACGATGAGCGGCGGCATCGACAACCTGTTCGACCGTACCTATGCCGAACATCTGAACCTGGCCGGCGACGCGGGCTTCGGCTATCCGGCCGATCCGGTGCGCATCCACGAGCCGGGCCGCATGGTCTGGGTCAAGCTCGCGGTCGACTACTGACCGATACGCCGGCACATGCGCGGCCGGCGCAGGTGATTCCGGCTTGACGGCAGGCGGCGATGCGGGCGGCTCTCCGCTATCGTCGCCGACGGCCATGCGATCGACGACGCTGCACGTCCCGTTCGCCGAGCGCGAGGGCAGCGCCGGCTTCGGACTGGGTCTGGCGATCGTGCAGAGCCTGTGCGACCGCCGCGCGATCGCGCCGACGATCGTGCACGACGCCGACGGTACCGAGGCGTGCATCGCGCTGTAGAAGCCCAAGGTCGGTACGGGGCGCGGACCACCGGGCCTGCGCGAATCGCCGGCTCATCTTTGGTCCAGGCAGGCGCTACCATCGTGGGCTCCCGATCGACAGCGGAGCGAAGACGATGGAAACCCAGGAACTGCACCGTGGCCGCCTGATCGACCACATCCAGCTGGTCGTACGCGACCTGGCCGCATCGCGCCGCTTCTACGGCGCGGTGTTCGACGTGCTCGGCGTACCGCTCGGCGGCGAGAGCGAGGACTATTTCTGGGCCGACGAGCTGTTCGTCTCCAGCGCCGACAGCGCCGCCGCGCTAGGGACGCTGACCGGCCGCCATCATCTGGCGTTCCAGGCGCCGGACCGGGCGACCGTCGAGGCGTTCCACCGTGCCGCGCTGGCCCACGGCGGCACCGACAACGGCGCGCCGGGCGAGCGCCCGTACCACCCGGGCTACTACGCCGCGTTCGCACTGGACCCCGACGGCAACAACATCGAGGTGGTCTTCCACGGCGAGGCCGAACGCAACGCGCCGTCGGTCAGGATCACGTTCTAAGCGTCCATCGCGCCACCCGGACGAGGCGCGGCGCGCGGCCTTTCGAGATCGCGTGCCAGCCGGTGACCGCGCGGTCAGGCGCCGCGCCGGCGCAATGCGCCTTGCCGTCCAGACACAGCGGCGCGCGGTGTTCGGGCGGCTGCGGCCGACGGCGTCCGCGCACAGCGATGACCGCCGCCGGTCGCCGCCGGGCGGCATCGACGACCGCGATCGGCCCGTCGGTCGGTCCGGACTTTCGCGCCGCGACGATCGGCTGCAGGCTGTCCGCCCCGCCCGTCCACCGGCTGCGGCGGGTGCGTTCCCCGACCCGCCCGCCGCGTGCACTATCCTGCCCCGATGTCCGCCGACGCCGCACCGTCCAAACCTCGGGGCCTCGCCCTGCTGCTCGCGCCGCGGCGCATCCGCTTCACACTGATCCTGTCGACGGTGATCGGCCTGCTGTTCACGCTGACCTGGGAGTCGGGCAGGATCGGCCTGCTGATGCGCACCGCCGGCATCGGCCTGTGGCTGATGCTGGTGTTCGGCCTGTTCGAGCAGTGGCCGCGAAGGCTGCCGCGCTGGCTCGCGCGCTGGGTGCTGCAGGTGCTCGCGGTCGCGGTCGCGGTGCCGCTCGCGACCATCGCGGTCTACGTGTGGTCCACCGCGGCGGGCGCGCCGCCGTTCTGGCAAGAGACGGCGCGATTGAACGGCTTCGCGTCGCTGACGGTCACCGGCCTGCTGGTCGCGCCGTGGACCGCGCTCGGCGCGCTGGTCCGCCAGAAGGACGCCTGGGCACGCGATCAGGCGCTGGCGTTCGCGCTCGAGCGCAGCGAGCTCGAACGCCAGGCGATCGGCGCGCGGCTGCATCTGCTGCAGGCGCAGACCGCGCCGCATTTCCTGTTCAACACGCTCGCCAACGTGCAGGCCCTGGTCGATGCCGGATCGCCGCGCGCGGCGGCGGTGCTGCGCAGCCTCGTCGCCTATCTGCGCGCGGCGGTGCCGCGCCTCAACGAGGCGGCCGCGACGCTGCAGCACGAAGTCGACCTGGTGCGCGCGTATCTGGACCTGATGCAGATGCGCTTTCCGGACCGGCTCGCGTTCGCGCTGCATGTGGATGCGGCGGCAAGCGCCGTGCACTGCCCGCCGCTGACCGTGCTGACCCTGGTCGAGAACGCGGTGCGCCACGGCATCGATCCGAGCGAGGACGGCGGCCGCATCGACGTCGAGGTGCATCGCGACGGCGCGCGCTGCCGGATCCGCGTCGCCGACACCGGCGTGGGACTGCGCGCGACCGGCGGCAGCCTCGGCACCGGCCTGTCGACGCTGCGCGAGCGGCTGGCGCTCGCGTTCGGCGACGACGTGCGGCTGACGCTGCAGTCGCTGACGCCGCACGGCGCGGCCGCGACGATCGACTTCCCCGCCCGCGAGCCGCCGCCATGAACGAACCGACCGCGCTGATCGCCGACGACGAGCCGCTGCTGCGCGAGGCGCTGGCGCGCCAGCTGGCCGCGGTCTGGCCGGCGCTGCGGATCGTCGCCGAGGCACGCAACGGCCGCGAGGCGGTCGAGCGCTTCGAGACGCTGCGCCCGGCGATCTGCTTTCTCGACGTGCACATGCCCGGCCTGTCCGGCATCGAGGCCGCACGCCGCATCGGCCGCCGTGCGCACGTGGTGTTCGTGACCGCGTACGACCACTACGCCGTGGAGGCGTTCCGCCACGGCGTGCTCGACTATCTGGTCAAGCCGGTCGAGCCGGAACGGCTCGCCGATACCGTCGCGCGGCTGCGCGAGCGCCTCGGCACGGCCGAGCCGGCGCGCGACACCGACGCGCTGCTGCAGCGGCTGGCCGCCGAACTGCAGCGCGCGGCCGCGCCGGCCGCCGCGCCGCTGCGCTGGATCCGCGCGCAGAGCGGCGCGACCGTGCGCCTGATCGCCGTCGACGACGTCGACTACCTGCGCGCCGACACCAAGTACACGCGCGTGGCCTGGCGCGGCGAGTCGGGCCGGCCGGAAGAAGCACTGATCAGCCTGCCGCTGAAGGATCTGCTCGCGCAGCTCGATCCGGCCCAGTTCGCGCAGGTGCACCGCGCCGTGGTCGTCAACCTGCGCGCGGTCAGCCACGTCACGCGCGGCGACAACGACACCGCGCGGCTGCATCTGAAGGGACGGTCCGACGTGCTGCCGGTCAGTCGCAGCTATCTGCATCTGTTCCGGCAGATGTGACGCCGCGGCCGTGCCGGTCGCGTGACCCGACAGTCGCGGCAGCGCCGGCCGCATCCGGGACCGACCGGAACGGATGCCGGTTGCTCGCGCTGCGCGCGGAACCACGGATGCATCCAGTCGCCGATACGGCGCGGCTGCGCTCACGCGGCCGAGGGTCGCCTGCGCGGCATGTGCCGGACGAAGCCTCGGCTGCTGCCCGCTGTGCGCCGTGGCGGTCTCGCCGCGCAGCACCGACGCGATCACGCTGGCACCGTCCGGCCGGCGACTTCCGTCCGGACGCGTCCGGCCGTCAGTCCGCCGCGATCGAGCCTTCGGTCGGCGGATGCCACTCCAGGCGATCGGACAGCAGCTGCCAGGCCGACCAGTGCATGCCGCCGTCGAGCCTGTCGCGCCGATAGATCGTGGTGCGCTCGAAACCGGCATCGCGCTGGTGATAGGTGATCGTGCAGACCGCCGGATCGACGTCGTCGAGCGGCGGATCGGGCATCGCCGGCACCTGGACGCCGCTGCCGCCGGTCAGGAAGGCGGCCTGCGCGAGCGGCGTGAACGACAGCGACGATGCGGCGACGAAGAACGTGCGCTTGCGGGCTCTGCCGTCCGGCAAGGTCATCGTCTCGATGATCTTGACCGCGCTCGACACCGAGGGCACGACGCTGCGCGTCGCCGCGGCGTGACCCGATGCGGCCAGTACGCCGAGCACGCCGTCGGCCACTCTGCGCGCCAGATGCCGGGTGATCATGTGCGTCCTCCTCTGTGGCGTGCGCGTCGCCCACGATGCGCTTCGGATCGAACAAACGCAGGGCCGCTCCGGCCCCCTACCTCGATCGGCGCGGCGCTGCGTTCGGTTCGCTGCGGGCCGGCAACCGCGGCGACAGCGACAGTCCGGCCTGGCAGCGCCCGCAGCGCGCATCGGCGCGCGATCCGGCTCCGGCGCGAACGCGGCGCGCCGGCTTCCGGGTATCGGACGGCCGGCGCGGATCGGCGACGGAACGCCGCCGCGCGGCCGAGATCGTCGCCGACGCCAGGTCGCGCTTCCTCGCGATGATGAGCCACGGGATCCGCACGCCGTGACCGGCGTGCTCGGCGTGACCGACCTGCTGCTGTGCATGCCAGCGCCCCTTGGCGCGGCGAACCGCTCTACAATGCCGGCGCGGAGCAAGCCGCACCCGGGTCCGCGGGCAGGGTCGAACCCACTTGCCGATACACCCCACTCCCAAGACCTTTATGCAGCCGGCGATGCGGACCTTCGGCGCTCGATGCATGGAGGTTGTCCCGTGAACACGCTCCCCGACCGTCCGAACCTGGACCACCTGCGCAAGCAGGCCAAGGATCTGCTGCGCGCCTGCCGCGCCGGCGACGCCGCCGCGCTCGCGCGCCTGCGCGCGCATCTGCCCGCGCACGCCGCGGCGGCAGCGCCGCGCCTGCACGACGCGCAATCGTGCATCGCGCGCGAATACGGCTGCGCGAGCTGGCGCGCCCTGCTCGACGAGATCGCCTGGCGGCGCGCCGACGCCGACGGCCAGGCCGCACGCGTCGCGCACTGGCTCGGCCTGGTCTACGCCGGCGACGTCAGCGGCGATCTGTTCGGCGCGCGGCCCGCGCTGGCGCTGCGCGTGCTGGCGGCGCGGCCGGACCTGACCGACGGCGATCCGTACCTCGCCTGCGCGATCGGCGACGAGACCGCCGTACGTGCCGCGATCGAGGCCGATCCGGGCTGGGTCGACCGGCCCGGCGGCGCGCTCGCGCTGCCGCCGCTGGTCGCGGTCACGCATTCCTCGCTGCTGCGCGTGCCGGCATACGCGCCGCGCCTGCGCCGCTGCGCCGAGCTGCTGCTGGCGGCCGGCGCCGATCCGAACGCGTCGATCGGCAACCGCTGGCCGCCGCATTCGCTCGAAGCGCCGGGCGAACACCGTCTCGGCGCGCTCTACGGCGCCGTCGCGCAGCACGACCTCGATCTGGCGAAGCGTCTGCTCGACGCCGGCGCCGATCCCAACGACGGCGAATCGCTGTACCACGCGGTCGCCAGTCCGGCCTGCGTCCGGCTGCTGCTCGAACGCGGTGCGCGGCCGGCGCGCACCAACGCGCTGGCCCATGCGATCGATCAGGGCAATCTCGCCTCGCTGCGGGCACTCCTCGCGCACGGCGCCGATCCGAACGAGATCACCGGCCAGGGCCATCCGCCGCTGATCGACGCCTTGCGCATCCGCGCGTCGGCCGACATGGTGCAGGCCCTGATCGACGCTGGCGCCGACGTTCGCGTGCGCACACCGGAAGGCCAGGGCGCCTACGTCTACGCGCTGTCGCTCGGCCTCACCGCCGTGGCCGAGCGGATCGCCGCGGCCGGCGCCGCCGAGCCGCTCGGCGACGAGGATGCGTTCGTCGCGGCCTGCGCGCGCGGCGATGAGGACGACGCGCGGGTGCGCCTCGCGCGCGATCCGGACCTGATCGCACGGCTCGACCCGCAGCGGCTGGCACGCCTGCCCGAGCTCGCGATGACCGGCTGCGCGAGCGCGGTGCGGCTGATGGTGACGCTGGGCTGGCCAATCAAGACGCGCGGCGGCAGCGCGCCGTTCTCGGGCTCGGCGCTGAACTGGACGGTGTTCCGCGGCGACGCCGCACTCGCCGACTTCCTGCTCGACCACGGTGCGCATTGGCACGAGACGCACGGTTACGGCAGCGACGTGCTCGGCACGCTGTCGTGGGCCTCGTGCAACCGGCCGCACGGCGACTGGCTCGGCTGCGCGCGTGCGCTGGTCGCGCACGGCCTGTCGCGCGCGCTGCCGCTACCCGGGGACGATGCGGACGCGCTGCCGCAGCGCGTGCTGATCGAAGGCCGCCGGATGGAGTTTTCCGAAGAGGTGACGGCGTACCTGCTCGATCCGGATCGCTGACCTGGCGCAGCGACGGCCGGCGCATCGCTGCGCCGGCCGTGATCGTCAGCGGCGGTGGCCGAGCGGCCGCTGGCGCCAGGCGCCGAAGCCGGCCAGCAGCAGCACCAGCAGCGCCAGGGCGGCCTGCGACAGCGTCGGCACCGCGACCGGTTCGCCGACCAGGGTGACCGACTGCGACACCGGCGTCGCCGGCGCGTAGAGGCCGCCGCCGGCCTGGCTCGCGGTGATCACGCACACGCCCGGGCCGACCATCGTCACCGTGGTACCGGAGACCGTGCACACGCTCGGCGGACCGGCCGTGTAGGTGACCGGATTGCCGGAGGCGCCGCCGCTGGCGAGCGGATCGATCGCGAACGTGCCGCCCGGGACGAACGGCCGCTGCGCGACCGACTGCGGCGGGAACACGATCGTCTGCGCCTGCTGGCCGACGGTCAGCGTGTAGTCGCGCTGCGCGGTGCCGCCGACGCTGTCGGTGACGGTCACCGTGAATGCGAACTCACCGACCTCGCTCGGCGTGCCGGCGATCGTGCCGTCGGCGCCGAGCGTGAGATCGGCCGGCAACGCACCGCCGGTCAACGCGTAGGTGTACGGCGGCGTCCCGCCGACGGCCGGATTCAGCGTCGCCGAGTAGGCGACGCCGGCGCTCGCGTCGGGCAGATCGGTAGCCGGCAGCGTCAGCGCGTCGACGATCTCGAGCGTGTAGGCCTGCTCGCCGGTCTGCGCGTTCGCATCGGTCGCGGTGACCGTGAACGCGAAACTGCCCGAGGCGGTCGGCGTGCCGGACAGCGTGCCGTCGCTGGCCAGCGCGAGTCCGCCCGGGAGCGCACCGGCGCTGACCGCATACGTGTACGGCGCGGTGCCGCCGCTCGCGGTCAGCGTCGCCGTGTAGGCCGTGCCGACGGTGCCGGCCGGCAGCGTCGGCGGCGCGATCGTGATCGTCGGCGCGTCGATCTGCAGCGTGTAGGCCTGCGTGCCGGTGAAGTCGTTGGCATCGGTCGCGGTCACCGTGAACGTGAAGCTGCCGCCGACCGTCGGCGTGCCGGCGAGCGTGCCGTTGCTGCCGAGCGCGAGACCGGCCGGCAGCGCACCGGCCGTGACCGCATACGCATACGGCGCGGTGCCGCCGCTCGCGGTCAGCGTCGCCGTATAGGCCTCGCCGACGACGCCATCGGGGATCGTCGCCGGCGCGATCGTGATCGTCGGCGCGCCGATCGTCAGCGTATAGGCCACCGTGACGGTGCCCGGGGTGCCGCCGGTGCTGTCGGTCGCCTGCACGCTGAAGGTGTACGTGCCGTCGGCGGTCGGCGTGCCGGACAACAGGCCGGCGGCGCTCAGCGACAGACCGGTCGGCAGCGTGCCGGTGCTCAGCGCGTAGGTATACGGCGCGAGGCCGCCGCCGGCCGTGAACTGCTGCGAGTACGCGGTACCGGCCAGGCCGTTCGGCAGCGTCGCCGGCAGCAGGGTCAGCGTCGGCGGCGCGATGTCGAGCGTATAGGCCTGGCTGCCGGTCTGGGCGTTGTCGTCGGTCGCGGTGACCGTGAACGTGAAGCTGCCCGAGGCGGTCGGCGTTCCGCTGATCTGTCCGGCCGGGCTCATCGACAGTCCGGTCGGCAGCGTGCCGGCCGATACCGCGAACGTGTACGGCGCCGCGCCGCCGCTGGCGGTCAGCTGCTGCGTGTAGGCGGCGCCGACGACCGGAGCGGGCAGCGTCGCCGGCGCGATCGTGATCGTCGCGGCGCCGACGCGCAGCACATAGGCCTGCGCGACCGAGAACGGCGCGCCGCTGCCGGTGCTGGCGTCGGTCGCGGTGATCGTGACCGGATAGTCGCCCGGCACGGTCGGCGTGCCGGTCATCTGGCCGGCGCTCGACAGCGTGATGCCGGCCGGCAGCGTGCCGGCGGTCACCGCGTAGGTATACGGCGCGGTGCCGCCGCTGGCCTCGAAGCTCTGGCTGTACGGCGCGTTGTAGACCAGGGCCAGATCGCCGGCCGGTGGCGTCATCGTCAGCGTGGCGGCGCCGATCGTCAGCGTGAAGGTCGCGCTCTGCGTGAACGGCCCGCTGCCGGTGCTGCTGTCGGTGCCGGTGACCTCGACCGAGAACGTGCCGGCCGCGGTCGGCGTGCCCGAGACCGTCACGGTCGTCGCCGTGCTGGCGGTGACCGTCAGGCCGGCCGGCAGCCCGGTGACCGCGTAGCTGCCGTATGGCGCCGCACCGCCGGCGAACGTGAAGCCGAGCGTGTACGCCGCGCCGACCGGTGCCGTCAGCGCGCCGTCCGGCGTGATCGTGATCGTCGGCTCGCCGACCGTGATCGTCACGGTCGCCGGCGCGGACGTGCCGGTGCCGTTGCTCGCGGTGTACGTGAAGCTGTCGGGTCCGGCATAGCCCGGATTGGGCTGATAGGTGATCGACAGGCCGCTGGCGATCGCGGTGCCGTGCGTCGGCGCGGTGCCGATCGCGACGGCGTCGGGCGTGCCGCCGGTGATGTTCAGCGTGATCGCCGTGGCCGGCGCGTCGTAGGCCACGCTGGCGCTGATCGGGTTGGCGACCGGTACCGCGTCGACGACGGTCAGGGTGTAGCCGCGCGGCGCCGAGCTGTAGGGCCCGTCGCCGGTCGTGCTGTCGGTCGCGGCCACGCTGAAGTTGAACGTGCCGATCGCGGTCGGCGTGCCGCTCAGCGTGCCGTCGGCTGCCAGCACGATGCCGCCCGGCAGCGTGCCGGCGGCCAGCGCATAGGTGTACGGCGCGGTGCCGCCGGAGGCCGGGTTCAACGCCGCCGTGTACGGCGAATCGAGCACGGCCTGGGCCAGCGCGGTCGCCGGCAGCACGACGGTCGGTGCCGCGACGATCAGCGTGTAGGCCTGCACCCCGTTGAACGGACCCGGCGACGGACTGCTGTCGGTCGCGGTCACCGTGAACGTGAACGTGCCCGAGGCGGTCGGCGTACCGGTCAGCGCGCCACCGCTCGCCAGCGTCAGCCCGGCCGGCAGCGCGCCGGCAGTGACCGCGAACGTGTACGGCCCGCCGTTGCCGCCACTGGCCGTCAGCGTCTGGCTGTAGGCGGCGGCGACCGCCGCGTTCGGCAGCGTCGCCGGCGCGATCGTGACCGGCTCGTCGTCGTCGACGATCGTGCCGGTGCCGGTCGCGCTGCCGAGCGTCGCGTTGGTCGGTGCCGACAGTACGACCGAGAAGGTCTCGTCGGCTTCCGGCACGATGTCGCCGATCACCGGCACGGTGACCGTCTGCGTCGTCGCACCGGGCGGGAACGTCAGCGTGCCGCTGGTCGGCTGGTAGTCGGCTCCGGCCGTGGCGGTGCCGTTGGCGGTCGCGTAGTCGACCGTGACGGTCTGGCCGCTGGTCGCACTCAGCGAGACCGTGAAGACGGCCGGCGTGGTGCCGCTGTCGCCTTCGGGGACGCTGACGTTGCCGATGCCGAGCGACGGCGGCGGGTCGTCGTTGACGATCGTGCCCTGCCCTTGCGTATCGCCCGCGGTGGCGCCGCTGATGTTGGTGACGTTGACGAAGAACGACTCGTCGGCCTCGTTCAAGGTGTCGCCGTTGACCTGCACCGAGAACGAGTAGGTGCTCGATCCGGCCGGAATCGTCTGCGCGGTCAGCGAGCGGGCCACGTAGTCGCTGCCGGCGGTCGCGGTGCCGTTGGCGGTCGCGATGTCGAACGTGACGCCGCCCGGTCCGGCCGCCTGGCTCAGGCTGACCGTGAACGTGAAGTTGGTCGTGCCGGCATTGCCTTCGCTCTGCGAGACGTCGTCGATCGAGAGCGACGGCGAGTCGTCGTTGACGATCGTCGCGGTCGCCGCGCCCGGCGAGCCGACCGTGTAGGCCGCGCCGGCGGTCAGCGTCACGATGACGGTCTCATCGGGCTCGATCGTCGTGTCGGCGGTCGGCGTGACGGTGATCGTCGCGCTGGTCGTATTGGCCGCAATCACCAGCGGCGATGCCGGACTCGTGAAGTCGACGCCGGCAGTGGCAGTGCCGCCGAGCGTGTAGGCGACCGACAGCGCGGTCGGCGTCGCCTGGTCGAGCGTGACCGTGTAGAGGAACGACCCGCCGCCGTCTTCCGGCAGCGATGCGGGCGCGACCGCGATCGTCGCGGTCGGCCGGTCGTCGTTGGTGATCGTGCCGGTCGCGCTGGCCGGGGCGCCGACCGTATAGCCGGTACCGGCAGCGACGCTGAGGATCACCGTTTCGTCGGCCTCCACGGTCGTGTCGGAGACCGGCACGATGCTGACCGTCGTCATGGTCTGGCCGGCCGGAATCGTCGCGATCGCGCTGCTGCCGGTGTAGTCGATGCCGGGCGTCGCGGTGCCGCCGGTCGTCAGGTTGACGACGGTCGGCGAGGACAGGTTGAGCGTGCGCGTGAGCGTGTAGACCAGCGGCGTGCCGCCGTCTTCCGGCACGCTGGCCGGCGCGACCGCGATGCTGACCGCCGGCGGCGGGCTGACCGTCAGCGTGAACGGCTCGAGCTCGAAATAGCTGCCCGATCCGCTACTCGCGTCGGTCACGCGCAGCGTGACCGGATAGTTGCCGGGCGCCGCGTTCGTCGTGCCGCTGAGCAGTCCGCCGGTCGACAGCGTGATGCCGGTCGGCAGCGCGCCCGATTCGATCTGGAACAGATGCGGCGCGACGCCGCCGCTGACGGTCAGCGTCTGCGAGAACGCCACGCCCTGGATCGCCGTGGCGCTGCCCGGCACCAGCGTCAGCACCGGATTGAGCACGGTGCCGGTGTAGCCCTTGATCACGAAATCGCCGACCGAATCCTGCGAGCGCACCGAGAACGCGTACGGGCCGCGCTGGGTCGGCGTGCCGGACAACACGCCGGCCGGCGTCAGCGTGAGCCCGGTCGGCAGCGTGCCGGCGGTCAGCGCATACGTGTAGGGAGCGACGCCGCCGCTGGAAGTCAGCGTCTGCGAGAACGGCGTACCGGCGCGCATCGTCGGCAGCGTGGCCGGCGCGACGACGATCGCGACCGTCGGCGGCCCGATCGTGATGTTGATGTTGATGCGGCCGCCGTCCTCGTCCTCGAGATAGAAGCTGTCGGACGTGGCCGAATTGCCGTTGTGCGAATAGGTGACGAACTGCGTGCCGAGCGGACCGGTCTGCGGCCCCACCGTGTAGGTGCCGTGCGTCGGCGGAATGCCCGGATCGCCGACGCCGATGTTGAGCGGGCCGTCGCAGTTGGTGACGTCGATCGACACCGAGTCGCCGTTGACGACCGAGGCGCTCAGCGTCGGACAGTAGATCGAGTTCTGCGCCGCAGCCGGCGCGGCCAGCACGATGCCGACGCACAGCAGCCAGGCCGACCAGAGTGCGAGCGCGAACCGACGGCTGACGCGTGGCGTCTCGGCGCGAATGACGTCCTTCATGTTGTACTCCCCGACGAACCCGGTATCTCCGTCGCGCATACGCCGGGTGTCCGGCGACGCGCCCCTGCGGACCGATCGACGCCGCCACGTACGACTCCAGTCCCCGCGGCGTCTGCGGCGGATTGGAACAGGATCGCGTGCACAGCGGAAGTCCCCGCCGTGGAAATGTGAACAAGCGCGCGTTCTGGACCCGACGCTAGCGCGGGCTCTTGCCTGCGGCCGTGCGGTGGTTCACAGTGCGCACCGTGCCGCCCTGGGGAAGGGCATCGCGATCGGGGGAAGGGACCATGGCCGAGAATTTCCTGGGACGCATCATGCCCGTGGGATTCAATTTCGCCCCACGCAATTTCGCGCTCTGCAACGGCCAGTTGCTGTCGATCGCGCAGAATCAGGCGCTGTTCTCGCTGCTCGGCACGCAGTACGGCGGCAACGGGACGACCAACTTCGCGCTGCCGGACCTGCGCAGCCGCACGCCGGTCGCCTACGGCAGTTCGGTCGATCCCAGCTGGAATCCCAGCCCGTACACGATCGGCGAGATCGGCGGGACCGAGAACGTCACGCTGCTGTCGACCCAGCTGCCCACGCACATCCACCAGGCGATGGCGACCAGCAGCGACGCCTCCAGCCGGAATCCCAGCGGCCGCCTGTTCGCGACCAGCACCGATACCGCGAACGAGCCGGCGATGCTGTACGGGCCTTCCAACGGCCCCGTCGTGCCGATGAATCCGGGCTCGGTGGCGCCGAGCGGCGGCACCCAGCCGCACAACAACCTTCAGCCGTACACGACGATCAATTTCTGCATCGCGCTGCAAGGCATCTTCCCGTCGCGCAACTGACGGCGCGCGTCGCGGCGCAGGTTCAGGACGATAGGCCCAAGGACACTGTCATGAGCGAACCCTATATCGGCGAAATCCGCCTGTTCGGCTTCTCGCGCACGCCGATCGGCTGGCAGACCTGCGACGGCAGCCTGCTCAGCATCGCCGAGTACGATGCGCTGTTCGTCCTGATCGGCACCACCTACGGTGGGGACGGCGTCAATACGTTCGCCGTGCCGGACCTGCGCGGTCGCGTGCCGATCCACCAGGGTCAGGGGCCGGGCCTGAGTCCCTACGTCATCGGACAGAAGGCCGGCACCGAGAACGTCACGCTGATCGGCACGCAGATGCCGGCGCATACCCATACGATGATCGCGACCACGGCCGCGGCCACCTCTCGCACGCCGGGCACGACGTTGCTGCCGGGCGCGATCAGCGGCGACACGCTGTACGTGTCGGACGTCGCCGGCGCCGCGCCGATCGGCATGGCGCCCGTCTCGACCAGCCTCGCCGGCGGCACGCTGCCGCACGACAACACGATGCCGACGCTGACGGTGCAGTACTGCATCTCGCTCTACGGCATCTTCCCCTCTCAGTCCTAAGCATGCGCGATCGCAGCCTCCGCGCCCCGCAGCGCCCCGGAGACCTACCATGACCGAACCCTTCGTCGGTGAAATCCAGCTGTTCGGCTTCAACTTCCCGCCGCGCGGATGGAGCTTCTGCAATGGCGCCACGATGGCGATCCAGCAGAACACTGCGCTGTTCGCGCTGCTCGGCACGCAGTACGGCGGCAACGGCCAGACCACGTTCCAGCTGCCGAACCTGGTGACGCGCGCCGCCTGCAACCAGGGGCAGGGACCGGGGCTGACGCCGCGCACGATCGGCGAGACCTTCGGCAACGCCCAGCTCACGCTGACGCAGCAGGAGATGCCGGCGCACGCGCATGCGCTGGTCGCCTATTCGCAGCCGGATCTGACCAAGCGCACCAACATCCCCAGCGCGAACGCGGCGATCGGCCTGCCCGGATCGGCCACGGCGCGCGCCTTCAACGGGCCGCCGAGCAACACGAGCTTCGCACCGACGATGCTGCAGCCGGCCGGCGGCGGCCAGCCGCACGAGGAGCGGCAGCCGTACCTGGCGGTCACGTTCGCGATCGCGCTGCAGGGCGTCTTTCCGGCATTCGGCTAGGCAGGCGGCGATGCTGCCGTTCCCGGCAGCGCGGCCGGACCGATTCGCACTGCCGGCGGCGCTCGCCGGCACCGGCCTCGCCATGCGACCGCTCGCCGAGCGCGACCTGCCGTGGCTGCGCGAGCTCTACGCCGACAGCCGCGCCGACGAGCTGGCCGGCGTGCCGTGGCCGCCGCAGATGCTGCATGCCTTCCTCGACCAGCAGTTCGCGGCGCAGCACGCCCACTACGTGCAGCAGTACGCCGATGCCGACTTCCTCGCGATCGAGCGCGACGATCGCCCGCTCGGCCGGCTGTATCTGCTGCGCGCGCCGCCCGAGCATCTGGTCGTGGACATCTGCCTGTTCGCGCAGGCGCGCGGCCGCGGCCTCGGCAGCGCGCTTCTGCGGCGGATCCAGGCCGACGCCGCCGCACTCGGCCGCGGCGTCGCGCTGCACGTGACGAGCGCGAACACCGGCGCACGGCGCCTCTACGAGCGGCTCGGCTTCGTCGAGGTGTCAGGCGGCGATGAGCCGTATCGGCCGATGCGCTGGAACGCACCGGCAGCGCTCAGTTGAAGACCGCCTCGTAGAGGAAGCCTTCGCGCTCGCGCGCGATCGGCACGATGAAGATGCCGACCTCGCCGATGCGCGGATGGCGCATCGGATAGATCTGCTGCGGGAACAGGAACGCGGCGGTGTTGCGGAACAGCAGCGTGAACGGCGCGCGCGGCGCGTGCGGGACGCGCACCGGCAGCGGCCGCGCCTCGACCAGCACGAACTCGATGCGCATGTCCTCCAGCGACGCCGTGAACGTCTCGTTGACGCAGCCGGCGAAGTGTTCGAGCGTCAGCAGATCCATGGTCGCGACGGCGCGCCGGGCCGCGGCCTCAGGCGATCGCTTCCATGCGCAATGCGAGATAGTCGAAGTCGCCCGCCGCGACCAGCGGGCGCAGCGGATCGCCGCTGTGCACGAGCCCGTGCGGGTCGACCGCGCTGCCGTCGCGACGCGGACTGGCGATCAGATAGTGACCCGGCATCAGCACGCGCGCCTCGGCGCGCGTCATCGCCAGCGTCTCGCGCGCGTCGCCGACCGCACCGGCCGGCCGGTAGCTCAACTCGAAGCCGCGCATGCCGGCGCGCGGCGCGATGAAGCGCGTGCGGTGGCGGTTGTCGCCGGCCGCCTGCCAGGCGAGGAACGGCACGCGCCCGCCCTCGAGCGTGTCGAACAGCGCCGTCAGCGTGAAGTCAGCGAGCACCGGCGACTCGCCGGCCGCATGCAGGCCGTCGACGTACACGCGCAGCGAGGTGGCGCCGCAGGCCGCGCAATCGGCCGCCGCGAACGGCACGAACGGCGTACCCGGCACGGCCGAGGCGGCATAGAGCAGGCTGAAACGCGAAGCCGGCGCGGCGCGGCCGAAGGCCGGCGGCAGACAGGCGGCCGCGCCGATGGCGGCGGCCGAACGCAGGAAATGACGTCGTTGCACAGCACTCTCCCCATGAGATCGGCTCACCGGTCACCCCTGGCCGGCACGGCGGACCGGCCCGCGTGGCGGGTCGGCTGCACCGGCGATTGTAGCGGGGCCCATCGCTCCGGCGGAACCTTGTTTTCCGAGCACCCGTTGGCGTTCCCGGGACGCCGGCAGCCATCGCCGACAGCGGCGGCACCGGCATGATCGGGAACTCGCGGGGCCGCTGCGCGCAGGATGAACGAGCGCCAGCCGCGTTCGGCGCGACCGGCCGATGACCGTCCGTGCGGGCGGCCGAGTCGTCCGGGTCCGGCTGGACGGTCTCGCGATCCGTCTTCACGGCTGGCCGGGATGTTCGCCCCCGTGCCGCCACACCGCGCCCGATCGGCGCGAGAATGGCGCCCGGCTTCGGCTGCTCAGGCCGTCCATCGTGCGTCCACCTATTCGAGGGGAGATGACCGACATGAGCATTCGTACTGCGCACGCGACGATGACGAACGATCCGGTCTGGCGCACGCTGCGCTGGGTCGTCTGGGGCGGCGCGGCGCTGCTGTTGCTGGCGCCGCTGGTCGCGATGCGGTTCACGCGCGAGGTCGACTGGTCGCCGGTCGATTTCCTCGTCATGGGCACGCTGCTGGCCCTGGTCGGCGGTGCCTACGAGCTGGCCGTGCGCGTCGCGCGGACGCACGTCTACGTGATCGCGTTCGGCGTCGCGGTGGGGACGGCGTTCCTGACGATCTGGGCCAACTTGGCGGTCGGCATCGTCGGCGAGCCGGCCGAGCCGATCAACCGCCTCTATTTCGGCGTCGTCGCCGTGGCGGTGATCGGTGCGGCGCTGGCGCGGCTGCGTTCGGCCGGCATGGCGCGCGCGATGCTCGCCACGGCCATCGCGCAGGCGGCCGGCAGCCTCGTCGGGCTGTTCGCCGACGGCGTCACCGTCTTCGTGCTGACCGCGGCGTTCGCGGTGCTGTGGCTGGTCTCGGCCGCCCTGTTCCGCCGCGCGGCGGCACGGTCGACGACGCACGGCGACCTGCGCTGAACGGCACGGCCCCGCGGCCGTTCCGCCGCGTGAGTCATCGGCTTTCCGGCGCGCGTCGAGCCGGCGACGGCGCGCCGCGCAGGAGCGGCTTCCGGACCTGCGCAGCGGCGCCGCGCGATGCCGCGCCCGCCTCCACGACGATCGTCGCCCCCGTTCCGGGGCGTGATCGAACACCCGATTTCGATCTGGAATCTTTGCCGATCAACCACTTGTCGGCATCGGCCACGAAAGGGCCATGCGCCGGACAGGCGTTGTGGTAGACGCTCGACAATAGTCGATCGCCAGCCGCGGGCTGGCCGTTCGCCGCGCCGCCGCCCTCGATTCGTCGGCCGCGCGCTCGGCGACGATCACCATACGATTCCGGAGCGAGGGGCAATGAGAGCAGTCATCGTCGGTGTTTCACTGGTCGCCATGGCGGGCGCAACGAACGTGGTCGCCGAAGCGCCGACGGGGGCCGCCGCCGCCCTGGTCACGCCGGCCGGCCTGACCGTCACCGCGCAGGCCGGCACCCAGGCGAGCGCCGCGCTGGTGCTCGGCAACGGCGGCAGCGGCACGCTGAGCTGGAACCTGCGCCAGGCGCCGGCGCAGTCGCATTTCCCGTCCGGTACCAGCCCGCACCTGCCGCTGCCGAACCCGCCGCTGCCGGCCGGCACGACGATCCCGACCTATGCGCTAAACAACACCGGCGCGGCGACGACCTACATCTTCGAGGACGCGCTGCATCCGGAGAACCTGACCACGATCGGGCCGGCGCCGAGCGGCACCTGGGTCAGCGGCACGTTCATCGGCGACGATTTCGCGCATCACTACATGCTCGAGTCGCACTGGCAGGTACCGACCTACGCGCTGATCGCGATGGACACGGCGACCGGCCAGAACACCCAGGTCACGACATTCCCGCTGACCGAGGGTCAGTGGGCCGGCATCACCTGGGACGCGACGACCAGCACGCTGTTCGGCGTGGCCTGCGCCGAGAGCACCGGCTGCACGCTCTACACGCTGGACCCGGCCACCGGCACGACGACGCGGATCGGCCAGATCGTCGGCGCGGAGGATCCCAGCGGCCAGATCAGCCTGCTCGACCTGACCGTCGACTCGGCCGGCCGCCTGTATGGCATCAACTTCTTCACGCGCAGCCTCTACGCGATCGACAAGACCTCCGGCGTCTCGCAGACGATCGGCGCGCTCGGCGTGGCCGAGACGCCGATGTACATCCAGAGCATCGACTTCGACAAGCGCAACGACACGCTGTACTGGTACGCGTTCGTCAGCACCGGCGGTCCGAACGTGCAGGGCCGCATCTACACGATCGATCCGTCGACCGGCGCGGCGACGCAGCAGACGCTGATCCCGGGCCCGGCCGAGCAGTTCGCCGCGGCGATCGCGACGGTCGGCCCGTGCGCGGCGCCCTCGACGGTGCCATGGCTGGCGACCGCCGAGATCAGCGGCAGCACCGCGCCGGGCGCCGAGTCGAGCGTCGCGGTCACGCTGGACGCGAGCACGCTGGCGCCGGGTACCTACACGACCCAAGTCTGCGTCTACAGCAACGATGCGAGCCAGGGCCTGCGCGCCGAAGTGCCGGTCACGTTCACGGTCACGCCCGCCACGCTGTTCGCCGACGGCTTCGAGGCCGACTGAGCCTCGGTCGTCACGTCCACACGTGCGGCCGCCGCCCGTTCGCGGGCGGCGGTGCGCAGCGATGTCGTGCCGGCATCCGACGCTGCGAGCAGCCGGGCGCCGGCCGGCCGACATGCAGCCGATCTCGGCGTCGACCACGCGTGATAGGGAGCGCCGGCGGCTTGCGTATGAGAAGCCGCCCTTCCCTGCGCAGGCCCCGCCCATGCCGACCCGCACGACCGGTTCCGCCATCCGTCTCGCCGACGACGATGCGGCGATCGCCGCCTGCTACGACACGATGGTGCATCTGCGGCCGCATCTGAGCCGGCAGCATTTCGTCGCGCGGATGCGCCGGCAGATGGCCGAAGGCTACCGGCTGGCCGCGCTGCGCCACGAGGGCGAGGTCGTCGCGGTGGCCGGGTTCCGGCTCGTCACGATGCTCTACAGCGGCCGCCAGCTCTACGTCGACGACCTCGTCACGCAGCCGGCACACCGGTCCGAAGGCCACGGCGCGATCCTGATGGCGTGGCTGCGCGACCATGCCTACCGCGAGGGCTGCGCCGAGCTGCATCTGGACTCCGGGCTGCAGCGCGAGGCCGCGCACCGCTTCTACCAGCGCCAGGGCCTGATCGTGGTCGGCTACCACTTCACCGTCGCGGTCTGACGATCGCGGGACGCCACGCCGGCGCCGGCTTGCACCAGCGGCGCGTGACGCCGCGGCTCGACGCACCGCGGCTGCGCTCGGCCGGCTGCATCCCGATCGCGCCGATCGCCGTATCGGGCCGCACGACGGCATCGTGCCGTGGAGACGTCCGATGCCGCCGCTGCGTCCGCTGCTCTGCCTCCTCGCCATGCTCGCCTGCGATGCGGCCGCGACGGGCGCATCCGCTCCGTCGCGCGAATTCGCACAGGCGCTGGCGCGCGAGGACGGCCGCCTGCTCTACCGCGAGGAGCACTGGCACCTGGCCGACGGCGGCCGCCTGGTGCTGTACCGCTGCCCGGACGGCACGCCGTTCGCGCGCAAGACCGTCGCGGCCGGTCCCTCGCCCGAGGCACCGGATTTCGCGTTCGAGGACGGGCGCGACGGCTATCGCGAGGGCGTGCGCAGCGGCGCGGCCGGACGCGAGGTCTACGTGCGCGAGCGGGCCGACGCGCCGGAACGGCACGCGCCGTTGCGCGTTCCGGCCGATGCGGTCATCGATGCCGGCTTCGACGCGGCCGTGCGCCTGCGCTGGGATGCGCTGGCGGCCGGCACGCACCTGTCGTTCCTGCTGCCGAGCCGGCTGGCGTTCGTGCCGGTGCGCATCGTCGATCACGACCGCGCCGCGGCCGGCGCGCCGACGCGGCGGCTGCGCATGACGCTCGATACCTGGTTCGGCTTCGCGGTGCCCGCGGTGGACCTCGTCTACGAAGCGTCGAGCCGGCGGCTGCTGACGTTCAGCGGCACCGGCACGATCCGCGACGGTCGCGGCCGCCATCGGCCGGTCCGGATCGTCTTCGACGCGTCGCCGCCGGCGCCCGCCGCCGCCGAGGCGCTGGCCGCCGCACAGCGCGCAGCCCTCGACGGGCGCTGTGCGCTGTGAGCGCGGCGCCGTCCGGCTGATCCGGCGCTGACGCCACCGACCGATCGCGGCCGGCTCCGGCCACCCGCTGCCGCTTCGGCGCACCTCTCGCGTCGCGGTGGTCGCGGACCGCTACACCGCCACGCGATGTCACCAACGCCGGACGATTCCCGTCCGCGCCGGCAGCCGCGGTCGCTGAACGAATGCGAGGCCGCTGCATCCGCGCGGCACTGGTCTGCGTAGAGCGTGATGGACTGCCGACCGGAGATCTCGATGCACCCGTCCGACGCACCGCCCGTGCGTGCGCGCGCCGCCGCGCTGCGGCGCTGGTTCGATACCGCCGCCGAGGCGCCGGACGAACCCGGCGAAGGCCGCCGCATCGACTGGCTGCGCGCATTGCCGTTCGTCGGCCTGCATCTGGCCTGCCTCGGCGTGTTCTGGGTCGGCGTATCGCCGACCGCGCTGATCGTCGCGGCCGCGCTGTACGCGATCCGGCTGTTCGCGATCACCGGCTTCTATCACCGCTACTTCTCGCACCGCACGTTCCGCACCTCGCGCGCGGTGCAGTTCGCGTTCGCGCTGATCGGCGCGTCGAGCGTGCAGCGCGGCCCGCTGTGGTGGGCGGCCCATCACCGCAGCCACCATCGCCACGCCGACACGGCGGCCGATCCGCATTCGCCGCGCGAGGGCTTCTGGTGGAGCCACGTCGGCTGGTTCCTGACGCGCGAGCGCTTCCGCACCGACCTGGCGCGCGTCCCGGACCTGGCCGCCTATCCGGAGCTGCGCTGGCTCGACCGCTACGACACCGCGGTGCCGGTCGCGCTCGCGGCCGCGCTGTGGATCGCCGGCGCGCTGCTCGAACGCTACGCGCCGGCGCTCGGCGTCAGCGGCGGCCAGCTGCTGGTCTGGGGATTCTTCGTCTCCACCGTCGTGCTGTTCCACGTCACGGTCACGATCAATTCGCTCGCGCACCGCTACGGTCGGCGCCGCTACGACACCGCCGACGACAGCCGCAACAACCTGTGGCTTGCGCTGCTGACGTTCGGCGAGGGCTGGCACAACAACCATCATTTCTTTCCGGGCAGCGCGCGTCAGGGCTTCCGCTGGTGGGAGATCGATGCGACCTGGTACGGGCTGCGCCTGCTCGCGCTGCTCGGCCTGATCCGCGACCTGAAACCGGTGCCGGACTGGGTGCTGGCGCGGGGCAGGCGATGAGCCTGCGCATCGCGGTCGTCGGCTCGGGCATCGCCGGCCTCGCCGCCGCGTGGTGGCTGTCGCAGCGCCACGAGGTCACGCTGTACGAGGCCGACCGCCGCCTCGGCGGCCACACCCATACCCATGCGGTGACGCTCGGCGACACGCTGTACGCGGTCGACAGCGGCTTCATCGTATTCAACCCGCTGCACTATCCGCTGCTGACCGCGCTGTTCGACGAGCTCGGCGTCGCGACGCGGCCGACCACGATGAGCTTCTCGGTGCACAGCGAACGCAGCGGCGTCGAATACAACGCGACCTCGCTGAACCGGCTGTTCTGCCAGCGCCGCAACCTGGTCTCGCCGCGCTTCCTCGGCATGGTCGCGGATCTGGTGCGCTTCTACCGGCAGGCCCCGGCGCTGCTCGACGCGAGCGGCCCCGGGCCGACGCTCGGCGAGTACCTCACGCAGGGCCGCTACGGCGAGGCGTTCCGCGACGAGCATCTGATCCCGATGGCCTCGGCGCTATGGTCCTCGCCGCCGCGCGCCGTGCTCGATTTCCCGGCACGCCATCTGGTCGCGTTCCTCGCCAACCACCAGATGCTCGACCTCGGCACGCGCGCGCCGTGGCGCGTCGTCGACGGCGGCTCGGCGCGCTACGTGGAGGCGCTGCGCCGGCGCTGGCACGTGCGCGAAAGGATCGCCTGCCCGGTCGAGTCGGTCACGCGCGAGGACGACGGCGTCACGCTGCGCTCGCGCGCCGACACCGCGCGCTACGACCAGATCGTGCTGGCCTGCCACGCCGACCAGGCGCTGGCCGTGCTCGACGATGCCGACGAGAGCGAACGCGCGATCCTCGGCGCGCTGCGCTACCAGGACAACGATGCCGTGCTGCACACCGACGCGCGCGTACTGCCGCGGCGGCGCGCGGCCTGGGCGGCCTGGAACGCGCACGTGCCGCGCGATCCGGATGCGCCGTGCACGGTCAGCTACTGCATGAACCTGCTGCAGGGCCTGGACGCGCCCGAGCCGCTGATCGTCACGCTGAACCGCAGTGCGGCGATCGATCCCGGCCGCGTGATCGCGCGCATGCGCTACGCGCATCCGCTGCACGATCACGCGACGCTGGCCGCACAGGCGCGCCGGCACGAGATCCAGGGCCGGCGCCGCAGCTGGTTCGCCGGCGCGTACTGGGGCTACGGCTTCCACGAGGACGGCATCCGCAGCGCGCGCGCGGTCGTGCAGGCGCTCGATCCGCAGGCGGTGCCGGCATGAACGCGCCGTTGAACAGTGCCGTCTACGAAGGCTGGGTGCGCCATCGCCGTCACACGCCGCGGCCGCACGCGTTCCGCTACCGGCTGGCGCAGCTGTGTCTCGATCTGGACGAGCTCGACCGCGTGCTCGCCGGGCGCTGGCTGTGGTCGGCACGCGGCCGCGCGCTGGCCGAGTTCCGCCGCAGCGACTATCTGGCGCCGCCCGAGCGGCCGCTGGCCGAGGTCGCGCGCGAGCGCGTCGCCGCGGCGACCGGCACGCGGCCGGACGGGCCGGTGCGCCTGCTCGCGCATCTGCGCACGTTCGGCTACGTGTTCAATCCGGTCAGCTTCTACTACTGCTACGCCGCCGACGGCACGACGCTGCAGGCGGTGCTGGCCGAGATCACCAATACGCCGTGGCGCCAGCGCCACGCTTACGTGCTGCCGGTCGACGCGGCGACGCGGCGCGGCCGCGCGCTCGAGTGGGCGTTCGACAAGACCTTCCACGTCTCGCCGTTCCTGCCGCTGGATCTTCGCTACCGCTGGCGCCTGACGCCGCCGGGCGAGGACCTGCGCGTGCAGATGGACGTGCTCGACGGCGATGCGCGCGCGTTCGACGCGACGCTGGCGCTGATGCGGCGCCCGCTCGACGGCGCCGCACTGGCCCGCGTGCTGTGGCGCCATCCGGCGATGACCGCACGCGTGATCGGCGCGATCCACTGGCAGGCGCTGCGCCTGTGGCTCAAGCGCGTTCCCGTCCACGACCACCCTTCCCCGCCTGCCGGAGCCACCCCGTGATGAACCTCATTGCTCCCGATTCGTCCGCGGCGCCCGCATCGGCCGGCCGGCTCGACCGCTGGCTGCGCCGGCGCCTGTTCGACCATCTGGCACCGCTGAGCGGCGGCCGCCTGACCGTGCACGATCCGTGCGGACGCCAGGTGTTCGGTACGCCGGGCGATCTGGACATCGCGGTGCGCGTGAAGGATCTGCGCTTCTACCGCGCGCTGGCCGCGAGCGGCAGCGTCGGCGCCGGCGAGGCCTACATCGACGGACTCTGGCAGTGCGACGACCTGGTCGGCCTGGTCCGGCTGCTGGTACGCAACCGTGCGCTGCTCGACGGCCTCGAAGGCGGTGCGGCCCGCATCGGCGGCTGGGCGCTGCGCGCCTGGCATGCGCTGCGCCGCAATACGCGCGCCGGCAGCCGCCGCAACATCGCGGCCCACTACGACCTCGGCAACGACTTCTTCGCGCTGTTCCTGTCGCAGGACCTGATGTATTCCTCGGCGCTGTTCGCGCACGAGTCCGACGATCTGGAGCTCGCCTCGTGGCGCAAGCTGGACGTGATCTGCCAGACGCTGGCGCTCAGGCCGGGCGATCGCGTGATCGAGATCGGCAGCGGCTGGGGCGGCTTCGCACTGCACGCGGCGCGCCGCTACGGCTGCCACGTCACGACGACGACGATCTCGCGCGCGCAATACGAGGAAGCGCGCCGCGCCGTCGCCGCGGCCGATCTCCAGGACCGCGTGACGGTGCTCGCCGAGGACTACCGCGACCTGACCGGCCAGTACGACAAGCTGGTCTCGATCGAGATGATCGAGGCGATCGGCGCACGCCATCTCGGCACCTATTTCGCGACGCTGCAGCGCCTGCTGGTGCCCGGCGGCCGGGCGCTGCTGCAGGCGATCACGATCGAGGACCACCGCTACGAGCAGGCGCTGCGCAGCGTGGACTTCATCAAGCGCTTCGTCTTTCCGGGCAGCTTCATCCCGTCGATCAGCGCGATGCTGTCGGCCAAGACGCGCGCCAGCGATCTGCAGGTGCTCGCGCTGCAGGACTTCGGCCTGTCCTATGCGCGCACGCTGCGTGCCTGGCGCATGCGCTTCATGACGCGGCTGACCGAGGTGCGCGCGCTCGGCTACGACGAGCGCTTCATCCGGCTCTGGGAGTTCTACCTGGCCTATTGCGAAGGCGGCTTCCGCGAGCGCTCGATCGGCGTGGCGCATCTGCTGCTCGCGCGCCCCGGCCCCGACGATGCCGACATCGCGCAGGTGACCTCGTGAAGCCGCGGCTCTGGGCGACCGCGATCGGCTATCAGGCGGTGTGGCTGTGCGCGGTCGCCGGCGCCGGACGCGGCCTGAGCTGGCCCGGCATCGCGGCCGGCGTGCTGTTCGTCGCCGCGATGCTGGCCTCGACGACGCGCCCGGCACAGGCGGCGACGCTCGCGGCGGCCGCGATCGGTGCCGGCGCGCTGCTCGACGGTGCGCTGGCGACGAGCGGCTGGCTGCGCTATGCGGCCGCCTGGCCGGCAGCGGCGTTCGCGCCGGCCTGGATCCTCGCGCTGTGGGCGGCCTTCGCGACGACGCTGCCGGTACTGCTGCCGGCGTGGCTGCGCGCCCCGCTGCCGGCCGCGCTGCTCGGCGCGATCGGCGGGCCGCTGGCCTACCTCGGCGCGGCGCGCGGTTTCGGCGCGGTCGAGTTCGTCGCGGCTTCGCCCGCGCTGGCGACGCTGGCGCTCGGCTGGGCGGTCGCGCTCGCGCTGCTGGCGATGCTTGCGCGGTCGGCGCCGCACGCGGCCGTGGCGGAGACGATGCGATGAATCTCGCGATCACGCTGCTCGCGGTCTGGCTGCCGGCCGCCGTCGCGATGACGTTCGGCTGGCTCTGGCAGCGCCGCCGCGCCAACGCCGGCATCGTCGACGTGATCTGGGCCGGGGGCGTCGGCCTCGCCGCCGTCATCGCGGCCGCGCTCGGCGACGGCGCACCGGCCGCGCGCGTGCTGCTGGCCGCGATCGGCGGACTGTGGGGACTGCGCCTGGCGCTGCATCTGTGGCGGCGCGTGCGTCACGAGGCCGAGGACGGCCGCTATCGTCATCTGCGCGCGCACTGGAACGGCCATCAGGGCAAGTTCTTCGCGTTCTTCCAGGCCCAGGCGCTGCTGGTCGCGCTGTTCGCGTTGCCGTTCGCGGCCGCGGCGCGCAGTCCGCAGGCGTCGGCCTGGCCTTGGCTGGCCGCCGCGCTCGCGATCGCACTGATCGCGATCGCCGGCGAGACCGTCGCCGACCGCCAGCTCGCGCGCTGGCGCGCCGATCCGGCCCATCGCGGCCGCACCTGCCGCAGCGGTCTGTGGCGCTACTCGCGCCATCCGAACTACTTCTTCGAATGGCTGCACTGGTTCGCGTACGTCGCGCTCGCGGTCGGCTCGCCGCTGGCCTGGCTGGCCTGGGCCGGCCCGCTGCTGATGTACGGCTTCCTGCGCTATCTGAGCGGCATTCCGTACACCGAGCAGCAAGCGCTGCGCACGCGCGGCGAGGACTACCGCCGCTATCAGCGCACGACGCCGATGTTCTTCCCGTGGTTCCCCCATCCCGACGACGAGGACGTCCGCCGATGAATGCGATCGCCGAAAATCGCCCGCTCCCCGCGCAGGTCGAACCGGGCCTGATCGGCCTGGCCGAGCGCGGCCTGATTCCCGATGCCGTGCTGCGCCTGGGCATCCGCCGCCTCTGCGCGGCACGCCTGGCGACCGAGCGCGCCGGCGGGCCCGAAGCCGAGTCGGCGCGCACCGCGGCGCGCCTGGACGCGCTCGCGCACGGTCCGCTGGCCGTGCATACCGACGCGGCCAACCGCCAGCACTACGAGCTGCCGCCGGCGTTCTTCCAGCTGTGCCTGGGGCGCCGCCTCAAGTACAGCGCGTGCTACTACCCGGCCGGCGGCGAGACACTGGACCAGGCCGAGGAGGCGATGCTGGCGCTGACCGCCGAGCGCGCCCAGCTCGCCGACGGCCAGCGCATCCTCGAACTCGGCTGCGGCTGGGGCTCGCTGACGCTGTGGATGGCCGAGCGCTATCCGAACGCGCGGATCACCGCGGTGTCGAACTCGCACGCGCAGCGCCGCCACATCGAGGCGGTGTGCCGCGAGCGCGGCTTCGACCACGTGCGCGTGATCACCTGCGACGTCGACGCGCTGGAGCTGCCGCACGAGGCGTTCGATCGCTGCGTCTCGGTCGAGATGTTCGAGCACCTGCGCAACTACGACCGGCTGCTGCAGCGGATCGCGCACTGGCTGGTGCCCGACGGACGGCTGTTCGTGCACGTGTTCGTGCACCGCACCCTGCTCTATCCGTTCGAGACCGACGGCGAGGACGACTGGATGGGCCGCCACTTCTTCACCGGTGGCCTGATGCCGGCCGCCGACACGCTGGCCTGCTTCCAGCGCGACCTGACACTGGAGGCGCGCTGGCTCGTCGACGGCGACCACTACCGGCGCACCGCCGAGCACTGGCTCGCCAACCAGGACCGCCGCCGCGACGAGGTGCTCGCGGTGCTGACCGAAGCCTACGGCGCGGCCGCCGCGCCGCTGTGGCATCAGCGCTGGCGGATGTTCTGGATGGCCTGCGCGGAGCTGTTCGGCTACGCCGGCGGCCGCGAATGGATGGTCGCCCACTACCGCTTCACGCGCCCCGTGCGCTGACCTCGAGGAGACCTCCGATGCTTCTGCGCATTTCGCTGCTGGCCGGCCTGGTCGCCCTGGCGACCGGCTGCGCGCATCATCCGCCGCTGCCGGCGGTGTCCGCGGTCGACCTGCCGCGCTTCATGGGCGACTGGTACGTGATCGCGCACATTCCCTCGTATCCCGAGCGTGAGGCCCACGATGCGATCGAGTCCTATGCGCTCGCGCCCGACGGCCGCATCCGCACGACGTTCACGTATCGCAAGGGCAGCTTCGAGGCGCCGCTGAAGACGATGCATCCGGTCGGCACGGTGCGGCCCGACACCGGCAATGCGGTGTGGGGCATGCAGTTCGTGTGGCCGATCAAGGCCGAGTACGTGATCGCCTATCTCGATCCGGACTACCGCCAGACGATCGTCGGGCGCAGCAAGCGCGACTACGTCTGGCTGATGGCGCGCACGCCGTCGATCTCCGAGACCGACTACGCCGAGCAGGTCGCACGGATCGCCGCGCTCGGCTACGACACCACGCAGCTGCGTCGCGTACCGCAGTCGCAGCGCTCGCGCTAGACCTCGCCGCGGTGGCGGGCCGGCCGGCGCCGCCTCAGCCGAGCGGCAGCCGGACCGTCGCGCGCAGGCCGCCGAGCGTGGGCGAGTCGTCGAGCGTGATGCGACCGCCGTGCAGCGCAAGCGCCTGCGCGACGATCGCCAGACCGAGCCCGCTGCCTTCGACGCCGCTGCCGAGCTCACGGTGGAAGCGCTCGAACACGCGCCGGCGCGCCGCCTCGGGAATGCCGGGTCCGGCATCTTCGACGACCAGCCGCGCTTCGCCGTCGGCCGCATCGAGCGAGACCGCGACCGCGCCGCCGGCCGGCGCGTAGCGCAGCGCGTTGTCGATCAGGTTGCCGACCAGTGCATCGAGACTGCGCTCGTCGCCGGACGCCACGACCGGCCCGCGTACGCCGAACGCGATGCGCAGCTCGCGCGCGCCGCCGAGCGCGATCGCGTCGGCGCGATGACGCTCGACCAGCGCCGCCAGATCGACCGCGACGCGCGCCGGCGCGGCGCCGCTCTCGAGCCGCGACAGCGCCAGCAGCTGCGCGACCATCCGCTCCATGCGCCGGATGCTCGCGTCCAGATGCGCCTGGGCCTCCTCGCGCTCGGCCGCGGCCGGCGTCTGGCGCAGGTTGTAGGCGTGCACCTTGAGCGCCGCCAGCGGCGTGCGCAGCTCGTGCGCGGCATCGGCGGTGAAGCGCCGCTCGCGCGCCAGCGCGGCCTCGAGCCGCGCCAGCAGACCGTTGACCGCGCGCACGATGCCTTCGATCTCGCGCGGCACGCGCTCGAGCCGGATCGGTGCCAGATGCTCGGGCGCGCGCTCGGCGACCGCGGCCGAGACGCGTTCCAGACTGCGTCCGGCCCAGCCGACCGCCAGCCACACCGTCAGCGCCAGCAAGGGCAGCGCGATCAGCAGCGGCAGCAGCGTGCCGAACGCGACGTCCTCGGCCAGCTCGGCGCGGATGCCGGCCTGCTCGCCGGCCTGATACCAGCGCCCGGCCGGCGTGTGCAGCGTGAACACGCGCCAGCGCTCGCCGCCGAGATCGACGTCGGCATAGCCGGGCGTCAGCGGGCCGAGCGGATCGACCGGGCCGCTGTCCGAACGCAGCAGCAGACGCCCGGCGCCGTCGCGGACCTGGAATGCGAGCTTGGTCTCGTAGGCGTGTCCGGTCGGGAACGCCAGCGCCGTGCCGACGCCGTGCGCCTCGCCATGCCAGACGTCGATGACCAGCGGCGCACCCGGGTGCTCGGCCAGGTCGGCCAGCGGCTCGTCGACGAGGCTCGCCAGCACGCGCGCCGAATGCGCGAGCTTGGCATCGAACATCTCGCCGGCCTCCTGCAGGCCGGCGCGGTAGCTGAAAGCGGCGGCGACCAGCATCACCAGCGTCGTCACGCCGATCAGCGCGACCAGCAGCACGCGCCGGATCGACCTCATGCCCGTACCTGCGTGTCGCCGCGCGCGACCGGCTCGTCGAGTGCGTAGCCGACGCCGCGCAGGGTGCGGATCAGGGCCGGGTCGAGCTTCTTGCGCAGCGCGTGCACGTGCACGTCGACCGCGTTGCTGGCGACGTCCTCGTCCCAGCCGTACAGGCGCTGCTGCAGCGATTCGCGGCCGATCGGCCGGCCGCGCTGCTCGAGCAGGACGCGCAGCAGCGCGAACTCGCGCCGCGACAGGTCGACCGGGCGGCCGCGCCAGCGCACCTCGAACGTGGCCGGATCGAGCTCGAGCGCGCCGAGCGCGAGCAGCGGCGCCGCGCGTCCGCCGGCGCGGCGCAGCAGCGCGCGGATCCGCGCGAGCAACTCGTGCGTGTCGAACGGCTTGCCGAGGTAGTCGTCGGCGCCGGCGTCGAGACCGAGCGTGCGCTCGCTCGGCCGCTCGCGCGCGCTCAGCACCAGGATCGGCACGCTCGCGCCGGCACGCCGGGCCTGGCGGATCACCTCCACGCCGTCGAGCCGCGGCAGGCCCAGATCGAGCACGACCAGATCGACGTCGCCGGCGGCGATGGCCGCCAGCGCGGACGCGCCGTCGCGCAGCCAGTCGACCGAATAGGCCGCACGCCGCAGCGCGGTACGGATGCCCTCGCCCAGCGATTCGTCGTCCTCGACGAGCAGGATGCGCATGCGCGCAGTGTCGGCGGCCGCTCAGCGGCTGGCAAGATGCGCGCGCACCTCGGCCAGCGCCGCGGTCGCCTGCTCGCGGCGGCCGCGATCGGCCAGCTCGCGGCCCGGACGCGGCGGCGCGGCCAATGCCTTCTCGAGTGCCGCCGCGGCACCGGCGTAGTCGTGCTGATCGCGCAGGAAATCGCCGTAGAAGTAGTTCGAATCGATGCCGTCCGGATTGACCGCCAACCCCTGGTTCAGCAGCTTGCGCGCGGTCTCGTCGTTGCCGAAGCCGATCGGCCAGCCCGGCACCTGGTAGTACAGCGCGCCGAGACTCGTGTAGGCCGCGCCGTTCAACGCGTCCGGCTGCGCGGCCAGCGCCTCCTCGAAATCCTTGCGCGCCTGCTTGACCAGGCCGAGCGCGCCGATGCCGCCGCGCTCGCCGGCATAGCTCGACAGCACGATGCCCTCCCAGATCAGCGCCGGCACGTCGCCCGGATGCGCCTCGCGCGCGGCGCCGGCCTGCTTGGCCAGTGCCTCGTAGGCGGCCTGGCGGTCGGCCTTGGGCACCTCGTAGGCGACCTCGGCCCAGCGGTCGCGCACGGCCGACACGTCCGGTGCCAGTGCGGGGTCGGCTGCCGCGCAGAATCCGGCGCCCAGCAGCGGCGCCAAGTACAACGAGGCGAGCAGGCGGCGGGCGATAGGCGAACGACGAACGATGGTCGGCATGGCGAGCTCCTCGGAAAATCGTCAGGAACGCGCGTGCTGCCGCACCAGCGGCAGACGCGATTTGAGATTGCGGTCGATCAGGGCGGGCCAGGCGCCGTTGAGCCACGCGAACAGCTTCTCGGGCCAGCCCAGCTGCAGACGCGAGCGGCCGCTGCGGATCGCCTCGACGATCTGCGCGGCGACCGCGGCCGGCTCGTCCTCGGCGACCTTGAGTGCGCGGTTGAGCGCCTCGACCGCCGGCGGATTGAACGCGGTGTGCGTCGCGCGCGGCGACAGGTACTGGAAGCGCAGAGCGGCGTCGGCATGCTCGCGCGCGAGCCCCTCGATCAGGCCGCGCAGGCCGAACTTGCTGGCGCTGTACGCCGCGAATCCCGGATAGGCCAGGCTGCCGAACGTCGAGCCGATCGCGACGACCGCCGCCTGCGGCTGCGCGCGCAGCTGCGGCAGCAGCGCATGGACCAGGAGCGCCGAGGCGACCAGATTGGTCTCCAGCAAGGCGCGCACGCGCTCGGCAGGCTGCTCCTCGAACAGTCCGAACGCGCCCTGCGCATGCGCCAGCACGAGCACCGAAGGACGCAGGCGCCCGGCCGCCTCGACGACGCGCGCGCGGCCGCTTTCGTCGGACAGGTCGGCGGCGATCGGCACCACCGCCGCGCCGTGCCGCGCGACCAGCACGCCGAGCCGCGTCGCGTCGCGGCCGACCGCATGGACGCGCGCGCCGGCCGCGACCAGCGCGTCGGTCAGCGCCTGGCCGATGCCGCCGGTCGCACCGGTCAGCAGGACGCCGCTGCCGTCGAGGTTCATGCCGCCTCCGCCCATTCGGGCGCGTCGCGCAGCGTGCGGAAGATCTCGCCGTACAGGTGATAGAAGCGCCGCGCCGCATGCACGACCGCGGCGCGATCGGACGGATCCTCGAGGCGGTTCACCAGGCCTTCGAAGAAGCCGGTGTGCTCGACGTCCAGATCGCCGTGCGAGAGCAGATAGCTGAAGGCGTGGCGCGGCAGCTGCAGCGCCTGCTCGATCGACTGCGCCGCGCGCGTCGCCAGCGCGACGCTGGTGCCTTCGAGCACCAGCACCATGCCGAAGAAGCCGACCGGATTGCCGCGCGCGATCGTGTCGTAGGCATAGGCGACCATCAGCTCGGTCGCCGCCGACGGCGTCGAACGGGCCGCGAGATCGCGATCGCCGCCGGCCGCGGCGAGGTCGTCGAGCACCCATTCCTGATGGCCGGTCTCCTCCTGGATGTAATGGCCGATCGCCTCGCGCAGCCATTCCAGGCGCGCCGGCAGCCGTGCGCCGCAAGCCATCAGCAGCGGCACCGTATGGCGCACGTGGTGGTAGGCCTGGGTCAGGAACGCGAGGTAGTCGGACCGCTCGATCCGGCCCGCCAGCGCGGCCTGGATCAGCGGCGTGGCGATCAGCGCCGCGCGTTCGCGCGCGGTCGCGGCCAGCAGATCGTCGTGAAAGCTCATTCGTGGACTCCTTCGTGAGACTCGGGGGCGTTCGCGTAGCAGGCGGCGATCGCCTCTGCATAGCGCGCGGCGATCGCGGCGCGGCGCGGCCGACCGTTGGCGGTCAGGAGGCCGTCGGCGAGACCGAACGGTCGCTCGGCGCGCACCAGTGCGCCGATCCGCGCGTAATCGGGCAGGCCGCGATTGACCGCGACGCGGGCGCGCTCGAGCGCGGCGGCGTCGGCCGGCGAGACCACCACCGCGACGTTGAACGGCCGCGCTTCGCCGAACACCGCTGCCTGCACGAACGACGGATGCGCGAGCAGTTCGCTCTCTACCCATTCGGGCGACACGTTGCGGCCGAACGCGGTGATGAACACCTGCGAGCGGCGGCCGGTCACGAACACGTAGCCGTCGGCATCGACGTGACCGAGGTCGCCGGTCGCGATCGGGCCGGGCGGCGGCCCGTCGGCACCGAGATAGGCCAGGCAACGCACGCCTTCGACGATCAGTTCGCCGTCGAGGACCTCGACGCGTGCATGCGGCAGCGGCCGGCCGACGCTGCCCGGCCGGATCGCGCCGGGGCGATTCAGACAGACCACCGAGCCGCACTCGCTGAGGCCGTAGCCCTCGTAGACCGGCAGGCCGAGCGCCGCCGCGCGCGCCAGCAGCGCCGGCGCGATGCGTGCGCCACCGACCGCGAGGAAGCGCAGCGATTCGGGCCGAGGCGCGCCGCGTTCGATCGCGCCGACCAGCGCCGCGAGCAGCTGCGGCAGCACGATCGCGCTGTGCGGTCGGTAGCGCAGCAGGCAGGACAGCAGCCTGGACACGTCCAGTCCGGCCGCGCCGGAGTAGCCGATCTCGGCCAGCGACGGCACCGCGATCTCGGCGCCGGCGATCAGCGCGGCGTAGAGACCGGCGACGTTCTCGAGCAGGGTCGCCAGCGGCAGCAGACACAGATGGCGCCGCGGCGCCACCGGCCGCGCCGCTTCGGCCAGCGAGGCGGCCACGGTCAGCAAGGCACTCGCGTCCAGGCACACGCCCTTCGGCGTGCCGGTCGTGCCGGAGGTGTAGGTGATGCAGGCAGTGCCGGCCGGCAGCGCGACCGGCTGCGGCGACGGCAGCGCGATGCAGGCCAGACCCGCATCGAGCGCGATCGCGGCCTGCGGCGCAGCCGCGGCCGACAGCACCAGCGCGTCGGCACCGCTGCCGGCCAGTGCGTGCGCGATCTGACCGTCGCTGAAGAACGTCGGCAGCGGCACGTGCACCACGCCGAGCCGGCGGATCGCCAGGTCGAGCGCGAGCCAGTCCGGTCCGTTGTCGAGGCGGCTGGCGATGCGCATGACGCCGGCCGCCGCGAGCGTGTCGGCCAGCTTCGCGACGCGCGCGGCGAACACGTCGCCGCGGTGCACCGCCTCGCTCGCGAACACGCGCGGACGCGGCTCGTCGAGGCCGCCGATCAGATCGGCGAAGTCGGGCAGCCGCAGGCTCATGGCGAACCCGCCCAGGCGGCCGGCGCGGCGCAGCGCGCCGGCGTCGCATGCCTGCGCATGGTCAGGAACGCGTGTCCGGCGGCGATGTCGCCGAACATCAGCTGCGGCTGGGTCTGGTAGTAGCTGCCCCAGTGCGCGCCACCGTCGGGCAGCCGGTCGGGCCGCGCCGGCGCCAGCGGCGTCGGCACCAGGCCGAGCCGCTCGAATGCGTTGCGCAACTGGCGCGTCGCCGTGAACAGCACCCAGCGCAGCCCGGCCGCGTGCAGTAGCCGCGTGACGTCGACGATCACGGTGCGTGCGTCGCCGGCGCTGACGGCCGCGAAGTTGCCGACCTCGACCAGGCTGCCGCGCGCGACCGGCACGGCGAGCGCAGCGCTCAGTGCGTCCTCGGCATGGCCGTCCAGATAGGTCTCGACGAACAGACGTCCGTGCGTGGCGCCGCGCCAGCCGACCGCCGCGGTCAGGCGGCCGGCCGCATCGCGGTAGGCCAGAAGCTGCGGCAGGAAATGCGCCAGCTCGGCGCCGTAGCGCGCGCGGTACACCGCGGCGATGAAGGCTTCGGTCTCGGCGCGTTCGGGCGAGTCGGGGCCGACCAGGCGGGCGGCGCCGGAGGTCAGGCAGGTCGTCGATGTCGTCATGGCCGCGCATGCTCGGCGCGGCCGATTAAGAGACGATGAGACGCTCGTTAGTCGAACGTGAGCAGCCGGTTAGCGTGGTGTTGCGATGCAGCGGCGCACCCGCGAACGGATGCGCCGCCTGCGACTCAAGGTGCCGGGCAGGCCTGCACGGTCACATCGTCGATCGCCCAGTTGACGCCGGCGCGGTGCTCGAAGCGATCGTGGGCCAGTCGGAAGCGCAGCCGCACGGTACGGCCGGCATAGGCGTCGAGCCCAGCCGCCGTGTACGCGTAGCCGCGCGGGTCGCCGCACCAGGCCTGGCGTCCGGCCAGCGGATTCTGGAACGCGCCGGACACGGCACCGTCATACGGCGTGGTCTCAAGCGCCGTGGTCAGCTGCGTCCAGGTCTGGCCGGCGTCGTCGGACACCTCGACGACGGCAGCGTCCTGGCAGACCGTGCCGGTGGCCGAAGCCTTGAGCGACTGCTGCTGCCAGAAACGCACGCTCGGCCGGGTCAGATCGGACGGCAGTGCAACCGGCACGCTGACCAGCCACTGGTCGTTGGCGGCGCCGGCGGCCGGTGCCGTGGCCTGCCAGGCGAACTCGCCGCGGCGCGCGGCCGAGCCGAGCGTCCAGCCGTCAGTGCCGGCGCTCGCGCCGTGCGTCCAGCCGCTCGCGCCGGTTTCCATGTCCTCGGCGAGCAGGGCGACGGGCACGACGTCGAGCGGACAATCGGAGGCCAGCGTCAGCGTGACGAAGCTCTGCGCGTCGGCCGGCGCGACCGCGGCCTCGAAGCCGTCACCGAACAACCGGTCGGCCGGCGTCAGCGGCGCGCTCGATCCGCAGGCGTTGAGCGGCACCACACGCCACCAGTAGCGGCGATTGGAATCGAGCGCCTCGGCGGCGCGGAGCGTCCACTCGGTCGCGATGGTCTGCGTCTGCGCGACGACGTGCGTGAAGGCGGCGTCGCTGGCCACCTGCACCACGTAGCCGTAGGCATCGGCCGACGCGGCCCAGCTGAACGTCGGGCGTGTGTCGACGCCGACGGCGCCGGTCTGCGGCAGCGGCGCTGCCGCGGCGGCCGGAATGCCGGCGAACACCTGCAGATCGAGATCGAGCGTCTTGAGCATGGCGCCGGCCTGACCGGTGATCGCCAGCGACTGCAGCCCGGCCACCGCGCCGGCCGGGGCGAGGATCTGCAGGCGCGCGTCGCTGCCGGGCAGCGCGGGATTCGGATCGAAGGTGAAAGTCGCACCGGACAGCGAACTGCTCGCCGCCAGCGTCACCGGCGCGGTATAGCCGGCGATCTGTCCGATGTGCAGCGGCGTGTCGACGTTCTGACCGGAGCAGGCGTAGGCGGTCGGCGCTTCGGCCTCGAGCGTGAAGCCCGGTGCGCGCTCGCAGTTGTAGCAGACCAGGCCGAAGTCCTGACCGAGCTGACCGCTGTTCAGCGCATCGCCACCGATGTTGCGCGCGGTGACGGTGATCTGCACGTCTTCGGCGCTGCCGGGTGGCAGGAATACCGCCTCGTAGTTGTTGAGCGAATCGGCCGCTCCGCCTTCGCGGCTCCACGCGCCGTCGAACTGGTTGCCACGCCAGATGCGCGTGCCGGCAGCGACGGTGAGGTCCAGATCGTTGACCTGCGGACTGGTACCGAGCAGGCCGGGTGCGTCGGTATAGGCCAATGCGATACGCACCGGCCGGGTCGGATCCTGCACCGCCCAGCGATAGGTGATCGCTTCGCCCGACGCATTGAGCACGGCGGTCTGATCGACCACGACCTTGGCCACCGCGTCGAACATCTGCCCCATGTCCGGCATGCCGTAGCCCTGATTCGCACTGGGCAGCGTGTCGTTGGCCGCCGAACCGGTCAGGTACAGCGGATGCGCCATCAGCCAGGCCTTCATCGCGGCGGCGCTCGGTGCGTGATCCGGATCGTCGACGCGATCGACGCTGCCGGCCGCGCTGCCGGCACCGCCGTGCTGCATCCACCAGTAGGCCAGTGAAGCGATGCCGGCCACCGCAGGCGCCGAGTGACTGGTGCCGGAGGACGCCGCGAACTCGGTCTGGCCGCTCGGGTAGTAGGTATCGCAGACGCTGCGGCCGTCGTAGCCGGAGAACAGCGAGGCGCCGGCCTGGATGTGCGTGCCCGGCGCGATCGCCTCGGGTTTGGCGCGGCCGTCGCGGGTCGGACCGCGGCTCGAGAACGCGGCGACGTCGTGCGGATTGTCGGCACTGGTCGGCCCGTTGCCGCAACCGTCGGTCCATTGCGGCCGCACGCTCTCGGACGCGCCGACCGCGATGACGTTCTTGGCCGCGGCCGGCGAGCTGACCGTATTGGCGCCGCCGGCGCCGAGGTTGCCGGCGGCCATCACGTAGATCATTTCCTGGTTGCCGGCCACGCCGTTGTCGGCATCGCGCACGCCGGCATCGTAGATCTGCTGCACGGCCTCGTAGGTGGCCGGCGGCGGATTGCTGCCCCAGGAGTTGTTGCTGATGCGGGCACCGGCGCGGCCGTTGGCCTGGACCAGACCGGCCGGCCCGCCGCCGCAGGCGCTGGTATCGAAGCCCGGCACGAAGATCGCCGTGGAGCCGACGCGGACGAACGGGTTGATGCCCTGTCCACGTTGCCAGCCGTCAGCGTCCTGGAACGGTGCGCCGGCGCGCGTGTCGTAACCGGCGACGATGCCGACGTTGAGCGAGCCGTGACCGGTGATGTCGCCGGCCGCGGCGACCGACGAGCAGTTGGTGAAATAGGCCACGCGCGAGGCGTTGGCGGTGTCGCCCCCGACGTAGAGCTTGCGATCGGCGGTGGCGACCGCAGTCGGGCCGCTGCCGCCTTCGTGCAGCGGGCTGTCGGTGACGTCGACCACCGGATAGTCCAGCGGGTTCTCGCTGAAGCCCCAGGCGCGCAGGCGGTCCAGGTAATGCGTCGAGGCCGGACCGGGAAACAGGTCGCCGGTCAGGATCAGGTTCTGCTTCTCGTCCATCGGCTGCATCGTCAGCTGCTCGCCGACGAAGACCACGTCGGGGCGCCCGGCGATCACCGGCAGGTCGGCCACGCGAACGCGCAGCGCGAGGTTGTCGAACGCCAGTACCGATTCCCAGACCGGCGAGGCGATGCCTGGGCCGAGCGGTCCCTGCTGCGCCGGTGCGAGACGGCCCAGGCCTTCGACGACGGCACGGGTGGCGGCGTCGCCGCCGTGACGGTAGATCTGCACGATCACCTCGACCTCGCCGTCGGTCGCGGCCTCACCGCGATCGATGCGCCGCTGCAACAGGGGATCGACCTTGAGAAAGGCCTCGAACGGCGCGGCGTATTGCAGCCACGACTGCGAGGCGCGCAGTGCGCCCAGTCGCGCCCGCGCGGCGCCGTCGGCCCAGACCAGATAGCCGTGGCTGGCGACGTAATGCACCGGCACCACGCCCTGGGCGGCCAGTGCGGCGAGCCATTCGGCCTGTACCGGCCCGACGAACTGCACCACCTGCAGACCCGACTGATCCGGATCGCCGAGCGCGAACGGTGCCGGCGGCTGCAGGATCTCGCGCTGGGTGTCGAACGGCTGCGCGCTGAATTGCAGTCGATCGAAGTCCGGATCGGCCGACCAGACCTGGCCGGCCGCGACGACGCTGGGCTGGCTGCCGGCATAGAGCACGAAACGGCCGTAGTCCTGCAGCACGACCAGCGAGCGATCCACAGCGGCCTCTCGCGGCAGCAGGAACTTGTACGGAGCCGCAGCAGCGGCCGGACTCGGGGCGACCGGCGCCAGCAGCGCCAGGGCGATGGCCCAACCGAGGGGCTTGAGCATGACGTTCAACCTCGCTGAGGCGATGCGCCGCGCCGGGCGGCGGCATCGGGTGTGAAGCGCCGACGGCCGGTGCGGCCGTCGGCGGACGATCAGGCAATGCCGTGTCCGGTCAGGTGCCGTCGAAGCCGTCGCGGAACAGCACGTCGCCGCTGTCGACGGTCAGGTTGACCGGCAGCACCAGGCGCACCTGGTCGGGATCGTTGCTGTAGAAGCACAGATTCGCCTGGTAGCTGCCGGGCGCGAGCGTGGCGGCGTCGAAGTCGACGCTGGTCGTGCCGTTCGCGGACGGCGCAACCGTGCCGCCGTCGTCGGCGAAGCGGATCCACGGCGTCTCGGCCTCGCTCGCGCAGACCGTGCCGGAGGTGGCGATCGAGAAGCCGCCGACCTCGCCGAGACTCGGGCCGACCAGGGTGGCCTGACCGGTCATCGTATCGATCGTGTAGACGTTGCCGACGGTCTGGTCGTAGGCGGCCAGGTACAACGTGCCGGTACGGTCGTCGAAGTCCAGTCCCTGCGAGAACCACAGCGAGAGGCCGGTCGGGCCGATCGTCTGCGCCTCGGCGGTGGTCTTGTCGATCGCGACCAGCACGTCGTTCTGCACGTCGATGCCGTACATCAGGCCGCTGGCGTCGATCGCGATCTCGTTGATCAAGCGCTGCTGGATCGTGCCGATCAGGTCGGCGGAGCCGTTGTCGAGGTTCACGGTGTAGATGTTGGTCGACAGCGTGCCGAACGTCGGCGCAGTCACGTACATCGTGCCGGTCATCGCATCCCAGGCGGCGCCGTAGGGATTGTGTGCGACACCGGTCGCCGGGATCGACACCGGCGCGATCAGCTCGGCCTCGCCGGTCTGCGTGTCGGTCGTGTAGAGATTGGGCGTACCCGCGAACGCCGTGATGCCGTACTGCTTGCTGAAATCATCGTTGATGAAGTCGGCGGCGAACGTGGTCGGATGCCCGACGTGGAGCACGCTGTAATCGGTCGCGTTCAGCACGTCGAAACTGACGAAGGCGATGTTGGCGGCGGTACCGTTGCGCAGCGCGTAGGCCGGCACCGAATCGACGCCGCGCGGCGCGGCGGCGCGACGGCCGGCATGCTCGGGCGCGACCAGGGCCTGGCCGGCCGGCGAGCGCATGAAGTCCTCGATCGCGGTGCGTGGTGTCGTCGGAAAATGCGCGCGAGCCGAGGGCGCCTGCCAGCTCCAGTGCAGATCGCGATTGCCGAGGTTGGCGATCGTCAGCGGTGCGCTGAGGCTGGCGCCGGCCGCGACCACCGGCGAGAAGCCGGTCGCGGGCGACGGCGACAGGCTGACCAGCGGCGCGCCGACGGCGACCGTCGCATCGGCCGTGGCCGTCGCGCTCACCGGCAGTACCGGCGTCCAGGTGATCGCCAGGCCGTCGGAGAGGCTCGCGGTGTTGTACGAGAACTGGGTCGCCACGGTGGTGTTCTGCTGCACGCCGACGGTCGCCGACGCGCCGTTGTCGTAGCTGGCGGCCGGACCGCCGAAGCTCGCCGTGCGGTAGGCAAACAGCACCGTATCGCTGGACTCGTTGAACACCACCTCGAACGTCGCGCCGTGCTGACCGGCACTGGCACCGCTATCTCCATAGTTGGCCTTGTCGTGCCAGGCGACCACGAACTGCCGGTTCGGCGCGCTGCCGACCGCGCCGTGGTAGACCGTGCCGGTCGCCATCAGATCGTCCCAGTACGGCAGCAGTACGGCGCCGGTCAGATTGGTCGCCGGCAGTTCGCGGTTGCCGTACGGGAAGGTCGAGCAGGCGCCGCCACCGAACACCAGGCCGCCATTGTTGCCGATGCACAGGCTGGTCGACTCGGCGCCGTAGAAGCGCAGCGGAAACGGTGCGGTGATCGGCGTCGCGTTGTCGTCGCCGATGTTGAGCGCGGTGCCGCTGGCACTGATGTCGACGAACGGCACCGGGTTGGCGGTACTGGCCGCGTAGCCGGGCAGCACGTCGGTGGCGGTCCAGGTCGAGGTGAAGTCGCCGCTGGTCGCATTCTGGCTGGTGCTGGCGATGATCACGCGGTTGTACTGGAAGCTGGCGTGCGGCGCGACCGCCTGCGGGTGGTTGGTCAGCAGCGTGCCGACGTCGCCGTCGACCAGGGTGTGGTAGTTGAGCGTGGTCGCCGAGTGATTGGTCAGCGTGTAGCAGATGTTGACCTGATCGCCGACGGTGACGTCGAGGCTGGTGGCGGTGCCGCAGGCGGCCGGATTGCCGGCATCGGCCAACGCCAGCGTCACGGTCAGGCACAGATCGGCGGTGCAGCTGCCGCGGTCGTCGGTCTGGGCGGTCTGCGCGGCCTTGCCCGCTTCGCCAAAATCGAGGACCCGGCCGGCCGGGTTGTAGCTGCCGTAGGGAAGCGGCTGGGCCGACAGGGCGCCGGCCAGGGCCAGCGCCAGCGTCGAGGCCGCCGGCAAGAGGGTGGATCGGTTCATTGCGTCTCCGGAAGACAACACGGCGGCCGGATCTCGGTACGGCCCACCGCTGGGATCGAGTCGATCCGGCGCAGTCCGGCGCCGGCCCCGGGCAACGTCGACGTCGCCGCAGCCCGACGATCGCCAAACCGTTCCGGCGATGTCTGTGTCAATCCTGTGTCAGATGTGAATCCTTGATGTGCCGCCTTAATAATCAATTCGTTACATCTTTCGCCACAACCAGCTCGGGCGGCAGCAGGCGTTCGCCGACGAGCGACCGGGCCTGCCGCGCCGCGCGATCGGCAGCGACGTCATCACCGAGGGCACGGTGCACGGCGACCTGGATCAGCGCCGCTCGCAGGTCCTGCGCAGCCCAGGGGGCGAGGCGGCCGGCGATCGCACCGGCCTTGTCGCGCTCGCCGGCGGCGAGCAGGGCCGGCACGTAGGACTCGCCGACCACGACCAGATTCTCCGGCACGCCGGTGGCCTCGGCCAGCGACATCGCGGTGGCATAGGCGGCCAGCGCCTGGTCGCGGCGGCCTTCGGCGCCGGCCTGCTCGGCCTCGGCCAGACGGATGAACAGCACGCGCCAGTCGTCCGGCGCCTCCTCTGCCTGGGCCTGGAGGTGGCGCACGTCTTCGGCGGCCCGGGCGACCTGGCCGAGCCGGTGCAGCGCGCGGATGCGGGTCAGGCGGGTGGTCACCATCGTCAGCCGGTTGCCGGCCGCCAGTTCGGTCGCCAGCGCCTCCTGCGCCTGCTGGACGGCCGCCTCGGGGTTGCCACGCAACAGGGCGATCGAGGCCAGCAGCGAGTCCGCCTCGATCCGCACCATCAGGTCGTCCTGCGGGTTGCTGAGATCGCGGATCTGCGCCGCCAGTGCCTCGGCATCGGTCAGGCGGCCATTGGCGGCCAGGGCCACGGCGCGCGACAGGGTCAGCCACCAGCGCTCGCGCGTATTGCGCGCATGCGACTCAGGCGGCCAGAACCGCTCCGAGGTGACCAGCGACTCCGGATGCTGCAGCAGCATCAGCTGGGCGTCGACGATCGAGCGCAGCGCGAACGTCCACGCCTCCGGCACTGCCAGGGTCTCCAGCTGGGCCGCGGAAGCCTCGAAGATCGGCAGCGCGATCGCCGGCTGGGCACGGTCCATCGCGACCACGCCGAGGTTGAGATCCACCCGTGCCACGCCGAATGCGTCGTTGCTCTGTTCGTGCAGGGTCCGCGCGATGCCGAACAGCCGTACCGCGTCCTCGAGCCGGCGGCTGCGACCGGCCACCGCACCGCGGCCGGTGTAGGCGCCGGCCAGGATGCTGCGCTCGTCCAGCGGCTCGGCCAGGCGGATGCCCTCGACGAAGGCCGCGTCGGCCTCGTCGAGCCGGTCCTGGCGATAGTAGGTGGATCCCAGCGTGTGCAGCGCGCGAGCGCGCAGCAGCGGGGCTTGGTCCGGCGCCAGCCGCCCGAGCAGGTCCTCGGCGCCGCGCGCGCTGGCCTCGTAGTTGCCGGAGAAGAAATCGATGTTGGCCTGCGCGAGCGCGATCTGCGGCGTCTCGCGAATCGGTGGGGGCGCGGCATCGATCAGCGCACGCGCGACGTCGAGCTGGCCGGCCAGCACCGCCGCGCCGACCCGCTGCACCAGTTCGTCGGCGACCTTGGGCAGGCTGGTCTCGGTCGTCGACGGCGGCACCTGCCCCAGCTTGACCAGCAGACGATCGGCGGCGCTGCGCGCGGCGTGCAGCGGATCCTCGCCGACCGCGTCGGCGTACAGCGCGCGCCGGCCGTCGCTGGCCTGCAGCCCCATGTGCCAGCGGGTGCCGGCCAGTGCGATGCGTGGCCGCACCACCCAGGCCTGCGGTGCGGCCATGCGATCGCGCACCCAGCCGTCCTCGGCCGGTACGTCCTGCTGGGCGTTGAGCAGGCCGACCACGCTTTCGCTCGGCGTCACCGCCAGGCCGCCGCGGCGCAGCTGCGTCGCGATCAGATCCATGCCGCCCAGCCGCAGCCAGCTCCAGCCATCCGGCGCGTCCACCTGCACCGGCAGCACCAGCGCCGCGGCGGGCGCCGTTCCGGGTGCGCTCGGCACCTCGGCCGTCGCCTGCGCATGGCCGGGCGCCGGCGATGCGCCGCGGTACAGGCTCAGACCCCAGCCGGCCAGCAGCAGCGCGACCAGGCCCGCCGATGCCCAGGCTGCGGCGCGGCGCGGCGTAGGACGCGCGGCTCCGACGACCTCGGTCGGCGCGACCGCAGGCTCGACGGCGGCCTTGTCCGGCGCCTCGTTCGCGGCAGCGGAGAACTCGACCGCGCCAACGGCCTCGTCGCGCGCGACGGGCACCGGTATCGGCACCGGTGCAGCCTTGACCGATGCCGGCTCCTCGGCCTCGACGACGGTGTCCATGACCCAGCGATAGCCGACGCCCCAGACCGTGCGGATGCCCTCCTCGCTGCCGGACAGGCCGAGCTGGCGGCGCAGACGCATGATCGCGTGATTCAGCGAGACGTCGCTGACGTCGACGCGGCCCCAGACCGCCGCGGTCAGTTCGTCCCGGCCGACCGGCCGGTCGCGATGCTGGATCAGATAGCTCAGGCAGTCGATGTGGCTGGTCGGCAGCGCGACGCGTTCGCCGGATCGCAACAGTTCGCGCGCGTGCGAATTCAGATGGAACGCGCCGAAGCGATAGCAGACTCGACTCATGACGACAGAGTAGCAAGCCGGCTGCCGGCGCGGCGCGTCGTCACAGTGGTGTACCGGTTGCCGGCGAGGCGTGCCCGTCGGCGCTCGCCGATGCCGCGTCCGGAAGTCTCAGATGCGCGGGCGCGGCTTGAGCTCGGGCGGCGGCCGCGGCGCGCGCGTCTGCGGATCGACCGGCGACTCGGCACCGGCACGCGCGGCCGGTCTTGCCGCGATCGTCGCGGCGATGCGCCGAGCGATCGCGCGCAGTTGGCCGAGCATCCAGTGCGCGAGTCCGGCCTGGGTCGCCGGCAGCCCGTCGAGCGGATCGTCGTCGAGCCGCCCGAGTCCGCGCAGCCGGTAGCTGCCCGGTCCGACCGGATCGGTGAAGAATCGCGCATAGTCCGAGGCCGTGCCGTCGAGCGTGCCGGCCGAGGTCTCAAGCCGGTCGAGCATCTCGGACATCGAGGCCAGCAGCAGGCGCAGGCGGATCAGCTGATGGTTCTCCCAGTTCATCGGCGAGGCGAGCGCATCGGCAGGCCAGCAGGCCGGATCGCCGAAACGCACGACGAACTGCCGGCCGGCGTAGCGGCCGTAGGCGGTCAGCGCGTCGATCACCGCGGCCTCCATCGTCAGATTGAGTCCGCCTTCACGCTCGGACAAACGGATCAGGCCGATGCGGTCGCGAAAGCCCGGCAGGTTCGACAGCGTCTCGTGGTTCCAGTCCTTGGCGACGCCGAACAGCGTGCCGAGAAAGCCGAGCACCGAGCCGACGCCGCGCGACTCGTCCCAGCGCCGCCACGGCGAGATCAGCGCGTCGGCATTGTCGGACGGAAAGCGCACGCGTTGTTCGGGGTCATCGCCGCTGCCCGGCTCGGCCTGGCCGAGGTCCAGACCGAATGTCGGCCGCGTCGACAGCGGCGCGTCGAAGAAATGGATCGGGAAGTTCGAGCCGACGCCGCCGTCGGTGAACCAGCAGCGCTCGGGCCGGCGCAGCACGCCGGCCGCGGCGCCGGGCCGCGAGAAGTCGACCGAGTACAGCGGTACCGCCGAGAGCAGCAGCGGAAAGCTCAGGCTCATGCGCACCGCGACGACCACCGGCAGATCGTCCGGCGCCGGCAGACCGAGATGGCCCTCGAGCGCCGCCTCGCGAAACACGCCGCCGACATGCGCAGGCGCGTGCGCGACCATCCAGTCGACGATGCGCGGCGGAAACAGCTGCGCGAAATCCTCGCGCCGGAACAGGAAGCGGCCGTTCTCGCGCACGTGGACGTCGTCGCCGAACGGCAGCTGGAACGGCCGGCCGAGCGTCAGGCAGGTCGTCATCACGCGCAGCTCGATGCCGTGCGCGCGCAGATCGCCGAACGTCAGCGGCTTGGACGGACCGGCATGCGCGGTCTGGCCGGCGAGCCGGTCGAAGTAGTCGCTCATCCAGACCGTCAGTGCCTCCTCGCCGTGCGCATCGCCGGGCTCGGGCATGCCCGAGCACACGCCGTAGCCGCGCGCCGGCAGCTCGCGGAACAGCCGCCGCGCCATGCCGGCGACCACGCCGAGCAGCGACAGCACGCAGGCGATCGCGACCACCCACACGACCAGCGGCAGCAGGCTCCAGCGCAGCGGCACGAACGCCAGCGCGAGCAGCGGCAGCAGACCGATCAGCCAGCCGAGCAGGGCGATGCCGGGATTGCGCCGCGCCAGTGCGAATACGGCGCGGCGGATCCGCGCGCCGCCGCCCTTGACCGCGAGCGTGTCGACGAAGACCTCGAACACCGCGCGCAGCCGCCGCGCCGGCTTGAAGAATGCGAGCAGGCGCGTGCCGGCACCGCTCGGCGCCGGCGCGCCGAGAAAGCCCGGCAGCTCGCGCAGCTGGCCGAAGCCGTCCGGATCGTCGGCGAGCTCGCCGGCGCGATGGCGCTGCCGGCCGAGTTCCGCCGCGGCCGCGGCAGCCGCCGCGATCGCGCCGGCGCTGGTGCCGCCGATCGAGCACAGGCGAAAAGCGCGCGCGATCTCGGCGATCGCCAGCGGATAGACCACGCCGCTGGTGATGCCGCCCTTCATGACCAGATCGCACTCGCGCGCGAACGGCGCGGCCGGGGCAGACGCGTCCGCGCCCGGTGCCGCAGCGTCTCGTCGATCGATATCGGCAGCGGTTCGACTCATCGAAGACTCCTTGTCGAGACGGTGGAGGCGCCGCGCGCGCCGCCGATCCAGGGCCGGTCGCGTGCCGCCCCTGGCCTGCGGCGAATCGGCGTCCGATCGCGTTATAGCAAACGGCTCCGGGCGGCGATACCGCGGCGCATGCAGCGCTGATGCGCGTCGCGATCACGGCTCGCCGCGGCGCGACCGCGGCCCGGCGCACCGCCGTCGCCGTCGCGCAGCGATCCCCGGCCTGGGCGCCGGCGCCCCGCTGCGCGTCGAGTTCGACGGCGAGCACATCGCCGGCGTGCGGACGCTGCGCACCGGCACGCGGCTGCGCGCCGTCGCGGCCGAACGCGAGCCCAACGGCGATCGGCGCGGGGATTGAACGCAGCGGCCGGCTCGGCTGCAATCGGCGGGCGCCCTCGCCGGCGCGCCCATCGCCGAGGAGATCGATCATGCAGCGCCGCACCGGTTGGATCGTTCTGCTCGTCCTGGTCGGCGTCGCGACGCTCGGCTGTCGTCTGCGCTACGCCGAACGCGCGACGCTGACGGTCGCCGACGGCACCGGCCCGACGCCGACCTTGCCCGAGCCGCGCCGCACCTGGCTGCCGACGCTCGAGATCGCACCAGCGGTCGGCTGGCCGGCCGATGCGGCCCCGCTGCCCACGGACGGGCTGGCGGTCAACGCCTACGCGCGCGGCCTGGACCATCCGCGCTGGCTGACCGTGCTGCCGAACGGCGACGTGCTGGTCGCCGAATCGAACGCGCCGCCGCGTCCGGCCGACGCGCCCTCGGGCGGCCTCAAGGGCTGGATCGCCGGCAAGGTCATGAAGCGCGCCGGTGCCGGCGTGCCGAGCGCCGACCGCATCACGCTGCTGCGCGACGCCGACGGCGACGGCATCGCCGAACTGCGCACCGCGTTCGCCGAAGGCCTGCATTCGCCGTTCGGGATGGCGCTGGTCGGCGAGGATTTCTACGTCGCCAATGCCGACGCCGTCGTGCGCTTCACCTATCGCGACGGACAGACGCGACTGGATGCGCCGCCGCAGAAGGTCGTCGATCTGCCGGCCGGTCTCAACCACCACTGGACCAAGAACCTGATCGCGAGCCCGGACGGCACGCGCCTGTACGTGACGGTCGGCTCCAACAGCAACGTCGGCGAGAACGGCCTGGCGATCGAGGAAGGCCGCGCGATGATCTGGGAGCTCGATCGCGCCAGCGGCCGCATGCGTCCGTTCGCGACCGGCCTGCGCAATCCGAACGGCCTGGACTGGGAGCCGGTCACCGGTGCGCTGTGGACCGCCGTCAACGAGCGCGACGAGATCGGCTCGGACTTGGTGCCCGACTACGTCACCTCGGTGCGCGACGGCGCGTTCTACGGCTGGCCGTACAGCTACTACGGCCAGCACGTCGATACGCGCGTGCAGCCGCCGCGGCCGGACCTGGTCGCGCGCGCGGTCGTGCCGGACTATGCGCTCGGCCCGCACACCGCCTCGCTCGGCATCGCGTTCACGCAGCGTGCCGCCGCGCTGCCGGACACGTGGCGGCAAGGTCTCGTCGTCGCCCAGCACGGCTCGTGGAACCGCCGCCCGAAGAGCGGCTACAAGGTGATCTACGTGCCGTTCGAAGCCGGCCACCCGGCTGGCGCGCCGCATGATCTGCTGACCGGCTTCCTCGACGCCGACGAACGCGCACGCGGCCGTCCGGTCGGCGTCGCGATCGACGGCCGCGGCGCGCTGCTGGTCGCCGACGACGTCGGCAATACGATCTGGCGCGTCGCCGCAGCGCGCTGAGCCGCCGCGTCGCGGCATCGCGATACGGACGATGCCGCGCGGTGTTTCGAACATTCGCCATCCCTGGCGGCCGGCGGCGATCGCGCGGTTTGCGTCGCCGCCGGCCAGGCCGTCGACCCTGTGCGCGGCGCGGCACGCCCGGCGAGCGCCGACGCGAAAACCGTACCGCGCGATCCGGTCGATCGCCTTGCACGGCCCGCACCCGTAGGGGTTACAGAGGCGGGACCTTCCTCCGACTTCGTCGTCACGACCGCCGACGGCCGACGCCCGCCGAATCCGCCCGCCAGCGTGCCCGTCGAACGCCGATCTCCCGAACACCGCGACCGGCGCATCGGCGTGACGCGTGACCGACGGAACTCGGAACCGGTGCCTCGGCTCCGCTCGGTCCTGTCCGACACATCGGCCGCCTGCACTGCGCGCGCCTGCACCGCGCGCCTGCATCAGGGCTCGAAATCGTCGGCGAATATGCGATCCTCGCCGTCGAGACCGAGCGTGATGCCGTCGAACCAGCCGGTCGCGCCGCCGTTGGGCACCTCGCCTTCGCCGCGGCCCTTGATCGGATTGCCGTTGACGACCTCGAGGTAGACCGTCAGCGTCGTGTCGCGCGACCAGTTGGCCGGCGGCACCACGATCGCCGCCGGCGCGGTCGGTCGGCGCCATGTGGCGTTCTGCGCGAGCGTATGCAGCCCTTGTGCGTTCGGTGCGCCCTGGCGGCAGGATGTCGGGGCGTCGTTGTGGCGCAGCTCCCAGCGCAGCCGTACCGTATTGGCGAACGGCGCGCCCGCCGTCACGCGGCCCCAACCGTTGAGGTAATAGGCGCCCGGTCCGGGCAGGTGCACGCACTGCGCGCGCGCCGCCACGACGACGTCGTCGATCCCGACCGCCGACTGCACCGATCCGGAGCCGGCCGGACCCGCGGCGTTCTGCGCGCCGTCCCAGCTCGAAACGCCGGTCGCTTCCCACAGGTCGAGGTTCGCGTCGAAGTTGCCGTTGAGCACCAGCGGCTGCACGGCCGGCCGCTCGTAGGCCCCGGCGTCGGCGGTCCGGTCCAGCGTACCGCCGATCGGCATGTCGATGTCGTGCGAGCGGCCTTCCAGATCGACGCCGCCGGCCGTCGGAGCGAAGTCCACCGCCATCGAGCCGGCACGCAAGTGGTAATCCCCGTGGGCCGGGTCGACGAAACGCGGCGCGCTCAACGCAAAGGCACCGGGCATGTTGGCGTTGTCGTTGGTCAGCACGTATTCGATGCTGCGTGCGCCGCCGCCGGCGGCCAGCGTCCGCTTGCCCGGCTGGGCGACCAGACCGCGATCGAAGTTGAAATTCTCTTCGACGACCAGGACGTTTGCCGCGCCGATCGCGTTGCCTGCGACCGTGACGTGACCCATCGTCAGATAGGACTGACTGTCCTCGGTGTTGAGGCGTACGAGTTCCTCGGCGACCACGTTGTCCGCCAGCAGGGCGTTCGACAGCGTCACGAAACCGCCCTCGTCGGTGATGTAGAACAAGCGACCGCCTTCATTGTCGTTGAATGCGACACGCGACACCTTGAAGGTGGCGTCGCGGACCCGAATCACGGCGCCGGTGGTGTTGCCGGTGTAGTTTCCGGTGATGTAGCCGCACGGCTTGCCGACCGCGCAGGCGGCGGCCGAAGGCGGCGGATCGACCGGATTCCACTGGTCGCCTCGGCTATTGAAGTAGACGATGGCACCCCGATCGGGATTCAACGGGACCCACTGGGAATCGTAGTCGAGGTAGATGGCTGCGCCGTCTGGCGCGGTATTGTCGGCGATGGCCGTGTGCCACAGGCGGGCACGGGTGACCGCGTCGCCGCCGTTCGCGTTCGCATCGGGCTTGAAGTAGAAGCCGCCGCCGTGCGCGGTGGCCGTATTGGCATTGATACGCACCGGGTTGGCGCTGTCGGTGCTGAATATGCGCACCTCGGCCAGCTGGCCCGAGTCGACGCCGCCGAGCACGGCAATGCCGCCGCCGTTGACCGCGGTGTTGCCATAGATCGCGCCGATACCGCCGATGCCGTTGGAGCTGATGTAGGCGTACGACGGGAACTGCTCGCTGACCACGGTCAGGCCGCCGCCGTTGCCGCCGCCGTCGCTGCCTTGGGCGACGTTGAACATCAGGCTGCTGCCGGGGCCGGTCAACGACATCTCGATGCTCTTGGCGACGACGCCGCCGCCGCTGTTACGCGCGGTGTTGTAGCCGACCGTGACGTTCGCGCCGAGCACCAGCTCGGCGAGGATGCCGGTGCCGACCGCATAGATGCCGCCGCCGGCGTAGGCCACGTTGTTGTTGATCGCGGTGTCGGCGATGTCGAGGATGCCACCGCCTTCGTAGTAGATGCCGCCGCCGTTGTCGTCGCCGTCCTGGTCACCGCCGGTGATCGTCAGATTGCGCAGCCGGAAGACGCCGTCGCCGCGGATCGTCAGTACCGGGCGGCGCGCGCCGCCGGTACCGTCCAGGATCGTCTTGACGCCGTCGGGTGCGGTCGCGCCACAGGTCGCGAAGCCGCCGATCAGCTCGATGTCCTGGGCCGAGTCGATGCTGATCTGCTGTGCGGTCCAGGACTGGCTGCGCGAGATGCGGATCGTGTCCGATCCCGGCGACGCCTGGGCCGCGTCGACGGCCGCCTGCACGGTGGCGTGATGGCAGCCGCTGCCCACGCCGACGGTCAGCACGGCGGCCGCGGCGGGACCGGACAGGATCAGGGTCATCAGGCCGCACAGGCCCGCCAGCGGCGGCCGGCGGCCGGCGGCCGAAGCGCTCGCGCGCGGAGGAAGTATCGAGATCGACATGGGGCACACGCCTTTGCAATGGTCAGGGGTGCACCGGGTAACACCGAAACCGGACCGAATGCGTCACGCGGCGTGCGATCGTGATGCCGTGCTCCGCGCCGGCGCGTGACGCATCGGCACCGCGGAGTGGCGCCCTCGCCCGGCGGCGCGCGCCGCGACGAGGATCGAAAGCCGGCCGGCACGGCCGCAGTCGGGCGCCATACCGCAACCGCGGTGCTCTCAGAACGTGTCGCGGCGCGCCGCGCCCGCCGCTCGTCAGCGCGGCGGCTCGCGCAGCTGGGCGATCGACGCGCGCGTGCGCGGCGTCAGCGCGTCGTCCGGCACCGCCAGCGCAGCGATCGCCGCGAGCGTGCCGCGCACCGCGTCCTCGCGCGCGAGCGCGCGCTCGATCTGAGCCTTCTCGACCAGCATCACGACCTGCCAGGCCCTGGCATCCGGCGCCAGCTCGCGCCACTCGGCCAGCGTGCGCTCGCACAGTGCGAGCGCCTCTTCGAGGCGGCCGGCCAGCCGCAGCGCCTGCACCAGCGTGCCACGGACCTTGACCGTCTCGCGCGACCGGCCATAGCCGGTGCGCTCCAGCTGTGCGACCGCCTGCCCGGCCAGCGTCACCGCACGGTCGTAATCCTTCGCCCGGGACGCGACGTTGGCCAGCGTCGCCAGCGAGTAGGCGACCGTCGGGTGATCCTCGCCGAGCAGTTCGCGCCGCTCGGCCAGCGCCTGCTGCATCGCCTCCTCGGCTTCGGCCAGGCGCCCCTGCCGGTAGTAGGACTGGCCCAGATTGTTGCGCGCGCGCGAGCAGACTTCGTCGTGCAGCGACATCTGCGCGCAGATCTCGAGCGCTGCGCGATACTCGCGCTCGCCCTCCTCGTAGCGCTGGCGTGAAGTCAGCAGCGCGCCCAGGGTGTCGTGGGTGATCGCCAGCTCGCGATGCCGGGGGCCGAATACGGCGTGCTGCATCCGCAGGGTCTCGGCGAGCAGAGCTTCGGCCTCCGCCGGATCGGCACCACGCGCCAGCACCGAGGCCAGATCGCGCAGCGCGCCGGCGATCGCGTCGTGCTCGGGCGGATAGATGCGGCGCTTGAGCGCGAGCAGCTCGCGGTAATGCTGTTCGGCATCGTCCAGGTCGCCGAGCGCATCGGTCGCGACGGTCAGGCTGCTCAGTCCGCGCACGTAGCGATCGTCCTCCGGCGCCTGCGTCCTGCGCCAGGCCGCCAGCGCCGGCGTCAGCTGCGCGACCGCGTCGGGATAGCGCTGGCTCAAGGCGAGCGCGCCACCGAGGTTCAGCGCGGCAGCCAGCGCCGGCGGGCTGTCGCGGCCGTGACGCCGCGTCGCCACCGCGAGCGCTTCGCGCTGCAGGCTCAGCGATTCGTCCGTGGTCCCCACCGCCAGCTGCGCGGCCGCGAGCACGTTCAACGCGCGCAGCAGCACCGGCGAATCGGTCTGCCGCAGCACCGGCAGGACCGGTTCGATCGCGCGGATCGCCTTCGCGCTGTCTCCGGCGCGCTGCCAGCCGTCGGCGCGCGCGATCGCGACCTCGCCGGCCAGATCGTCGCGCCCGATCTCGCGTGCCGTGACCTCGGCCTGGGACAAGGCGGTATCGGCCTGCGCGAACGCCGACAGCGACAGCCAGACCTCGGCCATCGACGTCAGCAGATCCAGGCGTGTCTCCGGCGCCATGTCCGGCAGCTCGGCGAGCTGGCGCTGGGCGTGCGCGACCAGCGCTTCGGGCGTGGGCCGCTGGTCGCGCGGCAGGCTGGCACGCGCGCTGTCGAAAACGCCGACCAGGAAATCGCGCACCGTGTTCGCGCGTTGCGCCTGCTGGCGTGCCGCATGACCCTGCCACAGCGCGACCGCGAGCGCCGCCAGCACGGTCAGCGACAGCACCAGCGCGGCGGCGACCGGCGCCCGATGGCGCACGACGAACTTGCGCAGCCGGTAGCGACGCGACGGCGGATGCGCATGCACGGGCTCCGCGTCCAGATGGCGCTGGATGTCGTCGGCCAGATCGGAAGCCGCCGCGTAGCGCCGCGCGGGCTCGTCCTCCAGCGACTTCATGACGATGTTGTCGAGATCGCCCTTGAACGCCTTGGGCGGCGCCGTGCGGGCATCGGCACGCTCGGCCGCACGCGCCGACACGCGCTGCGCCCGCCGCGACGGCCGTTCTCCGAGCAGCAGCTCGTGCAGCAGCACGCCGAGCGCGTAGACGTCCGTGGCGGTCGAGATCGGCCCGCCGCTGAACTGCTCCGGCGCCGCGTAGCCGGGCGTCAGCGGCGAATGACCGGGTCGCGTCGCGTTCTCGAGCGCCGGCGATTCGTCGAGCAGCTTGGCGATGCCGAAGTCGACCAGCTTCACGGCACCTTCGGCCGTCACCAGGATGTTGGAAGGCTTCAGATCGCGATGCACGATCAGACCACGATGGGCCGCCGCCACGGCGCGGCAGACCACGATCATCAGACGCAGCCGCGCCGGCAAGTCCAGCGCGCAGGCGTTCGCGTAGTGCGTGATCGGCACGCCGTCGACGTACTCCATCACCAGGTAAGGCACGCCCGCATCGGTGACGCCACCGTCGATCAGATGCGCGATGTTCGGATGCGACAGCGCGGCGAGCGCCTGTCGCTCGCGCCGGAACAGACGCCGCGCATCGGCCGAATAGACGCCGCTGCGCAGCAGTTTCAGCGCCACCTGCTGGCGCGCGCCGTCCAGATCGCGCGCCGCGCGGAACACCGTGGACGAGCCGCCTTCACCGAGCGTCTCGAGCAGTTCGTAGGGCCCGATCCGGCGGCCGACCGTCCAGGCCGCTTCCTCGCGGTCGACCACGCCGATCGCCTCGGCCAGCGCGTCGATCGACAGCGCTTCCCAGGGGTCGCCCGGGCTGGCATCGGCCGCCAGCAGGCGCTCGAGCCGCGCGCGCACGGCGACGTCCGGACAATGTTCGCGCAGATAGTCGGCGCGCGCAGCCGGCTCCAGTGCCGCAGCCGCGTCGAACAGCGTGCGCAGCGACGGCGCCGGCACGGGTTTCATGCGATCGACGCGCCGGCCGCGGGCGAGCGCATCGACTAGTCCAGCTCGGTCTTCAGGAACGCGCGCGCGAAACGCCAGTCGCGATCGATCGTGCTCCGGCTGCGTCCCAGCGCCTCGGCAGCCTGCTCCAGCGTCACACCGGCGAAGTAGAGCAGTTCCACGACCTGCGCCGCGCGCGGGTCGGCCGCGGCGAGCCGGTCCAGCGCGGTGTCCATCGCCAGCGCCTGCTCGGCGCTCTCGAGCGCGAACCGCTGGTCCGACGCGGTCAGCGTCACGCGCACCCAGTCGCCGCCGGCGCACTGGCGCAGCCGATCGCGCGCGCGGTTGTGCAGCAGGTGACGCATCGCGCGGGCGGCGTACGTCAGGAACTGGGCAGGATGCGCGAACAGCAGCCGGTCGTTCGCGCTCAGGCGCAGATAGAGCTCGTGCACCAGCGCGGTCGCGTCGAGCGTGCCCGGATCGCGACCGAGTGCACGCCCGGCCATCGCCTTGAGGCGATCGTAGACGCGCACGAAAAGCTCCTCGGCGCCGAGCGGCGGAGCCGACGGGTCCACGGGTGTCTGCTCGATCGGTGCGCTGGCGTCGTTCATGGTCGGCCCGCGGTGATTCTAACCCTGCCGGCACCGGGGCGAGGCATGGCGACGCCGCGTGTTCAGCCGTCGCCGACCGGTGGTACGGCCATGCCGATCGGCTGCGGGCACCACACGGAGCGGCGCCTGCCGCATGCGCCATCGAGAACGAACGCATGAACGGTGTCGGCGACGGGCCATGCGTCGCACTATCGAAGCGAGATCCGCCACCCGTCCGTACCAGGCTCCACGCACGTGTCGATCGCGAGCCGATCGAGGAAGGTCGCATCGTGCGAGACGACGGTCAGTGCGCCGCGATACTGGCCGAGCATCTGCTCGAGTGCCTCCAGCGCGGCCAGATCGAGATGGTTGGTCGGCTCGTCGAGCAGCAGCAGCTCGGCCGGCTCGCTGCGATAGAGCGCACCGGCCAGCGCGGCCTTCAGGCGCTCGCCGCCGCTGAGCAGCCGGCTCGGCATCTCGACCGCCGTCGCATCGAGACCGAGCAGCGCCAGCCGGGTCCGCAGCTGCGTCCGCGTCGCGGCCGGATTCGCTTTCTGCAGGTGCGTCAATGGCGAGGCCTCCGGATCGAGGCCTTCGAGGCGCTGGCCGAGATACGCCACCGGCACGTGCACGACGCAGCGGCCCTGCAGCGGTGCGAGCGCGCCGGCGATCATCTCGAGCAGGGTCGACTTGCCGCTGCCGTTGGCGCCGGTCACGGCAATGCGCTGGCGGCCGCTGACGGCGAGATCGAGCCGGTGCCCGCCGGCCACGCCGTACGGCAGTACGACGCCGTCGAGCACGGCCACGCGCCGCTGCGCCGCCGACGCCGGCAGCGGTGCGAACAGCGCGACCGGTGTGTCGTCGTCGACCTCGCGCGCGGCCGCGGCGACGGCCTCGTGCAGCGCGTCGATGCGCTCGGCCTGCCTGCGCAACGCCTTGCCGGCGCTGACCTCGCTCTGCTGCTTGCGCCGGCCGAGCAGGATCGGCGCCTGATTGGCCGTACGGCCCTCGCGCATATCGCGTGCACTGCGTCGCGCCAGCGCCTCGCGCTGCGCGCGTGCCTCGGCCTCCCCGCGGCGCCACTCGTGCCTGCGGCGCGCCAGCTCTTCGCGCGCCTGCGCCTGCTCGTCCGCACGTGCCTGCGCATAGAACGCGTAGCCGCCGCCGTAATCGCGCAGGCCGCTCGGCGACAGCTCGACGATGCGCTGCATCGCGTCGAGCAGTTCGCGATCGTGACTGACCACGATCAGCCCGCCGTTCCAGGCGAGCAGGGCCTCGCGCAGCGCGCCGCGCTGCGTGCGATCGAGATGGTTGCTCGGCTCGTCGAGGATCAGCAGGTCGGCATCGGCGAGCCAGGCACCGATCAGCGCCACGCGCGTCAGCTCGCCGCCGCTGGCATCGGCCGCGCGCTGTCCCGGCTGCAGATGCGCCAGACCGTGCGCGGCCAGCGCCGCCGCCAGTCGCTCATGGACGTCCCAGCGGTCGCCGACTTGGTCGAAGTCCGCCGGATCGACACTGCCCGCCTCGATACGCGCCATCGCCGCAAGCACCGGCGCGATACCGGCCACCTCGGCGATCGTCGCGTCCGGCGCCGGCAGCACCTGCTGTGACACGTAGTGCACGGGGCCGTGACGCACGCAGCGCCCGGCCGTCGGCAGCAGCTGACCGGCCATCACGCATGCGAGCACGCTCTTGCCGACGCCGTTGCGTCCGACCAGGCCGGTCGACCGCCGATCGAACTGCGCATCGAGCGCGGGGAACAGGGGTCTGCCGTCGGGCAGCGAAAACGAAACGCCTTCCAGCGTCAGGGACGCACTCGTCATACACACACTCCACGCGATGCCGGGACACGATCCGTCCACACGGGACGGACATGGACGGGCCGTCGATAAGACGGCGGGCATCACTGGCGCATGGGACGAGGATCCTCTGGGAGGTGGAAGGGGTGGGAGTATAGACGGTGCGAGACCGGGCCGCGCCAGCCAGACTCGCACCTGCATCGTCGCGGCCGGTCCGCGCGCCGCACCTGCATCGGCGGCGAATGCGTCCGCATCGAGGCCTGCATGGCATCGGGACGAGAGGCGTGCTTACATCCGCATCGACCAGTGATCGCGACATCTCAGGAGTTCAGGCGACATGCGGACGGCCGAGGAAGCCATCGAGTTCGTGCGAGAGCACGGCATCGTCCTGGAGGCCGCACGCGGGCGAGTGCCCAGTTTCTCGGATACGGTCGCCGGTGCGGTGATCAAAGGCAGCTGGTGGGGGCACCCGCAAGGAAAGCTGATTTTTCATTTGACGCGCGCGGTGCGAGACAGCAGCGATGTGTTGGTGTGCCGCTTGATCGATGGAAAGATCACCTACGTGCATCACCGCCTGTGGCCGGCCCTGGTGCGGCTCGCACCCCGGTTCAAAATGGAGGATCTGGCAGCGTTGCGCGATGTCCATTCGGCTTCCGGCACCCACACCTTGGTGACCACGGCGTTCCCGGATTGGGTGCCCGAGGATGTAGCGGCAGCCGCGCGCGCACTCTCGGAGCAGGACGCTCGACGGCAGCTGGAAACCATCCTCGACTGATCCGCCATCCGATCGCTCGCGACCAGGAAGCGCGCTCGCGGGAGCGAACGAAAGCCAGGTGCGGCCGCTGCGGCTCTCGAAAAACCCGATTGCATGTCGCGACTCGCCGCACACGAGGAAGCGTACCAGCCCGGTCCTCGCACCACGCGAGAAGCGCGCGACGCCGACTTGCCCGACGACATCCCCCGTGCGATCGTCCGCGCCTCCCCGCTCCACCATCACGAATCCTTCGATGAGCCCGATCACCCGCGCGTTCCACGCCATCAGCTATCTGCAGTACCCGCTGCTGCTGGTGTCGCTGTTCTATGTCGTGCAGCCGTACTTCGACGGGTTCCAGGGTTTCTGGCAGAGCTTCAACAAGGCGCTGATCTTCGCCGGCGTCGCGATCAGCTTCTCGACGCTGCAGGACACCACGCGCACGCAGAACGAATTCTCGAAGCGGATCTGGCAGGACCCGCGCAAGGGCCGGCGCGCGCTGATCGTGCTGGCCGCGAGCGCTGCGGTGATGCTGATCGTCGGCCTGTACGGCTTCCTCGCCGCGCCGGCCGGCATCGTGCAGGAAGTCGCATTCGGCCTGCTGATGCTCGGCATCGGCTACATGGGCCTGCTCAAGGCCGCGATCGAGATGCACGAGAACCACCGGCTCGACAAGCACGGTTCCGTCGCGCACACGCCGTCCGACACGCGCTGAGCGTTCCGCCGGAACGCCACGCATCGCGCGGGCGCGCGTCGCCCGCATAAGCGCGACGCTTCGCTCACACGCCGCGCCAATCCAGACAGCAGCCCGGCTCGAGCCGGCTGACCACGCGCGGCAGCCGCGTTGCATCTCAAAGGCGTGCGCCGCGCAACGAAGCATCGCGACCACGAATCGCCGAGCGCATCGCGACGTGCCGTGATCACGCATGCGGAAGATGTGTACTCCAGGATGCGCCGGTCGCGCGCGATCGGCAGAGCGCTCGCGTCCGTGTCGATGAGCATCGATACCCGATATCGCGGCGCTTGCGAGCTGTTTCTATCTGTGTATACTCACTATACACAGTGAGGCCGCCGCCGATGCATGACTGACCTACTCGTCCTTTCGAACCAGTCGCCGACGCCGATGTATGCGCAGATCGTCGAGCAGGTCCTCGCCAAGATCATGAGCGGCGAATGGCCGCCCGGCCATCCGCTGCCGTCGATCCGCGATCTGGCCGCACGCAGCCGCGTCAGCGTGATCACGATCAAGCGCGCGTACCTGGAGCTCGAACACGCCGGCGTGATCGTCACGCAGCAGGGCAAGGGCTCGTTCGTCGCCGATCGGCCCGATGCCTCGCGTGCGGTGCTGATGGACGAGTTCCGTGCACAGCTGAGCGCGCTCGCCGCGACCGCGAGGACGCTGCGACTCGACACGGACGAGGTTCTGCGTCTGGTCGACGCCGCACTGTCCGAACCCGAAGACACCTGACACCACCCGGAGCCGACACCTGCATGGACATCCCCTCCCCCGCGATCGCGCTGCAAGGCGTGCACAAGCGCTACGGCGACTTCGCGCTGCGCGACGTCGATCTCGTCGTGCCGACCGGCCAGATCATGGGTCTGATCGGCGTCAACGGGGCCGGCAAGTCGACCCTGCTGCGGCTGCTGATCGGCCTGATCCGTGCCGACGGCGGCAGCGTCGAGGTGCTCGGCCAGCGGCTGCCCGAGGCGCAGGTGGCGGTCAAGCGCAGCATCGGCTACGCGTCCGACGACATGCGCCTGTACCGCGGCCAGACACTGCGCTGGCACATGGACTTCGTCGCTCGGATCTATCCGGACTGGGACGAGGCCTACGCGCAGCAGCTGCTGACGCGCTTCGACCTGCGTGCGCAGCAGAAGCTCGGCGGCTACTCGCACGGCCAGCGCGTCAAGGCGCTGCTGCTGCTGATCTTCGCTCGGCATCCGCGCCTGCTGCTGCTCGACGAGCCGACCACGGGCCTGGATCCGGTCGCGCGCGGCGAGGTGCTCGACGCGCTGGCCGAGGTGCTGCGCGACGAGGAGCGCTCGGTTCTGTTCTCCTCGCACAACACCGCCGACGTCGAACAGCTGGCCGACGGCATCACGTTCCTGCATCGCGGCGCGATCGTCGCCTCGTCCGACAAGGAGCACTTCCTCGATCGCTGGCGGCGCGTGCTGTGCCACGGCACGGCCGGCCCGGCGCTCGCGTCGCTGCCCGGCATCGCGGCCGTGCGCGAGAGCGCGCCGCTGATCGAGCTCAAGACCGATGCGTTCGACGAAGCGCTTCCGGAGCGTCTGCGCGCGATCGGACTGCAGATCCAGTCGATCGAGCCGATGACGCTCGAGGACATTTTCGTGACCACCGTCCGCCAGGGAGCGAGCCGATGAGCCTTTTTCCGAGCGACGTCCGCATGGTCGGCCGCCTGATCGTCAAGGACTGGCAGGTCTACCAGAAGGCGCTGGCCGGCTTCCTGGCCGGCATCGTGCTCGCACTCGGTCTGATCGGCAGCGGCGGACCGTGGTGGGTGGCCGGCGCCGGCGCGATGCTGCTGATCGTGCTGCTGGTCGTGGTCGGGTCCGTCACGATCCAGACCTCGCTGTTCATCGAACGCAAACAGCAGACCGTGCCGTTCATCATGAGCCTGCCGGTCTCGCCGATGGACGTGTACTGGGGCAAGCTGCTGGCCAATCTGGCGATCTTTCTGGTGCCGCTGCTGCTGGTCGGCGGCGGCATGATCACGCTGATCCTGGCCACGCCGATCGCGGACGGGCTGGTCGTCTGGATCGTGCTGAGCGTGACGTTCGTGCTGACCACGTTCTGCTTGTCGCTGTGCTTCGCGATCGCCTGCGAATCGGAAGGCTGGAATGCCTTCGTGATGCTCGGCCTGATGACGCTGATCGGTCCCTTCATGTTCCTCGTCGGCCGGCTCGAAGGCATCGTCGAGCACGTGCGCGGCGAGCAGGTGGTTTGGACGCCGACGGCGCTCGCGGTACTGGCCGCCGAACTGGCGACGATCGCGGTCGCGATCGTCGTGACCAGCGTGCTGTACGCGCGCAAGCGCTCGTTCCTGTGACACGGCCGTGAGCGCCGCTCCGCGCGTCCACTACATGGACCACCTGCGCGCGCTGGCGATGCTGGCCGGCGTGGTGTTCCATGCCGCGCTGGCGTACAGCCGGATGCTGCACGGCCTCTGGCCGACCGCCGACGCCGGCGGCTCGGCCGCGGTCGACGTCGTCGCCTGGGCGCTGCATCTGTTCCGGATGCCGCTGTTCTTCGTCGTCGCCGGCTTCTTCACGGCGCTGCTGGTCGAGCGGCGTGGCCTGGCCGGACTGTTTCGCACGCGCGTCGTCCGCGTGCTGCTGCCGCTGATCGTGCTGCTGCCGCCGCTGTTGATCGGACTGCATGCGCTGACGGTCGCGGCGGCCGCGCATGTCCGCCACCCCTCGCCGCTGCTGGCCTGGCTGGCCGACTACACGCGCGAGCACGGCGAAGTGCCGCTGATGCCGACGCTGGCGCATCTGTGGTTTCTGGCCTACCTGATGCTGTTCACGCTGCTGGTCTGGGTGGTCTCCACGTTCGAGCCTTCGTCGCGGCTGCAGGCCGCGCTGCGCGCCTGCCGACCGTCGTGGCCGGTCGCCGCTTTCGCACCGATCGTGCTGGTGCCGGCGCTCGCCGCGACGACGGCACCGTGGCCGGCGCCCGAATCGCCGCTGCCGCAGCTGTGGGCCGTCGCGTTCTTCGGCGCGTATTTCGCGCTCGGCTATGCGCTGTGGCTCAACCCGGCCCTGCTCGATCGCCTGCGCCGTCCGGCACCGCTGTTCTTCGTCGCGGCCCTGGCGCTGTATGCCGCCTCGCCGTGGGTGCTCGGCACGCCGCGCACGGTGCCGCCTGCGCCGGCGCTGCGCTGGCTCGATGCCGCCGTGCAGGCCTTCGCCGGCTTCTGGCTGACGCTGGGCTGCCTGATCGCCGGCCGCCGCTGGCTCGACACCGCCAAGCCGGCGATGCGCTGGCTCGCGGACGCCTCCTACTGGGTCTACCTGGTGCATCTGCCGGTGCTGTTCGCGCTGCAGTACCGGCTGCTCGACGTGGCGCTGCCGTGGGGGGCGAAGTTAGCGCTGTCGACCGCGCTGACGCTGGCGGTGTCGCTGGCGAGCTATCAACTACTGGTGCGGCATACCTGGATCGGGCGGTGGTTGAACGGCACGCGGCCGCGCCGGGCCGCCGTTCGGTCGGGTGCGGACGTCCTGCCCGGCCATTGAGCCGGCTGCGGGTCGGATGTTGCGGCCCCGGCCAGTACATCGAACGGTTTTCGTCCAGTCCGCTTCGTCGCATCCCGGCTGCAACGCGCTCTCGACGAGGGCTTCCGATTCGACTCGCCAGCCGGCAAACCGCGCCGTATCGCGCGTGACGGGGGATGGCATGCGTCCAGCCGGCTCGTCCTCTCGGGCCGGCACCTCCGGTCGTTCGGTGATTGCAGCGCACGCGGGTACTGGACAACATGCCGCCATTGTCGATGATGCGAAGCGACATCCCGGCCCCCGGGACAGCTACGAGGAGCCAACCCGTGAAACCGAAGATCCTGCCGCGTGGCTGCACCGGTCTCGTCGTCCTGGCCGGGCTGGCCCTCTCGGCTGCGGCCACCGCCCAGACCGTCACGACGACCAACGTCCTGACCCAGGCGCCGCAGTTCAACATCTACTCCGACGACCTGCCGCCGCTGTACACGTCGCCGCCGGGCATCGTGCTGCTGCGCGGCAACGAGTCCTGGTACACGCTGACCAAGCTGAGTCCGGCGCAGCAGGCGCAGCTCGGCGCGGACCTGTCGGCCAAGGTGACCAAGTTCGCCGGCTGCGACGCGTTCGACCGCATCGAGAAGATCGTCTACATCGCCAAGGAGCCGGGCGTCTTGCCGACCCAGGCCGACTTCCCGAACGCGATCGAGATCGCGCGCTTCATGACGACCTTCAGCACCTACAACCGCGACAGCAATCCGGCGCCGTACGTGTCGCCGCTGATGGACGTCAGCGCGTTCGCGCCGCATCTGGCCGATCCGACGCGCGACATCTGGGTCGGCTTCGCCGGCGGCTCGTATCCGACCTATCCGAACGGATCGGGCACCTACAACCCGTGCTGGAGCAGCGGCGGCGTGCAGACGCCGAACCTGCCGAGCGCACCGTACCCGCCGGGTCTGACGACCGAACAGGCGCAGGCGATCTTCGCACGGACCGGTTTCAGCTTCTCGCTCGATTTCGTCTCGACGCAGCCGCCGGGGCCGCTCGCGCCGTATCCTGCGATGAATTTCAGCATCGGCGATCCGGTGGTGCCCGAGGGCAGCGATCGCATGCACCTGGACGGCGTCCTGCTGGTCCCCCTGCTCGAACCCGGCATCACCGCGGTCTGGGGATCGCTGCACGTCATCGTCACCACGCACGGCGGCAACTCCGAGTACGGCTTCAGCACCGACAATACCGTGCAGCTCAATGGTGCCTACGTCGGCGATCCGTTCAGTACGCAGACCAACTGCAATTCGTTCATCGGCACCGCGATCAACCCGCTCAACGGCAGCATCAGCAGCGGCACCAACGGCGCCAACCCGAGCAATCCGCGCAACTGGTGCCCCGGCGGCCCGGTCCGTACGACCGTCGCCAACCCTGGCACGACCAATCCGACCGACGCCAACCCCGGCGTTCCCGTGCGCTCGCAGGTCATCAACCGCGTCTGGGTGACCGTGGGCGGCAACAGCGTGCGGCTCAATCTCGGCCCGTTCGTGACGCGCTTCGGCGGCCCGTACGATCCTGGCTGCGGCAACTGCTACCCGACCTCGATCGTGTTCGTGCCGGTGATCGACGCGATCTTCGACGACGGGTTCGAGGGCGCGAAGCGGCCCTGACGAAGGAAGGCGGCGTGTGTCGCCGCTTTCCCTGTCGACAGACACAAACGCGAGTGGGCAGCCGCCACGGTCGCCTGGAACGAGCACCCAATCACGCCGAAACGGGACTAGAACTCAACCTGACCCCGTTCTCGCCGTTCTCGCAGCGCGGCGGCCCGCTCAGAACCCGCGCGACAGCCCGAAGAACACCGACGCGCTGCCATTGGCATCGCGATCGATCAACGGGCTGTCCTCGATCTCGTCGGGCAGGCTGCTGTACTTGGCCGACGCCAGCAACGACCACTTCGATCCGATCGGCCGGAAGTAGTTGAGACCGACGTGTCCGATCGTGACCGAGCCCGGCCGGTAGTCGACGACGCCGCGCGCGATCTCCTTGTCGAGCGTGCCGAAGTAGTAGTTCGCCAGATCCTTGGACTGCCAGGTGGCGCCGACCGTCGGCGTCAGCATGCCCTGGCCGACCGCGAACGGATATCCGTACTGGATCGAGACTTCCTGGCCGCCGCTGGTATCGGTCGCGTCGGCCAGCAGCTCCACCTCGAGCTCGCCGGCCCGGCCGCTCCACTTCATGCCGAGGCCCAGGTCGAAGCCGAAGTCGCGGTCCTCGAGCAATCGGTAGTCGACGCCATTGGCGGCCAGCTCGCGCCGCCCCAGATCGTCGACGTCGAAGCCGTCGAAGCGGAACTTGCCGATCGCGGCCAGCTCGAACGACTCGCCCGAGAACAGCCGCCAGCCGGCCGTGATGCCGCGGAAGTAGAAACGCTCGCCTTCGTAGGCGATCAGCGGAATCGGCATCACACGCGTGCCTTCGCCGGCGTAGGGGCTGTCGGACACCATCGCGGCCAGGCCGACGCTCCAGCGCGGCGGAGATCCGTCGGGCGGCACATCGTCGGCGGCGCCCGGCTGGGCGGCGGCATGCAGCGACAAGCCGGACAGCAGAAAGGGCCACAGTCGTTTCTTCATGGAATGGCTGACCTCATCGGGTGGGGAGCGATCGCGTGCCCGCCGGCGCGTCGAAGCGGCACGGCACGGCTCGGCACGTCGCGATCAGGATGCAGCGGCGATGTCGCCGAAATGTCGTGCCCCGCGCCGTGCTGATACGATCACGCGGGTCCGCATCGGACCGTCATACGCAAGCCGCAGAGTGCCGGATGCGATCGGCGCCATCGGCGGATACATCGCGCAGTGCGGCCGTGTTCGCCCGATGCGCGGATATGCGCCGCAGGCGGCGTACGAAGCATCCGCACGTCGTCGGGCGTGACCGGTCGCGGTCGTCGGACGCGGCGGCCGTTCGCGGTACGCGATGAGGCGCGATTCATCGACGTTCTGGGCGCAGCCCGGCCTGTCGCGCATCGCCGCGACCGCCGCCTCCAAAGAATCCAGCGCCACGAACCGGAGCGCCGATGCCGCACCGCTGCGGCCGCCGCATCTCGTTGCTGCGTGCCGTCGCTACGGCACGATCACGCTGGCATCGACATCCAGCCGCGCCCGCGTGCCGACCTGTCCGCTGGACTCGATCGCGAGCCGCCAGCCGAAACGGTCGCAGATGCGGCGGATCAGGAACAGTCCCAGGCCCTGCCCGCGCGCCGGCGCGGCGTCGCGCAGGCTGTCGCGATAGCGCCGTGCGACCTCGACCGGGTCGAAGCCGCTGCCCGAATCGGTGACGGTGATAGTGCCGCCTTCGAGCGCGATCTCGACGGTACCGGCCTCGGTGTGCTCGATCGCGTTGCGCAGCAGATTGCTGACCGCGATGCGCACGATCGCCTCGGGCACGGCGATGAACGTCGGCACGAGCACGCCGATCTTCAGCTGGGCGGACTTGTCGCGCAGCAGATGCTCGTGGTCGCGCGCCAGGCGCGGCAGCAGCTCGTGCAGTGCGGTGACCTCGGCCGGCTCGGATTCGGGATCGGGCTCGCGCGCCAGGTGCAGCAGGGCGACCATCGTCTCGGACAGGTCCGCCACCGCATGCTCGATGCGGCCGAGCACCGGCCGCGCAGCCTCGGGCAGCGGCATCTGCGCGAGCACGTCGGCGGCGCCGGCGATCACCGCGATCGGCGTGCGGAACTCGTGACTGGCCTGGTCGAGCAGGCTGCGCTCGCGCGCGACGAACTGCGCGACACGTTCCAGGTGCGTGTTGCTGGCCTGCGCGATCATCTGGATCTCCTCGCGCACATACGTCATCGGCAGCCGTGCCGCGGTTTCGCTCGGGTCGATCGCCTGCATGCGCTCGGCCAGGTCCCGCACCGGACGGACCAGGTTCGCGTGCAGCCACCCGATGACCGCGCCGATCAGTACCGCGAAGACGACCGCCCACCCGACGCTGAGCAGGCTGTCGCGGTTCTGCTGGTTCTCGAGCGCCTCGATGTCGACCACCGTGATCAGCCGGCCGTGCGGCAGGTCGAGCACGCGCGCATGGAAGCTGACCGGCCTGTCGTCTTCGATCGACTCGAACGCGCCGAAGTAGCCGCTCTCGGTCGAGTAGTAGCCGGCCGGTAGGTCGGCCAGATAGGCCGGGTCCGGCGGCGTGCCGTCGCCGGTCCAGTACCAGGACCGGACGATGCCGCCGTGCGGCAGCGACGCGCCGTGCCCCTCCGCGACACGTGCGGCATGATCGGCCGACACCGCGGCCAGCAGATCGGCCCAGAAGCGATGTTCGATCAGGCGCTGGCTGCTGAAGCTCTGCATCGCCAGCGCGGCCAGCATCGTCAGCCCGAACACGACCATCGCGGCGCTGACCCAGCTGTGGACGCCGCGCGGTCTGCGCGGTGCGGAGCGGCGCCTAGCCACGCTCGCAGAGCCGGTAGCCCGAGCCCGTTACCGTATGCAGCAGCGGCGCCTCGGTATCGAGCTGGATCGCACGGCGCAGCACGTGCATATGAGAGCGCAGCAGGTCGGTCTCCGGCACGGCCTCGCCCCATGCGGCACGCTCCAGGCGTGCGCGCGTGACGACCTGCGGACTCTCGCGCATCAGCAGCTCCAGCAGACGGCGGCCGGTGCGGCTGAGCGCGATGCGCCGCTCGCCGCGATGCACCTCCAGCGTGCCGACGTGAAAGCGCAGATCGCCCACGCGCAGCACGTCGTCCGGTGCCGCGGACTGCCTGAGACGCGCGACCAGCGTGCGCAGCCGCACCTCGATCTCCGGTAGCGCGACCGGCTTGACGAGGTAGTCGTCCAGACCCGACTCGAAGCCGTCGATCTTGTCGGCGAGCTGGTCGCGTGCGGTCAGCATGATCACCGGCACCTTCTTCTTCGCGTCGCCGCGCAGCCGGCGCAGCACGCTCAGGCCGTCCAGGCGCGGCAGGTTCCAGTCGAGCACGATCGCGTCGTAGTCACGCGTGCACGCCAGGTGCAGGCCGGACACGCCGTCCGGTGCGGCGTCCAGCTGATGACCGCAGCCTTCGAGATAGTCGTAGAGGTTCGCCGCGAGCTGCGCGTTGTCCTCGATGATCAGGATCGACAGGGGCTGCCTGCTCATGACTCGTCCGCCGAAAGGCGCGCGGCCGGATCGGCGCCGTTGGCCGGCGGCCCGGCCGGGGCACCGCACGCCGTCGCGGCGCCGATCACGCCGGCGTCGCGCGCGATCCACTCTAGCATGGCCCTCGCACATACGAAGGCGGCGCCGAGCTCGTGCGCCGGCATCGCCTGCGCCGAGCGCCTCCGCCGCGTCGCGTCCGCGCGAGCGCGGGCAACCGCGGCCCGGCCGAACGCACCGATGCCGCGATGCGTCCGCGTGCCGTTCGACGACCGGCCTGCACCGCCGGCGCGTGATCCGCGCATGCGCATCTAGCCGTCCATCGCACAACGGGCCGGCGTAGCGCCACCACGCGAACCCAGCCTTGCGCGCAGATACGCGACCGCGTCGTCAACCACGCTGTAGACCGCCGGGATCACCAACAGGCACAGCAGCGTCGATGCGATCAGACCGCCGATCACGACGATCGCCATCGGTGCGCGGAAGCTCGGGTCCGCGCCGAGACCGAGCGCGATCGGCAGCATGCCGGCGCCCATCGCAATCGTCGTCATGACGATCGGCCGCGCGCGCTTGCGGCAGGCGTCGAGGATCGCGCGGCGCCGGCCGAAGCGGTGGTTGCGCCGCGCGATGACGATGTAGTCGACCAGCAGGATCGCGTTCTTGGTGGTGATGCCCATCAGCATGATCAGGCCGATCATCGACGGCATCGACAGGCTGGCGCCGGCCGCCCACAGCGCCAGGAACGCGCCGGGAATCGACAGCAGCAGCGCGACCAGCACGGTCAGCGGCTGTGCGAAATCCTTCAGCAGCAGCACCAGCACCATGTAGACGCAGAGCACGCCGGCCAGCATCGCGCCGGCGAAACCGGTCGCCAGCTCGCCCATCGCCTCGGCATCGCCGGTAGCGGCCGGCACGACGCCGTGCGGCAGCTGGCGCAGGCTCGGCAGCTGCGACGCCGCGCGCTCGACGTCGCCGAGCGGCCGGCTGCCAAGCTCCACCTGCAGCGTCACGTTGCGTCTGCGATCGTAGCGCGTGAGCTCGGACGGACCGCTGGCCAGCGTCAGATCGGCGACGCTCTCCAGCGGCACCGGACCGCGCGCGCCCGGCACCGGCAGCCGCCGCAGCGTCTCCGGATCGTCGCGACCGCGATCGGCCAGCCGGACCACGACCGGCACCTGGCGCTCGGCGAGATTGAGCTTGGCCAGCGCGTGACGGTAGTCGCCGGCGGTCGCGATCCGCAGCGTCTCGGCGATCGCCGCCGAGGTGACGCCGAGCTCGGCCGCGCGCGCGAAATCGGGTCGCACGGCCAGCTCCGGCCGCACCAGGCTGGCCGACGACGTCACCGCGCCGATGCCGGGAATGCCGCGCAGCTCGCGCTCGACGCGGCCGGCATGGCGCGCCAGCAGCGCGCCGTCGTCGGAGGCCAGCACCAGCTGATAGCCCTCGGCATCGCCGTCGGCGCCGACGGCGATCCGCACGCCCGCAAGATCGGTCAGCGCCTCGCGCAGCTCGCGCTCGATCATCTGGCGCGTCAGTCCATCGCGTGCCGCGCGTGGCAGCAGATTCGCGGTCAGCACGGCCGTCGCGATGCCGGCCGGCGAGGTGGCGGCTTCGTCCGGATCATCGGAGCCGCTGCCGGCCGCGCCGATCGCCGTGTAGACCGAGGTCACCGCGGGATGCCGCGCGATGCGCAGGCGCGCCAACTCGGCGATGGCCAATGTATCGGCGAGCCGGCTGCCCGGCGGCAACGTCAGGCTGACCTGGGTATGGTCGCCGTCGTCGGCCGGCAGGAACTCGCCGGGCAACCGCGTCGCGACCGCCAGGCCCACGGCGACCAGCGCCGCGGCCATGCCCAGCGTCAGCGCGCGACGGCGCAGGCAGATCCGCACGATCCGGCGGTACTGCAGCAGCCAGCGCGGCTCGGGCCGAACCTGCTGCGGCGCCTTCAGCCAGTACGCCGCCATCGTCGGCGTCAACATGCGCGCGACGACCAGCGAGAAGAACACCGCGACCGCCGCGGTCCAGCCGAACTGCACGAAGTACCGCCCGACCGTGCCGCCCATCAGCGAGGTCGGCACGAAGACCGCGATCAGCGTGAACGTGGTCGCGACCACGGCCAGACCGATCTCGTCGGCCGCCTCGATCGCCGCGCGGCGCGGCGGCTTGCCGGTCAGCAGGTGCCGCTCGATGTTCTCGATCTCGACGATCGCATCGTCGACCAGCACGCCGACCACCAGCGACAGCGCCAGCAGCGACACCGTGTTCAAGGTGAAGCCCATCAGGTGCATCGCCGCGAACGTCGGGATCGCCGACAGCGGCAGCGCGACCGCCGCGATCAGTGTCGCGCGCCAGTCGCGCAGGAAGCAGAACACCACCAGCACCGCCAGCGCGGCGCCCTCGTACAGCAGCAGCATCGAACCGCGGTAGTTCTCGGCGATCGGGCCGACGAAGTCGACCGCCTGCGCGAACGCCACCTCCGGATGGCGCGCCGACAGCTCCGCGACCGCAGCGCGCACGACCTCGGCCACCTCGAGCTCGCCGGCGCCACGCGCACGCAACACCTCGAACGCGACCACCGGCACGCCGTCGAACAGGGCGGCCGTGCGCGCGGGCGCCGTCGTATCGGAGACCGATGCGATCTCGTCGAGCCGGACTCGCCGTCCGTCACCGAGCGCGACGTGCAGATCCGCGATGCCGCGCACCGAGTCCACCGTGGCCAGCGTGCGCACCGATTGCTCGGCGCCGCCGATCTCGACGCGTCCGCCCGCGGCCTCCTGCTGCAGCTCGCGCAACTGACGCGAGACCTCGGCCGCAGTCGTGTTCAGTGCGAGCAGCCGCGCCGGATCCAGCGCGACACGGACCTCGCGATCGACGCCGCCGACGCGCCGGACCGCGCCGACGCCCGGCACCGCCAGCAGCCGCCGCGTGACCTCGCCGTCGACCAGCCACGACAGCGCCGCGTCGTCGCGCAGGCTCGAGGACACCGTCATCGTCGTGACCGGCGTGCTCGCCAGTTCCAGCTTCTCGATGATCGGGTCTTCCAGATCGGCCGGCAGCTCGGCACGCATCCGCGCGACCGCGTCGCGCACGTCGTCCATCGCCGCCTGCACCGGCTTGCCGATGCGGAACTCCGCGGTGATCCGCGCGGTGCCGTCGCCGAGCACGGCCGTCACGTGCTTGAGGCCCTGCACGCTCGCGAGCGCATCCTCGATCTTGCGCGCCACGTCGGTCTCGAGCTGCGCCGGCGAGGCACCCGGCAGCACCGCGGTGACCGTGACCACCGGAAAGTCGATGTCCGGGAAGTTCTGCACCTTCATCGCCGCGAAGCCGGCCAGGCCCGCCAGTGTCAGCGGCACGAACAGCAGCGTGACCGCGACCGGATTGCGGATCGACCACGACGAAACGTTGAGATTCACGCACCACCTCGGACCGGCTCGGCTTGGGCCGGCGGAGGCTCGCGCGGCTCGGCGGGATGTGACTCGAAGCGTTGCGATCTGGTGCGTGGCAACTCGTCGTGGCGCGATTCGGTGCGTTGCGAACCGGTGGTGTGTGACTCGACGGTCGTCGCCGCGGCGGCGGCGTGCGAACCGGTGACGCTCGCGTCCGTCCGGCCGAGTGTGTCGGTACCGGGCGCGATCTGGTCGGCACCGCCGACCACGCGCACGACGTCACCTTCGCTCAGAAACCCGAGGCCCGAGGCGATGACCGCCTCGGACGCCGCCAGCCCCGCGATGATCTCGATGCAGTCGTCGACCCGACGGCCGATCTCGACCTTCGCCGCGATCACGCTCGAATCGGGGCCGACGCGCATCACCGAGTGGAAGCCGTCGCGCAGCAGCACCGCACTCTGCGGCAGCGTCAAGGCCGGCCGCTCGCCGACCTCGATACTGCCGCTGACGAACGTCCCGGCACGCAAGGCGCCGTCGCGCGGCAGATCGACGTAGGCCAGGCCGGTATGCGTCGCCACGTCGATGACCGGCGCCAGCATGCGCAGCGTGCCGTGGACCCGATTGCGGCCCGGCATGTCGATCGTGACCGTCTGACCCGGCTGCAGATCGTCCAGATCGGCGGCCGACACCGACGCGCGCCATTCGAGCCGGCCGTCCCGAATCAGCCGGAACAGCTCCTGCCCCGCCGCGACCACCGCACCGACCGTCGCGGTACGCGCGGTGATCACGCCTTCGCTCGGCGCGAGCACGCTTGCATGCGTCAGACGCAGGCGATGACGCCGCTCGACCGCACGTGCCGCGTCCAGTCGCGCCCGCGCGGTCGCCGCGCCGGCTGCGTACTGGCCGACCTGCTGCGCCGACATCGCGCCGATCGCGCCGAGTCCTTGCGCGCGGCGATCGTTGACCGCCGCCTCCGCCGCCTCGGCATCGGCCTGCGCGACCGCCGCGCGCGCCTCGGCCAGATCGGCCTCGATCAGGTCCGCGTCGAGCAGCGCCAGCACCTGTCCGCGCGTGACCGTGTCGCCGACGTTGACGCGCACCTCGGTCAGGCGCAGCCCGTCGGCCTCGGTGCCGACGCTGGCCTCCTGCCAGGCCGCGACATGGCCGGTCGCCGTCACGCGCACCGGCAGCGTCGCGGTCTGCGGCCGGATCAATGCGACCGACAGCACCGGTGACGGCAGCGTGTCATCGGCAGCAGCGGCCGCATCGGAGCGGCGGCCGGACCCAAACAGGACAAGCATCAGAACGACAAGCCCGGCACAGGCCAGGGCGATCAAACCACGCGTCATGTCGCGACGTGTCCTCACGGATCGAATACGGGACGACCCGTCGCCGCCGGCCAGGGGGCAGACTCGCCTGACGGCTTCGGGTCAGCGCCGATCGTGGGGTGGAGATGTCGGGGAAATGTCGCGAGGGCGCGGAGGCATGAGCGAGGAGTAGCCAGTCGGAGGATGCGAGCGCTCACCCTCATGTTGTTGCGATCAACACTCAAAAAGATGGCGTCGGCAGACGTAGATGGACTGTCCCGAGAACCATAGACACTTCCGGCCTATGATCCTTTCAGTGTTTGCCGAAACGGCGCCTACATGCATACGCCAGTGCGATCAAGCCGATTCCTGCCCCAGCCGAAGCCCATCGGGAAAGCGCAGGCACGGGCACTGGAGGAGCCACGGGCTCGCCGGCCACTATCGTGTAGAAGACCTCGTTGTTCGACGGATCCGTATCCTCCTGCGCCGCGCTGATCGTATAGCGCCAGCGCGTCTCGAATGTCTCGAACGGCTCCGGCAGAAACTGGATGTCGAACGTGCATACCCGCGATTCCCCGGGCGGAATCACCTCAAAATAAAACTGGAAGACCAGAGCAAAGAAGAAGTCCGGCGGCGGTCCGGGGCCGACAACGTCATAGGTAGCGACACAGCCGTTGACCGTGCTCCATAAGATGTCGAACGGCCCCCAGTCCCATGTCGTAGGAAGCCTGAATCCTGGGCCGATAACGTAGTTCGCAAACTGGTCACCGGAAGGCCCAGGCTGCGCAACGCCTGCCGCCGTGGGGCCCGCGTTGTGCAGCGCCAGCGTCACCGTTCCTCGATCTCCCGGCTGGAACTGCGAAGGCGTGACGGCGACGGCGATCGAGACGTCGATCTGCGGCCATGCACTTTTTCCCGCATTGACAAGCTGCGGCAGTACGGCGAGGCCGATTGCCAAAGACCTCGTCAACCATTTGAGGCCGCGATTCATGGTGTGCCTGGCAAGTACGTAATGGACGGACACGCGGTAAAACTGTCGAAACCGCTAGCGAAAATGACACTCGGCCGACTCCGTAATGCCTCGACGCCGTCCGCTAGATTGCTGATTGCAAGCGCGTTGTTCATCGTAGTAGTTCCCGTTGGACGTCCTCCACTGAGAACGCCAGGATTGGAGAACTGCAGAATCCGAATAGGAGCACTTGGGGAGAAATTTTGCGCCATCACAGTCTGGAACCAGGGCGTGTTGTTGTATCCAAATGCAAACGGGAAGGACGCCTCGTGATCTGCAGCCGCGCCGGCGCCTCGATTGTGTTCTGCGCCTAGGACATGGCCAAGCTCATGCGTAAAGACGTCGGCGCTTGATGAACATTCCGCGGTACTTAAATAGTAGGTGTACTCGGAAAAATTGACGCCTGTACAGGGCGAAGTAGCAATGCCTTGACTGGCGCACTCCGACCGTTGAACGTAAGCGACACCGCAAGGGCCGAAAGTAGCTTGCGAAGCCGGAATCACTGCGACAACGTCAGCGCCTACGGCGTTGCGATAAGCTTTGATCGAGGGACTCGCCTGTATCTGGTTTCGGCTTTGGAGAGCCTCTTCGTAGTCCCAACTCCCCGCATACGGCACCGGCTCCCAGCCAGCGAGCTTTGAGACGGTCACCACGCCTACTCGCGCATCGATAGCGCTGTTCCTGAAGGCATCATTGATATCGCCGATGCCATTCTGAATTAAGCCGATGATACCGCCTGTATCGCTACAGACGGCTGGGTTTCCACCCGCGGCTATACGCCCCTGCTCGGTGAACAACACCACCATATCGATCATTCGCTGCGTAGATGAGGGCCCCATAGGAGAGAGCGGCCGAGGAGAAATCCTCATCAGCGTGGCTGCGTTCGCCTCGGCCGCACTCATGACAGGGGCCGACCTATCCGCGACATCGCCGACTCTCGTGCTGGACTCAGCCGCCGCCGATGTTCCAACGGGATCATCGAGCCGGAAGTACTCCATCCGCAGCTCCTTGACGACTTCCCGAGACAAAGCGAAGCGTCCCGCCGCGCCAGCAACGATGCCGATCACATGGCCGCGATGAATGTTGATTCTCAGTTCGTACCCGTCTCCACGACCAGACCACCTGTAGGAAAACTGGTCCTCGGGCAGATTCGGGATAGGTATCAGCTCACACCCGATGGGATCGCCCTGATGACAACCCCAGCCATCGCGTTGCACGAATCCATCACGCCGATCGATAGCCTCCAGGTTGACGACAACATCAACCGCGCCCCCCATGAGGCCGAGGGATCTGAACTCGGATCTGATCGGGCATCGCGGCCAGGGCCGAGATGTCTATGGTGGAGTGATAGATCTCCAATGCATCCGGTATGGGAGGCGAGAGTGGTGCTGAGTTCCACTTGATGTCGCTGAAGAGCGGAACTGGCTGGCTTCCGGCGAAAGCGGGAGCCGCGATACAGGCAGCAGCTATCCACAGCATCGTGCTGAGACGCATTTTCATGGTGAGCTTCCCTTGCTGTCGGCTCCCCCTGGAGCTCCGTCGGGAAGTTATCACATGAGTACTTCGTCTACACCCACACTTCGCGTGGACCACAGATCGTGGGCAAAGGCCAGCCGTGTACGAAGATCACGCTGCGGAACGGCACCTGCTCGCGCGCAGGCGCCACAGGCCGAGCCCGAATCGGACCACGACCTTCTTCTTTATCAACGGCAAGCTCGTCACGCGGCAGTTCAACTTGGAGCGAAGAAGCGCTGGATTCGATGAAGACAAAAGGGCCGGTGGACCCAGCTCTTTTCTCTTCGCAACTAACGCGGCCCACACGAGAGTTCTGTCGCCTGGGTGCAGGATGCTACTGGAAGTCAATCTGACCCCGTTGTTCCCAGCTGAAAGTCACCCGCCCCGTTCGCAAAGTGAACCTGACCCCGTTCTGCGCCCGACGGAATCTGCGCCTCGCCACGGACGCGCGGGACCGCGCTGACGTCCTGCGTACACGCGACGTCGACCTGCGCCTCCTGCGGGAGTTCATCGTCGTCGGGACCCGACGCCGCGCACCGAAGCGCTGGCCCCCGGCTCCGCGTCCTGCCGTGGATGACGGCTGATGCTTCGGAGATACGCAATGTCAGCCGTCCATACGCTTCGCTGCACGCTGCTGTGCACCGTCCTGGTGTCCGCGCCGGCACTCGCCGGCGACGGCGATCCGGACCCGAGCTTCGGCGGCAACGGCAGGACCATCCATTCCTGGCCGCTTTCCTACCTCCAGGCCGAAACGAACGCCGTCGCGGCCGGCCCGGACGGCAGCGTCGTCGTCGCCGGCTGGGTCAGCTATCCGTCGCCGCAGCGAGATGCCGTCAGCCTCGTGCGCTTCCGCGCCGACGGCACGCCCGATGCCGCCTTCGGCGACGACGGCGTCGCGCTGTTCGACCTCGACCCGGCCTCGCAGATCGGCGAGAGCGCCGCCGGCGTGTTTGCCCTGCCCGATGGCCGCACGCAGGTCGTCGCGGCGCTGCGGATCCCCGGCACGATGGGCGTGCAGCCGCTGCTGCTGGCCGTGCGCGCCGACGGCTCGCCGGATACGGCGTTCGGCGATGGCGGTGTGCGGCGCATCGACATCGACCGCTGGGCCGGCGCCGACGTGCGGGTCTCCGCAGCCGCCCTGCAGCGCGACGGCCGCATCGTGCTGGCCGGTGCGATCGTCACCGACACGGGCGCCGATGCGCTCGTCACGCGCATCCTGCCGAACGGCGACGTCGACGCGGCCTTCGGCGACACAGGATGGACCCGTCTGCACGGCGACGAGCCGCTCATCGCGACGGCGGTCGCCATCGACGATATCGGCCGCATCGTACTGGCCGGCCGCGCGCTCGGCAGCGGCGCGCCGGATCGGCCGATGATCGCGCGACTTGGCACGGACGGCGTGGCGGACGCCGGCTTCGGCGATGCCGGCGTCGTCCGCGCCGATACCGGGATGGCCTGCGACTGGAGTGCGGACGCGGTCATGACGGCAGTGCGCCCGGTCGCGGGAGTGTTCCTCCAGCGCCGCATCTTCGTGGCGATCAACCGCACGTCGCCGCGCAGCACCGGCATCCTCGCGCTCGACGGCGACGGCTCGATCGCGACGAGCTTCGCCAATGCGGGATTTCGCGATCTGTCACGCGAGGAGGGCGCGCGCATCACGACACTGGCGATGCGTGGCGACCGCCGCCTCGTCGCGGCGGGATGGGTCGATCCGAACGGCTCCGGCGTCGCCGATTTCTACGTCGCACGCCTCACGTTCGACGGCGCGCTCGATCCGAGCTTCGACGGCAACGGCGTCGCGCGCTACCCGATGAATGCGGACGGCGACACCTACGACACGCCGAGCGCGATGGTGCTGTCGGGCGAACGGCCGGTCGTCGCCGGCACGCTCTACAACAACGGCACGTCGCGCTACCACGTCGGCGTGCTGCGCCTGCAATCGGACGCATTGTTCGCCGACGGCTTCGACTGACGGAATGGTGCGCCATCGCGGAACGATCCGGGTTCCGCGACCTGTGCCGCTCGCGCCGGATGCTTTCCACCCCCTCCCTTCGAGGTGCCTGCCATGAAAACGATGATGCTGATGCTGATGCTGGCGCTGACCGTTCCCCTTGCCGGCGGTTGCGGCAGAGGCGGCGACAGCGCCGAGAGCGTGTTCGCGGACATGACCGCCAACCTGCGGGAGATGTCGGAGATCCTGACCAGCGTCACCGACGAAGCCAGCGCGAAGGCCGCCGTGCCGCGGATCGAAGCGGTGCGAGCGAAGATGCGCGACTGTGCCAGGCGCGCGCGCGCCGTGCGCCGGCCCGATGCCGCCACCGAGAAGCGGATCGACGAGGCCATGCTCGCGGTCCAGCGCGAAGTCATGCCTGTCATCGCCGACGCGCGACAGCGACTGATGGCGCAGCCGCCGCTGATGGCGATCCTCGCGCCGGCCTTGCAGGGAATGGAGAACGATCTGTGAGCGGGGATGCGCGGCGTCCTGCGGTGACGAATCGCATTCGGGAAGCGACGCCATGAGTGTCCTCGTCGCGTGACGAAGCGGCCGCGCGTGGCCGGAGGACGTATCGACATCGACGCCGTTGCACGATCCGCGGCTGGAACAGCCACGATAGGGACGCTGCGCGGCGAATCGCCGCGGACACGGACCGGTGTCCAGCACATCAACCGCTTGTGCAGATCGGCGCATGGGCGCCACGGAAACGCGCCGAGCAGCAGCGTTTAGACGACGTTGCCGAGGCTCACCCCCGAGCACCGCGCCGTTCGGCCGCCTTGCCGAATGGCCGCTGATGCCGCAACACGCGATCGGTCCGGGCCTCATGGTCGTCGCGTCGAGCTCACTGCGGCCACGGCTCAGGATATCCGCGGCGCTGAGACTCTCGCCCTCGACATCGAGGGATCGTTCTGCCGGAAGATCGAGGCGAGTAGGTCCTTGACGCGTTCAGCGCGATCGGCCTGTCACCTCAAGCGAGGCGATGCGAACGCGCGCGAGCGCGAACGTCGACGGCCACGGGAAACGGCGTGACGGGGGCCAGGCGAAAAAGCGACGGCGAAAATATCTATGCCACCGGTGGACCAGGCACACCATACAAGTCGAGCGGCACTCGTTATCGCAACCACGCGGAAAGCCAAAGCTCATCAGGCTTGAGTGAGGAGGCAGTTACGGGCGAGCAGAAAGCGAACCTGACCCCGTTCTGGTCGGAACGACATCGGGACACCTGCGACCAGACGTGCGAATGCCGGCTGAAAGCAAACCTGACCCTGTTCTTAGCGCTCGTTATCGCGACCACGCAGCAAGCCAAAGCTCATCAAGCTTGAGTATGAGGAGGCCGCTACGGGCGAGCAAGAAGTGAACCTGACCCCGTTTTGACCAACCCCGTTTTGACCACGCTGCGAGCCAGAGCTCATCAGGCTTGGGTACAAGACAGCTACGGGCGAGAAGAAAGTGAACCTGACCCCGCTATGTAGTTATCGCAACCACGCGGCAAGCCAAAACTCATCAGGCTTGGGTGAGGAGGCAGTTACGGGCGAGCAGAAAGCGAACCTGACCCCGTTCTGACCCCTGAGGCTTCCAAGGAAGCGCGAAGGCAGAGAGAGACGGTAAGTCAACCTGACCCCGTTACTGGACCCCGTTACTGTTGACGCCCCTGAAAGTCAACCTAACCCCGTTACGAAAAGTGAACCAGACTCTTTTTTTGGAGACCGTGCTCTGTAGCTATTCCTTATGACACCTAAATATGGAGTCCACGAGCCTTGTACAACTTGAGGTCACACGTGCCAGGACCCTTATCTGTTCGGTGATCGCTAACAGTTCCGATTTATCAGGATAATTTATTAGGTGATCCACCTCCCCCCAAACCTCCTCTGCAAGCGTTCTGACTTGAATCTCTGCCGTTCTAGGCAATTTGCCGGTCGCAGACACTACATAATGCACACTTGAATAGAGACGCGGATTCACATCGGTCTCGACACCAAAACCTTTGAAGACAGACTCATACTCACTATCCCACACCCTTGCCTTCGGGCCTTCAATAATCGTATATCCCTCAGAGTCAAGTAGAGATCGGAGGCAAACATCTATCTCGGGAAACTGATCCGTGTGGAGATAGATCAACCGAAGCCCGCTTAAGTCGTTTATTTTCTCAAAAAGATTATCACTACTAATCTCAAACGGCACCCCTTCCTCATTCGCGCGAAAAATCTTCTTTCTTAACTTTTCTGCAAGATGAGCTGGATCTTTTGATCGCCATTTTGAAGAATGAATCAAAGGCCTAAGTTTCGCATCTTGCGCCAAATTGAATAGCGCCTCACCAAGACGCTCAAAGACGGCCCTATGATCTACGTAGTGCTGGACAAGCCCCTCAACTTTCTCCTCGACAGTCATCTTCCGCCCCCCAACCGATGCAATATTGCTTCCGCAAGGTCGTGGAAAACAGCTCTCGCCTCACGCAATCTATCGTCAGTTGTCCCGTCGACTCGCCATAACGGGCGTCCAGAGCGCTGAGCAGCAGTGGCCATCCCCGAGAAATCTTTAACTTCCGGCAGCATTAGAGGTGGCGTCGCTGCGCTCACGAGTGCTTCATCTACTCGAGCAAGAACCCCAACGACATCCTCTTTTATCGATCTCTCCATGATCGGAAGCATGCGTCGAAAATCTAAACTTGGCAGACCACCATAAACTCTAAAGCGCTGGGGGATGCACCCGATGACCTGGGGGGCGCCCCGCATTTCGACCGAACTAGGTGGAAACAGCTCGCAAATCGACCGCCAGTCCAGGATCCATCGCGCCAATGTGTGACCCAGCGTCTTAATGGCTCGATTGGAGAACAAATCACATGCAGCAGGAATTGCAAAGTAGTCACAATCGAGAAGAACTGCTCGCGTGAGCGGCCCCACATTCGGACCGCAATCATATAAAACTAAGTCAGCATTGCATTGTGCTGCATGTGTGTTTACCGTATTCGCTAGCGCCTGAGTACCTCTTAATCCTCTCATTCTCCTTTGAAAACACTCACCCCAATAGTCCGCCAACTCCGTCTCGAAAGCTGCGAGCTGAATATCGCCTGGAAGAAGGAAAATTTTCTCCTCGAACTCCACCCGCTTTATTAAATTTGCATAACCAACACCTTCAACGACAGGCCTTAAGGCTGACCAAAGAGTTCCCCCTTCATTAGAATCCGAACGATCCAAAAGATCGTTTACGATCTCCTCATCCAGAAAGTATGAGGACAGGTTCCCCTGCGGATCCGCATCGACTAATAGTACCTTAAGGCCTGACTCCGCGAACGCAAATGCTAGATTTGCGGTTAGTGTGGTCTTTCCCACACCACCCTTGTGATTGAATAAAACAAGTCTTTTAGCTCTCGCACGTTCCATCATGCCCCCTAGACTTATTTTCTGTGCTGCTGCCCCGAAGTCTTTCGGCGTCGAGGTTTGCTATGGGATATCGCTTCGCGAGCAGCCACCTTGTCGGGCAATGCCATCACATATAACTCGCCGATGGCGGAGATCTTCTTAAGACCACGTTGCGCAGCAATAAGCAGACCCGCCTTGGAGGCATTATCGACTGCTTGCGCAGCATTTGAAAATTTCAACTGCGCCGCCTCGCTGTTGAGCTTACTCAAATCCACAGTCTTAAATAGCTCTGTTCCGCGATAATGAGAAAGGTAATACGCCAAACAAACTATCTTATCCACATCCGTCCCTGGCTTCTTCTCCAGCAAAAACTCTTTAGGAGACGGAGACCGATCTTCTGAGAATGACGGCATCGAACTTGAGCCGCCATCATTGACGGAGACTGACGTGCGCGGAGAACTTGATTGTCCTGATTCAGACGATCTCTCATTCTCATGAAGCCCATAAAAAGCCTGCAAGGTTCGCAATAGACGGGCGCGCCCATCTGCGTCTGTTTTATTCATTGCAGCCAACAACAGTTGTAAAATCTCTGCGTCGGAATGAGCCGTCTCGTTAATACTCATGATATTGCTCTCCGTTTAACCACACTTCGAATACCCACAATTGAGGCAAGTCGCACACCCGTCCATCACAATGGTCGCGTTCGTATTGCACTTGTGGCAGAGCGTAGCCCCGGGCGGGAACGCGCCGGACTCGGCTTCGCCACCCGTGGCGGCGGCGGCGGGGGATTCGCTCTTGGACTTGGAGCCGGCAGCGGGCGCGGCGGCCGCGGCTTCTACGTCAGGCTTTTTTTTTGAGCGGGCTTCGTACTCGGCGCGCTTTTCGGCGATCAGCGCGCGCTGGCCGGCGTCGAGTTCGGGGTCGTGCAGCAGGCCGATCATCTTCATGTGCTGCTCGATGACGGCGCCGAGCTCGGCGACGATGCTCGGCATGTAGACGCCGCCGGTCTTGAAGTAACCGCCGCGCGGGTCGAACACGGCCTTGAGCTCCTCGACCAAGAACGTCACGTCGCCGCCCTTGCGGAACACGGCCGACATGATGCGCGTCAGCGCGACGATCCACTGGAAGTGGTCCATGTTCTTGGAGTTGATGAACACCTCGAACGGACGGCGCAGTTCGTGCGGCGTGCCCTGATTGAGCACGATGTCGTTGATCGTCACGTACAGCGCGTGCTCGAACAGCGGCGACTTGATCTTGTAGGTGGCGCCGATCAGCGTGTCGGGGCGCTCGACCTTCTCGTGCATCTGGATGACTTCGGCGCCGGCCGCTTCGGGCTCGGCGGCGGCCGGTGCGGGTGCCGGAGCGGCGGCGGGTGCCTCGTCGGGCTTGACCACGGCATAGCCCTTGATCTTCTTGTCGATCTTGATGGTCATCGCTGTGCTCCTTGACTGACGCGGTGTGTCTGACGCGGTATGCGGGCAATACGCCGCCGCGCGCGGAATGCGCGGGCGGTTCTTGTTTCACGGCCGGTCCGCAGCCGGCGCACCTTGCGGCCGCCGGTGCGGAACGGGTCCGTCAACGCCGGCGGGCGGCCTTCTTGGCGACTTTCTTCGCCGGACCTTTCTTGGCCGGCGCCTTCTTCATCGGCGCCTTCTTGGCCGGGGCTTTCTTGGCGGGTGCCTTCTTGACCGCAGCCTTGCGCGGCGCGACCTTCTTCACCGCTTTCTTCGCGGCCTTCTTGATCGGCGCCTTCTTCGCGGCGCTGCGCACGACCTTCTTGACGGCCTTCTTGGCGGCGCCCTTCTTCGCGGGTGCCTTCTTGACGGCGGCTTTCTTCGCAGTGACCTTCTTCACGGCCTTCTTGGTCGCCTTCTTGACGGCAGCCTTCTTCGCCGCGGCCTTCTTGGCGACCTTCTTGACCGCCTTCTTGGCGGCGGTCTTCTCGGCCGCGGCCTTCTTGGCGACGGACTTGGCGGCCTTCTTGACGTCGGCCTTGGCCCTGCCGGCGGCGGCGCTGGCGGCCTTCTTCTCGGTGCCGACGGCCTTCTTGGTCTTGGCGACCACGGCGCGGACCTTGCGGGCGGCCTGCTTGCGCGCCTTGACGACGGTGCCGACCGCCTTTTGCGCGACGCTCTTGGCGGCGTCCTTCACGTCGGTCGCCGCGGTGGCGACGGAACTGGCCAGTGCGCTGGCGCCGTCGACGACGGCGCTGCCGGCCTCGGCCAGGCCTTCCTTGATACTTTCCAGCGGACTGCCGGACTCGTTGCCTTCGCTGTGCATCTGAAACCCCTCCGACCTTTGGTGTGTGGTTGACGAACGTCGATCAGAACTTGCCGTAGTAGCCTTCTTTCAGGGCGTCGAACAGGTTGGCGGCGGTGTGCTTCTCGCCGTCGTATTCGATCTCCTCGTTGCCCTTCGCCTCCACCACGGTGCCGTCCTCGAGTTCGAAACGGTAGGTGGTGGCGGCTAGATCATGCTCCTTCACCAGCACGCCTTGGAAGGCCGCCGGATTGAACCTGAAGGTCGTGCAGCCCTTCAAGCCCTGGCGGTGGGCGTAGCGGTAGATGTCCTTGAAGTCCTCGTAGGGGTAGTCGGTCGGCACGTTGGCGGTCTTGGAGATCGACGAATCGACCCACTTCTGCGCGGCGGCCTGGATGTCGACGTGCTCCTTCGGCGTGATGTCGTCGGCGGCGACGAAGTAGTCCGGGAGCTTCTCTTCAGGTTTGTCCGAGAACGGCATCGCCTGGCCGTTGATCAGCTCGCGGTAGGCCAGGAGTTCGTAGCTGTAGACCGAGACCTTCTCCTTGGTCTTGCGACCCTCGCGGATCACGTTGCGGCTGTAGTGGTGCGCGAAGCTCGGCTCGATGCCGTTGGAGGCGTTGTTGGCCAGCGAGAGCGAGATCGTGCCGGTCGGCGCGATCGAGGAGTGGTGCGTGAAGCGCGCGCCGACCTCGGCGAGCTCGGCGACCAGGTCCGGCGCCACCTCGGCCACGCGCTGCATGTAGCGGCTGTAGCGCGCATGCAGCACGGCGCCGGTGATCGTATCGCCGGTCTTCCAGCCGTCGGCGGCCATCTCGGGGCGCTTGCGCAGCATCTCGGCGGTGACCGTGAAGCTCTGCGCGAGGATCGGCGCGGGGCCCTTCTCCTTGGCGAGCTCCAGCGCGACCTCCCAGCCGGCCAGCGCCATCTCACGCGAGACGTCCTCGGTGAACGCGCAGGCCTCCCTGGAGCCGTAGCGGTGCTTGAGCATCGTCAGCGTGGAGCCGAGGCCCAGGAAGCCCATGCCGTGGCGGCGCTTGCCCATGATCTCGTCGCGCTGCTGCTGCAGCGGCAGGCCGTTGATCTCGACGACGTTGTCGAGCATGCGCGTGAACACGCGCACGACCTCGCGGTACTCGTCCCAGTCGAACCGCGCCTTGGGTCCGAACGGGTCGCGCACGAAGGTCGTCAGATTGACCGAGCCGAGCAGGCAGGAGCCATACGGCGGCAGAGGCTGCTCACCGCACGGGTTGGTCGCGCGGATCTGCTCGCACCACCAGTTGTTGTTCATCTCGTTGACGCGGTCGATCAGGATGAACCCTGGCTCGGCGAAGTCGTAGGTGGACACCATGATCATGTCCCACAGGTGCCGCGCGCGGATGTGGCCGTAGATCTTGCACGCGACCAGGCCGTCCTCGCGGACGACGTAGTGCTTGTGCGTGGGCCAGTCGCGCCAGACCACCTTCTCGGCATCCGTCAGGTCGATCTCGCCCTGCTCCTTGACGTGCACCGGGAACACCAGCGGCCAGTCGGCGTCGGTCTCGACCGCTTCCATGAAGCCGTCGGTGATCAGCAGCGACAGGTTGAACTGGCGCAGGCGGCCGTCCTCGCGCTTGGCGCGGATGAATTCCTTGACGTCCGGATGGCTGACGTCGAACGTGCCCATCTGCGCGCCGCGGCGGCCGCCGGCCGAGGACACCGTGAAACACATCTTGTCGTAGATGTCCATGAAGGACAGTGGCCCGGACGTGTACGCGCCGGCGCCGGAGACGTATGCGCCGCGCGGGCGCAGCGTCGAGAACTCGTAGCCGATGCCGCAGCCGGCCTTGAGCGTCAGGCCGGCCTCGTGGACCTTCTCGAGGATGTCGTCCATCGAGTCCTGGATCGTGCCGGAGACCGTGCAGTTGATCGTGGAGGTCTTGGGCTTGTGCTCGAGCGCGCCGGCGTTGGACGTGATGCGCCCGGCCGGGATCGCGCCGCGGCGCAGCGCCCACAGGAAGCGCTCGTACCAGTGGCTGCGCTGGGCCGGCTCCTCGACCTCGGACAGGGCGCGCGCGATGCGCTGCCAGGTGTGGTCGATCGTCTCGTCGACCGGCTCGCCCTGCTTGGATTTCAATCGGTACTTCTTGTCCCAGATGTCCCAGGAGGCCGGCTGCAGCGGGATCTCGGTCGCGCCGCGCGCGAGCTGTTCCAGACGTACCGTGTTCATCGTGTTTTCGGTCTCCCGATTGCGGGCCTCTGGCGGCCGATTTTTGTTCTTCATGACGCGCTTCCGTGGCGGGACCGGAGCGGCGCGGCGTAGCTGCGCCGCGGGTCCTCGCCGAGCTGTAAGGTCACGGACGGAACAGCCGGTCCGGGCCGCCGGCGCGCGCGTGGCGCCCGGCTCGTTCACCCAAATCCTGGTAGTCGCCCCACACAAGACCACAACATCTTGTGCCCGACAGGTCGGCTCACCGTACGCCCACCGCGGTCCGAAGTAAAGCGGTTTTCGGTGACGTGTCGTGACGTCCGCGCAGGCGCCGCGGAACGCGCGCCGACACGAAAAAACACACGCGCTGCGGCGCTTCGTCGGGCCAGCGTGCGGGTACCGCAGCGATACGGCGGCTGAACCGCGCCGACGGCACCGGAACCCTCGCGTAGCGCCACGGTCCCATGCGCCGCCCGGCTGCCGCCGGCAGCGGTCTGTACCGATCGCGCGCGCGGCCGCTACTGTCCCCGCCCTGTTTCGTTCGTGGCACCCGGAGGCCCGATGCAATCCAAGACACTGACCCTCGCCGTCGCCGCGACGGCGATCGCGCTGGCCGGCTTCGTCGCCGGCGGCGCGCTGCACGAGCATGCCGCGCCGGTCGCGCGCCAGCTGTCGGACCAACTGATCGCGCCGGCCGGCGCGGCACTGCCGGCCTCGCTCGACGGCCAGCCGCTGCCGTCGCTGGCGCCGATGCTCGAGCGGGTGACGCCGGCGGTCGTCAACATCAACACCAAGACCCGCGTGCGCGTGCGCCGCGATCCGTTCTTCGAGCATTTCTTCGGTCTGCCGGACATGCCGCGCGAGCGCGTGCAGCAGTCGCTGGGCTCGGGCGTCATCGTCGACGCCGCCAAGGGCTACGTGCTGACCAACAACCACGTCGTCGAAGGCGCCGACGACGTCTCGGTGACGCTGGCCGACGGCCGCACGCTGACCGGCACGCTGATCGGCACCGATCCCGACACCGACCTGGCGGTGCTGAAGATCCCGGCCGAGCGCCTGTCGGCCCTGCCGCTCGCCAACAGCAGCCAGTTGCGCGTCGGCGATTTCGTCGTCGCGGTCGGCAATCCGTTCGGCCTCGGCCAGACCGTGACCTCGGGCATCGTCTCGGCGCTCGGCCGCACGGGCCTCGGCGGCCGCGGCTACCAGAACTTCATCCAGACCGACGCCTCGATCAATCCCGGCAACTCCGGCGGCCCGCTGGTCGACCTGCGCGGCAACCTGGTCGGCATCAACTCGATGATCTTCTCGCCGTCGGGCGGCAACGTCGGCATCGGCTTCGCGATTCCGTCGGACCTGGTCGCGCAGGTGATGCGCCAGCTGGTCGAGTTCGGCACCGTCAAGCGCGGCGCGCTCGGCGTGGAGGTGCAGGACATCACGCCGGAACTGGCGCGCCTGCTGAATCTCGGCGATGCGCGCGGCGCGGTCGTCGCGCGCGTGCGCTCGGGCTCGCCGGCCAGCCGCGCCGGCCTGGTCGCCGGCGACACGATCCTCTCGCTCGACGGCAAGCCGGTGCGCGGCGCGCAGGAACTGCACAACCTCGAAGGCCTGACGCCGACCGGATCGAAAGTGACGCTCGGCATCCTGCGCGAGGGCAAGCCGCTGACGCTGACGACGACGCTGGAAGCGCCGACCGTGCGCAGCGTGACCGGTGAGAGTCTCGATCCGCGCCTGGCCGGCGCGCAGATCGCCGACCAGGCCGACAGCCAGCGCCAGGCGCTCGGCGGCGTCGCGGTGACGCGCGTGGCCGAGGGCAGCCGCGCGTATGCGAACGGGCTGCGCAGCGGCGACCTGATCGCCGCGGTCAACCAGCGCGACATCGGCGGCGTCGACGATCTCGAGCAGGTGCTCCAGCGCCGCACGCGCCAGCTGCTGCTGACCGTGGTGCGCGGTCAGAACGCGTTCTTCCTGCTGGTCGAATGAGCGCGCTCCGGCGCCGCCGAGAGCGGCGCCGGAGCTCCTTGCGCGGCGCCTCGCACGTTCAGGTCGGCGACCCGGGCGGTGCGGCGGCGCGCGTGGTAAGGTGCGCGCGTTTTTAATGGACTTTTCACCTCCGATGCCTGTACGCCACGTTCTGATCGCCGCGCTGCTGTGTCTGGCCGGCGCCGTCAACGCAGCCGATCCTGCGCCCGCCACCGCCAAGCCCGCCGCCGCGCCGGCTGCCAAGCCGGCGACGACGCCGGCCGCCAAGCCTGCCGCTGCCGCACCGGCGGCCGCCAAGCCCGCGCCGAAGCCGGCGGCCAAGCCGGCCGCGAAGGCACCGGCCAAGAAAGGCCCGCCGCCGAAGGCGACGCTGGTCTGGCGCGGCGATCACGCGACCGGCCGCAGCCTCGTCGCCGACATCGCAGCGCTGTACGAGAAGGAACACCAGGTCCGCATCAACATGCAGCCGTTCAGCACGATCTCCGGGCTGGACGCGGTGTCCTCGGGCACGGCCGATCTGGCTGGCAGTGCGCGCCTCAAGCATGACGGCCGCGAGCAGGAAGCCAACCTCAACTTCATCCCGCAGGCGTTCGACGCGATCGTTCCGATCACGCATCCGAGCAATCCGGTCAACAACCTCACGCTGCGCCAGCTGCGCCAGATCTATCTGGGCCGCATCCAGAACTGGAAGGACGTCGGCGGCCGCGATGCGCCGATCAACGTCTACTCGGTCGCCGCGCCGATGGACGGCGTCGAGTACAGCCTGCGCTACCTGCTGTACCGCAAGGGCGAGCAGCGCATCTACGCGCCGCGTCAGTACCTCAACGTGACCGTGCTCGAGGAAGGCGTCACGCTCGATCCGAACGGCCTGGGCCTGACCTCGCTGTCGGGCGTCTATGCGCGCAAGGACCTCAAGATGCTGTCGGTGGCCGGCATTCCGGCGTCGACCGACTCGATCGCCAACGGCACCTATCCGCTGTACATGACGCTCTACCTCGTCACGCGCTTCGACGATCCCAAGCGCGAGCTGGTCGATCCGTTCGTCGCGTTCCTCGCCACGCCCGAGGCCAAGGCCGCGATGCGCCGCCACCAGCTGCTGCCGTACGCGGATGCGGCTGGCCTGGCCGAGCGCGAGCCCGAGCGTCTGGCCGCGATCGACGACGAGCTCAAGCGCGAGGCCGCGCTGGAGACGCCGGACGCGGCGACCGCGACGGCCGCGGCGACCGCGGTCTCGACGACACCGGCCGGTGCGCCGCAGGCGACGCTGGCCTCGAAGGTCGCCAGCGCGCCGGGCGCCGAGTCGACGCAGGAAGCGCGCGTGCGCGCCGAAGAGGCCGCCGCGAAGAAGGGCAAGGAGAAAGCCGGCGGCAAGTGACGTGGCGCCCGCCGAGCCGACACTTCGCGACACCCGGTCCGGCGCCGTGAACACGCGCACGGCCGCCGCGCACGCCGCCGGGATCGACCCGGCCCATATTCGCGCGATCACGCTCGACCTCGACGACACGCTGTGGCCGATCGCGCCGGTCATGGCGCGCGTCGAGCAGCGCGTCGACGCCTGGCTGCACGCGCACTGCCCCGAGGTCGCCGCGGCCTGGCCGATCGAGGCGATGCGCGCCCTGCGCGAGACGATCAACCGCGAGCATCCGGAGTACGCGCACGACTACACGATGCAGCGCAAGCTGACGCTGCGCCGCGCGTTCGCGCCGTTCGGTTTCGACGAGGACTGGGTCGAAGCCGCCTACGCGATCTACCAGCACGAGCGCAATTGCGTGGACTGCTACGCCGACGCCGAACCGGCGCTGGCGCGCCTGGCCGCGCGGCTGCCGCTGGTCAGCCTGTCCAACGGCAATGCGGACCTGGCGCGGATCGGCCTGGACCGGCATTTCCGGTTCTCGATCAGCGCGCGCGAGGTCGGTGTTGCCAAGCCCGACCCGCAGATCTTCCTGCACGCCTGCGAGCGCCTGGGGCTGGCGCCGCACCAGGTGCTGCACGTCGGCGACGATCCGGCACTCGATGTTGTCGGCGCACGCGCGGTCGGCATGCCGGCGGCCTGGATCAACCGCGCCGGTCTGGCCTGGCACGACGACGACGCGCCGGCATTGCACTTCCGCGATCTGGACGCATTGGCCGACTGGATCGAAGCGCATACGCCCCCACCTGCAGACGGGTGAAACCGGTTCTGACGCTGCGATCTCGATGCACCTGCCGGACTCGATCGCCGGCTCGCGTGATCCGGCGATCGGACGCGCGGGCTGCGTACACGCCCGGTCCGCGCGCCGCAGGCGCGGGCCGACACCGTTCGCGGCGCCCCGGCGCCCATCCGCCACTCGACCACCTCGGCGTCCGCGTTCGCGAACGCACCGTGACGAGCCGCGCCGCCATGCCGGCCGGTCATCGCACCGACGCCGCGAGAGCGCATGCCGCAGCAGACAGCGCAGCGCAGTTCCGACATCCTGTTGCTCCCCTGCCCGCCCATCGTTCGACGAGGCCGTACCGATGACCGCCTGGATCTCTTCCGCCGACGCCGCGCAGCCGATCGCCCTGATCGCCGTCGATGCCGCGACCCTGCCGGCCCTGCTGACCGAGCTCGGCGACGCCGCGTCGCGCTGGTGCGAAACGCAGGGCTTCACCGGCCAGAGCGGCCAGCTGCTCGCGCTGCCCGACGGCGACGGCGGCGTACTGGCCGTGCTGGCCGGCTGCCGGCCGAGCGAAGGCCCGTACGCCTTGGCCTCGCTGCCGCAGCGGCTGCCGGCCGGCGACTACGCACTCGACCCGCGCGGCCTCGCGCTCGACGCCGATCAGGTCGCGCTGGGCTGGGCGCTCGGCGCGTACCGCTACACGCGCTATCGCAAGGCCTCGCGCGCACCGGCGCGACTGGTCGTCGACGCGGCCGTGCAGGCACGCATCGCACCATTCGCCGCGGCGATCACGCAGGTGCGCGATCTGATCAACACGCCGACGCAGGACATGGGCCCGGCCGATCTCGCCGGCGCGGTGCGTGCGCTGGCCGAGCGCCACGGCGCGACCTATCGCGAATGGGTCGGCGAGGAACTGATCGACGGCAACTTCCCGACGATCCATGCGGTCGGCCGCGCCGCCGCTCCGGGACGCGAGCCGCGTCTGGCGATGCTCGAGCACGGCCCCGCCGACGCGCCGCATCTGGTGCTGGTCGGCAAGGGCGTGTGCTTCGACACCGGCGGTCTCGACCTGAAGCCGGCCGACGGCATGCGCTGGATGAAGAAGGACATGGGCGGCGCCGCGCACGCGATCGCGCTGGCCGGCCTGGTGCTCGAACACGCGCTGCCGGTGCGCCTGACGCTGCTGGTGCCGGCGGTCGAGAACGCGGTCTCCGGCGATGCGTTCCGCCCCGGCGAGGTCATCACGACGCGCGCGGGCCTCAGCGTCGAGATCGACAACACCGACGCCGAAGGCCGCCTGGTGCTCTGCGACGCGCTCGCGCTCGCGGCCGAGGCCAAGCCGGACCTGGTGCTCGACTTCGCGACGCTGACCGGCGCGGCGCGCATCGCGCTCGGGCCGGACCTGCCGGTACTGTTCGCGAACCGCGACGAGCTGGCCGCCGCCCTGCTCGACGCCGCGCAGGCCACGCACGATCCGCTGTGGCGGCTGCCGCTGTGGCGGCCGTACCTGACGATGCTCGACTCGCACGTCGCCGACCTCGCCAATGCCGGACCGTCGCGCCACGCCGGCGCGATCACCGCTGCGCTGTACCTGGAGCGCTTCGTGCCCGAGTCGCTGCCGTGGTGCCATCTGGACGTCTATTCGTGGAACGACGGCGACAAGCCCGGCCGGCCGCGCGGCGGCGAGGCGCAGGGCCTGCGCGCGTACTTCGAGTTCCTGCGGCGGCGCTACGCGGGCTGAGCAGGCGGCGGTGCGCGAGTCGCGCCGCCTTCGCGTCGCCGCTGCTCGAATCGGACGGGTCCTTCGTGACGGCCTGAGCTTCGACGCCGTCGGTCCGATCGGCGCCGTCGCGGCCTCGAGTTCTCGAACGAAGCGGCGGCCTGAGCCACCTGCGTTCTCGAATCAACCGGCGGCGAGATCGCCGGCCGGTCAGTCCGGTGACCGCAGCGCGGAGCTGGACCTCCACACCGCGCTCAGGGCTCGAAGCCGTCGGCGAAGATCGCCTCGCCGTCCAGATGCACCACCGCGCGGCGGCGCTGGAAATCGCCGTCCATGCCGTTCAGCAGCAGCTTGCGGCCGTCGCGCGTCATCGCATTGACGACCAGATCGCCGAAGCCCTCGCCGTAGTCGATGCCGCGCGCGGCGAGGAAGTCGACGAGGTCGACGATCCCGGCTTCGGCGGTCCAGACGAAGCCGCGGTTGGACGCGCCGAGCAGCGGATCGATCGTGTAGTACGAGCCGACGATCATCGTGCCGGCCTCGTCGGTGTCGAACGCGTAGTAGGTCGCCTCGGGTAGCGCGCCGGCGACCGCGCCCAGATACGTCACGCCGGTCGCCGCGGTCCAGCGCCAGGCCTGCGGCGAGCCGCCCGAACCCTCGACGCCGGCGCCGACGATCACCGAGCAGTCGCTGTTGCAGGCGATCGCCTGGCCGACCGCTGCGCCTTCGCCGTCGAGGATCGGATGCGCGGCGGTACCTTCCCAGCGCACGCCGTGTCGCGTCGCGCCGGTCGCGGCGACCGTGAAGCCGGCCGCGCGCGTCGCGCCGGACGAGACCGCCCAGGCCTGCCCGGCTTCCTGCCCGGCCGGCAGATCCAGCACGACCTGGCCGGCCGCGGCGGTCCAGGTCCACGGAAGCAGCGAGACGAAGCCGCCGGGCGGCGGCGACTCGGCCGGATAGGCGGCGCCGGCCAGCGCACTGCCGTCGTCGGCGATGCCGAACGGCGTGGTGTCGCCGAGCACGATGCCGGGCATGCGCTGCCACTGGCTGCCGTCCCAGATCGCCGGTGCGGCTTCGGGCACGTCCGAGCCCGGCGTCCAGAAGTAGTACGAGGCGACGATCGTCGCGCCGTCGGCCGAGATCAGCGGGATCACGTTCTCGAGCGTGTAAGTGTCACCGCCGAGGTTCTCCGGCGCTTGGCCGGGCCGCCAGCGCAGCACCTCGCCGACCGGCCACAGCGTGCCGACCACGGTGCCGTCGGCGGCGATGCCCGACACGCCGGCGGTGCCGCCGCCGGCCGGCAGCGGCAGCTCCTCGAGCCGGTCTGCCGACGCCAGCGCCGGCAGGCCGGCCAGCACGAGACCGAGCAGGAAAGGACGGACACGCGGGTAGGCGGACGGCTTCATCGGCGAGGACTCCTGATGGATGAGGAAGGCGCGGGCCGCATCGGCCGGCACGCGATCAGTCTCGCGGCCGCGCCGCCGCGGCCGCATTCCATCGGTGCTCCAATCGCGAAACAGGGATGCTCGCAAAGCGGCGACCTGCTGCGACACGTGTCCCGTTCGTCGCGGGCACCTCTTCGAAACCTTATAATGCGCGCCAAGCATTATAAGGTTTCTATAGAAACCTACTAAAATTCGTGACTTTCTATAAGGTTTGGGCTGTACGCTTGCAAGCCAGGCTCAATCGCATTCGCAGCGAGGTCCGCATGCGCCGAGATCAGATCGCCCCCGACCGTCGACGACACCTCGTACCAGCGCCAGGCTACCCGCATGCGTACGCCCTGGTCGCGCCTCCTACCCCTCGCAGCATTCCGGGAGGCGCCGTACACCAAGCCGCATTCGCACGAGCCCACGCGGCCCTGGGCCGCATGCAAGGCGCGATGGTGCACCTCCCCAATGCGGACATGGTGACTCGCACGCTCGCCCGGCGGGAAGCGGTCACCAGTTCTCAGATCGAAGGCACCAAGGCGAGTCTGCCGGAGCTGCTCACATATGAGGCTACGCAAGGCATCGGAGGTTTGCCTCCCGATGTGAAGATCACCGAGCGCTACGTGACCGCCCTCCAGCACGGGCTGGCACGCATCCGAGCGGAAGGCCGCACGGCACTGGATCTTCGACTGATCCACGAACTGCACGAACGATTGATGCAGGACGATGCGGCCCACATGCCGGTGGGCGCCTATCGAACCGAGCAGGTCTGGATCGGCCCCAATCTCAGGATCGAGGATGCGACCTTCGTGCCGGCGCCGCCGGATCGGGTGCCCGCGTGCATGGAGGAAATGGCCGCCAGCATTCTGCAGTACGTGCCGCGAGAGGACGAGCAAGGTGAGCTGACCCTCGTCGCACAGATCGCGATCGCCCACGCCCAGTTCGAAACCATCCACCCCTATCACGACGGCAACGGCCGCACCGGTCGATTGCTGCTGCCGCTGCTGCTGGCTTCGGAAGGCTATCCGCCGCTCTATCTGTCCGGTGTGCTGCTGCGCGCCAAGCCCGAGTACTACGCGTCCCTCGCCCAGGTGCAGTTGCGCGGCGACTGGACCCGGTGGCTTCAGCTGCTGACCCGGGCGATCGTGGAATCGTGCGACGAATCGATCTCGATCGCGCAGGACATGATCGCCATCGTCGAACGCTGGGAACGGCAGCTGTCGAGCTATCGCTCGCATTCGGCCACACGTCGATTGCCACGATTCCTGCTCGGGCATCCGGTGGTTTCGGTGCTGCAGGTCGTCGAAGGACTGGGCGTGTCGCAGCCGGCCGCCAATACCGCGCTCAACAATCTGCTCGCAGCGGGCATCGTCAGTCTCGTCAACGAACGCCAATGGGGGCGCGTATTCCAGGCGACCGACATCCTTCGCCGCCTGGACGCACCGCCCGGCTGAAATCGGCTACACCGCCTACTCGGGCGCTTCCGGCACGCCACGAACGTCCGCCGATACGGGCGCCTGCCCGGTGCCGCCTCAGCCGATCGGCGCAGCGCCGCTGCCGGCGACCGGCGGCGGTGCCGCGCGCAGGCCGTCGGGCACCGCGCGCTGGCCGGCCAGATCGAGCGTCTGGCGCAGCGCCGCGGCCCAGGCCTCGCCCTGGCCGAGCGCATGGAACAGCCGCAGCTGGACCAGGGCGCAGTCGAAATCGCGCGCGGCCCACGGCGCGACGCGGCCGGCGACCGCGCGCGCGGCGTCCAGATCGCCGTGCTCGAGCAGGTACGGCACGTAGCTGGACGCGACCAGCGCGAGATCGGCCGGCACGCCGCCGCGCTCGGCCAGATGCAGCGCGGCGCGAAAATCCTCGCCGGCGGCCGCATCGCCGAGCGCCTGTCGCCACTCGGCGCGCGCCAGGCGTTGCGGCACCTGGCCCGGCATCGGCTCGGCGGCGGCCGGCGCGGCGGCCGCATGATCGAACACGGCCGCGGCGCGCTCGCGCTCGCCGGCCGCCAGCAACGCGCGCTGCGCGATCAATGCGACGAAATCGCGCTCGCCCTCGGCGCCGCTCGGCGGCCAGGTCGCCAGCGCACGTTCGGACAGGCGTGCCGCCGATTCCCAGCGGCCGGCCTGCAAGGCGAGATCGGCCTGCAATGCCAGCGCGCGCGTGGCCAGCACCGGATTGACCGCGCGGTCGATCAGCGGATCGGCCAGCAGCCGCTCGGCGCCGCGCAGGTCGCCGGCGGCGAGCAGCACCTGGGCGCGGTTGAGCGTGATGTCGACGATCTGGTCGGGCTCGGTCATGCGCTCGCGCACGGCCCAGCCGCGATCGGCGGCGGCCTGCGCCTCGGCATGCTGCAGCAGCGACAGCCGCGCCTGCACCAGACCGGTCACGGTGATCTGCCACTCGTGCAGCGCGCCGAGCGCCTGCAGCTGGTCGGCGGCGCCGTCGAGGTATTCGAGCGCGGCGCCCGGCCGGCCACGGTAGAGCTCGAGCATGCCGAGGTTGGCGTCGACACGCGCGGTGCCGAAGCGGTCGCCGGCGGCGGCCAGATGCGCACGCGCCTCGCCCATCGCGGCCAGCGCGTCGGCATAGCGATGCGGCGGCACCAGCGAGCTGCCGCGGCCGGACAGCGCCTGGCCGCGCTCGAGCATGGCGCCGTCGGCCGGTGCCGCGGCCAGCGCGGCGTCGTAGTCGGCCAGCGCCGCGGCGAAATCGCCGCGCCGTGCGCTGGCCGCGCCGCGCGCGATCAGCACGCGCGTGCGCAGCAGCGCGTCGCCGTCGGGGCCGAGCTCGGCGAGCACGGCGCTGAGGCCGGCGGCGGCGCGATCGTAGTGGCCGTCGCGGTGGTCGACCTGGGCCAGCCGGTAGGCGCGCTCGAGCGGCGTGCGCGCGAGCGCCGGCGACTGGCTGAGGATCTCGCGCGCGGCCGCGTTCTGGTTCGCGAGCAGGGCGGCACGTGCGCGGCGCCAGTCCTCCTGCGCACTGCCGTCGCCGGCCGCATCGCCGGGCGCGACGTGGCCGAGCGCGGCCAGCAGCGTGTCGGCCGCCGCACGCGCGGCGGCGACGGCGTCCTCGCGCTGGCCCTCGGCCGAGACGACCGCACCGTCGGCGGCCTCGGCGCTCAGCACGAAGCGCCAGCCGCCGTCGCCGTGGCTGGCCGTGCCGCGCACGATCCAGCGCACGCCGAACGCACGCTGCAGCGCCTGGGTCTGCGCCTTGCGGTCCTCGCCGGCGCTCTGCAGCACGGCCAGGACGCTCTCGCTGGTCGGTACCGCGAGACCGCCGCTGCGCAGCCGGTCGGCGATCAGGTCCATGCCGCCGAGCCGGACCCAGCCCTCGCTGGAACGGCCTCCGGCGTCGAGCGGCAGCACCAGCGCGGTCGCCGCGGCGGCCGGATCGAGCGCGGCCGGCGCATCGTCGCGGCGCAGCCACCACGCTGCGACCAGTGCGAGCAGCACCAGCGCGATCGCGACGGCTGCGAATGCGCGCTGCATCGGTCTCGGGCGCGATGCCGCGACCGGCGGCTCGACCGGCGCCGCGGGGATCGCATCGGCGACGGCCGCCGGCCCGGCCGGCTCGACGGCCGGCGACGGTGGCGTGGGTGGCGGCGCCGGCGGTTCGGGGCGAGTGACCTCGCCGACCTCGGTCTCGGCGATCCAGCGGTATCCGAAGCCCTGGATCGTGCGGATCCGCTGCTGCGCGACGCCGTCGTCGTCGACCGCGCGGCGCGCGCGCACGACGATCTGGCCGAGCTGCACGTCGGACACGTCGACACGTCCCCACACCGCCGCGACCAGCTCGTCGCGGCCGACCGCGCGGTCGCGGTGTTCGATCAGATAAGCCAGGCAGTCGAAGACGCGGCGCGGCGCGACGACGGCGTCCGCGCCGCGCCACAGCTCGCGCGAGGCCGGCAGCAGGCGGAAGTCGCCGAAGCGGTATTCGATCGATCGCATCGCGTTAACTTAGCGCGTGACTCCGCCGCATGCGAGGTCGCCCGGGACTTTCGTCCCGGGTCCGCGCCGTGCCGATGCCGTAGCATCGGCGGTTTCCTCCGACGCCGAGACCCTCGCCATGCCGCTGCGCCGACCGCTGACGATCGCCCTGTCACTCGCCATCTCGACCCTCGCCTTCGCCGCGGACAAGAACGCCGCAGACAAGAACAAGGACGACGCCAAGTGGGACGTCGACGCGGCGCACGGGCCGGTCAAGACCGTGCGCTTCACGGTCGAGGAAGGCACCTGGCTCGATCTGGACGTCAGTCCCGACGGCAGGACGATCGCTTTCAGTCTGCTCGGCGACCTGTACCTGCTGCCGATCGACGGCGGCGCCGCGCGGCGCCTGACGCAGGGTCAGGCCTGGGACGTGCAGCCGCGCTTCTCGCCGGACGGCCGCGAGCTGGCCTATACCTCCGACCGCGGCGGCGGCAACAACCTGTGGCGCGTCCCGGTCGGCGGCGGCACGCCGGTGCAGGTCACCAAGGAGGACTTCCGCCTGCTCAACAATCCGGCCTGGACGCCCGACGGCGACTATCTGATCGGCCGCAAGCACTTCACCGGCCAACGTTCGCTCGGCGCCGGCGAGCTGTGGATGTACCACAAGACCGGCGGTGCCGGCCTGCAGCTGACCAAGCAGAAGAACGACCAGCAGGACCTCGGCGAGCCGGCGGTCAGCCGCGACGGCCGCTACGTGTACTTCTCCGAGGACGTCAGCCAGGGCCCGTTCTTCCAGTACAACAAGAACCCGCACGACACGATCTACGCGATCAAGCGGCTGGACCGCCAGACCGGCGAGATCGAGACGATCGTCGACAGCGCCGGCGGCGCGGTGCGTCCGCAGCCCTCGCCGGACGGCAAGACGCTGGCCTTCGTCAAGCGCGTGCGCGAGAAGAGCGTGCTGTACGTGCAGGATCTGGCCAGCGGCGAGGCGCGTCCGCTCTGGGACGGTCTCTCGCACGACCTGCAGGAGGCCTGGGCGATCTTCGGGCCATATGCGAACTACGCCTGGACGCCCGATTCGAAACAGCTCGTGATCTGGGCCAAGGGCAAGCTCTGGCGCGTCGACGCGGTCAGCGGCACGCCGACGCCGATCGCGTTCCGCGCCGAGGTCGAGCAGCGCCTGGCCGCGCCGCTGCGCTTCGAGCAGACGCTGGAGACCGGCACGTTCGAGCCGAAGATGATCCGCGACGTCGCGACCAGTCCGGACGGTCGCAGCGTGGTGTTCCACGCGCTCGGCCACCTGTGGACGCGCGCGCTGCCGAACGGCCGTCCGCAGCGCCTGGGCGCCGACGCGAACGTGTTCGAGTACCAGCCGAGCTTCAGCGCCGACGGCCGCAAGCTGCTGTACACGACCTGGAACGACGCCGACCAGGGCGCGATCCTCGAGCGCGATCTGGCCAGCGGCCAGACGCGCCGACTGACCGCGACGCCGGGCTTCTACTACGCCCCGAAGTATTCGCCGGACGGCACGCGCGTGGTCTACGCCAAGACCTCCGGTTCGTCGCTGACCGGCAACCTCAACTCCGGCGAAGGCGGCATCTACGTGATGCCGGCGGCCGGCGGCGAGGCGCGCCGCATCGCCAAGAGCGGCGGCGAGCCGCAGTTCTCGGCCGACGGCACGCGCGTGCTGTATCTGACCGGCGGCGGCCTCAAGAAGAAGCTCTCGAGCATCGGCATCGACGGCAGCGAGCCGCGCGACCTGTTCGACCTCAAGTACGTCGACTTCGTCAGCGTCAGTCCGGACGGGCGCTGGGTCGCGTTCACCGAGCTGTTCAACGCCTACGTCGCGCCGCTGCCGCAGACCGGCACCAGCATCGAGCTGTCCAAGGACACCAAGGCGATCCCGGTCACCGCGATCAGCAAGGACGTCGGCTCGTACCTGCACTGGTCGGCCGATTCGAGCTCGCTGCACTGGATGGTCGGCCGCAGCTACCACTCGCGTGCGCTCAAGGACGCGTTCGCGTTCGTGCCGGGCGCGCCGAAGGAGCTGCCCAAGCCCGGCAGCGACACCGGCGTCGACCTCGGCATCAGCGCGCCGGTCGACACGCCGAGAGGCCTGGTCGCGTTCACCGGTGCACGCATCGTGACGATGCGCGACGCCGAGAAGACCGAGGAGGTCATCGAGAACGGCACGCTGCTGGTCGACGGCGACACGATCCGCGCGGTCGGCCCGGCCGATCGCGTGTCGGTGCCGGCCGATGCGCGCGTGATCGACGCGGCCGGCAAGACGATCGTGCCGGGCTACGTCGACGTGCACGCGCACGTGAACCACTTCACCAGCGGCGTCGTGCCGCAGCAGAACTGGGCGTACTACACGAACCTGGCGTTCGGCATCACGACCACGCACGATCCGTCGGCGACGACCGAGACCGTGTTCTCGCAGGCCGAGCTGGTCAAGGCCGGCCTGCTGGTCGGCCCACGCATCTACTCGACCGGCACGATCCTCTACGGCGCCGACGGCGACTTCAAGGCGGTGGTCAATTCGATCGACGACGCGCGCGCGCATCTGCGCCGCATGAAGGCCAACGGCGCCTTCAGCGTCAAGAGCTACAACCAGCCGCGCCGCGACCAGCGCCAGCAGATCAACCAGGCCGCGCGCGAACTCGGCATGCTGGTCGTCGAGGAAGGCGGCTCGACGTTCAATCACAACATGACGATGGTCCTCGACGGCGTGACCAGCGTCGAGCACAACCTGCCGGTCGCGCCGCTGTACGCCGACGTGATCAACCTCTGGAAGGAGACCGACGTGCGCAACACGCCGACCCTGGTCGTCAGCTACGGCGGTCTCAGCGGCGAGTACTGGTGGTACGCGCGCGACAACGTCTGGGAGGACAAGAAGCTCAACCGCTTCTTCCCGCGCGAGACGCTCGACGCACGCTCGATCCGCCGCGAGACCGCGCCGGACTGGGACTACTACCACGTCGAGGTCGCCAAGGCCGCCAAGTCGCTGCGCGATGCCGGCATCAAGATCACCGTCGGCGGCCACGGCCAGCTGCAGGGCCTGTCGGCGAACTGGGAGACCTGGTCGCTGACGCAGGGCGGTTTCAGCAACTTCCAGGCACTGCGCGCGGCGACGATCGACGGCGCCGACCTGATCGGCCTGTCGCGCCAGATCGGCTCGATCGAGACCGGCAAGCGCGCCGACTTCGTCGTGCTCAACACCAATCCGCTGGAGGACATCCGCGCGACGATCGACACGCGCTACGTCGCCGTCAACGGCCGCATCTTCGACGTCGACGCCGACATGGCCGAGGTCGGCGGCCTGCAGCGGCCGGCGCCGACGTTCTACTGGCAGCGTCACCGCGAAGGCCGCACGTTCGGCATCGAGTACGGCCCGACCGCGCCGTGCCACTGTCCGAAGTCCGGCGTGCCGCACTCGCACTGAGGCGGCGAAAGACGCCTCGAAGCCGCCGCGCCGCGCAGGCGCGGACGGCGGCACGATCGATCGGGGCAGCCTCCGGTCCGCCTCGACCGCCGGTCACCGGCGCTGCGTGATCCGCAGCGCCGGTCGTTCGCCTACTTCGCGTTGATCGCGAAGCGGCCGGGCCCCATCAGCGCGACCGCGAGCGCACCGAACAGGAACATGCCCTGCAGCTCCAGCGCCCAGCCGCCGGTCGAGCCGAGCTTAAACAGCTCCGCGGTATGCACCAGCGCGATCGCGACCAGCATGTTGATCGCGACGATGACCGCGCCGATCCGCGCATAGAAGCCGAAGATCAGCAGCAGCGGCGCGAGGACCTCGCCGACGTAGACGCCGTACGCGAAGAACGCCGGCAGGCCGGCCGCCTGCACCATTTGCGCGACGAAGCCGATGCCACCGCTCAGCTTGGCGATGCCGTGCAGCAGGATCAGCACGCCGAGGACCACACGCAGGACGAGCTTGCCCAACGAATCGGATTGGTTCATGAGACGCTCCGGACGGGTGAGAGGAAAGAACATCGACATCTGCAATATGCCGCACACCGGCGGCCATGCCGGTACCGTGCACGCGGCGGCCCCGCCGGCCGACGTGACGCCCCGCAGTCACGACCCGGCCGATCTGCGCCGCGCGTCCGGCCGTCGCGATCATGCACCTTCGCAGGCATCGCGCAAACTGCGCCAGATGCAGTACCGCCAGGGCGCCGCCTGCCGACTCGATCGGGCCTGCTGTGGTTTCATGGCGCATACCGACGAGGAGACCACCTGATGAGCACACGTGCCACAAGGCTTGCTTCGCTCACGCTGCGCACGTCGGTCGTGCTGTTCGCCGCGAGCTGTTGCGCCACTGTCGCCGCGGCCGAGGACCGCGTGATTGAAAATGGTTTTGCGACACTGACCGAGATGACTGAAAAGGTCGCCAACGCCAAACGCGACTTCGACGCGTTCGACGCCTGCGTGCGCGCGCGGTCGTCCGATCCGGCGATCCCGACCGATGCGATCCGGCTGATCGCCCGACCCGAGGGTCGGCGACCGGTCACCTTCCCCGTGGACGAACGCGGCTGTCTCACGATGCCGGCCGAACTGGCCGGCGCCGCCAGGAAGACGCCGGTGACGATCAACGTCCCAGCGGGCAAGGCCACGCTCAGCATCGTTTTTTCGATCAGGCAGCCGACGGTGCGCGAACTGGACTATGCGCAGATGATGGCCGGTGCAATCCAGCTCAATGCGGCGATCCGGCGCGAGGCCGGCGTCATGCGTTTCATGGCGCCGAAGGTGAAGGGATTGCTGCTGTTGTGGTACGCGCCGGAGCCGGCCATCCCCGGCTTGCGCGTGCTGACATCCGCCGGCGAGCAACGTCTGACTTCGATTCCGGCCGTTGAATACGTCCGCCCGAACGTCGACCTGGCTGACATGCCGAGCGGCACACGCGCGCTCGAAATCCTGCTCGACGACAAGATGGTCAAGGCCAATCCGGCCGTCGTGCTCGATCTGCTGCCGGACGCGATGATGCCACTGCCGTAACGGTGGCTCCGGCACCACGCGGCGCGTGTCTCAACTGCCGCCCATCGCCTGGCCGGCGCCCGATTCCCGACCCGCGCCGATCCGGGAGCCCTGTTGCCTCAGCGCGCGCCACGTCGCGGCAGCAGGCCGACCGGCACGGCGACGGCCGCTTCGTCGTAGATGTCGATGTACAGGTGGATCGGCTCGGCCTGCCCGTCGATGCGCAGCTCGAACTTGTCGAGCAGGCCGACACCTTCGAAGCCGCGTGGCGTCTCGAACGGGCAGCACGAGCCGAGCCGCTCATAGGCGATCGGCTCGTCGTCCGGGCCGCGCAGGCCGTTGAGGAACTGCCGCTGGCGCTGAGGCCCTTCGTCTTCGGCGGCGCCGCCGAGCTTGATCGGATCGGCCGGCGTATGGCCGTAGCGGGCATCGGTGGCGACCAGGTCCACCGCGACGAAAGGCTCGTCGCTGTCGCTGCGGCCGTTCGGCGTGCCCTTGCCGCCCTGCCGAGTGACCGCGAACACCTCCGGATCGTCCATACGCGGCGGCGGCGTCGCACAGGCGCCGAGCAGGCCGGCGACGAAGATCGCCACGCACCAACGGATGCATCGATTCATCACCGCCTCCGTACTCGATCGTCCACCCGCATACAGCCCCTCCTGCCACCGCGACGAGGCCACCCGAGCAGGCATGATCGCGATGCGATGCTCGACGCGTCAGCCCACCGTCGTCGAGGCGGCGGCACCCGGCTCCGATTTCGCATCTGCGCTGGATCCGGCGGATTTCTCATCCGCCTCGGCATCTGCGAGCTGAGCATCGCGATGCTTCAGCCACACCACCGCGGCCACCGCCAGGACATTGACCGCGATGATGATCGGAGAAGCGTTGAACATCGCCAGATGATAGCGGCTCCCCAGATACATGGCCCCGTACAGCAGCGACTCGCCCGATTGCAGACCGATCGTCACGCTGGCACCCGTGGTGAGAAAGCCACCGATCAGCGGCGTCACGACGCACGGAATCTGCACGATCCAGTACCACGTATTGACCTCGATCGCGTCCGGCGCAGCCTCGAGCATCTTGACGCCGCAGACGATGCCCCAGAGATAGAACGCGAACGCAGGCGCCTGCAGCAGCCGCGCGAACCAGTGCGCGTCCTGCGACAGCGTCATCAGGATGAAGACGACGCCTGAAAACGCGCCACCCAGCGCGAGCACACCGAACAACCGCCGTTCCCAGACGCCCATCGATCCCCCCCTACGATCACTTGCGTTCCGGAATCGACGTCCGGCGATGCCCGACACGATAACGCAGCGAAGCTGCCGGCGACATCGATGCACGTCGCAGCGGGTGTTGCGGCGTTCTATGCCCGGTGATGCGTCGCAGCCGGACCGTCGGACGGATCGGCGCAAACCGCAGCACCGACGAATGCTCGAGCGCGAAGACGCCTGCCATGCAACGCAGGCAGTCCAGTGTGCTGGGGTGTCCCGGCTATTCGCTCACGGCAGAAACGGCGTCACCTTCCGGCGCAGCAACGCGACCAACGCCGGATCCATGAAGTCGTAGTCGTCGGGAATGCCGAGGCAGATCACGCGCGTGTTCTTCAGATGCGTGCCGAACCGCTTCGATAGACGCTCGCGGTGCACCCGCTCCATCACGAAGATCAGATCCGACCACGACACCAGCTCGACCGAGACGGGGGTGTCGGCATCGTGACCGAGCCCGGCCGACGCGGTCTCGATCCCGGGCCAGTCCGCGAACACCTGCTCGGCGGTCGGGCTGCGCAGGCGGTTCTGGGTGCAGACGAACAGGACATGTTGCGACATGGCGGCAACGATACTCGAAAGGTTTTTCACGACGAACCGGCACTCCGTCCAGTAGTCCGACGCGTATCGACGCACGGTCCGCGCACGTCCAGGCGCCGTGTCGCCGAGTCGCAGCGCAGCGGGTCTTGAATCCGTCGCCTTCGTTCGCCGCGCCGGCTCCGGCCCTTGCAGCGATGCCGCAAGCGGCATCGTTCGAGCGACAAGGGCGCGCTTCTCACCCGGTGTTCTGAATCCCCGCCGAAATGCCGTTGACGGTCGCGATCAGGCCATGCAGCAGGTCCTCGTCCTCGCGGCCGGCCGCGCGCCAGCGCGCGAGCAGGTCGACCTGCAGCAGGCTGATCGGATCGACGTACGGATTGCGCAGGCGGATCGACTGGCGCAGGCGCAGGTCGCCGGCGAGCAGCTCGGCCTCGCCCTTGAGATCGAGGATTGCCGTGCGCGTGCGCTCGAACTCGGCGCCGATCCGCGCGAAGAACGGCGCGTGCAGATCGCCGGCCAGCCGCGAATAGCGTTCGAAGATCGCCAGGTCCGACTTGGCCAGCACCATCTCGACGTCGTCGACGAGCTGCGCGAAGAACGGCCAGTCGCGCATCATCTCGGCCAGCGGCTCGCGGCCGAACGTCGCGATGGCGTGCGCGAGGCCGCTGCCGACGCCATACCAGCCGGTCAGGCCGGCACGGTTCTGCGACCAGGCGAACACCCACGGAATCGCGCGCAGCCGGTCGATGCCGCCGCTGCCGCCGCGCCGCGACGGCCGCGAGCCGATGCGCAGGCGCTCGATCACGTCGATCGGCGTGGCGGCGCGGAAGTAGTCCGGGAACTGCGGATCCTCGTGGACCAGATAGCGATAGGCGCGGCGTGCCTCGGCCGCGATCGACGTCGCCATCGTGCGCCAGGCCGGCTCGCGCGTTTCGGGCGGGCGCGGGCGCAGCGTCGCGCGCAGCACGGCGCCGGTCATCTGCTCGAGATTGCGCAGCGCCAGCGCGCGGATGCCGTACTTGCGGTGGATCACCTCGCCCTGCTCGGTCAGGCGCAGGTGTCCGGCGACCGAGCCGCGCGGCGAGGCGATCACGGCGCGCTCGGTCTTGCCGCCGCCGCGGCTGGCCGAGCCGCCGCGGCCGTGGAAGAACACGATGCCGATGCCGGCCTCGCGCGCCAGCCGCGTCAGCGCGATCTGGGTCTGCTGCAGCGCCCAGCGCGAGGCGACCAGGCCGGCGTCCTTGGCGCTGTCGGAATAGCCGAGCATGACGATCTGGCGGTCGCCGCGCGCGGCCAGGTGGCGGCGGTAGCGCGGATCGGCGAACAGCGCGCGCACGACCGATTCGGCGGCGTCCAGATCGGCGACGGTCTCGAACAGCGGCGCGACATCGAGCGGCACCTCGCCGGCCTCGTCGATGCAGCCGGCGATCCGCGCCAGCGCGAGCACGGCCAGCGCGTCGGCGGCGCTGCGGCTCATGCTGACGATGTACGGGCCGAATGCGCGCGCGCCGTAGCGCGGCCGCAGCTCGGCGACGGTGCGGAACACCGCCAGCGTGCGCCGGGCGGTCTCGTCGCTGCTGGCGGCGATCGCGGCCGGATCGTCGAGCACCGCGCCGAGCCGCTCGACGCGCTCGCCGACTTCGCGTGCGGCCCAGTCGGCGTCGCCGAGCAGGGCCGCCAGCGCGGCCTCGTGCACCGCCGAATCCTGGCGCAGGTCGAGCGTGGCCAGATGGAAGCCGAAAGTCTGCGCGCGGCGCAGCAGGCGCCGCACCGCGAAACCGCCGGCGTGCTCGCCGCGATGCAGGTGCAGGCTGTCGGCGACCAGGCCGATGTCGGCGGCGAACACCGTCGCATCCGGATAGCCGCCCTCGCGGCCGCGCTCGGTCTCGGCGAGGCGCTCGGCGACCAGCTGCAGCAGCTGCCGGTACGGCATGTCCTGCTGGCGCGACTTCAGGCGCGCGGCCGCCTCCGGCAGCAGGGCGCGGTAGACGTCGATGCGCGCGAGCACGTCGGCAGAACACGGCACGCGCGACAGCGACTGGCTCAGCAGGCTCGACAGCGCGAGCACGTCGCGCCGGTACAGCGCCAGCACCTGCGCGCGCTGGCTCGACAGCGTCGCGGCGATCGTCTCGGCGCCGACGTTCGGATTGCCGTCCATGTCGCCGCCGACCCAGGTGCCGAAGCCGAGCACGGCCGGCAGCGCCGCATCGGCCGCGTCGGGCCCGAGCTCGGCCAGCGCGTCGGCGAACACCTCGTAGAACACCGGCACGACGCGATACAGCACGTCGGTCAGATAGAAGCCGACGTGCTCGAGCTCGTCGGCGACGGTCGGCTTCTCGAGCGCGAGCTCCGCGGTCTGCCAGGCCGCCGTCAGCGACAGGCGCATGCGCTCCAGGTCGGCGCGGCGCTCGACCGGCGTACGGTTGCCGTCGATGTCGGCGATCAGCGCGCGAACCAGCTCGCGCTCCTTCTCGAGCAATGCGCGACGTACCGCCTCGGTCGGGTGGGCGGTCAGCACCGGCTCGATGCGCAGGCGCGCCAGGCAGGCGGCCAGTTCGTCCGGCGTCACGCCGGCCGCGGCCAGGCCGCGCAGCGCGTGGCGCAGGCCGCCCGGCTGCGGCTCGGCATCGGCCATCTCGTAGGCACGGCGGCGGCGGATGCGATGCACGCGCTCGGCGACGTTGACGGCCTGGAAGTACGTCGAGAACGCGCGGACCAGAGCGGTCGCATGCGCGACGTCGGCGCCAGCCAGCTCGCGCTCGAGGGCGGCGGCGGCGTCGCCGGCCTCGCGGCGCGCGATCGCGGCGATGCGGATGCGCTCGACCTCGTCGAAGAAGGCCTCGCCCTCCTGCTCGGCGATGATCTCGCCGACCAGCGAGCCGACGCGGTTGACGTCCTCGCGCAGCGGCTGGTCGGTTTCGGGCAGGTCGATCGAGCGCAGGCTGTCTGCGGCGGGGCGCGTGTCGGCATTCATCGCCCAAGCCTACATTGTTGCATTGCGACATCCTAGGCCGCGCATCCTGCGTCGCCGAGGCTGCCGGGCGCCACCTCTGCGACGACGACCCGCGTCCGCGCATCGCATCGTCAGGCGCACGCCGACGGTTGCACGACGGCGTTGCCCGCATCGTCGCCACGCGGGCCGTTCCGGCGGAACTCGCGCCGGGGCGCCCCGTGCACGGACCGGTGCCAATGGCACATGGCGGCCGGCGGCGCGCTGGTATGCTCGCAAGGTTGTGCGCCGCCGTCGCGGCCCCACCCGTTTTTCGCCGAGGAACCCCGCCGATGCATCGATCGACCGTGCTTGCCGCCGCCATCGCCCTCGTACTCGCCGGATGCTCCGGCCAGAAGGCCGAGGCTCCGCCCACGCCCGCCCCGGAGGCCGCCGCGCCCGTGACCGCTACCGAGACCGCCAACCCGCTGCTGGCCGCCAGCACGCTGCCGTTCCAGGCGCCGCCGTTCGACAAGATCAAGGACACCGACTACCAGCCGGCGATCGAGGAAGGCATGAAGCAGCACCTGGCCGAGGTGCAGGCGATCGCCGACAGCACCGAGCCGCCGACCTTCGCCAACACGGTCGAGGCGTTCGAGCGCAGCGGTGCGCTGCTGACGCGCGCCGGGACGATCTTCTCGTCGCTGACCTCGGCCAACACCAACGAGACGCTGCAGAAGGCCGACGAGGCGCTGTCGCCGAAGCTGGCCGCGCACGCCGACGAGATCTATCTGAATCCGAAGCTGTTCGCCCGCTTCAAGGCGGTCTACGACGCGCGCGAGAGCGCCGGCCTCGACGCCGAGCAGAAGCGCCTGGTCGAGGAATACCAGAACCGCTTCGTGCGCGCCGGCGCGCTGCTGAGCGACGCCGACAAGGCGACGCTGCGCGAGATCAACAAGGAAGAGTCGACGCTGTCGACCGCGTTCACGAACAAGCTGCTCGCGGCGACCAATGCCGCGGCGGTGATCGTCGACGACCGCGCGCGTCTGGACGGCTACGCCGAGACCGATCTGGCCGCCGCGGCCGAGGCCGCCAAGGCGCGCGGCCAGGAAGGCAAGTGGGTGATCCCGCTGCAGAACACGACGCAGCAGCCGGCCCTGGTCTCGCTGAAGGACCGCGGCCTGCGCGAGCAGCTGCTGCGCGCCTCGATGGAGCGCGCCGAGCACGGCGACGCCAACGACACGCTGTCGACGATCGAGCGCCAGGCCGAGCTGCGCGCGCAGCGCGCCAAGCTGCTCGGCTTCCCGAACTACGCCGCCTACAGCCTGGCCGACCAGATGGCCAAGACGCCCGAGGCGGCGACCAAGCTGCTGACCGACACCGTGCCGGCCGCGACCGCCAAGGCGCGCGGCGAGGCGGCCAAGATGCAGCAGCTGATCGACGCGCAGAAGGGCGGCTTCAAGCTGGCCGCGTGGGACTGGGACTTCTACGCCGAGCAGGTGCGCAAGGCCGAGTTCGACCTCGACGAGGCCGCGATCAAGCCGTACTTCGAGCTCGACCGCGTGCTGCAGGACGGCGTGTTCTTCGCGGCCAACCAGCTCTACGGCATCACGTTCAAGGAGCGCAAGGACATCCCGGTCTACCATCCGGACGTGCGCGTGTTCGACGTGTTCGACGCCGACGGCAAGCAGCTGGCGCTGTTCTATGCGGACTACTTCAAGCGCGACGCCAAGCGCGGCGGCGCCTGGATGGGCAACTTCGTCGAGCAGAACGGCCTGACCGGCACGATCCCGGTCATCTACAACGTCTGCAACTACACCAAGCCGGCACCGGGCCAGCCGACCCTGCTGTCGTTCGACGAGGTCACCACGACGTTCCACGAGTTCGGCCACGCGCTGCACGGCATCTTCTCGAAGACGAAGTATCCGTCGCTGGCCGGCACCAGCGTCTCGCGCGACTTCGTCGAGTTCCCGTCGCAGTTCAACGAGCACTGGGCGAACGATCCGGTCGTGTTCGCGAACTACGCCAAGCACTACCAGACCGGCGAGGCGATGCCGGAGGATCTGGTGCAGAAGATCCGCAAGGCGCGCACGTTCAACCAGGGCTATGCGACGACCGAGTACCTGGCCGCGGCGCTGCTCGACCAGGCCTGGCACAGCCTGCCGGCCGACGCCGGCAAGCAGGACGCCAAGCGCTTCGAGGCCGAGGCGCTGGCGCGCTACAAGGTCAACCTGCCGGAGGTGCCGCCGCGCTATCGCAGCCCGTACTTCGCGCACATCTGGGGCGGCGGCTATTCGGCCGGCTACTACGCCTACTTCTGGGCCGAGGTGCTCGATCACGACGCGTTCCAGTGGTTCCGCGAGAACGGCGGACTGACGCGCGAGAACGGCCAGACCTTCCGCGACAAGATCCTCTCGCGCGGCAACACGGTCGAGCTGGCGACGCTGTACCGCGAGTTCCGCGGCAAGGATCCGAGCGTCGAGCCGCTGCTCGAGCATCGCGGCCTGAAGTAAGCTGCGGCGACGGACGGCGCCGCACGCGCCGTCCGTCTTCGCACCGTGTTTCCTGTCCGAAGGGCGAGTTCCGATGGCATCGCATCCGGCCCGCATCGCAACGCTCGCGCTCGCCTCCGGGCTCGGCTGGCACGCGGCGCCGGCAGCGGCGGCGCCCTCGCCGATCGCGCGCTGCGAGCAGGCCAGCCACGATCTGCTCGACGCACTCGGCCGCGGCGACTACGCCGCCGCGCAGGCGCTGTTCACGCCGGCGCTCGCCGCCGACCTGCCGGCCGCGCAGCTGCGCACGCTGTGGACCGATACCGCGGATCGCCAAGGGGCGCTGCGCACGGCCGGACGCCCGCACGGCGGGCGCGTCAACGGACGCAGCGAGGTGTTCGTGCCGCTGATGTTCGAGAAGTCCACCGTGACCGCCGACGTGGTCTGCGACGGCGACGGACGCATCAGCGCGTTCCGGCTGACGCCGCCGCGCACGCTGCCCTGAGCTGACCCGGGACCGGCTGTCCGCCTGCGGCGGACCGCGACGCTTCGGCTCGCGGCGCGCGCTTCAGTACGCGAACTCGGTGAATACCGGATCGACGCTGCCGTTCCAGCGGCCGTGGAACAGCTCGAGCTTGCGCTCGGCCGAGGTCTGGTTGGCCTCGACGATCTCGATCAGCGGCTCGAGGAAGATCGACTCGTCGGCGCCGTGGCCGTTGCGGCGCGCACGCCGGGCCAGGCCGCGCGCGGCGATCCTGAGCGCCTCGGCGGCGAGGTCGCGCACGCTGCCGCCGCGGAACGGCAGCTTCAGCGCCTGCGCCGGCACGCCGTCGCGCAATGCGTGCCGCTCGGCGATGCTGAAATCCTTGACCAGGTCCCAGGCCGCGTCGAGCGCCTCGGCGTCGTAGAGCAGGCCGACCCAGAACGCCGGTAACGCGCAGAGCCGGCCCCAGGGGCCGCCGTCGGCGCCGCGCATCTCCAGATACTTCTTGAGCCGCACTTCCGGAAACGCCGTGGTCAGATGGTCGGCGAAGTCCTTGAGCGTCGGCGTCGCGCCCGGCAGCTCCTCGAGCCTGCCGTCCATGAAGCGCCGGAACGAGCGCCCGGCGAGGTCGACGTAGCGGCCGTCGCGGTAGCTGAAATACATCGGCACGTCGAGCAGGTAGTCGACGTAGCGCTCGTAGCCGAAGCCGTCCTCGAACACGAAGTCGAGCATGCCGGTGCGGTCCGGATCGGTGTCGGTCCAGATGTGCGAGCGGTAGCTCAAGTAGCCGTTCGGCTTGCCCTCGGTGAACGGCGAGTCGGCGAACAGCGCCGTGGCCACCGGCTGCAGCGCCAGCGAGACACGGAACTTCTTGACCATGTCCGCCTCGTCGGCGAAGTCGAGATTGACCTGCACGGTGCAGGTCCGCGTCATCATGTCCAGGCCGAGCGATCCGACCGTCGGCATGTAGCGGCGCATGATCGCGTAGCGGCCCTTGGGCATCCACGGCATGTCGGCGCGCGACCATTTCGGCTGGAAGCCCATGCCGAGAAAGCCCAGGCCCAGGCCGTCGGCGACCGCCTTGACCTCGCCGAGGTGACCGGTGACCTCGCTGCAGGTCTCGTGGATCGAGGCCAGCGGCGCACCGGACAGTTCGAGCTGGCCGGCCGGTTCGAGCGTGACCGAGGCGCTGTCGCGCAGCAGCGCGATCAGCTTGCCGTCCTCCTCGACGCGGTCCCAGCCGAAGCGGGTCAGCCCTTCGAGCAGGGCGCCGATGCCGCGCTCGCCCTCCCAGGTCGGCGGACGCAGGTCGTCGAGCCGGAAGCCGAACTTCTCGTGCTCGGTGCCGATCCGCCAGTCCGCCTCGGGCTTGCCGCCGGATGCGATGAACTCGACCAGCTGGTCGCGGCTGCGGATCGGTTCGTCCTTGACGGTGCTGGGTCCGGACATGGGATTTCCTCGAAGACAGCCGTCCACATGGGGATGCGCCGACGGCCCGCAAGTGGGACCGGCGGCGCCGGCGCTCAGCCGCCGAGCCGCGCCTTGATCAGGCCCGAGACCTGGCCCATGTCGGCACGTCCGGCCACGCGCGGCTTGACCAGGGCGACCACCTTGCCCATGTCGCGCGCACCGGCGGCGCCCGATTCGGCGATCGCCGCGGCGATGATCGCGTCGAGCTCGGCGGCGTCGAGCGCGGCCGGCAGATAGGCCTGGATCACGGCGACCTCGGCCTTTTCCTTGTCGGCCAGATCGGTGCGGGCCGCCGCCTCGAACTGCGTGATCGAATCGCGGCGCTGCTTGAGCATCTTCTCGAGCACCGACAGCACCTGCGCGTCGTCCAGGACGATGCGCTCGTCGACCTCGCGCTGCTTGATCGCGGCCTGGATCAGGCGGATGACGGCGAGGCGATCCTTGTCGCCGGCCTTCATCGCGGTCTTCATGTCGGTGGTGATCTGGTCTTTGAGGGACATCGCCCGGCACTCCTCGGAGCGGCGCGAGGATCGGCCCGCGTCGCGGTGGATCGTGGCGGCCGCGCCCGGCGCGGCCCCATCGTCACAAACGCAAACGGCCGACGTTGCCTGGCAACGTCGGCCGATCGACAGCCCGGATTCGCGCGGCGGACGCCAGGCGGCCGCCGCAGGCGATCAGTACAGGCGCCGGCGCTTGGTCACGTCGCGCGAGACGCGACGCAGGTGACGCTTGACCGCAGCGGCACGCTTGCGCTTGCGCTCCTGGGTCGGCTTTTCGTAGAACTCGCGCTTGCGCACTTCGGCCAGGATGCCGGCCTTCTCACAGGTGCGCTTGAATCGGCGCAGGGCGAACTCAAATGGCTCGTTCTCACGAACTTTGACGCTGGGCATCGACGAACTCCGCTGTAAACTGATCTGCCCGGGCTGCGGGCGAGCCGCGCATTCTACCGTGACCGACCAGACCATTGCAAAGCCCGGCGAGCCGGCCGTCGTGACCGGCCCCGTCCTCGGCATCGAGACCTCCTGCGACGAGACCGGCGTGGCCGTGTACGACCGCGCGCGCGGCCTGCTCGCGCACCGGCTCTACAGCCAGATCCGCCTGCACGCCGACTACGGCGGCGTAGTGCCGGAGCTGGCCTCGCGCGACCACGTCCGCAAGCTGCTGCCGCTGGTCCGCCAGACCCTGGCCGACGCCGGCGTGCAGCTGGACGACCTGGCCGGCGTCGCCTACACCGCCGGCCCCGGCCTGGCGGGCGCGCTGCTGGTCGGCGCTGCCGCCGCGCGCGCGCTGGCCTGGGCGCTGCAGCGGCCGGCGATCGGCGTGCACCACATGGAAGGCCATCTGCTGGCGCCGATGCTCGAGGCCGATCCGCCCGAGCCGCCGTACGTCGCCCTGCTGGTGTCGGGCGGCCATTCGATGCTGGTCGAGGTGACCGGTATCGGCCGCTACCGACTGCTCGGCGACACGCTCGACGACGCGGCCGGCGAGGCCTTCGACAAGACCGCCAAGCTGATCGGCCTGCCGTATCCGGGCGGCCCGGCGCTGGCGCAGCTCGCCGAGACCGGCACACCGGGGCGGTTCCGCTTCGCGCGGCCGATGACCGACCGGCCCGGCCTGGACTTCAGCTTCTCGGGCCTCAAGACCCAGGTGCTGCTGGCCTGGCAGGCCAGCGACGGCGGCGAGGCGACGCGCGCCGACCTGGCGCGCGGATTCGAGGACGCGGTCGTCGACACGCTGGCGATCAAGTGCCGCCGCGCGCTGGCCGCCACCGGCGCGCGGCGGCTGGTGATCGCCGGCGGCGTCGGCGCCAATCGCCGGCTGCGCGCGCAGCTGGCCGAGGCCGCCGAGGCCGACGGCTTCCGCGTGCATTTCCCGCGGCCGGCGTTCTGCACCGACAACGGCGCGATGATCGCGCTGGCCGGTGCGCTGCGCCTGGCGGCCGGCCAGCACGCCGATCCGGCGATCGCGGTGCGACCGCGCTGGGAGCTCGAAAGCCTCGACGCGGTCGGCGTCTAGACCGGCCGCAAACCGTCTCGACGGCATCGCGCCATCCGTGCATGATGCGTCGCAATATCCTCATGCCCGCGCCGGATGAAGATACGCCGGTCCGCGACCAGCGGACGCATCGATCGAGGACGTGTGCATGGATTGGAGCCGGTACAGGCCGCCCAGCTACGACGAACTGATCCAGGCCGACGGCCAGCCGCGCGCCGGCGCGCGGCGGCTGATCGAATACATCACCGGCCTATCGCGCAAGGAACTGGCCGAACGCCAGCTCGCCGCCGACCTCGCGGCCCGCGAGATGGGCGTCACCTTCACCGTCTACTCCGAAGGCCGCAACGTCGACCGCACGCTGCCGTTCGACGTGATCCCGCGCGTGATTCCGCGCAGCGAATGGACACGCACCGAAGCGGGCCTGCGCCAGCGCGTGCAGGCGCTGAACCTGTTCATCGACGACATCTACGGCGAGCAGCGGATCCTGCGCGACAAGGTCGTGCCGCGATCGATCCTCAAGGAGTCGGTCAACTTTCGCGAGCAGTGCGTCGGCATCCGTCCGCCGCTCGGCGTCTGGGCCCACATCTGCGGATCGGACCTGGTGCGCGACGGAGACGGCACGCTGTACGTGCTCGAGGACAATCTGCGCATTCCCAGCGGCGTGTCGTACCTGCTCGAGAACCGCCTGGTCGCCAAGCGCGTGTTCCCGGAGCTGTTCGAGACCACCGCGATCCTGCCGGTCGACGACTACCCGGCGCAGCTCTACGACACGCTGGCCGCGCTGTCGCCGCGCCCCGGCGAACAGCCGGTGATCGCGCTGCTGACGCCCGGCATCTACAACAGCGCCTACTTCGAGCACTGCTACCTCGCGCAGAGCATGGGCGTGGAGCTGGTCGAGGGCGGCGACCTGTTCGTCGGCGACGACGACGTGTGCTACATGCGCACGGTCTACGGCCCGCGCCGCGTCGACGTGATCTACCGCCGCGTCGACGACCTCTACATCGACCCGGAATGCTTCATCGAGGACTCGGTGCTCGGCGTGCGCGGCCTGATCCGGTCGTGGCGTGCCGGCAAGGTCGCGCTGGCCAATGCGCCGGGCGCCGGCGTCGCCGACGACAAGGTCGTCTACGCCTACGTGCCGAAGATGATCCGGTACTACCTGGACCAGGATCCGATCCTGCCGAACGTGCCGACCTACCTCTGCGACGACGCGCGCCAGCGCAAGTACGTGCTCGAGCACCTCGCCGAACTGGTCGTCAAGCCGGCCAACGAATCGGGCGGCTACGGCATGCTGGTCGGGCCGCGTTCGACCAAGCGCCAACGCGAGCAGTTCGCCAAGCTGATCCTCGCGCGGCCGCGCAACTACATCGCGCAGCCGACGCTGAGCCTGTCGACCGCACCGGTCGTCACCGATACCGGCCCGCAGCCGCGCCACCTGGATCTGCGTCCGTTCGTGCTGTCGCGCCAGGACATCTACGTGACCACCGGCGGCCTGACCCGCGTCGCGATGAAGAAGGGATCGCTGGTCGTCAACAGCTCGCAGGGCGGCGGCGCCAAGGACACCTGGATCGTCGATTTCGAGGAGAGCGCCTGATGCTCTCGCGCGTCGCCGACAATCTTTACTGGTTCACGCGCTATCTGCGCCGCGCCGAGAACACCGCGCGCCTGGTCAACGTCAACAGCCAGCTGCAGCTGGATCTGCCGCGCAACGTGCGCTTCGCGTGGCAGCCGCTGCTCGACACGCTCGGCGTGCAGGACGCGTTCCGGCGCCTGCATCCGGACAGCGGCGGCGACGCCGGCGAGTCCGACGTGGTGCGCTTCCTGCTGCTCGAGCCGGGCAGTCCGTGCTCGCTGCTGAGCTCGCTGCAGGCCGCGCGCGAGGCGCTGCGCTCGATCCGCGACACGCTGCCGGCCGAGAGCTGGGAGCGCGTCAACGGCCTGTACCTGTGGCTGGCCGACAACGGCGAACGCGCACTCGGGCGGCGCTATCGCCAGGAGCTGCTGAGCCGCGTCGTCGACGGCTGCCTGGTCGTCTCGGGCATGCTGACCGCCAACGTCAGCCGCGACACCGGCTTCCAGTTCCTGCGCGTCGGCACCGCGCTCGAGCAGGCCGACATGACCACGCGCATCATCGACGCCGGCGGCTCGGGCCTGATCCGTCCGCGCGTCACCGACGACCTGGCCGCGTTCCGCGCCGTGCAGTGGATCAGCGTGCTGCGCTCGCTGGAGGCCTACCAGATGTACCGGCGGCAAGTCCGCCAGCGCGTGACGCCGGCGCTGGCGCTGCGGTTCCTGCTGCAGGACGCCGAGTTCCCGCGCAGCGTCACCTACTGCCTGGATCGCGTCGAGAGCACGCTGCCGCGCCTGCCCGGCCGCAAGGCGGTCTCGCGCGCGCTGGCACAGGTCCAGTCGATCGTGCGCGGCGCCGATACCGCCGCGCTCGCCGAGCACGGCCCGAAGGTCATGATGGACCGCATCCAGATCGGCCTGGTCGCGCTGCACGAGGCGCTGGCCGAGGCCTACTTCCGCAACTGACGCCCGGCGCCGGCGCAGCGCCGCGCGACGCCGACGAATCGACGTTCCGCGGCGCACGTGTGCGATGTGAAGTGCCGATCCGCGGCTGCGCTGCCGGTATCGCGAACGGCCTCTGATGCGATCGCGATGGGCGCCACGATCGTTCCCGCGGCCAGGTCGCGAGTCGGCATACCGCGAGCCGCCGCCCGGCGAGCGACACGCGCGCCGTCGCGATCGGGCGAGCGATCGCCGCGGCTGCGGCCGATCGAGGTCGGATGCACACGCATACACGCACGCGCGATGCGGCATCGCGCGTGCGCAGTCGTCACCGAGGCGAGCCGGGTCGCGGCGCGTGCGTGGCGGCGCGAACCTGCGCCGCCCGGCGTCGCGTCAGCGGCGGCCGAACGCGCCGAGCAGGCCGCTGCCGGCCTGCAGCAGTTCGCCGAGATCGACCTCGCCGTCGCCGTTGCGGTCGAGCACCGCGCTGACCAGACCGCCGGCGCCGCTGCGCTGCGCCGCCTGCGGCGCCTGCTGGCCGAGCAGACCGCCCAGGCCGCCGGCATCCAGACCCTGCTCGCGCGTCATCCGGCCGATCGCGACCATCACCAGCGGGGCCAGCATCGCCAGCAGCTGCGCCGCGTTTTCGGTGCCCAGACCGCTGGCCTGGCCGAGGCCTTGCGCCGCCTGCGGCTGACGCGCACCGAAGATGTGGCCGAGGATGCCGCCGCCGGCACCGCCGCCGCCGAGCACGCTGCCGAGCACCGAGCCCAGATCGAGATCCTGGTGATCGCGACGGACCGCGCCGAACAGCGCACCGGCGCCCTCGTCGCTGGCGGCATTGCGCGCCAGGCCGCCGAGCAGCAGCGGCAGCGCCTGCTCGACCGCGGCGCCGGCATGTTCCTCGCCGACGCCGAGCCGGCGTGCGATCGCGCCGAGATCGGCGGGGCTCAACTGGCTCATGACCTGGCCGGCCAGGTCGGATTCTGCTGCGCTCATCGATTGCAACTCCATGCGCCGGGCCCGCGATGGGCACCTCGAGGCGAGGCGGCATTGTCGCCCCCGTGCAGCGTCGAGGCGATCGCGCAACGGTTAAAGATCGTGAACCCTTCGCGCCGCGGCGTCGCCGTCGCCGGGCCGGTGCTAGGCTCGCCAAGCCTGGCCCGGCACCGTCGTCGACGACCGGCCGAATCCGCGGCATGCCAGGAGCGGCACCGCCGTGCGAGGGCTTCATGACCGATCACCCGCCCGCCTTCGATCTGCTGCATCAGCGCTACGTCGACTCGTTCGCGCGCAAGCGCGAGGAGATCGAGCAGGCCTGGAAGCGGATGCTGCTGATGCCCGGCGATGAGGCCGCACGGGCCGACCTGCAGCGGCTCGTGCACCGGCTGTCCGGCTCGGCGCCGGCCTACGGCTTCGACGCACTCGGCGCGCTCGCGCGCACGGTCGACGAACGTCTGGCCGAGTGGCAGCGCACGCCGGCGCATCGTCGCGAACCGGCGATCACGCTCGCCAACGACCTGCAGGCGCCGGTCCAGAGCCTGCTCGCGGCCTTCGCCGTGCGCGCGCCGCAGGCGCCGGTCGCGGCGACGGCCGACGAGGCGCCGCCGCTGCGCGTGATCCTGGTCGAGGACGACGGCGACCAGGCCGCCCGGCTGGCCGCGACGCTCCAGCGGCACGGACTGACCGTCCGCCACGCCGCCGATTCGGCCGCGCTGTGGCAGATGCTGGTGACCTGGCCGTGCCAGGCGATCGTGCTCGACTACTGGCTGCACGGCGAAACCGCCGCCGAGATCGCCGGCATGCTGCAGCGCGAATCGAGCTTCGCGCGGATCGCGCGCGTCTGCCTGACCGCCGACATCGGCCTGCCGCTGCAGCAGGCCGCGCTGGCGGCCGGCTGCGACGCCTTCGTGCTCAAGCACGCACCGGTCGAGCATCTGGTCGCCGCGATCCGCGCGCACGTCGCGTCGCGCCAGCGCCTCTGACCGCACGCCGATGCTGCACCCGGCCTGGATCGCCGCCCGGGCGGCGGCTATCCTGCGCGCCCTCATCGTTCAACGGGTGGATCGCGCATGTCCCAGCGATTTCCTCCGGTCGCCCTGATCGGCGCACCGACCGACATCGGCGCCGGCCATCGCGGCGCCTCGATGGGCCCGGAGGCCCTGCGCGTGGCGGGCCTGCCGCAGGCGCTGCACGAGCGCGGCATCACCGTGGTCGATCGCGGCAACCTGACCGGTCCGCTCAATCCGTGGCAGCCGCCGCAGGACGGCTACCGGCATCTGACCGAAGTGACGGCCTGGAACCGCGCCGTGATGACCGCGGTCCGCAACGAGCTGGCCGCCGGCAACCTGCCGGTCGTGCTCGGCGGCGACCATTCGCTGGCGCTCGGATCGATCACCGCGGTGGCCGGCCACTGCCGCGAGCGCGGCCGCAAGCTGCTGGTGCTGTGGTTCGACGCGCACGCCGACTTCAACACCAGCACGATCACGCCCTCGGGCAATCTGCACGGCATGCCGGTGGCCTGCCTGTGCGGCTACGGTCCGCGCGAGCTGACCGAACTGGGCGGCTCCTCGCCGGCGATCACGCCGGACCGGATCCGCCAGATCGGCATCCGCTCGGTCGACGCCGGCGAGAAGCGCATGGTCCGCGACGCCGGACTGGACATCTACGACATGCGCTACATCGACGAGATCGGCATGCGCCGCGTCATGGAGGAGGCGCTCGAAGGCATCGACGCCGACACCCATCTGCACGTCAGCTTCGACGTCGATTTTCTCGACCCCGAGATCGCGCCCGGCGTCGGCACGACGATTCCCGGCGGACCCAATTATCGCGAGGCGCAGCTGGCGATGGAGATGATCGCCGACCGTGGCTGCCTGGGCTCGCTCGACATCGTCGAACTCAATCCCGCATTCGACGTGCGCAACCGCACCGCGACGCTGACCGTGGATCTGGTCGAAAGCCTGTTCGGCAAGTCGACCCTGATGCGCGACTGAGCGCGGCGCGGATCGCACAAAAGAAAACGCCGGCGCTGGACGCCGGCGTTTTCTTTCCTTGTTCGCGTCCTGCGATCAGCCGATCAGCAGGTCCTTTTCCTTCTTGCCTGCGCTCAGCGCGGCATTGAACCAGCGGGGGCGCTTGCCGCGACCGGTCCAGGTCTGCGACGGATCGGCCGGATTGCGGTACTTCGGCTTCACCTTGCTCGCGGTGCGCCGGCTGCTCTTGCGGCCGCCACCGAACACGTCGTCCAGCGTAAAACCTTCCGCGGTCACCATCGCGACGATTTTGTCGCGCAGCTTGGTCAGCTTGTCCTTGGCCAATTCCTCCTGCCGCTGCTGAGCGCGACCGATCAGGTCGTTCAGCTGATTGTGATTGAGACTCTTCAGATCGATTGCCATTAATCAACTCCGGAAAATGCAGGTCAAGCGTGCGCATAATAAAACAAATTGGCGTCGCGCGGCAGATCCCGCCGCAATCGACGCGCCAGCGCCGGTCCGGGCCGGTCGATACACGTCCGGATCATTGCACCGCGTAACGCGCAGCCCGCCCGGATGGCACTCGCGCCTCCACGCGGCGCCGGCGGCGTGAAAGCGCCACGCTGCGCGACATCGAATAAAAGCCGCACGGCATTTGCCGCGACGTCGACCATTGGACGATCGAGAAAATCGCTCGAACCGAACTCCCGCAATGCCGCTGAACGCCGCATGCACGGCATGCGGAATCGCGTTCCGACTGCGGCCGCCGGGGCTGGCGTTTTGGGGGCCGCGTTGGTATTACTGTCGGCACAGGGCGGCCGCGCGAGCGGCCATTTGGGGGAATCCGGACACGTCATCGCGCAGGTCGCGATGCGTCGTTCTTTGTCGAGGATCAGATGTGGGTTTGCTCGATTCGCTCGAACAGGAAGCCGACAAGCGCCGGAGCGGCGAGGCGGACGAGGCGCAGCGACGCGCCGAGCGCGGCGAGATCTACCGGACCCAGCTGGAGCCGGCGATGGACGCGCTGCACGACTACCTGCAGCGTTTCGTCGCCCATCTGAAGGTCGTCCATCCGCGCGTGGCGCTGCGCCACCCGATTCCCGGCTACGGCGAGGTCATCGCCTATCTCGACCACGACTACGAACTGCGCTACAGCAAGCAGTCCCATTCGCGCGAGATCAAGCTGATCTCGCACGCGACCGTCGCCAGCGCCGAGTGTCCGTCCGCGGTGGTGCGCGGCTCGGGCAAGATCAAGACCGTCGCGGCGCTGTTCCAGCGCCATCGGCTCGGCGGCATGCTGGCGCCGGAGAAGGACGCCGGCGGCGAGGTCGTCGCCGCGACGTTCAAGGCCAAGGGCCGCATCCCGCTCGCACTGACCGCGAGCGCCGAGGCGACCACCGCCCAGCTCAAGCTCGCGTTCGCCAATTACGACGACTTCGCGACGGTCGGCCGCAGCGTCGCCGCCGGCCAGGCCGACGAGGCGCTGTTCGAGGAGATCGGCCGCTACCTGCTGCGCGAGGCCAACAGCCTGCTGCGCGAGGACCTCCCCGACAACGTGCGCCTGCACCTCAAGGCCAAGGTGCAGCAGCAGGAGATCCGGCGCCGCTGGGAGGCGCGCATCGAGACGCTGCAGCACGAGGAGGTCGCGATGCTGCGCAGCCGCTACACGCTGCGCGGACGCATCGCCGAGGCATTCGGCCGGCTGCGCCGCTGGCGCCGCAGCGGCGATTGATACGGCGGCGCGGCCCGGCTGGCGGGCCGCGGCGCCTTGCCAGGTCCAACGCGGCTCAGATGAACGCCGAGAGGATCTCCTCGCGCGACAGCGAGCGATTCTCGCTCTCGGTGCGGCGGCGGTACTCGTAGGTGCCCGCGGCCAGACCGCGCTCGCTGACGACGATCCGGTGCGGAATGCCGATCAGTTCCATGTCCGCGAACATCGCGCCGGGACGCAGGCCGCGGTCGTCGAGCACGACCTCGACGCCGGCCGCCGTCAGTTCGGCGTAGAGACGCTCGGCCTCCTCGCGCACGGCCTCGCTCTGGTGCGAGCCGATCGGACAGATCGCCACGCGCCACGGCGCCATCGCGTCCGGCCAGACGATGCCGGCCTCGTCGTGGTTCTGCTCGATCGCCGCCGCGACGATGCGGCTGACGCCGATGCCGTAGCAGCCCATCCAGGTCGTGCGCGAGACGCCCTTCTCGTCGAGCACGGCGGCGCCGAGCGCCTCGGCGTACTTCTGGCCGAGCTGGAACACGTGGCCGACCTCGATGCCGCGCGCGAGCCTGAGCTCGCCCTGGCCGTCCGGCGACGGATCGCCGTCGACGACCTTGCGCAGATCGGCGACGCGCGTGACGCGCGCGTCGCGCTCCCAGTTGGCGCCGCGCCAGTGCGTGCCTTCGGCATTGCCGCCACAGACGAAGTCGGCGACGACCGCCGCGGCGCGGTCGACGATGACCGGAATCGATTCGGGCAGGCCGACCGGGCCGATGAAGCCCGGCCGCGTGCCGGCGATGCGCACGATCTCGGCCTCCTCGGCCAGCACCGAGGCGCCCGGCAGCTCGGCCAGCTTGGCCGCCTTGACCTCGTTGATCTCGTGGTCGCCGCGCACGCACAGCGCGACGAGGCCGTAGACGCCGCGCACGAGGATCGTCTTGATGCAGCGAGACGGCGCGACGCCGAGGAAGCCGGAGACCTCCTCGATCGTGCGCTGGGTCGGCGTGTCGACGCGCTCGAGCGCCGCCGACGGCGCCGGCCGCGGCTCGGCCGGTGCGACCGCCTCGGCCAGCTCGATGTTGGCCGCGTAATCCGAGCCGGTCGAGAACGCGATCGCGTCCTCGCCCGAATCGGCCATGACCTGGAACTCGTGGCTGGCATTGCCGCCGATCGCGCCGGTGTCGGCCTGCACCGCGCGGAAGCGCAGCCCCAGCCGCGTGAAGATGCGGCCGTAGGTGTCGTACATGTTGCGGTATTCCTCGGCCAGGCTGTCCGCGTCGAGGTGGAACGAATAGGCGTCCTTCATCAGGAACTCGCGCGCGCGCATTACGCCGAAGCGCGGCCGGATCTCGTCGCGGAACTTGGTCTGGATCTGGTAGAAGTTGACCGGCAGCTGCTTGTAGCTGCGCAGCTCGTTGCGCGCGAAGTCGGTGACGACCTCCTCGTGGGTCGGGCCGTAGCAGTACTCGGCGTCCTTGCGGTCGCGCAGCTTCAGCAGCTGGCCGCCGAACTTCTCCCAGCGACCGGTCTCCTCCCACAGCTCGCGCGGCTGCACCGACGGCATCAGCAGCTCGATCGCGCCGGCACGATTCATCTCCTCGCGCACCGCATGCTCGACCTTGCGCAGCACGCGCAGGCCCAGCGGTGACCAGGTGTAGATGCCCGCGGCCAGCTTGCGCAGCATGCCGGCGCGCAGCATCAGCCGGTGGCTGGCGATCTCGGCGTCGGCCGGGACTTCCTTGATGGTGGCGAGATGGAATCGGGAAAGACGCATGACCGGCTTCGCAGGATCGTAAGGAGCCGGCGATTCTAGCAGCGCCGCCGCGCGACCGGTCCGCCGAGGCGTGTGGGATCTGCGCGCGGATCGCCGATCAGGCTGACCGGCACGCCATCGGCACGCGCGGCGCCGGCGAGGCCGCGATCGAATCGTCGCGGACCTCGAACCGGATCGCTCGATGCCGCGACCGATCCGCGCCGCGACGCTCAGCGGCAGTAGAACGCGACGCGCTCGCGTGCCTGGGCCAGCTGCTGCTGGCGCTGCTCGGGCGTCAGCACCTGATTGGAACCGCTGCCGTCGACGTCCATGCTGACCTGCTGCTGGCCTTCGAGCAGCTCGGCGTTGCGCCGTGCCTGCTCGCAGACCTGCTGGCGCGCCTCGGGACTGTCGGTCAGCGTCGCGCCGCCGGTACCGGGCGGCGGCGTGCCCTCGGCGGGCGGCGCAGCGGCCTCGCCGGCATCGGCCTCCTGCCCGGCTGCGACCGGCGTGTCGCCGCGGACCGTGATCTGCCGGGCCGACTTGACGCTGGCCGGCGGCGGCGAATCGGAGAAATGGGTGACGCCGTTGGCATCCTTCCAGGTGTAGACGCGCGCGTTGCCGGCGGCTTCCGCCAGCATGGGCAGCGCGAGCAAGCACAGCAGCACGAGGGGCCAGCGCCTCATCGGGAGTCTCCAGCCGGCAGGGACCGGCATTCAGCGGTGCGCCGAGTGTGTCACAGCCCGCCCGGGCCTGTCGTGCGGTGGACCACATCGCGGCCGGCCGTTCGCCGAGGTGCCGCCCGGCCCGGCGAACCCGGTTAAACTGGCCGCTGGCGACGAACTCCCGATGCGCATGGACGAGACCCCCCGCTCCACGAAACCGTCACGCGGCATCTATCTGCTGCCGAACCTGTTCACGACCGCCGCGATGTTCTCGGGCTTCTACGCGATCGTCGCCGCGATCGGCGCCCGCTACACCGAGGCGGCGATCGCGGTTTTCGTCGCGACCCTGCTCGACGGCCTCGACGGCCGCGTCGCGCGCCTGACCGGCACGCAGAGCGAATTCGGCGTGCAGTACGACTCGCTGTCGGACCTGGTCAGCTTCGGCCTGGCGCCGGCCCTGGTCATGTACACCTGGTCGCTGTCGGCGCTGAAGGGCTTCGGTCCGATGTGGGGCAAGATCGGCTGGGCCGCGGCGTTCATCTATGCGGCCTGCGCAGCGCTGCGCCTGGCGCGCTTCAACACCCAGGTCAACGTGATCGACAAGCGCTATTTCCAGGGCCTGGCCAGCCCGGCCGCGGCCGGTCTGTGCATGGCCTTCGTCTGGACGATCGAGCGCACCGACCTGACCGGCGACGACGTCTGTTTCATCACGCCGTTCCTCGCGATCGGCGCCGGCCTGCTGATGATCAGCAACGTGCGCTACTACAGCTTCAAGGCCTGGCCGCTGTCGGACAAGGTGCCGTTCATCTGGATTCCGCTGGCGATGCTGATCCTGGTCGCGCTGGCGATCGACACGCCGCGCGTGCTGCTGACGATCGCGCTGCTGTACGTGCTGTCGGGCCTGATCATGACCGTCTGGGGCCTGATCCGGCATCGCCGCGAGCGGCGCGCCGCGCGCGGCGGCGGCGGCGAGGCGTGATGCCGGCGCGGACGTGCTGCCCGCGGTGCCCGCATGAGGGCGGCTGACGCCGACCGCCGCCTGGCGGAGATGGGCATCGAACGATACGTGCTGCGCCGGTCCGCGCAGCCGGATGCGGCGCGGTCCGATCCACCGGTGGACCGGACCGCGCCGCCGATCGCGGCTGGCGCGACGCCGCGCGAATCGAAGCCAGCGACCGCACACGTCGCCGTGATGCTGATCGCCGACGCCGCCGGGCCGAGCGCGCTGATCGAGGACATCGGCCGCGGCCTGGACCGATTGCGCGTGACCTGGTCGCGCGCCGGTGCCGGCGACGCCGACACGCTGACCACGGCCACCGGTTTCGTCGTGCTCGGCGAGCCGCTGGCGCGGCAGGTCGCGGCGAGCCTGCCGACCGATCGGCTCGGCGCCTGCGAATGGGTCATCGCCGATCCGGCCGCGGACCTGGCGCGCGCGGCCGCCGCCAAGCGTGCGCTGTGGGGCGAGCTCAAGCGCCTGGCGCGCAGCCTCGCGGCCCGGCGCGGAGGCGCCTGAGCATGGCCGTCCATCCACAATCGCCGCCGGCCGAGCTGCGGCCGATGCGCGACGCCGACGTCGAGGCGGTCGCCGCGATCGAGCGCAGCGCCTACGAGTTTCCGTGGTCGGCCGGCATCTTCCGCGACTGCCTGCGCGCCGGCTACGACTGCCGCGTGCTGGTCGAGGAGCAGACCATCGTCGGCTACGGCATCCTGTCGGTCGGCGCCGGCGAGGCACACGTGCTCAACGTCTGCATCGCGCCCTCGCATCAGGGCCAGCGCCTCGGCCGCCGTCTCGTGCATCGCGTGATCGATCTGGCGCGCTGGCATCGTGCCGAGCGCATCTTCCTCGAGGTGCGGCCGTCCAACGAACGCGCGATCGCGCTGTACCTGTCGCTGGGCTTCAACGAGATCGGCAAGCGCCCGAACTACTATCCGGCGCGGCGCGGCCGCGAGGATGCGATCGTCATGGCGATCGAGCTGCTCGACGGCGGCTGAGCCCGCCTTTCCCGCGCCCGACGCGCCTCCCTTTCACCTTCGCCGGAACCGCCGCATGTCCGTCAACCTCGTCATCATCGCCATCACCTGCATCGTCTCGTTCATGGCGTTCAACAACGCGCAGTTGGTCGACCGGCTGATCTTCTGGCCGCCGGCGATCACGCGCGGCCGCGAGTACTGGCGCTTCGCGACCTGCGGCCTGATCCACGCCGACGGCATGCATCTGCTGTTCAACATGATCACGCTGTATTTCTTCGGCGGCCTGATGGAGAACTTCTACGCGCAGTACATCGGCCCGTTCGGCTACGTGCTGTTCTACGTCAGCGCGCTGGTCGTCTCGATGATCCCGACCTACATGCGCCACAAGAACGACGGCCAGTACCGCAGCCTCGGCGCCTCGGGCGCGGTCTCGGCGGTGCTGTTCGCGTTCATCCTGCTGGCGCCGTGGCAGACGATCTACATCTTCTTGATCCCGGTGCCGTCGATCATCTACGCGGTGCTGTATCTGGCCTACACGGTCTACATGAACAAGCGCGGCGGCGACAACATCAACCATAGCGCGCATCTGTCCGGCGCGATCTACGGCATCCTGTTCACGATCGCGCTGGACCCGCGCGTGATCGGCCGCTTCTTCGACGAACTGTCCAATCCGCGCTTGTTCTGATCGTGCCGCGCGCCGCCGCGAACGCGGCGCGCAGCATCGCGATCACGCGGACGGCGCAGCGGCCGCTTCGGGTTTCTTCGCATCGGCCGGCGCGGCCGCATCGGCCGGACCGATCCAGCGCTTGAGCCAGTCGGCAACCTCCTGATAGAAGAAGCGGCTGTTCTCGCCGTTGAGAATCCAGTGGTTCTCGTCCGGGAACACGATCAACCGGCTCTCGACCTGCTGGCGCTGCAAGGCGGCCCAGTACTCCAGACCGTTGTTGAGCGGCACGCGGAAGTCGCGCTCGCCGAACGTCACCAGCACCGGCGTCTTGAAGTTCGCGGCCAGACGGATCGGGTTCTGCTCGCGCCAGACCGGACCCTGCTCCCAGACCGGGCCGCCGTTGCCGACTTCGCGGCTGTAGGCGATGTCGCTGGTACCCCACTGCGACTCGAGATTGACCAGGCCGGCGTGGCTGATCAGACAGCGGTAGCGCGTCGTCGTGCCCTGCAGCCAGTTGGCGAGGTGGCCGCCGTAGCTGGCGCCGCCGGCGCACTGGCGCTCGGCATCGATGAAACCGTAACGGCGGATCGCCTCGTCGGCCGCGGCATTGATGTCGTCGGCCGGGCCCTTCAGCGGATCGCCCTGGATCGCCTGCGCGAAGCGTTCGCCGAAACCGGTCGAACCGACGTAGTTGGTCAGCAGCACGACGTAGCCGGGCGCGGCCAGCAGATGATAGTTCCAGCGCAGCACCCACTGGTCGCGCCACATCGTGTGCGGGCCGCCGTGCATCAGCACCAGCAGCGGGTACTTCTTCGACGGATCGAAGCCGGGCGGCCGCACCAGCATGTTGTGGATCCGCTGGCCGCGGTCGTTGTCGAACCAGAAGTGCTCGACCGGCGCCAGATCGAGCGGCGCGAGCTTGGCCGCGGTCAGGGCGGTCAGCCGCTTGACCGACTTGCCGGCCGGATCCAGGCGTACCAGCTCCGGCGGTTCGGTCGCACTCTCGTAGGTCGCCACCAGCACCGGCGCGCGCGTGCCGCCGATGCTGAGGTTGGTGTAGAGCCCGCGCTCCGGCACTGCGACCGGCTTGGCCTCGCCGCCGCCGGCGGCGCCGCGATAGACCACCTCGCGTCCGGCGTCCTCGGCGGTCAGCCAGACCTCGCGCCCGTTCGGCGCGAGGTCGAAACCGGCGACCGAACGACCGTCCGGCAGCTCGATGCGGCCGCGCTCGCGCAGCGAGGGCCAGTCCAGCGCGACGATGCGCGTCGCGTTGTAGATGCGGTCGCTGCGCGGCGTAAGCGTCGCGAACAGCGTGCGGCCGTCGGCAGCGAAGCGCGGAGAACCATAGCCGTCGCCGGCGTCGACCGGCTCGGCACCGGTCAGCCGGCGCGGTTCGCCGCCGTCGACGCCGACCTGCCACAGATCGGCGTTCGTGAACGACCAGGCCGCGCGATCGCGGTTGCGGCTGGCCGCGAACACGATGCCCTTGCCGTCCGGCGTCCAGGCCGCGCCTTCGTCGGCCATCGCATAGCCGGGCAGCCCGATCAGCGCGCTGCCGGCCAGCAGATCCTTGGCCTCGCCGCCGTCGACGCCCTGCACGAACACGCGCGTCTGCTTCTCGTCGAGCCAGCGGTCCCAGCTGCGGATCGGAAAGCCGGTGTAGACGCGCGCCTTGTACTTGCGGTCCTCCTCTTCCTTGGCGAGGCGCTCGTTGTCGGCATCGGTCACGCTGCCCGGATAGACGCGGCTCGTGAACGCGATGCGCCGGCCGTCCGGCGAGAACACCGGCGCCGAGGCACCGGTCGACAGCCGCGTCAGCCGCTGCGCCTCGCCGCCCTGGGCCAGGTCGAGGATCCAGATCTGCGCCTGCTTGTCGTCGCCGCGCTTGGCCGAGAACGCCAGACGCCGGCTGTCCGGACTCCAGGCCACGCCGCTCTCGCCGGACTTGGACGAGGTGATGCGGCGCGCCGGTGCCGAGCCGTCGGTCGGCACGACCCACAGATGCGTGGCCGACTCGTCCTTCTTGTACGAAGGTTCGGTCACCGTGAACACCGCCTGCCGCCCGTCCGGACTGACCGTCGGCGCACCGACGCGCGGCATCAGCCACAGGTCCTCATGCGTGATCGGGCGCTTGTCGGCGGCGAAGACCGCCAGCGGAATCAGCAACAGCACGGCGACGAACGAACGCTTCATCATCGGTACCCAGCAGGACAGGATCGAACGGTGATATCGGCTGCGGCCGTCCCGGTCAAGTAGCGAAAGGCCGGACCGACCCATGCGCACGCGGCGGCGCTCAGTCGGCGGCGTCGAACAGCGAGCCCTGGCCGTCCTCTTCCGGATCGCGAAAGCCCGACAGCCCCACGCCGACCAGGCGATAGCGCGTCGCGGCCGGCAGATCGACGCGGTCGCGCAGCGCCAGCGCCAGCGTCTGCACCTGCTCGGCGCTGCGCGGCGCGGTCTCCAGCGTGTGGCTGCGCGTGAGGATCCTGAACTGCGCGGTCTTGAGCTTGAGCACCACGGTATGCGCGATCCGCGCGGTCCGCCGCGTCGCAGTCCAGGTCTTCTCGGCCAGTCGGCGAATCGCCGGCTCCAGTTCGCCGAGCGTAAGGTCTTCGGAGAACGTGTCCTCCGACGAGATCGACTGCACCGGCTGATGCGGGTCGACCGGCCGTTCGTCGATGCCGTGCGCGCGCTCGTGCAGGCGGCGGCCGAATCGGCCGAAGCGCCGGTCGAGTTCGGCGACGTCCAGCGCGCGCAGATCGCCGACCGTGACGATACCGAGCGCGGCGAGCTTGCCCTGCATGACCTTGCCGACGCCGGGGATGCGCTCGACCGGCAGCGGCGTCAGGAAGTCGAGCACCTGATGCGGACGGATCACGAACAGGCCGTCGGGCTTGCGCACGTCCGAGGCGATCTTGGCGAGGAACTTGTTCGGCGCGACCCCGGCCGAGGCGGTCAGCGCGGTTTCCTCGCGGATCTCGGCGCGGATCCGCTCGGCGACCGCGGTCGCACTCGGCAGACCGCTGCGCGGCCGCGTGACGTCCAGATAGGCCTCGTCGAGCGACAGCGGCTCGACCGCGTCGGCGTGGCGCTGGAAGATCTCGCGGACCTGGCGCGACACCGCGCGATAGCGCGTGAAGTCCGGCGGCACGAACACCGCCTGCGGACACAGCCGCTCGGCACGCAGCGCCGGCATCGCCGAACGCACGCCGTAACGGCGCGCCTCGTACGAGGCCGCGCAGACCACCGATCGCGCGCCGCGCCAGGCGACGACCACCGGCCGGCCGCGCAGCGACGGGTCGTCGCGCTGCTCGACCGACGCGTAGAACGCGTCCATGTCGACGTGGATGATCTTGCGCGGCGACGTCATGGCCCATGCTAACCGCTGCGGATGCGCGAACGTGTCAGCAGGCGCGAGCAGCGTCGCGCCGCCTTGAGTTCCTGCATCCCGCCCCCACAGCGGAGCGGCGAGGACGACCTCCCCCGCTACGGGCAGCACGCCGGGACGACCCGGTTTCGACTGTGGAGGTCTTCATGTCCTGGCTCCTTCTGTTCGCCGCCGGCGCCCTGGAAATCGTCTGGGCGTACGCGCTCAAGCAATCGGCCGGCCTCACGCGCCTGATGCCCTCGATCGTCACGCTGACCGCAATGATCGGCAGCTTCGGCCTGCTCGCGCTGGCGATGCGCACGCTGCCGCTCGGCACCGCGTACACGATCTGGACCGGCATCGGCGCGGTCGGCGCGTTCGTCGTCGGGATCGTCGTGCTCGGGGAGGCGGCTTCGCCGCTGCGGGTGATCGCGGCGGGTTTGATCGTGGCGGGGTTGGTGTTGATGAAGGTGTCGTCTTCGGCCTGATCGGTCTCGTTCTTTTCGGGCGGGATCGCCGGCCTGATGGTTTGGATGGTTGTTGCTTTGTAGGTGGTCGGCGTCCCTGCCTGTTTTTTCCGCTCGCTCCCGCGAGCGGGTCACTTTCTCTTGCGTGCCCAAGAGAAAGTAACCAAAGAGAAGGGCACCCCACAGACGTGCCCTCGGGCATCCTGCCCTGCGGGTCCGTGGGCCGGGGCCGAGGTTCGTCGACAGCACCTCCTGTGCTGACGACGAACGCGCGGGCCTCCCTGCCCGCGCCCCTGCGGGCTTTTCGACCCCGGCCCACCACGTCTGACGGGACCCGATAGCGCGCTTCCTGCGCGCAGAAGATCAGGCAACAGCAAAAGCGGCGTCGATTGCACCCTGCCCCGCCCTTTCGTTCCCGCTTTCAATTCAAGTTTCGCTTTCATCTGCGCTCGCTTATGCACGCGCAGGTAGCGATGCATGTCCCCGCTTCTTCGCTTTAGCTTTTGCACTTGCTTGAGCGCGCAGGATGCGCGCCCACGGGGCCCCTGTGCCGCGGCGAAGGTGCGCAGGAAAAGCCCGAAGGGTGGGCCACAGGACGTGGCCCAGTCTGCTGTCAGCGCAGGAGGCGCTGTCAGCAGACCTCCGGAGCGCCTTCGCGCAGTCGCAGGGCAGGATGCCCGGAGACCGCGGTACCGGGATGGCCTTTCTTTTGGTTACTTTTCTTTGGCCATCAAAGAAAAGTGACCCGCTCGCCTGGAGGCGAGCGGAAAAGCGGCAGGGATGCCGCCCACCTACAAAGCAACAACCTCCCAATCATCAAGCCGGCTTCGCCGTTCACGCCGCTCCTGCGGCGCGTGGGCATACAAAAGTGACCCGCTCGCCTGGAGCCGAGCGGAAAGCAGGCAGGAATGCCGCCGATCGACGAAGCAAGAACACAGCAATCCGCAAAAACCCGAACCCGCCCGCCGCCCCCGCAGACGATCAGAAAAACTCAACGCCCTCGTGCGCGACATCCCCAGCGCGTCTACGCGCAAACCGCCCGCGCACCCGCGCCAATGCCAGGTAGATCGCCGGCGTCGTATACAAGGTCAGCAACTGACTGACCAGCAGACCACCGACGATCGCGACCCCGAGCGGCCGGCGCATCTCCCAGCCCTCGCCGGCCGCGAGCATCAGCGGCAGCGTGCCGAGCAGGGCCGCGATGCTGGTCATCAGGATCGGGCGGAAGCGCAGCCGCGCGGCGGTCAGGATCGCCTCGCGCGGGCCGAGGCCGTCGCGGCGCTCGGCGGCGAGCGCGAAGTCGATCATCAGGATCGTGTTCTTCATGACGATGCCGACCAGCAGGAACAGGCCGAGCAATGCGATCAGGTTGAGCTCGCCGCCGGAGGCGTACAGCGCCAGCAGCGCGCCGACGCCGGCCGACGGCAGCGTCGAGAGGATCGCCAGCGGCTGGATCGTGCTCTCGTAGAGGATGCCGAGCACCAGATATACCGCGATCATCGCGCCGAGGATCAGCCACAGCTGGCGCTCGCGCATCTGGCCGAAGCTGCCGGCCTCGCCGGCCAGCGCGCCGCGGACTTCGGTCGGCAGCAGGATGTCGGCCATCGCGCGCTCGATCGCCTCCACACCCTGGCCCAGCGTCACGCCGGGTGCGAGCGCGAAGCTGACGCGTGTGGACGCGAACTGGTTGCGGTGCTGCACGCGATCCTGCGCCATGCCGTAGCGGTAGCTCGCGAACGAGGACAGCGGCACGCGGCGGCCGTCGGCGGCGATCGCATGGATGCGCTCGAGCGTGTCCGGACTCTGCGTGTGCTTGGGATCGAGCTCCATGACGACGCGGTACTGGTTGAGGCTGTCGTAGAGCGTGGCGACCTGGCGCTGGCTGAAGGAGTTGTTGAGCACCGAGGCGATCGTGCGCATGTCCACGCCGAGCCGCGCCGCGGCCTCGCGGTCGATGTCGAGCACGACCTGGCGCATGCCCTCGTCGCCGCTGGAGTCGACGTCGACCAGTTCGGGCAGCGCGGCCAGCCGCTCGGCGACGCGCGGCGTCCATTCGCGCAATGCGGCCAGATCGTCGGAGAGCAGCTCGAACTCGTACTCGCCGTCGCTGGAACCGCCCTCGATGCGGATGTCCTGGTCGACCCACAGCCACATCATGCCGCCGGGGATCTTCGGCATCTGCGCGCGCAGCCGCGCGATGATCGCGTCGCTGGACAGCTTGCGCTCGGCCAGCGGCTTGACCTTGATCATGATGAAGGCGTTGTTGACGCCGGAGCGGCCGCCGACGTAGCCGATGATGTCCTCGATCGCCGGATCGCGCAGCAGCAGCTCGCGGTAGGCGGCGATCTTCGGCTGCATCGCCTGGAACGACAGGCCGTCGTCGCCGCGCGCGAAGCCGCGCATCTGGCCGGTGTCCTGGCGCGGCACGATGCCCTTGGGCACGTGGTCGAACAGCCAGACGTTCAGCGCGATCACCGCGACCAGCACGCCGAGCACGACCGGCAGATGCGCCAGTGCGGTCTCCAGCGTGTGCGCGTAGCCGTCGCGCAGGCGCTCGATCAGGCCGCCGCCGATCCGCTGCAGCGCATTCGGGCGTGCGTCGCCGCGGGCGCGCAGCAGCCGCGCGCACAGCGCCGGCGTCAGGCTCAGCGAGACCAGCAGCGAGACGCCCATCGCCGCGACCAGCGTGATCGAGAACTCGCGGAACAACCGCTCGACGAAGTCGTCGAGGAACAGGATCGACACGAACACCACCGCCAGCGCGATGTTCATCGACAGCAGCGTGGTGCCGACCTCGCCGGCGCCGCGCAGCGCGGCGGCCAGCGGCGTGGCGCCGTCCTCGATGTGGCGCGAGATGTTCTCGAGCACGACGATCGCATCGTCGACGACGAGCACGGCGGCGACGATCAGCGCCATCAGCGAGAGGTTGTTGAGCGAGAAGCCGCACAGCCAGATGATCGCCAGCGCGCCGAACAGCGACACCGGGATCGCCAGCGACGGCAGCAGGCCGGCGCGCAGGTTGCCGAGGAACGCGAGCACGACGAGCACGACCAGGGCGATCGCCAGCAGCAGTGTGGTCTGCGCCTCGCGCAGCGTCGCGCGGATCACCGGCGAGCGGTCCATCGCCACGCTCATGTCGACGCCGGCCGGCAGCAGCGCGCGCAGGGTGTCCATCTGGCCCTGGATCGTGTCGACGGTCTCGATGATGTTGGCGTCGGGCTGGCGGCTGATGATGATCAGCACCGCGTCGCGGTCGTTGTGGAAGCCGGAGGCATAACGGTCCTCGACGCCTTCGGCGATGCTGGCGACGTCGGCCAGGCGCACCGGCCGGCCGTCGCGCCAGGCGACGATCAGCGGGCGGTACTCCTCGGCCGTGCGCAGCTGCAGGCTGGCCTCGATCTGCCAGCTGCGCGCCTCGGTCGCGACCGTACCGAGCGGCTTGAGCGCATTGGCCTGGCGGATCGCCGCGGCGACCTCCTCGAGCGCGATGCCGTATTGGTTCAAGGCGTTCGGATCGAGCGAGACGCGCACCGCCGGCAGCGAGCTGCCGCCGACCTGGACCTCGCCGACGCCGGGGATCTGCGCGAGCTTCTGCGCGATGATCGTCGAGGCCGCGTCGTAGACCTCGCCCGGCGACAGCGTCGAGGACGTCAGCGCCAGCGCCATGATCGGCGCCTGCGACGGATTGACCTTGCGGTACTGCGGCATGCCCGGCATGCCGCTCGGCAGCTGCGCGCGCGCCGCGTTGATCGCGGCCTGCACGTCGCGCGCGGCGTCGTCGATGTTGCGGCCGAGATCGAAGCGCAGCTCGACGTTGGTCGAGCCCTGCGAGCTGCTCGACTCGATCCTGATGATGCCCGGGATCGTGCCGAGCGCGCGCTCCAGCGGCGTGGCGACCGTCGCCGCCATCGATTCGGGACTGGCGCCCGGCAGGCTGGCGGTGACGTTGATCGTCGGATAGTCGACCTGCGGCAGCGGCGCGACCGGCAGCTGGCGCAGCGCGAGCAGGCCGGCCAGCACGATCGCGAGCGCCGACAGCACCGTTGCGACCGGACGCTCGATGAACAGCCGCGAGAGATTCACCGGGCGACCTCCGTACCCGCGAGTCGCCGGCCGTGCGCGGGCGCGATCATGCCGGCTCGGCTCCGCCGGCGTCGGCGACCGCCGTGCGCGGCCGGCGGCGCAGCCGGTCGAAGAACAGGTAGATCACCGGCGTCGTGAACAGCGTCAGGATCTGGCTCGCGATCAGGCCGCCGACCATGACCAGGCCGAGCGGTGCGCGCAGCTCGGCGCCCGAACCGGTCGCGAACATCAGCGGCACCGCGCCGAACAGCGCGGCCAGCGTCGTCATCAGGATCGGCCGGAAGCGCAGCAGCGCCGCCTGGTGGATCGCCTCGCGCGGCGACAGGCCCTGCTCGCGCTCGGCCTCGAGCGCGAAGTCGATCATCATGATCGCGTTCTTCTTGACCAGGCCGATCAGCAGCACGATGCCGATCACCGCGATCAGGTCCAGGCTCTGTCCGCTGATCAGCAGTGCCAGCAGTGCACCGACCGTCGCCGACGGCAGCGTCGACAGGATCGTGACCGGGTGGATATAGCTCTCGTAGAGCACGCCGAGCACGATGTACATGACCAGCACGGCGGCCAGGATCAGCCACAGCGTGCTCGCCAGCGAGTTGCGGAACGCGTCGGCCGCGCCCTGCAGGCGCAGCTCGACGCTGGCCGGCATCGCCAGCTCGCGCTGTGCCTGCTCGATCGCCGCGACCGCCTCGCCGAGCGAGGCGCCCGGCGCGAGATTGAACGAGACCGTCACCGCCGGGAACTGGCCGATGTGGTTGATCAGCAGCGCCGAGGGCCGCTCCTCGATGCGTGCGATGCCCGACAGCGGCACCTGCTGCCCGTCGGCCGCGGCGACGCGGATCCGCGCGATCGCCTCCGGACCGAACTGGAAATCCTGGCGCGCCTCGAGCACGACGCGGTACTGGTTGGCCTGCGTGAAGATCGTCGAGATCTGGCGCTGGCCGAACGCGTCGTAGAGCGCATCGGCGATCGCCGACACCGACACGCCGAGCCGCGCCGCGGCATTGCGGTCGATCGCGATGTAGGCCTGCAGGCCCTGGTCCTGCAGGTCGCTGGCGACGTCGGCGAGCGGACCGGCGCGCTGCAGCCGCTCGAGCAGGCGCGGCGTCCACGCGGCCAGCTCGGCGAAGTCCGGGCTGGTCAGGCTGAACTGGTACTGCGTGCGGCTGATCCGGTCCTCGATGCTGAGCTCCTGCACCGGCTGCAGGTACAGCGCGATGCCGGACACGCGTGCGACGCGCTCGCGCAGGCGCTCGATGACCGCCAGCGCGCCGGCGCTGCGCTCGCCGTGCGGCTTGAGCTCGATCAGCAGGCGGCCGGTGTTGAGCGTCGCGTTGCTGCCGTCGACGCCGATGAACGAGGACAGGCTCGCGACGTCGGGATCCTTCAGGATCTCGTCGGCCAGCGCCTGCTGCCGCTCGGACATCGCCGCGAACGATACCGACTGCGGCGCCTCGCTGATGCCCTGGATCAGGCCGGCGTCCTGGATCGGGAAGAAGCCCTTCGGAACGGCCAGGTACAGCACCGCGGTCAGCGCGAGCGTCGCCAGCGTCGCAACCAGCATCAGCGGCTGGCGCGCCAGTACCCAGGTCAGCGCGCGATCGTAGGCGTCGATCAGGCGGTCGAACGCGTCGCCCTGGCGGTGCTGCGCGCCGGCATCCTCGCCGTCGCGGCGCGTCGGATGGCCGTGACGCAGGAACAAGGCGCACATCATCGGCGTCAGCGTCAGCGACACGACCAGCGAGATGCCGATCGCGACCGCCAGCGTGATCGCGAACTCGTGGAACAGCCGGCCGACGACGTCGGCCATGAACAGCAGCGGGATCAGCACCGCGATCAGCGACAGCGTCAGCGAGATCAGCGTGAAGCCGATCTGGCGTGCGCCCTCGAGCGCCGCCTGCAGCGGGCGCGCGCCGCGCTCCAGATGGCGCGCGATGTTCTCGAGCATCACGATCGCATCGTCGACGACGAAGCCGGTCGCGATCGTCAGCGCCATCAGCGTCAGGTTGTTCAGCGAGAATCCGGCCAGCAGCATCACGCCGAACGTGCCGACCAGCGACAGCGGCACCGCGATGCTCGGGATGATCGTGGCCGGCACGTTGCGCAGGAACACGAACGTGACCATCACGACCAGGCCGATCGCGAGCATCAGCTCGTGCTGCACGCCGCGGATCGAGGCGCGGATCGACTCGGTGCGGTCGCTCAGCACGGCCACGTCGATGCCGGCCGGCAGCGCCGCCGACAGCTGCGGCAGCAGTGCGCGCACGCGGTCGACGACCTCGATGACGTTGGCGCCGGGCTGGCGCTGGATGTTGACGAGGATCGCCGGCACCGGACCCGACCAGGCCGCCAGATGGCGGTTCTCGGCGCCGTCCTCGACGGTCGCGACGTCGCCCAGGCGCAGCGGTGCGCCGTCGCGATAGGCCAGGATCAGCTGGCGGTACTCCTCGACCGAGCGCATCTGGTCGTTGGCGTCGAGCATGATCGCGCGCGTCGGGCCGTCGAAGCTGCCCTTGGGCGTGTTGACGTTGGCCGCGCCGATCGCGCTGCGGATGTCGGCGACCGACAGGCCCGCCGCGGCCAGCGCGACCGGATTGACCTGCACGCGCACGGCCGGGCGCTGGCCGCCGGCCAGACTGACCAGGCCGACGCCCGGCAGCTGCGCGAGCCGCTGCGCCATGCGCGTGTCGACGAGGTCGTAGACCGCCGGCAGCGCCATCGCCGAGGACGTCACCGCCAGCGTCAGGATCGGCGTGTCGGCCGGATTGACCTTGCGGTACACCGGCGGCACCGGCAGGTCGTTCGGCAGGAACGAGCTGGCCGCATTGATCGCGGCCTGCACCTCCTGCTCGGCGACCGCCAGCGAGACCTCGAGCGTGAACTGCAGCGTGATCACCGAGGCGCCGCCCGAACTCGTCGAGGACATCTGCTTGAGGCCGGGAATCTGGCCGAGCCTGCGCTCCAGCGGCGCGGTGATCGCGCGCGTGGTCACGGTCGGACTGGCGCCCGGATACAGCGTCAGCACCTGGATGATCGGGTAGTCGACCTGCGGCAGCGCGGCCACCGGCAGCAGGCGATAGGCGAGCAGACCCGACAGCAGCAGCGCGACCATCAGCAGCGTGGTCGCCACCGGCCGCAGGATGAAAGGACGCGACAGGTTCACGAGCGCGTCGCCGGCGCCTCGGCCGCGGGCGCGTCCGGCACGATCTCGACCGTCGAGCCTTCGCGCAGGCGGTCCAGACCTTCGAGCACGACGCGTTCGCCGGCGGCGATGCCGTCGAGCACGGCGACGCGCTCGCCGTCGGCCGCGCCGAGCTTGAGCGGCCGCACGGCGATCTTGTCGTCGTCGCCGACGACGTAGACGAAGTTGCCCTTGGCGCCGAACTGCACGGCCGCGTTCGGGATCACGATCGAATCGGTGCTCGACACCTGCAGCCGCACGTTGACGAACTGGTTCGGATACAGGCTCTCGTCGGCGTTGTCGAAGCCGGCGCGCAGGCGCAGCGTGCCGGTGGTCGTGTCGATGCGGTTGTCGAGGCTGGTCAGCGTGCCGGCCGCCAGCTGCCGGCGCTCCTCGCGGTCCCAGGCCTCGACGGTCAGCGCGCGCTCGGCGCGCACCGCCTCGAGCACCGCCGGCAGTTCGGTCTCGGGAATCGTGAACAGCACGCTGATCGGCGCCATCTGCGTGATCGTCGCGATGCCGTCGGCGTCGCCGCTGCGCACGAGGTTGCCGACGTCGACGCTGCGCAGGCCGATGCGGCCGCCGATCGGCGCGACGATGCGCGTATAGGTCAGTTGCAGGCGCGCATCGTCGACCGCGGCCTGGTCGGCCTGGCGGCGCGCCTCGTACTGGCGCACCAGGGCCTCCTGCGTGCCGAGCTGCTGGCCGGACACGTAACCCTTGCCCTGCAGCTCGCGATAGCGCGCCAGGTCCGACTGCGCATTGGCCAGCTCGGCCAGATTCTGCTGCTGCGTGCCCTGCGCCTGCGCGAGCCGGACCTGGAACGGGCGCGGGTCGATCTCGGCGAGCAGATCGCCGGCCGCCACCTGCTGGCCCTCCTCGAACGCGACACGGATCAGCTCGCCCTCGACGCGGCTGCGCACGGTCACCGTATTGAGCGGCGTCACCGTGCCGAGCGCCTTGAGGCGCAGCACCAGGTCCTCGCGCTGCGCGGTCGCCACGCGCACCGGCACCACCTGCGTACCGTCGCGCCAGCCGCCGCGCGCCGGCGGCGGGTTCGCGCCGGCGCCGACGAAGTGCCGCCACGCGAAGAAGCCGCCGGCCAGCAGGATCGCCACCAGGAACAGACCGAGGAACGGTCGCAGGCGGGAACGGGACGGCGGATGGACGGTCATGGCGACTCCTGTCCCGCGGATCGGCGCGGGGCATTGGCGTGAAACGGACGAAGACGGATGGCTGTGCCGGCGGCGCGATCGGGCGCCGGTCACTGGCTCGCTCGGAAGGGGCCGGGCACGCGAAGACCGCGCGCGCGGACGACCGAACGGATTTTAGTCCGGAGCCCGGCGCCAAAGTTCCTTCTCTTTCGGCACTTGCCAAAGCGGGGGCCGATACGCTCGCACGCGCGGCGACGGCGGTCCTCGCGCGGTCGATGGCGCAGCGGTGACAGCGCCGTGACGGCCGCAAGGCGCATCGTGGCGACGGTGTATAGTCCGACCCGGTCCAGCGACCCCCGAGCACCGGCCGTTCCGGTGCGTCCATCCGTCATTGCCTCATGTCCAATGCCGAAGAACTGAAGAAGGCCGCGCTCGAGTATCACCGCAAGGCGCCGGCCGGCAAGATCAAGGTCACGCCGACCAAACCCGTCGTCACCCAGCGCGAGCTGTCGCTGGCCTACTCGCCCGGCGTCGCCGCGGCCTGCGAGGAGATCGTCCGCGATCCGGCCGAGGTCGCCACGCTGACCGCGCGCGGCAACCTGGTCGCCGTCATCACCAACGGCACCGCCGTGCTCGGCCTCGGCAACATCGGGCCGCTGGCGGCCAAGCCGGTGATGGAAGGCAAGGGCATGCTGTTCCAGAAGTTCGCCGGCATCGACGTGTTCGACATCGAGATCGACGAGCGCGACCCGGACAAGCTGGTCGACATCATCGCCAGCCTCGAGCCGAGCTTCGGCGGCATCAACCTCGAGGACATCAAGGCGCCGGAGTGCTTCGAGGTCGAGCGCAAGCTGCGCGAGCGCATGAAGATCCCGGTCTTCCACGACGACCAGCACGGCACCGCGATCATCGTCGGCGCGGCGATCGTCAACGCGCTCAAGGTCGTCGGCAAGGCGATCGGCGACATCCGCCTGGTCCACACCGGCGCCGGTGCGGCCGGCATCGCCTGCCTCGACATGCTGGTCAGCCTCGGCGTCAGGCCCGAGCACATCCAGGTCGTCGACCGGCTCGGCGTGGTCTACACCGGCCGTGCCGAGGAGATGGACGAGAACAAGGCGCGCTACGCGCGCGACACCGCCGCGCGCAGTCTCGAGGAGATCATCGACGGCGCCGACGTGTTCCTCGGCCTGTCGGCGCCCGGCGTGCTGAGCCAGGCCATGGTCCGGCGCATGGCGCCGCGGCCGATCATCCTGGCGCTGGCCAATCCGACGCCGGAGATCCTGCCCGAGCTGGTCCGCGAGGCCAGCCCGGACGCGATCGTCGCGACCGGGCGCTCGGACTATCCGAACCAGGTCAACAACGCGCTGTGCTTCCCGTACATCTTCCGCGGCGCGCTCGACGTCGGCGCGACGACGATCAACGAGGCGATGAAGGTCGCCTGCGTGCACGCGATCGCCGATCTGGCCGAGCGCGAGATGTCCGACGTCGCCGCGCGCGCCTACGGCGGCGAGATGCCGGAGTTCGGGCCCGACTACCTGATCCCGCAGCCGTTCGATCCGCGCCTGCTGACCCAGCTCGCGCCGGCCGTCGCACAGGCGGCGATGGACTCGGGCGTCGCGACGCGCCCGCTCGAATCGCTCGAGGCCTATCGCACCGAGCTCAACGCGTTCGTGTTCCGCACCGGCCTGATCATGCGGCCGCTGTTCGACCGCGCGCGCGCCGATCCGCAGCGCATCGTCTACGCCGAGGGCGAGGAAGAGGTCGTGCTGCGCGCGCTGCAGCACATCGCCGACGAGCGCATGGCGCGGCCGATCCTGATCGGCCGCCCGGCCGTCATCGAGGCGCGCATCCAGCGCCTGCATCTGCGGATCCGTCCCGGCATCGATTTCGAGATCTGCAACATCGAGAGCGATCCGCGCTTCCGCGACTACTGGACGCACTACCACGAGCTGCTGCAGCGCCGCGGCGTGACGCCCGACAGCGCCAAGGCCGTGGTGCGCTCGCGCCCGACCGTGATCGCCGCGCTGATGGTCGCGCGCGGCGAGGCCGACGCGATGATCACCGGCATCGTCGGCCGCTATCACAAGAAGCTGCGCTACATCCAGGACATCATCCCGCTCGACGAGGGCGTCTGCGCGCCGGCGGCGATGGCCGGCGTCGTCAACGCCAAGGGCGCGTTCTTCTACGTCGACACCCACGTCAAGCTCGACCCGACCGCCGAGCAGATCGCCGAGGCGACGATCCAGGCCGCCAAGCGGCTCGGCATGTTCGGCGTGACGCCGAAGATCGCCCTGCTCTCGCATTCGAACTTCGGCAGCCACGAGGATCCGGTCGCGGCCAAGATGCGCCAGGCGCTGGCCCTGATCCGCGCGCGCGCGCCGGACCTGGAGGTCGAGGGCGAGATGCACGCCGACACCGCGCTCAACGAGGAGATCCGCGAGCGGATGTTCCCGAACTCGCGCCTGCAGGGACGCGCCAACCTGTTCGTGTTCCCGAACATGGACGCGGCCAACATCAGCTACAACATGACGCGCGTGCTGACCGACGGCGTCGTGATCGGCCCGATGCTGATGGGCCTGTCGCAGCCGGCCCACATCATCACACCGTCGGCGACGGTGCGCCGCGTCGTCAACATGACCGCGATCGCCAGCGTCGAATCGCAGATCCGCAAGGCGCAGGCGAGCGGCGCCTGACGCCGCGCGTTCGCATGGCCCCGGCACCGACGCGCCGGGGCCGCATCATGCTCAGGGCGCCTCGAAACCGCCGGCCCAGATCAGGTCCGGAAACGCCGTGCAGGCCTGATACCACGGCGTCTGGCCGGTGGCCTGATCCCACTGCGCGGACGGCTCCGGATCGAGATGGTTCGGACACAGCGCCGTCGCGTCGGGACGGATGCTGCCCGGCACGATCGCCGGCGCCGGTCCGGTCAGTCGATTGTTCGAGACGTCGTAGCTGAGCAGCATGTGCAGGATCGCCACGCGCGGCGCGGTACCGGACAGGTGGTTGTCGTTGACCTTGAACGAGCCCAGACGCGGCATGCCGGTGAGCACCGGAATCGTGCCGCCGAGCCGGTTATGCGAGACGTCGAAGCTGTTCATCATCGGCAGGTCGGCCAGCGACGGGATGCCGCCGGTCAGCTGATTGTTCGCGGCATGGAACGTACTCAACAAGGCCAGCCCGGCAATTTCCGGCAGCCGGCCGCTCAGACCATTGTCCGAGACGTCGAAGTGCACCATGCCCGGCGTCGCGGACAGATCGGGCACCGCCCCGTTGAGCAGATTGTCCTGCACGTACAGCGCGCGCAGGCGCGGCACCTGGTCGAGCACGGGAATCTGGCCCGCCAGACGATTGGACGCCACGTCGTAGACTTCCAGCACCGGCAGACCCGCGAACGAGGACGGAATGCGGTCGAAGAGGTTGTCGCGCGCATAGAACTGCTTGAGCCGCTGCAGGCCGGCGATCGACGGCAGCGGACCGCTGAGCTGGTTGAAGTTGGCGCCGACGAACGTCAGGTCCGACAGATGCGCCAGCGAAGGAAACGGGCCGCTCAAGGCATTGAAGCTCACGTCGATCAGCGTGAGCGTAGGTACGTTCTCCAGTGACGGCATCGTGCCGTCGAGCTGGTTGTACGCGACGATGTACTGCTCCAGCGCGACCGGTCCGTTCTCGACCGGGAACGGCGGGATCGACCCTTCCAGCCGATTGTGATTGACGTCGAAGACGCGCAGCCGCGTCAGGCCGGCCAGCGACGGCAACGGGCCGGTCAATCCGTACTCCGCTGCGGTGTTGACCTGCTGCGTCGCCTCGAACACGACCAGGTTGACCAGCGCATCGAGCGGCGGGATCGGGCCCTCGAAGAAGTTCAGCGGCAGCCGGAAGATCTTGAGCTGGGTCTGCGCGGACAGCGAGGCCGGCAGCCTGCCCCAGACGTTGTTGCGGACCATTTCCAGTCCGAGGACATGGTCGCCGGCACCGTCGCAGATCACACCGTACCAGGTGCACTCGGTACCGGGCGGACCGCCCCAGTTGCTGCGGTCGAACCAGTACTCCGGATGCATGTCGGCGTAGAAATCGAGCAGGAACGCGCGCTCGGACGCGGGGACCGCATGCGCGGCCGCGGGCACGACGATCAGCGCCAGTGCGAGCAGCCAGCGCGCGACGCCCGGCACGGCTGCCGGTCGGCGGGAATTGCGAAACGGAATCATCGAAGGATCTCCGGACAATCGAAGGCGGTCGGGTGAACCGTGCGCCCGGCAGGCGCACGGCAGCGGCAGGCGGGACTAGTCGAATCCGTCCGAGAAGATCGCATCGCCGACCGCACGCTCGAACGCGCCGATGTCGACGCCGGCACCGGAGATGCGTGCATGGCCCTCGCCGCGCTGGTCGTGTTCCAGATTCTCCGGATTGAGGCCGGCATCGAGCGCCGGACTGTCGGCGGCCAGCGCATGCGTCAGCGTCGGTCCGCCGTTGTCGGCGAGCGGCAGCAGGCGCGGATCGCCGGCCAGCGTGTCGGGCGGCACGGCCAGGCTCGACGCACCGATCAGATTGCCGGAGCCGGCGATGACCAGCTTCGGCAGCTGCGTGTCGATGTCGGCGATGCCGTAGACGGTCGTATTGGCCGCGACGATCGAGCTCTCGATGCGCGGCGGGAAGTCGTAGACGCCCTGGAACAGCGGATGTTGCGGCAGCAGGCCGCCGGCGCCGTAACCGGCGTCGTTGAACGCGAGCGTACTGTTGGTCAGCCGCACGCCGCCGAGCAGCGTCCACAGGCCGCCGCCGGTGTTCTGCGCGGTGTTGCCCGATACGGTGCTGTTGATCAGCACCATGCGGTCGGCGGCGATGTCGCCGCCGATCATCGCGATCGCGCCGCCCGTGCCGGCATGGTTGTCCGACAGCGTGCTGCGTTCGATGCGGACGTGGTTGTGGGTCATGATCGCGCCGCCCATGCCCTGGTCGGTCGTGAAATAGCCGTAGCCGGCCGCATACGGCCGGCCGGTCGCACGGTTGCCGCTGAACGTGCTGTCGGTCACCGTCACCGTATTGGTGGCGTAGACGCCGTAGCCGACGTAGACGCCGCCGCCGAGCGCTCCGCCGAGCGGCGAGGACACCTCGTTGCCGGTCACGCTCGAACGCACCAGGGCGAGGTCGCGGCTGCCGTCGACGAACAGCGCACCGCCCGCGGCCACGTAGCTGGCGCCGTCGACGACCTCGACGCGGCAGGCTTCCAGATGCGAATCGGTCAGCGTCGCGCCGGCAGCGGCGATGCAGCCGCCTTTGGCCTGCGATGTCGCCGAGATCGAGCACTCGCGCACCGTGGCGCCGGTCAGCACGACCGAACCGGCGGAGTCGATGCAGCCACCGCGCACGGTGTCGTCGGGATCGGTGCCGGTGACGGCACCACCGCGCACGGTCAGTCCTTCGATCGTCAACGTGCCGGTGCCGGTGTGCCGCAGCACGCGATCGGCGCCATTGCCGGCCAGCGCGAGTGCCGCGGCGCCGGGACCGCGCAGCGTCAGGCCGTGGTGCCCGACCGTGATCGCACCACCGGACAGGCTGATCGTGCCGCAGGTCAGCGCGCCGAGATCGACGACGTCGCCCGGCGCGGCTCCGGCCAGCACCTCGCGCAGACTGCCGGCGCCGCTGTCGCCGCACTGCGTGACCGGCCAGGTCGCGCCGCCCTCGGGCTGGCCGTTTGCGTGCGCGGCCGGCAGGCCGACTGCCGCGGCCACGCCGATCGATACGCCGAGCGCGAGCGCCAGCGCGACCGCCAGCGGCCGCCGGGTGCCGTACACGGCCCCGCTCGTCAGGTTTGCATCATTCACCACCGTACCTCCCCTCTGCGCGAACGGACGATCGCTTACCTACCGTTGCGGAGTCGGCAGGCCGAAACATGACATCGCGACCGGATTTTTTTGATCGGCCGCACCGGCGCCACCTGCCGTGACGGCACGGCGCTCAGTTGAAGCCGGTCAATCCGTCGCGGAAAGCGGCCGGACGGCCGGTCAGCGCTGCGAACGCGGCGCGCGCCTGGTCGGCGCGTTCGCGGCGCTGCGGATCGAGCGGTACGCGCAGTTCGGCCGACAGGGCCTCGATCAGCAGATCGGTCTGCCAGACCTGTGCGCGCGCGCTGCCGCCGAGCGCCGCGGCGAGCGCGTCGCGTGCCGCGTCGAGCCGGCCGAGCAGTGCCGCATCGCGGCTCGCCATCGTCTGCGCCCAGAGCCGGTGGATGCGGCTGCGCACGGTCCACGGCGAGGCTTCGCCGGTCGCGGCCGTGAAACCGGCGATCGCGGCGGCGAACGCGGCCTCGGCCTGCGCGATGTCGCCGGCCGCCAGCGCGCAGCGGCCGAGGCCATCGTCGATCTCGGCGCCGATCCAGCTCGGCGTGGCGCCGATCGACGCGTCCAGACGCTCGCGCGCCGCGCGCCAGCGCGGCAGCGCGAGGTCGCAGCGGCCGCTGCGCAGCAGGGCGTCGGCATGCACGATCTCCACGCGCAGCTGCAGCAGGGTCGCGCCGGCGTCGTGCTCGTCGGCGACGGCGCGATGCGCGGCCTCGACCTCGGCCAGCGCGGTCGCCGGGTCGGCGAGGTCGAGTGCGATCCGCGCCGCGACCAGGTGCGACTGGCTGAAATGGCGCGGCAGTCCGGGATGGTCGGCCGGCATCGCGCCGGCCGGCGCGGCCAGCAGCTCTCGCGCTCGCGCATAACCGCCACGCAGCACTTCGGCGCGCGCCAGGCTGCGCCTGAGCATCGCCTCGACGAACGGTGCATCCGAGCCGTACAGACCGAGCGGTTCGGCCATGGTCTTCTCGATCAGTGCGATCGCCTCCTCGACCTGCCCCTGCGCGGCGAGGCTGTTGGCGAGATTGATCCGCATCGTCTCGCGGTCCGCTCTGAGCGCGGCCGGGTCGCGATCGAGCGCATCGAGCGCCCGCCGCAGCAGGCGCACCGCTTCGGCGGGATCGCCCTCGTCGTTGAGCAGCACGCCGAGCTGATGCAGCACCGTGGCGATGCCGGCCGGCCGTGCGCCGGGCACGCCCTCGATCCGCTGCAGCGCCTCGCGCAGATCGGCCGCGCAGCCCGCAAAGTCGCCGCGGCTGCAGCGCGCGGCGCCTCGAAATTTCAGCAGATGCGACGACCAGATTGCCGGCTCGTCGGTGCGCGCCGCGATCGGCAGCGCGTGCTCGACCAGGGCCAGCTGCGCGTCGCTGCGATCGAGCATCTGCAGCGCGTCGAGCAGGATGCCGACGCTGGCCAGATACTCGCCCGGCCGCTGCTCGCGCTCGGGCTCGAGCAGGTTGACCGCCCGCTGCGCGCTGTCGGCGGCGCGTCCGGGCAGGAACAACGAGTTGAACGTGTCGGCGACCTGGGTCAGCAGCGCGGCATGCGTCGCGGCGTCCAGGTCGGTGCGCGCTTCGAGTGCGGCCGCGGCGCGCTCGAGCAGCTGCGTCGCGGTCGGCTCGGCGCCGCCGGCGTTCTGCGGATCGGCCTGGCGGAACATGTCGTTCATGAAGCCGAGCAGGATCTCGGCGCGCTGTCCGGCCGTCTCGGCGCGGCGGCGCTGCTCGCGCTCCTCGGCGGCGCGATGCACCGCGAACAGCGTGCTCGCGACCAGGCCCAGTGCGAGCAGCGCGATGATCGCGGTCGCCGCGCGATGGCGGCGGACCAGCTTGCGCAGCCGGTATGCGAACGTACCGCGATGCGCGGCGACCGGGCGGCCGTCGGCCCAGCGCTCCAGATCGTCGGCCAGCGCCTGCGCGGTGTCGTAGCGCTCGCGCGGATCGGCGGCGGTCGCCTTGGCGACGATCCGGCCGAGGTCGCCGCGCAGCGAGCGGCGCAGCCGCTCGACGCCGAGGCCGCGCTCGCGCGCGATCCGGTCGGCGTCGCCGGGCCCCTGCACGGTCAATGCGCCGAATGCCTGATCGACGCGCGGCAGCGGCGTATCGGCATCGGCCCGCGCGCGCGCGACCTCGTGCGCACGCCGCGCCGGTACGCCGGCCACGAGTTCGTACAGCACCAGGCCGAGCTGGTAGACGTCGCTGGCGGTCGTCGCCGGCTCGCCGCGCAGCTGCTCGGGCGCGGCATAGGCCGGCGTGAACGCCAGCGTCTGGGTCTGCTGCGCATCGGTGCCGTCGAGCAGCTTGGCGATGCCGAAATCGAGCAGGCGCGGCTCGCCCTCGCCGTCGACGAGGATGTTCGAGGGCTTGATGTCGCGATGCAGGATCAGGTTGCGGTGCGCGAACTGCACCGCGCGGCAGACCCGCGCGAACAGCCGCGCGCGCGCCGGCAGGTCGAGCGCGCGGCGGTCGCACCAGTCGGTGATGCGCGCGCCGTCGACGTATTCCATCGCGAACCACGGCTGGCCGGCATCGCCGATGCCGGCGTCGACCAGAGCCGCGATGTGCGGATGGCTGAGCCGCGCGAGGATCTGCTGCTCGCGCCGTGCGCGCGCGGCCGGGATCGGCAGGTCGCCGCGCACCAGCTTCAGCGCGACCTTGCGGTCGAGCTCGTCGGTGCGCTCGGCCAGATGCACCTCGCCCATGCCGCCGATGCCGAGCAGGTCGAGCAGGCGGAAGCGGCCGCCGACGACCGTGCCGGCGCGACGCGGGGCCGGCGCGGCGCTCACGCCGGCGGCACCCGGATCGTCGCCGGCGCCGCCGGCCGCATCGGCCTCGGCCAGCAGCGCGGCGAGGTCGGCGGCCAGTGCCGCGTCCTCGGCGCCGAGCGCGGCCAGCTGCGCGGCGCGCTGCGGCGCCGGCAGGTCGATCAGCGTACCGAACGCCTCGCGGACCCGGCGCCAGCGTTCGCGCGTGGATGCGTCCATCAGCGCTGCATGTGACGGCTGAGCCAGGCGCGTGCGAACGCCCAGTCCCGGTAGATCGTGCGCTTGTCGACGTCCATGATCCGCGCGATCGCCTCGACGCTGAGGCCGACGAAGTAGCGCAGCTCGACGATCCGCGCGAGCCGCGCGTCGATCTGCTCGAGCTCGTCGATCGCCTCGTCGAGCAGGCCCAGGTGCGTGCGCTCGGGTATCGGCAGCTGCAGCGCGTCGACCAGGTCGACGCGCTGCCAGTCGCCTCCGCGCTTCTCGGCGCCGGCCTCGCGCGCGCGGTCGACCAGCACGTTGCGCATCATCCGGCCGGCCGTGTTGAACAGGTGCGCGCTGTCCTGGATGTCGACGCCGCTGCCGAGCATGCGCACGAACACGTCGTGCAGCAGCGCGGTCGGCTGCAGCGTCGCCTGGCGCTGCTCGCGGCCGAGCAGGCGCGCCGCCATCGCGCGCAGGTCGGCATAGACCAGCGGCAGCAGGCGGTCGAGCGCACCGGCCTCGCCGGCCTGCCAGCGCTGGATGAGCTGGGTGACTTCGCTGGGGCTGGCGGACACGACGCGGCGCGCGGGGACCGTGGAGGGATGGCCGAGTATTGCCCAGAGCCCGAGCGCAGGGAAATGCGCAGTGCGGCGCGCGCGGCGGTGTCTCCCTGGCCGCGCGGGCCTTCCGTGGCCCGCGCGTTCCCCGCCGCTGCGGTTTCGCGGCACCGTCCCGGTGCCCAAGCGATCCGCCTCCCTAGTCCCTTGCCTGCGCCGCGTCCATTCCTGGAACGGGCTTTTTTCAGGTTCTTCTTCCGGTTGCGGGACGACCCGACTTCGGCTCTGCTCCATACCGGCTTTTCCGTTCGAGCGATCTAAGGCATTTGAACTTCGATGTCGATCCTGGTCTGCCTTTGAACCTTCGGCCCTCAGAAAACCAAGCAAAAAGATTCAGAGCAAGAGCTTCCGCTCGCTACGCGAGCGGGTGACTTTTTTGCGGACCGCCATCCCTGGCGTCCGCCCTTCGGGCCGTCGCTATCGCGACGTCAAGAATGTCTCCCGGACATTCTTTCTTGGAAAAAGTCACCAAAACCGCCTGCGCTGACGTGCCCTGCGCTTCTCGGTCGCCCAGGCACGCTGCCCCAACTCGCTGGCGCTCAGACACGGGGCAGCTCTTCGGCCTGAGCGACCTGCGATGCTCGGCTCGCTTTAGGCGCACCAAAGGCAAAAAGCGGAACGCCACAGCGAGAGCGAAAAAGCCACGGCAAAAGCCGGAGCCGGAGCCGGAGCTGGAGCTGGAGGCAGAGCAGAGCGGGAGCACAGGACGCGCCGGCCTACGGCACGATCTCGACGCGATGTGTACCGGCGGCCAGGTCGCGCTTGAGCGTGATCCACAGCTCCTGCGCGCCGGCACGCGGCGACGGCAGCCAGTCCTGGTCGCGGACCAGGGTCGCGCCGTCGAGGCGCAACGTATTCGGCAGGCCGCCGCTCCACTGGCGCACGACGAGCAGCGGATGGCGCAACGTGCCGCTGCCGACGCCGATCGTCGCATCGAGGCGGTTGGCCGCCGCGGCGAAGGTCAGCGCACCGTAGACCGCGTCGTAGCCGGCCGGCGCATAGGTCTGCACGGTCGCGTCGGCGACGCCGGCCGGGCCGCTGGTCGCGACCGAACCGATCGTGGCGGCCAGCGTCAGCGTCTGGATCGTCTCGATCTGCGCGACCTGGGCGCCGACCGGGTCGGCGCTGTGCGTGCCGAACACGATGTACGTGGAGTAGCTCTTCTTCGGCCAGCCCGGTGCCATCGGGTCGCCCGGCAGCGCGGTGCCGTTGGCCGATCCGCCGTAGTAGGCATTGCCGCGGATGCGGTACTGGGCCTGGCCGAGGAAGCCGAAGTTGGTGCCCCAGGCGATGCGCGCGCTGTTGGTCGGCCCGCTGGCCGGCAGCGAGTAGTTGACGGTCTGAAACGGCCAGTTGTAGTTGCACGGCATCAGATGGTTGCCGGGACAGCCGCTGACCTGGGCGCTGCTGCGCATCCACAGGTCCTGGCCCCAGTAGCCGCCGGCGTCCTGCTGGTCGATCGTCTCGCTCTGCACGATGCCCATCGTCGCGTCGACCGTGCGGGTCCACAGCTTCGCGTACGGGATCGTATTGGGCTGGTTCCAGGTCCAGCCGCTCGCGAACGTCAGCGGATCCTGGGTGCTGACGAAGCGGTAGCGGTCGCCCCAGCCGGTGCCGGCGATCGCGCTGCGCGCGGCGTCGTTGGCGGCGCCGTCGATGCGCAGCTCGCCGTACGGCGCGCGCGAGTCGTCGGCCAGGCGGCCGACCGGCACCGCCGACAGATCCCAGGTGATCGACCACAGCGGATCGTCGCGGCCGTTCGCGAACACCCAGTCGATCGTCACCGGCACGTCGTAGCGCGCGGCCGGCGCGGTCACCGTGCAGTAGCGCGGATAGGCCTGCGTGAAGCGGAAGATCGCGTGATGGCGGCCGGCGAACACGCGCTGGAACTGGCCCGGCGTGAAATGGCCGAGGCTCGACGAGTCGCCGCCGCCGGTGCAGAACGCGCCGTCGGTCGGATGCGAGACCACGTAGCCGAAGCCGCCGGCGCCACCGCCGACCGCGCTCAGCGTGCGCGTCGCCGCGCCGACGCGGTAGCGGAACTCGCGCAGCTCGCCGCCGCGACTGCCGTCGGGCGTGGTGCCGGCGTTGTTGTGCGCGAGCGTGGCCGAACGCGGCAGGCCGGCGCGGTCGGTCCAGCCGAAGCGGTCGCCGGCCAGGCCGTCGATCGCCACGCCCTGCTCGATCGTCAGGCCGCCGGCCGGCGGCGGTCCGCTGCCTTCGAAGCCGTCGGCGAAGATCGGGTCGGGCTGCGTGCCGCCCTCGAGCAGGCGCACCTCGTCGACGTGCACGCGCTGCGGATTGCCGGCCGCATGGCCGCTGGCGTCGACCAGATCGATGCGGTCGAACGCGCCGGTATAGGACAGCGGCGGATCGGCCAGCGCGACGAGAACCTCGCGAAACTGGCCGGCAGCGACCGCGCCGCCGGCGACGAAGCCGTCCAGCGCGGTGTCGACCACGGCGGTGCCGGCGGACTGCAGCACCAGGCGCAGCTGCTCGCCGCCGGTCTCGCCGCGGATCCACAAGCGCAGCCGGCGATAGGTCGCCGCGCTCAGCGGCTGGTCCGGCCGCGCGAACGAGAGGCCCTGCCAGGAATGCGCGCGGAACGCGATCGCATGCGTGCCGGCGTACACCGGCGAGGTCGAGGCCAGGTCCACCTCGCCCCAGGACCAGTTCTGGAACCCGTTGCGCAACGCGTCGTCATAGACGACCAGATCGGCCCGCGCGGACGTCGCCGCCCCCGCCAGGACCGTCGCCGCCGCGATGCACCACCCGCACGACCATGCCCGCATGTCCGTCCCCTTCGACCGTTGCGACGGCCGTGCCCAGCCCGTCCTCCAGCTTGCCTTACGAGAAACGACGCGGCCAGCGGACATCGTCACGCTTCAGCCCGCGGCGGCCGCTCGCCGCCGCGATGCCGCGCCACGGCGACAGCTGTCGCATCGCGCGGACGCGCGGCGATATTTTGCGCCGCGGTCGCCCGGCGTGCCCCGGCGCCGCTAAAATGACCCCGATCCCATTCATCCAGCACATCGAGCCGCGCCGAGAGCGGCCGCGGAGGGCACGTACATGAATCAGCTGCAGGACATCCTCGATCAGGACCTCGATCCGGTCGAGACCCGCGAGTGGACCGACTCGGTCAAGGCGGTCATCGATGCCGAGGGCACCGACCGCGCGCACTTCCTGCTCGAGCGGATGGTCGAGGAGACGCGTCGCGCCGGCGGCCATCTGCCGTTCGATCCGACCACCGAGTACATCAACACGATCCCGGCGCACCTGGAAGCCAAGTCGCCCGGCGACGCGGCGATGGAGTGGCGGATCCGTTCGATCATCCGCTGGAACGCGATGGCGATGGTCGTGCGCGCCAACCGCAAGCCCGGCGACCTCGGCGGCCACATCGCCAGCTTCGCGTCGAGCGCGACGCTCTACGACGTCGGCTTCAACCATTTCTGGCGCGCGCCGAGCGCGGCCCATCCGGGCGACCTGATCTTCCATCAGGGCCATTCGAGCCCGGGCGTCTACGCGCGCTCGTTCCTCGAAGGCCGCGTCAGCGAGGAGCAGCTCGACCATTTCCGCATGGAGGTGGCCGGCCACGGCAAGGGCCTGTCCTCGTATCCGCATCCGTGGCTGATGCCCGAGTACTGGCAGGTGCCGACGGTCTCGATGGGCCTCGGTCCGCTGCAGGCGATCTATCAGGCGCAGTTCTGGAAGTATCTGGAGCACCGCGGCCTGATTGCGCCGAGCGACCGCAAGGTCTGGTGCTTCATCGGCGACGGCGAGTCGGACGAGCCCGAGTCGCTCGGCGCGATCTCGCTGGCCGGCCGCGAGGGCCTCGACAACCTGATCTTCGTCGTCAACTGCAACCTGCAGCGCCTGGACGGACCGGTCCGCGGCAACGGCAAGATCATCCAGGAGCTCGAGGGCGTGTTCCGCGGCGCCGGCTGGAACGTGCTCAAGCTGATCTGGGGCAGCTACTGGGATCCGCTCCTGGCGCGCGACAAGAACGGCACGCTGCGCAAGCTGATGATGGAGACCGTCGACGGCGAGTACCAGAACTGCAAGGCCTTCGGCGGCGCGTATACGCGCGAGCATTTCTTCGGCAAGTATCCGGAGCTGCGCGAGATGGTCGCCAACCTGTCCGACGACGACATCTGGCGGCTGAACCGCGGCGGCCACGATCCGCACAAGGTCTACGCGGCCTACCACGAGGCGGTCAACACGACCGGCCGCCCGACCGTGATCCTCGCCAAGACCGTCAAGGGCTACGGCATGGGCGGCGCCGGCGAGTCGCAGAACATCACGCACCAGCAGAAGAAGATGGACGACGCGGCGATCCGCGCGTTCCGCGACCGCTTCAACATCCCGGTCTCCGACGCCGACCTGCCGAACGTGCCGTACTACCACCCCGGCAAGGACTCGCCGGAGGTGCAGTACCTGATCGAGCGGCGCATGGCGCTCGGCGGCTTCCTGCCGCAGCGGCGTCCGAAGTCCGAGACGCTGGCGACGCCGGAGCTGGCGCTGTTCGAGCCGCTGCTCAAGAGCAGCGGCGAGCGCGAGATCTCCACGACGATGGCGTTCGTGCGCGGCATCAACCTGCTGCTGCGCGACAAGGTGATCGGTCCGCGCATCGTGCCGATCGTCGCCGACGAGGCGCGCACGTTCGGCATGGAGGGCATGTTCCGCCAGATCGGCATCTACGCGCCGTTCGGCCAGAAGTACAAGCCGATGGACGCCGACCAGCTGATGTACTACCGCGAGGACGAGAGCGGCCAGGTGCTGCAGCAGGGCATCAGCGAGCCCGGCGCGATGTCCTCGTGGATGGCCGCCGCGACCAGCTACTCGGTCAGCAACGTGCCGATGCTGCCGTTCTACATCTACTACTCGATGTTCGGCTTCCAGCGCATCGGCGACCTGGCCTGGGCCGCCGGCGACATGCGCGCGCGCGGCTTCCTGATCGGCGGCACCGCCGGCCGCACGACGCTCAACGGCGAAGGCCTGCAGCACGAGGACGGCCATTCGCATCTGCTCGCCGGCGCGATCCCGAACTGCCGCAGCTACGACCCGACGTTCTCGTTCGAGGTGGCGGTGATCCTGCAGGACGGCGTGCGGCGCATGCTGACCGAGCAGGAGGACACGTTCTACTACGTCACCGTGATGAACGAGAACTACGCACATCCGGAGATGCCGCAGGGTGCCGAGGCCGGCATCATCAAGGGCATGTACCTGCTGCAGGACGGCGGCGCCGGCAAGAGCGGCGGCAAGGGCAAGAGCAAGGCCAGCAGCGTGCCGACCGTGCAGCTGCTCGGCTCCGGCACGATCCTGCGCGAGGTGCTGGCCGCGGCCGAGCTGCTCGAGAAGGAATTCGGCGTGGCCTCGGACGTGTGGTCGTGCCCGAGCTTCAACGAGCTGCGCCGCGACGGCTTCGAGGTCGAGCGCTGGAACCGCCTGCATCCGATGGACGAGGCGCCGCGTCAGGCCTGGGTCACGCAGTGCCTGGCCGACCGCGCCGGTCCGGTCGTCGCCGCGACCGACTACGTGCGCGGCTATGCCGACCAGGTCCGCGCGTTCCTGCCCGACGGCAAGCGCTACGTCGTGCTCGGCACCGACGGCTACGGCCGCAGCGACTCGCGCGCGCACCTGCGCGGCTTCTTCGAGGTCGACCGCTACTGGATCGCCCACGCCGCGATCGCCGCGCTGGCCGCCGAAGGCCGCATGAATCCGGAAGACGTCGCGCGCGCGATCAAGCAGTGGAAGCTCGATCCGGACAAGCCGAACCCGGCCACGGTCTGAGCCTTGATGCGCGCTTCCGGTCCGCTGCCGGAATGCGCCGATACCGGCGGCGGCACGCGATCCGTGCCGCCGCTGTGGCCGCACCTGCTCGGCCCGGCGGCGCTGGCTGCGCTGCCGCCGCGCGTGCGCCAGCTTCATAACGGCGCGCGGCCGTGCCGTTATGTCGGTACCGTCACGGTCGAGCGCGGATCGGGACACATGGCGCGTCTGGCCGCCGCCGTGCTGCGGCTGCCGCCGGCCGGCACGCAGGCGCTCGAAATCGAGATCGCGGCCGACGCGCACGGCGAACGCTGGTCGCGCCGGTTCGGCACCGTGCCGGCGACCTCGCGGCTGGCCGTTCGTGACGGCTGTCTGGTCGAGCGGATCGGCATCGCGACGCTCGGTTTCAGGCTCGCCGCCGCAGCCGACGGCCTGCGCTGGCGCGCCGAATCGGCGTCGATCGCCGGCATCGCACTGCCGCGGCGCGGATTCGACGTCGCGGCGTACGAGTACGAGCAGGACGGCCGCTACCGCTTCGAGGTCACGGTCCGGCTCGCGCCGTTCGGCCTGCTGATCGCCTATACCGGCAGCCTCGATGTCGACTGATCCGGCTCCGGCCGGGACGGCACCGGCCGGTGCAGTCATCGTCTTCGACGGCGTCTGCCTGCTGTGCAGCCGCAGCGTCCGCTTCGTGCTGCGCCACGACCGTGCCGGCCGCTTCCGCTTCGCGACGCAGCAGGGCGCGACCGGCCAGATGCTGCTGCGCCGGCACGGCCTCGATCCGGCCGACCCGCCGTCGTTCCTGCTGATCGAGGACGGCCGCGGCCACGTCGACAGCGATGCGTTGCTGCGCGTACTGAGCGGTCTCGGCGGCGTCTGGCGCCTCGGCGCGCTGCTGCGTGTGATACCGCGACCGCTGCGCGATGCGGCCTATCGCTACGTCGCGCGCAACCGGCTGCGCTGGTTCGGCCGCGCCGAACAGTGCCTGCTGCCGACGCCGGAGACGCGCGCACGTTTCCTGCCGTGACGCGCCGATTGACGGGGGCCGGCCGCTCGCCGACGATCGCGTGCTCGCGCCCGTCGCGCGCCGAGGACACCCTCATGCCGAATCCGATCCGCCGCTACGCATCGCTGTGTCTGGCCGGCGCGCTGTGCATCGCCGCGGCCGACGTGCAGACGGCCCAACCGCCCTCCGCGGCCGCCGCCGGCGTGCAGACGCCCGCGCCGACCACCGCACCTGCCAAGGAGCCGACCATGACCCGACACGCCAGCGGCGCATTCGACGTCAAGCTGAGCCCGCTGCCGATCGAATCGCCCGACGCCGACGAGCGGCGCGGCCGCATGGCGCTCGACAAGCGTTTCCACGGCGAACTCGACGCGACCGGCGTCGGCCAGATGCTGACCGCGACCGGCGCGGTCAAGGGCTCTGCCGGCTACGTCGCGATCGAACGCGTCAGCGGCACGCTGCACGGCCGAAACGGCAGCTTCATGCTGCAGCACAGCGGCACGATGACGCGCGGCGCGCCGTCGCTGAGCATCACCGTGGTGCCCGATTCGGGCGACGGCGAGCTCGTCGGCATCGAAGGCCGCATGTCGATCACGATCACCGACGGCGCGCACCGCTACGACTTCGAATATCGCCTGCCCGACTCGCCGTAGCCGGCGCGTCACCGTCGCTCAGCGGCGGCTTTGCTCGAGCGCCGCGAGGAACGCGTCGCGCCAGGCCGCGATGTCGTGCCGGGAGAGGTGGTCGAACATCGCCTGCCAGCGCTCGCGGCGCTCCGCGAGCGGCATCGCCAGCGCCTGCTCGATCGCGTCGGCGGTATCGTCGACGTCGTGCGGATTGACGATCAACGCGCCGCTCAGCTCGTTGGCGGCGCCGGCGAAGCGCGACAGCACGAGCACGCCCGGATCCTCGGCCGACTGCGCCGCGACGAACTCCTTCGCGACCAGGTTCATGCCGTCGCGCAGCGGCGTGACCAGGCCGATCTGCGCGACGCGGTAGTAGCCGGCCAGTGTCGCCTGCTGAAAGCTGCGGTTGATGTAGCGGATCGGCACCCAGTCCGGTTCGGCGTACTGGCCGTTGGTCGCGCCGGCCATGCGCTCGAGCCGTTCGCGCAGCTCGCGATACTCCGGCACGTCCTCGCGCGTCAGCGGCGCGATCTGCATCATCGAGACCTGCCGGCGCCGCTCGATGTGGCGCTCGAGAAAGCGGCCGAACGCGTCGAAGCGTTCGGGCAGTCCCTTCGAATAGTCGAGCCGGTCGACGCCGATCGCCAGCGCGCGGCCCTGCAGGCTCGCGACCAGACCGCGCGTGGCCGCATTGGTCGATCCGGTGGCCGCCAGCCGCGCGATCAGTGCGGTGTCGATGCTGATCGGAAACGCCTCGATGCGCAGCCGGCGTCCGCTGCGCAGGCGCACGGCGTCGTCCTCGAGCGTGGCGCCGCATTCGCGTTCGAAATAGTCGCGCAGCGCGTGGCGGTCGGCCGGCGTCTGCAGGCCGACCAGGTCGTAGTCGGCCAGCGACTCGATCAGACGGCGATGGCCCGGCAGCATCGCCATCAGTTCGACGGCCGGCAGCGGGATGTGCAGGAAGAAGCCGATCCGCGCGCCGATGCCGAGCGCGCGCAGCTCGCTCGCGAGCGGGATCAGGTGGTAGTCGTGGATCCAGACCGTGTCGTCGTCGCGCAGCAGGCCGGCCAATTGCTCGGCGAAGCGCCGGTTGACGCGCAGATAGCCTTCCAGGTTGCTGCGGCTGAACTCGACCAGGTTCGGCTGGTAGTGGAACAGCGGCCACAACGCGCGGTTCGCGTAGCCGAGGTAGTAGGCCTCGTAGTCGGCGCGCGTCAGATCGGTCAACGCGAACGTGATCGGCCCGACCGTCTCCATCCGCGGCGCGTCGGCCGGCGTCGCCGCGATGCGGCCGCTCCAGCCGAACCACAGCCCGCCGCGCTGCGACAGCGCGGCCTGCATCGCACCGGCCAGTCCGCCGGCGCGCAGCTCGCGCGGCACGGCGACGCGGTTGGAGACGACGACCAAGCGTCCCATCAGCGTGTCCTCCTCGCGTCGATCCGTGCACGCTTCGGTTTCACAGCAGTTCCTCCCAGCTGCGCGACAGCCGCATCGCGGCGTTGATCAGGCCGACCAGCGAATAGGTCTGCGGGAAATTGCCCCATAGCTCGCCGGTCTGCGGCGCGATGTCCTCCGACAGCAGGCCCAGGCCGTTGCGCTGCGCGAGCAGGGTTTCGAACAGCGCGCGCGCCTCGTCGCGGCGGCCGATCGCGGCCAGTGCGTCGACGTACCAGAAGCTGCAGATCGTGAAGCTGGTCTCCGGCATGCCGAAGTCGTCGGGCGTCAGGTAGCGGAACACGTGCGGTCCGCGCGCGAGGCCGGCGCCGATCGCCTCGACGGTCGCGACGTAGCGCGGATCGGCCGCGTCGACGAAGCCGAGCTCGGCCAGCAGCAGCAGGCTCGCGTCGAGGCCGTCGCCGTCGAACACGTCGACGAAGTGGCCGGCGTCCGGATGCACCGCGCGCTGCAGGATCTTCGCGCGCATCGCATCGGCGCGCCCGGCCCAGTGCGCGGCGCGCGCATCGAGGCCGAGCTGGCGCGCGATCCGCGCCAGCCGCTCGCAGCCGGCCCAGCAGGTGACGCTGGAATAGGTGTGCACCGAAGCGCGGCCGCGGAATTCCCAGAGCCCGGCATCGGGCTGGTCGTACAGCCGCCAGGCCGCCTCGCCGGCCGGTTCCAGTCGCGCGAACGCGGCGGCGTCGCCGACCGCAACCAGGCGGCGGTCGAAGAACAGCTGCGTCGCGGCCAGCACGACGCTGCCGTGCACGTCGTGCTGCACCTGGCGCCAGGCGTCGTTGCCGATGCGCACCGGGCCCATGCCGCGGTACCCGGCCAGATGCGTCGCCTCGCGCTCGTGCAGCTCGCGCTCGAAGTGGATGCCGTAGACCGGGCCGAGATCGCCCTGCCCGGCCGCGAGGTTGAACAGGTAGCGCAGGTATTCCTCCATGCTGCGCGTCGCGCCGAGCCGGTTCAGCGCGCGCACGACGAACGCGGCGTCGCGCAGCCAGCAGTAGCGGTAGTCCCAATTGCGCACGGTATGCGCCGCTTCGGGAATCGAGGTCGTCATCGCCGCGACGATCGCGCCGGTGCCCTCGTACTGGCACAGCTTCAGCGTGATCGCCGCGCGGATCACCGCGTCCTGCCATTCGGCCGGGATCGACAGATAGCGCACCCACTCGTGCCAGTACGCCAGCGTCGCCTCCTCGGCCTCGCGCGCGAACCGCGCCGGCGATTCGGCCAGGGTCTCGTCGGGACCGAGCACCACGTGCATCGGCCGGTCGAGCAGGAACGGCAGTTCCTCGGTCAGCATCGGCAGCGGCACGTCGCTGGTCGCACGCAGCACGAGACCGTCGAGCGAGAAGCGGACGTGATTGGAGCCGAACGTGCGCTCCGGCACGCGCGCGCCGTAGCCGGCCAGCGGCCGCAGCCGCAGGCGGATCCGCGGCGCACCGGCCAGCGGGCGCAGCGTGCGGACCAGGGTCATCGGATGGAACACGCGCTCGTGCAGCTTGTAGCGCGGCGCGAAGTCGGTGATCTCGACGATCGCGCCGTCGGCGCCGGTCAGTCGCGTGCGCAGCACCGCGCTGTTGTCGAGATAGTGCCGCTCGACCGAGACCAGCTCGTCGAGCATCACGTCGAAGTAGCCGGCGTCGCCGCCGCGCGGCGTCAGCAGGCTGCAGAACACCGGATCGCCGTCGAAGCTCGGCAGACAGGACCAGACGATGCATCCCTGCGCATCGATCAGCGCGCTGACGCTGCCGTTGCCGATGATGCCGAGGTCGAGATCGTGCTGCGATTCGCTCATGCGTCGTGTCGTTCGTCCGGTTCCACCCAGTTCAAGTCCGCCGCACTGCCGGCCGCGACGTCGATGCCGGCCGCCTCGGCCAGCCAGCGCCGTACCGCGACCGGATCGGCCAGCGCGTGACGTGCCGCGCTCGGCCGCCGCGCGCCGACGACGACACTGACGCCGTCGAGCGCATTGACGCGATGGAACGCGTGCTCGTCGGTCAGGTCGTCGCCGATCATCCAGGGCACGCGCCCCGCGAACGGCGCCTCGCGCATCAGCCGCGCCACCGCCGTTCCCTTGTCGTTGCCGGCCGGCCGCAGTTCGACGACGCACAGGCCATGCTGCAAGGTGAAGCCTGAACCGGCGATGCGCGCCCAGCGCTCGGCCAGCGTCTGCACGGCCGTCGCCGCCTGCGGCGCCTGCCGGTAGTGCACGGCCAGCGCATCGTGCTTGTCCTCGATGAGCACGCCGGGCCACGACGGCACGAACTGCGCCAGCGCGGCGCGGACCGGTTCGAGCGCGGCGGCCGCCGCGGCGGCGGGCTGCTCGACGCGGCCGTCCGGCGTGCGCAGCTGTGCGCCGTGCAGACCGGCCGCGGCGAAGTCGATGCGACCCGAGACCTGATCGATCTCGGCCAGCGGGCGCCCGCTGACCAGCGCCAGCGCGCCGCCGAGCCGCACGTGCAGCCGCGCCAGCGCTTCGCGCAGGCCGGCCGCGACGACGACGTCCTGCGGCCGTTCGGCGATGTCGAGCAGGGTGCCGTCCAGATCGAGGAACAGCGCCGCGGCGCCGGTCAGCGGCGGAGGCGGCGGCAGCAGGCGTGGCGACGGCGAGGTCATCGCGCGGCCGCCCGCTGCGGATCGTCGGCCGGGCGCGCGCGACGCGCGCAGCCTTCGAGCACGAGGCTCCAGTCGTCCTCGTCGGTGAAGACCTGCCAGCGCGCGTCCGGCAGGCCGGCGAACGCGGCGCGGTATCGCGGCGTATCGCGTCCGGCGCCGGACGCGTCGCGGATCAGGATCGCGCAGACCTGGGCCGGATGGTCGCGCGCGATCGCGCCGTAGATCTCCGGATCGGCCTCGCTGGCGTCGCCGACGAGCGCGAAGTCGCGATGCGGGAAATCGCCGATCAGCCGCACGATCGCGGCGCGCTTGCGCGCCTGAGCGGTCGCCTCGCGCGGGATCAGCGTGCGCCAGGCGGTCGCCTCGCGCAGATGCAGGCTGCCTTCCGGAAAGCCGGCCTCCTCGAGGAACGCGAGCAGCGGCGCCAGCAGCTGGATCGGACTCGACGAGACGTAGTGGAAGCGCACGCCGTCGGCGCCGGCCAGCGCACGGTAGCGCGCCGCCATGCCGGGCACCGCGGCGAACGGACGCACGAAGGTGTTCAGCAGCAGCGTGCGCCGATCGGCGACGCCCGAGTCCTTGATCGTGTCGTCGATGTCCGAGACCACCGACAGGCCCTCGGCCGGTACGTACAGCGCGCGCCCCTCGAAGCGGCGCGCGTCGCCGGGCGGCAGCTCGGCCGAGAAGCCGATCCACTGCGCGTCGGCCGCGCGACCCGACGCCGCCATCGTCACGCGCGCATCGCTGCGGCCACCGCGCCGCGTGCGCGGCAGCTCGACGCGGCTGCCGTCGGCCAGCCGCAGCGCGATCCGCTTGCGGTTCTCCGAGTCGACCAGGAACAGCCGCGTGCGGCGGTCGAAGCGTTCGCGGTCCTCGGCGCTGGCGGCGGCGCGGTCGAAGCCGAGATAGCGCGCGAACGCCGCCGCCAGCCGCGGGCGCTCCTCGCGCTCGTAGATCCAGGCGTGCACGTCGAGCTCGATCCGGTCCGCGCCGATCGAGCGCGCGGTGCCGGGCACGAACAGCACCTGCTCGTCGGCCGCAAGCTCGCGCGCGGACAGCGTGCCGCTGCCGACCCAGGCTGCGAACACGCCGGCCAGCACGTGCCTGAGCCGGCCCGCCGCGGCAGCCTGCGTGCGGTTCTCAGCGCGCGCCATCGGCCAGCACCTCCTCGATCACATGGCGCGCCGCATCGGGCCGCCGCAGTGCCTCGCAGCGCGCGCGCAGGCGCGCGGCGAGCTCGGGCTCGCGCAGCAGCCGACCGATCCGGTACTCCAGCGCCGCAGCGTCGAGCGCGAGCAGCGCGGCGCCCTGCTCGAGCAGATGGTGCGCGTTGCGCAGCTCCTGCCCCGGAATCGGCGCGATCAGGATCATCGGCAGGCCCATCGCCAGACATTCGCTGACGCTGAGCCCGCCGGGCTTGGTCACCGCGACGTCGGCGCAGGCCATCAATTCGTCGACCGCCTGCGTATAGCCGATCGCATGCAGCCGCCGCGGGTGCGCCGCGGCCAGGCGCCGGTACTCGGCGAGCAGGTCGGCATTGCGCCCGGCCAGCGCGACGATCTGCAGATCGCCGCCGATCGCGAGCAGGCGCTCGACCATCGCCGCGCCGCTGGCGATGCCGGCGCCGCCGGTCATGACCAGGGCGGTCGTGCGCGCCGGGTCCAGGCCGTGGCGCTGCGCGCAGGCCGCGCGATCGTGCGCCTGCGCGAACGGCGGCATCACCGGGATGCCGGTCACCGCGATCCGCGGCGCGTCCGGCAGCAGGCCGCGCAGCCGGCTGGCCGTTTCGTCGGCCGCGACCAGATAGCCGCGCATGCCGGGCTGCACCCAGAGCCGGTGCACGTCGTAGTCGGTGACCTGGACCCAGACCGGCGGCAGCGGCTCGCCGTTCGAGATGCGGCGCGCCAGCAGCTCGGCCGGCAGGAAATGCGTGCAGACGATCGCGTCGGGCGCCTGCGCGCGGATGTGCGCATGCAGCGCGCGCGTATTGAGGCGCTCGACCGCGCGGCGCATCCGCGAGAACCAGCCCTGACGCGGCGCGTGGTCGCTGAGGTCGTACAGATAGGCCCACAGGTGCGGATGGCGGCCGACCAGATCGAGATAGAACTCGCCGTAGAGGCGCCGGAACGCGGCCGGCACGAAGTCGAGCACGTCGGCGTGCACGACCTCGACATCGGCTGCCGCTGCGGCGGCGACCAGCGCCTGCGCGGCGCGGACGTGACCGGCGCCGGCCGAGACGCTGAGTGCGAGGATGCGCTTCATGCCGCGACGCCCCGCGTCACGGGCGCGACCGGGCCGGTCATCGGCCGGCCAGGCGGTACGGACCGCCGCGTTCGAGCGCGCGCCGGTAGGCCGGTCGCGCGTGGATGCGCTGCAGCCAGTCCCAGAGCCGCGGCCGGCCGGCGTCGAGACCGGCGCGCGCGGCGGCGGCCTCGACCGGAAAGCTCATCTGGATGTCGGCCGCGCTGAAGGCGGCGCCGGCGAACCAGTCGCATCCGGTCAATTCGCCCTCGAGGTAATCGAGCTGGCGCGCGATCTGCGGATCGACCAGACGCTGCTGCAGCGTCGCGGCGATGCGACGCGCGACCGGCCGCGCGAAGAAGGCCATCGGCGCGGTCGCCAGCCGCGCGAAGATCAGCTTCAGCAACAGCGGCGGCATCGCCGAGCCTTCGGCGAAATGCAGCCAGTACGTATAGCGCAGCCGCTCCGGCGAATCCGGCGGCGGCAGCAGGCGCCCGTCGCCGTAGCGGCCGGCCAGGTATTCGACGATCGCGCCGGACTCGGCCAGCGTCAGCTCGCCGTCGACGAGGACCGGCGACTTGCCGAGCGGATGGATCCGGCGCAGCGCCGGCGGCGCCTGCAGCGTGGCCGGATCGCGCGCGTAACGGACGATCTCGTAGTCGAGCCCGAGCTCCTCGAGCAGCCAGAGGATGCGCTGCGAGCGCGAATGCTCCAGATGGTGAACGGTGATCACGGTCCGTCTCCGGCACCGGCGAGGGCCGGCATCGGCCCCGATGCTGCCCGCTCGGCGCGACCATTGCCAGATGACGCCGATCACCTTTGCGTCTCGCAGAAGCGCCCAGACTGGCCGCGCGCGGCGGGCGGCGGCACGCGATCCTGCTTGATCCGGACCGAAGCAGCCGCATCTGAAGCGCATTCGCGCCCGCGGGCGCCCTCATCTTCGATATCAGGTATCGACCCATGCGTATGGACAAACTCACCTCGCGCTTCCAGCAGGCCCTGGCCGACGCCCAGAGCCTGGCGGTCGGCCGCGACCACCAGATGCTCGAGCCGGCCCACGTCATGGCCGCGCTGCTCGACCAGCAGGGCGGCTCGACCGCGCCGCTGCTCGCGCAGGCCGGCGTCAACGTCGCCGCGCTGCGCGCGCGCATCGGCCAGGCGCTCGACGCGCTGCCGAAGGTCGCCGGCCAGGAAGGCAGCATCAGCGTCGGCAATGATCTGGGACGGCTGCTGAACCTCACCGACAAGCTGGCCCAGCAGCGCGGCGACCAGTTCATCGCGAGCGAGCTGTTCGTGCTCGCCGCGCTCGACGACAAGGGCGCGGTCGGCAGCGCGCTGAAGGCCGCCGGCGCGACCAAGGCCAGCCTCGAGGCCGCGATCGAGAAGATCCGCGGCGGCGAGAAGGTGGAGTCGGAGAATGCCGAGGAGACGCGCCAGGCGCTCGAGAAGTACTGCGTCGACCTGACCGCGCGCTCGGAGTCCGGCAAGCTCGATCCGGTGATCGGCCGCGACGAGGAGATCCGGCGCGTGATCCAGGTGCTGCAGCGGCGCACCAAGAACAATCCGGTGCTGATCGGCGAGCCCGGCGTCGGCAAGACCGCGATCGTCGAGGGCCTGGCCCAGCGCATCGTCAACCACGAGGTGCCCGAGGGCCTGCGCGACAAGCGCGTGCTGTCGCTCGACATGGGCGCGTTGATCGCCGGCGCGAAGTTCCGCGGCGAGTTCGAGGAGCGCCTCAAGGGCGTGCTCAACGATCTGGCCAAGCAGGAAGGCCGCGTGATCCTGTTCATCGACGAGCTGCACACGATGGTCGGCGCGGGCAAGGCCGAGGGCGCGATGGACGCCGGCAACATGCTCAAGCCCGCGCTCGCGCGCGGCGAGCTGCACTGCATCGGCGCGACCACGCTCGACGAGTACCGCAAGTACATCGAGAAGGACGCCGCGCTCGAGCGCCGCTTCCAGAAGGTGTTCGTCGGCGAGCCCAGCGTCGAGGACACGATCGCGATCCTGCGCGGCCTCAAGGAGAAGTACGCCGTGCACCACGGCGTGGAGATCACCGACCCGGCGATCGTCGCCGCGGCCACGCTGTCGCACCGCTACATCCCGGACCGCCAGCTGCCCGACAAGGCGATCGACCTGATGGACGAGGCCGCCAGCCGCATCCGCATGGAGATCGACTCCAAGCCCGAGGAGCTCGACCGCAAGGAGCGGCGCCTGATCCAGCTCAAGATCCAGCGCGAGGCGCTCAAGAAGGAAAAGGACGCCGAGTCGCGGCAGCGCCTGGCCGACCTGGAAACCGAGATCGCCGGACTCGAGCGCGAGTACTCGGATCTCGAGGAGGTCTGGAAGTCCGAGAAGGCCGCGGTGACCGGCACCAAGACGATCAAGGAAGAGATCGAGCAGGCGCGCATCGCGCTCGAATCGGCGATGCGCCAGGGCGACTACGCCAAGGTCTCGGAGATCCAGTACGGGCGCATTCCGCAGCTCGAGAAGCGGCTGGCCGAGGCGCAGCAGGCCGAGACCACCGGCTTCAAGCTGCTGCAGGACCGCGTGACCGCCGAGGAGATCGCCGAGGTCGTCAGCCGCTGGACCGGCATCCCGGTCAGCAAGATGCTCGAGGGCGAGCGCGACAAGCTGCTGCGCATGGAGGACGAGCTGCACAAGCGCGTCGTCGGCCAGGACGAGGCCGTCAAGGCCGTCTCCGACGCGATCCGCCGTTCGCGCGCGGGCCTGTCCGACCCGAACCGTCCGAACGGCTCGTTCCTGTTCCTCGGCCCGACCGGCGTCGGCAAGACCGAGCTGTGCAAGGCGCTGGCCGAGTTCCTGTTCGACTCCGGCGAGGCGATGGTGCGCATCGACATGAGCGAGTTCATGGAGAAGCATTCGGTCAGCCGCCTGATCGGCGCGCCGCCCGGCTACGTCGGCTACGACGAGGGCGGCTACCTGACCGAGGCGGTGCGGCGCCGGCCCTACAGCGTGATCCTGCTCGACGAGGTCGAGAAGGCGCACGCGGACGTGTTCAACGTGCTGCTGCAGGTGCTCGACGACGGCCGCCTGACCGACGGCCAGGGCCGCACGGTCGACTTCCGCAACACGGTCATCGTGATGACCTCCAACCTCGGCTCGCAATACATCCAGGAACTGGCCGGCGACGACGAGGCGCAGTACACGCAGATGAAGGCGGCCGTGATGGGCGTCGTGCAGGCGCATTTCCGGCCCGAGTTCATCAATCGACTCGACGAGATCGTCGTGTTCCGTCCGCTCGACCGCAGCCAGATCCGCACGATCGCGCGGATCCAGACCGACTACCTCGGCCGCCGTCTGGCCGAGCGCCAGCTGCGGCTGGAGATCTCGGACAAGGCGCTGGACCTGCTCGGCAACGTCGGCTTCGATCCGGTCTACGGCGCCCGTCCGCTCAAGCGCGCGATCCAGCAGCAGCTCGAGAATCCGCTGGCGCGCGAGATCCTCGAAGGCCGCTTCCAGCCCGGCGATGCGATCGCGGTCGACGCCGAGGGCGGCCATCTGGCGTTCGCGAAGGCCTGACGCCACGACGCCGCGACGTCAGCACGCAGCGGGGCGGCCGTAGACCGGTCGCTCCGCTGTCACGATCGGCGGCTTCGTCCAGCGGACGCGCCGTCCGCACCGGTTGGGCGCACAATGGGCGCGCCATTCCACCGGGGATCGCTCCATGTTCTCGCTACGCCTGCTCGCGGTTCTGTCACTGGCCGCGGCACCCGCCTTCGCGGCCGATCCGGCCCTGCTCGTCGACATCTCGCGCGCCGAACGCGCCGACGTGGAGGCATGGCGCCATCACGCCGGCGTGGTGTGGTGGCTCGAACTCGGCGACCGGCTGCTGCTGGCCGGCGACACCGCCGCGATCGGCGCGGCGATCGGCACGCGCGCGAGCAGCCAGCCGCTCGATGCGCTCGCGCCCGAAGACCTGGTGCTGCACGCGCGCGGCTGCGCGGCGACGCCGCCGCCGGCCGACCTGCTGGTCTGGGCCGGCACGCGCTACGACCTGCTCTACAAGCCCGATGCCACGCGCATGGCCGCGTTCGAGCACGTGTACGCCGATCATCTGGGCGCGCCGGAATGGCTCGGCGTCGAGCCGAACCGCGTGATCGCGCGCCAGTACCGGTTCGAGCGGCCCGACGGCGTGCCCGCCGATCCGCTGGTCGTGCCGCTGGTCGAGGCCGTCGACGTCGAGCGCTGGTACGCCGGCGTCGAGACGCTGGCCGGCTGGAGCCGCTCGACGTTCTCGGCCGAGCTGCCGCTGGCGCGCGGATGGATCGCCGACCAGTTCGCCGCACTCGGCCTCGCCGTGACCGAGCCGGCCTTCACGTTCAACTTCGCCGGCGCCAGCCATAGCGCCAACAACGTGATCGGACGGCTCGAAGGCTCGCGCCGCCCGGACGAGTGGATCATCGTCGGCGGCCACTACGACGCGCGCAATGCCAACATCAGCTCGCCGGTCAATGCGCCCGGTGCCGACGACAATGCCACCGGCTGCTCGGCGGTCGTCGAGGCCGCGCGCATCTTCAGCCGGTTCCGGCCCGAGACCAGCATGCTGTTCATCTGCTACGCCGGCGAGGAGCAGGGTCTGCTCGGCAGCACCGCGCATGCCAACGCGCTGAACGCGGCCGGCGACCTCGCCAAGGTCGAGGCGATGGCGAACATGGACATGATCGGCTGGTCGCCCGATGCGCAGATCGGCGTCGACCTCGACAGCTCCAACGCCGCACTGCGTCAGCGCTTCGGCGACGCCGCGGCCGCCTACGTGCCGGAGCTCGCGGTCACGATCAGTCTGCTCAACTGCTGCTCGGACCACATGCCGTACCAGAATCGTGGCGTGCCGGCGATCATGAGCCTGCACCGCAACTACGGATCGTACGTGCACTACCACCAGTCGACCGACGTGCCGGCCAATCTCGGCCCGTACGCGCGCGCGATCGGCGGCGCGATCGTGCGCATGAACGTGGCCGCGCTGGCCGGCCTGAGCGGCGCATCGGACCGCCTGTTCGCCGATGCGTGGGAGGCGGCGCCGGCCGACTGAGGCTCCGCCGGCGCGCATCGCCGTCGCCGCGCGCCGAGGCTGGCGGCGCGCCGCGACGGCGTCGATCAGTCGACGCGCGCCCGCCTGCGCGCCGGCGTGCGCGCAGCACCGCCTTCGACCGCATCGAGGAACTCGCGGCCCCAGCGCGCGACGTCGTTGTGGCAGACGATCTCGAACATCTGGCGCAGGCGGCTGCGCGCCTCGTGCCGGCGCAGGCCGATCGCGTGGCGCAGCTGCACGAGCAGGTCGCCCGGATCGTGCGGGTTGGTCAGCAGCGCGCCCTTGAGCTCGGCCGCGGCACCGGCGAACTCCGACAGCAGCAGCACGCCGCTGCCCCCGACGCCGCCCTGCACGGCGACGTACTCCTTGGCGACCAGGTTGAGCCCGTCGCGCAGCGGCGTGATCCACATGACGTCGGCGACCGCGTACCAGGCGACCAGCTCGTCGAACGGCAGCGGCCGGAAGAAGAACTGCAGCGGCGTCCAGTCGACCTGCGAGTAGCGGCCGTTGATGCGGCCGACGACCTGCTCGATCTGCGTCTTGAGCTCCGCGTAGACCGTCATCTCGCTCGCGGCCGGCACGCAGATCACCGTCAGCGTCACCGCGCGATGCAGATCGCGCGTGGTGTCGAGCAGCCGCTCGTAGGCCAGCAGCTTCTCGAGCGTGCCCTTGGTGTAGTCCAGGCGCTCGACCGAGAGCAGGTGGCGGCGTGCGCCGACCGATTCGCGCAGCTCGGCGATGCGGCGCTGCACGGCGGGGGCCTCGAGCAGGCCGCGCACCCGCGCGACGTCGAGGCCGACCGGATGCGCGCCGAGCCGGATCTCGCGGCCGCCGGCCTCGATCCGATGGCTGTAGCGATCCAGGCCGACCGCGCAGCCATAGGTCAGGAAGCGCGGCGCACAGGCCTGACGACCGAGCGTCTTGACCGGAAACGCACCGCGCGCGACGTCGGCGAAGTTCTCGGCCTGGCGCGGAATGTGGAAGCCGATGTAGTCGCATTGCAGCAGGCTGCCGACGATCTCGCGCCGCCACGGCACGACATTGAAGACGTCGGCCGACGGAAAATGCGTGTGATGGAAGAACGCGATGCGCACATCGGGCCGCAGCTCGCGCAGGAACGCAGGAACCATCCACAGGTTGTAGTCGTGCACCCACACGGTCGCGCCGGGCGCGGCCTCGGCAGCGGCGGCCTCGGCGAACGCGCGATTGACCTTCAGGAACGTCTGCCAGTGGTCCTCGCGAAACCGCGCGCGCTCCCAGAACGTGTGCAGCAGCGGCCAGAACGCCTCCTTCGAGAAGCGCCGGTAGAACACGTCGACCTCGGCGCGCGCCAGCGGCACCAGCGCGGCGCGCAGGCGCGGATAGCGCTGCGCATCGATCGCCGGATGGCTGCGATAGTCCGCATGCGCCGGATCCTGGTCGGTCCAGGCGACCCAGGACCCGGCGCGGCCGTCGCCGAAGAACGACAAGAGCGTCGGGATGATGCCGTTCGGCGAGCGGTGCGGGCGGCGCACGATGCGGCCGTCGACCAGGGCCTCCTCGTACGGCAGCCGATGGTAGACGATCACCAGGGCCGACTGGCCGGCCGGCGCATCGCCGCCGTCGACCGCGAGCGCGCCGGCGTCGAGCAGATCGAAATGATCGATCGCCTCGAGGATGCCGCCGCAGCCGGCGCGGCCGGCGTGCAGCACGTGGTCGTGGCCGCGCGTCGCCTCGATCAGCGCCGGCTCCGACGCGCCGACGCAGACGCCGTTGAATCCGGCGCGATACATCGACAGATCGTTCAAGGTATCGCCGGCGACCAGCACGCGGTCCGGATCGACGCCGAGATGGTCGACCAGCGCGCGCAGCGTGCGGCCCTTGTCGACGCCGCGCGGCAGCACGTCGAGGTAGCGGTCGGCCGAATACAGCAGCTCGCAGCCGAGCGCCTCGACGCGCGCCTGCAGCACGGCGTCGACCGCGTCGGCCTCGCAGTAGTACGAACAGCGCCGCTGCTGCGGCACGTCCTGGCGCTCCAGGCCCGGGTGGCCGGCGACCGCGCGCAGGATCGCCTGCTCGCCCGGCCAGACGGCGTCGATCGCGCCCTGCAACGGCTGCACCGCCTGCAGCGTCTCGCCGTCGACGACGGTCGCACCGACGTCGCAGACGATGTAGCGAGGGCGCGGCAGCGTCGGGTCGGCCAGCAGCGGCAGCACCGATTCGAGACCGCGCCCGGTCACGTAGATCAGCGCCACGTCCTCGCGCCGCGCGATCGCCTGGTAGAGCTGCCAGCGGTCGTCGGCGTCGCCGGCCAGGAACGTGCCGTCGAGATCGGTCGCCAGCACCAGGGCCGGACGGACCGGCGGCGGCGCGGGTCGAAGCGAGGATGCGGCGAGGTCGATCGTCAAGACGGGAATCTCCTTTCAGTGGCGGTCCGCTCCGCGGCGGAGCGGACCTGGAGGAACGGGATCGCCGGCGGCGGCCGGGCGGATGCCGGCAGTCGCGTGGCGATCGCGGTACGGACGTGCCGGAAGCCGGCGCCGTGCGCCGGACGCTGCAGCAGGCGCGCTCAACGGCCCGGCACGCCGGCTGCGTCGGACGCGGACACGCCGGGCTCGGATATGTCGGGCTGGGTCACGTCGGGCTCGGTGACGCCCTCACGAGCGGCCGGCATCAGCTCCAGCGCGGTCGGCGTCGTGCGCAGCATCGGCAGGAAGCTCGCATCGTGCTCGGTGATGCCTTCGCGCACGCGGCGGCGCCAGCCGACGAACAGCGCCATCGCGCCGAACACCACGGCCGCATATGCAAACAGCGCGCCGGGCGAGCCGCTGTGCGTCATCACGAGGCCGGCCAGGCTCGGCCCGACCGCCGAGGCGACGCCGTGGACCAGCAGCAGCGTGCTGCTGCCGGCCAGGACCTGATCGGCGCTGATGCGGTCGATCAGGTGCGCGACGCTGAGCGGATACACCGCGAACGACAGGCCGCCGAACGCGAACATCGACGCGTACAGCGCCGCATCGCCCCAGCGTCCCGACAGCACCGCGAGCAGCGCCGCGACGGCCGCCAGACCGCCGATCGCCGCGAGCACGTCACGCCGGTCGCGGCTGTCGGACAGCCGGCCGAGCGGAAACTGCAGCGCCGCGCCGCCGACGATCGTGCAGCCCATGAAGCTGGCGACGCCGGCGTGATCGAGGCCGATGTCGGCCGCGAACAGCGGGCCGAGGCCCCAGAACGCGCCGAGCGCCAGGCCCGAGGCCAGCGTGCCGATCACCGCCGACGGCGCGGCGCGGTACAGCGCGCGCACGCCGATGCGCGGCACCGCCTGTACCGGCGGCGGCGTCAGCCGCGTCCAGGTCACCGGCATCACCGCCAGTGAGATCAGCATCGACACCACCGCGAACAGCACGAAGTCGCCGACGTCGGCGATGCGCAGGAACTGCTGCCCGAGCGCCAGCGCGCCGAGATTGACCAGCATGTACGCCGAGAACACCTGCGCGCGCCGCTCCGGCGGCGAGGACGCGTTGAGCCAGCTCTCGATGACCGTGTACAGCACGACCAGCAGCGCGCCGACGCCGATGCGCAGCACCAGCCAGGCCAGCGGATCGACGAAGACCGCGTGCGCGAGCGTCAGCGCGGCGGTGCCGGCCGCGCAGAACGCGAACGCGCGGATGTGGCCGATACGGCGGATCAGCGCCGGCGCGAACAGCGTGCCGACGAAGAAGCCGAGGAAATAGCCCGACGAGATCAGGCCGATCGTCTGCGCGCTGAAGCCTTCGAGCTCGCCGCGCACCGCCAGCAGCGTGCCGAACAGGCCGCTGCCGAGCAAAAGAAGTCCCACGCCGCCGAGCAGCGCGGACAATGGGGCGATCAGCGCCAGCATGAGTCCGTCGTCGGTAGGTCGCCTTTTACCGTAGCACGACTTGCTGCGATGCGTCATGCCGCGTGTGACACGGCGTGGCCTTGGCGGCAGCCGCACGCTACCCTCGTGCGATGAGCAAGTGCGTCTATCGATTCGATCGCTACACGGTGGATCCGGCCGCGCGCGAGCTGCGCCGCGACGGTGAACTGGTCGTGCTCTCGCCGAAGGTGTTCGACTGCCTGACCTGGCTGATCGAGCATCGCGAGCGCGCGGTCGGCCGCGACGAGCTCGCCGCCGCGGTGTGGGGCAAGGCCGACGTCGCCGATACGCAACTCGTGCAGGCGCTGCTGAAGGCGCGCCGCGCGATCGGCGACTCCGGCGAGGAGCAGCAGCGGATCCGTACCGTGCCGCGCTTCGGGTATCGCTGGATCGCAGCGGTCGAGATCGTCGCGGACGACGAACCCGCAGCCGATGCGGCAGCGGTCTCGATCGTGCTGCCGGCGCCGCACGAGGACGACGTCGCGCCGCGCCCGGTGCCGACGCTGCGCGTGCCCGGGCGCCGAGCGGCCTGGCGCTGGCCGGCCGCGCTCGCGGCCGCGGCGCTGCTGGCGATCGGCGCCGGCTGGTGGTTGCTCGGCGAACGCGCCGCACCGCCGCGCGAACCGGCGGCGATCGCCGCGCAGGCGCAGGCCCAGACGCTGATCGCGGTGCTGCCGGCCGAGGTCGCCGCCGACCCGGACTGGGGCTGGCTGCGGCTCGGCGTCATGGAACTGATCGCCGATCGCATGCACGGCGCCGGCCTGCCGGTCGTGCCGAGCGACAACGTGGTCGCGCTCGCGCACGCGGCGCCCGATGCCGAGGCCCGGCTGCGCGAGGCGACCGCCGTGCGCTGGGTCGTCACGCCGTCGGCGCAGCGCACGGTCGGCGGCTGGCGCATCAGCCTAGCGCTGCAGGGGCCCGATCGCGATCGTCGCGAGGTCGAGGTGCACGGCAGCGATGCGACCGCGGCCGCGCGCGATGCCGCCGACCGGCTGCTGGCCGTGCTCGGCGCGACCGCGGTGCAGGACGGCTCGTCGTCGGCCGGCGCGTATCTGGCGCGGGTCCGTGCGCTGATGCTGGCCGGTCAGCTCGAATCGGCGCGCACGCTGGCCGACGCCGCCGCGCCGGAGGCGGCGGCGATGCCGGAGCTGCGGCTGCTGCGCGCGCAGCTGGCGTTCTCGGGCGGCCGCTTCGAGGACGCGCGCGCCGCGTTCGACGCGCTGCTCGACACGGTCACGGATGCCGATGATCCGGTGCTGCGCGGCCGCGCGCTCAACGGACGCGGCGCGACGCTGATCCGGCTCGACGCGCCGGCCGCGGCCGAGCGCGATTTCGACGCGGCGCTGCGCCTGCTCGGACCTCGCGGCGAGCCGGCGCTGGCCGGCCAGGCCTATACCGGCCGCGGCGTCGCGCGTGCGCTGCAGGACCGCGATCGCGACGCGCGCGACGACTTCGCGCGTGCGCGCATCGCGCTCGGCCTGGCCGGCGATACGCTGGCACTGGCGCGGCTCGACAGCAACGAGGGCGCGCTCAGCGCGCAGCGCGGCCGTCCCGCCGACGCACTGGCGAGCTTCGTCGGCGCCGCCGATCGCTTCGAGCGGTTCGGCGCGATGGACGAATGGGCCGGCGCGATGGTCAATCAGATCCAGGCGCAGCTGGCGCTGCTGCAGCCGGCCAGGGCGGCCGCCGCGGCCGATCGCCTCGATGCGCAGAACGAGCGCATCGCCAATCGCTCGACGCAGCGGCTGGCTGCCTATTGGAGCGCGCATGCCTGGATGTCGGTCGGCCGCCTGACCGAGGCGCGCACGCGTCTGGCCGCGCTGGCCGAGGCCGGCGAACTGGCCGACGACACCGCGGTGCCGATGCTCGCGCGCGGCGCGCTGGCGCGGCTCGCATTGGCCGACGGCCAGGTCCGGAACGCGGCGATGCTGTCGCTGCAGGCGGTCGCGGCCGCGGCGGCGACCCCGCGCGACGGCCTCTCCGGCGACGCCTGGCTGACGCTGATCCGCGCGCAGCGTCGCCAGGGCCAGAGCGCCGACGCCGACGCGGCACTGCAGCGCTTCACGCAGTGGGCCGGCACGCAGGACAGTCCGGCCGTCGCGATCCGCACGCGTCTCGCGCAGGCCGAGACGGCCTGGAGCGAGCAGCGCCGCGACGAGGCCGACCGCCGCTATGCCGACGCGCTCGGTATCGCCGAACGTGGTTCGATCCCGGCCGACGTCGCCGCGGTCGCCGTGTCGTGGGGCGAGGCGCTGATCGAACAGGGCGATCTGGAGACCGCCAGCGCGGTCGCCGGACGCGTCGCCGGCTGGGCCGGCTCGGAGTACGACTGCGCGCTGCTGCAGGCGCGACTGTATCGGGCGCTCGGCCATCTGGACGCGTGGCGCGAGGCGATGGACCAGGTCCACCGCCTCGCCGGCGAACGTCCGGTGCCGAGCGCACTGTCGGCACGGCCGGACGGTCTGGTCGCGGCGGCGGTCACGCGCTGACCGCCGCCCGTTTCGCTTCAGTCGGCCGCGTCGAAGCCGTCTGCGAACAGCAGGTCCGCGATGCTGCCCTCGCAGCTCAGCGGATAGCGGTAGCCGCCGGCCGGCTGTGACGGATCGTTGGTCAGCAGCGTCAGTTCGCCGCTGACCGGCCCGGCGCCACCCGGCGCGCAGCCGACCTCGACGTCGGCCTGTCCGTCGGCCGCGGCGCCGGCCGCGAACGGGCCGCGCTCGACGATGCGCACGAGGAAGGCGGGGTCGTCGCTCTGCGCATGGTTGACGCGCAGCTCCGAGTCCGGCGCGGTGCCGACGCCGCCCGGGTTGGACAGGTCGATGCCGAGCGGCGCCGACTGCGAGCCGACCGGCACCGCCCCGAACGCCAGCACGCTGCCGGGCGCCGGCGCGGCGGTCAGCGCCGGTGCGCCGCTGCCGCAGGCCTCCAGAATCATGTGCGTGGTGGCCTGTCCCGGCAGCCCCGGGGTGCCGGCGCTGACGCGCGCCTGCCGCTGGTTGTTCAGCGTCGGCCAGCCGTCGAGCGAACCCCAGCTGCCGCCGAGCGGCGTGGGCTGCTGCTGCTCGGCGAGCAGCCGCAGCGTTCCGTCGGCGCGGCTCAGCACGATCGCGCCGCGTTCGCTGGAGTCGGGACGCAGGATCGTCGTCGCCAGCAGCACGTCGCCCTGATCGTTGAGCGCAGCCAGCGGATTGCGCGAGAACGACAGGCTCCAGACCTGTCCGGTGTCGATCGGATCGTAGAACGCCAGCGCGCGGCGCCACTGGCCCGGCTTGCCGGCGATCCAGGCGCCGCCGGGGCCGCCGGCCGTATCGGCGTAGAACGCGACTTCGCCGGCGTTGTTGAACAGCGGCGCCTGGATGTCGGCGTAGGTACCGCCGCCCGGCACCGGATCGCCGAGCTTGACGAGCCACTCGTGCTGGCCGTGGTCACTGACGAACACGCCCAGCGCGGCGAGCCCGCCGTCGACGATGCCGCGGAACGCGACCTGGCCGCGATCGTTGATCGCCGGCACCGGCCCGCCGGGGATCTGGGTGCCGTCGATCAGGCCCCAGGACTCGGTGCCGATGCGCGCGAAGGTACCGCCGCCGGGCGCCGGGTCGCCGGCGGCCACGTACTTGGACAGGACGCCGTCGCGCCAGATCAGCGCATCGGAGATCTGCTGGCCGTCGGTCGCTGCGAGCAGCACGACGTCGCCGGCATTGTTGAGGCTGCCCGCGCCGATCGCGGTCAGCGTCCCGCCGATCGGCGAGGCGTCGCCGACCGCGGCGATCTTGACGAAGCGCGCCGCGGCCGCCTGATAGAGGAACAGGCCGCGCGGATGCGGCGCGCCGTGCAGGTCGGCCAGGAACAGCACGTCGCCGGCGTCGTTGATGTCGGGCGTGGCCCAGGTCTCGCCGAAGAACGCGCCGAAACGGCCGCCGCCGGGCGCCAGATCGCCGCAGTCGGACGTGACGCCGGTGCCGGCGGGCTCGCCGCAGCCCATCGCGATCACGTCCAGACCGTCCGGACCGGCGACGAAGATGCCCTGGTTGCGCGCGGCGCCCTCGACCTGCGCGTAGAACGCGATGCGGCCGCGATTGTCGATCGTCGTCGAGCGCATGAACGCAGCGGCGATCAGCGTGCCCGACTCGCCGGCCGGCAGGGCCTGGCCGTGCCAGGCCGCCGAGGTCGCCGCGCAGACCGGCGGCGATCCGGCCGGCGCCGCGCCGGCGGGCGCGGTCCAGCCCGGCGGCCGCGGCATCGGGCGGGTCGCCGGCAGCACGACGCGCGTGCCGTCGGCGCGCACGTCGGTCACGCTGCCGGCCGGTCCGTCGTGCTGGCGCACCGTCTGGGCCGCGGCGCCGGACAGCGCGCAGGCCAGGAGCCATCCGGCACCGAGCCGGATCGAGTGGCGGGCTTTCATCGTCTTGCTACTCCCCATCGTGTTGTGTGGAACGAAGGCACCGGGTCGGTTCGCCGACGCGCCGCGCCGGAGCGCAGCGTCGCTCGACGAGCGTCCCCATCTTGCACGGCGGCTGTCCGGACGATGCTCTCGAACGGCTTCCGCAAGGCTTGCGCGAGGCTTCCGGACCGTTGCCGGGCGGCTTCCGACCGGCTGGCGACGGCCGGGGCCGCCGGGCCGGACTTGCTTTTTTCTCGCGCGCCCGCATGCTGCGCCCCGCCGCCGCCGACCTGCGGCGAGACCGCCATCGCCATGCCGATCTACGAATTCGAATGTCCCACCTGCGGTCATCGCTTCGACCGCCTGCAGAAGCTCTCCGACCCCGATCCCAGCGACTGCCCCGACTGCGGCCGGGCCGGCATACGCCGCCGTGTGACCGCACCGGCATTCCGGCTGGCCGGCAGCGGCTGGTACGAGACCGACTTCAAGAAGGACGGCGACGCCAAGCGCAACCTGGCCAGCGGCGATGCCGCACCGGCCGCGCCGGCCGCCGACGCCGGCAAGAGCGCCGAGGCCAAGCCGGCTGCCGCCACCGAACCGGCCAAGCCAGCCAAGCCCGCCGCCGACTGAGCCGGCGATCTGCCGCCGTTCAGCCCCGCTCCGACTAAAATTTGGCTGTCGTTTCCGCAACAGTCAGAACAGGAGTGGGGAGCATGTTCAAAACCATCGTCTTCGGCCTCGTCGGTGCCGTCGCTCTGTTGACCACGTCGGCCCCGGCCGAGGCCCAGCGCGGCCCCGGCTACGGCGGCGAACGCGTGCGCTGCGAGAGCCGCAACCACCGCTACGAGAGCTGCCCCGTGCAGTGGCGCGATGCGCAGCTGGTCCGCCAGACCTCCGACACGCCGTGCCGCAAGGGCTCCAACTGGGGCGTCGACCGGCGCGGCATCTGGGTCGATCGCGGCTGCGCCGGCGAGTTCGTCGAGGCCGGTCGCGGCGGCGGCCACGGCCGGCCGGGTCCCGGCGGCTGGAACCCCGGCGCCGACTGGGATCGCGACATCCGCTTCACGTGCCAGAGCCGTGACCGCCGCTACAACTTCTGCAGCGTCGACACCGGCCAGGGCAGTCAGGTGCGCATCGAGCGCCAGACCTCCGAGACGGCCTGCATCGAGGGCCGCACCTGGGGCTGGAACCGCGCCGGCGTGTGGGTCGACCGCGGTTGCGCGGCGGTGTTCGTCGTGCAGCGCCGCTGGCGCTGAGACGGCCTCGAGCCTTCGGAAACGCCCGCCTTTCCGGCGGGCGTTTTCGTTTGCGGTGCAGCATGAACGGCTATAGCATTCCGCGCCCGGCCGTTCGCCCCGAGCGGCCGTCGCCCACCTGCCGGAGCCCCACCCCATGCGCAGTCACCACTGCGGCCTCGTCGACGAGGCGCTCGATGGACATACCGTCACCCTGTGCGGCTGGGCCGACACCCGCCGCGATCACGGCGGCGTGATCTTCATCGACCTGCGCGACCACGAGGGCATCGTGCAGGTCGTGATCGAGCCGGATAACGCGACCGCGTTCGCGGTCGCCGAGACCGTGCGTTACGAGTTCTGCCTGCGCGTGACCGGCAAGGTCCGCGGCCGTCCGGCGAACCAGATCAACGACCGCCTGCGCACCGGCCGCGTCGAGGTACTGGCCGCCACGGTCGAGGTGCTCAATGCCGCCGCGCCGCTGCCGTTCATGCTCGACGATGCGACCAGCGAGGACACGCGGCTGCGCTATCGCTATCTGGACATCCGCCGTCCGCAGATGCAGCACCGCCTGCGGATGCGCACGCGCCTGGTCTCAGCGCTGCGCCACTATCTGGATGCGCGCGGTTTCCAGGACATCGAGACGCCGATCCTGACCAAGGCCACGCCCGAGGGCGCGCGCGACTACCTGGTGCCCTCGCGCGTGCATCCGGGCGAGTTCTTCGCGCTGCCGCAGTCGCCGCAGCTGTTCAAGCAGCTGCTGATGATGGCCGGCATGGACCGCTACTACCAGATCGCGCGCTGCTTCCGCGACGAGGACCTGCGCGCCGACCGCCAGCCCGAGTTCACGCAGCTCGACATGGAGTTCGCGTTCGTCGAGGAACACGACGTGCAGGCCTTCGTCGAGGCGATGATCCGTCACGTGTTCCACGAGGTCGCCGGCGTCGAGCTGGCCGACCCGTTCCCGCGCATGACCTATGCCGAGGCGATGCGCCGCTACGGCTCGGACAAGCCGGACCTGCGCATCGGACTGGAGCTGGTCGACGTCGCCGAGTACGTGCGCCACGTCGACTTCAAGGTGTTCAGCGGCCCGGCCGCCGACCCGGACGGCCGCGTCGCCGCGCTGCGGCTGCCGAACGGCACCGCGCTGACGCGCAAGCAGATCGACGATCTCGGCCCGCACGTCGCCAAGTACGGCGCCAAGGGCCTGGCCTGGATCCGCGTCGACGACATCGCCAAGGGCCGCGAAGGCCTGACCTCGCCGATCGTCAAGTTCCTCGACGACCGCGCGATCGACGGCATCTTCGGCGCTGTCGGCGCGCAGACCGGCGACGTGATCTTCTTCGGCGCCGGCCCGTACGCGACCGTCAGCGCCTTCATGGGCGCGCTGCGGCTCAAGCTCGGCCAGGACCTCGGCCTCGTCGAGGACGCCTGGAAGCCGCTGTGGGTCGTCGACTTCCCGATGTTCGAGTTCGACGCGGCGGCCGACCGCTACGTGGCCCTGCACCATCCGTTCACGGCGCCGAAGATCGACGACGTGGCCGACCTGCGCGCCAATGCCGGCCACGCGGTCAGCCGCGGCTACGACATGGTGCTCAACGGCAACGAGATCGGCGGCGGCTCGATCCGCATCCACCGGCCCGACATGCAGAGCGCGGTGTTCGACCTGCTCGGCATCGGCGCCGAGGAGGCGCAGGCCAAGTTCGGCTTCCTGCTCGACGCGCTCAAGTACGGCGCGCCGCCGCACGGCGGCATCGCGTTCGGCATCGACCGCATCGCCGCGCTAATCGCGGGCACCGACTCGATCCGCGACGTGATCGCGTTCCCGAAGACCGCCAGCGCGCAGTGCCTGCTGACCTCGGCCCCCTCGCCGATCGCCGAGGCGCAGCTGCAGGAACTGCACATCCGGGTGGCCAAGCCCAAGACCTGATGGACGCCGGCCACGTCATCGTGCTGCACGGGCTGTGGATGCGCAGCGTCACGCTGCTGCCGCTGGCCGGCCGCCTGCGCGAGGCCGGCTTCTCGGTGCAGACGCTGGACTACGCCAGCGCGGTCGGCGGTCCCGAGCGCGCGGTGCAGCGCCTGCGCGAGCGCATGCTGGCCCATCGCGACGCGCCGCTGCATCTGGTCGGGCACAGCCTCGGCGGCCTGGTCGCGCTGCGCGCGCTGGCCGATGCCGACGATGCGCCGGCCATGGGCCGCGTCGTCTGTCTCGGTTCGCCGCTGTGCGGCAGCGCCGCGGCACGCACGCTGTCGGCCTGGCGCCTCGGCCACTGGCTGATGGGCCGCAGCGCCGACCTGCTGTGCACCGGCCTGGATGCCTGGCGCGGTCCGAACGAGGTCGGCGTCGTCGCCGGCCGCCTGCCGCTGGGCCTGGGCTTCGTGCTCGGCGCGCTCGCCGGCGATCACGACGGCACCGTCGCGGTCGCCGAGACCCAGCTGCCCGGCATCGCCGATCACCGCACGGTGCCGACCTCGCATTCGGGCCTGCTGGTCTCACGCGAAGCGGCCGACCAGACCGTTGCCTTCCTGCGCAGCGGGCGCTTCACGCCGCCGCGTCAGGCGGCCGCCTGATAAAATTGCGGCGTTTCCCACGCAGCGCACCTCATGGCCGGTCATTCCAAATGGGCGAACATCCAGCATCGCAAGAATGCTCAGGATGCCAAGCGCGGCAAGATCTTCACGAAGCTGATCCGCGAGATCGGCATCGCCGCGCGCGCCGGCGGCGCCGATCCGGCCGCCAATCCGCGTCTGCGCCTGGCGGTGGACCGCGCGCTCTCGGCCAACATGACCAAGGACGCGATCGAGCGCGCGATCAAGAAGGCCACCGGCGGCCTCGACGACGTCACCTACGAGGAGCTGCGCTACGAGGGCTATGCGCCCGGCGGCGTCGCGGTGATCGTCGACTGCACGACCGACAACCGCAACCGCACCGTCTCGGACGTGCGCCACGCATTCACGAAGTTCGGCGGCAATCTCGGCACCGACGGCTCGGTGGCGTTCCTGTTCCGCAAGCTCGGCGTGATCGCGTTCGCGCCCGGTGCCGATGAGACGCGCGTGCTCGAGATCGCGCTCGAGGCCGGCGCCGAGGACGTGCTGACCGATCCGGACGACGGCTCGATCGAGGTGCTGAGCGCGCCGGACGCGTTCGAGGCGGTCCGCGACGCATTGAACGAGGCGGGCCTGGCGCCGGCCGACGCCGAAGTGACGCTGCGCGCCGACACCGCGGTCGCGGTCGAGGGCGAAGCGGCCGCCGCCGTGGTCAAGCTGATCGACTGGCTCGAGGACCTCGACGACGTGCAGCACGTCCACACCAACGCGCGCCTTGCGGCGGACGCCTACGCCTGAGGCGACGGACCGGCCTTTCCGGACCGTCCCGCCGCGGACTCCCGATGACCTTCCCCTCCGCCATCGCCACGCCCGGACGCTGTCGCATCATGGGCATCGACCCAGGCAGCCAGCGCACCGGCATCGGCATCATCGAGGTCGACGAGGCCGGCCGCTCGCAGCACGTGTTCCACACCGCCCTGGTCCTGCTCGGCAATGCGACGTTTCCGCTGCGGCTCAAGCAGATCTTCGACGAGATCGGCGGCCTGATCGAGGCGCACGGTCCGGCCGAGGTCGCGATCGAGCGCGTGTTCATGGCGCGCAATCCGGACTCGGCGCTCAAGCTAGGCCAGGCGCGCGGCGCGGCGATCTGCGCGGTCGCCGCGCGCGAGCTGCCGATCGCCGAGTACGCCGCGACCGAGGTCAAGCAGGCCGTGGTCGGCGGCGGCGGCGCCGACAAGACCCAGGTCCAGCACATGGTCGGCATCCTGCTCGGCCTGAGCGGACGCCTGCAGGCCGATGCGGCCGACGCGCTCGCCGTGGCGCTCGCGCACGCGCATACGCGCGCCAGCGTGCAGCGCATCGGCATTCCCCGTACCGCCTGGAGACGACGCCGATGATCGGACGACTGCGTGGGACACTCGTGTCGAAGCAGCCGCCGTGGCTGCTGATCGACGTCAACGGCGTCGGCTACGAGCTCGAGGCGCCGATGTCGACGTTCTTCGACCTGCCTCCGGTCGGCAGCGAGGTCGTGCTGCGCACGCACTACGCGGTCAAGGAGGACGCGGTCGCGCTGTACGGCTTCCTCAGCGAGGGCGAGCGCGCGCTGTTCCGCAGCATCCAGAAGGTCAGCGGCATCGGCGCCAAGACCGCGCTGGCGGTGCTGTCGGGCGTGCCGGTCGACGCGTTCGCGCGACTCGTGCAGAGCGGCGACGTCGCCGCGCTGACGCGGATTCCCGGCATCGGCAAGAAGACCGCCGAGCGCATCGTCGTCGAGCTGCGCGATCGCGTCGACGGTCTCGGCAGCGCCGGGCCCGGCGGCACGGCGAGCGCGGTGCCGGCCGATCCGGTCAGCGAGGCCAGCACCGCGCTGATCGCGCTCGGCTACAAGCCGGCCGAGGTGAGCCGCCTGATCAAGGACGCCGGCGCACCGGGCGACGCCGCCGAGGACATCATCCGCAAGGCGCTCAAGGCCGCGCTGCGCTGAGGCGCATTCCGATGAATCCGATCCGCCAGGGCACGCCGCTTGCATCGATCGGCAGGACCGCTTCGTCCGGCCGCGCCGGACGTGACGGCCCGATCCGTTCGCCCTTCCCGCTCCGGAACCCGACCGCATGAGCACCGATTCCAACCCGCATCGCCAGCGCCTGCTCGCCCTGTGCTTCGGCGCGCTCGGCGTCGTCTACGGCGACATCGGCACCAGTCCGCTGTATGCGTTCCGCGAGGCGTTCGGCCAGCACGGCGTCGCGGTCGGGCGCGAGAACGTGCTCGGCGTGCTGTCGCTGATCTTCTGGTCGCTGATCCTGGTCGTGTCGGTCAAGTACGCGACCTTCATCCTGCGCGCCGACAACAAGGGCGAAGGCGGCATCATGGCGCTGATGGCGCTGGCCCAGCGCGGCGTCAACAGCAGCCGCATCCGCTGGATGCTGATGGTGATCGGCCTGTTCGGCGCGGCGCTGTTCTTCGGCGACGGCGTCGTCACGCCGGCGATCTCGGTGCTGTCGGCGGTCGAGGGCATCGAGGTGCTGGCGCCGGCGCTGCACCGCTATGTGGTGCCGATCACCGTGCTGATCCTGCTCGGCCTGTTCGCGATCCAGCGCCACGGCACCAGCCGCGTCGGTCCGCTGTTCGCACCGATCACGCTGGTGTGGTTCCTGACGCTCGGCACGCTCGGCGTGATCGGCATCGTGCACGAGCCGCAGGTGCTCTCGGCGCTGAGTCCGCATCATGCGGTGGTGTTCTTCGCGCACAACGGCAAGTTCGCGATCTTCGCGATGGGTGCGGTCGTGCTCGCGATCACCGGCGCCGAGGCGCTGTACACCGACATGGGCCATTTCGGCAAGAAGCCCATCCGGCTGGTCTGGTTCTTCCTCGTGCTGCCGTGCCTGATGCTGAACTACCTCGGCCAGGGTGCCCTGGTGCTGGCCGATCCGACCAAGGCCTCCAATCCGTTCTATCTGCTGGTGCCCGCTCCGCTGCTGATCCCGATGATCGTGCTGGCGACGCTGGCGACGATCGTCGCCTCGCAGGCGGTGATCTCCGGCGCGTTCTCGATGGCGCGCCAGGCGATGCAGCTGGGCTACCTGCCGCGCCTCAAGGTGCTGCACACCTCGCGCGAGACGATCGGCCAGATCTACCTGCCGTGGGTCAACCGCGTACTGCTGGTGCTGACGATCGCCGCGGTGCTCGGCTTCCGCTCGTCGGAGAACCTGGTCGCGGCCTACGGCCTGGCCGTGGTCGGCACGATGTTCATGAACACGCTGCTGGTCGTCGTCGTCGCGCGCCGCGTCTGGCGCTGGAGCCGCGTCGCGACCACCGCCGCCGGCGTGCTGTTCGTCGGCATCGACCTGGTGCTGCTGGTCGCGGTCGCCGACAAGATCGAGTACGGCGGCTGGTTCCCGCTGGCGCTCGGCATCGGCGTGTTCACGATGATGGCGACCTGGCGGCGCGGCCGTCAGCTGGTACTGGCGGCGATCCGGCAGACCGGCATCGCGCTGCAGCCGTTCCTCGCCTCGATCGCGCTGCATCCGCCGCTGCGCGTGCACGGGACGGCGATCTTCCTGACCGCCAATCTCGACGGCGTACCCAATGCGCTGCTGCACAACCTCAAGCACAACAAGGTGCTGCACGAGCGCAACGTGGTGCTGACGGTCGAGATCCGCGACGAGCCGATCGTCGACGACGAGGAGCGCGTCGCGGTCAAGCGCCTCAACGAGGATTTCGAGCTGGTCACGCTGCGCTTCGGTTTCGCCGAGGACCCGGACGTGCCGGCCGAGCTGGCGCGGATTCCGCTGTGCGGCGCGCCGCTGGACATGATGGACACGACGTTCTTCCTGAGCCGCGAGAGCATCGTCGCGACCGACCGGCCCGGCATGGTCGCCTGGCGCGACCGTCTGTTCGTGCTGATGCAGCGCAATGCGCTGCCGGCGACCGCGTTCTTCCGCATTCCCGGCAACCGCCTGATCGAGCTCGGCACCCAGGTCGAGATCTGAGCGCGCCGGCCGCAGCGCAATCGGGCCGCGATTGAGCGACAATCGTGCACGCGTCCGGCCTCGCCGGACCCGCCTCCTCCCGTGCCCGAGACGCCGTGTCCGACCGCCTGACATCCGCCAGCGCCAACCGCGAGGACGAACTGCTCGACGCGAGCATCCGTCCGCAGAAGCTCGAGGACTACCTCGGCCAGCAGACCGTGCGCGAGCAGCTCGGCATCTACATCGAGGCCGCGCGCCGCCGCGGCGAAGCGCTCGACCACGTGCTGATCTTCGGCCCGCCGGGCCTCGGCAAGACCACGCTGAGCCACGTCGTCGCCAACGAACTCGGCGTGGGTCTGCGCTCGACCTCCGGTCCGGTCCTGGAGCGCGCCGGCGACCTCGCCGCGCTGCTGACCAACCTGCAGCCGCGCGACGTGTTGTTCATCGACGAGATCCACCGCCTGTCGCCGGTCGTCGAGGAGGTGCTGTATCCGGCTATGGAGGACCGCCAGATCGACATCATGATCGGCGAGGGACCGGCCGCGCGCTCGATCAAGCTCGACCTGCCGCCGTTCACGCTGGTCGGCGCGACGACGCGCGCGGGCCTGCTGACCGCGCCGCTGCGCGACCGCTTCGGCATCGTGCAGCGGCTGGAGTTCTACAGTCCGCTCGAGCTGACCTCGATCGTGCGGCGCTCGGCACGTATTCTCGGCATCCCGTGCGACGCCGACGGCGCCGGCGAGATCGCGCGGCGCGCGCGCGGCACGCCGCGCATCGCCAATCGCCTGCTGCGCCGCGTGCGCGACTTCGCACAGATCCGCGCCAACGGCACGATCAGCCGCGAGGTCGCGGCGGCCGCGCTGGAGATGCTCAAGGTCGACGCCGAGGGCTTCGACGCGCTCGACCGCCGGCTGATGCTGATGATCATCGAGAACTTCGACGGCGGCCCGGTCGGCGTCGAGTCGCTGGCGGCCGCGCTCAGCGAGGAGCGCGGCACGCTCGAGGACGTGCTCGAGCCGTATCTGATCCAGCAGGGTTTCCTGGTCCGCACCGCGCGCGGCCGCATGGTCAGCCGCAAGGCCTGGCTGCATTTCGGGCTGTCGCCGCCGCCGCGTACGGAGATGCCGCGTCCCGACGACCTGTTCGGCGTGAACGATGACTGAAGGCGAGATCAAACCGGTGTTCGCATGGCCGGTTCGCGTGTACTGGGAGGATACCGACGCCGGCGGCGTCGTCTATCATTCCAACTATCTGCGCTTCCTCGAGCGCGCCCGCAGCGAGTGGCTGAGGGCCGCCGGCATCGGCCAGCATCAGCTCCAGCACGAGGCCGGCATCGTCTTCGTCGTGCACCGCATGGACCTGAAGTTCCGGCGGCCGGCGCGGCTGGACGACCTGCTGACCGCGACCGTACGGACGCTCGAGGTGCGCGGCGTGCGCTTCAGCGTGGCCCAGCAGCTGCTGCGTGAACCCGACCGCGAACTGCTGGTCGAAGCCGAGGTCCACGTCGCCTGTCTCGACGCGGCCCGCTTCCGGCCGCATCCGATACCCGAGCACCTACTTTTGGAGATCGCCTCTCGATGAATGCCGAACTCGACGTCCTGCATCTGGTTCTGAACGCCAGTATCCCGGTGCAGATCGTGATGGCGATCCTGCTCGGCTTCTCGATCGCATCGTGGTTCATCATCTTCCGCAAGAAGACGATGATCGACCGCGCGAATCGCGACGCCGGCGAGTTCGAGGACCGCTTCTGGTCCGGTGCCGATCTGGCCGGCCTGTTCAAGGAGGTCACCTCCGACGGCGAGCGCATCACCGGCACGGCCTCGATCTTCGAGGCGGGCTTCCGCGAGTTCGCGCGGCTGCGCCAGCGCCGCAGCGTCGATTCGCGCTCGCTGCTCGAGGGCGCGCAGCGCGCGATGCGCGTGGCATCGGCGCGCGAGACCGAGCGGCTCGAGCAGAGCCTGGAGTTTCTCGCCAACGTCGGCTCGATCAGCCCGTACGTCGGCCTGTTCGGCACGGTCTGGGGCATCATGATCGCGTTCCACGGCCTGGCCAACGTCAAGGAAGCGAGCATCGCGATGGTCGCGCCCGGCATCACCGAGGCGCTGATCGCGACCGCGATGGGCCTGTTCGCGGCGATCCCGGCGGTGTGGGCCTACAACCGCTACGCCAACAAGATCGAGCGCATCAGCCTGCGCTACGACACCTTCGTCGAGGAGTTCTCCTCGATCCTCGCGCGCCAGGCCCCGCACGACGAAGCGGTCTGACCCCGTCCCCGTCGCGAACGCGTTGGAAGCTCCCCATGCAGACCCTCGGTAGAACCCGCAAGCGGCGCAAGCTCAAGGCCGAGATCAACGTCGTGCCGTACATCGACGTGACGCTCGTGCTGCTGATCATCTTCATGGTGACCGCGCCGCTGCTCAATCTCGGCGTGGACATCCAGCTGCCGCAGTCCAACGCGCGGGCGATCCAGAACGACAAGGAGCCGATCCTGGTCACCGTCGACCAGAACGGCGGGCTGTTCCTCACCCTCGGCAAGACGCCGCGCGAGGCGATCGAGGCCGAGGCGCTGGTCAACAAGGTTTCAGCCTTCGTTCGCCAGAATCCCGACATTCCGGTGCTGGTCGCCGGCGACGAGCGCGTGGACTACGGCCGCATCTATGCGGCGATGGTCCTGCTGCAGCAGGCCGGGGCAGCCAAGGTGGGTCTGATGAGTCAGCCGGGCGACGGCACGGTGCGCGCCCGCTGATGGAGAGCTCCGGCGACAAGCTGCGCGCCTTGCTGCTCGCGCTGGCCCTGCATCTGCTGTGCGCGCTGGCGCTGTTCGGAGGGCTTTGGTGGACGCAGGAAACTCGGCCCGTCGTGATGCCCGGACCGGTGATCGAGGCCGTGCTGGTCGGCCCGACCGCGGCGCCGGCGCCGAGCGGTACGCGCGCGCCGGCGCCGCGGCCGGCGCAACCCAAACCCGAGCCGCCGACTCCACAGCCGCCTCCACCAAAACCGGAGCAGCCCAAACCCGAACCGAAACCGGAATCGACGCCGGCCGAAGCCGCGCCGCCACCGCCGCCGCCCGACCGCCAGGACGTGATCGAACGCGAGCGCATCGCCGCGCTGGCGCAGGAGAAGGCCGAGCAGGAGAAGAAGGAACAGGCCGAGCGCGTGCGCCGCGAACAGATCCTGCTCGAGGAGCAGGAGCGCGAGCAGCAGCGCCAGCTCGAGGAGGTCCGCAAGAAGCGCGAGGCCGCCGAGAAGAAGCTGCGCGACGAACAGGCGCGCATGAAGAAGCTCGAAGCCGATCGCAAGGCCATGGCGCAGGCGGCCGAAGCCGAGCGCGCCAAGGCCGCGCAAGCGGCCGCCGCCGAGGCCGAGCAACGCGCGGCCCAGGCGCAGACCGGTGCCGGCGGACAGGACAACGATCTGGCCGCGCGCTACGCGGCCGCGATCCAGGCCGCCGTGACCTCGAGCTGGAACCGGCCCGACAGCGCGCAGGCCGGGCTGCGCTGCGCCTTGCAGATCAAGCAGATCCCCGGCGGCGACGTGATCTCGGTGCAGGTCGTCTCGCCGTGCAATGCCGACGCGCCGACCCGCGCCTCGATCGAACAGGCGGTCATGCGCGCCGCGCCGCTGCCGTACCAGGGCTACGAAAACGTGTTCCAGCGCCAGATCACCTTCAATTTCAAGTACGACGGATGAGGCACGCCCCATGCACTACCGGATCCTGACCTGCCTGCTGGCGGTCCTCGCACTGCTCGGCCCTGCGTCGGGCCTGCACGCGCAGGGCCTGTCGATCGACATCACCAACGGCAATCCCTCGGCGCTGCCGATCGCGGTCGTGCCGTTCGCGTTCGAAGGCGGCGGGCTGCCGCCGGAGACCGACGTCGCCGACGTGATCCGCGCCGATCTGGCACGCTCGGGCAAGTTCCACACGCTGACCAAGTCCAACATCGTCGAATTCCCGGCGCGCGAGGCCGACGTCAAGTTCGCGACCTGGCGCCTGCTCAAGCAGGACTATCTGGTGATCGGCCGCATCGGCGACGGCGGCGACGGCGGCCTGCGCGTGGAGTTCGAGCTGTTCGACGTCGCCAAGCAGCAGCGCATGGCCGGCGTCGCGATCAGCGGCCAGCGCAGCCAGATGCGCGACGTGGCGCACCAGATCGCCGACCTGATCTACGAGAAGATCCTCGGCGTGCGCGGCGCGTTCTGGACGCGCATCGCCTACGTGACCGCGGTCGGCGTCAGCCCGAAGATCCAGTACCAGCTGATGGTCGCCGATTCGGACGGCTACAACCCGCAGGTCGTCGTGCGCTCGGCCGAGTCGCTGATGTCGCCGGCCTGGTCGCCGGACGGCCGCAAGCTGGCCTACGTCTCGTTCGAGAACGGCAACTCGGCGGTCTATATCCAGGACCTGACGACCGGCCAGCGCCAGCTGATCTCCTCGCAGCGCGGCATCAACAGCGGTCCGTCGTTCTCGCCGGACGGCAGCAAGCTGGCGCTGACGCTGTCGTTCGGCGGCAACCCGGACATCTACGTGATCGACCTGGCGAGCCGCGCGCGCACCCAGCTGACGCGCCACTTCGCGATCGACACCGAAGCGGTCTGGGCACCGGACGGCCGCAGCGTGTTCTTCACGTCCGACCGGTCCGGCAAGCCGCAGATCTACCAGGTGTCGGCGAGCGGCGGCGACGCCACCCGCGTGACCTTCCAGGGCGCCTACAACGCGCGCGCCTCGGTGTGCTGCGACGGCAAGTCGATCTCAATGGTGCAGGGCAGCGGAAACGTGTATCGTATCGCCGTTTTCGATCGCGCTACCGGCCAGTACAGCCAGATTTCGCCGGGCAACCAGGACGAATCGCCCAGTTTCGCCCCGAACGGAAGCATGGTCCTGTACGCCGCTGCGGAAGGCGCGCGCGGAGTTCTGTATGCCGTCTCTTCGGACGGCCGGGTCCGGCAGCGGCTGGTCCTGGCCGACGGCGACGTACGCGAACCCGCCTGGGGGCCTTATCGTCAGCGTTGATCCAGCAAGATTTTAATAAGGTGTCGGCAGGTCGTTTCCGGGCCTGATCGATATTACGTGGTGCCCACTGTCCCAAACCCGGAAAAATCAAGGAATCCACATGAAAACCGTAGCTCGTGTCATCGTCGCCGCCCTGCTGGTCGCCGGCATTGCGGCCTGCGCCAAGAAGACCACCACCAAGCCGGACGACACCCAGGTGCCGTCGACGCCGACCACGACCGCTCCGGCGGACACCTCGGGCCGCTATACGCGCGACAGCCTCGAGACCGATTCGTGCCTGCGTCAGCGCGTCGTGTACTTCGATTTCGATTCCAGCTCGATCAATCCGCAGTTCCAGGCACAGATCGCGTGCCACGCGGCCTACCTCAGCCAGTTCCCGGATGCGCGCGTGACGCTCGAGGGCAACACCGACGAGCGCGGCTCGCGCGAGTACAACCTGGGCCTCGGCGAGCGCCGCGGCAATGCGGTGCAGAGCGCGCTCAGCGCGGCCGGCGCTTCGTCGAGCCAGCTCAACGTCGTCAGCTACGGTGAAGAGCGTCCGGTCGATCGCGGCCACGACGAGGCGGCCTGGTCGAAGAACCGTCGCGTCGAAATCGTCTACACCGCCAAGTAAGACCGATGCAGGCCGCTCAGCGACGTCTGAAGCAGCTCGGAGCGGCGACCCTCGCGGTCGCCGCTCTGCTCGCCGTTCCCGCCCAGGCCCAGCGCCTGTCGCTGGCCGAGCGCGTCGCCGCGCTGGAGGCCAAGAGCGGTTCGGGCAACGCCCAGAGCGGCATCGAGCTGGTCAACCAGAACCAGCAGCTGCAGAACCAGATCCAGCAGCTGCAGGGCCAGATCGAGGAGCTGCAGAACCAGGTCGAGCAGCTCAAGAAGAACAATCGCGACCAGTACATCGATCTGGATTCGCGCATCGGCCGCCTCGAGGGCGGCGCACCCGCAGGCGCTCCGGCAGCAGCCGGCGCCGCGACCAGCAATAACCAGCTCGACGACATCCAGCTCGGCGGATCGACGCCGGGCGCCGCAGCCGCGGCCGGCAGCACGCCGGCTCCGAGCGCGCCGGCTGCCGTCGAGGTCGATCCCACCGTGGCCGCCGCACCCGCGGTCGACCCGGCCGATCCGGCCGCCGAGAGTGCCGCCTACGACGCGGCGTTCTCCGCGCTCAAGAGCGGCGGCTACGCCGAGGCCGAGCGCCGTTTCCTCGACTTCATCGCGCAGTATCCGAACAGCCCGCTGGTCGGCAACGCCTACTTCTGGCTCGGCCGCGCATACTTCGTGACGCAGGACTATGCGCGCGCGCTCGACGCGTTCCAGATCCTCGTCTCGCGCTACCCGAACAATCCGAAGGCCGCCGACGGCCTGCTCAATGTCGGCAACAGCCAGTACGAACTCAAGCAGCTGTCCGAAGCCGAGACCACGCTGAACCAGGTCATCGAGCGCTACCCGAACACCGAGGCCGCGCGCCAGGCGACCGCGCGACTGCGCGCGATCACGCTCGACCGCGGCCGCTGATCGGCCGATCGCCCGTCGGCGACCGGCCGTCGCTTCGCCCGTGATGCTGTCCGCTCCGATCCGGCTCGACGCCGAGCCGCACACCGTCGATACGACGCTCTCGCCGCGCATCCGCGGCGAACGTCTGCGGCTGACCGAGATTTTCCTTTCGGTCCAGGGCGAAGCCGACGCGGCCGGCTGGCCGACCGTGTTCGTGCGCCTGACCGGATGCCCGCTGCGCTGCACCTGGTGCGATACCGCCTATGCGTTCCACGGCGGCCAGTGGTGGACGATCGAGGCGATCCTCGCCGAGGTCGCGCGTCACGGCGCCCGCCACGTTTGCGTGACCGGCGGCGAGCCGCTCGCACAGAAGCGCTGCCTGATCCTGCTGCGGCGTCTCTGCGACGCCGGCTACGAGGTCTCGCTCGAAACCTCCGGCGCGATCGACGTCGCCGCGGTCGATCCGCGCGTGCGCAAGGTCGTCGACCTCAAGGCCCCGGGCTCCGGCGAGCTCGAGCGCAATCGCTGGGACAACCTCGCCCATCTCGCGCCGCACGACCAGGTCAAGTTCGTGCTGGCCGACCGCGCCGACTACGAATGGGCGCGCGAGACGGTGCACCGGGAGGCGCTCGCCGCGCGCTGCATGGTGCTGTTCTCGCCGGTGCACGGCTCGCTCGCGCCGCGCGACCTCGCCGAGTGGATCCTCGCCGACGGCCTGCCGGTCCGCTTTCAGCTGCAACTGCACAAGCTCCTCTGGGGCGAGGAGTCCGGACGATGAAACGCGCCGTCGTGCTGGTATCCGGCGGCATGGATTCGGCCGTCACGCTGGCGATGGCGCGCGCCGAAGGCCTGGCCTGCCATGCGCTGAGCGTCGCCTACGGCCAGCGCCACAGCTCCGAGCTGGTCGCCGCCGAGCGGCTGGCCGCCTCGCTCGGCGCGGTCGAGCACAAGACCGTGCACGTCGATCTGCGCGCGATCGGCGGATCGGCGCTGACCGCCGACATCGCCGTGCCCGAACAGGGCGGTGCCGGCATCCCGGTCACCTACGTGCCGGCGCGCAATACGATCATGCTGTCGATCGCGCTCGGCTGGGCCGAAGTGCTCGGCGCATCGGACATCTACTGCGGCGTCAACGCGGTCGACTATTCCGGCTATCCCGATTGCCGCCCCGCCTTCATCGACGCGTTCCAGACGCTTGCCAACCTCGCGACCAAGGCCGGCGTCGAAGGCCGTCCGCTGCATCTGCATGCGCCGCTGATCGCACTCGGCAAGGCCGATATCGTGCGCGAGGGACTGCGCCTCGGCATCGATTTCTCGCAGACGGTCTCGTGCTATCAGGCCGATGCCGAGGGCCGCGCCTGCGGCCATTGCGACGCCTGCCGGCTGCGCGCAGAAGGATTCGCCGCTGCCGGCGTGCCGGATCCGACGCGCTACCGCTGAGCGCTCAGCGGTTGAGCATCACGATCGCGCCGTTGAGGCTGGCCGCGAACGCGAGCCAGAGCGCGTAAGGCACGAACAGCCACGCCGCGACGCGCTCGAATCGCCACGTCACCGCGATGAAGGCCAGCACCAGCACCAGCATCGCGGCGATGTCGATCATCGCCCAGACCGGCTGATGCAGGCCGAAGAACAGCCACGACCACAGCGCGTTGCCGATCCATTGGCCGAACCACAGCGCCAGCGCGACGCTGCGCGCATCACCTGCGCCGCCCGCGCGCCAGACGCGCCAGCCGGCGATCGCGATCATCACGTACAGCGTGGTCCAGACCGGCGAGAACAACCACGACGGCGGATTCCACGCCGGCTTGGCCAGCGCCGCGTACCACGCGTCCGGCCGAAACCAGATGCCGCCGGCGGCCGCGAGCGCGACCAGACCCAGAAACACGATCAACGATCCGTAGCGACGCATGGCCCAAGCTCCCCGATGGATCGCGCGACGCTACCGGAGCGGACCTGAAAGGCGCAGCAACGGACTGCCGCGTCTTCCGGCTGCGATGCCGCACGAATCCCGCTACAATCGCGCGCTCGGTCGGCCCTTCCCGACCGCCCCGCAGCGGCCCCGATCCGATCGGCGCGAACCGCGACTCCGGGCCGTTAGCTCAGCGGTAGAGCAGTGGACTTTTAATCCATTGGTCGATGGTTCGATCCCATCACGGCCCACCACTCCCCGACAATGCAGACCTCGACGAACGACGCGCAATCTTCGCGATCGATCGCGATGCGGCGAACGTCGTTGACTCGGCAGTCTCATCTTCGGACGGATGCGCAAGCCCTGCCGAGGTACACGCGACGAGAGCGACGGCCATGCGGCCGCCGCCCTGTGTAACCGACCGGGCGCGACGCGTCAGTCTTCGCCTTCCACCGCCTCGAAGCCGTCGGTGAAGATCTCATCGAGGCTGAGGCACGCGGACACATCGCCTTCGACGTCGTTGTGGACGCCGCGCACCGTGTAGGCGTAGCGGCCGCCGGCCGAGGCGCGCACGTCGACGAGCGGCGATTCGGCGCCGGTCGCGACCAGATGGAAATCGCCCGGTGCGGCCTGTGCGCAGCTGCCGTCGGCGCGGTAGAGCTGGTAGCCCTGCGCCTCGTCGATCTCGGTGAATCCGATCGCGATGCCCTCGCGCATGCCGGCGACGTCGACCTCGGCCAGATCGGTCGGCGCCGGCAGTGCGGCCGTGTCCGGCATCGCAAACGCGCCCGACACCGCCAGCGCGTAGCCCTGGCGATCGCTGCCGTCGCTGCCGTTGCCAGGCACCGCGGTCGCCTTGACGCGGAACGTGTAGCGGCCGGCCACCGGCGTGGTCAGGCGTACCTGCTCGACGGTGTCCTTGGCGTCGGCGGTGCCGCCCGGTACCGAGACGCCGCCGGGAATGTTCGCGCTGCCGAGGAAGACGCTGCCGTCCGGGCCTTCGACCTCGAGATCGAGATTGTTGACCAGGGCCGAAGCGGCGGACGCTGCGGCCTCGACGTCGAACCAGGTCAGCGTCGCGCGCAGCTCGATGCCGGCGGCGACGTTCTCGATCGTGTAGGTGTTGACGTCGCCGGTCTCGAGGCCGGCCGGATTGGTCCGCTCGAACAGGCGCAGGCGACGGCTGTCGTCGCCGCCGGGCAGCGTGTCCTTGAACCACAGATTGCCGTCGAGCCAGGCGCGGCCCCAGCCGTCGGCGGTGGTCGGCCACAGATGGCCGTTGGCCTCGGCGGTCAGCGGATACGTGCCGTTCAACAGCACGGCCTTCATCATCGCGCCGGTCGGATGCAGCACGTCGGCGGCGGTCTTCTCGCCGCGCGGATAGAAGCCGTCGGCGAAGAACTGGCGCATCAGCACCGCGTTGCCGGCCAGCGTCGGCGTCGCCATCGAGGTGCCCGAGAGCGCTCGCGTCTGCGGTGCGGAGATCGTGTCGTTGACCTGCGAGCCGACGACCGCGGCCGAAACGATGCTGCTGCCGGGCGCGGCGATGTCGGGCTTGACGCGGCCGTCGGCGGCCGGGCCCAGATTCGAATAGCCCGCATGCTGCGTGCTGCCGGCATGGCCGAGCGCGCCGACGCTGAGCGCGTTCTTCGCGTTGCCGGGCGAGTTGGTCTGGCTCGGGCCCGAACGGTCGTTGCCGGCCGCGACGAGCACGAGGAGGCCTTCGTTGCGGCGCGTGGTCGCGTCGACGGCCGCGTCGTTGCCGTTGTACTGGCCGCCGGTCGGCGCGCCCCAGCTGTTGCTGTGCACGCGCGCGCCGCCGGCGTAAGCCTGCTCGAGCGTGCCGGCGAAATCCTGCACGACCGGGCTGTTGCTGTTGCCGTTGTCCTGCATCAGCAGCTGTGCGTTGGGCGCCATGCCGTCGGCCAGATCGTGGTTCGGCAGCAGCGGCGTGGAGGCCGTATAGGTGGTCGTGCCGAACGTGCCGGCGACGTCGCCGACGACGGTGCCGGTCACGTGCGTGCCGTGGCCGATCGTGAAGTCGTAGTCGATCGCGCCCGGCTGCGTCCAGTAGCCGATGATCTTGTTGTTCGGGTACAGGGTGCCGATGTTCGGCAGCGTCGGCCGCTCGGCGAACGTGACCTCGGTATGCGGACCCTCGCCCTTGTCGAGCGTCGCGAACCAGGCCATGTTCGGCGTCGTGCCGGAATCGGTCACGGCGACGATCTGGCCGCTGCCGAGCAGACCGTGGTCCCACAGCGGCGTGGGGCCGCAGACCGTGCCCGAGCCGGTGCACGCGCCCATCGCATTGCCCTGGATCGCGCCGATCGAGCCGCTGTTGGCCCACTGCAGCGGAATCCACGGCGTCACGTAGCTGACGCCTTCGATCGCGGTGGCCGCGACCAGCACGGCGTCGAGCTGCGCCGCGGCGACCTCGACACGAAGGTACGGCTCGGCCTCGGCGCGCTCGCTGCGTTCGGTCACGTTCGCGTCCGGCACCGCCTGGCGCAGCGCGTCGGCGATATGGGCGGACGACACGCCGGCGAAGCCGCGCACGAGGATCTCGTAGCGTCCGTCGTCGCGGCGCGCGGCCGAGTCGCGGCGCGAAGCGGTCCACAGCTGCGGATCGAGCTTCATCGCCGGCTGCAGTGCGCCGGCCCAGCGCACGCCGGGCTGTGCATTCAGCTGGTCCAGCGCGACGCCCTGCAGGCGCACGTAGTAGGCGTTGTTCGGCAGGTAGCCGAGAAATTCGACGCCGCGCGCGGCCAGCGCCTTGCGCTCGCCGAGACGGCCGGCCTCGAACTGCACGATCGCATACGCGCTGGTCTGCGTCCTCGCCGCGCCGGCCGCGCTCGCGTCGAGCTGCTGCACGGCCGGATCGAAGATGCCGAGCTGCAGGATCAGCAGGCCCGGATCGTTCCGTGCCCGGTCGAGCGCGGCGATCGCCGGGCGCTCGGCCGCGACCGTCGTGACGGCCTGGGCGTGCGTAGCGCCGGCCAGTGCGAGAGCAAGTGCGGCCGCGAGCGCGGTGCGCGATGGCAAAGTCAGCATGAAACGGACTCCTGGAAATGAGGCGGCCAAGGGCGATCGGGCCGCTGATGAAAGTATCCACGCCGCGCGGTCCCGGCGCGGCCGGCGTGTCGGGACTGCCGGTCAGGGCAGTCGGGAAAAAACGAAACAGGCAGCGACGTCACTCCCATACGCGCCGGCCAGGACGGGGCATGCGGCAATGCCGTGCGCCGACGCAAGGTGCCCCGTGCGATCGGCGTTGGGCGACGCATGGCTTACCGAAACCGCAGGGTGCCGCGCCCCCTCCCCCGCGCGTGCCGTTCGAGATGGCGGCGATGCAGACTAGGCCTTTCAGCGGGAGGCGTCACCTGTACAAATCCTGGAAATGACTCAACCGGCGAGCCCGGATGCGTCGGGGGACGCGGCGCGGTGACGCGGTCCTGGCCGGACACCCCGCACGATCGGCAGCTGCCTCCGCGGAGCCACACCGCCGGCGCCCTCGTGCGCTCTTCGATGCATGCCCTAAAAGTTCCAGATCAGCGAGGCCAGCCAGCGCGAGCGCTCCGGGCGACCATCCTCGTCCCACCAGTAGTGGGGTGCCGTGGTGTCGGTCCAGACGCGTGACAGGTACAGATCGACATCGTCGATACCATAGCTCAAGCCGGCGCTGACGTAACCGTAGTCGCGATCTCCGCTGTGGGAGAGTCCGGCGTAACCCAGGCCGACGTCGGCGGCGAGCCGATCGAACAGCGGCTGCCGGAACGTGGCTTCGGCCCAGGTGGCGATGCCACTGCTTTCGTAACGCGACCAGGCATAGACAGCCGTGCGGTCCGGCGCCAGCGCCACGCTCACGCTCCAGCGCCCCCGGTAGCCGATTGCGGCGCTGATCTCGTCGTAGCGCAGCTGGCTGCGCCAGAAGCTCCACGGCTCTTCGTAGTGCGCAATGCCGAGTTGCGCGGACCAGTCCGCATCGATCTGCCAATGACGATCGACGCGCAGCACGACCTGCTCCACCGCCGAATCGTATCCCTGACGCCGCTCGCCGAGCGTGCCGCCGACACCCAGGCCGACGGTCCATTCGCCGCCGATCTGGTAACGCAAATCCGCCAGCCAGGCCGGCCGGTCGCTGCTGAGGCTCAAGCCGCGATAGAGGTTGTTGCTGGCTGCACCGATCGAGCCGCTCCAGACCTGTCCCTGGACCGGCGCCGAGGCGAGCGCGCCGCAGGCTGCGCACAGCGCGGCGCAGCATAGCGGCAGGCTGCCCAGCGGGCGCGGCGGCGCGATCGCGGCGCCACACAACCTTCCGGCTCTCTCGTGGTACATACGGCCAAGACCCCGAATCGACGAATGGAGGCGCGAAGGTGCCGCGCGAAGGTCGCCCCGATACCGAGCCCGACGTGGAAGGCGGCAAGGAGCCCGCCGCGCGTGACCTGCAATGGCTGCGCCGCGCCGGCCAGGGCGACCGTGCCGCTTTCGAGCGGCTGTATCTCCACCATTATCACCGGCTTGCACGCTTCCTGGCACGGCATACCGCACGACGCGACCTGGTCGAGGAGATCGTGAACGAGACCATGTGGGTGGTCTGGCGCGACGCCAACCAGTTCCGCGGCGATGCCAAAGTCGCGACCTGGATATTCGGCATCGCCTATCGCTGCCTGATGAAGACGCTGCGCGACCGCCCCGTTGCGTCGGAACCGAGCACCGCCCTGAGCGAGGGCACGAGCGACGACGCCGAGCAGGTCGAGCGGAGCGACTGGGTGCGCCGCGGCCTGCTCGCGTTGCCACCCGAGCAGCGGATGACGATGGAGCTGGCCTATTACCTCGGCCAGTCCTGCGAAGAGATCGCCGCGATCATGGATGTCGCCGTCGGTACCGTGAAGGCGCGCCTGTTTCACGCCCGCCTGCGCTTGCGCAATACACTGCCGGCCCTGGGCGGCGAGGATTCCGTACATGCCGACGCGGCGCGAGGATGAAGCAATGAATACCTCCACCCTGCCCCACCGCCAGATCTGGGAACTGATCCCCTGGGTCGTCAACGGCAGCGCCGGGACCGCCGAGCGGCAGACCGTCGAAGATCACCTGCGACAGTGCGCCGACTGCCGCGACGAGTACGCGTTCCAGAGCCGGCTGCGGGCCGGCATCGCGGAGGACGGCGCGGACGGCGACCAACGCCAGGCCCAGGACGGTTTGCGCCGACTGCTCGCACGCATCGATCTGGAGAGCGACACCGATCGGTCCGACCGGACCGGTGCACGTGCGCCGCGCAGGCAGCACCTGCTCCAACGCGTGCTGATCGCGGCCGTCCTCGTGCAGGGAATCGGCCTGGCCGTGCTGGCCCCGCTGCTGTTGCAACGTGAAGATCCGCGCACCGAATACCGGACGCTGACCAGCACGCCCACGCAACCCTCCAGCGCGATGATCCGACTGGTACCCGCGCCGACGCTGACGCTCGCCGAACTGCAGGCCATGCTCGGCGCCGAAGACCTGCGGATCGTCGAGAGCAACGTCGGGGGATCGATCTACGGTCTGGCATTCGAGTCCGGCGCCGCCGCGGACGCCACACGTACCGTCGAGCGCCTGCGTGCGTATCGCGGCGTCCTTCTGGCCGAGCCGATCGGCAGCGCCGCGTCACGCTGATGGACCAACGGCGCGCCCGTTCGTCGACAGGCTGGGGCCGGCTCCGTGGCCGGGGCCTCCTCCTGTGCCTCCTCCCCCTGCTGGCCGCCGCCTCGGTGCCGGCGGCCACGCCACAGAACCAGCTCGAGCCCGAGCGCCTGCTGATCGTCGCGATCGCCGAAAAACCCGACCCGCCGCCGATCGTCGGCTCGACCCCGCGCGGCTATGGCGGACTGCCCAACTACAACGGCAGCCTTCGCAGCCTCGCCGGCGCGGCGCGGCTGGCCAAGGACTACGGCCTGCGCGAGGTCTCGGCCTGGACGATCAAGTCGCTGCGACTGCGCTGCATGCTCTACGAGCTCCCTTCCAACGCCGACCACGAAGAAATGCTCACACGGCTGCGCCGAGACGATCGTGTGCGCCTGGTGCAGCCGTTGCAGAGTTTCGACACCTTGACCACCCCGGCGGCGGACGCGATGCCGGACACGGCAGCGGCAGCGACCGCCACGCGCTACAACGATCCCTACATCGGCCTGCAGCGCGGGTTCACCGCGATCGGGGCGGACCAGGCGCAGCGCTGGAGCAGCGGTTCGGGCGTGCGCGTCGCGCTGATCGACAGCGGCGTCGACGTCGCGCATCCGGACCTGCGCGGCCGGATCGCACTGACGCGCGACTTCGTCGGTGCCAAGCAGGCCGTCGCCGCGGAAGACCGGCACGGGACCCAGGTCGCCGGCGTGATCGCCGCGGTCGCCAACAACCGTATCGGCATCGCCGGTATCGCACCGGGCGCACGGCTGTACGCGTATCGCGCATGTTGGAGCACGGCCGACAGCACGACGGCGCGCTGCAACTCCTTCACGCTGGCCCTGGCGCTGGATGCGGCCATTGACGTCGACGCACGGATCATCAACCTCAGTCTCGGCGGCCCGGCCGATCCGCTGCTCGAGCAGCTGGTGCGCCAGGCCATCGATCGAGGCGCGATCGTGATCGGCGCCTTGCCGGGCAGCGGGCGACTGGACGGTTTTCCGCTGAACGTCCCCGGCGTCATAGCGGTCGCCGACACCGACGCTCCGCCGACCTCGGAACGGATGCTGGGCGCGCCGGGTCGCGAGATCCTGACACTCGAACCCGGCGGCCGCTACGACTACGCCTCGGGTAGCTCGCTGGCGGCAGCCCACGTCAGTGGCGCGATCGCGTTGCTGCTGCAGCTCGACCCGCGTCTGCGGGGATCCGACGCCATCCGGCTCCTCGGCAAGGTGGGCGGTGCGGCGGCATCGATCGACGTCTGTGCCGCCGCACAGGCCTTGCAGGGGTCCGAAGATCGCTGCCAGAGCGCGGAGCCGGGCCTGCCGCAGCACGCCCGTCGCTGACGGCGCCCGTCACATAACGGCGCGATCACCCCGCGCCGCCGGCCCGGCCCGATGGGTGCAGCCGGCTCGCCACGAGCGGTCCGGGCCGATATCGACCATGCGCAACCACGCCCGTCACCCTCCACCAGACCTCGAAGGGCCGTGCGCTGGACCGGTCGGCGAAGGATCGCCTGCCTGCGCGGTTCGTCGAGGCAACCCGCCAGCCCTCCGGCGGTACTCAGAGCATGGACCTTCGTCCTTCAGGAGATCATCGATGCGTCGCTACGCCTTGCTCATGACCGGCGCCTTCGCGCTCGCCACCACCGTCACCGCGTTCGCCGCCGACCATACGGTGACGGCACGACCGAACATGACCTTCGACCCGCCATCGCTGACGATCGCGCCCGGCGACACGGTCACCTTCGTCAACGCTGGCGGCTTTCACAACGTCGAATCCGATCCGGATGCAGTGACATCCTTCCATTGCTCCACGGCCTGCGGCGCGAGCCCGATCGGCGATCCGAGCAGCGCGATCTGGCAGGCGACCGTGACGTTTCCCGACGCCGGAACGGCACGCTACTTCTGCAGCCAGCACGGCGGCCCCGGTGGCGTCGGCATGGCCGGCATCATCATCGTCGAGGGGTCCGACGTGATCTTCGCGAGCGATTTCGAGAATCCGCCGGGCGCCTGAGACCGGTACGTCCCGGTCGCCCGCGAACGACGGCGCCCGGTTGCCGGTGCGGTACCGGCTTCGCTTTCGATCCGCCCCCCAAAGAAAAACGCCCCTTTCGGGGCGTTTTTCTTATCCATGCACGGCCAGATCAAGGACGCCGCGCCAGCTCCGGATCCTCGCGCGTCACCGGCATCAGATCCTTCTTCGACACGCCGAGCAGCAGCAGGATCGGGTTCGCGAAGAAGATCGACGACAGGATGCCGATGAAGATGCCGATCAGCATGATCAGGCCGAAGTTCTCGAGCACCGGACCGCCGAGGAAGTACAGCGTGCCGACCGCCAGCGCCGTGGTGACGCCGGTCATGATCGTGCGCGACATCGTCGAGTTGATCGAGCGGTTCAGCACCTCGATCGGCTCGGCCTTGCGCGTGGAACGGAAGATCTCGCGGACGCGGTCGAAGACGACGATCTTGTCGTTGATCGAGTAGCCGACGACCGACAGCACCGCGGCCAGCGCCGGCAGGTCGAACTCACGCTGGGTCAGCGCGAAGATGCCGAGCGTCAGCAGCGCGTCGTGCATTTCGCTGGCGACCGCGGCGACCGCGAAGCGCCATTCGAAGCGGATCCACAGGTACACCGCGATGCCGAGCGCGACGACGATCACCGCGATCAGGCCGTCGGTGCGCAGCTCCTCGCCGACCTGCGGTCCGACGAACTCGCTGCGCTTGATCGCGACGTCCGACCGGCCCGCCTTCAGCGCCGACAGCACGTCGTTGGCGATGCGGTTGTGCGCGGCCTGCGACGCGGCGGCCTCGGCACCTTCGGCGGCCGCCTCGTCCTCGCGCGGCGCGAAGCGGATCGCGAACTCGCGCGTGCCGCCGAGGCTCTGCACGACCGGGTTCTCGAAGCCGGCCGCGGTCAGTGCCGAGCGCACGTCGGCGACTTCGGCCGGCTCCTGATAGATCACCTCGACCAGTGCGCCACCGGTGAAGTCCAGACCGTAGTCCAGGCCGCGCACGAAGATCACGCCGGCCGACAGGATCATCAGCAGGCAGGAGATCGCGAGGCTGGCTTTGCGCCAGCCCATGAAGTTGATGTTGGCGTTGGGATTGAAGAGTTCCATGGCGCTCTCGGCTCGGCCGTCAGACCGAAAGGGATTTGAGTTTGCGACGGCCCAGCGTTCCCTGGACCAGCGCGCGCGTGACCGTGACCGCAGTGAACATCGAGGTGACGATACCGATCGCCAGCGTGATCGCGAAGCCGCGCAGCGGACCCGAACCGAACGCCATCAGGCCGAACGCGGCGATCAGATGGGTCACGTTGGCGTCGAGAATCGTCGCCCAGGCCTTGTCGTAGCCGGCGCGGATCGCCGCCAGCGGCGTCGAGCCGTTGCGGATCTCCTCGCGGATGCGTTCGCAGATCAGCACGTTGGCGTCGATCGCCATGCCGAGCGTCAGGACGATGCCGGCGATGCCGGGCAGCGTCAGCGTGGCCTGGAACAGGCTGAGGATCGCCACCAGCAGGACCAGGTTCAGCAGCAGCGCGAAATCGGCGATCAGGCCGAACAGCTTGTAGTAGAGCGCGACGAAGACCACGACCAGCAGCAGACTGATCAGCACCGCGTGGATCGCGGTGCGGATGTTGTCCTGGCCGAGACTCGGGCCGATGACGCGCTCCTCGACGATGTCGACCGGCGCGGCCAGCGAACCGGCGCGCAGGAACAGCGCGAGATCCGAGGCTTCCTTCATGCTGCCGATGCCGGTGGTCTGGAACTTGTTCGAGAACACGCCGCGGATCGTCGCCGCATTGATCACCTCCTCGGTGATCTTCGGCACGGTCACTTCCTTGCCGTCGACGATCTTGGTCTCGGGAATGCGCTCGATGTAGACCGTCGCCATGCGGCGGCCGACGTTCTCGCGCGTGAAGTCGAGCATCTTGCGGCCGCCGGCGGCGTTGAGCGTGATCGACACCGACGGCTCGCCGCTCTGCGGATCGGGCGCGCTCGACGCGTCGACCAGCTCGTCGCCGGTCACGATGACGCGCTTCTTGAGCACGATCGGCGTGCCGTCGCGATGGCGGTACAGCCGCGAGTCCGGCGGCACCTGGCCGGTGCGCTGGGCTTCCATCGCATTGGTGTTCTCGTCGACCGCGCGGTACTCCAGCGTCGCCGTCGCGCCGAGGATCTTCTTCGCCTCGGTCGTGTCCTGCAGGCCCGGCAGCTCGACGACGATGCGGCTGTCGCCCTGCTGCTGGATCACCGGCTCGGCGACGCCGATCGCATTGATGCGGTTGCGCAGCGTGGCGACGTTCTGCTTGATCGTGTTCTGCGCGATCGCGACGAGGCGCTCGCGCTTGATGCGCGCGACCAGCGTGTAGGAATCGCCGACCACCGGGCCGTTCTCGAGCTCCAGCTCGGTCGTGGCCGCGCTGATCGCACTGAACGCCGCCGCGCGGTCCTCCTCGCTGCGCAGCTGCACGATCAGGCCCTGCGCGCCGCGGCCGACCGACTTGGCGCGGATGTTCTTCTCGCGCAGCGTGGACTGGATGTCGCCGACGTAGCGTAGTTCCTGCGCCTCGAGCACGCTCTTCTGGTCCACCTGCATCAGGAAGCTGACGCCGCCCTGCAGGTCGAGGCCGAGCGGCATCGCGTTGGCGCCGATCGCGCGCAGCCAGCCCGGCACGGTCGAGGCCAGATTCAACGCGACGACGTACTTGTCGCCGTCGCCCTTCTCGGCGAACGCGCTCTTGATCGTGTCGGCGGCCTTGTTCTGCAGGTCCAGCGTCTCGACGCGCACCATCAGGCGCTCGCCTTCGATCCTGATACTCTCGAACGGCAGCTTGGCGGTCTCCAGGACACCCTGGACCTGCTCGCGGAGCGCGTCGTCGATCGTCGCGCCGCGGTTGGCCGACACCTGGACGGCCGGCTCCTGCAGGAAGATGTTCGGCAACGAGTAGATCAGACCGGCGAGGATGACCAGGGCCACCAGCCAGTACTTCCAGCGTGGAAAATCGTTCATTCGTGTAGGACCGATCGAAAGCCGCGACCACCCGTCGCGGCACGGGAAACGCGGACGCCGGGAATTACTTGAGCGTGCCCTTCGGCAGCACCGCCGCGATCGCCTGCTTCTGCAGCTTGACGCTGACGCCGGGCGCGATCTCGAGCGTGACGTGCGACTCGGCCAGGTCCTCGATCCGGCCGAGCAGGCCGCCGTTGGTCAGGACCTCGTCGCCCTTGGCGAGCGCCGCGATCATCGTGCGCTGCTCCTTGGCGCGTTTCATCTGCGGCCGGATCAGCATGAAGTAGAAGATGCCGAACAGGATGATCAGCGGCAGGAACGACATCAGCGGGTTCGGAGGGGCGGCGCCGGGCGCGGCCTGGGCGTAGGCGGAACTGATCAGGAAATCCATGGCGACTCCAGTCTTCGGACCGGCCGAGCGGCCGGAAAAAAGGTCGTGGATTATGCCACGCACGCTGGCGGCCCGCATGGGCGGCGCAGACGGGCGCGGCGGCCGGCCGGGATGGCGGGACTAGCGCATCAGGATCCGGCGCGGCTTGATCGGCAGGCGGCCGCGCCAGTACAGGATCAGCACCCAGCCCACGACCATGCCGCCGAGATGGGCGAAGTGGGCGACGCCGGACTGGGTGCGCGTGATGCCGAAGATCAGCTCCATGACGCCGTAGAGGATCACGAACAGCCAGGCCGGCATCGGCACCGGGATCAGCAGGGCCATCACGCGGGCCTGCGGGTACATCATGCCGAACGCCAGCAGCAGGCCCATGACGCCGCCCGAGGCGCCGACCGTCGGATAGAACCCGCCGGTGAAGAAGCTGACGACGACCAGCTGCGCGGCGGCCGCGCCGATCACGCAGACCAGGTAGTAGATCGCGAACGGGCGCGAGCCGAACAGCCGCTCGATCGGGCCGCCGAACATCCACAGCGCGAGCATGTTGAACGCGATGTGCATCACGCTGCCGTGCAGGAAGCCGTAGGTCAGCACCTGCCAGATCTCGAAACCGACGCGCAGCGCGACGCCGTTCTCGATGCCGTAGACCTGATGCGGCCCGAGCGGCCACAGCGCGAAGTTGACGATCAGCCATTCGTCGAACCACTGCTGCAGCACGAACATCGCGACGTTGGCGATCAGCAGCGCGCGCGTGACGGGCGGGACATCGGTGAGCATGGCGGCTCCATCGGACGGATCGTGATTCTCGCACGCGCGACGGTCAGACCCGCGGACCGGGCGCGGCCCACAGCACGGCGTCCAGATCGCCGCCGTCCCAGCCGAACCGGCGCAGGTCGACCCGGCCGGCGCTCACCACGACGCCTTCGGCGCGCAGGCGCCTGACCTGCTCGCGGAACGCCGCGCTGCGCGGCGGCAACGCGATGCGGCCGTCCGAGCGCAGCACGCGCTGCCAAGGCAGATCGTGCGCGGTCTCGCCGAGCACGCGCCCGACCAGACGTGCGCGTCCCGGCAGTCCGGCGCGCGCCGCGACCGCCCCGTAGCTGGTCACGCGGCCGCGCGGAATCGCCGCGACGACGCGCACGATGGCGTCGGCGGGCGTGTCGGTCGCAGACATCATGGCGCGGGCACGTTAGCATACGGGCCGGTCCGGATCGGGGAGGCGCCGATGCAGAGTTTCGAACAGATCCGTTCGCACGTCGGCAGCCGCCACACGTTGCGCACGAACGATCCCTATCTGATCAGCTTCGACTACGACGTCGCGGCCGAGCGGCACCAGGGCATCTACCTCACCGAGGTCGAGGACGAGGACGGCATCAAGTACCTGCGCGTGTCGACGCCGGTCGGACCGTCCACCGGCCTGGATCCGGCGCGCTGCCTGCGCTTCAACTGGGAACAGCGCACCGGCTTCCTCGCGCTCAGCAACCTGGACGGCTCGCCTTACCTGCATCTGTGCGAGAACCGCCCCTACGCGATCCTCGACGGTGCGGAGCTCGATCGCGTCGTCGCCGAGATCGCCGCGCTCGGCGACCGCCTCGAGCAGGCGATCTACACCGAAGGCGAAGACATCCTCTGAGCGATGCCGCGGCGGCGCGCAATTCGCCGCTCGCGTCCGCCCGCTTCGCTCAGCGCAGCCAGGTGTCGACCAGGCGCACCAGTATCCAAGCCAGCGTGGCGGTGACCGGGATCGTCAGGATCCAGGCCCAGACCATGCGCTCGACGACGGTCCAGCGGATCGCGTTGGGCCGCTTGGCCGCGCCCACGCCCATGATCGCCGAGGAGATGTTGTGCGTCGTGGAGACCGGAATGCCGAAGTGCGAGGCCGTGATGATCACGCTCGCCGAGGCGGTTTCGGCCGCGAAGCCGTTGATCGGATGCAGCTTGACGAGCTTGTGACCGAGCGTCTTGATGATGCGCCAGCCGCCGGCCGCGGTGCCGGCCGCCATGACCAGCGCGCAGACGATCTTGATCCACGTCGCCACTTCGAAACCGCCGGTCGGATCGTGCTCGACGCGCAGGAACGACAGCCACGCCGGCAGATCCTGCAGCGTGCCGGCGGTGGTCGCGCCGGCCAGCGCCAGCGCGATGATGCCCATCGTCTTCTGAGCGTCGTTCATGCCGTGCGAGAAGCCCATCGCCGCGGCCGAGAAGATCTGCGCCTTGCCGAAGAACGCGTTGACGATGCGCGGACGCGCGAGCCGCTTGACCGGTCCCTGCCGCGACGCGATGAAGTCGACCAGCGTGAACAGCAGGCCCATCACCAGCAGGCCGAGCACGAAGCCGGCCAGCGGTGAGGTCAGCATCGGCACGACGACCTTGGGCAGCAGGCCCTTCTCGCCCCACCAGTGCGTGCCGCCCTGCGCCCAGATGATCGCCGACCAGTCGTTGTGCGCGGCCGCCAGCGCGGCGCCGACCAGGCCGCCGACCAGCGCGTGCGAGGAGCTCGACGGCAGACCCCACCACCAGGTGATGAGGTTCCAGATGATCGCGCCGAGCAGCGCGCAGATCAGGATCTCGGGCGTGACGACGACGACGTTGGTGTCGATCAGGCCGGACGCGATCGTCTTGGCGACCGCGGTGCCCATCAGCGCGCCGATCAGATTGGTGCCGGCCGCCAGCAGCACGGCCTGGCCGGGACTGAGCACCTTGGTGGCGACGACCGTGGCGATCGAGTTGGCGGTGTCGTGGAAGCCGTTGATGTACTCGAAGGCCAGCGCGACCAGCACGACGACCAGGACCAGCGTCAGATCCATGGCGGTCAGGAGTTCTTGAGCACGATCTGGTAGGCGACGTTGCCGGCGTCGCGGCAGCGGTCGATGGCCTTCTCGAGCAGCTCGAACAGATCCTTGAGCAGCAGGATCATGACCGGCTCGTAGCGGCCGTCGTAGAGCTCGCTGTAGAGCTGGAGCATCATCCGGTCGGCTTCGCCCTCGATCGCCTGCAGGCGGTCGTTGAGCGACTTCATGATCTCCAGGTTCATGCCCTTGCGCAGCTGGCGCACCATCTGCGTGATGACCTCGCCGGCCTTCTCGAGCAGCACAGCGCGCGAGGCGAAGTCGACGTCGCCGAGCCGGTCCGACGCCAGCGAGTAGCGCTCGGCGAACTTCGAGATCGCCTTGGTCGTCTTGTACAGCACCGCCGACAGCGCCTCGATGTCCTCGCGCTCGAGCGCGGTCACGAACGTGTTGACCAGCTCCTGGCTGATCTGCTCGGACAGGGCCTTCTCGCGGCGGCGCGCGAGCGAGAACTCGTCCAGGCTCGGCGACGCGTTGCGGTTCTGCAGCAGATGGACCAGCGCGGTCGCGGCGTCGCGCGCGGCATCCGCGCTCGCCTCGAGCAGGCCGAAGAACTTGTCGCCTTTGCCGAAAATCGTTTGCAGGGAAAACATGCGGACTCTTCCGGTCGCCGGGCGACCGCTCGACGGGGTCGGAACGATGACCGATATGTTACAGCATCGGCCGCGGCGCCCGCCCCAACGGCCGGCACCTCACCGGCGGCCGCGCCGCGGCGCACGGTCGCAGCGGCGCCGTCGTGACGACGGTGTTACGAGGCGCGCCCCTCGCGCGCGATGCGCGCCATGCGCTGCGCCTCGCCGAGGATGCCGCGCAGGATCCGCAGCTCGCGCTGGTCCGGTTCGGCACGCTGAAACAGGCGGCGCAGGCGCTGCATGATCGTGCGGTCGGAGCGGCCCTTGTGGAAGTCGATGTCGACCAGCGCCTGCGCGAGGTGCTCGTAGAACTGCTCGAGCTGCTCGCTGCTGGCCGGCGGATCGGCCTTGACGGCCGGCGCCAGCGGTTCGCGGTCCGGCAGCGCCATGCGCAGCTCGTAGGCCAGCACCTGGACGGCCTGGGCCAGATTGAGCGACGAGAACGCCGGATCGGACGGGATCGTCACCGCGTAGTGGCAGCGTTTGAGCTCGTCGTTCTCCAGGCCGGTGCGCTCGTTGCCGAACACCAGCGCGACCTCGCCGCCGGCCGCCGCGGTTTCCCAGGCCAGGCGCGCGGCCTGACGCGGTTCGAGCTCGGGCAGCGGCACGCCGCGGCGGCGCGCGGTCGCGCCGAGCACGAGCCGGCAGTCGGCGATCGCGGTCGGCAGCTCGGCGTCGACCACGGCCGCATCGAGCACATCGTCGGCCCCGGCCGCCAGCGCGACCGCCTCGCGATGCGGAAACGCGTGCGGCGCGACCAGGCCGAGGCGGTGCAGCCCCATCGTGCGCATCGCACGCGCGGCGGCCCCGATGTTGCCCGGATGGGAAGGGCGCACCAGGACGATGCGCAGATGCGTGGCGAGCGTCGAAGCGGATGAGGACATGGGATCCTGTCAGCGGCGAAGGGTGGCGACGGGGCCGCCCGGTGGGAGGCGACCGGCGCATCTGCTACCCTTGCGCACCGCCGCCTCCGGCGTTCTTTCTCAGCCCGAGCCATGCCAAGACCCGCCGTGAACGTGGCGGTGCGCGCCGCGCGCGCCGCCGGCCAGGTGATCCTGCGCCACATCAACCGCATCGAGAGTCTCGACGTCGTCGAAAAGCAGCGCAACGACTTCGTCTCGGAGGTCGACCGCCAGGCCGAGGCCGAGATCATACGCGAACTGCGCCGCGCCTATCCCGACCATGCGATCCTCGCCGAGGAAAGCGGAGCGATCGGCAAGTCGCGCTACACCTGGGTCGTCGATCCGCTCGACGGCACCCACAACTACCTGCGCGGCTTCCCGCACTTCTGCGTGTCGATCGCGCTGGTCGAAGGCAAGGAGCCGATGCACGGCGTGATCTACGATCCGCTGCGCGGCGAGCTGTTCACGACGAGCAAGGGCGACGGCGCGTTTTTGAACGACCGCCGCCTGCGCGTCAGCAAGCGCGAAGGCCTGTCCGGCTCGCTGCTGACGACCGGCTTCCCGTTCCGTCAGCGCAAGTATCTGCGCACGCAGCTGGCGATGACCGAAGCCCTGCTCGGCGAGGCCGAGGACGTGCGCCGGACCGGCTCGGCCGCGCTCGATCTGGCCTACGTCGCCGCAGGCCGCGTCGACGGCTACTTCGAGATCGGCCTGAAGCCGTGGGACATGGCGGCCGGCTGCCTGCTCGTGCGCGAATCGGGCGGCCGCTACTGCGATTTCACCGGCCGCGACGGCGTGCCCGACAGCGGCAATCTGATCGCCGGCAACCTCAAGGTCGTCGACGGCATCGTCAAGACGATCGCCAAGGATCTGACGCCCGAACTCGCGCGTTGAGCGCGTAGCGGCGCAGCAGCGGCGATCGCCGTGCGCATGCGCGGCGCCTCCAGCACGCAGCGATCATCGGAGCGAGGCGGTGGCGATCGTACGATCGCGCCCCACGTCCCGCGCGTGCTGCGCTCGCGTGACCGTGTGCAGCTCGTCCGACGGCGAGATCCACGAGCGACCGGCCGGAGCATGGCAGATCCGCACACCATCCCTGTCCGCCAGGCAGCGGCAGCCCGCAGCCGTCCTCAGTGACGCAGCGCAGTGCCCGCGCGTGCGTACCGCGAACGATTCCCTGCGAACCCCAAAAAAGAAAAGGCCCGGCATAGCCGGGCCTTTTCCGAACACGTGACGACGGGTCTTCTTACTGACCCTGGACCTGCAGCTCCACGCGACGATTGCGGGCGCGGCCTTCCTTGGTGTCGTTGGTGTCGATCGGGTTCGACTCGCCGAAGCCCTTGACGCCGCTGATCTGGCTCGAGCTGACGCCGTTCGAGATCAGGTAGTCGTAGACGGCCTGGGCGCGACGCTCGGACAGACCCTGGTTGTAGGCGTCCGAACCGATCGAGTCGGTGTGGCCGTCGAGCTCGACGACGGTCTCCGGGTAGCGCTTCAGCACGTCGACGGCCTGGTCGAGGATCGCGACGGAGTCGGCGGTCGGCTCGCGCAGCGTCGGGACGATGTTCTTCTCGCCGACCTTCGGACGGTCGAACTTGAAGTTCACGCCACGCAGGTCGATCACGACCTTGGCCGGTGCGGGCTCTTCAGCCGGCGGCGGCGGCGGCGGCGGCGGCGGCTCGGCGGCCGGCGGGGCCGGCTCCGGAGCGGCTTCGCCACCGAAGTTGTAGACCAGGCCGATCGTCGCCAGACCGTCGGTGAAGCCGGTCTTCTTCTTCACGCCCGGGAACTGGCCCTGCAGCGAGTTGTTGTCGCCGTCGTAACGGGCAGCCAGTTCGCCGCGCAGAGCGACGCGCTGCGAGACGTTGTACTGCACGCCGCCACCGACGGTCGCGAACGGATCCCAGCCGCTCTTCTGGACGCTGTCGCTGTAGGCAGCGTGACGCAGGAAGCCGACGCCACCGAGCACGTACGGGCGCCAGGTCGAACCCTGCTCACCGAAGAACCAGCGAGCGGTCGCACCGAGGCTGACCGACTCCCATTCCTTGCCCGGACGGGCCGAGTCGTTCTCGTAGTCGGCGTTGTTGATGCCGTACTCGAAATCGACCGCGAGGTTCGGGGTCGCCCAGACGCCGACGCCGAGGCCGCCGTACAGCGACTCCTTGGTGTCGCGGTCGCTATCGGGGATCACGGCGCCGATGCGCGGCGTGATGTACCAGTTGCCGTAGTCCTGGGCCTGAGCGACGGTAGCCGCGCCGCCCAGAGACAGTGCAATCAGCGCATACAAGGCTTTCTGCTTCATTATTTGGAGTCTCCTGATCGTTGGTACTTGCTTGGCGTCCGGAAGAGGCGCTCCGATTGGACGCGAATCGCAGTGCGCACTCTACAACAAAATCCTAAGGAACAGAACGTGTTTTTAACGATTTATTACGGCCCGCCCGTCTGAACAGTCTAGACGGACGGCCCGGGGCCAGCCAGCACATGTAAAAACGGTATTAAGCCCGCAGTCATCCGTTCAGCAAGATCGCTCAAAGTGCGAACAGGTCCATGAAACGGTGCAGCGGCATGCGGTCCAGCGCGGCCGGATCGGCGGTCGCGGCCAGGATCCGCTCGGTCCGCGCCGCCGGCAGATGGCCGGCCAGCGCGTCGCGGAACTTGTTCAGCAGCACCGGGATGCCCTCGTGGCGGCGCTTGCGGTGGCCGATCGGGTAGTCGATCGACACCTTCTGCGTGCTCGAGCCATCCTTGAAGAAGACCTGCAGCGAGTTGCCGATGTAGCGCTTGTCGGGGTCGAAGTAGTCCTTCGTGAACTGCGGGTTCTCCTTGACCGTCATCTTGTCGCGCAGCGCGTCGATGCGCGGATCGGCGGCGACGGCGTCGTTGTAGTCGTCGGCGGTCAGGCGGCCGAAGATCAGCGGCACGGCGACCATGTACTGGATGCAGTGGTCGCGGTCGGCGTAGTTGGCGAGCGGGCCGGTCTTGTCGATGATGCGCACGCCCGCTTCCTGCGTCTCGATCTCGACGCGCTCGATCTCGTCGAGCCGGCCGGCGACCTCGGCGTGCAGCCGCATCGCACACTCCACCGCGGTCTGCGCGTGGAACTCGGCCGGGAAGCTGATCTTGAACAGCACGTTCTCCATCACATAGCTGCCGAACGGCCGCTCGAACTCGAACGTCTTGCCCTTGAACGCGACGTCGTAGAAGCCCCAGGTCTTGGCGCTCAGCGCCGACGGGTAGCCGACCACGCGCTTCTCGACCGCGTTGATCGCGTGGATGACCGCACGACGGCAGGCGTCGCCGGCGGCCCAGCTCTTGCGCGGCCCGGTGTTCGGCGCGTGGCGGTAGGTGCGCAGCACGCCGTTGTCGATCCACGAATGCGAGACCGCCGTGACGATCTCGTCCTTGCCGCCGCCGAACATCGCCGTGGCGACCGCGGTCGAGGCGAGGCGGACCAGGATCACGTGATCGAGGCCGACCCGGTTGAAGCTGTTCTTGAGCGCATAGCAGCCCTGGATCTCGTGCGCCTTGATCGCATAGGTCAGCGCGTCGCGGACCGTCAGCGGCGTGCCGCCTTCGCGCTCGGCCTTGCGCGAGAGGTAGTCGCCGACCGCGAGGATCGTGCCGAGGTTGTCGGACGGGTGGCCCCATTCGGCGGCGAGCCAGGTGTCGTTGAAGTCGAGCCAGCGGATCTGCGTGCCGATCGCGAAGGCGGCCTGCACCGGATCGAGCTCGTGGCTGGTGCCCGGCACGCGCGCGCCGCCCGCCAGCGTCGCGCCCGGGACCACCGGACCGAGATGCTTGACGCACTCGGGAAACTTCATCGCCAGCATCGAGGTGGCCATCGAGTCGAGCAGCATGTAGCGCGCGGTGTCGTAGGCTTCCTGCGAGCCGATCGCGGTGTCGACCACGTAGTCGGCGATGTCGACCATCGGCTGGTCGGGATCGGGCCGTGCGGCCGAGCGGATGTCGTGTCCGGACATGAAGGGGTTCCGTAGCGGGTGGAGGGAAGATGCGCTCGCCGCGCGAGCGCGGCGCGAAGCCGCGCATTGTGCCAGATGCGTCCGGCCCGGACAGCGGCGCCGCGCGATTGGAGCCGGCGCCCGCAACAGTCTTTCGCGCGCCGCCGCCTCGATCCGGCGCCGCCGCGGCCGCATGTTGAAGGCCATCGCCGCCGCCGCGGCCGCCGAGACCGCCGATGACCACCGCCCCCGTCTTTCCGAGCCTGTTCGTCTCCCACGGATCGCCGATGCTGGCGCTCGAGGATTCCCCGGCCGGCCGCTTCCTCGACGGCCTCGGCGCGGCGATCGGCCGGCCACGCGCGATCCTGGTCGCCTCGGCTCATTTCGAACATCCGGGACCGGCGCTCACCGCGGCCGCGCAGCCGCCGACGATTCACGATTTCCGCGGGTTTCCGCCGGCGCTGTATGCGTTGCGCTATCCGGCGAGCGGCTCGGCGACGCTGTCGGCGCGCGCCGCCGATCTGCTCGACCGTGCCGGCTTCGCGCCGGTCCGCGACGAGACGCGCGGCCTCGATCACGGCGCCTGGGTGCCGCTGCTGCGCATGTACCGCGACGCCGACGTGCCGGTGGTCTCGCTGTCGGTGGACCCGATGCGGGATGCGGCCTGGCACTACCGCGTCGGCCGCGCGCTCGCACCGCTGCGCGCGGAGGGCGTGCTGGTGATCGGCTCGGGCGGGTTCTCGCACAACCTGCGCGAACTGGACTGGCACGGCGGCGGTACGCCGGCCGACTGGATGACCGGCTTCACCGACCCGCTGCGCGAGCGCCTGCTCGCCGGCGACGTGGACGGCGCGCTCGACTGGCGGCAGCTGCCGCAGGCGCTGCGCAACCATCCGAGCCCGGAACATCTGCTGCCGCTGTTCGTCGCGCTCGGCGCGGCGGGCGAGGCGCCGGCCGCGCGCCTGCTGCACGCCTCGGTCGAGCTCGGCTCGCTGGCGCTCGATGCGTTCGCGTTCGAGGGCCGGGCGTCCTAGCCGCAGTCGCCGGCGGGCTCACGCGTGGTCGTCACGCTCATCGTCCGAGCGTCCGCCCGCTCGAATCGCTCTCGAGAAGACCCTCGATCCGGCGCCCCGATCCTAGATCTCCGATCCGAGATCTCCGAGCCGGGCGTCCACCCGGAGCTTCCCGATCCGAGGTCTCCGATCGAACGCTCGATAGAGCGACCTGCGGCCGAGCGGTCCAGCGGACTTGCGCAGGACCCGCACATCGGCCCGATGCACCGGCGTCGGCGGCACGATCCGTCTCGCAGGACCGCGCCCAGCGCCGGTCTCGCGGCGTGCTATGCGAGCACCGCGTCGAGTCCGCGCTGCCACGGTGCGGGCTCGGCGAACTCGGCCGCGAGAAAATCGACGAACGCGCGCACGCGCGGCGGCACCAGCCGCCGCTGCGGCATCACCGCGCTGATCGCGGTCGCTGCGATCGGATGGTCGGGCAGCACGGCCTCGAGCCGTCCGGCGCGCAGATCGTCGGCGACGTGCCACAGCGAGTGCATCGCAATGCCTTCGCCGGCCAGCGCAGCGTCGCGCAGCAGCTCGCCGTAATTGCTCTCGAAGCGTCCCTGCACGCGCACGGCGATCTCGCCGCCGTCGGGCGTGCCGAAGCGCCATACGTCCTGGCGTCCGCTGCTGCCGAACAGCAGCAGGCAGTCGTGTCCGGCCAGCGCCTCCGGACTGTGCGGCCGGCCGCGCCGCTGCAGATACGCCGGCGACGCGCACAGCAGGCGCCGATTGACCGCGATGCGCCGCGCGACCAGCCGCGAATCCTCGAGCGCGCCGATGCGGATCGCCAGATCGAAGCCCTCGCTGACCAGATCGACGACCTGATCGCTCAGATGCACGCTCAGGCGCAGCCGCGGATGCTGCGCGAGGAAACGCGGCAGCAGCGGCGATACGTACTGGCGCCCGAACGACGCCGACAAGGTCACGCGCAGCGTGCCGGCCACGGCCTCGGACGCCTCGCGCAGGCCGGCGCCGAGCGATTCGAGATCCTCGACCAGGGCGCGGCCCTGCTCGGCCAGGCGCGCGCCCTCGGGGGTCGGATGCAGACGCCGCGTGGTCCGGTGCAGCAGGCGCACGCCCAGATCGCGCTCGAGCCGCTTGATGCGCTGGCTCGCGACCGCGACCGACAGACCGAGACTGTGGGCCGCCGCGGTGATCGAGCCGAGATCGAGCACGCGCAGGAACAGGCTGAGATCGTCGAGGCGATCCACGATTCTCAAGATTCCATTGAATGAGATTAGCCATTATGTCGGTTTTTCGCGCGTACGAAAGCGCCGATCCTGCGCACCTCCTCTTTGGCCGCCCGGACGACGCTCCATGCCCGCCTCCTCCACGCCCTCCCCGTCGCGGCTGCCGGTCGCGCTGTATGCGCTGACCGCCGGCGCGTTCGGCATCGGCACCACCGAGTTCGTGATCATGGGTCTGCTGCTGCAGGTCGCCGGCGATCTGGGCGTATCGATCGGCGCGGCCGGCCTGCTGATCACCGGCTATGCGCTCGGCGTCTTCGTCGGTGCACCGCTGCTGACGACGCTGACCGCGCGGCTGCCGCGCAAGACCGTGCTGATCGCGCTGATGCTGATCTTCACGCTCGGCAATCTGGCCTGCGCGCTCGCGCCGTCCTATGCGCTGCTGATGACCGCGCGCGTCGTGACCTCACTGGCGCACGGCACGTTCTTCGGCGTCGGCGCGGTCGTCGCGACGAGCCTGGTCGCGCCCGAGCGCAAGGCCTCGGCGATCTCGATCATGTTCACCGGGCTCACGGTCGCGACCCTGCTCGGCGTGCCGGCCGGTGCCTGGCTCGGCTTCGCGTTCGGCTGGCGCGCGACGTTCTGGGCGGTCACCGCGGTCGGCGTCGTCGCGACGCTGGTCATCGCGGCCTGGGTGCCGGCCGATCGCGGCCATGCCGAGCCGGCGCACGGCGCGCTCGCCGAATTCGCCGTGCTCAAGCGCCGGCAGGTGCTGCTCGGCCTGGCGATGACCGTGCTCGGCTTCGCCGGCGTGTTCACGGTGTTCACGTACATCCAGCCGATCCTGACCCGCGTCAGCGGCTTCGACGAGGCCGCGGTCTCGCCGATCCTGCTCGTGTTCGGCGCCGGCCTGATCGTCGGCAACCTGCTCGGCGGCCGTCTCGCCGACCGGCGCCTGATGGCGACCCTGCTCGGCTCGCTGCTGGTACTGGCCGGCGTGCTCGCGCTCGGCACGCTGGCGATCCACCATCGCGCGGCCGCAGTGGCGTTCGCCGGCGTGCTCGGCATCGCCGCGTTCGCGACGGTCGCGCCGCTGCAGCTGCGCGTGCTGCAGCAGGCCGAAGGCGCCGGCCAGAATCTGGCGTCCAGCCTCAACATCGCCGCGTTCAATCTCGGCAACGCCTTCGGCGCCTGGCTCGGCGGCTGGACGATCGAACACGGCCCCGGCCTCGCCGCGGTGCCGTGGGTCGCCGCCGCGGTCACGCTCGGCGGGCTGCTGGTCGCGATCTGGAGCCGGCAGCTCGAGCGTCGCGGCGCGACCGGCGCGCCGGCACTGGCGGCCTGCCGCCCGTGACCGATCGCCGCAGCCACCCTGCAGCCGGACCGTATCATCGCAGCGGACACGGTCCGCTCGCGTAACCGCCCTCTTCCCGCCACGGAGCCCTCCCGATGAAAGCCATCGCGCTGACCCGCTACCTGCCGATCGACGATCCCGAATCCCTGGTCGAGGTCGACCTGCCCGACCCGACCGTCGACGGCCACGACCTGCTGGTGCGGGTCGAGGCGATCTCGGTCAACCCGGTCGACACCAAGCTGCGCGCGCCCAAGACCCAGGTCGAATCCGAGCCGCGCGTGCTCGGCTTCGACGCGGCCGGCACGGTCGTCGCCGTCGGTCCCGACGTGACCGGCTTCAAGCCCGGCGACGCGGTCTACTACGCCGGCGACGTCACGCGTCCGGGCAGCAATGCGCAGCTGCAGCGCGTCGACGCGCGCATCGTCGGTCGCAAGCCGGCGACGCTCGACTTCGCGCAGGCCGCCGCCCTGCCGCTGACGACGATCACCGCCTGGGAACTGCTGTTCCAGCGCATGCCGTACGCCGCCGACGGCGGCGGCGCCGGCAAGACGCTGCTGATCATCGCCGGCGCCGGCGGTGTCGGCTCGATCGCGATCCAGCTGGCACGGCGCGCCGGCTTCACGGTCGTGGCGACCGCCTCGCGTCCGCAGACGGTCGCCTGGTGCCGCGAACTCGGCGCGCATCATGTCGTCGACCACCGCGAGCCGCTCGCACCACAGCTGGCCGCACTCGGCTTCACGACGGTGGATGCCGCGATCAACCTGGCCGATACCGACCGCTACTGGCAGGTGCTCGGCGAGCTGCTCGCGCCGCAGGGCCATCTCGGCCTTATCGTCGAGCCGGCCGGCGCGCTACGCATCGGCGATCCGTACAAGGCCAAGTGCATCGGCATCCACTGGGAGATGATGTTCGCGCGGCCGCGCTTCCGCACCGCCGACATGGCCGAGCAGGGCGCGATCCTCGATCGCGTCGCCGACCTGATCGACGCCGGCGAGCTGCGCACGACGCTGACCGAGACGCTGACGCCGATCGATGCCGCGAACCTGCGCGAGGCGCACCGCCGGCTCGAATCGGGCACGACGATCGGCAAGCTCGCGCTGGCCGGCTGGTGAGCGAGGTCGGCGCAGCGGCGGTCCGGCCGTCGCGCCGCTCGTCTCTTCGTTCGTTTCGCCGCTCGTCTCGTCGAGAAGTCCGCGATCGCGAGCCGGCTGCCGGGGCATCGCGCGATCGCGATCGTCCCGGAGATCGATCCGGACGCGATCCGTGACCGCTCGCTTCCACAGGACGCGACGCGAGCGCGGTCGCCGACGGCCCGGTCGCGCCCGGGTGAGCGATCGGCATACCGACGCCCGTGCGTGCGGCGGTCCGTATTGGCCCGCTCGAGGAATGACCTCGCGAGCAGGACCGCCGCTGCTGCCTGCCTAGCCGATCGCGCGACATCTCGGCCGCAGCCGATCGACGCGGCCGGCGCACGCTCAGGCCAGCAGCGGCTACGCGAACAGCGCCGCGCCGAGCACGAACGAGGCAGTCAAGACATGGACCAGCGGATGGTCGATCCGGACGAACACGAACTGCTCGATCGTCCGCGCGATCCAGAACGTCGCCATCAGCGCCAGCACCGCGCGACCGAGCGGCGTACCGGCGAGCGCGTCGGGATAGAGGCAGCACAGGAGGCCGATGCCGGCGAATACATGGATCAGCCGCAGATTGAGGATCTGCGTGATCGCGCGCGTCGGCGCGCCGACCCGCGCCAGCGCGCCGGGCCAGCCGAACAGGCGCCAGAATCCGGCGTGAAACGCCGCGAACGCGAAACTGTGCGCCGCGCACAGGTACAGCACCCAGGTCCGGTCCATTGCGCCTCCGCCGATCGATGCCGTGCGGCGGCGCGTCTTGCCGGCCGCCACGCGTCGCAGGCATCTTAAACGCTCGTTTGAAACCGGTGGAGGGGCCGGTGGACTATCCGCATCTGTTCGCACCGCTCGACCTCGGCTTCACGACGCTGCCCAACCGCATCCTGATGGGCTCGATGCACACCGGCCTGGAGGACCGCGCGAGGGACTACGACCGCCTCGCGGCCTACTTCGCCGAGCGCGCGCGCGGCGGCGTCGGCCTGATGGTGACCGGCGGCATCGCGCCGAACATCGAAGGCTGGCTCAAGCCGTTCGCGGGCCGGCTCTCGATGCCCTGGCACGTCGCGCGGCACCGCCGCCTGACCGGCGCGGTGCACGCCGAGGGCGGCCGCATCTGCCTGCAGATCCTGCACGGCGGCCGCTATGCCTATCACCCGCTGTCGGTCGCGCCGTCGCGGCTGAAATCGCCGATCACGCCGTTCACGCCGCGCGCACTCGGCGCGCGCGGCGTCGAGCGCACGATCCGCGCGTTCGTCGACTGCGCGCGGCTCGCGCAGGACGCCGGCTACGACGGCGTCGAGGTCATGGGATCGGAAGGCTATCTGATCAACCAGTTCCTCGCCGCGCGCACGAACCGTCGCGACGACGCCTGGGGCGGCGACGCGACGCGGCGCATGCGGCTGGCGATCGAGATCGTGCGACGCACGCGCGCGGCGGTCGGGCCGGACTTCATCATCGTCTACCGGCTGTCGATGCTCGACCTGGTCGACGACGCACAGAGCTGGGACGAGATCGTCACGCTCGCGCGCGCGATCGAGGCGGCCGGCGCGACCCTGATCAACACCGGCATCGGCTGGCACGAGGCGCGCGTGCCGACGATCGTCACCTCGGTGCCGCGTGCGGCGTTCGCGGCGCTGACGTGCAAGCTCAAGCGCGAGGTCGCGCTGCCGCTGATCGCGACCAACCGCATCAACATGCCCGAGGTCGCCGAGCGCGTGCTCGCCGACTGCGACGCCGACATGGTCTCGATGGCGCGGCCGCTGCTGGCCGATCCGGACTGGGCCGCCAAGGCGCGCAGCGGCCGCGCCGACCGCATCAACACCTGCATCGCCTGCAACCAGGCCTGTCTCGACCACGTGTTCGAGAACCGCACCGCGAGCTGCCTGGTCAATCCGCGCGCCTGCCACGAGACCGAGCTGGTGATCGCGCCGGCCGCGCAGCGGCGCCGCTACGCCGTGGTCGGGGCCGGACCGGCCGGGCTCGCCGCGGCGGCGACGCTGGCCGAGCGCGGCCATCACGTCGCATTGTTCGAGCGCGACGCGGCCATCGGCGGGCAGTTCAACCTCGCCAAGAAGATTCCCGGCAAGGAGGAGTTCCACGAAACGCTGCGCTACTTCGGCCATCGCCTCGCCGATGCCGGCGTCGAGCTGCATCTGGGCAGCGAGGCCAGCGTCGAATCACTGCGTGCGGGCGGCTACGACGCGGTCGTCGTCGCGACCGGCATCCGGCCGCGCCGGCTGTCGATTCCCGGCAGCGACGATCCGCGCGTGCTGAGCTATGTCGACGTGCTGCGTGGCGGCGCGACGGTCGGGCCGCGCGTGGCGATCATCGGCGCCGGCGGCATCGGCTTCGACGTCGCCGAGTTCCTGGTCGAGCACGTGCCGTCGCCGACGACGGACCTCGCGCGCTGGACTCGCGAATGGGGCGTGGATCTGGACCATCGCGAGCGCGGCGGCCTGGTCCGCGCCGAACCCGAGCCGCCGCAGCGCGAAGTCTGGCTGCTGCAGCGCAGTCCCGGCACGCCCGGACGCCGCCTCAACAAGACCACCGGCTGGGTCCATCGCGCCACGCTCAAGGCCAAGCGCGTGACGATGCTCGGCGGCGTCGCCTACGAGCGCATCGACGCCGAGGGACTGCATCTGCGGATCGGCGAGCGGACGCAGCTGCTGCCGGTCGATCACGTCGTCGTCTGCGCCGGGCAGGAGCCGGAGCGCTCGCTCGCCGACGCGCTTTCGGACGCCGGCGTCGCCGTGCACGTGATCGGCGGTGCCGACGTCGCGGCCGAACTCGACGCCAAGCGCGCGATCGATCAGGGCACGCGGCTCGCCGCGCGCCTATGAGGCATACGCAGGCGGCGGACCATGCCTGCGCTGAAAATCCACCGGCTTCGACGTGAGTCGTCCCGCGGCGCGGCATGCCGCGGGACGACACCACATTCAGCTGCTACCGACAATCAGCGGCTATCGATCTGCACAATTGACATTTGCAGCCGCGCGGACTGCGCTCAAGCTGCCGGTCAGGCACGTGCTCGACACCCAGCGATTACCGGTAAATGCGCCTTGGCCCGCGGCATTGAATTGCACCGGCCCGTACAAATCCGATCCGGTCGCAGTCGTGAACGTCGCAATGCTGGATATCTCGATGAGATTGCCACCGCCCGAGCACTGCGCCAGATTCACGTTGTTCATTCTGAGCCAGGAAACCGCGTTCAACCGACCCGTGCCGACCTTGATCGCGGGCTGCAAACCCGAACTTTGAGGGTCGCCCGTGAACGCGATGCCGTTGAGCATCACCCTGCCCTGGTGGCCGATTTCCAGGTACGGACACGCCGTCTCCCAGTCCTGGATGTCTGCGAGCAGCAGGTCGTGTGTCACGTTATCGCTGCTAGTGACGTAGACGCTGGCGACACCGGGAACCTTGGTCGTGTTGATCCTTCCGTTGACGAACGAAGCCCCTGCGCCGGTATCGCCTGGCCCATCGGACAGGATGGCATGCCGATAAGCGTTGAGCGCGAAGTTGTCGAAGTAGACGTTCGCGACCTTGCCGTCCAAATGCACGGCCACGTCAGGTACCGGCCCCCAGGTCGTCGAAATGTCGACATTGGATACGCGAACGCCGTACAGAATCTCGGAGCCGCCGACGAAGCGCATGCCTTTCTGGAATCCTTCGATACGGATTCGGTCGAACTCCGACTCATCCGCCGAAGGCAGAACCCGGATGCCTTCCGACCCGACCGTGGTTCGCGGTGGACCTATGAGCCTCACGTCCCGAACACTGAGATTCTTGCGAGTCCACGACTCGGTAGTGCTGCCTACCTCGAGGCAAGGCGTGCCGCCAGTCTTACACGTGATCACGCTTGGCGCCCCGACCAGCGTCACGGGAGCATCGGTCGGTATTCCGCTAGACGGCACACCGCAGACCAGCCTCAACGTTGCAGTCACCTCAAGCGCGGGGGGCAGATACACAGTCCCACCGTCGGCGCTGTCACACGCGGCGTCGATGTCGGATTGAACGGTGGCGCTTGCTTCGACGGCACACATGCCGAACAGGACGGCAAAGGTCGCCCCTGCTGTGGTCTTGAGCAGCTTCATAGAATGATATTCCCTGAGGTATCGACGTTTGGATAGCGGGCGACGCAAAGGGTCTCTCCGCGGCCGGATGGTAGACGGCGCACGAGGCGGTTGCATAGCAGAAAAGTGTCGAAGTCTCGCGAGTGAAACGAGCCGAGTGCGCCTATCAATATCGCAGGTCGAGCACCGCGCCGCGCAGGCCGGCCGCCGCGTCGCCGAGCAGAAACGCCGCGGCCGCGCCGGCCGCATCGGGCGTCGGCAATGTCATGGTGTCCTCGCCGAACCAGGCGGTGCGGCGCAGCGCGCTGCGCATCGGGCCCGGCAGCAGGCCGTGGACGCGTACCGGACCGGTATCGGTCTCCTCGTGGAGGATCGAGACCAGACCGGCCAGCGCATGCTTGGCGACGCCGTAGCCGCCCCAGAACGCCTTGCCGACGGTCGCCGGATCGTCGAACACGAACACGACCGCGGCACGCTCGCGCAGCCGCAGCAGCGGCAGGCAGGCCTGGGTCAGCAGGAACGGCGCGGTCAGGTTGACCTGCTGCGTGCGCGCCCATTCCTCGGACTTGATCTGATCGACCGGCTGCAGGCCAGCGAACTGGGCCGCAGCGTGCACGATGCCGTCGAGCCGACCGCATTCGCGCTCGATCGTGTCGGCGACCTGGCCGTAGTCGGCCGGGCTCGCGCCGGCCAGATCGAGCGGATAGATCGCCGGCTGCGCCGGGCCGGCCGCGGCGACCTCGTCGTAGAGCGTCTCGAGCGCACGGATCTTGCGGCCGAGCAGGACCACACCGGCACCGGCCGCCGCGCATGCGAGTGCAGCCGCGCGGCCGAGGCCGCCGGCAGCGCCGGTCACTAGAACGGTGCGCCCGTCGAGGGCACCGGCCGCGGGCGTCGGCTCCGCGACGCGGGCCAGTGCGAGGCGTCCGATCACGCTTTCTGGACGTCCTTGACGATGCGCTCGAGCTCGCCCGACTCGTAGAGTTCGAGCGTGATGTCGCAGCCGCCGATCAGCTCGCCGTGGACGAACAGCTGCGGAAACGTCGGCCAGTTCGAATAGCGCGGCAGTGTCGCGCGCACTTCGGGGTCTTCGAGCACGTTGACGGCATGGAAGTCGGCACCGACCGCCTTGAGCGCCTTGACGGTACGACTGGAGAAACCGCACATCGGAAACTGCGGCGTGCCCTTCATGTAGAGCACGACCGGATGCGCGGCCAGGGTGTTCTTGATGCGTTCGGTGGTTTCCATCGCGGGTGCCGGAGAAGGACGGAGGCGTTCAGGGCCAGATGGGCATTCTACCCGTTCCGCACAAGGCCCGCGGCCGGCCTGCCGCGCCGGCGCCGGACAGGCGCAGGCCGCCGGTATCCACGATCGATGGCAGGGCCTACACTTTCGTATCCTTCCCCACCCATCGGCAGGAGTCCAAACCCATGGCCATCGAACTTCCCCCGCTTCCCTGGGCACGCGACGCGCTGGCGCCGCACATCTCGGCGGAGACGATCGACTACCACTACGGCAAGCACCACCAGACCTACGTCACCAACCTCAACAACCAGATCAAGGGCACCGAGTTCGAGGATCTGCCGCTCGAGGAAATCATCCGCAAGTCCAGCGGCGGCATGTTCAACAACGCCGCGCAGATCTGGAACCACACGTTCTACTGGAACTGCCTGTCGCCGAACGGCGGCGGCGAACCGACCGGCGTGCTGGCCGACAAGATCAACCAGGCGTTCGGCGACTTCGCCAAGTTCAAGGAGGAATTCACGAAGACTTCGGTCGGCACGTTCGGCTCCGGCTGGGGCTGGCTCGTGCAGCGTCCGGACGGCAGCCTCGCGCTGGCCAGCACGTCCAACGCCGGCACGCCGCTGACCGGCAGCGACCGCGCCCTGCTGACCTGCGACGTCTGGGAACACGCCTACTACATCGACTACCGCAACGCGCGGCCGAAGTACGTCGAGGCGTTCTGGAACCTCGTCAACTGGGACTTCGTCACCAGCCAGCTGGCCTGATCGCCGGCGGCGCCGGACGCCTCCGCGTTCGCGCGCCGCCTTCCGATCGACGGCGCTCGCCGTCGATCGGTCCCGCGGGCACAGAGGCCACGGCACTGTTTGTCGCTTCCGATTTCGTCGCCGCCCCGGCTCGGCTCGCCAGCGCGTCTCCGCATCGCGACGACGCAGGATGCGGCGCGCAGGTCCCGCGCAGCCGAGTGCGGCCGGTATGCGGCATCCGTCCGCGCCGCGGACTTTTCCACCGCGCTTCGCCGGCGAGCCCGCGCCCGCCTCAGGACAGGATGCGCTGCACCGCGCGGCGCGCCGCCTCGAACGAGAAATGCTCGCGCACGTTGCGCAGACCGTTCGCGGACAGCCGGTTCCACAAGGTCTCGTCGCGATACGCCCGCACGACCGCGTCGGCGAATGCCGCGGCCTCGTCGGCGACCAGGACGTCCTCGCCGGCCTGCACGTGCATGCCCTCGACCGCGACCGCGGTCGCGACCACCGGCAGGCCGTAGCTCATCGCCATGTTGACCTTGCCCTTGACGCCGGCGCCGTAGCGCAGCGGCGCGACCGATACGCGGCAGCCGTCCATCATCGGCGCCAGGTCCGGCAGATAGCCGTGCACCTCGACGCCGTCGCCGGCCAGCGCCTCGACGGCCGGCGTCAGCTTGCTGCCGACGATGTGGAAGCGCACGTCCGGCAGCACCGCGCGGATCCGCGCGAAGACCTCGCCGACGAACCAGATCACCGCATCGGCGTTCGGCGGGTGCTCGAAGCCGCCGACGAAGACCAGATCGCGGCGCTCGGCCCACGGCCGGCGGCAGCCGTAGACCTCGTGCACGTTGGAGAGTATCTCCACGCGGGCCCCCGGAGCATCGACGCCGAGCAGGTCGCGCTCGGCGGGACTGACGACGACGGTGACGTCGCATTCGCGCATCAGCCGCAGCTCCTGCGTGCGCGTCGCCGCGGCCTGGCGCGCCAGGTCCTCGCGGCCGGCGAGCTCGGCGGCGCGCCGCTCGCGCAGGTAGTGCAGGTCGACCGTATCGAAGATCAGCCGCGCGCGCGGCGCGTGCAGGCGCGCCAGGCCGACGTAGTGGCTCGCGACGTAGTGCCGCGACAGCACGATCGCGTCGAACTCGGCGCCGCGCGCGCGGAACCACGCGACCGGATCGGACACGTACGGGTGGTACAGCACCTCCACGCCGAGCGCCTGCAGGGACTCGGTGTAGCGTTCGACCCAGGCGCGGTTGTCCGGCAGGAACGTGACCTGGCAGCCGAGGTCGCGCAGCACGCGCATCAGATTGACCATGCGCAGCGAGCCCGAATCCTGATCCGGCGCCGGCGTCGTCGCGTCGACGATCAGCACGCGCCGCTGCGCGCGATGCGTCGCCGCCAGGCCGATCGGCGTGCCCGGTTGGGGCTGCTGCGCGAGCGCGTCGCGCCACTTGTCGCGAAACTTCTCGTGGTTGACGACCTGGTAGCGCTTGATGCCGCTGGCGGTGTCGGTCCCCGAGGTGATGCCCTCGAAATGGACGACGGTCGAGGCCGGTTCGTAGAACACGCGCAGACCGGCCGCACGTACCGCGAACGCCAGATCGGTGTCCTCGTAGTACGCCGGCGCGTAGCGCGTGTCGAAGCGGCCGAGCCGCTCGAACAACGCGAGCGGCAGCATGATCGCGGCGCCGGAGCAGTAGTCGGCCTCGCGCCGGAACCGGTAGCGCGGATCGTCCGGATCGTCGAAGCGGCCGTAGTTCCAGCCCGAGGCGTCGTCGAAGACGATGCCGCCGGCCTCCTGCAGACGGCCGTCCGGATAGACCAGCCGGGCGCCGACCAGGCCGGCCTCCGGCTCCTCCTCGAAACAGCGCGCCAGCGCCTCGAGCCAGCCCGCGGTGACGACGGTGTCGTTGTTGAGGAACAGCACGTACCGGCCGCGCGCGGCCGCGGCGCCGGCATTGCACGAGCCGATGAAACCGAGATTGGCGGCGTTGCGGATCACGCGCACGCCGGCGACCTGCGGGAGCTTGGCCGGCGTGTCGTCGCTGGAGCCGTCGTCGACGACGATCGTCTCGAACGCGATCGCGCCGGCGTGTTCGGCCAGCGAGCGCAGGCAGGCGACCGTGTAGGCGATCTTGTTGTAGACCGGGATGACGATCGACACCATCGGCGCATCGGAGACCGGCACCGCGAACGGCGCGAAGCGCCCGTCCGGTTCGGCATAGGTCTTGAGCCGGCGCGGCGGCGGTGCCGCGCGCAGCTCGCGGCCGATCCGTTTCAGCGTGCCGGCCAGGCCGCGCCGCGCCAGGCTGCCGCGCACGCGGCCGAGCAGGCCGGCCACGCGCAGACGGTGATACTGCGCCGCGGCGCGCAGGCCGCGCAGCCGCGCCATCGCCGCGCGCAGCGGCGCGGTGACGCGCCAGGACGTGCTGCCCAGCATCTGCTCATAGACCGGCTTGATGCGATCGAGCTCCTCGTTCAGCGCCAGCGCCCAGCGCGAGCGCTCGTCGAACTCGCCGCGCAGCACGCCGAGCTCGCGATCGAGCCGATGGCCCCACTCGCCGCGACGCGCGCTCTCGCGTTCGGCCGCCGTGAGCGCGCGATCGAGCATCGTCGTACGGCGGCCGATCACGGCCAGATCGCGTGCCGCCGCGGCGGCCTGCATCGTCGCGATGCCGATCGACGCGGCGCGGTAGCGCAGCGGCGGCCGCGGCGAGGACGGCAACAGGTCCGCATAGGCCCGGCTCATCGAGGCCAGGTCGGGTTCGCGCTGGCCGGCCAGCGTCGCCCGCACCGCGTCGAGCCGGCCGCGGTCGGCGAGGATCGCGTCGATGCCGGCGATCACGGCTGCCGGTTCGGGATCGACCAGCAGGCCGTCGACGCCGTCGCGGATCCGCTCGGCCAGCGCGCCGACGCGCGTCGCGACGACCGGCAAGCCGAGGCTGCGCAGCTCCGACAGCGTGTAGCCGAAGGTCTCGGCGACGGTCGGCAGCAGCAGGGCCGCATCGGCCGAGACGCGCGCGACCAGATCGGGCAGCTCGTCGCGCCGGTAGTCGAGCACGATGTGCACGCCGCGCTCGCCGAACAGGCGATGCGCGTCGCTGCCGGCGCCGACCAGGAACAGCTCGGCACGCTCGCGCAGCGCCGGCAGCACGGCCTGCAGCAGCTCGCCGCCCTTGCCACGGCGGATCCGGCCCGGAATCAGCAGGCGCAGCCGCGGCCGTGCCGGCACGGCCGCCGGCGCGACAGGTCGGGACCAGTCGGCGATGCCGTGCGGGATCACCGTCGCCGGCAGCTCGCGCAGTTCCGGCGCCAGGCGCAGATCGTCCTCGAGCGCGGCGCGGCTCGGCGCGACCAGCTGCAGCCGTGCCGCGAGCGCGGCGGCCACGAACGCGTCGCGCAGCCGGGCCCAGTGATCCGGATCGCGTTCGCTGAACTCGTAGTCGGCGCCGGCGGCGGCCAGATCGGCGCCGCGCTGCGCGGCATCGAACGCCAGGCGCGGATCGCCGAAATCGCGATGCAGCACCGGCCACAGCGGGTAGTGGTCGTGCACGATGCGCACGGTCGGCAGGCCGGTGCGCAGCGCGTCGAGGCTGTGGCCGATCAGCGACGAGACGACGACCGCATCGACGCCGCAGTCGGCGACGACGGCCTCGAGCACGGCGCGATAGCCGGCGTCGGCGACCGCCGTATCGAGGATCGGCCGCGGCAGCGCGATGCGGCGCAGCGGCGGACCGCGCAGCGCGCCGTCGTGCAGTTCTAGCCATTCGCCGGGGCGCTTGCGTGCCGGACTGCCGCGCGCGATCAACACTAGATGATGCGCGTCGCCGTAGCTCGACGCGAAGTCGCGCACCCAGCGCTCGGCACCGCCGCCCCAGCCGTGCAGCACGTGCAGCAGCACCGGGCGCGCGTCGAGTCCGGCCAGGCCCGGCTCCGCGCCGGCGTCGAGCGCGGCCTGCACGCATTCGCGCAGCGCCGCCAGCGGCGAAGGCGGCTCCGGATCGCGCGGATCGGTCTCGGCCGGTGCGCCGGCGAGGCGGCCGCCGGTCGCGACGTAGAGATGGTCGAGCACGACGCCGCGCAGACCGGCGTCGAGCGCCGATTCGAGCCAGCGCCGCTGCGAGAGGTCCAGGCTCGCCAGCGCGGACGCATGCCAGGCCGACAGCGGCGCCTGCGCGACCGGTCCGTCGAACCAGCCGCGCGCGCCGTAGGCGTAGCACAGCGCGTCGATGCGCTCGACCGATGCGTCGCCGACGGCGCCGGGCGGCAGCGGCGAGCGCGCCGGATCGACGTCGTCGAGCGGCACCGCGACCAGCACGCCGGGCTCGTCGAGCGCGCGCAGCAGGCGCTCGATCGCGTACGGCGGCAGACGCGCGTCGCTGCGGACCAGCACCAGCGTCTCGCCCGGGAACGCCGCGGCCAGCGCCGGCAGCAGGACCTGCGGATCGTCGACGGCCGGCAGGCCCGACAGGTGGACGACCTGGCGATCGGCAGCGGGCATCGGCCAGGCGCCGGCCAGCGCCGGCACCGTCGCGGCCGGGCCGAGACTGGCCAGCGTCGCGGCGGTCGGCGCGGCCGAACCGAACAGGCAGAGGCGATAACTCCGGATCGACGTCATGGTGAACAGCCGCAGGGCGACCGGCGATTATCCGGGATGGCGCCGCGCCCTGTCACTTTGGCTACACTGGGCCGCTCCCGTCTCCTGGACGCTGCTTAGCACTCCGGCTTGTTCTCCCTGATCGCCTGGATCTGGCGCTGGCTGCGCGCTCCGTTCCTGCTCGCCGTCGGCGTCGCCGTCGGCTTCCTCGCTCCGTACCTGTACGTGCTCGACCGACAGGTGCGCAGCCGCTTCGACGACCTGTCCTGGCAGATCCCGAGCCGCGTCTACGCGCGGCCGCTGACGCTCGGCGCCGGCGTGCCGCTGGACGCGCAGACGCTGACGATGGAACTGGAGGCGGCGCGCTACCGCGACGAGGCCGGCGCGCGCCAGCCCGGCACCTACGAGCGCAGCGGCGCTCGGTTCGTGATCGCGCGGCGCGCGTTCGTCTGGCTCGACGGGCGCGAGCGCGAGCGGCGCATCGCGGTCACGCTGGCCGAGGGCCGCGTCGCGCGCGTCGCCGACGCCGACAGCGGGCAGGCGCTCGGATCGGTACGGCTGGAACCGGCGCGCATCGCGACGCTGTACGGCAGTCAGCAGGAGGAGCGCCGCATCCTGAGCCTCGGCGAGGCGCCGCCGCTGCTGGTCGCCGGGCTGCAGGCGGTCGAGGACCGCGACTTCAAGGACCATCACGGCATCGACAGCGTCGCGATCGCGCGCGCGGCCTGGGCCAATCTGCGCGCCGGTCGCGTCGTCCAGGGCGGCTCGACGCTGACCCAGCAGCTGGTCCGCAACCTGTTCCTCGACCGCAGCCAGAACCTGCTGCGCAAGCTCAACGAGGTCCTGATCGCGGTGCTGATCGAGGTGCGCTACGACAAGCGCGCGATCCTCGAGGCCTACGTCAACGAGGTCTTCCTCGGCCAGCAGGGCGGCCAGGCCGTGCACGGCTTCGCGGCCGCCAGCGAGTTCTGGTTCGGGCGCGACGTGCGCAGCCTCGGCGCGGCCGACATCGCGCTGCTGGTCGGCCTCGTGCAGGGTCCGAGCTACCACGATCCGCGCCGCTATCCGCAGCGTGCGATGGCGCGGCGCAATCGCGTGCTCGCACAGTTCTACGAAACCGGTCTGATCGACGAGAAGACGCTGACCGCCGCGCAGTCGCAGCCGCTCAACGTGTCGGCGACCGGCGCGCTGCCGCGCAACCGTTATCCGGCCTTCCTCGACCTGGTCCGCGCGCAGCTGCAGCGCGACTACCCCGACGCCGAGCTCGACAGCGCGGGCCTGGCGATCCATACGACGCTGGCGCCGTCGACGCAGCGGCTCGCCGAGGCCGCGGTCGGCAAGGCGATGGCCGCGCTCGGCACGCGCGGCGATCCGGTCGAGGCCGCCATCGTCGTCACCGGCGCGCGCGACGGCGACGTGCAGGCGCTGATCGGCGGACGCAATCCGGACGCGCCCGGCTTCAACCGTGCGTTGACCGCGAGCCGGCCGATCGGCTCGCTGATCAAGCCGTTCGTGTTCCTGGTCGCGCTGGCGCAGCCGCAGCGCTACTCGCTGGCCTCGCTGATCGACGACGCGCCGGTCGACCTGCCGCAGCGCGACGGCAGCCGCTGGCGTCCGAAGAACGACGACGGCCTGCTGCACGGCGAGGTACCGCTGGCCGACGTGCTCGCCAACAGCTGGAACCTGGCGACCGTGCAGCTCGGCCTGCGCGTCGGCGTCGAGCGCGTGCGCGGCCTGATCGAGTCGTTCGGCCTGGGCCGGCCGATCAATCCGAATCCGTCGCTGCTGCTCGGCGCGGTCGAGCTGAGCCCGCTCGACGTGGCCCAGCTCTATCAGTACTTCGCGGCCGACGGCCACGCCGTGCCGCTGCGCGCGCTGCGCGGTGTGCTCGACGCGCAGGGCCGGCCGCTGGCGCGATACGAGACGCGCAGCGGCACCGGCGACTACGTCGCACCGTCGCGCCTGGTCACCCACGCACTGCAGCAGGCCGCGCGCGAGGGCACCGGCCGCACGATCGTGCAGGCCGGACTCGGCCATCTCGCGGCCGCCGGCAAGACCGGCACCAGCGACACCCAGCGCGACTCGTGGTTCGCCGGCTACACCGGCAGCCATCTCGCGGTGGCCTGGGTCGGCCGCGACGACAACAAGCCGACCGGGCTGTACGGCTCGACCGGCGCGCTGCGGATCTGGATCGAGCTGTTCCGGCAGCTGCCGAGCACGCCGCTGGCGCCGCCGCGCGACGGCCTGGAATGGCTCTGGATCGATCCGCCGACCGGCCAGCGCACCGATGCCGCCTGCGAGGGCGCGCGGCAGGTGCCGTTCATCGCCGGCTACGGCCCGACCGAACAGCGCGGCTGCGCGCTCGATCGTCTGCGACAATGGCTCGGCGGCGACCGCGCCGCCTCCGAAGACACCGACTGATGAAGACTCACGCTCGATTCCGCCGCTTCCGTCTGACCCTGCCCGCCGCCGCCGCGGCGCTGCTGGCCGCCTGTGCGCAGCCGCCGCCGAAGCCGCCGGCGCCGCCCCCGCCGCCGGCCCGCGACGCGGTCGCCGCGGTACGCGCCGCCGGCAAGGGCGACGATTCGGTCGTGCAGGTGCAGCCGCTGCGCGACCCGGCCGTCGACGGCTACCTGCAGCAGTCCGAGAAGGCCGAAGCCGAGGGCCGCCTCGACGCCGCCGCCGAGGCGGCCGAACGCGCACTCAAGCTCGCGCCGGAAGCGCCCGAAATCCTGCAGCTGCTGGCCGAGATCGATCTCGGCCGCGGCCGCCTGCACGAGGCCGAGGAGCGCGCGATGCACAGCTACCGGCTCGGCCCGCGCCTGGGCGGTCTGTGCGCGCGCAACTGGCAGACCCTGGTCGAGACGCGCGAGCTGCTCGGCGACCCGGCCCGCAAGGCCGAGGCCGAACGGCAGGTCAAGGAATGTCGCAAGGCGCCGCCGGTCCGCATGTAGCCGGCGCCGCCGCGCACGCCGGGTCCGGCGATGCGGCGACGTTCGGCGGCGGCGCGCTGGCGGCGGCCGACCTGCTCGGTCCGGACGGTCCGTTCGCGTCCGAGGTGCCGGGCTTCGCGCCGCGCTTGCAGCAGCAGGCGATGGCCGCGGCGGTCGAGGACGCGATCGCCGATCGCCGCATGCTGACCGCCGAGGCCGGCACCGGCACCGGCAAGACCTTCGCGTACCTAGTGCCGGCGCTCGAATCGGGCCGCCGCGTGATCGTCTCGACCGGCACCAAGGCGCTGCAGGACCAGCTGTTCCATCGCGACCTGCCGCGCGTGCGCAGCGTGCTCGGCGCGCGGCTGTCGGCGGCCCTGCTGAAGGGTCGCGCCAACTACCTGTGCCTGTACCGGCTCGACCAGGCGCACAAGGACGGCCGCTTCGCATCGCGCCAGCAGGTCGGCCAGCTGCAGACGATCCGTGCCTGGTCGACGCGCACGATCAGCGGCGACCGCGCCGAGCTGGCCGAGATCGCCGAGGACTCGCCGCTGTGGCCGCGCGTGACCTCGACCACCGAGAACTGCCTCGGCACCGAGTGCCCGATGTTCAACGACTGCTTCGTCGTCAAGGCGCGCCGCGCCGCGCAGGAAGCCGACCTGGTCGTCGTCAACCATCACCTGCTGTTCGCGGACCTGGCGCTGCGCCAGGAAGGCTTCGGCGAGATCCTGCCGGGCGCGCAGGCGTTCGTGCTCGACGAGGCGCACCAGATTCCGGAACTGGCCGGCCAGTTCTTCTCGACCAGCCTGTCGGCGCGGCAGGTCGGCGAGCTCGCGCAGGACGCGCTCGCCGAATGCGGCAACGTCAGCGGCGCTTTGGCACTGCTGCAGCCGCTGACCGAACCGCTGGCGCCGCTGCTGCAGCGTCTGCGCCTGGCGATCGATACGCTGCCGGCGCGCGGTGCGCTGTCGCTGGTGCTGGCCGCGCCGGAGGTGCCGGACCTGCTCGACCAGCTCGACCAGGCGCTGCATCGGCTGGCCGACGGCCTCGAAGGCCAGGCCGAGCGCAGCCGCGGCTTCGCGGCGCTGCACGAGCGCGCCGGCGAACAGATCGCGCGGCTGCGCCAGGTGCGCGAGGCCGGCGCGCGCGATTTCGTGCACTGGTACGAGACCACGCCGCACGGCTTCTCGCTGCATGCCACGCCGCTGGACCTGTCGGCACCGCTGCGCGAACTGCGCGCGCAGAGCCGCGCGGCCTGGATCTATACCTCGGCGACGCTGTCGGTCGGCGGCCGCTTCGATCATTTCGCACGCCAGCTGGGCCTGGACGATCCGCAGACGCTGTCGCTCGAGAGCCCGTTCGACTACGCGCGCCAGGCGCTGGCGTATCTGCCGCCGGGTCTGCCCGATCCGTCCTCGCCGCTGTACACCGACCACGTCGTCGACGCGGCGCTGCCGGTGCTCGAGGCCTCGCGCGGCCGCGCATTCGTGCTGTTCACGTCGCACCGCGCGCTGCGCCGCGCGGCCGAGCGCCTGGCCGAGGTCGGCGCCTGGCCGCTGTTCGTGCAGGGCACCGCGCCGCGGCATCAGCTGCTCGACGCGTTCCGCGCCTCGGGCAACGGCGTGCTGCTCGGCGCGGCGAGCTTCTGGGAAGGCGTCGACGTCGCCGGGGAGGCGCTGTCGTGCGTGATCATCGACAAGCTGCCGTTCGCGGCACCGGACGACCCGGTGCTGACCGCGCGCCTCGAAGCATTGCGCGAGGCCGGCGGCAATCCGTTCACGCAATGGCAGATCCCGGCTGCGGTGATCGCGCTCAAGCAGGGTGCCGGGCGGCTGATCCGCGACGTCGGCGACCGCGGCGTGCTGATGCTGTGCGATCCGCGCCTGGTGTCGCGACCGTACGGCAAGCTGTTCCTGCGCAGCCTGCCGCCACTGCCGCAGACACGCGAGCTGGCCGACGTCAGGCGCTTCTTCGCCGAGCCCGGCGAGGACTGAAACAGGCGCGGCCGCACCGACGGCCGCGATGCGCTCAGCGCACGACCGCGTAGTCGCGCGCGTCCTCGCGCCAGCGCGGAATGCGCCGGATCGCCGGCAGCACCTCCTCGACGCGGTCGACGAGGTGCCACATGCCCAGGTGCTCGGGATTCATGAAACGCTGCGCGACGACCTGCTCCATGAACGCCTGCAGCGGCGCATAGAAGCCCTGCGTATCGACCAGCACGATCGGATTGAAATAGAGCCCGAGGCGCTTGAGCGTGATCGCCTCGAACAGTTCCTCCAGCGTGCCGCAGCCGCCCGGCAGCGCGACCACCGCGTCCGATCCGGTCAGCAGGCGATGCTTGCGCTCGCGCATGTCCTCGACGATCTCCAGCGAGGCCAGGCCCGGATGCTGCCATTCCACCTCGGTCATGAAGCGCGGAATGATGCCGACGACCTCGCCGCCGGCCGACAGCGCGCCGTCGGCCAGCGAGCCCATCAGGCCGACCGCGCCGCCGCCGTAGACCGTCGTGCAGCCGGCCTCGGCCAGCTGCCGGCCGAGCGCGAACGCCGCCTCGTGATAGACCCGGTCGCAATGCTCGCTGGACGCGCAGTAGACGCAGACACGCATGATCGTTCCCGTGACAGAATGCGCGCGGATTCTACGCCCGCGCCGGCACGTCTTCGCGACGCGGCCGGCCTCTCGCTCCGCCGCGGACCGCGCCCGATGGACTCGAACGTGCTCAAGACGCTGGGGACGCTCAAGCGCCATCCGTCGGCGCTGCTGCTGTCGGTACAGCTGCTCGGCGTCGTGCTGTATCCGGCGATGGAGCACACCGCCGCCGGCCGCGCCGCATTCGGCGCGTTCGGCATGCTGGTGCTCGCGCTGGCGCTGTGGGTCGTCAACCGCAGTCCGGCCGTCAACTGGATCGCCTGGCTGCTCGCGGCACCGGCCGTGCTGCTGTCGCTGCTGGCCGGCAGCGGCCTCGGGCCGCGGGGCCTGGGCACGATCGCGCTGGTGCTCGAAGGCGCGCTGTATTTCTATGCGGCCGGCGGCCTGACCGCGTACATGCTGCGCGACCATCGCGTCACCGGCGACGAGCTGTTCGCGGCCGGCGCGACGTTCACGCTGCTGGCCTGGGCGTTCGCGTTCGCATACCTGGTCTGCCAGCAGGCGTTTCCGGGCAGCTTCGTCGCGGCTCAGGATCCGCAGGCGCCGCGGACCTGGATGGAGCTGCTGTTCCTGAGCTTCAGCACGCTGTCGGGCGTGGGCTTGAGCGACATCATGCCGATCCGGCCGCAGGCACGCGCGCTGGTCATGCTCGAGCAGTTCGCCGGCGTCATGTACATCGCGCTGGTCGTCTCGCGCCTGATCGGCCTGGCGACCTCGCGCGCGATCGCGCGCCGCGATACCGAAGACTGAGCCGGCCTCAGCCGGCGCGGCGCGGCATGCGCGGCGCGGCGGCGTCGACGACCTGTTCCGCCGCACGCGGCGACGGCACCGCCGCGCCGTCGCGGCTGCGGCGCCGATGCGGTCGGCGTGCCGGCACGGCGCGCGGCGTGGCGCGCATCCAGGTGGCGAGGAACAGGTTCATGGCAGATCTCGTCGGCAGGGGAATGTCGACCAGAACGAGATCGCGGGCCGTTTCCTGCCACCGTCGCGTCGCGACGTTCAGGATCGATTGGGTTTGCCGTCAAGCCCAGTGTTCGGCCAGATACTGCTTGGCCTGCTGCCAGTCGCGCTGCACGGTGCGCAGCGGCTGGCCGAGCGCCTCGGCGGTCTCCTCGTCGGTCAGGCCGGCGAAGAACCGGCACTCGACGACGCGCGCCCAGCGCGGATTGGTCTTCTCGAGCGCGTTCAGCGCCTCGTCGACCGCGACCAGCGAGGCCGCGTCGTCGGCGACCGGCGCGTCCATGCCTTCCTCGAGCGATTCGACGCGCTGCCCGCCGCCGCGCTTGTCGCGCAGCCGCGCACGCGCGTGGTCGCAGAGCACCTGACGCATCACCGTGCTGGCCAGCGCGAAGAAATGCGCGCGGTTCTGCAATGCGTCGCGCGACGGCCCGGACAGGCGCATGTACGCATCGTGCACGAGACGCGTGGTGTGCATCGTCAGCTGCGCCTGACCGCGCAGCTGGCGGCTGGCCAGCCGGCGCAGCTCCGCGTAGACCACCGTGACCAGCTCGGACCAGGCGGCCGAATCGCCGGCACGCGACCTTTCGAGCAGAACCGTCACCTCGTTGATCACGGCATTCTCCGCGGGCGGTGGAGCGGCGATTCTCGCCGTGCCGCACGGTATCGGACAAGACGGCCGCGCGGGGCGCTTTCCACTTCGCCGCATTTGACGGCGGCGGCGGCGATGCGCTAAGAACGCCGCAGCCCCGACGGCCGCGGCGCGCCACGGCCGGGCTTTCCCTCCCCAGCGCGTGCCGCAGAAGATGGTCTCCCTGGTCACCGGCGGTGCGTTGCGCGGCAGTACGCTGGCCGGTCTCGTGCAGCGGCCGGCACCGGCGATCAGCGCCGGCTGGCGGTTCGGTCCGTATGTGGTCGAGCGGCTGATCGGCCAGGGCGGCGCCGGCGCGGTGTATCGGGCGCGGCGCGAGATCGGCTTCGAGCAGGACGTCGCGATCAAGGTCGTGCACGCCAGCTCCGAATGGCGCCAGCGCTTCGCGAGCGAGCAGGAACTGCTCGGCCGCCTCAGCCATCGCGCGATCGTGCGCATCTTCGACGCCGGCGAGACCGACGGCTACTCGTGGCTGGCGATGGAGCACGTCGCGGGCCTGCCGATCGACCAGCACTTCGCCGCGAACAGGCTGGCCTGGAAGGCGCGCGTGGCGATCCTGGCCGAGATCTGCGACGCACTGCAGTACGCGCATCGCGAGCTGATCGTGCACGGCGATCTCAAGCCGTCCAACGTGCTGATCGGCCCGCACCGCGACCCGAAGATCGTCGATTTCGGCATCGCGACCGACCTGCGCAACGCCGACGACGTTCCCGATCACGCGTTCACGCCGGCCTTCGCGAGTCCGGAGCAGGTGCAGGGCCACCGGCTGACCACGGCCGCCGACGTCTACCAGTGCGGCCGCCTGCTCGACGTGCTGTGTCTGCAGGCGACCGGCCACGCCGAGGTCGACGCGGCCGCGGCGGTACCGGCCTGGCAGCGTCGCGACCTGGAAGCGATCGTCACGCGCGCGACCGCGGCCGATCCGTTCGAGCGCTATCCGAGCGCATCGGCCCTGGCCGCGGATCTGCGCAATACGCTGTCGGGCCAGCCGCTGTCGGCCCGCGCCGACACGCGCGGCTATCGCAGCCGCGTCTTCGTGCGCCGCCATCGCGGACCGATCGTCGCCGCGGGCGCGCTCGCGCTCGCGCTGGTCGGCGGCCTGGTCGCCTCGCTGTGGCAGGCACGCATCGCGCGCACCTACGCGCACGAGGCCGAGCGCCAGGCGCACAACGCGCAGCGCACGCGCGATTTCGTCGTCTCGCTGCTGCAGGCCGGCAATCCCGAGGTCGCCAGCGGGCGCGCGTCGCGCAGCGTCGCCGAACTGCTGCTCGATGCCGACGCGCGCATCGACCGCGAGCTGTCCGACGTACCGGCCTCGCGCGCCGAGATGCTGGTCGCGGTCGGCAGTTCGCTCGCGGTGCTCGGCAAGACCGACGAGGGCATCGCCGCGCTCGAACGCGGCGTCGAGCAGCTGCGCGCGCTCGGACCGGACGCACGGCACGACCTGGCGACCGCGCTGCACGTGCTCGCCACGCGCCTGGTCCTGGTCAGCCGGCTCGACGAGGCCGCCGCACGGACCGAGGAAGCGCTGCGCCTCTACGACGAGATCGGCGAGACCGCCAGCCTCGAGCGGCTCGCCGCGATGACGACGCAGGCGCGCGTGTTCGGCATGCGCGGGCGCTATCACGAACAGAACCGGCTGTACTGGAACATCCTGCGCGGCCGCACCGCGCTGGTCGGGTCCGACGACTCGCGGCTGGCGGTCGACTGGAACAACATCGGCGCGGCCGCCTTGTTCGACGACCGCTATGCCGAGGCCGAGCGCGCCTATCGCGAGGCGCTGCGCGTGATCGTCCATCCGCCGGCCACGCCCGAATCGCGGCAGGTCTGGCTGCACGCCGGCCTCGGCGCCGTCTACGCGAACGCCTGGCGCCTGGAGGAGGCCGACCGCGAGCTGCAGACGGGCCTGGAGATCGCCGCACGCACGCTGCCCGAGGGCCATGCGATCGTCGGCAGCCTGCTCGCGACGCTGGCCAACGTGCGGCGCCAGCAGGAACGCCACGAGGACGCGCTGGCCTATGCGCAGCGCGCGGTCGGGGTGTTCGCGCCGATCAGCCACACCGATCTGCACACGGCCGAGCTGCAGGTCGGGCTGGCACAGGCCGCACTCGGCCGCCCGCGCGAGGCGCTGCCGTGGTTCGAGCAGTCGATCGCGCACGGCCGGCAGGTCCGCGGCGATCAGGAGCCCGGGGTCTGGGTCGCCCAGGCGGCCGCGGGCCTGGCCCGGCTGCAGCTCGGCGAACGCGGCGCCGTGGCCGACATCCAGGACAGCGTCGACCGGCTCGCCGCGCAGCCGGAGCGTTCGCGCCGGTCCTACGTGCGCATCCTCGGCCTGATGGCGCAGGCGATGCAGCTGACCGGCGACGCCGCGGCCGAGCGCCACTACCGGCAGGGCGAGCTCGAGCTGTATCGCGAGCTGCTCGGCGCCGATCATCCGCTGGTCGCGCGCCTGCAGCAGACGCTGCCGCCGCTGGCCGGCTGAGCGGCGGCCCGGCGACCGGGCGCCTTCGCGCTCGGCCGACGAATCGCGCCGCCGCACACCCCGCCTCCCTGTGCTCGCACTCGCCGTGGCGGGATTCGCGCCGCTCGTCCGTACTGCATCGGGCACCGCGATCGGGCGGCGTCGCGGGCGATCCGCGAGGCCGTCGCGCCGGTGCCCGATGCGATGCGCGTCACGGACGACGAGGCGGACGATCCAGGTCCGCCGCGACGTCGGCGGCGCCGCCGCCCGCGACGCGCACGCGACCACGATGCGGCGCAGCCCGAGAGGGCCGCCCGCTCGCAGCGGGCGCGCCGCGCCCGCTGCGTCACGACAGCTGGGGGCTTCATCGATGATTCGATTCAATCCACGCTGGCCGGTGCTGCTGGCCGCGGCCGTCGCGAGCGCGGCGCATGCGCAGCCGATCGACCTGCGCGGTACCGGCGACGCAGTGCCGGCCGCGTTCCGCGTCGAGGCGCCGGCCGGATCGGCCTGCGCGACCGGCAGTCCCGACCTGATCGTGCACGACGACGGCACGGCCGAGAACGCCTACGGATTCGGCAGTGCCGCCGTCGAGGGGCGCATGGTGCAGAAGTTCACGCCGCGGCTGTATCCGCGCACGTTCACGACGGTCTGCATCGCGCTGCTGACGAACCGGCCGGACGTCGGTACGCTCGACTTCGATCTGGTCGTCTACGACGACGACGGCCCCGGCGGCGCGCCGGGCACCCTGCTCGCATCCAAGCCCGCGCAGGCCGACGTCGTCGAGCCGCCGAGCTACCCGATCGCGGCACGCTTCGCCGCGTTCGACATCGCCGACCTGGACCTGCGCGTCGCCGACGGCAGCGTCTACATCGGCGCGCGCTGGCAGCCGGGCACGCAGCCCGGTCGCTACGTCGCCGCCGACGAGTCGCTCTCGACGCCGCTCAGCGCCGGCTACACCTGGGCCAACGCCGATCCGTGGATGCAGATGGGTGTGGATCTCTACCCGCTGTATCGCGCGCAGTTCATCCGCGCGGTCGAGGCCGCACCCGGCGCGCCGACGCCGGCGCTGGAGCTGGCGTTCACGCCGTCGACCGTGCTCGACGGGCAGTCCGCGACGCTGACGATCACGCTCGACAATCCGGTCGCCGAAACCGCGACGCTGAGCGCAGCGCTGGTCGACCCGCTGCCGGACGGGCTCGTCGTCGCCGCGCCTTCGCAGGCCGCGACGACCTGCGAAGGCGGCACGGTCGATGCGGCGGCCGGGACCTCGACGATCACGCTGACGAGCGGCGCGCAGATTCCGGCGGTGGGCTCGTGCACGGTATCGGTGCGCGTGCGGCCGGACGCGACCGGCCGCTACGTCAACACGCTCGCATCCGGCGCGCTGCGCACCGATCGCGGCGACAATCTGTATGCGGCCGAGGCGTCGCTGACGGTCAATCCGGCCGGCGGACCGTTCCCGGCGCCGTACTGCGCGATCGGCTTCGCCGACGGCGTCGAACCGATCAGCCGCGTCGCGATCGCCGGCATCGACCACCGTTCGTCCGCCGCGATCGGCGCGGCGGGCGCGCTGGAGGACTTCACCGCGATCGCGGGCGCGGTCGAGACCGGCGCGGCCTACGCGATCGAGGTCGAAGGCAATACGCACGGCGGTTTCAGCAACCACGTCCGCGCGTTCGCCGACTGGAATCGGAACGGCGTCTTCGAGGCCGAGGAACGCTACGACCTCGGCATCCTCGCGCCGTCGTCGGGCGAGGACGCGGTGCGGGTCCGCGCGATCGTCCCGGTGCCGCACGATGCCTACACCGGCGCGACACGACTGCGCGTGGTCAAGCGCTGGGGCGGCTATGCCGACCCGTGCGGTGCCGGCGGCTACGGCCAGGCCGAGGACTACACGCTGAGCATCTCGGCCGGCGCCGGCCAGCACCCGGTCGCGAGCTTCGTGCCGGCCGCGCTGTCGTTCCGCGTGCCGTCGAACCAGACCGCGAGCCAGTCGCTGACGATCGCCAACGCCGCCGGCGCCCAGCCGCTCGACTATGCGCTGTCGGGCAGCGTGCCGGCCGCGTTCCCGCTCGAATCGGCCGGCGGCCGCGGCGCGACGGCGACGCGGCTCGCCGACGGCATGCGCTTTCTCGCGTTCGCGCAGGACGACGGCAGCTACGAGACGAGCTGGGGCTACAACGACACGATGCGCCAGCTCGCCGCGGTCTGGCTCAACCGCTACGCCGCGCCGGCCGGCACCGGACCGTACGTGATCGATTCGATCTCGGTGCTGTGGCCCGGCCCGGCGATGGCCGAGGGCGACCTGATCGGCAAGCAGATCAACCTGGTCGCGTACTACGACGCGAACGCCGACGGCGACGTCGCCGACGCGGTGCGCCTGGGCGGCGACCGCCGCGTCGCGATCGGACGCACCGAGGCGTTCGAGCGCTATGCGGTCGATTTCGAGGTTCCCGGCGACGGCGACGTCTACGTCGGCTTCTTCGACGAGTTCGCGCTCGGCGGCACCACGCCGCTGCTGTGGTCGACGGCGATCGACGTCCACGCACCGCAGATCCACGACGGCTACCTGTCCGGCAATACCTCCGGAGACGCCGACGTCGACGTGCTCGCCAACAACGACGAAACCGGACCGATCGGCTTTCTGAGCGGCGGCGGGCGCGCCGGCAGCTGGATGATCCGCGCGACCGGACGCGCCGAGGGCGGCACCGGACCGTGCCAGGGCGCGGCTCCGGCCTGGCTCGCGCTGTCGCCGGCCGCCGGCACGGTCGCCGGCGGCACGACCGCCGCGGTCACCGTGCGCGTCAATCCGTCGGCATCCGCGCTGGCCGAGGGCCGCCATCGCGCCGAGCTGTGCGCGGTCACCAACGATCCGACGCATGCCTCGGTGATGATCCCGATCGAGGTCGAGGTCCTCGCGCCGTTCGAGCCGTGCATCGATACGGTGTTCGCGAACGGCTTCGACGCTGCCGGCGGCGGCGCCTGCCGGCCGCGCGAGGATTGAGCGGACGCCGCCGCAGGCCGATCGCGCCTGGGCGCCGACCCGGGCGCGATCGCCGCGCGGACCGGCTCGAGGAGGCATCGTCGGACCGGCTGCGCGACGACGTGGGGCCGGCATGCGGCGGCATGTCGGGCGCCTGCGCGCTCGCGGTGCCCGACATGCCACCCGGCGATCCGCATATCCGCCACGACACCGTTGCCAGGGTCGACCACCGCCGGCTGCCGTCCCGGCGACCGCATGCTCATCGGCGTCGCGCCGACGGCGCACCGGCCGGATTTCAGCGATCGATCCAGCCGGCCGCGATCGCCGCCGCGAGCGCTTCGGGCGTGTCGAGATCGAACGCGAGCTCGGCGGCGTCGATGCGACGCGGCGGCGGGCCCGGGCGCGACCACAGCGATCGGAAGCCGGTATCGCCGCCGAGCTCGGCGGCGCGCCTCAGCGTCGCCGCGCCGATCCGCACCGGCAGGCCGAACGCCCCGCCGTAACCGCTGACGACGTCGCCGTCCGCGTCGGCGGCGAGCAGCGCAGCGAGATGCGCGACGCGCAGATGGAGCTGATCGACGCCGACGATCAGGCTCGGCCCGGCATGCTCGGCGAGCACGGCGGCGGCCCGCTGCAGCGAACCGGCGATGCCGGTCTGCGCGGCCGGATTGATGCAGCGCTCGACCGCCAGGCCGTCGATCTCGCGCTCGATCGCCGGCATGTCCGCCGGCAGCACCGCGACGACGCGAAGCGGCGCGGTCGCGAGCACCGCATCGAGCGCATGCCGCAGCAGGCTGATGCCGTCGCGTCGCAGCAGCTGTTTCGGCCGGCCGAGCCGGCGGCTGAGCCCGGCCGCGAGCACCACCGCGGCGTGCTCAGCCGTCACGATGACGCCAGGCGTGCAGCTGCGCGACGATCGCCAGCGCGATCGCCTCCGGTCCGCGGCCGCCGAGATCGAGCCCGACCGGCGCGTGCAGACGCGGCTGCAGCGCATCGGCGAGCGGCGCGCCGAGCAGGCGCAGCAGATCGTCGCGGCGCGCCGGCGGACCGAGCAGGCCGATCCACGGCACCGACGCGCCCGCCAGATGCTCCAGCGCATCGCGGTCCAGCTCGAAATCGTGATTCATGACCAGGGCCGCGTTGTAGCGCGAGCGCGCCAGCGCGGCGTCGACCGTCAATGCGAGATGCCGGTCGGCCGCGGCAGCCGCGGCGGCCCAGCGCGGCCGCCGTTCGACGACGTCGACGTACCAGCCGAGCTGGCGCAGCCACGGTACCAGCCGGTCCGATTCCGGGCCGGCGCCGGCGACGAGCACACGCGGCGCGGCCGCGATCTCCAGCGCATAGGTCGAGCCGCTCGCGACCGCGACCGATTCGGTCCACGACAGCGGCCAGCGCATCGTCTCGCCGCCGGCCGACAGGCCGAGTGCACCGCCGACCTCGAGCTCGATCGCGAGCGCGCGTCCCTGGTCGATCCAGGCCTGCAGAGCCGACGCGACGCCGCGCAGCGCGGCCAGCGGAATCACCGCGATCCGCACGACGCCGCGGCAGCCGATGCCGCTGCCGACGATGAGATCGGCATCGTCGCGCGTGTCGTACTCGATCAGGCCGGCGCGGCCGGCCGCGACCAGCGCCTGCGCGCTGGCCTCGAGCGAGGATTCGAGGCAGCCGCCGCTGATCCAGCCGACGCGGCCGGTGCCGCCGATGCACAGCGCGGCGCCGGACTTGGCATACGTGGAGCCGAGCGTGTCGACGACCAGGCCGAGCGCGGCCGGCGCATCCTCGCGCGCCGCGGCGAGCAGCGCCTCGACGACCGCGCGCGGCCCGCCTGTGGCCACAGCAGCCGCAGACGATGCGAGCGGCACGGTGCCGCCGTCGCAGACGAGCGTCATCGTGGCCGACTCCGCGCTCAGCCGTCGGCCCGGCCGGCGTCGCGCCAGCCGGCCAGCTGGCGGCCGATCGGCAGGCTGCGGATCCGTTTGCCGGTCGCCGTGAAGATCGCATTGGTCAGCGCCGGCGCGACCGGCGGCAGACCCGGCTCGCCGACGCCGCCGAGCGGCAGCGTGTAGTCGTCGGCGCCGACCGCGTGCACGTGGATCGCGCGCGGCGCGGCGTCGATGCGCGGCAGCAGGTAGTCGTGGAAGTTGCTCTGCACCGCGCGGCCTTCGGCGAAGCGGATCTCGCCGATCGCCGCCAGACCGAGACCCTGGATCACCGCGCCTTCCATCTGCGAACGCACCCGCTCCGGGTTGACCTGCGGCCCGCAATCGACCGCGATGTCGACGCGCGGGATCGACAGCGTGCCGTCGTCGGCGACCTCGACCTCGACGACGACCGCCACGTAGCTGACGAAGCTGCGGTGTGCCGCGATGCCGAGCCCCTTGCCGCGCGGCAGCGTGCGGCCCCAGCCGGCACCCTGCGCGGCGACTTCGGCGACGCGGCGCAGCCGGCCGGCGTCGAGCGGATGCTTCGCGGGATCCTCGCCGTAGTTCGGCGTCTTCATCGTGGCCGGATCGATCTTGCGCGCCGGGCCGATGAAGTCGAGCAGGAAATCCTTCGGATCGCGACCGGCCGCATGCGCGAGCTCGGCCACGGCCGACTGCGTCGCGAACGCGTGCGGAATGTTGTAGACCGAGCGGAACCAGCCGATGCGCGTATGCGCGGGGGCCTCGGGATTCTCGACGCGATAGTGCGGTACCGCGGTCGCGAGATCGGTCAGGCCCTGCCCGAGCTCGAAGTCGCGCTGATGCTTCGGATCGGGCCCGAACAGCGATCCGATCGACGGCGCCGCGCTGCGGTGCAGCCAGGCCAGCGGCTTGCCGTCGGCGTCGACCGCGGCCTCGACGCGCTCGAGCGATACCGTGTGGAAGTAGTCGTTGACGATGTCGTCCTCGCGCGTCCAGGTCAGCTTGACCGGCTTGCCGTCCATCGCGCGCGACAGCAGGGCCGCCTCGGCGATGAAATCGGGCTTGGACTTGCGGCCGAAACCGCCGCCGAGCAGCGTCTGGTGGATCGTCACGCGCTCCTCGGGCAGTTTCAGCAGGCCGGCCAGCAGACCGCGCGCGGCCTGCGGCGCCTGCACGCAGGCCCAAGCCTCGGCGCCGTCGGCATCGGCGCGCACGACCGCCGCCGGCGGCTCCATCGGCGCATGCGCCAGATGCGGCACGTAGTACTCCACGGCGATCTTGCGTCCGGCCTTGGCGAGCTCGGCATAGGCCTGACCGCGCTCGTAGACGAGCTGGCCTTCGGCCCGCGATGCGGTTTCGAGCGCGGCGCGATAGCGCTGCGAGTCGTAGCCGGCATTCGGGCCGTGATTCCATTCGATCTGCAGCGCCTTGCGGCCCTCGATCGCGGCCCAGGTGTTCTCGGCGACGACCGCGATGCCGCCGAGCGGGAAGAACGCCGACGGAATCGGCGCACCGTCGAGCGGCACGACCTTGAGTACGCCGGGCACCTTCAAAGCGGCCGAGGCGTCGTGGCGCTCGACGCGGCCGCCGTAGACCGGCGGACGCGCGACGACCGCATAGACCATGCCGGGCACGCGCGTGTCGATGCCGTACTGCGCCTTGCCGCTGACGATGTCGCGGTTGTCGATGCCGCCGATGCGGCCCTTGCCGATGTAGCGGAACTGCGCCGGCTGCTTGAGCTTCAAGACCTCGCCGCTCGGCACCGGCAGCGCGGCGGCGGCGGCCGCGAACTCGCCGTAACCGGCACGCCGTCCGCTGGCGGCATGCGTCAGTGTGTGCTGCTCGGCGACGATCTCGGCGGCCGGCACCTTCCAGCTCGCGGCCGCGGCCGCGATCAGCATCTGCCGCGCGGCCGCGCCGGCGCGACGCAGCGGCTCGAAGTTGTGGCGGATCGAACGCGAGCCGTCGGTGTTCTGGTTGCCGTACTTCGTCTCGTCGCCGGGCGCCTGGCGGACCTGCACGCGCGACCAGTCCGCCTCGAGCTCGTCGGCGATGATCATCGGCACGCTGGTGCGCACGCCCTGCCCCATCTCGGCGCGATGGTTGACGATCGTGACCGTACCGTCGGCGTCGATCGCGACGAACAGCCGCGGATCGTCCTTGAGGCCGCCGGGCATGCCCTCGCCGCCGTAGCGGCGCGGCGGATCGGCGGCGAGCGCCGGCGCCACCGCCAGCACCAGCGCGCCGGCGCCGAGGCCGAGCAGGAACGCGCGCCGGCTGACGTTGAGGATCGGCTGCGCGTCGGCGTCGTGTGCGTGGGCCGGCACCGCAGCGGCGCCGCGCGGCGCATCCCGGCCGTCCGGCGTCATGCGCCACCTCCGCTCTTCTCGACCGCCAGATGGATCGCCGCGCGAATCCGCGTATAGGTGCCGCAGCGGCACAGGTTGCCGACCATCGCCGCGTCGATGTCCGCGTCGGTCGGCGTCGGCTTGTCCTTGAGCAGCGAGGCCGCCTGCATGATCTGGCCGCACTGGCAGTAGCCGCACTGCGCGACGTTCAACTCGGTCCAGGCCTGCTGGACCGGATGGCTCGCATCGGGCGACAGACCTTCGATCGTCGTCACCTTCCGGCCATCGGCCGCGGCGACCGGCGTCACGCAGGCGCGCATCGCGACCCCGTCGAGGTGGATCGTGCAGGCGCCGCACAGGGCCATGCCGCAGCCGTACTTGGCGCCGGTCAGGCCGAGCACGTCGCGCAGGTACCACAGCAGGGGCATCTCGGGATTGCCGTCGAAGCGCTGCTCGCGGCCGTTAACGGTCAGGGTGACCATCGTCCACCTCCGGTTCGTGGGATCGACCGGATCGGGACGGATCCGCATCGGCCTTCGTCAGGGGAGGCTCGCATCGACACGATGACGCCGCTGCGGAGCCGTCGGCGGCGCACGGCCGGTCGCGCACGCGGGCGCAGCGGCCGCCGTCGGCGACCGCCCGAGCATAGCCAGCCGGCCGGCCGTTTTGAATACCCAGGAGTACTCGAATAGGCGCAAGCCGTGCGCGGCGTCGGCACCGACGCGGCGCACGGCCGGAGCGTCGGTCAGGCCAGGCCCGGCGCCACCGCGAACGCGCACTCGGTCTTGGCGCGCACGTCCTCGACGCTGACGCCGTCCTGCAGCTCGATCAGCGTCAGGCCCTTGCCGCGCTCGACCTCGAACACGGCCAGGTCGGTGATGATGAGGTCCACGACCTGCTGGCCGGTGATCGGCAGCGTGCATTCGTTGCGGATCTTCGGCGTGCCGTCCTTCGCGGTGTGCTCCATCAGCACGACGACGCGCTTGACGCCGCTGACCAGATCCATCGCGCCGCCCGGCCCCTTGACCATCTTGCCGGGCACCATCCAGTTGGCCAGATCGCCGGTGCCGGACACCTCCAGGCCGCCGAGGATCGACAGGTCGATGTGGCCGCCGCGGATCATCGCGAACGAGTCGGCGCTCGAGAAGAAGCTCGCGCCCGGCAGGGCCGTGATCGTCTGCTTGCCGGCATTGATCAGATCGGCGTCGACGTCGGCGTCGGCCGGGAACGGGCCGATGCCGAGCAGGCCGTTCTCCGACTGCAGCGTGACGTCCATGCCGGCCGGAATGAAGTTGGCGACCAGGGTCGGAATGCCGATGCCGAGGTTGACGTAGTAGCCGTCGCGCAGCTCGCGCGCGGCGCGCTGCGCCATCGCGACACGCACCGGGCTTTCCTTGCCGGTGTTGGCGCCGGCGACCGTGCGGAACTCGATGCGCTTCTCGTAACGCTCGCCCTGGATGATGCGATCGACGTAGATGCCCGGCACGTGGATCTGGTCCGGCTCGAGCGAGCCGACCTCGACCAGTTCCTCGACCTCGGCGACGCAGATCTTGCCGCAGGTGGCGATCATCGGATTGAAGTTGCGCGCGGTCTTGCGGAACACCAGGTTGCCGAGCGCGTCGCCCTTCCACGCCTTGATCAGCGAGACGTCGGCGCGGATGCCTTCCTCGAGCACGTACTCCTTGCCGTCGAAGACCTTGGTCTCGCGGCCCTCGGCCAGCTTGGTGCCGAACGCGGTGCGCGTGTAGAAGCCGGGGATGCCGGCGCCGCCGGCGCGCAGCCGCTCGGCCAGCGTGCCCTGCGGCACCAGCTCGAGCTCGAGCTCGCCGGCCAGCACCTGGCGCTCGAATTCCTTGTTCTCGCCGACGTAGGACGCGACGACCTTCTTGACCTGGCGCGTCTTGAGCAGCGGCCCCATGCCGAAATCGTCGACGCCGGCGTTGTTGCCGACGATCGTCAGCTCGCGCGTGCCGGCCGCCAGCAGCGCGCCGATCAGGTTCTCCGGGATGCCGCACAGGCCGAAGCCGCCGGCGGCGATGGTCATGCGGTCGAACAGCAGGCCGTTCAGCGCTTCCGCCGCGTTTGCATGGACTTTATTCACGCGTTGTCTTCGTCGGGCTGGAAAAGGGGCGCCAGTTTCTCGCGAAACCGCGCGCGCCGCCATTGCACGAACGGCCGATGGCCGCGGTGCGCAACCCCGCCACGTCGGCTGCCGCGTTGCAGATCCCCACCCAACCCCCGAGGAGCTCCGCCATGCGCATCGTCTTCGCCGCCGCTTTCGCCGCTGCTCTCGCCGCCGTGCTCGCCGCTCCGGCCCAGGCCGGCACCTTGATCGACCTGGCCGTCGTCGATCGCGAAACCGGCCAGATCCTCACCCAGCATCATCGAGATGGCCGCGCGCACGTCGCCGGCGCACCCGATCACCGCTACGCGATCCGCCTGACCAACCGCAGCGGCGGACGCGTGCTGGCGGTGCTGTCGGTCGACGGCGTCAACGCGGTGACCGGCGAGACCGCCGATCCGGGCCAGAACGGATACGTGCTGGGCCCGTGGGAGAGCACCGAAATCCTCGGCTGGCGCAAGAGCCTGCACGAGGTCGCGCAGTTCACGTTCACGGCACTGCCCGACAGCTACGCGGCACTGACCGGACGGCCCGACGACGTCGGCGTGATCGGCGTCGCCGCATTCCGCGAGCGCACGCCGATCCGCCGGCGCGAGACGGCGCCGAAGATCGCGGCGGAGCCGGCCCCGCCGGTGCCGGCGGGAACCTACGAGGAAAAGACGCAATCGGCCGACGCGGCGGCACCGCAGGCCCGCGCGGTGCGACCGGCCGAACGGCTCGGCACCGGCCACGGCGAACGCGAAACCTCCAGCGTGACGCAGACGCGCTTCGTGCGCGCCAGCGAACGCCCGGCCGAGCAGGTCGCGGTCTGGTACGACAGCTATCGCAACCTGGTCGCGCGCGGCATCATCGTGCGGCCGGTGGCCGAGCGCGCTCCGCAGCCGTTCCCCGGTGCGTTCGTGGCCGATCCGCCGCGGCGCTGAGCGCCGGCCCCGGCGAATCCTCATCGCCATTCGATCCGGGCCGTCCCCCAGCGCGGGGCCGGCGCGATCAGGCGGCCTCGCCGCTCCGGTCCGTTGCGGGCAGCAGTGCCGGCAAGGCCTCCTGCTCCAGTTGCAGCGGATGCCGCCGCAGGTCCTCGGCGAGCGCGGGCCAGCCGGCGCGTTCGGCCCAGCGTGTCATCGCCGACAGCGCGGCGGCCGAGGGTTGGGCCGCATCGCGCGCGGCGAGCGCCGGCAGTGCGGACGGCGCCATCAGCCACGGCCGCAGCACACGTCCGGCCTCGGCCGCCGTCCTGCTCAGTACGGCGGCGATGCGAAAGCCGCCTTCGTCGATGTCGCCCCAATGCAGCAGCGGCATCGACGGCGGCAATCCGGCCAGGACGCGCACGTACATGCGGCGCCATGCCGGAGACGGCATGCCGCCGGTGTACAGCAGCAGCGCCTCCGGTCCGGCCACGCTTGCCGCGTCGTGAAAGCTGGCGAGATTCTCGATCGTCAGCAGATACCCGGCCGGCGTTCGCAGCGCGTGCACACGCTCGGTCGGAACGCCGAGATACGGCCGCACCAGCGGCAGCGCGATCTCGTCGAGCTCGACCGTTCCGCTGCCGGCCAGCAACAGCGGCTGCGGTTGACGGCGCAGGCCCAGCGCCGCCCAGACGTCCTCGTCCTCCAGCCCGCTCGCGGTCAGCTCGCCGGCGACCAGCACCTCCAGCCAGCGCGTGAGCCTTTCCAGACGCTTGCTGTCGCCGAACAGGCGAACGCTCTCGCGACGCAGGATCGACTCGCCGCCGGCATCGTCGAGGCGCGCCGCCGCCGCATGGGCGGCAGCGGCCAGATCGTCGGCGCCGTCGACGCCACGGCCACGTACCGTGCCGCCGCGCCGCCACGCCTCGAGTACGTCCTCGACGACCGGGAAGCGTGCCGCCCAAGGCGACAAGGTCGCCCGCGCCGCCTCGACGCGCGCGTCGATCAGCTCGACGTCCAGATGGCGCGCCAGCGCGGACAGGTCGGCCACCGTCAGGCGCCGCAGCTTCGAGCCGTCGCCGCTGCGGCGCTCGCGCTGCACGATCACGGCGCCGTCACGTTCGGCCAGGACGATGTCGGCGTGAAACGCCTCGAACTCTTCCAGCGTACGCAGCGCCAGATACTCGGCCGCGTCGCGGGTGCCGGACATCGACACGGACACGAGGTCCGCTTCGCCGCGCAGCCGCGCCCGCTCCGCGCGCCGCAGCAGGCGCTCGAGCACGCGCCGCGCGGCGCTCACGTCGAAGCCTGCTCGCGTGCGATCCGCGCGGTCTCCTCGGCCAGCAGCTCGGGATGCAGGTCGAACTGGTCGCTGAGCAGCAACTCGCGCGCCGCCGCCTTGACCTCGATGCGCTCGACCTGCAGCAGGTCGCCGTCGCGGAACAGTTCGATGTAGCTGTCGAGCACGCCGCTGAGCGTGCCCTGCGCGGTGTCCGGCGCCGCCAGCACCAGCTGCAGTCCGAGCGAGCGCAGGTACTTGGTGGTGGCGCGCGCGTTCTGCGCGTCGATCTTGTCGCCGAACTCGTCGAGCAGGATCAGGCCCAGGCCGCCCGGATGCGCCTCGCTCTTGCCGTAGGCGGCAGCCAGCGCGGCGCCGGCGATCACGTACAGCGGCGCGCGGTGCTCGCCGCCGGATCCGGAGCGCATGCGCTCGCTCAAGGTTCCGATCACGCGATCACCCTGGCGCACCTGCACCTCGAAACGGAAGAAGCGCCGGTAATCGTCCAGCGGCGAGGCGACGCGCGCCGAGGCGCCTTCCTCGATCAGCTCTCGGAACGCATCGGGCACCTCTCCGGCGCTGCCGAACAGCGTGTCCTCGCCGCCCAGATCGGCCGCGCGCTGGATGAAGCGGTGCAGGTCGCGATATTCCGGCACCACCTCGTAGTGAAAGCGGTAGCGCTCGTCGTTCGAGAACGCCGGGCTGTTGCGCAGCGTGCGATTGAGCGTGTCGATCTGGTACTTGAGCTTGGTGAAATTGTCGTAGAGTGCCGAGGCGACGTTCGCCCGGAAGGTCTCCACGGCGGTGGCGTAAGCCGCTTCGGCGGCGCCGCGGTAGCGCACCAGCTCGGTGTCGCGCAGATAGGCCAGTTCCTTCTGCAGCAGCGCACGCGCCGGACGCCACTGATCCGGCGCGAACTCCAGCGTCAGTCCGTGATCCTTGGCGTACTGCGACAGCGCGCTCCAGGCCTCGGGCAGCAGCCGGGTCAGCTGCCCGTCGGCGTCGCGGGCGCGCTCCTCGCAGCGCTGGAGGCGTGCCTCGAGCGCCGGCAGCTTCGCGTCCAGTTCCTCGCGCTGGCGCTCGACCCGGTTCGGATCGGCATCCGCATGGGCGAAGGCTTCCGACGCCCGCCGCGCGGCGCCTTCCTGCTGCGCCTGCAGACCTGCGAGCAGGCGCTGCGCGTCTTCCAGCGCGCGGCCCACCAGCGCGTCTTCGCCGATCAGCGTCTCGACACGCGTGTCGAGCGCCTCGGCACGCGCCTGCCACTCGCGCACCTGCTCGCCCAGGCGCAGCAGGTCCGGATCGAGTACGGCCTGACGCGCCTGCTGCGCACTGCGGTAGCGCTGCTCGACCTGACGATGCTCGAGCACGCGGTCATGCAGCGCCTGGGCCGCCTCGTCCGGCTGGGCCAGCCTCGCCAGGCCGCGCTGACAGGTCTCGGCCCGGCGCAGTTCCGGCTCCAGCCGCCGCAGCTCGCTCTCGGCAGCGCCCATCGTTTCGCGTAGCACGCGCAGTCGCGCGCGGTTGTCCGAGGCACCGATCTTGAGGTCGCCTGCCGCCGGCAGACGCAGTCGCTCGATGCTGCCGCCCTTGGCGAGCAGGCCGTCTCGGGTCAGTCCTTGCCGAGTCCGGATCAGCTCGGCCTCGGTCTCCACGCAGCGCAGCTCACCGAGCTGGCGGCGCAGGAAGGCGATCGCGTCCGCGTTGTCGCCGGCCAGCAGCGCCGCGACACTATCCGCTGCGGGCGCATCCACGCCGCGCGCCGCGCGTGCCTGGCTGGCCAGCGCCAGCTTGACGCCGTAGATCGAGCGTCCGCCCTGCAGCGAGCGATACAGCTTGACCGCGCGTGCCTCGTCCTGCGCCGGTATCAGCAGCGCCTCCGCGTTGCTGCGCAGATAGGCCTCGATCGCCGGCTGCCACGTGGGATCGGCGATTCGGACCAGATCGCAGACCGGCTGGGCGACGATGCCGTCTTCGCGCAGGTAGTTCAGCAGGCGCATCGCATCCGGATTCAGTTCGGCCTGGCCGGCGGCGAGCCGCTTCTGGTTCTGCCGCGCACCGGCGAGCCGGTCCTTCGCCGCGTCGAATGCGGCGTGCAGCGCGCGGACATGGCCGTTCGCCGCCTCGATCAGCGGTGCCGCTGCAGACAGCGCCTGGCGTGCACGATCGTGGAGCTGGTCGGGCATCCATGGCAGCGCGGCATCGCCGGCCAATGCGGCGAGCGCCTCGTGCCAGTCGGCCCACACGGCCGATGCGTCCTGCGCGAGGCCCTCGGCCGTGGACGGGCCGAGCGCGGCGGCCGCCCGCAACTGATCGCGAACGAACGCAAGCTCGCGCAGCAGCTCCTTCTTGAACTGCGACAGGCGATCGCGCTCGCGCGCGGCCATTTCGTCGAACTGAGCCTGCTCGCCGTAGCCGTGACTGCCCTGCAGGCGCGCGGCCGCCTGCGCCTGCGCCTCACGTGCCGCCTCGCGTTCTTTGCGCGTCTCGACCAGCGCGCGCTGCGTCCGGGCCAGCGTGTCCTGCGCCGCGTGCCGCGCCTGCTCGGCCTTATCGACCTGCTCGCTGAGCAGGTCACGCGCGTACTCGGCGGCCAGTGCCCGATACGAGGCGGCGCGGACCGCCTGTGCCGCGATCTTCGCGTACTGCTGTTCCACGCCATCGGCCGCGTCGATGCGGCGCGCAACCTGCTCGATCTTCTCCTTGATGTCGCGGAACGTCACCAGCAGGCTTCGGAAACGCGCGACATCGGTGGGCCGGTCCTCGGCGACCAGGGTGCGTACCCACAGGTCGATGTCGTCCTGCTTCTGCAGGTTCAGCGCATTCTGGAACGCCTTGCGATAGGCGTTGACGTCCGGGTGCGCGGTCGGCGCCGCCCGCAGCCGGAACAGCAGATCCTTGACGAAGCGCTCGCTGGCTACGTGAAGTTCGGGCCTGGTGCCGGCCTCCCCGCAGCGGCGCGCGATCAGCTCCTTGAAGGTGGGCCAGGTCAGCGGCAGTTCCCGGCCCTGGATTCGTTCGAGATGATCGTCCAGCTCGAGCGCCACGCCCGGCAGCAGGTACAGGCCGTGCAGGCGATGGTCCGGCTCGTCGGCCGAGGCACCCAGCGCGATGCCGGCGGTCAGCGGCACGCCGCTGTCCTGATCGCGAAACACAAGACTGACATAGGTGGTCGCCGTGCGCCGCTTGCGGCCGTCCTCGCCGCTGCGGTACACGCCCAGGCAGTAGTCGCGGATGCTGCGCGCGCGCACGCTGCCGCCGGCCTGTGCGTTGAAGCGGATGCGGCCGCGGTCGCCGCCGAGCAGCACGATCTGCAAGGCATCGAGCAGCGCGCTCTTGCCGGCGCCGTTGGGCGCGATGATCGCGCTGCTCGCGTCCAGCTGCAGCGTCTGCGCCTCGAACAGGAAGAACTGCACCAGATGGACGCGCTCAAGCAGCTGCATCGTCGTCCTCCGCCGCCTCGGCCTCGTCGGTGTCCGCGCGGTTGTGCTGGTCGAGCCTCTGCAGCCAGTGTTCGCCGACGATGTCGACGATGGCCGGCCGTGCCAGCAGATGGAACGGTTGCGGATCGTCCGCCTCGGAATCGACCAGCCGGCACGCGCCCCAGCGTCGCAACGCACGCGCGAGCAGGCGCAGCGTGCCGACGTCCGGCATCGACCGCCCCGTCAACGCCTGATAGGCCTCCTGCAGTTCGGGCAGTTCCACCACCACCTCGCCCTGGTCCTCGATCTGTCCCTGGCGCATGGCCTCGTCGTAGCGCTGGCGCAGCACCAGCAGCAGCAGGGTCTCCTCCAGCGTCACCGGCGTGCCCTCCGCGTGTACCGGCAGGGCCACCACATAGCGATAGTGCGCATTGCGCTGCAGACGGATGCCGAGCGGCGCGAGCGCGGCCGCGAAGTCCTCGAAATGGTCCTCGACCAGGTGATAGGCCACGCGGGTGTTGCGATCGGCGGCATACAGCACCTGCTCGGTGACCAGCCGGTACGCGGCGCGCTCGAAGTCCTGGGCGCTGTGGATGCCGTCGGACATCTGGCTGAGGGTGTTCCAGTTGCGTTTCATGCGACGGGTCGCCTCCGGGAAACGACGAAGCGCGGGCTCTTCAAATAGGCGTTGTCGGTGGTGTCCTCCGCGACCAGCTCGACGCGAAAGCCGCGCAACAGCGCACCGAGTGGATCGTCGCGACGCAGGTCGCCGATCCGGTGACTGCGCAACGCGAGCGTCAGCAGCGTCTGGTAGGCGCGCAGATCCTCGACCGAGGCGATGTCGAACTGCGAGGAATCGACGTCGTCGCCGTGCGCGAGATGACGGCCCACGTAGCGCGCCATGTCCTCGGCGGTGACCAGCCGCGCGCGCTTGATTCGCCGCAGCAGACTCAGGCGAGCCAGCTGCTCGGGCGTCGGCGACTGCCGCGCATTGGCGGTGCGCGGAATCGGCTGCGGCTTCTGACGCGGCGGCCGCAAGCGCTGCGCATCCATCAGCGCAGCGGGCGCCACCGGCAGCCGCAGCGCGTCCTCCGGCGCGCTCAGCACGCCGCGACAGGCACGCCGCAGCAGCACGTCGAGCCGGTCCGGCGCGCGAAGGCGATAGTCGAGGAACGCCAGGGCACGCCGGTTGGCCTGGCGGATGTCCTCGTCGAGGCGTCCGAGGTATTCGTCGATCCGGTCGAGCTCGTGCAGGCGGCGCAGGCTCCGCTGCAGGCGCAGCTCGGCACGCTCGACGTCGTGGCCGGTCACGTGTTCGCGATACCAGCCCAGTACCGTATCGCGCAGTGGCGCGGTATCGATCGTCCGCGCCATCGACAGGATCGAACTGCGCCGCGCCAGCGGGTGGTCGGCCTTGTGCAGGTCGGCGTAGTCGCCGACGAAGAACTCGGCCACGTAGCGCTCGAACCACTGCCGCGCGAACTGGGCCGTGGTCTCGGCGCGGCTCAGTTCCGGCATCAGATCGCGGACCTGGAGGCTCATCGAGGCCAGCGACACCAGCAGCCGGCGCGCCTGATCGGCCGCCTCGTCGAGCGCATCGCCGGCCGCCTTGCCCTCGACGACCTGCTGCAGCTGCAGCTCGATCGAGCGCACCTTGGCCGATACGAAGGTCGGACCGTGTTCGCTGAACTCGATCAGCGTCGACAGCAACTGCGAGACGACCGGCGGCATCGACACCATCTCGCGCGCGCCGACCCGTTCCTGACGCAGCCAGCCGGCGCTGCGGAAGCGCTCGTAGATGCCGTTGGCGCGCACGCCGAGCGGCGCGTCGGGCGCCTGCCCTTCCTCGTCCTCCCAGGGGTCCTCGCTCAGCAGGTAGCGCTCGATCGCCGAGGTGATCTCGCGACGCAACAGGCCGATGCTCGGCGGCATCGGGGCGTCAGGCCCGAAGAACTCGTCGAACAGGCGGCACAGCAGCAGCCAGTAGTGCTCGCGGTTGGCCGAGGCCAGCGGCCCGAACACGCCCGACGGCACCACGGTGAACAAGCGTGGAAGGCTCCCTGCCATCTCAATCGTTTCCCATGTCGGTGCGCGCCCGCCGCTACTCGTGTCGACTCGATCGTCGCGAACGGCGGTCTCGCGGATCGAGACCGGGCGAGGCCGGCGCGCCGGCGCGATCGATCGCACCGGCCGTCCTCGGCGGCGAAACACCGCCTGCCCTGCCCATACGCCTACTCGACCGTGACCGACTTGGCCAGGTTGCGCGGCTGATCGACGTCAGTGCCGCGCAGCACGGCGACGTGATAGGCCAGCAGCTGCAGCGGCACCGTGAACACCGCCGGCGCGCACAGGTTGCCGCCGGAGGCGACCTTGACGACGGCGCCGCGCGTGCCGCTGCCGTCGATCTGGACCTCGTCGTCGGCGAACACGAACAGCTCGCCGCCGCGCGCGCGCACTTCCTCGAGGTTGGACTTGAGCTTCTCGAGCAGCTGGTTGTTCGGCGCCACGGTGATCACCGGCATGTCCTCGTCGACCAAGGCCAGCGGACCGTGCTTGAGTTCGCCGGCCGGATAGGCCTCGGCGTGGATGTAGGAGATTTCCTTGAGCTTGAGCGCGCCCTCGAGCGCGACCGGATAATTGACGCCGCGGCCGAGGAACAAGGCATGATGCTTGGCGACGAAGCGCTCGGCCAGCGCGGCGATCGTCGGCTCCAGCGCGAGCACGTCCTTGAGCAGGCGCGGCAGGCTGGCGAGCTCGGACACCAGCTTGCGATACTTTTCGTCGGCGATGCCGTTGATGCGCGCCAGCTCGAGCACCAGCAATGCCAGCGCGGCCAACTGCGTCGTGAATGCCTTGGTCGAGGCCACGCCGATCTCGGGGCCGGCGCGCGTCATCAGAACCAGATCCGACTCGCGCACCAGGCTCGATTCGGGCACGTTGCAGACTGCGAACGATCCCAGATAGCCGCGCCGCTTGCCCTCGCGCAGCGCGGCCAGCGTGTCGGCGGTCTCGCCGGACTGGGAGATCGTCAGGAACAGGCTGTCGGCCGGCACGACGGCATGCCGGTAGCGGTACTCGCTGGCGACCTCGATCGAGCACGGAATGCCGGCGATGCCCTCGAGCCAGTAGCGCGCGACCAGACCGGCATGGAAGCTGGTGCCGCAGGCGACGATCTGCACGTGGCGGACACGCGCGAGCAGGGTCTCGGCGTCGACGCCGAAGATGTTCGGCAGGATGTGGTCGCCGGCGATGCGGCCCTCGAGCGTGTCGTTGATCGCGCGCGGCTGCTCGAAGATCTCCTTGAGCATGTAGTGGCGGTACTCGCCGCGCTCGACCGCGTCGGCCGACAGCTCGCTGGTGTGCACGCGCCGCTCGACCGGATGGCCATCGGCGCCGTAGACCTGCATCTCCTCACGCGTGATCTCGACCAGATCGCCCTCGTCGAGATAGACGAACTGGTTCGTGACCTTGATCAGCGCCTGCACGTCCGAGCCGAGGAAATGCTCGCCGATGCCGATGCCGACCACGAGCGGGCTGCCACGGCGCGCGCCGATCACGTGGCCGGGCGTCTCGCTGCTGATCACCGCGATCGCATAGGCGCCGTGCAGCCGGCCGATCGCGGCCTGCACGGCCTCGCGCAGCGCGGCGCCGCCGGCCATCAGGTGGTGGACCAGATGCGCGATGACCTCGGTGTCGGTGTCGGACGTGAACGCGTAGCCGAGCGCCTTGAGCTCCTCGCGCAGCTCGGCGTGGTTCTCGATGATGCCGTTGTGGACGACGGCGACCGTGCCGGTCGACAGATGCGGATGCGCGTTGGCCTCGTTCGGCACGCCGTGCGTCGCCCAGCGCGTGTGCGCGATGCCGCTGACGCCGGCCAGCGGCGACTCGACGAGTCGGCCTTCGAGCTCGCGGACCTTGCCGACGGTGCGGGCGCGCGCCAGCTCGCCGTCGACCAGCACCGACAGGCCGGCCGAATCGTAGCCGCGGTACTCCAGCGCCTTGAGGCCGGCGATGAGGATCGGCACGACGTCTCGCTGGGCTGCGGCAGCGACGATTCCACACATGTCAGGACACTCCGATATGAGTGCGCGTCCGCCCCGGTCCGCGCGATGCGCGCCATCATAGTCGCTCCGGCGCGATCGGCGCACACCCCCGAGACAGAAGCCGCCGCTTCCGGCGACAATGCCCGCTTCCGGCCCTCTTCGAGCCTCCGATCCGCCTCATGCCGGCTTTCGCCTACCAGGCCCTCGACGCCGACGGACGCACCTGCCGCGGCGTGCTGCAGGGCGATACCGCCCGCGCGGTGCGCGGCACGCTGCGCGAACGCGGTCTGAGTCCGTTGGAAGTCGAGGAGGTCGCCGGCGACGCACGGCGCGGACCGTTCGCCGCGCGCGGCCTGAGCGGACACCAGGTCGCTCTTCTGACGCGCCAGCTGGCCACGCTGGTCGGCGCCGGCCTGCCGATCGACGAGGCGCTGGCTGCGCTGTCCGAGCAGAGCGAGAACGAGCGCCAGCGCGCACTGACGGTCGCGCTGCGCTCGCGCGTGATGGAAGGCGCCAGCCTGGCGCAGGCGATGGGCCAGTTTCCTGAGACGTTTCCGGACGTGTTCCGCGCCTCGGTCGCCGCGGGCGAGCAGTCCGGCCAGCTCGACGAGGTGCTCGAGAAGCTGGCCGACCACGCCGAGGCGCGCGACGCGCTCGCGCAGAAGCTGCTCGGCGCGCTGGCCTATCCGCTGCTGCTGACCTTGGTCGCCGCGGCCGTCGTGACCGGCCTGCTGACGTTCGTCGTGCCGCAGATCGTCGGCGTGTTCCAGGGCACCGGACAGACGCTGCCGGCGGCCACGCGCGTGCTGCTGGCGATTTCGGATTTCCTGCGCGCCTGGGGCTGGCTGCTGGGCGCGCTGCTCGGCGCCGCCGCCATCGCCGCGGCTCTGGCGTTGCGGCGGGAGTCGGTGCGACGGCGCTGGCACGCCGCGCTGTTGCGCATGCCGTTGCTCGGCCGGCTGATCCGCGCCGCCAATACCGCCCGCGCGGCACGTACGCTGGCCCTGCTCTCGGCCAGCGCGGTGCCGTTGCTCGACGCCTTGTCGATCACGGCCCAGGTGGTACCGAATCTGCCGATGCGCGAGGCGCTGCGCCGCGCCGCGCTGCGCGTGCGCGAAGGTGCGCCGTTCGCGCGCGCGCTCGGCGACACCGGCCATTTCCCGCCGGTCGCCCTGCGCCTGATCGCGAGCGGCGAGCGCTCCGGCCAGCTGCCGCGCATGCTCGATCAGGCCGCACGCCAGCAGCAGCGCGACCTGGATCGCTGGCTGACCGCACTGGCCTCGATCCTCGGTCCGCTGGTGATCCTGATCGTCGGCGCGCTGGTGCTGTTCATCGTGCTGGCGATCCTGCTGCCGATCTTCGAGATGAACAGGATGGTGAAATGAGCGGTCCGGTCCGACTCGGCACCCATGCGCGACAGCGCGCTCCGATGCGCCGCGTGTGTGATGCGCGGGTGACGCGCGGAGGCGGTCGATGATCCGCTTCGAACAGGTCGCCAAGCGCTATCCGGGCGGACACGATGCGCTGATCGACCTCAGCTTCACGGTGGCCGCCGGCGAGATGGTGTTCGTGACCGGCCACTCCGGCGCCGGCAAGAGCACGCTGCTCAAGCTGCTGAGCCTGGTCGAGCGCCCCACGCGCGGTTCGGTGCACGTCGACGACGTCGACCTGTCGCGCGTGCGGCGCCGCCGCGTGCCGCAGGTGCGCCGCGGCATCGGCATGGTGTTCCAGGACCATCGCCTGCTGATGGACCGCAGCGTGTTCGACAACGTCGCGCTGCCGCTGGTGATCGCCGGCGCGCCGCGCGCCGAGGCCGCCAAGCGCGTGCGCGCGGCGCTCGACAAGGTCGGCCTGCTCGCGCGCGAGAAGGCCGCGCCGACACTGCTGTCGGCCGGCGAGCAGCAGCGTGTCGGCATCGCCCGCGCGATCGTCGGCAAGCCGCCGCTGATCATCGCCGACGAGCCGACCGGCAATCTCGATCCGCAGCTGTCGGTCGGCATCATGCAGCTGTTCGCCGAGTTCGCGCAGGTCGGCACCGCGGTGCTGGTCGCGAGCCACGATCTGCACCTGATCAAGCGCATGAACCAGCGTGTGCTGGTGCTCGATCACGGGCGGCTGATCGACGACTTCCGACCGCAGGCGGCCGCATGAACGTCCGCCGCCGACCGCCGCGCCGCAGCGCGCCGGAGCCTGCACCGCCCAAGCGCACGCGCGCGCCGCGACCGAGCGCCGGCGCGCGCCTGGGGCGCTGGCGCGACCATCACCTCTACGGACTCCTGTCGAGCCTGGGCCGGCTCGCGGTGCGGCCGCTGGCGACCGTGCTGACGGTCGCCGTGCTCGGCGTCGCGCTGGCGCTGCCGCTGCTGCTGCAGGCATCGCTCGACAATCTGCGTGCGTTCTCCGGGGGCCTGCGCGAAGCGCGCGAGATCACCGTGTTTCTCGACCCGGACGTCGGCGGCGCCGCGGCGAACGAGATCGCCGCGGGCTGGCGCGCCCGCCCCGATGTCGCCGACGTGATCGTGCGCACGCCCGAGCAGGGACTGGCCGAGTTTCGCCAGCTGTCGGGCTTCTCCGAGGCGATCGAGGTGCTCGATTCCAATCCGCTGCCGACCGTGCTGGTCGTCGCGCCGGCCGGCGCCGCGGCCGACGGCAGCGACGGCGCCCTGGTCGCGGCGATCGAAGCGGATCGCCGCGTCGATCTCGTGCAGCACGATGCGGCCTGGCGCCGGCGCCTGACCGCGATCATGTCGCTCGGCGAACGGGCCGCGATCGCGCTGGCCGCGCTGTTCGGCCTGGCGAGCCTGCTGGTCGTCGGCAATACCGTGCGGCTCGACGTGCAGAGCCGTGCCGAGGAGATCGCGATCATGCAGCTGATGGGCGCCGGCGACGGCTTCGTCCGACGTCCGTTCCTGTATGCCGGCCTCTGGTACGGCCTGCTCGGCGCGGTCGTCGCGATCGCGATCGTACTGGCGATGCATCTGGCGCTCCGCGATGCGCTCGCGCAGCTGATCGCCAGCTACGGCGGCCAGTTGACGGTGCGCGGCGTCGCGCCGACGGCCCTGCTGGCGACGCTGGCCGGCGGTGCGGCCCTGGGCTGGCTCGGCGCCTGGATCGCCAGCACGCGCCAGTTGAGGAAGACCGCATGACGCCGCTCGGACAGATCGGTCAGCAGCCGCGCGTGCTGATCGTCGACGGTTCGCGCGTCGTGCGCCGGCTGATCGAGCAGGTGCTGCAGGCCGAGTTGCCGGGCGTGACGATCGTCGCCTGCGCGAGCGGCGAGGAAGCGCTCGCGCGGCTCGACGAGGGCGGCTTCGATTTCGTCACGACCGCGCTGCGGCTGCCCGACATGGACGGCGTCGATCTGGCGCGGCGGATCCGCGCGCACGCGCCGCAGGCCTACGTGCCGATCGTGGTCGTGTCCGGCTCGGCGCAGGAGCGGCTGATGGCGCGCACGCTCGGCGACGACGTCACCGATTACTTCGACAAGTCGCTCGGCTTCCAGGCGCTGGCCGCGTTCATCGGCGGCTACGTACACCCCGTCGACCGCATCACCGGCAAGGTGCTCTACGTCGAGGACAGCCGCGTGGTCGCGCTGGCGACCTCGCGCATCCTCGAACGCCATGGCCTGTCGGTGCGCCACGTCGTCAGCGCCGAGGAGGCGATCCAGATCGTCGAGGACGAGCGCGGCGCGGACGGCCTGCCGACCGTCGACCTCGTGCTGACCGACGTCAGCCTCAAGGGCGCGCTGACCGGCGGCGATCTGCTCGACCGCATCCGCAGCCACTGCGGCCTCGGCAAGGGGCTGTTGCCGGTGCTGGTGATGACCGGCGACGACAACCCGCGCAGCCAGGCCGTGCTGCTGCGCGCCGGCGCCAACGATCTGGTCAGCAAGCCGATCGAGGAGCGGCTGCTGGTGACCAAGCTGCAGTTCCAGCTGCGCGTCAGCCAGCATCTGCGCCGCCAGCAGACGGAGCCGGCACGATGAGCGCGCCCGAACCGACCGCGGCCGATCGTCTCAAGCTCGAGCCGAGCTGGAAGCAGCGCGTCGGGCATTGGTTCGACCGGCCCGACATGATCGCGCTCGGCCATTTCCTGCGCGAGGAGAAGCAGGCCGGCAAGGTGATCTACCCGCCCGGCTCGCGGATCTTCGCGGCGCTCGACACGACGCCGTTCGATTCGGTCAAGGTCGTCGTGCTCGGCCAGGACCCCTACCACGGCCCGAACCAGGCCCATGGCCTGTGCTTCTCGGTGCTGCCCGGCGTCGGCGTGCCGCCGTCGCTCGAGAACATCTTCAAGGAGATCGAGCGCGATCTGCGCATCGCGCGACCCGACCACGGCTGCCTGATTCCGTGGGCGCGCCAGGGCGTGCTGCTGCTCAACGCGGTGCTGACGGTCGAGCGCGGGCACGCCGGATCACATCAGGGCAAAGGTTGGGAGGGCTTCACCGACGCCTGCGTCGATGCGCTCAATCGCGAGCGCGAGAATCTGGTGTTCCTGCTCTGGGGCAGCTACGCCCAGGCCAAAGGCAAGCTGATCGACGCGCGGCGCCACCGTGTGCTCAAGGCGCCGCATCCTTCGCCGCTGTCGGCCCATCGCGGCTTCATCGGCTGCGGGCATTTTTCCCGTACGAACGAGTACCTGGCGCAGCACAGCCTGACGCCGATCGACTGGCGGCTGCCTCCGGCCGCCGAGCTGGACCCGTGAACCGCCGCCGCCCGGCCGCGATTGTTCACCTGAGGGCAGCACAGAAATAACTGGCGATTCACGAAATCGGGTGTAGTATACCGGCCAGTTCAGAAAAGGCCGTCGCGGGCGTTCCGAACAGGAACTTCCGGCGCGGTTAGCACTCTCTTGGCGGGAGTGCTAATTTGCCACTCGATAGGAGGACACCACATGAGCAATGCCATGGTCGCCAGCACCCTGCCGATCTCGAACCTGCCGGTTCCGAGCGCGATCGGCAGCCTCGATGCCTATGTGGCGGCGGTACATCGTTTTCCAATGCTCAGTCAGGAGGACGAGCAGTCGCTGGCGCGCCGCTTCATCGACGCCGACGACCTCGACGCCGCCAAGCAGCTGGTGATGTCCCATCTGCGTTTCGTCGTGCACGTGGCCCGCGGCTATTCGGGCTATGGCCTGCAGCTCGGCGATCTCGTGCAGGAAGGCAACATCGGCCTGATGAAGGCGGTCAAGCGCTTCGACCCCGATCAGGGCGTGCGCCTGGTCTCGTTCGCGGTGCACTGGATCCGCGCCGAAATGCACGAGTTCATTCTGCGCAACTGGCGCATCGTCAAGATCGCCACGACCAAGGCGCAGCGCAAGCTGTACTTCAATCTGCGCAAGTCGAAGAAGCGCCTGGGCTGGATGAATGCCGAGGAGGTCAACACCGTCGCGCGCGAGCTCGGCGTGCCGGCCGCCACCGTGCTCGAGATGGAAGCGCGTCTGTCCGGCAAGGACATCGCGTTCGACGCACCGACCGACGATGACGAGGACGCCAAGCCGTCGCCGGCGATGTTCCTGGTCGACCACTCGGCCGACCCGTACGGCGCGATCGAGAGCGAGTCGGAAGAGGAATCGAGCCTCGACACGCTGCAGCGCGGGCTGGCTCGTCTCGACGACCGCTCGCGCGACATCATCCAGCGCCGCTGGCTGCGCGAAGGCGACAAGGCGACGCTGCAGGAGCTGGCCGACGAGTACGGCGTGTCGGCCGAGCGCATCCGCCAGATCGAGGCGAACGCGATGAAGAAGATGCGTACGCTGTTCGTGGCCTGACCGCCCGACGACGTGCTTGCGCCGGCGCACCGCGCCGGCGACCGACGGCCCCGGAGACGGGGCCGTTTCTTTTTGCGTGTTCGGCGGCGCTCAGGTCATGTCGATCGGATCGACGTCGATCGACCAGCGCAGCCCGCCCTGCGCCGGCAGCGCGGCCAGTGCCGGCAGCCAGCGCGACAGATGGGCCTGCAAGGCGCTGCGCTCGTCGGCCTCCAGTGCGATCTGGCCGCGATGCAGCCCGGCGCGGCGCGGCATCGGCGCCGCGAGCGGGCCGAGCAGCCGCACCGACGCCGGCACGTCGAGCACGCGGCAGGCCGCCGACAGGAATGCCTCCAGTCGCGACGGCTCCTTCGCCTCGGCACGCAGCAGCGCCATGCAGCCGTACGGCGGCAGGCCGGCCGCGCGGCGCTCGTCGATCAGACTGCGCGCCAGGGCCCGATAGCCGCCGTTGCGCAGGATCGTCAGCAGCGGATGATCCGGATGATGCGTCTGCAGCCAGACCTGTCCCGGGCGCGCCGCCCGCCCGGCGCGGCCGGCGACCTGGACGACCAGCTGACCGAGACGCTCGCCGGCACGGAAATCGGCGCTGAAGAGTCCTTCGTCGACGCTGGCCAGCACGACCAGGTTGAGGCTCGCCAGATCGTGACCCTTGGCGAGCATCTGCGTGCCGACCAGGATGCGCGGCCCCGCCTCGGTGAGGCCCTCGAGCAGGCGCTCGCGCGCGCGCTTGCCACGTGTCGTATCGCGGTCGATACGGATGATCGGCACGTCCGGGAAGCGCGTGCGCAGTGCGTCCTCGAGCCGCTCGGTGCCGTGTCCCTGCGGCTGGATCCCCAGCCCGCCGCACTCCGGGCACGCCTTGGGCACCGCCTGTTCGGCGCCGCAATGGTGGCAGACCAGTCGCGCGCGGCCGCGATGCAGCGTCAACGGCCGGTCGCAATGGCGGCACTGCGCGCTCCAGCCGCAGTCGCGGCACTGCAGGACCGGCGCGAAGCCGCGCCGGTTGCGAAACACCAGCGCCTGGTCGCCGCGATCGAGGCAGTCGCGGATCGCGGCGAGCGCGGGCTCGGCCAGCCCATGCTGCAGCGGCAGTCGGCGCACGTCGAGCACGTGCAGCGTCGGCGGCCGCGCGTCACCGGCGCGCTGGCGCATCGACAGCGATGCGTAGCGCCCGGCCTCGACGTTCGCCAGCGACTCCAGCGACGGCGTCGCCGAGCCGAGCACGATCGGAATCTGCTGCGCGCGCGCGCGCACGACCGCGAAATCGCGCGCGTGATAGCGGAAGCCCTCCTGCTGCTTGTACGAGGTGTCGTGCTCCTCGTCGATCACGATCAGTCCCGGTCGCGGCAGCGGCACGAACACCGCCGACCGGGTGCCGAGGATCACCGGCGCGTCGCCGCGTGCGGCCGCCATCCAGGCACGCGCCCGCTCGGTCTCGCCGAGGCCCGAGTGCAGGACCGCGATGTCGACGCCGAGTCGCTGCCGGAATCGGCGCAGCATCTGCGGCGTCAGCGCGATCTCCGGCACCAGCACCAGCGACTGCCGGCCGGCGGCGATCGTCCGGCCGATCAGCTCGAGATAGACCTCGGTCTTGCCGCTGCCGGTGACGCCGTCGAGCACGAACGGCGCGAACCGTCCGGATGTCGCGGCAATCGCCTGGACCGCATCGCGTTGCTCGGCATTGAGCGGCGGACCGGGCAGCGGCCGCGGCGGCGCCTCGGCGCGCGCAATGCGGCGCCGCTCGATCCAGCCGCGCTGGCGCGCCGCGCGTGCCGCGGCACGCCAACCCGGCAGCCGCCCGTCGAGCTGGCCGGCGGTCAGCGCGCCCTCCTCGAGCAGCGCGAGCAACACATCGGTCCGCGTGCCGCGGCGATGACGCGGCTCCGAGCGCGCCTGGCGCCCGGCCGGTTCGAGGAACCACAGCTCCTCCTCGTCCGGAGACGGCGTGCGCGGCCCGCGCAGCGCCTGCGGCAGCGCGGTCTCGAGCACTTCGCCGAGCGGGTGGTGGTAGTAGCGGGCCGCCCAGTCGAGGCTGGCCAGCAGTTCCCCGGTCAGCCACGGAACCGGGTCGAGCACGGCCTCGACCGCCTTGAGCCTGACGGCCTCGACCATCGCAGCGGCCGCATGACCGACCACGACGCCGACCGTGTCGCGACGGCCGAACGGCACGCGCACGCGGCTGCCGATCGGCGGGACCGGATCGCCGTCGCGGATGGCGTAGTCGAAGGCTTGGGTGAGCGGCACCGGCACCGCGACGCGAACGATCGTCGGCGGCCGAGCGGCGGCGGCATCGGACATCGCCCCAGTCTAGCGGCAGGCCCGGAATTCGGCTCGGGTTATCGCCTTCTCCTCACCCTCGCTACTCGAAACCGACGCCAAGTGGCCGTGGCGCCGGGCATTTGTCGCTTATCCACAAGCGCTGTGGATAAGTCTGTGGACGAGCCGCCGTGAGCCGCTTGCGGAGCGCACAGCGACGCGCTCCGGGCCATGTTGGCGAATGTTTAACCAATCTTAAATGATGTATTTGAATCATAGACTTAGACAGCCCGCATCGCCCGTCGATGACACCGCGATGACGCCAGGCAGCGTGTCCGCCGCGATCGTGCTGCCTGTGCACAAAATGCTTGACAAGGCGGCCGGAAGCGCCTCAGGTCACGGCCAGTCCGATCACGATCGCGGCGACGAGGCCGAGCGACAGCAGGACCGAGTAGCAGGTGCCGACGACGCCATAGGTGATCACGCCCATGATCCAGCCCTGGCGATAGACGCGCTTCTGCATCAGCAGCAGATACAGCGGCAGCCAGACCCAGGCTGCGGTGATCAGCCAGGTGACCGACGTGGACGCCGTCGGTACCGCGGCCAGCGCGTCGCGCAATGCGTACAGCACGATCAGCACCAGCATCGAAAGGAAGATGAAGGCGTGGCTGTGCAGCGCCACCATCAGATGCTCCATGTAGAGCCGGCGCTTGAACACGTAGACGATCTTCAGCAGCACCGCGAAGATCGGCATCAGCACGAACAGCGTCTGCGGCGCCACCGAGAACAAGGCGGTGCCGAACAGTTCCGGCTTCTTGGTCGCCAGGCTCGCATTGGCCCGCATATGCCCGAGCGAGGCGTTGAGGCGCCGGTTGAGGGCCTGCGGCAGCCAGGCGATCTGGACCGGATTGGTGACCGCATTCCACGGTCGATCGTTGAACGTGAACATCACGTCGAGCACGGTCTCGACGGTTTCGGGTTTCCTGTCGCCGGACGTGGCCGCCGTATTCTCGCCCCCGGTGGTGGCGGCGGCCCGATCGGCGGCGCCGTCGGCCGGCGGCTCGGTGGAGTCGGCAGCGGGCGCAGGCGCGTCGGCGATGTCGGGCGCCGGAGCCGCGCCCTGCGTCGATGCGGCGTCGGCATCGGTCTTCTTGGCGGCGTCGCCGGCGTCCAGCGCGATGTCGACGCCATCGCTCTCGAAGATTCCCTCCATCGACAGCTGCACCGCGAAGATCGACAGCACGCACAACACGAAGAACAGGCGGAACGGCGTGACGTAGCGGACGCGGCGCCCGGCGCAGTACTCGGTCGTCAGAAAGCCGGGCCGGAAGTACAGGTCGAAGATCGAGCGGAAGATGCGCGAATCGACGTTGAAGATGATGTCGGCCAGGTCCGAGCCGACCTCGCGCAGGCTGCGGATCATGCCCTTCTCGGGCTGACCGCACCGATAGCAGTACCCGCCGTAGAGCGGAGAGGCACAGTTGCCGCAGGCCGCGAAACGCGGCGGCGGCGGCGCCGGCTCGGCGACCGGAGCGACGGTTACCGGCAGCGTGTCGAGCGGTACCCCGTCGGTCGCTGCCTCGCTGCCGACGGAAGACTTCGGATCGTTGTTCATCGGTCCACAGATGCCCCCGCGAGACCGCCACCGCTCGCCCAAGCGGCGGACGATAACCGTTTTCGACGGCCACCGGTGCGCGATCGCCGGCGCGCCGGACCGCGTGGTCCGCAGCACACGCAGCTACGACAGGCGACACCGGTCCGGTCGCGCGTGCGAAACGAGGGCGGCCGCAGGCGGTCGTCCGACCCCCCGCGCCGTGGCAGGACCGTCGGCACCTGACAGGATTGCGCCTTGCTCCGGGCGCTCGATCCGACCGGAGCCGCGTCGACGTGCCGGGCCGACGAACACCGACAGGATCCTTCGGGCCGCCGCCAGCGGGGCCCGGCCCGGCCAGGCCCAGCTGGCGACCGGGTCGCGGCGACCGACGCGCCGCTGGCCCGACGACGTCGAGGACCGCCGCGATTCGAGCTGGCGCCCGGGTCACCCGCCTGCTCCGCCATCGAGACGGACACGACGCGCAATCGGACACGATCGCCCGGACGACTCGATCCCGGCGGCCGTCACGCCCCTCGCAGGTCCACTCGTTCGGCCGCCTGCGCGGTGCGTCGAGACGGCCGCAAAGACGCACGAAGCAGGCTTGGACCGAACGCCGCTCGTACAGCGCAGCCCGCGTGCGCGCGCAGTCCGGTAGCGCATCGCACCGCCGATCCGACCCGACCGCTCACGCGCAGCCCGGCGCACGCTCTACACTGGCGGCCGCATCGTCGTCTCCGCTCCTGCAATGACCTGGCTTTCCCTCGACCGGCAGCGCTTCGCGCGCGAGCTGACCGATACCGCGCGTCTGGCCGGCCCCCTGGTGCTCGGCCAGCTGTCGGCGGTCGGCATGAACGTCATCGACACGCTGCTGGCCGGCCACCTCGATGCGCATACGCTGGCCGCCGTCGCGGTCGGCACCAGCATCTGGTCGCTAGCGCTGGTGGGCTCGCTCGGCGTCATGATGGCGGTGCCGCCGTCGGTCGCGCAGCTGCACGGGGCCGGCCGCCACGAGGCGATCGGCGCGCTGCTGCGCCAGGCGCTATGGCTGGCCGGCGGGCTCGGCATCGTGCTCGGCCTGGCGACCGCGCTCGGTGGACCGCTGCTGTTCGAGCTGATCGGCGTCGACCCGGCGCTGGCCGACGACGTGCGCCGCTTCCTGCATGCGATCGCGTTCGGCGCGCCGGCGATGGCGCTGTACTTCGCGCTGCGCGGTCTCAGCGAGGGGATCGGGCTGACCCGGCCGACGATGATCTTCGGCCTGCTCGGTCCGGCACTGCTGGCGCCGATCGGCTACGTGCTGATGTACGGCCGCTTCGGCCTGCCGCGACTCGGCGCGGCCGGCGCCGGGATCGCGACCGCGCTGGTGCTGTGGATCCAGATGGCGAGCCTGCTGACCTACGTGGCACGGCACCCGGCGTATCGGCACATACGGCCGTTCGGGCGGCGCGACCGGCCGGATCGGCGCGCGATCGGCGAGCTGCTGCGCATCGGCGCACCGATGGGCATGACGGTCTTCATGGAGGCGAGCCTGTTCGTCGCGGTGGCCCTGATCATCGGCCGGCTCGGCGCCGACGTCGTCGCGAGCCACCAGGTCGCGATCAACGTGGCCTCGTTCGCGTTCATGGTGCCGCTCGGCATCGCGATGGCGACGACAGTGCGCGTCGGCCACGCGGTCGGACGCAACGACGGCACCGGCGTGCGCATGGCCGGCGGCGCCGGCTTCGCGCTGACGCTGGCGATCCAGTGCCTGTCGGCGAGCGTGCTGTTCGCGATGCCGCACGCGATCGCCTCGCTCTACACGCGCGATGCGGTCGTCGTCGCGCTGGCCGCGCAGCTGCTGGTGCTGGCCGGCATGTTCCAGCTGTCCGACGGCATCCAGGTCGCCGCGAACGGCGCACTGCGCGGCCTCAAGGACACGCGCACGCCGATGGTCATCACCTTGCTAGCCTATTGGGGCGTCGGCATGCCGGTCGGTGGATGGCTGACCTTTCACGCCGGATACGGTGCCCGCGGCATGTGGATCGGCCTGATCGCCGGGCTCACGATGGCTGCGCTGCTGCTGACGCTGCGCTTCCACCGCCAGGCGGCGGGCTTCCAGGCTGCGGTCGACTTCGCCCGTCGCCTCGATCGTCACTGACGGCCGCTGCGCCGGCAGCGGCGCCTGCAGGACCGGCGAGGTCTGCGCGACCGGGATGCTCCAGGTCCGCAGCGTGTCGCCGAGCAGGTCCAGATGGCCCGGGTGCCGATCGTGTCCGTGCGTGCTGACCTCGAAACCGTAGCGGCGCTTGAGCCGCAGCCGGCCGTCGACGCGCGCCAGACCGACGCGGCGCAGCGACACGGTCTGGTCGAGCAGCTGCACGCCGGCGCGGTGGCACAGCTCGCGTGCGAGGCGTCCGGCCTGTTCCCGGGCACGCAGCGCACGCAACCACAGCGCGATCGCGGCGCCGATGAGCAGCAGGGGAATCCATTGACTGAGCATCGCCCGAGTGTGGAGACGGCCGCACGGCCTTGCAAGGGCGACCGGACCGACCGGCGCGCGGGCGCGGGCGGCAGCCGGTCACGGCGCGCGGCACCGTTTTCGCTAGAATCCCCGTCATAACCAGAACATCAGGGGCACGCCGCGACCTCGAAGCTCGAGTGCGCTGATCCGGACATGGCGACGATCGACATCCCCGACTATCGGCCGGTCGACAAGCTCGGCTCGAGCCGGCTGGCCAGCGTCAGGCTCGCGACGCAGACCTCGCTGGAGCGCGACGTCGCGCTGAAGATCCTGTCGCCCGGCCCCGCCGCCGATCCGGACATCAGCGAGCAGTTCCTGCAGTCGGCGCGGACGCTGGCCTCGTTCGCGCATCCGAACGTCGTGCAGGTCTACGACATCGGACTCGAACCGGCCCCGTACTACGCGATGCAGTACCTGTCCGGCGGCAACTTCGCGAGCCGGGTCAGGCGCGGCCTCGACGAGCGCGAGCTGCGCCGCATCCTCGAGAGCGTCGCGCGCGCGCTGGGCTACATCCACCGCCGCCGTCACGTCCACGGCAGCATCAGCCCCAACAACATCCTGTTCGACGCCAACGATACGGCGATCCTCAGCGACTTCGGCCTGCTCGAGGCGCGGCGCAAGCTGGCCGCCGACGGCGATGCGACACCGCCCGGCGCGGACGGCTACGTCGGCCCGGAGGTCGCGCGCGGCGATGCTCCAGACGCGCGCTCGGACATCTACAGTCTCGGCGCGGTCGCGTTCTTCGGCCTGAGCGGACGGTCGCCGGCCGAAGCGGGCGACCCGCCCTCACCGGTCCCGCGCCTGCCGTCCGAACGCGCGCACTGGCAGCCGCTGCTCGACAAGGCGATGGCGAGCGACCCGAACAAGCGCTTCCAGAGCGCCGAGGCGCTGCTGGCCGCGCTGGCCTCGATCGACGTCCCGGCCGTCGAGCCCGCCGTGGCGGCGACGACGCCGAGAACCGCCGCTCCGACACAGCCCGCGACGCCGGCGGCAGCCGCGACCGCCGTGCAGCCGGCATCGCCGGGCAGCGGCCGTGACGGCCTCACGCCGCCGGCCGGTCAGGACGAAGCCGCGCTACCGGCGTCCTCGCCGCCGCCGGACCGCGGCACCTGGCTGCCGATCGCGATCGCCGCGCTCGGCGTGCTGCTGATCGGCGGCGTCGGCTACGGACTGTGGGCCTCGCGCGCGCCGTCGGGCGAGCCCGAGCCGACCGTCGCTGCCGTCGATCCGGTCGAGACGCCGGAGCCGACACCGGCCGAGCCGACCGCGGCGCAGACTGCCGCGCCGACCGAGCCGGACTTCCTGTCCGATCCGCGCCTCGACGCCGAGGGCCGCCCGATCGCGCCGATCGACCTGCGCCTGGTACCGACCGTCGTCGATCCGGTCGCCGAGCTGGTCCGGCTCGGTCGCGCCGATCTCGCGGCGCAGCGCCTGACGCTGCCGCCGGAACGCAATGCGCTGGAGCGCTTCCAGCTGGCGCTGAAGATCAATCCGCGCACGCGCGCGGCGCGCGAGGGCATCGCCCAGGTCGCGCGCGGCTATCTCGATCTGGCCGGGAACGCGCACCAGGCCGGTCAGACCGACGCGTTCCTCGAACAGCTCGACAAGGCCGGCACGGTCGCCGCGCTGGCCGGCGAAGAAGGCCAGGCGGTCCTCGCCGAGATCCGCGAGCGGCGCAGCCGCGAAGCCGGACGGCTGATCGAGCAGGCTCGTCCGATGGTCGATGCCTGGGACAAGGCCGGCGCCGGCGCGCTGTACGAGCGTGCGCTGGCGATTGATCCGGGCAACGCCGCCGTCCTCGAAGCGCAGCGCCGTCTGCAGCGTGTCGGCGCGCCCGGCTACGTGTTCCGCGACGCGATCAGCGGCGGCGGCGACGGTCCGTCCCTGGTCGTGCTCGACGCGACGCTGGCGGTCGGACAGTTCCCGGTGACGCGCGGCGAATTCGCGCGCTGGGCGCAGGCGGCCGGCGACGCCGCGCAGGGCGCGCCGGCCTGCCGCGATCGCGAGTCGTTCTTCCGCTCCTCGCGCAATCGGAACTGGCTCAAGCCGGACATCGAGCAGGGCGACGACCATCCGGTCGTCTGCGTCGGCTTCGCGCAGGCGCAGCGCTATGCGGCCTGGCTCAGCGAACGCACCGGCCAGCGCTACCGGCTGCTGACGCCGGCCGAATGGGACCGCATCGCGCGGTCGGCGACGACGGCCGACTGCCGCAGCGCCAATCTGGCCGACCAGGCCTATCGGCGCCGCTACGAGACCCAGCAGGGCCAGGACTGCGACGACGGCGCCGCCGGCACCTCGCCGGTCGGTCGCTATCCGTCGATCTCGGTCGGCGTGTTCGACATCGACGGCAACGTGCGCGAGTGGGTCGCCGGCTGCGGCAAGGGCGCGCCGCTGACGCCGGGCTGTCGCGAGCACACGGTCAAGGGGCGCGGCTGGCTGTCGGTGCCGGGCAAGGAGGCCGTCGGCAACCTCGAGAGCTACGGCGAGGACGTGGCGCTCAACAGCGTGGGATTCCGCATCGCGCGCGAGATCGCGCCGTGACATTGAAGGGGAACGCAAGCAGATGAAGCTGATCTTTCCGAACGGGGAGCATGCGTCGGTCGACCTGTCCGACGGCCGCTGGATCGTCGGCTCCGCCGCCGACGCGCAGATCGCGATCGCGCTGCCCGGGGTGGCGCCGCGCCACGCCCAGCTGCAGGTCGCCAACGGCGCCGTCAGCGTGCAGGGGCTGTCGGCCGCCGCGGCGCTGGCCGTCAACGGCCGCCCGGTCTCGGCCGAGACCGCGCTCAAGCCGGGCGATCTGATCACGATCGGTCCGGTCGGCTGCCGGCTGGCAGCGGTCGAACGCGCGGCCGCGGCGGCCGCGGCACCGGCCAAGGCCAGTGTCGACGAGACCGGCAGCACCCGCCTGCGCATCGCGCTGCCGCGCTTCGTGCTGCGCGGCGTGTCGGGTCCGACGTTCGGCAAGGCGTTTCCGATCCACGGCACGATGACGATCGGCCGTCAGGCCGACTGCGACATCACGGTCGCCACCGAGGAAATTTCGCGTCATCACGCGCGCGTGCAGGCGACCGCCGACGGCCTGCTGGTCGAGGATCTCGGCTCGGCCAACGGCACCTACATCAACGGCAAGCGCGTGCAGGGCGGCCTGCTGCGGACCGGCGAGGAACTGCGCCTGGACACCGTGCGCTTCCTGCTGCTGACGCCGGGCGCGGAACTGAATCCGGGTGCCGGTGCCGCGGCCGCCGCAAGCGGCGTCGCGCCGGAGATTCCGACAGGTTCACGGACCGGTCTGGTCGTCGCGATCGTGATCGTCGCGCTGGCGGCGCTCGCCGCGGCCGCCTGGTTCACCGGCCTGATCCCGCACTGAGGCGGACCGCGCGGGTCGGGCGGCGTCAGGCCGCTCCGACCTCGATGCGCATCGACAGGTCGACCGCGCGCACGTGCTTGGTCAGCGCGCCGATCGAGATGAAGTCCACGCCGGTCTGCGCGATCGCGCGCACGCGGTCCAGGCCGACGCCGCCGGAGACCTCGAGCGCGGCACGCCCGTCGACCTCGGCAACCGCCTGGGCGAGCTCGTCGAGTTCGAACTCGTCGAGCATGATGCGATCGGCACCGGCCGCCAGTGCCTGGCGCAGCTCGACGAAGTTCTCGGTCTCGACCTCGACCGGCACGCCCGGATGCAGCGCGCGCGCGCGCTCGACCGCGGCGCCGATCGAACCGGCCGCGGCGATGTGGTTCTCCTTGATCAGCACCATGTCGTACAGACCCAGACGATGGTTGCTGGCGCCGCCGACGCGCACCGCGTATTTCTGCGCGAGGCGCAGGCCCGGCAGCGTCTTGCGCGTGTCGAGGATGCGCGCGCGGGTGCCACGCACGGCCTCGACGTAGGTCGCCGCGGTGGCCGCGGTCGCCGAGAGCGTCTGCAGGAAATTGAGCGCGGCGCGCTCGGCCGTCACCAGCGCGCGCGCCGGCCCGCTGAGGCGGCACAGCACGGCACCGGCGGCGACCGCGGCGCCTTCCTCGTGCTTCCAGTCGATCGCGACGCGGCGGTCGACCTGATGGAAGCATTCGTCGAACCAGGCCTGGCCGCACAGCACGGCCGCCTCGCGCGTGATGACGCGCGCGCGTGCCTGCGCGTCGGCCGGCAGCAGGTCGGCGGTCACGTCGCCGCTGCCGACGTCCTCGGCCAGCGCGCGCCGCACGTCCTCGGCGACGGCCTCGGGCGGCGGCAGCTCGATCGCGCTCATCGCGGCCGCTCCCGCACCGTCACTGCGCGCCGGTCCAGCGCTTGAGCCAGGCGTTGACCGTGTCGTGCCATTTCACGCTGTTCTGCGGCTTGAGCACCCAGTGGTTCTCGTCCGGGAAATACAGCAGCTGGCTCGGGATGCCGCGCCGCTGCAGCGCCGTGAACGTCGAGATGCCCTGGTCGACCGGTACGCGGTAGTCCTTCTCGCCCTGCACGACCAGCATCGGCACGCGCCACTTGGCGACGTGGTTGACCGGATTGAAGCGCTCGTAGCGGTCGGGCTTGGCGAACGCGGTGCCGCCGTTCTCCCATTCGGTGAACCACAGCTCTTCGGTGACGTAGCCCATCGAGCGCGTGTCGAAGACGCCGTCGTGGTTGACCAGGCACTTCCAAGGCGCGTTCCAGTTGCCGGCGATCCAGTTGATCATGTAGCCGCCGTACGATGCGCCGAGCGCGCAGGCGCGATCGCCGTCGAGGAACGCGTAGCGATCGAGCGCGGCCTGCCAGCCGAGCTTGAGATCCTCCAGCGGCTTGCCGCCCCAGTCGCCCGAGATCGAATCGGTGAACGCCTGGCCGTAGCCGGTCGAGCCGTGGAAATTGATCGTGACGACCGCGAAACCCTGACCGGCGTAGGTCTGCGGATTCCAGCGATAGCTCCAGCCGTCGTTCATCGCGCCCTGCGGACCGCCGTGGATGATGAAGGCGACCGGATACTTGCGGGTCGGATCGAAGTCCACCGGCTTGACGACGTAGCCCTGGACCTCTTCGTCGCCCCAGCCCTTGAACGTGAAGAACTCGCTCTGGCCGACCGCGAGGCCGGCCAGGCGATCGGCGTTGAAGCGCGCGACCGGGCGCAGTGCGCCGCCCTTGAGCGGCACGGTGAACAGGTCGCTCGGCCGCTGCAGCGTCTGATGCGCGATCAGCAGCTGCTTCGCGCCGACGTCGAAGCCGGCGACGGTGCCGTCCTCGACCAGCTTGCGGACCTTGCCGCTGGCGACGTCGATCGCGAACAGCGGGTGCCGGCCCTGGTCGTCCGCCGCGGTGTACAGCGTGCGGCCGTCGAACGACTCCTTCAGCGCCGATGCCGAGCGGTCCCAGTCGGCCGCGATCTCGCGCAGCGCACCGGTCTTCAGATCGAGCGCGCGGATGCCGAAGCGGTCGGCCTCGAAGCCGGGCCGCTTCATCGCGAGGTAGTACAGCGTCTTGCCGTCGCGCGAGGGCTGCGGATAGGCGTCCCAGGCCGGATTGGCGGCCGTGAGGTTGCGCGGCGCGGCGCTGCCGTCGACGCTGGCCGCATACAGATCGAAGTTGGTCGACCAGGCCTCGCTGCTGCCTTCGGCATTGCGCGCGCCGAAGTAGACCGTGGCGCCGTCGGGCGAGAACGCGTACTCGCTGTCGTCGCCGAACGGCTTGGACGGCACGTCGTTGTCGATGCCGCGCGAGAGCCGGCGCGGCTCGCCGGCGAGCTTGCCGTCCGCGCCGAACTCGGCGACGAACAGCTGCGCGCGGCGGCCGTCGGACCAGGTGTCCCAGTGCCGGATGAACAGCTGCTCGTAGACGCGCCCGCTGCCCTTGGTCTTCTCGACCTGATCGAGGCGCTCGCGAGTGCAGGCCAGCGTCGCGCAGTCGACGAACACCTCCAGCGACAGCGCGACGCGACGGCCGTCCGGCGAGAGCTTGTAGCCGCCGACGTCGAGCGGCAGCGCGCTGAGCTGCGCGGCCTCGCCGCCTTCGGCCGGCATCCGCCACAGCTGATTGACGCCGTCCTTCGCGGCCAGGAAGTACAGCCAGCGTCCGTCCGGCGACCAGCGCGGCGTGTTCGCGCCGAGCGCCTTGTCGGTCAGCCGGCGCGGCGTGCCGCGACCGTCGGTCGTGACGGTCCAGATCGCGTTGACGCCGCGGTTGGCCTCGAAATCGGTCTCGCGGATCTGGATCGCCGCCTGGCGGCCGTCCGGAGAGAGCACCTGGTCGCTGAGCCGGTCGAGCGTCGCCAGATCGCGAATCTCGAACGGCCGCGGCGCGGCCGACGCCGAAGCGGCGGCCAACAGGATCAGGATCGCGCAGCAAGATTTCATCGGACAGCCCCGGACGACGAAGGGAGGCGCATGGTACGGATTCGGATCAGATCGGGCCAACCGCCACAGGTCACCCGGCCCGCTCAGGCCGGATCGCGACGCACCGCGTAGCGGTAGAGCAGCCAGGCGATGAATGCGAGCAGCGCCAGGCCGAGCCAGCCGCCGAAATGCAGCGATTCGGGCAGGGCCAGCACGTCCTTGTTCTCGGTGACCACGATCGGGATCGCGATGATGATGCCCATCAGCGCCTCGCCGGTGATCAGGCCGGCCGAGAACAGCATGCCCTTGCGGTGGATGCGGCCGTGCTCCTCCTCGTCGCGGGCGCCGCCGAGCGCGCGCTCGACGAAGTGCGAGAGCAGACCGCCGAGGAAGATCGGCACCATCAGCTCGATCGGCAGGTAGATGCCGATCGCGCAGGCCAGCACCGGAATGCGGAACTTCTTGCCGGTCGCCTTCAGCCACGAGTCGACCGCGATGATGACCGCGCCGATCAGCGCGCCGATGCCGATCGTCGTCCACGGCAGCTGGCCGCCGAAGATGCCCTTGGCGACCGAGGCCATCAGATTGGCCTGCGGCGCCGGCAGCGGACGCGGAAACGCCTCGGAATCGGGCGCGCCGGCGACACCGTAGGCGGTCATCAGCAGCTGCAGGATCGGCGCCATGATCAGCGCCGAGGACACCGCGCCGATCGCCAGCATGACCTGCTGCTTCCACGGCGTCGCGCCGACGATGTGGCCGGCCTTGAGGTCCTGCAGGTTGTCGCCGCCGATGCAGGCCGCGCAGCAGACCACCGCGCCGATCATGATCGCGGCGACCGCGCCGATCTGCGAATCGCGCCCGAGCAGCAGCACCAGCACGAACGCGGCGAACAGGATCGTGCAGATCGTGATGCCCGACACCGGATTGTTCGACGAGCCGACCAGGCCGGCCATGTAGGCCGATACCGACACGAACAGGAAGCCGGCCACGATCATGATGATCGTCATCGGCACGCTGGCGCTCCACTGGCCGACGATGTTCTGGTACAGCGCCAGCAGCGGCAGTGTGAAGACGACCAGGCCGATCGCGATCAGCTTCATCGGGATGTCGCGCTCGGTGTCGGCGATGACCGTGCCGCTGCCGGCACGCGTCGCCGCGAAGCCGCTGCGCATGCCCGAGAACAGCGAGTTGCGCAGCGAGATCAGCGTCCAGATGCCGCCGATCAGCATCGCGCCTACGCCGAGATAGCGGATCTGCGCCGACCAGATCATGCCGGCCGCGTCGGCGGCGCTGGCGCCGGCCACGCGCGCGGCGAGCGCCGGATCGCTGTCGAGGAAGAACGTGCTGTAGATCGGGATCGCGACGTTCCAGCCGATGATGCCGCCGAGCAGCACGACGATGCCGATGTTGAGGCCGACGATGTAGCCGACGCCGAGCAGCGCCGGCGACAGGTTGGTGCCGACGTAGGCGATGCCCTTGCCGACCCACGCGGCCGAGGCCGCCGCGTCCGGGAACAGGCGCAGGCCGCTCTCGGCGCCGAGCTTGGCCAGACCGCCGAGCGTCGCGGCGACGCCGAGCGTGCGGATGCCCTGCCCCGGGTTCTCGCCGGTCTTGAGCACTTCGGCCGCGGCCTTGCCTTCGGGGAACGCCAGGCCCTGGTCGACGATCAGCGAGCGCCGCAGCGGCACCGAGAAGATCACGCCGAGCAGGCCGCCGAGGCCGGCGATCGCCAGCACCCAGGAATACTTGAACTCGGTCCAGTAGCCGAGGATCACCAGCGCCGGGATCGTGAAGATCACGCCCGAGGCGATCGAGGAGCCGGCCGAGGCGCCGGTCTGCACGATGTTGTTCTCGAGGATGCCGCCGCCGCCGAGCAGGCGCAGCACGCCCATCGAGACGACCGCGGCCGGAATCGCCGAGGCGATCGTCATGCCGGCGAACAGGCCGAGGTAGGTGTTGGCTGCCGCGAGGATGACGGCGAGGACGATCGAGAGAACGACCGCGCGAACGGTCAACTGCGGTGCTGCGGTGGCGCTCATCGAGGCTCCCCTGCTGATGCGAAGCGCGAACGTTACCGCAGATGTCCGCCGCTGCGTAGGGCGCCGCCCGGCGCGTCGGCTCAGGCGAGCGGCCGCAGTGCAGCAATCTCGGCCGCGTCCAGATGACGCCAGGCGCCCTTGGCCAGCGTGCCGAGCGCGATCGGGCCGATCGCGACGCGGACCAGGCGCAGCACCGCGACGTCGAACGCGGCCAGCAGGCGGCGGATGTGGCGGTTGCGGCCCTCGTCGAGCACGACGTCGAGCCAGGCATTGCGCTCGCCGCTGCGCAGCACGTCGACCGACTTCAGCGCCAGCCGTTCGCCGTCGACGTCGGTGCCGGACCGCAGCGCGTCGAGCAGCGCGGCGTCGGCCAGCCGGTCGATCTGCACGTGATAGCGCTTGTCCAGATGCGTGCGCGGATCGGTGATCGCCGCGGCCCAGGCGGTGTCGTTGGTGAACAGCAGCAGGCCCTCGCTGGCGCGGTCGAGGCGCCCGACCGGCGCGACCCACGGCAGCGCGGCCTCGGCAAAGGGCGCGTAGACGGTCGACCGACCGTGCTCGTCGGCGGCGCTGGTGACCAGCCCGCGCGGCTTGTTGAGCGCCAGATAGACCCGCTCGACGGCCGCCGACAGCGCACGGCCGTCGAGCGCCAGTCGGTCGGTCCGCGCATCGGTCGGCCACTCCGGATCACGCACGATGCGGCCGTTGACGCTGACGCGGCCTTCGGCGATCAGTCGCGCCGCCTGGCTGCGCGAGCACACGCCGTGCTTGGACAGCACGCGCGCCAGGCCGTGGCGCACCGGCCGGCTGCCGCCGCGTACGGGGGTTGCGCGTGTCATCGCGTGCGCAGGGCCGCCAGCGTCGCCGCCAGCGCCTCGACGAAATCGGCCGGCAGCTCGGCGTCGACCGGCACGCTCCACTGCCTGTCGTCGGCGAACGCGGCGCACTTGACCGCGTCCTTTTCGGTCATCAGCACCGGCAGGCCGTCGTCGAACGCGAGGTCGGCCGGCCGGTACGCGTGATGATCCGGAAACGGATGCGCGTGCACGTCGATGCCGTGCGTGCGCAGCGCGGCGAAGAAGCGCTCCGGATGACCGATGCCGGCGACCGCGTGCACGGCGCGCCCGGCGAAGTGCGCGAGCGGCAGCGCCTGCCCGGTCGCGAGGTTGACCGCGCGGTCGCCGCGCAGGCGCATCGGCGTCTCGCCGGCCGCCGCGATGCCGCCGTTGCAGACGCGCCACGGCAACGTCGCGAGCCGCGTCAGCGGTTCGCGCAGCGGTCCGGCCGGCAGCAGGCGACCGTTGCCGAAACGACGCTCGCCGTCGATCACGCAGATCTCGACGTCGCGCGCCAGCGCCGGATTCTGCAGGCCGTCGTCGGCGATCACGACGTCGACGCCCTCGGTCAGCAGCAGCCGCGCGGCAGCCGCGCGGTCGCGGCCGACCGCGACCGGCACCGCGGTCCGGCGGCGGATCAGCGCCGGCTCGTCGCCGACCTCGGCCGGCGCCGGATGCGCATCGAGCAGCAGCGGCGAGCGCGTCCGCCCGCCGTAGCCGCGACTGACGACGCCGGGTCGCCAGCCGCGTGCGCGCAAGGCCTCGACTAGCGCGATCACCAGCGGCGTCTTGCCGCTGCCGCCGGCGGTCAGGTTGCCGACGACGACGACCGGCGCCGGCAGACGCGTCGTACGCCGCCAGCCGAGCCGATAAGGCGTCCGATGCAGCCAACGCAGCAGCCGGTAGACCGGCACCAGCGCGGACAGCCAGCCCGGCACCGCGGCGCCGTGATACCAGATCCGCTGCAGGCCGGCCGCGTCCATCGGCTGCTCAGGCCGCGCCGCCGAGGCGCTCCATGCGGTAGCTGCCGTCGAGCACGCGCCCGACCCAGTCCTGATGCGTCAGATACCAGTCGACCGTGCGCTCGATGCCGCTCTCGAAGCTTTCGAGCGGACGCCAGTCCAGATCGTGGCGGATCTTCGACGCGTCGATCGCGTAGCGGCGGTCGTGCCCGGGCCGGTCGGCGACGTAGCGGATCAGCGACTCGCGCGGACGGCCGTCCGGCAGCGGGCGACGCGCGTCGAGCAGGGCGCAGATCGTACGCACGACGTGCAGGTTCTCGCGCTCGGCATCGCCGCCGACGTTGTAGACCTCGCCGGTCCGGCCGATCTCGAGCACGCGGCGGATCGCACGGCAGTGATCGAGCACGTAGAGCCAGTCGCGCACGTTGCGCCCGTCGCCGTAGACCGGCAGCGCCTCGCCGGCCAGCGCCTTCTGGATCATCAGCGGAATGAGTTTCTCTGGGAACTGGAACGGCCCATAGTTGTTCGAGCAGTTCGTCGTCAGCGTCGGCAGGCCGTAGGTGTGGTGGAACGCGCGCACCAGATGGTCCGAGGCCGCCTTGGACGCCGAGTACGGCGAGTTGGGCTGGTACGGCGAGGTCTCGCTGAAGCGCCCGACCGGGCCGAGCGAGCCGTAGACCTCGTCGGTCGACACGTGCAGGAAGCGGAATGCGTCCTGGCGATCGATCGGCAGCTCGCGCCAGTACGCCAGCGCGCATTCGAGCAGCGCCAGCGTGCCGACGACGTTGGTCTGCACGAACGCAGCCGGACCGTCGATCGAACGGTCCACGTGCGATTCGGCCGCGAAGTTGACGATCGCAGTGGGGCGATGCTCGGCCAGCAAGCCGGCGACGCAGGCGCGGTCGCCGATGTCGCCGTGCACGAAACGATGATCGGGATGCCCCGCCAGCGAGGCCAGCGTGTCCGGATTGCCGGCGTAGGTCAGCGCGTCGAGGTTGACGACGCGGTAGCCGCCCGCGGCGAGCACGTCGTGAACGAAATTGCCGCCGATGAAACCGGCGCCGCCGGTGACCAGCAGGGTCTTCATGGGGTCGATCGCATCCGCAGCCGGGAAAACCGCGATGTTAGCCCGGATATGCGCGCGGTGCGGCTCCGGATCGTCCGCGGCGCGGACGATCCGGAGCGATGCTCAGTTGACGCGGAATGCGGCGCTGTACGGCAGCACGCGCGAGGCGAGCTTGGTGTCGGCACGGACCAGGGAGATCTCGTCGGCCAGGATGTGCGCAGCCTCGATCAGGATGAAATCGGGCTTGTCCTTGCGCGCCTGCTCGCGCCTGACGTCGTCGCGGATGCTGCGCTCGTCGGCCTGCAGGCCGTCGTCCTGCAGCGCGACCTGGGCCGGCTCGCCGTCCGCACTCGTCGCAGCGGCATCGGCGACCTGGTCGGACTCGGCCTGGCGCGCCTTGCGCTTGGCCTCCTGCTCGTCGCGCTCCTTGCGGCGCACGGCTTCGTTGAGCGAGACCGTCTTCTCCTCGCGCATCTTGCGCGCATCGGCGAGATCGTCGCGGAAGTTCTTCCAGTCGCGGCTCTGCGCGGTACGCGCCTCGTGGCGCGCGATCAGCTGCGGCACGATCGGCGACAGGTCGGCCAGCGGCTGATAGCGCGCGGCCGGGATCGACGTCCATGGCAGCGCGTTGTCGTAGCTGGACTCGCCGAAATCCTCGGCGCCGACGGTCATCGGGAAGCTGATGTCCGGCGACACGCCGCGCAGCTGGGTCGAGCCGCCGTTGATACGGAAGAACTGCGCGATCGTCATCTTGAGCTCGCCGAGCGAGGCCGATTCGCTCTGCGCGACGTCGTCGAGGTCGACCAGGTTCTGCACGGTGCCCTTGCCGAACGTCGGCTCACCGATGATCACGCCGCGGCCGTAGTCCTGGATGGCTGCCGCGAAGATCTCCGAGGCCGACGCCGAGACGCGGTTGACGACGACCGCGAGCGGACCGTCCCAGGCCATCGTGCGCGAGGTCGAATTCTCGACGTCGACGCGGCCGGCCGCATTGCGGACTTGGACCACCGGCCCGCGCTCGATGAACAGGCCGGTCAGATCGGTCGCCTCCGACAGCGAGCCGCCGCCGTTGTTGCGCAGGTCGACGACGACGCCGTCGACGCGCTCCTGCTTGAGCTCGCCGAGCAGGCGCTCGACGTCGCGCGTCGCGCTCTTGTAGTCGCGATCGCCGCGGCGACGCGCTTCGAAGTCCTGATAGAACGTCGGCAGCGAAATCACGCCGATGCGGCGCGTCGCCTCGCCGTCCTTGACCTCGATGATCGATTTCTTCGCGGCCTGCGCTTCGGTCGTGACCTTCTTGCGGACCAGCTCGATCATGTAGGACTTGCCGTCCGGACCGGCATCGGCCGGCAGCACCTCGAGCCGGACCACGGTGTCGCGCGGTCCGCGGATCTTGTCGACGACGTCGTCGAGGCGCCATCCGATCACGTCCTGCAGCGCCGAATTGGCGCCCTGGCCGACGCCGAGGATGCGGTCGCCGACCTGGATCTTGCCCGACAGCGATGCCGGCCCACCCGGCACGATCTCGCGGATCGCCGTGTACTCGTTGTCGCGCTGGAGCACCGCGCCGATGCCCTCGACCGAGAGCTTCATCGCGATGTCGAAGTTCTCGCTCGCGCGCGGCCCGAGGTAGTTGGTATGCGGCTCGATCGCGGTCGCGTAGGCGTTCATGAACGTCTGGAAGACGTCCTCGCTGTTGATCTGATGGACGCGATCGAGATAGTTCGCGTAGCGCTTGTCGAGCGTCTCGCGGATGTCCTTGTCGGACTTTCCGGTCAGCTTGAGGCGCAGCCAGTCGTTCTTGATGCGCTGGCGCCACTGATCCTCGATCTCGGCGTCGTCCTTGGGCCACGGCGCCTTGGCGCGGTCGTAGCGATAGCTTTCGTCGCTCGAGAAATCGAAGCCCTTGGCGAGCAGCGAGCGCGCGTAACCCACGCGCTGGCCGACGCGCTGCAGATAGATGTTGTAGATCGCGAACGGCGCGCTCAGGTCCTTGTTGTAGATCGCCTCGTCGAGCTTGTCGCGCGAGCTGCCGAAGGTGTTGATGTCGGCCTGCGTGAAGAACAGCTTCTCGCCATCGAGCGATTCGAGATAGTTCTCGAAGATCTTCTCGGACATCGCCTTGTCGAGCGGCAGCGGCTTGTAGTGGAAGCGCGTCAGGAAGCGCGCCGACCAGACCGCGGCTTCGCCCTGGGTCGGCGTCGGCTTGAGGACCGGCGCGCCGGCATCGGCGATCGGCTTGGCCTGTGCCAGCCCGACCAGCGACACCAGAGCCAGGGCGATGAGAAGACGACGCATGAGGATCTCCGGAAATGGGCGGCTGCGCGAACGGCCGGTGATTGTTCGATCAGGCCACCTGAACATAACCTGCCGCATGCGCCATCTGGTCGGCGTGGTAGGAGGACCTGACCAGCGGACCGGACGCCACGTGCTGGAAGCCGAGCCGGTACCCGACCGTCTCGATTTCCTTGAACTCATCCGGCGTCCAGTAGCGGAGCACCGGATGGTGATGCGCGGTCGGCTGCAGGTACTGGCCGACCGTCACCATGTCGACATCGTGAGCACGCAGATCGTTCAATGCGCGCACGACCTGCTCCATCGTCTCGCCGAGGCCGAGCATGATGCCGGACTTGGTCGGCACGTCCGGGTGCTGCGCCTTGAAGCGCCGCAGCAGGTCCAGCGACCAGTCGTAGTCGGCGCCGGGGCGCACTTCGCGATAGAGCTCGCGGACGGTCTCGATGTTGTGGTTGAACACGTCCGGCGGATCGGTCGCGAGCAGCTCCAACGCGCGTTCGACGCGGCCGCGGCCGCGGAAGTCCGGCGTCAGGATCTCGATGCGGATGTCCGGGCTCTCGAACCGCACCGCGCGGATGCAGGCGGCGAAATGGCCGGCGCCGCCGTCACGCAGATCGTCGCGGTCGACCGAGGTGATGACGACGTAGCGCAGGCGCATGTCGCGGATCGTCTCGGCCAGATGGATCGGCTCCAGCGGATCGGGCGGCTTGGGCCGGCCGTGCGCGACGTCGCAGAACGAGCAGCGCCGCGTGCAGACCTCGCCGAGGATCATGAACGTGGCGGTGCCCTTGCCGAAGCATTCGTGGATGTTCGGGCAGGACGCCTCTTCGCAGACCGTGACCAGACGGTTCGCGCGCAGCTGCGACTTGAGCTTGGCGACCGCGTTGCCGGGCGGAATCCGCACGCGGATCCACGATGGCTTGCGCAGCACCGGGGCCTCGGCGAAGCCGGCGCGGTTGCGCGCGATCTTGTCTTCGCCGAGCTGTTTCTCGCCGACCACGGCGAGGGGGATCGTCTTGTCTGTCGCGCTCATGCCGATGCGGCGACCGATGCGCCGTTGTCCACGGGTGGGAAGAGTTCCGCGGCGGCCGGGACCGGCGCGAATCCGAACTGCCCGGCGAGCTCGGCGACGAGGACGTCTTCCACGGCGGCCAGCGATCCGGGGCCCCCCAAGTCTAGCATCTGGGTCACCGCCAGCCCCTGGTAGCCGCAGGGATTGATCCGCCGGAACGGCTCCAGGTCCATGTCGACGTTGAACGCGAGCCCGTGGAACGTGCAGCCGCGGCGCACGCGCAGACCGAGCGCGGCGACCTTGGCATCGGCCACGTAGACGCCGGGCGCGCCGGGCCGCCGCACCGCCTCGATGTTCCAGTGGCCGAGCGTGTCGATCAGCGCCTGCTCGAGGCGGCAGACCAGATCGCGCACGCCGATGCCTAGCCGGCGCAGGTCGATCAGCGGATAGCCGACGATCTGGCCCGGACCGTGGTAGGTGACCTGGCCGCCGCGTTCGACGCGCACGACCGGGATGTCGCCCGGCGCGAGCACGTGCTCGTCCTTGCCGGCCTGGCCGAGCGTGAACACCGGATCGTGCTCGAGCAGCCAAAGCTCGTCGGGTGTGTCCTCGCCGCGCGCGTCGGTGAACCGCCGCATCGCCTCGAGCACCGGCAGATACGGCATCCGGCCGAAGCGCCGGACCCGCAGCGGGCGCGCCGTCACAGCGTCCAACGGATGTCCGGGTCGGCGCGCAGCGCCGCGTGCACCTGCTCGTAGGCCTCGCGCGACGGGCACGTGAAGCTGACCGAGATCGAGACGTAGTGGCCCTCGCGCGAGGGCCGCACGCGGCGGCTGCCGTCGAGCACCGACAGACCCAGCCCGGCGATGATGTCGGTCACGCGATCTTCCATGCCGCCGCCGGCGGAGCCGATCGCATTGACCTCGAAGACGCCCGGGAACTGGAATCCCTGGTCGGGTCGCGTGGGCTGGATGTCGTCGAGATTCTTCATCGGCTGGACCGTCAGGGATTGGGGGCGGAAGACACCTTGCCGCCGTCGTCACCCTTGAACCACAGCCAGGCCCCGTCGTACAGGCGCTTGAAGAAGCCGCCTTCGGGGACGTCCTCGAGGGTGACCAGCGGGCGCTCCAGCAAGGTCTTGCCGTCGAGCTCGATTTTCAAGGTGCCCACGGCCTGCCCCTTGGGCAGCGGCGCGATCACGCGCGAGGGCAGCTCGAGGCTCGCCTTGAGCTGGTCGTAGCGCCCGCGCGGCATCGTCACGACCGCGTCCTCGGCGATGCCGAGCGGCACGGTCGCGGTCGTGCCCTTCCACAGCTCCGGCTGAGCGAGCGGCTTGCCGGCCTCGTAGAGCTTGTGCGCCTCGAAGAACCGGAAGCCGTAGTTGAGCAGCGCCTGGTTGTCGTCGGCGCGCCGCTTCTCGCCGGAGGAGCCCATGACGACCGCGATCAGGCGCTGGTCGCCGCGCTTGGCCGAGGTCACCAGGCAGAAGCCGGCCGAACTGGTGTGGCCGGTCTTGATGCCGTCCACGGTCGGATCGCGCCACAGCAGCGTGTTGCGGTTGTGCTGCTTGATGCCGTTCCACTCGTAGTCCTTGATCGCGTAGATCGCGTAGTCCTCGGGGAAGTCGCGGATCAGCGCGCGCGACAGGATCGCGATGTCGCGCGCGGTCGTGTAGTGGTCCGGGTGCGGCAGGCCGCTGGCGTCGACGTAGTGCGTGCCGGTCATGCCGATCTGCGCGGCATAGCGGTTCATCAGGTCGGCGAACACCGGCTCGGAACCGGCCGTGTGCTCGGCCAGCGCGATCGCCGCGTCGTTGCCGGACTGGATGATCATGCCGTGCAGCAGCGCATCGAGCGGCACCTCGCTGCCGAGCGCGAGGAAACTGGTCGAGCCGTCGGTGCCGGCGCCGCCGGAGCGCCACGCGTTCTCGGAGATCCGCACCGGATCGTCGCGCTTGATCTTGCCGAGCGCGAGCTCGGAGGACACGACGTAGGAGGTCATGACCTTGGTGATCGAGGCCGGCTCCACGCGCAGGTCGGCATTGGATTCGGCCAGGATCTGGCCGGTCGCGTAGTCCATCAGCACCCAGCTGCTGCCCTCGACGGCCGGCGGCGGCGGCGTCGGCATCGCGGCGGCCGACGGCGCGGCCGGCCGGGCGACCGGCTGCGGTGCGGGCTGCGGCGTGGGCTGGGGGGCCGGCGACGGTGTCTGGGCGGTGACGGCGGCGGCGCACAGCGCGGCGGACATCCACACGGACCAGCGGCTGGTGCGCGCGGCGGCGGCGAGAAGCGGAGTCGGTTTCATCTGCGGCGGAGATCTCTGGGTGAGTCCAAGGGGTGATGGGGTAGCGGCTCAGCGGTCGTCGATCGCCACGCGCGGCGATCCGAGGCCGAGGGAACGAATGCGCGGCGTCAGCGCGTCGGCCTCGCCGACGTCGGCGACCGGACCGATCCGCACCCGATGCACGGCGCGCCCGTCGGCGGCGACGATCCGCTCGATCCGCACCGGTCCGATGCCGGCCTGTTCGATCTGGCGCAGCACGCGCTCGGCGTTGGCGCGCTCGGCGTATGCACCGACCTGCAGGAACATGCGTCCGGTCACGTCCGGCTGTGCGCGGCTCGGCGCCGGGAGATCCTTCGGATGCTCCGGATCGATCGCCTGTACCTCGACCAGCCCGGTGCCCTTGGGCCAGATGCCGATCCGCACCGCTGCGGCGTAGGACAGGTCGATCACGCGGTTTTCGTGGAACGGTCCGCGATCGTTGACGCGGACGATGACGCTCTTGCCGTTCTCCAGATTGGTCACGCGCGCGTAGCTCGGCAGCGGCAGCGACTTGTGCGCGGCGGTGAACTGATACATGTCGTACGGCTCGAAACTCGATGTCATGTAGCCGTGGAACTTCTGGCCGTACCACGAGGAGATGCCGCGCTCCTTGTAGCCTCTGGCGGACGGCAGCACGGTGTAGGTGCGACCGAGCACGGTATACGGCGACTTGTTGCCATAGCGTGAACGCGGCTCGGCGCGCGGGACCGGTTCGGGCAGCGCCGCGATGTCGGGGACCGGCAGCGTCGGCTCGCCGTCGCGGTCGTGACGATAGCGCGAGGACTGGGGACGGCTGGTTTCGGACGTCTGACCGCGGCTGTCGCTTTTATGTCCGGCCACGGGCGGCGCGGCGGCGGGCCGGTCCGGCCGCTTCTTGCCGCCGGCGCAACCGGTCATGGTCGCGATCAGCACCGCCAGGGCCAGCGTCGCCGCCGGCCAGCGCGTTCCGGTCACGAGCCCTCGCCCGAGGCACCCCGCGCGATCGCCTCGGACAACTGCCAGACGGCCATCGAGTAGAGCGGGCTGCGGTTGTAGCGCGAGATCACGTAGAAGTTGCGGAAGATCATCCAGTCCTCCTGCTCGGCGCCGTCCAGCGTCAGCAACGTCGCCGCGCGCTCGGCATCGACCGGCGCGGTCGGCGCGTAGCCCCAGGCTTCGAGCTGCTGCACCGTCAGCAGCGGCTCGAGGCTGGTGCGCTCCACCGTCCTCGCCTGGGCGTCGCGGATCGCGCGCACGGTCACCGGCGCGTCGCGCTCCCAGCCATGCTCGACGAAATAGTTGGCGATGCTGGCGATGATGTCCGGGTACGAATTCCACAGGTCGATGCGGCCGTCGCCGTCGTAGTCGCGCGCCCACTTGGCGATGCTGGTGGGCATGAACTGGCCGAGTCCCATTGCGCCGGCGTAAGAGCCCTTGAGCTGATCGATCGGGAACGCGAGCCGGTCGTCGCCGAGCAGCATCAGCTGACGCAGCTCGCCGCGGAAATAGGCCGAGCGCGGCGGGTAGTGGAACGCCAGCGTGTACAGCGCGTCGAGCACGCGGTAGCGACCGGTGTTGCGCCCGTAATTGGTCTCCACGCCGATGATCGCGACGATGATCGCGGCCGGCACGCCGAACTCGCCGGAGATCCGGTCGATCAGCTCACGGTGTTGCCGGTAGAAGATGACGCCGTCGTCGATGCGCCGATCGCTGATGAAGATCGGCCGGTAGTCCTTCCACGGCTTGGCTTCGGCGGGCCGCGCGATCGCGTCGAGGATCGACTGCTGGACCTTGGCCTCTTCGAGCGTCGCCAGTACGTGCGTCTCGGACAGGCCGTCGTCGCGTGCCAGCTCGGCGGCGAAGCTCAACACCTGCGGGTCGGTGATCTCCGGCAATGCCGTGGCCGGCATCAGGGCGACGATCCAGGCACAGGAGGTGCGAACGGCGAAGCGGCGAATTCGATTCAAGACGAGGGCACCTGCGCGAGCAGGTGCCTACTCTAGGCAAGCGGCCGGGAACTCTCAACCGTCGCGGCCGCACGGGGCCGCGCCCGAGACGCTCCGTCGAGGCTCAGTTGCCCATCTTGAATTCGATCCGTCGCCGCAGCGTCGCGCCGACCGCGACGCCGTTCTCGAGGCGGGGGCGGAACGTCGAGCGCTCGATCGCCTGGATCGCTTCGCGGTCGAACACGCGCGGCGGGTTCGAGCGGACCACGCGGATGCCGCTGGGGCTGCCGTCAGGCGCCACCGTGAACTCGACCTCGACCCAGCCTTCCTGACGGTCGCGATAGGCCCGGGCCGGATAGTCCGGGCTGGCGCTGCTGACGATGCCCGCATCGCGGGTCTCCCCGGCCGGCGCAGGGGGCGGTGCCGGTGTCGCGGCAGGCTGCGGCTGGGACGGTGCCGGCGTGGCAGCCGGCGGCGGCGTGGCCGGCCGCGTCTCGGCGGGAGCCGGCGCCGGAGCGGGCTCGGTGCGCTGCGGCGGTGCCGGCGTCGCACCGGGCGGCCGCCCGGTCTGTGCCGCGGCGGCCGCCTGGGCGGCCTGCTGCGCGGTCTGTGCGGCCGTTTCGCGCTCGACCTGGCGGCGCTTCGCCTCGAGCTTGCTGCGCAGGATCGTCAGGCTGTAGTTGTTCGAATCGGCGCGCGCGAGCAGATCGATCACACGATCGGCCTCGTCGACGTCACCGCGATTGATCGCCTGCTCGACGACGCCGGTCGCGAACGGAAACAGCTCGCGCAGACCGTCGCGCGCGCCGTCGCGATCGGGCTCGCGGGCCAGGATCGCCAGGTAGTACTCGATCGCGTTATCGCCGACGGGCGCTGCAATCCGATTCTCGGAGACCGCTTTGTTCGCGCGCTGGAACAGCTCGTCGACACTCAAGGCGTCGAGCGCGGCCGGGGCGGCGGCCGGCGCGGCGGGTGCGTCGGGCGTCGCCGGCGTCGGGGCCGGAGCGGCCGGCTGGGTCGCCGGGGCGGCCGGTGTCGGCGCCGGCGACTCGCCGCAGGCGGCGAGCATCAGCGTCGCGGCGACGAGCGCGCCCAGGACGAGCGGCCGCGGCAGCGCGCCGCGCAGGAAACGAAATCGATGGCATTGAATGGTCATGCCGAAAAGCCCCCCCAAAGGCTGGACACTGACGCCCGCTGGAAACGGGCGGGCCTCCGATGCCCGCGCGGTGCTGCCCGACCGTCCGACCCTGGCTGTTCGACTGGCCCCCTGGCCCGGCTAACCATATCGCAGTCTCTGCAAATCCGGCAATTCGCATAACCGGACGCGCTTGGCAGTTACGTGCGGCCCGCAGACCAGCGATCGCGCTTGACGACGGTCATGTTTCCCTCAGCCGGCCGGACCTACAGTCGGCCGACCCGGCCAGACCGGGATTCCCCCGACACGCACTGCCTGGAGACCTCAGCATGGCCAGCATTCGCGACATGAAACAGGGCGCCTCGAACACTGCCGACGACCTCGCCGACGCGGCGGACGGCGCGGGCGAGTCGATCAAGGACGGACTCAAGGACACCGCCGAGGAGCTGCATCGGCTCGGCGATCGCCTGCGCGCGAACGGGTCCCAGCTCGAGGACGAATTGCGCGACGCGAGCCAGCGCTTCACGGACGGTGCGCGCAAGTTCGGCGACGCCGCCGCCGAGCAGATCCGCGAACATCCCCTGGCGGCGTTCGGTATCGCGTTCGCCGCGGGCATGATCGTCACGCGCTGGCTGCGCCGCTAGGCCCTGCGATGGAACCGCAAGCGGAGCGGCCGCACGAGCAGCCGGCGCCGCCGGGCGAGGCGACGCCGACGCTGACCGACCTGCGTGACACGGTCGACGCGGCCATGGGTGCTGCCGAGGCTGCACTGGGGCTGGTGCGCGCCGAGCTGCGCCTGGCGCGCAGTTCGGCGCTGACGCTGGTCTGGCTCGGGTTCGGCCTGGTGTTTCTCGGCGTCGGCGCATGGCTCGCGACCAGCGCGGCGATCGCGGCCGGCATCTATCAATTGACCGGCAACGTCTTCATCGGCATCGCCGCGGTCGCGCTGGCCAATCTGGGCGGCATCGCCTGGGTGCTGTTCGCGATGCGCCATTGCTGGCGCGACCTGACCCTGCCGCGGACGCGCCGCATGCTCGACGAAGCACGACGGGAGGTACAGGCATGAGTCTCAGACAGGACCGACGGGAAGCCCAGGCCGCGGAAATCCGCGCGATCGTCAAGAAGCGCGAGCTGCAGCAAGCCGGCAGTCCGCTGGCGCGGCTGTGGCGGCGGCATCGCACGGCCCTGGTGATCGGCGGTGGCATGGCGGCCGGTGTGATCGTGAGCCTGCTGCCGGTGCGCGCGTTCGCCCGGGCCGGCTCGACGGTCGGCACGCTGGCCGGCATGGCCTTGCGTTCGCCGTTCGCGCCGATCGTGGTCGGCTGGATCGCCAAGGCGCAGGAGCAGGCGGCTCCGGCCGAGCCCGCAGACGATCCGGTGCGGCCGGTCGAGAGCTGATCGCCAGTCGAGAGCGCGCGCGGCTCAAGTTCAGCAGCCGCGTTTCCACCTTGCAGTCGACGAGGTGCGGCCTCATCGCAGCCGCATCCGGCGCCAACGCGCCGGATGCGGCGTGTCGCGGTCAGCGCTTGGCGAACAGGTGCTCGACCGCCGCGCGCTCCTCGCGCAGTTCCTTGTCGGTCGCCTCGATGCGGCCGCGCGAGAACGCATTGACGTCCAGGCCCTGCACGATCTGATACGCGCCGCTCTTGACGGTGACCGGATAGCCGAAGATCACGCCCGGCTCGACGCCGTAGGAGCCGTCCGACGGAATCGCCATCGAGACCCAGTCGCCATCGGCCGTGCCGAGCGTCCAGTCGCGCATGTGGTCGATCGCCGCCGAGGCCGCCGAGGCCGCCGACGAGGCGCCGCGCGCCTTGATGATCGCCGCGCCGCGCTGCTGCACGACCGGGATGAAGTCGCTTTCGTACCAGGCCTGGTCGACCAGCGACAGCGCCGGCTTGCCGCCGACGGTGGACTGGTGGATGTCCGGATACTGCGTGGAACTGTGGTTGCCCCAGATCGTGACCTTGGCGATGTCGGTGTTCAGCGCGCCGGTCTTCTCGGCGAGCTGGCTGATCGCGCGGTTGTGGTCGAGGCGGACCATCGCGGTGAACCGGCCCGGATCGAGATCCGGCGCGTTCTGCTGCGCGATCAGCGCGTTGGTATTGGCCGGATTGCCGACCACGAGCACGCGCACGTCGCGCTTGGCGTGATCGTTCAGCGCCTTGCCCTGCGGCGCGAAGATCGCGCCATTGGCCTCGAGCAGATCCTTGCGCTCCATGCCCGGTCCGCGCGGGCGCGCGCCGACGAGCAGCGCATAGTCCACGTCCTTGAATGCGACGTTGACGTCGTCGGTCGCGACCACGCCGTGCAGGGTCGGGAACGCGCAGTCGTTGAGTTCCATCACGACGCCGTTGAGCGCCGGCAGCGCGGGCGTGATTTCGAGCAGGTGCAGGATCACCGGCTGATCGGGACCGAGCATGTCGCCGGCGGCGATCCGGAACAGCAGGGCATAGCCGATCTGGCCGGCAGCGCCGGTGACGGCAACGCGGACGGGAGCTTTCATCGCAACAACCTCATCGAGGGGACGGGGGAGAGATTTCAGGAAGACGGTGACGCCGCACCGGCCGGCAGCAGCTCGGCCTCGGCGAGCAGGCGGCGGATGCGGCGCGGCGCGTAGCCGTGGACCACGGTGTCGTCGATCAGCACGATCGGTACGCCCGAGGCGCGCAGCAGCGCGAACGCACGCCGGCCCTCGTCGGATCGCTCGACGTCGACGTCGCGGTAGCGCACGCCCCAGGCGCCGAGATCGGTACGCAGCTTCATGCAGTAGCCGCACTGCTGCGTCGACAGCACCACGACCGGTTCGGATCCGACCAGCTGCCGCAACGCGGCGGCATCGGCGCCCGCGCGCGGCTGGCGTTCGCAGCCGGCCAGCGCGGCGACCAACGTCAGACCGAGCAGCAGGCGCACGATCATCAGCGCAGCTCGGCGAACAATTCCTGGATGCGCTGCATGCCCGGCGCCAGCTGCGGCGTCGGACAGGTGTAGGAGATGCGCAGCGCGCGCGGCTCGCCGAACGCACTGCCCGGCACGCAGGCCACACCCTTGGCTTCGAGCAGCACGTTGCAGAAATCCACGTCGTTGGCGATGAGGCGCCCCTGATAGGACTTGCCGAACGCGCAGGAGATGTCCGGAAACACGTAGAACGCGCCCTGCGGACGCGGGCAGACCACGCCGGGGATCGCCTCGAGCGCGGCCATCACGGTGTCGCGCTTGGCCGCGAACTCGGCGTTCTTGGCGGTCGGCACGTCCTGCGGGCCGCTCAGCGCGGCGATCGCGGCCGCGTTGACGATCTCCGGCACGTTGGTGATGTGGTTGGAGTTGAGCGTCACCATGGCCTGCGCGACGGTTTCCGGACCGGCGACGAAGCCGACGCGCCAGCCCGGCATGCCATAGGTCTTGGAGAGCGAATCGACGATGATCGTGCGGTCGCGCAGCTCGGGCCGCGCGTTGACGAAGTTGTGATAGCCGATGCCGTCGAAGACCATGCGGTTGTAGATGTCGTCGCAGACGATCCACACGTCCGGATGGCGGACCAGCACGTCGGCCAGCGCGGCGATCTCGTCCTTCGTGTACACCATGCCGGTGGGGTTGGACGGATTGTTGAACAGGAACACCTTGGCGCCCGGCAGCGCCGCGTCGAGCTGCGCCGGCGTGAGCTTGTAGTTCTGCGTCGCCGGACACGGCAGCAGTCGGGTCTGCGCACCGACGATGTCGGCGATGTCGACATAGGTGGTCCAGTACGGCGTCGGAAAGACGATCACGTCGCCCGGATCGAGCAGCGCTTCGGCCAGGTTGTACAGCACGTGCTTGGCGCCGATGCCGGTCGCGATGTTCTTGCGGCCGTAGCCGCTCAGTCCGCTGCCTTCCAGATGCGCGATGAACGCGTCGAGCAGCGCGTCGGGGCCGCGATTGGAGCCGTACTGGCCCGAGTCCTTCGCCAGCGCATCGCGCACCGCCTGGTAGACGTGGTCGCCCGGCAGGAAGTTCGGCACGCCGATCGAGAAGCTGATGATGTCGCGCCCTTCGGCCTTGAGACGCTTGGCTTTCTCGGCGACGGCCATGATGGCGCTGGGCTTGGCGCGGCTCATGCGCGCGGCAAGTGAAGGCATGGGGAAACCTCGTGGGAAAAGCGGGCGGAAGGACGCGCGGGACAACAGCTGATTTTAGCACGCCCATCCGACGCGCCGCAGCCGCCGCTGGCACGCGAGCCGATGCGCGCAGCGCGGGGGTCCGCCCGCATCGCACCGCGCCGAGACGGAGACAAACAATCGTTACGTGTGCGAAAAATAGCCGGTCGCAGCGCGCTGGCCGTAGCGGCGGCGGAGTATGCTGCCGCCGTCCGGGCGGGCCGCGCTGGCCGCACGGCACATCCCTTCATCGTCCTCGCGGAGAGACCTCAATGGAAGTATTCGGCGGCACCTACGGGATCATCATGACGATCCTGATCGGCCTGGTGGTCGGCATCGTCGCGAAGTTCCTCAAACCCGGCAAGGATCCGGGCGGCTTCATCGTGACCACGCTGATCGGTATCGCCGGCTCGTTCGTCGCGACCTTCATCGGCAAGAGCCTGGGCTGGTACCAGCCGGGGCAGACCGCCGGCTTCATCGGCTCGGTGGTCGGCGCGATCGTGCTGCTGCTGATCTGGGGCCTGCTGACGCGCAAGCGCTGAGGTTCTCGCCGCGGCAGGCGCCGGCGACCGGCCCTGCCGCGTTTTCATGCGCTCAGCGCGCGTCGAGCACCGCGTTCCACGCGTCGAGCTGGCCGCGGGTCTTCTCGAACAGCTCGGCGGTGTCGCCCTCGATCGTGACCGACTCGATCGCGTCGCCCTGACGGATCGCGTCGACGACCTTCTGGTCGTCCGCGCCGACGACCTTGCCGAACACGGTGTGCTTGCCGTCGAGCCACGGCGTCGGGCCGTGCGTGATGAAGAACTGGCTGCCGTTGGTGCCCTTGCCGCCCTGGATGCCGGCGTTGGCCATCGACAGCACGCCCGGTGCGTCGTGCCTGAGCGAGGGGACGATCTCGTCGTCGAAGCGGTAGCCCGGACCGCCGGTGCCGGTGCCGTTCGGGCAGCCGCCCTGGATCATGAAGTCGCTGATGACGCGGTGGAAGCTCAGCCCGTTGTAGAAGCCGCGGCGCGCCAGATTGACGAAGCTGGCCGTGGTGACCGGAACCTGGTCGGCGAACAGCTTCACGCGGATCGGACCGCGCGCGGTCGCGAATACGGCGGTGAGGTCGGACATGGGAGTCTCCGCAAAAGGGGCGCGCAGACTAACCGATTTCCGACCGGCCCGAGCGGGCGCCGCCGCTCGGCGGCGCAGGACGCGAGCGGTGCCGGCGCTGCCGCCGGACACCGCGCGACGATCCGCTCAGGGCTTCAGCCAGACCCACAGATCCTGACGGAAATCAGTCGCTTGCGGCAGCGACTCGTACGGGATCGCGGACTCGACCGGTTGCGCCGAGGCGACGCTGGCCTGTATCGGCGGCGTGCGGTCGGCGACCACGGTGACCGTCGGCAGCACCGGCAGGGACGCCGGCTCGGCGCGCGCGGTCACGTGCACGGTCGGCATCAGCGTGACCGGCAGCGGTGCGACATCGTCGACGTGCCAGCGCACCGGACCGTCCGGATCGGCCGCGTCGGCGACGACGGTGACGGTCGGCAGCAGGGTCGCCTGCAAGGGTTCGCGAGCCTCGATCACGGCCGATTCGCCGGCGACGGCGGCGGCAAACGTGCCGCCGAGGCCCGCGAGCAGACATGCGAGGGGGACCAAGGACGTGCGGATGCTCATGGCGAAAACTCCTGGGGTGGGTTGCAGGTCGGATATCGCAAGCACCATGCCAATCGCGCGATTCTCTCCACCTGCAGCGAATCAGATGCGCGAACAAGGACTTGGGTTGCTAGTCCGAAAGTCATGCCGTTGCGATCGGACACCCGGAGGTCCGAACGCGGACGTTCGCGCTCGTCCGCACGCGGACGCGGTGCGGACGCGCGATGCGCCCGGCGATCGCCTGCGCGTCGCGACGCTAGACTGACCACCCCATCCGCTCAGGAGATCGCATGCGCACTCGATTCGCCGTCTGCCTGTGGCTGGCCTGCATCGCCGCGCCGGCGATCGCGGCCGGTCCGGCCGCCGGGCTCTACACCGATCCGGACGTCGCCGCGGTCGCCTTTCACGCAGCGCCCGGCAAGAAGGCCGAGCTGCGCAACGCACTGAACCAGCGGTTGCGCAAGGAACCGCGGCATCCGGTCCTGCTGTCGCATCGCGCGTACCTGTTCCTGCGTGCAGGGGACGAGGTCAATGCCCGTCGCGACTTCGAACGCGCACTCGAGTCGGCCGAGCCAGGCAGCGCCTCGCACCGGCAGGTGCTCTGGGCCTACGGATGGGCGCTGTACGACATGGGCGACGTCCCGGCCGCGCTCGCGTCGTGGACGCGCAGCGAGCAGCTCCACGGCGGCCATCCCGGCTGGGTGCCTTACACCTATGCGCTGGCCTACTGGACCCAGGGTGACGCCGAGACGGCTCTGGCCTGGTACGACACCGCCGTGCGCTCCGACGCCGGATGGGGCAGCCGCGAGGGCATGACCGAGCGGACCGACCACTGGCGTCCGGAGCAGCAGCGGCACATCCGCGGCCTCTTCGACGCCTGGTCGACGCGCGCGGCGCCGGCCGTCGCGTCGCCCGGGCGCTGAACCACGACGTCCTGCCGTCCGGCCCTTCCCCTCGCACCCCGGAAGCGGGCAAGCTGCGCGTTGGACCAAAGGACGAATGCCGATGAAACGATCGCGAACGGCCGCCCTGCTGATCATGGGCGTCACCCCGCTGGCGCTGACCTCGTGCAGCCGCGAAACCCAGACCGAAGGCCTCTACACCTCGGTCGAGTCCTGCATCGCGCAGACCAACGACAGCTACAACTGCCAGCAGGCCTTCGACCAGGCCCGGCGCCAGGCCGAGACCGACGCGCCACGCTACGCCTCGCGCGAGGCCTGCGTGGCCGAGCACGGCGCCGACACCTGCCAGCCGCGCAGCGACGCGAGCGGTCACTCCTACTTCATGCCGCTGATGACCGGCTTCCTGATCGGCCAGCTGATGCGCGGCGGCCAGACGGTCGACCTCAACGGCGCACCGGCGTTCCAGGATCGCGCCGGCAACTGGCAGCGTCCCGCGGCGCCTTCGTCCGGCGGCGTCTACCGGCCCGGCAGTCTCGGCACGACCGCGATGGCACCGATCGCCGCGCAGCCCGACCGCGCGCCGACGGTCTCGCGCGGCGGCTTCGGATCGCGCAGCGCCGGCAGCGGCGGCTGATGCGGCGGGTGGCGATTCCGCCGCGCGCGAACTGGCGCGAACGGGCCGAGCAGAGCGGATTCCGCTTCCACACGATCGACGGCGAGCCGTACTGGGACGAGTCGGCCTACTACGCGTTCACGCTGCACCAGATCGAGCACGACCTCGAAGCGCCGACCGAGGACCTCCACGCGATGGCGCTGGACCTGGTCGGCGCGATCGTCGCCAGCGAGGAACGGATGCGCCGGCTCGACATACCCGAGCCGTTCTGGGACTGGATCGCGCGCAGCTGGCAGGCGCGCGACGCGCACGTGGTCGGCCGCATGGACCTGGCCTACGACGGTCATGCCCCGGCCAAGCTCTACGAGTTCAACTACGACACGCCGACCTCGCTGTTCGAAGCCGCGTTCTTCCAGTGGCAGTGGCTCGACGACCAGCAGCGCGACGGCCGGCTTCCGGTCGCCGCCGACCAGTTCAATTCGATCTACGAATCGCTGGTCGAGGCACTGGCGATGATCGCGCCGCAGCTGCCGCGCCCGATCCGCTTCGCCGCGCTGCGCGACGCCGTCGAGGACCAGGGCACCAGCGACTACCTGCGCGACTGCGCGCTGCAGGCCGGCATCGAATGCGCCGCACTGGCGATCGAGGACGTCGGGCTCAGCGCCGACGGCCGCTACACCGATCTGGACGACGCGGTCATCGGCACGCTGTTCAAGCTGTATCCGCTCGAGGATCTGTTCCGCGAACCGTTCGGACGCCATCTGCCCGACTCGGGCCTGCGCCTGGTCGAGCCCCCGTGGAAGGCCGTGCTCAGCAACAAGGGCATCCTGCCGCTGCTGTGGGAGGCGCACGAAGGCCATCCGAACCTGCTGCCGGCGTACTTCGACGACGGCGCCGATCCGCTGCCGGCCGGCTGGGTGCGCAAGCCGCTGCATTCGCGCGAAGGCGCCAACGTGCGGATCGCCCTGCCCGACGGGGAGCGGATCGAGACCGCCGGTCCGTACACGGGACCTGCGATCCGCCAGGCGTTCCACCCGCTGCCGCAGTTCGACGGCCGCCATGCGCTGATCGGCAGCTGGGTCGTCGGCGACCGCGCCTGCGGCATCGGCATCCGCGAGGACGCCTCGCCGATCACGCGCGACAGCGCGCGCTTCGTGCCGCACGCGATCCTCGAGGCCGGCACCGCGACGCTGCTGGCCTGAGGCGTCCGGTCACCGGACGCCCGCCCTGCCTCACGCGTCGAGCGTCAGCAGCGAGGCGTTGCCGCCGGCGGCGGTCGTGTTGACGGTCAGCGTGCGCTCGGTCGCGAAGCGCAGCAGATAGTGCGGACCGCCGGCCTTCGGGCCGGTGCCCGAGAGCTGCTCGCCGCCGAACGGCTGCACGCCGACGACCGCACCGATCTGGTTGCGGTTGACGTAGCAGTTGCCGACCTTGGCGCGACGCACGATGTGGTCGATCGTGTCGTCGATGCGGCTGTGGATGCCGAGCGTCAGGCCGTAGCCGGTCGCGTTGATCGCGTCGATCACCTGGTCGAGCTCGTCGGCCTTCCAGCGCACCACGTGCAGGATCGGTCCGAACACCTCGCGCTGCAGCAGATCCAGCGAAGGCAGCTCGTAGGCGCGCGGCGCGAAGAACGTGCCGTGCGCGGTGCTGGCGCCGAGCCTGACCTCGGCGATCTTCTTCGCCTCGCGGTCCATGCGCTCGGCATGCGCGGCCAGCGTCTCGCGCGAGGCCTCGTCGATGACCGGGCCGACGTCAGTCGACAGCAGACCCGGATCGCCGACGCTGAGCTCCTGCATCGCGCCGGCCAGCATCGTCTTGACCTTGTCGGCGATGTCGTCCTGCACGAACAGGACCCGTGCGGCCGAGCAGCGCTGGCCGGCCGAATCGAACGCCGAGGCGACGACGTCCTTGACCAGCTGCTCGGGCAGCGCGGAGGAATCGGCGATCAGCGCGTTCTGGCCGCCGGTCTCGGCGATCAGCGCGGCGATCGAGGCATCGCGCGCGGCCAGCGTGCGGTTGATCGTCCAGGCCGTCTCGGTCGATCCGGTGAAGCACACGCCGGCGACTTCCGGCCGCGTCAGCAGCAGCTTGCCGATCGCCGAGCCCTTGCCGGGCACGAACTGCAGCACGTCCTCCGGCACGCCGGCCTCGTGCAGCAGGCGCGTCGCGGCATGGCCGATCAGCGTGGTCTGCTCGGCCGGTTTGGCCAGCACGGCGTTGCCGGCGGCCAGCGCGGCGACGACCTGGCCCATGAAGATCGCCAGCGGGAAGTTCCACGGACTGATGCAGACGAACACGCCGCGGCCGTGCAGGAACAGCTGGTTCGACTCGCCGGTCGGGCCCGGCAGCAGCTCGGGCTGGCCGAACAGCTTGCGCGCCATCGCCGCGTAGTAGCGCAGGAAATCGGCCGCCTCGCGCACTTCGGATACGGCCGCCGGCAGCGTCTTACCGGCCTCGCGCACGGCCATCGCGATGAACTCCGCGCGGCGCGACTCGAGCAGGTCGGCGGCGTGCTCGAGAATCTTGGCGCGGCTGGCGGCCGGCAGTGCATCCCAGGCCGGCTGCGCGGCGACCGCATTGGTCAGCGCCTTCTCGATCGTCGCGGCGTCGGCCGGGCGGTACTCGCCGATCGCACGGCGCCGGTCGGACGGATCGGTGACCGGCTTGGCCGGCTCGGCCGTCGCGGCGCCCGGCACCAGCGGGCCGGCGGTCCAGGGGCGGCGCGCGGCGTTGACGCTGTCGGCGAGCGCGCGCAGTTCGAGATCGTTGGCGAAGTTGACGCCCATGGAGTTCTTCCGTTGTTCGCCGAACAGAGCGATCGGCTGGGGGATGCGCGGGTGGGGCTTGCTGTCGAGATGACGGACCAGTTCGCAGGGGTCGGCGACCAGGTCGCGGATCGAGACGTCCTCGTCGACGACGCGGTTGACGAAACTCGTATTGGCGCCGTTCTCGAGCAGGCGCCGGACCAGGTACGGCAGCAGGTCCTCGTGACTGCCGACCGGCGCGTAGACGCGGCACGGCACGCCGAGGTTGCCCGGTCCGATGACCTCGGCGTAGAGATCGGCGCCCATGCCGTGCAGGCGCTGGTGCTCGTACGGGCGGCCGCGCGCGATGTGATGGATCGCCGCGATCGTGTGCGCGTTGTGCGTCGCGAACTGCGGATAGATCAGATCGGCGCCGGCCTCGAACATCTGGCGCGCGCAGGCGAGATACGACACGTCGGTGTTCGGCTTGCGCGTATAGACCGGATAACCGGCCAGACCCTGCTCCTGCGCGCGCTTGACCTCCGAGTCCCAGTACGCGCCCTTGACCAGACGCACGCACCAGCGCCGTCCGGCCTTGCGCGCGGTCTCGGCGAGCCAGTCGATGACCAGCGGCGCGCGCTTCTGATAGGCCTGCACCGCCAGTCCGAACCCGTTCCAGCCGGCCAGCGACGGATCGGCGAACACCGCGCCGATCACGTCCAGAGACAGCTCGAGCCGGTCGGCCTCTTCGGCGTCGACGGTCATGCCGATCGCCTGGGCCTTGGCCAGCTGCGCCAGCTCGAGCACGCGCGGCGTCAGCTCGGCGTGCACGCGGGCGCGGTTGGCGACGTCGTAGCGCGGATGGATCGCCGAGAGCTTGACCGAGATCGACGGCGCGTCGAGCACGTCCGGCCACGGTCCGCGCCGGCCGAGCGCGGTGATCGCGTCGCGGTACGCCTGCAGATAGCGGTCCGCATCGGCCTGGGTCAGCGCCGCCTCGCCGAGCATGTCGTACGAATAGCGGTAGACCCGGTTGTCCTTGTGCTCGGCGCGGTCCTGCGCCTCCTCGATGGTCCGGCCCATCACGAACTGATGGCCCATGATGCGCATCGCCTGGCGCACCGCAAGCCGCACGACCGGCTCGCCGGCGCGGCCGATCAGGCGCTTGAGCGCGCCGGTGAAGTTGCTGCGCGTCTCCTCGGCCAGGCCGACCAGGCGGCCGGTCAGCATCAGGCCCCAGGTCGAGGCGTTGACGAACAGCGACTCGCTGGCGCCGACGTGCTTCTTCCAGTCGGCCTCGCCGAGCTTGTCGCGGATCAGCTTGTCGGCGGTCTCGGCGTCGGGAATGCGCAGCAGCGCCTCGGCCACGCACATCAGCAGCACGCCCTCCTCGCTGGAGAGGTCGTACTCGCGCATGAACGACTCGACCGCGCTCTGGTTCGACGCCTTGGCGCGCACGCGCGCGACCAGCTCGGAGGCCTTGGCGAGCACCAGCTCGCGCTCGGCCGGCGGCAGGCTGGCCTGGGCCAGCAGCTCGTTGACGGCGTCGGTCTCGTCGCGCGTCCAGGCGGCGGTGATGCGCGCGCGGGCCGGATCGGCCGCGCCGGGCAGTTCGGGAGTCAGGATTTCGCTCAAGGCGGCGCTCTCGGACAGGGTGTGCGGTTGGGGCCGCCGATGGCGGCTGGCATGCGTGCGGCAGCCGCATAGTTTAAGACCTTGTCCCCCGCCGGGACACCACGGCCGCGGCCGGGCGGCGTCATCGCGGTACGGCGGATCGAACCGCGATCGGGCGCAGGCGGCAGCAGGGGTCGAAACCGTATTCAGCGGACCGAGCGGTCGATCGCGACGTCCGCGGCTGCGGCACGCTGCGGCCGATTGACGCAGACGCGGGACCTGTGCGCGATCTGCGTCCTTGCCCGGCTCGCAAGGGGTCCACTATCATGCATGGGTTTCGCGGGCCGTGCATCGGGGACGTGGGGCGGTTGCGCGGACAGGGCGCCCACGGGGCCTTGTCGCGGCAGCGCCGGCCGCGCCAATGCGCCACCGGACCGGTCGGCCACGACCCGCGAATACGGTTGGCGACCCGCCGGCGGCCGATCATCCGCCGCGGCGATCACTAGTTCTCGATCGGGATGGTGGCGATGATTTCAGTCTGGATTGCGCGCCTGCGGCGCGCTTACGTGACGACAAGCCTGGCGGCTCTGAGCCTGGCACCGGTGGCGGCGCTCGCGAACCCCGAGCCCTGGCAGCTCAATCTGACCAAGGGCGTCACGCCGACCTCCGAGCGCGTGCACACGATGCACATGATCAGCCTCTGGGTCTGCGTCGGCATCGGCGTCATCGTGTTCGGCGCGATGATCTACGCGATGCTGCGCTTCCGCAAATCCAAGGGTGCGGTGCCGGCCACCTGGAACCACAGCACCAAGCTGGAGGTGATCTGGACCGTCACGCCGATCGTCATCCTGATCGTGATGGCCTGGCCGGCGACGCGGCTGCTGGTCGACATGGCGCACACCGACGGCTCGGACATGACGGTGAAGATCACCGGCTACCAGTGGAAGTGGCGCTACGAGTACGTCGACTACTACGAGCAGAATCCCGACATCGGCTTCATGTCGACCCTGCACGCCGATTCCAACCGCGTGCGCCAGGTCGGCTCGGGCCTGGATCCCAAGAGCGTCAAGGTCGGCGAGGAGTCGACCTACCTGCTCGACGTCGACAATCCGCTGGTGCTGCCAGTCGGCGTCAAGGTGCGCTTCGTGATCACCGCCGACGACGTCATCCACTCCTGGTGGGTGCCGGTGCTCGGCTGGAAGCAGGATGCGATCCCCGGCATGGTCACCAGCGCCTGGGCCAGCATCAACCAGCCCGGCACGTACCGCGGCCAGTGCGCCGAGCTGTGTGGCAAGGACCACGGCTTCATGCCGATCGTCGTCAAGGCCCTGCCCAAGGACGAGTTCGAACGCTGGCTCGCCGAACAGCAGGCGGCCAAGGCCGCCGCGGCCGGCACCGCCCAGACCGCAGCCCCCGCGTCGCAGACGCAGGGCTGATGTGCACCAACCGGAATTAGAGTCGAGAGGTTTCAAGGCCATGGCGCACGCAGCCACCCACGATCACGTCGCCCACGACGACCATCACGATCACAAGCCGCAGGGCTTCATCGCCCGTTGGTGCTTCTCGACCAACCACAAGGACATCGGCACGCTGTACCTGATCTTCTCGCTGCTGATGTTCTTCATCGGCGGCGCGATGGCGATGATCATCCGCGCCGAGCTGTTCCAGCCCGGCATGCAGCTGGTCGAGCCGGACTTCTTCAACGAGATGACCTCGGTGCACGCGCTGGTCATGATCTTCGGCGCGGTCATGCCGGCCTTCGTCGGCCTCGGCAACTGGATGATCCCGCTGATGGTCGGCGCGCCCGACATGGCGCTGCCGCGCATGAACAACTGGTCGTTCTGGCTGCTGCCGGTCGCGTTCGGCCTGCTGCTGTCGACGCTGTTCATGCCGGGCGGCGGCCCGCAGGGCGGCTGGACGCTGTACCCGCCGCTGTCGCTGCAGGGCGGCAACGGCATCGCGTTCTCGATCCTGGCGATCCACGTCGCCGGCATCAGCTCGATCATGGGCGCGATCAACATCATCGCGACGATCCTCAACATGCGCGCGCCGGGCATGGACCTGCTGAAGATGCCGGTCTTCGTCTGGACCTGGCTGATCACCGCGTTCCTGCTGATCGCCGTGATGCCGGTGCTGGCCGGCGCGGTCACGATGCTGCTGACCGACAAGTACTTCGGCACCAGCTTCTTCAACGCCGCCGGCGGCGGCGATCCGGTGATGTTCCAGCACATCTTCTGGTTCTTCGGACACCCGGAGGTCTACATCATGATCCTGCCGGCGTTCGGCATCGTCAGCGAGATCATCCCGACCTTCGCGCGCAAGCCGCTGTTCGGCTACCAGGCGATGGTCTATGCGACCGCCTCGATCGCGTTCCTGTCGTTCATCGTGTGGGCCCACCACATGTTCACGGTGGGCATGCCGCTCGGCGGCGAGCTGTTCTTCATGTACGCCACGATGCTGATCGCGATTCCGACCGGCGTGAAGGTGTTCAACTGGGTCAGCACGATGTGGGAAGGCTCGATGACGTTCGAGACGCCGATGCTGTTCGCGATCGGCTTCGTCATCCTGTTCACGATCGGCGGCTTCTCGGGCGTCATGCTGGCGATCGTGCCGGCCGACTTCCAGTACCACGACACCTACTTCGTCGTCGCCCATTTCCACTACGTGCTGGTGACCGGCGCGGTGTTCTCGATCATGGCCGCCACCTACTACTGGCTGCCGAAGTGGACCGGCCACATGTACAGCGAGCGCTGGGGCAAGATCCACTTCTGGTCGAGCGTGATCTCGGTCAACGTATTGTTCTTCCCGCAGCACTTCCTCGGCCTGGCCGGCATGCCGCGCCGCATTCCGGACTACAACGTCGCGTTCGCGGACTTCAACATGATCTCCTCGATCGGCGGCTTCTGGTTCGGCCTGTCGCAGCTGATCTTCCTCGGCGTGGTCGTGCACTGCGCGTTCTTCTCGAAGGTCAAGGCGCCGGCGCGCGTCTGGGAAGGCGCCAAGGGACTGGAGTGGGAAGTGCCTTCGCCGGCGCCGCACCACACCTTCTCGGTGCCGCCGGTGCTCAAGCCGGGCATGCTCGCGCACGACGACGTATCGCATTGACGCCGATGCGCGGCCGGTGAACGCCGGTCGCGCCCCGACCCTCCGAGATAGCCCGTGACCCCGATCCGACAGCCGCACGACGTCAGCCAGGAAGCCCGCCGCAAGGCGCGGCGCACGGCGTGGCTGGTCGGCGGCGCGGCGGCGCTGGTCTACGTCGGCATCCTGCTGAAGGCCCTGCTCGCGCCATGAACGCCGTCGCCGCTCCGACGCGCAACGCCCGCGGCGTGGTCCGCATCACGCTGATCGTGTGCGCGTGCGCGTTCCTGTTCGGCTTCGCGATGATTCCGCTGTACCGCATCGCCTGCGAGCAGGTGCTCGGCATCAAGCTCGAGGACGGACCGGTCACCGGGCGCGCCGTCGCGGCCGCGAGCGTCGACACCAGCCGCAGCGTGCGCATCCAGTTCCTCGCCAGCGTCAACAGCAAGCTGCCGTGGACGTTCGCGCCGGAAGTGACGCGGATCGACGTGCATCCGGGCGAGCTGACCGAGGTCTGGTTCGACGCGGCCAATACCTCGGACGCGGCGATCGTCGGCAACGCCGTGCCGAGCGTCGCGCCGAACACGGCCTCGGCGTTCTTCAACAAGACCGAGTGCTTCTGCTTCACCGAGCAGCTGCTCGCGGCCGGCGAGGCGCGGCGGATGCCGGTGCGCTTCATCGTCGACCCGGCGCTGCCGCGCGAGGTCACCGAGCTGACCCTGTCCTACACGTTCTACGAAAACACCGACGCGACCCGCCGGGTTGCGGAAACCGTCGGCACGCCGCCCCACGCGGGTTGACGAGCGGATCCTCGAGAGGCCTCACCATGTCCGAAGCAGCTACCAGCCAAGAGCAGTACTACGTCCCGCATCACAGCATCTGGCCGCTGGTCGGATCGGTCGCGATGCTGATGACCGCGGTCGGCGCCGCCAACTGGATCAACGATTCGACCGGGCTGATGGCGCGCCCGCTGATGTTCGCGGGTATCGCGGTCTTCGTCGTGCTGTTCTTCGGCTGGTTCGGCGCGGTCATCCGCGAGTCGCTGTCGGGCTTCTACAACAAGCAGGTCGACATCTCGTTCCGCATGGGGATGATGTGGTTCATCTTCTCGGAGATCATGTTCTTCGCGGCGTTCTTCGGCGCGCTGTTCTACGCGCGCATGCTGTCGGTGCCGTGGATCGGCGGCGAGGGCCACGGCGCACTGACCAACCAGTTCGTCTGGGAAGGCTACACGCCGGCCTGGCCGACCAACGGCCCCGGCAACATCGGCGGCACGTTCGAGACGATTCCGGCCTGGGGCCTGCCGCTGCTGAACACGATGCTGCTGCTGGCGTCGGGCGTGACGATCACGCTGGCCCACCACGCGCTGCGCGCCGGCCACCGCACCGCGCTGCTGATCTGGCTGGGCGCGACGATCGTGCTCGGCGGCGTGTTCCTGTACTACCAGGCCCACGAGTACATCGAGGCCTACCAGCACCTCAATCTCACGCTCGGCAGCGGCGTCTACGGTTCGACGTTCTTCATGCTGACCGGCTTCCACGGCATGCACGTCACGCTCGGCGCGATCATGCTGACGGTGATGTGGTTCCGCTGCGCCAAGGGCCACTTCACGCGCGACAACCATTTCGCGTTCGAGGCGGTGGCCTGGTACTGGCACTTCGTCGACGTGGTCTGGCTGGGCCTGTTCCTGTTCGTCTACGTGCTGTAAGCGCGAACGGCCGGCCGCGTCGATCCGATGCGGCCGGCCGACGATCCTCAGATGCCGTGAGGCTGGATCACGCCGGTCAGGATCAGGATCGCCACGACGACGATCAGGCCGACCGAGATGGCGATGCGCCGCGTCAGCGCCTTGACGACGCGGTCGCTGCCGCTGCGGTCGGTCATCATGTAGTACAGGCCGGCGCCGAGGTTCCACAGGATCGCCGCCAGGGCGACCACGATCAAGATCTTGGCAAAAAGCATGTCTAGGGTTTCCACGGGGCGGCCGCTGCCCCCCATCGACGCCAGTATAGTCCGGCCGTGAAACGGCGCTGGCACCGTCCCGGCGCCTTCGCCGTGGTCCTCGCGGCGCTCGGTACGACCGCCTTCGTGTCGCTGGGCCTGTGGCAGCTGCGCCGCGGCGCCGAAAAGGAACAGCTGCTCGCCGCGTTCGCGCGGACGGCGCAGATTGCGCCGGTCGATCTGGCCGAGGCGCGCCGGCAGGCCGATGCGCGGCATTTTCCGCACGTGCGCGTCGAGGGCCGTTTCGATGCGGAGCACGCCTACCTGCTCGACGACCAGATCCGCGATCAGCGCACCGGCGTGGTCGTCTACGGCGTGTTCGAGCCGCTCGAAGGCGGGCCGGCGCTGCTGGTCAACCGCGGCTTTCTGCCGCGCCATGAAAGTCGTCTGATCGAGGTTCCGCCGCTCGCGCAGGGCCCGCTCGTGCTGTCGGGCCTGTACGCTCCGCCCCCCGGCAGCGGTCTGCGGCTCGGCGGCAACGCGCTGCCGAAGCAGTCGGCGTGGCCGAAGACGACGATCTATCTCGACACCGGCGAGATTTCCGCCGACATCGGCAGGCGCGTCGACGATCGCGTGCTGCTGCTCGACCCCGATCCGGCCAGCGGATTCGAGCGCGTCTGGACGCCGGAGCTGATGCCGCCCGAGCGCCATCGCGGCTACGCGTTCCAGTGGTTCTCGTTCGCGGCCGCGGCGATCGTGATCTTCCTCGTCCTGCATTGGCGCAAGAGTCCCTCATGAACCCGTCCATCCAGACCGCCAAACGCCGCAAACGCCTCGCGCTGACGCTGATCGCCGCGCTGTTCGTGATTCCGGTGGTCGGCTCCTATGCGCTGTTCCTGTCGGGCTGGAAGCCCGCGCACACGCGCAACCACGGCGAGCTGATCACGCCGGCCCGCGACATCAGCGCACATCCGATCGTGCTCGCCGACGGCGGCACGCTGGTCTGGAAGGATCCCGAACTCGAGCACTGGACACTGCTGGCGGTGCCCGGCCCGGGCTGCGCGCAGCACTGTCTGGAGCGGCTCGACGAACTGCGTCGCGCGCGGCTGACGCTGAACCAGAACGCCCAGCGCCTGCGCCTGGTCGTGCTCGACGCCTCGCTGGCGCCCGAGCAGCTCGCCGCGCTCGCACCGATGATCGCGGCGCGCGATCCGGACGCGCTGTTCGCCGAGCTCGCGCCCGGCGCCGACGACGTGGCCGCCGCCCTGGTCGATCCGTCGGGCTTCTACGCGCTGCGCTATCGCGCCGGCTACGACGGCACCGGCCTGCGCAAGGACCTCTCCCGCCTGATCCGTTCCCAGCACTGACATGCCCGCCACGACCCTGCTCCGCCGTCTCGCCTGGATCGCCACCGCCTTCGCGCTCGGCGTGATCGTGTTCGGCGCGTTCGTGCGCCTGTCCAACGCCGGCCTGTCGTGCCCGGACTGGCCGACCTGCTACGGCAAGGCGACCTGGCCCGGCCACGAGCACGAGATCGCGCATGCCAACGCCAACTTCGACCGGCCGGTCGAAACCCATCGCGCCTGGCGCGAGCAGGTGCACCGCATGATCGCCGGCACGCTCGGCCTGCTCGTGCTCGGCATCGCGGCCGCCGCCGCGTGGCGGCGCTGGACCTGGGTCGGCGCGCTCGGCGTCGCCGCGCTGGCGGCCGCCTGCGCGGTGCGCGCGTACATGCTCGGCAACGCCGAGCTGTCCGGATGGCTGGCGACGATCGCGATGATCCTGCCGCTGCTGGCGGCCTGGCGGATCGGACGGCCGGCGCCGTGGCGCGTCGCGATCGTCGCGTTCTCGGTCATCATCTTCCAGGCGATGCTCGGCATGTGGACCGTCACCTGGCTGCTCAAGCCGGTCATCGTGATGGCGCACCTGCTCGGCGGCCTGCTGACCCTGGTGCTGATCGCCTACGTCGCGCTGCGCCTGTCGTGGACGGCCGCGCCGTCGGCGACGCTGCGCCGCCTGCAGCCGATGGTCGTGGTCGGCCTGGTGCTGCTGGCCGCGCAGATCGCGCTCGGCGGCTGGGTCAGCGCGAACTACGCGGCGCTCTCGTGCGGCCTGGATTTCCCGACCTGTCAGGGCCGCTGGTGGCCACCGATGGATTTCGGCGAAGGCTTCGTGCTGTGGCGCGGCATCGGCGTCAACTACGAGGGCGGCATCCTCGACGGTCCGGCGCGCACGGCGATCCAGATGACGCACCGCATCGGTGCGCTGATCGTGTTCGGCCACGTCGGCGCGCTGGCCTGGCTCGCAGTCCGGCGCGGCCAGCGCGGACTCGGCCTGCTGATCGGCGCGCTGCTGTGCCTGCAGGTCAGCCTCGGCATCGGCAACGTCCTGCTCGATCTGCCGCTGGCCGTCGCGACCGCGCACAATGGCGTCGCCGCGCTGCTGCTGCTGGCACTGCTGGCGCTGCTGGTGCGCACGCAGCTGCCGCTGCCGGCGGTGCCGCCCCGATCTCCCTGACCGTCGCCGACCGCATGTCCAGCCTCGCCCGCCAGTACCTGGAACTGACCAAGCCGCGCGTCGTCGCGCTGATCGTGTTCACCGCGATCATCGGCATGTTCCTGGCCGTGCCCGGCCTGCCGCCGCTGCGGCAATCGGTCGCCGGCTTCATCGGCATCTGGCTCGCGGCCGCCTCGGCGGCCGCGATCAACCATCTGATCGACCAGCGCATCGACCGGCTGATGGCGCGCACCGCGCATCGCCCGCTCGCGACCGGCGCGCTGGCGCCGGTGCAGGTGCTGGCGTTCGCGATCGCGCTCGGTACCGCGTCGATGGCGATCCTGATCGCCCTGGTCAATCCGCTGACCGCGGCGCTGACGTTCGCCTCGCTGATCGGCTACGCGATCGTCTACACGGCCTATCTGAAGCGCGCGACGCCGCAGAACATCGTGATCGGCGGCGCCGCCGGCGCGGCACCGCCGGTGCTCGGCTGGGCCGCGGTCACCGGCGAGGTGCACCCGTACGCGCTGCTGCTGTTCCTGATCATCTTCATCTGGACGCCGCCGCACTTCTGGGCGCTGGCGATCTTCCGGCGCGAGGACTACTCGCGCGCGCAGGTGCCGATGCTGCCGGTGACGCACGGCGTCACCTACACGCGCTGGCACGTGCTGGCCTACACGATCCTGCTGATCCTGGTGACGGTGCTGCCGTATCTGACCGGCATGAGCGGCCTGTTCTATCTCGGCGGCGCACTGGTGCTCGGCGCCGGCTTCCTGTGGCACGCGATCGTCCTGCTCGATCCGCCGGACGAGTTCTTCGCGATGAAGGTCTTCAACTACTCGATCGTCTATCTGATGGTGCTGTTCGCGTTCCTGCTCGCCGATCACTACATCGACGCGCCGGTGGCGATGACCGGCGGCTTGCGCTTCGAGCCGGCCGGCTGAGCGCTCCCGGCGGCGCGATCGGCGCGAAACCCGCTCCTGATCCGTGTGACGGACCGCCGCCGGGCGCAGGGCCCGGCGGCGGTCGACACCTCACTTGAGCAGCGAGCGCAGCATCCAGGCGGTCTTCTCGTGCGCCTCGAGCCGCTGCGTGACCAGGTCCGCGGTCGGCTGGTCGTCGGCCTTGTCGGCCAGCTTGAAGGCCGCGCGACCGGTGCGTGCCGCGGTCTCGTGACCGTCGACGAGCTGCTCGACCATGCCGCGCCAGTCCGGCACGCCCGGCTCTTCCTTGATCGCCGAAAGCTTGACGAACTGCGAGTACGAGCCCGGCGCCGGGAAATCCAGCGAGCGGATGCGCTCGGCGATCACGTCGGCCGCGCTCCACAGCTCGTTGTACTGGGTCTCGAACATCGTATGCAGGCTGTTGAACATCGAGCCGGTGATGTTCCAGTGGAAGCTGTGCGTCTTGAGGTACAGCGTGTAGGTGTCCGCCAGCAGCTTGGACAAGCCGTCGGCGATCTTCTTGCGATCTTTCTGGTCGATACCGATATCGATGGCCATCACCGTCTCCGTGTCGGGGGAAGAAGCCGGCGCATTGTGAACCGGTCGCCCGGGCAAGGGAAATCGATGCGTTGGATGACGCTCATCGAGCACCGCTATCATCGCCGGTTCGCCACGCCGCCACGCGACGGTGGCGCGCGGACCGGCCCTACGAGAACGAATGAACGAATTGCCCTCTCTCGATCTGCTGCTGGACGGCGTGCGGTCGCGCGATCGCGGCCGCCTGATCGGCCGCTGGCGCAAGCTGGCCGCGCAGCGCGAGCGCGCCTCGGACGCGGCCGTCGCGGCCCTGGTCGAGGCCGCCGCCGCGTCGCGCGCGCAGGTCGCCGAACGCGCGGCGCGCGTGCCGCCGATCCAGGTCGACGAAAGCCTGCCGATCGCGGCCCGCGCCGAGACGATCGTCGATCTGATCCGCCGCCATCAGGTCATCGTGCTCGCCGGCGAGACCGGCTCGGGCAAGACCACGCAGCTGCCGAAGCTGTGTCTGGCGGCCGGCCGCGGCAGCGCCGGCATGATCGGCTGCACGCAGCCGCGCCGGATCGCCGCGCGCACGGTCGCGCGCCGCGTCGCCGCGGAACTCGGCAGCGAGATCGGCGGACGGGTCGGCTTCCAGGTGCGGTTCACCGATCAGACCTCGGACCAGGCCCTGGTCAAGTTCATGACCGACGGCATCCTGCTCGCCGAGACCCAGTCCGACCCCTGGCTCGGCGCCTACGACACGCTGATCCTCGACGAGGCGCACGAGCGCAGTCTCAACATCGATTTCCTGCTCGGCTACCTCAAGCGACTGCTGGCGCGGCGGCCCGACCTCAAGCTGATCGTCACCTCGGCGACGATCGACACCGCACGCTTCGCCGAGCACTTCGGCGGCGCGCCGGTCGTCGACGTCGAGGGGCGCGCGTATCCGGTGGAGGTGCGCTGGCGGCCGCCGCCCGAGCGCGGCGACACGAGTACGGCCGAGCAGGTCGCACTGGCGATCGACGAGATCACCGCCGAGGATCCGCGCGGCGACATCCTGGTGTTCCTGCCGGGCGAGCGCGAGATCCGCGACGCGCATCTGGCGATCTCGCGTCGCAAGTACCGCGCGACCGAGGTCGCCGCGCTCTACGCGCGCCTGTCCGCACAGGAGCAGGACCGCGTATTCCGCCCCGGCGCGCCGCGCCGCATCGTGCTCGCGACCAACGTCGCCGAGACCTCGCTGACGGTCCCGCGCATCCGCTACGTCGTCGATACCGGCACCGCGCGCGTCAAGCGCTACGGCGCTCGCACGCAGCTCGAGCGCCTGCACATCGAGCCGATCTCGCAGGCCGCCGCCGACCAGCGCAAGGGACGCTGCGGCCGCGTCGGTCCCGGCATCTGTTATCGCCTCTACGCCGAAGACGACTACGCCGCGCGGCCGCGTTACACCGATCCGGAAATCCTGCGCTCCTCGCTGGCCGGCGTGATCCTGCGCATGCTGGACCTCAACCTCGGCGACGTCGCCGAGTTTCCGTTCGTCCAGCCGCCGGCCGACCGCGCGATCGGCGACGGCTACCGCCACCTCGCCGAACTCGGCGCGATCGACGAGCAGCGCCGCCTGACCGGCGTCGGCAAGGCGCTGGCGCGGATCCCGGTGGACGTCGCGCTCGGGCGCATGCTGCTCGAGGCGCGCAGCCAAGGCGTGCTGCGCGAACTGCTGATCCTGGTGTCGTTCCTGAGCATCCAGGATCCGCGCGAGCGCCCCGCGGACGCGCGTCAGCAGGCCGATGCCGCGCATGCGCGATTCGTCGAGTCCAAGTCCGATTTCCTCGGCGTGCTCAGGCTGTGGACCGCCTACAGCACGGCCCACGAGGAGCTGACCCAGTCCAGGCTGCGCGACTGGTGCAGCGAGCATTTCGTGTCGTTCCTGCGCATGCGCGAATGGCGCGAGCTGCACCGGCAGCTGCTGGTGGTCGCCGGCGATCTGGACTGGGCGCTCGACGGCCGGCCGACGCGCGCGCGCCGGAACGGCTCGGCCACCGCGAACGATGCCAGGGAGGCGAGCGGTCCCAGCGCGGCCGGGGCCGCAGGCGACGGTGCGAAGCCGGCACCGACACCCGACGCCTACGAGGCGATCCACCGCTGCCTGCTGTCGGGCTGGCCGACCCAGGTCGGTCTCAAGGACGAGCGCGGCCTGTATCGCGGCACGCGCGAACGCCGGTTCTCGATCTTTCCGGGTTCCGCGCTCGCCAAGTCGCCGCCGCAGTGGCTGCTCGCCGGGCAGATCCTGGACATCGGCAAGGTCTATGCGATGAGCTGCGCGCGGATCGAACCGGCCTGGGTCGAGCAGCAGGCGGCCCATCTGGTCCGGCGCAGCTGGCGCGACGCGCACTGGTCGCGCAAGCGCGGTGCCGTGCTCGCCTACGAGCAGGTCACGCTGTTCGGCCTGACCCTGGTCGAGAAGCGGCTCGTGCAGTTCGGCGCGCGCGATCCGGAGCTGGCCCATGCGATCTTCGTGCGGGAGGCGCTGGTGCGCGGCGAGCTCGACGCGCGGGCCGACTTCGTCCGCGCGAACGCCCGCGTGCTGGCCGAAGCGCACGACATCGAGGCCAAGCAGCGCCGGTCCGGCCTGATCCGGTCCGAGGACGAACTGGCCGCGTTCTTCGCCGGCAAGCTGCCGGGCGACGTCCACACCACGGCCGCGCTCGATGCCTGGTATCGCCGCGCAGCGCCGGCCGAGCAGGCGGCGCTGCGCTGGTCGCTGGCGGACGTGCTGACCGGCGCGGGCGGATCGTCGGCGCGCGACTTCCCGGCCCGGATGGAGCTGGCCGGCCATGCGCTGCGCTACGACTACCGGTTCGTCCCGGGCGATCCGGCCGACGGCATCACGCTTAACGTGCCGCTGGCCCTCGTCAACGCGCTGCCGGTGGCTCGCATGGAGTGGCTGGTACCGGGCCTGCTCGCCGAGAAGGTCACCGAGCTCATCCGCGGCCTGCCCAAGGCACTGCGGCGCAACTTCGTGCCGGCGCCCGACTTCGCGCGGGCCTTCGTCGAGGCCGAAAGCCCGCGCGACGAGCCGCTGCCGGTCGCGCTGGCGGCCTACCTGCGTCGCGTCACCGGCGTCGAGATCGGACCGGCCGCGTTCGCCGGCATCGAGCTGCCGGCGCATCTGACGATGCGGCTGCGCGTCTACGACGCCGACGGTCGCACGCTGGCCGAAGGACGCGATCTGGCCGCGATCCGGGCCCAGTGGAGCCAGGCGGCGCGCACCGCGTTCTCGCGGCAGGCCGACGCCGAGCTGACGCGCGAGGACGTCGCCGAATTCGATTTCGAGACGATACCCGAGCAGGTCGCATCGCCGTCCGGCCTCAGCGCTTTTCCGGCCCTGGTCGATCTCGGCGAGAGCGTCGCGCTGCGCGTCTTCGAGAGCCGCGACGAGGCAGAGGCCGAACACCGCCGCGGCGTCGAACGTCTGCTGCGGCGCAGTCTGGCCGCCGAGATCAAGCAGGCCAGACGGCAGTTGCCGCTGAACGGCAAGACCGCGCTGAAGTGGGCACCGCTCGGCAGCGCCGAGACGCTGCGCGGCGACGTCCTCGAGGCCGCGCTGAACGGTCTGCTCGCCGACAGCGATCTGGGCGTGCGCGACCGCGGCGGCTATGAGCGCCTCAAGGCCGGCATCGCGCAGGCGCTGTTCCGTGCGGCCGTGCAGGGCCTCGCGCGGGCCGAGACGATCATCGAAGCGCATGCCACGCTGGCGCCGTGGCTGGAACCGCCGATCATCGGCTTCGCGCGCGCCAACTACGACGATCTGCGCGAACAGCTGGCCGAGCTGGTGTTTCCCGGCTTCCTGCGCGAGGTCGCACCGGAGCGTCTGCAGCACTATCCGCGCTACCTGCAGGCGATGCGCCTGCGTGCCGAACGGCTGCGTCAGGACCCGGCGCGCGATCAGGCCAAGATGCTAGGTGTCCAGCTGTACTGGCGCGAGTACTTGAAGCGGCGCGCCAGCGGCGTCGACGCGCGCGCGCTTGGGGAGCTGCGCTGGCTGGTCGAGGAACTGCGCGTGTCGGTGTTCGCGCAGGAACTGAAGACGCCCGAGCCGGTATCGCCGAAGCGGCTCGCCAAGATCGTCGCGGCCTTGCCGTGAGGCGGCGGCCGCTCACGGCGGCCGTCGCGACCGTGCGGGAACCTCAGCGAATGCGCCGCACGCGCAGGCGGCAGTCGCAGCCTTCGACTTCCATGAGCCAGCTGCCGAACATCATCGGCTGGATCTTGACGGCCGGCGACGACAGCGAGATCTCGTTCAGGCCGGTCTGGACCTGCTGCCACTCCTGACCGTTCTCGAGCTTGAAGACGGTATTGCCGCGCCAGCCGTTGAATTCACCGTCGATGCGGCTGGTGACGGTCTCGCGCTGACCGCCTTCCGGATAGAAGTAGCGCGAGGCGGACGGCTTGCCGACGACGGTCTCGGGAATGCTGGCGCCTTGCCGGTTCAGCCAGTCATTGAGGAATTTCAGCTCCTCCAGCGACAGCTTGTCGAGACCGGCGGCGGTGAAGTCGCCTCGCGACATGCGCTCCTCCAACGAGGAGAAACCCGACTGTGCGACGACGGGCGCGGTCAGGGAGGCAACGAACAAACACAGAGCTAGGCGAGATGAGCGCATGGTTTAGGGCGACGGGACGAGACCGGAATGATGAATAGCGGCAGGGATCACGCTCTAATGCGAACTTAACAGATGCAGCAAGCAAAACAAGGCGTTATACTGGGCTTCAGCGAGTGTAGCATGCGCGTGTCGGACTCGTTCGATTGCACGCGCACGGCACCGGGGGAAAGCCTCGTATCCAGCCGGCCTCAACGAGGCTCGCAGCGCCAATGCGTACCGCACCAGCCACTCGTGTTTCTACATCACGCCCCACCAGAGATCCCGCTCTCATGCGTTCACCGAAGTCAGCCGCACTCCTCGCCCTCCTGGCCGCAGGCCTTCTGTCCCAAAGCGCCGATGCGCAGACCTCGCTGATCGTCAACGATGCATCGCCGCTGGCGATCGTCGCGCCGGGCATGAGCTACGCCGTATCGGGCAGCGCGATCAATCTGCGGGTGCCGACCAACGGCTTTCTGTTCTGCGCCAACCCGCTCCCGCCGAGCCAGAGCCCGCAGTTCTCGGCGATCAGCCTAACGCCGGCACACGGCAACTGGGTGATGCCGGTCGCCAACGACGTCTACACGTTTTCGTACGGCGCCGGCGGCAACCTGCTGCGCATCAACAACAACCCGTTCAGCGGCGTGTCGGCGTCATCACTGGTCTGTCATACGGCCAATGCGCAGGGCTGGCCGATCTCCCCGTTCGAGAACGGCCTGTTCTACGACACGTTCGAGCAGCTGCTGCCGGCCAATCCTTACGGAACGAACGAGAACGTCGTCGCCTCGGTGACCGGGCTTCAGGGCAATGGCAGCGACGGCGAGCGCATGCTGACGCAGATCGATCCGAACAACGGCGTGCCGGTCTACATGTACATGTTCCGCCTGCACGCCTCGACCAACGTCAAGAGCAACGTGCACGTCATGGTCAAGGACGCGTACGACGCGAGCCGGCTGAGCGCGACCGCCTGGCATTGCGCGCTCAACCAGCGTCCGACCGGCACGATCAACCTGCGTCAGCTGTGCAACGGCTCGGCGGCGACCCAGATTTCCGGCACGATCGAGCGGTCGTACTTCATCAACAATTCGAGCGACGAGCGCTACATCGTCGTGCACCGTCTCTTGCAGGGCAGCGGCTCGCTCGATCCGAACAAACCGCTGGCGGGAGCCGCCGTGTTCGTCGATGCCAGCATTCCGAAGGCCGACCGCTACGTCGGCGACAACGTCGTCTTCAGCCTGCCGCCGCAGTAACCCGCGCCGCCCGCCTCGAGGACTCGCTTCGAAAAAAGAGCGCCCTGGAGGGCGCTCTTTTCGTTTCGACGTCATCCTGCCGTGAAATCAGCCTCCGATTCCGCATTGCCGATGACCCGTTCGCTGATCGGTGAAGCGGCGCGCGCGGCGCAGCTGCTCGAGACCTCGCTGGCCGCGGATCCCGCCACAAGCGCGCGCTGGCGGCTCGGCGCCGAGGTCGAACTGGCCGCCACGCTGTCGCGGCTCGAACAGCTCGAGGTCGGACCCGATGCCGCCGCCGCGTGCATCCTGCATGCGACGGCTCAGGCCGGCATCGCGATAGAAGGCGAGCTCCCCGCGTTCTCGCCGACGGTGCGCGAACTGTTCGAGGGCCAGCAGGCGGCCGAGAAGATCTGGATCCTGCATGCGGGCACGGCGCGATCGAGTGCCGAGGGCCTGCGCCGCCTGCTGCTGGCGATCATTCGCGATCTTCGCGTGGTCTTCATCTTGCTGGCGCGTCAGGCCGCGCGCCTGCAGCAGGCGGCAGACTGGCCCGCGGCGCAGCGTGACGAGCTCGCGCAGCTGACGTTCGACATTCACGCGCCGCTGGCCAACCGGCTCGGCATCTGGCAGCTGAAGTGGGAGCTGGAGGATCTGGCGTTCCGCTATCTGCAGCCCGACACCTACAAGCGCATCGCGCGCCTGCTCGACGAGCGGCGCGGCGATCGCGAAAGCTGGATCGAACAGGCGCGCCGGCAGCTCGACGCCGCACTCGCGCAGGCCGGCATCCGCGCCCAGATCTCCGGACGCCCGAAACACATCTATTCGATCTGGCGCAAGATGCAGCGCAAGGGGCTGGCGTTCTCGGAGCTCTACGACGTGCGCGCGCTGCGCGTGCTGGTCGCCGACGTGCCGACCTGCTACCTCGCGCTCGGCAGCGTCCATGCGCTGTGGCCGTTCATCCCGGGCGAGTTCGACGACTACATCGCCAATCCGAAGGGCAATCACTACCAGTCGCTGCATACCGCGGTGATCGGGCCCGGCGGGCGCCCGCTCGAGGTGCAGATCCGCACGCACGACATGCACGCCCAGGCCGAACTCGGCGTGGCCGCGCACTGGCGCTACAAGGAAGGCGGCGGTGGCGACGCCGGCTTCGAGCGCAAGATCGCCTGGATGCGCCAGCTGCTCGAGAGCCGCGACGAGCACGACGACGACGCGGCGCTGATGGCGGGCTTCCGCACCGACATCATGGACGACCGCGTCTACCTGCTGACGCCCAAGGGCGAGGTGAAGGACCTGCCGCGCGGCGCGACGGTGCTGGACTTCGCGTATCACGTGCACACCGACGTCGGACACCGCTGCCGCGGCGCCAAGGTCAACGGCCGCATCGTGCCGCTGAACCACCGGCCCGAGACCGGCGACCGCATCGAGATCCTGACCGGCAAGAGCGCCGAGCCGCGACGCGACTGGCTGTCGGCGCATCACGGCTTCCTGACCACGCATCGCGCGCGCGAGAAGGTCCGGGCCTGGTTCAAGCGCATCGATCTCGCGCAGAACGTCGCGGCGGGCCGCGCCTTGCTGGATCGCGAACTCAAGCGCGTGGGCCTCTCGCAGGCCGAGCTCGACACGATCCCGGCCCTGTTCAAGCTCAAGTCGGCGGAGGATCTCTACGAAGCGCTCGCGCTCGGCGACGTCACGCCCGGCCAGGTCACGCGCGTGCTGCACGAGCGGGCCACGCCGGCGCCGGTCGTGCCGCCTCCGTCGCCGGCTCCGGCGATCAAGGCGCCGCCGCGCGGCCATCTCGTCGTCGAGGGCGTGGGCAATCTGCTGACCGTGCTGGCGCGCTGCTGCCAGCCGCTGCCGGGCGATCCGATCGCCGGCTTCATCACGCGCGGACGCGGCGTCAGCGTGCACCGCAGCGACTGTCCGCAGCTGGCGCGCCTGCGCGCACGCGACGCTTCGCGCCTGATCGAGGTGGAATGGGGATCGGCCGCGCAGTCCTACGAGGTCGACGTGCTGCTGCGCGGCTACGACCGCAAGGGACTGCTCAAGGACGTCACCGCCGCGATCGCGGCGATCCACGTTCATCTGATCGGCGTGCACTCGCGCATCGACGAGACGCGCGGCATCGCCGAGATGAATCTCGGCCTGCGCGTGGCCGATTTCGGCCAGCTCAGCGACGTGCTCGACCGCCTGCTCGCACTGCCCAACGTGATCGAGGCGCGCCGCATCGTCTGAGCGGCGGCCCCCTGCTATGCTTCGCGGACAAGACGGGGTGCCCGGGGGGCGCCCGACCAACGCCGCGGACATGATGCCCACGTGATCGAGATACCCGGCTACCGCCTGTTGCGCCAGCTCGGCCGTGGGGGCATGGCGACGGTCTATCTGGCGATCCAGGAATCGGTCGATCGCGAAGTCGCGCTGAAGGTGATGTCGCCGGCACTGCTGATCGACCCGAACTTCGGCGAGCGGTTCCTGCGCGAGGCCAAGATCGCCGCGCGGCTGCATCACCGCCACGTCGTCGGCGTCCACGACGTCGGCCGCGCCGGTGACTACCACTACATCGCGATGGAATACCTGGCCGGCGGGCCGGTGCTGCTCAAGGACGGCCGTCCTCGGCCGGTGTCGTTCTCGCTGCGCATCATCCGCGAGATCGCCGGCGCGCTCGCCTATGCGCACGAGAAGGGCTTCGTCCACCGCGACGTGAAGCCGGACAACATCCTGCTGCGCGACGACGATTCGAGCGTGCTGACCGATTTCGGCATCGCACGCGCCAGCGACGCGGTCACGCGGATGACCAAGACCGGCGCGGTCGTCGGCACGCCGCACTACATGAGCCCGGAGCAGGCACGCGGACGACAGATCGACGGACGGTCGGATCTCTACGCGCTCGGCATCGTGCTGCACGAGATGCTGCTCGGCCGCGTGCCGTACCACGCCGACGACTCGCTCGCGGTCGGCATCATGCACATCACGCAGCCGGTTCCGGAGCTGCCCGAGCCGCTGGTGCCGCTGCAGCCGCTGATCGACGGGCTGCTCGCGAAGGAACCCGAACAACGCTTCCAGAGCGGCCGCGAGGCCGCCGCCGCGATCGCCGAGATCGAGCAGCGCGCCGCCAGCGGCGAATGGCCCGAACTGCCCGATGCCAGGCCGCGCGCGTCGCGACGCCAGGCGCGGCGATCCGACACCCGCGTCTCGCCGCTGCCGGTACCGGCCGCCATCGCGGCCACCACGCCGGTCGAGGCGGTCGAACGGCAGCGCGCCGAACCGAGCATGGGCCGCTTCGACGACATCGTCGCCGTCGCCAACGGCCCGAGCCGTTCGTCGCGTGGCGGCGCGACGCCGCCGCCGCGCAGACCCGCGCAGGGCCGTCGCGTGATCGCGCTGGCGGTCGTCATCGCGATGGTCGCGGCCGGTGCCGCCGGCGCCTGGCACTACCAGGACCGGCTGCGCACGCTGCTGCCCGATACCGAACTCAACGACACGCTGGCGCGCGCGCAGCAGGCGCTGGCGGCCGGACGCCTGAGCGGCAGCTCCGACAGTGCGCGCGAACTGTTCGAGGGCGCGCGCTCGCGCGAGCCCGACAACGACATCGCGCGCAACGGCCTGCGCGAAGTCGGCGCGCGCCTGCTCGACCGTGCGCGCGACGCGCTCGGCCGCGGCGATCTCGGCGTCGCGCGCGAGTCGATATCGGCCGCGCGCGAGCTGCTCGGCGGCGGCAGCGCGATCGAGGAGCTCGAGCGCCGGCTGGTCCAGATCGAGTCGCGCGGTACCGAGGTCGAGGTCCTGCTCGGCCAGGCGCAGGCCGCGCTCGAGGCCGGCCGCATCGTCGGACCCGATGGCGCGAGCGCGCTGTACCGGCGCATTCTGGCCGCCGACACCGGCAATGCGCTGGCGACGGCCGGCCTGCGCAAGTCGGCCGACGCGCTCGCGGCGTCGGCGCGCAACGCGCTGGCCGAGCGCGATCTTTCCACGGCCTCGCAGCGGATGACCGAGCTCGGCGAGATCGCGTCCGACTACGCGGGGCTGCCGGAACTCCAGGCGCAGCTGACGCAGGCACGCGAGGCCGCGCAGACCGAGATCGAACGCAGCCTGCAGCGCGCGCAGGCGCAGCTGCGTGCGGGCCGCATCGCCGGCGACGCCGACAGCGCGGTCGCGCTGTACGAGGGGGTGCTCGCACGCCAGCCCGACCACGCGCAGGCCCGCGACGGCCTGCGCCGCTCGGCCACCGCCCTGCTCGCCCAGGCGCAAGCGGCGGTCGAGGACAGCAACACCGAACGTGCCGAGCGACTGATCGCCGAGGCCGTGCGGATCGCGCCGGACCTGCCTGCCGCCGGTGTGCGCAGCCAGCTGCGCGAACTGCGCGAGCGACTGGCGATCGAGAGCACGCAGGCGCCGCTGACGCCGGCCGCGACCGAACGCGTGCGCACGCTGATCGAGGAAGCCCGGGCCGCCGCCGCACAGGGACGGCTGCTGGTGCCGCCCGGCACGAGCGCCTACGACAAGTACCGCGCCGCGCTCGCGATCGATCGCGATAATGCCGATGCGCAGCGCGGTCTGGCGGTGCTGCCGGTGCGTGCGCGTGAGCTGTTCGCCGAGCACCTCAAGGTCGGACAGTTGCTGCAGGCGCTCGACGAATGGGAGGCGCTGCGCCAGCTCGCGCCGGCCGATCCGGCGATCGGACCGCTGCAGGGACAGCTCGTCAACGCATTCATCGACGAGGCCACCGCGCGCATCGCCGAAGGCCGACGCGCCGACGCGACGCGCGCACTCGATTCGGTGCGCCGGCTCAGCCCGGCCGACCCGCGCGTCGGCCAGCTCGAGACGCGCCTGCGCGGCGTGCCCGAAGGCGGCAGCTGAGCGGCGCGCCGCGATGTGCCTGCTGCTGATCGCGGTCGACCATGCGCCGGGGCATCGGCTCGTCCTGCTCGGCAACCGCGACGAGTTCCGCGCACGGCCGTCGACGGCCGCAGCGCCCTGGCCAGACGCGCCGCGGATCCTCGGCGGCCGCGATCTCGTCGCCGGCGGCTCGTGGCTGGCGATCGACGGCGACGGCCGCTACGCCGCGGTCACCAATCTACGCAACGGACTGCCGGCGACGGCGCCGCGTTCGCGCGGTCAGCTGGTCGCGGGTTTCCTGCACGGCGCGCGATCGCCGGCGGCCTATCTCGCGGCGCTACGCACCGAGATGGACGCGTACGGACCGTTCAATCTGATCGTCGGCGACGCGCACGGCGCGTGGCTGCTGTCGAGCGGATCGACGCAGATCCATCATCTCGAGCGTGGCATCCATGTCGTCAGCAACGGACCGTACGGCACGCGCTGGCCGAAGACCGAGCGACTCGGCCGTGCGTTCACCGAGCAAGCCGACGATCCCGGCGCGCAAGGCGATCGGTGGCTGGCCCTGCTCGCCGACGATGCGCAGCCGGCCGACGCCGAGCTGCCCGATACCGGTGTCGGTCTGGCGCTCGAGCGGCAGCTCGCGCCGATCCTGGTGCGCGGCGAGCGATACGGCACGCGCGCGAGCACATTGGCGAGGATCGATGCCGCCGGTCGTCCCGCGCTGAGCGAGCAGATCTGGTCGGCCGAAGGCGCGGCGGCGCCCCGCCATTGGCGCTACGAAGACGAGGGCTACTGGAAAGCGGTCGACGACGCGGCAGCGGACGAGGCGCGGCGTCGACCGATGCGTGAGGAGGAGTAGATCGCGATCCGGATCCGGTGCCCGATCGGCGCCGGACGATGCCGCCGCTCCGTCATCGGAGCGGCGGCCTCAGGCTTGGAAAGATCGCCAGCGCGTAAGCCGGCCGGCTGTGCGCCGGCCCGCCGCCACGGTCAGAAGCGCAGGCGCAGATACGCCGAAGGGCCGTGCAGCTTGATGTCGGCGGTCGCGTCGTAGCTGCCTTCGCTGCCGTCGAGCTTGATCCGCGACACGCTGTACTCGGCGCCGAGGCCGAGGTTCTGCCACGGGAACCACTCGACACCGAGCGAGCCGTTGTAGATGTGGCCCTCGAGCGAGCCGCCGTTCTTCTTGACGCCCGAGATGTCGATGTACGTGCGCACGTTATCCGAGAACGCGTGGCGCCAGCCGAGCTGCACCAGCGGCGCGACCGCATCGTCCTTGTAGCGCTCGGTCGCCGTGAAGGTCTGGCCGTCGAACGTGGCCTCGCCGCGCACGCGCGCGTCGATGCGGTACCAGGCCGCGCCGACGCCGAAGCCGAACACGGTCTGGTCGCCGCCGAACCACCAGCGGTAGGCCGCGTTGCCGACGTCGAACTGCAGGCGCGTGTCGAGCGCGGCATTGGCGTCGAAATCGGTGCCGCCGAAGCTGAAGGGTTCGAGCAGGGTCAGCGAGCGGTCGCGGCTGAGCCCGTAGTAGTCGAACGAGAAACCCTGCGAATCCATGATCAGGAAATCGAGCCGCGCGCGGCCGACCGTATCCTTGAAATCGCCGACGTCGAGCCGGCCGCTGTCCAGTCCGCTCTGATCCTCGCGCAGCGTCAGGTCGAAATCGGCGTCGGCGCGGTAGCCGCCGAGCCACACGCTGACGCGGTCCAGCGCCTGGGACGGCGCCGCGACGGCAGGTGCGGCGATCGACGCCAGGCCCGCGGCGAGGCCGAGCGCGGGAATCAAACGGGAAAACGGCATGCGGTAGGAAGCCATCGGAGACGCCCTCGGGGTGGGGTGGGATGAAAACGGGCGCAACAATTAACACTTTCTCAATGAACCGTTGCCTCATCGCTCACGAACGGTGACTCGAGAACCGCCTGCGGCGCGATGCCGCCCTCCATTGATAACGCTAACCGTTCTCATTAAAATTCACGTTCAGTTTCCGTTCGACGAGTGCCGCTCGTTCCAGGGTCGTGTCCATCCTTCTCTTTCGCCGCTGCCTGCGCCTGGTCCTGGCGCTGTCGCTCTCGCTGATCGGCGGGCAGGCGATCGCGTCGGCCGGGGTATCGGCGAACGACGGTGACCTCATCGCAACCGAGATGGCGCACCACGGCCTGCTCGGACACCATGCGCACTGTACCGACGCGCCGCCCGCACCGCGGGCCGCCGAGGACGATGCCCAGCCGTTCAAGCGACGCCGCGACGAGATCGCGGTGACGCCCTGGCAGGTGCCGGCCGGCGCGGCCCCTGCCTCGCTGCAGGCGCTGGCGGTCGCGGCCCCAGCGACGACATGCGCGCCGCTGCCGCTCGACGATGCGATCGGCTCGAACGACGACCAGGCCCGCTTCCTGCGCGCCTGCCGCGGCCGCGCACCACCGGCCGTCTGACCGCGCTCCGGGCTCTCCGGGCGCATCGCCGTACCACGCCATCTGATCCGGCGAAGCCTTCGCGGCCTCGCCCGATCGCGCCGTCACGTCCTTCCCGGCCCGTTCTCGGCGCGCGCGCCGGCGGACCAGCGCTCGTCTTCCGCTTCGTCCCTGCCTTCATCAATGGAAACCCACCGATGACTTCGTCCGTCAGCCCTTCTCATCCGGCCACCCGGGCCGCCTTCCGCCGCCATCGGCTCGCGCTCGCGATCGTCGCGACGCTGGCGGCTCCGCTGGCCGCCCAGCCGATCGACGACGGCGATGCCGCGCAGCTGCAGCAGGTCGTCGTCACCGCGGCTGGCTTCGAGCAGAAGATCACCGACGCTCCGGCCAGCGTCAGCGTGGTCACGCGCGCCGAGCTCGCCAAGCGCCCGTACACCAGCCTGGTCGACGCGCTGCGCGACGTCGAAGGCATCGACGTCGGCGAATCGACCGACAAGAACGGCATGGCCTCGATCACGATGCGCGGCATGCCGGCCGACTACACCCTGGTGCTGATCGACGGCCGCCGCCAGAGCAACGTCGGCGATCTGTATCCGAACAACTTCGGCGGCGGCCAGTACAGCTTCCTGCCGCCGCTCGATTCGATCGAGCGCATCGAGGTCGTGCGCGGACCGATGTCGACGCTGTACGGATCGGATGCGATGGGCGGCGTCATCAACATCATCACGCGCAAGGTCGCCTCGCAGTGGCACGGCTCGATCACGCAGGGCCGCACCTGGCAGCAGGACGATCAGTTCGGCAACGACCGCACGACCGACCTCTACCTCAACGGCCCGATCGTGCCGGGCACGTTCGGTCTGTCGGTGCGCGGCAGCCTCTACAAGCGGCAGGCGTCGATTCCCGAATGGGATCCGCTGCCGCTGCCGGACGGCACGCTGTGGGAACGCTCGCTCGGCTTCGGCGACGGCGGCAAGCAGGTCGCCAACCGCAACTGGAACGGCGGCCTGCGCCTGTCGTTCACGCCGACCGAAGACCACGACCTGTGGCTCGACTACGACGTCTCGCGGCAGAAGTACGACAACTCCGAAGGCCAGACCGGCACGCTCGACAGCATCGCCAGCCTCTGGCGCACCGGCAACGCGACGATTCCGAATCCGGACTTCGATCCGACCCAGCCGATCGGCCCGTCCAATCCGGCCACGATCGTGCGGCGTGTCGTGCAGCCGCGCGTCGGCTATACCGAACAGCAACGCTACGAGCGCGACCAGCTCGCGTTCACGCACGTCGGACGCTGGTCGTTCGGCACCAGCGAGACCAGCATCACGCGCAGCACCAGCAACAACCTCGGCCGTTCGCTGCCGCTGACGATCGCCGAACGCGCCGAGCTGCAGGATCTGTGGAATGCCGCCTGCATCGCCGGCGGCGGCAATCCGTTCTGCAGCAATGCGCGCATCGACGATCTGACCGCCGAGCAGCGCGCCGCACTCGAGGCATTCCTGCCGCGGCAGCGCCGCGTGCTCGAGCTCGACGGCCTGATCGTCGACAGCAAGCTCGAGATGCTGTTCGGCGACCACCAGCTGACGGTCGGCGGCCAGTACAACGACACCGACATGGAGGACGGCACGTTCGGCATGGACGGCGCCGGCTTCCGCGACGGCACGACGCAGAAGCACGAGCAGTGGGCCGTCTTCGCCGAGGACAACTGGCGCCTGACCGAGAGCCTGACCGCGACGTTCGGCGTGCGCTACGACGACCACAACATCTTCGGCGACCATTTCAGTCCGCGCGGCTACCTCGTCTGGACCGCGTCTCCGAACTGGACGCTCAAGGGCGGTGTCAGCACCGGCTACAAGACGCCCAAGCCGAATCAGCTGTTCCCCGGCATCACCGGCTTCGGCGGCCAGGGCGTCAACCCGTTCGTCGGCTCGCCGGACCTGCAGCCCGAAACCAGCACCAACACGGAAATCGCGGCCTACTACGACGGCGGCAACGGCTTCAGCTTCAACGCGACCGCGTTCGTCAACAAGTTCAAGGACAAGATCGCCACCGGCGACAGCGTACCCAACTGCGAGGTCGCGCCGCCAGGCGTGCGCTGCGTCGACATCGGCCCGGGCTGGGCCGAGATCGGCTACACGACCTTCAGCCAGAGCATCAACATCGACCGCGCCGAGAGCCGCGGCGTCGAACTCGCCGGCCGCGTCGAACTGCCGTCCGGCTTCACGCTGCGCGGCAACTACACCTACGCCGACTCCGAGCAGAAGAGCGGCCCCGACGAGGGACTGCCGATCACCGGCAATCCGGCCAAGCACATGCTCAACGCGACGCTCGACTGGCAGCTCAACGATGCGCTCAGCCTGGCCCTGATCGGCGAAGCCCGCTCCAAGCGCTTCCGCGAGCGCAGCGTCACGACCGGCCGCGAGCACTACTACGAGGACTACCGCATCTTCCACCTCGGCGCATCGTGGAAGGCCACCGACCAGCTCACGATCAACGGCCGCATCAACAACCTGCTCGACAAGAACTTCATCGCGCAGACCTGCGAGCTGACCGAACAGCAGGACGCCTACGCCTGCGTCGACGACTACCGCATCAAGGACAAGCGCCGCAGCCTCTGGCTCTCGGCGAATCTGCGCTTCTGAGCACCAGACATCGAACCGGCGCGATCCACGGACGGATCGCCCGGCGTCGCTCGATCAAGTCGCGAACCCGGCCCATTCCGACTGCACTCGAACGCACGCGCCGCCTCAAGCGTCACGCTCGCACGTGTTTACCCGTCACCGCATCGAAGTCGAACGATCCGACGTTCGTGTCGGCGAGAACAACCCACCGCCAACCCCTGCCCCTGCCTCACGCTTCCGCTTCACGCTCCTGCGCCTTTCGCTTCTGCGCGCAGGATGCGCGCTGATGGGTCCCGTGAAACGCGGTGGGCCGGTGCCGGATCAGCCCGCAGGGGCGCGGGCACGATGCCCGCGCGTTCGTCGTCAGCACAGGAGGTGCTGTCGACGAACCCCGGCATCGGGCCACGCACCCGCAGGGCAGGAAGCCCGGAGGGCGCGTTTCTGGGGTGCCCTTCTCTTTGGTCACTTTCTCTTGGGCACGCAAGAGAAAGTGACCCGCTCGCCTGGAGGCGAGCGGAGAAAGGCACGGACGCCGCCCACCTACGAAGCAGACACCCCGCCGATCGCAACTCAACTGCAGCTCACCGACGAACAGTCGGCCGCTATGACAGGACCCGTTCGCGGGAGCGCGGACAACAGGCAGGAACGCCGCTTTCCAGAGGATGGCGGATCGCTCGAAACTGACCCGCTCGCCCGGAGGCAGGCGGAAAAGGCAAGGACGCCGCCCGCCTAGGGAGGAAGAAAAAGAAAGGACCGCTCAGCTCCGCGACGCGCCCAGCCAATCACGCCGCCCGCGCAACACCGAGAAAGCAGCCTCCGTCACAACTTCCGCCGCGGCGGCACCAACAAATCCCCGAACAACAACCCCGCCACCAGCGCGATCAGCAACGTCAGCAAGGTCACCGCCGTGTCGAGCCCCAGCATCACGTCGCGCTCCAGCACGAAGCTCAGCGTGCGGAAACCGACACTGCCCGGCACCAGCAGGATGATGCCCGGCTCGCGGATCAGCGCACCGGGGCGCTTCCAGACGCGCGCGAACACGTTGCTGACCGCGCCGAGCACCAGGCCGCCGAGAAAGACGCCGAACGGCGCCGACACGTACGCACCGCCCAGGCGCGTGCACAGGTAGCCGAGCACGACCGAGGCGATCACCGCCGGGTAGTAGCGGCGCGGACTGCGGAACATCAGCGCGAACGCCAGCGCCGCGGCGAACACGGCCAGCCACTCGGCCCAGACCGGCACCACGACCACCGGCATCGGCGGCGGCACCCAGCCGAACAGCGCGCACAGCTGCGTCGCGGCGACCGTGCCGAACGCGAGCTTGAGCAGGATCGCCATCGCGCCGGCCATGCGCGCGGTGCCCGAGATCAGGTGCTGGCTCGACAGCTCGCGCACGGCGGTCGTCAGCGACAGGCCCGGCAGCAGCACGATGAGGCTCGCGATGACCACGGCACGCACGTCGATCGGCGCGACGTAGACGGCGACCACGGTCGCGATCAGCGTCGCCAGCAGCGCGCAAATCGCCTCGAACGCGGCCGCGATGTTCGGCCGCCGCGCCGCGCCGAGCGCGATCGCGCCGGTGACCAGGCCGATCAGGCCGGCGGTCGCGACCGCCGGCCAGTCCGTGCGCAGGATGATCGCGACGCAGGCCGAGGCCGCACCGTAGGCGATCATCATCGGCAGCTCGGTCGTCCAGCGCGCCGGGCGGGCGCCGATGTCGCGCAGCCGGCGGCGCCCTTCGACGAGGTCGACCGAACCGTCGATCACCTGATCGGCGATCTCGTCGACCTCGCACAGGCGCTCGAGATTGACCTCGCCCGGCGACAGGCGCACCACCTGGGTGACGTCGGCGAGGCTGCCGGGCCGCCGATGGTCGGAGAACGACATCACGATCGAGGTCGGCGTCGACAGGATGTTGCAGTCGAGCTCCAGACGCGCGGCGACGTGGTTGACCGCATCCTCCAGACGCGGCGCCGCGGTGCCGTATTCGTGCAGGCGGCGCGCCAGCTCCACGACGAATTCGATACGGGTGGTCAGCGCGGCTTCGGCGGGCATCGGGCCGGTACGGTACATGCGGTCGGTTCGGTGATAATGCCGCTTTTTGCGCGGCGCGGCGCGGGCATATGGGGCTCGGGGAAGCACTTTCAATCGGCAGCGCGCTGGCCTGGGCCGGCGGCGTCGTGATCTACACGCGGCTCGGCCGCACGCTGCCGCCGCTGCATCTGAACCTGTTCAAGAATCTGCTGGTGTTCGCGATGGTCGTGCCGACCGTGCTGCTGGTCGAAGGCGCGCGCTGGCCGGCGATCGGCGCGGGTGCGGTGGCGCTGGCACTGGCCTCGGGCGCGATCGGCATCGCGCTGGCCGACACGCTGTACTTCCGCGCGCTCAACACGCTCGGCGCCGGCCACATGGGCGTGATCGGCAATCTCTACAGCCCGCTGGTCATCGTGCTGTCGTTCGCGTTTCTCGACGAGCGACTGGACGCGCTGCAGATCGTCGGCTTCGTCCTGGTCATGAGCGGCGTCGTCCTGGTCAGCCGGCACGATGCGGACCGCCCGCTCGACCGCGCGGCGCTGCGCCGCGGCGTGCTGCTCGGCGCGGCGGCGATCGCGCTGATGGCGGTGGCGATCGTGATGATCAAGCGCACGCTCGAGCAGCAGCCGCTGCTGTGGGTCGTCGCGATCCGGCTGGCCGGTGCGATCCTCGGCATGCTGGCCACCTTCGCGCTCGGCCGCCACGCGCTGGTGCCGCGCGGCGTGACGCTGACGCGCGGCGAGGCCTGGCTGCTGCTCGCGGCCGCTTTCCTCGGCCAGTACCTGTCGATGATCCTGTGGCTCGGCGGCTACAAGTTCACCGACGCCTCGATCGCCTCGATCCTGAACGAGTCCGCGTCGGTCTTCATCGTGCTGCTGGCCTGGCTGTTCCTGCGCGAGCCGCTCGACCGTCGCCGCGTCGCCGGCGTCGGCTGCACGCTGGCCGGACTGGCCTGCATGCTGCTGAGCTGAGCCCGAACGGCGCGCAGGCTCACGCATCCACCGGTTCGATCCAAGCTGCTAGGCTTCGCGCATGCAGCCCGCTACCGCCACCCTCGCCGCCGACGGCGACCGCGTCGTGCTGGCCGGAGACTGGGTACTGGCGCAGGCGCCGGCCCTGGCCGGCCAGATCGAGCGGCTGCGCCGGCGCGTCGGCGCCGCGACGGTACTGGATGCCGGCGGCATCGGTCGGCTCGACACCGCCGGCGCCAGCCTGCTGCTGCAGCTCGGCGAGGACGGCGGCCGGACCGATCGCTTCGCCGGGCTCGGCGCGCATCAGCGCGAGCTGCTGGTCACGGTCGCGCGCGCGATGCAGGCGCGTGCGGCGTCGCCGCGGCGGCCGAACGGCCTCGTCGAGCTGCTCGCCAACGCCGGCAAGGCGGTGGAGCTGTTCTGGCGCGACCTGACCGAACTGGTCGGCTTCATCGGACTAATCCTCTCCAATCTGCTGCGCTGCCTGGTGCTGCCGCAGCGCTGGCGCGTGACCTCGCTGTTCTTCCACATCGAGCAGACCGGCCTCAACGCGGTGCCGATCGTCGCGCTGCTGAGCTTCCTCGTCGGCGCGGTCGTCGCGTTCCTCGGCGCGACGATCCTGCGCGATTTCGGCGCCACGGTGTTCACCGTCGAGCTGATCAGCTACTCGTTCCTGCGCGAGTTCGGCGTGCTGCTGACCGCGATCATGGTCGCCGGCCGCTCCGGCAGCGCGTTCACGGCGCAGATCGGCTCGATGAAGGCGCGCGAGGAGATCGATGCGATCCGCACGATGGGCCTGTCGCCGGTCGAGGTGCTGGTATTGCCGCGCGTGCTGGCGCTGCTGATCTCGATGCCGCTGCTGAGCTTCCTGGCGATGGTCGCCGGCATCGTCGGCGGCGCGATGGTCTGCGTCTACACGCTCGACATTTCGCCCGGCATGTTCCTGTACCGGCTCCAGGAGATGACCCAGGCCCGTCACTTCTGGGTCGGCATGATCAAGGCGCCGCTGTTCGCGTTCCTGATCGCTGCGATCGGCTGCCTGGAGGGCTTCAAGGTGTCGGGCAGCGCCGAGTCGGTCGGCACGCATACGACCTCCAGCGTCGTGCAGTCGATCTTCGTCGTGATCCTGGTCGACGCGCTGGCAGCGATCTTCTTCATGGAGATCGGCTGGTGAGCGAGACCGTGATCGAGGTGCGCGGCCTGCGCAACCAGTTCGGCGAACAGATCGTGCACGAGGACCTGGACCTCGACGTGCGGCGCGGCGAGATCATCGGCGTGGTCGGCGGATCGGGCAGCGGCAAGTCGGTGCTGCTGCGCTCGATCATCGGCCTGAACCGGCCGCGCGCCGGCAGCGTGCGCCTGTTCGGCCAGGACATGGCGCAGGTATCGGCCGCCCAGCGCAATGCGATCGAGCAGCGCTGCGGCGTGCTGTTCCAGAACGGCGCGCTGTTCTCGTCGCTGACCGTGGCCGAGAACGTCTCGGTGCCGCTGGTCGAGCATCACGGCCTGCCGCGCGTCCTGATCGAGCGGCTGGCCGCACTGAAGATCGGCCTGGCCGGCCTGCCGCCCGAGGCCGGCACGAAATTCCCTTCCGAACTGTCCGGCGGCATGGTCAAGCGCGCCGCGCTGGCGCGATCGCTGGCGCTGGATCCGGACATCCTGTTTCTCGACGAGCCGACCGCCGGCCTCGATCCGATCGGTGCGGCCGCGTTCGACCAGCTGATCCTGACGCTGCGCGACAGCCTCGGCCTGACGGTGTTCCTGATCACGCACGACCTCGACACGCTGTACACGATCTGCGACCGTGTCGCCGTGCTGGCGCAGCGGCGCGTGCTGATCAACGCCCCGCTCGCCGAGGTCGAGCGCCAGGACGAGCCGTGGATCCGCGAGTATTTCCAGGGGCCGCGCGGTCGCGCGGCCGAGCACGCCGCACTGGCGGCCAAGAGGACCTGACATGGAAACCCGTGCCCATCATGTGCTGATCGGGGCCTTCGCGATACTCGTGTTCGTACTCGGCGCCGGCTTCGTGCTGTGGCTGTCCAAGAGCAGCCGCGACCGCGCGTTCAAGGAGTACGACGTGGTCTTCGTCGAGGCCGTCACCGGCCTCTCGCAGGGCGGCGCGGTGCAATACAACGGCATCAAGGTCGGCGAGGTCAGCCAGCTGCAGCTGGCGCCGGACGATCCGCGCAAGGTCATCGCGCGGATCCGCGTCGGCGCCTCGACGCCGATCAAGCAGGACACGCGCGCCAAGCTCGCGCTGGCCGGCGTGACCGGCGTCGCCTTCATCCAGCTCAGCGGCGGCATGCCGAACAGCCCGAATCTCGAGCCGACGCGCGAGCAGCCGGTGCCGGTGATCCAGACCGATCCGTCGGCGCTGTCGCAGCTGCTCAATTCCGGCGAGGACATCGTCACCAGCATCAACGACGCGCTGTACCGGATCGGCCAGCTGCTGTCGCAGGAGAACGTCGACCGCGTCGCCCACGTGCTCGACAACGTCGACAAGATCGTCGACAGCGTGGCCGGCCAGCGCGAGGAGCTCAGCACCGCGCTGCGCCAGCTGTCCGATGCGACCGGCGACCTCAAGGCCTCGCTGCGCACGGTCAGCGAACTGGCGACGACGACCAACAAGCTGGTCCGCGAGGACGCGCGCGAGGTGATGGCCGCGGCCGAGAAGGCGATCGGCTCGATCGACCGCGTCGCCGAATCGGTCAGCGGCCTGGTCGACGACAACCGCGCCGCGATCGACAGTTTCGGCAACCAGGGCCTGCGCCAGGTCGGCCCGACGCTGGCCGAGCTGCGCGAGACGCTGCGTGCGTTCAAGCAGCTCAGCGACCGCCTCGCCAAGTCCGAGAGCCTGCTGCTCGGCAGCGACCAACCGAAGGAGTATTCGCCGCGATGAGCGTCCCGATCCGTATCGCAGGCCTGCTGCTGGCGGCCTGCCTGCTGGCCTCCTGCGCATCGCTGACCGGCAAGACCGAGCCGTTCGCGATCTACGCACCGCAGCTCGAGTCGGCGCCGGCGACCGGTCCGGCGGTGGACTGGCAGCTGTCGATCGACACGCCGCTGGCGAGCAGCGCGATCGACTCCACGCGCATCGCGGTGATGCCGACGCCCGGCGTGCTGCAGATCTACCCGGCGGCCCGCTGGCGCGATCCGGCGCCGGTGCTGCTGCGCGGCCTGATCGTCGAGGGCTTCGAGCGCAGCGGGCGCATCCTCGGCGTCGGCGCCGCGGCCGGCCTGCGTGCCGACCTCGGCCTGACGCTGGAGCTGCGCGCGTTCCAGGCCGAGATCGGCGCCGACGGCGCGCGCGCGGTCGTGCGGCTGCAGGCCAGCCTGATCGATTATTCGAATAACCGCGTCGTCGCCGCGCGCACGTTCGAGGCGGCTTCGCCGGCAGCAGGCTCGGACATGACCGCGATGTTTCCGGCGTTCGAGACCTCGCTCGACACGATCGTCGTGCAGCTGGTGGACTGGACGCTGGCCGAGGGCGAACGGCGGCGCGCCGCCGCCACGCGCTGATCGCTGCACGGACGTCTTTGCGCCGGGCGTCCGAACGGCGACAATGGCGCCCGCCGACCTCCCCCTGCCCGACCTCGCGCGTGCGGCATCGCCGTTCGCCGTCGCCGGCCGCCCGCCATCGCCATGACCGACGTCGAAACCGGCAAATCGCAGACCGCCCTGCAGAGCCACCTCGCGCGCGTGGAGGAGCTGCTGCGCCGGCACCGCGTGGTCGAGAGCCTGGCCCACCGCCAGGAAGGGCTGCATCACGACCTGGTCGAGAATCTCGTGCACCGGCAGAACCTGGCCGAGCTGCAGCGCGAGATCGACCAGCTGCATCCGGCCGACATCGCGCACATCCTCGAGTCGCTGCCGCAGGAGGATCGCCAGAGCATCTGGAACCTCGTCAAGTCCGATCGCGACGGCGAGATCCTGCTCGAGGTGTCCGACGCGGTCCGCGAGTCGCTGCTCGCGGAGATGGATACGCCGGAGATCCTCGCGGCCGCCGAGCAGCTCGACGCCGACGAGCTGGCCGACCTCGCCGAGGACCTGCCCGAGGACGTCCTCTACACGCTGATGCAGCGCCTGACCGCCGACCAGCGCGCGCGCGTGCAGTCGGCGATGGCCTGGGAGGAGGATCAGGTCGGCGCGGTGATGGACTTCGACATGGTGACGATCCGCGAGGACGTCAGCCTGGAGGTCGTGCTGCGCTATCTGCGCCGGCTCAAGGAGATCCCCGACCACACCGACAAGCTGTTCGTCGTCAACGGCGAGAACGTGCTGACCGGCGTGCTGCCGATCCGCTGGCTGCTCGTCAACGACCCGGCCAAGGACGTCGCCGAGGTCATGGCGGCCGACGCCAATACGTTCCATCCCGAGGACGACGTCACCGAGACCGCGCAGGCGTTCGAGCGCTACGACCTGGTCACCGCGCCGGTCGTCGACGGCGAGGGCAAGCTGATCGGCCGTCTGACGATCGACGCGATGGTCGACGTGATCCGTGAGGCCGGCGAGGCCGAGGCGCTCAGCCGCGCCGGTCTGCGCGAGAACGAGGACATCTTCGCGTCGGTCTGGCGGTCGGTGCGCAACCGCTGGCTATGGCTCGCGGTCAACCTGGTGACCGCGTTCGTCGCCTCGCGCGTGATCGGCCTGTTCGAGGGCTCGATCGAGAAGCTCGTCGCGCTCGCCGCGCTGATGCCGATCGTCGCCGGCATCGGCGGCAACTCCGGCAACCAGACGATCACGATGATCGTGCGCGCGCTCGCGCTCGACCAGATCACGCCGGCCAGCGCCAAGCGGCTGCTGCGCAAGGAGCTCGGCGTCGCGCTCGTCAACGGCCTGGTCTGGGGCGGCGTGATCGGCATCGTCGCCTGGCTGCTGTACGGCAACCTGGCGCTCGGCATGGTCATGACGCTGGCGATGACGTTGAACCTGCTGCTGGCCGCGTTCATGGGCGTGCTGATCCCGATGACGCTGCTGCGCTTCGACCGCGATCCGGCGATGGGATCGAGCGTGATGATCACCGCGCTGACCGACTCGGGCGGCTTCTTCATCTTCCTCGGGCTGGCGACGCTGTTCTTGATCAGGCAAGGCTGATCAGGCAAGGCTGATCAGCCTGGGCTGATCGAACAGGACCGATCAGACCGGGCGGATCAGGCTGCGCAGCCAGGCGCGGCTGATCGAACCGGGCTTGTCGGACGGAGCCGATCGCACGATGCCGCTCGGGCATGACCGGACCGACCCGAGCGACGTGTCGCGGTCGGCCGCAGCGGCGCTCGCTCCTGCGATGCCTCAGCGCGAGCGCACTGGATCGTCCGCCGGCGGCGGCACGTCGACGACCACGACGGTCGCCGGCACGGCGTCGACCTCGGTCTCCTCGTCCTCCTCGCGGCCGACGAACATGCCCCAGACCGCCATGAACAGCGCGGCGATCATCGGGCCGATCACGAAGCCGTTGATGCCCATCAGCGCCATGCCGCCGATCGTCGAGATCAGCACGACGTAGTCGGGCATGCGCGTGTCCTTGCCGACCAGGATCGGCCGCAGCACATTGTCGACCATGCCGATCACGATGATGCCGTAGGCGGCCAGACCGATGCCCTTGGCCCAGTCGCCGGTCGCGAGGAAGTAGATCGCGACCGGTGCCCAGACCAGGCCGGCACCGATCGCCGGCAGCAGCGACAGGAACGCCATCAGCACCGCCCACAGCAGCGCGCCCTGGATGCCGAGGAACCAGAACGCCAGGCCGCCGAGCGTGCCCTGGACGATCGCGACGACGACGTTGCCCTTGACCGTCGCGCGCGTGACGGTCGCCATCCGCGCGATCAGCTGGCGCTTGTGCGCGGGCTCCAGCGGGATCGCCTCGACCACGCGCGCGATCAGCAGGCGCCCGTCGCGCAGCAGGAAGAACAGCAGGTACAGCATGATGCCGAAGCCGACGATGAACTGGAACGTGTTCTGTCCGATGTTGATCGCCTGCGTCGCGACGAAGCGGCTGCCCTGGGCCGCGCCGGAGCCGAGCTTGTCCTGCAGCGAGGCGACGTCGCCCAGGCCGATGCGCTCGAGCGGCTGCATCAGCCAGGCCGGCAGTGCCGAGAAGATGCGCTGCAGATAGGTGCCGAAGTTGAGCTCGCCCGACTGCACGCGCTGGTAGACCAGCGTGGTCTCCTGGATCAGCGAGGCGGTGATCGCCATCAGCGGCAGGATCGCGATCAGCAGGCACAGCGACAGCGTCAGCAGCGCGGCCAGATTGGGCCGGCCCGGCAACCGCCGCAGCAGCCAGCGATGCAGCGGCGCGAACAGCACCGCCAGCACCACGGCCCAGAACACCGCGCCGAAGAACGGCAGCAGGATCACCGCGAACGCGATCGTCACCGCACACAGCAGCAGCAGGAATACCGCGCGCTGCAGGAACGGCGTGTTCATCGTCTTCATCGCAGCCATCGCGCTGGAACCGCGGGTCGCGGCGTCGCGCGACTATAGCAATACCGTGCGACGGCGGCCGCGCCCGCGAAGCGCCGAATGCAAAGATTCGATTCGGGCGCGCGGCGGTCGGAATCGGGCGACGGCCCGCGCCGACGCGCCGCTGCGGCGCGGCCGCGCCCCGGATTCAGGGCTCGAAGCCGTCGGCGAACACGGTCTCGTCGAGGCCGTCCAGGCGCAGCACGCGGACCGCGTCGAGCCGCGAACGCTCGCCCTGGCCGCCGCTGCGCGCCAGCGCGATCTCGATCTCGCCGCCGGCGGCCTGCGCGAAGAAGCCGTAGCGGACCGCGTTGCGCTGGCCGGCCAGCGCGAAGACGCTGAACCGGTCGAGCACCGGCGCGCCCTGCACGCGCACGTCCTGCACGCGGCAGCCCGCGCTGTTGCACGGGTTGTAGGTCTCGGCGAAATGCAGCTCGACGAAGTACTCGCCGGGCGGCACCGGCAGCCGGTAGCCCCAGGTCCCGTAGCTGATCCGGTAGTCGTGATGCAGCGGATCGTCGGCGCTGCCGAACAGCGCGCCCGGTCCCGACGCGGTCGAGGCCTCGGTGCTGCCGTAGAAATGCGCATCGGCTTCGTATCGGGTCCCGTCCGCCGCAGCGTAGGCGTCGCCGCCGGCATTGATCGCGAGCGCGACCGGCGGCGCGATGCCGGCCGGCAGCACCAGCACCTGCTGCACGAACTGCCCCTGCGCGGCGCCGTCGTCGGCGACGACGCGGATCCGGTAGCGCCCGGCCGCGGGCGCGGCGATCCTCGCACGGTGCCGGTCGGCCGGATCGACCTCGAGCACCACCCCGGCCGGTGCCTGCTCGAGCGTCCAGTCCAGCGCGATCGTGGCCGGCGCCGGCAGGCCGTCGTCGAGCACGCGGGCGCGCAGCTCGAGCGGCTGGCCGGCGTGGACGACCACCTCGGACAGCACGAACACGCGGGGCGCCGCATTGTCGAGGACGGGCGTCGTGACGCGCAGGCTCGTCGAGGCTTCGGTCCAGCCGCCGAGTGTCGCATCGTCGCTGGCGCCGCGCGCCTGCATGCGCACGGTCTGCGTACCGGTGCCGAGCGCCAGCGCATCGACCGACCACGGCGAGACGGCCGCCGCGGTACCGGACGCGGCGCCGAGGAACCAGCGCACCGACTCGATCGCCGCGCCCGGCGAGCCGGCCGAGCCGGCGAGGTCCAGCGTCGCGGCCGACGTCGTCCAGACCGGGCCGGCGGTCGGCTCGGACAGGCGCACGTACGGCTCGACCGCGACGTTCGGCTGGCCGAGCCGCTGCGCGATCAGCCAGCCGAACAGCCGGGCACTGGCGTAGGTGCGCGTCCAGATCGCATGGCCGCCGGTCGCGAACTCGGTATACAGCGGATCGCCGGCCGCGGCACGCAGCGCCGCGACGTGGTTGCGCGAGTGCGCCACGGTGACCGTTCCGTCGTCGACCGCGTGGAAGAACCAGGCCGGCGTCCTCGCCCAGGCCGCGTCGCCGGCCGTATAGCCGGTGTGCGGACAGACCGGCACGATCGCCGCGAACAGGCCGTTGTAGCTGCCGATCAGATCGAGCGCGCCGCCGCCGCCCATCGAGATGCCGGTCAGATAGATGCGCCCGGTGTCGTACGAAAACTCCGAGCGCACCTGCTCGAGCACGTCGATCAGCCGGTTCTTCTGGCCACCCCACTGGCCGCCTTCGCCGAGGCAGCACTGCGGCGCGACCATGATCATCGGCTGCTGCGCCTGCCGTGCCGGGTAGACCAGCTGCATCGCGCCGTTGGCGGCATTGCCGAGCTGGGACTGATTGTCGGTACCGGTCTCGCCCGCGCCGTGCAGGAACAGCAGCAGCGGACATCCGGCATGGCCCAGGCACGCAGGCGGCACGTAGATCCGGAACGGCAGGCGATCGCCGGGCGGATCGTTGCGGCGCAGGAAATCCTCGGCGCAGATGCGGTCGGGCGGACAGCCGGCCGATGCCGCCAGGCTCGTCGTCGACAGCATCAGGCCGAGCAGCAGCGAGCGGACACGGATCATGGCGGCGTCTTTACGGGCGGAACCTGCACGCTAGCGCGGCGCGGCGCGCATACCGTGACGGCGCGCGCGATTCGCGCCGCGGCCGCGCCGGTGATGCCGGAACAACGCTCAGGGATCGACGTCCGGGACCAACCGCACCATGCGCGGGTCCGGCGGCATCAGGCCGCTTGTGCCGCCCTGCCCCCTCGTCTAGCGTGCACGCCATGCGCAATGCGACCGCCACCGCCGCGGCGGCCACGGTCGCCTGGCTCGTCTACGGACTGATCTTCGCCGAGCAGCTCGTCAACATGGAGCGCGGCGGCGGCCTGCCGTGGCACGAGGCGATCGAGCGCAGCCTGCTCGGCCTCGTCGCCTGCTGGATCCCGCTGACGATCGGCCTGGTCGCGGTGGTGCGGCGCTTTCCGCTCGAACGCGGCCGCCTGCGTGCCGGCCTCGTCGCATCGGTGCTCGCGGTCGCCGCCGTGCTGACCTTGCGCGCGGCCTACGTCTGGGCGCTCGATCCGGTGCTCGGCTATTGGTACGAGCGCACGCCGCCGTTCGGCGAAGTGCTGTTCCACAGCGTACGCTTCAACTTCATGCTGGCGTGGCTGATCGTCGGCGTCGCCCACGCCTGGGTCTATGCCGGCAACGTGCGCGCCGGCCGCCTGCGCATCGCACGTCTCGAGGCCGGCCTCGCCCAGGCCCGGCTCGACGCGCTGGCGGCCCAGCTCAATCCGCACTTCCTGTTCAACGCGCTCAACGCGATCGCCGAGCTGATCCACCATGACCCGGACGCGGCCGACGGCATGCTGGTCGCGCTGTCCGCGCTGCTGCGCCGCAGTCTCGCGCGGACGCCGGGCGAGGAGGTCCGCGTCGAGGAGGAGCTCGCACTGCTGCGCCAGTATCTGGTGATCGAACAGCTGCGCTTCGGCGAACGGCTCAGCGTCCGGATCGCCGCCGATGCGGACTGCCGCGACGCGCGCGTACCGCCGCTGATGCTGCAGCCGCTGGCCGAGAACGCGATCGTGCACGGCATCGGCCGGCGGCGCGGCGCCGGCACGCTGCACGTGGAGGTCCGTCGTGACGCCCGACGCCTGCGCGTCGAGGTCCGCGACGAGGGCAGCGTCGCCGCCGCGGTGCCGCCGACGGGCGGTCACGGCATCGGACTGGACAATCTGCGCGGCCGGCTGCGCGCGCACTACGGCGAGGACTGGGCGCTCGATCTGCAGACCGGCCCGACGCACTCGACCGTGCGGATCGACCTGCCGCTGCGCATCGCCCGTGCCACCGAACCGAACGCGGCCACCGGCGCGGTGCCGGCGTGACGCCGCTGCGCATCGCGATCGTCGACGACGAGCCGCTGGCGCGCCTGCGGCTGCGCCGTCTGCTGAGCGCGCAGCCGGCGATCGCGGCCGTGCACGACTACGACAGCGGCCAGGCGCTGCTGGCGGCCTGGCGCGACGCGCCGGCCGACCTCGTCTTCGTCGACGTGCAGATGCCGGACATGGACGGCTTCGCCGCGATCGATCGACTGCCGCCGCCGCGGCCGCCGATCGTCCTCGTGACCGCCCATGCCGGGCATGCCGTGCAGGCGTTCGAGATCGCCGCGGTCGACTATCTGGTCAAGCCGGTCTCGGCCGGACGCCTGGCCGACACGCTGCGACGGATCCGCGAGCGCGATGCGCCGCCGTCCGCGCGCGCCGCGTACCCGCCGCGCGTGGCCTTGCCGATCGGACGTCGCATCCAGCTCGTCGACGTCGATGCGATCGACTGCGTGCTGGCCCAGGCCAATTACGTCGAGATCCGCGTCGGCACGCGCTGCTTCGTGCTGCGCAAGCCGCTGACCGTCCTGCAGCAAGAGCTCGATCCGGCACGTTTCGCGCGCGTGCACCGCTCGGTGCTGGTGCGCGTCGCCGCGGTCAGCGGCATCGAGCCGCTGGCGTCGGGCCGGTTCCGTCTTCAGCTCGCCGGCGGCCAGGTGCTGACCACCGGCCGCAGCTATCGCGAGCAGGTTCGCCGCCGCTTCGGACTGACGCCGGCCGTCCTCGCCGATTGAGCGCTCCGCGGACCCGGCCGTGACGGCGGCGTGCCGTTCGTCCACAGCCGCGCGGCGCCGGTCCCGTCGCGATTGAATCGACGAGGTCCGAACGGGTTTCCTCGGCGTCCGCTTTTCGCCGGCAAGAGGATCCCGAGACATGCGAGTCACCGCCGCCGTCTGCCTGTCGCTCGCCGTAGCGGCGACCAACGCCTTCGCCGATCCGTGCGAGACGAACTTCAGCAAGAAGGGCACGCCGTTCACCGGCACGGTCTATCGGTCCTCGGTCGCGCTGGCCGATCTGAGCGTCGCGAACGCGATCGAGCAGCTGCGCGCGATCGCGGCAGCGGACAAGCTCGCCGTGCTCTCGGCCGACCCGGAAGGCGGCAGTCTGCTGATCGAGCAGCCCGAGACCGCGAGGAACAAGCCGATCCCGATGATCCTCGGCGCGACCACGGAAGGCGGCGTCACCCACCTGACGATGGAGGTCAAGCTCTCGGCCGGCGCGTTCGCGAAGGCCGACGACGTGCGCCGTGAGATCTGCGCGATGCTGGGCAAGGTGCAGCCCGGCGCGGCCGGCGCGGAGGCAGCACGCCGGCTGGCCGCCGACACGCCCGATGCCGCGCCCGAACGCCTCGACGCGTTCGTCTTCTCGCAGCAGATCGCCCGGCAGGCCGGCGAGAACCAGTCCACGATCAACGTCCGCTACAAGGGGCGCCGCTACACGCTGACCGGACGCGCGGACTTCATCATGGAGGACGGCGACGGCTACAACGTCGGCTTTTCGATTCCCGAGATGAGCGAGCGCGTGATCGCGAGCGGACCGCTGGGCGCGAAGTTCAAGGTCGGCGTGAGCTGCCTGATGGCCGCCAGCCAGACCGCCTACACGCTGTCGCTGCGCGAAGGCGACAAGATCGCGCTGAGCGGCACGTTCGCGCGGTACGATCAGTTCCGCCACGTGGTCTGGCTCGACGGCTGCGTGCAGGCGCGCTGACGCGCGGAATCGTCGCGTCGCACCTCGGCATCGGCCGCCGCGATCACCAGCAGCGCCGCCATCAAGGCCAGGCTGTACTCGACACCACCGCTGCCGTGCTCGCCGACGAACCAGCCCAGCCGCGCGTGGATCAGCACGATGCCGACCGACGCGATCGCGAACAGGCCACCGCACAGCCAGCGCACGCCGATGCCGATCGCGAGCATCAGGCCGGCGACGATCTCGTAGGCCGATATCGCCAGCACCCAGACGGTGCCGGCCGGGAAACCCGCCGCCTCGAGAAACGCCGCGAACTGCGGCACGCTGCCGTTGACGAGCCGGACCACGGCATGCGCCATGAACAGCAGGGCGGTCGTCGCACGCAGGACGACCAGCGCCTGCGCGAGGCTCAGATAGGGATATCGCATCGACGCTCCGGCCGTCGCACATGCCGGAGAGTCGACGCGACGCCGCTGCGCGGCGCAACCGATGCGGGGACCGGCCGCACCGGACAGGCCGCGAACGGCACCGCGGACGCGACCGGCCGATCGCGCCAGCGCGGCACATGAGTGCCGCGCGGCGCCGAAGCCGATCGGATCAGACGTGGCTGACGTCGTGCAGCTTCCAGTGGCGGCCGATCAGCAGGTCCAGACGATGACGCAGGATTGCGTGCGGCAGTCGCGTCACGACCTCGACGTCGCAGCGCAGGTCCGACTGGCTCGCCGTGACCACCGCGTCGGGGTCGCTGGCGCCGGTCTCCGGATCGACCTCGTCCGGGTCGGGCTGCATCGCGCGCCAGCGCTGCCACAGCGTCGGCTCGCGCAGCGCCGACTGCAGCGCAGCCGCGAACGCGTCGGGCGAGACGCCGTGGAACGACAGCTGCTCGACTTCGCCGCGCGCGGCCGACAGATCGTCGACGGTCAGGAAGAACTTCTGGACTGGGGACATCGGGGATTTCACTCCGTCATGGTGGTCGATGTGCCGCCGGCGCCGGGACGACCGGCTCGGGCATCGACGAAGTATGCACCGGCAGGCCGTCGCGCTGCGTGCGGCGCCGGCCGCGCGGCCAGCGCGAGGATCGCCGCGAGCACCGAGGCCAGACAGCTCCAGCCGAGATAGCGCAGCTCGGCCGACGGCGTCAGCAGCGGATACGGCAGCGCGTACAGCCAGGCGCTGGCCAGCAGACACAGGGCCGCCATCGCCGGAAACGATGCGCGACGGCGCCAGGCCAGCGGCGCCGCGGCCATACCGATCAGCAGATGCGGCCAGATCGCGAACACCGCGGTCGGGCGCCAGGCCTCGACCCAGCGCATCAACACGCGATGCGCCGCGCCGTCGTTCGGCGCCACCGGCGGGTTGTCGCGATAGCCGATCTGCGCGTCGACGTACAGCAGGGTCGCCGGCCACTCGCGCGGCTGCGTGCCGAACAAGGCGCGCGTGACGCGCCAGCGGTGCGCGAGATACGCGGCCGGATCGGCGCAGATCGCGGCGAACCAGGTCTCGCGCAGCACGCGCAGATCCTCGGCCGGCCACTCGCCGAGCGGATCGCGGATGCCGCTGCGGTTGTTCTGCAGCATCGCGGTGACGCTCCACGGCCGCGACACCTCGGCCAGCTCGGCCACGTCGAGCGTCGGCCCGACGCTGAACGCCGGCAGCAGCACGCGTCCGCTCGCGATCGACAGCGCGGCCAGATCGCCCTGCGCGAGGATCGGCCACAGCGGCACGTGACTGCGCGCCTGGCGATTGATCGCGGTCACGGTCGCGAGCAGCACCGCCAGCGTCAGCACGGCGGTGCCGGCACGCCGCCCGATGCCGCCGCGCGGCCAGGCCAGCCAGGCCCAGGCCGCGACGAGCGGCGCGACCGCGAGCACGGCGTTGTGACGCATGCCGAGCGCATACAGCAGCACCGGCGGTACCGCCCACAGCATCCAGCGCCGGCCCGCCTGCGCCTGGGCCAGCAGACCGCAGGCGAGCAGCAGCGCGCCGAGCATGCCGACGTCGGTCCAGACGTGGCCGCGCAGCACCAGCGCGATCGGCAGCGCGCCGCAGGCGAGCAGCGCGACGCGCCAGACGGTGCCGATGCGCAGGCCGCCGGCCAGCAGCGCCAGGCCCGACCAGAACATCGCCAGATGCAGCGCGAATATCGGCCCCGGTCCCGCATGGAGCCGATCGGTGATCCGCCACAGCGCGATCAACGTCGGCGACGCGACGTCGGTGACGGTCTCGCCGCGCGCCTGCCACCAGGCGTAGGCCGAGTCGAACGACATCTGGCCGGGCCAGTACAGCGCGCAGTCGATCGCGAAGCCGAGCGCGGCCAGCAGCCACGGCAGGCCTGGCCACGACATCCGCGGCGCCGCCGCGTGCGGCATCGCGGCCGGCCTCAACGCAGCGGCCCCAGGTCGAGCAGCGGCCGCGGATGCCCGTCGCGCGCATGCTCGAGCACGCCGAGCAGCGGTGCCGGCAGCCGTTCGCGCAGGCAGTCCAGCGTCGCCTCGGCGCGCACCATCTGCGGATCGACGCGATTGGCGATCCAGCCGGCCAGCACGCAGCCGTCGGCGCGGATCGCGCGCGCGGTCAGCAAGGCATGATTGATCGCGCCGAGGCGCAGACCGACGACCAGCACCACCGGCAGGCGCAGCGCGCGCGCCAGATCGGCCTGCATCAGATCGTCGGCGAACGGCGCCATCCAGCCGCCGGCGCCTTCGACGACGACGAACGATGCCCGTGCGGCGAGCCGCTCGAACGCCGACCGCAGCGGATCGAGCGCGATCCGCACGCCGGCATCGGCGGCCGCGACGTGCGGCGCGATCGGCTCGGCGAACGCATACGGATTGACGTCGGCGTAGGCGGGCGTGGGCACGCTCGCGGCGAGCAGCGCTTCGGCGTCCTCGTTGCGCCAGCCCTCGGCGGTGCGGCGGCAGCCGCTGGCGACCGGCTTCATGCCGACCGCGCGGCAGCCGGCGGCGGCCAGCGCCTCGAGCAGGGCCACGCCGGCGACGGTCTTGCCGACGCCGGTATCGGTGCCGGTCACGAAACAGCCGCTCACGGCGCGATCGGGCCGTGCCGCGCGAGGATGCGCCGGTGCTGGATCGGCATCACCAGCTGCACCAGATGCAGACCGAAGAAGATGCAGCCCGGCAATGCGACCGACCACGGCACGCCGGGGATCATCGGCAGCCAGGCCGTCAGCGCGAGCGAGATCAGCGAGAACAGCGGAATGACCGCCCAGCGCAGCATCGCGTGTCGGGTCAGGTCGCGCTCGAGCGCATCGAGCCCGATCCGCTCGCGCAGGCGCCAGGCATGCACGTAGAGCAGGCAGCTGACCAGGCCCATCGATCCGAACGCCAGCGCGAACACCGCGAACATCAGGCGCAGATCCGACAGCGTCGACAATGAGAACTTGGCCGGCAGCCAGCCGCTGCTGATCCAGCTGAACAACGCGTCGAACACCATGCGCAGCGGGTAGATGAAGATCAGCACGAGGAACACCAGCAGCAGGCTCAGGCGCTGGCTCTGGCGATCGTCCAGGCCGTAGCGCCGGCTCCAGTCGGCATGGCCGCGCCAGAACAGCGCGATCAGCAGGAAGCTCGCCGCGTACGAGGGAATCGCCTTCAGCGCCAGCTTCAACGCGTCGATGCTGTCGGGGATCTCGTCGATCGAGATCACCATCAGCGTGATCGCGAACGCGAACGCCGCGTCGACGAAGGCCTCGATGCGCGTGACCTCCGCGCCGCGCTGCAGGAAACCATCCTCGTGCCGGACCGCGGCGGCCGCGCCGCCGGAACGCGAGCGGATCATGCCGCAGCCGTCCGCGCCGCACGGCGAGCCGCGACGTGCGAGGCCGGCCAGGCCAGGTTCATCGCGACGTAGACGATGCCGGGCAGGCCGTGCACCCACGAGCGCTCGGCCGGCAGCACGCCGGCGATCAGCACCGAGGCCAGGCCGGTCGCGATCGCGACCGCGCCGACCGCGAGGTTGGCGGCGATGTCGGCGGCGCGCTCGGGCGTCGGCGCGCCGCTGCGCGCGGCGATCCCGTACAGCCCGACGATGCACAGCCACATCGCCGACCAGCCGAGGCCGTAGATGCGGTAGACCAGGACCAGATCGTCGAGCGAATCGATGCGCGTGGTCGACGGCAGCCAGCCGCCCGACAGCGTCGTCATGGCCGCCGAGAACACGATCTTGAGCGGATAGACGTAGATCAGCACCAGGAACACCAGCACCAGGCTGAGCAGCGTCACCGCGAGCCGGTCGCTGCCGTAGCGGCGGCTCCAGCGTGCGTGCTGGTACCAGAACATCGCGATCACCGCGAAGCTCAGCGCGAAGGCCGGCACGCCCTTGAGCGCGGCGGTCAGGTCGTCGATGCTTTCCGGGATCGTGTCGATCGAGATCACCAGCAGCGTCAGCGCGAACGCGAACGCGGCGTCGACGAACGCCTCCAGCCGGCTCGGCTGCGCGACGCGGCCGCGCGCGGCGGGATCGGTCGGAACGGTGTTCGGCGGCGCGGTCGGCACGGACATCGGCGAAGCTTAGCAAGCGGCCGCCCGATCCGCGTACACTCTCCCGTTCCGCGCAAACCGGTTCCGACCACGCGATGTTCGCAGCCCGTCCCCTGTCCGGCAGCAAGGCCGACCAGTACGCCGAACTGGCCGAGCAGGCGCGCGCGCTGCTGCACGGCGAGCGCGACCGGATCGCCAATGCGGCCAACTTCGCCGCGCTGGTCTGGCACGCCGTGCCTGCGATCAACTGGTGCGGCTTCTACTTCTTCGACGGCCGCGAACTGGTCGTCGGCCCATTCCAGGGCAAGCCGGCCTGCGTGCGCATCGCGCTCGGCAAGGGCGTGTGCGGCACCGCGGCGGCGACCGGCGCGACCCAGGTGGTCGACGACGTGCACGCGTTTCCGGGCCACATCGCCTGCGATGCCGACTCGCGTTCGGAGATCGTCGTGCCGCTGGTCCGCGACGGCCGCCTGATCGGCGTCTGGGACGTCGACAGTCCCGAACCGTCGCGCTTCGACGCGACCGACCGCGCCGGCATGGAACGCCTCTGCGACCTCTTCATCGCGTCGCTCGGCGACTGACGGCGCGGCCCAACTGCCCAGGGGACATCCATGGCCAACGAGAAAATCCGCAACGTCGGACCCAAATCGGCCGCCTGGCTGCGCCAGGTCGGCGTGCGCACGCTGGAGGACCTGCAGCGGGTCGGCCCGGTCGAGGCGTTTCTCAAGACCAAGCGCGCCGGCTTCCGGCCCAGCCTGAACCTGCTGTACTCGATGGCCGGCGCACTGGCCGACTGCCACTGGACCGACCTCAGCGAGGCCGACAAGCAGGCGCTGATCGCCGACCTGGAAGCCGCCGAGGCGGCCAACCCGATCCGCAATCGCTGGGAGAAGGGCGCCCAGCGCAGCGCGCAGCGCGACGGCGACGGCTCGCCGGCGCAGGCTGCTGCGGAGGACGGCGACGGCTTCGGCGACGGTGACAGCGGCGTGCGCGAGCTGACCGGCACGCACAGCGATTTCGACTGACGCGCTTGCCGCCGGTGCACGGTTCACCGGCGGCGCGGCACCACGACCTCACGCGTCGACCGATCGATGCGGCCGGCGTCGCGATACCGGCCTCCGCCACCGCATGGCGCCCGGGTCCGCGCCGGGGCCGCGCCTGCGGATTTCGCGGTGCAGCAAGCCGGCCGTGGGGCTATAATCCCGAGGTTTCAAGCAGCGGCCTTGCCCTGCCGGCTTTAGCCCCCACTCCGATTCCACGCCCGTCCGGCCAAACTCACACGGTGTCACGCGTGACCGCCAGCATTTTTCAGCAGTTTGCATCCACTTCTGCCCTCTCCGGCGGCAATGCGGCCTTCATCGAAGACCTCTACGAGGACTGGCTGCGCGATCCGGCGACGGTCGCGCCCGCCTGGCGCCAGTACTTCGACGGCCTGAAGGGCCGCGCGGCCGGCGACACGCCGCATTCGGATGCGATCGCGCGGATCGAGCAGGCGCAGAAGAGCGTCCCGCGCGGCGCCGGGGCCGGCGCCGCGGCACCGCGCACCGACGATGCGATCTCGCAGAAGCAGGCCGGCGTGCTGCGCCTGGTCACCGCGTATCGCTCGCGCGGCCACCTCGCCGCCCGTCTCGATCCGCTCGACCTCGCCGGCACCTACTCGGGCGAGGAGCTCGAATCGCTCGGCCTGCTGCCGCGCCCGTCGGCCCCTGATCTGGACTACACGTTCCACGGTCTGACCGATGCCGACCTGGACACCGAGTTCGAGACCAGCTCGGTCGCCGGCCCGCAGCGGCTCAAGCTGCGCCAGCTGGTCGCGCTGCTGAAGTCGACCTATGCCGGCAGCATCGGCGCCGAGTTCATGCACATCTCCGACGCCGAGCAGCGGCGCTGGGTGCACGAGCAGCTCGAGCGCGTCGGCGGCCGCTTCGCGCTGTCGACCGACGAGAAGAAGCATCTGCTCGAGAAGCTGGTCCAGGCCGACGGCCTGGAGCGCTACCTGCACACCAAGTATGTCGGCCAGAAGCGCTTCTCGCTCGAGGGCGGCGACAGCCTGATCCCGCTGCTCGACGAACTGGTCCGCCGCGGCGGCGCCGGCGGCATGAAGGACATGGTCATCGGCATGGCCCACCGCGGCCGCCTCAACGTGCTCGTCAACATCCTCGGCAAGCCGCCGCAGAAGCTGTTCGACGAGTTCGAGGGCCGCTACGACCATCCGGACGATCCGGCCCATTCGGGCGACGTGAAGTACCACATGGGCTTCAGCGCCAACGTCAGGACGCCGGGCCGCACCGTGCATCTGGCGCTGGCGTTCAACCCCTCGCATCTGGAGATCGTCGATCCGGTCGTCGCCGGCTCGGTGCGCGCGCGCCAGACGCATCGCGGCGACGCGACGCGCGAGCAGGTGGTGCCGGTGCTGATCCACGGCGACGCCGCGTTCGCCGGCCAGGGCGTGGTCATGGAGCTGTTCAACATGTCGCAGGCCGACGGCTTCAAGGTCGGCGGCACGATCCACATCGTCGTCAACAACCAGGTCGGCTTCACGATCTCCAACCCGCACGACGCGCGCTCGACGCTGTACTGCACCGACGTGGCCAAGATGGTCAATGCGCCGGTGTTCCACGTCAACGGCGACGATCCGGAAGCGGTGCTGTTCGTCGCGCGCCTGGCCTACGACTACCGCCAGAAGTTCAAGCGCGACGTCGTGATCGACCTGGTCTGCTATCGCCGCCACGGCCACAACGAGGCCGACGAGCCGGCCGCCACGCAGCCGCTGATGTACCAGATCATCCGCAAGCGTCCGACGCTGCGCGAGCTCTACGGCAGGAAGCTGGTCGAGCAGAGCGTGATGACCGAGGACGGCGTCCAGGCCGTCGTCGACGGCTACCGCAAGCGGCTCGAGGAAGGCAATCCGATCGCCGGCGTCGACTCGGACTACTACGACGCGTTCGCGGTCGACTGGTCCAAGCACCTGGTCGGCGATCTCGGCCAGGCCGTCGTGACCGGCGTCAGCCGCAAGGCGATGGCGACGCTCGGCGACAAGATCCTGCGCGTGCCGGAGAACATCACACTGCACCCGCGCGTCGCGAAGATCTACGAGGACCGCGCCAAGATGGCCAGGGGCGAGCTGCCGCTGGACTGGGGCTTCGCCGAGAACATGGCCTACGCGACGATCGTCGCCGACGGCAACGACCTGCGCCTGGTCGGTCAGGACGCCGGCCGCGGCACGTTCTTCCACCGCCATGCGGTGCTGCACGACCAGAACAGCGGCCGCCGCTACACGCCGATCGACACGCTGCGCGACGACGACTCGGTCGAGATCATCGACTCGCTGCTCAGCGAGGAGGCCGTGATGGCCTTCGAGTACGGTTTCGCGACCGCCGAGCCGGAGACGCTGGTGATCTGGGAAGCGCAGTTCGGCGACTTCGCGAACGGCGCACAGGTCGTGATCGACCAGTTCATCTCGTCCGGCGAGGCCAAGTGGGGCCGCCTGTGCGGCATCGTGCTGCTGCTGCCGCACGGCTACGAGGGGCAAGGTCCGGAGCATTCCTCGGCGCGCCTGGAGCGCTATCTGCAGCTGTGCGCGCTCGACAACATGCAGGTCTGCGTGCCGACGACGCCCGCGCAGATGTTCCACATGCTGCGCCGGCAGATGCTGCGCTCGTGCCGCAAGCCGCTGATCGTGATGACGCCCAAGTCGCTGCTGCGCCACAAGCTGGCGGTCTCGACGCTGGACGACCTCGCCAACGGCAGCTTCCAGCTGGTCATCCCCGACAGCACCGCCAAGACCGCCAAGAAGGTCAAGCGCGCGGTGCTGTGCTCGGGCAAGGTCTACTACGACCTCGTCGAGGAAGCGGCCAAGCGCGAGATCGCCGACGTGGCGATCGTGCGCGTCGAGCAGCTCTATCCGTTCCCGCGCCCCGAAGTCTCCGCCGAGCTGGCCAGGTTCCCGGGCCTCAAGGAAGTCGTGTGGTGCCAGGAAGAGCCGATGAACCAGGGCGCCTGGTACCAGATCAAGCATCACTTCCAGGCGATCCTCGATCCGAAGATCGCGGTCGCCTATGCGGGCCGGCCGCGCTCGCCGGCGCCGGCCGCCGGCCATCTGAGCACCCACGTCGCCGAACAGGCCGCCCTGGTCGAACAGGCGCTGGCGCTGCCGCTCGGCAACGACTACGGGCTGGAATGACCGCCCGCACGACGCAGCCGACGCAGACCGAAACCCCGACCCGCCCTTCCATCCAACGCACGCCCCCAGGACGCACCTCATGAGCCTTGAAGTCAAAGTTCCGGTCCTTCCCGAATCCGTGTCCGACGCGACGATCGCGACCTGGCACAAGAAGCCCGGCGACGCCGTCAAGCGCGACGAGAACCTCGTCGACCTGGAGACCGACAAGGTCGTCCTGGAAGTGCCGGCCACCGCCGACGGCGTGCTCAAGGAGATCCTCAAGCAGACCGGCGAGACCGTGACCAGCGGCGAGGTGCTCGGCATCGTGATCGAGGGCGCCGCCGCCGAGCCGGCCAAGGCCGCCGCGGCCGAAGCGCCGGCCAAGAGCGAGAGCAAGGCCGAGGCCGCCAAGTCCGCCGCGCCGGCCAAGTCCGCGCCGGCCAAGGGCGTCGACGAGCTGTCGCCGGCCGGCCGCCGCGTCGCCACCGAGGAGAACATCGATCCGTCCAAGGTCGCCGGCACCGGCCGCGACGGCCGCGTGACCAAGGAAGACCTCGTCAACCACGCCAAGGCGCCGGCACCGGCCGCGGCCGCCGCGCCGGCCGCGACGCCGGGCGCGCGTCCGGAAGAGCGCGTGCCGATGACGCGCATGCGCGCGAAGATCGCCGAGCGCCTGATGCTGTCGAAGAACTCGATCGCGATGCTGACCTCGTTCAACGAGATCAACCTCGCCAAGGTCGGCGCGCTGCGCAAGGAACTCGGCGAGCAGTTCGAGAAGAGCAACGGCGTCAAGCTCGGCTACATGAGCTTCTTCGTCAAGGCCGCCGCCGAGGCGCTCAAGCGCCATCCGATCATCAACGCCTCGGTCGACGGCAACGACGTCATCTATCACGGCTACCAGGACATCTCGATCGCCGTGTCGACCGACAAGGGCCTGGTCACGCCGGTGCTGCGCGATGCGCAGAACATGAGCTTCGCCGACGTCGAGAAGGCGATCATCGGCTATGCGAAGAAGGCGCGCGAAGGCGGCCTGACGCTGGACGACCTCGCCGGCGGCACGTTCACGATCACCAACGGCGGCACGTTCGGCTCGCTGTTCTCCACGCCGATCGTCAATCCGCCGCAGAGCGCGATCCTCGGCATGCACGCGATCAAGGAGCGCGCGATCGTCGAGAACGGCCAGGTCGTCGCCGCGCCGATGATGTACGTCGCGATCAGTTACGACCACCGCATCATCGACGGCAAGGACGCGGTGCTGTTCCTGGTCGACATCAAGAACCAGCTCGAGAACCCGCACCGCATGCTGGTCGGCATCTGACCGACCGCCGCGACGGCGCCGCGCGCGCGGTGCCGTCGCCGGCCGCGGGGCGACGCCCCGCACCTCGACCTCGCGCCATCACGCCGCTTGCCCGGATCCTGAGCGGACCCGGGCCTTCAGAGGAAACGCCATGAGCGAACAATTCGACGTCATCGTCATCGGTGCCGGACCGGCCGGCTACCACGCCGCGATCCGTGCGGCCCAGCTCGGCCTGTCGGTCGCTTGCATCGACGACTTCATCGGCAAGGACGGCAAGCCCGCGCTCGGCGGCACCTGCCTCAACGTCGGCTGCATCCCGTCCAAGGCCTTGCTCGACTCGTCCAAGCAGTTCCACAACCTGACCCACGCCTTCGAGGTCCACGGCATTACCGCCAAGGACGCGGCGATCGACGTGACCAAGATGGTCGGCCGCAAGGACAAGATCGTCAAACAGTTCACCGGCGGCGTCGCGATGCTGTTCAAGGCGAACAAGATCAAGCCGTTCGCCGGCAAGGGCCGTCTTCTCAAGGACCGCCAGGTCGAGATCACCGCGGCCGACGGCAGCACGCAGACGCTCGGCGGCACCAACGTCGTGATCGCGACCGGCTCGGCGCCGATCGAACTGCCGTTCGCGAAGTTCGACGGCGAGCACATCGTCGACAATGCCGGTGCGCTCGATTTCGCGGCGACGCCCAAGCGGCTCGGCGTGATCGGCGCCGGCGTGATCGGCCTGGAGCTCGGCAGCGTCTGGAAGCGCATCGGCAGCGAGGTCACGGTGATCGAGGCGATGCCGGACTTCCTGGCCGCCGCCGATGCCGAGGTCGCCAAGGTCGCGCTGAAGGAGCTGACCAAGCAGGGCCTCAAGATCGAGCTCGGCGCCAAGCTGTCCAAGGCCGAGGTCAAGGGCAACGAAGTGCATCTGACCTACGCCGGCAAGGACGGCGAGAAGCAGCTCGTCGTCGACAAGCTGCTGGTCGCGGTCGGCCGCCGCGCGTACACCGACGGCGTGCTCGGCGAGGACACCGGCGTCAAGCTCGACGAGCGCGGCCGCGTCGTCGTCGACGAGCACTGCTGGACCGGCGTCGAGGGCGTCTGGGCGGTCGGCGACTGCGTGCGCGGTCCGATGCTCGCGCACAAGGGTTTCGAGGAAGGCATCATGGTCGCCGAGCTGATCGCCGGCAAGGCCGGCCACGTCGATCTCGACACCGTGCCGTGGGTCATCTACACCGAGCCGGAAGTGGCCTGGGTCGGCAAGACCGAGAAGCAGCTCAAGGACGAGGGCGTGCCGTACAAGACCGGCAGCTTTCCGTTCGCGGCGATCGGCCGCGCAGTCGCGATGAACGAGCCGGCCGGCTTCGTCAAGATGATCGCGCACGCCGAGACCGACCGCATCCTCGGCGTGCACCTGGTCGGCGCGAACGTGTCCGAGCTGGTCGCCGAATGCGTCGTCGCGATGGAGTTCAAGGGCAGCGCCGAGGACATGGCGCGGATCATCCACGCCCATCCGACGCTGTCGGAGGCCGTGCACGAGGCCGCGCTCGCGGTCGACAAGCGCGCGATCCACAAGGCCAACTGATCGACGCGACCGCCGGCATGCCCGGCGGCCGCGGTCAGGTCAATACCCGGTCAATACCCCTCACCCGAGTCCACTCTTTTCTGGGAACTGACGCTGCTGCCATCTTCGCTTGAACGCCAGCGGCGGCAGATGACCGATGGCGCTGTGGGTGCGTTGTTCGTTGTAGATCGCTAACCATTCCTCGGTGACGGCGCGTGCTTCATCCAGCGAACGAAACTGGTTTGCGTCGAGCACCCTCAAGCCGGTAGGTGCCGTTGAAGCGCTCGATGTAGCCGTTTTGCGCCGGACAGCCCGGTTGGATGAAGTTCCAGCGGATGCCCTTGGCATTCGCCCACTTCTGCAGTACGTCGGATCGGAACTCGGGGCCGTTGTGCCCCGAGGGCAGGCTTTGCGCTCACTACGGATCGATTCCGGTGCGCCATGCCATTCGCACAATCGGTCCAGCACACGCACGACGCGCTGTGCGGTCAGGCTGATGTCGATCTCGATCACCAGTGCATCACGTGCGTAGTCGTCGATCACGTTGAAGGTGCGGTAGGCGCGGCCATCGGCCAGGCTATCGCCCATGAAGTCCATCGACCAGCATTGGCCCGGGCGGATCGGTTGCAACAACGGGTTTCGGACTTCCCGCACCAGACGCCGGCGTCGGCGGCGCCGGATCGACAGGCCGTGCTGCCGGTACAGTCGCTCGGTGCGCTTGTGGTTGATGCGGTGGCCTTCATGGCGCAGTTGCCGATGCAGCTTCGGGCAGCCCCATGCGGCGTGCGCCTGAGCCAGCTCCAGCAGCCGCGTCTCGGCCTCGGGCGAGATCATGCGGCCTCGGCATCGACGCCGCTGCGTCGTGCGGGGCTGGCGCACGATCCGGCAGGCCGCTCGTTCGCTCACCATCCGCTCTTCCCGCAGCCAGCCCACCGCCTCGCGGCGCTGCGCTGGCGTCACCACTTTTTTGCGATGACCTCCTTCATCAACTCGAGCTCCAGGCTCTGGTTCGCATACATGCGCTTGAGCCGCGCATTCTCCTGCTCCAGCTCGCGCAAGCGCTGCAGGTCCGACACGCTCATGCCGCCGTACTTCGAGCGCCAAGCGTAGAACGTCGCTGCGCTGATGCCGTGCTTGCGCGCGACCTCCGCCACAGCCATGCCGGCCTCGGCCTCTTTCAGGATGCCGGCAATCTGACTTTCGGTGAACTTCGACTTGCGCATGGAAACCTCCGTTGCAGGAAGTTTCCAGAAATTCGTGGACTCACTCTACGGGGGAAGGACCGTCACACCGGACGGGCGCGGCGTCGAGCCGCGCCTTTTTTTCGTTAAAAACGCCCCCTTTAATTGAGGCGAAAAAACATAACGAATCAGCGCCGACTTTAAATTCTATTAGTGCGCCGACTTTTAAGGCAGAGAAAAGCGATCGAAGCTGATGGCATTACAACAAGAATTAGACTGCACAGCCGCAGCACTCGCGACTGCTTAATGCGGCTCGCAATATTCGGCCCTACGGCGTAGTACCACTTAACGAATGATCGACCATACTTATGCTTAACAAGGATAACATCTCTAAATTCACGCAAAGCTATAACCGGAGCAGCATCCTCATCTCCCATCGTTGCCGTCACTACAAAACAACCAGTCTGCGTGACAGGCTTCGGCGTAACATAGTCCTTGTCAGTCTCGCGTATTTTTTCACTTGTCGACTCTATGAGAGAGTGCATTTCAGCTTTGTCGGCATCAGACAGCTGGCGCACCTTGGTTCTTTGCGCATTCCAGACAGGATCCCAATACTGATATGCAGCACCATTAATTAAGCTTGCTGCGACAGTTACAATATTTTCGAGTGGTTGTCGATCCGCTCGCCAAACGTAGCTGGCGCGAAAGCCTTCAAGGGCGTGCCGACCGCAGACTACATGCCCCTCCCATGCTCCATCCACACTCGCAAATTGATTGACATGGTTAAGCGAAGTGTTCCAACAAGCGACGCCTATAATATTAACCTGAGATGCGCAACTCTCCTTGATGCGCTCCCGCTCCTCATCCTCGGCATAATCAATGCAACTCTTGAATGCATTGATCATTTCAATGATACGAAGATTGTTTATACTGGATAGCCAACCAGATGAGACGCCTTTAATATACCAGGCTGCGCTATTCTTTGGATCTATTTCGAGAATGCGGTTAGCGTACTCAAGAGCCTCTTTGTTGTTATTGCTTTCCAGTGCTTTTGTTGCAATCTCTTTCAAACTTCCAATATCGCCACTTCGATCAACCCGAATCGTCCCCTCGACTAACATCTTCCTTGCCTGCTCAGGCGTGTACTTGGTTCGGCAGTAATCGCAAACAAATAAATCGTCAGTTTTTGTTAAACTATTGCTTCCACAAAGTTCACAGACAAGCTTATTCACTGTACCCCCTTAATCTACCCTGATAACGGGATGCACTTCGAGAGCGCAGCTCTCAGAAAAATGTTTTATTTGTATGCGCCCAACCCGTCGCTAGAAAAATGCAATTCATTTCACAGCTATTCCCGCAACTGCGTAAATCTACGTCGCGCATCTAGTTCAACTTACGGTAGCGTTCTGGCCTGCGGGCCGATGTTGCGGTCGAGGAACGCGAGCAGCTTGGTATAGAGCTCCTCCTGGTTCTCGGCCAGGTAGAAGCCGTGGCCTTCGTTGTCCTTGACCAGCCATTCGTAGGTGTAGCCGCGCGCATCGAGCGCCTTGCGCAAGGCCTGGGCCTGCGCGATCGGCACACGCCGATCGCGGCCGCCGTGCACGATCATGACCGCGGCCTTGAGCTTGTCGACGTTGGCGACCGGCGAGCGCTGCCGCATCTCGTCACGATTCTCGCCGACGGTCAGGCGCACCGTATTGAGGTCGTACAGGTTATCGGTCAGATCGCCGCGGTCGAGCATCATCGGCAGGTCGTAGACGCCGACGTAGCCGATCGTGCAGCGATACAGGTCCGGCTCGCGGATCGCACCCATCAGGGCCGCATAGCCACCGTAGCTGGCGCCATACAGGCAGATGCGCTTCGGGTCGGCATAACCTTCGGAGATCGCCCATTTCGTCGCGTCGGTGACGTCGTCCTGCATCTTGACGCCCCATTGCCGGTAACCGCTGGTCGTGAAATCGTGGCCGTAGCCGCCCGAGCCGCGGAAGTTGACCTGCAGCACCGCGTAGCCGCGGCTCGCCAGCAGCTGCGCCTCCGGATTGAACGCCCAGACGTCGCGGATGCCATGCGGACCGCCGTGCGGGTTGACGACCAGCGGCAGGCTCTTGCCGCTGCTGCCCTTGGGCAGCGTCAGATAGCCGTTGAGCTCGACGCCGTCGCGCGCCTTCAGTGCGATCGGACGCATCTCGACCATCGCCTCCGGCTCGATCCAGCGGCGGCGGCTGACCAGATAGTCGGCCTTCTTGTTCTCGAGGTCGAAGAAGTAGAAATCGCCTGGATTGACGTCGCTGTCGACCTCGACCACGCCGTAGCGACCGTCGCGCGTAAAGCTCGTGAACCGCGCGGTCTGGTCCGGAAAGCTCGCCGCCAGCGCGCGCGTCATCTTGCCCTCGGGCGTCTGCGCATCGAAGACCTCGACACCCGTCTTGCCTTCCAGCGTCACCACCGCATAGGCGTCCTTGCCGTCGGCCGTCTTGAGCAGGGAACCCGGATCGGCCTTGCCGCGATAGACCAAGGTCTTCTCGCGCGTGTCGAGGTTGATCTTGTACAGGCCGAACGGCTGGCCCGGCTCGGACACCTCGGCGTACAGGTGGCGGTTGTCGCGCGCGAAGCGCAGCGGCTGAATCACGACACCGGAGACGACTGAATCGTTGAATACGGTCCACTCCGTGCCCTTTCCGGCCCGGACGTAGAACACCAGATTGTTCTGCTTACCCATGGCGTAAGCCGCACGCAGCTCGTTGTCACCGTCGAGGATCAGCGAGGCCCGCGGTGCGGGACCCTTGCCGACGATCTTCGAGGTGCCGGTGTAGATGTCGAGCTGTTCGAGCGTCGGCACGGCCGGATCGCCTTCCTTCCACTCGTGCACCTCGACCAGGATGCGCTTGTCCTTGTCGGGCGTATGGTTGAGCACGTACGCGCTCGCGTAGCGCTGATCGCCGCCCTTGCGGATCCGCGACCCGACCTCTTCGCCGACGCTGCGATAGCCGAAGATCTGCTTGGGGTTCTTGCCGTCGGCGTCGACCGCGAACAGCTCGCCGGTCGGCACCGGCTCGTCGCGCCCGCCGAACTTCTGCGCGACCGTCGCGATCACGCGCGTGTCGTTGGCCCACCAGAAGTCGTCGATCACGTTGCCGCCGCCAGCGCGGATCGAACCGGTCGGCTTCATCGACTCGCGGTCGATCACGATCAGCATCGTCGTGCCGTCCTCGACCGGCACCGTCATCGCCAGATGCCGCCCGGTCGGCGACAACTGGATGTCCTGCACTTCCGCGCGTTTGACGAAGTCGGCGATCGGAATGGGCTGCGGAGCGGGGTCGGCGACGGCGGCACCGACGGACAGGAACAAGACGCATAGCGCGGCGTGAAGACGCATCGAGAACGATTCCCCTGGCATGGGCGCGAGAGGCGCTCTCCCGCGCTGCGCGCCATTACACCCGCTGCGCCGGCCCAAGACAATCCCGCGGCCCGGTCGCGACACGGTTCCTGACAAACCGGACCGGCAGCGCGATGCGGGCTTCGCCGCCGGCGAACCTCTTCGGTCCAGCGCCGTTCGGTCCTAGCGCCCGGCCAGCGCGCACGAGGCCTTCGGCGTGCGGAACAGCAGCGGCTGCGCCGGCGGACGGCCGTCGCCGGCGTCCTGCGCGCGCGCGATCGCCGCGTCGACGCGCACTCGGTCCGGCGAGCGCGTACAGACCGGATCGGCCGCGGCCGGGTCGCCTGCCAGCAGATAGGCCTGGCAGCGGCAGCCGCCGAGGTCCCGGGTCTTCTCGGGGCAGCTGCGGCACGGCTCGCGCATCCAACCGTCGCCGCGATAGCGGTTGAAGCCTTCCGAGTCGTACCAGATCTCGCGCACCGACCGATCGCGCACGTTCGGAAACGCCAGTCCCGGCAGCATCCGCGCCGTATGGCACGGCAGCGCGGTGCCGTCCGGCGTCACGGTCAGGAACACCGCGCCCCAGCCGTTCATGCAGCGCTTGGGCCGCGGTTCGTAGTAGTCGGGCACGACGTGATAGATCCGTGGCGCATCCGGGCGCCGCCGCCAGTCGGCCACCACGGCCTCGGCGCGGGCGAGCTGGTCGCGCGATGGCAGCAACTGTTCGCGGTTCAGATGCGCCCAGGCGTAGTACTGCGCATTGGCGAGCTCCAGATACTCGGCGCCGAGCTCGACCGCCATCGCGATGATGCGATCGACGTGGTCGATGTTGAGCCGGTGCACGACGACGTTGAGCACCATCGGGTAGCCGTGCCGCTTGATCGCCGCGGCGACGGCGCGCTTGCGGTCGAACGTGCGCGTCGAGGACAGGAAGTCGTTGACCTCGCGCGTGGAGTCCTGGAACGAGAGCTGGATGTGGTCCAGGCCGCTCTCGCGCAATGCGGCCATGCGCCGCTCGTCCAGACCGATGCCGGACGTCAGCAGGTTGGTGTAGTAACCCAGACGATGCGCCTCGGCGACGAGGATCTCCAGATCGTCGCGCAGCATCGGCTCGCCGCCCGAAAAGCCGCACTGCACCGCACCGAGCGCACGCGCCTCGCGCAGCACGCGCAGCCAGTCGGCGGTCGCCAGCTCGGCGCCGTCGGCGAAGTCGAGCGGGTTGTAGCAGAACGCGCAATGCAGCGGGCAGCGGTAGGTCAGTTCCGCGAGCAGCCACAGCGGAGGTCCCGTCGTATTCATGCGTGCTCGATCCAATGCTGGTCCCGCGCATGCGCGAGGAAATGCGCGACGTCATCGGCCAGACCGGTCGTCGCGAACGCGGTCTCGAGTTCGGCGACGATCGCCGCCGCGCTGCGCGTACCGTCGCAGCGCATCAGAATCTCGGCCGCGCTGCGATTGAGCTGCACCATGCCTTCCGGATACAGCAGCACGTGACAGTCCTGCACCGGCTCCCACTGCAGGCGGTAGTGCCGCGCGATCCGCGGCTTCGACAGCGGGGCGTCGTTCATTCGCTGACACCGTAACGCGTCGCGAGCGCGTCGTTGATCGCCCACAGCACGTCGAGCTTGAAGCGCAGCACCGCCAGCGCGCGCCGCTGCTGCTCGGCGCTGCGGAAGTGGTCGAGCGTGATCGCCAGCCCCTCCTCGACGTCGCGTCCGGCCTGACCGATGCGGTCGCGGAAGTACTGCAGCCCGCCCGGATCGATCCACCGGTAGTGCTCGGGCCAGTTCGCCAGACGCTGGCGATGGATCGCCGGCGCGAACAGCTCGGTCAGCGACGCGCAGACCGCCTCCTGCCACGGCCGCCGCCGCGCGAAGTCGACGTAGGCGTCGACCGCGAAGCGCACGCCCGGTACCACATGCCGCTGATCCTCGACCTCGTCGCGGCGCAGGCCGACCGCCTCGGCCAGGCGCAGCCAGGCCTCGATGCCGCCGGCATCCTCGCCGTGACCATCGTGATCGAGGATGCGGCGGATCCAGGTCCGGCGCACCGCGCGGTCCGGACAGTTCGAGACGATCGCGGCGTCCTTGACCGGAATCGCCGCCTGGTATGCGTAGCGGTTGGCGACCCAGCCGCGGATCTGCTCGACGCTGGCACGGCCTCCGTTCAACATCCGGTTGAACGGATGGTGGATGTGATAGGCCGCGCCTTCGGCGCGCAGCCGCTCCTCGAATTCGCTTCTCGACCACGCCGGCGACTGCGTCGGTGCGGTGGTCGCGTCAATGGCATTCACGGCTCGAGCTCCTGACCGTCCGCGGCAACCTCGATGCCGTGCCGCGCGAGCTCGGCGCGTTCCGCGCTGTCCTCGTCGAGGATCGGATTGGTGTTGTTGACGTGGATCAGCACGCGCCGCGTCGCCGCCGGCAGCCGGTCGAGCCAGGCGATCATGCCGTCCGGACCCGATTGCGGCAGATGGCCGATATCGCGAGCGCGCTTGCGCGAGAAGCCGAGCGCGATCATCTCCTCGTCGTGCCAGAACGTGCCGTCGACGAGCACCACGTCGGCGCGGCGCATCGCGTCCCAGGTCACCTCGTCGATCGCGGCGAGTCCCGGCGCATAGAACGCGGTGCGGCCCGAGGCGTCCTCGATCAGCACGGCAATGTTGTCGCCGCGCTGCGGCGCCTCGCGGTGCGGCGAGTACGGCGCCGCCTTGCTCGCGACCGGCACGGCCGTGAATGCGAGGCCGTCGACGCCGGAGATCGGGAACGCGCGGCCGTCGAGCGGGACCGGATGGCGTTCGACGCCGCAGTAGTGGCCGAGCATGCCGAACAGCGGATAGCCGCGGCCGAGGTCCTCGGCGACCGCATCGGTGCACCAGACCGGCAGCGGCCGACGATGCTCGCGCAGCATCGCCAGGCCGGTGACGTGATCGACCTGGCCGTCGGTCAGCAGCACGGCCGCGATGCCGGTGTCGCGCGGCCTGCGCGCCGGCTGCAGCGGCGGATTGGCGCGGATCTGCGCGAGCAGGTCGGGCGATGCATTGATCAGCAGCCAGTCCGCTCCGTCGCCGCGGACCGCAATCGAGGACTGCGTGCGTGCGGTCGCGCGGATGCGGCCGCTGCGCACGCCGTCGCAGTTGCGGCAGTTGCAGTTCCACTGCGGAAATCCGCCACCGGCGGCCGAACCGAGGATGCGTAGTCTCATCGTCTTCGGACGACGCCCCGCCGCCATGGCGGCGACGGGGCGTGCGTCGCTCAGCGGTTGGCGATGTACATCGTCACTTCGAAGCCGTAGCGATGGTCGCGGGCTTGCGGGGTTTCCCAGCTCATGGTCGCTCTCCGGTTGCGGACCGTGTCGCCTCGGCGCACGGGCAGCCGTGCGGCGGCTGCGCGAGCAGTCTCGACCGATCGCGCCGCAACATGCCTGCGCGAAAGCGCGCGATCGAGCCTCATGATTTTCATGAACCGTCGAGGCGGCACGCGGCGTTCGCGCAGCGGCGAATCGCGCGGCGGCGTCCAGGGCATAGAATCGCCGCATGCTGTTTCCCGCGATCGACGCGTACGACCACGGCCGGCTCGACGTCGGCGACGGCCACGTCCTGTACTACGAGCAGGCCGGCCGTGCCGACGGTGTGCCGGCCGTGCTGCTGCATGGCGGCCCCGGCAGCGGCTGCGGCCCGATGCATCGGCGTCTGTTCGACCCACAGCGCTATCGCGCGGTGCTGTTCGATCAGCGCGGCTGCGGCCGCAGCACGCCACGCGGCGGCGTGCGGCACAACACGACCGCGCATCTGATCGCCGATCTGGAGCGCCTGCGCGAGCACCTGGGCATCGCGCGCTGGCTCATCGTCGGCGGCTCCTGGGGTTCGACGCTGGCGCTGGCCTATGCCGCGCGTCATCGCGATCGCGTCACGGGCCTGGTGCTGCGCGGGATCTTCCTGAGCGGCCGCGCCGACATGGACTGGTTCTTCCGCGACGTGCGCGCGCTCGAACCGGAGGCCTGGCAGCGTTTCGCCGGGCATTTTCCGCGGCGGCGCCGGCGCGATCTGCTCCAGGCCTGCACGCGCGTGTTCGCGCACGGCGACGCCACCGCCGTAGCCGCACTCGCCCAGGCCTGGTCCGCGTACGAGCGCCGCCTGCTCGATCCGGCCGTCGAACCGGGCGCCGTCGCGCCGGGCGATGCACTGGCCGCTGCGGTCGATCGCTATCGCGTCCAGATCCACTACCTCGCGCGCCGCTGCTTCCTCGGCGAGCGCGCCGTGCTCGGCGCCGCGAGCGCGCTGAGCGGCGTGCCGACGGCGATCGTGCACGGCCGCGACGATCGCGTCTGCCGGCCGCTCAATGCCTGGCGGCTGCAGCGCACGCTCGGCGGCAGCCGGCTGGCGATGATCCGCGGCGGCGGACACGATGCATTCGCGCCGGCGCTGGCCGCGCCGCTGATCGACGCGCTGGCGCTGTTCGCCGATGGCGGCGGCTTCGATGGTTGGGGCGGCGCATGAGCCTGCGCGTCAAGCTGCACCTGCTGATCGCCGCCCTGACCCTGGTGCTGGTCGCGACGATGGTCGCGCTGTTCGTCGACGACACGCGGCGCAGCGTCGGCGAGGAGATCACCGCGTCGAGCCGGATCGCGCAGCAGCTGCTGTCGCGGCTGATCCTGGTCGGCGCGCAGGACGGCCTCGACGACATCGCCGAGTACCTGCGCGGCCTCGGTCGCGTGCGTTCCAACGACATCGTGCTCTACGACGCCGACGGACGTGCGCTGTATCACTCGCCGGAACCGACCTACAAGGCCGGCCGCGCGGCGCCGGACTGGTTCGCGCACTGGGTGCAGCCGACGCCGCAGACGCGCAGCATCGAGATCGGCCGCGGCGGCCGCCTGGTGATCCGCTCCGAAGCCTCGCGCGCCGTGCTCGACGGCTGGGACGACATGAAGCGGCTGCTCGGCGTCGCGCTGGCGCTGTTCGCGGCGGTCAACGTGATCGTCTACGTCGTCGTCGGCCGCGCGGTCACGCCGCTCGAGCGCATCCTGCGCGGCCTGCGCGAGATGGAGCGCGGCGACTTCCACGTGCGCCTGCCGGCCCTGCGCGGGCGCGAGGCCGGCGCGATGGGCGCAGCGTTCAACCATATGGCTGCGGCGATCGAGTCGAACCTGGAGGCGCGCCGCGAGGCCGCCGAATCGGCGGCGCGGCTGGCCGCGCAGCAGACGCTGACCGGCGCGCTGCACGCGCGCATCGAGGAGGAGCGCCGCGCGCTCGCGCGCGAGCTGCACGACGAGCTCGGCCAGCAGGTCACGGCGATCCGCAGCCTCGCGCTGGCGATCGCACGCCGTGCCGAGGACGACGCCGCGATGCGCAACGCGGTGCAGGCGCTGACCGCGACCGCCAACCAGCTCTACGACTCGATGCACGCGATGGTGCCGCGGCTGCGCCCGCTGGCGCTGGACAGCCTCGGCCTGGTCGACGCGGTGGCCGATCTCGTCGACGACTGGCGGCTGCGCACGACCGGCATCCGCTACGAGACCGCGCTCGCGCCACTCGGCGAGGAGCCCGGCGACGCTGTGCGCATCGGCGCCTACCGCATCGTCCAGGAGGCGCTCAGCAACGCGGTGCGCCACGCGCGGCCGACGCGCATCGAAATCCGCGTCGCGGTCGAGGACGGCGCGCTCGCGATCGCGGTCGCCGACGACGGCATCGGCCTGCCGGACGCGCCCGAACACGCCGGCCGGTTCGGCCTGCGCGGCATGCGCGAGCGCGCCGAGGCACTCGGCGGGGGGCTGCAGATCACATCCGCCCCCGGCGCGGGCTGCACGCTGCGGGTCCGCATCCCGCTCGACCAACCGGAACCCTTGCGATGAGCAGAACGATCCGCGTGATGCTGGCCGACGACCACGCCGTCGTGCGGATGGGTTTCCGCCTGCTGCTCGACGCGACCGAGGACCTGCGCGTGGTCGCCGAGGCCGACAGCGGCGAGGCCGCGTACCGGCTCTATCAGGACGATCCGGTCGACGTCGTCGTCATGGACATCGCGATGACCGGCGTGTCCGGCCTGGAGGCGACCAGCCGGATCCTCGCGCGCGATCCGGGCGCGCGTGTGCTGGCCCTGTCGGCGCACGAGGATCCGAGCCACGTCCGCCACATGCTGAAGATCGGCGCGCTCGGCTACCTGTGCAAGCGCAGCGCGCCGGAGGCCTTGATCGAGGCGATCCGCGCGGTGGCGGCCGGCCGCCGCTACGTCGACGCGCAGCTCGCCCAGCGCATGGCCGTGCAGGGCGTGCAGGCCGAACGCAGTCCGGTCGAACGGCTCAGCGAGCGCGAGTACGAGGTGTTCCTGCACCTGTCCAACGGCCACTCGGTCAACCGCATCGCCGAAATGCTGAGCCTGTCGCCGCGCACGGTCGGCACGCATCTGTACAACATCAAGCAGAAGCTCGGCGCGTCGAACCAGGCCGAGATCGCGCTGATCGCGATGCGGCACGGCCTGGTCGGCGGCTGACGCGCGCCCTGGCCGGAAGCGCCGCGACACGGTCGCGGCGGCGGAAGCCGGTCAGGCCTTGACCGGAATCCGGCCGTAGCGATCCTCGAGCCGGACGATGTCGTCCTCGCCGAAGTAGTCGCCGCACTGCACCTCGATCAGGTGGATGTCCTGATCGGTTGGGTTCTCGAGCCGGTGCACGGTGTTCATCGGGATGTAGGTCGACTCGTTGCGCTGGAGCAGGAACTCCTTCTCGCCGACGCGGACCTTGGCGGTGCCGTGCACGACGGTCCAGTGCTCGCTGCGCCGATGATGCAGCTGCAGCGACAGCACGTGGCCCGGCTTGACGGTCAGCCGCTTGACCTTGCAGTCCTCGCCGTCCTCCAGGACCGTGTAGCTGCCCCAGGGGCGGTGCACGGTCTTGTGGAACGTCGCCGCCTCGTGGTTGCTGGCGCGCAGGCGGTCGACGACCAGCTTGACCTGCTGCGCACGCTCGCGGTCGGCGACCAGCACCGCGTCGCCGGTGTCGACGATGACCAGGTCGTGCACGCCGACCGCGGCGACCATGCGCGCGTCGGACTGGATGTAGCAGTTGCGGCTCTCCACGACGATCGCGCTGCCGCGCACGCGGTTGCCGTCGGCGTCGGCGGCGTCGCTCTCGCCTTCGAGCTCGCTGATCGCCTTCCACGATCCGATGTCGCTCCAGTCGAACGTCGCCGGCACGACCGCGACGCGCGCGGCGCGCTCCATGATCGCGTAGTCGAGCGAGATGTCCGGCTGCGCGAGGAACGCCTCGCGCGAGAACTCGACCGGCGACTCGCTGCCGCTGGCGCCGGCATGGCAGGCGCGGACCGCGGCGAGCACGTCCGGGCAGGTCTGCGCGGCGGCCTCGATCAGCGCGTCGGCGCGGAAGCAGAACATGCCCGAGTTCCAGACGTAGTGGCCCGACGCCACGTAGGTCTCGGCGGTCTCGCGGTTCGGCTTCTCGACGAAGGCGCCGACCTCGCGCCCGTCGCGGCCGTCGATCGCCGCACCCATGCGGATGTAGCCGAAGCCGGTCTCCGGATGGGTCGGCCGGATCCCGAACGTGACCAGCCAGCCGTCGGCGGCCAGCGCCGCGGCGCGCTGCGCATCGGCGGCGAACGCGTCGAGATCGCGGATCAGATGATCGGCCGGCAGCACCAGCAAGGTCGCGTCGGCGCCGACGTGGTCGAGCGCATGCAGCGCGGCCAGCAGCACGGCCGGCGCGGTGTTGCGCCCGGCCGGCTCGAGCAGGAACGGCAGGCGGTCCAGGTCGGCGCGCGGATGCGCGGCGTAGTCGTCGCGCGTCAGGAAGTAGTAGTCGCGGCCGGTCACGGTCAGCACCGGCGCGTCGCCGGCCAGGCGCAAGGCCCGGTCCAGCGTCTTGTTGAGCAGCGATTCGCCGTCGCCCATCTTCATGAACGGCTTCGGATAGGCACTGCGCGAGACCGGCCACAGGCGCGTACCGGCACCGCCGGACAGGATCACGGGGACTAGCATGGACGACACTCCTTCAGGCGGAGCGGGCGGCCGCGAGCGCGTCGACGACCTCGCGCAGACCCTGCTCCCAAGCCGGCAAGTGTAACCCGAACCGTCTCTGCAGCCGTTCACAGTCCAGCACCGACCAGGCCGGACGCCGCGCCGGCGTCGGATAGTCGGCGCTGCCGATCGCGACCAGGCGCGGCCGGCGCACGATCAGGCCGGCGGCCTCGGCGCGGTCGAAGATCGCCTCGGCGAACGCATGCCAGCTGCAGCGGCCGGCGGCGGTCAGATGATAGGTGCCCTGCAGCGACGCGCGCCGGTCCGGCGCGGCCGCCTGCCACTGCGCGATCGCCTCGGCGCTGACCGCGGCGATCAGGCCGGCCGGCGTCGGCGAGCCGGTCTGGTCGGCGACGATGCGCAGTTCGTCGCGCTCGCCGGCCAGGCGCAGCATCGTGCGCAGGAAGTTGTGGCCCTCGGCCGCGTAGACCCAGGCCGTGCGCAGGATCAGATGCGCCGCGCCGCTCGCGCGCAGGGCCTCCTCGCCGGCGAGCTTGCTGCGGCCGTAGACGCCGAGCGGGCCGACCGCGTCGTCCTCGCGATACGGCCGGTCGGCACGGCCGTCGAACACGTAGTCGGTCGAGTAGTGCACGAGGAGCGCGCCGTGCCGCGCCGCCCAGTCGCCGATCTCGGCGACCGCGCGATGATTGATGCGATCGGCGCGCTCCGGCTCGCTCTCGGCCTTGTCGACGGCCGTGTAGGCCGCGGCATTGACGATGAGGTCGGCGGCGCCGGCGTCGAGCGCCGCGGCCAGACCGGCCGGATCGCCCAGATCGGCGCGCAGCGCCGGCGTGCCGTCCGCGAGCCGGCCCTCGCGCGTCGCCGCGACGACCTCGCCGAGCGGCACGAGCGACTCGCGCAGCAGTCGCCCGAGCTGCCCGTTCGCGCCGAGCAGCAGAATCCTCACGGACGATGGTCCGGCAGACGCTCCGGCGGCACGTCGGCGAGGAACGGTGCCCGCGCGTCCTTGTCCGACAGCAGCGGATCGGCGATCGGCCAGTCGACCGCGATGTCGCCGTCGTTCCAGCGGATCGCCGCATCGCCGGCGCGGTCGTACAGCGCGGTGCACTGGTAGACGAACGTCGCGTGGTCCGACAGCACCGCGAAGCCGTGCGCGAAGCCCTCGGGTATCCAGAAATGGCGGCGGTTCTCGGCCGACAGGATCGCCGCGGCCCAGCGCCCGAACGTCGGCGAGCCGATGCGGATGTCGACGGCGACGTCGTAGACCTCGCCCTCGAGCACGCTGACCAGCTTGCCCTGCGGATTCGGCCACTGGTAATGCAGGCCGCGCAGCACGCCGCGCACCGAGCGCGAGACGTTGGTCTGCACGAAGCTCAGATCCAGGCCGGCCGCGGCGTAGCGCTCGGCGTTGAAGCTCTCGTAGAAGCAGCCGCGCGCGTCGCCGTGCACGGCCGGCTCGATCACGACGCAGCCGGGCAGATCGGTGCGGATCAGCTTCACGGCTGCCGGCCCTGCCGCGCCAGCTGCTGCAGGTACAGGCCGTAGCCGTTCTTGGCCAGTCGATGGGCCAGCGCGAGCAGCTGCTCGGCACCGATCCAGCCATTGACGAACGCGATCTCCTCCGGGCAGCACACCTTGAGGCCCTGCCGCTTCTCGATCGTCTCGATGTACGTGGACGCCTCGACCAGGGACTCGTGCGTGCCGGTATCGAGCCAGGCATAGCCGCGGCCCATGCGCTCGAGCATCAGCGTGCCGTCCTGGAGGTAGCGGCGGTTCAGATCGGTGATCTCCAGCTCGCCGCGACGCGACGGCTTGAGCTCGGCCGCGTAGTCGGCCGCGCGGCCGTCGTAGAAGTAGAGCCCGGTGACGGCCCAGTTCGATTTCGGATGCAGCGGCTTCTCGTCGAGGCCGATCACGCGGCCGTCGCCGTTGAACTCGGCCACGCCGTAGCGCTCCGGATCGCGGACCCAGTAGCCGAACACCGTCGCGCCGAGCGTGCGGTGGTCGGCCTGGCGCAGCAGGTCGGTCAGGCCATGGCCGTAGAAAATGTTGTCGCCGAGGATCAGGCAGCTCGGCTCGTCGCCGACGAAGTCGCGGCCGATCAGATAGGCCTGGGCGAGGCCGTCCGGCGAGGGCTGTACCGCATAGCGGATCGAGATGCCCCACTGCGAGCCGTCGCCGAGCAGCCGCTGGAACAGTGCCTGCTCGTGCGGGGTGTTGATGATCAGCACCTCGCGCACGCCGGCCAGCATCAGCGTGCTGAGCGGGTAGTAGATCATCGGCTTGTCGTAGACCGGCAGCAGCTGCTTGCTGACGGCCTGGGTCAGCGGATAGAGCCGGGTACCGGACCCTCCGGCGAGAATGATGCCGCGTCGCGCTGTCACCGCAGGTCCTCGGGTCGTCGTCTACAGGGGGCGCGTATTGTAGGCCGCGCGGCCCTGCCCTGCTCGCGGCCGCTCAGGACGCCGCCGGCGCCTCGCGGAACTGCATGCGGTGCAGCGCGGCGTAGTAGCCGCCGCCGGCGATCAGCTCGGCATGCCGGCCGCGCTCGACGATCCGGCCCTCGTCGAGCACGACGATGTTGTCGGCGCGCTCGATCGTCGACAGGCGATGTGCGACGACCAGGACGGTGCGGTCGCGCATCAGCCGTTCCAGCGCGCCCTGGATCGCGCGTTCCGATTCGGTGTCGAGTGCGCTGGTCGCCTCGTCGAGGATCAGGATCGGCGCGTCCTTGAGCAGCGCGCGCGCGATCGCGATGCGCTGGCGCTGGCCGCCCGACAGCAGCGAGCCGCCCTCGCCGATCCGCGCATCGAGCCCGCCCGGCAGCTGGCGGATGAAGCCCATCGCGTTGGCGGCCTCGGCGGCCGCCGTGATCGCCTCGATCGAGGCCTCGCCGAGCGCGCCGTAGGCGATGTTGCGCGCGACCGTGTCGTCGAACAGCACGACCTGCTGGCTGACCAGCGCGATCTGCGCGCGCAGGCTCTCCAGCGTGTAGTCGGCCAGCGGCCGGCCGTCGAGCAGGATCTGGCCGCCCTGCGCGTCGTGGAAGCGCGGCAGCAGGCCGACCAGACTCGACTTGCCGCTGCCCGAGCGCCCGACCAGCGCGGTCACGCTGCCGGCCGGACAGACCAGATCGATGCCGCGCAGCGCCGGCGCCTGCGCGTCCGGATACGTGAATTGCACGCCGCGGAACTCGATCGTGCCGCGCGCGCGTTCGCAGCGCAGCGTGCCGGTGTCGTGCTCCTCCTCGGCGTCGAGCACCGAGAACAGATCGCGCGCGGCGGCCACGCCGCGCTGGATGTTGGCCTGCACCGTCGTCAGCCGCTTCAGCGACGGCAGCAGGATCAGCATCGCGGTGATCAGCGACATGAAGGTGCCGGGGCTCATCGCGGCGAGCATCGCCGGCCGCGTCGCCAGATAGATCACCAGCGCCAGCGCGATCGCCGCCATCAGCTGCACGATCGAGGTCGCCAGCGCATTGGTCGAGGCGACCTTGAGCGCGAGCCGGCGGATGCCGCCGTTGATCGCGCCGAAACGCCGCTGCTCGTAGTCCTGCCCGCCGTAGACGCGCACTTCGCGATGTCCGGCGACGACCTCGTCGACGATGCCGGCGACCGAGCCGACCGAATCCTGGATGCGGTTGTTGATGCGGCGGTAGCGTCGGCCGACCACCGAGACGACCAGCGCGATCACCGGCGCCAGCACGAACAGCGCCAGCGTCAGCCGCACGCTGTGGTACAGCATCACGCCGATCTGGCCGATCACCATCAGGCCGTCGAGCACGACGACCTTGAGCGCGTCGGTGCTCGCATTGGCGACCTGCTCGGCGGTGTAGGTCGCGCGCGAGATCAGCTTGCCGGAGGCCTCGCGGCCGAACCAGGCCGCCGGCAGGCGCAGATACTTGCGGAACAGCTCGCCGCGCAGCGTCATCACGACCGAACGGCCGACATGGGCGATGCCGTAGTCGGACGTGAACACCGCCAGGCCGCGCACCACGAACAAGCCGACGATCACGAACGGCATCCAGAAGATCGTCGCGGCGTTCTTGGCGACGAACAGATCGTCGAGCATCGGCTTGATGACGAACGTGAACGCGGCGCTGCAGGCCGCGTCGAACGTCATGCCGAGCAGCGCGAGCGCGCCGATCGGCCAATAGCGCGCCGAGTAGCCGAGCAGGCGCCGGTACACGCCCCACGGCGAGTCCGGCGCGGTACGGGCGGCGCTCTCGTTCACGGCGTGCCGGACCGTTCGGCCGGCGTGGTCGCGATGCTCAGATGCGTGAAACCGAGCGAGCCGAGCGCGTCCATCGCGGTGATCACGGCCTGATGCGGCGTCTGCGCGTCGGCGCGCAGCGACACCGGCCGCTGCCGGTCGTCGCCGGCGACGCGCGCGATCGCGTCCTTGAGCGTGTCCAGGCCGGAGTTGAGCACCTCGTTGTTGTCGAGGTAGTAGCGCCCTTCGCGATCGATCACGATCAGCAGCGGCGGCTGCTCGTCCTGCCGGCGGTCGGTCGTCTCGGCCTCCGGCAGCGTGACCTTCATGCGCGAGTGCTCGACGAAGGTCGTCGACAGCACGAAGAACATCAGCAGGGTCAGCATGACGTCGATCAGCGGGATCACGCTGATCTCGAAGTCGTCGTCTCGGCGTCCGGACGCAATGCGCATCGTCGTCTCGTCAGACCGCGGCGCGCACGGCCGGCTCGCTCTGCGCGCCGAGCTCGTCGACCAGGGCGATCACCTGCTTCTCCATCTCGATCGCCAGATCGTTGACGCGGCCTCGGAAGTAGCGGTGGAAGATGTAGGCCGGAATCGCGACCAGCAGGCCGGCCGCGGTGCAGATCAGCGCCTCGCCGATGCCGCCTGCCATCTTCATCGGATCGCCGACGCCGCTGACCATGACCGCGAAGAACATGCGGATCATGCCGATCACGGTGCCGAGCAGGCCGAGCAGCGGGCCGATCAGCGCGATCGTGCCGAGCGTGTTGAGGAAGCGCTCGAGCTGGTGGATCACGTGGCGGCCCGCGTCCTCGACGCGTTCCTTGATCACCTCGCGCGAGCGGTAGCGCACCGACAGCGCGGCGGCGAGCAGTTCGCCGAGCGGCGAGCTGGCCGCCAGCTCGCGGATGTGTTCGGGGTCGAGCCGGCGCGTGCGCGCCCATTCGCGCACCTGGTCGCCGAGTTCCGGCGGCGCGACCACCTTGCGGCGCAGGCTCCAGAACCGTTCGAGCACGATGGCCAGGGCAATGGCCGAGCAGACGAGGATGGGCACGATCGCCCAACCTCCCGCCATCAGGATTTCCAGCACGAGCACACCTTCTTGCGACCGCGACGACCGGCGGCATGATAGCAGCGCCGCACCGCCGAACCGTGCGCCCGGTCGCCGTCGCGCGATCGCAAGCGCCGGGCGCGGCTACTCGCGCCAGTAGCGGCGCCGGTGCTCGCGCTCGCGGCGAGCGATCCGCGGCTCGGCGTCGGCCGGAAACACCGCGTGCACGGCGCCCGCCTCGGCGGTATTGACCAGGTCCACGCCGGCGCTGCGATAGCGCTCGACGACGCGCGGGTGCGGATGGCCGAACCGGCTGCGCCAGCCCGCCGACACCAGGCCCACGCGCGGCTGCACGGCCGCGATGAAGCCGGCGCCGGACGAGGTGCGGCTGCCGTGATGCGGCACGACCAGGACCAGCGGCGGTCCGTCGCCGATCGCGCCGGCCAGCTCGCGCTCGACGCGCAGGCCGATGTCGCCGGTCAGCAGCAGGCGTCCGGCGGCATGCTCGACGAGGATCACGCAGGAGCGGTCGTTGCCGGTGCGCGTCGCGGTCGGTGACGGATGCAGGATGCGGAAACGCACGCCGTCCCAGTGCCAGTCGCGGCCGGCCTCGCAGGGCTCGAGATCCAGTCCACTGGTCGCGGCCTCGCCGCCGAGCCGGTCCGCGTCGGGCCAGGCGCGAATCACCGCAGCCGCGCCGCCGGCATGGTCGTTGTCGTTGTGGCTGACGATCAGGCGGTCGAGCCGGTCGATGCCGAGCGAGCGCAGCGTCGGCAGCACGGCCGCCTCGCCGAGATCGAATTCCGACGGGTAGCGCGCACCGGCGTCGTAGAGCAGCGTGTGCCGCTGCGTCCGCACCAGCACCGACAGGCCCTGGCCGACGTCGATCATCGTCGCCTCGAACGCGCCAGGCGCGGGCCGTTGCAGCGCCGGCGCGACCAGCGGCAGGAACAGCAGCAGGCCGAGCGGCCGCAGCGGCACGCCGCGCGGCAGGAACAGCCAGACCGCGCCGATCATCGCCAGCGCCAGCGCGGCCGGCGCGACCTCCGGCAGATACCAGTGCGCACCGGGCCAGGTCGCCATCCGCGCCCACAGCCACCACTGCAGGTCGATCAGCCAGCCCGCCGCGACGAACAGCGGCGCGGCCAGCGCCGGCGCGATCAGTTCCAGCAGCGTCGCCAGCAAGGTCGCCGGCACGATCGCCAGGCTCACGAACGGGATCGCGATCAGGTTCGACAATGCGCCGACCAGGGACGCCTCGCCGAAGAACCAGACCGTCAGCGGCAGCAGCGCGATCGTCATGACCCACTGGCCGATGCCGAGCTCGCGCACGAAGCCGAGCGCGCCGCGCTCGCGCTGCAGGCTCAGCATCAGGAACGCCACGCCGACGAACGACAGCCAGAAGCCCGGCGCCAGCACCGCGGCCGGATCGAACGCGAGCACCGCGAGCAGCGCCAGCGCGAGCGACTGCGGTCCGCTGCCGGCGCGGCGGGTCAGGCGCGCCAGCGTGACGACGCCGATCATCAGCACGGTGCGCACGGTCGGCAGGCTGCCGCCGGCGAGCAGGCCGTAGCCGAGCGCGGTCGCGAACGCGGCCGGCGCCATCGCCAGCGGTGCCGGTACGCGCAGCGCAAGCGCCGGCAGCGCCCACCACAGCAGGCGCACCAGCGCGGCGCCGAACAGCGCGGCGACGCCGACGTGGAAGCCCGAGATCGAGATCAGATGCGTCACGCCGTTGGCGCGTGCGACGTCCCAGTCCGCGGCGTCGAGCGCGTGCGTGTCGCCGACCGAGAACGCGCGCAGCAGCCGCGTCGCATGCCGGTCGCCGACGTGGGCGAGGATCGACGCCGACAGCCGCTCGCGCAGGCCGTCGACGCACAGCGGCACGCGCCCCAGGCGCTCGCGCAGGCCGCCGTCGCGGACGTAGCCGACCGCGACGATGCGTCGCTCCAGCGCATGGCGCTCGGCGTCGAAGCCGCCCGGGTTGACCAGGCCACGCGGCCGTTTGAGCCGCAGCGGCAGGCGCCAGCGCTCGCAGGCGCCGAGTGCCTCGGGCGCCTGGCCGTACCACGACAGCCGCACGCGTCCGTGCAGCGCGACCGGCTCTCCGTCGAGCCAGGCCTGCTCGACGCGCAGCGTGAAGCGCGTCGCGTCGCTGCGCGCGAGCGGCAGATCGTCGACGACGCCGACGACGTCGAAGTCACGGCCTTCCAGTTCGCGCGGCAGCCGTTCGAGCAGCGCGGCATCGGCGCGCCATGCGCACCAGGCGAAACCGACCGCGACGATCGCGATCCAGCGCGCGCGCGGCCAGCGCCAGGCGGCGCCGAGCGCGGCCAGGCCGATCGCGAGCACGAGCAGTCGCGACGGCAGGGCCGGCAGGGCCGGCAGGGCCGGCAGCGCCTGCACCGCCAGCACGCCGAGCAGGAAAGCGCCGGCGATCGCCGGCGTCGACAGGCGGCGCGGTGCTGACGAAAGCATCGGTGCATCGAGAGGCGCCGGATCCATGGCGTCGAACCGTTCCTCAGCCGCCGGTCTTGTCGACCTCGTGCACGCTGCCGCCGCGCAGCTCCAGCACGCGATCCATGCGCATCGCCAGACGCCGGTCGTGCGTGACCAGGATGAAACTGGTGCCGATCTCTCGGTTGAGCTCGAGCATCAGCGCATAGACCTGGGCGGCATTGGCCTCGTCGAGGTTGCCGGTCGGCTCGTCGCCGAGCACGCAGGCCGGCCGCGTGACCAGCGCGCGCGCGACCGCCGCCCGCTGCCGCTCGCCGCCGCTCATCTCGCCGGGCTTGTGCTCGAGCCGCTCGGCCAGGCCGACGCGCTCGAGCAGCGTGGTCGCGCGCTGGCGCGCGTCGTCGATCGGCGTGCCGCGGATCAGCAGCGGCATGCAGACGTTCTCGAGCGCGGTGAACTCCGGCAGCAGGTGATGGAACTGGTAGATGAAGCCGAGCGATCGGTTGCGCAGCGCGCCGCGCGCGCGGTCCGACAGCCGCGACATCGTCTTGCCCTCGACGACGACCTCGCCGCTGCTCGGCGTGTCCAGGCCGCCGAGGATGTGCAGCAAGGTGCTCTTGCCGCTGCCGGACGCGCCGATGATCGCCAGCGTCTGGCCGCGCGCGACCTCGAAGCTGACCTCGCGCAGCACCTCGGCGCGCAGGCGGCCCTCCTGATAGGTCTTGGCGATCCGTTCGGCGCGCAGCACCGTCTGTGCATTCATGGCCGCTCCCGCTGCACCGTCCTGTCCGTCGCGCATGGTTCGATCACTCATAGCGCAGCGCCGCCGCCGGCTGCACGCGCGCCGCGCGCCAGGCCGGATACAGCGTGGCCAGCGTGCAGAACACGAACGCGGTCACCGTGATCCAGCCGACGTCGCCCCAGTGCAGGTCGGCCGGCAGCTCGCTGATGTAGTAGACGTCCGGCGACATGAAGACGATGCCGAACGTGCGTTCCATCCAGTGCACGACGGTCTCCAGGTTCAAGGTCATCACGACGCCGAACGCGAGGCCGAGGATGATGCCGAGCGTGCCGACCAGGACGCCCTGCACGACGAACACACCCATGACGCTGGCCGGCGTCTGGCCGAGCGTGCGCAGGATCGCGATGTCGGCCTGCTTGTCGGTCACCAGCATGACCAGGGTCGAGACCAAGTTGAACGCGGCCACGGCGACGATCAGCGACAGGATCAGGAACATCACGCGCTTCTCCATCGCGATCGCCTTGAAGAAGTTGCTGTGCCCCTGCATCCAGTCGGTGACGCGGTAGTACTGGCCGAGTTCGCTGCCGATGTCGCGCGCGACCGAGTACGCGCGGAACAGGTCGTCCAATCGCAGGCGGATGCCGGTCGGGCCGTCGAGGCGGTACAGCTTGGCGGCATCGTCCATGTGCACGACCGCCAGGCCCGAGTCGTACTCCTGCATGCCGGCCTCGAAGATGCCGACCACGTGGAAGCGCTTCACGCGCGGCAGCGCGCCGATCGGCGAAGCGGTGAACTCGGCCGCGAACACGGTGACGTCGTCGCCGACCGCGACGCCGAGCATGATCGCCAGTTCGCGGCCGAGCACGATGCCGAAGCGGCCGGCGGCGAGGTCTTCGAGACGGCCCTGCACCATGCGCCGGTCGATCTCCGAAACGCTCGGCTCGAGCTCGGGCAGCACCCCGCGGATCACCGCGCCGGCGCCGTCGTTGCTGGCACCCTGGATCATCACGTAGCGCTCGACGTACGGCGCCGCACCCTCGACGTGCGGGTTGCCGCGCGCCAGCTCGATCGCGCGCTGCCATTCGTGCACGGTGTCGTCCACGCCGGTCACGGTCGCGTGCGAAACCATGCCGAGGATGCGGCTCTTGAGCTCCTTGTCGAAGCCGTTCATGACCGAGATCACGATGATCAGCGCGGCCACGCCGACCGCGATGCCGAGGATCGACACCAGCGAGATGAACGAGATGAAGTGATTGCGCCGCTTGGCGCGCGTGTAGCGCAGGCCGATGAAGACTTCGAGGGGACGGAACATCGGATCAGGATCCTTGAGGGCAGCGATGCCCGGCCGAGCCGCCGTGAGACAGCCAAAGGACGTCAGAGTGCCGCACAAGCCTCGGGGGGGCAATTCGATCCATCCGTCGCGAGCGCGCCGCCAGCAGCGGCGGCCGCTAATCGTCCAGCCCGTCCCGAAAGAGCGTGCTGCCATCCTCGGCCTGGCGCACCAGCACGCCATGACCGAGGGCGAACACATACGTTTTCCCATTCAGGCAGAGATTCTGCATCTGGCCTGGAGACTGATCGCGGTGCTCAGTGTCGAGCCTGAACGTGCGGCCCTTGTCCCTGGATACCAGAATGCCGGCGCTACCGTCGCCGGCAGCTTGCCAAAGCGTGCGCGGATCACACGCGTCCATCGTCGGCGTGCGGAACTGCGTGTCGGCCAGGCCGAGCTCGATCCAACTCGCTCCGGTGTCCTGCGTTTCCCACAGGCGCCAGGGACCGTCGTTCTCATCCTTGACCGAGAGAATCCGATTCGTGCCGTTGCTCGGGTTTGGATAGGACAGCCAGGACGAATAACGGTTGTCGTACGGCGGCAGTGTGATGCGCTGCCAGGGCTGCCCGAACTGCGGAGCGACGAACTGCAGCATCTGACTCATCAGGTAGATGGGCCCCTCCACCTTGGACGTCACGGGGAATCCTAGGCCGTATACGGGAGAGGGCTCGGACGACCAGGTTTGTCCTCCATCTTCCGACCAGTGGACGCGAAAATCGGTAACTGACTGCCAGACTCTGAATTCATGCGACGCGGCGACCAGATGACGGTCTCCGTTACCGACAAATCCGATCGCGGTCAGTTGCCGCCCATTGAACGTCAGATTCGAGGGCAACGCGCTCCAGGTGGCTCCGCCGTCCACGCTGCTATAGAGCGACTGGTGATCGAATCCGATCATGACATCGGGATTGTCTGACGACCTGGCAATCCTCGATCGAGGCGGATAGGGATGGTTGCCGCCGTTGAAATCGGTGCTGACCGTCTGGAAGGTCGCGCCCCCGTCTCGTGTGCGCAGCATTGGTAATAGCCTGCGCGCGATGACGAACACCTGAGGATCTCGCGGGTCCACCGACAGATCCACCGTCTGTCCATGCCACATGCCGGAATAGCGCGGCTGGAAGCTCTTGCCGTCGTCGTCGGACCGATAGATCCCGGCTCCTTGTGTGGGCGCATAGAGCCGGCCCGGCACTACGGGGTCGAACTCGAGCCGGTAATCTTTCCCGATATCCTTGTCGAAAGGCGGAAGCTGCGTCCACGTCGTTCCTCCGTCCAGGCTCTCCCGGAGCGAGAAACCCGTATAGGTCGCGAAATCACTCCGCGGATAGACCACGCTGAGCAGTCGGCCGGGGCGATGAGGATCGGGGACGATACGTACATGAGCGCAGTCGCATGGCCCGAAGAACGTAACGCTTCCATCGGAGAGGCGGATCGTGCCGCTGTCGAGCGAAGATGTATTCAGCTTGTAGGCGATGAAGTAGATTCTGTCCGCGTCGAAGGGGTCGGCCGCGAGCCGCAGCTCATCGAAGCCGGGCAGCGGCTGACTCAGCGAAAGGGCCGACCAACTCGCGCCGCCATCATTCGAAATCCAGGGAACATTGCTGACGTAACGGGCAGAAACGAATCGGCCGGCCACCCCGGGCACGGCGACGATCGAAGTCCGGCCGTACCGTCCCTCGTCGACCACGCTCCAGCTCTCGCCGTAGTCGACAGACCGCAGTGAAAGGTCATTCGTAGAGAACAGCACGAGTCCTGGATTGGAGGGATGCCCTGCGAATACCGCCTTGTCCGTCGTCGGCAGGCCGATTCCGATGGTATGAGCGGTCCGCCATGTGTCGCCCTCGTCGTCGCTGACTTCAATGCGCCGCAAGGCGCCTTGTTCGATCGTGTAGGCCAGCAGACGCATTTGGCTGCCCGGAACACTGCCGATCTCGTACACGTCGAAACTCGGCATCGAGGCGGTGCGTTGCCAACTGGCCCCCGCATCAGACGATCGATAGATCGCCCCCGGTGTGACGGCGAACAAGCGACCATCCTGCAATACGGCCAACTCGCGCACATCTCCCCCTGGGACGGGAACCTCGGTCCAGCGGGCAGCATGAGTCGGCCAGGGGCAAGCCAGGAAGAAGGCGAGGCAGAACGTCGTCCAGTGTTTCAAAGCTAGCTTCCCGTCATGATGATGAAATGGTGATTGTAGGTCGGCCTCGGACCAGCAATGAAGAGCCGGCGCCATGCTGGAGCTCCGCCATCGGCATGCACGTCTGCGCCGTGAATCGCGCAGTCCGTCGAGCGCGTCGTCGCGTCCGGAGCGAGGGCGCCGCCAGCGCAAGACGCATCCACATGACGCGCGCATCGGGCAGCCCCGATGCCCCACGCCCTCGATCGACCTGATGCGACGCGACAGTTCCGACGCGAGTTCTCCTTCATCGGTCGACCCAGAATTATGGCTCGAAGTCACTGCGCAGCAGCGTACCCCCGGCCTCGGGCTCTCGAATCATCAAGCCGCCGCCGATCGCATAGACATAGGACTTCGAGCCCATGCAAAAATTCTGAATCTTCTCCGACCAACTCCGGGGCGAGAACTCATCGCGGAAGACTCGCCCGCCGTCACGTGACGCGGCCAGCGGGGATGCCGACCAGACCGTTCGCCCGTCGCAAGCGTCGATGCTCATCAAGCCGCCGGCATTGGTACCTCCCCTCAGAACCCAGTTGTCGCCGCCGTCCAGGGTCTCCCAGAGATTGATCGAGGCAGGCCCCTGGTTGTACGCGGCCATGTAGCGGCGGCGGCCGTCGTTGGGATCCGGCCGCGAGTGTGTCACTTGGTTGACATGGGCTGGGGCGCTCAGCTGACGAAACGGTTCTCCGAACCGATCCGCTCGCAACAGTGTGAAACTCGAAGAAGAGTACGAATCGAAGCTCAGATAGACCGGATCGTCGTCGCCAGCGGCCGACTGGATGGTGGACACGACGTCGCTGGCCGGCATCGAGAGCCAGGTGCTACCGCCATCCGAAGACCAATGCACCATGGCGCCCCCTTGGTAGCCTCGGCTGTAGGCGACCACGCGCGCCGTTCCGGAACCGGCGAAACGAATCACTTTCGGAAACTGCGTCGCAAACGGAAAATTTGAAGGCCACGCACTCCACGATGCGCCGCCGTCGATGCTCTTGTAGAGCGAGGTGGTGCCGAAAGCGATCAGGACCTTCGAGTTTCCGTACGCACGATGGATACGTCGGTGTTCGCCCGTCTTCCGCTGATCGGCGAAGAATCCCGCATCGACCACGCTCAGATTGCGGCCGCCATCGCTCGTATGAAGCGGCGGAAGGAACGCGCGCATGATCAGGAAATCGTCCGGATCGCTCGGATCGACCGAGAAGTCGACCACCAGACCGCTGTCCATGCCGTCGTATCGCGGCGCAAAGGATCTGCCGCCGTCGTCGGAGCGATAGATGCCGGCGCCTGCGGTCGGCATGTACAGGCGGCCGGACACGACGGCGTCGAAGTGGAAGCGATACTTGTCGTCGAACTTTCCGTCCAGTTCGGAAAGATCATGCCAGGTCGCACCCCCGTCGGTACTTTCGCGCATGCGCCAGCGCGTGACCATCTGACTGGTCGTGTCGAAGTTGACCGCCACGGCCAGCAAGCGTCCCGCCTGATGAGGATCGGCGACGACACGGGTGTGCAGACAATCGCAAGATTCCGGAAACGAGATGACGGCAGCCTGCCGTGTATCGATGCGGCCACTGAGCGGCCTACCGCCGAACCAGTCGATAGACACGTAGTACAACAACCCGCTATCGATCGGGTCCTGCTCGAAAGCGTAGACGTCTCCCTGGGGAAGCGGGCTCTGCAGTGGGACGTTGGTCCAGGTCAGTCCGCCGTCGCGTGACTCCGCCATCCGGTCCCGGGCCGAGGTCAGCCCGACGAAGTGTCCCGGTGCATCGGCGATTGCGAAAATGCTTCGGTAGGAGACGCTGCCACTCGTCTGCTGCCAGTTGAGCCCTCCGTCCACCGATCTCATTAGTCGGCCAGGCGCCGCGAAAAGCACCAACCCGGGCGAGAGGCGATGACCGACGAAGTACGGCTGTACCGAGGTGGACAGCTCCAGATCGTCGTTGACGAGCCAAGTGGCACCACCGTCGATGCTGGTCTTGAGGACGGCCTGTTGGTCGCCCTGCTCGTTTCTGAGCGTGACGAAGGTCACCAGGTGACCGGGATCGCCATCGACGAGATGCACTCGGTGAACCCACTCCGAATCGCCGCCGATCTCGACTTGTGCCCACGTACCCCCGGCATCGTCGGACCGATACAGACCCCGGTTGGTACCAGCGTACAGAACAGGGCCGGCGATCCCCAGGTCTTGCACCGCGGCGCCGGGCACCCTGACCTCGCGCCAGTTGGCGGACGATGCATCCATCCCTAGTAGTCCAACCGCCAAGGCCGCAAAGGCCACAACACGATGCCGCATGTCAGTTCCCTATCGTCATGAAGATTCGATCGCTTCCCGGTGGGCGCACGGCGCACTCAACGGTGGGCGGTCCCGTCGTCGACACGTGTCGAATGCCGGTGCACCAGCAGCAAGAGGCGGCGTCGCACGTTGGCGTCACTATTGTCGGGCAGCAGCGCGCAATGGAACGCACTCGGGCCCACCCGTAGCCGGAGAATCAGCATGGGCCGCAGTGTCGTCAAGTCGACGAATGACGCCGCGTACTCCGTCCCGCCCGCGTCCCATACGATCCAGCCCGCCTGGCTCGACGAGACGCGCACCCATTTGGGCCTCAGCAGCGCACGCAGCGCGAAGAACGAGTACGCCAAAGTGCACGTCGCCAGCACCAGCTTCAGCATGGCCGGCAGTCCGCAGAACGCGATCGCCGCGACCGCCAGCGCGGTCACCACGACCAGAGCCGCCGCGAGCAGCCGCGACGGCCGATAGTCAAACGCGATGGCGGGCGCGGATCGCATCGACGATCGCCGCGAAGCGCGGATCGGGCGGCTGCCGTGCGATCAGCCAGTCCCACAGGTCCGGATCGGGCTGGTCGAGCATCGCGTCGAAGGTGCCGATCAGTTCGGCATCGGCGCTCGCCGCGTTCGCGTCGAGCCAGCCGCCGAGCAGCTGGTCGAGCTCGCGCGTGCCGCGGCGGCAGCGCCAGCGCAGGCGTTTGAGCAGGGCGGCATCCATGACCATGCGGCGTCGCCGCGCCTCAGGCGCGGCGTTCGACCATCAGCTTCTTGATCTCGGCGATCGCCTTGGCCGGGTTGAGGCCCTTCGGACAAGTCCGCGCGCAGTTCATGATCGTGTGGCAGCGATAGAGCTTGAACGGATCCTCGAGGTCGTCCAGGCGCGCGCCGGTGTCCTCGTCGCGGCTGTCGACGATCCAGCGGTAGGCCTGCAGCAGGATCGCCGGGCCGAGATAGCGCTCGCCGTTCCACCAGTAGCTCGGGCAGCTCGTCGAGCAGCACGCGCACAGGATGCACTCGTAGAGTCCGTCCAGCCGCGCGCGGTCGTCCTTGGACTGTAGCCGTTCCTTCGGCGGCGGCGCGCTCTGCGTGCGCAGCCACGGCTTGATCGAGGCGTACTGCGCGTAGAAATGCGTCATGTCCGGCACCAGATCCTTGACGACCGCCATGTGCGGCAGCGGATAGATCTTGACGTCGCCGGACGCGCAGTCCTCGATCGCCTTGGTGCAGGCCAGCGTATTGGTGCCGTCGATGTTCATCGCGCACGAGCCGCAGATGCCCTCGCGGCACGAACGGCGGAACGTCAGCGTCGGGTCGACCTCGTTCTTGATCTTGATCAGCGCGTCCAGAACCATCGGCCCGCAGGCCGCCAGATCGAGCTCGTAGGTGTCCACGCGCGGATTCTGGCCGTCGTCCGGATTCCAGCGGTAGATCCGGAACGCGCGAACGTTCTTCGCGCCCGCCGGCGCCGCGAAATGCTTGCCCGGCTGGATCTTCGAGTTTTTCGGAAGACTGAACTTGGCCATGTCTGTTCACCCGATGGTGCTTGGCGCGCCGCCGTGACGGGCGTGCGCCGGTGCGGCGGTCATTGGTTCGAGGCGGCTTGCGTCGGCTGGCGCGTCACGATCAGTAGACGCGCGCCTTCGGCGGCACGACCTCGACGTCGTCGGTCAGCGTGTACATGTGCACGGGCCGGAAATCGAAGCTCGGCGCGCCCTGCGCATCGACCTTGACCAGCGTGTGCTTCTGCCAGTTGGCGTCGTCGCGCTCGGGGTAGTCCTCGTGCGCATGCGCGCCGCGGCTCTCGTGGCGCTGCTCGGCCGAGGTGATCGTCGCGACCGCGTTGTACAGCAGGTTCTGCAGCTCGTAGGTCTCGATCAGGTCCGAGTTCCAGACCAGCGAACGGTCCGACACGCGCACGTCCTCGAAGCTGCGGAAGATCCGCTCCATCTTCTCGCAGCCTTCCTTGAGCGTCTTGGACGTGCGGAACACCGCGGCGTCGTTCTGCATCGTGCGCTGCATGTCGAGACGGATCTGCGCGGTCGGCGTCGATCCGTTGGCGTTGCGCAGCTTGTCGAGATTGGCCAGCGCCTTGTCGCAGGCGTCGGCCGGCAGCAGCTTGTGCGGCGCACCGGGCTTGATCGTCGCGGCACAGCGGTTGGCGACGGCGCGTCCGAAGATCACCAGGTCCAGCAGCGAGTTGGAGCCGAGCCGGTTGGCGCCGTGCACCGACACGCAGGCGGCCTCGCCGATCGCGTACAGGCCCTGGACGACCTTGTCCGGATCGTCGCCGACCTTCTGCACGACCTCGCCGTGATAGTTGGTCGGGATGCCGCCCATGTTGTAGTGCACGGTCGGCAGCACCGGGATCGGCTGCTTGGTGACGTCGACGCCGGCGAAGATGCGCGCGCTCTCGGCGATGCCGGGCAGCTTCTCGTGGATGACCTCGGGGCCGAGGTGGGTCAGATCGAGCAGGATGTGGTCCTTGTGCTCGCCGACGCCGCGGCCTTCGCGGATCTCGATCGTCATCGAACGCGACACCACGTCGCGCGAGGCGAGATCCTTGTAGTGCGGTGCGTAGCGCTCCATGAAGCGCTCGCCGCTGGCGTTGCGCAGGATGCCGCCTTCGCCGCGCACGCCCTCGGTGATCAGGCAGCCGGCACCGTAGATGCCGGTCGGGTGGAACTGCACGAACTCCATGTCCTGCATCGCCAGGCCCGAACGCAGCACGAGGCCGCCGCCGTCGCCGGTGCAGGTGTGCGCGGAGGTCGCGCTGAAGTACGCGCGGCCGTAGCCGCCGGTCGCGAGCACGACGCCGTGCGCGCGGAACAGATGCAGCGTGCCGGAGGCCATGTCGAGCGCGAGCACGCCGCGGCAGACGCCTTCGGCGTCCCAGATCAGGTCGAGCGCGAAGTACTCGATCATGAACTGGGCGTCGTGCGCGAGCGACTGCTGATACAGCGTGTGCAGCATCGCGTGGCCGGTGCGGTCGGCGGCCGCGCAGGTGCGCTGCGCCGGCGGACCTTCGCCGTAGCGCGTGGTCATGCCGCCGAACGGACGCTGATAGATCTTGCCGTCCTCGGTGCGCGAGAACGGCACGCCGTAGTGCTCGAGCTCGATGATCGCCTCGGGCGCCTCCTTGCACATGTACTCGATCGCGTCCTGATCGCCGAGCCAGTCCGAGCCCTTGATCGTGTCGTAGAAGTGGTAGCGCCAGTCGTCCTCGCCCATGTTGCCGAGCGCGGCCGAAATGCCGCCCTGCGCGGCCACGGTGTGCGAGCGCGTCGGGAAGACCTTGGTCAGGCAGACCGTGCGCAGGCCCTTGGAGGCCAAACCGAACGTCGCGCGCAGGCCCGCGCCGCCGGCGCCGACCACGACCATGTCGTAGAGATGTTCCTGAATCTTGTAGGCGCTCACCGGCTCAGGCCCCCAAAGCGATGCGAAGGACGGCCAGCACGCCGGCCAGGGTGGCGAGCACGCAGACGAAGCGCACCGCCAGCTGCGAGGTGACCGCCAGGATCGGCGCGTGCACGTAGTCCTCGATGATCACCTGCAGGCCGAGCTGGGCGTGCCAGAACGAGGTCACCAGGAACGCGATCAGCAGCACCGCGTTGAACGGATGCGCCACGGCCGCGCATGCGGCGGCGTAGTCGGCGCCGATCAGGCTGATCGCGAGGCCGACGAAATACAGGCCGAGAAAGAACAGCGCGATCGCGGTCGCGCGCTGCACGACGAAGTGATGGACGCCGTCCTTCGCCGAGCCGAGACCACGCGCGTTCTTGAGCGGCGTGCGGAACCGATCGAAGCCGCTCACAGCGCACCTCCGCGGATCACGACCAGGCCCCAGGCCAGAGCAGTCAGCACGAAGCTGCCGATCACCGAGATCCAGCTGTTGCGGATGAACTGCGCGATCGCGTAGCCCCAGCCCGCGTCCTGCAGCAGATGGCGTACGCCGTTGAGCAGATGGAACGCGAACGTCCAGACCCAGCCGAACAGGACCAGCTGCCCGAACCAGGAACCGGCCAGACCGGTGACGCAGGCCCAGGCCTCGGGTCCGGCCGCCAGCGCGACCAGGGCCGCGACGATCAGCAGGCTGCCGACCGACAGCACGACGCCGGTGGCGCGGTGCAGGATCGAGGTGACCATCTGGATCCCCCAGCGATAGACCTGGAGGTGTGGAGAGAGGGGTCGTGCCGTCTGGGGCATGGGCTGGCCTTGTGCTTGCGCGAATCGCTGAGCTTGCGTATGCCTGGAAGTCCGTGGCGGCCCACGACACGCATCAGAAATCGATGCAGCGTCCGCCCTTTTCCCAGTCGCCGTAACGGACCGGATCGGGGCCGTCGCGCCCGCCGATCTCCTTGACGGGCGGCTCGCGATCCGCACGAGGCGATGCCGCATCTTCCGCGGAAGACGCATCGGTGCGGTCGTCGGGTTTGCGCTTGGGGTCGGACATCGGACTTATCATGTCAAGGGTAAACCCAGGGCGTTTTGCAGACAACCTTGACTAACGGCCGACGATGCGCTTGACGCGGAGGCCCGAACCGGCGGCGACGTTCATGAGCACTCCCCTCTTCGCGGCGCAGGCCGTCCTGATCGAAGGCGCCGACGCGGTCGCGTTCGCCAACGCGCAGTTCACGATCGACGTCGGCGCGCTCGCCGAAGGCCGGTGGCAATGGTGTGCCTGGCTCGATGCGCAGGGACGTGCATTGCACGTCTTCGCGCTGCTGCGCACGCGTGCCGACGCGCTGCTCGCCTGGCAGCCGCTCGGCGACGCCGAGACGATGCGCGCGGCGCTGTCGCGCTACGTGTTCCGTTCGAAGGTGACGTTGCGCACGCTGCACGATTGGTACGTGTGGTCGCTCGATGCCGCGCCATCGACGCGACCGTCTCCGCGCGCGATCGCATTCGAGAACGGCGGCTACGCGATCGCGCTCGACGGCGGCGCGCGCACCGCGTGGCTCGGACCTGGCGTGGCCGATCGCGACGACGACGTTGCGCGCGATCGCTGGCGCCGCGCCGACGTCGCGGCCGGCCTGCCGCTGATCGACGCGGCGACGCGCGCATCGTTCACGCCGCAGGCGCTCGATCTCGAACGCATCGACGCGATCAGCTTCGGCAAGGGCTGCTACCCGGGACAGGAGATCGCCGCACGCCTGCATTTCCGCGGCGGCAACAAGCGACGTCTGCGCGCGTTCGCGTTCGATGCGCAGACCGACGCGCCTGCGCCCGGCACGCCGATCGTCGCCGGCGACGGAACCTCGAAAGGCATCGTGTTGTACGCGGCATGCGATGCACTGCTCGGCGTCGTCAACGACGGCGACGAGGAGACGGCGCTGAGGATCGATGCGACGCATGCGATCGATCTTTCGACGATGTCGTTCGTAGTTTGAGCGTGCCTGTGGTGACGATCGATGCATGCTGAGGCGATCCGATCGTAGCTGTAACGAAGCTGAATAAAATTTATGTTTTGCGTGACAACGACCGCGAACTTCGCCTAGGCTTCGCCACCCCCTGCGATGAGGCAGGGGCACTCGAACGAATTTTTCATGTCTGCGTGACGGCGATGTCGGCCCCGCAGCCATCGAACGAAAGACCGGAGCGATCGCCGCCGATGGCGAACGCTTCAGTCTGGTGCGCCGACCGACCTGCGTGCGCGCCTCATCCGACAACCCGTGCAACACCCGGCTGCGCGCACTCGCTGCGCTGCGCCATCCGGCCGAGGGCCGGGACGGGGAATACGTTTTGTTTTGAGGAGACCACAATCCGATGAAACTAGCCTGGCTGCTCTGGCTTGCATCGGTCCTGCCGCACGACGCCGCAGACCAGACCTGTCTCGCTGCGACCGTCTATCTGGAAGCGCGCAGCGAATCCACGCTCGGCCAGAAGGCCGTCGCCGAAGTCGCGTTGCGGCGACGCGACAACGGCCGCTGGGGCGGTACGGTCTGCAAGGTGGTGACCGCTCCCGGACAGTTCGCGCTGTCGACGACGCACAAGGGTTATGTGCTGCGCAATCCCGATGCCTGGGGCAAGGCATGGCGCGTCGCCGGCGACGTCATGCACAACTGGTCGCTGCCGCACGAACAGCGCGAACAGGTGGTACCGGATGCCGATCACTTCGCGATCGCCGAGCAGGTGTCGCCATCGTGGATGATCGGCGAGCCGCTGCGCAAGATCGGCGCGCACAGCTTCTATCGCGTCAACTGATGTCAATCACGACGTCGCACTGCGACGTCGTCAGGTCCAAAAAAAAGCGCCGACCGGAAACGGTCGGCGCTTTTTCGTTTGCGCGCTTCGCGTGCCGCGCGCTGAGGTGTGGACTTCGCGATCAGCGCAGCAGCACGACGCGCTCGCCGCGGATCGCCACGCGGTCGCCGCGGCGCAGCCCCGGATTCTCGTACTGCGTCACCACGGCGCTGCGACCGTCGTCGAGATCGATGTAGAAGCGCCAGGCGTTGGCGTCGCGATCGTTGCTGTTGCGCTCGATCGCATTGCCGGCGAAGCCGCCGGCGACGGCGCCACCGACCGTCGCGGCGCGACGTCCGCGGCCGTGTCCGACCGTATTGCCGAGCACGCCGCCGACGATCGCGCCGATCACCGCACCGGCACCGCTGGTTCCACGCTCGGCCGCGCTGACGCGCTCGATGTCCTCGATGTAGCCGCACGGCCCGCAGACACGGGCGGACGCGCGATAACCGTCGCGATCGTAGTAGGCTGCGCGCGGCGGCGGCGCGGCGCATCCGGCGACGAACGCCGACAAGCCCAGAACCACCAGCATGGAAGGAAAACGTTTCATGGTGTCCTCCTCGAATCCCCGGGAAAATGCTCGGCCAGTGTGGGCGCGCCGAAATGAACGAGTCCCTAACTTCGCGGCGTCATCGCCCGTGACGGCCGCCGGTGACGCTGAGGACGCGTGCTGACATGAACGCCTCCCCGCCCCCGCCGTCTGCCGCCGTGGACGCGCCGCCCACCGAGGATCTGCGCGATCTCGATGCCGCCGGCGCCGCCGCCCGCCTGGCAGCGCAGGACGACGATGCGGTCGCCGCAGCGCTGCAGTCGCTCGGACCGCTGCTCGGTCGCGCCGTGCTCGACCGTTTCGATCCGGAACGCCGCCGGCGCATCGCGGCCGCGGCCGAACGCGCCGGAGCCGATCGTTGGCTGTCCGGATCGGCCTGGCCGGAAGGCTCGGTCGGCCGCCTGATGGAAGACACGCCGGCCGTCTTTACGGCCGAAACGCCGGTCTCCGAGGTCGTAGCGCGGCTGCGCATGCTGCCGGCACGCAGCGGGATCACCTACGTCTTCGTCGTCGACGCGCAGCGGCGACTGATCGGCGTGGTCGCGTTTCGCGAGTTGACGTTCGCCGATCCGGGCCAGCGGCTGCGCGAGGTCATGATCCCGGAACCGTTCGCGCTGTCGCCGACGACCGCGGTCATCGACGCGATGCGCGAGGTCGTGCGCCGCCACTATCCGGTCTATCCGGTGGCCGACGCCGAGGGACGGCTGCTCGGCCTGGTGCGCGGCGCGCGCCTGTTCGAGGCGCAGGCCTGGGAGATCAGCGCGCAGGCCGGCTCGATGGTCGGCGTCGAGAAGGAAGAACGCATCGCGACGCCGTGGACGCGCAGCTTCCGGTTCCGCAATCCGTGGCTGCAGGTCAATCTGCTGACGACCTTCATCACCGCGGCCGTGGTCGGCTCGTTCCAGGAGACAATCGACCGCATCGTGCTGCTCGCGGTGTTCCTGCCGGTGCTCTCGGACCAGTGCAACAACACCGGCTGCCAGGCGCTGGCGGTGACGCTGCGCGGCATGACGTTCGGCGAATTGAAGGCCGGGCGCGGCTGGATGCTGCTCGCGAAGGAAGCCTGGCTCGGCCTGCTCAACGGCGCGACGACCGGCCTGGTGGCCGCCGCGGCGATGTTCGGGCTGGCCTACCACCAGGGCAATCCGCAGGCCGGCGTCCTGGCCGCGATCACGTTCGCGGCGATGGCGGGCAGCTGCGCGCTGGCCGGCCTGGTCGGCGCCGGCGTGCCGCAGCTGCTCAAGCGCCTCGGTGCCGATCCGGCGACCGCCTCGAGCATCTTCCTGACCAAGGCCACCGACGTGGCCAGTCTCGGCGCGTTCCTCGGCCTCGCGGCCTGGCTGGTCGGCCGCTGAGCGCGATATCCAAGACCCCTCCGGCGCCGCTACCCTGAGCGTCATGAATACCGGCGTCTTCCAGTTCGGCGACTGCCTGCTCGATCGCGACGCGCGCGAACTGCGCCGCAGCGGCGAGCTGCTGGTACTGCCGCCGAAGGTGTTCGACTGCCTGGTCTATCTGATCGCGCATCGCGATCGCGCGGTCGGCCGCGACGAGCTGATCGCAGCGGTCTGGGGCCGCACCGACGTCAGCGACACGCTGCTCGGCCAGACCGTGCTGAAGGCGCGCCGCGCCGTCGGCGACACCGGCAACGAGCAGAACGCGATACGGACCGTGCCGCGCTTCGGCTATCGCTGGATCGCCGAGGTGCAGAGCGTGGCCGCAGCACCGGCGGCTGCGGCGCCGGCGCCGACGGCCACAGCGAGTGCGCCTGATGTTTCGATGTCCGATTCGATGCCGGTGCCGATCTCGCCGCCGCTGGCCGATGCGGCAGCGGCCCGGCCTGGTCGGCGGCCGTGGCCGATCGCGGCGGCGGCCGCCGTGCTCGTGGCGGCCGGTGTGGCCCTGGTCTGGACGCAACGCGACCCCGGTCGGACGGCCCCCGCTGAAGCCACGGCGCCTGCACCGGCCGTTCCGGCGAGCGACCTGGTCGCCGTGCTGCCGGCGCAGACCGAGGCGGACCCCGACGGTGCCTGGCTGCGGCTCGGCCTGATGGACCTGGTCGCCAGTCGCCTGCGCAGCGCCGGCATGACCGTCGTGCCGAGCGACAACGTCGTCCATCTGGCGCGCAGCGGCATGCCGCCCGGCGAGGCCGCCTTGGCGGTGCGCCAGGCCTCGGGCGCGGCGCGGCTGGTGCTGCCGCTGGTGCGGCGTTCCGGCGACGGCTGGACCGTCCGTCTGACGCTCGAGGACGCCGGCGGACCGCCCCTCGACATCGAGGCGCGGGCTGCCGATGCGGCGGCCGCCGGCCGCGAGGCCGCCGACCGCCTGCTCGGCCGGCTCGGCCGCGCCGCCGCGAGCGGATCGGCCGAACTGTCGGCATCGGAGATCCTGCAGCGTGCCGAGGCGGCGCTGCTGACCGACGACCTCGACCAGGCGCGGCGTCTGCTCGAGTCGGCACCGCCGGAGCTGCGCGATACACCGGCGCTGCGGCTGCGCCTGGCGCAGATCGATTTCCGCGCCGGCCGTCTGGTCGAGGCGACGCAGCGCCTGCTGCCGCTGCTCGCGCAGACGCCGGCCGAGGTCGACCCGGTGCTGCGCGCGCGGATTCTCAACGCGATCGGCGCGGTCGCGGTGCGCCAGGACGAGCCGGGCCGGGCGCTGGCCGCCTACGACGAGGCGGTGTGGCTGCTCGAGACCCGCCCCGAGCCGGCCGCGCTCGGCCAGGCCTATACCGGCCGCGCGGCCGCACTGGCCGAGTCGCGCCGGCTCGACGAGGCCTCGGCCGACTTCTCGCGCGCACGCATCGCGCTGGAGCTGTCGGGCGACACGCTCGCGCTCGCACGCGTGGAGGCCAACGAAGGCGTCCTCGACAACATGCGCAACCGCTATGCCGAAGCCCTGCCGATCCTCGAACGATCGGCGCAGCGCTTCGAACGGTTCGGTGCGCTCAACGAGCTGTCGGCGGTGCTCAGCAACCAGATCGACGCCCTGCTCGCGCTGCTGCGGCCGACCGAGGCGCTCGCGCTCAGCGACCGCTCCTGGAGCCTGCTCGGCCGGCTCGAGAATCCGCTGGCGCGCCGCTCGATGCGGCTGCAGCGCGCCCGGACGCTGACCGCGATCGGCCGCCTGACCGAGGCGCGCGCGCTGCTCGAGGGCATCCTGCGCGATCCGGACCTGCACCAGGAGGCCAGCATGCCCGGCCGCGCGCTGCTCGCCGCGGCCGTGCTCGACGCCGCCGAGAACAGGCTCGCCGACGCCGGCGCGACCGCGCAGCGGGCCGCGAGCGACGAGGCACCGGTCACCTACGACCGCGAGCGCGCGCAGGCCTGGCTGATCTGGACGCGCGCGCTGCGCGCCGAACGGCGCGCGGACGACGCGGCGGCGCAGATCGACGCCTTCGCCGCATGGTCGGCGCGCAGCGACAATCCGGCGGTTCGCGTGCTCGCGCGACTGGCCCAGGCCGAGCACGCCGCCGAGCAGGTCGGCGACGAGGCGCGCACGCGCGCGGCCTACGACCAGGTGCTGATCGACGCCGACCGGCTCGGCGTGCCGATGCTGGTCGCCGAAGCGGTGACCGCGTACGGCGACTATCTGATCGCCCGGCACGACCTGGAGCGCGCCAGCGCGGTGGTCGGCCAGATCGCGCGCTGGGCCGACAGCGACTACGGCTGCGCGGTGCTGCTGGCGCGGCTGTATCGCGCGCTCGGCCAGCACGACGCCTGGCAGGGCGCGCTGGCACGCGCCCGCAGCCTCAGCGGCGAGCGGGTCCTGCCGGACGAGTTGAACGCGCCGCCGGGCACCGGCATGGCCGACACCGGCAGCAAACCATTCCATTGAAATCAATCACCTGGCGCCCCGATCGCGGACCTGGAACGGTGCGCGAATGAAGCGCGAATGCGTGCCGGTCGGCTGCGGGCGGACACTGACCCGTACCGTGGGAGCACCGCCCTGACGTGCACGCCCACGGCCCGCGAACCGATCGACTCTTGCCTACGGGGATCTGCATGCGCACTACGCTCCACGCCGGAATCGCCTTTGCCCTCGCCCTGCTCGCCGGCGGCGCACAGGCCGTATCGTTCACCGCCATCGACCTGCCGACCGGCCAGGCCACCGGCCTGTCGCACAACGGCCGCATCGTCGGCGGCGTCGCCGGCAAGGCCGCCTGGCGCTGGACGCCGCAGCGCGGCGCGGTCGTGCTCGACGACTTCTCCGACGCCAACGGCATGAGCTCCTGGGCGCAGCCGCTGGCCGGCTCGACCACCGACGGCAACGGCAATCGCGTCGCCGCACTTGCCTACAGCAACCATGAGTTCGTCGGTCCGATCGTGATCGGCGGCTTTCCGGGCGGCGGCCCCGGCTTCGACGGCCACCTCGCGACCGCCTACGACGTCTCCGACACCGGCGTCGCGGTCGGCCTGGCCTACGACGCCGACAACAACCCGATCGCGTTCCGCTGGAGCGCCGGCGAGGGCATGACGCGCTTGCCGGTCAACCGGCCGGCCAACTACTCGCGCGCCAACGGCATCAGCGCCGACGGCAGCACGATCTACGGCTGGAACGACCAGGACAACGGCGGCCGCACCGGCGTGGTCTGGCAGGGCGGCCAGGCGATCGATCTGACCTACCAGGGCGAGGGCGTCGGCGAGGCGCTCGCGTCCAACGGCGACGGCAGCGTGATCGTCGGCAGCGGCGCGTTCACCGAGAACGGCAGCGAGGCCTGGCGCTGGACCGCGGCCACCGGCGTGCAGCCGATCGGCTTCATCGGCGTCATGGGCGGCGCCTATGCGTTCGCGGTCAGCGAGGACGGCAACGTCGTCGTCGGCGCCAGCGGTTTCGGCTGGGACCGCAGCGCGGTCGTCTGGACGCCCGCCACCGGCATGGTCACGCTGGCCGACTACGCGGCCGCGCACGGCGTGACGATTCCCGACGGCTGGACGCTGGCCACCGCGAGCGGCGTGTCGGCGGACGGCAAGACGATCGCCGGCTGGGGCTTGAGCAACGCCGGCATGGGCTCGTTCGTGATCGACCTGCATGCCCCCGATGCGACCGAAGCGCTCGTCGAGGCGACCGGCACGGTCAACTGGAACGACCTCACGAGCGGACCGTTCGCGGGCCTGCCGGTCGGCAGCCAGGTCAGCATGTCGTTCCGCATCGCGGCCGAGGGCGCGCTCGAGATGGAGCCCGACCAGGCCACGAAATATCCGGTCGTGCTCGACAGCTTCCGTCTCCAGGCCGGTACCGCCAGCGAGACGCTGGTCGCGAATCCGGCCGGCCCCGGCCTGATCCTCAGCAACGACTATCCGAAGTCCGACGGCATCCACCTGTTCTCGACGCCGACCGCGACGGCCGGCCAGGCGCTGGAGTTCGAGCTGTTCAATCCGGGCGGTGACCTGTTCGACTCGGACAGCCTCGCGCGGATCAACCGCACGTTCGGCCCGGAGTTCTTCGAGAAGATCGCCTGGTCGGTGCAGGCCGACGGCGGTGCGACCGGCATGTGGCTGGATCTCGAATCGGTCACGATCAGCGACGTCGGCGCGTCCGACGCCTTGTTCGCCGACGGCTTCGACGGCGCCACGCCCTGAGCGCCACGCGCTGCCCACCGGCGGCGCGATCGACGAGGACGCACGACGGCGCCGCAGCGATGCGGCGCCGTCGGCACATCGGGACCCGGCTCGACGGCACGGCGCGCGCTTGCTAGCGTCGCGGCATGCGCCTGATCGACAGCCACAGCCACTTCGACGCGGCCGAATTCGATGCCGACCGCGACGCGGTCCTCGCGCGCGCGCAGGCGGCCGGCGTCGGCGAGCAGATCGTGCCGGCGATCGCCGCGGCGGGCTGGCCGGGTCTGCGCCGGCTTTGCGCCGAGATGCCGGGCCTGCACGCGGCCTACGGCCTGCATCCGATGTTTCTGGCCGAGCATCGCCCCGAGCACCTGGACCAGCTGGCCGGGTGGGTCGATCGCGAGCGTCCGGTCGCGATCGGCGAATGCGGCCTGGACTTCTTCGTCGAAGGGCTCGATCGCGACGCGCAGCACCGCTACTTCGACGCGCAGCTCGCGCTGGCGCGCGACCATGACCTGCCGGTGATCGTGCACGCGCGGCGCGCGGTCGACGCGGTGATCGGCTCGCTGCGCCGCGTCGGACGGCTGCGCGGCGTCGTGCACAGCTTCGCCGGCAGCGAGGAACAGGCCGCGCAGCTGTGGAAGCTCGGCTTCCTGCTCGGCATCGGCGGACCGGTCACCTACCCGCGCGCGGCGCGGCTGCGCCGCGTCGTCGCGACGATGCCGATCGAACAGCTGCTGCTCGAAACCGACGCGCCCGATCAGCCCGGCATCGGCCATCGCGGCGAACGCAACGAACCGGCGCACCTGGTCGAGGTGCTCGACGTCGTCGCCGCGCTGCGCGGCGTGCCGGCCGACGAGATCGCGCAGGCCACCTCCACCAATGCCGCCGCGCTGTTCGGGCTGGCGGCACGCTGAGGCGACGCTCAGTCGCGACCGTCCGCGCCCACCTCGAGCAGGCGCGAGATCGCACGCGAGACCATCGCCATCGCGAACGCACAGGTCACGTGCGTGACCGCGCCGAGTCCGCCGCCGCAGTCGAGCTTGCCGGCGTCGCCGGCGGCCGGCCGCACGCCGCAGACGCGTCCGTCGGCCTGCGGGTATTGCACGTTCTCGAGCGAGTAGATCGCCTGTACGCCGAAGTAGCGCTTGGGTCCGCGCGGAAACCGGAACTCCTCGCGCAGCTTCTTGCGGATCAGCGCGAGCAGCGCGTCCTGCTCGGTACGCGACAGATCGCGCACGCGGATCAGCGTCGGATCGGTGCGGCCGCCGGCCGATCCGCTGACGATCAGCGGCAGCTTGCGGCGCCGGCACCAGGCGATCGTCTCGACCTTGACGCGGAACGCGTCGCAGCAGTCGAGCACGAGATCGTGTCCGGCCGACAGCAGCCGCTCGATCGAGGCCGGCGTCAGGAATTCCTCGACCGCGATCGCCTCGATCGCCGGATTGATCGCGCGTGCGCGCTCGGCCATGACCGCGACCTTGCTGCGGCCGTACTGGCCGGCATACGCGTGCAGCTGCCGGTTGGTATTGCTGAGGCAGACGTCGTCGGCGTCGATCAGCGTCAGCCGGCCGACGCCGCTGCGTGCCAGCGCCTCGACGACCCAAGATCCGACGCCGCCGACGCCGACCACGCAGACCGAGCGACCGGCCAGGCGCGCCGCGCTGCCTGCGCCGTAGAGCCGGTCGACGCCGGCGAAGCGCGGATCGGCGGCCGTGGACGGGACGAGTGCGTCGAGCGAGGCGTTCATGCGGGCGCGGAGCGTACACCGAAAATGCCGGCACCGGCCGCTCGGCCGGCTCTTGCACGCGGCCTCGACCGGTCCCATCGTAGCGGCCTGTCCGCCGCGGGAGCCGCCGATGCCCAATCCCCTGACCCGCCGTCTGCTGCATTGGGCGCAGGATCTGCGCTTTCCGCGACTGGCACTGCTGACGATCGCGCTGTTCGTCGCCGACGTGCTGATTCCGGATTTCATCCCGTTCATCGACGAGATCCTGCTCGGCCTGGCCAGCCTGCTGCTGGCCAATCTGCGCCGCCGCCCGCGCCTGCCGCAGGGCGGTTGAGCGATGCGCTACGTGGCGTGTCTGGGCATCGGCCTGTTCGTCGGGCTGCTCTGTGCGTTGATGGCGATCGGCCTGATGCGGCCGCGCGACACCTATCCTCGCGCGATGATGAACGTCATGAAGCATACGCTCGGCACGGCGCGCAACGCGGCGACCGGCGACTGCGCCGACAACGAGTCGCGGCTGCGCCTGCTCGGTCTGCTCGCGGTCGATCTGGAACCGACCTTCCTGTCCGGTGCCGACGACGAACGCGTGTTCGCGCGCTATGCCCAGAGCCTGCGCGCACGCATCGCCGAAGCGTCCGCGGCCGCAGCGTGCCCGGCGCAGGCCGCAGCGCTGACCGCGATCGGGAACGCCTGCGAGGATTGCCACCGCGACTACCGCTGAGCCGCGCGGCCGTGCCGCTCGCTGCACGACACCGGCGGTTCGGCGCCGCTCGCGAATGCGCCGTCCCGGCTAGAGCCGAACGCGTCCGCGCAGCACGTCCCAGAACATGACCCAGTCGCCGGCCAGGCTGTAGAGCGGATGCTTGAACGTCGCCGGGCGGTTCTTCTCGAACGCGAAATGGCCGATCCAGGCGAAGCCGTAGCCGATCACCGGCACCAGCAGCAGCCAGGCCAGCCGTCCGCTCGCCAGCGCGAACGCGACCACCACGAGCACGAGCAGGCTGCCGACGACGTGCAGGCGCCGGCACACCGGATGGGCATGCTCGGACAAGTAGTACGGATAGAACTCGCGGAAGCTGGCGAAGCGACGCATGGCGAACCCTCCTCGACCCGCCTCTGCAAGGCGGTCGGCCGAGCATATCGGGATCGCCGCAGCGGCACTAGGCGATCGCCAGTCGCAGCATTGCAGGCCGATCGATCGAACCGCGCTGCCGGCGACCGGGTCGCACGCTGCAACGCCGCAGCGCACGATCTGCGTCGCCGCGAGCGCGCGACGCGCTACCAGGCGCGGTGATACTGCTCGGGCGCGCCGATCGGCACGCCGAGCGCACTGGCTGCGCGACGCGGCCAGTACGGGTCGCGCAGCATCTCGCGCGCGAGCAGCACCAGATCGGCCTCGCCTTCGGCGACGATGCGCTCGGCCTGCTCGGGTTCGGTGATCAGCCCGACCGCTCCGGTCGCGATCGCGGCCTCGCGGCGGATCCGCGCGGCGAACGGCACCTGATAGCCCGGCCCGATCGGGATCGAAGCGCCCGGCGCCAGTCCGCCCGACGAGACGTCGAGGAGATCGACGCCGCGCCCGGCCAGCTCGCGCGCCAGCGCGACGCTCTGCTCGATGTCCCAGCCGCCGTCGATCCAGTCGGTCGCCGACAGGCGCACGATCAGCGGCAGCGTGTCGGGCCAGACCGCGCGCACCGCGTCGACGACCTCGCAGAGCAGGCGGATGCGGCCGGCGAAGCTGCCGCCGTAGCGGTCCTCGCGCCGGTTGCTGAGCGGCGACAGGAACTGGTGCAGCAGATAGCCGTGCGCGGCATGGATCTCGGCGAGCTCGAACCCCGCCGCCAGCGAGCGCAGCGCCGCGGCGCGGAACGCGTCGACGATCGCCGCGACATCGGCCGTCTCGAGCGCCTGCGGCAGCGGATGCCCCGGCGCGAACGCGAGCGCCGACGGCGCGACCGTCTGCCAGCCCGGTGCGGCGTCGGGCGGCAGCGGACCGCCGCCGCGCCACGGCGCCTCGGTGCTGGCCTTGCGGCCGGCATGCGCGAGCTGGATGCCGGCGACGGCGCCCTGGGCGCGGATGAAGCGCACGATCGGTCGCCAGGCCTCGGCCTGGGCCTCGTTCCAGATGCCGGTATCCCATGGCGAGATCCGACCGATCGCGTCGACCGAGGTCGCCTCGGTGATCACCAGGCCGGCGCCGCCGACCGCGCGGCTGCCCAGATGCACCTGGTGCCAGGCTTGCGGTACGCCGTCGACGGCCGAGTACTGACACATCGGCGAGACCGCGATGCGGTTGCGCAGCGTCAGGCCGCGCAGGCTCAGGGGCGAGAACAACGAGGACATCAGACGGACTCCGCAGCGGTATGCAGCCAGGTGGACAGACGGTGCGCGAGCGGCTCGGGCCGGCGCATCCACGAAAAATGATCGGGCATCACGCCGAGCTCGTGCGCGTCGAGCACGGCAGCCGTCGCTGCGGCGCTGCCGGTCCGCGCGAGCAGATCCTCGAGCGCCGCTCGCGGAACCAGGCCGTCGCGCGCGAAGCCGATGCCGAGCACCGGTCGCGTGGTCGCAGCCGGCGACGCGACATCGCTCACCTGCGCATAGCGGCCGGTCACCGCGCTGGCCGCCCAGTCGCGCATCACGCCGCGCGCCTCGCGGCCGCCGAAACCGAGCCGGCGGCCGGGGAAGTAGCCCACGGCCGCGGTCACCAGCGGCAGCGCCGCCAGCACCGCGCGAAACGCCGCTGCCCGCGCGCCGTCGAAATGACGCCACCACGGCACGCCGCCGGCGACCACGGCCAGGCCATGCAGATCCGACGGACGGCGCAGCCAGGTCAGCAGCGCCAGCTGCGCGCCGAGGCTGTGGCCGCCGATCGACCAGCGCAGACCGGGGGCGGCCGCGCTGACCGCATGCAGAGCGGCCGGAATGTCGAACTCGAGCAGTTCGCGATACGACCAGTCGCAATGGCGCGAGGCGCGCACGCTGCTCGATCCGTGACCGCGCCATTCGTGGCGCGCCACTGCGATGCCCTGTGCCGCCAGCGCATCGGCCAGGCCTGCGTAATGGCGCGCGGCCACGCCGAGCGCCGGCAGCCAGAACAGGCCGGCTGTCGCAGCGCGCGGCCGCGTCAACGCGAGATCGGCTTCGGCGCCGTCGGCGGACCGGATCCGGATCGAGGCATCGTCCGGCGGCGGCGTGAAACGGGGATCGCTGGACGGCGATCGGTCCGACGGGTCGACGGTGCGAATCAAGGAGAGCCGCCGCGTGTGCTGATGCCGGAACGATCGTGACCGAAGACTTGCGAGGCGCTCGGCCGCAGCGGGAAGAGGATCGCGGCCGCCGCGCGGCCGCGATCCCGAAGAGGTCCGTCGTTCAAACGGCCGTGACGTCTTCTGCCTGCAGTCCCTTCTGGCCCTGTACGACGCGGAAGCTCACGCGCTGGCCTTCCTGAAGGGTGCGGAAGCCCGATCCGCTGATCGCACGGAAATGCACGAACACATCGGGGCCGTTTTCGCGGCTGATGAAACCGAAACCCTTGCTTTCGTTGAACCACTTGACGGTGCCGAGCTGACGGTCCGACATGAAACTCTCCACGAATATCAGGTTGACTTGAATCGCATCCGATCGGGACGCTACCGATACCGGAGCGCAGGAGACGGCGCGAGCCGAGCGACACAACAGGCATCGCGCCCGCTGCATGCGCACCGCTCCGATCCCTGTCCTGCCCGTCCGATCGGCCGAGTCTACTCCAGAGTTTTTACCGAAGCGACGGTTTTTACTGGGGAAATCGATTGCAAGTCCGAGTCGGCACGGCGCCTCGAAAACACTTTCCAATTCCGGGATTTAGCGCGTAGCAGCGGTTCGTTCGGTGGTGCTCGCAATGCCCTCGACCCGGCTATACCTTTCCATTTTTGCGCAGTGTTTCGCACTTGCGCACTACCAGTGCGGCGAGCCGGCATCAGGTGCGCGCAACCAGCCGGCGACGTCGTCGGCCAGCGCGGCGAGGCCGCCGGGATAGCGCGCGTCGAGTACGGCCTCGCTCGCGATCGGATCGCAGGGTTCGGCACGCTGCCGCGCGAGCAGCTCGCCGAGCGCGGCGCGGCCGGCCACATCGCGCATCAGCACCGCGACCAGGGCCAGCGCCTGCATGTAACGGCGCTCGGGCTCGCTGCGATAGAACGCCGGACCGTCCAGCGCCAGCAGTTCGGTCAGCGCCGCCGCGGGGTCCTGCGGCGCCGCCGCGGCCAGACGCGCGCGCACGTCGGAGAAATCGATGCGCCCGCCCTGGCCGGCGGCCTCGAAGCGCTCGAAGTAGCCGGCCAGCCCTTCGTTGAGCGTCGTCGGCAGATTGCCGATGCGCTCGTGCACCAGCGCATGCACGATCTCGTGCCGCAGCACGCGGAACGTCAGCGCCGCCTCGCCCTGCATGCGCACGTAGACGGTGCGCTCGCGCGCCGAGTACGCGCCGGCCGAGCGCGCCAGCGCGGGCTCGCCGACGAAGCGCTCGTAGGCCTGCGCCGACGCGACGAAGACCACGCGCAGCGCGAGACGGTCGTCGTCGTCGGCCGCGAATACCTGGCGCAACACGCGATCGATCGCGACGGCGTCGGCGACCGCTCGCGCGTGAACGTCGGCCGGCAGGTTGACGTCGTAGCCGCTCGCCTCGACGCTGACCGGCGGCAGTCCGCCCAGCGCGATGCGGCGATGCTCGCGGACCGCGCCGACCGGCGCGCGATCGGCGTAATGGACGATGCCGGCGGCGTCGACCCAGCGATGGATCGCCTGCGCCTCGCGCGATACGGTCTCGCCGGTGCGTGCGAGGCAGCGCGCCGAATCGGCGCTCTGCGCGTCGGCATGGGCGGCCGTGTCGGCGACCGCGCTGCCCGGATCGGACGGTGGTGCCGCGGCGGCGCTCGCGGCGGGCTCCGGCGTCGCGACGACGGGCACGCCCGGCTCGGCCGATGCCGGCGCCGCATCCGACGCCGCGCCGATCGCGGGCGGCGGCGATCCACGGTCGCGGCAGGCCGCCGTCACGGCCAGCAGGACCAGGACGAGCGCGATTCTCACGGTGCGCCGCCGCTACGGCGCCGGCGGTGCAGCAGCCGCCACAAGTACGCCACGATCGCCGCATTGACGACCAGCACGGCGCCGCGCAACACCGTGCGATGACCGACCCATTCGTAGAACTCGAGCGGTATCAGCGAGGCGCTGACCGCGACCGTCAGCCATGCGCCCCAGCGGCGGCCGCGCCACAGGCCGATGCCTTCGACGAGAAACACCAGCGCATAGGCGATGACCGACGCGGCGAGCGCATGCCAGTGGCCGCCGAGCGCGGCCGGCAGCGCGCCGATCCATTCGGCCAGCACGTGGTGGCCGACCGCGAACGGCGCCAGCGCATGCGCGAGGCGATGCAGCGTCGAGGGATCGTCGAGCGCCCACAGCGCGGCGCCGAGCAGCGCGAAGGTCGTGGCCTTCGCGAACTTGAACAATGCGATGCCGCGCAGCGCTGCCGGCACTTCGGGCGTGACGCCGCTCTCGTGGCGGCCGCTCATCGCGCACCGTCCGCGAGGCGTGTCCGCAGCGCGCGCGCCAGCGCGCGCGGCTCGCTGCGGCCGATCGTCACGCGCGGCGTGCGATGCCAGGCCGCGCAGCGGCGCAGCGCGGCGGACAGGTCGGCCAGCAGCGCATCGGACACTGCCACGTCGGTCTCCAAGTGGATCGTCTTGACCTCGAACGTCTCCTCACTGCGGTGCGCCTTCGCATCGAGCCGTCCGCACAGGCGGCCGCGGCGCAGGATCGGCAGCACGAAGTAGCCGTAGCGGCGCCGCTCGGCCGGCAGATAGCATTCCAGGCGATAGTCGAAACCGAACATCGCCGCGGCGCGCGCACGGTCCCAGACCACCGGATCGAACGGCGACAGCAGCGTCGTATGCGTCGCGCGCAGCGTGCCGGCGAGCGCCTTCGTCAGCTCCTCGGTGCGGTCGCGATGCACGTAGCCGGGCGCATTCCAGCCGCGCACCTCCACGCGCGACAGCACGCCGCGCTCGACCGCGGCGTCCAGATCGGCGTCGCGGTGTCGGCGGCCGCTGCGGAAGTAGTCGGCGATCCAGCCGGCCTGCGCGACGCCGAGCGCCTTGACCGCGGTCTCGACCTGGCGTCGCTCGACCTCGTCCGCCGGCAGCGGCGCGTCGTCCCAGCCGGGCAGTACGCGGCCGATCACGCGCTCGGGCAGGTCGTAGACGCGATGGAAGTTCTCGCGCCGCGCGATCATCAGATCGCCGAGCGCGAAGGCGGCCTCCAGCCAGCGCTTCTCGTCCTTCCAGCCCCACCAGGCGCTGGCACGCCCGGACGTGCGCTCGAAGTCGGCGGCCTTGACGGCACCGTTCGCGCGCACATGATCGAGCAGGCGCCGCATCGGCTCGGCGTGATCGCGCGCGATCCGCAGCGCATGTTTCATCGACCAGTGGTGGCCGCGCAGCAGGCGCGCAGCCCGATGCAGCGAGTAATCCGAGACCGGTGCGAAGCAGGCTTCGTGCGACCAGCATTCGAAGATCGCGCCCTCGGCCAGGGCCGCGTCGAGCCATTCGGGGCGGTAGTCGCCGAGCCGCGAAAACAGCACCAGATACGGGCTGCGCGCGACGACGTGGATCGTGTCGATCTGCAGCAGCGCCATCCGCTCGATCGCCGCGACCACGTCGGCCGCCACGGCGCGGCGCCGTGGCGTGGAGAGCAGACCTTGGGCCGACAGATGCAGCAGTCGCGCCTGTTGCGCGTCGAGGATCGGCACGTCGGAATGCGCCATGTGAGCGGAACCAGCCGCGAAGATTCCGCCAGCGGCGCGACGTTGACAAGCGCGGCATCGCCACCGCTGCGATGCGCCGGCTGCGAAGTCCGTCGCAGTCTGCGCCGCCCCGGCCGTGGACGCTATGGCGGCCCTTCCCTGTTCCGCGTCCGCCATGCCCCGCCTGCTCGCCGCCGTTCTCGCACTCGCCGCCGCCGCTCCGGCCGCCGCGGCGACCTATCCGGTCGGACCCGGCCGACCGCACGCCTCGCTGCAGGCGCTGTTCGCCGCCGTCACGCTGCGGCCCGGCGACGTCGTCGAAGTCGACGGCGGCACCACCTATGCGGGCGGCGCCGTGCTGCGCCAGTCCGGCACCGCGGCGGCACCGATCGTCCTGCGCGGCCTGCGCGTCGACGGGCGGCGGCCGATCCTGAGCGGCGGCTCCAATACGCTCGAGCTGCGCCTGTCCAATCACGTCGTCGTCGAGGGATTCGAGATCACCGGCGGCAGCGCGCGCTGCCTGTTCGTCAACGCGGCCGAGATCGTGCTGCGCGATCTGCTGGTCCGCGACTGCAGCGGCCAGGGCATCCTGTCGAGCGACCAGGATTCGGGGTCGATCACGCTCGAATACAGCGAGATCCGCAACGCCGGCGGCGGCGACAGCCGCCATGCGCTCTACATCCAGACCGACGAGGTCGCCCACCCCGGATCGGTGTTCCGGATGCGCTACAACTACGTGCACGACGGCCTCGGCGGCAACCTGCTGAAGAGCCGCGCCGAGCGCAACGAGATCCACTACAACTGGTTCGAGAACGCCTACTACCACGAGATCGAGCTGATCGGTCCCGACCAGTACACGCAGCAGGCCGGCTGGAGCGTCGGCCTGGCGCGCGAGGATTCGGAGGTGCTCGGCAACGTGATCGTCCACTCCGGCTCGTTCGGCGCGATCATGCGCCTCGGCGGCGACGGCACCGGCGAGAGCCGCGGCCGCTACCGGGTCGTCAACAACACGATCGTCGCGACCGGCACCGCGTCCACCTATACCGTGTTCCGCCTGTTCGACGGCCTCGAGTCGGTCGAGGCGCACAACAACGTCCTGCATCGCACGACGCCGGGCACGCTGCGCGTCGAGCGCGCGGTCGAGGCGGTCTGGAGCCAGGGCCGCCGCATCGCCGGCTCCAACAACTGGGTCGATCTCGGCGCGACCGAGCTGCCGTCCGAATGGATCGACACGCGTCAGGGCGGCGCACCCGGCTTCGTCTCGACACAGGGCCTCGATCTGCGGCCGGCCTCGGGCAGTCCGCTGAATCAGGCCGGCAATGCCGCGCCGATCAGCCCGGCCGCCTGGCCGTTCCCGGCACCGACGCCGCTGCCGCTGTCGCTGCCGCCGATCCGGCACGCGCCGCTGCCGGGCACGGCGCTCGCGCGACCGCCGGAATCGCCGCCGACGATCGGCGCCTTGACCGGCAGCCGGCCCGATCCGGTCTTCACGAGCGGCTTCGACGGCTGAGCGATTCGGTACGTCGATGCAACCGGCGCGACGCCGCCTTTTCAGATGTCGGAAGCCTGGATGTCGCGCGTCAGATACCAGCGCCGTCCCTGCCAGCCCGGACCGGCGGCGCCGTCGTCGAGTGCGGCGAGCAGGCGCACGCCGGGCTCGGCGGCGAGACGTTCGTGCAGCAGCGACTCGGGCAGCACGTGCATCTCGAACACCGACCAGCGCCGCCACAGCAGACGCCGCAGCGGGTTGAGCCAGCGATTGGGCAGCCGCGCGTAGAGGCGACCGCGACGCGAGCCGAGGTCGGGACCGGCCACGAACTGGAACGCCGCCACGCCGCCCGGCGCGAGTACCCGCATGAACTCGGCGACGTAGCCGGCCGCGAGCGCGGTCGGGATGTGCTGCAGCGTCATCGTCGAATAGACCAGATCGACGCTGCGGTCGGCGATGCCCTCGAGCCGGGTCGAGGGATTCTCGCGGAACTGCACCTGCGGCAGGTCGGCATTGATGCGGCGCGCGGCCTCGATCATCGTCGGCGAGACGTCGACGCCGACGACGCGTTCGAAATGCGCCGCCAGCGCGCGGCAGAGCCGGCCCGCGCCGCAGCCGAAGTCGAGCGCGGCCGTATGGCGGACCGGCAGTCCGTAGACGGCCAGCCCGTGCAGCTGGGTCTCGATGTCGGTACGACCGGTCGCGAGGAACTCGGCCTCGTCCCAGCGCCGGCCGCGCTTGCCGGGCTGCGACAGCACGGCCCAGAGCGGGTCGTCGCGGCCGAGCGAACTCCAGACCCGCTGCAAGCGGGCGAGATCATCGTTCATCGGCAAGACGTCAGCTCTCGACCAGCTCGACGCCGTCGAGGCCCTGGCTCAGCGTATGGGCGTCGCCACCCTGCGCGAGCTTGATCTTGAGCCGGACCTCGTTGGCCGAGTCGGCGTGGCGCAGCGCATCCTCGTAGCTGATCTCGCCGGCCTGGTAGAGCTCGAACAGCGCCTGGTCGAACGTGCGCATGCCGAGGTTGGTCGACTCCTTCATCACGTCCTTGAGCTTGTGGATCTCGCCCTGGCGGATGTAGTCCTGCACCAGCGGCGTGCCGATCAGCACCTCGATCGCCGCGCGCCGCGACTTGCCGTCGGGCGTCGGGATCAGCTGCTGGGCGACGACACCCTTGAGGTTCAGCGACAGATCCATGAACAGCTGCTGGCGCCGGTCCTCGGAGAAGAAATGGATGATGCGGTCCATCGCCTGGTTCGCGTTGTTCGCGTGCAGCGTGCACAGGCACAGGTGACCGGTCTCGGCGAAGTTGATCGCGTGCTCCATCGTCTCGCGCGTGCGCACCTCACCGATCATGATGACGTCGGGCGCCTGGCGCAGCGTGTTCTTGAGCGCGTTCTCCCACGAGTCGGTGTCGATGCCGAGCTCGCGCTGCGTGATGATGCAGCCCTCGTGCTTGTGCACGTACTCGATCGGGTCCTCGATCGTGATGATGTGGCCGGTCGAGTTCTGGTTGCGGTAGCCGATCATCGCGGCCAGCGAGGTCGACTTGCCGGTGCCGGTCGCGCCGACGAAGATCACGATGCCGCGCTTGGTCATCGCCAGCGTCTTGATGATCGGCGGCAGGCCGAGCTCCTCGACCGACGGGATGCGCGTCTCGATCCGGCGCAGCACCATGCCGACGCAGTTGCGCTGGTAGAAGCACGAGACGCGGAAGCGGCCGACGCCGGTGACCGCGATCGCGAACTGGCACTCGTGCGTCTTCTCGAACTCCTCGCGCTGCGAGGGCGTCATCACGTTGAGCACCATGTCACGCGACTGCTGCGGCGTCAGCACGTTCTGCGTGATCGGCGCGATGCGGCCCTGCACCTTCATCGACGGCGCGATGCCGGCCGTGATGAACAGGTCCGACGCCTTCTTGTGCGCCATCAGCTTCAGAAACGAGGTGAAATCGACGCTGCTCATGGAACGCTCCCCGCTCGGCCGGGCCGGCACGCGCTCATCTTACACCGTCGCTTTCACCGGCCGTCCGCGACGGACTCGGCGAATCGCCGAACAGCAGGGCCAGCCAGAGCACGGTCGCCGGCACCAGATGCATCACCAGACGATGCGCGGCGGTCTCGCTCTGCGCCCAGCTCGAGGCCGGCGTCAGGCAGAACAGGAACAGCAGGAACACCCAGCCGGTCGACAGGAACAGGCCGACCAGGCGCGCGCGCGGATCCTCGCGCAGCCGCCACCAGCGGCACGGCACGATCAGGGCCAGCGCGAGCATCAGCAGATGCCAGTTGTCGGCGCCGAACGAGGCGACGACGATCGCCAGGCCCTCCGGGCGCCAGGCCAGGATCGGACCTTCGGACTGGCCCGGATTCGGAATCAGCGCGGTGCCGGCGAGCCAGCCGTTGATCGCCTCGCCGGCGACGAACACGGCCAGCACCAGCACGGCGGCCAGCGCACCGCCGGTCAGCAGCATGCCGCGACGCAGGCGCGGACTGCAGCGCGCGTAGACCATCAGGCCGGCCAGCAGCACCAGCCAGACCAGGCCCTCGCGCTTGAGCAGCGGCAGACACGCGGCCAGGCCGATCGCGAGCACGAGGTAGCCGCGCGAGCGCGGTTCGCGCAGCCAGCACAGCCAGGCGCCGAGCGCGAACACGACCGCGGTCGCGATCCACAGATCCAGATAGCCGGCCAGGGCGACGTGCGAATCGAGCAGCGGCATCGATGCCAGCGCATACGCGGCCACGGCAGCGACGACCGGCGCAACCTCGAGTCGGCGCGCGAGCGCGTAGACGCCGACCAGCAAGGCGACCAGCAAGGCGAACCACGGCAGCAGCAGCAGCGGCTCTTCCCAGGCGCCGCGCGCCTGCGCGAGCAGCAGCTGCAGCCAGGCCGACAGTTCCGGGTAGTTCCAGCCGACCATCGTGCGCGTGCCTTCGCCGGCCAGCCAATCGGCCGGCGCGACGTAGGGCTCGAACCGGCCTGACAGGAACCAGGCCTTGGGCTTGATCAGCCAGGTCGCCCAGGCATCCCACGGGAACGCCGGTCGCAGCCAGATCTCGCGCGCGAGCGGCCACAGGTGCAATGCGGCCAGTATCCATGCGAGCCACCAGACGATGCGCGCGCCGCGCGAGCGCGCCGGCACCGGCACCGGCTGCGCGACCGCACGCCGCCGCCATGCCGAGCCCCAGGCGGCCACCGCGATCAGCGCCGCCGCGATCGGCACGCGCAGCGGCAGACGGTCGGCGCGCTCGGGCATCAGCAGGCCTGCCAGCAGCGCGCAGGCGACCATGCCGACGAACAGGCCGAGACCGGCGGCGAGTCCCCAAGCGGTGCGGTCGCGCGGCCAGCCGATTGCGGCGGCGACCAGTCCGGTGCCGAGCAGCACGATCAAGGCGGCGATCAGCAGAAAGGTCATCGTCCGCCCCTGCCTTCGACGGCGTCGACGCGGAACACCTGCAGCGCTCCGGCATCGAGCAGCGAGCGCGCCTCGAAGCGCAGGCGGCCGACGAACAGCTCGCGCGTCGGCGCGTGGAAGTTCACGTCGTCGCGTCCGTAGAACACGAGGATCGCGCCGGCCGCGAAATCGCGATCGCCGGCGGCGCGGATCGGTCCGTACAGCGCGGTGTTCATCGGCTGCAGGTGATAGGTCAGGCGCAGTGCCTCGTAGACCGACGGCGCGTCGACGAGAACGCGCGTCGCCGCGTCCTGCGGCAGCAGGGCGCGTTTGACGCGGTCCGACGCCTCCAGCAGATTGCCGTCGACGACCAGACGCGACCGTACCGGCCAGCCCTTGCCACCGTAGACGGCCTCGGTCGTGGCGAGTCGACCGCTCAGCTGCCACAGCCAGTTCGCGTCGAGCACGAGCCAGCCGGCGACGGTCGCGCCCGCGAGCAGCGCGCCGATGCGGCGCCAGCGGAGGCCGAACCAGACCAGCCCCCAGAGGCCGGCCAGGAGGATCGTGGCGCTGACGACCAGCAGCAGCGAAGGGCGGCGCGGCGCGTTCGGGCCGGCCTCGCGATCGACCGAGCTGACCGCGAACAGTCCCCACGGACGCTGCGCGAACCAGTCCGTGCGCAGCGCCGCCAGCGCGCCTTCGACCGACGGCGACCACAGCTGCGCGCCGCGCAGGCGGAACGGCTCGAAGCGCTGGCTGGCCGGCACCAGCTGCGGCGTCGGGAACTGCGCGAAGCCGATCTCGACGATCGAGCCCTGCCAGTCGGCCAGATCGCTCAGCGTGAAGCTGCCCTCGCCGCCGGTCGGGCGCGGCAACGTGATCACGTGCACCTCGTCGGGCTCGTCGGCGCGCCGGAACAGCAGCGAGAGTTCGAGCACCTCCGGAAAGCGCTCGAAGCGGTAGCGCAGGATCGGGTAGTCGGCCGCCTCGACCGGCAGCAGGCTCATCGCCTGGACCGCGGAGCGGTCGTGGCCGACGCCGCTGATCTGCAGCGCATCCTCGTCCGGTGCGCCGGCGCCGCGGACGACGCGGAATCCCGATCCGGGCAGTTCGAGCCGGTCCTCCGCCGCGATCGGCATGCCGACGCGCACGCCGGCGGCGAGTCCGATCAGCACCAGCACGCTGGCGAGCAGGCAGAGGGCATACAGCACGCGCCGCACGATCATGCGGCGCGCACTCCGAGCTCGGCCAGTTCCTGCGCCGAGAAGCCGGCCTGCAGGCGGGCATCGGTGTTGAACGGGCCGCGCAATCCGCCCGGCAGATGACGCTCGATGAGCGCGCGGAACGTGACGCCGGGCTCGCAGCCGGCGCGGGCGCAGCACCACGCGAACCAGCGCGAACCGGCCGCCACGTGCGCGACCTCCTCGCGCAGGATCGTCTCGAGGATCGCGACCGTTGCCGCATCGCCGACGGCACGCAGCCGCTCGATCATGCCCGGCGTCACGTCGAGCCCGCGCGCCTCGAGCACGCGCGGCACCAGCGCCATGCGTTCCAGACACGAACCGGCCGTGAGCCTGGCCATCTCCCACAGGCCGTCGTGCGCGTCGAAGTCGCCGTAGGCATGGCCGAGCTCGGCCAGCCGCGCGGCCAGCAGCCCGAAATGGCGCGCCTCGTCGACCGCCACGCCGATCCAGTCGGCGTAGAACCCCGCCGGCATGTCGCGATAGCGGTACACCGCGTCCCAGGCCAGATTGATCGCGTTGAACTCGATGTGCGCGACCGCGTGCACCAGCGCGGCACGGCCGGCCGGCGTGCCGAGTCCGCGCTGCGCGAGCGCGCGCGGCGACACCAGCCGCGGCCGCTCCGGCCGGCCCGGCGTCGGGACCGGCACCGGCGCGGCCGAGGGTTCAGGCCCGAGCACGCCGTCGCGGTGCAGCGCCGCCACGCGCAGCGTCGCGGCCCGCTTCTGGTCGGGGTCGCTCAGCATCAGGCATTCGAACGCGGCGGCGTGCAGATCGGACATCGAGGGAATCGGGCAACCGCCGCGACGACGGGAACGCCCGATTCTGCCGGTTTCAGCGCGGCCGGAAAACCCTGGCCGTGGCCGCCCCCTCCGATTGCGCGGCCGCCGCGTCGGCGGCCAGCGCCGCGGCCAGCGCGAACGCCGCCGGCACGATCTGCATGAACAGCCGGTTCGCGCTGGTGTAGTCGACCGCCCACGACGAGGCATCGGTGAAGAAGAACAGCACGAACAGCAGCGACAGGCAGACGCCGAGCACGCGTGCCGCCCAGGCCGCGGCCGGATCCGCGCCGATCCGGCGCCAGCGCCAGGCGACCAGCACCGGCAGCAGGTACCAGAGCAGATGCCAGTTCGGCAGGTGGAACAGCGCGGCGACCACGGCCTCGCCGACCGGCCGCCAGTACAGATCGAGCGTGCCGACCACGCCGAGCTCGACGCGGCCCCAGCCGAGCCGCAGCTCGCCCAGGCCCGGCAGCGGCACGGCCCAGCCGCCGACGGCCAGCAGCACGACCAGCGCAACCGCCAGGACCGCCAGCCCCCAGCGCGTGCGGACCGGCACGCGGCACCAGGCCGACACCGCGATCAGCACGCCGGCCCAGACGGCGCCTTCGAGCTTGATCAGCGGCAGGCACAGCGCCGCCGCGAGCGCGAGCAGGCCGTGTGCGCGATCGCGCGTGCGCGCCCAGTGCAGACCGGCGAACACCGCCACGCCGAACATCGCCATCAGCCACAGATCGGCGTAGCCGGCCAGCGCGACGTGCGCCTCGACGAGCGGCAGCGAGACCAGCGCCCAGACCAGCGCGACGGCGAGTCCGATCGGCACGCCGAGCCGGCGCGACTGGCCGTAAACCGCCAGCGCCAGCGCCGACAAAGCGCCGGACCAGGCGAGATTGACGGCCGGCTCGATCCAGCCGCCGGCCGCACTGGCGTACCACAGCTGCAGCCAGGTCAGGAAATCGGGGTAGCGCCACGACGGCAGCGTGCGGACCTGCGGATCGGTCGCGAGCAGCCAGTCGGCCGGAGCGACGAACGGCAGTGCGCGATCGGCCAGGAACCAGGCCTTGGACTTGACCTGCCAGGCGGCCCAGGCGTCCCACGGGAACGTCGGCCGCAGCAGCGCCTCGCCGGCCAGCGCCCAGACGCGCCAGACCATCGCGAGCACGAGCAATGCGACCAGCGCCCACAGCCAGCGTGGCAGCGGCACCGCCGGCACCGCCGCGAGGCCGCGGTCGCCTGGCCAGCGCCGACGCAGCACGAGCGCCGCCGCGCTGGCGACGATCGCGATGGCGGCGAGCCATGGCGCGATCCGCTCGAACGTGCGATCGATCGCGTCGCCGACGACCCAGGGCGCGAGCGCCGCGACCAGCACCAGACCGAGCAGATGGCCGTAGCCGAGCAGGACCGCGAGCGCGGCGCCGGTCCGGGCCGGACGCAGCCATGCGGCGACCAGCGCCGTGCCGGCCCAGACCGGCAGCAGCCAGGCGCCGAGATAGGCCAGGCTCATCGCAGCCCCCGATAGCGCACGACTAGCAGGCGCTCCCGGGCGAGCAGCTGCTCGCCCGCGAGCGCGACGTCGCCGGCCGCGACGACGCCGCGCGCGGCGTCGTACTGCCACTGCGGCATGTTGAAGAACACCAGCACGCTGCCGGGCTTGAGCACCTCGCCCTGCAGCATCGGCGGACGCTCCGGATCGAGACCGTCGGCGAACAGCGGCAGTCCGGCCTGGATCGCCGGCGCCGCCTCCATCGCCTGCGACAGCGCGAACGCGTTGCGCGGCAGCAGATGCCAGATCAGCCGGTACAGCGGATAGCCGCTGCGCGCGTGGATCAGGATCGGCACGTCCGGCTCGTTGCGCAGCAGCCAGGCGACCTGCTGGGCGACCTCGACCAGATCGCGATCGGGCACCGCGGCGGTGCGCTGCGCGGGGTCGAGTTCGCCGTACACGGCCTGGGCGGCGGCCGCGCGCCAGCGCAGACCGCCGGCCCAGACCGCATCGAGCAGCAGCCAGCCGGCCGCGAGCGTCACCGCCAGTACCGGCAGCAGCCGGCGCGGCGGCCAGCGCAGCGCGAGCATCCACCACACGGCCACCAGCGCTGCCAGCACGGCGATCGTCACGGTCGGCGGCCATTGCCGGAAATGCGCGCCGTCGCGGCCGAGCGCATGGACCGAGCGCGTCGTCCATGGCCAGGGGTCGAACCAGGCGCTGCCGAGTGCCGCCAGGCTGCCGCGCCACGACGGCGACCACAGCTCGGCACCGACCAGCGCGAACGGCGCGAAGCCGGCATCGGGCGGCATCACCTGCGGCGTCGGAAACTCGGCGAACCCGATCTCCTCGATCGTGCCGTGCCAGTCCGGAATCGCGCCGAGATCGAAACTGCCGGCCCCGCCGCCGGGCCACGGCAGTTCGACGACGTGCAATTGGTCCGGTGCGTCGGAGCGCCGAAACGCGAACGAAACCGCCAGCGTCGGCGGCAGGCCGTCGAAGCGGTAGCGCAGCAGCGGATGGGCCTCGGCCTCGAAAGGCGCGGTCGCGAGCGACTGCACCGCGGTCGCGTCCGCCCCCGGCCCTTCGATGCGCAGCCGGCCCTGGTCCTCGAGCGCCGCGCCCGACACGGCCAGGAAGGCCGCCCCGTCCCAGTCCAGGCGCTGCTCGGGCTGCCACGGGCTGTTCCAGGCGAGGCCGGCGGCGAGCGCGAGCACGACCGCGGCGCTGATCGCGGCCAGCGCCGCGCACAGGCCGATACGCAACCGCGGCTTCATCGCACGCGCGTACGGCAAACGATATCGGTCAAGGCGCGCCCCCACGAAGACTGCTGCGCGTCAGTGTGCCGCGCGCGCCGCCCGATGACCACCCTGGCCGGCACGCGATCCGCTGCAGCGGCGTGGTCGGGCCGCGTCCGCGCCGCGAGCGCGCCGATCGCGGACGCACGCACTGCGCCGCGCGGCAGGGCCGCGCGGCGCATCGGAGCGAGGTCTCAGCCGACCTGGCGGCGCTGCGCCTTGGCCTCGTCGGACCTGCCCAGCTCCAGCTCGCGCAGATAGGTCGGCTCGACGCCGGTGATGTACTGGCCGGTGAAACACGAGGCGTCGAACTGCGCGAGCTCCTCGTTGCCGTCGATCACGGCCGCGATCAGATCGTCCAGATCCTGGTAGATCAGCCAGTCGGTGCCGAGGATCTCCTGGATCTCGGCCTCGCTGCGTCCGTGCGCGACCAGCTCGGCCGCCGCCGGCATGTCGATGCCGTAGATGTTCGGGTAGCGCACCGGCGGCGCCGCCGACGCGAAGTACACCTTGCGCGCACCGGCCTCGCGCGCCATCTGGATGATCTGCTTGGAGGTGGTGCCGCGCACGATCGAGTCGTCGACCAGCAGCACGGCCTTCTTGCGGAACTCCAGCGGGATCGGATTGAGCTTGCGGCGCACCGATTTCACGCGCTCGCCCTGCCCCGGCATGATGAACGTGCGGCCGATGTAGCGGTTCTTGACGAACCCCTCGCGCATCGGCACGCCGAGCGCCTGCGCCAGCGACGAGGCCGCGGTGCGCGAGGTGTCGGGAATCGGGATCACCGCCTCGATGTCGTGGTCGGGGCGCAGCCGGCGGATCTTCGCGGCGAGCCGCTCGCCCATGCGCAGGCGCGCCTTGTAGACCGAGACGTCCTCCATCATCGAGTCGGGCCGCGCCATGTAGACGTACTCGAAGATGCACGGCGCATGCACCGCGGTCTCGGCGCACTGGCGCGCGTGCAGCTGGCCGTCCAGCGTGATCAGCACGGCTTCGCCCGGCTCGACGTCGCGCAGCAGGCGGAAGCCGAGGATGTCGAACGCGACCGACTCGGACGCGACCGCGTACTCCTTGCCATCCGGCGTGTCGCGCTCGCCGAGCACCAGCGGCCGGATGCCGTGGCGGTCGCGGAACGCGACGATGCCGCAGCCGAGCAGCAGCGTCGCGACCGCATAGCCGCCGACGCAGCGGCGGTGCACGCCGGCGACGGCCTTGAAGATGTTGTCGGGCGAGAGCGTCAGCCGGTCCTGGATCTGCAGCTCGTGCGCGAACACGTTGAGCAGGATCTCCGAATCCGAATCGGTGTTGATGTGGCGCCGATCGTCCTCGTAGACCTCGCGGCGCAAGGTGTCGGTGTTGATCAGGTTGCCGTTGTGCGCGAGCGCGATGCCGTACGGCGAATTGACGTACAGCGGCTGCGCCTCGGTGGAACCCTCGGCGCCGGCGGTCGGGTAGCGGCAGTGTCCGATGCCGACGTGGCCGCGCAGACCGAGCATGTCCTCGCGGTCGAACACGTCGCGGACCAGGCCCGGTCCCTTGTGCAGCCGCAGCCGCGAGCCGTCCAGCGTCGCGATGCCGGCGGCGTCCTGCCCCCGATGCTGGAGGACGGTCAGCCCGTCATAGAGCGAGGCCGCCACTTCCGACTTGCCTACGATGCCGATGATTCCGCACATGGGTCTATCTCATTGAAAAATAATAGGTTCGCCAACCATGGCCGCGCGCGGCGAGCCGCGCTGTCATCTTTGCGGCTGCGGCTGCGGCTGCGGCTGCGGCTCGGTCGGCTTCGGCGCCGCGTCCGTGCGAGGCGCCACCACCGGCAGATCCGCGACCGGCGCGGCCAGCGCCGCCGCCGGCGCCAGATACCCTGCCACATGAGCCGGCAGCCGGTCCGTCACCCAGCCCGCAGCCTGCCGGAACGAGGGCAGCAGCTGCGAGCCGTTCCACCACGGATCACGCGTGAACGGCGTGAAGCCGAGCAGCAGCACCACCAGCACGACCAGCGCGACACCGCGCACCAGGCCGAACACCATGCCGAGCAGCCGGTCGGTTCCGGACAGCCCGCTGCCGCTGACCAGCTTGCGCAGCACGAAACCCACCAGCGCACCACCGATCAGCACCGCGACGAAACACAGCGCGTAAGCCAGCAGCACGCGCGCCGAGGGCACCGATATGCTGTCGAAAAACCGCTCCGCAAGCACCGGCCCGAACATCCAGGCCAGCCAGAACGCGAGCGCCCAGCACGCCAGCGCGAACACCTCGGCGACGAAGCCGCGCCAGAACCCGATCAGCACCGACAGCGCCAGCACCGCCAGTATCGTGTAGTCGGCCCAGTTCATGCCGTGGCTCGCCGCCGCGCGGGCTGCCTGTCGTCGTTCGCTTCGCCGGGTCCGGCGCCGGGCGAACGCCGGCCGCAGGAGCGGCCCGCCGCGCCGGTCACGGCTGCGTGACGACCAGCCCGTCGAGCTTGAGCTTCTCCTTGATGCGGTCGCGCAGGCGCGTCGCGCCGTCGCGGCCGGCCTCGGGGCCGGCGCGCACGCGCCACAGCGTCTGGCCGTTGCTCGAGGTCTGATCGACGAACGCCGCGAACTGCGCGCCGCGCAGACGCTCGCGCAGCTTGTCGGCCTCCTCGCGCGTCTTGAACGCGCCGAGCTGGACGGCCCAGCCGCCGGCACGGGCCGGCGCGACCGCCGTGGCCGGTGCATCGGCGACGGCATCGGTGCTCGACTCGACGACCTTGCTCGGCGCCTTGACGCCGGTACCGGCGATCCGCAGCCGCGCCGCCTCGGCGGCTGCGCGGTCGGCGTACGGCCCGACGCGCACGCGCGTGGTCTGCTTGCCCTGGAACGCGCTGGCCTCTGCGAACGCGACGAAGCCGCCGCGCTTGAGTCCGGCGACGAGATCGTCGGCGTTCTTGGCGTTGCCGTAGTCGCCCAGATGCACGAAGTAGCGGCCGTTCGCGGCGATGCCGGCGGCGGCCGCAGGGCTGGCCGGCGCGGTCCGATCGGGCGTCGCCGCAACCGGCGCAGGCGCGGCCGGTGTCGGCGCAGGCGCGGTCGTAGCGTCTGGTGCCGTCGGCCGCTCGGCGCGCGGCGGAATGTCGACGGTCGCGAGCGCATCGGCCGGCGGCGCGGCCGAGGGATCGGCGGCGGGCGGAGTCGGCGAGGAAGAGGGGGACGGGGAAGGAGCGGCCGGCTCGACCGGCAGCACACGTGTCTGGAACTCGCGGTCGGGCGCCGGCGGGATCTGCAGGCTGACCGTTTCCGATTCCTGCTTGGGGCCGGATCCGGACAGGAACATCGGCACGAAGATGATCGCCAGTGCGATCAGCACGGCGGCGCCGAGCAGGCGCTGTTTCAGCGAAATGTCCATCGGCTCTCAGTGACCGGTCGCGATCTGACGCCGGCGATTATACCCGCGGCCGACACAATGCCGCCTCAACGCGCCGCCATGCCGGCGCCCTGCGCGTGCTGCAACGCCGCCGCCGCGACGAAGAACGAGCCGAACGCGAGGATCCGGTCGCCCGGGCGCGCCTCGCCGAACGCGGCCGCCAGCGCGTCGGCCGGATCGGCATGAACGCGCGCGTCGTCCGTGTCGACGATGGCCGCCAGCGCCGATCCGGTCAGGCCGCGCGGGCTGTGCCGGTCCAGGCCGGTCAGATGCCAGCGGTCGATCAGGCCGCGCAGCGGCGCCAGCACGCCCGCCACGTCCTTGTCGGCCAGCGCGCCGTAGACGGCCAGCGTGCGCCCGGCGCCCGGCGCGCCGCGCAGCCAGTCGCCGACCACCGCGGCCGCCTGCGGGTTGTGCGCGACGTCGACGATCAGCTCGATGTCGCCGCCGAAGCGCTGCAGCCGTGCCGCCGCGCGTGCCTGCGCGGCGCCCTCGGCCCAGGCCTCGGCCGGCCAGCCGAGGCGGTCGCGCAGCGCATGTAGCGCCGCGATCGCGGCGCCGGCATTGGCCGGCTGGCATGGCGCAGCCAGTGCCAGCGGCGGCAGGTCGACGCATGCGTCCCCGGCGCTCCACCGCCAGCCGCCGCCGGCCGGACGCATCGAGAAATCGCGGCCGGCGCGGCGCAGGTCGGCACCGATCGCGGCCGCGGCCTCGAGCAGGCCCTGCGGCGGGTCGGCCTCGCCGACGATCGCCGGCCGCCCGGCGCGGAAGATGCCGGCCTTCTCGCGGCCGATGCTGTCGCGGTCGTCGCCGAGCCAGTCCTGATGGTCGAGATCCACCGTCGTCACGATCGCCGCATCGGCGTCGACCAGATTGACCGCGTCGAGCCGGCCGCCGAGGCCGACCTCGAGCACCGCGACGTCGAGTCCGGCCTCGGCGAACAGTACGAGCGCGGCCAGCGTCCCGAACTCGAAATAGGTCAGCGCGATCGCCGTCTCGCCGGCGCCGCGCGCCGCCTCGATGCGCTCGAACGCATCGATCAGGCGTGCCTCGTCGACCGGCACGCCGTCGATGCGGATGCGCTCGGTGTAGTGCAGCAGATGCGGCGAGGTGTAACTGCCGACGCGGCGGCCGGCCGCGCGCAGCATCGCCTCGAGCAGCGCGACCGTCGAGCCCTTGCCGTTGGTGCCGCCGACCGTGATCACGACCGGCGCCGGCCGCGCCGCGCCGAGCCGCTGCCAGACCGCGCGCACGCGGTCGAGCCCGAGCGCGATCGCGTTCGGATGCGTGCGCTGCTGGTAGTCGAGCCAGTCCTCGAGGCGAGCGCCGGCCGGTTTCACGATGCGGTGCCGCTGCCGTCGCCGCGGCGCTGCGCGTAGAAATCGGCGACGAAGCGCTCCAGCCGCGATTCGGCGATCGCCGCGCGCAGATCGGCCATCAGCTGCTGGTAGTGGTGCAGGTTGTGGATCGTCGCAAGCTGGCAGGCGAGGATCTCGCCGCAGCGGTCCAGATGGCGCAGGTACGCGCGGCTGAAGCCGGAACGGCAGGTGTAGCAGGCGCAGCCGGGCTCGACGACCTCGGTGTCGCGCGCGTAGCGCGCGTTGCGGATCCGCAGCGTGCCGTGCCGCGTGAACAGGAAGCCGTTGCGCGCATTGCGCGTGGGCATCACGCAGTCGAACATGTCCACGCCGCGGCGCACCGCCTCGACGATGTCCTCGGGCCGGCCCACGCCCATCAGATAGCGCGGCCGGTCCTCGGGCAGGAACGGACAGACGATGTCGAGCATCGCGTTGCGCTCGTGCTCGGGTTCGCCGACCGCCAGGCCGCCGATCGCGTAACCGTCGAAACCGATCCCGGTCAGCGCATCGGCCGAGCGCTTGCGCAGCTCCGGATAGACCGAACCCTGCACGATGCCGAACAGCGCGTGCGGGTTCTCCTGCGCGTCGAACGCCTGCCGCGAGCGCAGCGCCCAGCGCAGGCTGAGCTCCATCGACTCGCGCGCGACCTTCTCCTCGGCCGGATACGGCGTGCATTCGTCGAAGATCATCACGATGTCCGAGTCGAGCGCGCGCTGGATGCGCATGGACTCTTCCGGACTCAGGAACACCTTCGAGCCGTCGACCGGCGAGGCGAACGTCACGCCCTGCTCGGTGATCTTGCGTTTGTGCGCGAGAGAGAACACCTGGAAGCCGCCCGAGTCGGTCAGGATCGGCCGGTCCCAGCCGATCAGCCGATGCAGGCCGCCGAACGCCGAGACGACGTCGAGCCCCGGCCGCAGATACAGATGGAAGGTGTTGCCGAGGATCACGTCGGCGCCGATCTCGGCCAGATCGCGCGGCGTCATCGCCTTGACCGAACCGTAGGTGCCGACCGGCATGAACGCCGGCGTGCGGATCGCGCCGCGCGTCAGATGCACGATGCCCGTGCGGGCCGCGCCGTCGCGTGCGTGCAGGTCCAGGCGCAGCGCGCTCATCGGCGGGCGCCCTCGGGCAGGATCAGCATCGCGTCTCCGTACGAGAAGAACCGGTAGCGCCGCTCGACCGCGTGACGATACGCGGCCAGGATGCGCTCGCGGCCGGCCAGCGCCGAGACCAGCATCAGCAGCGTCGACTCGGGCAGGTGGAAGTTGGTCAGCAGCGCGTCGACGCTGGTGATGCGGTAGCCCGGAAAGATGAAGATCTGCGTGTCGCCGGCGAACGGCTCGAGCACGCCGTCGCGCGTGGCGGTCTCCAGCGCGCGCACGACCGTGGTGCCGACCGCGACGACACGGCCGCCGCGCTCGCGCGTGCGGCGGATCTTCTCGACGAGGCCGGCGCCGACGTTGAGCCATTCGCGGTGCATCACGTGGTCCTCCACGCGCTCGGCGCGCATCGGCTGGAACGTGCCGGCACCGACGTGCAGCGTCACGTGGCCGAACGCGACGCCGCGCGCCTCCAGCGCGGCCAGCAGAGCCGCGTCGAAATGCAGGCCCGCGGTCGGCGCTGCGACCGCACCCGGCTCGCGTGCGAACACGGTCTGGTAGCGCTCCGCGTCGGCATCATCGGGCGCGCGTTCGATGTACGGCGGCAGCGGCATGCGGCCCAGGCGCAACAGCAGCTTCTCGAGCGGCTCGGCCGTCTCGAAACGCAGCCGGAAGAACTCGCCCTCGCGACCGAGCACACGCGCGATCACGCCGTCGGCCAGTTCGATCGTGCCGCCTTCGCGCGGCTTCTTGCTGACGCCGAGCTGCGCGATCGCCTCGTGCGCGCCGGTCACGCGCTCGATCAGGATTTCCACCGCGCCGCCGGTCGGCTTGCGCCCGTACAGCCGCGCCGGCAGCACGCGCGTGTCGTTGAAGACCAGCAGATCGCCGGGCGCGAGCAGGTCGGGCAGCTCGCGCAGCGCGCGATCGTCGAAGCCCTCGCACGCGGCATCGACGACCAGCAGACGGCCGGCCGAGCGCTCGGCCAGCGGCTGCTGCGCGATCAGTTCGGGCGGCAGCTCGAAATGGAAATCGGACTTCTTCAAGGCGGCGGCGGCGACGGCGGGGCGCGCATTGTAGGCGGGCTGCGGCGCGGCGCCCAAATCGCGGATGCCGCGAACGGCGCGGTCGTGCGCGCCGGCGCGCTACAGCCAGCCCTTCTGCCGCGCCAGCCGGTAGGCCTCGATGCGATTGGTCACGCCGAGCTTGCCGATCGCCTCGGACAGGTAGTTGCGGACGGTGCCCTGCGACAGGTTGAGCTGACGCGCGATGTCGCCGGCCGATGCGCCCTCGCCGGCCAGGCGCAGCACCTGGCGCTCGCGGTCGTTCAGCGGATCGGCATCCGACCAGGCCTCCACGGCCAGCTGCGGATCGATCGCGCGGCCGCCGCGATGGACCTTGCGCAGCGCCTCGGCCAGGTGCTCGGCCGGTGCGTCCTTGAGCAGGTAGCCGCAGACGCCGGCGTCGAGCGCGCGGCGCAGGAAGCCGGGCCGCGCGAACGTCGTCACGATGACGACCCTGATCGGCAGCTCGTGGCGCTGGATGCGCTGCGCGAGCTCCAGCCCGGTCAGGCCCGGCATCTCGATGTCGGTGACCAGCACGTCCGGACGCAGCCGCTGCAGCTCGCGCCAGGCGGTTTCGCCGTCGACGACGCCGCCGAGCACCTCGATGTCGGGTTCGAGCTTGAGCAGGGCCGACAGCGCGCCGAGCACCATCGTCTGGTCCTCGGCCAGCAGGACTCGAATCATCGCGATGCGCAGGCGCGGCCGGACATGGCGCGACAGTAGCAAAATCGCCGCGCGGCCGTCCGCCGCGACGCGCGTCTCAGCGCGGCGCGACCGTCATGCCGCCGCGTGCGCCGGACGCCTCGGCGCGGTCCGGCAGCGGCAGCTCGATCTCGACCGCGGTGCCCTTGCCGGGCTTGGAATCGACGCGCAGCCGGCCGCCGAGCGCCTCGATGCGCTCGCGCATGCCGTGCAGGCCGTTGCCGGGCACCAGGTCGCCGCCGCGGCCGTCGTCGACGATGCGCAGCAGCGCCGCGCCGGCGCGCGCATCGAGCGTGACCGCGGCCGAGCTCGCGCGCGCATGGCGCTGGATGTTGGTCACCGCCTCGCGCACGCCGAGCGCGAGCGCGGTTTCGACGTCGGCCGGAATCTCCAGCTCGCCGAGCGCGTAGCGGAAGGCGACGCCGTCCGATTCGAGCAGCAGCTTGGCCGAGGCCAGCTCGGCGGCGAGACCGGCCGCGCGGATGCCGGTCACCGCGCGCCGCACCTGCGCGAGCGCATCGCGCGCGACGCGCATGACCTCGTCGATCTCGCGGCGTGCGGCGACCGCGTCGCGATCGATCAGCTTGCCGGCGAGCTCGGACTTCAGCGCGACCAGCGAGAGCGTATGACCGAGCAGATCGTGCAGGTCGCGCCCGATCCGCTCGCGCTCGGCCAGCGCGGCCAGCCGCCGCACTTCGTCGTGCGAGAGCTTGAGCTCGGCGCGCTTGCGCGTGTTCTCGAGCAGGAAGTGATTGCTGAAGAACGCCGCGACGCTGATCACCAGCGTGATCGCGAAGACGAAGACCGGATAGCGCAGCGACAGCACCTGCAGCAGGAACGCCGCGAGCAGCGCCACCGTCCAGGCCAGCTTGACCGCCAGGCGCAGATTGAACGTCGCGACGATCGCGACCGCGTAGATCAGATAGGTGTTCGAGAACGGATTGAACGGCAGCAGCAGGTAGCCGAGGCCGGCGATGCCGAGCATGCAGGCGATCTCGCCGGACAGGCGGCGCATGCGATAACAGCCGAAGTACAGCGGCAGGAACACCGCGATGCTGAGCAGCGTCGCGCCGAGCTGCGGCGCCGGCATGCCGGTCCAGACCTTCGCGCTGCCGCCGTCGTAGTCGAACAGCGCCGGCACGAACAGGAACACCAGATAGCCCAGCATGTAGACCGGCGCCCAGCCGAGGCCGAGCTCGTCGGGCACGAGCCGGCGTCGGATCTGCAGCAGGTGGGCGTACAGCGTTCGCATCGTCGGTGTGGCCGCTGGCGCGTTCATTTCAACTGTACCTCATCGATCGTCAGCGCATACGGACCGGACGGCGCGCCGGCAGTGAAGCCGATGCCGCGCACGCGCGCGAGGTCTGCGCCGGCGAAATCCGCCAGCGGCAGACGCACGGTCGACCATTGCGGCCCGGCGACGAACGCGCGCATCGCCGGCAGGCCCTGCACGGACGGTCCCGACAGCAGCATGACCTGATACTCGCGCCCGTCGCCGCGCGCCTGGAACACCAGCTCGCGGCGCGCGGACAGATCGACCGGCGCCATCGGCTCGGCGCCCGGCAGGAACACGACGCCGGCCCAAGGAAACGCGGCGCCCGCGACGATCTCGCCGTCGATCGCCAGCGCGCCGGCGCTGCCGGCGGCGCCCGGCTCGACCCGGCGATGGCGCGCGGTCGAGCGCCCGCCGATCATCTGATCGGTCGTGCCGTGCCAGCCCGAACCCGGTCGCGAATCGACCGTCTCGTCGAACACGCCGATCCGGTTTAGGCCGGATGCGTCGGCGCCGCGCGCCGGTGCTGCATCGGCGGCGGCCGCACGCTCGACCGCATGGCCGTTCTTCCAGATCGCGACGATCGCGCGCGTCGCGGTGATCTCGCGCGTCGGATCGCCGTCGACCAGGACCAGGTCCGCGCGCAGACCCGGCGCGATCCGGCCGCGATCGGCCAGTCCGAGGCGTTCGGCCGGTCCTGCGGTCGCGGCCGCGAGCGCCTCGCGCGGGCTCAGGCCGGCATGCGTCAGCAGCTCGAGCTCGCCGTGCAGGCTCGCGCCGTGCGCGGTGCCCGGATTGCCGGCATCGGTACCGGCCAGGATCGTCACGCCGGCCGCGTGCAGCCGGCGTACGTTGTCCAGTGCCAGGCGCCGATACGCGGCCGAGTGCGCGGTCGCCGGAAATCGCGTACCGAGACTGGCGACCTGCTCGGCGTCGAGCCGGTCGCGCAGGCGGGCGTCGGCCAGCAGCGACGCGCCGTCGCCGTGGCCGTCGCCTGCCGCGGTCACCGACAGCGTCGGCACGACGAACGGCTTCGACACGGCGGCCGCGGCGAGAAACGCGTCGTCGACCGGCTCGTCGACGAAGACGTGGGCCAGCCCGTCGACGCCCGACCGCACCGCATGCAGCGCGTCGGCGCGACGCGACACATGCGCGAGCACGCGGCGATCGCGCGCATGCGCGGCCTCGATCGCCGTAGCGATCTGCTGCGGCGTCAGCGTCGGCCAGCGCGTCGTCTCGCTGTAGACCGACAGATCCTCGACGATCAGCTTGACCAAGTCGGCGCCCTCGTCGATGCGCGCGCCGACGAACGCCGCGACGTCGGTGTCCGGCCCGACCGTCGGCACCGCGATGCCGTACTGCGTGCCGTGTCCGCCGGGCACGGTCACCGCGTAGCCGGCTGCCCACAGGTCGGCCTGGTCGGTCGGCGCCAGCGAGGCGCGCTCGCGCGCGAGCTGCGGCAGACGCGCGGCATCGCCGTGCAGGTCGATCTCGACCGTGACGCCGAACGCCAGCGCCTGCCGCCGAGCCGATCCGAAGCTGTGCGCATGCGCGTCGATCAGGCCCGGCAGCAGCGTGCGCCCGCCGCCGTCGACGACCGGCAGGCCGTCGGGAATCGGCAGATCGGCGCCGACCGCCTCGATGCGTCCGGAGCGGACGATCACGCTGGCGCGCTCGATCACGCGCTCGCCGTCGAAGACGCGTGCGTCGCGGACCGCGAACGCATCGGGCGCCGCGGCGGCCGACCTCGGCAGCGCGGCCGACGGCTCGTTCGCGCGCATGCGCCGGTCGAGCGCGAGCGCGGCGGCGAGCACGATCGCGATCGCCGCGATCCAGAGCAGATCCGGTAGACGTCTCATCGAAGTTCTCCGTGCGCCGCGATCAGACCGACAGCCGGCGGCGCGCCAGCGCGAAGAACGCGACCGTCAGCACCGCGAGCACCAGCAGGTGCACGGTCAGACTGCCGCCGTCGTCGCGACCGACCACCTTCAGTGCGATCTGCGCGAGGTGGTAGGCCGGCCAGATCGGCGCGAGCTGCGCGAACACGCCCGGCAGCAGCGTCAGCGGTATCCACAGTCCCGACAGGAACGACATCGGCAGATAGACGATGTTGACGATCGCGGGCGAGGCCTGGCCGCTGACCACGGTGCCGATCAGCAGGCCCATCGCGCAGAACGGGAGGGTGCCGATCACGTTGACCAGCCACAGCAGCGCCCATTGCGACGGCGCCAGCCGCACGCCGGCGAGCGTGAACGCCAGCGCGGCCAGCAGCAGCGAGATGATCGACGCGAACGCCATCGCCATGACCATCTTGGCGACCAGCAAGGCACCCGGCGGCACCGGCAGCGCGCGCTTGTAGGTCAGCAGTCCCTGCTCGCGCTCGATCGCGATGTTGACGCCGAAGCCGAACAGCGCCGATCCGACGATGCCGAACACGCCGTAGCTGGCGAGCAGATAGCGCGCGGCCTCGGCGCCGCCGCGGCTGCCGCCGAGCAGCACGCCGAACAGCACGTAGAACAACGGCGGAAACAGCAGCGTCGGCAGCACGTACGACGGCGTGCGCAGCAGGCGCAGGAACTCGTACTTGGCCTCGAGCAGATACGGCCGCAGCATGAAGCGCGGCGCGGTGACGACGGCGTCCATCACGCGGCCTCCCGGGTCAGCTCGACGAAAGCCTCGGCGAGGCCGGCACGCTCGATCTCGAGCTCGCTCAGTGTCGGATCCTCGGTCAGCAGGCGGCGCACGAGCGCCTCGGCGGTCGGCGCGACGATCTCGAGGCGGCCGCCGGCCTCCACCGCGCTGACGACGTCGGGCCAGGCCGCGACCGCGTCCGGCGCGAGGCGCGACCGGCAGCGCACGCGACGGCGCGCGACGTGCGCACGAATCTCCTCGACGCTGCCGTCGGCGACGATCCGGCCGCCGCGCAGCACCGCGACGCGGTCGGCCAGCGCCTCGGCCTCTTCGAGGTAATGCGTCGTCAGCAGCACCGCGCAGCCGGCGGCGACCTGCTCGCGGATCGCCTTCCAGAGCGCCAGACGCGCTTCGATGTCCAGGCCGGTCGTCGGTTCGTCGAGCACGAGCAGGTCCGGACGGCCGCACAGCGCCAGCGCGAACTGCACGCGGCGCTGCTGGCCGCCCGACAGCGCGCCGTAGCGGCGGCCGAGCAGGCCGTCGAGCCCGGCCAGCGCGACGCAGTCGGCGACGCTGCGCGGCTGCGGGTAGTAGCTGCGCGTCAGTTCGAGCAGCTCGCCGACGCGCAGCGTGTCCGACAGGCCAGCGCTCTGCAGCATCAGGCCGACCCGGCGCCGCGACGCGAGCTGCCGCGGATCGCCGCCCATCAGGTCGACGCTGCCGGTGTCCGGACGCAGCAGGCCGAGCAGCAGGCCGATCGCGGTGCTCTTGCCGGCGCCGTTCGGCCCGAGCAGGGCCAGCACCTGTCCGGCGCGCAGGCTCAGATCGACGCCGTCGAGCGCCAGCGTGCCGCCGTATCGTTTGCTGACGCCGCGTAGGCGCGCGTGGGAATGGGTGGTGTCGGTCATGGGCTGTGCTCGGGTTCGCAGCAGTGAGCACAGCCTAGGCAGCGCGCGCGCGCCGCATCAGTCGCGCCGGTCAACCGTCGCGGATGACGGCTGTCATGTCCGGGGGTACCGCCCCCGGCGCCCCTGTGATACCCTTGCCGGATTCATTTTTTCCTTTTCAGTCAACGACTAAGCGCAAGCGCAGCGACGATGGTGTCGGCGCGGCGCGGGTTCGTTCTCGGAGTCCAGCTATGAACGGGTTGATCAGCAAGCTGCGCGAGATGCGCCAGGCGGGCGGAACGCTGCGGACCACCGGCCTCGCCGACGACGTCGTCGAGACCTTCGCCGCGAGCCATCCGGAACTGGCCGAGGCAATCGAGGCGGCGCATGCGGCCTATCGCGAACTGGCCGCCTCGATGCCCGAGTTTCTCGCGCTCGACGAGAACGAGCAGATCCATCGGGTCCAGGCCGGCTTCGTCAATTTCTATCCGGACGACGCGGTCAATCCGTACGTTGCGCTGGCCGCGCGCGGTCCGTGGCTGATCACGCTCAAGGGCGCGGTCGTGCACGACTCGGGCGGCTACGGCATGCTCGGCTTCGGTCATGCGCCGGCGCCGGTGCTGGCGGCCCTGGCCGGCCGGCAGGTCATGGCCAACGTGATGACGCCGAGCCTGAGCCAGCTGCGCTTCGTCGAGGCGCTGCGCGGCGAGATCGGCCACCGCCGCGGCGGCTCGCCGTACGCGCGCTTCTTCTGCCTCAACTCCGGCTCCGAGGCGATGACGCTGGCGAGCCGCATCGCCGACATCAATGCCAAGCGCATGACCGATCCGGGCGCGCGCCACGCCGGCCGTGCGATCAAGCGGCTCGCGGTCAAGGGCTCGTTCCACGGCCGCACCGAAGGACCGGCCGCGTTCTCCGATTCCAGCCGCAAGGCCTACGTCGAGCACCTGGCCAGCTACCGGCACGAGGACAGCCTGATCACGGTCGAGCCCTACGACGTGGCGCAGCTGCGCCAGGTCTTCGCCGATGCCGATCGCAACGGCTGGTTCATCCAGGCGATGTTCCTGGAGCCGGTCATGGGCGAGGGCGATCCCGGCCGCGCGGTGACGCGCGAGTTCTATCTGGCCGCACGCGAGCTGACGCGCGCGCACGGCGCGCTGCTGCTGGTCGACTCGATCCAGGCCGGCCTGCGCGCGCACGGCGTGCTGTCGTTCGTCGACTATCCCGGCTTCGAGGACGTTGATGCGCCGGATCTGGAGACCTATTCCAAGGCGCTCAACGCCGGCCAGTATCCGCTGTCGGTGCTGGCGGCCGCGCCGGCCGCCGCGGAGCTCTACCGCAAGGGCGTCTACGGCAACACGATGACGACCAATCCGCGCGCGCTCGACGTCGCCTGCGCGGTGCTCGACCAGCTCACGCCCGAGGTGCGCGCGAACATCCGCGCACGCGGCGAGGAGTTCCTCGCCAAGCTCGAGCGCCTGCGCGCCGAGCTGCCCGACTGCATCACCAAGGTGCAGGGCACCGGCCTGCTGTTCTCGTGCGAGCTGGCACCGTCGTTCAAGTGCTACGGCACCGGCAGTACCGAGGAATGGCTGCGCGAACACGGCTTCGGCGTCATCCACGGCGGCGCCAATTCGCTGCGCTTCACGCCGCCGTTCACGATCACCGGCGCCGAGGTCGACCTACTGATCGACGGCCTGCGCCATGCGCTCGTCGCAGGCCCGCGCCAGCGCGCCGACGCTAAGGCCGCGGCCTGATCGATCCGCGCGCATCGCCGATCGCTCGCGATCGGCGATGCCTCCGCCACGTCAGCTCGAACGGAAGCGGTCGGTCGCCTCGATCAGTTCATGGGCGATGCCCGGTTCGAACGCCGAGTGTCCGGCATCCGGCACGATCCTGAGATCGGCTTCCGGCCAGGCGCGGTGCAGGTCCCAGGCGCTGCGCATCGGGCAGACCACGTCGTAGCGGCCCTGCACGATGACCGCCGGGATGCCGCGCAGGCGGCCGGCGTTGCGCAGCAGCTGGTCCTCGTGCTCGAAGAAGCCGCCGTGCACGAAGTAGTGGCACTCGATCCGCGCGAATGCGAGCGCGAACGCGTCGACCGCGGTGCCGGCGACGTGCTGCGGATCGGGCAGCAGGAAGCTCGTCGAGCCTTCCCAGACCGACCAGGCCTTGGCCGCCGCCAGCCGCACCTCGGGATCCGCGCCGGTCAGCCGCCGGTAGTAGGCGCTCATCAGATCGCCGCGCTCGACCTCGGGAATCGCCGCCAGATAGGTCTCCCAGGCGTCCGGATACAGCGCGTCGCAGCCGTTCTGGTAGAACCACTCCAGCTCCCAGCGGCGCAGCATGAAGATGCCGCGCAGGACCAGCTCGCTGACGCGCTCGGGGTGGGTCTGCGCATAGGCCAGCGCCAGGGTGGAACCCCAGGACCCGCCGAACACCTGCCAGCGCGCCACGCCGAGGTGCTCGCGCAGGCGCTCGATGTCGGCGACCAGGTGCCAGGTCGTGTTGTCGGTCAGCTCCGCGTGCGGTGTCGAGCGGCCGCAGCCGCGCTGATCGAACAGCACGATGCGATAGTGCGCCGGATCGAAGAAGCGCCGCGCCTTCGGACTGCAGCCGGCGCCGGGACCGCCGTGCAGGAAGACCACCGGCTTGCCGTGCGGGTTGCCGCACTGCTCGTAGTACATCCGGTGCAGCGGCGAGACCTGCAGGAAGCCGCTGTCGTACGGCTCGATCTCCGGATACAGCGTGCGATGGCGTTCGGTCATGGCGACTCCGAAAACGACACCGGCGCCACGAGGGCGCCGGTGTCGGACAGATGCGGCCGCGATGGTCGGGGCGGCGGGATTCGAACCCACGACCCCCTGCCCCCCAGGCAGATGCGCTACCAGGCTGCGCTACGCCCCGACTGCTGCGGCATGAAACGCTATTGTATCAGGGCTCAACGTCGAAGTATCTGCAGCACTTCCTCCAGCTCCATCCGCACCTGGCGGACGATCTGGTTGGACAAGTTCACCTCGGTACGCGCCTGCTGGCCTTCGAGGCGCTGGCGCGCACCGGTGATCGTGAAGCCCTGATCGTAGAGCAGCGAGCGGATCTGCCGGATCATCAGCACGTCGTGCCGCTGGTAGTAGCGGCGGTTGCCGCGTCGCTTGACCGGCTTGAGGCTCGAGAACTCCTGCTCCCAATAACGCAGCACGTGCGGTTTCACGCCGCACAGCTCGCTGACCTCGCCGATCGTGAAATACCGTTTGGCCGGTATGACCGGCTGTTCGCTATTGCCGCTCTGGTCGAGCATACGCTTCCACTCGGACCTTCAGCTTCTGCCCGGGACGGAAGGTGACGACGCGGCGTGCGGAAATCGGAATCTCCTCGCCGGTCTTCGGGTTTCGCCCTGGCCGCTGGTTCTTCAAACGCAGATCGAAATTGCCGAAGCTCGACAGCTTGACCTGCTCCCCCTGCTCAAGCGCATCGCGAACGACTTCGAAGAACGCGTCGACGAACTCTTTGGCTTCGCGCTTGTTGAGACCGACGTCGGTGAACAGACGCTCGGCCATTTCCGCCTTAGTCAAGGCCATCCTACCCTCGCAACGTAGCATTGCAACCGCGTTCCAGGGCGGCGACTGCACGCGTGACACAGAGGTCGGCGTCCTGGTCCGTCAGAGTGCGGTAACGGTCCTGCAAAATCAAGCCCATAGCCAGGCTTTTCATCCCCGTTCCGAGATTGTGACCGACGTAACGGTCGAACAGGACGAGCTCGTTCAGCTCGGCACCGACGGCCTCGCGAACGGTCGCGCGCACCTGCGCCCAGGTCACCGACTCGGGCACGAGGACCGCGATGTCGCGGCGCAATGACGGGTAGCGCGAGACCTCCTCGGCCGACGGCACCGCACGCGGTGCGACGGCGTCCAGATCGAGCTCGAACACGTAGACGTCGCCATCCAGATCGAGCCGCTTCTGCAGCTGCGGATGCAGCGCGCCGAGATGGCCGACCACGGCACCGGCGCGCTCGACGGTCGCCGAACGGCCCGGATGCAGCCAGGCCGGACCGCCGGCGCGGAACGTGAACGCGGCGGCATCGGCTCCGGCCAGCGCGAACAGCGACTCGACGTCGCCCTTGAGGTCGAAGTAATCGAGCGGGCGCGCCGCCTCACCCCACTGCTCGACGAACGCGGTGCCGTCGGCGACCGCGGCGATCCGCGCGGTTTCGCGCGGCCGCTCGGCAGCGGCGTGATAGGCGCGGCCGATCTCGAACAGGCGCACGCGCGCCTGCTGGCGGCTGCGGTTGCCGGCCAGCGCGGCGACCAGGCCCGGCAGCAGGCTGGTGCGCATGACCGACAGGTCCGCCGACAGCGGATTGGCCAGCGCGAGCGCATCGCCGTCGAGTCCCCAGTCGGCGAGCCGTTCGCGGCCGACGAACGCATACGTGATCGCTTCCAGGTAGCCGCGTGCGGCCATCTGCTCGCGCAGCGCGCGCAGCGTCAGCTGGTCCTCGCGCAGCGTCGGGCCGGCCAGCTGGCCGCCTGGCGCGCGATCGGGAATGCGCTCGTAGCCGTGGATGCGCGCGACTTCCTCGATCAGGTCTTCCTCGATCGCGATGTCGAAACGGTGGCTCGGCGGCGTCGCGGTCCAGCCGGCCTCGTCGGCCTGGACCTGCAGGCCGAGCGCCGACAGGATGCGCGTCACCTCGGCATCCGGCACCTCGATGCCGAGCACGCGCGCGATGCGCGCGCGGCGCAGACGCACCGGCGGGCGGACCGGCAGATCGGCCGCGGAGGCCGCTTCCAGGATCTCGCCCGGCGTGCCGCCGGCGACCTCGACGATCAGCCGCGTCGCGCGTTCCAGCGCACGCCGCGGCAGCTCCGGATCGACGCCGCGCTCGAAACGGTGCGCCGCGTCCGTGTGCAGGCCCAGACGGCGCGCGCGTCCGGCCAACGCGGCCGGCGCGAAATGCGCCGCCTCGAGGAACACGCTGCGCGTCGCGTCGTGGACGCGCGTGTCCCAGCCGCCCATCAGGCCGGCCAGCGCGACCGGTCGATCGGCATCGGTGATCAGTAGGAAGGCCTCGTCGAGCGCGACCTCGCGCTCGTCGAGCAGGCGCAGCGTCTCGCCGGCGCGTGCGCGGCGGACGCCGATCGGCCCCGCGAGCGTCTCGGCGTCGAACGCATGCAGCGGCTGGCCGAGCTCGAGCATCACGTAGTTGGTCACGTCGACCAGCAGACTGATCGGGCGCAGGCCGCAGCGGCGCAGCCGTTCGCGCAGCCACAGCGGCGATGCCGCGCCCGGATCGATGCCGTCGATGTAGCGCCCGCAGTAGCGCGGACAGTCGGCCGGCGCGTCGAGGCGGATCTCGATCCGCCGCGGCGAGCGTGCCGCGACCGGGGCGACCTCCAGCGGCGCCAGCGGCAGCGCGAACGCGGCGGCGACATCGCGCGCGACACCCTCGACCGAGAGGCAGTCGGCGCGGTTCGGCGTCAGGCCGAGGTCGAAGACCGTGTCGGGCAGCCCCAGATAATCGGCCAGCGCCCGTCCGACCGGCGCGTCGGCCGGCAGCTCGAGCAGGCCCGAGGCGTCGGCGTCGAGGCCGAGCTCCTTGGCCGAGCACAGCATGCCGAACGACTCGACGCCGCGCAGCTTGGCCGGCTTGATCGTCAGCTCGCCGACGCGCGCGCCGACCGTCGCCAGCGGCGCCTTCAGGCCCGGACGCGCGTTCGGCGCGCCGCAGACGATCTGCAGGCGTTCGCCGCCGGCGTCGACCTCGCACACCTGCAGACGATCGGCCTCCGGATGCTTGGCGCAGGCCACGATCTGCGCGACGACGATGCCGTCGAGGCCGGCGCCGATCGCATCGGCGCTCTCGACCTCGTGACCGATCATGTCGAAGCGCTCGATCAGCTGCTCACGGCCGACGTTCGGTGCCACGCGCTCGCGCAGCCAGTTCTCGGAGATCTTCATGGATGCCCTGACACTCTCAGTCGTCGGAACGGCGCACTCCGGCTCCATCCCGACCGATACCGGTTGAACGGATCGGCGGCCCCGCCGCCGATCCGTGCGATCCGTCCGTGGAATCGCATCCGCCGACCGTCTCGCGACGGCCGGTCAGGCGAACTGACGCAGAAAACGCACGTCGTTCTCGAAGAACGCGCGCAGATCGGTGACGCCGTAGCGCAGCATCGCCAGCCGCTCCACGCCCATGCCGAACGCGAATCCGGTGTAGCGCTCCGGATCGATGCCGCAGTTGCGCAGCACCTGCGGATGGACCATGCCGCAGCCGAGCACCTCCAGCCAGCGCGAGCTGCCGTCCGGCAGCTCCCAGCGGATCACCACGTCCGCGCCGGGCTCGACGAACGGGAAGAACGTCGGCTTGAACATCATGCGGAAGTCGCGGCCGAAGAACGCGCGCAGGAACTCGCGCAACGTGCCCTTCAGATCGGCCATCGTCGAGGTCTCGTCGATCAGCAGGCCTTCGACCTGGTGGAACATCGGCGAGTGGGTCTGATCCGAGTCGCTGCGGTAGACCTTGCCCGGCGCGATGATGCGCACCGGCGGCGTGCGCCCGTGCGCGGCGCGGATCTGCACCGGCGAGGTATGCGTGCGCAGCAGGCGTCCGTCCGGAAACCAGAACGTATCGTGCATCGTGCGCGCCGGATGGTCCGGCGGGAAGTTCAGCGCGCCGAAGTTGTACCAGTCGTCCTCGATCTCCGGACCGTCGGCGACGTCGTAGCCGAGCCGCGCGAAGATCTCGACGATGCGGTCGAGCGCGCGCGTCAGCGGATGCACGCTGCCGCGCTCGGCACGCCGGCCCGGCAGCGTCACGTCGACGCTCTCCGAGGCCAGACGCAGGTCCAGCGCGGCCTGGTCGAGCACGGCGCGGCGCGCCGCGATCGCCGCGAGCAGCGACTCCTTGGCCTGATTGATGCGCTCGCCGGCGGCCTTGCGCACGTCCGGCTGCAGCTTGCCGAGCGCCTTGAGCTGCTCGGTGACGAAGCCGGACTTGCCCAGCACGGCGACGCGCTCGGCGTCGAGCGCCTCCAGCGTGGCTGCGCTCTCGATGGCCGCGAGCGCCTGCTCGACGCGACTGCTCAGTTCATCCATTCGGTGACCTCGAAACGGTTCGTCGCAATTGCGGGCCGTCGGACGCGACCTCGGTCCGTCCGCGGCGCCTCCGGGCGCCACGTTCTCGCGCCCTCCGTACCACGCATCGGCAGACCTGCCCGACCGCGCGCGACCCATGCGGATTGCGCCGCCGGATCGTCGCCGCGACGATCCGGCGGCCCGGAAAACGAAATGGGGAGCGAGGCTGACGCCTGCTCCCCATCATCGCCGGACGTCGCGACGCGGAGCGAACTCCGCGCCGGCGCCGGATTTACGCGGACAGCGCGGCCTTGGCCTTTTCCGCCAGGGCGCCGAACGCCTGGATGTCGTGCACCGCGATGTCGGCGAGCACCTTGCGATCGACCGTGATCTCGGCCTTCTTCAGGCCGTTCATCAGCCGGCTGTAGGACAGGCCGAACTGGCGCGCACCGGCATTGATGCGGACGATCCACAGCGCGCGGAACTGACGCTTGCGCTGCTTGCGGCCGATGTAGGCGTACTGGTGGGCCTTGGTGACCGCCTGCTTGGCGACGCGGTAGACCTTGCGACGGGCGTTGTAATAGCCCTTCGCCTTGGACAGCAGCTTCTTGTGCCGACGGTGGGCGGTGACGCCACGCTTGACTCGTGCCATGGGTCAGTCCTCCTTATGCGTACGGCAGCATGCGAGCGACGCGGCCGGCATCCTCGGCACGAACATGGTTCGGGCCGCGCAGGTTGCGCTTACGCTTGGTCGACTTCTTGGTGAGGATGTGGCTCTTGAACGCGTGTCCGCACTTGAACTTGCCGGACGCGGTCTTGCGGAACCGCTTGGCAGCGGCCCGGTTGGTCTTGATCTTGGGCATGGCCCAGCTCCTTAGGTTGTTTTCTATGACTGGTCCGAGCGGCGGCGTCTGCCGCGCTTTCCGTCCTGCTCGAATCCGGCTTGTGGGCCCTGTCGGGCCGGTTCCTGTGAGGCTTACTGCGGTTGCTTCTTCTTCGGCGCGATCATCATGACCATCAGACGGCCTTCCATGCGCGGAAACTGCTCGATCACGGCCTCTTCGGCAATGTCCGCCGTAATCTTGTCGACCATCGCCCTGCCCAGCTCCTGGTGAGCCATCTCACGGCCGCGGAAGCGGATCGTGATCTTGACCTTGTCGCCTTCCTCGAGGAAGCGGCGCAGATTGCGCAGCTTGATCGCGTAGTCGCCGACGTCGGTCGTGGGCCGGAACTTCAACTCCTTGATTTCGACCTGCTTTTGTTTCTTCTTGGCCGCATGGGCCTTCTTCTGCATCTCGAACTTGAACTTGCCGAAGTCCATGATGCGGCACACGGGCGGATCGCCGTTGGGCTGGATCTCGACCAGATCCAGTCCGGCTTCCTGCGCCATGCTCAACGCTTCGTCGCGCGACAGGATGCCGACCTGCTCACCCTCGGCGCCGATGACACGAACCCGCGGAACCCGGATTTCGAGATTCTTGCGGTTCGACTTGTTTTCCGTGGCGATACGTCAATCCTCCAAAGGAGAAAACACAACCCGGGCGCAGCGGATCAGAGCCCGCCGCTCTCGGACTTCAGCCGCTCCGCGAAGGCCTGGATCGACATCGAGCCCAAGTCTTCGCCTGTGCGAACACGCACGGAAAGCGCGCCGGCCTCCCTCTCGCGGTCTCCCGCGACGAGCAGGTAGGGCACTTTGTTAAGCGTGTGTTCGCGGATTTTATAGCCGATCTTCTCGTTGCGCAAATCGACCTGTACCCGGAAACCCTGGGCGGCCAGACTCTTGGCTGCCTCGGCAACGTAGTCGGCCTGGGCATCGGTGATGTTCATCACGACCGCCTGAACCGGCGCCAGCCAGGCCGGGAACGCGCCGGCATGGTGCTCGATCAAGATGCCGATGAAGCGCTCCATCGAGCCGACGATCGCCCGGTGCAGCATGACCGGCGTATGGCGGGCCGAGTCCTCGCCGACGTACTCGGCGCCGAGCCGGCCCGGCATCGAGAAGTCGACCTGCATCGTGCCGACCTGCCAGGCACGGCCGATCGAGTCCTTCATGTGGTACTCGATCTTCGGACCGTAGAAGGCGCCCTCGCCCGGCAGCTCCTGCCATTGGACGCCGCAGGCGCGCAGCGCGGCGCGCAGCGTCTCCTCGGCGCGGTCCCAGACCTCGTCCGAGCCGATCCGCGATTCGGGCCGCAACGCGATCTTCAGCGCGATCTCCTCGAAGCCGAAATGCGTGTAGACCGCCATCGCCTGGCGGTGGAACGCGACGACCTCGCTCTCGATCTGCTCGTCGGTGCAGAAGATGTGGCCGTCGTCCTGCACGAAGCCGCGCACGCGCATCAGCCCGTGCAGCGCGCCGGACGGCTCGTTGCGCGTGCACGAGCCGAACTCGCCGTAGCGGATCGGCAGGTCGCGGTAGCTGTGCAGGCCGTGGTTGTACACCTGCACGTGGCCGGGGCAGTTCATCGGCTTGAGCGCGTAGTCGCGGTTCTCCGACGCCGTGACGAACATGTTGTCGCGGTAGTTGTCCCAGTGGCCGGTCTTCTCCCACAGCGACTTGTCGAGGATCTGCGGGCAGCGGATCTCCTGGTAGCCGGCCTCGCGGTAGACCTTGCGCATGTACTGCTCGACGACCTGCCAGATCGCCCAGCCCTTGGCGTGCCAGAACACCAGGCCCGGCGCCTCGTCCTGCATGTGGAACAGGTCCAGCTGCTTGCCGAGGCGACGGTGGTCGCGCTTCTCGGCCTCCTCGATGCGCTGGATGTAGGCGTCGAGCTGCTTCTTGTCGGCCCAGGCCGTGCCGTAGACGCGCTGCAGCTGCTCGTTCTTGGCATCGCCGCGCCAGTAGGCGCCGGAGATCCGCGTCAGCTTGAAGGCCTTCAGGAAGCGCGTATTGGGCACGTGCGGACCGCGGCACATGTCCACGTATTCCTCGTGGTAATACAGGCCCATCGCCTTCTCGTCGGGCATGTCCTCGATCAGGCGCAGCTTGTAGTCCTCGCCGCGCGCCTTGAACACGTCGATGACCTCGGCCCGCGGCGTCACCCTCTTGACGACGTCGTAGTCCTTGTCGATCAGCTCGCGCATGCGCTGTTCGATCGCGGCCAGGTCCTCAGGCGTGAAGGGGCGTTCGAACCAGATGTCGTAGTAGAAGCCGTCGTCGATGACCGGGCCGATGACCATCTTCGCGCCCGGATACAGCTGCTTGACGGCGTGGCCGACCAGGTGCGCGCAGGAGTGGCGGATAATCTCCACGCCCTCCGGGTCCTTCGGCGTGATGATGCGCAGCGAGGCGTCGTGGTCGATGCGGTCCGACGCGTCGACGAGGCGGCCGTCGACGGCACCGGCGACCGTCGCCTTGGCAAGGCCCGCGCCGATCGAGGCGGCGACTTCGGCCACGCTGACGGGCTGCTCGTACTCGCGACGGCTGCCGTCGGGAAGCGTGATGGAGATCATGATCGGGTTCCGGGATGGAGAGCGGCGTCGGCACAGACCGATCGCTCGACGAAGCGGCGACGCCGGGCGTCGGGCTTCGCGTACTAAAAGGAGGCGCCGGAGGTTCGGCAGGCACGGCCATCGGGCGACGGCAGCGCCTCAGGCGCGGCGACGGATCAGCGGAGGGCGGTTCGCGTGGACATGTCGCACACTCGGCCGGCGATCGCTCGCGGGCCACCTTTGGCCGGTGAAAAAGCGGGCGCGCAGGATACCCCACGGCGGCCGGACGCTCAATCGGTGCGGCGATCCGCACTCTCTGCCACACCGGATCGATCCGGCGTGGCGGAGAGGTCGCGCAGCGGCCTGCAAAGCCGTGTACGCGAGTCGAGGATTCGCCTCGGTCGCTGCGTCGGAACCGGCTCACCGCCGCCCCCGCGCGTGCACGGGACGCGCGCGCGGATCGCGACGATCGGGACCGTCCGGCGCTGTTTCCACGTCGTCATATTTTTGTTCTATGCTGCCGACCCAGCAATCTCACTCCCGGTTTTCCCGAGACGGAGGCGTGCATGCTGGAAGCGGTTCGAACGGTCGGCGACATCCACGGCACGCGCGTGCTCTCGCTGGATGCGTCCGGTCGCATCATGGACTGGATCTCCTGGCAGGATGCCGTCTGCCTCTACGTGCGCGAGGCGGTCGCCTGGACGCTCGGCGAGCCGTGCCTGACGATACGCGGCGGCATCAATCGCCGCGACGGCGCGCAGAGCCGCATCGCGCTGCACCCGATCGTCGCCAGCACCGGCCACGCACGCGGCCATGCGCTCGACCCCGCACCGGCGCTGACCAACACCGCGCTGTTCGCGCGCGACCGCGCGCTGTGCCTGTACTGCGGCAAGCACTTCCACCGCGGCGACCTGACGCGCGACCACGTGCTGCCGCTGTCCAAGGGCGGGCGCGACATCTGGGAGAACGTGGTCACCGCGTGCCTGCACTGCAACGTCCGCAAGGGCAGCCGCACGCCGCAGCAGGCCGACATGCCGCTGCTCGCGGTGCCGTACCGGCCGAGCTGGGTCGAGCACCTGATCCTGTCCAATCGCAACATCCTGGCCGACCAGATGGAGTTTCTGGTCAACCATCTGCCGCGCGATCGCCGTCCGGCCTGAGCGAGACCGCGTCCGATCAGCCGCGCAGCAGCAGCGGCCAGAGCAGGCTCAACGCGAGAATCGCCGCCGCGCCGCCGACCAGCCCGATCACGCGCAGCGGCGCCGCGCGCAGCACGCGCCACAACGTGTCGGCCTCGCCGGCCGCGCGCGCGGCCGCATGCTCGGCCCGGACCCGCGCACCGCGTTCGGCCTGATAGGCCGCCATCAGCTGCCGCGCTTCGGGTACGCGGCTGCGATCGGCGATCCAGATCGCGCCGGCCGAGATGCCCCAGCGGCTCGGACGCGTCTCGTAATAGTCGATCGCATGCTGCTCGAGCAACGCCCTGACCTCGTCGGCTTCCTCGTCGGTGACGTGGCGCAGGTTCAACAGCTGGGTCGACACGTCAGTCCTTCTCCCAGCGCTGCATCAGACGCGGCATCACCGCGAAGATCAACAGCGCCAGCAGCGTGCACACGACCGCCGAGGCCTCGTGGCCGAGCCCGGCCGTCATGCCGATCGCCGAGGTCATCCAGATGCCGGCCGCCGTGGTCAGGCCCTTGACGCGCTCCTCGCTGTCGGCCTTGAGGATCGTGCCGGCGCCGAGGAAGCCGATGCCCGAGACGATGCCCTGGATCACGCGCGTCAGCTCGGCCGGATGCACGCCGGCCTGCAGCGGAATCAACACGAAGATCGCCGAACCGAGCGAGACCAGCATGTGCGTCTTGACGCCGGCGGCCTTGCCCTTCTGCTCACGCTCGAAGCCGAGCAGGCCGCCCAGCACCGCCGCGATCGTCAGGCGCAGGCAGACGCGCGTGAGTTCGGCCAGGTCCGGCAGGTCCGAGAACTCCGACGCGATCGTGCCGCCGATCTGTTGCCATGCACTCATTGCCCGCCTCCACGCCGATGGGTGATGGTCGGCGCCGCACGCTGCGCACCGAACGGCCGGCATCTTCCGCAGCGGCCGCTGAAGCGACACGGACCGACGCGCAGGATACCCTGCGACCGGATGGCCGAACCGCCCCCGCTCCCTCCGCGACGCAGCCGCCCGATCCGCGACGGCGTGGTCGCGAGCACGCTGCATCTGCCGCCGGGCGACTGGCCCAGCGTGCTGGACTGCCTCTGCGCGCATTTCCCGGCGGTGAGCCGCGAGCGCTGGCGCGCGCGCATGCAGCGCGGCCTGGTTCTCGACGCGGCCGGCGAGCCGATCGACGCCGCGCGAGCGTACCGGCCCGGCCTGCGCGTGCACTACTTCCGCGAAGTCGAGCGCGAACCCGCGATCGCGGCCACCGAGACGATCGTCCATGCCGACGCTGATCTGGTCGTCGTCGACAAGCCGGCCGGCCTGCCGGTCGTGCCGGCCGGCGGCCACGTACGCGAGACCCTGCTGGCGCGCCTGATCCGGCGCCTGGGCCATCCGGACCTGGTGCCGCTGCACCGCATCGATCGCGCGACCTCCGGCCTGGTGATGTTCTCGGCCGACCCGGCCAGCCGCGCGCGTTATCAGGCCCTGTTCCCGGCGCGGGCGATCGTCAAGCAGTACGAGGCGCTGGCGCCGGCGCTGCCGGATCTGAGGTTTCCGCTGGTCCGGCGCTCGCGCATCGTCGCCGGCGAACCGTTTCCGCGCATGCGCGAGGCGCCGGGCGATCCCAACGCCGAGACGCGGATCGACGTGGTCTCGCGCGACGCGGCCTGCTGGCGCTACCGACTCGAACCGGTCACCGGCCGCAAGCACCAGCTGCGCGTGCAGATGGCGGCGCTCGGCGCCCCGATCGCCGGCGACGACCTGTACGGCGGGGCCGGCGCCGCTGCCGCCGGGCCGGCGCGTCTGCGCCTGCTCGCCTGCGCGCTCGCATTCGACGACCCGCTCGACGGCAAGCCGCGGCGCTTCGTCAGCACGCTGCGTCTGGACGACTGACGCCGGCCAGCCGATCGCGCCACCGGACGCCCGCTCGGGCGCTGTCACCTGTTACGCCGATCGAGACACGGGTGCCGGCCGCTACCGGCACGGACGAGTAACGCCTAGACTGCGCCGCGATCGGAGCCGAGGGAGAAGACGATGTCGCTGACGAGAACGATGCTGTGTCTGGGACTCGCTCTGGCCGCCCCCGTGGCGGTCGCGCAGGAGCTCGTGTTCGCCGACGGCTTCGAGCCGCTCACGGCGATGCGCATGACCGATCTGGCGCTGCGCGACCCGCACGCCTACGTCAACGCGATCTTCAGCTGCGCCGACGTCACCGACACGCCGCTGCTCGGCTTCTCGTTGAACGGCACGATCCGCGCGCGGATCCAGGCCGACGAGGACGGCGACGGCTGGCTCGACGCGAACTTCCTGCAGCTGTACCGGCCGCTGACGATCGCCGGGAGCGGTCCGGTCGACGTCACCGGCGGCGCCTGCACCGCGCCGATGGCGACGACCGCCTGCCTGCGCGATCCGGCGCTGACGCCGCAGCCGCGCCGGTACACGACCGCGACCTCGGGCACCTGCCTGGCGGCGGAGGCCGGCTCGGTGCGTCCATATACGCCGGCAGTCGCCGCGATCGACGCTCCGTGCCTGCGCAGCGACACGCAGGACATGATGCTCGACCTCGGCGGCATCGCGATCCCGGCGCGCGCCTCCACGTTCGCCGGCCGCTTCAGCGGTACGCCGGCCGTGCCGGCCGTCGGCCTGCTGTCGGCCTTCGTCCGCGAGGCCGATGCCGACGCGGTCCTGCTGCCGGCCGATCTGCCGCTGATCGGCGGTCAGCCGCTGTCGTCGCTGCTGCCGGGCGGCACCGGCAATTGCGCCGGCCACGACGATCGCGATTTCCTGAACGGCGAGCGCGGCTGGTGGTTTCACCTGAACTACAGCGCCGCTGCGGTGCCCTGGTCGGAACCCTGAGCGGCGTCCGGCGACCCGTTCCGCCGGTCCTTGCTGCATCGCAACGACCACCTGAAAAAATTTTTCAAGTGCTATTCGCTTTTCGTTAAGAAACACGGTACAGTTCTTCGCACTGTGTTTGCTTGGGTCACGGTGAATCGTGGCCTGTGCGGTCGATTCATTTCAACCGCTCCATCCTTACGTTTCGCTACTCCCTGCAACTCAGTCCTGATTCGGGTGTTCCGTTTTCAGGGTTACCACCACCGCCGTTGCAGGAGTTATAAAGATGTCTGAACGTCAGACCGGTACCGTCAAGTGGTTCAACGACGCCAAGGGCTTCGGCTTCATCACGCCCGAGAGTGGTCCTGACCTGTTCGTGCACTTCCGCGCCATCCTGGGGACCGGCTTCAAGTCGTTGCAGGAAGGCCAGCGCGTCAGCTTCATCGCCGTGCAGGGTCAGAAGGGCATGCAGGCCGATCAGGTCCAGCCGCTCTAAGCGACACAATCGAGCGTCACCTACGCCGGGAGGCTCGCACTCCCGGCGTTTTTATTTCTGGAGGAACCATCGATGCTGACACTCACCGTCCGCGGACTCTCACGCACGTCCACCGAGAAGGAGGTCACCGATCTGTTCTCCGCACACGGCAAGGTTCGCGGTCTGCGCCTCGCGCGCGACGTCTTCAGCGGCGAATGCAAAGGCTACGCGGAAATCGAAATGGAGGGCCACGAGGCCCGCAACGCGATCTCGGCGCTCAACGGCGCGTTCACGCCCGGCGGTGCGCTACGCGTGGAACTGAAGTCCGAGAAGCGCCGCCGCTGACTACGCCGGAACACCGATCTGCCGTCCGACGCGGCTTCAGACCCCACGCCCGTCCCACCCGATGACCGCTCCGCCCGCCCCGCCTCCGTCCGCGAGCGCCGCGCCGCCGTGGCGGCGCCTGGCCGCGCTCGGCTACGACCTGATGCCGCTGCTCGCGCTGTGGATGCTGACGGCCGGTCTGGTGCTGCTGGCGTTCCGCGGCGAGGTCGACGTCGCGCATCAGCCGCCGCTCTACCACTTCAGCCTGCAGACCGCGCTGCTGGCGGTCACCGCAGGCTACTTCGTGCTGTCGTGGACGCACGGCGGCCAGACCATCGGCATGCGCGCCTGGCGCATCCGCCTGGTCGACGCGGACGGCCGTCCGCCCGATGCGCGCCGTGCGCTGCTGCGCTTCGCGGTCGCGTTGCCGGCGATCGCGCTGGTCGGCGCCGGCCTGCTCTGGTGCCTGATCGACCGTGACCGGCGCGCCTGGCACGATCTGGCCGCCGGCACGCGCATCGTCGGCGTGCCGAAGACCTGAGCGCGGCAGGCCGGCTCGTCAGCCGAATCGTCGGAAGTAGGCCGATACCGCCGCGATCAGGATCGCCGGCGGCAGCAGGTTGGCCAGCACCGGATGGAAGCCGTAGACGGTGCCCATGCTGACGATCGCGCTCTGCAGGAAGTAGAAGCCGATCGCCAGCACCATGCCGATGAACAAGCGCTTGGCCAGGCCGCCGCTGCGCAGCGCGCCGAATGCGAACGGCATCGCGCAGAACGCCAGCACCAGCACGCTGAGCGGATAGAACACGCGCTTCCAGTACGCCTCGCGGTAGCGCGAGGCCTGCTGGCCGTTGCGCTCGAGCGTGCGCACCGTGCGGCCGAGATCGCGCGTGGACATGTAGTCGGTGCGCACGATGCTGAGCGAGAGCAGTCGCGCGTCCAAGCGCGAATCCCAATCCATCTGCGGCGACACGGTGGTGTCGGCACGATCGGCCGAGAACGCGGTGCGGCGTGCCTCGTGCAGCTGCCAGCGTCCGCCGGCATGCGTCGCGCGCGCGGCCAGCATCAGCGCGGCGAGCCGCCCTTCGGCGTCGAACTCGAACACGCGCACGCCGAACAGCTCCAGCGTGGTGCCGGTCGGCGTGTCGAGCGTGCGTGCGCGGCGCGCGCTGACGACCTTGTCGCCGTCGCGCGCCCACAGGCTGCCGCCCTTGGCGAGCGTGACGTCGTTGGACTTGGCGGCCAGCTGCAGCGCCTGCGCGCGCTGGTCGCCCCATGGCGCCAGCGTCTCGCCGATCGCGGTGACCGCCACCGTCAGCACCAGCAGCGCCAGCGCCACCGATGCGCAGATGCGCAGCTTGGACAGGCCGGCCGCACGCAGCGCGGTCAGCTCGCCGCTGCCGGCCAGCGCGCCGAGTCCCATCAGGCCGCCGATCAGCGCGGCGTAGCCGAACATCTCGTAGAGCCGGCGCGGCACCGTCAGCAGGATGTAGGTGACGGCCTTGCCGAGCCCGTAGTCGTTCTTGCCGACGTCGCCGAGTTCGCCGATCAGCGACATGAACGCGTCGATGCCGGCCAGGACCAGCCAGGTCAACGCGACTGCGCCGAGCACGGCCTGCGCGACGAGGCGGTCGGTCTGGCGCGGCCACACGCGCGCGCTCATGCCGCGCTCCGCGCGGCGCGCGGCCGGCGCAGCTGCTGGCCGCGCCACAGCAGCAGTGCCGCGATCGCGATCGTCGCCAGATAGATCCACCAGTAGCCGACCGCCGGCGCCAGCTTGCCGGAGGTCATCCAGGCGCGGCCGAGCGCGATCGCGTTGGCGTAGATGAAGTAGCACAGGATCGCGATCAGCAGCCGCGCATAGCGCGGTTCGCGCGGGTTGGATCGCGCCAGCGGCAATGCGAGCAGGGTCAGCACCAGCGCGGACATCGGCGAGGCCAGCCGCCAGTGCAGCTCGGCGCGCTGGATCAGGTCGTCGCTGCGCCAGAGCTCGGCGGTCGGCGCCGAGCGCTTGGCGCGGTCGCCGCCACCGTCGGCCGCGCCGCCGCTCGGCAGCTTGACGTCGTTGCGCTCGAAGCGCATCAGGCGGAAATCGTCGACGCCGATACGGCCCTCGACGCGGAAGCCGTCCATCAGCGCGAGATAGCGGCCCTCGCCGTCGGCGTCGTGATACATGTGGCCGGTCGGTGCGGTGATCACGTCGATGCGGCGCGAACCGTCCTCCTCGTCGCCGCGCTCGGTCGTCACGAACAGCCGTTCGAAGCGCTGGCCGTCGTCGGACATCGCGCCGACGTAGATGACGCCGTCGCTGCCCGGCAGCGAGACGAACTTGCCCGGCTCCAGGCCGGCCACGATCATCGAGCGGTTGGCGTCGTCGAGCAGTCGATCGGCCAGCCGCACCGAGGCCGGCGCCAGCCAGAACGAGACCAGCCCGAGCGCGAGCGTCGCCGGACCGGCCAGCCACAGCAGCGGCCGGATCAGGCCGCGCAGGTCCAGGCCCGAGGCGGCCAGCACGGCCATCTCACTGTCGCGCCAGAGCCGTCCGTAGGCCATCAGCACGCCGAGGAAGATCGCCAGCGGCAGCAGCACGGTCAGGCCGTCGACCGTGCGCAGGCCGATCAGCGCGAACAGCAGGTCGGCCGGCGCGCGGCCGCGCGCGATCCGGTTCAGCAGATCGGCCACCGTGCTGCCGACCGTGATCAGCAGCAGGATGACCGTCACGGCGGCGAAGCTCTGCGCCAGCTCGCGCAGCAGATAGCGGTCGATGATTCGCAGCATGCGGTAGAGCGGGGTGGCGGCCGGCGGTTGCGAGGATAGGGGGTGCGGCCGGCAGCCTGTTAAACTGCCGGGCTGTGCCGCATCCGGTCGCGCAGTGTACCTGCCCGGCCCGCGCGAGCGATTCAAAATCCTGTTGCCCTGGTGCCCGTGATGACCCTGCAGTTCAGCCTGACCCGCCAATCCCCCGAAACCGCCGAGACGCCTTGCGTCGTCGCCGGCCTCTACGAAGACCGCGTGCTGACCAGCGCGGCGGCGCGTCTGGACGAGCGCTCGGGCGGCGCGATCAAGCGGCTGATCGAGAGCGGCGACGTGACCGGCCGGGCCGGCAGCACGACGCTGCTGTTCGGACTGGACGGCGTCGCCGCGCCGCGCGTGCTGCTGGTCGGCCTCGGCGAGCAGAAGAAGCTCGACGCGGCCGTGTTCCATCGCGCCGCCACCGAGTCGGCGCGCGCACTGAAGGGCCTGCCGATCGCCGGCGCGGTCTCGACGCTGGCCGAGGTCGACGTGCCGGGCCGCGACCTCGCCTGGAAGCTGCGCACGCTGGCGCTGGCGGCCGACCATCAGGCCTATCGCTACACGGCGACGTTCAAGGCCAAGGACAAGCCGAAGACGCCGCAGTTCGAGTCGCTCGCGATCGCCGTGGCGGCCGAGACCGAGGCCTGCCGGAAGGCGCTGGCCGAGGCGGTCGCGATCGCCAAGGGCGTCCACTTCGCGCGCGAGCTCGGCAACCTGCCGCCGAACATCTGCAATCCGGCGTATCTGGCTGATCAGGCCAAGTCGATCGCCGACAATCGCGCCGGCGTCAGCCTCGAGGTGCTCGAGCGCGAGGACATGCGCCAGCTCGGCATGGGCTCGCTGCTCGGCGTCGCCCAGGGTTCGGCCAATCCGCCCAAGCTGATCGTGCTGCAGTGGCGCGGCGGCGGCGCCGGCGAAAAGCCGTACGCGTTCGTCGGCAAGGGCATCACGTTCGACAGCGGCGGCATCTCGATCAAGCCCGGCGCCGGCATGGAGGAGATGAAGTTCGACATGGGCGGTGCCGCCGGCGTGCTCGGCGCGTTCGTCGCCGCGGTCGAGCTGAAGCTGCCGCTGAACCTGGTCTGCATCGTGCCCGCGGTCGAGAACATGCCCGACGGCGCCGCGTACCGGCCCGGCGACATCCTGACCAGCATGTCCGGCCTGACGATCGAGGTGCTCAACACCGACGCCGAAGGCCGCCTGATCCTGTGCGACGCGTTGACCTATGCGCAGCGCTTCGATCCGCAGGTCACGATCGACGCGGCGACGCTGACCGGCGCCTGCGTCGTCGCGCTCGGCAAGCACGCCTCGGGCCTGATGACCAAGGACGAGGAGCTCGCCGAGCAGCTGCTCGCGGCCGGCCAGGCCGCGCACGACCGCGCCTGGCGCCTGCCGCTGTGGGACGACTACCAGGGCCAGCTCGACTCGGGCTTCGCCGACGTCGCCAACATCGGCGGCAAGTACGCCGGCGCGATCACCGCCGGCTGCTTCCTCGCGCGTTTCACGAACGGCTTCCGCTGGGCGCATCTGGACGTCGCCGGCACCGCCTGGGACGAGGGCCGCAAGGGCCTGGCGACCGGCCGGCCGGTGCCGCTGCTCGTGCAGTACCTGCTCGATCGCTGCGCGTGAACGTTCCGGCGCCCATCGATCCGCTGCAGAAGCGCAAGGCGCGCGTGATCTCGACGGTGTTCGGGATCAGCCTGGTGTTCGGCGCGCTGCTCGTCGTCAGCTATCCGCAGCTGGCCGATCCGGCGGCCACGCAGGCGATCGCCGCCGACCTGCGCGTGAGCCCGCTGAACTTCGCGTACCAGATCGCGACCCTCGTGCTGTGCTTCTGGTGGCTCAATCTCGACTCGCGCCAGCTTGAGATCCGCCGCCCGTGGTGGCTCAATCTCGGTGTGGTGCTGCTGACCACGGTGTTCGTCGCGTACTACCTCTACATGACACGGCAACCGGGCCGGCGCGCCGGCGCGCTGCTGGCCTTCCTCGGCGTGATCGCCGGCACGCTGTTCTCGGCGGCGATCGGCATGACGCTGGCGCTGATGTTCGGCGTCGGACCGGGCACGTCGTCCGCGCCGGCGATCTGAGTACCGCACCGTGGCCCGCGCCGACTTCTACCTGATCGACAAGCCGCGCTTCCGCGAGGATCCGCTGCTGCTGGTCTGCGAGCTGGCGCGCCGCGCGTTCGCGAGCGGTCAGCCGACCGCGATCCTGGTGCGCTCGCTCGACCAGGCCGAGGAACTGGACGCCAAGCTCTGGGAGTTCGATGAATCGGCCTTCATCCCGCATCAGATCGCCGGCGACGACGACGATGCGGTGACGCCGGTGCTGATCGTGCCGCCCGGCGTCGACACGGCCGAGCGGCCATTGCTGATCAATCTGCGCGATGCCTGCGCGACCGGACGCTTCGAGCGCGTGCTCGAGGTCGTCGCGGCCGACCCGGCCGAGCGCGACGGCTCGCGGCAGCGCTGGAGCGAGTACAAGCGGCGCGGGCTGGACCTCAAAAAGAACGACATGTGACCACCATGGAAAAAAGCTTCGAACCCGGCCAGATCGAGCCGAAGTGGTATGCGCAGTGGGAAGCCCAGGGCCGTTTCGCGCCGTCCGGCGACGGCGATCCGTACTGCATCCTGCTGCCGCCGCCGAACGTCACCGGCACACTGCACATGGGACACGCGTTCCAGCAGACGATCATGGACGCGCTGATCCGCTACCACCGCATGCGCGGCCGTCGCACGCTGTGGCAGGGCGGCACCGACCACGCCGGCATCGCGACGCAGAAGATCGTCGAGAACCAGCTCGCCGCCGCCGGCCAGTCGCGTCACGACCTCGGCCGCAATGCGTTCATCGAGCGCGTCTGGCAGTGGAAGGAGCAGTCCGGTTCGACGATCACGCATCAGATGCGCCGGCTCGGCGCGTCGGTGGACTGGTCGCGCGAGCGCTTCACGATGGACGAGGGCCTGTCGGCCGCGGTGCGCCGCGTGTTCGTGCAGTGGTACCGCGACGGCCTGCTCTACCGCGGCCGCCGCCTCGTCAACTGGGATCCGGTGCTGCAGACCGCGGTGTCGGACCTGGAGGTCAACAGCGAGGAGCGCGAAGGCGCGCTGTGGTCGATCCGCTACCCGGCCGCCGACGGCGGCGAGGGCATCGTCGTCGCGACGACGCGGCCCGAGACGATGCTCGGCGACGTCGCCGTCGCGGTGCATCCGGACGACGAGCGCTACGCGCATCTGATCGGCAAGCAGCTGCGGCTGCCGCTGACCGGCCGCGAGATTCCGGTGATCGCCGACGACTACGTCGAACGCGAGTTCGGCACCGGCGCGGTCAAGATCACGCCGGCGCACGATACCAACGACTACAAGCTATGGGAGCGTCATGTTGGTTCCGGCTTGTTCGACGAACTGCCCGATCGCGGTCTGCTCTCCATCTTGGACCAGCAGGCGTGCGTCCTCAGTAAAGCCGCCAAGACGGGATCGACGTCCCATACGATTCGACAAGCCGCGGAATCTGCGTATTCAGCACTTGCAACGCTGGAACTGATCCCCGAGGCCTATCGCGGCCTGGACCGCTTCGCGGCGCGCAAGCAGATCCTCGCCGACCTCGAAGCGCAGGGCCTGCTGGTCGAGACCAAAAAGCACAAGCTGCAGGTGCCGATCAGCCAGCGCACCGACGCGGTCATCGAGCCGATGCTGACCGATCAGTGGTTCCTCGATCTGACCAGCCAGACGCGCGTCGACGGCAAGCCCGGCCCGGGCGGCCGCGTCGCGATCACCGAGCCGGCGCTCGAAGCCGTGCGCAGCGGCGCGATCCGCTTCGTTCCCGAGAACTGGTCGATTACCTACAACCAGTGGCTCGAGAACATCCAGGACTGGTGCGTCAGCCGTCAGCTGTGGTGGGGCCACCAGATCCCGGCCTGGTACGACGAGGCCGGCAACATCTTCGTCGGCGAGGACGAGGCCGATGCGGTCAGGCACGGCACGACCGCGCCGGTCGGCAAGCTCGAGCAGGACCATGACGTGCTCGACACCTGGTTCTCCTCGGCGCTGTGGCCGTTCTCGACGATGGGCTGGCCGTCCGAGACCCCGATCGAGGAGAACGGCCGCGTCGTCGCCGACTGGTCGCGCGATCAGGCCTTCCTGCCGAGCGCGGTGCTGGTCACCGGTTTCGACATCATCTTCTTCTGGGTCGCGCGCATGGTCATGGCGACCCAGTACTTCACCGGCAAGGTGCCGTTCCGCGAGGTCTACATCAACGCCATCGTGCGCGACGCCGAAGGCCAGAAGATGTCCAAGTCCAAGGGCAATACGATCGACCCGCTGGACCTGATCGACGGCATCGACCTCGAAGCGCTGGTCGCCAAGTCGACCGCCTCGCTGCTGATCCCGCAGGTGCGCGAGAAGGTCGCCAAGCGGATCCGCAAGGACTACCCCGACGGCATTACCGCGGTCGGCGCCGACGCGGTGCGCTTCACGTTCGCCGCGCTGGCCACCTACGGACGCACGATCAACTTCGATCTCAAGCGCGCCGAGGGCTACAAGAACTTCTGCAACAAGCTCTGGAACGCGGCGCGCTTCGTGCTGATGAACGTGGAGGGTCCGCGAGCGGACGCGTCGGCTCCGCCGGCCACGCCGGCCGAAAACTGGATCCTGTCGCGCCTGGCGGCCACGCTCGAGGAAGTCCAGCGGCAGTTCGCGGTGTATCGCTTCGACCTGGTCGCCCAGGCGCTCTACGAGTTCGTCTGGAACGACTACTGCGACTGGTTCCTGGAACTGACCAAGCCGGCGCTCAACGGCGTCGACGAGGCTGCGGCCGCGTCGACGCGTACGACGCTGCTGCGCGTGCTCGAGGCGATCCTGCGCGCGCTGCATCCGATCACCCCGTTCATCACCGAGGAGATCTGGCATTCGGTCGCGCCGCTGGTCGGCGTCGAGGCGGCCAGCGTCTGCGACCGGCCGTATCCGACCGCCGCGGAGTTCGAGGCCGGCCTCGACGCGGCCGCGATCGCCGACACCGAGTGGCTGCGCGCCGTGCTCGGCGGCCTGCGCCGCATCCGCAGCGAAATGAACATCGCGCCCGGCAGGCAGATCCCGCTGCTGTTCGCCGGCGGCGGCGCGAGCGACCGCACGCGGACCGAGCGCTTCGCCGCGCAGATCGCGTTCCTCGCACGCACCGAATCGCAGCGCTGGCTCGACGCCGGCGAGGACGAACCGGCGGCCGCGGCCGCGATCGTCGGCGAGCTGCGCGTGCTGATTCCGCTGGCCGGCCTGATCGACCTCGGCGCCGAGCGCGCGCGCCTGGCGCGCGAGATCAAGCGCGTCGAGGGCGAGATCGCCAAGTGCAACGGCAAGCTCGGCAACGATACCTTCGTCGCCAACGCACCGTCCGCCGTCGTCGAACAGGAACGCCAGCGGCTGGTCGATTTCACGACGATGCTGGACGGCCTGCGCGAGCAGGCGCGGCGACTCGGCGAGAGCTGATCCGGGGAGCAGGCGGCCGCCGCGCGGCGGCCGCGTCGCCCCAATTGATCAGCGCGCGGCGCCGACCCAGGCCGCGTAGCGGTCGACGAAATCCTGCAGGAACTTGCGCGTGCCGTCGCTGGCGATCGTGCCGTCGGCGTCGATCGTGCCGTCCTTGAACTGCAGATAGACCTCCGGCTGCGGCAGCGTCGTCACGTCCAGATACGACAGCACGTTGCGCAGATGCTGCTGCGCCAACGCGCTGCCGATCGCGCCCGGCGAGGCGCCGATCACCGCGCCGCGCTTGCCGGCGAACGAATTGGTGCCCCACGGCCGCGAGCCGATGTCGATCGCGTTCTTGAGCACGCCGGGAATCGAGCGGTTGTACTCGGGCGTCACGAACAGCAGCGCATCGGCCGCTTCGACCTGCTGCTTGAGGCGCTTGCACGGCGCCGGGTAGTCGCCGTCGAAGGCCTGCGTGTACAGCGGCAGATCGCCGATCTCGACCGGCTCGAACGCGAGCGAGGACGGGGCGAGCTTCTCGACCGCCAGCGCGAGCCGGCGGTTGATCGACTCCGGACGCAGGCTGCCGACGAAGACGGCGATCTTGATCGTACTCACGGGACGGACTCCTGGCGGGTGGGTACGGCCAGCCTACCGCGTCCGCGCGGGCAGCGCGCGGAGGTCCGCCCGTGCGCCGGATGTCGCGTTCAGGCCAGCGTATCAGCTGCCGCGACGATGTCGGCGTCGCCCGGCAGCACCAGCAGCGCCGCACCGGCCAGCGGTGTATAGGTATCGACGCCGACGACGCGGCGCAGCGGCAGCGCGCCGAGGCCGGCCTCGACGATCGCGGTGATCACGCCCTCGCCGACGCCGGCCGAGTGGCGGCCCTCGTCGACGACGAGGATGCGCCGCGCCGAGCGCGCCTGCTCGGCGATGTAGCTCTCGTTGAGCGGCACCAGCCAGCGCAGATCGACCACGCGCACCTGCCAGCCGTGCCGCGCCTGGATCTCGCGCGCGGCGCGCAGGCTCATCGGCACGCCGTTGCCGTAGGTGAAGATCACCAGATCCTCGGCCTCCGGCGCGTAGGCGCGGCCCTCGCCGAGCGGCATCGCCTGGTCCGGCGCCGGATACGGGAACAGCCACTGGCCGTCGCCGGCCTCGTACAGGTCCTTGGTCATGTACAGCGCGATCGGCTCGAGGAACACCGTCACGCGGCCGTCGACGCGCGCCAGCGCGGCCAGCGTGCGCAGCATCGTCGCCGCGTCGTCACCGCGGCTCGGGCAGCCGACGACCAGGCCCGGGATGTCGCGCAGCGCGGTGATCGAGTTGTCGTTGTGGAAGTGCCCGCCGAAGCCCTTCTGATAGCCGAGGCCGGCGATGCGCACGACCATCGGATTGCGGTACTGCCCGTTCGAGAAGAACTGCAGCGAGGCGGCCTCGCCGCGGATCTGGTCGCAGGCGTTGTGGAAGTACGCCAGGTACTGGATCTCCGGCAGCGGCAGCATGCCCATCGTCGCGTAGCCCTGCGCGAGGCCGAGGATCGTCGTCTCGTCGAGCAGCGTGTTGAACACGCGCGCGCTCTTGAACGCCTTGTGCAGGCCCTTGGTCACCGTGTAGACGCCGCCCTTCTGCGCGACGTCCTCGCCGAACAGCAGCGTGTCCGGATACTTGCAGAACAGGTCGTGCAGGGCCTGGTTGATCTGGATCGCCAGATGCCGCGGCGGCAGCCGCTCCGGCAGCTTGTCGGCGCCGCCGAACACCGCCTCGCGACGCATCTCGTCGGCGCCGCGCACGGCCTCGGCGGCGACCGCCTCGGGCGAGTACGGCGCCAGCGGCGCGATCACGTCGGCCAGCGCGGTCAGCTTCGGCCGGCGGTCGGCCTCCTCGGCTGCGGCGAAGCATCGGGCGCGGATGTCCTCGTACAACGCGAGCAGCGACTCGCGCGTGTACAGGCCTGCGGCGAGCGCGATCGCGGCCGAACGCAGCAGCGGATCGCCGGCCTCGACCTGGACCAGTTCCTCGACGCTGCGCCATTCGATCTCGAAGTCGGTGCCGGCATGGCCCATGATGCGCGTCGTGCGCAGGTGCAGGAACGTCGGCCGGCGCGTGCGCCGGCAGTGTTCGACCGCGCGTTCGACGCCGGCATAGCCTTCGGCCAGATCGAGGCCGTCGGCGTAGAAGTAGTCCAGATCGCGGCGCTCGGCGAAGTTGCGCGCGACCCAGCCGTCCGGCGTCTTGACCGAGATGCCGATGCCGTTGTCCTCGCAGACGAACAGGACCGGCGCCGGCAGCTTCTGGTAGGCGGTCCAGGCGGCCGCGTTGAACGCGGTCTGCGCGGTCGCGTGGTTCGACGAGGCGTCACCGAACGAGCAGATCGCGATCGAGTCGGACGGCACCGGCAGCGTGTGGCCGATCCGCCGCGCCTGCTCGATCGCGATCGCGGTGCCGAGCGCCTTGGGCAGATGCGAGGCGATCGTCGAGGTCTGCGGCAGCACCCACAGCGGCTTGCTGCCCCAGACCTTGTGGCGGCCGCCCGAGGCCGGATCGTCCTGGCTGGCCGCGAAGCTCAGCGCCGAGTCCATGATCGGGTCCATGTCCGGCAGCTTGCGGAAGCGCTCGGCCATGAACGCGCCGGAGCGGTAGTGCAGGAACGCCGGATCGGTGTGGCGCGTCAGCCGCGCGACCAGCGCATTGCCTTCGTGGCCGCTCGATCCGATCGTGTAGAACACCTTGTTGCGCACGCGCAGCACGCGCGCCATCAGGTCCAGGTGGCGCGAGATCAGCTGCGACTCGAGCAACTCGACGAAATCGGCCGCGCTGCATGCGCTGCCCGGCAGGACCGGTGCCTGCGGCTGCGGCCGCGGCGCGGTCTCGCCGTGCCAGTCGCGGACGAACTCGACGAAGTTCTGATCGCAGATCTCGGCGCGATTGAGGCCGCGGTGGCGGGCCGCGATGGCGGGAACGGACGGGGTCGGAAGAGCGGCCATGGACGAGGGTCGGAGTCGGGGCGTCAGCCGGCTATTGTAGCCGTCGGCCCGACCCGGTGCGGCTCGGCGCCTGACCCTGTCGACACGACCAGGCATCGCGGCATCCGACCGTCGCCCGCGAGGACGACCGCGTTCACCTTCTCGACCGGGACGGGGATCGGGCACTGACCTCGCCGGCCGATGCGCCGCGCAGCGCGGGGCAAGGCCGTCATCGGCGACGCCTGCGTCGGCGCACCGCCTCAGTCGCGCATCGGCGCGAAACCGGGCTGCGCGCGCACGCGTTCGAGCCAGCGGCCGATCGCCGGGTGGCGCGACAGATCGAAGCCGCCGTCGGCGGCGACGTGGGTATACGCGAACAAGGCGATGTCGGCGACGCCGTAGCCGCCGTCGACGAAGAAGTCGCGATCGGCCAGGTGCCGCTCCATCACCGCCAGCGCCTGCTCGCCGCGCTCGATCAGCCGCGGCAGCTCGTCACGGCGCGCATGGTCCTCGGGCAGGTAGCGCCGGATGAAGCGTGCGACGGCGACGTAGGGTTCGTGGCTGTACTGCTCGAAGAACAACCACTGCAGCGCCTGTGCGCGCCGCCACGGATCGGTCGGCAGATACGCGGTGCCGTCGGCGAGCCAGCACAGGATCGCATTGGACTCGGCCAGCACGCTGCCGTCCTCGCGTTCGAGCACCGGCACCTTACCGTTCGGATTCAGCGCGAGGAACGCCTCGGTGCGCGTCTGGCCGGCCGTGCTGTCGACGTCGTGCCAGCGGTGCGGACGCGCCAGATGGTCGAGCAGCAGCTGGACCTTGTAGGAGTTGCCCGAGGGGCGATGGCCGTGGATCGTGATCATGCCGACGCGCCCGGTCGGCGTGCGCGCCACGCCTCGCGCGTCTGTCCCCAGATCTCCACGTCCAGATCGAGCGGCGCCGGCAGACGGCCCTGGCGCAGATAGCACGAGCCGAGCTTGGCCGCGACCGCCTTGGACTTGAGGTTGTCGGCACCGATCGTGTGGATGACCTCGCGCCAGCCGAGCACGTCGAACGCCCAGTCGGTCGCAGCCGCCGCCGCTTCCGGCGCATAGCCGCGGCCCCAGTACGGCCGCGCGATGCCCCAGCCGATCTCGGTACCGGGCCAGCCTTCGGGCTGCCACGGACCGAGCCGTCCGACCCAGCGGCCGCTGGCCTTCTCGAGCACCGAGAAGAACGCATAGCCGAGCACGTGCCAGCTGCCGACGACGCCGACGAAGCTGCGCCAGGCGACCGGGCGCGACTGCACGCCGCCCAGATGCTGCATCGTATCGGCGTCGGCGCCGAACGCGGCGAAATCCTCGAAATCCTCGGCGATCGGCGGCCGCAGGATCAGCCGTTCGGTTTCTAGCGCGGGGGCAGTCCAGGTCACGGCGCAGGGCTCAGGGCGCGGTCGAATCCGCAGCGCGATACTCGCACGAAGAAATGGTGCGGACGATGCGCGGATAATCGGCGGTCGTACAGCGCCAGACCACGCCGACGGCGTCTGCCGCACCCAGATCGGGCACGAAGGCGATGACGCCTCCGTCGCGGCCCGACAGCGCATCGAAGCTCAGTTCGATACGACCGCCTTGGCCGACCGACAGCGCGCGCAGACTGCGTCCGCGATACGCCTGCGCGTCGAGCAGGCCGGCCTCGGCATTGCCCGCCGGCATGCGTCCGTGCACGTGGTAGTACTCGGTCAGGACGACCTTGACGCCGGCGATCGCGATCAGATCGCCGCGGATCGCCTCGATCGCGCGCTCCTCGCGGATCATCGTCTCGTCGAGCGCCTCCCCGGGGCGCAGCGCGCGCGGCGTCGGTTCGGCCGGCGCCGCCGGCGCCGCGGCGGGCACCGGCCAGACCATCGGCGCCAGCATCCGGGCCAGCACCAGCGCGACCAGCACGCCGAGCAGGCTGGAGACGAACGTGATCAGCGCGTGGCGCATGCCGGATCCGCGGCCGATCGCGGCGCGTCGGTAGCGGTCGCGATGCGCGCGCCGACCACGGTCAGAACGCGTTGATGCCGGTCAGCTCGCGGCCGACGACGAGCTGATGCACGGTCTCGGTGCCCTCGTAGGTGATGACCGACTCGAGATTCAGCGCATGGCGGATCGGCGAATGCTCGGTCGTGATGCCGGCACCGCCGAGGATGTCGCGCGCCTCGCGCGCGATGTCAATCGCGATGCGGCAGTTGTTCCACTTGGCCAGCGAGACCTGGGTCGGCTGCATCGTGCCGGCGTCCTTGAGCCGACCGAGCTGCAGCGAGAGCAGCTGCGCCAGCGTGATCCGCCGCGCCATCTCCGCGAGTTTGATCTGCACGGCCTGGCGCGCCGCGATCGGCTGCTTGAACAGGATGCGGCTCTTGGAATACTCGAGCACCTCGGTGAAGCAGGCGATCGCCGCACCGATCGGACCCCAGGTGATGCCGTAGCGGGCCTGGGTCAGGCAGCCGAGCGGACCCTTGAGGCCCTTGACGTTCGGCAGGCGGTTGGCGTCGGGCACGCGCACGTTGTCGAAATACAGCGCCGAGGTCACCGACGCGCGCAGGCTCATCTTCTTGTGGATTTCCTGCGCGGCGTAGCCGGGGAAGTCCTTCTCGACGACGAAGCCCTGGATGCCCTCGTCGGTCTGCGCCCAGACGATCGCGATGTGCGCCAGGTTGCCGTTGGTGATCCACATCTTCGAGCCGTTGAGGATCCAGTCGGCGCCGTCCTTCTTCGCATGCGTGCGCATGCTGGCCGGATCCGAGCCGCCCTGCGGCTCGGTCAGGCCGAAGCAGCCGATGACCTTGCCGGCGGCCATGTCGGGCAGCCAGCGGCGGCGCTGCTCCTCGCTGCCGTAGGCGTAGATCGGGTACATGCACAGCGAGGACTGCACCGAGGCGAAGCTGCGCAGGCCCGAATCGCCGCGCTCCAGCTCCTGGCAGACCAGGCCGTAGCTGACGCCGTTCATGCCGGCGCAGCCGTACTCGACCGGCAGGCTCGAGCCGAGCAGGCCGAGCTCGGCCATCTCCGGGATCAGCTCGGTCGGGAAGCGTCCCTGGTCGAAGCAGTCGCCGATGATCGGCAGCACGCGCTCGTCGGTGAAGCGCGCCACCGTGTCCTGCACCATGCGTTCTTCGTCGCTGAGTAGCGAGCGGACGTCGTAGAGGTCGGCGGGGTTCAGCGGCGACGTGGCCATGCGGGTCTGTCCGGTGGGAATGAACCGGCTATTGTAGGCCAAGCCTGCCCGGCAAGGCGCCGGCCCGACCGGACGCCGTATGATGGCGGACCGTTCGACCCGGCCCGCCCCGCTTCCGATCATGCACGTTCCGGTCCTGACCTATCACGCCGTCAACATCGCCGGCAACGACTACGCCGACAACGATCACGTCGCCTTCGCCGAGGATCTGCGGCTGATCGACGATCTGGGCCTGCGCGTGATCCCGCTGCAGTGGGTCGTCGACCAGCTGCTCGGACGCGCGCAGCGCGACCTCTCGCGCTGCGTCGCGCTGAGCTGCGACGACGGCCCGAACCTCGATTTCCACGACGTCGTCCATCCGGTCCACGGCGCGCAGCGGAGTCTGTTCAACTGCATGGCCGACTTCGTCGCCGAGCGCGGACCGGATCGGCAGCCGCAGCTGCACCTGACCGCGTTCGTGATCGCCTCGCCGGACGCGCGCCGGCACATCGATCGCGGCGCGCTGTTCGGCCTGGACTGGATGGGCGAGGACTGGTGGCCGCTCGCGCAGCGATCGGGCCGGATCGCGATCGAGAACCACAGCTGGGACCACAACCACGCCGACGTGCCCGGGCCCGGCGCCGACGGCATGGCGCGCGGCTCGTTCCTGGCGGTCGACAATCGCGTCCGCGCCGACGCCGAGATCGCCGAGGCCGGCCGCTACATCGACGCGCGCCTGGCGCCGCAGCGCACGCGCCTGTTCTGCTACCCGTTCGGCCACATACCGGACTACGTCCACCGCGAATACCTGCCGCGCCACGGCGACGTGCACGGTATCGAGGCGGCCTTCAGCGACGGCGCGTGCCCGGTCGGTCACGGCGCCGACCGCTGGAACCTGCCGCGCTACATCTGCGGCTGGCACTGGAAGTCGCCGCAGGCCCTGCAGGCGATCCTGCAGGACGCGACTCGGACCTGAGCGCGCCGACGCGCTTTTTCAGAACGGCCCGATCGCGTGCGCCTTGGCGATCAGCGCGCGCCGGCGCACCTCGTCCAGCGGCTTGTGCCAGCGTGCGATCAGGCGTTCGTGCAGCGTCGGCACGAACCCCGCCTGCATGTCGACCTCGTAGGCACGCGGGTCGCCGCAATAGCCGAAGAACGCATCGCAGCGGTCGGCGAAACGCTCGAAGCCGTAGCGCAGGTTGTGCAGCAGGATGCCGCCGGCCGCCTTCACCTGCGCGCACTGCTCGGGCGTCATCAGCGCGAACGCCCGTCCGTCGGTGCAGCCGCCGCCGACCAGCATGATGTCGCCGAACGGTCGGAAGTGCAGATACGACAGCGGCACCAGGCGCGGACCGTCCAGACGCAGGAAGACGCCCAGGTGGCACGGAAAATCCGGGATCGTCTCGCGAAACTTGTGCTGGAACATCGGTCCGAAACTGGTTGCGCCTTCGTCGAGTTCGGTGACCGTCAGGAAGGAATCGAGCGGAGCGGGAAACGCAGGCATGGAATGACCCTTGGTGGACGGCGGAGCCGGGGCGGCGGAACGAAAGAGGACGGGTAACGGAATCGGGAACGGGCGCGGCGCGATCCTCGTCGATGCGCGGTCGACGCGGTCAGGCCTGCGTGCCGCGCAGCGCGCGCACGGTCGCCTCGAGCGTCGCCGCGCTCGCCTCGCCGGCGGCGACCGGCGGCGCCGCGACCAGCTCGACGCGCGCGCGGAACCGGCGCGGCACGCGCAGCCGGCCCAGGCGCGAATCACGCCGGCTCCACATGCTCGACCACATGCCGCGCAGCGCCATCGGCACGACCGGCACCGCGCGCCGCGCGAGGATCTTCTCGACGCCGCTCCTGAACGGAGCGATCTCGCCGTCGCGCGTCAGCGCGCCCTCCGGGAAGATCGCGACGATCTCGCCGTCGGCCAGCGCCTGATCGATCGTGTCGAACGCACGCTGCATCAGGGCCGGATCCTCGCGCGAACCGGCGATCGGGATCGCCTTGGCGGTGCGGAAGATCCAGCTCAGCACCGGGATCGAGAAGATCCGGTGGTCCATCACGAAGCGCACCGGCCGCGGCACCTGGCCGGCGATCAGCAGCGCGTCCATGTAGCTGACGTGATTGCAGACCAGCAGGACCGGCCCCTCGTCGGGCACGTGGGCCTCGATGCCGTGCGGCTCCACGCGATAGAGCAGGCGCGTCAGCACCCAGCTCAGGAAACGCATGAAGAACTCCGGCACGATCGAGAAGATGATCGCGGTGACGATCGCGGTCAGCACGCCGACGGCGAGGAACACCTCGGGAATCGAGAAGCCGAGCACCTGCTGGGCGACGATGCCGAGCACGGCCGCGGCGACGATGAACACCGCATTCTGGATGTTGAGCCCGGCGATCACGCGCGACAGCTCGTCCTTCGGCGTACGGCTCTGGATCAGCGCGAACAGCGGCACGACGTAGAAGCCGGCGAACACGCCGACCAGGGCGAGGTCGAGCATGATGCGCCAGCTGCCGGGCTGCTCGACGAACTGGGCGACGCTGAGGCCGGCCGCGGCGGCCTCGCCGGGCCGCGCGAAGTACAGGTCGATGCAGAACGCGGTCATGCCGAGCGCGCCGAGCGGCACCAGGCCGATCTCGACCGTGCGCGCCGACAGCTTCTCGCAGGCCAGCGAGCCCAGGCCCGTGCCGACCGAGAACAGCGCCAGCGCGAGCAGGTAGAGGTTCTCGGCGCCGCCGAGATGGAGCTGCGCGTAGTTGGGCAGCTGCGCGGTCAGCGCGGTGCCCATGAACCAGAACCACGAGATGCCGAGCACGGCGTTGCGGACCGCGCGCTGCTTGCGCACCAGGCGCATGACGCCGAGCGACTCGGCGATCGGGATCCAGCTGATCTTGAGATCCGGCGCGGCCGCCGGCGCGCGCGGAATCGCCCGGCTGACCAGATAGCCGCTGACCGCCAGCACGACCACCGCGATCGCCGCGACGACCGGACCGATCGTGCCGATCCGCATCAGGCTGGTGCCGACGATCATGCCGAGCAGGATCGAGATCGACGTGCCCATCTCGACCAGGCCGTTGCCGCCGGTCAGCTCCTCGGGCTTGAGCGCCTGCGGCAGGATCGAATACTTGACCGGTCCGAACAGCGTCGACTGCAGACCGGTCAGGAACAATGCGCCGAGCAGGATCGCCGGACTCTTGACGACGAAGCCGATCGCCGCGATCGACATGATGACGATCTCCATCGTCGTCGTGACGCGGATCAGCGCGGCCTTCTCGTACTTCTCGGCGATCTGGCCGGCGGTCGCCGAGAACAGGAAGTACGGCAGGATGAACAGCGCCGGCGCGAGATTGGCGTAGAGCGCGCCCTGCTCGGTCGACAGCCCCAGCTGATAGACGATCAGCATCAGCATCGCGTTGCGATAGACGTTGTCGTTGAACGCGCCCAGGCTCTGGGTCACGAAGAACGGCAGGAAGCGTCGCTCGCGCAGAAGACTGAACTGGCTGTGGCTCGCCATCGGCGGATCCGGAGCTGAAGGGTCGGCGGCGCAATCTAGCAGGATGCGGCGACGCCGGTGGGGCGTGCCACGGCGTGCCATGCAGCGGCTGCGTCGGACCCGGCCGCGACGGCGGTCGTGCGGCGAGGCATCGCGAGGACCGTCCGCCGCGCCCGTCGCCGCCGGCGGCCCCGGCAGGTAGACTGGCGGACTCCGCGGCCGCTGCGGCCGCCTCGCGGCATCCCGATTCCATGCGTCTCCGACTCGCCCCCCTGATCGTCCTCGCCGCGGCCCTGGCCGCCGGCAGCCCGCCCTCGCACGCCCAGTCCGTCCTGCGTCCGGTCGCCAGCCCCAATCTGTCGCGGCTCCCACCCGGTCAGGCGGCGTGGCTGCGCGAGACGCGCGCCAGCTTCGACCGCACGCGCGGCGAACTGGCCGGAGAGCCGCTCGCGCAGGCCTATGCGGTGCTCGCCTCGGCCTACGCGCGTGTGGGCCTGTACGACCCGGCGCTGACCGCGCTGTGGAACGCCGAGCAGTTGGTGCCCGAGGATCCGCGCTGGATCTATGCGCAGGGTTTGGTCTCGCACGCACGTGGCGACGGCGCGACCGCCAAGACACAGTTCCAGCGCGCGCTGGCGATCGCGCCGGACTATCTGCCGCTGCGCGCGGCGCTGGCCAGCCTGCAGATCCAGGCCGGCGACCTCGACGGCGCGCGCAAAGTGCTCGCCGACCACGTCGCCAAGCACACCGATCAGCCGCTGCCGTACGCGCTGCTCGGCGACATCGCGCTGCGCCAGAAGCGCTACGCCGAGGCCGTCACGCAGTATCAGCAGGCGCTCAAGCTCGATCCGCCGGCGACGCGGCTGTACCGCTCGCTGGCCGAGGCCTACCAGGGCGCCGGCAACGCCGCGGCAGCCGGCGAGGCGCGTGCCAAGGCCGGCGACGTGCCGGTCCGGCTCAACGATCCGCTCGCGCAGGGCCTGTTCGGCGGCCCGGGCCTCGAGGCGGTCGAGCCGTTCGCGCTGGACATGAGCTCGGCGGTGTTCTTCGTCTCGATCGGCCGCTATGCCGCGGCGCGCGAGAGCGCCGACGCGGCGCTCGGCCGCAAGCCCGGCGATGCCGGCGCGATCGCGATGCGCGCGCGCATCGATGCCGCCGAAGGCCGCATCGACGCGGCGCGCCAGCGCATCGCCACGGCGCTGGCCGCACAGCCGGACAATCCGCTGCTGCTGCTGACCCAGGGCGCGATCCAGGAGATGGCGGTCGACGACGTCGGCGCGCAGAGCGCGTTCCAGAAGGCGATCGCGGCCGATCCGTCGCAGTCCGAGGCGCGCCTGCGGCTCGGCCAGCTGCTGATGCGCACCGGGCGGCCCGCCGACGCGATCGCGCAGTTCCGCGCGCTGACCCAGCTGCATCCCAACGACGGCGAGGGCTGGGCCCAGCTGCTCGCCGCCGAGGCCGCCGCCGGCCGCTGCGTCGACGGGCTGCGCGACATGAACCAGGTGCTCGCCGGCCGGCCGGACTACGGCTTCGTAATCCAGCTGTCGGTGCGCGCGGCCAGCACCTGCCGCGGCGCGACCGCCGAACAGCGGCGCAAGGCGCTGGCCGACGGCGAGAAGCTGTACCGGCTCAGCAGCGCCGGCGAGGTCGCCGAGGCCTACGCGCTGGCACTGGCCGCCAACGGCAAGTGGAAGGAAGCCGAGGAAACCCAGGCCGCCGCGCTGTTCGGCGCGGTCAGCAGCCGCGACGCGACGCGCCAGGCGCTGTATCGCGAGTTCTACGACCGCTTCAAGGCCAAGCAGCTGCCCGAGCTGCCGTGGCCGAGCCAGCATCCGCTGTTCAAGCCGGAACGGCCGACGCCGGCCGTCGCGGCGCCGTGAGGCCGGTCCGATGAGCGGCGAGCGCGACGTCACCCGCGAGCAGGCCGAGGAGGCCGTACGCACGCTGCTGCGCTGGGCCGGCGAGGATCCGGCTCGCGAAGGCCTGCTCGACACGCCCAAGCGCGTCGTCGAGGCCTATGCCGACTGGTTCTCCGGCTACGCGGTCGATCCGGCCGAGTACCTGCGCCGGACGTTCGAGGAGGTCGCCGGCTACGACGAGATGATCGTGCTGCGCGACATCGAGTTCGAGTCCTACTGCGAACACCACATGGCGCCGATCATCGGGCGCGCGCACATCGGCTACCTGCCGACCGACAAGGTCGTGGGCATCAGCAAGCTCGCGCGCGTCGTCGACGGCTTCGCACGGCGCTTCCAGGTCCAGGAGAAGCTGACCGCGCAGATCGCGCACTGCATCGAGGACGTGCTGCGTCCGCGCGGCGTCGGCGTCGTCATCGACGCCACGCACCAGTGCATGACCACGCGCGGCGTGCACAAGCGCGGCGTGTCGATGATCACCAGCCAGATGCTCGGCGGCTTCCGCGAGGACGCACGCACGCGCTCGGAGTTCCTGCGCTTCATCGACGGCCAGGGCCGCCGCTGAGCGCGCGGCGCTCGCGTACAATCCGCGCGCGCCGCCGTCCGCAGCGGCGCCCCGACGAGCCGACCGGACCGCCCCGTGAACAGCCCCGACACCGTGGTCCCCGTGCGTCGCGCCGCGGTGATCTTCATCTTCGTCACGGTCGTGCTCGACATGCTGGCGTTCGGCCTGATCATCCCGGTGCTGCCGCATCTGGTGCAGGCGATGGTCGGCGGCGACATCGCGGTCGCGACGCAGTGGAGCGGACTGTTCGGCGCGCTGTTCGGTCTGATGCAGTTCGTGTTCTCGCCGGTCCAGGGCGCGCTGTCGGACCGGTTCGGGCGGCGCCCGGTGATCCTGCTGTCGAATCTCGGCCTGGGCCTGGACTTCATCGTGATGGCGCTCGCGCAGACGCTGCCGGTGCTGTTCATCGGCCGCATCGTCTCGGGCATCACCGCGGCCAGCTTCACGACCGCCAACGCCTACATCGCCGACGTCACGCCGAAGGAGAAGCGTGCCGCCGCGTTCGGCCTGCTCGGCGCGGCGTTCGGCATCGGCTTCGTGATCGGCCCGGCGCTCGGCGGCTTCCTCGGCAGCGTGTCGCCGCGGCTGCCGTTCTGGGTCGCCGGCGGCCTGGCGCTGGCCAACTTCGTCTACGGCTGGCTGATCCTGCCCGAGTCGCTGCCGCCGGAACGGCGCAGCGCGCGCTTCGACCTCAAGGGCGCCAATCCGCTCGGCGCACTGCGCCTGCTGCGCCGCTATCCGCAGGCGCTGGGCCTGATCGTGGTCGTGTTCCTGACCCAGTTCGCGCAGTTCTCGCTGAACTCGACCTTCGTGCTGTTCGCCGACTACCGCTTCCAGTGGGGTCCGCAGGAGGTCGGCTACACGCTGGCCCTGGTCGGCCTGTGCAGCGGCATCGTCCAGGCCGGCCTGGTCGGCCGGCTGGTGCGCCGCTTCGGCGAGCGCCGGCTGATGCTGACCGGTCTGTCGTTCGGCATCGCCGGATTCGTCACGTTCGGCCTCGGCGCGACGCCGCTGCTGTTCCTGGCCGGCATTCCGCTGCTGGCGCTGGCCGGCCTCGGCGGTCCGCCGGCGCAGGCGATCCTGACCCAGCAGGTGGACCCCGGCGAACAGGGGCGGCTGCAGGGCGCGATCAGCGCGATGGCGGGGTTGGCGACGATCTTCGGCCCGTTCCTGTTCACGCAGGTGTTCGCCGCGTTCATCGGTCCGCAGGCGGACCTTCACGTGCCCGGTGCGGCGTTCCTGCTGTCGGCGGCCCTGCTCGCCTCGGCGCTGCTGCTCGGCTGGCGCGTCACCGCGCGTTTCGCGCGCACGCCGGCCGCGGCCGTGCCGCCGCCACCGCAGCCGGCCGTCGAGCCCGGCCCGCCGGGCTGAGCGGCGCGACCGCACGGCGGCGCAGGCCGCGCACCGGACACGGCGCGCCGGATCGGTAGAATCGGGCCTTTCACCACGGAGGCCCCTCAATGCGCCCATTGCTCATCGCCAGTGCCGTCGCCGGCCTGGTCGCGCTCGGCTTGACCGCCTGCCAGCGCGAACCCGCTCCCGCCGCCGATGCGCCGCCGCCGGCACCGGCCGCCGCCGCGCCGGCCCCCGGACCGCTGGTGCCGACGGCCGAGGGTGCCTGGAGCCCGGCGATCACCGCCGCGGACTTCGCGGCGCGCGTGCAGAAGCTGGCGTCCGACCAGTTCGAGGGCCGCAAGCCGGGCACCGTCGGCGAGCGCCTGACGACCGCCTATCTCAAGGACCAGTTCGAACAGATCGGGCTCAAGCCCGGCAACGCCGGCAGCTGGTTCCAGACCGTGCCGATGGTCGAGACGACGATGGTCGACGCCGACCAGGTCGCGCTCGACGTCAAGGGCAGCGGCGGCGAGGCGCGCTTCGCGTTCGGCAGCGACATGGTGCTCGGCACGCTCGACGGCAGCCTCGAGGTCGAGCTCAAGGACAGCGACGTGCTGTTCCTCGGCTACGGCGTCGACGCGCCGGACCAGCAGTGGAACGACTTCGACGGTGTCGACGTCAAGGGCAAGACGATCGTCGTGCTCGTCAACGACCCGGGCTGGGGCTCGCAGGATCCGGAGCTGTTCAAGGGCCGCGCGCTGACCTACTACGGCCGCTGGACCTACAAGTTCGAGGAGGCCGCGCGCAAGGGCGCGGCGGCCGCGCTGATCGTCCACGAGGACGCCGGCGCCGGCTATCCGTGGGGCGTCGTGCAGGCCGGCTGGAGCGGTCCGCAGCAGAGCCTGCCGGCCAGCGAGGATCCGGCGCCGCGCCTGAAGGCCGCCGGCTGGCTGACCAGCGACGCCGCGCGCCGGCTGTTCGCGACGGCCGGACAGGACTTCGACGCGCTCAAGAAATCGGCCGACGTGCGCGGCTTCAAGCCGGTCGCGCTCGGCGCCAAGCTGTCGACGCGGTTCACGAACACGGTGACGCGTTCGACCTCGGAGAACGTGCTCGCAGTGCTGCCCGGCACGACGCGCGCCGACGAGGTCATCGTCTACACGGCGCACTGGGACCACCTCGGCAAGGACGAGCACCTGCAGGGCGATCAGATCTACAACGGCGCGGTCGACAACGCGACCGGCGTGGCCGCGCTGCTCGAGATCGCCGAGGCGTTCAAGCACCAGCAGCCGGCGCCGGAGCGGTCGATCCTGTTCCTGGCCGTCACGCTCGAGGAATCGGGCCTGCTCGGCTCGGCCTACTACGCCGCGCATCCGGCCTATCCGCTGGCCAAGACGGTCGCCAACATCAACATCGACGCGCTGCCGGTGAACGGGCGCAGCAAGGACGTCTCGGTGATCGGCCTGGGCCAGTCCGAGCTCGACGCGTACGTGACCGAGGCGGCCAAGGCGCAGAACCGCACGATCACGCCCGACGCCTCGCCCGAGAAGGGCTTCTTCTTCCGCTCCGACCACGTCAACTTCGCGCGCGGCGGCGTGCCGGCGCTGTACGCGTCCAGCGGCGAGGATCTGGTCGAAGGCGGCACCGAGGCCGGCGCCAAGGCCGAGGCCGACTACAACACGCACCGCTATCACAAGCCGGCCGACGAGTTCGACCCGAACTGGGACCTGCGCGGCACGATCGAGGACCTCGAGCTGCTCTACGCGGTCGGACGCCGCCTGGGCGGCGAATCGACGTTCCCGCAGTGGAAGCCGGGTGCCGACTTCCGCCGTCCGCAGTGATGCCCGGGCCCGGCCGGCAGCGCCGGCCGGGCCGTTCAGCCGCCGCCGGGACAGGCCGGCGGCGGCGGGCGTGACGGCCACATGAGTTTGCTACACTCCGCCGTTCCGCCCCCGTGGCGCCGACCCCGTCGAGAATGAGCGAGGATCCTCCGAGTAGACCGCCCCGAACCTGGTTCGGCCGCATTTCGCAGGCGCTGAGCGGCGAGCTGCGCAGCCGTGAAGAGCTGATCGAAGAGCTCCGCCACGCCCAGTCCACGGGACTGATCTCCAACGACACGCTGGCGATGATCGAGGGCGCGATCGAGGTCACCGACCTCAAGGTCGCCGACGTGATGGTGCCGCGCGCGCAGATGGTCTCGATCGCGGTCGACGACCCGCTCCCCGAGATCGTGCAGAGAGTCATCGAATCGGGACATTCGCGTTTTCCTGTTCACGGCGACGACCGTGACGAGATTCTCGGCATCCTGCTCGCCAAGGACCTGCTGCGCTGCTTCAGCCAGTCCAGCGATGCGCCGCGCGACATCCGTCCGCTGCTGCGCTCGGTGATCCTGATCCCCGAGTCCAAGCGCCTGAACATCCTGCTCAAGGAATTCCGCCTGTCGCGCCATCACATGGCGATCGTCGTCGACGAGTACGGCGGCGTGGCCGGCATCGTCACGATCGAGGACGTGCTCGAGCAGATCGTCGGCGACATCGACGACGAACACGACGACGATGACGACCGCCAGACCCTGATCCGCGTGTCGCCGGACGGCACCTTCCTGGTCGACGCGCAGACCCCGATCGCCGCGTTCAACGAGCGCTTCGGCAGCGTGTTCAACGACGAGGAATACGACACCGTCGGCGGCATGATCGCCGCGACCGTCGGCCACCTGCCGCAGCCCGGCGACGAGGCCGACCTCGGCGGCTTCCACTTCCAGGTCATGAAGGGCGACGCGCGGCGCGTGCAGCAGTTCGCCGTGCGGATGCACGCGGCGTGAGCCGGCAGGCCTCGGCGCCGGCGCGCGCCACGCGCCGCACCGGCCTGCTCGTCTGGCTGGCCTGCCTGTTGTGCCTGTGGGCCGGGGCCGCCGCCGCGCAGTCGCAGGACGCCGAGCCGGGTGCCTCGCTGCGGATCAGCCTTGTCACCTACGGCCCCGGCGAGCTGTACTGGGAGCGCTTCGGCCACAACACGCTGCTGGTGCGCGACCTCGCGAGCGGCGAGGCCACCGTCTACAACTACGGCCTGTTCGACTTCGCCGAGGACGATTTCTTCTGGAATTTCGTCCGCGGCCGCATGACCTACCACGTCGGCGCCTGGTCGTTCGACGAGGACCTGCCCGCCTACGTCGCCGAGGGCCGCAGCGCGGTCGAGCAGCCGCTGGACCTGACGCCGAGCCAGCGCGTCGAGCTGCGCGACTTCCTCGCCTGGAACGTCGAGCCGGCCAACGCCCGCTACCGCTACGACTACTTCGTCTCCAACTGCTCCACGCGGCTGCGCGATGCGCTCGACCGCGTGCTCGGCGGCGCGCTGCGCGACCAGTCGCGCGGCCGCTCGCGCGGCTACACCTATCGCATGGACGCGGTGCGCCTGCTCGCGCCGGATCCGTGGCTGATGCACGTGGTCGACCTCGGCCTCGGGCCGTTCGCGGACCAGCGCCTGGATTTCTGGCAGGAGAGCTTCGTACCGATGACGCTGCAGCGCGTGGTCGGCGAGGCGCGCGTGCCCGACGGCGACGGCGGCACCCGGCCGCTGTCGGCCGCACCGGTCGCGCTGGCCGAGAGCCGCATCGAGGCGCCGCCGGAGATGCCGCGCGACCTGCGGTGGCCGTTCCTGGCGACCGGCATCGGCATCGCCGCGGCCCTGTGGCTGCTCGGCCGCGCGCGCCATCGCCGCGCCGCGCGGATCGGCTTCTCGCTGGCCGCCTGCACGTTCTCGCTCGCGGCCGGCCTGGCCGGCGCGGTCCTGGTCTTCCTGTGGGGCTTCACCGAGCATCGCGCGGCCTGGCGCAACGAGAACCTGCTGCTGCTCGATCCGCTGTGCCTGGCGCTGCTGCCGACCTGGTGGCGCGCGATGCGTGAGGACTGGCGCCCGTCGCGCCGCGCTGGCTGGCTGGCCGGCCTGGTGCTGGCGGCGGCGGGCTTCGCGGTGTTCTCGAAGGTGCTGCCGTGGTTCGTGCAGGCCAACGTGCACTGGCTCGCACTGATCGTGCCGATCCATCTGGCGCTCACCGCGACGCTATGGCGCCAGCCGCGCGCCGCGCGCTGAACGCGCCGCCGCGCATTGCGAGCGCCGCCCGGGACGCGGCATGATCGCGCCCATGGCCGAAGCTCCCGCATCCGCCGCGCCGGCGTGTTCCGCACCGACGCCGATGGTCGTCAACTGCGTGGCGTACACCAATCAGGGACGCCGCGTCGGCGACATCACGATCGACGAGATCAGCGACGTGCTGGCGCGGCCGGACCAGTTCGTCTGGGTCGGCCTGCACGAGCCGGACGCGCCGCTGCTGGAAAAGCTGCAGGAGGAGTTCGGCCTGCACGACCTGGCGATCGAGGACGCCAAGAACGCGCATCAGCGACCGAAGATCGAAAGCTACGGCGACTCGCTGTTCATCGTCGCCCAGACCGCGCAGTTCGTCGCCACGCGCATCGAGTTCGGCGAGACGCACGTCTTCCTCGGCCGCAACTACATCGTGACGATCCGCCACGGCGCCTCGCTGTCGTACGCGCCGGCCCGCCGCGGCTGCGAGCAGACGCCGGACCTGCTCGCGCTCGGACCGAGCTACGGCTTGTACTCGGTGCTGGACTTCATCGTCGACAACATCCTGCCGATCGTGCGCAACTTCCGCGAGCAGTTGCAGGATCTGGAAGAGGACATCTTCCAGGACACGTTCAAGCGCCAGACGATCCGCAGCCTCTACGAGCTCAAGAAGGAGCTGGTTTCGCTGCGCCTGGCGGTCGCGCCGCTGCAGGACGTGCTGAACCAGCTGGTGCGCCTGTATCCCGGACTGATCCGCGACGAGGTGCGGCCGTATTTCCGCGACGTGTCCGACCACGCCACGCGCATCAACGAGTCGATCGACACGATGCGCGAGATGCTCTCGGCCGCGATCAGCATCAACACCGCCGTGGTCGGCGCCGCGCAGAACGAGGTCGTCAAGCGCCTGGCCGGCTGGGCCGCGCTGCTGGCCGCGCCGACGCTGATGACGAGCTGGTACGGCATGAACTTCCACCACATGCCCGAGCTCGACAAGCCCTGGGGCTATCCGGCGATGATCGTGCTGACCGCTTCGATCTGCGGCGGTCTGTTCGTGCTGCTGCGGCGCGCGCGCTGGCTTTGAGGTGTGGGGGTGGCCGGAGGAGGCCATCATCGCGGAGAGCGGCGTCGATTCGGCACGGGTATCCGTCGCACTGATGGCGTGAGAGCGCGCCGACGCGGGCTCGCCTTCGCCTACCGTCGCTGCGTCGCACAATCTCGAGTGGTCCATACGACCAAAGGCTAATGCGCTGCGGCTTGACCGTGGTGCGCTGCGGGAACACGCTTTCGCGGTTCCCGGTCCCGTAGGGTGGAGGCGGTATGACTTCGGTGTTAAGCAAGTTGGGATGGGTGGCCTTGGCCGTCCTCGGCGCGTTCTGCCTGGGCACCGTCGCCCTGCACCGCGGCGAAACGATCAACGCGGTCTGGCTGGTGACCGCCGCGGTGTCGATCCTGTTCATCGCGTACCGCTTCTACAGCAAGTTCATCGCCGACAAGGCACTGCAGCTCGACCCGACGCGTGCGACGCCGGCGGTGCTGCGCAACGACGGGCTGGACTACGTCCCGACCGACAAGTACGTGGTCTTCGGCCACCACTTCGCCGCGATCGCCGGCGCCGGCCCGCTGGTCGGCCCGGTGCTGGCCGCGCAGATGGGCTACCTGCCCGGCACGCTGTGGATCCTGGTCGGCGTGATCTTCGCCGGCGCGGTGCAGGACTTCATGGTGCTGTTCTTCTCGACGCGGCGCGACGGCAAGTCGCTCGGCGACATGGCGCGCGCCGAACTCGGGCCGGGTGCCGGCGTGGTCGCGATGATCGGCGTGACGATGATCATGTTCATCATCCTAGCGGTGCTCGCGCTGGTCGTCGTCAAGGCACTGGCCGAAAGTCCCTGGGGCACGTTCACGGTCGCGATGACGATACCGATCGCGCTGTTCATGGGCGTGTATCTGCGCTACCTGCGCCCGGGTCGCGTGATGGAGGTGTCGATCATCGGCCTGGTCCTGCTGCTGCTGTCGATCTGGCTCGGCGGCGTGGTCGCGCACAACCCGGCCTGGTCCGAGGCGTTCCACTTCAACGGCCGCCAGCTCGCCTGGATGCTGATCGGCTACGGCTTCCTCGCCTCGGTGATCCCGGTCTGGCTGCTGCTGGCGCCGCGCGACTATCTCTCGACGTTCCTCAAGATCGGCACCGTGGTGCTGCTGGCGATCGGCATCCTGATCGCCGCGCCGGAGCTGCGCATGCCGGCGCTGACCAAGTTCGTCGACGGCACCGGTCCGGTGTTCGCCGGCGGCCTGTTCCCGTTCCTGTTCATCACGATCGCCTGCGGCGCGGTGTCGGGCTGGCACTCGCTGATCTCCTCGGGCACCACGCCCAAGCTGCTCGCGAACGAGAAGGAAGCGCGCCTGGTCGGCTACGGCGGCATGCTGATGGAGGCCTTCGTCGCGATCATGGCGCTGATCGCCGCCTGCGTGCTCGATCCGGGCATCTACTTCGCGATGAACGCGCCGGCGGCGCTGATCGGCACCACGGTCGAGTCGGCCGCGCAGGCGATCACCAACCTCGGCTTCGTGATCACGCCGGACATCCTCGCGCAGACCGCGACCGACATCGGCGAAGGATCGATCCTGTCGCGTGCCGGCGGCGCGCCGACCCTGGCGGTCGGCATGGCGCACATCCTGCACAGCGTGATCTCCGGCGAAGGCATGATGGCGTTCTGGTACCACTACGCGATCCTGTTCGAAGCGCTGTTCATCCTGACCACGGTCGATGCCGGCACGCGCGCCGGCCGCTTCATGATCCAGGACCTGGCCGGCCTCGCCGTGCCCTCGCTCAAGCGCACCGAGTCGTGGGCCGGCAACCTGATCGCGACCGCGCTGTGCGTGGCGTGCTGGGGGTACTTCCTGTATCAGGGCGTGGTCGATCCGCTCGGCGGCATCAACACGCTGTGGCCGCTGTTCGGCATCGCCAACCAGATGCTCGCGGCGATCGCGCTGACGCTGTGCTGCGTGTGCCTGATCAAGATGAAGCGCGACCAGTACGTGTGGATTCCGCTGGTGCCGACCGTGTGGCTGCTGATCTGCACGCTGACGGCAGGCTTCCAGAAGGTGTTCCACGGCGACGTGCGCATCGGCTTCCTCGCCCATGCGCGCAAGTACGCCGACGCGCTCGCGCAGGGCCAGGTGCTGGCACCGGCCAAGTCGCTCGACGACATGAACCGCATCGTCTTCAACGACTACGTCAACGCCGGTCTGGCCGCGACGTTCATGACGATCGTCGTCGTGGTCGTGGTGTTCGGCATCCGTGCCGCGCTCAGGGCCCGGCGCGTCTCGGTGCCGACCGCGCAGGAGACGCCGTACGTGGCGCTGGCTTCGGTCGCGCGATGAACCGCGACGCGGCCAAGGCCCCTTCCGCAACGGAAGGGGCCGGCGACACCGCCGCTGCCGTCGACGGCAGCGGTGGTGCGCTGGCCCGGCTGTGGCAGCGCGCGGTGCGCATCGCGCGCCAGATCATCGGCATCCCGGACTACGGCACCTACGTCGCGCACCTGCGCGCCTACCATCCGGACCGGCCGATCCCGACCTACGCGGAGTTCTTCAACGAACGCCTCGAGGCGCGCTACAAGGGCGGCGGCGGCCGCTGCTGCTGAGTAGCGGCGCCGGCCGATTGCCGGCCGATGTCGCGACGCCGATACTGCGCGCCATGCCGATACCGCGCGCGTCGATCAAACCTTGCCGCCCGTACCGTTCCCGACTCGTCGCGGGCGACGGCTGCGTCGTCCGTACCGATAGCGCAGTAAGCTGCGCAAGGCGCCGCGCATGAGCGCCGTCACGCTGCGCCACGTCGCATCGTCGGACGCCGAGACGATCTGCGCGATCTACAACCCGCACGTGCGCGAGACGATCGTCACGTTCGAGGACGTGCCGGTCACGCCGATGCAGATGGCCGAGCGCATCGGCCAGGTGCAGAGCGCCGGTTATCCGTGGTGGGTCGCCGAAGCCGACGGTCGTGTCGTCGGCTACGCCTATGCCGCGCGCTGGCGCAGCCGCGCGGCCTACGACCCGACCGTCGAGACGACGATCTACGTCGCCGCCGATGCGCAGCGCGGTGGCATCGGCGCGCCGCTCTACGACGCCCTGCTCGGCGAACTCGCCGACCGCGGCTACCACGTCGCGCTCGGCTGCATCGCGCTGCCGAATCCGGCCAGCGTCGCGTTCCACGAACGCTGCGGTTTCCGCAAGGTCGCCCATCACGCCGAGGTCGGCCGCAAGTTCGATCGCTGGATCGACGTCGGCTTCTGGCAACGCATGCTCTGAGTGGCGCACCTGTGCTGCGGCGCAGCGCATCTTGCGACGTGCGCGATAGGTCTTTCCACCTTCGTCGCGCGCCGGGCGCATCCGGGCCGGGCGTATACTCGACGCGCTGCCTCGGCGGTCGGACGTTTTCGCGCATGCGGCGAATCTCCGCCTCGGCCGATGCGCGGAACGGATCGACCGGATCCGTTTCCAGCCACTGGAGAGAGCACCCGTATGGCCAAGGTCAAGATGTCCACGCCGCTGCCGGTTTCGGCCGATCAGGTCTGGAAGCTGATCGGCGGATTCAACGCACTGCCCGACTGGCACCCCGCCGTGCAGAAGAGCGAGCTCGCCGACGGCGGTCGCGTCCGCCGCCTGCAACTGCTCGGCGGTGCCAGCCTCGTCGAACGCATGGAGTCCTTCGACGACAACGATCACGTCTACACCTACTCGATCGAGAAGGGCGCACTGCCGGTCGCCAACTACAAGTCGACGGTCCGCGTGCGGCAGGACGAAGGCAAGGACGGCTGCGTGGTCGAATGGTCCGGTGATTTCGTGCCGGCCGGCGTACCCGAGAACGACGCGGTCGCGACGATGCAGGGCATCTACCAGGCCGGTCTGGACAACCTGCGCAAGCTGTTCAACGTCTGATCCTCGCGGCGCTCGGCGAGAGCTGAAACGGAGAGGCGAGACGGCCCCTGCGGGGGCCGTGTGGCGAAGAACGCGCGCCGACTCGGCGCGACGTCATGCGGGAAGAGTGCCCAGCCGCGACGATGCGTACGTAGTGAGGACGACGCCTCGTAAAAAGCGCGGGCATCGCAGTGAAAGCCTACGGGTCTTGAAGCGACTGCGAGATTGAGCCTTGGCCTGCGCCCGCGCTCGACGTCCGGCTATGCCGGCTCGTGGTCCTCGCGCAGGCGCGCGACGATCGCATCGAGTGCGCGATCGAACAGCGGCGCTTCCTCGAGCACGACCGCGGTGCCGGCGCGCAGCTCGGCCGCCAGCGCCGTGACGGTCTTGTCGTCGACCTTGAGGCCGCGACGGTTGACGAACAGGTACTTCGAGCTGATCGGGCTGATCCACGACAGCTTGGCGCGCTCGCGATGTCCGTGCTCGTCGACCAGCTCGAGCCAGGTGCCGGGACGCAGCGCGCGGGCACGCTGCAGGTATTCGTCCTCGTGCAGATCGTCCTCGCCGTGGTCGGCGTCGATCGTGCTGGCGCCGAGCAGGATCTCCTCGACCGGACTGCCGGCCAGATCGGCGGCCTGCTCGACCGGCGCCTCGGCCTGTTCGGCCGGCGCGGCGGCCGCGTTGAGGCAGGCGCGCTCGACGACGACTTCGCGGACGGTCTTGCGCTCGACAGGAGCGCCGCCCTGCAGCGAGGTGTAGAACTCGGCCAGCGAGCGCATCGTCTCGTTGATCTCGTTGTCGTGCAGGCCGATCGTGCCGAGCCCGTGACGCAGCGCGCGCTCGATCTGCGGCTTGACCTTCTGCAGCCGCTGGCGGTCCGCCTCGGTCTGTTTCGGCAGTGCGCTCCAGACGAACTCGTCGACGAAGCGCAGGCCGTTGCGCCATTCGTCGGACTGCTCGCCGTGGCGCAGCAGCGCGACGACCAGATAGTTGGCCCACGGCCGCGACAGCACCGCGTGGATGATCGGCGGCAGCACGCGCTCGTCGATGCGCAGCAGGATCTCGCGCGCGGCGGTACGCCGGGCGTCCTGCAGGCGCTCGCGACCGCGCGCGGCCTCGGCGACGCGCTGCTCGGCCAGGCCGGCGCGCTTGCGGCCCTGCTCGAGGAAGGCCTCGAACGACTCGAGCTCGCGCTGGAAGATCGCCAGGTCGTCGTCGAACTCGGTCAGGATCTTCTCGACCGACTGGCGCACGCGATCGAGCAGGCGGTGATCCGGATCGGCCTCCTCGGACCAGCCGAGACCCGCCTGCGCCAACGCGTCGAGCAGACGCCGCGCCGGATGGGCGCGCTGCGCGAACAGGTGGCGGTCGAGGATCGCGACCTTCAGATACGGGATCTGCAGCCGGCTCAGCACCGCCTGCATCTCGGCCGGCAGGTTGCGGTCCTGCAGGATGTACTCGAACAGCATGCCGACCAGATCGATCGTGTCCTCGTCGGCGCTCGATACGTGATGATGGCCGTCGGCCGCACCGATCCGCTCGACCTGCTCGAGCAGGTCCTGCTTGATCTGCTGGACCGCCTGGGCCGCATCGGCGATCGAACCGGCCTGGGCGTGCTGGCGGTGGGCGACGTGCGGATTCTGGCTCTGCAGGATCGTCAGCGCGCTCAGCAGATCGACCGGGCTCAGCACCGGCGGTGCGACCGGCTCGGGCTCCAGCGCGGCCGGCAGACCGATTTCGTGCGAGGGTCCGCGGCGGCCGGCCAGCAGCTTGTTGAGCGTCTGGTAGAGCTCGGCCTGCCAGGCCGAAGCCGGGTCGTAACCGCCGTGCGCCGGCGCGGACTCGCCGACGGCCGGCTGCGGCGTTCCGGCAGGACCGTGCGCGGCCGGTGCCGAATAGCCGCCCGCGGCGCCTGGCGCGCGTGCCGGCGTCGCGGCGATCTGCGGCAGCACGCCGGCCTGGATCAGCTCGGTGTTGACTTCCTCGTAGAGTCCGTCGAGGCCGCTCATGACGTAGCGGTCGAACAGCTTGTAGACGATCAGCCGCACGTGCAGGCCGAGATCGAACTCGCGCGTGGCTTCGCGGAATGCGTCGCCGAGCGCGGCCGGACCGATCGGATTGATCGCGTCGTCGACGTTGCCGCCGCCGGTCAGCACCGACAGCCGCTGGTTGATCTGGAACAGCGCGCGCGACCAGCGGCTGTTGGCCTTGGCGACCATGCCCGACACCGCCAGCGACTGCTCCAGTTCCTGGTCGTCGACCAGCGACAGGCCGGCACCGGCCTGTGGCGTGACCTCGGGCCGGGCGACGCGCGCGCGGCCCTCGGCAAACTCGTTGAACGTGCGGGTGACCTGTTCCTGGAAGCGGCGTTCGACCAGATGGCGCTTCTTGCGCACCTCGCGCATGCCGTCGAAGAACTGCGTCTGCGCGGCGTTGTTCTCGGCCTTCTCGGCCAGGTCGAACAAGGCGTCGTCGATGTTCTCGAACAGGACCCCGACCAGCCCGGCGATGCGCTTGAGCGCGATGCCGCGGACGCGCTTGAGCAGATCGCCCAGACGATCGCCTGCGGCGCTCTGCACCGCCTGCCGTTGCTGCAGGTCGATGATCTTCTTGCTGTCGTCGGGGCTGACCATGGGCTATGCAGTCCGGTTGGAACCAGTCGGAGCGGTCCCTTTCCGCTGTTCCGACAAGCTTATTCGCGCGCGGTTATCGTTGTGTGAACCAACGCACAAGCCCGGCAGCCGGTGTCGGCAACCGACGCTCCACGTCAGCTTTGGCCATCCGAAACCGGTGCTTCGCGGTGGCGCTCAGGCCTCGCCGGCACCATCGGGGCCGGCGGTCGAAATCGCCTGGTCGGCCAGCATGACCGGGATCCCGTCCTCGATGCGGTAGACGCGCGCCCGATCCTCGGTGATCAGCGCCGCCTGCAGCGGCGTGCGCCATGGCTGACCATCGGCGAGCGTGGCGGTGCCGGCGGCGATCGTGCGGTTGAGCGCGTCGAGCTCGTCGCGCCGCAGCGGGCGCAGCGGGGCCTGGCTGGCCGGGCAGCGCAGCAGGCTCAGTAAGCGTTGATCCATGGATTCCCGATGCCGAAAACGGGCGCCTTGCAGCGCCCGGTTGTGCTTACAATAGCCGTTTCGTGCGCATCGTGCGCGACGGGCAGCGCAATGACCAAGAACAAGGCCGGGCCGGCACTGATCGGCGTCGTGATGGGATCCCGCTCGGACTGGGACACCCTGCGCCATGCCGTCGAAACGCTCGAGCGCCTCGAGGTCCCGCACGAGGTCCGCGTCGTCTCGGCCCACCGCACGCCGGATCTGCTGTTCTCGTACGCCGAACAGGCGCCCGGCCGCGGCCTGAAGGTCGTCATCGCCGGGGCCGGCGGCGCCGCCCATCTGCCCGGCATGCTCGCGGCCAAGACCTGCCTGCCGGTGCTCGGCGTGCCGGTGCAGTCGCACGCGCTCAACGGCATGGATTCGCTGCTGTCGATCGTGCAGATGCCGGCCGGCATTCCGGTCGGCACGCTGGCGATCGGCCGTGCCGGCGCGGTCAACGCGGCGCTGCTCGCCGCGTCGATCCTCGCGCTCGACGACGCCGCGCTGGCCGGACGCCTCGACGCGTTCCGGCGCGAACAGACCGACGCCGTGCTGGCCAAGCCGGACCCGCGCGAAGACTGAGCATGGCGACGATCGGCATCCTCGGCGGCGGCCAGCTCGCCCGCATGCTCGTTCTGGCCGGCGCGCCGCTCGGCCAGCGCTTCCGCGTTGTCGACAGTGCCGTCGATGCCTGCGCCGCGCAGATCGCGCCGCTGCTGCAGGCCGACTGGAACGATTTCGCGACGCTGCAGCCGTTCGCCGCCGAGAGCGACGTCGTCACGTTCGATTTCGAGAACGTGCCGGCCGAGACCGCCGAGTGGATCGCCGCGCGCACGCGCGTATTCCCGAATCCGGCCGCGCTCTCGACCGCTCAGGACCGTCTCGCCGAGAAGACCCTGTTCGGCCGGATCGGCCTGGACACGCCGACGTTCGCCGCGGTCGACAGCCGCGAGGACCTCGATCGCGCGGTCGCCGCGACCGGCCTGCCGGCCGTGCTGAAGACGCGCCGGCTCGGCTACGACGGCAAGGGCCAGTTCGTGCTGCGCGCGCCGGATGATCTCGACGCCGCCTGGCACGCGCTCGGCGGCGTGCCGCTGATCCTCGAGGCGTTCGTACCGTTCGATCGCGAAGTCTCGGTCGTCGCGGTGCGCTCGCGCGGCGGCGAGTTCCGCCACTATCCGCTGACGCGCAACTGGCACGCCTCGGGCATCCTGTCGGCGAGCCTGGCGCCGCTGCGCGGTGACGAGGCGCTCGAAGCGCGCGCGGTCGCACATGCGCGCAGGCTGGCCGAACACCTGGACTACGTCGGCGTGTTCGCGCTCGAGCTGTTCGTGCACGGCGATCGCCTGCTCGGCAACGAGATGGCGCCGCGCGTGCACAACTCCGGCCACTGGACGATCGAGGGCACCGCGTGCAGCCAGTTCGAGAATCACGTCCGCGCGATCCTCGGCCTGCCGCTCGGCGATACGCGCGCACTCGGTCACAGCGTGATGCTGAACTGGATCGGCACGCTGCCCGACGCCGAGCCGGTCCTGCGCGAACCGCGCGCGCACTGGCACGACTACGGCAAGAGCGCGCGCGCCGGCCGCAAGGTCGGCCATGCGACGATCTGCGACGACGATCCGCACGCGCTGGCCGACCGCCTCGAGCGGATCGGCGCGGCGCTCGACCGTACCGACCAGGTCGCGCCGGCCGTCGCCGCGCTGCGCTCGCACTCGCTCTGACCCGCCGACCGGCGAGCGCTGGCCGCGCGACGCGAACCGTCTCATCATCGACGCCACGGCCGCCGACATCGGCGAACGCGTGACCGCCCCAGCCCGGAACTGCCCATGCGCGAAGCGCTCGACGTCATCCTGATCGGCGCCGGCCACAACGGCCTCGTCTGCGCGGCCTATCTGGTCAAGGCCGGGCTGAAGGTGCTGGTGCTCGAGAACCGCGACGTCGTCGGCGGCGCGGCGGTCACCGAGGAGTTCCATCCGGGCTTCCGCAATTCGGTCGCCGCATACACGGTCTCGCTGCTGCAGCCCAAGGTCATCGCCGATCTGGACCTCGCCGCGCACGGTCTGCGCGTCGTGCGACGGCGGCTCGGCAATTTCCTGCCGCTGCCGGACGGCCGCCATCTGAAGGTCGGCGCCGGCGTCACGCGCGAGGAAGTCGCGAAGTTCTCGCGCCGTGATGCCGAGCGGCTGCCCGAGTACGAGCGCCGCCTCGACGCGCTGGCCGACGTGCTGCGCGCGCTGGCGCTCGAACCGCCGCCGAACGTCACCGACGGCGGCTGGTGGAAGGCCCTGCCGGAGCTGGTACGCGCCGGCCGGCTCGGCCGGCGCCTGCACACGCTCGACGAAACGCTGCGCCAGGAGCTGCTCGATCTGTTCACGATCTCGGCGGCCGAGTACCTGGATCGCTGGTTCGAAAGCGAGCCGATCAAGGCCGTGTTCGGCTTCGACGGCGTCGTCGGCAACTACGCCAGTCCGTACACGCCCGGCAGCGCCTACGTACTGCTGCACCACGTCTTCGGCGAGGCCGACGGCGTCAAGGGGGCCTGGGGTCACGCGATCGGCGGCATGGGCGCGATCACGCAGGCGATGGCGAAGTCGGCGACCGCGGCCGGTGCCGAGATCCGCACCGGCTGCGGCGTGCGCGAGGTCATCGTCGAGGACGGTCGCGCGGTCGGCGTCGTGACGACCGGCAGCGACGTACTGCGCGCGCGCGCCGTGGTCGCCAACGTCAATCCGAAGCTGCTCTACGAACGGCTGATCGCGCCGGATCGGGTACCGGCGCCTACGCGCGAGCGCATGGCGCACTGGCGCTGCGGCTCGGGCACGTTCCGCATGAACGTCGCGCTCGAGCGGCTGCCCGATTTCACGGCCCTGCCCGGCAACGGCGACCATCTGACCGCCGGCATCATCCTCGCGCCGAGCCTGGCCTACATGGACCGGGCCTATCGCGACGCACTCGAACACGGCTGGCCGCGCGAGCCGATCGTCGAGATGCTGATCCCGTCCACGCTCGACGACAGCCTGGCGCCGCCGGGCCGCCACGTCGCCAGCCTGTTCTGCCAGCACGTCGCGCCGGTGCTGTCGGACGGACGCTCCTGGGACGACCACCGCGAGGCCGTCGCCGATCGGATGATCGCGACGGTCGAGCGCTACGCGCCGGGCTTCGCGGCATCGGTACTCGGCCGGCAGATCAAGAGCCCGCTCGACCTCGAACGCGACTTCGGCCTGATCGGCGGCGACATCTTCCACGGCGCGCTGTCGCTCAACCAGCTGTTCAGCGCGCGGCCGATGCTCGGACAGGCCGGTTATCGCGGCGCGCTGCCGGGCCTGTACCTGTGCGGCGCCGGCACGCATCCGGGCGGCGGCGTCACCGGCGCGCCCGGCCACAACGCGGCTCGAGTGATCGCGGCGGACCTGCGCTGAGCAACGGCCGCACGGCCGCTGAACGCCGCACGAGCCCTCATCGGCCGTCGAATCCATAATCGTATAAACCATTTATACTGATCGGCCGCGCAGCGCGCCCCGACCGTTCCGAGCCGATGAACCTGCCCCGCCATCGCCGCGCGTCGCTGCGCGCGAGTCTCGTCGTCGCCGTGACGGTCGCCGTCGCGCTGCTGACGATGCCGGCGCTGATCGGCGCGAGCGTGCTGGCGCCGGCTGCCGATCCGGCGATCGAGGCTGCCGACGCGGCCGGCTACGCCGCGACCGATCTGGAATGGATCGACCCGGCACGCGACCGCCGGATACCGGCGCGGCTGTTCTGGCCGGCTTCGGCCGATCGCGGCGCGCCGGTCGCACTGATCGTGTTCTCGCCGGGCATCGGCAGCTCGCGCGACGGCTACACGCATCTGGGCCGCTACTGGGCGCGCCACGGCATTGCCAGTCTGCACCTGCAGCACGTCGGCAGCGATCGCTCGCTCTGGCACGGCGATCCGCTCGGCGTGCTGGCGCGGCTGCGCTCGGCGGCCGGTGCCGCCGAGGCCGTCGCACGCGCAGCCGACCTGCGCTATGCGCTCGATCGCCTGCGGGCGAGCCGCTACGGACCGCGCATCGCACGCGATGCGATCGTCGCGGCCGGCCATTCCTACGGCGCGAACACGACCTTGCTCGCGATCGGTGCGACCGTGCCGGGCATCGACGGCGCCGCGGCGCTGCGCGACCCGCGCATCGAGGCGGCGATCCTGATCTCGGCGCCGCCGTTCTACGGCGCGAGCGATTTCTCACCGATCCTCTCGAGCATCGCGATCCCGACCTTGCACGTCACGACGCGCGAAGACGTCATCCGCATTCCCGGCTTCGTGTCGGGGCCGGACGATCGCCTCAAGGTGTTCGACGCGACCGGCGGCGCGTTCAAGGCGCTGGCGGTCTACTCACACGGCAGCCATACCGTATTCACCGATCGGCGCTACTTCGATACCGCCGAGGTCGCCGACGCGGTCAGGCAGGCCACGCAGACGCTGTCGACCGCGTTCGTCGAGCGGATCCGCAGCGGAAACGGCGATGCGCTCGACGCATGGGCGCAGACGCATCGTCCACTGCTCGACCGCTACGTCCTCGATCGAACCATCGCGCCGGACCGCCGCTTGGCGCATGCCGTCACGGCACCGGCCGGCGCCGATGCGGTCGCGCTGCACTGAAGCGATCGGGCCGCTTCTTCGTTGGACCGATGCGCGTCGAGGGGCGCGTCACGCGGAAGGCGATCGGCATCGGCGATCGCTCGGACTTACCTCGACACCGCCCAGGCATGCCTGCGCCGAGCCGCAGCGCCAGGCGTCTCCGATTCCGGCCTCGCCGCGCCTCGAAACCTTCGTCGATCGCGATCGCACCGATCGCACGAACGATCACGCCTCGCGTGTGCACGCGCAGCCGCACCGTCATGGCGCGGTGCGTCTCGAGGGGAGAAGTGATTCAGCCGGCGCGCGCCCCGCGCGTAAGCGCTGGAACCCAGGTCCGCGGACCGTTCCGGTCACGCCGGTCAACGATCCCGATCGATCAGCGTTCTCGAAAAACTGCGCGCGAAGGCAGCGCGAGACCCGCACCGACGGCGCGAACGCGTAGCGGAATCGGAGGAGAAAAACGCCTCGGACGAGGCGCATCGTGACGCGCGGCGTCGCGTGAAGCGGATGCGGCGACCGGAGCCGCCGCATCCGAACGACGGCTTCAGGCCGCGGCGTCCTTGAGCTTCTTGAGCGGACGCACCTTGATCTTGACGCTGGCCGGCTTGGCCGCGAACCACTGCTCTTCCTTGGTGAACGGGTTGATGCCCTTGCGCTTCGGCTTGGCCGCCACCTTCACGGCCGTGATCTTGAGCAGACCCGGCAGCGTGAACGAACCGACGCCCTTCTTGCTGACCGAGCCGGCGACGGCCGATTCGAGGCTGGCGAGCACGGCGCGGACGTCCTTCGGGGCCACACCGGTCGACTCGGCCAGGTGAGCCACCAGGCCCGACTTGCCGAGGGCTTCCTTGATCGGCTTGTTGGCGGCCGGTGCCTTGGCGGCGGCCGACTTCTGCGGGGCGGTCTTCTTCGCGGACTTCTTGATCATCGATGTCGCTCCAGTATCGGGGTTTGGTTGCGGGTCACGGCTTCGGAGTGCGCACTGTAGGACAAGCCAAAGGCGCCGCCAAGCGGATTACACCACGCTGCAATGCGCCATCCCGCGCTGTGGCGACGCTCGCCACCACCCGCCGTATCGCCGCGCCGCGCCGCAGCCGACCGCGATGGTGCCGCCTGCTGCACAGGCGGCGGTCCGACGATCGGACCGGAACCGATGCGAGACGACGGTTTTTCCGCGGCTCAGCGGCCGGCCGCGCTAGACCGCGGCGGCCGGCGGCAGACGTGCCAGCACCGTCTGCAGCAGCTGCCGATCCTGCTCGGCGCCGAGCCTGTCGACGGTCGCAGCGAGCGCGCGAAACGGGCCGGTGCGGCGTCGCAGCCCGGCGAGCAGCGTGCCGGCCTCGCGCCGGGCCGCAGTGTCGGCCAGTTGTGCGCGCAGCGTCTTCAGCGCCGTCCACTGCATGCGCAGACGACGCAGTCGACGGCGCCAGCGGTGGCGCCGTTCGGAACCGGGGGCGGCACGCCGCGCGCGCTCGCCGGCACGCTCGGCGCGGCGCTGGCTGCGTGCGAGCGCGTGCTCGAGGTCGTCCGCATCGAGCCGCGACCACGGCAGGCGTTCGACGATCCGGCCGATCCGCGCGACCTCCGCTCGCCGCGTGGCGAAGCCGGGATCGTGCACGCGCGCACGCGCCAGCGCCGTGCGGCGCTCGGCCAGCAGCTGGCGTCGCAGCACCGCGCGGCATCGACGTTCGTCTGCGTCGGTGGCATCGCGCAGATACCGTCCGGCCAGGTCGACCAGGACCTGTGCGTCGCGCAGATCGGAAAGGCCGTCGGCCAGCTGCGCGAGCGCGGCATCGACCGCCGCGGCGTGCCGGCCCGGACGCGCGTGTCCGAGCTGCACGATCGCACGCAGCCGTCGGATCGCCTTGCGCGCTTCGTGGACACCGCGATGCGGCGCGGCGCGGTCGGCCAGCGCTTCGTCCAGCGCCGCCAGTTCGTGCGCGGCGATCGCATACAGGCCCGCGCCGAGGCCGACCGTCGCATCGAGGTGCGCGGCCCGCGCGGCCGCCTCGGGGTCGTGTGACGGCCTCGATACGGCGCGCCCGGATACGTCCGACGGCGGCGACGCACTCGGCGTGGACTGAGCGGAAATGGCGGACATCGACGGTCTCGCGGCCTCGATCGGCGAAAGGCTAACCGAGCACCGTGAGAAAACCGTTACGCGCTACATGCCGCGGAAACGATGTACGAAAGCGGCGCTGACCGGCAGCGTCTCGGCGCGTCCCTTGAGCCGCAGCACCGCGCGGCCGAGCTCGTCCTTGCGCAAACGTTCGATCGCGGCGACGCGGACCACGACGCCGCGATGCACCTGCCAGAACAGATCCGGATCGAGCCCGGCCAGCAGGTCCTTCAGCGGGGTGCGGATCACCGCCTCGTCGCTGCCGGTGACGACGCGCACGTACTTGTCCTGAGCCTGGAAGTAGACGACCTCGTCGATGCCGATCATGCGTACGCTGTCGCCGGCACTGGCGCTGATCCAGCGGATCAGGCGCTCGCCCTGCGGGCGCAGCCGCTGCTCCAGCGCGTCGAGCGGCTCGGCCGGCGCGACGCCGTCCGGCCGCGCGAGGCGCGCGCGCAGCCGCTCGACCGTGCGGCGCAGCCGCGCCGGCTGGATCGGCTTGAGCAGATAGTCGGCGGCATCGGCCTCGAACGCGCGCACCGCGTACTCGTCGTAGGCGGTCGTGAACACGACCAAGCCCCCGCCGGCGACGACCGCGCGTGCGACGTCGAGCCCGCCGACGCCGGGCATGCGGATGTCGAGGAACGCGACCTGCGGCCGCCGTTCCGCGGCGATCAGCAGCGCCGACGGCCCGTCCTCGCAGGCGCCGACGACCTCGAGCTCGGGCCATTGCTCGGCGAGCAGGTCGAGCAGGGCCGCGCGCTGCGGCGCCTCGTCCTCGGCGATCAGCGCGGTGACCGGCGCGCTCACATCGCACCCGCCGGCAGACGGATCTCGGCCTGCGTACCGGCGCCGCTGCGACCGTGCAGCTGCAGGCGCGCGCGCTCGCCGTAGCGCATCGCCAGCTGCTCGCGCACGTTGGCCAGACCCATGCCGCCGCCGAAGCCCGGCTGCAGGCCGGCGCCGTCGTCGCCGACGGTCACGACCAGGTCCTCGCCGTCGCGCCGGGCCGCCAGCACGATCCGCCCCGGGCCGGGCTTGGGCTCGACGCCGTGCTTGACCGCGTTCTCGACCAGGGTCAGCAGCAGCAGCGGCGGATATGCGCAGCCGCGCAGCCCGGCGTCGACCTCGACCGCGTAGCTGAGCCGGTCGCCGGTACGCAGGCGCATCAGCTCCAGATAGCTGGTGCAGATGTCGATCTGCTGGCCGAGCGTCGAATGCAGCAGCGCGTCCTCGTCGCGCAGGCGCGGAATCGTCGCGCGCAGATGATCGACCAGGGCGTCCAGCGTCGCCTCGGCGCGTGCCGGATCGCGGCGGACCAGCGCCCGCACCGAGGAGAGCGTGTTGAACAGGAAATGCGGCTCCACCTGGGCCTGCAGCAGGCCCAGGCGCAGATCGGCGCGCTGCGCCTGCACGCGCGCATCGGCCAGCGCGCGGCGGTTGCGATGGTCGTGCCAGCGCCGGCGCTCGCCGAAATACGCGCGCAGCGCGAGGCCGCCGCCGAACAGACCGTAGATCACGATCAGCACCAGCAGATTGAGTGCGGTCGAGACCGCCCGCTCGATCGGCCCCAGATCGGGAATCGGCGGATGCGCGGACGGACCGAGCGCGGAGGCCAGCATCGCCTCGATGCGTGCCGAGGTCATAAAGTCGGCGAAATAGCTCGCGACCATGCCGAGCAGCATCGCCGCGACGATGCCGCGCCGCTCGGTCACGGCCGACCAGCCGCGATGGCGGACCCAAGTCGCCAGCGCCGGACCGGAGGTCGCCATCAGCCCGAAACCGGCGAACTGATAGAACGCCATCGGCAGCACCAGTCCGTAATCGCGCGCGATCAGGCCGATCGTGCCGCCGATCAGCAGCGCGATCACGCCGATGATCGACGCGAACAGCGCACTGCGGCCGCGCAGCCACGGCAGACTGAACACCGGATACTGCCGATAGCGGCTCCATGCCGTACCGCCGCCGACCAGGACGTCCGGCGGCAGGCGGCGATCGAGCCGATAGTCGGCGCTCATGCCGCGGCGCTCAACGGCGCTCGCCGCGCAGCTGCTGGCCGCCCTGCAGCAGCGTCAGCGCGCGGACCTTGCCGTCCTCGTCGCGCTCGAAGCGGATTTCCGCCGCGACGGACGCCGCGACGAACACATCGGTGTCCACGGCCTGGACCTCGATCGGCGGCTGCCCGGTGCCTTGCACGTAGAGCGCGCCGGCCTTCTCGCTGACCGTCAGCGCGAAGCCCTGCATCAACGGATACTCGCCGACATAGGCACGCAGCGCCTCGACGTTCGGCGGCGCGACCGCCTTGGCCGGCGCCGCATCCAGGCGCACCGCGGCCAGCTCCGCACCCAGCTGCATCCAGGTGAAGCCATAGCCCTGCGGTGTGCGCTGCGGCCGCAGCACCGCGTCGAAGTCCAGAGGATAGAAGTCGCCGGCATCGTCGTAGCCCATGGTATGGGTGCCCTGGCCTTCGGGCTCGATCACCAGCGCGCCGTCGCGCTGGCTCAGCCGCATCGTCAGCGTGTCGCCGATCCGGTAGCGGCCGACCAGGCCATCGAGCAGCGCGCGGTCCGGTGCGACGGCCTTGCGCGGCTTGCCGAGCGGGAAGCTGGCGTCGACCAGATGCAGGCCGAGGCTGCCGAGGCTGCCGATCGAGTGCCAGGCGGTGTCGGACAGGATCACCACGCCGCGCTCGCGCGTGCGGTCGACCGCGACGAACGACGAGAAGCCGCCGGTGCCGCCCTCGTGGACCAGCACGCGGCGCTCGCCGACCGGCATCAGCATCCAGTTCATGCCCATCGGCGGCGACTGCGACAGCGGCTGCTGCGTCGCCGCCATCGCGGCGACGATCGGCGCATCGCTGCGGCCGAGCTCGGCCTGGACGTAGCGCACCATGTCCTCGAGCGTCGCGCGCACGCCGCCGACGCCGGCGAGGTCGACCGGAAACGTCCAGGCCGCGGTCGCGCGGCCGTTCGGCGTGTGACCAACGGCGGCACGGATACCGTTCGGTGCGCGCGACACGTACGCGCCGTCCATGCCGAGCGGCCGCAGCAGCCGTGTCGTCAGCAGCGTCTCGTAGTCGCTGCCGGCGCGCCGCGCGACCGCCAGCGACAGCAGCATCGAGGCGAAATTGGAGTACTCGAAGTGGGTGCCCGGCGCCGCGCTCAGCGTGACGTCACCGAGCGAATCGAGCAGGTCGCGCTCGGTCAGCTTCGCGTACGGGTCGGCCGGGTCGGTCGTCTTCATGCGCGAGGGCAGCGCCGGCAGGCCCGAGGTGTGCGTGACGACGTGGCGCAGCCGGATCGTCCGGCCCTGGAACGCCGGCACTTTCGTGCCAGCGGGCAGGTAGTCGGCCAGCGGATCGTCGAGCGCGGCCTTGCCCTGCGCGATGAGGTCGGCCAGCAGCGCCGCGGTCATCGTCTTGCTGACCGAGCCGATCTCGAACGCGGTCTTTGCGTCGATGCGCGCAGCCTGCGCGGGATCGGCGCAGGCGAAGCTGCGCGCGACGCGGTCGCGCTCGATCACCGCCACCGCCATGCAGGCACCGGTGCGGTCGCCGGACAGGCGCTGATCGACCACGCTGCGCAGCTGCGCGTCGTCGACGGCCTGCGCCTGTCCCGCGCCGAGGACGATGCCCGCTGCGATGCCGAGGCTGGCCAGTTTCATGATCGCGACTCCATGGAAAAAGGGAGCGTGAATGCTCGCGCAGCCGCAGGCAAGCCGCCGGCCGTTGCGACGAACCAGCCGATCGCGGAGACGAAGGCTGCCCGCGGCGGCGCGAATGCCCGCGCCGGCGGCTGCCGCGCGGACGCGGACGGCAGCCCGGAGGCCAGTGGCGGTGCTACGCGGAACCGGCTAGGCTGCGCAACGGTATAAACCATTTATACCGATCACCGGAGAGCGGCATGGCACAGCGCAAGACGGCCGCGCGCAGCGGCAGGCAGGCAGCGGCGGGCAGGCCGCAGGCGGAACGGGTCGCACGCGTCGCGGCGCCGACGGCGGCGACACGCAAGGCGCGGCCGATCAAGGCGGCGGCGCAGACACCGGCAGAACCCGAGGCCAAGCCCGGCAAGGATGCGAAGAAGCACAAGCTGGTACGCGACAGCTTCACGATGCCGCGTGCGGACTTCGAGCTGATCCACACGCTCAAGGAACGCGCGCTCGGATTCAAGCGTCCGGCCAAGAAGAGCGAACTGCTGCGCGCCGGCCTGCAGGCGCTGGCGGCACTGGACGACGCCGCGCTGAAGACGCGGTTGGAACGGCTGATTCCGCTCAAGCCGGGGCGTCCCAAGCTCGAGCGCTGACATCCGCGGAGCGACGGTATGGCCGTCTTCGTTCGAGCTGAGCTGTCGCACGCACTGCGCGTTCGCGCATGCGCGATCGACACGATCCGCACGCGATCCGCAACCGCGATCGGGCTCGTGTCGGCTGTGCCGCCTCCACCGAACACGCCGAGGCCCGCCGCGGCGAGCCACTGCGGGTCTTGACCGAACCGTCCGCCGATCGACGGCTGCGATCGGCGGACGGCGATCCATCGCGTGAAGCTCAGTGCCGCAGCGGTGCCGGCCGTGGTGCACCGGCGCTGGCGGACGCGTCCGGCGCAGCGAGGGGCTCGATCGTCTCGGGCTGTTCGAAGTCGTTGCGGAACAGCACGATCACCGTCGCGCCGTCGCTGGCGCTGTCGTTGGCCGGGTTGGGATCGGTCATGCCGCCCTGGATCGCGACGCTGACGCTGTTGACGATCGGCGCGTCGTCGCCGGCCTGCACGGTCGCCGAGTAGACGTAACGGATCTCGCCGCCGGCCGGCAGCGTCACGACGTCGCTCAGCACCTGGCCGCTGCCGCCGGCGCAGTTCGCGCCGCTGCTCGCGTTGCAGGTCCAGACGCCGTCGGCCAGCACCGCCGGCAGCACGTCGGTCACCGTCGCGGTCGCGGTGGCGGGACCGGCGTTGCGAACCGTGATCCGGTAGTCGAGCGTGTCGCCGGCCTGCGCGAAGTCGCGGTCGTCGGTGATCGCGACCGACAGATCGGCCTCGGCGGCACCGGCGAACAGGCCGACGACGACCGGATCGTGATCGGAGACGCGATACGGGCTGGCCGGCTCGAACAGCGTGCGCGGCGGCGTCAGTGCCGCACCATTCGGCTTTTCGTCGTAGTCCGGCTCGCCGACGTCGCGGATCTCGTCGTTGTAGTCGAACAGCGGCACTTCGTCGGCGTTGATGTGCCAGACCGCGACTCCGGCGACCTGCTCGTCGAGGCTCGCATTGGCCAGCGCGTAGTCCAGATGGCCGAGCTGGCCGTCGAACAGGTACGAGTAGGCCGTCGGACCCAGACGGTCGGCGATCAGATCGACGTAGCCGCCGCCGGCCAGCGTCGTCATCGGCGTCTCGCGCGCATACGAGTTGAAGTCGCCGAGCAGCAGCACGTCCGGATCGCCGGCGGCCGGAATCACCGTGCCGTTGATCCAGCTCAGCAGACGACTGGCCTGCTGCGTGCGCCGGCTGGCGAAACAGGACTGGCCGTCGCCCGAGTCGGCATCGGCGCCGCTCGCGCCCGAGCAGCCCTTGGACTTGAAGTGGTTCGCGACCACCGTGAAGCGCTCGCCGAACGCGGGGTTGGCGGCGTCGACCACGTCGAAGGTCTGCGCGGTCGGCGGCCGGTTGTGGATCGCGTTGAGGTCGGCCATCGGCACGCCGACCGGCGCCAGCACGCCGGATCGGTAGATCAGCGCGACGCGGATCGCATCGCTGCCGAGTGCGCCGCCGGTGTCCGCGAACGCGTACGGACGGCTGCCGCCGCAGCGCGCGTTGACCGCGCCGAGCAGGTCGTTCACGGCAGCCGAAGTCGGATGGTTCTCGATCTCGACCAGGCCGACCACATCGGCGTCGAGTCCGCACACCACCAGCGCCGTGCGCTCGCGCTGGCGCGCGAGCTCGGCGGCGCTGTCGGCGCCGCGGCAGTCCATCGTGCCTGACGGACCGCAGGGGCCCGACGAGCTGCTCGCGGTCGTGTCGATCGTCGAGAAGTAGTTCAGCACGTTGAAGCCGGCGGCCTTGATCGCGCCGGGCACGGCAGGCGCCGTGGCCGGCCGCGGGTTGGCGACCGTGAACGTCGCCGGCCGGGCCGCGGTCGGCCGGATGCGCCAGGCGTCGGTACCGGTGACGCCGGCGTAGGACCAGTGCAGCACGCCGGTCAGGTTCTGCACCTGATCGCCGCCGCGGAAGAAGTCCACGCCCTGCGCACCGACGCCGAGGCCGCCGTTGGCCTGCGGGTGGAACACGAACTGCTGGCCGTCCGGCATCGTCAGCGAGACGTTCTCGGTATTGGTGTCGTCGTCGAGGATCACGCGGCGGCGCGCCAGCTCGGCCTGATAGGCGAGGTAACCCGCGGCGTTCGGTGCGTTGTCCTCGGTGAACTGGCGCGGACGCTCGCCCTGATACAGCGTGATCTGGCCGAAGCGGTGCAGCTGGAAGTACTCCGACACCGCGAGCGGGTCGAGGTAGGTCACCAGCATGCCTTCGCGCGCCTCGTGGAACGCGTCGAGGTCGCCGGTGATCGGCAGCACGATCGGCGTCGGCGTGACCTCGTCGAGGTGATGGCCGGCCGAGCTCACGACCACCGCGGCGGCGGTCGTCGCATTGAGCTGGGTCATGCCGAAGTACTCCGACACCGTACCCGACACGCGCACGCGCTGGCCCTCGGCGACCGCGACCGGGCAGCTGCCGCAGTAGACGAAGATGCCTTCGGAGGTGGCCGGATCGGCATCGGCGTCGGCGTCTTCTTCCTGCACGAAGAAACCACCCAAGCGCGCGCTGCCCTGGAGGCTCGCGGTCACGACGCCCTCGATCGACACGGTGACGCCGGCACCGATCGGCGTCGATGCGCCGCTGCCCTGCAGCTGATGGATCCGGTGCGAAGCCGGCGGCGCGTCGTCGTTGAGGATCGTGCCGACGCCTTCGGCAACGACGGCAATCGCACCGACGAGGTTGGATACGCGCACGTAGAAGGTTTCGTCGGGCTCGACCGTGGTATCGCCGTTGACGGTGACCGCGAACGCATAGCTGTCGCCGCCGGGCGGGATCGTCTGAGCGCTCAGCGCGCGCGCGAGGTAGTCCGACGGCGCGGTCGCGCTGCCGTCGGCGGTCGCGATGTCGAACGTCACGCCGCCGGCCGGTGCCGGCTCGGACAGGCTGACCGTGAACGTGAAGGTCGAGGTGCCGCTGTCGCCTTCGTGCAGGCCGACGTCGCTCACGCGCAGCAGGGCGCCGGCGTCGTCGTTGACGATCAGGCCGATGCCGGTGTCGTTGCCGACGCTCGCGCCGACCAGGTTGGACACGCGCAGCAGGAAGACCTCGTCGTCCTCCGGCACCGCATCGCCGTTGACGAGGACGGTGACCGTCGTGCCGTCGCTGCCGGCCGGAATCGTGACGCCGGTCGAGGCCAGCGCGATGTAGTCCGACGGCGCCGTCGCGGTATCGTCGACGGTCGCGACGTCGAACGTGACGCCGCCGGCCGGTGCCGGCGCGGACAGGCCGATCGCGAACGTGAAGGTCGTCGTGCCCGAATCGCCCTCGGCCAGCGTGACGTCGCCGACGCTGAGCACGGGGCCGGTCGCCGCGCCGCGTGCGATCACCGAGACGTCGTCGATCGCCAGGCCGTGATCGGCGCCGGTGTGGTCCGGATCGGACCAGCGCAGCATGATCTCGCCGCCCGGCGGCAGGCTGATCCCGGTGATCGTGAACGAGCGGTCCGTGCGATTCGCGGCGAGGTTGCCGTTCAAGGCCGCGGCCGAGCCGGTCGTGACCGGACCGGTGAAATCGAGCGCCGGCACTGCGACGCCCGGCTGCTGGAACTCGGCCAGCGTGCCGGTCACGGTCGGTGCGCCGATCAGGTACGAGAACGCGATCGTCTGCGTCGCCGCCGACCCGGTCGCACCGCCGTTGCGCCACTGCTCGCCGGTGTAGGCGACATCGAGCGCGGTGATCGTCGTGCCGGTCGCGTTCTGCAGCCGCACGCCCCAGAACAGGCTGCCGATCGCGGCATTGCCGGAGCCGATCGAGCCCAGTGCGCGATCGGCGCCGCCGCTGGCGCCGTAGCTGTAGAGATTGCCGGCGTTGCTGCCACCGGTGTCGGCGACGATCGTCGCGCCGCTGCCGGTGCGCGCGTGGTACCAGCCGGGCATGGTCGAGTCGTTGACCCAGGCGGCCGATCCGGATGCCGGCAGCGTGTCGAAGGACTGCGTATAGGCCTGATCGAGCGCGGTCAGCGCGACCTGTGCCGCGGCGGGCGCCGCCGCGACGGCCAGTGCCGCGATCGCGAACGCAGCGGGTACCCGCCGTCGATAGGCGCCGAGAGCCGCGCCACGGCGCGGCGGACGATCACAAGCGAACGATGCCACGGATGTCTCCTTGGAAAACGATGGATGCACGAGTCGAGCGATGCCCCGTCCGCGCGCCGGCCCCTTCGACGGCGCGCGATCGACAGGGCCGGCATGCTGCGCGGCCGATGCGACATCGGTATGACGAGGGTGTGCCCGTCACCCCCGTGTCATCGCGCGTCAACACAATGCCGCCGATGCATGGCCCGCGTGCCCCTCCCGCGGCCGCCCCTTGCGACATCCCATTATCGACCGGAGCACGCGATGACGACACCGCTGACGACGCGCGCGAGCGCGATCCTCGCCGGACTGGCCCTGCTGGCCGGACCGGCTGCCGCGCAGATGCGCATCACCGAATACATGTACCAGGGCGTCAACGGCGAGTTCGTCGAGTTCACGAACGTCGGCACCGAGCCGGTCGATCTGGCCGACTGGAGCTTCGACGACGACAGCGCGGTGGCCGGCACGGTCGCGCTCGGCTCGGCCGGCGTGGTCCGCCCGGGCGAGTCGGTGATCCTGACCGAGGCGCCGGCCGACGACTTCCGCAAGGCCTGGGGCCTGTGCCCGGACGCCAAGGTGGTCGGCGGCAACGCCACCAACCTCGGCCGCAACGACGCGATCTACCTGTTCGACGCCGCCGGCATGCAGATCGACGCGCTGCGTTTCGGCGATCAGAACTTCCCCGGCTCGTTCCGCACCAACGGCATCAGCGCCTGGGTGCCGGCGGCCGCGCTCGGTCTGGACCAGGTGGTCGCGTGGATCGGATCGAGCCTCGACGATGCCGAACACTCGCGCGCCTCCGCCGGTGGCGACATCGGCAGCCCCGGCTTCAGCGCGCGTGCCGCGGCGCCGTACTCGCCGTGCGTGACGCTCGGCGGCGTGATCCGCATCACCGAGTACATGTACAAGGGCGTCGACGAGGAGTTCGTCGAGCTGACCAACGTCGGCGACCGGCCGGTCGACCTCGCCGGCTGGAGCTTCGCCGACGATGCCGCCACGCCGGGCCTGTTCGATCTCGGCCCGCTCGGCACGGTGCAGGCCGGCGAATCGGTGCTGATCGTCGAGCATCCGCAGGCCGCGTTCCGCGCCGCCTGGGCACTGTGCGACGGCGTCAAGATCATCACCAAGCCCAATCCCGGTCTCGGCCGCAACGACCAGATCAACATCTACGACGCCGAGCAGCAGCTGGTCGATCGCCTCCGCTACGGCGACCAGAGCTTTCCGGGCTCGTTCCGCACCGACGGCACCAGTGCCTGGGTGCCGGCCGCCGCGCTGGGCGCCGACGATGTGCTGGCCTGGCAGCCCTCCGCATCCGGCGACGCCGAGGGCTCGTACCTGTCGGCCGGCGGCGATCTCGGCAGCCCGGCACGCAGCACGCGCGCGCTCGTCGCCTACGATCCGTGCATCGGCCAGCCCGGCGCACCGACGCTGAGCGTGGATCCGGTCGCGACCGCAGCCGGACTCGACCTGGCCGTCAACGGCGGCGGCGCCGTCGGTGCGGTGATCGGCGACCCGGGCGATCCGGCTGCGGTCTCCGGCATCGGCTTCGTCCTCGGCGTCCCCGAGGGCGGCGACGTCGAGGCGCTGACGGTCACCGCGACCAGCAGCGACCTCACCGTCGTCGATGCGGCGGGACTGAAGCTCGGCGGCAGCGGCGCGACGCGCCAGCTGCGGATCGTGCCGGCAGGCGTCGGCCATGCGACGATCACCGTGCGCGTCGTCGATGCGCTCGGCAACGGCGCGACGTACGCGATCGGCTACGCGGCCTCGGCCGCGGCACCCGATCCGGCCGCGGCGACGTTCCCGACCGGCGCCAGCGATGCGTCGGCCGCGGTCGCGCTCGACGCGCAGACGATGATCGTCGGCGACGACGAGAACCAGGTATTGCGTCTGTACCGCCGCGACCGCTCCGGCCTGCCGCTCGGCGGCTTCGACTTCACCGACCGGCTCGGCCTGACCGATCTCAGCGGCGGCGTACCGCGCGAGATCGACATCGAGGCGGTCGCGCGCAGCGGCGATCGACTGTACTGGACCGGTTCGCACGGCAACGGCAAGGAAGGCCAGCTGCGCCCGAACCGTCAGCGCGTGTTCGCGACCGATCTGGACGGCAGCGGCGAGAACGCCACGCTCGCCTACGTCGGCCGTTACGATCACCTGCGTACCGACCTGATCGCATGGGACCAGGCCGACGGCCACGGCCTCGGCGCCGGTGCGCTCGGCTTCGCGGCCGGCACCGCTGCCGGCGTGACGCCGGACCAGGCCGACGGCTTCAACATCGAGGGCCTGGCGATGGCGCCGGACGGCAACAGCGCGTATCTGGCGTTCCGCGCGCCGCTGCTGCCGGCGGGCTCGCGCCGGCTCGCGCTGATCGTGCCGGTGCTCGACTTCGACGCCCTCGTCGGCGCCGGCACGACCGATTCGCTGCCGGCCGGCTCGGCGAGCTTCGGCACGCCGATCCTGCTCGACCTCGGTGGCCGCAGCCTGCGCAGCCTCGATCGCAACGCGCGCGGCGACTACCTGATCAGTGCCGGCTCGGTCGACGGCGTGCCGTCGGCGTCGCGCTTCGCGCTGTTCGGCTGGAACGGACAGCCCGACGGCGTGCCGTTCCCGCTCGGCTTCGCGCTGGCCGATCTCGCCAACGACGGCAGCTTCGAGTCGTTCGCCGAGGTGCCGGACACACTTGGGGGCGACACCTCGCTGCAGCTGCTGACCGACAACGGCGACACGATCTGGTACGCCGATGGCGTCGCCGCCAAGGACATCGCCGACAAGCGTCTGACCAAGTTCCGAACCGACATGATTCGTCTGAATGTGCCGCCGCCGAGCGACGTGATCTTCCTCGACGCGCTCGACGGACGCTGAGGCGCATCCGCCCGGACCGCAACGCGGTCCGGGCTTGGCCGACCCGGTCACGAAAATTGTGTGCGAGCCGTCGCGCATTGACGGCTCGCGATGCCGATCGCGTACCGGTTGGCAGACTTCGACCCGCTCATGGCACCGCGATTGCTTCGTTCGTGCCATGGCATCGCTCGCGACTTCCGCCATCCCCGCGTTCGCACCCGGCTCGCCGCGCCGAGCGTGCGATCGCGACGTCCACATCGGCGTATCGCGCGAGGGCGACGGCGCCGCGCGCTCCCGATCGCACTGCGCGCCGCCCATCCGGCCGACTCCTCCGGTCGCCGCCGCCGACCGCACATGGACACCGTTATCAGCCGCTGCGGGGACGACGAGGCACCGTCCGCAGCAGCCCGCTCACGTCGCCTCATTCGTTTCCCAAGGAGAATATCGTGGCCAACATCAATGAAAGCCTCGCCAAGCTGCTCGAAGTCGACGGCGCCGTGTGTGGCGCGGTCGTGGACGCCAACAGCGGCATGATGCTCGGCAAGATCGGTTCGGGAATGGATCTGGATCTCGCCGCGGCCGGCAATACCGAGGTGATGCGCGCCAAGCTCAAGACGATGAAGTCGCTCGGCCTCAACGACGCGATCGAAGACATCCTGATCACGCTCGGCAAGCAGTACCACATCATCCGACCGGTGGTCAGCAAGCCGGGGCTCTTCATCTATCTGGTGCTCGACAAGGGGCGCTCGAACCTCGCGCTGGCGCGCCGCGCGACGCAGGAGGTCGAGCAGGAACTGCAGCTCTGACCGCACGCGCATGACACCCGGCAGCGCGGCCTCGCGTCGCGCTGCCGGCACTGGAGCGGTTCGTGTTGCGGCGCTGCGCGCCTCAGGATCGGTGCGGCGTCGCGTTCGCCGGTCGCGCGCCTTCGCCGTCACCCGGCGGCACCGTTACGAACACCCAGAACGGCACGCCGCGCGCGGTCCAGTCCATCGCGGCACTCTCGAGCACGTCGAGCAGGGTTTCCCAGATCCGGCCGACGCGACTCGGCGCATCGCCGCGGACGAACACGGCGTAACCGGACGCCGGCAGCCACGACAGGTCGCGCAGGCTGTCCTCGAGCGCGTCCCAGTTGCGGCCGAACGTATCCGGAAAATCCATGACGCCGGCGATCCGTTCGAGCCAGGCGGCCTTGCCTACGCAGCCGCGCAGATCGATGCGGCGGACCTCGAACGCCGCGGCGCGGGCCGCGCGGATCGACGCATCGACCTCGTCCTCGGCGATCAGATGCAGGCCGGCGCGGGCGAGATCGCCCAGGTCTTCGCGCATCGTGCTCATCGCGGCATCTCCCAGCGCCGGAACGACGCGTAATGATCGTCGGTGTAGTAGTAGACCTCGGGCGGCTGGCCGCCGGTGACGATGCGGCGCGCGCCGCGATGGCCGAGACCCGGCGTCTCGACGGTGTATTCGCGGTAGTAGCCGCGCGGACGGCGCGGCAGCAGACCCTCGCGGTTGCCGAACACGCCTCCGTCCTGCCGGTGCGGAAACGGCCCGCCGCGCGCGATCAGGCGCAGCGTCTCGTGTGCTTCGGGCGGCAGGAAGGCTGGCAGGCCGGACGCCGCGGCGAGCGCGGCAGCGTCCGCCGCGGGCGGTGCCGTCGACGGCGCTCGCTGCCACCAGGCCGATGCCGCCAGCAGCGCCAGCAGAACCACGATCGCCCACGAAGAACGCTTGATCGGCCTCGCCATGTCCCTATCGCTCCGGCGGATGACGCCGCCATTGTGCCCTGTGCCGCGGCCGGCGCGCGTGACCGCGTAGCGGTTGCGGCAGGCGTACAGTAGGCGCATCCGCGGAGGGAACGCCCATGCCGTCGCACGATCCCCGCATCGACGCCTACATCGACCGCGCCGCGCCGTTCGCACGGCCGATCCTGCACCACGTCCGCGCGCTCGTCCACGAGGGCTGTCCCGTCGTCGAGGAGACGATCAAATGGAGCATGCCGAGCTTCGTGCATGCCGGCCGGCTGCTCGGCGGCATGGCGGCGTTCAAGCGGCATGCCTCGTTCGGGTTCTGGCAGCACGGCCTCGTCGTCGGTGTGGACGGCGAGCGCGTCGGCATGGGCAGTTTCGGCAAGCTCGCCTCGATCGAGGATCTGCCGCCGCGCCGTACGCTGCTCGCGTTGATCCGCAAGGCGGCCCGGCTCGCCGAAGCCGGCGTGAAGGCCCCGGCGGCGCGCCGCGCACGCGCGCCGCTGCAGCCGCCGGAAGACCTGCTCGCCGCGCTGCGCGAGGTGCCCGCCGCGCTCGCGACGTTCGAGGCGTTCAGCCCGAGCCACCGGCGCGAATACGTCCAGTGGGTGCTCGAGGCCAAGCGCGAGCAGACGCGCCGTCGCCGCATCGCCGAGGCCGTCACGTCGCTCGGCGCCGGCAAGCCGCGCCACTGGAAACACCACGTCGGCTGAACGCGACCTGGGTCCGACCGCCTGCTTCGTTCAGCCAGCGCTCGGGCACGATTGGGCAAAACGGCACCTCGTTCGTTCCACAGTGAGGGCCGCTCATGAACATGCCGATCGCAACCCCGATCCGCCTCGCACTGGCGTCGGCCGTGGCCGCGCTGGTCGTGGGCTGCACGCAAGGCCCGGCCTCCGCGCCGCTGGCCGACGCCAATGCCGCCCCTGGTTCTGCCGCTGTCGCCGCCGACGGCCGCGCCGAGCCGTCCGGCTACGCGCGCGTCATCAGCGTGACGCCGGTCAAGCGCCGCGTCGACAATGCCCGCGAGGTCTGCGAGGACCGCGCGGTCACGCAGCGCGTCAAGCCGAAGGACGAGGACCGCATCGCCGGCACCGTCATCGGTGGACTGGTCGGCGGCGTCGCCGGCAACCAGATCGGCGACGGTCGCGGCCGCGATGCGGCGACGGTCGCCGGCGTCGTCGGCGGCGCGATCGCCGGCCGCAAGATCCAGGAGCACAACCAGAAGCGCAACACGGTGACCCAGATCCAGAACGTGTGCCGCACCGTCAACGAGCCGACCGAGGAGGTCTACGCCTTCGACGTCCGCTACGAGTACGCCGGCAATGTGCTCACCGCGCGCCTCGACCACGATCCGGGCGACCGCATCGCCCTGCCGGTGCGAGGCATGGTCGAGTAAGTCCGCACCGTTTCGCGTCCCGACAGCCGCCGGCCCCGTGCCGGCGGCTTTTTGATGTCCGCATGCGACACCGGCGCGCCGTCCTGCGCCGTTGAGTGACGAGCCACCGCGCCGCGGTGCGCCGTCTTCTCGCCCCGGAGCCGATCATGCTCGCGCCTCTCGCTGCCTGGACCACCCCGCCTCGCCGCCTGTCGGCACGCCCCGCCGCACGGCTTCGCGGCTGGCGGGCGACGATGCTGCTGCTCGTACCGGTGGCCGCCATCGCGCAATCGCCGGCGCCGCTGCCACGCCCGGATCTGGATCTGGTCACCAACGGCAACGTCATGGCGTTGCTGCGGCTCGCCGACGGCAGCCGCATCGTCGGCGGTCAGTTCTCGTCGATCAACGGCACGCCGCGCCTCAACCTCGCCAAGCTGCGGCCCGACGGCACGCTCGATCCGGACTGGAATCCGGCACCCGACCGCGAGGTCTACGCGCTGGCCGACGACGGCGCCGGTCACGTCTATGTCGGCGGCTGGTTCTACTCGATCGGCGGCCAGGATCGCGACAACCTCGCCAGAATCGACTCGAACGGCAGCGGCGCGGCCGATCCGGTCTGGAATCCGGCACCGAGCTCGTTCGTCTACGCACTCGCCGTCGACGCGGCCGGCCGCGTCTACGCGGGCGGCCAGTTCGACACGATCGGCGGGCAGACGCGCCCACATCTGGCGCGACTGTCGGCCAGCGGCAGCGGCGCGGCCGATCCGGCCTGGAACCCTGCGCCCGACGGCAACGTGCTCGCGCTGGTCCGCGATGCGAGCGGCGCACTGTATGCCGGCGGCGCATTCTTCGAGGTGGCCGGCCAGCCCCACCGTGCGCTCGTGCGATTCGCGGCCGACGGCACGTTCGACGCCGCCTGGGATGCCGCGATCACCGGCGGCGGCGTCAAGGCGCTGGCGATCGGCAGCGGCCTGCTCTACGCCGGCGGCGAGTTCACCGGTATCGGCGGCCAGGGTGTTCGCTATCTGGCTCGCCTGACGACGACGGGCGCGCTCGATGCGGCATGGAATCCGGCACCGGACCGCGCGATCGCCGCCGTGGCCGTCGACGCGGACGGCGCCGTCTATGCCGCGGGCCCATTCACGACGATCGGCGGCCAGCCGCGCAGCCTGCTCGCCAGGCTCAGCGGCAGCGGCGCCGCCGATCCGGCCTGGAATCCGGCGCCGAACGGCTCGATCGCGGTGCTGTCGCCGTCCGGCGGCGCGATCGCCGTCGGCGGCCGCTTCTTCACGATCGGCGGCGGCTATCGGCTCGGGCTCGCGACGCTCGACACCGCGACCGCCGCGCTCGCCGCCAGCCCCGACGTCGAAGCGCCGGCCAGCGGCGCCTCGATGCTGCTGCGGCGCCCGTACGGCCTGCTGGTCGGCGGCCAGTTCCTGAAGGCCGACGGCGTGCTGACGCCGTACGCGCTGAGGCTCGGCAGTGACGGCGCCGTCGCCACGGCGCCGCATCCGGACGATGCGATCCTCGCGCTGATCGCCGCATCGATCGGCGAGCCGGGTCCGCTGACGGTATCGGGCCTGCTGCGTGCGGTGGTCGCGCTGCCGGACGGCAGCTTCGTGTTCGGCGGCAGCTTCACGTCGGTCGGCGGCACGCCGCGCAACTACCTCGCCAAGCTGCGGCCCGACGGCACGCTCGATCCGCTGTTCGACCCCTCGGCGAGTGCGGCGGTCTACGCGCTCGCGATCGATGCCGCCGGCCACGTCTACGCAGGCGGCCGCTTCACGAGCGTCGGCGGCCAGCCGCGCGAGCGGCTGGTCAAGCTCGACGGCAGCAGCGGCGCGATCGATCCGACCTGGAACCCCGGTGCGAGCGACGAGGTCGGCGCGCTCGCGATCGACACGAGCGGCCACGTCTTCGCCGGCGGCGCGTTCACGGCTGCCGGCGGCCAGACCCGCGCTCGCCTGGTCAAGCTCGATGGCGCGAGCGGCAGCGCCGACGCACTCTGGAATCCCGGCGCCGATCGCGTGGTCCGCGCACTGACGGTCGACGCCGCCGGCCGCGTCTACGCCGGCGGCGATTTCGCGACGATCGGCGGCGTCAAGCGCGAACGGATCGCCAAGCTCGACGGCAGCAGCGGCGCCGTCGATCCGGCCTGGAATCCCGGTGCCGACGACGACGTGCGCGCACTGGCTGCCGCGCCGGGCGGCCTGGTCTACGCGGGCGGCGATTTCGACGTGATCGGCGGCCTGCCGCGACGCGGACTGGCCGCGCTGGCGGGCTCGGACGTATTGTTCGCGGACGGCTTCGAGCCGTAGCGGGCGTTCGAGACGCGCCCGGCGATCGTTCCAGGAGCGGCACGCTGGCGATCCGGACCGATTGCTCGAAACACCGGCCCGACAAACAAAAAACCCCGAGCGCGAACGCTCGGGGTTTTCGATGCAGCGGCGGGCGAACCCGTCGCCGCGGCGGATCAGGCCACCTGGACCTGGTCAGCCTGCATGCCCTTCTGGCCCTGCACGGCGACGAACGTCACGCGCTGGCCTTCCTGCAGCGACTTGAAGCCGCTGCCCTGGATCGAACGGAAATGCACGAACAGATCCGGGCCGCTTTCCGGCGTGATGAAGCCGAAGCCCTTGGCGTCGTTGAACCACTTGACGGTACCGTTCTGGCGATTGCTCATGAGACTACTCCTGACAAACTCGATGATGGATGAAATGGAACGTGGCCGGCGGTGAGAGCCGCGGGCCGGTACTGAGTCGCCAAGGAGTACGCGAGAGGGGACGAAGAGCGGATCGAACGATCAACCACATCGGGCCACGATTCACAGTGACCCTCGAGAACACAGTGTCGCGCACTCTACAGGGGTTTTCGCGACAAAGCGAGCGCCCCGCCTGAACGAGCCGTGCGCTCCGGGCCCGGCCGGTGCCAGAATCGGCGGCGCCCCGCAGGCGGGGTCGGAACGGGGACGAACCACATGGCGACACCGGCAGCCGCTTCGCCGCGGCGCGTGCTCTTCGCGAGCCTGATCGGCACGACGATCGAGTTCTTCGACTTCTACATCTACGCCACTGCCGCGGTGCTGGTGTTCCCGCACTTGTTCTTCCCGTCCGGCGATCCGGCCTCCGCGACGCTGCAGTCGCTGGCGACGTTCGCGCTGGCGTTCTTCGCACGGCCGATCGGCTCGGCGCTGTTCGGACACTTCGGCGACCGTGTCGGCCGCAAGGCGACCCTGGTCGCCGCGCTGCTGACGATGGGCGGCTCGACCGTGCTGATCGGCCTGCTACCGACCTATGCCTCGATCGGCGTGCTGGCGCCGGCGCTGCTCGCGCTGTGCCGGTTCGGACAGGGGCTCGGGCTCGGCGGCGAATGGGGCGGCGCGGTGCTGCTGGCGACCGAGAACGCGCCACCCGGCAAGCGCGCCTGGTACGGCATGTTTCCGCAGCTCGGTGCGCCGATCGGATTCCTGTGCTCGACCGGCGTGTTCCTGCTGCTGACCGAGTGCCTCGACGAGGCGCAGTTCCTGGCCTGGGGCTGGCGCATCCCGTTCCTGGCCAGCGCGCTGCTGGTGCTGGTCGGCCTGTACGTGCGGCTGCGGCTGACCGAGACGCCGGCGTTCCAGCGCGCGATCGCCAACGAGGAGCGCGTGCGCCTGCCGATGGCGACCGTGCTCGCGCAGCATCCGCTGGCGCTGGTCCTCGGCACGTTCGCGGCGACCGCCACGTTCGTGCTGTTCTATCTGATGACGGTGTTCGCACTGAGCTGGGGCACCTCGGCGCTCGGCTATGCGCGCGAGACCTTCCTGGTGCTGCAGATGGGCGGCGTGCTGTTCTTCGCGGCGACGATCCCGCTGTCGGCACTGGTCGCCGACCGGCGCGGCCGGCGTGCCGTGCTGATCGGCGCGACGGTCGCGGTCGGCCTGTACGGCCTGAGCTTCGCGCCGCTGTTCGGCGCCGGCAGCACGGTCGGCACGTTCGCGTTCCTGGCACTGGGCCTGGCGCTGATGGGCCTGACCTACGGGCCGCTCGGCACCGCGCTGGCCGAGCTGTTCCCGACCGCGGTGCGCTACACCGGCGCCTCGCTGACGTTCAACCTGGCCGGCATCGTCGGCGCGTCGCTGGCGCCGTACGCGGCGACCTGGCTGGCCGGCCGCTACGGCATCGCCTCGGTCGGCTACTACCTGTCGGCCGCGGCGGTCGTCTCGCTGCTCGCACTGCTGCTGATCCGGCCGCGCGCCGGCACGGCGTGAGGCCGTTGCGCACTAGCCGGCCACACTGGATCGGCCACGGCGACGCACGTGGCCGTTGCCCGCGCGGCGGCACCGGCACGCGACTGATCGCAGCGGTCGCCCTGGCGACGGCGACGGTGATTGGAACGGCAACGGCGGCGACTACGGCGGCGCTCGATACCGCGACCTGGTCGACACGCGACTTCGAGCACGCCCGCCTCGGCCGCGTCCAGATGCGGATGCCGCCGTCCTGGCTCACGTTCGAGCGGCAGGACGGCGCCGGCACAACCTTCGTCCGCGTCGCGCCGCCGCAGGACCGGTTCGGCCTGGAGATCCAGATCGGCACGCGCGAGGCGCTGAAGCTCGCGACGCTGGACGAGGCGGGCCTGCCCGACTACCTGATCGCGAGCCTGTCCGGGCTGCTGCCGCGCTTTCTCGAGGAGGCGGTCGTACCGCAGCGCTTCGGACCCGGGGCGGACGGCGTCTATGCGCGCCTGACCGATCGCCATCCGCGCGCCGGCGAGTTCCTGTTCCTGACGCGCGGTCTGCGCCTGGACGGCGACGCGGTGATCGTCTTCACGCTGTATGCGAGCGATCACGATGGCAGCGTACTGACGCCGGTGCTCGAGGTGGTCTCCGGCATCACGATCACGCCACCGCCTTAGCGCCACCGCGTCGCGGTACCACCCGCGCCTCGTCAGGACGGCGCATGACGCGCGCCGCGCGCGCGCTCAGCGCGTGGCCAGAACCTCGGCATACAACGCGAGAAACGGATCGGCCGCATGCGCCAGCGTGAAGCGCTCGCGCCAGCGTGTCCGGCCGGCTTCACCGAGCACGCGACGCCGCGCCGGATCGGCCGCCAGCGCCGCGATCGTGTCGGCCAGCGCGGCGGCATCGCCAGGCGGCACCAGCACGCCGGCATCGGCGCCGACCACGCTCGATATGCCCGAGCCGGCCACGTCGCTGGCGATCACGGCCCGGCCCGCGCGCATCGCCTCGAGCAGCACCACGCCGAAGGCCTCTCCGCGATCGAGCGACGGCAGCACGACCAGATCGGCGCCGGCATAGGCGGCGCTCAACGTCGCGTCGTCGACGGCACCGGCGAAGCGCACGCGATCGACCACGCCGAGGCGCGCGGCGAGCGTCTGCAGGCGCGGCGCCTCCTCGCCCTGGCCGATCAGTAAGAGCCGCCCGTCGGCGCAGCGCGCGAGCGCCTCGAGCAGCACGTCGAAACCCTTATAAGCACTGAGCCGTCCGACCGCGAGCAGGCACACCCCGGCACCGGCCGGCCACTCCGGCGGCCCCGCCTGCGCGACCGCTGCATCGCCGATGCCGAGCGGGATCGCGCGCGTTCTGGCGCGCCACGGTGCCAATGCGCGGCTGGCCGTGGCGTAGGCCTCCGAGGTCGTCACGATCGCGGCCGAGCGCGCCAGCAGCGCCTGCTCGAACGGCCGGTAGACGCGGTAGGCCGCGCGCAGCCGCCAGTCCGGCGTATCGGTCGGCACCTCCGCGTGCCAGTGCGCGATCCACGGCAGTCGCCGCGCGGCCGGCAGCGTCAGCGCCCAGAACACCGATGGATTGGGCAGGTGCAGATGCAGGACGTCGGGCCGGAAGCGCTCGATCAGCCGTGCCAGATGCAGCGCGAACGCCGGGCTCAGCGGCGTGTACAGCGGCGCGGCGATGCAGCCGGCGCGCACCACCTCGACCCCGCCGATGCGCTCGACAGCGCCGCGCACGACGCCGGCCGGCTGATGCACCAGCGCGGCCACGGCATGGCCGTGCGCGACCGCCCACTCGGCCAGATCCTGCGTGCAGCGTTCGATGCCGCCGCGCTGCGGCGCGTAGTACTTGCCGACGTGCAGGATGCGCACCGGCCGGGCCTCAGCGGTCCGCCGCGGCGGCGCAGCGGCCGCTCATTCGTCGTCGGAGACGAGTTCGGCGTCGGGATCGGCCGCCGGCAGCCGGTAGCCGACGCGGTCCAGTTCGCGTTCGAGGATCGCCAGTTTCTGCGTCAGCCGGCGCAGCTGCCGCTCCTGGCGCGAGCGCTCGATGTCGAGCTTGAGCAGCCGCAGCAGCACGAACGACAGGCCGATGATGATCGGCAGCACCGGCGCGTAGCTGATGCCGGTCGCGCGGCCGAGCCAGCCGACCAGGGCCGGAAACAGGCCGAGCACCAGGGTCGCGACCGCGACGCCGAGCCACCAGACCGCATACGGACCGTGCAGATGGTCGCGGCGGACCAGATAGAGGATCGCGACGGCCAGGCCGATGCCGATGATCGCCGCGGTCAGCTGGGCGTTCATCGGCGTGCCTCGCCGGCGACCGGCGCGCGGCGGCCGGCGTCGAGCCGCGCCAGGCACAGCACGGTCGTGTTGATCATGTAGCGCAGCACGACCCACCACGAGGCGAACACGCGCGAATGGCCGTTGCTGCGCGCGCGCATCGGCGTGGGCACCTCGGCGATCGTGCGGCCCTCGCGTGCCAGCAGCATCAGCACGCCGACGTCCTGGAAATCGAGCAGGCTCGCCTCGGGCGAGGCCAGCCGCGCCAGCGCACGCCGATTGTAGAGCCGCAGACCGGAGGTGAAGTCCGACAGGCGCAGGCCGGTCAGCACGCGCAGATAGTGCCAGGCCACGCGCTTGGGACCGCTGAGCCGTTCGATGCAGGTGCCGATCACGACGTCGGCGTCGCTGCGCGCCTGTTCCTCGAACAGCGACGGCAGCGAGGACGGCAGGTGCTGGCCGTCGGCATCCAGCGTCACGACGCCGCCGTAGCCCTGGCGCAATGCGTAGCGGATCCCGGTCTGCGTCGCGCCCCAGGCGCCGAGACCCAGCGGCAGCACCAGCACCTCCGCGCCGGCGGCCCGCGCGACCTCGGCGGTGCCGTCGTCGCCGGCATCGTCGACCACGAGCACGTCGCAGCCGAGCGCCTCGCGCACGCCGCGCACCACCTCGCCGACCGTGGCCGCCTCGTTGCGGGCAGGCATCACGGCCAGGCAATCGCGAGGATTCAAGGGGGGGCGCATCGGAATCGGGGCAGGCCCGGCGAGGAAGGATCGCGATTCTCGGCAGTCGCGCGAGCCGCTGTCAACCTGGACGCGGATGCGAAAACCGGGCCGGAACCACCGGCCCGGCCGCGTCAGCCGACGCTTTCGGCGCTGTAGCGCGCGAGCAGGCCGCTGCGCACCGCGCCGCGGTGGATGTAGACGAAAAACGCATAGGCGGCCAGCACTTGTGCGATCGCCAGCACGGCCGCGACGGCGAGCGTCCGCAGCGGGAACGGCTGCCCGGCGACGATCGCGCGCATGCCCTCGAACACGTAGGCCGGCGGCAGCAGATGGGCGATCGCCTGCATCCAGCCGGGCAGGATCGACAGCGGATAGAACACGGCCGCGAACGGCGAGAGCAGCGCCGGGATCGGCCAGATCAGCCATTCCGACGCGGGCCCGAGCCGCAGCACGATCGCGCTGGCGAGAATCCCCAGGCCCACGCCGAACAGCAGCAGGATCAGCAGGAACGGCACGAACGCCAGGCCATAGGCCGCGAACGACAGCCCGAACACGCCGGCGGCCAGCGCCAGCATGACCGTCAGCGCGATCGCACCGGTCGCCAGGCTCGTCATCACCAGGCCGGTCACGTATTCGGAGATCGCCAGCGGCGTCGCGAACAGGTTCATCAGGTTGCGCGACCAGATGTCCTCGAAGAACGCGGTCGTCACGCCGTGCATGATGCGGCCGAAGAAATTCCACAGCAGCACCGCGCCGAGCAGGCCGAGCGCGAGCGCCGGCCCCTGATCGGACAGCGTGGCCAGATAGCGCGTGATGAAGCCCCACAACACGATGTCGATCGCGCTCCACGCGAACGCCGGGACCAGTCGCGTCGGGCTGGCGCGCATCAGATAGAACTGGCGCAACAGGACGGCGGCGACGCGGCGCGGCTTCACGGTGTGCCCTCGGTCAATGGACGGCGTGCCAGGCGGATGAACAGCGCATCGAGCGTGTCGACGCCGTGCTCGGCCGGCAGCGCGCGCGGATCGCCTTCGAGCAGGATGCGCCCGTCGGCGAGGAACAGCACGCGGTCGCAGACCGCCTCCACCTCGTGCATGTTGTGCGAGGTCCACAGGATGCCGCCGCGGCCCTGGTCGGCGATGCCGCGGATCAGGCCGCGCAGGTCCTCGGCGGTCGCCGGGTCGAGCGAGGCCGTCGGCTCGTCGAGCAGCAGCAGGACCGGATCGTTGAGCATCGCCTTGGCCAGGCCCACGCGCGACTGTTCGCCCGAGGACAGCAGGCCGCAGCGCGTGTCGGCGAAGCGCACCAGATCGAGCCGCTCGAGCAGCGTGTCGATCCGTCGCGACAGATCCGGCACGTCGTAGATCATGCCGAACCAGCGCAGGTTCTGACGCACGGTCAGATTGCCCGGCAGCGCCGCGTAGACCGCCGCGAAATTGCAGCGCGCCAGTGCGCGCGAGCGCTGCCGCGCCAGATCGACGCCGTCGATGCGGATCGTGCCGGCGCTCGGCTCGAGCAGGCCGAGCACCATGTTGATCGTCGTCGTCTTGCCGGCACCGTTGGGGCCGAGCAGGCCGACGATCTCGCCGCGTCCGACCGCGAACGAGATGCCGTCGACCGCCACCGTCGCGCCGTAGCGCTTGCCGAGACCATCGACCGCCAGCACCGGCTGCGCGGCCGCGGCGGTGTCCGTAGGCAGCGCGCTCAAGGATCGAACCCGTCGTCGAACAGCGGATCGACGCCGGCGCGGCACGCGGCGTCGGGCAGTCCGATCGTCAGATCGTCGACGCTCCAGCCTTCGAACTCGCCGGAAGCGTCGCTGCGCGTGCGCAGGCGCAGCCGCACGTCGGCCTGTCCCGCCAGCTGCGGCAGGTCGAGCGTCACGTGCCGCCAGGCGGCCCGGCCGCTGCAGCGGTAGACCTCGGTCCAGACCGCGTGCGCCGGATCGGTCGAGACCTCGACGACGCCGGTGTCGTAGGTCTCCTCGGTCGCGCAGCGCTCGTCGAACGCGAGCGTGACCGCCGCATAGCCGGACAGGTCCAGCACCGGCGAGGTCAGACGCAGGTCGGCACCGGACGGATAGCGGCCGCCCGGGCTGTCGTTCCAGACGTGCTCGCCGGTCGCGATCGTCTCCATGCCCCAGCCGCCGCTGGCCGGCTGCGCGGTCCAGCCGGCGTTGCCGTTCTCGACGTCGTCGGCGAAGGCGTTGCACTGCGGGCTCAGTGCGAGATCGCGGCTGCGCGTCGTGCCGGCGCTCAGCGCGAGGTTCTCGATGCGCTCGGGCAGATAGCCGAAACGGACCGCCTCGAGCGTCACCGCAGCCGGATGCGCATGCAGGCGATAGCCGCCGTCGGCGGCTGTCGGCATCGCGCGCAGATCACCGTCGGGCTCGACGAGGCGCACCTTCACCCCTTCCACTGGCAGGCCGCTCGTGCGATCGCGGACCGTGCCGGCCACCGTCCCGACCGCGCCGGCCGCGGCCACCTCGACGAAGGCCGAGGCCGGCGGGCCGTCGGCGCCGCCCGCATTGCGCGCCTGCACGTGCACGAGATGACGTCCGGGGCCGAGCGTGTCGGCGGCGACGATGCGCGAGACGGCCTCGGCAGGCTGGTCGAATGCGCCGTCGTCGGCCGTCATCGGCAACGCCGAAGCCGCCTGCCACGGCAGCGTGCCGATGCCGGCGCCGGCCGCGGCAATTGCGAACACGGTCGGCGCGGTGCCATAGGCCGCATAGCCGCCGTCGTCGGCGCGCGCGCGGATCGTCGCGGTCTCGCCGGCGACGATCAGGTTCGGCTCGACGCGCACCGCGGCGACGTCGGGCCCGGCCGGCAGCCGGTACGGTGCGGCGAGGTTGCGCGCGATGTAGCGCAGGCCGGCCAGGTTCTTCGGCCAGGTGTCGTCCTCGAACGCCGCGCAGTCCTGGAAGAAGTCCAGGCCGCCGAGTTCGATCGTGTACGCGGCGACGCCGAGCGCACCGTAGGCGGTGTCCGGCGTGGTGCCGCTGGTCGCGCCGATGCCGTTGGAGACGATCGGCATGTAGCCGTTGTGCCAGCCGATGCGGCGGCCGAAGCGCTCCAGCGCCGCGCCGTTCGGCGGCGCCGTGGCGGTATCGCCCCACGGCCACAGCACCAGACGCCCGTTGCTGTGCAGATCGAGCACGACGCCGGTCGTCGTATCGGGCGCTGGCGTCACGCGGTCGTCGGCGCGGCGGTCGGCATAGAGGCCACCCGCGTACGGCTGACCGGCGCCGGCCTGCACGCCGGCGATGTAGGTCATGACGGCACGGGTCTCCGGCTCCGATGCCGCGGCCGGACCGCGGAACGTCTGCGCGCACGGATCCGCGCTGCTGCCGCCGGCATTCCAGTTGAACGGATAGTTGCGGTTGAGATCGACACCGGCGTGATAGCTGCCGGTCGGCGGCTGCGCGGTGCAGGCGCCGAACGCGTCGTCGGCGTTCTTGCGCCAGAGCACGCCGGTCTCGGCGATCGCGCGGCCGTCCGGGTTGGCCTGCACGAGCAGGTGCACCTGATAGTGGTCGAGCAGCGTGGTCGCATCGGCGTCGCGGCCGTAGCGCTCGACCAGCCATTCGCCGAAGCGCAGCGCGGTCTCGGCGGTGACGTATTCGCGCCCGTGGATGCCGCCGAGCACGAACAGGGCCGGCTTGTCCGCGAACGTGCCGTCGGTACCGGACTGCGTCAGCCGCAGCACCTCGAGCTGATGGCCGCCGGCCGGATCCTGCGTGCGCCGCCACGACGGTCCGATCGGCACGACGCTCGCCAGCGCCGGATGAGCGGCGGCCAGCTGCTGCAGCCGCGCACGCGTGTCCTGGACCGTGCGATAGCACGCGAAGCCCGGAATCGCGCGCAGCGAGCCGCCATTGCGCTCGAACACCTGCAGACGCGCGCTGGCGACCGCATCGATGCGCGGCGCGAAACCCTCCGCGACCAGCCGGGCGAGCGTCGCATCGTCGGCTTCGGCGGTGACGCGCCGGCGCAGCGGATCGACCTCGGGATGACCGAACGTCGCGACCAGCCGGTCGCGCGCGGCCGCATCGGCATAGTCGAACTCGGCGATCCAGCGTGCGGCCGGTGCCTGCAGCGGCCACGCCGCCGCGACGGTCAGGGCCAGGACGATACGGCGGCGGCGCGAGGCGGCGGACATGCACGGATTCCGGACGAAGGCGAGCGGCCGATGGTAGCGGCCGGCTCCGACCATGACCACGCACTATCGTGTGCGTCCGCCGCCGCACGGATTAGCGCACGGGACTGAACAGCCGCTGCGCCCGCGTCCGGTCCGGCGTGACGCCGACCGACCGGCCGCGCTAACCTCGCGCGCCTATGACCGAACCCACCCAGCACGACTTCACCCTGGAGCCGGACGACAACGAGCGCCTGTCGAACCTCGTCGGCCCGTTCGACGAACACCTGCGCCAGATCGAGCTGCGGCTCGGCGTCGAGATCGCCAACCGCGGCCACGTATTCCGTGTGATCGGCGACGCGCGCCCGGTGCAGCTGGCGACGCGGCTGCTGCAGCAGCTCTACGCGGCCACCGCCGAAGAGACCCTGAGTGCGCATCAGATCAATCTGCATCTGCAGGAGTCGGGCGTCGAGGCGATGGCGGCCGCCGCCGCCGAAGGCGTCCAGGAGGTCGCGGTCAAGGTCAAGCGCGGCACGATCCGCGGCCGCGGCCCGAACCAGGCACGCTACCTGCACGCGATCGCCACGCACGACATCAACTTCGGCATCGGCCCGGCCGGCACCGGCAAGACCTATCTGGCCGTCGCGATGGCGGTCGACGCGCTCAACGACAACCGCGCGCAGCGGCTGATCCTGGTGCGCCCCGCGGTCGAGGCCGGCGAGAAGCTCGGCTTCCTGCCCGGCGACCTGACGCAGAAGGTCGATCCGTATCTGCGCCCGCTCTACGACGCGCTGTACGAGATGCTCGGCATCGAGCGCGTGACCAAGCTGATCGAGCGCAACGTGATCGAGATCGCGCCGCTCGCCTATATGCGCGGACGCACGCTCAACGACTCGTTCGTGATCCTCGACGAGGCGCAGAACACGACCGTCGAGCAGATGAAGATGTTCCTGACGCGCATCGGCTTCGGCTCGGTCGCGGTCGTCACCGGCGACGTCACCCAGACCGACCTGCCGCGTCACGTCCGCTCGGGCCTGCGCGACGCGATCGAGGTGCTGCGCGACGTCGAAGGCATCAGCTTCACGTTCTTCAACGCCAAGGACGTCGTCCGTCATCCGCTGGTCCAACGCATCGTGCGCGCCTACGAGGCTCACGAGAGCACATCGAAGGAGTCCTCGTGATCCGCATCCTCGCCGTCGCGCTCACCGCCTGCGCGGCCCTGCCGGCCGCCGCGCAGACCTATTCGAACCCCGAGAGCGTGGAGGCCCATCCGCGGCTCAAGCGCAGCCTGGTCAGCAACACCGGCGGCGGCAACATCCTCGCGCGCGCCGACGACGGCACGCTCAGCGTGTTCACGTCCGACCCGTCCTCGCCGTACGGCATCGAGCTGCTCGCCGGCACGCTGTTCGTGCTCGACTCCGGTCGCGTCAAGGGCTACGACATCGACAGCGCCGAGCCGGTCATGAATCTGGCGCTGACCGGTGCCGTCTTCCTCAACGGCATCACGTCCAACGGCACCGACACGCTCTACGTCACCGACTTCAACGGCCGCCGCGTGTACCGGGTCGGCGTCGGCGATCTCGGCGCGCCGACGCAGGAACAGCTGACCTCGACCGGCACCGCGACGCCCAACGGCGTCGTCTACGACCGTGACGAGAACCGCCTGCTGATCGCGACCTGGGGCAGCAATGCCAAGGTGCTGAGCCTGGACCTGGGCACGCCCGGCGCGGAGCCGCAGACGCTGATCCAGACCACGCTCGGCAACCTCGACGGCATCGTGCTCGATTGCGACGGCACGCTGTTCGTATCGGCCTGGAGCGGCTGCGGCGCCGCCGGCGGCTGTCTGCGCCGGTTCAACCGTCCGTTCGCGATCGACTCGACGCCGATCGTCGTCGCCGATGGCCTGGCCAGTCCGGCCGACATCGACTACGACCGCCGCACCGCCGAGATTCTGGTGCCCGAATCGAGCGGCGCGCGCGTCAGCCTGCACTCCAGCAGTTGCGGACGCTCGCTGTTCATCGACGATTTCGAGCGGTGACCGCGGCTTGAGCGAGGCGCCGATCGTCCATCTGTCGCTGGCATCGGGCCTGCCGCGCCGCGGCCTGCCGCAGCGCGCCAGCTTCGTGCGCTGGGTCGCCGCCGCGACCGCCGGCGCGCGCCGGCGCCGTGCGACCGAACTGTCGATCCATCTGGTCGGCGCGGACGAGGGCCGCCGGCTCAATCACCAGTACCGCGGCCGCGATTACGCGACCAACGTGCTGTCGTTTCCGGCCGAGCTGCCGCCCGGCGTGCGGCTGCCGCTGATCGGCGATCTGATCGTCTGCGCGCCGGTCGTCGCGCGCGAGGCGGCCGAGCAGGGCAAGTCCGCGCGCGATCACTACGCGCATCTGACCGTGCACGGCGTGCTGCATCTGCTCGGCTACGACCACGAGCACGACGCCGACGCCGAGCGCATGGAGGCGCTGGAGACACGCGTGCTGGCCGGGCTGGGCATCGCCGATCCGTACCGGGGCTGAGCGACCGCGATCGCGAGCGTCAGTCGCACGCGCCCGGCACCTGCAACAGGAGGCGACGCACCGCTTCCGCGGCGCGGCGGACGCCATCGAAGCCTCGAACCGTCAGCGCCGCTGGTCGGGCCGCATGCCTGACGCGCTCCTACAATCGTGCCCCCTTCCCCCACTCGCACCGATCACCATGCACACCTCGCCGATCCTCACCGTCGCCGCCGTGATCCGCGACGCGCAAGGCGACGTCCTGCTGGTCCGCAAGCGCGGCTCGGCCGTCTTCATCCAGCCCGGCGGCAAGCGCGAGGCCGGCGAGGCTTCGTTGGTCACGCTCGCGCGCGAGCTTCGCGAGGAACTCGGCGTGCAGGCGGACCCGGGCAGTGCGGTCAGGCTCGGCGAGTTCGAGGCCTGGGCAGTCAACGAACCGGGCCGCCGCGTGCGCGCCGAGGTGTTCGCGGTCGAGATCGCCGGCACACCGGCGCCGCAGGCCGAGATCGAGGCGATGGCCTGGGTACCGCCGCGCGGTCCGTTTCCGGTGCCGGTCGCGCCGCTCAGCGCCGAGCACATCCTGCCGCAGGTCGCCGCGCGCGACCGCTGAGTCGAGCTCAGTCGCCGGCGATCGCCAGCGTCCTGCGGAAGAACGCGACCGCGTCGGCATCGATCTGGGCATGCACGGCCGCGCGGTCGACGCCGTCCGGATCGCGGCACGGCTCCGGCATCGTCTCGGCCAGCGCCGCCGAGCACGGCGCCAGGAACACCCAGTGATCGGCCTTTGGCACCGCACGCACGCCATCCAGCGTCTTCACTTCGCGCTTGACGTGCAGCGCGTTCTCCGGCGGCAGCAGGATCTCATCGTGTTCGCCGTAGGCCAGGAACACCGGCCGGTCGACCGCGGCGAGGCCGGGCGCGTCGAACAGCAGACCGAGCGGCGCCATCACGAACGCGGCGCGGATGCGCGGATCGGCGGTCGGTCCCCAGCGCGTGAGCTCGTCCTGCACGCCGGCCAGATACGCCTGCAGCGACAGACCGTGCGTGCGTGCCTCCGCCGCCAGTCGCCGCGCGTCGTTGCAGATCGCGCCGGAGCGGCGGTGACGCGTGCAGTAGCCGATCAGCCGGACGAAGCGCGGCACCGCGCCGACCGCCATCAGCGCCGTGTAGCCGCCGACCGAATAGCCGGCCACGCCGATGCGGCGCGGATCGATCCGATCCTTCCAGCGCGCATCCGCGAGCAGGGCGTCGATCGTCGCCGAGACCTGGACCGGGCGGCCGACCAGCACGGCCGAGGTGCCGACGCCACTCGCGTCGCGATGGTTGTCCTTGGGATGCTCGAGCGTGGCGACGATGAACCCGGCCCCGGCCAGCGTGGTCGCCAGATCGTGATGACCGAGGCTCGACCCGGCCTGCCCGTGCGAGATCACGATCAGCGGGTGGGTGCCGGCCAGGGCCGGCGCATCGCGCGTCGCGGCAACCGTGTACGGCCCCAGCGTCGTGACGCCATCGGCCGGTGCGCTGCCCGGATAGAACAGATAGCCGCTCATCGTGCCTCCGCCGACCGGATCGGTGATCTCCAACGCGGCGATGCCGACGCCGGCCGCGCGGCACGGCATGCCCGTCACGAACAGCACCACGAACAGGGCGGCCGTTGCCCAGGCTTTGACGCTCATCGATGTCACCTCGTCGGCCCGATCGGGCGCAGCGCGCCACCTTACGCATTCGCAGCGGCCGATCAAGCGACGCATGCCGCGATGATCGCGTTTCCCCTGCGTGTCCTCGTCGGTCCGGCGCCGTCGCTCGCAGTAGGTGTCACGCCGGATGTCAGGCCCCATGGCCGTTGCTGGCCCGGTACCGGCCGATCGGATAAGGTGCCGCAATCCCCGGAGACCACCACGGAAAGGCCCAGGCAATGTGTCCGCGATTCCTTCTTGGCGTTACGGCCCTGCTCGCCGCCTCGACGGCGACGGCGGGATTGCCGATCGATCCGCATTTCGTGCACGTCGGTCATCGGATCGATATCTTCGATCAGGCTGCTGCCAGCGGATTTGCGATCGCCGACGTCGATGCCGACGGCAGGGACGACGCAGCCTTCCTCGGACTGGCCGGTGGCCCGGTGCTGTTCGTGGCCGGAAGAGCACCCTACGGTGCGCTGGACATCAAGTCGTCGCAGAGGGTGCCCGACGATGGCACCCCGGTCAGAACGCTGGCCGCGACCGTACAGGGTGCTCCGCGGATCCTGACGCTCGGCAGCAACGGCATCGTCCGGCTTTACGGCGGCTGGCCGCTGGCCGAGGTGGCCACTCGTACGATCGAGCCGAATGCGCTGGCGGCTGAGATCGGTGACGCCGACGGCGATGGGCACGACGATCTCATCGTGCTGACGGCTGCCTGGATCCTTCGATACGATCTCGACAGTGGCGTGCTGACCGGCAGCCTGCCGATCAGCGGATATGCCTCTCTGGCATTGGGCCAGCTCGATGCCGATCCGGCGCTCGAGATCATCCTCGGCGGCACCGCGCCCGGCCGCGTGCTGGACGGCGCCACGTTCGGGACCGACTGGAGCTACGTCGATCCATTCGGGCCTCACGTCGTGGCCGGACGCTTCGCACCCGATGCGACCACGCGCTGGTTCGGCCTCGACACTACGTACACGCTGTATCGTGCCGCGCCGTGGAGTCCGCTCTGGTCCGGATCGGCTCACTACACCGTGAACGCCGCAGCGGCCGGCGATCTGGGAGGCTCAGGTGCCGACACGCTGCTTGTGGGCACCGTGCACTTCGCCATGGCGATCGACCCTTCCACGCATCAGGAAATCTGGCAGCGGGGCCCGGTCTACGGAGGTGTCGAACGCATCACTGCGGTCGACCTCGATGGAGCCGGCAAGCAAGTTCTGTATTCCTCAGGCGAGGGCAGCGAGTCGCTGACGCTCATCGACATCACCTCGCCGGTGCCGAGCTGGGTTCATCGAGTGCCGACGGGTCGCTTCAAGTCCGTGGCGCTCGGCGACGTCGACGCAGACGGCAGGGTCGAGCTCGTCACCGCGGCGCAGGGCGAACACTTCGGCACGCTGGCGATCTTCGACGCCGAGACCGGCAACGAGAAATGGCGCAACGAGATCACGATCGACGAGAGCGCACCGTTCTTCCTGGCCGGGCACCACGTCGAACTGCTGCCGCGCGAGGGCAGTGCTGGCATGAGCATCCTGTTCGCCGGAGAGTCGCGCAGCAGAGGACGCGCCACCGTCGCCAACGGCGTTACGATGCAGGCCGAACGTTTGATTCCGGACGATCGGGATCCGATGAATGTGCGTCGCGCAGTCCGCTCGGCGACGCTGGACTTCGATGGAGACGGCACGCGCGACTACGCGTTCGCCACCGAGGCACTCGAGGACTTCCCGGCCGGCGCCAAGATCTACGTGTACTCCGGTGCCGACAGCCGGCTGCTCTGGGAATCGCCGGTGCTCGGCCCGTCGCTCGCGCCCGTGCACAACCTCTTCGCGATCCCTCAGGACGACGGCGACACCGAACTCGTGATCGCGTTGAACGATGGGCTGCGCGCGTTCAGCGCCGCGAGCGGACTGCTGACCTGGTCGCTCGGCGCGCCCCTCGACGGCGCCACCTGGATTGCCCAGGGCGTATCCGGGCCGGAAATTCTGCTGTTCTCCGCCGCCGGCGGTGTCACCGTCTACGACTACGCGACGCGGACGCCGCAGCGCAGCTTCACGCTGCCGACGCCGCTGCGTGCGGTCGCCGCGCCGAAAGGCGATGCCGACCTGCTGATCGCGGCAGCGAACGGTCGGCTGCTGCAGGTCGACGGCGTCAGCGGGGCCGTCGGCGCGACGACCGAGGCCTTCGACAGCATGGATCAACCGATGCAGCCGCTGGCGACACTGAAACGATCGCAGACGAGCTGGCTGATCGCAGCCGCGACCGACCACGAGCTCGTGCGCTTCCGGCTCGACCTGGACGACCGCATCTTCTCCGGTGAGTTCGACTGAGGCATCGGCCACACGATTTCTCCCGAGGTGCGCGCCATCTTCTTCACTCGCGTCCGTTCTGAAGCCGTTGAATGGCTCCGGCCCGTCATGCACGCTTCGCTGCTGCGATCCCCGCACCGGGAAACGCAGCATCACTCCACTGGGGACATGGAATGAACATGAAAGTCGCCGCAATCGCGGTCATCGCGTCGCTGGCTGCCTGGAGCGCCGACGCGGCGCAATGGCGTCGCGTTCCGGTGCCGGGCGGCACCATCGAGGATCTCGTGGTCCTCGCCGACGGACGCCTCTACGCCGGCACGACCGATGGCCTCTATCGCAGCGACGACGCCGGCGACCACTGGACGCGGACGGAACTCGTGCCGTCCTACAAGCGGTTTCGCAAGGTCTATCCGCTCGATGGGGCGGGCGTGCATCTGGTGGCCTACACCGAAGCCTCGGAGGGTCTCGACAGGTCGCCGGCGCTCGAACTCAGTGTCGATGGAGGCGCGACTTGGCAGATGACTTTACCGGACGATGGCTACTTCACTGGCAGCAACGGCATGTTCGGCGGCCGTTTCGTCAGCCATCCTGCCGACCCCACCGTGGTCCTATTTGCCGACTACATGAGGCTCAGACGATCCGTGGACGGAGGCCGAACCTGGCAGATGACGAATGCCTTTTTTCCATGGGGCGAAGTTTTCCCGATATCGGACGCCCCCGGACATTTCATAGCACACTCGCCGCGCTCCAATCTGCGTTTTCTCGAGTCGACCGACTTCGGACTGAGTTGGGTGGAACGTCATCCGACCACACCCGTCATGCGTCAAGGGCAGACCAGCGTGGTGCAGGACGCGCTGCAACCCGAACGCTTCTATTTCGCGATCGCATACGTCAACTACGAAGGCAACAACACGTCCAGTAGCGGATGGATCGACAGCCGTGACTGGTCGGTAACCCTGTTTTCGGATTCGTGCGACTGCAATCATCGGCGCATAGTCGCCGACCCGCACCGAGCCGGACGACTCGTCGCACCGTCGGTGACTTTTGCGCCCGGCTCGTCGACCGTCGTCGGTTTTCCTGTTCGCGAGAGTCTGGACGGCGGCGCCACCTGGCAGGCGCTTTCTTCCCTCGAGCGGCAGATTGATTCGGATTTTCGACTGGAGTTCGACCCGTCCAAGCCCGGCCGCAGCTACATGCCGAGCCTGGGTGCCGGTGTTCTTCGCTCTGACGATGACGGTGCCACTCGGAGTGCCCTTTACGCCGGAATGACCGGCGGGACGATTCCGGAGGTGTCGATCGATCCGAACAATCCTGACGATTTCCTGGTCGCGCGCCGGCTGCTTCCCATGCTGCGCACCACGGACGGCGGCGCAAGCTTTCAGGTGATCGGGACCCGCCTCTACGACGAGCTCTACTCGGCCTATCCGCAGAGGATCGCTCGATCGAGAGCCAACCCGCAGCTCTTGATCAGTCATTACAGCGGCTCATTTTACCGAAGCCAGGATGGCGGCACGTCTTGGGCACCACTGGCCTCGGATTATCCATTTGATTTTATTTCACCCAACTCAATCGATTTCATAGGCAGTGATTCCAGCGGTCTCGCTGCTTTGACATACAGCGAGACCGGCCATCAGTTGACGTACTGGTCATCTGATGGCGGCGAGCACTGGGTCTCCCTAGCCGTCCCCGACCAAGCACCCTTGATGCATGCCTTGCAGACCCATCCCAATAACGATCGCGTGTATCTGACATTCGATTTCGGAGCCCCGCAAACAGCCCTTCTGTACTTCATCGGCGATGGAAGTACGACCCCCTTCCGGCCCGTAGTTCCACCCGTTGTCGACTGGTCGACCTACTGGATGGCGTCCCGCCCGGACCCGTCTGACGCGGAGCGTCGCCTGCTACTGGAGGCCCCGCCTGGGACGACTCCCAATCGCGTATGGGAGACTGTCGACGACGGGACTAGCTGGATCCTTCTGGGCCCAACGAACGGCACCGGCACCACCTGGACGATCGATGCATGCGACGGCCGCACCGTATGGAGTGCCGACAGCGCGGCGATCTCGCGAGACAATGGGCGCACGTTCCAGAATGATGGCAACCTCGCGTCACGCAAGCTGGGGCGTTTTCAAAACTTTTGCGTGAACGGGAAAACTCGGGGCCTCGCCGTGACCGGAGAACCTGGGCTGGGATCCGCACTCCTGATTCGCGAACCCGAGGCGGGAGACACATTGTTCCGCGAAACCTTCGATCCATGAATCGCATGAGCTGAGACGGCCGCCGTCATCGCCAAATCAAAATGGTAAAGCGCGTAGGTACTAAGCCACTCCGCGCACCGAGCCGGCTCTCGCAACGACGCGGTGCCTGGAGGGGTTTTCGGTGATCGATCCGGACCGGACGTCGACTCCCCGCTCCTCGCCGGCGTTCGTTTCTGATCCGATCGCATCGAGCAGGGCGTGCACTATCCGGTCCGCACGGCACGTCTTCCGCACGAGAGACTTTCCAGTCGATAACGCAAGGACGGCGAGCGCTCCACCGAGCGGATTTCCGAGCAGCAACTTCTCGATTCCGCACGTCACGACAACGGCGGCGAGTAAGTGGACAATGCCGTCATGGTCACCGCGCACCGAATCGCCTCGATCCTCTTCGCGGTCTCGCTCGTCGCATCGACGCAGGTGCTGGCGACCGACGCGGCGGAGCCACCTCCGGCCGAGGCGTTGCAGGCCCAACTGTCGCGCGGCAAGGTGGCCGTACTACCCCTCGACGTCCCGGCGTACGCATCGATCGAAATCGGTGTCGATCAGATCGAGGGTACCGTCGAGGCGCGACTGACGGCACCGTCCCACGATCCGATCCTCCTGCGCAACGACGCTGGTCTCAGCAGCCGGATCGACTACGTGCTGGTTGCCGGAGACCGAGCCACGCAGTGGACGCTGACGGTTTCATCCGCTCGCCCGGACCGGCCGGCAACCGTGAACGTCACGACCGGACGACCGCAGCCGACGACGACTCATCTCACCGCCCGCGCGCAGGCGCTGCAACGACTCGCCGAGGCCGAGGCCTTGCGACGCAATGCCGGAAGCCAGGAAACCGGTACGGCGAACGAAGACGCGGCGGTCGAGGCCGCATACGGGCGCGCGCTGATCGCGGCCGCAGCCGACGACTGCCTTCGGCTGCGCGTCCAGACCGGGCGCGCCCGGCATCACTTCGCGCAAGGACGCTACCGCGAGGCACGGCAGGCGGCCGAAGCGGCCCTGCTCCTGCACTGCGACGACGGCCTGGCCGGCGATGCCGAGCGCGCGGCGGCCTTGCGAACGCGCGGAGCCGCGCGCGGATACCTCGGCGATTTCAGCGGTGCGATCGCCGATCAGACCGAGGCGCTGGCGCTGTACCGCCGCACCGGGGACCTGGCCTTTCAGGCGCTGCTGCTCGGCAACCTCAGCGCGAACCATCGCGCGCTCGGCGACACCGAACGCGCATTGAGCACGGCCGACGAGGCGCTCGCGACGGCCGAGCGAGCCGGCGACGCCAGACGCGCGGTGTTCGTGCAGGAGAGCATCGCGGCGATTCGTCTGCAGCGCGGTGAACTCGGACCTGCCCTGAGCGCGTACCGGCTGACGCTCGATGCGCTACAGAGCACCCCGTATCCGCGCGTGGAAGGCATGGCCTGGAACGATCTCGGCCTGCTCTATCGGCAGACCGGCGACCACGTCGCCGCGCGCGACGCGTTCGGCCGCGCCGCCGCGGTATGGCGCGCGAGCGGCGATACCTCCGGTCTGGCCGAAGTACAGCTGAACCTTGCGGATCTCGATCTCGACGAGCGAAAACTCGACGCCGCATGGCAGGGCTACCGCGCCGCGCTCGACTTCGATCTCGCACACGGCTTTCGTCGCGAGGAGGCGCACGCGCGGATCGGGCTCGGGTCGGTGGCGACGCTGCGCGGTGAGGACGCCGAGGCGCGCGGCCATCTGGAAGCGGCGGCCGCACTGGCCGAATCGATCGGTGCAAGCGCCAATGCCGTGGCCGCCCGGCTCGCGCTGGCGGAGCTCGCGCTGGGCCGCGGCGATCACGACGCGGCCGCACGTACGACTGCGACGGCGCTCGACCAGGCCGAGCGTGCGCATGACGTCTCCGGCCAGACGCAGGCGCTGATCCTGCGCGCGCGACTCGCGCTGGCCGCCGGTGACCTGACGACGGCGCATGCGGCCGTGGCGCCGGCGCTCGACCTGATCGAGGGCGCGCGCGGCGCAATCGATCCGCCGCAGCTGCGCAGCCGATACTTTTCGACACGGCGCGATGCCTACGATCTCGCGATCGAGATCCTGATGCGGCGTCACGCCTCGCAGCCGGATGCCGGATACGCGATGCAGGCGTTACTGGTCAGCGAGCGTGCCCGCGCGCGTACGCTGCAGGACCGGTTGAACGAACGGCGTCTGACCCTGCCCGACACCGTGGACCTGGGCCTGCTCGAGGCCGAGCGCACCGCGGAACTGGCCGTCCGCTCGGCGGCAGCGGGCGGCGATACGGCATTGGCCGAAGCGCAACGCAGACTCGACGCCGTACGCGGCCAGATTCGCGCACAGAACCCGCGCTACGCGGAGCTGGCGCATCCGCCGACGCCGACGTCCGAGGCGCTGCTCCGACTCCTGCACGAGCGCGGCGTCGTGGCCGACAGCTGGTGGCTGGCCGAACCGCACAGCTATCACTGGCGCATCACGGTCGACGGCGTGTCGGCCATGGTGCTGCCGGGCCGCTCGACGATCGAACAGGCGGCGCAGCGGCTGCGCGAACGTGTGGCGACCGCACCGGTCGCGACGGCGACGCAGTCGATCGAGCGGATCGCCGTCGACGAGACCGCGCGCGACGCCGACATCGACGCCGCGGCACGCGCGCTGGCGACGCTGCTCGCTCTGCCCGACGCGACCGACGATGCGCTGCGGGTGACGATCCCCGACGGCGCACTCGCCTGGGTCTCGTTCGCGTTGCTCGAGCCGGACGCCGGACGCGGTCGCGTCTATCTGCCGGCGCTCTCGGCACTGGCCGGCATCCGTGCGACGGCACGCGGCGGCGCGCCGGACGCGGTCGCGATCATCGCCGATCCGGTCGTGCGCGCCGACGATCCACGCCTGCCGCGGACCGGGGCGCCGGCGACCGGCGCGCCCACGCCGCTGCCATATGCGCTGCGGGAAGCACGCGCGTTGCTCGCGCTGGCCGATCGCGGCGCGTCGCGCTGGATCGACGGCTTCGACGCCAGCCGCCAGACGCTCGCGGCGCTGCACTGGGCGCACTACGGCACGGTCCATTTCGCGACACATGCGTATCTGGACGTCGTACGGCCGGAGCTCTCGGCGATCGTCCTGTCGGCCTATGCCGCCGACGGCACACTGCAGGACGGCGTGTTGCGCGCCGACGATCTCTACACGCTGGACGTGCCGGTCGATCTGGTGGTGCTCGGCGCCTGCGACGGCGCGATCGGCCCGGTCCTGGGTGCGGAAGGTCCGTTCAGTCTGGCACGCGCGTTCTTCCATGCCGGCGCGCGCCGCGTCCTGGCGAGCCTCTGGGCCGTCGACGACCGCGCCGGCGCCGCGCTGATGGGCCATTTCTACGAAGGCCTGCTGCGTCAGGGACTGCCGCCGCCGCAGGCACTGGAACGTGCGCAACGGAAACTGCGCGCCGAACCGCGCTGGGCGGCGCCGTATTATTGGGCCGGCTACGTGCTGCAAGGGGATTGGCGATGACCGGAACGGGCGATCCGTTGCATGCACTGCTCGCGCATCTGGGTGGTGGACGCACCGCGGCGGCCGCCTACGAGGCCTTGCGTCGCCGTCTGATCGCGTTCTTCCGGCTGCATGTCCCGGCCCAGGCCGACGATCTTGCCGATGCCGCACTCGACCGGCTCGGCCGCCGCCTCGCCGAAGGCGTCGCGGTTGAGGATGCCGGCGGCTACGCGCTCGGCATCGCGCGCTACCTGGTGCGGGAAGCGCAGGCGCAGGCGATCCGCGCCGCGCGTGTCGAACACGATCCGCTTCTGCAGCCGCCCGACGAGGAGGCGGCCGCCGATGCCGTCCGACACGAAGCCGTGCTCGCTGCGCTCGACGCCTGTCTCGACACGGCCGGTCCCGCGCAGGGCCGTCTGATCCTCGACTACTACGGCGCCGACGGCGGCGAGCGCATCGCGCTGCGCCAGCGCCTGGCCGCGGCGCTCGGCATCAGCCTCAACGCGCTGCGCAACCGCGCGCTGCGTCTGCGCGAGGCGCTCGAGGCGTGCGTACGCGGGCGTCTGTTGTCGGGGTGAGTGTGGCGTTCGTGGCCCCGGCTCGATTTCTCGGCAGCGGGTCTTCGAGATTGGGCGCGTGACGAGTAAGCCTTGTCGAACGTCCAACGTCTTTGCGCGAGCGAACCTGCTGATTCGCGGCCGGGCGTGGCGTGTCGACACCGGGAAGTGAGCGGCGCTTGTGCCTTTCGCTCGTCGCCTGTTCGCGGGTTGCCATCTGATCGACGTCGTCGGCGCGCGTGTGCTTGTTCTCCGATCGCCTGGAGGCGAGCGGAAAAGGCAGGGATGCCGCCCACCGACGAAGCGAAGCCCCGTCGATCGCTGAAGATCGAATGTCCCGCGCCGCCGGAGGGCGAGCGGAAGAATGGCAGGGATGCATCCGCCGACGAAGCAACAACCATCCAAACATCCAGCCGGCTTCGCCGTTCGTGCCGCTCCTGCGGCGCGTCTAAGCCAAGGAAAGTACCCCACCCGCCCGGAAACAAGCGGAAATAATCGCCATGCCGCTCACCCGGGAGGCGAACCGAACCACGATGGAGAACCCCATCACTGCCGCAGCGTGATACTTCCCACACCCGCGCCACAGCAAGAAACCTCCCCACCGAACCGAGATGACCCCCACCGACGCCACCCTGCGCGACTGGCTCCTGCACCGGCTTCCCGAAGCGGACGCCGTCGCGCTCGAGGAACGGCTGCTGCGCGAGGACGCACTCGCGACGCGGCTGCGCGAGGCGGAAACCGATCTGATCGACGACCATGCCGCCGGGCGGCTCGATGCCGCCACGCGTGAGGCGGTCGCGCGTCATCTGATCGCCGATCCGGGCGGCTGCTGGCGCTGGATGGTCGCGCGGGCGCTGGTCGCAAAGACACGCGCAGCGACGTCGACCAGACAACGGCAGCGACGACGCCGCATCGCTGCGACGATCGGCGCACTGGCCGCGGTGGCGGTGCTGGCGATCGCACTGATCCAGCCGGGCCGGCCGCCGCAGGCGCCGGCCGACGTCGCGGCGCTGCCGACGATCAGCCTGCGCCTGGCGGCGACGCGCGGTGAGGCCGCGCCGCTGCGGCTTCCGGCAAGCAGCGGTTGGCTGCGCCTGCAGGCCGAGGTGGCCGATGCCACGGCGGGCCCCTACACGCTGACGGTCCGTGAAGGTCCGAATGTCCGTTTCCAGGCGTCCGGTCTCGCGCTGCGCCGCGCCGGTCCGTACGCCTATGTCGAGACGGCGATCCCGGCGGCGGCGGCCGGCCCGGGTACGCGCCAGGTCGAGCTGGCACCGGCCGGCGCATCGGCCGCCGTCGCGACCTGGCAACTGGAGACGATCGCGCCGTAGTCGCGCGCGTCCGCGTGATGTCCGCGCCACATCGCTCACTGGGGTCAAGGCGCGGCGTTTCGACCGCGCGTCCAGGAGACGATCATGGTGCGCATGTCGGGAGTTTCCGTGATCGTCCGCGCGACGGTAAGGACGACTGGCTGGCGGCTCGGTTGGCTGATCGGGCTGGTCCTGGCGTGGCTGCCGGCACCGACGCTCGCGGCCGACGGCAGGACGGCGCTGGGCGGTCACGTCTTGCCGGCACTGACGGCCGCGCAGCGACTGCCGGCTGCCGAAACGGCCGCGCTCGACGCGCCGATGACGCTGACGCTGGTCCTGAACCGGCGCGACGAGGCCGGTTTCGAGGCGTACCGCTCGGCGGTCCAGGACCCAGCCTCGCCGGATTACCGACGCTATCTGTCGCCGGCCGCATTGGCCGATCGCTTCGGGCCGAGCGCCGCGGACTACGCGGCCGTGCGCGACTACTTCGCGAGCCGCGGTTTTGCGATCACGACCGAATCGAGCGGGCGACTGGCGCTCGGCGTGACCGGCTCGCGCGAGCGTGTCGCCGCCGCGCTCGACGTCGCGATCGCCGCCTATGCACTGCCCGGCAACGGTCGGCATTTCCTCGCCAACACCGATGAGCCGTCGCTGCCTGCGGCGATCGCGCCGCTGGTACGGTCGATCTCGGGCCTGTCGACGCTGGCCCGGATCGAACGACTGCCGTCGCCGCAGTTCGTCGGCAATTGGGGCTACAACTGCGCGGGCGGCGCCGGCGTGGATCCCTATACCAAGACCTTCTGCTACGGCGTCTATCAGAACGCGCTCGGCACCCACAACAACATCTGCAGCAATCCGGTCGGCATCCTGCTGTCGCTGTTCCTGTGCCGCGTCGTGCCGATCCTGGCCTCGCCGCTGGAGGTGCCGCTGCTGCCGGCCGGCGGCGATCCCCTGCCCGGCGACGGCCAGACCGTGGCGCTGGTGCAGTTCGACAACTTCCACACCTCCGATATCCGCGACTTCCTCGATCTGATCGGCGCGCCGGCGGCGCAGATCGGCCAGCTGTCGAGCGTCGCCGTCAACGGCGGCGCGCCGGTCGGCGCGAACGAGGACGAGGTCGTGCTCGACATCAGCGTCGTCATGGCGACGGCGCCCGGCGCCAACGTGGTCGTCTACAGCGCGCCGTTCGGCGGCGCCGGCAGCTTCCAGACGCTGTTCAGCCGCATGCTCGACGACGGCGTCGACGTGATCTCCAACAGCTGGGCCTACTGCGAAGACCAGACCACGCTGGCCGACGTGCACGGCGTCGACGCGATCCTCGCGACTGCGGCTGCGGCCGGCGTCAGCGTATTCAATGCCTCCGGCGACACCGGAAGCACCTGCCTCGACGGCGCACCGAACACGATCACCGTGCCAGCCGGCTCGCCGAATGCGACCGCGGTCGGCGGCACCTCGACGCTGGCCGGCCCGGGCGGTACCTACGCGAGCGCGACCTGGTGGGGCCAGGGCAGCAGCGCCGGCCACGGCCAGGGCGGCTACGGCGTCAGCCGATTCTTCACGCGGCCGGCCTATCAGAATGGGCTGACCGCATCGGCAATGCGCTCGGTGCCGGATCTGGCCGTCAATGCCGATCCGGCGACCACCGGCGTGCCGATCTGCCAGGCCAGCCGCGGCGGCTGTCCGAGCGGCCTGCTCTATGGCGGCACCAGCATGTCGGCGCCGCTGATGGCGGCATTCGCGGCGACGCTCAATCAGGCCCAGGGCGCGAATCTGGGGCTGTTCAACACGCATGCCTATCCGCTGGCGAACACGGCGGCGTTCCACGGCGCCGCGGCGCTCGGCAGCGACTTCGCGCACGTCGGTCTCGGTAGTCCGAACCTCAGCGTGCTTAACCTCGCGCTGGCCGGCCAGGCACCGGGACCGGCCAGCGCCGCGACCTCGCGCGCGATCGCCGATCCGCCGACCGGCATCGCCGACGGCACGACGGCCACGCACGTCGTCGTGCAACTGCGCGACGCCGCCGGCAGTACGATCGGCGGCCGTCGCGTCAGTCTGAGCGCGCCGGCCGGCACCGGCGTGACGATCACGCCGGCGACGCCGGTGACGACGACCGCGGCCAACGGCAGCGCGGTGTTCGCGGTCACGCGCGCGGCGGTCGGCTCGGTGACGCTGAGCGCACGCGCGATCGACGACGGCTTCGACATCGGCACCGGCCTGCCGCTGACGTTCGTCGCACCGCCGGCAGCGGCCGGCGGCATCCTGGCGTTTCCGATCACGGTGACCGCCGACGGCATCGCGACGACGACGATCACCGTGACGCTGCGCGATGCCGAAGGCCGCCCCACGCCCGGCAAGCACGTCGTCCTGTCGCAAGGCCAGGGCCGCTCGGCGGTGACCGGACCGAACCCGCCGCTGACCGATGCGAACGGCGAGATCCGCTTCGCGGCGACCAATCGCGTCGAAGAGTCGATCGGCTACACCGCGGTCGACGTGACCGACGGCGAACTGCCGGTGCCGGGCACGGCGACGGTGACCTACTCCAATGCGGTCGGTTCCTGCGTGACGGCACCGGTCGCGGCGTCCGGCCACGCGCTGACCGCGTTCGCAAATGGCTTTGCGGCGTATCCGTTCTTCTACGGCAACGTCAACTGGGGTTGCAGCGGCGCGTCGAATCCGGCGTTCAGCGCCGACGGCGCGGCCTACGTCGCGCACTTCCAGACCGGCGACCTCTACCGGCTGCGCGATACCGGCGGCGCTGCGGTCGGTCCGCTGTCGAACCTCGGCGTCACGCTCGGCAAGCCGGTGTTCGGCAGGGACGGCAAGCTCTACGCGACACGCGGCGTCACCGGCGCCTCGTTCGGCAGCGGCGACATCATCGAGATCGATCCGGACAGCGGCGCGCTGCTGCGCATCGTCGCGAACAACCTGACCTGCCCGCACGGCCTGGCGACCGATCCTCTGAGCGGCGACCTGTTCTTCGACAACAGCTGCAGCGGCGCCGGATCGGACAATCCGTCGCTGTACCGGCTGACCGATCCGGGCGACACCGACCCGTCGCGTCCGACCGCCGTGACCGTCTACGCGACGCTGCCGGGTACGCCGAACGGCCTGATCGCGATCGCGCCGAACGGCACGATCTACGTCGCCACCGCGTACCCGACGTTCCCGCATTCGCCGCTGGTGCAGGTCGCCGGCACCGACCGGCCGCAGCCGGCGGCGGTGACGACCGTGCAGGGGTTCGACTCGTTCTACTGGATCAACATCGGCGAAGCCGGACCCGACGGCGCGGCGCGCTCGCTGCTGGTCTGGAACGAGCCCGACACGCTCTACCTCGTCGACCTGACGACCTCGCCGGTGACGCGCACCGCGCTGGCCGATCATCTGGGCACCGGCACGATCGGCGCCGACGGCTGCCTGTACTCCAGTACCGCCGATACCGTGCACAAGCTGACGCCGGCCAGCGGCGCCTGCGATTTCGCGAGCAGCAACCCGGCGCCGGCGCTCGGCCTCGACCCGCGCCTGACCTCGCCCGACCCGCTGCAGGGCACGTCGATGATGCTGCAGGCCAGGCTCGCGCATGCCGACGTGCCGGCCGGTACGCCGGTGCGCTTCCTGATCGAAGGCGCCAATGCGCAGGTGCGTCTGGCCCGCACCGACGCGAACGGTGTCGCCACGCTGAACTATGTCGGCGCGCGCGCCGGCAACGACGTGGTCACCGCGCTGCTGCGTACCGACATGCTGGATCTCAGATCCAATCCGGCACGCGTGACCTTCGCCGACGGACCGCACGCGACCTTCCTCGCAATCGGCGGCGCACAGGGAGCGGTCGCCGCGCGGCCGGTCGCGCTGACGGCACGGCTGACCGACACGTCGGCGGCGAACATGCCCAGCCCGGTGGCCGGCGCGGCGCTGTCGTTCGCGGTCGGCGGCCAGGCCTGCATCGGTAGCACGGACGCGACCGGCCTGGCGACCTGCACGGTCACGCTGTCATTGCCGGGCACCTATACGCTCGGCGTGCAGTACGCCGGCAGTTCGACGCTGCGTCCGGCGTCGGCGAGTCGGCCGTTCGCGGTGACCGCAGCGATCGACCGGATCTTCGCCGACGGCTTCGAGTCGCCCTGAGCGGGCGCATGCGGTCGGCGGTGGCCGGGACACCGCCGACCGGCCGGGCGAACCGGCATCAGCGCGGGCACGGCGCGACACGCATCCCGATGCGCTCGTCGCCCGGGCGCGAACCGGCACGGCGCGGCCGCGATGCGCGCCCGGGGCGCGCCCGGGGCGCGCCGGGTCCCGGACGATCGCCGCGTACCCGCGATCGCCGTCGTCGTGACCTGGGCGCGTGCGGATCGTGGGTTGCATAGCGTGGACGGCCGCCGTCACTCGGGCGCCAGCGGCGCGAACAGCTCGGCCAGATCCGATTCGTCCAGATGCAGTGCGCCGGTGCCGGTGCCTTCGAGCACGGCATCGGCGAGTCCGGCCTTGCGCGCCTGCAGGGCCTGGATCTTCTCCTCGACCGTGCCGGCGCAGATCAGCTTGTAGACGAAGACCGGCTTGTCCTGGCCGAGGCGATGCGCGCGGTCGGTGGCCTGCGCCTCGACCGCCGGATTCCACCACGGGTCGTAGTGGATCACCGCATCGGCGGCGGTCAGGTTCAGGCCGGTGCCGCCGGCCTTGAGGCTGATCAGGAACACCGGCGCATCGCCGTCCTGGAAGCGGCGTACCAGATCGGCGCGTGCGCCACCCGGCGTCTGGCCGGTCAGCATCAGATGACCGACGCCGCGCGCGTCGAGCGCCTCGGCGATCAGCGCCAGCATCTGCGCGAACTGCGAGAACACCAGCACGCGCCGGCCTTCGCCGATCAGCGTGTCGAGCCGCTCGAGCAGTGCCTCGAGCTTGGCCGAGTCCGAGGTCTGGCGCGCGCTGTCGAGCTTGACCAGGCGCGGATCGCAGCAGACCTGGCGCAGCTTCAGCAGCGCGTCGATCACGACGATGCCCGACTGCGCGAGGCCGCGCTCGCGCATCGCCTCGCGGACGCGTTCGTGCTGGGCCAGGCGCAGGGTTTCGTAGAGCTCGCGCTGGGCGCCCTCGAGCTCGAGCCGCTGCACGATCTCGGTCTTCTCGGGCAGCTCGGTCAGCACGTCTTCCTTGCGCCGGCGCAACAGCAGCGGCGCGATGCGCCGCGACAGACGCTGGCTGCGATCGGCGTCGCCGTGCTTCTCGATCGGCACGCGGTAGAAACGCGCGAACTGCCGTTCGCTGCCGAGCAGGCCGGGCTCGACCGCGTCGAACAGCGCCCACAGCTCGCCGAGATGGTTCTCCAGCGGCGTGCCGGTCATCGCCAGCCGACGCCGCGCCGGAATCTCGCGCACGACCTGGGCGGCCTGGCTGCGCGCGTTCTTGACCGACTGCGCCTCGTCGAGGATCACCAGCGCGAACGCGGTCGCGGTCAGGCGCTCGCGGTCGCGCGGCAGCAAGGGATAGGTCGTGATGACCAGATCGTGGCCGGCGATCGCGTCGTACGCACGCGCTCGGCCGGCGCCGTGCAGCGTCAGCACCGACAGCGACGGCGCGAACCGATGCGCCTCGTCCTGCCAGTTGCCGATCAGGCTGGTCGGCGCGATCACCAGGGCCGGCGCGTCGAGGCGGCCGCGCGCCTTCTCGTCGAGCAGATGCGCGAGCACCTGCACGGTCTTGCCGAGGCCCATGTCGTCGGCGAGCACGCCACCGAGCCCGGCATCGGCGAGGAAGCCGAGCCAGGCCAGGCCTTCGCGCTGATACTCGCGCAGCACGGCCTGCAGCCCGGCCGGCGGCGCGACGACGCGACGTGCGGTGGTGAGCCCATCGCGATTGGCGCGCAGGCGGTCGCCGCCGGCCCAGTGCAGGCCGGCCTCGTCGCCGGCCGCGAGCAGGCTGGCCGCCGCGCTGCGGTGCACGCTCAGGCGCTCGCCGCGATCGGCGTCGATCCATTCGAGCAGCGGTCCGACCAGCGCGCGCACGCGCGCCAGCGGCAGCTCGACGCTGCGCCGCTCGTCGATCGGCACGCGCAGCGCCGCGTCGCGCCGCTCGCCGCGGCGCGGGGCCAGCGAAAAGCGCGGATCGGTCAGCAGGCGCCGCAGGATCGGCAGCAGATCGACGCGCTCGCCGCCGACGTCGATGCCGAGTGCGACGTCGAACCACGGCGTCCCGGTCTCGGCCAGATCGGCGTGCCAGTCGTCGATGTCGAGCAGCTCGTCGCGCGGGAAACCATCGGCGTAGACCACGTGCACGCCCTGCTCGATGAGCTGCTTGACGACCGGCTTCCATGCATCGGGCGCCAGCGGCGGGCGCTGCTCGGCCGGCTGCAGCAGGAAGTCCGCCTGCGCCGGCTCGTCGGCATCGGCCGCGGCCGGAAAATCCGCCTCGACCAGGCCGACCTGCTCGAGCAGGTCGAGGATCTGGCGCTCGTAGGTGCGGTCGCGCTGGATCTCGACCAGTTCGCCCTCGTGCAGCAGGCGCGTCGTCGCGGCGGCGGCCGGCGCGACGCGGACGCCGCCGTAGTCGAACGCGAGCCGCGCGCAGCCGGCGCTGACCAGACGCAGACGCAGCGCCTGTCGCCACGGCACCTCGACCATGCGCAGCGTCAGCTCGGCGACGGGCGTCACCTCGATGCGGCGCAGCGCGCGCACGGCCGGTGCCGGCAGCACTGCGGCGGCGCTGCGCGTGCCGAGCGTGCGGCGCACGGTCTCGGCGTTCTCGGGCGCGACACGCGGCGCGCCCTGCACGAGATCGACCCAGGCCGGCGAGGCCTGCACCAGGCCGAACCGATGCGATTCGGGCAGGAAGTACCAAAGACCCGCGCCGCGCAGCAGCGTGGCCGGTTCGGGCGCCTCGATGCCGATGTCGAGCACCTGGCTGCCGTCGGCCAGATCCTTCCAGGCCAGTACCGGCTTGACCGGCTCGGCCAGCGTCCAGGCGCCGTTGGCCGGCTTGTCGACGTAGACGCGATGGCGCCGCGCGAGCTCGGCGAGCGCCTGCTCGAGCGCGCGCGTGTCGATCGGCACGAACGGACCGTGGCGCCCCTCCGCGCGGCCGAGCAGCAGGCCGAGCGCGACCGCGTCGGCCACCGGCCAGCCGCCGGCCGGCGCCGGCACCGGACCGCCGACGTCCATCACCAGCGGCTGCGGGTCGACCAGACCGCTGCTGCGGCTCTTGGCCGGACGCAGCCATGCCGGTGCGGCTTCCAAACGCGGCTGCTGCGCGCCCGGCACGCCGCGCAGCAGCAGCGCGAACACGCGTTCCGGCTCGGCGACGGCAGCGGCATGGTCTTCGTCGATGGTTTCGAGCCGGCTCAGCCAGCGCGCCCAATCGTCCTCGTCGGTCGGCGCCGGCGAGGTCGCCGCTGCGGTCGCGGCCTTCGCCGGCGGCGCCGTCTGCACGGGCTGCGTCAGCGCCGGCCAGCTCGACGGCGGCCGCCGCTCGGCATAGAGCAGCGTGGCGACCGCGTGCTTGCAGTCGTAGGTGACCGGACAGTCGCACTGGCAGAGCCAGTCGCCGGCGTCGGCGTGGCCGGTCACCGAGACGACGGTGCGGTAGACGTTGCCGTGCTGGCCGCGAACCTCGGCCTCGAGCCGGCCGCCGCCGTCGCGCGGCCGATACGCCAGCGCACGCAGCCGCCCGTTGCGGAAATAGGCGTTGCCGCGCTGCAGCGCGCCCGGATCGAAGCGCTCGCGCCATCCACCCTGAGCCAGAAGTCGCTGCAATGCCGCCGTATCCACCAAGCCGTCGCTCCGGGGAAACCGTTGATTGTCGCACGACCCGGCCCGACGTCCGTCATCGGTCCTCGCGCATCGTCACCGCGCGGCGCAGCCCGTGGCGTACACGGGCCGTTCCGGCGACAATGGGCGGCTATCGCATCCGCAACAGTCCCTGTGCGCTCCGCCTGCCGCCGGCGCCGTCACCTCTGGAGGAATCCATGGCAGAACCCACCCTCACGCCGCCGGCCGACGGCGCCAAGATCACGATCGCCGACGGCGTCCTCACCGTCCCGAACAATCCGATCATCCCGTTCATCGAAGGCGACGGCACCGGTCCGGACATCTGGGCCGCCTCGGTGCGAGTGCTCGACGCCGCGGTCGCCAAGGCCTACGGCGGCGCACGCAAGATCCACTGGCTCGAGGTCTACGCCGGCGAGAAGTCGTTCAACGAGTTCGGCACCTGGCTGCCGGACACGACGGTCGCCGCGTGCCGCGACTACCTGGTCTCGATCAAGGGACCGCTGACGACGCCGGTCGGCGGCGGCATCCGCTCGCTCAACGTCGCGCTGCGCCAGATGCTGGACCTGTACGCCTGCGTGCGACCGGTGCGCTGGTTCAAGGGCGTGCCCTCGCCGGTGCGCGATCCGTCCAAGGTCGACATGACGATCTACCGCGAGAACACCGAGGACATCTACGCCGGCATCGAGTTCCAGGAAGGCACCGACGACGCGAAGAAGTTCGCGGCGCTGCTGAAGGAGAACTTCCCGGACCGCTACAAGAAGATCCGCTTCCCGGAGACCTCCGGCTTTGGCATCAAGCCGGTGTCGAAGGAAGGCACCGAGCGCCTCGTGCGCGCGGCGATCCAGTACGCGATCGACAACGACCGCAAGTCGGTGACGCTCGTGCACAAGGGCAACATCATGAAGTTCACCGAAGGCGGCTTCCGCGACTGGGGCTACGCGCTGGCACAGCGCGAGTTCGGCGCGGTCGAGCTCGACGGCGGCCCGTGGTGCACGCTCAAGAACCCCAAGACCGGCAACGAGATCGTGATCAAGGATGCGATCGCCGATGCGTTCCTGCAGCAGATCCTGCTGCGTCCGGCCGAGTACGACGTGGTCGCCACGCTGAACCTCAACGGCGACTACCTGTCCGACGCGCTGGCCGCGCAGGTCGGCGGCATCGGCATCGCGCCGGGCGGCAACATCAACTACGTGACCGGCCATGCCGTGTTCGAGGCCACGCATGGCACCGCTCCGAAGTACGCGGGCCTGGACAAGGTCAATCCGGGCTCGGTGATCCTGTCCGGCGAGATGATGCTGCGCTACATGGGCTGGACCGAGGCGGCCGACGCGATCATCGCCGCGATGGACAAGGCGATCGGCTCGAAGAAGGTCACCTACGACTTCGCACGCCTGATGGACGGCGCGACCGAGGTCAAGTGCTCGGAATTCGCCGACGAGCTGATCAAGCATCTGTGATCGCCCGCAGCTGAGCCGCCCGAAGAGGCCGCCCACGGGCGGCCTCTTCTTTTTCCGGCGCCGGAACCGTCCGGCGCGCCGACCTCGCCGGCAGTGCCGAGTGCGGGCCGCTGCGCGATCGGTCGATCTTGCGCGCGACGGATTCCTACTCCGCCCGATCGAACCGGATCGCCGCGGCGGCACGCATACCCGCCGCAACGCCGGGCGGACGTTCTAGACTGCCGCGCACGGCGGCCATCCGGCGGCCGGACCCGACGCGGAGGCCTCCGACGATGAGCCAGGCGCCCACCGATGCCACCGGCACGCCCGCACGCGCGGCGGCGCTGATCCTCGACGCGTTCCTCGACTACAACGCGCGCTTCTCGGATATCACGCGGCGCGCCAAGCGCTGGTTCGAGCGGCGCAGCTGGCGGCAGGCGCAGATCGACACGGTCTGGCGTCTGGATCTCTACGAGGAATGCCTGGCCGAGACGCTCGGCCGCCTCGAGCTGCTGCTCGACGAGCGCGTGCGCTCGCGCCCGCTGTGGCGGCACATCCGTGACGCGTTCGAGCTGCAGGTGGCGCCGTACCTCGATCGCGAGCTCAGCAAGACGTTCTTCAACTCGCTGTCGCGGCGCTTCTTCCACACCGTCGGCGTCGCCGCCGATATCGAGTTCGTCGCGCTCGACCGCGAGTCGACCGCGCACGTCGCCGAGGCCGCGGCGCGTACGCGCTACCGGCTGCGCGAGGCGCCGGCCGAGGCGATCGGGCAGGTATTTGCCGACGTGCCGTTCGCCTGCGGCTATGCCGCCGCGGCGGCCGACGCGCAGCGCGTGGCGGCCGCCTGCGAAGCGCAGCTGCACGCGCACGACGGCGGCGCGGCCGTCGCGATCGAGCTGCTGCCGACGCCGTTCTTCCGCGAGCGGCGCGCGTATCTGGTCGGCCGCCTGCTTGGCGAACGCGCCGAGCTGCCGCTGGCGATCGCGCTGATCAGTACGGCCGAGGGCATCCGCGCCGACGCGGTGCTGACGCGCCGGCAGCAGATCTCGACCTTGTTCGGCTACACGCGCAGCTACTTCCTCGCCGATCTGCCGACCGTCACCGATACGGTCGTCTATCTGCACGGCCTGATGCCGCACAAGCCGATCGAGGAGCTCTACACCGTGCTCGGCCGCGCCAAGCAGGGCAAGACCGAGCGCTACCGGCACCTGTTCCGTCATCTGGCCGCGCATCCCGAGGAGCGGCTGGTGCGCGCCGACGGCGAGCGCGGCATGGTCATGGCGGTGTTCACGCCGCGCGACTATCCGCTGGTGTTCAAGGTGATCCGCGACCGCTTCGCGTACCCGAAGGACATCGGCCGCCGTCAGGTCGAGGAGAAGTACCGCCTGGTGTTCCGCTACGACCGCATCGGCCGCCTGGTCGACGCGCAGGAGTTTCGCTATCTGCGTTTTCCACTGGCGCAGGTCGATCCGCCGATGCTCGAGGAACTGCTCGCCGAATGCGCCGAGACCGTGACGGTCGACGGCGAGGACCTGGTCGTCGCGCACTGCTACGTCGAGCGCCGGCTGCGGCCGCTCAATCTCTACGCGCGCGAAGCCGATCCGGACGCGGCACGCGCGGCGGTGCTCGACTACGGCCAGGCGATCAAGGATCTGGCGCGCAGCAACATCTTTCCGGGCGACCTGCTGCTCAAGAACTTCGGCATCACCAGCGGTGGACGCGCGATCTTCTACGACTACGACGAGTTGTGCCTGGTCGAGAGCTGCCGCTTCCGGGCGCTACCCGAGGCCGCCGACGACGATGAGACGCGGCCGCTCGAGGACTGGCTGACCGTGCGCGAGAACGACGTCTTTCCGGAGCAGTTTCCGCGCTTTCTCGGCATCCCGGCCGAACTGCGCCAGGCGCTGATTTCCGCGCATGGCGAGATCTTCGATCCGCGCTGGTGGCAGGCGGTGCAGGACGGCATCGCCGCCGGCGACTATGCCGACGTGCCGCCGTATCCGCCGTCGGCGCGTCTGTCCGATGACGGCCTCGGCATTGGCGGCGGTCGCGACGTTGATTCGCTCGCGTCGTCTCAAGGCGGCTGACGATCGCGAGCATCGAACATTGGGCCGTCGGTGCAGCCGCCGTCGAACGACCGATCAGGTGATCCTGATCAGCGATGCTCGAAAACAAGCGGGGCCTGCATGGCAGGCCCCGGCTCTCGAATCGCTGGAGTATCGGTCAGACCGGCGGACGGCGGCGACCGAAGAACAGCGACACGATGAACAGCACCAGGAAGACCACGAACAGGATCTTGGCGATGCCCGCCGCGGCGCCGGCGATGCCGCCGAACCCGAGGACGGCGGCGATCAGCGCGATCACCAGAAAGACGACGGCGTAGTGAAGCATGGCGTTCTCCTCGATATTTTTTGGAGTGCCCCCGCATGTGCAACGGAGCGACGCCAGTGGACACCGCCGGCAATGAATCGGCCGTGAGCTGTCGCTGTCCGCGCACTGAATCGGTCAGCCTCCGGATACCAGGCGCAGCCCGCGTCGGGTGCGCGCGCCGTTCCGGTACACTCGGCCGCCCATGACCGATGGACGCGCGCGACGCGCGCCACGGCCCCCTGACCCTTTCCGATCTGGAGCGCTTCGATGACCCGTCTTCTCCTCGCTTCGCTGACGCTGCTCGCCCTTGGCGCCTGTTCGCAGGACGCCGCACCGCCGGCGGCCCCCGCCGCGTCCACGCCGGCACCGGTCGCCGCTGCCGACCAGCCCGCGCAGGTCACGCCGCCGGCCAGCGCGCACGATCTGTTCGCGACCAAGCTCGACGAGACGCTCGGCGGCGCCTGGCGCCCGGACGCCAACAAGAGTCGCGACGCCTGGCGTCATCCGAAGGAAACGCTGACGTTCTTCGGCATTGCGCCGGGCCAGACGGTCATCGAGATCACGCCGGGCGGCGGCTGGTACACCGAGATCCTCGCGCCGTGGCTGAAGGACTCGGGCACGTACGTCGCCGCGATCGCCGCGCCGACCTCGTCGGACTACGCCAAGCGCGGCGCCGACGCGTTCCGCGCCAAGCTCGCCGGTGACGCCGAGCGCTACGGCCAGACCCAGGTCGTCGAGTTCGATCCGTCCGCGCCGGTGCTCGGCCCGGCCGGTTCGGCCGACGTCGTGCTGACGTTCCGCAACGTGCACAACTGGCGCGACAACGCGCCGGCGATGTTCAAGGCGTTCTTCGACGTGCTCAAGGCCGGCGGCACGCTCGGCGTGGTCGATCATCGCGCTGCGGTCGGCACCGATCTGGACGCCGATCGCCAGTCGGGCTATCTGCCGCAGGACTACGTGATCCGGCTCGCGACCGAAGCGGGCTTCCAGCTCGCCGCGCAGAGCGAGATCAACGCCAATCCGAAGGACACCAAGGACTACGAGAAGGGCGTGTGGACGCTGCCGCCGACGCTCGCGCTCGGCGACGTCGACCGCGAGAAGTACCAGGCGATCGGCGAGTCCGACCGCATGACGCTGAAGTTCGTCAAGCCCGCGCAGTAAACCGCGCCCCGAGCGCAGGCGGCCGGCATCCTCGCCGGCCGCCGCCTTGCGATGCTGATCGCGCTCAACAAGCCGTACGGCGTGCTGTGCCAGTTCACCGACCGCGACGGTCGACCGACGCTGGCCGACTACGTCGCGACGCCGGGCGTCTACGCCGCCGGTCGGCTCGACCTGGACAGCGAAGGCCTGCTGCTGCTGACCGACGACGGTAAGCTCGCGCATCGCCTGACCGATCCGCGTCACAAGCAGCCCAAGACGTATCTGGCCCAGGTCGAGGGCGTCCCCGGCGATGCCGATCTGGAGCCGCTGCGACACGGCGTGACGCTCGCCGACGGCCCGACGCTGCCGATCGGCGCACGCGTGCTGCCGGAGGAGCCCGCGTGGTTGTGGCCGCGCGTGCCGCCGATCCGCCATCGCCGCGACAAGCCGACGACGTGGATCGAACTGGTGCTGCGCGAAGGCCGCAATCGCCAGGTGCGCCGCATGACCGCGGCGATCGGCCTGCCGACACTGCGCCTGGTGCGCACACGCGTCGGCGGCCATGCACTGGACGGCCTCGCGCCGGGCAGCAGCCGCATCGTCGGCTGAGCGACGGCTCGCGCTACCGGTTGGTCAGCTGCAGCTCGATGCGACGGTTGCGCGCGTAGGCCTCGGCCGACGAACCCGGATCGAGCGGCTGGAACTCGCCGAAACCGTTGGCCGAGAGGCGATGCGCCGGGATGCCCTGGACGACCAGGAACTTGACGATCGCGACCGCACGCGCCGTCGACAGCTCCCAGTTCGACGGGAAGCGATCGGTGCTGATCGGCCGGCGGTCGGTATGGCCGTCGATCCGCAATACCCAGTCGATGCTCGAGGGAATCTCCGCGGCCACCTCGGCGACGGTCGACGCCAGTCCGGCGAGCTGCGCCTGCGCGGCCGGTCCGAGCTCGGCCGATCCGGACTCGAACAGGATGTCGGTCGGCACGACGAAGCGGTCGCCAACGACGCGCACGTCGCCGCGGTGGCCGAGGACTTCGCGCAGGCGGCCGAAGAATTCCGAACGGTAGCGCTCCAGCTCGCCGACGCGGCTGGCCAGCGCCAGATTGAGCTCCTTGCCGAGATCGGCGATGCGCACGTCCTTGGCCGCGTTATCGCGCTCGGCCGCGTCGAGCGCGGCCTGCAGGCTGCCGAGCTGCTCGCGGATCGCCGCGAGCTGGCGATTGAGCAGCTCGGTCTGGGCGAGGGCGGCGGCGGTCAGATCGGTCTGCCGGACCAGGTCTTCCTTCGAGGTATCCAGCTGCATGCCGAGTGCGGCGATCTCGGCCTGCAGCTGCTGCTTCAGCGCATCGAGCGCCGCGATGTCGGCGCCGAGCGCCGCGGCGCGCGCCTGCGCCTCGTCGCGCTCGCCGGAGACCGCGCCGAGGCTCGCCGTGAGCTCGGCGACGCGTGCGTCGAGCCGGCGCTCGGCGTCGCGGCTCAGCGACAGCGTACGTGCCAGCTCGGCGACCTGCGCGTTCAGCGCGTCGAGCGCACGGTTCTTGCCGACCAGCGAATCGGACAGCACGAACTGGCCGATCGCGAAGATCAGCAGCACGAAGATCATCACCATGACCAGCGAGGTCAGCGCGTCGACGAAGCCCGGCCAGATGTCGAACGCGCGGCGGCGGCGCAGGCTGCTCAACGGCGATCCTCCGCCTCGCCGCCTTCGCGCGGCGGCGCGCGGCCCGACACCGCCGCGGCGACCGTGCGCGAGAGCAGCCGCAGCTCGCCGCGCAGCTCGTCGGACAGACGCGATCCGGCGCCGGCTTGCGCCGCGAACTGCCGCAGCGCGGTCCTGAGCTCGTCCTGCACGCTGGCGGCCGCCTGCCGCTCGCGCGCGTCGCGGCCGAGCGTTTCGTTGAGCCGCGCCAGCTGCGCGCCGAGCTCGGCGAGCTGTTCGTTGGTGCCGCGCCGCTCGCGCTCGTTCTCGACGATCGCGCGCTGCATGCGCTCCAGGCCGTCGGCGGTCTGCTCGAGCAGCGCCTGCACGTAGGCCGGCACCGAGGCGTCGGTCTCCAGCGCGCTGCCCGAGGACAGCCGCGTCATGCCCGAGAGCCATTCCTCCAGCTCGTTGTAGAAGCGGTTCTGCGCATGGCCGGCCTGCAGATCGAGGAAGCCGATCGCAAGCGAGCTGGCGAGGCCGAACAGCGACGTCGAGAAGCTCGTCGACATGCCGGCCAGCGGCTCCTTGAGGTGCTCCTTGAGGTCGGCGAACATCGCCGCGGCGTCGGTGCCGATACCGAGCGCGCCGATGATCTCGGCGACCGAGCGGATCGTCACCAGCAGTCCCCAGAACGTGCCGAGCAGGCCGAGGAAGATCGCCAGGCCGATCAGGTAGCGCGACAGGTCGCGTGACTCCTCCAGGCGGATCTGCACGCTGTCGAGCAGGGTCCGCATCGAGGCCGCCGACAGTGCCGCGCGTCCGCGCTCGCGACCGGCCAGCAGGCGCGCCATCGGCGCCAGCAGACGCGGCCGGCCCGGCGCCGGCGCATCCGGATCGGTGCGCCGGAACGCCTCCATCCAGCGCACCTCGGCCGTCAGCACCAGCACCTGCCTCAGATTGACGAGGATGCCGGCGAGCAGGACGGCCAGGATGATGCCGTTGAAGAACGGATTGGCCATGAAGACATCGGCCAGCCGCGGCGCCAGCAGCGCCGCGAGGATGCCCAGGGCGGCCAGGAACGCCAGCATCCAGGGCAGGACACGCGAAGGATTGCTCATGAAATGTGATCAATCAGGCAAAAGTTGGCCCGTTCGAGCCGATCAGACCATGGTCTCGACTATCGGTTCCTGCGCCGGCGGCGCATATCGCGCGCGCCGGTTGCAATGCCATTCGTCATATGATGAACTCGCGGCGGGCATAGGTTGGACACCTCGGTTAGGCGTGGCCGACACTTTGTCGCTTCGCCTCCCGGCGTCGCCGGCCCTCAGGCTCGATCGGTCTTCTAGATCGCGGACATGCAACGAACGGCCGACCGCACCCGGGCTTCCATACCAAATAGGCTACTCGCTTCTTCTTACATACGGGGTAATAGAAATGAGCGCTTCCAAGACCATCGCAGCAGCCATCATCATCGCGTCCAGCTCGGCCGCCGTCGCACAGAGCAAGGTCGCCGTCGCACCAGGCACCGTCGCTCCGGCCGGCACCTGCGCCGCACCGGCCGGTGAGATCACCGAGTCGCCGTCCACCGTCAGCGGCACGACCGTCGGCGGCACCAACGGCGTTTCGATTTCGTGCACCGAGTACGGCACCGTCGACGGTCCGGAGCGGATCTACACGTTCACGCCGACCGGCCCGAACAACCTGACGTTCCAGGTCGTCGGCGGCGGCAGCTTCGACCCGGCGATCTACATCCTCGACACCTGCGGCGACGGCACGTCCTGCCTGGAAGGTTCGGACGACGTTCCGTCGATCACCGCGCCGAGCATCAACTTCAGCGGCACTGCCGGTACCGAGTACTACTTCTACGTCGACTCGTACTGGCCGTCGAGCAACGCCGCGGGCCAGGGCACGTTCACGCTCAACGTGAGCGGCACGTTCCCGGTCACGCTGACCGAGTTCTCGATCGACTGATCGTAGAAACACGTACCGAAAGACGGCTGCTGCGGCAGCCGTCTTTTTTTCTGCCCTACGTTTTTCGGTTCGTGTACGCATGAAGTTCGACCGTTCGACCCTGTTGCTGTGCGCGCTGCTCGGCGCGCTTCCCGCCGCGGCTGCGGAAAAGCCCGCCAAAACGATCGCACCGGTGGCGCAAGGCAGTCTCGCCTTCGAGCCGGAAGACGCGTCGGCTCCCGTCGTCGAAGTGTTCGAGAAGCAGACCGTCCGGCAGGTCCTGCGCATGCGCAACACCGGCTCGGCGCCGATCGAGATTCGCCGCGTCGATCCGGCACCGCCGCCCGGCAAGGCGACGTTCGAGCCGCGGCGCCTGGCGCCCGGCCAGAGCGGACGCCTCGTGCTCGAAAAGCCGATCGGCGAGACGCGCGGCCTGCAGACCGTGCGCTTCCACGTACTCAGCGACGATCCGGCGCAGCCGTCGCTGCCGGTCAGCTTTCCGGTGTTCGTCCAGTCGGCGTACTCGCCGGAAACGGCCGAGGTCAATTTCGGCTATGTCGGCCAGACCGCGAACGCGACGCAATCGGTGATCGTGGAGAGCTTCGAAACCGATCGGCTGAGTCTGGAGTCGACGCTCGAGAAGCCGGACTGGCTGTCGCTGCGCGCCGAGCCGGTCGAAGGCCATCCGCAGCAGCTCCGCCTGGTGACGAGCCTCACCGCGCAGACGCCGCTCGGCGAAGTCGCCCGGCGCGTGGTGCTCAGGACCAACGTCGCCGCGCAGCCCGAGCTGGTGCTGTCGGTGCGCGCCCACGTGCACGGCCAGATCACGGCCAAGCCGCCGGTATTGAGTTTCGGCGCGGTCGAGGAAGGCGCCTCGGTGCGCCGCACGATCGAGCTGCGGACCGTCGACGCATCGCCGCTGGAAGTGTCCGCGCTCGATTTCAACGCCGAGGCGATCGAACTGAACTCCGTCGGCTGCGGCGAAGGCTGCGTCCGTCTGGACGCGCAGCTGCGGACCGGGCAGCGCCGCGCAGTCGGCAAGGAGGTCATCGCCGTGTCGTTCAAGGATCGCGGCGAACGCGTGCGCATCCCGTACTCGGCGCTGATCGTCAAGCCGGGTACGCCGATTCGGTCGCTCGGCACACTCGACGCGAGCACCGACATCAAGATCGACGACACGCTGGAGAAGAAGCCATGAAGCCCTGGTGGATCGTGCTGGCGGCACTGGCCGGTCATGCCGTCGCGGCCGAGCCGGCGCCCGAGAGCACGCTGCGCTGGAAGGCGCGCGACGAGACCGGCACCTACGGCTATCTGATCTATCGCAGCGACGCGGAAGCCGGCCCGTTCCGGCGCATCCACGAGCGGATCATTCCGAAGCAGTCCAACCCAGATGCGGGCTACGTCTACGTCGATCGCGACGTCGCATCCGGCAAGACCTACTACTACCGCATCGACGGCGTCAGCGAGACCGGCGTCAAGAAGCCGCTGAGCCCGGTGCTGCCGAAGACGATCGGATCCAAGCCCACGGCGGCGAAAGGCCGTTGATGCCGTCGCCGGCGTTGCCGGCGGCCCATCCGTCCAGGCCAGCGCCGGCACTCAGGCCGGCGGCCGCCGCAGATCGAGTGTGAACGGATACTCCGCGCTCGGCGCCTCGTCGGGCGGCTCGATCGCGCCGGCCGTATGGCCGAAGCGGAAGAATCGCGCCAGACGCCGGCTCTCGGCCTCGAAAGCATTGACCGGGAAGCTCGCATAATTGCGTCCGCCCGGGTGCGCGACGTGGTACCGGCAGCCGCCGAGCGAGCGGCCCGACCAGGTGTCGACCAGATCGAAGGTCAGCGGCGCGTGCACCGGTATCGTCGGATGCAGACCCGATGCCGGCTGCCAGGCCTTGTAGCGCACGCCGGCCACGTACTCGCCGACGCGGCCGGTCGGCCGCAGCGGCACGCGGCGGCCGTTGCAGCTCAGCGCGTAGCGGTCAGGCGCCAGGCCGGTGACGTGCACCTGCAGCCGTTCGACCGACGAGTCGACGTAGCGCACGGTACCGCCGATCGCGCCCTCCTCGCCGAGCACGTGCCAGGGTTCGAGCGCGTGGCGCAGCGCGAGCACGCTGCCTTCGATCGCGTAGTCGCCGATCCGCGGAAAACGGAACTCCAGATGCGGCGCCAACCAGGCCTGCTCGACCGGATAGCCGGCATCGCGCAGCTCGGCGACGACGTCGCCGAAGTCCTGCCAGAGGAAGTACGGCAGCATGAAGCGGTCGTGCAGCTCGCTGCCCCAGCGTGCCAGCCGTGCCGGCCGGTACGGGGTCTTCCAGAAGCGCGCGACCAGCGCGCGCAGCAGCACCTGCTGGGCCAGACTCATCTGCGCATGCGGCGGCATCTCGAACGCGCGCAGCTCGAGCAGGCCGAGGCGTCCGGCCGGGCCGTCCGGCGAATAGAGCTTGTCGATGCAGAACTCGGCGCGATGCGTATTGCCGGTGACGTCGACGAGCAGGTTGCGCAGCAGACGGTCGATCAGCCACGGCGGCAGATCGCCTTCTTCGTCGGGGATCCGGCCGAACGCGATCTCCAGCTCGTACAGCGCGTCGTTGCGGGCCTCGTCGACGCGCGGCGCCTGCGAGGTCGGCCCGATGAACAGTCCCGAGAACAGATACGACAGCGACGGGTGGTTGTGCCAGTACGCGACCAGGCTGCGCAGCAGGTCGGGCCGCCGCAGGAACGGCGAGTCGAACGGCGTCGCGCCGCCGAGCACCAGATGATTGCCGCCGCCGGTGCCGACGTGACGCCCGTCGAGCATGAACTTCTCGGCGGCCAGGCGCGTATGCCGCGCGGCCTCGTACAGGTGCGTGGTGCGCTCGACCAGGGCCGGCCAGCTCGCGGCCGGATGGATGTTGACCTCGATGACGCCGGGATCGGGCGTCACGCGCAGCACCTCCAGACGCGGATCGCGCGGCGGCTCGTAGCCTTCGAGGATCACCGGCGTCGCCAGAGATTCGGCGGTCGCCTCGATCGCGGCGACCAGTTCGAGGTAGTCCTCCAGTCGCGCCAGCGGCGGCAGGAACAGATACAGCGTGCCGTCGCGCGGTTCGGCGCACAGCGCGGTACGCGTGGTCCAGGCGGCCGATTCGCCGGCGGCCGGCCGACGCGCGGCACGTTCGCCCGAGGTGTCGCCGATCCGATGCGCAGCGGCGCGCGCCTCGCTGCGCGGGCCGCCGACCTGACGCCGGATCTCGGCGTGGCGCGGCAGCGGCGGCACCACCTGAGCCGGGTCGAGCGGCTGCACGATCGGATAGTCGGCCTCGGCGACCCAGGGCTGCGAATCGAGCGGCAGCCGGTAGCCCATCGGCGAATCGCCGGGCACCAGGTAGCAGCGCTCGCTGCGCAGGAACCACGGGCCGGTCTGCCAGCGATCGAACGGATGCGCCAGCGGCAGGACGTGCCCGACGACGTGACCGAGGCCCTGGTCGAACACGCGCACCAGACGCGCGCGCTCGAGCGGATCGGCCAGCCGCGGATCGGCCGGATCGACGTTGTCGGGCAGGCGCCGCTCGCGCCACAGGTAGTACAGCGCGTCCTCGTAGGCCGCGAATGCATGGCGCGCGTCGATGCCGAGCCGTCCGGCCACCTGCTCGACGAACGCCGCCGCCAGAGCGGCGTCGGCGCCGTTGCGCGCCGACTCGTCGGCGACGAGCCGGCGGTTGCGCCAGATCGGCTCGCCGTCGCGGCGCCAGTAGCCGTTGAGCGACCAGCGCGGCAGCTGCTCGCCCGGATACCACTTGCCCTGGCCGTAATGGGTCAGCCCGGTCGGCGCGTAGTGCGTCATCAGCCGCTCGAACAGGGCCACCGCGCGGCGGCGCTTGGTCGGGCCGAGCGCGGCGATGTTCCACTCCTCGCCGTCCGGGTCGTCGGCCGCGACGAAGGTCGGCTCGCCGCCCATCGTCAGCCGCACGTCGTGGCGATCGAGGTCGGCGTCGACGCGATGCCCGAGCGCATCGATCGCCCGCCACTGCTCGGGCGTGTACGGCAGCGTGACGCGCGGCGATTCGCGCAGCCGCGTCACGCTCATCACGTGATCGAACGTCACCTCGCACGGATCGACCGCGCCGGAGATCGGCGCCGCCGAACCCGGGTCGGGCGAGCACGCGAGCGGGATGTGGCCTTCGCCGGCGAGCAGGCCCGAGGTCGGATCCAGACCGATCCAGCCGGCGCCGGGCAGATAGACCTCGGCCCAGGCGTGCAGATCGGTGAAATCGACGCGCGGTCCGGCCGGGCCTTCGAGCGGTTCGACGTCGGCGACCAGCTGGATCAGGTAGCCGGACACGAAACGCGCCGCCAGGCCCAGATGACGCAGCAGCTGCACGAGCAGCCAGGTCGAGTCGCGGCACGAGCCGCTGCCGCGCTCGAGCGTCTGCTCGGGCGTCTGCACGCCGGGTTCGAGCCGGATCAGATAGCCGATGTCGCGGGCCAGCTTCTGGTTCAGCGCGACCAGGAAGTCGATCGTCGCGGTCGGCTTGCGCGGAATGGCGGCGAGATAGTCGGCGAAGCGCGGCGTGGCCGGCGCGCGCACCAGGTACGAGGTCAGTTCGCGGCGCGATGCGCCGTCGTAGCCGAACGGAAAACGCTCGGCGCCCGGTTCGAGGAAGAAGTCGAACGGATTGAGCACGGCCATCTCGGCGACCAGGTCGACCTGGACGCTGAACTCGCGCGTCGGCTCCGGAAACACCAGCCGCGCGAGGTAGTTGGACTGCGGATCCTGCTGCCAGTTGACGAAGTGGCCGTGCGGCCGGACGTCGAGCGCGTAGGACAGGATGCGCGTGCGGCTGTGCGGTGCGGGACGCAACCGCACGATCTGCGGCCCGAGATGCACCGGCCGGTCGTAGCGATAGCGCGTGACATGGTTCAGCGCAACATGAATCGACATCCTGACCTCGCGACGAGAGCGGCGTTGACGGGTTCACGGGCTGCGGTCCGCGCCGCTGCGTCATGCGGCCGGCGGCTCGGCCGACGACGATCGCCACGACAACGGCGGGACGCGACGACGATAGCAAATTTGTGCACCGCAGCGCAGCGCGCGTCCGGCGCTGCCGGCGTGATCGCGCGGCTCGGCGACGATGTCCCTATCGATGCCTTTTTTTCTTGAATTTCGGGCGCTTGCAGGTGGATTCCGGTCATAGGCGATGGGTAGAATCGCCGGCTCTTCACAGCGGATCAAAGCGATCATCATGAGTGCCCAAGGGGCGGCTGCGCCCGTCGTCACCGTCGAATCGATCAACCAGCAGCTCACCAGGCTCGTCGCGCCGGCCCGCCAGCGCGACGTGCTGGCGTTCGCGGCCCACTTCTTCCGGCGTGTGATCCCGGAGGACATGCGCGAGCGCGACGAGGTCATGTGGGCCTACATCGCGATCGGCATGTACGAGTTCGTGCGCGAGCGCAAGCCCGGCGTGCCGAAGGTGCGCGTGCTGAATCCGACGATCGAGGCCGACGGTTTCGAGAGCGCGCACACGGTCATCGCGATCGACACCGACGACATGCCGTTCCTGGTCGATTCGGTCGGCATGGCGATCGCCCAGGCCGACCAGCAGACCCATACGCTGATCCATCCGATCTACCACATCGAACGCGATCCGGGCGGCCATGTGCTGTCGATCGACACCGAGCAGTCCGAGCGCGGCAAGGCCGAGTCGATCATGTACGTGGAGGTCGACCGCATCACCGATCCCGGCGAGATCGACGCGCTGCGCAACGCGATCGTCGGTGCGATCGAGGACGTGCGCATCTCGGTCGCCGACTGGCCGGCGATGCGCCGGCGCATGCTCGACATCGCCAACGAGTTGCCCAAGCGCTCGCCGAACGCCGACGTCGACGCGATCGGCGAGGCGCAGGCGTTCCTGCGCTGGGCCGCCGAGGACAACTTCACGTTCCTCGGCTATCGCGAGTACGCGATCGAGGCCAAGGGCGGCGAGCGCGTGCTGCAGGCGCGCGACGGCACGGGGTTGGGAATCCTGCGCGGCTCCGGACGCGCCGGTACGCCGCGCGCGCTGTCCGGCCGCGACGAGCCGGTGCCGGTCAGCGCGCCACTGGTGCTGACCAAGACCAATGCGCGCGCGAGCGTGCACCGTCCCGGCTACATGGACTACATCGGCGTGCTCGCGTTCGACGACGCCGGCCTGCCGGTGTCCGAGCAGCGCTTCCTGGGTCTGTACACCTCGGCCGCGTACATGCGCCGTCCGCAGGACGTGCCGCTGATCCGCCGCAAGTTCGACTCGATCACGCGCCGCTCGGGCCTGCGCCGCGACTCGCACTCGGGCAAGGCGCTGCGCCACATCCTCGAGACGCTGCCGCGCGACGAGCTGTTCCAGGGCAACGAGGACGAGCTCTACGACACCGCGATCGGCGTGCTGGCGCTGCAAGAGCGGGCGCGTACGCGCCTGTTCGTGCGCGGCGACCGCTTCGGCCGCTTCTTCTCGTGCCTGGTCTATCTGCCGCGCGACCGCTTCAACACCGGCGTGCGCGAGCGCGTCGAGGCGCTGCTCAAGAACGCGTTCCACGGCGAGCGCGTCGACACCACGGTTCTGCTCAGCGAATCGCCGCTGGCGCGGCTGCACCTGCTGATCCGGCCCAAGCCGGGCGACCAGCCGACCTACTCGACGCTGGAACTGGAAGGCCAGATCGCGCAGATCGTGCGCAACTGGCAGGACGAGCTGCGCGACATCCTGGTCGAGCGCCACGGCGACGATGCCGGCCGCCGGCTCGCCAGCCGCTACGGCAAGGCGCTGCCGGTGGGCTACATCGAGGAGATCACGCCGCAGGTAGCGGCCAGCGACGTCGAGCTCGCCGCGAGCCTCGGCAGCGTCGAGGACATTCGCCTGAACTTCTACCGCTCGCGGCGGCGTCCGGACACGCTGCATTTCAAGGTGTTCCGCTTCGGCGGCGACATCGCGCTGTCGGACGTGATCCCGCTGCTCGAGAACATGGGCGTGCGCGTGCTGACCGAGCATCTGTACGAGCTCGCCGTCGCCGGCGGCACGCTGACGATCCAGGACATCCACGTCCAGCCGAGCGCGCGCTTCGAGTTCGACGTCGAGCAGGTGCGTGACGCGTTCCAGGTCGCGTTCGAGAAGGTCTGGCGCGGCGACGCCGAGAACGACGCGTTCAACAAGCTGATCCTCGGCGCGCAGCTGGACTGGCGCCAGGTCAGCATGCTGCGCGCCTACGCCAAGTACCTGCTGCAGACCGGCGTGCCGTTCTCGCAGGCGTACATGGAGCAGACCCTGGTCGGCTATCCGGCGATCGCCGGCCTGCTGGTCGAGCTGTTCGAGGCGAAGTTCGATCCGCGCCGCGAGAGCGCCGGCGCGGCGGCGATCGAGTACGCGCGCACGCGCCTGAAGCGCGAGCTCGAGACGCTGCTGCCGGCCGAGGTGCGCGAAGCCGAGCCCGGCCTCGTCGACGCGCTGGTCGCGGTCCGCGACCAGCCGCGCGAGGCGCAGATCGACGCGGTGATGGGTGCGATCCGCTCGCTGCTCGAGCGCGTCGCCGCCATCGACGAGGACCGCATCCTGCGCAGCTTCATGGCGGTCATCCGCGCGACGCTGCGGACCAACTACTACCAGACCCGCGAGGGCCGGCTGCACGACTACATCAGCCTCAAGTTCGACTGCTCGCAGCTGACCGAACTGCCCAAGCCGCGTCCGTATCGCGAGATCTTCGTCTACGGTCCGCGCGTGGAAGGCGTGCACCTGCGCTTCGGGCCGGTCGCGCGCGGCGGCCTGCGCTGGTCCGATCGCCGCGAGGACTTCCGCACCGAGGTGCTCGGCCTGGTCAAGGCGCAGATGGTCAAGAACACCGTCATCGTGCCGGTCGGCTCCAAGGGCGGCTTCTTCGTCAAGCGCCCGCCGCTCAGCGGCGAGCGCGACGCGGTGCTGGCCGAGGGCGTGGCCTGCTACCGCATGTTCATCAACGGCCTGCTCGACGTCACCGACAACCTCGTCGACGGCGCCGTGGTACCGCCGTCCGACGTGGTGCGCCACGACGACGACGATCCGTACCTGGTCGTCGCCGCCGACAAGGGCACCGCGACGTTCTCGGACATCGCCAACGCGGTCGCCGCCGAACACGGCTACTGGCTCGGCGACGCGTTCGCGTCGGGCGGCTCGGTCGGCTACGACCACAAGGGCATGGGTATCACCGCCAAGGGCGCGTGGGAGTCGGTCAAGCGCCACTTCCGCTCGCTCGGCATCGACTGCCAGAGCACCGACTTCACCTGCGCCGGCATCGGCGACATGTCCGGCGACGTATTCGGCAACGGCATGCTGCTGTCGCGGCACATCCGCCTGGTCGCGGCGTTCGACCACCGCCACATCTTCGTCGATCCGAACCCGGACGCGGCCAGCTCCTACGTCGAGCGCGAGCGCCTGTTCAAGCTGCCGCGCTCGTCCTGGGCCGACTACGACACCGCACTGATCTCGCGCGGCGGCGGCGTGTTCGCGCGCACGCTCAAGACCATCGCGATCACGCCGGAGATGCGCATCGCGCTCGGCCTCGCCGACGGCGTGACGCAGCTGTCGCCGAACGAGCTGCTCAACGCGATCCTCAAGGCGCCGGTCGACCTGCTCTGGAACGGCGGCATCGGCACCTACGTGAAGGCCTCGTTCGAGACCAATGCCGACGCCGGCGACCGCGCCAACAACGCGATCCGCGTCGACGGTGCCGAGCTGCGCTGCCGCATCGTCGGCGAAGGCGGCAATCTCGGCATGACCCAGCGCGGCCGCATCGAGGCGGCGCTGAACGGCGTGCTGCTCAACACCGACTTCATCGACAACTCCGCGGGCGTGGACACCTCCGACCACGAGGTCAACATCAAGATCCTGCTCAACGACGCGGTGCAGCGCGGCGAGCTCAGCCTCGAGCAGCGCAATGCGCTGCTGCGCGCGATGACCGACGAGGTCGAACGCCTCGTGCTGTTCGACAACTACCGGCAGAACGAGGCGATCAGCATCATGGAGCGGATGTCGGTGGCCCGGCTCGGCTCCAAGCAGCACTTCATCCGCACGCTCGAGGCGCAGGGCCTGCTCGACCGCCAGATCGAGTTCCTGCCGAGCGACGCGGAGTTCGCCGAACGCAAGGCGCGCGGCCTCGGCCTGACCCGGCCGGAGCTGGCGATCCTGCTCTCGTACGCGAAGATCGTGACCTACCAGCAGCTGCTCGAGTCGGACGTGCCCGAGGACAGCTACCTGTCCAAGGAGCTGCGCCGCTACTTCCCCGAGCCGCTGCGCGAGACCTACGCCGAGCACATGGAGCGGCACCGCCTCAAGCGCGAGATCATCGCCACCGCGGTCACCAACTCGATGATCAACCGCATGGGCGCGACGTTCTCGCTGCGCATGCAGGAGGACACCGGCCAGGGTCCGGCCGCGGTCGCCAAGGCGTTCAACATCGCACGCGAGGTGCTCGACGCGCGCGCGCTGTGGACGCAGATCGAGGCGCTCGACGGCCAGGTCAACGGCAACGCGCAGATCGACGCGATGCTGGTGATCTGGAACCTGCTGCGCAACATGACGCGCTGGCTGCTGAACCGCCCGGCCGACATCCAGGACATCGCCGAGGCGGTGTCGCGCTACCAGACCGGCATGGACACGCTGCGTGCGACGCTGGACCAGGTCATCGCCGAAGGCGACCGTGCGACGTTCGCCGAGGCACGCGCGCGCTGGATCGGCCACGCGTTCCCGGAGGCGCTGGCCGATCAGCTCGCGGCGCTGCCGATCCTGGCGCCGGCGCTCGACATCGTGCTGGTCGCCGGCGAACGCGGCCTGCCGGTGGCGCGCGTCGCCGAGGTCGACTTCGCGCTCGGCGACGCGCTCGAGCTCAAGTGGCTGATGCAGAAGATCGAGGAGCTGGCCGTAGAGACCCGCTGGCACGCGCATGCGCGCGGCGCGCTGCGCGACGAGCTCAACAGCCAGCAGCGCGCGCTGGCCGGCCAGGTGCTGGCGGCCGGCCTGGACGGCGACGGCACCGCCCAGGTCGCGCAGTGGCTCGACCGCGACGACCCGACGCTGAAGTTCACGCGGGCGATGCTGGCCGAGATGCGCAGTCAGGTCACGATCGACTACCCGATCGTCTCGGTCGCGGTACGCCGGCTCGCGCAGCTGGTACAGTCCGGCGGATGAACCGGATCGCCGTCGTCGCTGCGCAGACCTCCGAGGCCCAGGCGGCCCTGGCCGATCTGCAGCAGCGCTACGGCACCGCCACGCCCGACGCCGCCGACGTGATCGTCGCGCTCGGCGGCGACGGGTTCATGCTGCGCACGCTGCACCGCTATCTGCGCTACGGCGTGCCGGTCTACGGCATGAAGCTCGGCACGGTCGGTTTCCTGATGAACCAGTACCGGCCCGAGGCGCTGCCCGAGCGCCTCGCGCGCGCGCAGCCAGCGCCGCTGCGCCCGCTGACGATGGAGGCGCAGACCGAGGCCGGCGGAACCGTGACCGCGCTGGCGTTCAACGAGGTCTCGCTGCTGCGCCAGACCAAGCAGGCCGCGCACGTGCGCGTGGACCTCAACGGCGCGACCAAGGTGCCGGAGCTGATCTGCGACGGCGTGCTGGTCGCGACCGCCGCCGGCTCGACCGCCTACAACCTCTCGGCGCACGGCCCGATCCTGCCGTTCGGCTCCGCCATGCTGGCGTTGACGCCGATCAGCCCGTTCCGCCCGCGCCGCTGGCGCGGTGCGATCCTCCCGGCGACCGTCGACGTGCGTTTCGAGATCCTCGATCCGTACAAGCGGCCGGTGAGTGCGACTGCCGACTCCAACGAAGTGCGCGACGTCGTCGACGTGCGCATCCGCGAATCGAGCGAGCAGACGATGACCTTGCTGTTCGACCCGGAACACAACCTGGAGGAGCGCATACTCGATGAACAGTTCACGTTCTAGCCGTGCCCTGCCCGCCGCGGCGCTGCTGGCCCTGGCGATCGGCGCGGCGCTGCCGGCCGTCGCGGCCGATGCCGGCCATGCCCGTCTGCCGGCCGGCGCGCGTGCCGCGGCGCAGGCTGCCGGCGTGCAGATCCTCGCCGACTACGGCCGCTTCCTGTGGGTGCGCGGCGACCGCCAGACGCTGGCCGGCCTCGGCGCCGAAAGCAGCGGCGACGACCTGGCCACGTACGGACTCACGCTCGGCGGCCGCCACTTCGATCCGGCCGAGGCCTATCCGCTCGCAGCCGCCACGTTCGGCCGCGATGCGCAGCCGGCGCTGCGCCTGATCCAGTTCCAGGGCCCGCTCAAGCGCGAATGGCTCGACGCGCTGCGTGCGCAGGGCGTCGAGCCGGTGCAGTACCTGCCGCCGTTCACCTACGTGGTCTGGGCGCGCGGCGCCGACCTGCAGACCGCCGCCGCACGCAGCGAAGTGCGCTGGGCCGGCGAATTCCTGGCCGAGTGGCGCGTCGGCGCGTCGCTGGCGGCACCACGCGGCGGTGCGCGCGACGTGCTGGCGCTGCTGTACCGGCCGGCCGCGGTCGGTGACGAGGCGTTCGCGATGGCCGGCGTCGTGCCGGACGGCCGCGCGCCGATCGACGCGCGCTTCGAGGAGATCCGCCTGCGCGGCGACGACGCGGCGCTCGCGCGCAGCCTGACGATTCCGGGCCTGTACGCCGTGCACGAAGTCCCCACCGACGGCGGCCTGCGCGGCGAGGTCGGCGACGCGATCGTGGCCGGCCTGTTCAACGAGAGCGGCGTGCCGCAGACGGGCCAGTACCGCAACTGGCTGACCGCGCTCGGCATCGACGGCAGCGGCGTGATCATGGCCAACGTCGACGGCGGCGTCGCCGACACCAATCCGAACCTCGTCAACCGCATGCTGCCGTGCGTGACCGGCGCGAGCTGCGGCAACGCCAGCACGACCGACAGCCACGGCACGCACACCGCCGCGACGATGGCCGGCGACGGCTCCAGCGGCACGGTCGCCAACGGCTACCTGCGCGGTCTCGGCGTCGCGCCGGGTGCGAATCTGATCGAGCAGATCTCACGCTCGTCGATCTACAACGCGCCGGGCGGCATGCTGCAGCTGATGCGCGAGTCCTACAACAACAACGCGGTGCTGTCCGGCAACAGCTGGGGCCCGTCGGGCTCTCCGCTCGGCTACGACAATCAGACGATGCAGGTCGACGTCGGCAGCCGCGACACCGATCCGAACACGCCCGGCGACCAGCCGCTGACCTTCGTGCTGTCGATCATGAACGGCGGCGGCGGCACCGGCAGCCAGGGCACGCCGGACGATGCCAAGAACATCGTGACGGTCGGCTCGACCTGGGCCGAGAACGCGGCCGGCGTGCCGCGCAGCAATCTCGGCAGCATCTCGTCGAACAGCGCGCACGGTCCGGCGCGCGACGGGCGGCGCATTCCGCATCTGGTCGCGCCGGGCTGCAACATCGATTCGGCGGTCAGCGCGACCGGCTACGGCACGATGTGCGGCACCAGCATGGCCTCGCCGCACGTCAGCGGCGCGATCGGCCTGTTCACGCAGTACTACCGCGAGCGCTACGCCGGCGCCAACCCGAGCGTCGCGGTCGCCAAGGCGGCCCTGCTCGCGCACTCGCAGGACCTGTTCGGCGGCACAGACGCCAACGGCGGTGCGCTCGGCCACCGGCCCGACAACAAGCAGGGCTGGGGACGCATGCGCATCGACTGGCTGCTCGAGGACGACCCGCCGACCTGGTACTACGACCAGGCGCATGTGTTCCACGACACCGGCGAGGAATGGGAGCAGGTCGTCGAAGTGGTCGACCCCGGCCAGCCGGTCAAGGTGTTCCTGACCTTCACCGACGCGCCCGGCCACGGCCTCGGCGGCGCGACGCCGGCCTGGAACAACGACCTCGACCTCGTCGTGACCGCGAACGGGCAGACCTACCGCGGCAACGTGTTCGGCAGCGACGGCTGGTCGACGACCGGCGGCAGCGCCGATGCGCGCAACAACGCCGAAGGCGTGCTGCTGCCGGCCGGCGTGGCCGGCGGCCAGGTGACGATCACGGTCGGCGCGACGACGATCAGCTCGCGCGCGCTGCTCAACGCGCCGGAGACGACCAGTCAGGACTTCGCGATCGCCTGCGTCAACTGCCGCGTCGGTGCGGCGCCGGAACCGGAAGCGATGCTGTTCAAGAACGGCTTCGAATGGGATCTGGGTCCTTCTCCGGACCAGGGCGACTGATCGGGGCGACGCCTCGATCGAACCCAACAGGCCGGATCGACACCGATCCGGCCGCCGGACTCGCCGGGACGCCAGGTCCCGGCGATCCTCAGAAAAGCCGGCTCAGTTGCCGGCCGGCGTGGCGCCGAAGCTGCCGTAAGCGCCGAGCTGGTCGGCGACCGCCTTGTCGCCGACGACGACGATGCTGAGCGTCTTGGGGTCGAAGTAGCGGCGCGCCATCGTCTGCACCTGCTCGGCGGTCACCTCGCGCGTGCGCGGCACGAACTGGCCCAGATACTCCGGCGGACGGCCGACCAGCCAGTTCGCGGCGAGACTGCGCGCGACCGCGGACTGCAGCTGGTTGCGGAACAGGTAGCCGCCCGCGGCCGCGCGCTTGGCGCGCTCGAGCTCGGCCGCGTCGACCGGCGTGTCGATCAGCTTCTGCAGCTCCTTGACGAACTCGCCGACCGCCGCGCCGGTGACCTCGTTGCGCACGTCGGCGCCGCTCGTGAACGCACCGCCGCGGCGCGCAGCCGAGAACGAGCTGTAGGCGCCGTAGGTGTAGCCCTTGTCCTCGCGTAGGTTGCGGTTGAGGCGCGTGTCGAGTCCGCCGCCGCCGAGGATCGTATTGGCCAGCGCGGCCGGAATCTCGTCGGCGTCGTTGGCGGCGAACACCGGACGGCCGAGCCGCACCGCCGACTGCACCGAGCCGGAGCGCTCGACCAGGACGTACTGCGGCTTGGCCTCGCGCGGCGCGGCGGCGACCTCGGCCGGCGCCTCGCCCTGGGCCTTCCAGCCGCCGAACGCGCCCTTGGCGTACTCGAGCGCGGTCGCCGCGTCAATGCGGCCGCTGACGACCAGCAGGGCGCGGTCGGGGCGGAAGCGTGCGGCATGGGCGGACGCCAGCGCGGCGCGCTCGGTCTTCTCGATCGAGGCCTCGGTCGCCAGCGTGCGGCCGTACGGATGGTCGCCGTAGATCGCACGCGCGATCGCGCGGCTGGCCTGATAGCTCGGCTGCGCCTCGGCGGCCTTGAGCGCCTGCAGCGCATTGGCCTTGGCGAGCTTGACCTCGGCCTCCGGGAACGATGCATTGGTCCCCACGTCGGCGAGCAGGCCGACCAGGCGCTCGGCGCCCGAGGCCAGACCGGAGCCGGAGACCGTGATGCCGTCGTTGCCGGCCGTCGCGTCGATCGACGCGCCGATCGCCTGCAGCTGCTCGGCGATCTCGATCGCGCTGCGCGTCCGGGTGCCTTCGGTCAGCAGCGATGCGAGCAGGTCCGACATCGCCGGCAGGTCGGCCGGATCATTGGCCTTGCCGCCGCGCACGGCGAGCACGACGTCGACCTTCGGCGGACCGTCGGTACGCGGCAGCACCCAGACGGTCAGCCCGTTGTCGAGCGTCTTCTGCGTGATCGCCGGCACCGGCAGCGGCTTGTCCTGTCCGTACGGCGGCAGGTCCTTGGGCAGCGTCGTCTGGGCGGCGCCCGCGGCGCCGGCGGTCAGCGCCACGGCGAGGCCGAGCGGCAGGGCGAGAATCTTCACGGTCGTTCTCACGGCTTGTCTCCGGCGGCAGCGGCGGCGGGCGCCGGCGTGCGATCGATCACCACGCGGTTGGCGGCGGTCAGGTAGCGGGCGGCAACGCGCTGCAGGTCGGCGCCCTGCACCGCGTCGATCCAGGCGGGAATCTCGTTGACGGTCCTGGCGTCGCCCCACAGCAGCTGCGCCTTGGCGAGCGTGTCGGCGCGCGAGATGAACGCCTCGAGGCCGTCGTTGTAGTCGGCCAGCATCTTGGTCTTGACGCGCTTGAGCGTCGCTGCGTCGACGCCGTCCTTGACGATGCGCGCGATCTCCTCGTCGATCGCCGCGAGCACCGCATCGACCTGCACGCCCGGCTTGTACAGGCCGAACAGCACCAGCGGCGCCGGACCAGCATAGTCCCAGGCGTCGCCGAGCGGCCAGTTCACGCCGCCCTCGATGTTGAGCAGCTGCTCGCGTCCCTTGACCAGGCCCTGGTACAGCCGCGAAGCGCTGTCGCCGACCAGCAGCTGCGCCAGCACGTCCATCGGCGCCTGGTCCTTGCTGCCGCGCTCGGGCATCTTCCAGCCGACCGCGAGCGCCGGCACCTGCGCCAGCGCGTCGGTCTGCGACTCGCGCTTCTCGCGCGTGTTGAGCGGCTCGGCGACGTCCGGGCGCGGCGGCACCGGCCGCGCCGGAATCGCACCGAAATACTTCTCGACCAGCGCGAAGGCCTGCTCGGCCTTGATGTCGCCGACGATGCCGATCACGGCGTTGTTCGGGCCGTAGAAATCGCGGTGGAACGCGCGCACGTCCTCGAGCTTGGCACCTTCCAGATCGGCGAAGCTGCCGTAGCCGTCGTGCGCGTTCTCCCACTTCGAGAACGCCAGGCGGTTGATGTCGGACCAGAAGAAGAGGCCGTACGGCTTGTTCTGCACGTTGACGCGGATCTCCTCCTTGACGACGTCCTGCTGGTTCTTGAGATTCTCGGCCGAGAAATCGAGCGTCTTCATGCGATCGGCCTCGAGCCAGAGGATCGGCTCGAGCGCCGAGACCGGCGCGGTCTCGATGTAGTTGGTGTAGTCGGCGCGCGTGGAGCCGTTGTTCATGCCGCCGCCGCCCTCGATGACGCGGTCGAACGTGCCCTTCGGCGCATTCGGCGTGCCCTGGAACATCAGGTGCTCGAACAGGTGCGCGAAACCGGTGCGGCCCTGCGGTTCCAGCCGCATGCCGACGTGATAGACGACGCTGACGCCGACCGTCGGCGAGCTGGCGTCCTCGGACACGACGACGGTCAGGCCGTTGTCGAGCTTCTTGACCGCGATCGGCAGCTGCCAGCGATCGGCGGCGGCCGCACCCAGGGGGATGGCCAGGGCCGCGAGGCCGAGGACCAGACGACGAAAGCTCATTCCGCTCTCCATGATGATCGATCGGAAAAGTCTAGCGAGACCGGCGCCGCGACAGCGCCTGCCGGTCGTCACGTGCGCGGTGCAGCGCGATGGCGATGGCGGGCCTGGGCGGCATCCGGACCGATCGAACGGAACGGCGCGCCCGGCCCCTACGTTCGAGGCATCGATCCGACGTCACGGACGTCCGCGCATCCGCCGGCAGCGGACCGGACGAAATGCCCCGCAGACCGGTCCGCGCGCGTCAGGGCTGCGCCGGCGCACCGAGGCGCACGCTGCGCTGCAGCGTCTCGCCGTTGCGGATCACCTCGAGGTTGACGCGGCGTCCGGCCAGGCGGCGCAGCGCGGCCTGGAAGCCGGCGCGGTCGGCGACCGCATCGCGATCGATCGCGACGACGACGTCGCCGCCGATCAGATTGGCTTCCTCGGCCGGCGTGCCGGCCAGCACCGAACCGATGCGCACGCCGCTGCGGCCGAGCGCGGCGCGCTCGTCCTCGCGCAGATCGCGGAACGTCGCGCCGAACGGCAGGCGAAAGCGTACGTAATAGGCGACCGCCGCTTCGGGGGCGTCGGGACCGGCGTAGAGCAGCGCGCGATCGGCACCGACCGCCTGCGCGCGCGTCGCGGCCGCGGTCCGCGCGCGCTCGTCCCATCGCGCGAACCGGCTGGTGCCGACGTGCGCGTAACCTTCGGCGCCGAGCCGGTTGCGGTCGGTGAGCGGATCGGCACCGTCGCTCCAGTGCGGCGCGGGCGCCGGCGGCGCCGCACGGAACGCCGTCACCGTGGCCGCGTCGCGGCCGGGTTCTTCGGCATAGCGCTCGGACTCGGTCACGCCGGGCGCTTCGGCACCCGGCGCCGGCTCGACGTGCACGCTGCGCGTCGTCGCACAGCCGCCGAGCGCGACCAGCAAGGCCACGACGATCCAGGTCTCGATCCGCTTCGATGCCGGCTTCATCTCAATGCACCCATCCGGCCAGCACCAGCAGCGCGAGGATCGCGAGCCAGGTCACCAGGATCCGGCGCAGCACGATCCGTGCGTCGGTCAGCTCGACGACCGGATCGGTCACGTCGGTCGCGTAGCCGTCGCCGGCGATCACGTCGGCATCGACGCCGGCGCGCGCCAGTACGCCGAGAAAGCCCAGGTCCAGCGTGAAGTAGCCGCGCCCGTGCGCGGCGTGATACTCGCGCCAGGTGCGCACGACCGAGTCGAAGTCCGACACCAGCGCCAGCGTCAGCGCCATCAGATGCGCCGGCGCCCAGTCCAGTGCGAGCGCGAGCCGCTCGAACAGGTTGCGGTCGGCGGCCGAGAGCTCGTCGCGAAACGTCGGCACGCGCGCCATCAGCTGCACGAGGCGATAGCCGATCGCGCCGGCCGGCCCGAGGATCGCGAACCAGAACAGCACGCCGAACCAGCGCGACAGGGCCGACTGGAACGCCGCCTCGACCAGGAGGGCGGCGTCGGCCGGCAGCGGCCGCTCCGCCGGATCGGGACGCAGCCGCTGCGCGGCCTGCATGCGCAGGTCGCGGTCGGTCTCGGCGAGCACCGCATCGACGTCCTCGTCGAGATCGCGCGGTCCCCAGCAGTAGAACAGCACGACCAGCGCGAACGCGAACGCCGGCAGGCCGAACAGCCAGCCGGCCAGCGCGATCTGGATCAGCGCACAGATCGCGACGACGATCAGCGGAACCACGATCGCCGGCAGCGGCCGCGCCCGATCGCCGCCGTTCCAGGTCGCCAGCCAGGCCTTGAGCCAGGCGAAGTCGCGCAGCCGCGCTAGGTCCGGCAGGGTGCGCGCCGCGATCAGGACGAGGACGACGGCGAGCAGGGTCGTGGCCATGGACACGGGCTTCCGCAGGAAGGGACGGCGATTGTAGCGGCGGAGAACGCAGCGGCAGCGATTGTAGCGGCATCGGCGCGGCGCGATCGATGCGCGGAGCGACCGCGCCGGCGCGTGCTCACCAGCGCTCGTCGTTGACCAGCGTCGCCAGGTCCAGGTCGGCCGTTTCGCGCAGCCAGTGCTCGATCAGCCGGTAGGAGACCGACACCGGCGGCGGCAGGATGATCGTGCGCTCGGCCAGCGCCCGACGCAGATCGTCGACGCCGAACCAGCGCGCATCGGCCAGTTCCGGACCGCAGCGGATCGTCGGATCGTCCGCACGCGCGGTGAATCCGACCATCAGCGAGGCCGGAAACGGCCACGGCTGCGAGGAGTGGTAGTCGCAGTCGACGACGCGCACGCCGGCCTCCTCCATGACCTCGCGGCGCACGGCGTCCTCGAGCGTCTCGCCGGGCTCGACGAAGCCGGCCAGCGTCGAGTAGCGCGCCTCGGGCCACTTGGCGTGGCGGCCGAGCAGGCAGCGGTCCTCGTGACTGACGATCACGATGATCGCCGCGTCGGTGCGCGGGAACTGCTCGGCTTCGCAGTAGGTGTTGGTGCAGCGCGCGCGATGGCCGCCGGCGACGATCGCCAGCGCGGCGCCGCAGACCGGGCAGTGCCGCGTGCGCGACTGCCAGTGCGACAGCGCGCGCGCATACGCGAACAGACCGGACTGGAACGGATGCAGGCGCAGGCCGGCGCTGCGCAGGTCGAGCCAGGACGCGTCGAGCTCGGCGGCGAGACGTTCGGCGCGCGCTTCCTCCACGCGCAGCACGAAGCGCGGTCCGTGCTCGTCGGCACCGAGGAAGCTCGCCGCCGCGTGCGCGAACCAGGTCTTGCGCTCGGCGGCGTCGAGCAGGCGCAGCGCGTCGCAGTCGGTCCGCACCAGCGCGCGGCCGTCGGCCGACAGCACCAGGAACTGCGCGCGCGCATCCGCGCCCTGCCCGCTCAGCCACTCCGCGTCGTCGCGCTGCTCGGCGTGGCGGTCGAGCGCCAGGCCGGCGAAGACGTTGTTGCGGCTGCGGCGGTCGGCGCTCACATCGAGAACGAGGACCCGCAGCCGCAGGTGGTCTTGGCGTTGGGATTGCGGATCACGAACTGCGCGCCGGTCAGCGATTCGGTGTAGTCGATCTCGGCGCCCATCAGATACTGCAGGCTCAGCGGATCGACCAGCAGGGTCACGCCCTCGCGGTCGACCGCGAAGTCGTCCTCGGCGCGCTCCTCGTCGAACGTGAAGCCGTACTGGAAGCCCGAGCAGCCGCCGCCGCTGATGTAGACGCGCAGCTTGAGGTCGGGATTGCCTTCCTCCGCGATCAGCTCCTGGACCTTGTGCGCTGCCGCCTCGCTGAACAGCAGCGGCGACTCGGGGGCGTCCAGGTAGGTGGGAACGGCCTGTTCGGACATGAGGGTTCGGAAACGAAGCGGAGGGTAGCCCGATCAGATCGGTTCGGCGCTGGTCGATTTCAAGCGTCGGCGGGCGCCGGCTCGGGGCCGGCGAGCTGCCGCACCGCCTCGCCCTGGTAGACCATCTTGCCGTTGATCTGCGCGCCGGCCGCCATCTCGAGCACGCGGTAGTAGACGTTGCCCTCCACGCGCGCATCGCCGGCCAGTTCCAGGCGCTGCACCGCGACGATGTCGCCGAGCACCTGGCCGTTGATGACCGCATTGGACGTGCTGATCGTGCCGTGCACGCGGCCCTTGTTGCTGAGCGTCAGCACCGCTTCGCTGCCCTCGGCGGTGATCGAGCCCTCGATGATGCCGTCCAGGTGCAGCCCGCCGTCGAACTGCACGTCGCCGCGGATCACCGTTCCCTCGGCGATCAGCGTCGTGATCGCCGCCACCGGCTTGCCGCCGCCGCTCTTGCCGTTACCCCACATCGGTCGTCTCCTGGCTCTTCACCGCATCTGCCCACTGGAAATCCTGTTCGGCCCGGTTGCCGCTGCCGTCGGCCTGCAGATGCAGACGATTGGGCGTGAACCCCTCCGGGAGCATGATCGTACCTTTGACCTGTTCGAAATACTTGAAGCCATACTCGATTCCGGACGCCGCGCCGCCGTCGACCAGCGTTTTCCAGTCCAGCGTGACCAGCCTGCCGTCCTGCACGCCCTCCACGCTCAGCGTCAGGCGGCCGCGGATGTCCTGACCGCGCTTGATGTTCTGGGTCAGCGTCGCGACGAAGTTCCACGCGCGCGAGCCGGCCACCGGCGTCAGCCGCAGATCGTGCACGGCCAGGCCTTCGCGGCGCGTGCCGCCGACCAGGCGTCCGTAGAACGCCAGATCGGCGCGCAGGCTCGCGATCTCCTCGTCGCGCTCGCCGAGCGACTTGCGCAGGTCCTCCAGCGCGACCTTGGCGACCTGCTCGGCACGCTGGACGATCGCGACGCGCGCCTTCAGCTCCTCGTTCTGCGTCTGCAGATCGGCCCGGGTCTGCGCATCGCGCACGCCGTCGCCGCGCTCGGTCAGCGCCCGCCCGATCCACGCGGCGACGAGCAGACTGACCAGCCAGACGAGCGCGACCAGCAGCAGACGGCGCCGCTCGAGGCGGCGGTCCAGTGCGCGGATCACCAGCGGCGGCGGGTGGCGGATCATCGGCTGTTCCGGCGAGGTCGAGGACCGCCAAGCATACCGGCTCGCCCCGCCCGGCGCCGCGCGCCGGCCGCGACGCTTTCATCGCCGTGCCGCCGGGCCGATAATCACGGCCCGCTCGACACGCCATCGGCCGCCGCAATGCTCTGGCTGAAAGCCTTCCACATCGTCTTCGTCGTCACCTGGTTCGCCGGCCTGTTCTATCTGCCGCGCCTGTTCGTCCATCACGCCGAGGCGACCGAGCCGGCCGTGCATGCGCGGCTGGCCGTGATGGAGCGGCGCCTGCTGGTGATGACCCACATCGGCGGCGCGCTGACGATCGTGTTCGGCCTGCTGACGCTGTGGCAGGTGCCGGGCTGGATGGCTGCCGGCTGGATGCACGCCAAGCTCGCGCTGGTGCTCGCGCTCGTCGTCTACCATCTGCAGCTGGTGCGCATGGTCCGGCGCTTCGCCGCCGGCACCAACCGCTGGTCGAGCCGCACGCTGCGCATCTTCAACGAACTGCCGGCGCTGGCGTTGATCGCGATCGTGGTCCTCGTCGTGGTCAAGCCGTTCTGAGAGACACCGGACATCGGGACGTGGGCGCCGGCCCGACGTCCTGAGTAGAGGGGCGCACCAGCACTGCGTTACGGGGCCGCTCCCGCGTCTGCGAGGCCCGCCCCGGCTTGCGATCGAGAGACCCTGCACGAGGCCGCCGCACGTCCGCGCGATGGTGGCGCAGCGCTCGGTCGCGCGCCCGCCGGCTTGGTATAGTCGTGAGCCTGGCGAGGTGTCCGAGGTCCACGAGGGGGCACGATGCAAGCCGCAGACATCGACGTCGCAGATGCGGAAGACCGCCGCCGTGCGCAGGCGGCGCTGACGAACCGCGTCGACCGGCTCAGGGCGCGCGGCCAGCGCCTGCTCGAGGAGGGCTGGGACGTCAATACGCTGATCCTGCTCGCCGACGACGCGAGCCGTCTGGCCGAGGTGGGCCGTCACGTCGGCGCCGAGGAGCTGATCGAACCGCTGGTCGCAGTGGCCGAGCTGCTCGGACCATTCGCACGGCCGCCGCAACTGCCCGATGCCGGCACGCGCGAGGCGTTCGCCTACCGGATCGCCGCGCTGGCCGGCGCCTGCTCGGGCTTCCGGCCGGACGACCCGGTCACGCTGGCCTCGCAGGCCCTGGTCGAGCGCACGCGCAGCGAGGAGAACGGTTTTCCGCTGCTGGTCACGCCGCCCGCCGACTACGCGCGGATCCATGCGCAGGCGCCGCTACCCGTACCGGGCGCCGAGCCGGAACCGCCCGCCGCACTCGCACCGCCGTCCGTCGCGGCCGAGCCGGTCTTCCTGCCCGAATCCGAGCCGGAACCGCCGCGCGAGGTCGCGCCGCTCGTCGCCGCGGCGGACGTCGCCGCGACCGAGAGCCGCATCGAGGTGCCCGCCGATGCGCCGGCCGCGACCGATGCCGCCGCCGAGGCCGCGCGCGAGCTCGCGCTGTGCTACTACCTCGGTGAAGCCGGCGAGCTGGCGCAGGCGATCACGCAGCATCTGGCGCTGCGCGGCATCGGTGTGGAGCGCTACGACCGCGTCGACGCACTCAAGAACCAGCTGAGCCGGCATCCGCCCGGCCTGGTCGTCGTCGATGCCGGTTTCGAGACCGCGCTCGACCAGATCGGCGCACTCGTCAAGAGCGCGCGCGAGCGCGTCGTGCATCGCGTGCACCTGGCCGCGTTCTCGGCCGGCGGCGATCTGGGCGCACGCCTGCAGGCGATGCGCGCCGGCTGCGACGCGTTCATCGCGCTGCCGGCCGCGACGCCGGCGATCCTGGCGCGGCTCGACGAACTCGCCGAGGCGCAGGTCGCCGATCCGTACCGGATCATGATCATCGAGGACGATCGCACGCAGGCGCTGTTCGCCGACTCGATCCTGCGCAAGGGCGGCATGCAGACGCTGACGCTGACCAGCGCGCTGACGGTCTTCGACGAGCTGGACCGGTTCCGGCCGGACCTGATCCTGATGGACCTGTACATGCCCGACTGCGACGGCATGGAGCTGACCGCGCTGATCCGCGAGCGCGAGGCCTTCGTCTCCACGCCGATCGTGTTCCTGTCCGGCGAACAGAGCGCCGACAAGCACTTCGAGGCGCTCAGCGCCGGCGGCGACGACTTCCTGTCCAAGCCGATCCGCCCCAAGCATCTGATCTCGGCCGTACTCAATCGCGTGCGGCGCGCGCGGCGCCAGCAGCGGCGTGCGCCGAGCCCGCCGCCGGAACCGCGGGCGGCGTCCGGCATGGTCGAGCAGGCACGGCTGCTCGAGCGGCTGTCGGGACTGCTCGCGATGGACGACGCCGGCACGCGCAACGGCGGACTGCTGTTCTTCGGCATCGACACCTCCGCGGCGCCCGAGCGCATTGGCTGGTCGCGGCTCGACCGGGCACTGGCCGGCCTCGGCCGGCAGATCGCCGAGGCGGTCGGCACCGGCGCGCTGCTGACGCGCTGCGGCGATCGCGGCTACGCGGTACTGATCCAGGACCGCGACGCGCCGACGCTGGGCTCGTGGGCCGCCACACAGCGCGCGCGCATCGTCGAGGCGCTCGCGGAACCCGCGTTTCGCGTCACGATCGGCCTGTGCCCGTTCAGCGTCGGCATCGGCGACGCCGCGGCGATGCTCGACGCCGCCGAGCGCGCGGCTGCCGAGGCCGGCATCGCCGGCGTCTCGATCGTACGCGGCGCGGTACCGGTCGATCCGGCGCTCGGCGGACGGATCCGCGCGGCGCTCGAGGCCGGCGGCTTCGATCTGGTGTTCCAGCCGATCGTCTCGCTGCACGGCGAGGAGCAGGCGCAGTTCCAGGTGCTGCTGCGTCTGGCCGGCGAGGACGGCCGTCTGCACACCGCGGCCGAGATCATCCCGGCGGCCGAGCGCGAGGGCCTGATGAGCGAGGTCGACCAGTGCGTGCTCGCGCGCTGCCTCGCGATCGCGACCGAGCGCTACCGGCTCGAGCAGCCGCTGCGGCTGTTCGTCAGCCAATCTGCGGCGAGCACGCGCGATCCGGCACATCTGGCCTGGCTGCAGTCGCGGCTGTCCGGCGGCGAGCATCCCGGCGACTGGCTGTCGATCGATCTGCGCCTGGCCGATCTGGACGCCGATCCCGAGGCCGCTCAGCGCTTCGTCGCCGGCGCACGCGCGCTCGGCATCCTGGTCACGATCAGCGGCTGCGACAATCCGGCCGCCGCGAGCCGCATCGTCGCCGGACCACCGGCCGACTTCGTCAAGCTCGGCCCGGGCCCGGCCGGCGGCCGCACCGGTGCGCAATGGGTCGAGCTCAAGGACACCGTCGCGCTGATCCACGAGCACGGCGGCCGCGTGATCGCGCCGCGCATCGAGGACGCACGCGGCGCGGCCGCGCTGTGGAGCGCCGGCGTCGACTACATCCAGGGCAACTTCGTCCAGCAGGCCACCGGCGACCTCGGTTACGACTTCCATGCCTCCGCGCCCTGACCCGGTTCCGACCGCCACTGCCGCCGGCTCGCGCTGGCGCACCGCCGCAGCGCTGCTCGCGCTGGTGCTGATCGCGGCGGCGGCCGTGGCCGCGTGGCGCTGGCCCGGCCACGGCGCCGAGATCGCCGGAGCCCTGGTGCTGGCCGCGATCCTCGTCGCCGCGGCGACCTGGCCGCGCCGCGCGCCGCCGCCTGTACCGGTCGTCGAGCCCGAGCCCGCGCCGCCGGCGATCCCGCCCGAGCTGGTCGGCGAGCTCGAATCGCTGCGCGCGATGCAGAAGGAGCTGGTCGCCGCCAAGCAGACCGCGGAGGCCGCCACGCTGGCCAAGAGCGAATTCCTGGCGACGATGAGCCACGAGATCCGCACGCCGCTCAACGGCATCCTGCCGCTGCTCGACCTCGTGCTGTCGAGCCCGCTGCCGCCCGACCAGCGCGACTATCTCGCGACCGCGCACGATTCGGCTCACGAGCTGCTGCGCATCGTCGACGACATCCTCGACTACTCCAAGCTGGAGGCCAACAAGCTCGAGCTGGAGACCGTCGGCTTCGACCTGCGCGAGCTGGTCGACTCGGTCGCGCGCCTGATGGACCGCGCCGCCGGCGCGCGCGGCCTGCGCCTGACCACCGCGATCGATCCCTCGCTGCGGCCGATCCTGCGCGGCGATCCGGCGCGGCTGCGCCAGGTGCTGACGAACCTGGTCAGCAATGCGATCAAGTTCACCGAGAACGGCCGCGTCGCGGTCCAGATCAGCCGCCGCAACGAGACCGGTACCGGCTACTGGATCACCTTCGCGGTGCGCGACACCGGCATCGGCATCGCGCCGGAGATCGCCGAGCGGCTGTTCCAGCCGTTCTCGCAGGCCGATGCCTCGACGACGCGCGTGTTCGGCGGCACCGGCCTGGGCCTGGCGATCTGCAAGCGCCTGGTCGACGCGATGGGCGGCCGCATCGGCGTGCGTTCCGAGCCCGGCAAGGGCTCGCTGTTCTGGTTCGACGTGCCGCTGCTCAAGGCGATCGGCGACATCCGCCAGCGCCAGGACCTGCAGGGCGTCAAGGCGCTGGTGCTGTGCGCCGACGCGACGACGCGCGCGCGCATCGACCGCGGCCTGACCACGCTCGGTCTGTCGTGGCAGCCGGCCGGCTCGACCGCCGAGGCGCTGGCGCTGCTGCGCTCGGCCGCCGGCGTCGGCGCGGCCTGGAACTACGAGCTCGTCGTGATCGACCGCGCCGGCTTCCGCTCGGAGATCCGCGGCTTCCTGCACGGCCTGCTGCGCGAGGCGAAGATGGAACATCTGCACGTGCTGGTGCTCGACGACGCCGATCAGCTGCCGCCGGATCTCGCGCGCGGCGATCGCGTCGCGCGCGTCGCGCGGCAGCACGAGGCCGGCGAGCTGCGCGATGCGCTGCATGCGCTGCTCAACGTCAAGCCGCCGATTCCGTCGCTGTCCGATCCCGGCAGCGAAGCGCTCGTGCGCAGCGCCGGCGAACTGGCGGCCACCGACGTCGACACGATGCGGCTGCGCGGCCGCGTGCTGCTGGTCGAGGACAATGCGGTCAACCGCAAGGTCGCCGAGCGCCTGCTGGCCCTGCTCGGCCTGGTCGTCGACAGCTGCGAGGACGGCCGCTCGGCACTGCAGCGGCTGCAGCACGGCGGCTACGACCTGGTGCTGATGGACTGCCAGATGCCGGTGATGGACGGCTATGCGGCCAGCCGCGCGTGGCGCCGCCACGAGGCGTCCGCCGGCCTGCCGCACGTGCCGATCCTGGCGATGACCGCCAATGCGATGCCGGGCGACCGCGAGAAATGCCTCGACGCCGGCATGGACGAATACCTCAGCAAGCCGCTCGACCGGCGCATGCTGGTGCGCATGCTCGCGCGCTGGCTGGCGCCGGCGCCGGCCGAGAGCGGCAGCGGCGGGGCGGCGACCCCGGCTGCGGCCGCGTCGACGCCGGCCTCGCCGGCGCTCGATGCCTCGATCGTCGCCGACCTCGTCGACATCATGGGCGAAGGCTTTCCGGAACTGGTCCGGATCTACCTGGAGGAGACGCCGCGCCGCGTGCTGCAGCTGCGCGACGCGGCCGCCGAAGGTGACGCCGACGCGATCGTCGCCTGCGCGCATACGCTCAAGTCGAGCAGCGCCAATCTCGGCGCGACCGGCCTGTCCGAGCTCGCGCGGCGCCTCGAATACGACGCGCGCGGCGGCATGACCGGCCACCTCGCACCGATCGCCGAGGCCGCCGTGATCGAGTTCGAACGTGTCGCCGCCGCGCTGCGCGCGCTGATCGATCCGCCGCGCTGAGGCGCGGACGCGAGGCCGCTCAGCTGCCGATCTTGGTCTGCAGGTACGGCACGGGGCCGAGGTCGGCGATCAGGCTCTGCTGGGTCTCGAGCCAGTCGATGTGCTCTTCCTCGGACGCGAGGATCTCCTTGAGCAGGTCGCGGCTGACGTAGTCGCCGACCTGTTCGCAGTGCACGATGCCTTCCTTCAGATCGGGCACCGCCGCGCGCTCGAGCGCGAGATCGCAGTCGATCGCCTCGACCGGCTTCTCGGCGATCATCAGCTTGCCGAGCTGCTGCAGGTTCGGCAGTCCGTCGAGGAACAGGATGCGCTCGATCAGGCGATCGGCGTGCTTCATCTCGTCGATCGACTCGTGGTACTCGTGTTCCGCCAGCTCCTTGTAGCCCCAGTTCTTGTACATGCGGGCATGCAGGAAATATTGGTTGATCGCGGTCAGTTCGTTGTAGAGCACCTTGTTGAGGTGCGCGATGACCTTCGCGTCGCCTTTCATCGAATCGTCCTCCGGCCGCGGAACGCGGTATCGGCGGACTATATCGGCGACGCCTCGGCGATGCTCAAACGAAAATCGCACGCATTGGCGCGTGCAGTCGGAAGCGCAGATGCCGGATCAGGCGGCCAGTGCGAGCGGCAGCGGAAAAGCGCGCGGCCTGACCTGCTCGATCGCCTCGGCGAGGATCTCGCCGGCCAGCGGGGCGCAGGTGCCGCAGCAGTCCGAACAGCCGGTGCGCTCGCTGAGCTCGGCCAGCGAGCTCACGCCGTCGGCGGCGGCCTGGCGGATCTGGTGGTCGGTGACGGCGTTGCAGATGCACACGTACATGGGGACGCTCCTCAGCGTGCCCATTTGAATGCAAACGAGAATGATTGTCAACCAGGTCCGGCGCAGGCCAGCGAGCCGAGTTCCCAGCCGCGGTCGCGCGGCGCCAGCGGCGCGATCAGCGCCGCGACCGGAGCCAGATGGTCGAGCGCCTGCTGATAGACGCGGCGCTTGAACGTGACGACGTGGTCGGCCGGATACCAGAAATCGACCCAGCGCCACTGGTCGAACTCCGGATCGGCCGATACGTCGAGCCGGACGTCGGCGTCGTCGCCGAGCATGCGCAGCAGGAACCAGACCTGCTTCTGACCGATGCAGATCGGCCGCTGGCGCTGCCGGACCAGACGCTGCGGCAGCCGGTAGCGCAGCCAGCCCGGCGTCGCGCCGAGCACGTCGACGTGCCGCGGCCGCAATCCGGTTTCTTCTTCGAGTTCGCGGTACATCGCTTCGAGCGGCGTCTCGTCGGTGCGCATGCCGCCCTGCGGAAACTGCCAGCCGTCGCGCGTCACCCGGCGTGCCCAGAACACCCGGCCGTGCGGGTTGAGCAGGATGATGCCCACATTGGGGCGATAGCCGTCTGGATCGATCACGGTTCGCGCTCCGGTTGCGTTTCATTCTTCCACAGCGCGGCGGACCGCGGCAACAAGGCCGCGGTCACGCATCGGAGCGCAGGGAAGCAGCGGCCCGCGCGAGGGCCGCTGCCGGTCAGTCGATCGTGAACTCGGTCAGCGAGACCGGGAAGGTGCCGGTCACGTTCAGCGTGTACGGGCCCGCACCGGGCTCGTCGCCGCCGGTCGGCGGATAGTACGAGTCGACGTAGAAGTAGTAGGTCTGACCCGGCGTGAACGAGGACGTCACGGTCGGCGTGCGCTGGCCGCCGACGTCGTCGGTGCCGATCACGCAGCTGTTGGCGTCGCCGCAGGTCTCGAGGATGTAGATCGCCGGATCCCAGCTGTCGGCGCCGGAGATCGAGAACGTCAGATTGTTCGACGCGCCCGGCGTGAACACCCAGATGTCCTCCGGACCGTCGCGGTTGTCGGGTTCCCACGCGTACTCGTCGCAGAGGCCGCCGGTATCGGGCAGCCCCGGCACGTTGTTGGCGCCGCCGCTGGTATTGCCGCTGCCGTTCGACGGCGAACCGGTGATCTCGCCGGTCGGCGACGCGCAGCTGCCGGTCGGGACGACCGTGACCGGATCGATCGCCGGCACCACGCTGGTCAGCGGCGAACGGGCCTGAGCCGTGCCGGCGAGCGCCGACACCAGGACGGCGGAAAGGAGGAGCGGCGTTGCGTTCATGTCGTGAGAGTCCCCGAAGAATCGATGGCGAACGGACTCGGAGACGATCGGCGCCCCGAGCCCACCGTGCTGCACCGCGAGATTAACAAACGCGTGCACTGCCGAGGAAGCGCCGGTGGCGGGGGTCGCATGCCCGCGGCGTTACCATGTCCGACTCCCTGAGGACTCTTCCGATGCGCATGCGCTCCGCCTCGATACTCGCCGTCCTGCTCGCGCTCGGCTCGGCAAGCGCCGCCGCTCAGCCGGTGACCCTGCGGATCGACCAGGCCTCGCCGCAGACCGTGCAGACGCTCAAGACGGCGCCCGGCGTCGCCTGGTGGGCCGAGTTCGGCGACGATCTGCTGCTGGTCGGCGACACGCCGCGACTGCTGTCGCGCCGCGACCTGGCGCCGATGCGCGTGCTCGACGGCGTCGATCCGGCACGGCTGTACCTGCATGCCGACGGCTGCGCGCACGGCACGTCCGCCGCGCACCGCGAGATCGGCCTGACGCTCGCGCGCGCCGGACACTGGGAGCTGCGCGCCCTTCGCGACGGCGAGACGATCGCCACGGACGATCCGGGCCACTGGCGGCCGCTGCCGCGCAACCAGGTTTCGATCGGGCGCTACCGCCCCGATGGCGCGGCCGCGCCGGCCGATCCGCTGGTCGCCCCGCTCGTCGCGGCGATCGACGCCGAGCGCTGGTACGGCGACGTCGAGACACTGGCCGGATGGGACCGCAACAGCTTCGGCAGCGGCATCCTCGCCGCGCGCGACTGGCTCGCCGACCGGTTCTCGGCGATCGGACTGCAGGTCAGCCAGCCGAGCTTCACGCTGCAGGGCCGCACGCTCCACAACGTGGTCGCGACCTGGACCGGCAGTGCCGAGCCGGACGACTGGATCGTGGTCGGCGGCCACTACGATGCGATCGGCTCGGGCTTCGCGCCGGGCGCCGACGACAACGCGTCCGGCTGCGCCGGCGTACTCGAACTGGCGCGCGCCGTCACCGCGTTCAGGCCGCGCCGCACGGTCGTCTTCGTCTGTTACTCGGGCGAGGAGCAGGGCCTGCACGGCAGCGCCGCGCACGTCGCCGCGCTGCGCGCCGGCGGCGACCTCGGCAAGGTCTCGGCGATGATCAACATGGACATGATCGGCTACAGCCGCGACGGCCAGCTCGACGTGCTGCTGGAGACCAATACGCAGAACCGTGCCTACATCGAGCGCTTCGCGGCGGTCGCGGCCACCTATGCGCCGGAGCTCGGCACGTTGCTCAGCACCAACCCGTACGGCTCCGATCACGTTCCGTATCTGCAGGCCGGCGTGCGCGCGCTGCTGACGATCCAGGGCGACGACACGAACTATCCGCACTATCACGCCAGCACCGATACCCCGTCCAATATGGACGCCGGCGGCTGGTCGAGGCCGATCGGCGGCGCGATCCTGCGCATGAACGCGGCGATGCTGGCCGAGCTGACCGGCGCCGGCGACCGCATCTTCGCCGATGGCGCCGGCGACGACGGTTGACGCCGACCGGGTCGCTCCGGTCCGATCGACGCCGTACGCAACGGGAGACCGAGAGTGACCTGGATCGTAGGGGCGATGTTCGCGGCGGTGCTGCTCGGCGCCGTCTGGATGTTCAACCGGCTGGTGCGGCTGCGAAACCAGATGCGCAGCGCCTGGGCCGACGTCGACGTGCAGCTGACGCGCCGGCACGATCTGGTGCCGCCGCTGGTGGCGGCGGTCAAGGCCTACGCCGGCCATGAGCGCGACGTGCTCGCGGCGGTCACCGAGCTGCGCGATCAGGCGATGACGATCGACGGGCCGGCGCGGCTGGCGCCGGTCGAGGCGGCGCTCGAGCGCGCGGTGACGCGCGTGCTCGCGCTCGAGGAGGCCTATCCGGACCTCAAGGCCAGCGGAAACTTCCTGCAGCTGCAGCGCGATCTGGTGCGGATCGAGGAGCAGCTGCAGTACGCGCGGCGCTACTACAACGGTGCCGTGCGCGATTACAACGACGCGGTCCAGCGCGTGCCGGATCTGCTGGTCGCGCGTGCGCTCGGCTTCGGTCCCGGCGAGTTCTACCAGGCCCGCGAGGACGAGCGGCCGGCGGTCCGGGTGGAGGCGACGCGATGACCCGTCTGTTGGTGCGCATCGCCCGCATCCTGCTCGCCGCCCTGCTCGGCGGGTTCGTCGCGGCGGGTACCGCGGCCGCCGACGAGCGGATCCTGTCCTACGACAGCACGATCCGGATCGAGGCCGACGGCATGCTCGAGGTGACCGAGCGGATCACCGTGCGCGCCGAAGGCGAGCGGATCAATCGCGGCATCTATCGCGATTTCCCGACGCGCTACCGCGATCGCTACGGCAATCGCGCCGTCGTCGATTTCCAGATGCTCGGCGTCGAGCGCGACGGCGCGAAGGAGCCCTGGTTCACCGAGCGCCGCCGCAACGGTGTCCGCATCAACACCGGCGACGACACCGCGATCGAGCGTCCGGCCGTGCATCGCTACACGCTGCGTTACCGCACCTCGCGGCAGATCGGCTTCTTCGCCGACCACGACGAGCTCTACTGGAACGCGATCGGTACCGGCTGGCTATTTCCGGTCGACGCCGGCAGCGTCGAGGTGACGCTGCCGCAGCCGGTGCCGGTGGCCGCACTGTCGGCGGAAGGTTATACCGGGCCCCAAGGTGCCAAGGGTCAGGCCTACACGGCGACGCTGCCGGGCCCCGGCCGGGCGCAGTGGCGCCTGACCGCGCCGCTGGCGCCGGGCGAAGGCTTCACGATCGTGCTGTCGTTCCCGAAGGGCGTGCTGGTCGAGCCCACGTCCGAGCAGCGTCTGGCCTGGTTCTTCTCCGACAATCGCGCGCTGCTGGTCGCGCTGGCCGGTCTGGCGATCCTGCTGGTCGGGTGCTTCGTGCGCTGGCATCGGGTCGGCCGCGACCCGCCGGCCGGCGTGATCATTCCACGCTATGAGCCGCCGGCCGGCCATTCGCCGGCCGCGCTGCGCTTCATGCGCCGCATGAGCTACGACACGCGCTGCTTCAGCGCCGGCGTGCTCGCGCTCGGCGTCGCCGGCCGGCTGCGCATCCAGCACGACGAAGCCGAGGATGCCGAGGAACCGTGGTCGCTGACGCGGACCGGCGCAGCCGAATCCGCCGTGCCGGAGGACGAGACAGCGCTGCTGGACGGCCTGTTCGCCGGCGACGCCGATCGCCTGGTGCTCGACGACACGCAGGCCCAGACGCTGCGCAAGGCGCAGGGCGCGCAGCAGGCCGTGCTCGAACGGACGTTCCACCCGGCCTACTTCGCGCGCCATCTCGGCAGCACCGTCGCCGCGTTCGTGTTCGCGCTGGCGGTCACGATCGTCTCGCTGGTGCTGGCCCGCAACGGCGGCGGCGGCATGCCGCTGGTGATCGCGACGGGCCTGGCGATGTTCGTCGTCGTGATCGTGTTCGGCTTTCTCGTGCACGCGCCGACCGTACAGGGGCGGCGTCTGCTCGACGAGATCGAAGGCTTCCGGCGCTATCTCGGCGTTGCCGAGCGCGCCGAGCTCGGCAGCCTGCGCGGTCCCGAACCCGCGCTCGACGCCGCGCACTACGAGCGCCTGCTGCCCTATGCGGTCGCGCTCGACGTAGAGGAGGCCTGGACGCGCCGCTTCACGGCCGCCGTCGGCTCCGCCGCGGCGGCCGCGGCGACCGCCGGCATCGCCTGGTATCACGGCAGCCGCGCGCTCGACCCGGCGCAGCTGACGCGCGCGGTCGGCAGCGGGCTCAGCACGACGATCGCAGCGGCCTCGACGCCGCCCGGCGGCGGCTCGGGCGCCGGCGGCGGCGGCTTTTCGGGCGGCGGCGGGGGCGGTGGAGGCGGCGGCGGCCGCTGAGCGCGACGTCGCCGGCTTGCCGGAACCTGAATGCATGGTCATTCTTCACGCATCGCCCGATGCGGAACGCGTGACCGATCGACCGCATGACGCCCAGCTCCGACCTTCGCACCGCCGCCCTGCTCGGCCAGTACGAGCTCGATCCCGCGCGCCATCACGAACTCCTCGACGCGCGCGGCGAACTGCGCGCGCACTGGCGGCACTTCATGACCGGCATCGAGCGCGGCGGCGCGGCGCAGATGCGCCATCGCCTGGATCTGGTCGCGCGCCAGATCCGCGAGAACGGCGTCACCTACAACGTCTATGCCGACGCCAAGGGCACCGACCGGCCGTGGGAGCTGGATCTGCTGCCGCAGATCCTCGAAGCCGACGAGTGGCAGGCGCTGGCCGCCGGCGTGGCGCAGCGCGCGCGCATGCTCGACGCGGTCCTGGCCGATCTGTACGGCGCCCAGACCCTGCTCGCCGACGGCCTGCTGCCGCCGGAACTGATCTTCGGCCACGACAACTTCCTGTGGCCGTGCCAGGGCATCGTGCCGCCCGGCGGGCGCCACCTGCATCTGTACGCGGTCGATCTGGCGCGCGCGCCGGACGGGCGCTGGTGGGTCGTCGCCGACCGCACGCAGGCGCCGTCCGGTGCCGGCTACGCGGCCGAGAACCGGCAGATCATCTCGCGCGCGTTTCCAGAACCGTTCCGCGACCTGCGCGTGCAGGACATCGGCGGCTTCTTCCGCACGCTGCAGACGACGCTGCAGCGCCTCGCGCCGGCCGCCGCCGGCGAGACGCCGCTCGGCGTGCTGCTGACGCCGGGCCGCTTCAACGAGACCTATTTCGAGCACGTCTATCTCGCGCGCCTGCTCGGCATGCCGCTGGTCGAGGGCCAGGACCTGATCGTGCGTGCCGACACGGTCTTCATGAAGACGCTGGACGGCCTGCGCCGCGTGCACGCGATCCTGCGCCGCGTCGACGACGACTACTGCGATCCGCTCGAGCTGCGCGGCGACTCGGCGCTCGGCGTGCCGGGTCTGCTCGCCGCGGTGCGCGCCGGCCGCGTGCTGGTCGCCAATGCGCTCGGCAGCGGCGTGCTCGAGTCGCCCGGCCTGTTCGGCTTCCTGCCGGCGGTCTGCGAGCGCGTGCTCGGCGAGCCGTTGAAGCTGCCGTCGGTCGCGACCTGGTGGTGCGGCGAGCCGCCGGTCTGCGCCGAGGCCTCGAGCGAACTGCATCGCCTCGTCGTCAAGCCGGCGTTTCCGTCGCGCCGCAGCGAGCCGCTGTTCGGGCCCGAGCTCGGCCGCACGCGCCTGGCCGAGCTGCGCGCACGCATCGCGCAGGCGCCCGGCCATTGGGTCGCGCAGGAGCTGGTGCAGCTGTCGCAGGCACCGGTCTGGCAGCGCCAGCACGCGCGCGCGCCGATCGTGCCGCGTGCGATCAGCCTGCGCGCCTACGCGGTCGCGACGGCGGACGGCGGCTATCAGGTGATGCCCGGCGCGCTGTCGCGGATCGCCGCCAGGGCCGGCGCGCGCGTCGTCTCGATGCAGCGCGGCGGCGGCAGCAAGGACACCTGGGTGCTGGCGCCGGCGCGCACCGCCGGCGCCGAACCGCCGCAGCAGCGCCCGCTCGGCGCGCGCGACATCGTCCGCCACGACGACTTCCTGCCGTCGCGGCTGATCGAGAACCTGTACTGGGTCGGCCGCTACGCCGAACGCAGCGAGGACACCACGCGTCTGCTTCGCGTGGTGCTGAGCCGCTACGTCGAGACCGGCGGCGGCGCCGCGACGCCGGCGCTGGCGGCCGCGCTCGACACCTGCCGCCACCTGGAGCTGATCGCGGCCGGTCGACCGGTCCGCGAGGCCCTGCTCGCCGCGGTCTGCGACGACGCGGCGGCGAACAGCCTCGCCCAGGTGCTCGGCGGCCTGCTCTGGTCGGCCTCGCAGGTGCGCGGCCGGCTCTCGCAGGAGAACTGGCGCGGCCTGATGGAGATCCAGCGCGAAGCGCAGGCGCTGGCGCGCGAGCGCGCCGATCTCGGCGAGACGCTGGATCTGCTCAACCGCGTGCTGCTGGCGACCTCGGCGCTGGCCGGCTTCGCGTTCGACGACATGACGCGCGACGACGGCTGGCGCTTCCTGGTGATCGGCCGCCGCATCGAACGCCTGCAGTTCGTCGCCGACGTCACCGCCTGGCTGCTGCGGCACCGGCCGCGCAGCGATCCGGCGACGCTCGAATGGCTGCTCGAGCTGGCCGACAGCATCATCACCTACCGCATGCGCTACGTGTCCGCGCCGCAGGCGATCCCGGCGCTCGACCTGATCGTGTGCGATCCGGCCAATCCGCACTCGGTCGTGTTCCAGGCACGCGAACTGGCGCGCGAGCTCGAGACGCTCGACGCGCGTTTCGACAGCGCCTGCGCGGCGCGCTTCGCCGCGGTCGCCGACCGGCTCGACGGCTGCGACCTGGCCGCGCTCGAGGATTCGCTGTTCGGCGACGAACTGCGCGACGAGGCCGCCCGCGCGATCGCCGGCCTGCTCGAGGATGCCGCCGCGACCGCGCGCGAGGTCTCCGACGAGCTGGCGCTGCGGCATTTCGCGCACGTCGACGTCAGTCGGCCGATCGTGTCGGCCTGAGCGCACCCCGATGAACGCCAGACCGCTGTCGCGCCGCGCCACCGCCCGCTATCGCGTCGTGCACGAGACCGAGTACCGCTATTCGAGCGGCGTCTCGGTGTCGCGGCAGGCGATGCATCTGGCGCCGCGCGTCTGCGCGCGGCAGCGCACGCTCGGCCATCGGCTGACGATCGATCCGCTGCCGACGTACCGCCAGGAATGCGTCGACTGCTTCGGCAATCCGCTGACGCGCATCGAGATCGACCACCCGCACCGCGCCCTGCTGGTCGTCGCCGAGTCCGAGGTGACGATCGCCGCGCGCGGCCCACTGCGCGACCCGGCCGACTCGCCGGCGTGGGAATCGGTCGCCGAGCACCACGCCTATCGCGCCGGCCGCGCGCCCGACGCCCCCGTGCTCGAAGCGTGCCGGTTCCGTGCCGATTCGCCGTTCGTGCGCGCCGGCGCCGAGCTGTTCGATTTCGCGCGTCCGCATTTCGCGCCGGGCACGCCGCTGCTGGTCGCGGTGTGCCAGCTGATGCATGCGATCCACCGCCAGTTCCGCTTCGACACCGAGGCGACCCAGATCGCGACGCCGCTGCTCGAGGTGCTGGCCCGGCGCCGCGGCGTCTGTCAGGACTTCGCGCATCTGATGATCGGCTGCCTGCGTGCGCTCGGCCTGCCGGCGCGCTACGTCAGCGGCTATCTGCTGACCGCGCCGCCGCCCGGACAGCCGCGTCTGATCGGCGCGGACGCCTCGCACGCCTGGGTCTCGGTGCACTGCCCGCGCAACGGCTGGGTCGACTTCGACCCGACCAACGACGTGCTGCCGGATCTGGGCCACGTGACGATCGCCTGGGGACGCGACTTCGGCGACGTCTCGCCGCTGCGCGGCGTGATCCTCGGCGGCGGCGCGCACGAGCTCGACGTGCGCGTGACGGTCCTGCCGCTGGATTGAGGCGCCGTCACGCGCCTGCGTGACCCGACCCGGGGACGTCCGTGTCCGATCGGCGTGGCGCCGCCGCGGGCCGGTCAGGGCGCGTAGAGGACGCGGCAGCGCTCGCCGGTCGATGGCTGCGCCAGCGGACGCTCGCCGAGGCCGGGCGGCGCGTGCAGGAGCGCGGCCGGCAGCGCGAAGCGGCAATCGGTGCCGATCACGCTGCCCGCGGCGATCTGCGCCGGCAACGGCGCCTCGAAATCGTCGGCGAACAACACGTCGCTGACCACGTCGGGCTCGTAGACCTGGGCGCCGCCGCGCGGCAGCGGCGGATTGTCCGGATCGAGGCCGCCGGCGACCAGCGCGCGGCCGCCCGGCAGCGGCGCGACGACGTGGTAGATGTGCTTGCGCAGCATCTTCAGGCGGACCTTCGTGCCGCCGTCGGCGACGTCGATCAGGTCGGCCGTGTCGGCGAGATCCTGATCGCCGCCGGCGAACAGCACGCGGCCGTCGCTCAGCGTGACACCCAGACCGAACAGCGGCCGATCGGCCAGCACTGCGCCGATCGGCGAGAACTGCCCCGTGCCCGGATCGAGCACCTCGGCCGCCGCCGCGGTCGGCAGCATCCCGACGTCGAGCGCGCCGTAGGCGACCAGCACGCGGCCGTCGCCGAGCGTCGCGGCAGCGTGACCGGTGCGGCCTTGCGCCATCGTGCCGGCCAGCAGCGTGAACTGCCCGTCGGCCGGGTCGAACCGCTCGGCCGTGGCGAGCGCCTCGTTGACGACGTGGAGCTCGCCGTCGATCTCCTCGAACGTTTCGCGGTTGCCGCCGATCACGACCGCGCCGCCGTCGGCCAGCGCCAGCAGCGCGGTCATTCCGCGCGAGGAGCTCATCGGCCCGACCGCGTCGAACTGCCCGGTCTGCGGGTCGTAGATCTCGACCACCTCGGTGTCGCGCAGCGTGAAAACGCCGTCGCCCAGATCCAGACACGGTCCGCAGCCGCGGCCGCCGGCGATCAGCACGCGGCCGTCGGCCAGCAGCGTCGCCGAGCCGAGATCGCGCTCGACCAGCAGCGGCGCGGTCGCGCTGAACGTGCCGGTCGCCGGATCGTAGATCTCGGCGGGCGTGCCGGGATCGCCATTGAGCGGCGCGAACAGGTCGCCGCCGTTGAACACGAGCACGCGGCCGTCGGCCAGCCGCACCGCATTGTGGTCCTGACGCGCGGTCAGCATGTCGCCGGTGGCCGTGAACGTGCCGGTGGCCGGATCGTAGATCTCGGCCTTGCGTGTCTTGGACATCGCCGCCGGGCTGATGCGTCCGCCGGTGATCAGGACGCGGCCGTCGGCCAGCGGCGTGGCGACCGCCTTCTGGCGCGCGGTGACCATCGAACCGGTGGCGACGAAGCCGTCGGCGGTGGCCGGCGCGGCGTGCAGGCCGAGCGCGGCGACGAGTAGACAGGGCATTGCGATGTGTCGAAGGGGCATGGCGGATGTTCTCGAGAGACATGAGGGCCGGCTGCGCTCTTCGAGCGGGCCGACCGTGAAGCTGGATACCGCGACGCCGGCGCCGGCCGCATTCGCTTTGCGCTAGATCGCCGCATGATCGGCCGATCGCACGGGCAACCGGTTGATTTTCCTGAGCACTGAAGTAGCCGGATGCGCTCAGGGCGCGGCGGCCGAAGCGGCCAGGAAATCCGGGCGGCGCAGTTCCTCGGGGATCTCGCGCTCGCCGGCGAGCCGGATCGCGCGGTCCAGGCTGAGTCGCCAGGCGCTCTGGCGCCCCTGCGCGCGCAGCACGCGCAGTTCGATCAGCGCGGCGGCGAAGCTGCGCTGCGGCATCGCGCCTAGCGTCGCGAGTACGCCGCCGGCACGATCGATCGCGCCGTGCGCCATCAGCCACGGCACGTAGGCCTCGGCGAGGCGTTCGCGGTCGATCGGGATCGCTTCGCCGACGCCGGCGGCCGCTTCGAACGCGCGGTCGGCGGCCGCCGCGTCGCCGCGGGCCACCGCGACGTCGGCGTCGATCAGCGACAGGTAGACCGCCGCGTACCCATGTCCGGCGAGGCGGTGTGCCAGCTGCTCGCGGACCGCCGCCGCTGCCGCCGGATCGTCCGGCAGCGCAGCGCGTGCCAGCAGCAGGTGCAGGTAGGCCAGATCGCGCCCGTCGCCGGTCGCGCAGGCGTCGGCGCCGCACAGCACACCGAGCGCCCGTGCGATCTCCTCGCGCGCCCGTCCGGTCTCGCCGAGCATCCAGGCGTGGCGCGCGGCGATCGAATGGGCGCGGTAGGTGTTCGGCAGCGGCCCGGCGGCCGCCTCGCGGCTGGCACGATCGAGCAGCGGCCCGGCGGCACGCAGGCGTCCGTTGGCGATCAGGACCTCGGCGCGCGCCAGGTCCAGCGAGGTGCGCAGATGCGGCCACTGGCCGCGCTCGGCGAGTGCCGCGAGCCGGCCGTCCTCGGCCAGCGCGGAGGTCGGATCGGCCAGATCGAGCAGGGTCGTGACCAGGTGGACCCGCGCGATCGACTCGTCGTCGGTCGCCTGGAACAGGTTCAGGCGGTCGGCGGTCCGCTGCAGCCGCGGCAGCGCCTGTTCGATCAGGCCACGCTGACGCAGCGCGATGCCGAAGTTGGAGTCGACGCGCGCCGCGTCGAGCCAGTTGCCGACGCCGGCATGCAGCTCCTGCGCACGCGCATAGTCGGCGAATGCCGCCTCGTAGCGGCCCTGCAGCGAGGCGGCGACCGCGCGGCCGTGATAGGCGCTGCCGAGCTCGCCGGCGGCGCCGTGGTCGGCTTCGAGCAGATCGATCGCCTGCTGCGCGCGCTCCATGACCGACACCGTGTCCCGGCGCACCAGCGCGACGTTCGCCAGGCCGATCAGCGCGCGCGCACGCAATGCCGGCCGATGCTTCGCCAGCGCGGCGAAGCCGGCCTCGGCCTGCTCGAAGCGGCCGGCCCGGAACGCCATCCACGCGAGCCGGATGTCGAGCTCGGGCACGTCCGGATGGCTCGCGCGCGCGTCGGCGAGCAGGTCCGCCGCCACATCCGGGCGGCCGCCGAGATGGATCGCCTCGGCTTTCTTCAGCACGAAATCGAGCGCCGCGTCGCGCCCCGCCGCCGGCAGCGCAGCCGCGGAACGTGCCGGCGCCAGGTGATCGGCGAGCCGATCGGCCGCGTCGCGGGCCGCATCGAGCACCTGGCCCGCCTCGGCGACGATCTCCAGCGGCGCCGCGCCGTGCACGACGGCCAGCCGGACACGCCAGCGCGGGCCGGATGGCTCGATCGCGACCGCGACCACGCGATCGGCCCGCGTCGCGTCGGCCAGGCGCGCGTAGTCGGGCGCACCAAGCGCGGCCATCGCCAGCCCGCGCGTCAGCGTGGCGACGTTGTCGTTCGGCACGACGATCTGACCGGCATCGGCCAGGCGCTCGCCGACCAGCGCCATGACGCCCAGGCGCAGCCATTCCTCGTCGGGGCCCGCATCGATCGCCGCCGGCAGCACCAGCATCGGCTGCGGCCCGATCGCGTCGGCGTCGGCGGCCGCTGCCGTCGACACCGCGGCAGCGGGATCCGGCGGCGGCACGCCGCGCTGCCACCAGAGACCGCCCGCGGCCGCGACGGCCAGCGCGGCGGCCAGACCGATCGCGACGCGACGCGAGCGGCGCCGGGCGGCGCGCGCCGGCATGACAGGCGCGGCGACGGCGGGTGCGTCGGGCGGAACGGACGCAGCGGGCGGTGCCGTCGCACCGGTCTCGGACGGCGGCACCGCGGCCGCTTCCTCCAGACACTGCGTCGGCGCGATCCACTGGTAGCCGAAGCCCGGCAGCGTGCGGATCACCGTCTGCTGATCGCCGGTGTCCTCGAGCAGGCGCCGCGCGCGCACGACGAGCTGGCCGAGCAGGTTGTCGCCGCTGTCCGGGCGCTCCCAGATGATCGCGATCAGCTCGTCGCGGCCGACCGCACGCGCGCGATGCTCGACCAGATGGACGATGCAGTCGAACAGGCGCGTCGGCAGCGTGGTCGCCTCGCCGTCGCCGCGGTACAGCAGTCGCGCGCCGACGTCGAGGCGAAACCGGCCGAACGCATAGATCGGGGCAGGCATGCGCGGTAGATACGTGGCGCTCCGGCGCAGGTCAAGCCGGCGCGGCCCGCGCGACGCGGCGCCCGAGCGGCGCCGGCGCGCGGACGGCCGATCTCAGCGCACGCCGCTCTCGTTGCGCGCGATCACCAGGCGCTGGATCTCGCTGGTGCCCTCGTAGATCTCGGTGATCTTGGCGTCGCGGAAATAGCGCTCCAGCGGCATCTCCTTCGAGTAGCCCATGCCGCCGTGGATCTGCACGGCCTGGTGCGCGACGAACATCGCGGTCTCCGACGCATAGAGCTTGGCGACCGAGGCCTCGGTGCTGAAGCGCCCGCCGGTGCGTGCCGCCTCGCCCTTCGCGAACGCCGCGCGCAGCGTCAGCAGCGTGGCCGCGTCGAGCCGGCACTTCATGTCGGCGATCTTGGCCTGGATCATCTGGAACGAGCCGATCGCATGGCCGAACGCCTTGCGCTCGCGCACGTACTGCAGGCTGGCCTCGTAGGCCGCGCGCGCGATGCCGACCGCCTGCGAGGCGATGCCGATGCGGCCGGCGTCGAGCACGCCCATTGCGATGCCGAAGCCCTTGCCTTCCTGGCCGAGCAGGTCGGCGGCCGGGCAGACGTAGTCGGTCAGCTCGATCTCGCAGGTCGCCGAGGCGCGGATGCCGAGCTTGGGCTCGGTCTTGCCGGCATGGAAGCCCGGCCGGCCGGTGTCGATGATGAACGCCGAGACGCCCTTGGCACCGATCCCCGGCGTCGTGATCGCGAACAGCACGACGTACTTGGCGACCGGGCCGGACGTGATCCAGCTCTTCTTGCCGTTGATGACCCAGTCGCCGTCGGCATTGCGCGCGGCGCGCGTGTGCATGTTCGACGCGTCCGATCCGGACTGCGGCTCGGTCAGCGCGTAGGCGCCGATCGCCTCGCCCGACGCGATCGCGCGCACGTAGGTCTGCTTCTGCTGCTCGCTGCCGTAGCTCAGGATGCCGTTGCAGAACAGCGAATTGTTGACCGACATGATCGTCGAGTGGGCGGCGTCGGCGGCGGCGATCTCGATCATCGCCAATGCGTAGGCCACCGTATCCATGCCGGCGCCGCCGTACTCGGGCGCCACCTCGATGCCCATCAGGCCGAGCTGGCCCATCTCGCGGATCGTCTCGAGCGGAAACTCGCCGCTGCGGTCGAAGTCGGCGGCGATCGGGGCGATGCGCTTCTGCGCGAAGTCGCGCGCGATCGCCTGGATCGATAGCTGGTCGTCGGTGAAACGGAAATCCATGAGGCGGCCCGCAAAAAAAGGGCTGCGATTCTAACGCGAGCCCCCACATCGCCGTGTTGCGGCGCAAAAGACCCGGTGTCGGTCGCATTGACGGGCCGGGGTCCGGCCGCTACGCTGCGCAGCCATCTTTCAATCAAGATAAAGGGATATAACCTTGGATCTGGCCGCGACCTCGGCCCTGCTGCGGCTGCTGTCGGACGCTACCCGGGTCCGTCTGCTGGCGCTGCTCGAGCGCGAGGAACTGACCGTCGCCGAACTCTCGTCCGTGCTGCGCCTGGCGCAGCCGCGCGTGTCGACGCATCTGGCCAAGCTCAAGGAAGCCGACCTCGTGCGCGACCGCCGCGCCGGGGTGTCCTCGTACTACCGCTACAACGGCGAGCTCGACGCGCGCGCCGCAGCGCTGCTGCATGCGCTGCGCGACAACGTCGACGACGCGCTGCTGCGCGAGGACGAGCGGCGCCTGCCCGGCGTGCTCGCGCAGCGCGCGCGCGCCGAGGGCTGGGCCGACACGGTCGCCGGCGACATGGAGCGCCACTACTCGCCGGGCCGTACCTGGGAGACCCTGGCGCGCTCGTTGACGCGCCTGGTCGATCCGGGCGACGTGCTCGACGTGGCCTCCGGCGACGGCGTGCTGGCCGAGCTGCTCGCGCCGCGCGCGGCCTCGATCGTCTGCGTCGACGCCAGCGCGCGCGTGGTCGCGGCGGCGCGCCAGCGCCTGGCGCCGTTCGCGAACGTCGAAGTCGTCGAAGGCGACATGCACGCGCTCGATCTCGGCGAGCGCCGCTTCGACCTGGTGCTGCTGATGCACGCGCTGACCTACAGCGAGCGCCCAGCCGCGGTGGTCGCCGAAGCGGCGCGCCTGCTGCGGCCCGGCGGCCGCCTGCTCGCCGCGACGCTGGCGCGCCATGCGCACCGCACCGCGGTCGAGCCGTTCGACCATCGCAATCTCGGCTTCCGCCCGGAGGAACTCCGCGAACTCGCCGAGGCGGCCGGCCTCGGCGTGCTGTCGTGCGAGCGCATCACGCGCGAGAGCAAGGCGCCGCATTTCGAAGTGATCGCGCTGCTCGCGCACAAGGCCCCATGACCCGCACCCTGCCCTGGCTCGATCCCGCCCGCGTCGCCGCGCTCGAGGCGGCGCTGGCCGAACGCATCCTGATCATCGACGGCGCGATGGGCACGATGATCCAGAGCTGGAAGCTCGAGGAGGGCGACTATCGCGGCACGCGCTTCGCCGAAGGCTACGACGCCAGCCACGCGCACGGACCTCGCTGCGGACACGACCTCAAGGGCAACAACGACCTGCTCGTGCTGACGCGCCCGGACGTGATCGCGGCCGTGCACGAGGCGTATCTGGACGCCGGCGCCGACCTGCTCGAGACCAATACCTTCAACGCGACCTCGATCAGCCAGGCCGACTACCACCTCGAGCATCTGGTCTACGAGCTCAACCGCGAGGGCGCGCGCCTCGCGCGCGCCTGTTGTGAGAAGTTCGAGGCGCTGACGCCGGAGCGGCCGCGCTTCGTGATCGGCGTGCTCGGTCCGACCAGCCGTACCGCCTCGATCAGTCCGGACGTCAACGATCCGGGCTTCCGCAACACCAGCTTCGACGAGCTGCGCGGCACCTACCGCGAGGCCGTCGAGGGCCTGATCGACGGCGGCGCCGACACGCTGATGGTCGAGACGATCTTCGACACGCTCAATGCCAAGGCCGCGCTGTTCGCGATCGAGGAGGTGTTCGACGCGCGCGGCGGACGGCTGCCGATCATGATCTCCGGCACGATCACCGACCGCTCCGGCCGCACGCTGTCGGGCCAGACCGCCGAGGCGTTCTACGCGTCGATGGCGCACAGCCGGCCGCTGTCGATCGGCCTGAACTGCGCGCTCGGCGCGGCGGACCTGCGCGAGCACGTCGAGACGCTGGCGCGCGTCGCCGCGGGCCACGTCAGCGCGCATCCGAACGCCGGCCTGCCGAACGCGTTCGGCGAGTACGACGAGACGCCCGAGGAGATGGCCGCGACGCTGCGCGAGTTCGCCGAGTCGGGCCTGCTGAACCTGGTCGGCGGCTGCTGCGGCACCACGCCGGCGCACATCCGCGCGATCGCGCAGGCCGTGCGCGGCATCGCGCCGCGCCGCCTGCCCGACGAGCGGATCGGCGAGGCCGCATGAGCACGACGCCCCGCTACACGCGCCTGTCCGGCCTGGAGCCGCTGGTCATCACGCCGGACCTGCTGTTCGTCAACGTCGGCGAGCGCACCAACGTCACCGGCAGTGCGCAGTTCCGCAAGCTGGTCAAGGAAGAGCGCTACGAGGAGGCCGTCGAGGTCGCGCGCCAGCAGGTCGCCAACGGCGCGCAGATCCTCGACGTCAACATGGACGAGGGCCTGATCGATTCGGAGAAGGCGATGACGCGCTTCCTGAATCTGATCGCATCCGAGCCGGACATCGCGCGCATCCCGGTGATGGTCGACTCGTCCAAGTGGAGCGTGATCGAGGCCGGCCTCAAGTGCCTGCAGGGCAAGGGCGTCGTCAATTCGATCTCGCTCAAGGAAGGCGAGGCCGCGTTCCTCGACCAGGCGCGCAAGGTGCTGCGCTACGGCGCCGCCGCGGTCGTCATGGCGTTCGACGAGGTCGGCCAGGCCGACACCTGCGCGCGCAAGGTCGAGATCTGCACGCGCGCCTACCGCCTGCTGGTCGAGGAGGTCGGGTTCCCGCCCGAGGACATCATCTTCGACCCGAACATCTTCGCGGTCGCGACCGGCATCGAGGAGCACGACAACTACGCGGTCGACTTCATCGAGGCCACGCGCATCATCAAGACGACGCTGCCGCACTGCCACGTCTCCGGCGGCGTCTCCAACGTCTCGTTCTCGTTCCGCGGCAACGAGACCGTGCGCGCGGCGATCCATTCGGTCTTCCTGTATCACGCGATCGGCGCCGGCATGGACATGGGCATCGTCAATGCCGGCGCGCTGCCGATCGTCGACGACCTCGACCCTGAGCTGCGCGAGCGCGTCGAGGACGTGATCCTCAATCGGCGCCGCGACGCGACCGAGCGCCTGCTCGAGATCGCCGACCGCTACAAGGCGAAGAAGGGCGAGGCCCAGGCCGAGAACCTGGCCTGGCGCGACAAACCGGTGCGCGAGCGACTCGCGCACGCGCTGGTCAACGGCATCGACGCCTACGTCGACGAGGACACCGAGGAGGCGCGGCTGCAGAGCACGCGGCCGCTCGACGTCATCGAAGGTCCGCTGATGGACGGCATGAACGTCGTCGGCGACCTGTTCGGCGCCGGCAAGATGTTCCTGCCGCAGGTCGTCAAGTCCGCGCGCGTCATGAAGAAGGCGGTCGCCTGGCTGCTGCCGTACATCGAGGCCGAGAAGGCGCGCACCGGCGATGCCGGCAAGTCCAACGGCAAGATCGTGATCGCGACCGTCAAGGGCGACGTGCACGACATCGGCAAGAACATCGTCGGCGTCGTGCTCCGCTGCAACAACTTCGAGGTCGTCGACCTCGGCGTGATGGTGCCGACGCAGAAGATCCTCGACGCCGCGCGCGAGGAGAACGCCGACATGATCGGCCTGTCCGGCCTGATCACGCCCTCGCTCGAGGAGATGAGCCACGTCGCGCGCGAGATGCAGCGGCAGAATTTCCGGATGCCGCTGCTGATCGGCGGCGCCACGACCTCGCGCGCGCATACCGCGCTGAAGATCGAGCCGCACTACGGCGCGCCGACCGTCTGGGTCAAGGATGCCTCGCGCGCGGTCGGCGTCGCGCAGTCGCTGATCTCCCGGGACCTGGTCGACGCGTTCATGGCGAAGATCCGCGCCGAGTACGCCGAGATCCGCGAGCGCCACAAGGACCGCAGCGGCGCCAAGAAGCTGGTGACGCTGGCCAAGGCGCGCGCGCAGCGCTTCGACGGCCACTGGGACGCCTACGTGCCGCCGGTGCCGAACGCGCCCGGCGTCACCGTGTTCGACGACTATCCGCTCGACGATCTGATCCCGTACATCGACTGGTCGCCGTTCTTCAACGCCTGGGAGCTGGCCGGACGCTATCCGGCGATCCTGACCGATCCGATCGTCGGTGCGCAGGCCAGCGAGCTCTACCGCGACGCACGCGCGATGCTGACGCGCATCGTCGAGGAGAAATGGCTGCAGGCGCGCGGCGTGATCGGCTTCTGGCCGGCCGCCTCGGTCGGCGACGACGTCGAGCTGCGCGCGGCGCCTGCGCTGCCGGGCGGCGCGCCGGGCGCGCGCATCGCGACGCTGCACTTCCTGCGTCAGCAGGCCGACAAGCCGGCCGAGCGGCCGGACTTCTGCCTGGCCGACTTCGTCGCGCCGGCCGCCGCCGGCGTGCAAGACTGGGTCGGCGGCTTCGCGGTGACCGCCGGCATCGGCATCGACGCGCACGTCGCGCGCTTCGAGCGCGAGCACGACGACTACTCGGCGATCCTGCTCAAGGCGCTGGCCGACCGCCTCGCCGAGGCCTTCGCCGAGCGCCTGCACCAGCGCGTGCGCCGCGAGCACTGGGGCTACGCGGCCGCCGAGGCGCTCGACAACGAGGCGCTGATCGACGAGCGCTACCGCGGCATCCGGCCGGCGCCGGGCTATCCGGCCTGCCCCGACCACACCGAGAAGGACACGCTGTTCCGCCTGCTCGACGCGCCGGCGAACGCCGGCATCACGATCACCGACAGCTACGCGATGCTGCCGACCGCCGCGGTCTCCGGCTGGTACTTCGCGCATCCGGACAGCCAGTACTTCGTCGTCGGACGCCTGACGCGCGAACAGGTCGAGGACTACGCCAGGCGCAAGGGCTGGACGCTGGCCGAGGCCGAGCGCTGGCTGGCGCCGAACCTCGACTACGATCCGGAGTGAGCGGCGGCGCCGATCGCATCCGCGTGCGATCGGCCGCCGCACACCTCACATCGCAGGCGAGGAACTCCGCTCCTCGTGCCGTCTCCAAGACGCACCTTCCGCCCGGATGCCCGCTCATGCACAAGACCCTGCTCGCCTCGATCGCCGGTCTTCTCTGTCTCGCCGCCGGCGTGCATGCCGAGCCTCCCGCCCCGCTCGATCTGCGCTTCGCGCTGAGCGTCGACGGCCGCCTCGTCGGCACGCCGCGCCTGCTCATGCAGCCCGGGACGCCCGGCGAGATCCGCGTCGAGGCGGACGACGGCGGCGGCTACCGGTTCGAGGTGCGTGCCGATCCGCCGGCCACGCCGACCGATCCGCCGAGCATCGTGCTGAAAGCCGCGTTGCATACGCGTGTCGACGGCGACTGGCAGACGCTCGGCGAACCGGTGCTGCAGATCGCGCTCGACGGGCGTCCGGCCTCGATCGAGATCGGACGAGCCGGCGGCGAGGCTGCGCAGTATCGCATCGAGGTCAGCGCCAGGCCGGCCGAGGACCGGGCACTCGCGGCGCCGACCGCGGCCCGCTGAGGCGCCGCGGCTACAGCACGACCGGGCGATCCGGCAGCTCGTCCGGGTTGTCGCCCGGATCGGCCGGAAAATGCGCGGCGAGCAGGACGTTGGCGCGTTCGACCGCGGCGATCGCGCCGGCCTCGAACGCGCCAGCCGCGAAGTGCTCGCGGATGCACGTACACAGCGCCTGCCACTGCCCGTCGTCGACGCGCGCGGCGATGCCGCGGTCGGCGACGATCTCGATCGCGTGCCCGGCCAGCAGCACGTAGATCAGCACGCCGGTGTTCTCGCGCGTGTCCCACACCCGCAGGTGCGCGAACACCTCGGCCGCACGCTCGCGGACGCTGCGGCGCGACAGCGCGAGCCGCCACGGCAGCGCACCCTCGACCGCGAAGCAGACCTCGCCGCGATGGCCGCGCTCGCCGGCGGCGATCGCGCGCTGGATCGCATCGAGCGTGGCCGGCGGGAAGTGCCGTGCCACCGGATCGCCCGCGAACAGATGCCGTAGCCATCGCATCGCGCGCATCCTCACCAGCTGCCCGAGGCGCCGCCGCCGGCGGAGATGCCACCGCCGCCGCTGAAACCGCCGCCGCCACCGCCGCTGCCCCAGCCGCCACCACCGCCCCAGCCACCGCCGCCGAGGCCGCCACCGCTCCAGCCGCCGCGACCGCCGCCGTTGGCGAAACCGCCGCCACCGCTGCCACCGATGAAGCCGATCAGCAGGCCGAACAGCCCCATGCCGAGCCCTACCGGCAACAGCGCGCTGATCAGCCAGGCGATGCCGCCGCCGACCGCGCCGACCAGGCCGGCGCGTGGCAGCGGCGCGACGCGGCCGAACAGGCTGCGGGCCCAGACCGCAGCGATGAAGCCGAACATCAGCGCACTCATGAGATCGCCGTTTCCGCGCTCGCCGCCGCCGCTCCACGGTTCGGGCAGCGGCTCGCCGTCGATCAGCCTGGTCAATGCGCCGACCGCTTCGCCGATGCCGCCGGCGTAGTCGCCCTCGCGGAATCGCGGCGTCACGTACTCGCGGATGATCCGCATCGCCGCCGCGTCCGGGATCGCGCCTTCGAGGCCGCGCGCGACCTCGATGCGCACGCGCCGGTCGTTCTTGGCGACCAGCAGCAGCACGCCGTCGTCGATGCCGCGACGGCCGAGTTTCCATTGGTCCTGCACGCGGATCGCATAGGCCGCGATGTCCTCCGGCGCGGTCGTCGGCACGATCAGCACGGCCAGCTGCGCCCCCTTGCGCTGCTCGAGCGCGGCCAGCTCGGCCTCGAGCGCCGACCGCTGCGTCGCATCGAGCGTGCCGGTCAGATCGGTCACGCGCGCGCTCAGCGCCGGCACCGGCTGCGGATCGCCGTCGGCCGCGAACGCGGCAGCGGCGAGCGCACAGGCCGCCAGCCAGGCCAGCGCGCGGCGGAGCAGCGGCCTCATCGCAGGCGCCGTCAGTTGCCGGCCGGTGCGGGCTTGCTGAAATCGACGGCGGGCGCGGTCGAGATCGCCTTCTCGTTCTCGACCGAGAAATTGGCCTTGGTCGGATAGCCGAAGATCTTCGCGGTCAGGTTCTGCGGAAAGCTGCGCACGTAGGTGTTGTAGTCCTGCACGGCGGCGACGTAGCGGTTGCGCGCGACCGCGATGCGGTTCTCGGTGCCTTCCAGCTGCGCCTGCAGGTTCTGGAACAGGCCGTCGGCCTTGAGGTCCGGATAGTTCTCCGACACCGCCATCAGCCGCGTCAACGCGCTCGACAGCTCGCCCTGGGCGGACTGGAACTTCGCGATCGCGGCCGGATCGCTGAGCATCTCCGGCGTGACCTTCAGCGTGCCGACCTGCGCGCGCGCCTCGGTCACGCGCGTGAACACCGACTCTTCGTGGCTCGCATAGCCCTTGACCGTGTTGACCAGGTTCGGCACCAGATCGGCGCGACGCTGGTACTGGTTCAGGACCTCCGACCAGGCCGCGGTGACGGCCTCGTCCTTGCTCTGGATTGCGTTGTAGCCGCAGCCGGACAGCAGCACCGCCGCCAGACCGATCAGCAACAGCCGGAACGTACGCATCACCGCTCTCCCGCATCGATGGCTCGTGCGCACTGTGCGCCGCGACCCGGAGCCGTGCAAGAGGCGTCCCGCGCGCCTGCGACCGGCTGGCGCCCCCCCGGCGCCAGCGCCGCGCCCGCAGCCTCAGGCCGGGGCGCCGCCGCGCCGATGGCGCAGGTCGACGACGAGGTTGTAGACCGCCACGACCGACGGGAACAGGTTCGACAGGATGCCGACCGAGTCGTTCTTGCCGAACGTGAAGTAGCTGACCAGCAGCAGGCTGCCGAACACCGACAGCCACCAGAACGCACGCGGCATGTGCACGCGCTTGAGCTTGCGCGTCGCGTACATCTGCACGAACCAGCGGCTCGTGAACAGGAACACGCCCAGATAGCCGACCAGCTTCCACGGCGTGACGCCGACGCTGTGGACGTAGAAAAGGACTTCGTTCATCGGATCGCTCGGGACGTGTCGGGCTGCGCGGGTGGCGATTCTAGCGGGATCGCCGTCGCCGGGACTTGCGCGGGAGCCGTATGCGCTCATCGGCGGCGCGCCCGTCCGGTACGCAGCGACGGGACGCGCTGCGGTCGCAGCGTTGCGCGCCGATCGCGTTCCCGACGATCGCGGCGGCGCGCTCGGGATCGTTTCGACGGATCGCGCCGACCCAGCTTTCGCGTCGCCCGGCTCGGACTGACGCTGGCGTCAGCCGCCTGCCGGACCGCGGCCGAGGATGCCTTGTGCGGCGAGCCGCGCCAGGATCCGCTCGACCGCCGCGTCGAGGTCGGTCTCGTCGGTGCGGACGTGGACCTCGGGCGCCTCGGGCGCTTCGTACGGCGAATCGATGCCGGTGAAGTTCTTGAGCTCGCCGCGTCGCGCCTTCGCGTAGAGGCCTTTCGGATCGCGCTGCTCGACCACCGCCAGCGGCGTGTCGACGTAGACCTCGACGAACTCGCCGTCGGCGACGCGGCGGCGCGCCAGTTCGCGTTCGGAGCGGAACGGCGAGATGAACGCGCAGATCACGACCAGACCCGCGTCGACCATCAGGCCGGCCACCTCGGCGATGCGGCGGATGTTCTCGACGCGATCCGCGGCGGTGAAGCCCAGATCCTTGTTGAGTCCGTGGCGGATGTTGTCGCCGTCGAGCAGGTAGGTGTGCACGCCGAGCGCGTGCAGACGCTGCTCGAGCCGGTTGGCGATCGTCGACTTGCCCGACCCGGACAGGCCGGTCAGCCAGACCACGGCCGCGCCGTGTCCGTTGCGTGCCGCGCGCGCGGCCTGATCGACCGTCGTCGCCTGCCAGTGCACGTTCTGCGAGCGGCGCAGCGCAAAATGCAGCAGGCCGGCGCCGACCGTGCGGTGGCTGATGCGGTCGATCACGATGAAGCTGCCCATGTCGCGGTTGTCGGCGTACGGATCGAACGGCACCGCGCGGTCCAGCGTCAGCGTGCACACGCCGATCGCGTTCAGCGCGAGCGTGCGTGCGGCCAGATGCTCGAGGCTGTCGACGTCGATCTGGTACTTCGGCGCCGCCAGCGCGCCGCCGGTCGTGGTCGCACCGATCTTCACGAGATAGCCGCGACCCGGCAGCATCGGCTCCTCGTCCATCCAGACCACGGTCGCCTCGAACTGGTCCGCCACCGCCGGCGGCGCCGTCGCGGCCGCGATCACGTCGCCGCGGCTGACGTCGACCGGATCGGCCAGCGTCAGCGTGACCGACTGGCCACAGACCGCCTCGGCCAGATCGCCGTCGTAGGTCACGATGCGCGCGACCGCCGAGGTGCGGCCCGACGGCAGGACACGGATCGCGTCGCCGGGGCGGACGCGGCCGCCGAGCACGCGGCCGGCATAGCCGCGGAACTCCGGATCGGGACGCTGCACGCCCTGCACCAGAAAGCGCAGCGGCGCCGTCGCGGCCGCCGGCTCGACGTGGACGGTCTCCAGATGCTCGATCAGGCTCGGCCCGCGGTACCACGGCGTGTTCGCGCTCGGCGCGGCGATCAGGTTGTCGCCGCGCAGCGCCGACAGCGGCACGCTGGTGACGGAGGAAATGCCGATGCGTTCGGCGAATGCGCGGTAGTCGGCGTCGATCGCCTCGAACACGGCCTGCGAATAGCCGACCAGATCGAGCTTGTTGACGGCCAGCACGACATGGCGGATGCCGAGCAGCGCGACCAGATGGCTGTGCCGGCGCGTCTGCGTCAGCATGCCCTGGCGCGCGTCGACGAGGATCACGGCCAGGTCCGCGGTCGATGCGCCGGTGACCATGTTGCGCGTGTACTGCACGTGGCCGGGCGTGTCGGCGACGATGAAGCGGCGCCGCGCGGTCGCGAAGAAGCGGTACGCGACGTCGATCGTGATGCCCTGCTCGCGCTCGGCCGACAGCCCGTCGACGAGCAGTGCGAAATCGAGCTCGCCGCCCTGCGTGCCGACCCGGCGCGAATCGGCCGCGAGCACGGCCAGCTGGTCGTCGAGCAGGGTCTGCGTGTCGTACAACAGACGTCCGATCAGCGTGCTCTTGCCGTCGTCGACGCTGCCGCAGGCGATGAAGCGCAGCAGCGTCTGCTCGGTCGAAGCCGCGGCGGCGTGCCGTGCGGGCGCGTCGGACGGCGTCATCAGAAGTAGCCCTCGGCCTTCTTCTTCTCCATCGAGCCGGCGCTGTCGTGATCGATCAGGCGGCCTTCGCGCTCACTGGTGCGCATCGTCAGCATCTCGGCGATCACGGCCTCGACGCTGTCGGCCCGCGACTCGATCGCAGCCGTCAGCGGCCAGCAGCCGAGCGTGCGGAAGCGCACGCTGCGCAGCACCGGCACCTCGCCGTCGGCCAGCGGCATGCGCTCGTCGTCGACGACGATCAGCCGCCCCTCGCGCGTCACCACCGGCCGCATCGCCGCGAAGTACAGCGGCACCACTTCGATGCGCTCGCGCGCGATGTACTGCCAGACGTCGAGCTCGGTCCAATTCGAAAGCGGGAACACGCGCAGGCTCTCGCCCGGATGCTTGCGCGCGTTGTAGAGCCGCCACAGCTCCGGCCGCTGCGCCTTCGGATCCCAGCGATGCTGCGCATTGCGGAACGAGAATACGCGCTCCTTCGCGCGCGACTTCTCCTCGTCGCGCCGCGCGCCGCCGAACGCGAGGTCGTAGCGGTGCAGATCGAGCGCCTGCTTGAGGCCTTGCGTCTTCCAGACGTCGGTATGCAGCGCCGAGCCGTGCGTGAACGGACCGATGCCGCGCGCGACCGCCTCCGGATTGCGGTGCACGACCAGCTCCATGCCGGCCGCGCGCGCCGCGCGGTCGCGCAGCTCGTACATCGCGCGGAACTTCCAGGTGGTGTCCACGTGCAGCAGCGGAAACGGCGGCCGCCCCGGAAAGAACGCCTTGCGCGCCAGATGCAGCATGACCGCGCTGTCCTTGCCGATCGAGTACAGCATGACCGGCCGCTCGGCCTCGGCGACCGCCTCGCGCAGGATGTCGATGCTCTCGGCCTCGAGGCGCTGCAGGTGACTCAGGCCGCTCATCGGGCGGTACCTGCACGGGACGCGACGCGGACCGCGCAGCGTGCGTCGGACGATCGCCGCGTGCGCTCAGCCATTGCGCTGCGCGCCGCCGGCGCGGCGGCGTGCCCACAGGTTCAGCGACTCGACCGCGATCGAGAAGCCCATCGCGAAGTAGACGTAGCCGCGCGGAATGTGCAGCTCGAAGCCGTCGGCGATCAGCACCATGCCGACCAGGATCAGGAACGCCAGCGCCAGCATCCGGATCGTCGGGTGGTGGTCGATGAACTCGCCGACCGTGTTGGCGGCGAAGATCATGACCGCGACCGCCAGCACGATCGCCGCGACCATGATCGGGATCTGGTTGACCATGCCGACCGCGGTGATCACCGAGTCCAGCGAGAACACGATGTCGATCACCGCGATCTGCGCGATCACGAAGCCGAACGACGAGAACACGCGTCCCTCTTCGTCTCCGCCGCCGCGCGCGCCTTCGAGCTCGTGATGGATCTCCATGACTGCCTTGACCAGCAGGAAGAGGCCGCCGGCGACCAGGATGATGTCGCGCAGCGAGATCACCTGCCCTGCCGCCGTGAACAGGCCCATGCGCTCGTCGTCGAAGCCGGCCAGCGTCGCCAGCACCAGCAGCAGCGCGATGCGCGTGATGCAGGCCAGCGCCAGGCCGACGCGGCGCGCCAGCGGCCGCTGCGGCGGCGCCAGACGGCTGACCGCGATCGAGACGAAGACCAGGTTGTCGACGCCGAGCACGATCTCGAGCGCCGCCAGCGTGAACAGCGCGATCCAGGCCTGCGGGTCGGAGAGGAGTTCGATCATCGTGCGCTCCGGACGGCCGGTCGGACCGGCGGCGCGCCGGCGCCTTCGACGATCGCCGCCGGCCGCCCAAGCGCCGATGAACGGCGTGGCGCGGGCGCGCGCCGCGAACTCAAGCGAAACGCTGCCACAGGATCAGCCCCCAGCACAGCGCGACGTTGGCCAGCAGCAGGAACACCGCGGCCGAGCCCATGTCCTTGGCGCGCCCGGCCAGCTCGTGGAACTCCGGACTGACCTTGTCGACGACCGCCTCGACGGCCGAGTTGATCAGCTCCATCGCCAGCACCAGCAGCAGGCTGCCGGCCAGCAGCGCCTTCTCGACCGCGCCGCGGCCGAGCCAGAGACCGGCCGGCAGCAGCACGACGCAGAACAGCACCTCGAGCCGGAACGAGGCCTCGTGCGACCAGGCCGCGCGCAGGCCCTTCCACGACCACTTCAGCGCGCGGACGATCTGGCGCGGACCGCGCGGTTCGGTACTGGGCATGGCGGTGCGGTCGCCGGCCGCGCGCTCAGGCCGCGGCGGGCGGCTGCCAGGCGATGTCGAGCTCGCGCGCGGCCTTGACGTCGTCGAGGCGGCGCACCGGCATCGTCAGCGGCGCGTCCTTCATCGCCTGCGGATCGGACGCCGACAGCGCGAGCAGCTCGGTCATGACCTCGACGAAGCCGTCGAGCGTCTCCTTGCTCTCGGTCTCGGTCGGCTCGATCAGCAGGCACTCGGGTACCAGCAGCGGGAAGTAGTTGGTCGGCGCGTGGATGTTGCGGTCGAGCAGGCTCTTGGAGAAGTCCAGCGCGGTGATGCCGTTGGCCTTCTTCTGGCGCGCCACGGTGACGATGAACTCGTGGCTGGCGCGCCGCTCCGGATAGGCCAGATCGAAGCCGGCGTCGGCGAGGCGCCGCGCCAGGTAGTTGGCGTTGAGCGTGGCGTACTCGGCGACGCGGCGCATGCCCTCGCGGCCGAGCAGGCGCGCGTAGACGTAGGCGCGCAGCAGCACGCCGGCATTGCCGGCAAACGTGGTCAGCCGGCCGATCGACAGCGGGCGGTCCTTGCGGCGGACCCAGCCGTAGCGGCCGTCGTCCTTCTTCTCGATCATCGGCACCGGCAGGAACGGCTTGAGCCGCTCGGACACGCCGACCGCGCCGGCGCCCGGACCGCCGCCGCCGTGTGGCGTCGAGAAGGTCTTGTGCAGGTTCATGTGGATCGCATCGAAGCCCATGTCGCCCGGCCGCACCTTGCCGAGGATCGCGTTCAAGTTGGCGCCGTCGTAATAGAGCAGGCCGCCGGCGTCGTGGACCAGCTTGGCGATCTCCTGGATGCGCCGCTCGAACACGCCGATCGTCGAGGGGTTGGTCAGCATGATGCCGGCGGTCTTCGGGCCGAGCACCTTCTTGAGCGCTTCGACGTCGATGTCGCCGTCGTCCTTGGTCGGGATCTCGCGCACCGTGCAGCCGCACATCGTCGCAGTCGCCGGATTGGTGCCGTGAGCGGCGTCCGGCACGATGATCTCGGTGCGCTCGGTATCGCCGCGGTGGCGGTGGTAGGCCACGATCATCGCCACGCCGGCCAGCTCGCCCTGCGCGCCGGCCATCGGCGCCAGCGACACGCCGCCCTTCATGCCGGTCACGTCGGCGAGGATCTCCTGCAGGTCGTACATGCACGACAGGAAGCCCTGGCTCAGCGATTCGGGCGCGTACGGATGGCGCGCCAGGAAGCCGTCGAGCATCGCCAGCGTGTGGCAGGCGCGCGGGTTGTACTTCATCGTGCACGAGCCGAGCGGGTAGAACTGCGTGTCGATCGAGAAGTTCTTGCGCGACAGGTTCGTGTAGTGGCGCACCGTCTGCAGCTCGGACACCTCCGGCAGCGCCGGGCGTTCGCGGCGGCGCAGCGCCTCGGGCAGGTCGGACGGAATCGCGGTATCGGCCGGAAGCTGCGCGGCCGCGGTGCGGCCGGGCTGGGAAAGCTCGAAGATCAGCATGGACGGGCACGCCAGAGGAGGAAAAATCAGCGCGCAATGATGCCACAAAGCACCGCGGCGACGGGGCCATGCCCGGCTGCCCCGGCGGTCGTACCGCCGCCCCGGGCGCGCCGCTACGATAGCCGGCCTTGGCCTGGGGAGCCCGCCCGATGAACCGCCGTCTTCTGCTGTGGACCGCCGCGATCGCCGCGGCGCTGATGCTGATCGGGCTGGCCGGCGTCGACGTGCCGCTGGCGCACGCGATCCGCGCGTCCGGACTCGAGAACGCCGCCGTGTTCCGTGTCGGCCTCGACGCGCTCGATACCGTGCTCGGCATCCACGTCTGGTTCTGGCTGGCCGGCGCGGTCTGCATCGCGGCCGGCGCGATCGGCCTGATCTGGCCACGCCTGCCGCTGCCGCCCCGGCTGGCGCCGGCCCTGCTCGCGGCCGGGCTCGTCCAGGTCGCGACGATCGCGACGATGATCCAGGGCAAGCACGCGTTCGGCCGGATGCGCCCGATTGCGCTGTTGGAATCCGGCGACTGGTCGCGGATCTGGTTCGCCGGCGGCGGCTCGTTCCCGTCCGGCCACGGCGCGTTCTACTTCGGCCTGTTCCTGCCGCTGGCCGCGATCGCGCGCCCGCTCTGGCTGCGCGTGACGCTGCTGGCGATCCCGACCTACGTCGTGATCGCGCGGATCGACCTGGCGCGGCATTTCCTGTCCGACGTCTCGGCCTCGACGCTGATCGCGGCGCTGTATGCGCTGGCCGCCTCGTTCGTGCTGAGGCGCTGGCTGCCGCCGCGCTGACGACGGAGACGCCTGTCATTCCCGTGCTCGCGCCACGTAAAGCCTTGCAAAACCTGGCAATCGCCGCGCAAGCCGGACCGCGGCCGGCGGGGGCGGCGCTATGCTTGCGCGCATGACCAAGAACCGGATCCTGCTGGCCGACGACGACGTCGAGCTGGCGCAGCTGCTGCGCGACTTCCTCGTGCGCGAGGGTTTCGACGTGGTGCTCGCGCACAACGCCGATGCGGCGCTCGCCGCGGTGCACGGCGACAAGCCGTTCGATGCGCTGGTGCTCGACGTCATGCTGCCGGGACGTTCGGGTCTGGACGTGCTGCGCGAGCTGCGCCGCGACAGCACGCTGCCGGTGCTGATGCTGACCGCGCTCGGCGAGGACATCGACCGCATCCTCGGCCTGGAGCTCGGCGCCGACGACTACATCCCCAAGCCGTGCAATCCGCGCGAACTGGCCGCGCGGCTGCGCGCGGTGCTGCGGCGCGCGAACGGCGATGCCGGCGCCGAGGCGCTGAGCGACCTGCAGTGCGAGAACGTGACCTTGCGCGCCGCCGCACGCAGCGTCAGCGTCGACGGCGAGCCGGTCACGCTGACCGCGACCGAGTTCGACCTGCTGGCGCTGCTGATGCGCGAGGCCGGGCGCGTCGTCACCAAGGAGCGCATCTCGCAGACCGTGCTCGGCCGGCCGCTCGGCCCGTACGACCGCTCGATCGACGTGCACGTGTCGAACCTGCGCCGCAAGCTCGGCAATGCCGCCGACGGACAGTCGCACATCACGACGATCCATCGCAGCGGCTACCTGTTCCGCAAGCTCGACGAGCACTGACGTGCGGCGGCTGTTCTGGCGCATCTTCGCGGCGTTCTGGCTGGCCATGGTGGTCCTGGTCCTGGCGATGGTCTGGATCACGACGCGCAATTTCGAGACCGAGAAGATTCCGGGCCTGGACGTCACGCGCCTGCAGGCCACGATGGACGACCAGCTCGCTCGCGTCGCGCGCGACCTGCGCCGCAACGGACCGGACGGCCCGCATCGCTGGCTGCGCGCCAGCGACGAGCGCGGGCCGGTGCGGCTGTACCTGCTCGACGAGCAGGGCCGCGACCTGCTCGACCGGCGCGTGCCGTCCGAGGCGGCCGAGGCCGCGCGCACCGCGTTGCTCGGCCTCGATCCGGCCGATCCGATGCGCAGCGCACCGGCCGAGCCCGATTCGGACCGGATCCGGCAGCGCCTGGTGATCCTGCGCGACGGCCGGCGCTACTCGGCGGTCGCGGTGTTCGACGGCTCCTCGTTCGGCCGCCTGCTCTATCACCGGCCTTACGCGTTCTGGAGCCACATCGGCATGGCGCTGCTCGTCAGCACCCTGGTCAGCGGCCTGCTGGCGTACTACGTCGCGCATCCGATCGGCCGCATCCGCACCAGCATGCGCCGCTTCGCCGAAGGCGACCTCGACGCACGCGTGGGCCGGCTGCGCTTCGGCCGCAGCACCGAGATGACCGGCCTGGCCGGCGAGTTCGACCGCATGGCCGAACGGATCCGCGCGCTGGTCGATAACAACCGCCGGCTGGTCCGCGACGTCTCGCACGAGCTGCGCTCGCCGCTGGCGCGCCTGCGCGTCGCGCTGGAACTGGCGCGCGAGGGCGATCCGGGCGAGGCGCGGCGCTCGCTCGATCGCATCGAACGCGAGGCCGACCGCCTCGAGGCGATGCTCGCGCAGGCGATCGAGCTGTCGCGGCTGGAGACCGCGCACGAGCCGCGCCGCGAGCGCGTCGCGCTCGACGAGCTGGTCGACCATGCGATACGCAACGCCGACTACGAGGGCGCGCTGCGCGAGCGCAAGGTCGTGCAGACCGCGACCGCGCCGATCCGCCTGCAGGGCGCGCCCGATGCGCTGTACAGCGCGGTCGAGAACATCATCCGCAATGCGCTGGCCTATACCGCCGACGGCAGCACGGTCGAGGTCGCGCTGCTGCGCGATGCGGCCGATCCGGCGCTGGCGCGAATCGTCGTGCGCGATCACGGGCCGGGCGTGCCCGAGAACGAGCTCAAGCGCATCTTCGAGCCGTTCTACCGCACCGATGCGGCACGCACGCGTTCGAGCGGCGGGACCGGGCTGGGCCTGGCGATCGCGCGGCGCGCGGTCGTCAACCACGGCGGCCACATCATCGCCTGCAACGCCGAGGGCGGCGGGCTCGAGGTCACGATCAGCCTGCCGGTCGAGCAGGCAGCCTGAGTCGGTCGCGGGGCTCCGAAGCGGGCGCGCTATCATCGGCGGCCCATCCGTCGCCGGAGCCCGCCGATGCGTCATTCCGACCGTTCGTCACCGCGCCGCCGACGCGCGGCCGCCGTGCTGCTGACGGCGCTCGCGCTGGCACCGCTCGCGACCGCGGCGGCCGGCCGCGAAGCGCCAGCGCTGCCGGCGGCCGAGGCGTTCCGCTTCGAGAGCCAACGCCAGACGCTGACGATGCGCTACCGCGACGTCGCACCGACCGCCTCGGCCAACGGCCGCACCGCGGTACTGCTGCACGGCAAGAATTTCTGCGCCGACTACTGGCGCGAGACCGCCGCGACGCTGGCCGGTCACGGCTTCCGCGTGATCGTGCCGGAGCAGATCGGTTTCTGCGCGTCGGACAAGCCCGAACGCTACCAGTTCAGCCTGCATCAGCTAGCCGCCAATACGCGGGCGCTGCTCGACGCGCTCGGCATCGAACGCGCCGAGCTGGTCGGCCATTCGATGGGTGGCATGCTGGCGCTGCGCTACGCGCTGCTGTACCCGCAGACGACGACGCGCCTGGTGCTGGTCAACCCGATCGGCCTGGAGGACTGGAAGGCCAAGGGCGCGCCGTACCGCTCGATCGACGCGGCCTATGCGGCCGAGCTGAAGAGCGGCTACGAGAGCATCGCGCGCTACCAACGCGCCAACTACTACGACGGCGACTGGAAGCCGGCCTACGAAGCGCTCGCGCGCGGACTGGCGGCGATCTACGCCGGACCGGACGGCAAGGCCTACGCGTGGAACGCCGCGCTGACCTCGGACATGATCTATACGCAGCCGGTCGTGCACGAGTTCGAGCGCATCGCGGTGCCGACGACGCTGATCATCGGCCAGCGCGACCGCACCGCGATCGGCCGCGAAGGCGCGCCGCCGGCCGTCGCGGCCGCGCTCGGCGACTATCCGGTGCTCGGCCGCGAGGCGGCGCGGCGCATACCGGGCGCGCGTCTGACCGAGATGCCGGGCCTGGGCCACCTGCCGCAGATCGAGGCGCCCGAGCGCTTCCGCGTCGAGCTGCTGAGGGCCTTCGAGGTGGCGCGCTGACATGAGCCCCTCGACGATCGCGACCGCGGGCACCTGGCCGCACGGCCCGCGCCAGCTGGTCTCGACGCTGGCCTGGCTGCGCCTGTGCGCGGTTGCCGGCCAGGCGCTGACGGTGGCGTTCGTCGCGGTCTGGCTCGACCTGCCGATCGCCGTGGTGCCGCTCACGATCGGCATCGCGGTGCTGGCGGCGTTCGCACTGTTCGCTTTCTGGCGCCTGGCGCAGCCCTGGCCGGTCGGCAGTGCCGAGGCGGTCGTGCACATCGCGATCGACACGATCGTGCTCGGCTATCTGCTGTACCTGACCGGCGGCGCGACCAACCCGTTCGTCTCGCTGCTGGTGATGCCGATCACGCTGACCGCGGCCGCGCTGCCGCGGCTCTACGTCGCGGCGGTCGCGACACTGGCGGCGACGACCTATCTGGTGCTGCTGCGCTGGTATCTGCCGCTGCCGTACGTGCACGGCGACCGCAGCTACAACGTGTTCAACCTGCACGTCGCCGGCATGGCGATCAGCTTCGTGATCACGGCCGGCCTGCTCGGCTTCTTCATCGCAGGCCTCGCCGGCGCGCTGCGCGCGCGCCAGGCCGCGTCCGAACACGAGCGCGAGCGCGCGCTGCGCGACGAGGGCATCCTCGCGATCGCGACGCAGGCGGCCGGCACCGCGCACGAGCTCAACACGCCGCTGTCGACGATGCGCACGCTGCTGACCGAACTGCGCCGCGAGCACGGCGACCAGCCGCAGCTGGCCGAGGACCTCGCCTTGCTGGCCGGCCAGGCCGACCGCTGCCGCGACATCCTGCGCGAGCTGGTCGCGGTCGGTCGCAACCAGCTGGCCGGCAAGCCCGAGCGCACGACGATCGGCGCCTACGTCGACGCCGCGCGGCGCTCATTCGCGCTGCTGCGTCCGGAGATCGAGCTCGAATACGTGCCCGACGAGGCCGTCGCCGACCGCCCGGTCCACATCGTGCCGGCACTGCGCCACGCGCTGATCAACCTGCTCAACAACGCCGGCGACGCCTCGCGCAGCGCCGGCGAGCTGCGCGTCGCACTGCAGGCGGCGGTCGTCGGCGGCTGGCTCGAACTGCGCGTGCGCGATTACGGGCCCGGCCTGGACGCGCCGGCGCCGGGCGGCGCGTCGATCGGCTTCTTCACGACCAAGCGCGACGGCCTCGGCCTCGGCCTGGCGCTGACCAAGGCGACCGCCGAACGGCTCGGCGGCGAGCTGGTCGCGCAGCGGCCGGACGGCGGCGGCACGCTGCAGCGATTGCGCCTGCCGGTGTCGGTGCTGGAAAATGCCGGCCACGATGTCTGAGCCCGCTGCCACGATCCTGCTGATCGACGACGACGAAGTCTTCGTCCGCGTCCTCTCGCGCGCGCTGACCGCGCGTGGCTTCGCGGTCGCGACCGCGCACGATCGCGCCTCGGCGCTTGCGGCCTGCGCCGAGCACCGGCCCGATCACGCCGTGCTCGATCTGAAGCTCGGCGCCGAGAACGGCCTGGCGCTGATTCCAGAACTGCTCGCGGCCAGCCCGCGGCTGCGCATCCTGCTGCTGACCGGCTATGCGTCGATCGCGACCGCGGTCGAGGCGATCAAGCGCGGCGCACACGACTACCTGGCCAAGCCGGTCGACGCCGACCAGGTCGTGCATGCGCTGCTCGGCGACGGCCGCGACGACGCCGAGCTCGAGGCCGCCCTGCCCGACGCGCCGCCGCCGCTGAAGCGGCTGGAGTGGGAGCACATCCAGCGCGTGCTGGCCGAATGCGACGGCAACATCTCCGAGACCGCCCGCCGGCTCGGCCTGCACCGCCGCACCTTGCAGCGCAAGCTGGCCAAGCGGCCGGTCCGCGAAGCCGGTCACTGATCGGCCACGTTCCGATCGCGGCACCGGTCGGTTGCTCGGCTGCTGATCCCGACGGCGGCATTCATCGATACGTCGGCGGCGACGCGCGTCGCGCCGTGCTGCGTTTCTTTCGCTGCAGCGGCGGCTGTTCGCATGGCATGCATGCGCTCGCGGCAGCCCGCAGCGACGCCGGCCGACGCGCCGCGCTCCTGGACGCAATGCGTGCGCGCGAACCTCGAGGCACCCTGCCCGGTCGAGGCGAGCCGAGCCGCGATCGCGGCGCGCGCCGCCGATCAGCGATCCGGCAGTGGGATGAACTCGGTCTCGCCGGGCACCTGGCCGAAGCGCTGCTCGGTCCAGTCGCGCTTGGCCTGCTCGATCCGCTCGCGTCGCGACGAGACGAAGTTCCACCAGATGTAGCGCTCGCCGTCGAGCGGATCGCCGCCGAACAGGAACAGGCGCGTCGGCGCCAGCGCCTGCAGCTCGCAGGCGCCGCGCTCGGGCAGCACCAGCATCCGCGAGGCGGTCAGCGTGTGGCCGCCGATCGCGACCGCGCCGTCGGCGACGTGGACGCCGCGCTCGCGATGATCATCGTGAATCGTCAGCCGTGCGCCGGCATCGCACTCGACCGCGACGTAGAGCGTGCGCGTGAACACCTGCACCGGCGAAGTCAGGCCGTAGGCGTCGCCGGCGACGACGCGCAGCCGCACGCGGCCCTCGTCGAGCGTCAGCGTCGGCAGCGTCGCGGCCGGATGGTGATGGAACGCCGGCGCGGTTTCCTCGTCGGTCTGCGGCAGCGCGACCCAGGTCTGGATGCCGTGCACGCGATGGCCGGCGGCGCGCTCGGCCGCCGGCGTGCGCTCGGAGTGGACGATGCCGCGGCCGGCCGTCATCCAGTTGACGTCGCCGGGCCGGATCACCTGGTCGAAACCGAGACTGTCGCGATGCTCGATCGCGCCGTCGAACAGATACGTGACCGTCGCCAGGCCGATGTGCGGATGCGGCCGCACGTCCATGCCGATGCCGGGCGGCATCCGTGCCGGGCCGATGTGGTCGAAGAACACGAACGGGCCCAGGTGGCGCCGCAACACGTGCGGCAGGAAGCGCGCGACCTCGAGATGGCCGACGTCGTGGATGCGGGGCTCGATCGCCTGGAACTGATCGGACATGGAGGCCTCTGCGAGAAACCGATGCTGACCAGCACAGCATACCGGCCGCAGGGCCGATTGCATGCGCGTGCGCCGATGCATGCCCGGTCGGCGTCCGCAATCGTTTCGTTGTCGGAGGTCAAACCGCATACAGCCGCGGTTTGCTAGGCTGCGGTCCCCGTCCGGAGATCGCGCCATGACCCGCCCCGTGCTGTTCGCTACGCTCCTCGTTCTGGCGATGCCGCTCGGCGCCGCATCGCCGCCGCGTCAGCAGACGCCGGTGCTGCCGCCGCCGACGCTGGAGGATCCGGGCATCACGGCGCAGACGCCGGCCAGAGACGCGCCGCAGCGCGACCCGGCCACTACACCGCAGCCGGCACCGCCGCCGAGCGAGACCGATGCGCTGCCCAAGCCCGATACGCGCCCGGCGCGCGATCGCAGCTCGCGCGATGCGGCCGGCGTGGCCGAACGCACGGCCGCCAGCGACGTCGCGATCCGCAAGGAAGGCGACGACACGGTCGAGGAATACCGCCAGAACGGCAAGGTCTGGATGATCCGCATCGTGCGCCCCGACGGCAGCGACCAGACCTTCATGGACATGACCGGCAACGGCCGCCTGACGCGCGATCCGAACATGGGTCCGGTCGCGCCGGTGTACTTCCGCCTGTACGAGTGGAACTGAGTCCGGCCTCGCGCCGCCGCGACACCGGTCCGCGGCGGCGCGCTAGAGCCAGTCGCGCGGCCTGAGGTAGTCGGCCAGCCGTGCCTCGGCGCTGTCCGGAGCCGGCTGGTAGCCGTATTCGAAGCGCACGCGCGGCGGCAGCGACATCAGGATCGATTCGGCACGCCCGCCCGATTGCAGCCCGAACAGCGTGCCGCGGTCGTAGACCAGGTTGAACTCGACGTAGCGGCCGCGCCGGTACAGCTGGAACTCGCGCTCGCGCTCGCCGTACGGCGTATCCTTGCGGCGCGCGACGATCGGCAGGTAGGCGTCGAGGAAGCCGTTGCCGACCGCCTGCATCAGCGCGAAGCAGCGGTCGAAGCCGCCTTCGCTCAAGTCGTCGAAGAACAGGCCGCCGACGCCGCGCGTCTCGTTGCGGTGGCGGATGAAGAAGTACTCGTCGCACCAGCGCTTCCAGCGCGGATACAGGTCCGCGCCGTACGGCGCGCACAGATCGCGCGCGACGCGATGCCAGTCGCACACATCCTCGTCGACCGGATAGAACGGCGTCAGATCGAAGCCGCCGCCGAACCACCACACCGGCACCAGTCCCTCGGCGGTCGCCTCGAAGTAGCGCACGTTCATATGCGTGGTCGGCAGGTGCGGATTGCGCGGATGGAACACCAGCGACACGCCGGTCGCGGTCCACGAGCGGCCGGCCAGCTCCGGCCGGTGTGCGCTCGCCGACGGCGGCAGCGTCGAGCCGTGCACGCGCGAGAAGCCGATGCCGGCCTGCTCGAACACGGCACCATCGCGCAGTACGCGGGTGCGCCCACCGCCGCCCTCGCTGCGCTGCCAGCGGTCCTCGGCGAAGCGCGCCGTGCCATCGACCGCCTCGATCGCCGCGCAGATGCGGTCTTGCAGGTCTTGCAGGAAGGATTCGACGGGCAGGCTGGACGGCGGAGTCATCGGCATCGGCGATCGGCGGCGGAGCGAGCGATGGTAATCGAGGCGGGCGCCGCGCCCCATGCGCTCGATGAACGCGCGCGCCTTCGCAACGCAGCAAGCGATCGGCCGCGGCTGCGTTATTGTCGTCTCCCTCGCCTCGCCGCCTGCATCGCCATGTCCGACGAAACGAACGCCGTCGCCGTCCTGATCCCGGCTCTGAACGAGGCGGCGACGATCCGCGAGGTCGTCGAGGCGGCGCTGGCCGAGTGCGGCCGGGTGATCGTGGTCGACGACGGCTCCAGCGACGGCACCGCCGAGCGCATCGCCGACCTGCCGGTGACGCTGCTGCGCCACGCGACGCCGCGCGGCAAGGGCCAGGCCTTGCGCGCGGGTTTCGCGGAGGCGCTGCGCCAGGGCTGCGACGCGGTCGTGACGATGGACGCCGACGGCCAGCACGACGCACGCGACATTCCGCGGCTGCTGGCCGCCGCGCGCGTGTATCCGGACCATCTCGTGATCGGCGCGCGCCTGCTCGGCCGCGAACGCCAGCCGGTCGCGCGCCGACGCGCCAACGCGGTCGCCGACTGGGGCATCTCGTGGGGCTGCGGCGTGCCGGTCGCCGATACGCAGAGCGGCCAGCGCTACTACCCGCGGCGCGTGCTCGAGCGCTTCGACCTGGCCGCCGACGATTTCGTGTTCGAGGCGGCGATCCTGATCGCCGCGGCACGCGAGTGCGGCGTCGGCGTCGTCTCGGTGCCGATCGCGGTGCGCTATCCGGAGGGCGGCGCCAGCCACTTCCGGCCGGTCCGCGACATCACGCGGATCACCTGCTACACGATCGGCCAGGTGATCCGCCATGGCCACGTGATCGACAGCTACCGGCGCTCGCACGGGCGCCAACCGCTGATCCACGACGCCTGAGCTGGCGCTCGGCAGCCTCGCTCCGGGCCGCGCCATGGCATCGCGGCGGCGCCGGCGGCGGGCCGACACGGGATGTCCGTTTCCGCCCCGCTTTCCCGTATGCGTTCTCGACGACGCGCGTTGCGCCGGTCGCGGCGCGGCATCGGCTCTCCGGCGAGCTGCGCCGCGACCAACTCGTCGCCGACCGCCGCCGGCGGCCGTGACGCGGCGGCCATGTGCGGCCCGCCCTTCACGCGCTCGTTTCGGCCTCGAATGCAAACCGTAGCGGCGCGATGGGTCTCTGCGCGCCGCTATCGCCGAACGAGCGCCGGGCTCGCGCGAAGCGCGGGTCAGCTGCGCGGCGCGTCGGCGACCGGACCGGCGTCGGCCCAGAAGTCGTAGAAGTTGAACCAGTTGTACGGGTCCTCGCGCACGATCGCCTCGAGCCGCCGCGCATAGCGCTGCACGACCTCGCGCAGCTCGTCCTCGCGGCGCTCGCGCGTCAGCGTCAGCGTGTCGGCGAACGGCTCGAACGAGAGGTCGTAGCGCGCACCGCCGCGGTACAGGCCCAGGCACAGGATCACCGGCACCTTGACCAGGGCCGCGACCAGGAACGGCGCGGTCGGAAAGCGCGCCGGCGCGCCGAGGAAGTCGACCGCGACGGTGTGCTCGTGCGGCCGCGCACGATCGCCGAGCACGGCGACCAGGGCGCCCTGGCGCAGCGCGCGATCCATCGCGAAGACCAGCTCCGGCCCGGGCCGCGAGGCGTCGATCACGCGTCGCGCGAGGTCCGGGTCGAGACTGTGCAGCAGTTCGGTCATCGCCGGCGTCTTGCGCGTGTCGAGCACGACGCGCACGTCCAGATCGCCGCGGCCGTGCGGCAATGCGCGCAGCACCTCGAAACTGCCGACGTGGGCGCCGAGCAGCAGGATGCCGCGACGCGGATCGAGCCGCTCGCGCAGGGCGTCGAGGCCGTCGATGCGGACGTCGAACGGGCGGTGCCGGTCGGTCAGCAGGAAGACGCGGTCCAGCGTGGTCGCCGCATAGGCGTGCAGGTGGCGCAGCACCTCGCGCGGACGCGCCGGCCGGCCCCACACGCGCGTCAGGAACGCCCGCGAGGCTTCGCGCTCGTGCGCGCGCCGCAGGTAGAAGTACCAGGTCACCGGATGCAGGATCAGGCGCGCCAGCCCGCGGCCGCCGCGCAGCGCGATCGCGCGGATCAGCCACAGCGCGAAGCGCCCGCCGCCCTCGGGCCGGTCGCTCCAGTGTGCGCCCGCCGATCGTCCCGGCTCGATCACCCTACCCCCTCCCCGACTGCGGTCGGCGAGGATAGCAGGGCCGGACCGCGGTAGGATGCGCGGTTTGCAGCCGCCTCGACGAATCGCGATGAGCCCACGCCTGGAGGTGTCCCACCTTGCGACCTGGCCGGACGACCTGGCCGAGGCGCCCGCGGCCGGCTCCGGCGTCGACACGCCGCTGCCGAAGCTGACCGAGATGCCGCCGATGATGCGCCGGCGCGTCGAGCCGCTCGGCCGCATGGCGCTGCACGTGGCCTATGCGAGCCAGGGTCAGGACGCGCCGCTTCCGGTGGTCTTCGCGTCGCGCTACGGCGACGTGCCGCGCTCGATCGCGCTGCTGCGCCAGCTCGTCGACGGCCAGACGCCGTCGCCGACGGCGTTCAGTCTGTCGGTGCACAACGCGATCGGCGCGCTGTGGTCGATCGCCGGCGGCCATACGGCCCCGTATACCGCGATCGCCGCCGGCGACGAAACCGTCGAGGCCGCATTCACCGAGGCGATCGGCCTGCTCGCCGACGGCGCGCCGGCGGTCATGGTGGTCTGCTACGACGAGCCGCTGCCGGCGCCGTACGACGTCTACGCCGGCCACCCGGACACGCCGCATGCCTGGGCCTGCCGGCTGCGCCTGAGCGACGGCGCAGGCATCAGCCTGAGCTCGGTGGCGGCCACGGCGGGTGCCGCGGCCGGCACGGACGCGCCGCCGGACCGTTCGGCCGACCGCCGCGTACTGCAGTTCCTGCGGTCGGACGCGGTCGCGCTCGACCATCGCGCCGGTGCGCGACTCTGGCAGTGGCGGCGCCATGCGTGAGGCGCTCGACCGCGGCTGGCGCGTCGTCGGCACGGGCCTGTCGTTCGCGACATTCGGCGTCGGCGGCGTGCTGCTGTGGCTGGTCTGGTTTCCGCTGCTCGGCCTGCTGGTGCGCGACCGCGCGCGCCGCACACGGCTGGCGCGCCGCTCGGTGCATCACGCGTTCCGGCTGTTCATCGAGTGGATGCGCCTGCTCGGCGTGCTCGACTACCGCATCGAGGGCCGCGAGCGGCTGGACCGGCGCGGCCTGCTGATCCTGGCCAACCACCCGACCCTGCTCGACGTGGTGTTCCTGGTCTCGCTGGTGCCCGAGGCCGACTGCGTCGTGCGCTCGGGACTGGCGCGCAACCCGTTCACGCGCGGCCCGATCCGCGCCACCGACTATCTCTGCAACGATTCGGGCGCGGGCCTGATCGAGGACTGCATCGCCTCGGTCCGGAGCGGCAGCAATCTGATCATCTTCCCGGAAGGCACGCGCACGCCGGTCGCGGGGCCGATGCGCCTGCAGCGCGGCGCCGCCAACATCGCCGCGCGCGGGCCCTGCGACATCACGCCGGTGCTGATCCGCTGCGAGCCGCGCAGCCTGACCAAGGGCCTGCCGTGGTGGCGCGTGCCGCCGCGGCGCATGCAGTACACGATCCGGATCGGGCAGGACATCCCGGTCGCGCCGTTCCTGGCGGCGGCCGGCGGCGAGGCCAGCCTGGCCGCGCGCCGCATCACCGATCACTTGCACCGCTATTTCTCGTATGGGGAAACGGGCCCGGCGGCCGCCTCGGACGTGGCGGCGCCGGAGCGGCTGCCGCAGACCGGCTGAACGCGCCGGATGCGTGCCGGCCGCCGCGCGGCGGCGCGCCCCAAACCGATCGACCCGTTCTAAACTTCGCCCCCACCGTCACCCAAGGCCCCCTCATGCACGAACCGCTGGAGCAGGAGATCAAGCTGCTGATCATCGAAGCCCTCAACCTCGAGGACGTCGGCGCCGACGACATCGATCCGGACGCGCCGCTGTTCGTCGAAGGGCTCGGGCTGGACTCGATCGACGCGCTCGAGCTCGGCCTGGCGCTGCAGAAGCGGTACGGCGTGACGCTCTCGGCCGAGTCGGAGGAGACGCGCCGCCATTTCGCCAGCGTGCGCGCGCTGGCGCGCTTCGTCGCCGATTCCCGGACCGCATGAACACCGCCACGCTCGCCATGACGCCCGACGACATCTTCCAGCGCCTTTCGGCGATCCTGCAGGACACCTTCGAGATCGACCCGGCCGCGATCCGGCCGGAGGCGCGCCTGTACGAAGACCTCGACATCGACAGCATCGACGCGGTCGACCTGATCGTGAAGCTCAAGCCGATCGTCGGCGTGCGCCTGCAGCCGGACGCGTTCAAGTCGGTGCGCACGCTGCAGGACGTGGTCGACGCGCTGCACGGCCTGCTCAACGACTGATCGGCCGATGCGCTCCGGGCCCACCCGCGCGCGCCCGTCGGCGCGGCCTCGACCGCTGCGCCGGCCCGGCGCCGCCGACCGCTCGACATGCGCCTGGCCCTGATCGCGCTGGCGACGCTGGCCTACCCGCTGCTGGTGTGGCTCGGCATGGCCCACCTCGAACCGCGCTGGCTGGCCGTGGGCCTGGCCGTGCTGGCGCTCGCTCGCGCGGTCGCGACGCGCGAGCGGGTCTGGCTGGTCGCGGCCGCCGGCGCGCTGGCGCTGGCCGCGGTCGCCGCGCTCGGCAATGCGCTGCTGCCGTTGAAGCTCTACCCGGCCCTCGTCAACGCGGTGCTGCTGACGGTGTTCGCGGTCAGCCTGATGCATCCGCCGAGCGCGATCGAGCGTCTGGCGCGGCTGCGCGAGCCGGACCTGCCGCCGGCCGCGATCGCCTATACGCGCAAGGTCACCTGGGTCTGGTGCGGCTTCTTCGTCGTCAACGGCGCGCTGGCGCTGGCGACCGCACTGTGGGCCGATGCGGCGACCTGGGCGCTCTACAACGGCCTGATCGCCTACGTCCTGATCGGCACGCTGTTCGCGATCGAGTGGCTGGTGCGCCGGCGCGTCCGCGCGCGCCACGTGGCGGCCGGAGACCCGCGATGAGACCGCCGTTCGTCACGCCGGGCCAGCTGCTGTCGACCGGGCGACCGGCCGGCCATGCGGTCGCACTGCGCGGCGGCACCGTGCTGACGTTCGGCGCGTTCGCGGCGGCCGCCGCGGCCTGGCGGCAGGCGTTCGCACAGGCGCGCACCGCGTCGGTCGGCCTCCATCTCGAGGACGGATTCGAGTTCGCGGCGGCGCTGTTCGGCGCCTGGCATGCCGGGACCGAGGTCTGGCTGCCGGCCGATGCGCTGCCGGCCACGCTGGCGCGGCTCGGCGCGCGCGTCGAGCGCTTCGCCGGCGACGTACCGGCCGCGCTCGATCCGCTGCGGCCGGCGCCGGAGACGGCCGCGGTCGCCGCCGACTGGTCCGCGCTCGATCCGGACTGGACCGGGCTGACCGTCTACACGTCGGGATCGAGCGGCGAGCCGGCGGCGATCGGCAAGCGGCTCGCGCAGCTGTTCGACGAGGTCGCCGCGCTCGAGCGTGCCTGGCCGGACCTGCCCGCGCAGGCCTGCGTGCACGCGACGGTCTCGCACCAGCACATCTACGGCCTGCTGTTCCGCGTGCTGTGGCCGCTCGCGGCCGGACGCCCGTTCGCGACCGCGCGTCTGGCGTTTCCGGAGGACATCGCGAGCGCGCTCGCGCGCGGTCCGTCGCTGCTGGTCGCGAGCCCGGCGCATCTGAAACGCCTGCCGCAGGCGCTGCCGTGGGCGGCCGCGCGGGCCGGACTGCACGGCGTGTTCTCGTCGGGTGGCCCGCTGCCGGACGAAGCGCTGCCCGATTGCCGTGCGCTGCTCGGCCATGCGCCGATCGAGGTCTACGGCAGCTCCGAGACCGGCGGCGTCGCCTGGCGCCGGCGCGACGGCGACGACGATGCCGCCTGGCGGCCGTTGCCGGACGTCCAGATCCGCATCGAGGACGACACGCTGTGGGTGCGCTCGCCGCATCTGGCCGAGCGCGACTGGCAGCCGAGCGCCGACCGTGCCGAAGCGGCCGGTAGCGGCTTCGTGCTGCGCGGCCGGCGCGACCGCATCGCCAAGATCGAGGAGAAGCGCGTCTCGCTCGACGCGATCGAGCGCGTGCTGTCCGCCGACGACGCCGTCGCCGCGGTGCGCGTCGTCGTGCTGCCGGGCACGCGTGCGCAGCTCGGCGGCGTGGTCGTGCCGAGCGAGGCCGGCTGGGCGCGGCTCGACGCCGGCGGACGCCGCGCGTTCGGCGACCGCCTGCGCGGCCTGCTCGCCGCGCACGTCGACGCCAGCGTGCGGCCGCGACGCTGGCGCTACACCTGGGCGCTGCCGCTGAACAGCCAGGGCAAGACGACCGAGGCCGCCCTGCTCGCGCTGTTCGATCCGCGCCGGCCGCATGCGCGCCTGCTCGAGCACGATGCGTCCACGGCGCGGCTGCGGCTCGCGATCGACGCCGACCTGCCGTGGTTCGACGGCCATTTTCCGGGCGCGCCGATCGTGCCCGGCGTGACCCAGGTCGACTGGGCGATCGGCTTCGCGCGCGAGCTGTTCGCGCTGCCGCCGGCGTTCCGCGGCCTGGAGGCGCTGAAGTTCCAGCAGGTCATCGTGCCGGGCGGCGCGGTCGAGCTCGACCTGGCGTACGCGGCCGAGCGCGGCCAGCTGACGTTCCGGCTGAGCTCGGCGGCCGGTCCGCACGCCGGCGGCCGCATCGTGTTCGGCGAGGCGCCGTGAAGACCTGCGCGGTGATCCCGGTCTACAACCACGGCCAGGCGGTCGGCGCGGTCGTCGAGGCCGTGCTCGCGCACGGCCTGCCGTGCATCCTCGTCGACGACGGCAGCGACGCGGACTGCGCGAGCGTGCTCGACCTGATCGCCAGCGCCGATCCGGACCGCGTGCGCCTGGTGCGCCTGCCGGTCAACCAGGGCAAGGGCGGCGCGATGATCGCCGGCCTGCGCGCCGCGCATGGACGCGGCTTCACGCATGCGCTGCAGATCGACGCCGACGGCCAGCACGACACGCGCGACATCCCGTGCTTCCTCGAACAGGCGGCGCGATATCCGTCCAGGATCATCTGCGGCTGCCCGATCTTCGACGCGTCGGTGCCGAAGGGCCGCCTCTACGGCCGCTACGCGACCCACGTCTGGGTCTGGATCAATACGCTGTCGCTGGCGATCCGCGACTCGATGTGCGGTTTCCGCGTCTATCCGCTGGCGCCGACGATCGCGCTGCTGGACGCGGTACGGCTCGGCCGGCGCATGGATTTCGACAGCGAGGTGCTGGTGCGGCTGCACTGGCGCGGCGTGGGCATCGTCAATCTGCCGACGCACGTGCGCTATCCGACCGACGGCGTCTCGCACTTCGACGTGCTGCGCGACAACCTGCTGATCTCGCGCATGCACGCGCGGCTGTTCCTCGGCATGCTGCTGCGCCTGCCGCGCCTGCTCTGGCGCAAGGTGGCCTCTTGAGCGCGCGGCACTGGGCGCAGATCGGCGAGAACACGTTCGTCGCCGGCATCTGGCTGCTGTACTGGGTGCACCGCCTGCTCGGCCGCTGGCCGTTCCGGCTCGCGGTCTATCCGGTGATCGGCGTCTACTGGCTGGCGCGGCGCGACCTGCGCGCGGCCTCGCTGCAGTATCTCGAACGGCTGCAGGCCGCGACCGGCGCGCTCGGCCACGGGCCGACCTGGCGCGACGGCCTGCGCCACGTCGGCCTGTTCGCCGAGACGCTGCTCGACAAGCTGCTGGCGGTGTCGGGGCGCTACCGGTTCGAGAACGTGCACACCGAGGGCCGCGAGGAGATCTATGCGATCGCCGGGCGCGGCGTCGGCGGCCTCCTGGTGACCGCACATCTGGGCTGCCTGGAGATCGGCCGCGCGATGGCCGGGCATCGCGGCGTGTTCCGGCTCAACATCCTCGTCCACACACGCCATGCCGCGCAGTTCAACCGCCTGCTCAAGCGGCTCAATCCGGACCAGGACGTCAACCTGATCGAGGTCACCTCGATCGGTCCGGAGACCGCGCTGCTGCTCGGCGAGAAGGTGGCCGCCGGCGAATACGTCGTGATCGCCGGCGACCGCGTGCCGGTGTTCGCGAGCCAGACCGTCGCGGTCGACTTCCTCGGCCATCGCGCGCCGCTGCCGGCCGGTCCCTGGGTGCTGGCGGCGCTGCTGAAATGCCCGGTCCATTTCCTGGCCTCGATCCACGAGCGCGGCAGCTACACGATCCGCTTCGAACCGCTGGCCGATCGCGTCGAGCTGCCGCGCGGACGCCGCGAGCAGGCGATTGCCGACTATGCTGCGCGCTACGCCGCCGCGCTGACTCGCATGCTCGAGCGCTCGCCGTATGACTGGTTCAACTTCTTTCCTTTCTGGGATCAGAGCGATGGCTCCGAGCGTTCCTGAGGCGGTCCGTTTCGACGGCCGCGCGCTGTCGATCGAGGACGTGCTCGCTCTCGCGCAGCGCCGGCGCGGCGCCGAGCTGTCGACCGAGCCCGCGTTCCGCGACCGGATCGGCCGCGGCGCGGCGTTTCTCGACCGCCTGCTCGCGACCGACGGCGTGATCTACGGCGTCACGACCGGCTACGGCGATTCGTGCACGGTGACGATCCCGCCGGCCCTGGTCGCCGAGCTGCCGCACCACCTCTACGCGTATCACGGCTGCGGTGCCGGCCGCCTGCTGACGCCGGAGGAGACGCGCGCGGTGCTGGCGACGCGGCTGGCCTCGCTGGCGATCGGCATGTCCGGCGTCAGCACCGGCCTGCTCGAGCAGTTCGAGCGGCTGCTGCGGCACGACATCCTGCCGCTGATCCCGGCCGAGGGCTCGGTCGGCGCCAGCGGCGACCTGACGCCGCTCTCGTACGTGGCCGCGGTGCTGTGCGGCGAGCGCGAGGTCTGGTATGGCGGCACGCGGCGCGCCACCGCCGAGGTCTTCGCCGAGCTCGGCATCGCGCCGCTGCGGCTGCGGCCGAAGGAAGGCCTGGCGATCATGAACGGCACCGCCGTGATGACCGCGCTGGCGTGTCTGGCCTGGGCGCGCGCCGACTATCTCGGCCGGCTCGCGACGCGGCTGACCGCGTTCAACGTGCTGGCCAGCGCCGGCAATGCGCATCACTTCGACGAGAAGCTGTTCGCGGCCAAGCCGCATCCGGGCCAGCAGCGCGTCGCGGCGCGGCTGCGCGCCGATCTGGCCAGCGACCGGCCGCCGCGCAACGAGCAGCGCCTGCAGGACCGCTACTCGCTGCGCTGCGCACCGCACGTGATCGGCGTGCTCGAGGATCTGCTGCCGTTCCTGCGCGGCCTGATCGAGAACGAGCTCAACAGCGCCAACGACAATCCGCTGGTCGATCCCGACGATGCACGCGTGCTGCACGGCGGCCATTTCTACGGCGGCCACATCGCGCTGGCGATGGACACGCTCAAGAACGCGGTCGCCAATCTCGCCGACCTGCTCGACCGCCAGCTGGCGCTGCTCGTCGACACGCGCTTCAACCACGGCCTGCCGAGCAATCTCAGCGCCGCGCAGGGGCCGCGCGCGGCGATCAATCACGGCCTCAAGGCGCTGCAGATCAGCGTGTCGGCGTGGACCGCCGAGGCGCTCAAGCTGACGATGCCGGCCTCGGTGTTCTCGCGCTCGACCGAGTGCCACAACCAGGACAAGGTCAGCATGGGCACGATCGCCGCGCGTGATGCGCTGCGCGTGCTCGAACTGACCGAGCAGGTCGTCGCGGCGATGCTGATCGCCGCGCGCCAGGGCATCACGCTGCGCAAGCGCGTCGATCCGGCACTCGCGCCGAGTCCGCCGCTGGCGGCGATGCACGCCGATCTGGAGCGGCGCATCGCCCTGGTCGACGAGGACCGCGCGCTCGACGCCGACCTCGGCGGCCTGATCGAGGCGATCCGCGCGCGTGCCTGGAGCGTCTATGACTGAGCGCGCCGCCGACGACCGCCTCAGCCACGCGATCGAGCTGACGCCGGCGTTCCACGACTTCGACCCGATGAACGTGGTCTGGCACGGGCATTACCTCAAGTATCTGGAGCTGGCGCGCTGCGCGCTGCTGCAGCGCTTCGACTACGACTATCCGCAGATGCGCGACTCGGGCTACTTCTGGCCGATCGTCGACCTGCGCAGCAAGTACATCCGCCCGGCGATCTGGGGCCGCGCGCTCGAGGTGCGCGCGACGATCGTCGAGTGGGAGAACCGGCTCAAGATCGACTACCTGATCCGCGACGCGCTCAGCGGCGAGCGGATGACGCGCGCGCACACGATCCAGGTGGCGGTCGAGATCGCCAGCGGTCAGATGCAGTACGTGTGCCCGCGCGTATTGTGGGATCGTCTCGGCGTCAGTCCGTGACGCGCGCGTCCGTCCAGACCTGTGAGGATCCTCGTATGAAAGCCACGTCCACGAACATCGCCGCCGCGCGGACGGCGATCGCCGGCCATGTGCCGGAAGGCGCGAGGCTGCGCGCGCTTGCGCTCGGCGCGGCGCTGATCGCGCTCGCGTCCCCACCGGCGGGCGCGGCCGACCCGGCCACACCGCAGCCGAGGGCCGCGGCGGCGACCGCCGCCGACACCGCCGCGCTGGCGAGCGCGATCGGCAGCCGGCTCGCGCAGCCGGCCGTGCTGCGCGGACGCTTCGAGCAGACCAAGCAGGTCGCCGGCTTCAGCCGCCCGCTGCGCTCGAGCGGCGATTTCCTCGTCGCGCGCGATCACGGCGTGCTCTGGCACACGCGCGAGCCGTTCGCCGGCGACCTCAAGCTGACGCGCGAGGCGATCGTCGCGACGCAGGACGGCCAGACCGCGTTCCGGCTCAGCGCCGACGAGGAGCCGACCGTGCGCGTCATCAACGGTCTGATGTTCTCGCTGCTCAACGGCGAGGTCGACCGGCTCGCCGAGCATTTCACGGTCGACGGCCAGGCCGGCGACGCCGGCTGGGAGCTCGCGCTGAAGCCGCGCCAGCCGGGACTGGCCAAGCTGCTGAGCGGCGTGAGCCTGCAGGGCGACCGCCACGTGCGGCGCATCGTGCTCGAGGAGGCCAACGGCGACCGCACCGAGATCGTGTTCTCCGATCAGCGCGACATGCCGCCGACGCTGACCGCCGATGAGGCCGCGCGCTTTGAGTGAGGCCCCCGCATCGGCGCGCCGGCTCGCGATCGGCTGGCTGCTGGTCGTGCTGGCGATGGCCGGCCACGGCCTGTGGCTGTGGAGCGGCGACCGCCTGCAGCTGGAGACCGACATGCTGGCGATGCTGCCGCAGCGCGCCGACGACCGCGCCGTGCAGGATGCGACGCGCCAGCTCGCCGACGCGGCCGGACGCCGCGTCGTCGTGCTGGTCGGTGCCGCGGACTGGCCGTCGGCGCGCACCGCGGCCGACGCCTACGCAGCCAGTGTCGAAGCCGCCGATGCCTCGATCGGCCTGCGCTACCGGGTCGGCGCCGACCTGGCCGACGACTGGATCGGGTTCTTCGCGCCGTATCGCGGCCAGCTGCTGACCGATGCGCAGCGCGCCGAGCTCTCGACCGAACCGACCGAGCGCCTGGCGGCCAAGGCGGTCGAGGCGCTGTACCGTCCGTTCGGAATGCCGCGCATCGGCGCCTGGCAGGACGATCCGCTGAATCTGTTCGGCGGCTGGCTCGCCGCGCGCGCGGCCGAGAGCCCGGTGCGCGTCGTCGACGAGCGGCTGTCGGTCGCGGCCGACGGCCGGCAGTACGCCTTGCTGATGGTCGAACAGCACGGATCGGCGTTCTCGATCGCGGCGCAGCGCGCGCTGGTGCCGGTGCTCGAGGCGGCACGTGCGGCCGCTCTGGCCGCCGTGCCCGGCGCCGATGTCATCAACGCCGGCGTGCCACTGTACGCGGCGCATGCGGCCGAGCAGGCCCATCACGAGGTCCACACGATCGGCCTCGGCTCGCTGGCCGGCATCCTGATCCTGACCGTGCTCGCGTTCAACGGCCTGCGTCCACGCCTGCTGGTCGCGCTGTCGATCGGCGTCGGCCTGCTCGCGGCGATCTCGGTCTGCGCGCTGCTGTTCGAACGCGTGCACCTGATCACGCTGGTGTTCGGCGCGAGCCTGGTCGGCGTCGCCGAGAACTACGGCACCAACTGGTTCTGCAACCGGCTCGGCCGGCCGCCCGAGGAACGCTGGGCGATGCGGCGGCGCCAGGCGCCGGTGATGTGGCTGGCGATGCTGACGACGGTGATCGGCTATGCGCTGCTGGCGCTGGCGCCGTTCCCGGGATTGCGGCAGATCGCGGTGTTCTCGGGCGTCGGCCTGCTCGCGGCGTTCGTGACGGTGCTGTGGTGGTTTCCGTTCCTCGATCACCGGTCGATTCCGTTCAACCGCTTCGCCGACTGGCTCGGCAGCCGCCGCGCGTACTGGCCGGCGCTCGGCCGCAACCGCTTCACGGCGGTGTTCTGTGCGCTGGTGCTCGCGATCGTCGCGGCCGGCGCGTTCAAGCTGCGCAGCAACGACGACATCCGCCTGCTGCAGAACTCGCCGGCCACGCTGATCGAGCAGCAGCTCGCGCTCGGCAAGCTGCTCGACCTGCCGAGCCCGGCGCAGTTCTTCCTGGTCGCCGCGCCGAGTCCCGGCGAGGTGCTCGCCGCCGAGGAAGCGGTCAAGCGCGCGCTGACCGGCCTGACCGGCGAGGGCGTGCTCGACGGCTGGCAGGCCGTCTCGGACTGGGTGCCCTCGCCGGCGCGCCAGGCCGAGGACCAGGCGCTGATCGCGCGTCGCATCGGCGGTGCCGACGGCGTGCTCGCGCAGGCCTCGGCGCGGCTCGGCGAGACGTTCGTGCCGCCGGCGCCGGCGCCGGCCGCGACGCTCCGGATCGAGGACTGGCTCGCCGCGCCGGTGTCCGAGCCGCTGCGCCATCAGTGGCTGGGCCGCTTCGGCGACGGCTACGCCAGCGTGATGCTGCTGCGCGGCGCGCACGATCCGTCGCGGTTTCCGCGGCTGGCCGCGGTCGCCGACGGCGTGCCCGGCGTGCGCTTCGTCGACAAGGTCGGCGAGGTCTCCGAGGTGCTCGCGCACTACCGCCAGCGCATGGGCATGGTGATCCTCGCCAGCTATGCGCTGGTGCTAGTCGCGCTGTGCCTGCGCTTCGGCCGCCGCGGCTGGCGTGCGCTGGCGCCGACCGCGATCGCCAGCGTGCTCGCGCTCGCATTGCTCGCGCTGCTCGGCCAGTCGCTGCAGCTGTTCAACGTGCTCGCGCTGCTGCTGATCCTCGGCATGGGCGTGGACTACGGCATCTTCCTGCTCGAGCAGCCCGGTCGCGGCGAGCGCCGGCCGTTCCTGTCGGTGACGATCGCCGCGGCCTGCATCCTGCTCGCGTTCGGCCTGCTCGCGCTGTCGCAGACGCCGGCGCTGCGCGCGTTCGGCCTGACGATGCTGTTCGGCATCTTCCTGGCTTGGCTGCTGACGCCGCTGTTCATGCCCGAGTCGGGATCCGAACGTGATCGGATATGACGCGATCTTGCGTCAAGAGAGCCACGAGCGTGCATGGTGGCGGCCCGATGCCGTGGCATCGCGCGGCGCTGGCTGAACGTGGCGTCGTGATGCGCCGGCCGCCATTCCCGGCATACTGCGCGCGCCGCCGGGGACGCGGCCGTTCCGCCTCGCTCGACTTCGCTTCCGGGAATTTCTGACCATGCAGATCGAACGCACCGAAATCCTCATCGTCGGTGCCGGCCCGGCCGGCTCGGTCGCCGCCGGCATGCTGCGCAAGCAGGGCCGGCGCGTGCTGATCATCGAGAAGGAGCAGTTTCCGCGCTTCTCGATCGGCGAGAGCCTGCTGCCGCAGAGCATGCAGTACCTGGAAGAAGCCGGCTTTCTGCGCGACGTCGTCGAGGCCGGCTTCCAGTACAAGAACGGCGCGGCCTTCGTGCGCGGCGAACGCACCACCGCGTTCGACTTCCGCGACAAGTTTTCCCAGGGTTGGGGCACCACCTACCAGGTGCAGCGCGCCGATTTCGACCACGTGCTGGCCAAGGCCGCCGAGAAGGCCGGCGCCGAGGTGCGCTACCGCCACCAGGTGGTCGCGGTCGACGTCGACGGCGAGCAGCCGAGCGTGGACGTGGTCGCGCCGGACGGCTCGATGTATCAGGTCCGCGCCGACTTCCTGCTCGACGCGAGCGGCTTCGGCCGCATCCTGCCGCGCCTGCTCAAGCTCGAGACGCCGTCGAACTTCCCGGTCCGCGGCGCGTACTTCACGCACGTCGAGGATCGCATCGCGACCGGCGCGTTCGACCGCAACAAGATCCTGGTCAGCGTGCATCCCGAGCACGTCGACGTCTGGTTCTGGACGATTCCGTTCTCGAACGGACGCTGCTCGCAGGGCGTGGTCGCACGGCCGGAGTTCCTCGACCGGTTCCAGGGCGACGAGACCGAGCGCCTGCGCGCGATCATCGCGCAGACGCCGACGCTGGATCGCCTGCTCGCCGACGCGGTCTGGGACACGCCGGCGCGCAAGCTGGTCGGCTACGCGGCCAACGTGACCTCGCTGTGGGGCAAGCGTTTCGCGCTGCTCGGCAATGCCGGCGAGTTCCTCGATCCGGTGTTCTCCAGCGGCGTGACGATCGCGTTCAAGTCGGCCAGCCTGGCCGCGGCCGCGCTCGCGCGCGAGGCGGCCGGCGAGACCGTGGACTGGCAGCGCGACTACGCCGATCCGCTCAAGCGCGGCGTCGACACGTTCCGCGCGTTCGTCGAGAGCTGGTACGCCGGCGGCTTCCAGGACGTGATCTTCCATCCGCGCCAGTCGGCCGAGATCCGACGCATGATCTCGGCGATCCTCGCCGGCTATGCCTGGGATCTGGACAATCCCTACGTCGCCGAACCGCGTCGCCTCAAGACGCTGGAGCAGCTGTGCGCGGTCTGATCGGCGCGATCCGCGCGGTCTGCATCGCGGCCGGCCTGGCCGTGCTGCTGGCCGCCTGCGCGCAGGTGCCGCGCCGCGCCGGCACGCCGCTGCCGGCGCTGACGCTGGCGCCGGCCGCGTTCGGCGGCACGATCGGCCTGGCCCAGCAGCTGCGCTTCGCGCGGCTCGACGGTGCCGCGGTCGGCGCCAAGCCGCTCGATGCCGCGCTCGAGATAGACGCCGAGCGCGTCCGTCTGGCCGCGCTCGCGCTGAATCGCCGCGTGTTGACGCTGAGCTGGGACGGTCGGGCGCTCGAGGTCGAGCGCGACCCGCAGCTGCCGCCGCAGGTCGATCCGGCACGCGTGCTGCGCGACGTGCAGCTGGTGCTGTGGCCGGCCGCCGCGATCGGCGCGGCCCTGCCGGCCGGCTGGACGCTGCACGAGAACGGGCTGCGACGCGAGCTGCGCCACGGCCAGACCGTCGCGGTCGCGATCGAGTACGCCGCCACGCCGGCCTGGGCCGGTCCGATCGTGCTCGAGAACCGCCACGAAGGTTACCGGCTGACGATCGACTCGCGCGAGCTGACGCCGTGAGCGAGCCGGTCTACCTCAACGCGCTCGGCGTCGTCTGCGCGCTCGGCCGCGGCCGGGACGCGCTGCGCGAGGGCCTGTTCGCCGCGGCGCCCGGCGGCGTCGCCGCGCACGCCGACGTGCTGCCGGGCCAGACGCTGCATCTGGGCATCGTCGGCGACGCGCTCGCCGACGACGGCGTGCTGCCGGCCTGGCAGCGCAGCCGCAACAACGCGCTGCTGCTGACCGCGCTAGCCGAGATCCGGCCGGCCGTCGATGCCGCGATCGCGCGCTACGGCGCCGACCGCGTCGGCCTGGTGCTCGGCACCAGCACCTCGGGCATCGGCGAGAGCGAGATCGCGATCGCGCACTACGCGCGCGAAGGCGTGCTGCCGTCGCACTATCACGTCGGCCAGCAGGAACTGGGCTCTCCGGTCATGGCGCTCGGCGGCCTGCTCGGCTTGGCCGGGCCGTCGATCGTCGTCTCCACGGCCTGCTCCTCGAGCGCCAAGGCGATGGCGAGCGCGGCGCGGCTGCTGCGCGGCGGCCTCTGCGACGCGGTGATCACCGGCGGCGGCGATTCGATGTGCGCGTTCACGGTGGCCGGCTTCGCGTCGCTCGAAGCGATCAGCGCGGCGCGCTGCAATCCGCTGAGCCGCCATCGCGCCGGCATCAACATCGGCGAAGGCGCGGCGCTGTTCGTGATGACGCGCGAGCCCGGGCCGGTCACGCTGGCCGGCTGGGGCGAGTCCTCCGACGCGCATCACATCTCGGCACCGGACCCGAGCGGCCGTGGCGCGTCGGCCGCGATGCGCGAGGCGCTGCAGCGCGCCGCGATCGGCGCGGACGCGATCGACTACGTCAACCTGCACGGCACCGCGACCGCGCAGAACGACCAGATGGAATGCCTGGCCGTCAACGGCCTGTTCGGCGACCGCGTGCCGGTCAGCTCGACCAAGCCGCTGACCGGCCACACGCTCGGCGCCGCCGGCGCGATCGAGGCCGCGATCGCCTGGCTGACGCTGGCCGACAACCCCGACGGCCGCCTGCCCGTGCACTGGTGGGACGGCGCGGCCGATCCGGCGCTGGCACCGGTCACGATCGCCGGACCCGGCAGCGCGCTCGGCCGGCCGCTCGACTACGTGCTCAGCAACTCGTTCGCATTCGGCGGCAGCAATGCCAGCCTCGTGCTCGGCCGCGCGCGATGACGCCGGTCACGCTGCCGATCGCCGATCTGCTGCCGCACGCCGGACGCATGCGCCTGCTCGATCGCGCGATCGAGGCCGATGCCGATCGCCTGGTCGCCGAGGTCGACATCCGCGCCGACGGCCTGTTTTTCGACGGCGAAGGCGTCGGCGCCTGGGTCGGCATCGAATACATGGCGCAGGCGATCGCGGCCTGGGCCGGCCTGCGTGCGCGTGCCGGCGGCGGCACGCCGCGGGTCGGCTTCCTGCTCGGCAGCCGGCGCTACCGCTGCACGGTCGCGCGCTTCGTGCCGGGCCAGACGCTGCGCGTGGAGATCCGCTGCGACTACCTGGCTGACAACGGCCTGGGCCAGTTCGACTGCCGCATCACGCACGATGCGCAGACCGTGGCCGAGGCCGCATTGACCGTGTACGAACCGGCCGATACGGCCGCCTTGCTGCAACGGGGACGCGATGACTGACAAGACGATCCTGGTCACCGGCTCCAGCCGCGGTATCGGCCGCGCGATCGCGCTGCGCCTGGCGCGCGACGGCTACGACCTGGTCCTGCACTGCCGCAGCCGCAGGGCCGAGGCCGACGCGGTCGCCGAGGAGATCGCCGCGCTCGGCCGCAGCGCGCGCGTGCTGACGTTCGACGTCGCCGACCGTGCCGGCGCGGCCGCAGCACTGCTGGCCGACGTCGACGCGCACGGCTGTCCGTACGGCATCGTCTGCAATGCCGGCATCGCCCGCGACAACGCGTTTCCGGCGATGCCGCCGGAAGACTGGGACGCGGTCGTCCACACCAATCTGGACGGCTTCTACAACGTGCTGCATCCGCTGACGATGCCGCTGGTCCGCCGCCGCAAGCCCGGCCGCATCGTCACGCTGGCATCGGTTTCGGGCATCATCGGCAACCGCGGACAGGTCAACTACAGCGCCGCCAAGGCCGGCATCATCGGCGCCACCAAGGCGCTGGCGGTCGAGCTGGCGAGCCGCGCGATCACCGTCAACTGCGTCGCGCCGGGCCTGATCGACACCGAGATGGTCGATCCGCGCGTGCTCGACGAGGCGCTGAAGCTGATCCCGGCCGGCCGCGTCGGCAAGCCGGCCGAGGTCGCGGCGGTGGTCAGCTTCCTGATGGGCGAGGACGCCGCCTACGTCACGCGCCAGGTGATTTCTGTCAACGGAGGTCTGGTCGGATGAGGGTGCAGGCATGAGCCCGGCGGCAACGCGACGCGTCGTGGTGACCGGCGTCGGCGCGATCAGTCCGCTCGGCAACGACTGGCCGAGCGTCGAGGCGCGGCTTCGCGGCGGACGCAACGCGGTCACGTACATCGACGAATGGGACGCCTACGAAGGGCTCAACACGCGCGTCGGCGCGCGCGCGGCCGCGTTCGAGCTGCCGGCCGACACCTACAACCGCAAGAACACGCGCAGCATGGGCCGCGTCGCGCTGATGGCCACGCGCGCCAGCGAGCTCGCGCTCGCCGATGCCGGCCTGCTCGGCGATCCGCTGCTCGGCAGCGGCCGCATCGGCATCGCCTACGGCTCCTCGTCCGGCTCGCCGGTCGCGATCGGCGACTTCGGCCGGATGATCGCCGAGAAGACCACCGAAGGCATCAACGCGACCACCTACATCCGCATGATGTCGCACACCGCGCCGGTCAACATCGGCGTGTTCTTCGGCATCACCGGCCGCGTCGTGACGACGTCCAGCGCGTGCACCTCGGGCAGCCAGGGGCTGGGCTACGCGTACGAGGCGATCAAGGCCGGCCACCAGGTCGCGATGCTCGCCGGCGGCGCCGAGGAACTGGACGCGACGCAGGCGGCCGTGTTCGACACGCTGTTCGCGACCAGCGTGCGCCACAACCACGAGCCGCAGCTGACGCCGCGTCCGTTCGACGCCGAGCGCGACGGCCTGGTGCTCGGCGAGGGCGCGTGCACGTTCGTGCTCGAGGAGCTCGAACATGCGCGCGCACGCGGCGCGCGGATCCTCGGCGAGATCGTCGGCTTCGGCACCAACAGCGACGGCCGCCACGTGACGCATCCCAACAGCGAGACGATGGCCGCGGCGATGCGCTCGGCGCTGGCCGATGCCGGCCTGCCGCCCGACGCGATCGCCTACGTCAACGCGCACGGCACCGCGACCGACCAGGGCGACGTCGCCGAGGCCGCGGCGACCCATGCGGTATTCGGCGAGCGCATCGCGATCTCGTCGCTGAAGAGCTACATGGGCCATACGCTGGGCGCCTGCGGCGCGCTGGAGGCCTGGATCACGCTGCAGATGATGCACAGCGGCTGGTTCGCGCCGACCGTCAACCTCGGCGCCGTCGATCCGCGCTGCGCGCCGCTCGACCACGTGACCGGCTCCGGCCGCGCGATCGACACCGACCTCGTCATGACCAACAACTTCGCGTTCGGCGGCATCAACACCTCGCTGGTGCTGCGCCGCTGGAGCGACTGACCCCCGCCGTTTCCGAAGGAGATCCCTGATGAAGACCGTCATCGCCACCGCCCTGGCCACGCTGATGCTGGCCGCCGCCGCGCCCGCGTTCGCCCGTGACGACGCCCACATGCTGCCGCTCAAGGACGTCATCGAGCTCGGCAAGGCCGAGGGCAAGCTCGACGGATCGGTCGCGTTCTATCTGGAAGGCCAGAAGACGCCGAAGGTCCTGCAGAAGATGAGCTCGGACGTGTCCAACAAGAAGACCAACAGCGCCGGCAAGGGCGTCGACCGCGCCTGCCAGTGGGCTGCGCTGTCGGCCCTGATCGCGTTCGAGCAGAAAGCCAAGCAGATCGGCGCCAACGCGGTGATCGGCATGGTCAGCTACTACAAGAAGAACACCAAGACCAGCCCGACCGACTACGAATGCCACGACGGCGCGTTCGTCACCGGCGTCACGCTGAAGGGCAACTACGCGAAGGTCGCCGAGTAAGCGGCACGCGCACGCGGGTATCTCTCGCAGGCTGACGCGCTCGGCCTGCGAGCTCGCCTCGCACCGACCGCGCCCGGATCGATCGCCGGGCGATCGATCCGCCACGAGGCGACACACGTCGCTCGCGCCGCTCGACTCGCGCAGCACGGTCCAGGACGCGGAAGCGCGACTCTCTTCCGAAAAGCGCGCGAACCGGCAACGCCGCAAGCACACGCCGGCACCGGCCGGATTCCGCAAGTCTTGCGGCGTCGCAGCAGGCGATATCGCCGCTCGCGCCGCCATCGATCGATGCGAAGGCGCGTTCGTTCGTCGACGCGGAATCGAGCCCGGCGGCGCGCATCGCGCTGCCGATTCGCCACGGACCGAGGCTCGTGCCGGCGCGTGCCCCGCATCGGCTGCGCCACGCATCGACCTGGTGAAGGCTCGCACCGCGCGCATCGGTACGACGCGGATCGACGCCGCTGCGTATCGCTGAACGCCGGCGGCGTCAGGCCCGCGCTCGCATTTCGTGCTCGCGTTCACTGTTTCGCCGGCCGCGCAAACACGAACGAAAGACGCCGCAAACGCATTCGGCGATCGATTGCGGCAGGCTAAGGGTCTGCCATCCGGCCTGCATGCATCCGGCGCCGCGTCCGAACGAAGAGGACGCGCCGCCGCGGCTCGCGACGGACGGCGACTCCGCCGCGGCCTGGCCCGGATGCCGTGCCGCGTACGTCTTCAGCTCCCTGCAACGAGGTGTCCGATGACCCAACGCAGCCTGATCCTGACCCTGACCTGTTGCGCCGCCGCAGCGACCGCGCTGGCCGCCGCCGCGGCGACGCCCGCGCTGCCGCCCGGCGCCGCCGGCTTCGATGCGCGCCATGCCGAACGCGGCGACCACGCCGGACGCCGGCCGCTGCGGACCGTGCAGCTCGACGGCACCGCCTCGACCGCACCGCGCGGCGGCGGCGTGCCGGCCGCGTGGAGCGCGCTCGGGCCGTACGGCGGCGACGTCACCAGCGTCGCCGCATCACCGACGCAGCCGGACCTCGTGTTCGCCGGCACCGCACCGGGCGGCGCCGGCGGCGGCACGCTGTACCGCTCGACCGACGGCGCCGCGCACTGGAGTGCGGTACCCGCCCTGGCGTTTCGCAGCGTGTTCGACATCGCGTTCGCGTCGACCGGCACCGTCTTCGTCGGCACCGACGGCGGCGTCTTCAGCAGCAGCGACGGCGGCGCGAGCTGGACCCAGCGCGATATGGGCATCGGCGCCAATCAGCTGACGACCGCGATCGCGGTCGATCCGGGCAATCCCTCGACGATCTGGGCCGGCGTCGACGACGCGTTCGGCACCCAGGCCGCCAACGTCGTGCGCTCCACCGACGGCGGCGCGACCTGGACCAACGTCACGCCGGCACGGCCGACGCCGATGAGCGCGACCGCGATCGCGATCCATCCGGCCGACCCGCAGATCGTGATCGCGACGTTCGGCGGCTGGATGGGCGGCGGCGAGGTCTGGGTCACGACCAACGGCGGCAGCAGCTGGACCAACCGCTCGGCCGGCCTGCCGGCCAATCCGATCCGCGCGGTCCAGTACGACGGCATCCGGCTGCTGGTCGGCGGCGGGCAGATGTTCGGCTCGCAGTTCGTCGGCCTCTACGCCTCGACCGACCTCGGCCAGACCTGGACCGCGCTGCACGACGCCGGCTGGCCGCTGCGCGTCGTGACCGACATCGCCGTGGACCCGACCGATCCGCAGACGATCCTGGCCGCGATCGACGGCGGCGGCATCAACCGCACGACCGACGGCGGCGCGACCTGGGAGACCGGCATCGGCGGCAGCACGATCCTGTCGGCGCAGTCGGTGCGCTACGCGCCCGGCAACCCGGACGTGATCCTGGTCGGCGCCTCCTCGCTCGGCGTCTATCGCTCCGCCGACGGCGGCGACGCGTTCGCGGCATCGACGATCGGCATCGCCGAGCTGCCGCTGATGGCCGTGGACACCAGTCCGGCCGAGCCCGACCACGTCGCGGTCGCGTTCCAGGGCAACAACAACGGCGGCATCCTGACCTCGACCGACGGCGGCGCGACCTGGACCGCCGAGCCGGTGCCTCCGACGCGCTACAGCAACGTGCGCTATGCGCCGGACGGCACGCTGTTCGCGCTGTCGAGCGGCCCGAGCTCGGTCGCGCCGGAAGGCCTGTACCGCCGCAACGGCGACGGCAGCTGGACCAGCCTCGGTCCCGATCAGGGCACGCTGTTCGAGTCGGACCTGGTCGCGATCCGCTTCGGCGCCACCGCCTCGACGATCTATCTCGGCGGCGCCGACTTCGGCGTGGCCGGCTCCGAGCGCACGGTCTGGCGCTCGACCGACGGCGGCACGACCTGGACCAAGACCCATGAGGGCACCGACGGCGACAAGGTCGTCGACATCGAGATCGTCGCCGGCAGCGGCAACCAGCGCCTGATCGCGACCTATGACGGCCCCGAAGGCGGCGCACTGCGCTCGGCCGACGGCGGCGTCGCCTGGTCGGCCGCGGTGACCGGCCTGCCCGGCTTCGCGCGGTTCGGCCGTCTGTGCTCCTCGCCGGCCGCGCCGGGCACCACGTACATGTCGATGTGGGACACCTGGGGCACCGGCGCGGTGTACCGCAGCAGCGACGACGGCGCGTCGTGGACCTCGACCGGCTGGTCCGGCGGCAATCTGTCGGACATCGCCTGCCATCCGCAGGAAGCCGGCGTGCTCTACGCGGCCCAGCAGAGCGCCACCGCGGTGATCCGCTCGACCGACGGCGGTGCCAGCTTCGCGGCGTTCGCATCCGGCCTCGATGCGGCCGGTTCGCCGACCGAGCTGGCGCTGTCGCGCGCCGGCGAGCCGCGGCTGTACCTGTCGACGACGCGCGGCAGCTTCGTGACGCCGCGTGACGGCGCCGCCGATCCGATCTTCGCCGACGGCTTCGATTGACCTCCTCCGCCCTGCCCGCACCGGGCGGATTCGCGACCGGGGCGCCGCCTTCCGCGGCGGCGCTCTGGTCACGCGCGCACGCGGCGTTTACCCTCGCCCCGGTGACAAGACGGCTGCGTTTCGGTTCCCATCTGATCGATCTTGCGACGCGCGAGCTGTCCGAGGACGGCCGCCTGCGCCCGTTGTCGCCGCGCGTGTTCGACTGCCTGGCCTATCTGATCGAGAACCGCGACCGCGCGATCGGCCGCGACGAGCTGATGGCCGCGGTCTGGGGCAAGGCCGACGTCGCCGACACCCAGCTGGCCCAGGTCATGCTGAAGGCGCGACGTGCGGTCGGCGATTCGGGCGAGACGCAGCAGGCGATCCGCACCGTGGCCGGCTTCGGCTACCGCTGGGTCGCCGAGGTCGTGCCGTGCGAGGAATCCGCCGAGCCGTCAGCGGCCGAGCCGGTGACCGTCGCGGAGCCGCTGCCCGAAGCGGCGCCGCTCGCCGATCCGACCGTGGTCGTGATCGAACCGGCGACGCCGCTGCCGTCCGCATCCAGGCCTGCGCCGGACCGCCGGGTCGCGCTCGCGATCGCGGTGCTCGTGCTGGTCGGCATCGTGTTCGCCGCGCTGTGGCTGCGGCAGCGCGCACCGGCCGCACCGCCGGCACCGGCCGTGCGCAGCGGCACGAACGTCGGACCGGTCCAGCCCGACGACCTGATCGCGGTGCTGCCGGCCACGGTCGACGCGCCGGCCGAATGGACCTGGCTGCGGCTCGGTGTCATGGAATTCGTCGCCGGCCGCCTGCGCCAGGCCGGCCAGCGCGTCGCGCCGAGCGAGAACGTGGTGTCGATGCTGCGCCACGACGCGGCTGCCGGCGAGCTGTCCGAACGCGTCGAGCGCGCATTGTCGCCACGCTGGCAGATCGCCGCGCGGCTGCGCCGCGCCGACACCGGCTGGACGGTCGATCTCGATCTGCGCGAACGCGGCGGCGCCGTGCGCAGTTTTCCGGCGCGCGCCGACGAGCCGATGGCGGCGGCGCGGATCGCCGCCGACCTGCTCGCCGCGGCGCTCGGCGCGGCGGCACCGGCCGGCACCGCACCCGGCCCCGGACCCGCCGAGGAAGAGCGGCTGTCGCGGATCGACGCCGCGCTGCTGATCGACGATCTCGAGAACGCGCAGCGCCTGATCACGACCGCGCCGGACGCGATGCGCGCGACGCCGGAGCTGCGCCTGCGCGAGGCCGAGATCGATTTCGTGGCCGGACGCAACGAGGAGGCCGGCCAGGTGCTGACGCGCCTGCTCGACGATCTGCCGGCCGAGACCTTTCCGCTGCTGCGTGCGCGCGTCGTCAGCGGGCTCGGCGCCGTGCACGTGCGGCTCGGCGAGATCGCGCAGGCCGAGCAGGACACCAGCGCCGCGCTGGCGCTGCTCGAAGGCCGCGGCGACCCGATCCTGATCGGCAAGACGCACATGCGGCGCGGCGTCGCGCGCAGCCTGCTCGAACGCTACGACGACGCGCTGGCCGACTTCGCGCAGGCGCGCATCGCGATGCAGCTGGCCGGCGATTCGCTCGGCCTGGCCCAGGTCGAGCTCAACGAAGGCGCGCTCAACGGCATGCGCAACCATCCCGATGCCGCGCTGACCAGTTTCGAGCGCGCCGCCGACCAGCTCGAGCGCTTCGGCGTGCCGAACGAGCTGGCGACCGCGCTGACCAACCAGGTCGTCGCGCATCGCGCGCTGATGCAGCCGCGCGCCGCGCTCGCCGCCAGCGAACGCGGCATGGCGCTGCTGGCCGGGCCGCTGACGATCGACACCGCGCATCTGATCCAGCTGCGCCGCGCGCAGGCCCTGCTCGACGTCGGCCGCTGGCGCGAGGCCGACGGTCTGCTCGGCGAGCTCGCGCGCGCGATCGATCCGGCGCGCGAGCCGGGCTCGGCGCCGCTGGTCGCGATCGAGCGCGCGCGGCTGGCGCTGGCGCGCGACCAGGCCGACCAGGCGCTGGCGCTGGCCGCGCCGGTGCTCGACGAGGCGCTCGGTCCGGAACTCGAGAACGCACAGGCCGAAGCCTGGACGATCGCGCTGCGCGCGCAGCGCCGGCTCGGCCGCGGCGGCGACGCGGCCGCCGCCATCGAACGCTTCGGCGCCTGGGCCGAGCCGTCGACCAACAGCTCGGTGCGCATCCGGCTCGCGCTCGCGCAGGCCGAGCAGGCCTTCGCCGAAGGACGCGTCGCCGCGGCCGACGCGCTCTATGCGCAGGCGCTCAGCGACGCCAACCGCCAGAACGTGCCGCTCGACCTGGTCGAGGTCGCGATCGCCTATGCCGACAGCCTGATCGCGCGCGACGAGCTGCGCCGTGCCGTACCGATCGCCGGCCAGCTGGACCGCTTCGCCGCGGAGGATTTCGACTGCGCGCTGCTGCAGGCGCGGCTGTTCCTCGCGCTCGGCCAGACCCAGGCCGGCCGCAGCGCGCTCGACCGCGCGCGGGCGCTGGCCGGCGAGCGGCCGCTGCCGATCGCGACGGCCGACGCTGCACCGTGACAGCGCAGTCGACCGGTCGCGCCGGTCCGACGTGACGGCACGCCCGCGTTCGCCGTCACCGCATCGAGCGCGGCACGCGTTTGCCCCGCTGATCCTTCAGCCGGACGGCCGAGGTGGACTCAGTAGCGGCGGCCGTCGAACGGCGTGCGCTCGATCGCGGCGAGGTCGAGGTCTTCGGCGCAGCGCAGGTTGACCGCGGCCATCGCGACGCCGTCGGGCCCGGTGCCGAGGCCGAACGGCGCACAGCCGCAGTGCGTGCAGAAGTGGTGGTTGATCACGTGCTTGTTGAACGTGTAGGTCGACAGCGCGCTGAGGTCGGCGCTGTAGTTGAAGCGCTCGCGCGGCACGAACCACAGCAGATAGCCCTTGCGGCTGCAGTGCGAACAATTGCACTCGATGACGCCGTCGATCTCGCCCTCGGCCTGGAAGGTGATCCGACCGCAATGACAGCTGCCCTTGACCATGTCCGCTCCACCGTTCGATCAGCGCCGGATCATAGCAAGCGGCCGCGATCGCGCTGCGCGTGAACGGGCGTGACCGCCCGACGACCGATACGGGTCGAACGTGCGCTCGATGACGGCGTTCGCGGCGGATCATCCGCTTCCCGGCGGTCGAGCACGCGTCGTCGCAAGGGGGGACCGGTGCGTGCGGCGTTCCCGCCGTGGCGTCGAGTCGCCCGGTTCGGCCATGCGCCGCCTCGCGTCGGCGATCCATCGACCGTTCAGGCGCGCGGACTAGGCTCCGGACACGTTCCCACACCGGAGGCTACGCATGTTGGCTCATCGAATCGTTCCGATCGGCGCCGTGCTGCTCGTGCTCGGCGCCGCCGGCCTGGCCCAGGCCCAGGACCGCGTCCACCGCTTCCAGGATCGCACCGGCACCGAAGTCGAGCTGCACTCGGGCATGGCGACCTATCCGGCCGACGGCCCGGCGCCGGCGTTCTCGGCGCTCGACACCAATCGCGACGGCCATATCTCGGCCGACGAGGCGCGCGCCTATCCGCTGCTGGCGACCGATTTCCTCTATGCCGACAGCAATCGCGACGGACGCGTGTCCGAGCGAGAATACGCGCGCTGGACCGCGCAGCGCTGACGCGCGGCAGCCCCGTGAGTCGATCGCACCTGCGCCGGACGCGTCGCTCGCGTCCGGCGCTTCACGCGTCCTGCGTCCGGCCGCCGCCGACAATCCGTGCGATCTCGCTGGCGTCGAGCGCCCGCCATCGACCGGGCGCGAGGTCGCCCAGCGTCAGGCGGCCGACCGAGACGCGATGCAGCGCCTGCACGTGATTGCCGGTGGCCGCGAACATGCGGCGCACCTGGTGGTAGCGACCCTCGGTCACGGTCAGGCGCGCACGCCGCGCGTCGATCACCTCGAGCTGCGCCGGGGCGAGCGGTGTGGTTTCCGATTCGAGCATCAGCGTGCCGCTCGCGAACAATGCGGCTTCGTCGCCGCGCAGATCCCCGGCGAGCTCGGCTTCGTAGCATTTGGCGACCTGCGCGCGCGGCGAGATGATCCGGTGCAACAGGCCACCGTCGTCGGTCATCAGCAGTAGGCCCGAGGTGTCGCGGTCGAGCCGCCCGACCGTCGACAACACCGGATCGCGGCGGCGGTAGCGCTCGGGCAGCAGGTCGTAGACGAGCCGACCGGCATCGCGTGTCGAGCAGGTGTAGCCGACCGGCTTGTGCAGCATCAGCGTCAGGCCCGGCGGTGGATCGAGCGGCTCGCCGTCGACGCAGACCTCGGCCGGCTCGATGCGGTCGTCGGCATAGAGCACCTCGCCGTCGCGTCGCGTGACACGTCCTTCGCGGAACATCGCGGTGACCTGCTTGCGGCTGCCGTAGCCGAGATTGGCGATCAGGCGGACCAGTTTCATCGGCGCACCTCGCCGGCTGCGATGACCTTGAAGCCGTCGCGCTCGGCGCGCGTCTCGACGACGCCGAAGCGCCGCGCGAGTTCTGCCTCGTACGGCAGGTGCCGGTTGGCGACCAGCCACAGACGGCCCTGCGGCGCCAGCGCGTCGGCGGCCGCCGCGATGAAGGCCTGACCGAGTTCCGGCTGGCCGGCGCGGCCCTGATGGAACGGCGGATTGCTGACGATTGCGTCGTAACGCTGCGGCAGCCCGGCGGTCACGTCGTGCCAGTGCACGGACCATTCGACCGGCTCGGCGCGGTCATGCGCGGCGCGCTCGAGGTTGATGCGCGCCGGTACCAACGCGCGCGCGTCGGCCTCGTACAGGTCGATCGAGCGCACCGCCGGGCAGCGCGCGAGCACCTGCATCGACAGATAGCCGTAGCCGGCGCCGAGATCGGCGACGCGGCCGGCCAGCGACGCCGGCAGCGTCTCGGCGAGCAGACGCGAGGCCGGATCGACGCGGTCCCACGCGAACAGACCGGGCCGGCTGACGATGTCGCCGTCGCCGATCGGACGCGGCCGGTCCAGCGCGCGCCATTCCGCCGCGAGCTCGGCGTCGATGCGGCGCTCGCCCGGCAGCGACCAGAACACGCGGCATTTGTGCTTGCTGAGGACGTGCAGCGGTCCGGCCAGCCGCGCGAGATCGGCCTCGGCCGAGCGCGCACCCTCGAGGTTGGCGACCGCGGCGGCGACGACCGCATCGGCGGCGGCATGATGCAGCGCGGTCGCGAACAGCGCGCGCGCCTGGTCGCGCTGCCGCGGCGGCAGCACCAGCACCTGCGCGTAGCGATCGGACTCGGTCGGTTCGGTCACGCCCAGACCGCGGCGGACGAGCGCGTCGGCGAACGGCTTGAAGCCCTGCATGCAGTGCCAGTCGACGTCGCGATGAGCGGACATCCAGGCACCGGCACGCGCGCCGAGGAACAGGACCGGTCCGGCGACCGGCAGCGTCAGCGTGTCGTCGGCGAACGGTACGAACAGCGCGTCGAGCGCCGCCTCGGCGGCGGCAGGGGGTGCGACGGAACTCACGAATCGGATCGGCTTGGACAGGAACGGAGGTCGGCGATTCTAGAGCGCCGCAGCGCAGCGCGCCCGCACCGGGCAAGGCTGCGGGTTACGGCGGTGCCGCGCGCCGCGGTGAGCGCCGTCGCTCGATCCAGGCGCCGATCGCCGCGCCGATCATGATGATCGCGAACGCGAGCGCCGCGTTGACCAGCAGATGTCCCTGCTTGGCGACGTCGGCGAGGCCGTCGCCGAGCACCGTGATGACCAGCGTCACGACCATCAGCACGACCGTCAGCGCAGCATGGTCGCGCAGGGGCACGTCGCGGCGCAGGCCGTAGCGCGCGACCAGCACGACCAGGGCGATCAGCGGCAACGCGAGCACGGCGGCCTGCAGCGGCGGCGCCGCATGCAGCGCGTGACCGAGGCTCGGCGTGGTCGGCGGGATCAGCGCGAACTCGGCGCCTTCGACGTGGCCGATGTTGCGCGCGAGCCAGGGATCGAGCGCGCGCACGCCGCCCCAGACCACACGCGCGGCGAGATCCGGATGACGCAGCAAGGTGACCAGCTCGGTGCCGCGCGTGAAGCTCGACAGTCCCGGGCAGGCCCGGTCCGGCATGTCCGGCAGCTGCCAGGCGCGCAGACCGCTGAACGCCTCGCAGCTGCGGTCGAGGCCGAGCTCGTCGAGCAGCGCGACGCGGTCGCTCGCCATCGGCAGGAACGCCGTGAACACGACGTGGGCCTGGTTGTACTGGCGGATGCTGTCGACCATCTGGCCGGGCCGCTGCAGCTGGATGAACTGCATCCACAGGCCGGCCAGTGCACCGATCAGGATCGCCGCGCTGCGCCAGCTGATGCGGCGCAGCCGCAATCGGTCGGCGATCACCAGCACGACCGCCAGCGCGAGCGGCAGCAGCAGGTGCTGGATCTTGCTGGCGGCCAGCGCGAACGCGAACAGCGCCAGCGCGATGAAACGCCAGCGCGAACGCGCCTGATCGCGCCACAGCATCAACAGCCCGAACAGCATCCAGGCCGCCAGCAGTGCGGTCCACTCGGCGTAGAACGTATTGAGGTAGAGCGTATTGCCGGGATCGGCCAGCACGACCGCGACGATCACCGCATGGACCAGCGCCGCGCCGGGCCGGCCGCGGCGTAGGAAGCCGATCGTCAAAGCAATCGCCAGCATCGCCCCGGCCGCCAGTCGCAGCAGGCCGATCACGCGGACCGAATGCAGCGGTCCACCGCCGACCGCTTCGGTCAGTGCGTACAGAGCGGCCGTCGCGCCCTGGAATACCAGCTCGCTCGACCAGTAGCACATCGGATCGTCGGTCGCGATGAAGCGGTACTGTGCATACGGCGCCTGCGGACTGTTCTGCGTCGGCGGCACGTCGGCAGGCCGGTCCGGATACAGATCGAAGCAGGCCGTGTAGCGGACCTGGTCGTAGCTGTTGGCATAGGCGTACAGCGGCTGGTGCGCCCACAGCGTCAATGCGCGGATCAGACCGAGGATCAGCAGCAGCGCGATCGCGATGCGCCAGCCGCGCGCGATCGGGCGCGGCGCGGGGGCATCGTGCGGGGGATCGCGGCGGTTCTCGATGACGCTCATCGCTCGGCTCTCGTCATTGACGCGCGGTGCGATGCAGTGTCGCCCGGCGCACCAAAAGGTGGCAAACGGCGACGTTGCGCCGCCTCATATCAGTGCAAAAAAACTCAATCAAATCGCTTATTTGCATCAGTTTCGTGCAAATGGAACCGGACCCGGAAAAATCGCGCAACCGCGATTGACGCACCGCAACAGTCGATGCTATCTCGATGACGCCGGTGCGACGAAACACTGATCCCGACGCACCGCCGATCCATTCCTGTTGCTGTCTTCCAGCCATCGCCGCGGAGATTCCAGAGCATGAATGCAATACGTCCTTTTCGCCCGTTGCGACGCCGTCCGCTGACCGCCGCGATCGCCCTGCTGCTCGGCGGCGCCTATGGACCGGCCGTCGCCCAGCAAGCCGATGCCGACGACGGCACGCAACTGGACACGATCGTGGTCAGCGCGACCCGACGCGACGAAAGCCTGCAGGACGTGCCGATCAACGTCACCGCGGTCAGCGGCCAGGAGATCGAACGGCAGGGTCTGAAGGACCTGGCCGATCTGGTTCGTGCGGTGCCCGGTCTGTATCTGGTCGACCAGGGCGGGCGCGACTCGAATCTGCTGACCGTGCGCGGACTCAACGTCAACAGCCTGTCGGCGAGCGAGGGCGTCGGCAACGACGGCGGCGGCGTGGTCGCGCAGTACATCGGCGACATCCCGCTGTACCTGGACCTGCGCCTGCTCGACATCGACCGCGTCGAGACCCTGCTCGGACCGCAGGGCACGCTGTACGGCTCGGGCACACTCGGCGGTGCGATCCGCTACCTGCCCAACCGCCCGCAGCTCGGCCAGACCTCGCTGGAGGTCTCCACCGGCGTGACCGCGCTCAGCCACAGCAGCGGCACCGGCAACGAGACCACGCTGATCGGCAACCTGCCGGTCGGCGACAAGGGCGCGTTTCGCGCCGCGCTCGGCTATTTCGACGATCCGGGTTTCATCGACTACGACCATCTGATCCGCCAGCCCGGCGTGTCCAATCCGCAGCCCGATCCGGACGACCCGATCGCGATCGCCGAGAATCTGCGCCGCGAGAAGGACGCGAACTTCCAGCGCACGCTGAGCGGACGGCTGGCGTTCCGCTATGCGTTCACCGACGCGATCGAGGCCAATCTCAGCTACTTCTATCAAGATCAGAAGTCCGGCGGTCGCACGATCAATCACGTCGAGGCGTTCGGCACCGGCCGCTACACCTCGGCCAATCGCTTTCTGGAGCCCAACGACCGCAGCAACGAACTGCTGGCGCTGGAACTGACCGCCGACCTCGGCTTCGCGACGCTGACCTCGGCCAGCGGCTATTCGAAGTACGACGAGGACGGCCAGCGCGACCAGACCGATCTGCTGCTGAACTTCGAGTACGGCTATGAGGACTTCCCGAGCTTCGCCGCGTATACGCACGAGCGCGCCAAGGAGAAGCGCTACAACCAGGAGCTGCGCCTGGTCTCCAACAGCGACGGGCCGCTCGACTGGATCGTCGGCGCGTTCTACAACAAGTCCGACCTCGACGCGACCAGCGCCGAGTTCGTGCCGGGCATTCCCGAGTTCTGGGGCATCGACCGGCCCGACAACCTCGAGTATTTCCAGGCGACCTTCGACACGTTCACCGAGAAGGCCGTGTTCGGCGAGATCGGCTACGACCTGACCGATCGCTGGAACGTCACCGTCGGCGGCCGCTGGTTCGAGTTCAAGGACGATCAGAAAGTCGGCTTCGCGCTGCCTCTGATCGACGGCTCGGCTCCGGACGAGATCCTGCTCGACTACGATCCGGTCAAGGTCAGCGATCGCGACCACATCTTCAAGTTCAACACCTCCTATCGCTTCAGCGAAGGCCTGCTCGGCTACTTCACGCTGAGCGAGGGCTACCGCACCGGCGGCTCCAACGCCGTGCCGGCCTGCGAGGACCCGCTGCCGCCGGGCCAGAACGTCTGCGCCTTGCCGAACGAGCGGCTGATCAAGCCCGACAAGACGACCAATCACGAGATCGGCCTGCGCAGCAGCTGGCTCGACGGCCGCCTGATCCTCAACGGCGCGCTGTACCTGATCGACTGGGAGGACATCCAGGTCGCCGGCACCACCGTCAACGGCGCGATCCCGATCACCGTCAACGCGGCCGAGGCGCGCAGCCGGGGCGTGGAGCTGTCGGCCCAGGCACGGCTGTCGCCGAACTGGCGCCTGACCGGTTCGTATACGTACAACAAGGCCGAGCTGACACGCGACGCACCGGCGATCGTCAGCGGCGAGGACGCCTTCGACGGCGACCGCCTGCCCGGCTCGCCCGAGCATCAGGCCAATGCGACGCTGAGCTATATGCGACCGCTCGGCGACGGCAGGAGTCTGGAGATCGACTACGGCGTGTCGGCGCAGAGCGACGTCTACACGCGCGTGGGCCTGCGCAACGACGGCGAGATCCTCGGCGGCTACGCGATCCACAACATCGCCGCCAATCTCTACGCGGACCGCTGGACGCTGCGCTTCTACGTGCGCAACCTTTTCGACAAGTACGCGCAGACCGGCGTACGCAGCACCTACGCGTCGATCCGTGACATCGAGGGCGACGGCACCTCGTTCCGTCTGCGCAGCTACTACCACTCGGTGCTCGAACCGATGCGCGTGGGCGTCAGCGTGTCGTACACGTTCTAGGCCGGCATGGCCGCGGCCGGCACGATACGCAGCGCGCCGGGGCCGACGCGCGAGCGCGCGCAGGCCGCGGCCGCCGCCCGCGACTGGCCGGTGCTCGAGCACCTGTGCGCAGACTGGATCGGTCACACGCCGGACGATGCCGAGGCCTGGCTGCTGGCCGGCGTCGCCGCGCTGGAAACGCGACGGCCCGGCGCCGCACTGCCGCGGCTGTGCCGGGCGGTGCAGCTGGCGCCGCGGCGCGCCGATGCGATGGCGCAACTGGCGCGGGCGCTGGCGATCGCGCACCGGCTGGCCGAAGCCGGCGAATGGGCGCGCCGCGCGCTAGCGCTGGCACCCGACGACGCGCTGACCCTGGACACGCTCGGCGTCGTGCTGAGCCGCATCCAGGACCACGCCGGCGCCGCGCAGGCGTTCGCGGCCGCCACCCGCATCGCGCCGGACGTGGCCGGCTACTGGTTCAACCTGGCTTCGTCGCTGAAATTCCTCGGCGACTTCGCCGGTGCCGAGCGCGCCTACGAGGCCTGCATCGCGGCCGATCCGCACTGCTGGAAGGCACATTCGGCGCTGGCCCAGCTCGGCCGCAGTCCATCCGGCGACGCACGCCTGACGCGACTGAACGCATTGCTGCCGGCCGCGGCCGGCGATGCCGACGCGCTGCTGCATCTGCACCATGCACTGGCCCGGATGCACGAGGACCTCGACCAGCCCGCGGTCGCGTTCGCGCATCTGCGCGCCGCCAAACAGGCCGGACGCAGCCGCCTGCGCTACGACTTCGCTGAGGACGCCGCGCTGTTCGACGCGATCGAGGCCGCGCCGCTGCCGGCCGGCGAAGGGCATCCGAGCCGCGAACCGATCTTCGTCGTCGGCATGCCGCGTACCGGCACCACGCTGATCGAACGCATCCTGTCGGCGCACTCGGCGGTGTACGCCGCCGGCGAGCTGCAGCACTTCCCGCTGGCGTTCAAGCGCGCCACCGGCAGCCGCACGGCGCGCATGCTCGATGCCGACACGCTGGCGCGTGCGGCAGTGGTCGATCCGCGCGAGGTCGGCGCCGCCTACCTCGACGCGACGCGGCCGGCGACCGGTCACAGCGCGCACTTCCTCGACAAGATGCCGCTCAATTTCCTGTACGCCGGCGCGATCGCGCGTGCGCTACCGAACGCGAAGATCGTCTGCCTGCGCCGCGATCCGCTCGACACCTGCCTGAGCAATTTCCGCCAGTTGTTCGCGCGCGACTACTCGTATTACAACTATGCCTTCGATCTGCTCGACTGCGGCCGCTACTACCTGCGTTTCGACCGCCTGATCGCGCATTGGCAGCGTCTGCTGCCGGGCCGCATCCTCGAGGTCCGCTACGAGGACGTCGTCGCCAATCTGGAAGGCCAGGCGCGGCGCCTGCTGGCGCACTGCGGACTGCCGTGGCAGCCGGCCTGCCTGTCGTTCGAGCGCAACCGGGCGCCGGTCGCGACGGCGAGCGCCGTGCAGGTGCGCCAGCCGCTGTACGCCTCGGCGGTCGGCCGCTGGCGCCGTTACGCGGCCGAACTCGCGCCGTTGCGCGCCCTGCTCGAAGCCGAAGGCCTCGCGCTCGAAACGTGACCGGGTTGGCAGTGCCGGCGTGCACCATGCACGCCGGCGCCTGCCAAGCCGGTCCGCGCATGGCCCCGGCAGGCCGGTGCTAGGATGCCGGCCATCGACAGGGGATGGTCCCCGGGAGTGGCAAGTCCATGAAGCAGCGCGTGGGTCACTACGACATCGTCGCCGAACTCGGCCGCGGTGGCATGGGTGTGGTCTACAAGGGTTTCGAATCGGCGCTCGGTCGCTACGTCGCGATCAAGGTGCTGGCCGACTCGCTGGCCCACGATCCGGGCGTGCGCGAACGCTTCCTGCGCGAGGCGCGCAGCATGGCCGCGTTGAACGACCCGCACATCATCCAGATCCACTCGATCGGCGAGGACGACGGGCACCCGTACTTCGTCATGGAGTTCGTCGAGGGCGAGTCGCTCGGCTCGCTGCTCAAGCGCGAAGGCCGCCTGACGCTCGAGCAGTCGCTGAAGGTGATCCACCAGACCGCCTCGGGCCTGGCCACCGCGCACGATCGCGGCGTGGTCCACCGCGACATCAAGCCCGGCAACCTGATGATCAGCAGCCGCGGCTCGGTCAAGATCGCCGACTTCGGCATCGCGCTGTCGAACCAGGACCTGTCGAAGAAGCTGACCTCGACCGGCGAGTTCGTCGGCACGCCGGGCTACCTGTCGCCGGAGGTCTGCCTCGGCAAGCCGGTCGACCAGCGCTCGGACATCTTCTCGCTCGGCATCGTGCTGTTCGAGATGCTGACCGGCAAGATGCCGTTCACCGACGAATCGCCGCTCGGCCTGATGCTCGAGGTCGTACGCGCCGAGATCCCGGACGTGCGCCAGCTCAATGCGAACGTCGACGAGACGACCTCGCGGATCCTGACGCGGATGATCGCCAAGGATCCGGCCCATCGCTACCAGAGCTGCCACGAGCTGGCCGCCGATCTGCTCGGCCATCCGCTGGTCGCGCGCGGCGGACCGATCACGCTGCAGCCGAAGCTGTCGCCGGCCGCCGCGACCCTGGTCGGTCAGAAGACGCCGCTGCCGGCCGCGCTGACGACGCCGATCACCGCGCCGACGCCGGTGCGCATGCCGGGCGGTGCGGCGACGCACGTCACCGCCGGCGATGCCGCACCGCCGCCGCTGCCGGGCGCCGCGGCGCCGGCGCGCCCGTCGGTGCTGGACCGGCCGACCGTGCATGCATCGGCGCCGCGGCGCAGCAGCGCATTGCCGTGGGCGATCGTCGCGGTCCTGTTGCTGGCGGCCGGTGCCGGCGCCTGGACGCTGCGCGACCGCATCCCCGGACTCGGCGGCAGCCTGACGTCCACGCAGTCGGCGACGCCCGATCCGACCGCGGGCCTGCAGGCGAGCTCGCCGAACGGCTCGGCGTCGACCTCGACGACCGGCGTCACTGCCACGCTCGACGCGACGCGGACCGCCTCGACCGAACCGGCGCCGGCCCCGACGCCGGGCGTCGCCGAGCCGCCTGCAATGGCCGCGAACACGACCGGCGCGAACATGCCGTCGACGCCACCGTCCGATCCGCCGCCGGTGCCGACACTGGTGCCGGGTGCCGACGGCGAGCCGCCGGCGCCGCGTGCCTCGCAGGCCGACGTCGACGCATTGCGCAATCTGCCGGCCGCCCAGGCCGAGAGCAGCGCACCGCCGCAGATCGCCAAGGCGCCGCCGCCGTCGAAGCCGACCGCACCGGCCCGGCCGAGCGTGCCGACCGTGGCCGTCGTCTACGGCGGCGACGAGGTCATCGCCGAGCCGGCACGCGACGCGATCACCGACCTGCTGCAGAGCCGTGGTTTCCGCGTGATCGAGGCCGGCAGCGTGTCGGGCAGCCAGCCCAATCTGAAATCGCTGGCCGGCCGTGCCGACGCGGTGGTGTTCGTGCAGGCCCGCCCGGTCGGCAGCGAGCAGATCCACTACTACGGCCAGAGCTCGACGCTGTACACGGTGCAGGTCGGCGTCAAGGCGTATCGCACGCGCGACGGCAGCGTGCTGTGGAGCAGCCCGGCCGAGCAGGTCAATTTCACGACGCTCAATGCGGCCGAGAAGGCGCGCGAGGCGGTCGATCCGATGCTCGACGCGGTTGACCGCAACCTGGCCGAGTTCCGCAGCGGCGGCCGTGGCTGAACCCACGAGGTCCGGCCCGGCCCGCACCACGGCCGGGCCGCGCAGCGGAGCCACGCCGGTCGCGGTGCGGCGTACGGGCTGGACCCTGCTCGCCCTGCTCGGCGCGTACTGGATCGCCGGCAACGTCTTCCTCAACACGGCGCTCGGTCCGGCCGCGATCAATCGCAAGCCGGACCGCTTCACGATGCAGTGGTCGCACGGGATCACCTGGTGGCCCGGCAGCGCGATGCTCTGGAACGTCGAGCTGCGCGGTCACGTCCGCCGCGTCGCCTGGACCGCGCGGACCGCGCGCGGAAGCGGCCATCTCGCGCTGTGGCCGCTGCTGCGGCGCGAACTGCGGCTGACCTCGATCGACGCGGTCGAGGTCATCGGCGAAGTCCGGCGTACCGAAGAGGACAAGCTGCCGCCGCCTCCGCGTCCCGACGCCTGGGCGCTGCGCTTGGACCGGATCGTCGCGCACGGCCTGCGCGAGGTCGATCTGGGGCCGCTGCGCCTGAGCGCCGAGGGCGAGGCGCGCTTCGGCTTCTACAAGCAATTGCGCGGCGGACCGCTCGAGATCTATCCGTCCGAGGCGCGTCTGAAAGACCTGCACCTGGCCTGGGGCGAGCAGGCGCTGTTGCAGGGCGGCCGCGCCGAGGCGAGATTCGAGCTGCCGCGGCACCGGCCCGACGAGGCGATCGGCCTCGCCAAGCTCGCACTGGCCGAGGCCAGTCTCGATCTGGACACCGCGCTGCCGGCGCTGGCGGTCGACCTCGACGCGGACGGCCGCATCGCCGGCAGCTTCGACGCGGCGACCGAGCCCGGCACGCTGAAGACGCAGCTGGCCTGGCGCCGCGGCGCGCTGGTGCCGGGCGGCACGCTGGCCGCGCAGCTGCCGCTGCGCGCGAGCCGCGCCGGCCATTACGTCGCCAATACGCTGACGATCGACCTGGCGGTCGGTGACGAGACGATCGCGTTCGACATGAGCCTGCCGCGCGACGCGCAGGATCCGCGTTCGCTGCAGGCGCAGCTGACGCTCGACGGCACCGCCTTCGCGCTGCCGCCGGACGGCGCCGCGCTGGCGCGCCGCCTGCACGGCGAGATCGCGCTCGACTGGCCGTTCGAATCGCTGGCCTGGCTCGGTCCGTGGCTGACGCGCGTGCCGTGGCTGCAGCTCGACGGCGCCGGCACGATCCAGGCCCAGCTCGCGATCCGCGAAGGCCGCCTGCAGCCCGGCAGCACGGTGTCGGTGCCGGCGGTCGCGGCCGCGGCGACCGTGGCCGGCCATCGCTTCGCAGGACGCGCCCATGCCGACGGCCGCGTCGTCGAGCGCGACGGCCAGGCGGTCGCCGAGGTCGGACTGGCGATCGAGCGCTTCGACGTGGCCGCGGCCGACGCGCTCGACCGGCCGCTCGTGCAGGGCCGCGACCTGCGCATCGACCTGACCGCGCCCGACGGCATCGACGGCATGCGCGATGCGCGTGCGCAGCTGCGCTTCGAGCAGGCCGAGGTGCCCGATCTGCGCGCGTTCAATGCGTATCTGCCCGATGCCGACCTGCGCCTGCTCGGCGGCCGCAGCCGGCTCAGCGGCGATCTCGCGCTCGACGCCGCCGGCGAGATCGCGACCGGCCGCGTCCGCGTCGAAGGCCACGGCGGCAGCGTCCGGCTCGGCCGGCTCAGCTTCGCCGGCGACTTCGATCTGGACGGCCGCCTGACCCGCGCCGACCTGGCCGCCGGCCGTTTCGATCTGGACGGCAGCACGCTGCGCCTGGACCGCGTGCAGGTGCTCGACGCCGGCCGCAGCGCCGGCGAACGCTGGTGGGCGCGGATCGGCGTCACGCGCGGCCACGTCGTGGCCGGCCGGCCGCTGTCGCTGCACGGCCAGGCCTCGATCGAGATGCAGGATATCGGCCTGCTGCTGACGCTGTTCGCGCAGCGCAAGGACTATCCGCGCTGGGTGCTCGGCCTCGCCGACAAGGGCCGGCTGCGCGCGACCGGCCAGATGCAGGTCAAGGGCGATTCGATCGTGTTCGACCACGTCGAGGCCGCCAACGACCGCTTCGACGTCAAGGCGCGCATGCGCATCGCCGACGCGCGCGCCTACGGCGACCTGCTGCTGCGCTGGGGCGTGCTCGCGCTCGGCATTGAGCTGCGCGACGAGGAGCGCGATCTGCATCTGATCGGCGCCAAGGACTGGTACGCCGAGCGCCCTGCCCTGCTGCCGGCGCGCTGAGCGGCGCGCCGGTGCCGCTCAGTGCCCGCCGCCCGGCGGCGCGCCGGTCTTGGCGCCGAACGGCGGCCTGGCCAGCCACAGCACGATCACCAGGCTGAAGAACACCCAGCCGAGCAGGTGGAAGACCTCGTTGAACGAGATCTGATAGGCCTGCAGCGTGATCATCCGGTCGAGCAGGCCGGCCGCCCGCGGCAGGTCGCCGTTGCCGAGCGTCGCGATCGCCTGCTGCGCGGCCGGATCGTAGACCGTCACGTGCTCGGTCAGATGCGCGTGATGGACCTCGGCGCGGCGCTGCCACAGGAACGTCGTCAGCGACGCGGAGAAGCTGCCGCCGAGCGTGCGCAGGAACGTCGCCAGGCCCGAGCCGTCGGCGATCTCGCCGGGCGCCAGGTCCGACAGCAGGATCTGCGTGACCGGCATGAAGAACAGCGCCACGCCGATGCCCTGGATCAGCTGGATCGTCGCGACGTGGTTGAAGTCGACGTCGAGATTGAAGCCCGAGCGCATCAGGCTGGTCGCGCCCATCGTCAGGAACGCCAGCGATGCCAGCACGCGCAGGTCGAACCGGTGCGCGTGGCGGCCGATGAACGGCGACAGCAGCACCGGCAGGATGCCGATCGGTGCGGTCGCGAAGCCGGCCCAGGTCGAGGTGTAGCCGAGCTGGCGCTGCAGCCATTGCGGCACCAGCAGGCTGATCGCGAAGAACGCCGCGTACGCGAACACCAGCACCGTCGTGCCGGCCGCGAAGTTGCGGTGGCGGAACAGGCGCAGATTGACGATCGGCTCCTTGTCGGTGAGCTCCCAGATCAGGAACACCGCCAGCGAGATCGCCGAGATCAGCGAGGTGACGATGATGAACGTCGACTCGAACCAGTCCTCGTCGTTGCCCTTGTCGAGCACGATCTGCAGCGCGCCGACGCCGACGATCAGCGTGATCAGGCCGACGTAGTCCATCTTCGGCCGCTCCAGGCGCTTCGGGCGCGCGCCGAGCTGGCTGCGCACGACCAGGCATGCGAACAGGCCGATCGGCACGTTGATGAAGAAGATCCACGGCCAGGAATAGTTGTCGGTGATCCAGCCGCCGAGGATCGGCCCGGCGATCGGCGCGACGATCGTCACCATCGCCAGCAGCGCCAGCGCCTGGCCGCGCTTCTCGGGCGGATAGATCGAGATCAGCAGGCTCTGCGTGACCGGATACATCGGCCCGGCCACCGCGCCCTGCAAGGCGCGGAACGCGATCAGCATCGGCATGCTCTGGGCGATGCCGCACAGGAACGAGGCCAGCGTGAACAGCAGCGTGGAGGCGACGAACAGCGGCACCTCGCCGAAGCGCCGCGTCAGCCAGCCGGTCAGCGGCAGCGAGATCGCCATGCAGACCGCGAAGGAGGTGATGACCCACGTGCTCTGATCGGCGCTGACGCCCAGATTGCCGGCGATCGTCGGCAGCGAGACGTTGGCGATCGTCGTGTCGAGCACCTGCATGAAGGTCGCCAGCGACAGCCCGAGCGTGGTCAGGGCGACGCTGGCAGGCCGGAAGGCGTCGGGCCGCGGCGCGGCGACGGCATTCATCGGAAGCTCCTAGTGCGGCTCGCGTCAGGGCGTCTTGGCCGCGACCGCGTCGCGGGCGCCGGCACTGTTGGCGTGGATGATGCGCGCGATCAGCGCGTCGGCCTCACCGATCTGGCCGGCGTAGACGTCGGTCGCGAACGCCGCCTGTGCCGGCGGCTGCTCGGCCAGCACCGGGCCGGAGCGGTCGTGCAGGTTCACCTGCGCCTGCATCGACAGGCCGATGCGCAGCGGATGCGTCTTGAGCTGGCCCGGATCGAGCGCGATGCGCACCGGCAGGCGCTGCACGATCTTGATCCAGTTGCCGGACGCGTTCTGCGCCGGCAGCAGCGAGAACGCGCTGCCGGTACCGGCGCCGAGGCTCTGCACGCGGCCCTTGAAGACCGCCTCGCCGCCGTAGAGATCGGACTTGAGCTCCACCTCCTGGCCGATCCGCATGTGACGCAGCTGGGTTTCCTTGAAGTTGGCGTCGACCCAGACCTGATCGAGCGGGATCACCGCCATCAGCGGCGCGCCGGGCTGCACGCGCTGGCCGACCTGCACGCTGCGCCGCGCGACGTAGCCGCTGACCGGCGCGAGCACCTCGACGCGCGCGCGGTCCAGGAACGCCGCGCGCAGCCGCGCCGAGGCGGCCTGCACGTCCGGATGCGAGGCGATCACGGTGTCGTCGACCAGGGCGCGCGTCGTGACCAGCTGCTCCTGCGTCGCGGCCAGCGAGGTCTCGGCGGCGGCCAGCGCGTCGCGCGCATGGGCCAACTCCTCGGCCGAGATCGCGCCGCTCGCGGCCAGCCCCTGGCGGCGCCGGAAGTCGGCGCGCGCGCGATCGACCGCGACCTTCTGCGCGGCGACCTGGGCGCGGCCGCTGTCGACGTTGCTGTAGAGGCCGCGCACCTGGCGCACGCTGGCGGCGAGGCCGGCCTCGGCCTGGGCCAGCGCGACGTCGGCGTCGCTCGGATCGAGCGTCGCCAGCGGCTGGCCCTGGCGCACGAAGTCGCCGTCGTCGGCGCCGATGCCGATCACGGTGCCGGCGGTCTGCGGCGTGATCTGGACGACGTTTCCCTGCACGTAGGCGTCTTCGGTGTGCTCGAACCAGCGGCCGTGCAGCCAGTACCACGCGGCCCAGGCGATGCCGGCGGCGACGAGGAGGAGCGCCAGCAGCGACAGCAGGCGCCGGCGGCGTCCGCGCTGCGTCGTGGCGGCGACTTCGGTGTTCGGACTGCTCATGGAGAATGTCCTTGCGGGAATGCGATGGAACGTCAGGAATGGGATGCCGGATCGGCCGGCACCTGCGCGTCGGCCTCGAAGCCGCCGCCGAGCGCCTGCACCAGCGCGATCGCGTCGTCGACACGCTGCGTCTCGAGGTCGGCCACGCGCTGTTCGGCGCTCAGCAGCTGCTGCTGCACGATCAGCACGTCCAGGTAGTTGCCGATGCCGTTGCGATAGCGCTCCTCGGCGAGGCGGTGCGCGGCGGCCGCGGTCTGCGCGGCCTCGCGCGCGGCCTCGATCTGCGGTGTCAACGAACGCAGCGCGGCGATCCGCGCGGCGACCTCGCGCAGCGCATCGACGAGATTCTGGTTGTACTCGGCGACGGCCAGGTCGTACTGGGCATCGGCGCCGGCGAGGTTCGCGCGCAGGCGGCCGCCATCGAAGATCGGCAGCGAGATCGCCGGCGCGAACTGGTAGTAGCGGCCCTGCGCCGAGAACAGACCGTCGCCGCCGAGCGCGGCCAGGCCGACCGCGGCGCTGAGATCGATGTTCGGATAGAACGCCGCATGCGCATTGTCGATCGTGTGCCGCGTGGACTCGACGCGCCAGCGCGCGGCGACCAGATCGGGGCGGCGGCCGAGCAGCTCGGCCGGCAGCAGCCCGGGCAGTTGCAGCGAAGTCGGGGCGGACAGACGCGGGCGCTCGATCGACAGACCGCGATCGGGGCCGGCGCCGAGCAGGGCCGCCAGCGTGATGCGCTCGTCGTCGATGCGTGCCTGCGCGGCCAGCCATTGCTGCTCGGCCGTCGGCACGGCGGCCTCGGCCTGGCGCAGCTGCAGCGCGCTGTCGATGCCGGCCTCGACGCGCTGGCGCGTCAGGTCCAGCGCATGCCGGGCACGCTCGCGCTCGCGATCGGCGATGTCGGCGCGCTCGAACGCGTGCGCCAGTTCCACGTAGCTGCGCGCGAGGTTGGCCGACAGCGTCAGCCGCGCCGCCTGCGCGTCGATCTCGGCCGCGTGCGCCTCGTCGACCGCGGCCTCCCAGGCGGCACGCTTGCCGCCCCACAGGTCGAAGCCGTAGCTGAAGCTCAGCGACAGCGAGTTCAGCGCGCTGTAGTGGCCGCCGATCGGCGGCTCGATCACGGTCTCGGGGATGCGCAGGCCCGATGAGGACGCGCGCGCGCCGACGGTCGGCTGGCGATCGGCATCGGCCGTGCCGACGCGCGCGAGCGCCTGCCGGCTGCGTGCGTCGGCGACCTCGAGGCCGGGATTGCCGGCCAGCGCCTCGTCGATCAGCGCATCGAGCTGAGGATCGCCGAGCGAGCGCCACCAGTCGCGGCGCGGCCACGCGGCCGGCGATACCTCGACCTCGGCCAGGCTGCGCCGGGCGGCGAGGCTGTCCGGATCACGCAGACGGCCCTGCGGATGCAGGCCCTGCGTGCTGGCGCAGCCCGCGACCAGCAGGGCGGAAACGACGAGCGTCACGAAGGAGGAACGCATGGGAGATGTCCGGATGGAGTGCTAGGACTCGTGCGCGAGCGTGCGCAGGATGCGCCGCAGGATCGTTTCGAGCTGTTCGCGCTCGGCGGCGTCGAGATCGACCAGAGCGCGCTCGATGCAGGCATCGGCGGCCGTGCGGATGTCCTGCCAGAGCCGCGCGCCGACTTCGGTCAGCTCGATGCGCAACGCGCGACGGTCACGCGGATCGGGCTGGCGGCGCAGGTAACCCTTGGTCTCGAGCCTGGCGAGCATGCGCGTCATCGCACCGGGGTCGTGGCGCAGCGCCTGCGCGAGCTCGCCGGCGCTCGTCGGGCCGTTGGCGGCCAGCTGCTTGAGCGTCAGGAACTGCGACATCGTGATGTCGAAGCCGCCGCGCGCCAGCGACCGCTCGATCGAGCCGACCAGCGCGCTGCGCGTTTGACCGATCAGCGAGCCGAGGCTGTAGTGGGCATCGGCCGAGGTGGCAACGGAGGAGCACATGGGCCGCGCATTCTAAACTCACCGGTTTAGTTGTCAAGGCAACTATTAGCCGCGCCCATCTGCTGACAGCTCGCGTTCATCACCAGTCAACGATCAGACGGATGAGGGCTGCCCTTGCCACGCAGCGCTTCGTACAGTTGGGCCGGTCCCAGCAAGATGCTTTTGATCTCGCCCCGTATCCGCTCAGAGCCAAGCGCCTGCGCACTCATCGTGGTATGGGCGTCCAGCGCATCCATGATGGCGTGCATCAAGGCTTCGCTGAGATCAGGAGAATTGGCGAACTGCTCCTTGCTGTTGCTGACGGCCTGCTTCACCAGCGTGTCGTTCTCGAGCAGCTTGCCCTTCAGAACGCCGTTGACGTAGACGAGTTGGTCATCGTCGCTGAGTTCACCTTCGAACAGTCCATTGACCCGCTCGATGATCTCGGTCAGATAAGCCTGCTGTTTGTCCTGCACGCGACCGCTGCCAACCGCGTCCATCGGGGCCAGCTTGTAGCTGCCATCGGCGTTGAGCCCCATCGGCTGCCGACCCCGGCTCTTGAGCGTGTGATGCGTGAGCACGACCTTCGACAAATCCACGGTGTCCCGCTCCCGGCCAAAGTCCAGCAATGGGATCAAGCGCTTGAAGAACAGGAATCGCTTCTCGATGGCGGTGTTGCCGTAGTCGAATATTTGGCTCAGGAATGCATAGAGGCGCACGTAAGCGCCCATGTCGTTCTTGAACAGCAGCAGTGCATCCAACTGGTCCTGGGTCGCCTTGACCGCACTGTCGTCGTCCTTCTGCTCGGCAGCCGCCCTGCCCTGTTGCGCCGCCTTGTAGCGCTTGAGCAAACGGTCCGCCACCGGCGCGATGGCCGCATCGAGCTGCTTCTGCGTGCCGTTCGGATCCAGGTCCACGTGGGCGACACGATCGACCTCGAACTCATCGTAGAAGCCCGCGGCATCGAGCTTGGCACGCAGGTCGTAGACCCGATGCGGGTCCGTCACCGCCTCCAGCTCGGCCGTTGCGTAGTAGGTCTTGAAGGCCTTCAGGATTTCGGCCGGCTCGTTGACGAAGTCCAGCACATACGTGGTGTCCTTGCCGGGGTAAGCCCGATTCAGGCGCGACAGCGTCTGCACCGCCTGGATGCCGCCGAGTTGCTTGTCCACGTACATCCCGCACAGCAGCGGCTGGTCGAAGCCAGTCTGGAACTTGTTGGCCACCAGCAGCAGATGGTGGTCCGGGGCCTTGAACACCTCGCGGATGTCGCGCCCGCGCAGGCCGGGGTTCAGAACCTGACTGGTCTCGGTCACTGCCTCGGGGAAACTCTCCGCATCCTGCACCTCGCCCGAGAACGCCACCAGCACGCCCAAGGGGTAGTTCCGACGCGCGATGTAGGCGCGGATCGCCTTTTGCCAGCGTACGGCTTCCTTGCGACTACCGACCACCACCATCGCCTTGGCGCGGCCTTCCAGCAGCGGCTGCACGTTCTGGCGATAATGCTCCACGACGGTCTGCACCTTGCTGGCGATGTTGTAGGGGTGCAGGCGCACCCACTGCATCAGGCCCTTCATCGCGGTGCTGCGCTCGACCTGCGTCTCGTCCCACTCGCGGCCCTCGTGCGCCAGCTTGAAGGCAAGCTTGTAGCTGGTGTAGTTGCGCAGCACGTCGAGGATGAAGCCTTCCTCGATCGCCTGGCGCATCGAGTAGACATGGAAGGGCTGCGGCAGCCCATCCGCACTTTTGCGACCGAACAGTTCCAGCGTCTTGGCCTTGGGCGTCGCGGTGAAGGCCACGTAGGTCAGCCCGGCACTTCCCGCACGGGCCGCCATCTGCGCAGCCAGCAGCGCCTCGGTGTCGATCTCGCCGCCGTCCTGCAGCTCGGCCCATTCCTGGGCGCTCAGCACCTGCCTGAGCTTGGCCGCCGCCTCGCCGGTCTGCGAGCTGTGGGCCTCATCGGCGACCACCGCGAACCGTTTGCCTTCGGTGGCGGCCAGCTTCTGCACCTCTTCCAGCGCGAACGGAAACGTCTGGATCGTGCAGACGATGATCTTCTTGCCGGCCCGCAACGCCTCGCTCAGCTGCGCGCTCTTGCTGCCGTGCTCATCCGTGATGGAGGCCACCACGCCCTTGGTGCGTTCGAAGTCGAAGATCGCTTCCTGCAGCTGGTCGTCGAGCACCGTTCGATCGCTGACCACGAGCACGCTGTCGAACAGCTTCTGGTGCTGCGCATCGTGCAGGTCGGCGAGGAAGTGGGCTGTCCACGCGATCGAATTGGTCTTGCCCGAGCCGGCCGAATGTTGAATCAGATAGCGCTCGCCCGGTCCTTTGTCGAGCACGTCGGCCACCAGCTTGCGCGTGGCGTCCAGCTGGTGATAACGCGGAAAAATCACCGACTGCGGCTGCTTCCTGTCGTCGCGCTTGCAGATCAGGTAGCGGTGCAGGATGTCCAGCCAGCTTTCGCGCGCCCACACTTCTTCCCACAGGTAGGCAGTGGCGAAGCCCGCCGGGTTGGGCGCGTTGCCGGCACCGCCGGCGTTGCCGCGGTTGAAGGGCAGGAACTGCGTGGCCGGCCCGGCCAGCCGCGTGGTCATCATGACTTCGCTCTGGCTCACAGCGAAGTGCACCAGCGCCCCGCCGGGGAAGCCGAGCAGGGGCTCCGGTACACCACCCTTGGCCGTCTTGGGCACCGGGTGGCGGTCGAAGCGGTACTGATCCACGGCGTCCTGCACGCTCTGCGTGTAGTGGCTCTTGAGCTCGGCCGTCGCGACGGCCACGCCGTTGAGGAACAGCACCAGATCCAGCTCGTCACCGGGATTGTTGGGCGAATGCGCCACCTGCCGCACCACGCGCAGCCGGTTGGCGGCGTAGCGCGCCTGCGTGGCCGGGTTGATGGCCAACGCCGGCTTGAACTGGGCCAGCTCCAGCGGCTCGCGCAGCCCCAGCATCTCCACGCCCCGGCGCAGCACGTCCAGCGTGCCGCGTTCGTCGAGGTTCTTGCGCACACGCTCGGCCAGCACCTGGGGCAGTGCGGCACCGTGGGTCTTGGCCAGCCGCTGCCAGCTCTCGGGCTGCGTGGCCTGCACCCAGGCCAGCAGGTCGGGCAGGAACAGACCGTGTGCGCGATCGAACAACGCCGCGTCGCCGTCGGCATGCAGCCAGCCATGGGCGGCGAGGTGGGCGCAGATCTCGCGCTCGAAGTGGTGTTCCTGGTGCAGGTTCATCGGCACAGCTTCCTCAACCGGTCCCGCACGAGGCCAGCGCGCTCGGGCTCGGCGATCAAGCCCGGCAGCGCGTTCGCAAAATCAGGGTCGGCCAGCAGGCGCTCGAAGGCGGCCGCGACGGCCCGTTGCAGGTCGGCCGGGGCGCCGGCCATTTCTTCGCCGAGTTCCTCGCGTCCATCGACGATGTTCAGCACATCCTCCAGATCGTGGCTGCTGAGGAAATCGCCGCCGCCGCGGCTGGCAAATGCCTCCAGCTTGGTCGCCACGAAGGCCACGGCGCTCACCAACCGGATCGTGGTGCCGTCACCCAGATCGACAGGCTTCGCGCTCTGCACGGCATAGGGGTACCAGCGGTTGGAAAAGCCCAGCACCTCCGGGTGCGTGGGCATCAGGTCGAACAGCACGCCCGTCGCCTTGTGCACCCAGCGGCAGATCACGTCGCTGCTGACGTCGTGTACGAACCCGCGCTGCTCGACCTGTTGCTCGATGCGGCGGAACTGCGCCCGATCGGCGTTCACCACCGCATCCACATCGCGGGTGGCCCGCACGCTGTCGGCCAGCGGATCCGTCACCAACAGGCCCGCCACGGCGCCGCCCACGAACACCATGTGCTCGCGCAGGTCGCCCAGCGCCTCGGCAACGCGGCGCAGATCCGGCAGGTTGGGGTCATTGGCCCGCATCGGCATCGTCCGGGGCGGACCGCATGAGCTCGGCTTCCATCAACTCTGCCGCCAGCGTTCGCTCGCGCGCGCGCCCCGTGCGCAGGGCATCGAGCAGCGCCAGCAGGCGGTGTAGCGCCGGGTCGGCCAATGCCGCCTGCGGCGCGGTCCGGTACAGGGGCGAGAGCGTGGGGCCCTTGGCGCTGCCGGTGGAATGGGCCCACACTGGCGCCTCGCCGGCGGCTGCCGCTACCTTGCCCGCCAGCGGCTCGGTACCGAATGACGTCGGCACGCCCCGTTTGGCCGGGCCTGCCGTGGCGGGCCAGACATAGCGCACCCCGTGCAGCACGAATTCCAGCAAGGCGGGCCGCATGGGTGACCACGCCCCCCGCACGGGCGACACCGCCAGGCCCGAGGCCAGGGCGCGCTTGACGCTGGCATGCGCCTCGGACGCACTCATGGCCAGCGCTCCGCCCAGCGCGGCATAGGTCCAGCGCTGCGGCGGATGGGCCGCCACCTTCAGCAGCACCAGCAGGTCCTGGGGTTTGAGTTCCAAGGCGGGGCTCATTCGCTATTCGCGAATAGCGAATATGGCTGATGGACGAGCCTCTGGCAAGCGACCGGTATCGCTCTCCTCAACCCCCGATCGCCTGCCGCTTGACCATATCCAAGGTCTGTCCGGCCTGATTCTTCCATTCGATCCAACCGTTGGCGGTGCGGCCGAGCAAGGCCACCGCGGCCATGCTGGGGGAACGGAACACATGATTACGCGTGAAGACTACGGTATCGCCTTCCACTTTCATCACGCCCTCCTCGATGAGCTTGTCGCGAAAGCTCTGATCACTGGTGCCCTGAATCGACGGCACGTGAGCGCGCCGTCCGACCGAGCCGACCAGCACCACGAAGCCCTCGGTCGTGTACCGGCCCCGCCCATCGGTGCCGCCTGCCCGGCAGTAGAAGAGCTCATCCGCACCCGAGTGGCCATCGGACTGCAGCAAGGGCACGAAGAGCGGATGCCCCAGCGTCGCCAGCAGGATCTGCCCGGTCTCGAAGATCTCGCGGCAATCGGCCTCCAGCGGCGCAGGCGTATGCGGACGGCTGCCGGCATTGCCGTTGAGGTCGCCGTAACGCCCCACCTTGCGCGCGGTATCGATGCTCAGCCATTCCAGGAACAGCGTATGGGTCTGCGTCAGCGAATGCGTGCGCGACACCACCACCAGCACGCGCTCCCAGAAATCCTTCTTGTTGTCGTGCTCGGCCAGACGCGCGCGCAGGTCGCCGGTCTGGCCCATGTAGACCCGCGGCGTGCTGCCGTCCTCGCCTCCCGCGACGAGGTAGTACACGCCCACCTGCCGGCTCTCGGGCATGGCGAAGAACTCCGGCAGTCGCTTGCGCGGCACCTCGATGACCTGCACGATGCGCGTGGTGATCTCGGCCACGCGAATGCCGGTGGGTTCGCCGCTGGGCAAGAAAATCTGGATGGTCTTGGGACTGACGGCGCTCATGGGGTCTCCGTGACGACGGCACCGCGCACGTCGATCTGGCCGGTGACGGCGGCGGCGATGAGGGCGGAGCGGCGCTCTTTGAGTAAGTTCACGTTGCGCCGTGAACTCGCTTCGAGCTTATCCGTCTTGTCTAGTTCGACATCCAAGAAGGCGGTGATCGCTTCCTGCTCATTGAGAGAAGGAACAGGGACTCGAAACCGTCCCAACTGCTCACAGGTGATCGCGCCCTTGGTGCTTCCAGCGCCTTCGCTCTCGGTTCGCAGATGGTCGTATGCAGCTTCCAGAAATCGGAGTAAATGCGATTCCAACAGTCGTCCCTCGTCCGGCTTGATGTACGCCAGATGTTGGCTCACTGTCGCAGTGAATGCTAGGCGTGTCGCCATTCCTCGTGTCTTGCCTTGTCCCGTAATTCCGACGAGCACCGCTGGCGGCATAACGACAGGCAAGTGACATTCTTGAAGTGCAAGAGGCGTGACGAATCGGTCCGCTTCGGACACCTCATCCTGGTTGACTACCGAGCTATTGAGCCACGGGAACCCTTCATCCGCCCAATACGCGGGATTGTCTCGATTCGGTGTTGAGCCATTGCCGATTCGACTCAGATGCCGGAGCGGACGGACGTCCCAATGCGCCGGCACCTCCCCCAGCCAAGCCACTCCAGAATCCTTCATCGGCGCATCAGGTTCGAGGCCACGGGTGACGGCGTGGGAGATGGTGGCCTGGCGCTTTTCGGCCAGCAGGGCGATGAGCTTTTCCTGCTCGGCGATCAGCGCGTCGATCTTGGCGGTTTCGTGGTCGAGGAAAACTTGAATGCGGGTTTGCTCTTCTTCGGGCGGGACCGCAACCTGGATGTTCTTGAAGTCATCCCAGTACAAGCGAAGGCGGAAATCTGTCACGCCGCGCGAATGGCGCTTCATTTCCGTAACGGCCTTCGGAGTTCTGAGTTGCAACTCGATGATGGATGTCGAGAAAGGCTTTAACGGGCGAGCAACGATGTACGCTGGACTGACCATGCCGTGAACCGTGACCGTTCCGAATCCCCCCTGCCAAGCCCGCATCATGTTGTAAGTCAAATCTCCCGGAGCTACCACCTTGTACTTCGAGCGGTCATCGCTTCTGGTCACTTTTCGCTCTGATTCGTCCTCGTCGAATTCCTTGTCGGAAACGCCGTCGTGGATGGAGACACTGAGAATGGGAAGGCACTCGTTGCCGGTTTCGTTGACCTCATGAAAGAGAGCGCCGAGACGAGAACATGCCCAGTGATCCGGTACATCACCTAACCATTCGACGCCGCTGTGCTTGTAGCGTGGGTACCTCGGCAACGTCATTCCGCCAGCTCCCCCAGCATACGCATGATGCGTACCGTCACCGCCTTCAGCTCCTCGTCGATCGCCTGCAGACTGCGCGGCGGCTCGAACACGTAGAAGTGCCGGCTGAACGGGATCTCGTAGCCGACCTTGCTCTTCTCCTCGTCGATCCAGGCATCGGGCGCGTGAGGCAGCACCTCGCGCTCGAAGTAGGTGCGGATGTCCTCGCCCAGCGGCACGTTCTCGGTATCGCGCAGCGCGCTGTCGGGCTGGGGCTTGCCTTTCTGCTTGCCCTTGACGCCCAGCACCGGCTGGCCCGCGGCGTCTCTCAAGGGGCGCTCGACGGTGATGGTGGTGTAGCCGAAGTCCTCGTTGCGGAAGATGCGCGCGATCGGCACACGCTTGAGGCGTCCGCCTTCCGGTGCCGCTGGCGGCGTGTCGGTATTCGTCACCAATTGCGGCTCGCCCAGCGCGTGGCCGGCGGCATCGAACACGGTGACGAGTTCGGCCTCGGCGAAGTCGCCGAACAGGCGCGTGACGGTGGCGATGTGGGCCTCGCTCATCTCGCGGCGCTTGCTGCCGAGGCTCTTGCGCATCTTCTGCCAGAAGCCGCTGGCATCGATCAGCTGGATCCGGCCCTTGCGGTGCGCCGGCTTCTTGTTGGACAGCACCCACACATAGGTGGCGATGCCGGTGTTGTAGAACATGTCGGTGGGCAGGCCGACGATGGCCTCCACCAGATCGTTCTCAAGCACGTAACGGCGGATCTCGCTCTCGCCGCTGCCGGCGCCGCCGGTGAACAGCGGCGAGCCGTTGAGCACGATGCCGAAGCGGCTGCCGCCCTCGCCATTGACCACGGGCACCATCTTCGACAAAAGATGCATCAGAAACAGCAGGGAGCCGTCGCTCACGCGCGGCAGGCCGGGGCCGAAGCGGCCATCGAAACCTTTGCTCTCATGCTCGTGACGCACGGCCCGTTCGACCTTCTTCCACTCCACGCCGAACGGCGGGTTGGACAGCATGTAGTCGAACGTGCGGCCAGCATGTCCATCCTCGCTGAGCGTATTGCCGGCGACGATATGGGCCACCTCCTGCCCCTTGATCAGCATGTCGGCCTTGCAGATGGCATAGGACTCGTCGTTGAGTTCCTGGCCGTACAGGGTGAGGCGCGCCTGCGGGTTGTGCTCGAGCAGATACTCGCCTGCGATCGAGAGCATGCCGCCCGTGCCGGCCGTGGGGTCGTAGAGGCTGCGCACGACGGCATTGCCAGGCGTGAGCACCTCGTCATCCTCGATGAACAGCAGGTTCACCATGAGGCGGATGACCTCGCGCGGCGTGAAGTGCTCACCGGCCGTTTCGTTGGAGACTTCGGCGAACTTGCGAATCAGCTCCTCGAACACCAGACCCATGCGCACGTTGTCGACGGACTCTGGATGCAGATCGATGTTCGCGAACTTCTCGGTCACCAGGTACAGCAGGTCGGCCTTGGCCAAACGCTCGATCTGCGCGTAGAAGTCGAAGCGCTCGAAGATGTCGCGCGCGGCGGGAGAGAACGCCTGCACGTACGCATACAGATTCTGGCGAATCTGATCCTGATCTCCGACGAGCGCGAGGAGATCCCCCGGCCACGTGTTGTAGAAGCTCTGCCCGGCCTTGCGCAGCAGGAACGGCTCGGGGTTCAGACCGGCAGCCTCCTTGGCCTTTTTCTCAGCGAGGACGGCATGCTTGGTCGGCTCGAGCACGCAATCGAGCCGGCGCAACACCGTGAAAGGCAGAACGACGCGCCCATACTCGGATTGCTTGTAGTCGCCTCGCAAAAGATCGGCGACGGACCAGATGAATGACGAGAGCGCCTGGTGGTTCATCAAATTCCCAATGAGTCCTGCGCGACGAGACGCGCAACCTTACAGCCGGTACGCGCTTCTTGCAGCCGTGTTAACCCGGATTCGTCTGCTTCTCGAGCAGGCTCAGCTCCTGCAGTGCCTGCTCACTGCTGTTGCCACACATCGATAGCGATGGCCGCAGCCGCGCGCAAACCGCCGGCCGCTCGGGCCGGCCGAAGATCGCGCAGCGGTTGTCGGCGGTCAGCTGTATGCAGCGCACGCCGGCCGGCTTGCCGTGCGGCATGCCGGGAATCGGCGAGGAGATCGACGGCGCGATACAGCAGGCGCCGCAGCCGGCGCGGCAGTCCATCGCTCAGTGCGCCGCCGCGCGCAGCGCGGCATGGACCGGCGCGGTGTCGGGACTGCGGCCGTGCCAGATCGAGAACGAGACCGCCGCCTGCTCGACCAGCATGCCGAGCCCGTCGGCCGCGTGCGTGGCGCCGGCGGACTTTGCCAGGGCAAGAAACGGCGCGGCGGCCGGGCCATACGAGAGGTCGTAGGCGAGACGCGCCGAGCGCAGCACCTCGTGCGCGACCGGCGGCGCGGCACCGTGATGGCCGGCCGCGCTGGCGTTGACGATCAGATCGAAGCGGCCGGCCGGATCGGCGCCGGCTGCGGTCGCACGCGGATCGTCGAGCGCTTCGACCAGCTGCTGCGCGCGTGCCGGCGTTCGGTTGGCGATCACGAGGCGATCGATGCCGGCATCGAGCAGGGCGAATGCGGCGGCGCGCGCGGCGCCGCCGGCACCGACCATCAGCACCTGCAGGCCGGCCGGCTGCAGGCCGTGGCGGTACGTGAGATCGGTCAGCAGGCCGACGCCGTCGGTGGTATCGCCGAGCCAGCCGCGCGGATCGCGCGTCAGCGTATTGACGCTGCCGGCACGCTGCGCGCGCGGCGTGATCGCGGCGCACAGCGCGGCGGCCTGCTCCTTCAGCGGCAGCGTCACGTTGGCGCCATGACCGCCCGCCGCCGCGAACGCGGCGAGTGCATCGGCGAACGCCTCGGGCGCGGCCTCGATGCGCCGATACTCGAGCGCGATGCCGACCTGTTCCGCGAACGCAGCGTGGATCCGCGGCGACAGCGAATGCGCGACCGGCTGGCCGAAGACCGCGTGGAGAAACCGCTCGCTCATCCGCCCCTGGTCAGCCAGCGCGCGGCGTCGATCGCGAAATAGGTCAGGATCGCGTCGGCGCCGGCGCGCTTCATCGCGGTCAGCGTCTCGAGCACGACGGCGCGCTCGTCGAGCCAGCCGTTCTGCGCGGCGGCCTTGAGCATCGCGTACTCGCCGCTGACCTGGTAGACGAAGGTCGGCATGCCGAACCGGTCCTTGACCCGGCGCAGCACGTCCAGATACGGCAGGCCGGGCTTGACCATGACCGCGTCGGCACCCTCGCGGATGTCGAGCTCGACCTCGCGCAGCGCCTCGTCGCTGTTGCCGACATCCATCTGGTAGGTGTGCTTGCCGCCGCCGCCGAGATTGCCGGCCGAGCCGACCGCGTCGCGGAACGGTCCGTAGAACGCCGAGGCGTACTTGGCCGAGTACGCGAGGATCCGCGTGTGCACATGGCCGGCGCGCTCGAGCGCCGCGCGGATCGCGCCGATGCGGCCGTCCATCATGTCCGATGGCGCGACGAAGTCGTAGCCGGCCTCGGCCTGGGCCAGCGCCATGCGCACCAGCGCGTCGATCGTCGCGTCGTTGATCACGTAGCCGGCGGCGTCGATCAGGCCGTCCTGGCCATGCGTGGTGTACGGATCGAGCGCGACGTCGCCGATCAGGCCGAGCTGCGGATAGCGCGCCTTGACCGCGCGTGCGGCGCGCTGGAACAGGCCCTCGGGATTCCAGGCCTCGCGGGCGTCCTCGCTCTTGACCTCCTGGCCGGGCGCCGGGAACAGCGCCAGCGCCGGAATGCCGAGCGAGACGCACTCGCCGGCCAGCTCGACCAGGGCGTCGATCGAGAGCCGCTGGACGCCCGGCATCGACGCCACGGCCTCGCGGCGGCGCTCGCCGTCGACGACGAACGCGACCATGATCAGGTCGTCGGCGGTCAGTGTCGTTTCGCGCATCAGCGCGCGCGAGAAGGCGTCGCGGCGCATCCGGCGCAGGCGGATGGACGGATAGGACATGGCGGCTCCGGCGGGCGATCGGCGTGCGAGGAGGCGGCATTGTAATGAAAGCCGGCCGGGCGCCCGCTGCGGCCGGATGTCCCGCCTGCCCGCCCCGCCGTGCCAGACCGCGACGGCCGCTTGCCAGCGCCGACGCGCTTTGATCTGATGGGCGCGCTGGGCTCCGGCCACCGGACGGGTGGCGAGGCGAGGCGTCGCCGCGCAGATCGGCCGCGACGACACACCGATCGGAGTATCGCGCGCACGGCGTGGGGACGTCGCTCGACGGTTCGCAACGATCATCCGGGGGTCTCTTGAGCGGCATCTTGCTAGTGGAGCGGTCGAGCACGCTCAGCCATCTGCTGCGGCGCACGCTCAACGCCGCGCGCCTGCCGCCGCGCGCCGAGCTGGCCAGCTATCTGGACGCGCACGACCATCTGCGCAAGTCGGTCGGCGCCAACCAGGCCTATTCGCTGGCCGTGATCGGCGCGCCGCCGCGCGCCAGCCGCGAGTTCCTCGCGCTGCTCGACTACCTCGGCCGCAATCCGACCGCGCCATCGGCGATCCTGCTCGCGCACGAGAACAGCGCCGAGGCGGCGAGCTGGGCGCGCAGCTGCCGCAACGGCCGCCTGCTGCTGTGGTCGAACTTCGCGCGGCTGCCGGCGCTGATCGGCGAGCTGCATCCGCTCGGCATCGCGCCGGTCGCGAGCGAGGCGCCGGCGCCGACCCGCGCCGGCCAGCTGCGGATCCTGTTCGTCGACGACTCGCACAGCGTGCGCCATGCCTACCGCCAGCTGCTCGAACGCAGCGGCTTCGCGGTCGACACCGCCGGATCGGTCGCCGAGGCCCTGGCGCGCGCGGCCGGCGCGCAGCACGACCTGGCGATCGTCGACTACTTCCTGCCCGACGGCACCGGCGACGAGTTGTGCCGGCGCCTGGGTGCGCAGCCTGCACCGCCGCTGCTGGCGGTCCTGACCGGCACCTATCGCGACGACATCATCCAGCGCTGCCTGGCGGCCGGCGCCGGCGAATGCCTGTTCAAGACCGAGACCAAGGACCTGTTCCTGGCGCGCGTGCGGCGGCTGGCGCGGCAGATCGAACTGGAGCGCGCAGCGGCCGCGGAGCGCGAACGGCTGGAGGGCATCCTCGGCTCGGTCGGCGATGGCGTGTTCGGCCTCGACGCGGACGGCCGCATCAGCTTCGTCAATCCGACCGCACTGGACCTGCTCGGCCACGCCGACGACGTCGCGCTGCTCGGCACCGACGTCGACCGCCACCTCGGCGGCTACGGCGCGACCGCGCGCGCGCTGCGCGAAGCGCTGGAGGCCGGTGCGCCGGTGCGCGATCTGGAGGCGGTGCTGACGCGCGCCGACGGCACGCCGCTGGCGATCACCTATACGCTGCTGCCGCTCAACGATCCGTGCCGGCGCGAAGGTGCCGCGCTGATCTTCCGCGACGCCTCCGGCCAGCGCGACATCGAGCGCCTGCACTGGGAACTCACGCACGATCACCTGACCGGCCTGCTCAACGGCCGCCGCTTCAACGAGCTGCTCGCGACCGAGATCGCGCGCCTGGGCGAACACGGCGGCTACTCGGCCCTGCTCTACATCGACATCGACCGCTTCAACCAGGTCATCGACGCCGGCGGCCAGGTCGCCGCCGACCGCATGCTGGCCGAGCTCGCGGACGCTTTGCGCGATCAGCTCGGCCAGCACGACCAGGCCGCACGCCTCGAAGGCGATCGACTGGCCGTGCTGCTGTCGCGCGTCGAGCTCGATCAGGTCCACGCGCAGGCCGAGCACTATCGCGCCCTGGTCCGGCAGCGCCGCTACCGCGCCGGCGATCACTGGCGCGCGGCGACCGCCTCGCTCGGCGTCGCGATCCTCGGGCCGGGCACGCCGTCGGTCGAGCACGCGCTCGAGCAGGCGCGCATGGCCTGCAAGACCGCCAAGCAGCGCGGCCGCGACCAGACCGAGATCAACAGCGGCCACCGCGATGCGCGCGTCGCGCGCGAGCTGGAGGCCGGCTGGACCGAACGGATCCGCGCCGCGCTCGAATACGACCGCCTCGTGCTGCTGGCGCAGGCGATCGTGCCGATCGGCGCCCTGCCCGAGCACGAACGCGACGTCGTCGAGCGCCAGGGCTGGCGCATCGACGGCGGCTCGGCCGGTGCGGGCCGCGAGTATCTGTTCGAGGTGCTGACGCGCATGGTCGGCAAGGGCGGCCAGCTGATCACGCCGAGCGTGTTCGTGCCGATGGCCGAGCGCGTCGGCCTGATGCCGCGCTTCGACCTGTGGGTGTTCCGTCACCTGCTCGAGCAGCTGGCCAGGATGCCGATGCCCGAGGCGGTGCCGGTGAGCTTCACGGTCAATCTGTCCGGCATCACGCTGGACGATGCGCCGACGCTGCAGGCGATCGAAGAGGCGATCGTCGGCTCCGGCGTGCCGCCGCGTCGGCTGATGATCGAGATCACCGAGACCAGCGAGCTGGTCAGCCTGCGGCTGGCGCGCCGCTTCATCGGACGCATGCGTGCGCCGGGCTGCCGTTTCGCGCTGGACGACTTCGGCATCGGCTTCTCGTCGTTCAGCCATCTGCGCGATCTGGACGTGGACTTCGTCAAGATCGACGGCAGCTTCGTCGAGGCGATGACGACCAGCGACATGGACCGCAAGATGATCGTGTCGATCAGCCAGCTGGCGCATTCGCTCGGCCTGCAGGTGATCGGCGAGCATGTCGAGAGCTTCGGCAGCGTGCAGGCGCTGCGCGCCGCCGGCGTCGACTACGCGCAGGGCCACTGGATCGGCGAGCCGCGCCTGCTGCACAAGCTCGACCTGCCGACGCTGCTGTCGCGCGCCGTCGCGCCGTCGGCGCCGTCCACGGCCGCCGACGCCGTGCTGCAGACCGTGATCGCCGCCGCGGACTGACCGATCGGCAGAGCCGCCGGCCGATCCCGGCTCGCCGGCCGCGCGCCGCGAACCGATCGGACACGCGCCTGGGCGCCCATGAGGTGCGCCCGCGCTTTTCGCATTCCGATACGGAACCGGACGCGCAAGCGTCGGTCGCAATGGACCGTCCGACCGACGGCCCGCGCGCTCAGCCAGACGGGCCGCCGGCGACTCGCCTGCGGATCGGCCGACAAAACGCGCGATTCGCGCCGAATCGGTGACATCCCTGCCGCTCGTTGAGCGACTCTTCAAGCTCCGATCAGGCGATGTTCAGTTTTCGTTAGGGCTTCGACGGTCAAACTGTTAAAGCCGTGTTATGATCAGTTACGGCACGTTTTGATATAGTCACCTCAATAAGTTTTCGCAACTCGTTGTAACGAAAGCAGAGAACACAGGACATGTTGTCGCCTCTCGTATGGACATTCCTCGCGGCGCTCGCCGTGCTCGCGCTGCTCTCGGTGCGCCGCATCCCTGAAGGCCAGGCCTATACGCTGCGCCGTCTGGACGGCCGCATCCGTCTGCTGCAGTCGGGCACGCACTGGGTCGTTCCGCTGGTCGAGCGCGTCGCGCACAAGATCAGCCTGACCGGCAGCACGCTCGCGTTCGAGGACGCCGCCAGCAACGGCCAGCGCCTGCGCGGCGCGGTCTACTTCCAGGTACTCGATCCGCAGCGCGCCGACGCCGTGATCGAGCAGGTCGACGACCTGCTGCGCGATCGCACCAGCGCGCTGCTGCATCAGCCGACGCTGCCGGACGACCTGTCCGAACGGCGTGCCTGGCTCAAGCAGTCGCTGAACCGCGAACTGCGCGACCAGGGCCTGCTGGTCACGCGCATCGAGCTGGCCGACGCGGCCTGAGCGGCGGCGGAGGTCCCGGTCCTGCCGGGCCGCGGCTGGATTTTGCCGGCGCCGGCCCGGATACTGGCGCGCCCGCTTTCGCCTTTCCCATGCCTGCCCGCGACCCGTTGCGGCACCTGCTGACCGGCGGCGCGACCCGTCTCGGCCTCGATCTGGCGGAGGCGACGGTCGAACGCCTGCTCGACTACATCGATCTGCTGGTCCGCTGGAACCGCGCCTACAACCTCAGCGCGGTCCGCGACCCGCGCGAGATGATCACGCGGCATCTGCTCGATTCGCTGGCGATCGTGCCGTGGGTCGCCGGCGACAGCCTCGCCGACGTCGGCTCCGGTGCGGGCCTGCCGGGTCTGCCGCTGGCGATCCTCGCGCCGCGGCGCCAGGTACTGCTGATCGACGCCAACGGCAAGAAGGCGCGTTTCCTGCGCGCGGCGATACGCGACCTCGGCCTGCGCAACGCGCGCGTGGCCGAGAGCCGCGTCGAGGACGTCGAGGGGACCTTCGACTGCCTGACCGCCCGCGCGTTCGCGACGCTGGCCGAGATGCTCGAGGGCGGCGGCCAGCTGCTCGGCCCGACCGGGCGATGGCTGGCAATGAAGGGCCGTTTCCCTCAGGATGAAATAGACGCCGTCCCCGCCGGATTCCGCATCGAGGCCGTCCATGCCCTGGAAGTGCCGGGGCTGGACGCCGAGCGGCACCTGGTGGTCATCCAACGCAAGGCCCAGGACCCGGTGCAGTCATGACGCGCATCATCGCCATCACCAATCAGAAGGGCGGAGTCGGCAAGACGACGACCGCCGTCAATCTCGCCGCCGCGCTCGTCGAGACGCGCCGGCGCGTGCTTCTGGTGGACATGGATCCGCAGGGCAACGCGACGATGGCCTCGGGCGTCGACAAGCGCCACGCCAAGCCGAACACCTGCGACGTCCTGCTCGACGAGGTGCGCGCCGAGCAGGCGATCGTGACGACCGAGGGCGGCTTCGACCTGCTGCCGGGCGGCCCCGATCTGACCGCCGCCGAGGTCAAGCTGATGGACGCGCTCGCGCGCGAGTCGCGGCTCAAGTCGCAGCTGGCCGAACTCGGCGACCGCTACCGCACGATCCTGATCGACTGCCCGCCGAGCCTGCACCTGCTGACGCTCAACGCGTTGACCGCGGCGCACGGCGTGCTGATACCGGTGCAGTGCGAGTACTTCGCGCTGGAAGGACTGTCGAGCCTGCTCGAGACGATCGAGGCCGTCCGCCGCCGACTGAATCCGGACCTGGAGGTCGACGGCCTGCTGCGCACGATGTACGACGTGCGCAACAACCTCGGCAACGAGGTCTCGGCCCAGCTGACCCAGCATTTCGGCGACAAGGTGCTGCGCTCGGTGATCCCGCGCAACATCCGCCTGGCCGAGGCGCCGAGCCACGGCAAGCCGATCAATCTGTACGACCGCGAATCGCGCGGTGCGATCGCCTACCTCGGCCTCGCCGGCGAGATGCTGCGCCGCGAACGCGGTCCCGTGCCGGCGCCTGCGGCGCCGGCCACCCACGCATAGGAATCTCCCCATGGCAGCCAAGAAGCGCGGCCTCGGCCGCGGACTCGACGTACTGCTCGGCGGCGGCGAAACCGCGCTCGCCGAGAGCGAAGGCGAGCTGCGTACGCTGGCGACCGCGAGCATCCAGCCCGGCAAGTACCAGCCGCGCCAGACGATCGATCCGGAGCGGCTCGAAGAACTGGCGGCCTCGATCAAGGCGCAGGGTCTGATCCAGCCGGTCGTCGTGCGCGCGATCGCGCCGAACCGCTACGAGCTGATCGCCGGCGAGCGGCGCTGGCGTGCCGCGCAGAAGGCCGGCATGACCGAGGTGCCGGCCCTGGTCAAGGAAGTCCCCGACCAGGCCGTCGTCGCGATGGCGCTGATCGAGAACATCCAGCGCGAGGATCTCTCGCCGCTGGAGGAATCGCAGGCGCTGGCGCGCCTGATCGAGGAGTTCGATCTGACCCACCAGCAGGCCGCCGATGCGGTCGGCCGCTCGCGCGCGGCGGTATCGAACCTGCTGCGCCTGCTCGAGCTGCCGGCCGAGATCCGCGCCCTGCTCGACGCACGCAAACTCGACATGGGCCATGCGCGCACGCTCGGCACGCTGCCGGCACAGCAGGCGATCGCATTGGCGCGTCAGGCCGCCGAGAACGGCTGGTCGGTGCGTGAGCTCGAGGAAGCCGCGCGGCGTGCCGGCGAGGCGATCAAGACGGCGTCGTCGGGGGCCGCGCCTGTGCGCCGCGACGCCAACATCGAATCGCTCGAGCGCGAGCTCGCCGAGAAGCTGGCCACGCGCGTGGCGCTCAGCCACGGACGCGGCGGACGCGGCAAGATCGTGATCCACTACCACAGCCTCGACGAGCTCGACGGCATTCTCGAGAAGATCCGCTGAGAGGCGGCCCGCCCCCGGCGGGCAATCGCGACTTCACGTGCGTGGGCCAGGCGCCCGCGCCGGCTCGAAAAATGTGCGCGACACACGCGACGAAAAGCCTCACATGCACGTCTGGCTGCGGTCGCCCCCGACCACGGTCTGCAACGTCGTGGACGACGCGATGTGTTCAACCGGACCTGGGAGGGTTTCGCATGTTGCGCATGTCGTTGCTGTGCCTGCTGCTCGCAACACCGGCCGTGCAGGCGGCCAACCACACGGTCACCGCGTTCAGCGGCCCGTTCCGCTTCGAACCGGCCAGCCTGAAGATCCAGGCCGGCGATACCGTCACCTTCGTCAATGGCGGTGGTTTCCACAACGTCGTCTCCGACCCGGGTGCCGTCACCGCGTTCCGCTGTGCGAACGGCTGCGACGGTGCCGGCGGCAACGGCGACCTCAGCAATACGTCCTGGAGTGCCGTGGTGACGTTCCCGGATGCCGGTACGGCCGGCTACCACTGCGAGGCGCACGGCGGTCCCGGCACCGGCATGGCCGGCACGATCACGGTGATCGACGACGTGCTGTTCGCCGACGATTTCGAGGCGCCGAACTGACCGGCCACGGCCGGGCGGCCGCTGCGATTGCGACCGCGCGCCCGCAGGGCGCGCACGGCTGCGCTCGGCCGCAGGATCCTGCCAGGCCTGTCGCGCCCGCCGCCCTGGCCCGGCTGCATCGGCGACCGCGGTATCGGCGATAATGGCGCTTTCCGGCGGCCCTGCCGCTCCTCGACCGTGGTCCGGTACATGCCTCAGCTCTCCGTCGTCGTTCCGGTGCACAACGAACGCGACAACGTTCTCCCGCTGATCGCCGAAATCCTCGCCGCGCTGCGCGGCGTGTGCGAGTTCGAGATCGTCTACGTCGACGACCTCAGCCGCGACGACACGCTCGCGGTGCTGAGCGGCGCGAAGGCGACCACGCCGCAGCTGCGTGTCGTGCGCCACCTCGCGCAGAGCGGCCAGAGCACCGCGATCCGCACCGGCGTGAAGGCCGCCCGCGGCGAATGGATCGCCACGCTCGACGGCGACGGCCAGAACGATCCGGCCGACATTCCCAAGCTGCTGGCGCTGCGCGACGGCGCGCCGGCCGACGTCAAGCTGTTCGCCGGCTGGCGCGTGCACCGCCAGGATTCGGGCTCCAAGCGCTACGCCTCGCGCATCGCCAATGCGATCCGTCGCCGCCTGCTGCGCGACGACACGCCCGACACCGGCTGCGGCATCAAGCTGTTCGAGCGCGCCGCGTTCCTCGATCTGCCGTACTTCGACCACATGCACCGCTACCTGCCGGCGCTGATGCAGCGCGCCGGCTGGCAGGTGCGCAGCGTGCCGGTCAACCACCGCGCGCGCGGTGCCGGCACGTCCAAGTACAACAACCTCAACCGTGCCCTGGTCGGCATCGCCGATCTGCGCGGCGTGGCCTGGCTGATCCGGCGCTCGCGCCGTACGCCGGTCGAAGAGCTGTAGGCCGCACCGGCACCGGCAGCGCCGCGCCGACCCGGGTGGCCGCCCGGCCGTGTGGCCGACCCGCTGCTTCAGCAGCCGACGCGGACGTGGTTGCCGCACGCAATGTTGCCGACGACGCGGGCGGACCGGCAGGACAGGCCGTCGGGGACCTGCACACGATCGGCACCGGCCCCGACGCGCCGCGCTCGGCTTCCGGACTCGCGGGCGACGTGCGCGGCTTGCCGGATCGGCGGTTTTCCGCTATAAAGCGCGGCTCGCTCCGATCCGCCTGCCTCGGCAGGCCGCCTGGTCACGGTACACGGTCCGTCCCGGCGCGAGGATCGCAGCGCTCCAGCATCGTGTGGCGCATCGTCGCCGCTGGGCCGCCGCCGTCCTGGCCAAGGGCGGCTTTCGTCAGTATTTCGAGGTTTGCATGTCCAGAGTCTGCCAAGTGACCGGCAAGAGCGTTTTGACCGGCAACAATGTTTCGCACGCCAACAACAAGACCCGGCGCCGCTGGCTGCCGAACCTCCACGAACGTCGCTTCTGGGTCGCCAGCGAGAACCGCTGGGTTCGCCTGCGCGTGTCGAGCAACGGCCTGCGCACGATCGACAAGAAGGGCATCGACGCGGTTCTGAAGGAACTGCGCGCCCGTGGCGAGAAGGTCTGAGAGGAGTACTGAATCATGGCATCCAAGCGCGACAAGATCCGCCTGATCTCCACCGCCGGCACCGGTCACTTCTACACGACCGACAAGAACAAGAAGAACACGCCGGAGAAGATGGAAGTCAAGAAGTACGACCCGGTCGTGCGCAAGCACGTCCCGTACAAGGAAGGCAAGATCAAGTAATCGGGGCAAGCGTCACGCCCACAAAAAAACCCGCCTCACGGCGGGTTTTTTCGTTTCCGGATGCCGGCGAGCGGTGCCGGCCGGACCGCCGATCAGTGATCGGCGGCGAGCCGGTAACCCTTCAGGCGCGCGGCGAAATCGACCAGCGCGCGGATGCCGGTGGCCTCGGCCTCGTGGCACCACTGCTTGACGCTTTCGAGCATCGCCTCGGCGTTGCGGCCGTTGCGCTCGGTCAGCGCGGCCAGGCGCGCGCGAAACTCGCAGACGGTCGCCAGCAGCGGCCGCTCGCGCACGACGGCCTCGAGCCGCTCGCGCGAGTGCGAATCGAGCCAGCGTCCGCCGTTGGCGAGCGCCTTGCGCAGCTTGCGCGGCAGCGACTTGATGCTGGCACCGGCGTGCGCGGCCTCCTCGCGCAGCGTCGGCGCGATGACGCCGCTGAAGTAGTCGCTCATGACGTGGAAGCGGTGCGACAGCAGCGCCTTGATCGTGTCGGCATCCGGCAGCGACACGTTCGGCCGCAGATCGAGCGCCGGCGCGACGCGCAGGACCTTGGCCAGCCGCAGCGTCTCGAACAGGCGGATCGCCGCCCAGCCGATGTCGAACTCGAACTTGCGCAGCGCGAACTTCGCCGAGCTCGGGAACGCGTGATGATTGTTGTGCAGCTCCTCGCCGCCGATGATCAGGCCCCACGGCGAGAGATTGGTCGAGGTATCGGCCGACTCGAAGTTGCGATAGCCCCACCAGTGGCCCAGGCCGTTGACGACGCCGGCCGCCCAGAACGGAATCCAGATCATCTGCAACGCCCAGATCGCGACGCCGACCACGCCGAACAGTGCGAAGTTGATCAGCAGCATCAGCACCGGACCCATCGTCGGCACGCGCGAATACAGGTTGCGCTCGATCCAGTCGTCCGGCGTGCCGATGCCGTACTTGTCCATGATCGAGGTGTCGCGGCAGGCCGTGCGGTACAGGTCCACACCGTCCAGCAGCACCTTGCCGATGCCGTGCACGACCGGGCTGTGCGGATCCTCGGCGGTCTCGGTCTGCGCGTGGTGCTTGCGGTGGATCGCGACCCACTGCTTGGTGACCATCGCCGTGCTGAGCCACGACCAGAAGCGGAACACGTGCGCGAGCGCCGGATGGAAATCGACGCCGCGATGGGTCTGGCTGCGATGCAGGTACAGCGTGACCGAGAAGATCGTCAGCTGCGTGACGACGACGAAATAGATGATCCAGGTCGTCCACGAGGCCTGATCGAACAGGCCGCGCGCGGCGAAACCGAGTAGCGAGTCCAACATGCGGATGCGAAAACCCTAGCAGGAAACCGGGAACGCGGCTCCGCCCGTTTCCCGATCGAATGGCGCGGGCCAGACCCGCGCGTCTGTTTCCGGAACCGATCGCGCCCGCGAGGACTCCGGAGCGATCCGTCCTGGATCGCCGCGGCAGGCCGTTCATGAACGGCTGCCGGCATGTGATGGCCGACTATACGTGAGCGGCCTCGGCGCTCGCCACCGGCCCCGTCACGGCCCGTGTAAAGGTTTCAAAAGGCCTGCCGGCCTAGGTGCTTGCCGCCCGGGGCCGGGAACCGGAACAATGCGGGCCGCATGAGCGCACTCCAACCCGTCCTCGCCCTCGAACAGGCCGGCCGCTCCCTCGCCGGCCGCGTCATCGTCGACGCGCTCGACCTGACGCTCGACAAGGGCGAGGTGGTCGGCCTGCTCGGTGTCAACGGCGCCGGCAAGTCCACGACCTTGCGCCTGATCGCCGGCGTGCTGAGTCCCGACCGCGGCCGCGTGCGGATCAACGGCTGCGAGCTCGACGAGCACCCGACGCTGGCGCGCCGCGCGATCGGCTACCTGCCCGAGGATCCGCCGCTCTACGCGGAACTGACCGTCGTCGAGTACCTGCGCTTCTGCGGGCGCCTGCACGGGCTTTCGGGCGGGCGACTGCGCAGCGCGATCGATCGCGCGATCGATCGCTGCGACCTCGGCGAGGTAGGCCGGCGCCTGACCGGCGCGCTGTCCAAGGGCTATCGCCAGCGTGTCGGGATCGCGCAGGCGATCGTGCATGAGCCGGACCTGATCGTGCTCGACGAGCCGGCTTCGGGCCTGGACCCGGTCCAGGCGCTGAAACTGCGCGAACTGGTCCGCAGCCTCGGCGAACAGCACGCGGTCGTGCTGTCGACGCATCTGCTGTCGGACGTGGCCGCCTGCTGCGACCGGGTCGCGGTGCTGCATCGCGGCCGGATCCGCCATCAGGGACGCATCCACGAGGCGGAGAGCGCGGGCCGGCTGCGCGTGACGCTCGATCGTGCGGTCGCATCGTCCGACTGGACCGGCCTGAGCGGCGTGGCTGCCGCCGAGCCGATCGATCCGCAGCGCTGGCGCGTGCAGCCGGCCACGGCCGACGGCGCCGCCGCGATCGCCGCCGCGATCGTCGCGCGCGGCTGGGGCCTGACCGAGCTGCGCGCCGACGACGTCCCACTCGAGGAAACCTTCCTGCGCATCGCGAGCAGCGAAGTGGTGGCGGAAACCGACCTGCCGCCGGCGGGCGCCGCCGCATGAGCACCCTGCTGATCGCCGCCAACGACTGGCGCCGCCATGCCGTGCAGCCGTTCGCGTGGGCGCTGTCGGCCGTGGTGCTGGCACTGATGGCCTGGCAATTCCTGGTCGCGCTCGGCGCCTATCTGCAGCTGGCGCCCAAGCTCGGCGCCCTGCCGAACGCTCCGGGCGTGACCGACCTGGTCGCGATCCCGCTGCTGCGCAGCTTCTCGAATCTGCTGCTGCTGATCGTGCCGCTGCTGACGATGCGCGCGTTCGCCGGCGAGCGCCAGCTGCGCACGCTGCCGCTGCTGCTGGCGGCCGGTGCCGGCGACACGCGCATCGTGCTCGGCAAGTTCTTCGGCGTGCTGCCGCTGGCGCTGCTATTGGTGCTCCTGGTCGCGGCGATGCCGCTGAGTCTGGCGTTCGGCACGACGCTCGATCTCGGCAAGCTGGCCGCGGCGACGCTCGGCATGGCGGTCTACGCGGCGGCGCTGGTCGCGATCGGCGTCGCCTGCTCGGCCTGGGTCGCCCAGCCGGCGCTCGCGGCGGGGCTGGCCGTCGCGATCGGTGGTGCGCTCAGCGTGCTCGACCTCGGCGCGCGCTTCGAGGGCATCGGCAACAGCGCGATCAACTGGTTCGCGCTGCCGACGCATCTGGAGCCGTTCCTGCGCGGCATCGTCGCCAGCGTCGACATCGGCTACTTCGTGCTGATCTGCGCGGTCGCGCTCGCGCTGACGGTGCGCCGGCTGCACCATCTGCGGCAGGCACCGTGATGCGCACGCGCCTGGGCGATCTGCTGTTCACCATCGCGGTCGGCGTGGCGGCCGCGTGCCTGGCGTTCCTGAGCACGCGCTACGGATTCGAATCCGACTGGAGCAGCGGCCGCCGCGCCAGCCTCGGCGAGGCCTCGGTCGCGCTGCTCGGCAAGCTCGACGCGCCGGTCGAGGTGGTCTCCTACGCGCGTCCGCAGGGCGGGCTGCGGCCGATCATCGGCGAGTTCGTCGCGCGCTACCAGCGACTCAAGCCCGATCTCGCGCTGCGTTTCGTCGATCCCGATGCCGATCCCGGCGCGATGCGCGCCGAGGGCATCCGGCTCGACGGCGAGATCGAACTGCGCTATCGCGATCGCAGCGAACGCCTCAAGGTGCTCAGCGAGAGCGAGTTCTCCGGCGCCCTGCTGCGCCTGTCGCGCCAGGGCGAGCGCATCGTCGCGTTCCTCGAGGGCGCCGGCGAACGGCAGCCGCTCGGCGACGCCAACGCCGATCTTGGCCAGTTCGTGCGCGCGATGCACGAGCAAGGCGTGCGCGCGGTCGGACTGCCGCTGGCCAGCAGCGGCCAGGTGCCGCGCAATACCGATCTGCTGGTCGTCGCCAATCCGCGCGTCGCCTTGCCCGAGTCGGTGATCGGCGAGCTGGTCGACTACGTCGAGCGCGGCGGCAACGTGCTGTGGCTGGCCGAGCCGGACGAGCGCGGCGGCCTCGGCGCACTGGCCGATGCGCTGTCGCTGCGCGTGCTGCCGGGTACGATCGTCGACGGCGGCGGTGCCGCGTTCGGCCTGGACGATCCGACCTTCGTGGCCGTCAGCCAGTATCCGGATCATCCGGTCACGCACGGCTTCGTGCTGACGACGCTGTTTCCGCAGGCCGCGGCGCTGGCGCAGCTGACGCCGCCGCGCTGGGAGGTCGCGCCGCTGCTGCGCAGCTCCGCGCAGTCGTGGAACGAGACCGGCCACATCCCGCGTGCCGGCGAGGCGGCCGGCACCGTGCGCCACGATGTCGAAGCCGGCGAGATCGCCGGCCCGCTCGATCTCGGCCTGGCGCTGCGCCGGCGCCCGCCGGATCCCGAGCGCGGCGAGCAGCGCGCGGCGGTGATCGGCGACGGCGACTTCCTGTCCAATACCTTTCTCGGCAACGCCGGCAATCGCGAGTTCGGCGTTCGCCTGTTCAACTGGCTGCTCAACGACGACAGCCTGATCGACGTGCCCGATCGCGGCGCGCCCGATCGCGAGCTGGCGATGTCGCAAGGCGCGCTCAATGCGCTGGGGCTGATCTTTCTCGCCGGCCTGCCGGTCGCGCTGGCCGCGGCGGGCGGCCTGATCGCCTGGCGGCGCCGGCGCCGCTGATGCGCCGGCGCACGCGCCAGCTGCTCGTCGCCGCGGCGGCGGCCGTCGCGCTGGCCGCGGCGGTCGGTCTGCAGATCCGCCACGAGCGCGCCGGCCTGCCGCAACCGCTGACGCGGATCGACACCGCGGCCGTCGGCACGGTCGTCGTCGGTTGCCGCGGCTGCGCGACGCGTCGCTTCGAGAAGACCGCCGACGGCTGGCAGATGCGCGAACCGTATGCGCTGCCGGCCGACGATGCGGCCGTGGCCGGGCTGCTCGCGATCGCCGCTATTCCGGTGCGCACCTGGTATGCCGACGGTGCGCTCGACCCGTCGCGCCTGGGTCTGGATCCTCCGTTGATCGAGCTGAAGCTCGACGCACAGCGCATCGCGATCGGCACCACCGATGCGATCGACAGCGACCGCTATCTCGGCGTGGACGGCCGCATCGCGCGGGCACCCGACCGCTTCAGCCCGCGCCTGCTCAATGTGCCGGAAGCCGAGCTCGACCGCCATCTGGCGCCGCGCGGTCGCGCGCTGAGCGCGGTCGAGCTGATCGTCGGCAGCCAGCGTCGCAGCGTCGATGTGGGGGCCTGGCAGCGGGCGCAGGCGCTGCGCATCGACGCGCCGCAGGCCGGGATCGACGCATCGGCGTCGGCGGAGGTGCGGCTGCACACCACGGACGGCGAGACGATCGGCTATCGACTGTTGCGCCATGGCGACACCTACCTCGCGCTGCGCGACGCCCCGGCGCTGATCTACGTCCTCGATGCGGCGACGATGGCCGCCGTGCTGCCCGACGACGTGCCGACCACGCCATGATCGATACGGCGGCCGCCGCTCGCCGGCCCCCGCCCACCGCGACCGGAACCCGATGCCCGAACTGCCCGAAGTCGAGACCACGCGGCGAGGCCTCGCGCCGTATCTGACGGGGCGGCGCGTCGTCGATCTGGAGATCCGCCAGCCGCGACTGCGCTGGCCGATCCCGCCGGCGCTGCGCACCGGCCTGGTCGGCCGCCGCATCGAGGCGGTGCGGCGGCGCGCCAAGTATCTGCTCGTCGACACCGAGGCCGGCAGCGCACTGCTGCATCTGGGCATGTCGGGCATGTTGCGCGTGCTGCCGGACGCGACGCCGCTGGGCATGCACGACCACGTCGACTGGCGGCTCGATACCGGCCAGGTCCTGCGCTTCACCGATCCGCGCCGCTTCGGCAGCCAGCTCTGGCAGCCGCTCGGCGAGGTCCATCCGCTGCTGGCCGGCCTCGGCCCCGAGCCGCTGTCGGAGGCGTTCGACGGCGCGCTGCTGTGGCATCGCTCGCGCGGGCGCAGTGCCGCCGTGAAGGTCTTTCTGATGGACCAGGCCATCGTCGTCGGCGTCGGCAACATCTATGCATCCGAGGCGCTGTTCGCGGCCGGCATCGATCCGCGCCAGCCGGCCGGCCGCATCTCGCGCGCACGCTACGACGCGCTCGCCGGGGAAGTGCGGCGGATTCTCGACTATGCGATCACGCGTGGCGGCACCACGCTGCGCGACTTTCTCGATCCGAACGGAGCGCCCGGCTACTTCGAGCAGGAGCTCAACGTCTACGGCCGCGAAGGTGAGCCGTGCCGCGTCTGTTCGATACCGATCCGCGCGTTGCGGCTCGGCCAGCGCAACACGTTCTATTGCCCGGCCTGTCAGCGACGCTGACGGCGATGGTCAGCTCTCGTTCAGCCATGGACATGCGATCGTATGACCGAAGACACTAGTGTGCGTTGCGCGGATGAGGCGAGAATCCGCGCGCTCGTGCCAGCCGCAGCCTGTGACGTCTGACCGGAAACGGAAAGGCTCGTCCGATTGGCGTTGCGCCCGCCCGCTGTTACTATACCGACCAGTTTATTTTTATTGGGTGCCACCGATGGCGAACCAACCCTGCGCTGTGCCCGGGATTCCTCCGGTCCTTTCCACGCGTCCGCTGCGCCGGACCCTGATCGCGACCGCGCTGGTCGCCGCCGTGCTCAGCGGCTGCGCGGTCGGCCCCCAGTTCCGCGCGCCTGCGACACCCGAAACCGGCACCTATTTGCCCGATGCGCTGCCGGCGACCACGGCCGACGCGGCCGGTACGCCGACCGGCGACGCCCAGCGCTTCCTCGAAGGGACCTCGGCGCCGCAGCGCTGGTGGACCACGTTCGGCAGCGAGGAGCTCGACCGCCGCGTCGAACAGGCGCTCGCGCACAGTCCGACCGTCGCCTCGGCGCAGGCCGCACTGCGGCAGGCGCAGGAGAATGTCGCCGCGGCGCGCGGCTCGCTGTTCCCGGCCGTCGACGCGAACGCCGGCGCCGCGCGCAGCAACGGACTGGCCGCCGGCACGCCGGGCGTGTCGCCGTTCACCGTCTACAACGCCGGCGTCGGCATCTCCTACACGCTGGACCTGTTCGGCGGCGTGCGCCGCGGCGTGGAAGCGCAGTCGGCATTGGCGGACCTGCAGCGCTATCAGCTGGAAGGCACCTACCTCAGCCTCGCCGCGAATGTCGCCACGACGAGCATCCTCGAAGCGTCGCTGCGCGAGCAGATCCGCGCGACCGAGGAGATCGTCGACCTGTACCGCCAGCAGTACGAGCTGACGCGCGCGCAGAGCGACATCGGCGCCAAGTCGATGGCCGACGTGCTGGTCGCACAGAGCCAGATGGCGACGGCCAGTGCGCAGCTGCCCGAGCTGCGCAAGGCGCTGGCGCGCACGCAGACCCAGCTCGCGGTGTATCTGGGCCGGTTCCCGTCCGAGTCGCAGCTGGCCGCGCTCGAGCTCGACGCGATCACGCTGCCGGCCGATCTGCCGGTCAGCCTGCCCTCGACGCTGGTGCGCGAGCGGCCCGACATCCGCGCCGCCGAAGCGCAGCTGCACCAGGCGACCGCGCAGGTCGGCATCGCGACCGCGAACCTGTTCCCGACGATCACACTGAGCGGTTCGTACGGGTCGCAGGCCACGAGCGGCGGCGATCTGTTCGGCAGCGGCAGCGAAGCCTGGAGCCTGGGTCTGAATCTGCTGCAGCCGATCTTCCGCGGCGGTACGCTGCGTGCGCAGAAGCGCGCCGCCGAGGCCGGGCTCGACCGGGCCGCGGCCGACTACCGCACGACCGTACTGACCGCGTTCCAGAACGTCGCCGACGTGCTGCGCGCGCTCGAACTCGACGCCGCCGGCCTGCGTGCGCAGGCCGAGGCCGAACAGGCCACGCGCAGCAGCCTCGATCTGGTCCGCGTCCAGTACGACGACGGCGCCGCGAACTACCTGCAGGTGATCGATGCGACGCGTCTGTATCAGCAGGCGCGGATCGCCGTGATCCAGGCCCGCGCCGCCCGCCTGACCAATACCGCCGCCCTGTACGCCGCTCTCGGCGGCGGCTGGCGCGGCACCGACGCGTCCGCGTTCGCGGATGCGCAGACGATTTCGAACTGAGGAGAGACGCGCATGGCTACGCGCGAGCAACGCAAACCGAGCACCACCAAGCGCATGATCATCATGCTGCTGATCGTCGGCCTGCTGCTGGCGATCCTGATCGGCTGGAACGTGGCCGGACAGGTCATGCAGGCGAAGTTCCGCGAGAACATGCCGGTGCCGCCGCAGACGGTGACCTCGACCAAGGTCGGCTACGACCAGTGGCAGCCCTCGCAGTCGACCGTCGGATCGCTGCGCGCGGTCCGCGGCGCCGATCTGGCGTTCGACGTGTCGGGCGTCGTCACCAAGGTCAACCTCAAGTCCGGCGACGCCGTGCAGGAGGGCCAGGTGCTCGTGCAGCTGCGCGACGACGACGACGTGGCCGCGCTGCGCCAGGCCGAGGCCGCCGCCGCGCTCGCCAAGGTGACGTTCGACCGCGCCAAGCGCCAGCTCGACGTCAAGGCGGTCAGCCAGGCCGACTACGACAACGCCGCGGCCGATCTGAAGGCCAAGCAGGCGGCCGTGCAGCAGCAGCAGGCGCTGGTCGCCAAGAAGACGCTGCGCGCGCCGTTCGCGGGCCGCGCCGGCATCGTCACGCTGAGCCCGGGCGCCTACGTCAATTCCGGCACCGCGGTCGTGACCGTGCAGCAGACCGATCCGATGTTCGTCGACTTCTTCGTGCCGCAGCGCAACCTCGGCGAGATCAAGACCGGCCAGCGCGTCGCGCTGACGCTCGACGCGTTCCCGGACCGCACGTTCGAAGCCGTGCTGAGCGCGATCGACCCGAAGGTCGACGCCGACACGCGCAATGTCCGCATCGAGGCCTCGGCCGCCAACGCCGACGGCACGCTGGTGCCGGGCATGTTCGCCAACGTCAGCATCGACGTCGGCGAGCAGGCGCGGCAGCTGACGCTGCCGCAGACGGCGATCACGTTCAATCCGTACGGCGAGACCGTCTTCGTCGTCAAGCCCAGCGACAAGAAGGGCGAGGACGGCAAGCCGGCGCAGCCCGAAGCGCAGCAGGTGTTCGTCACGACCGGCTCGCGCCGCGGCGACCAGGTCGCGATCCTGTCCGGCCTCGAGGAAGGCACCGAGGTCGTGACCAGCGGCCAGCTCAAGCTCAAGAACGGCACGCCGCTGATCGTCGACAACAGCAAGTCGCCCAAGAACGACGCCGATCCCAAGCCCCAGGAACACTGACGCGCACACTCCAAGCGCGCGCACGGCGCCGCCTCTCGCGCAGGACGATGAGAGAGGCCGGCCCGCCGTCCGCCCCCTCCCGGACCGCACGCGCCGGGGCTAGAAGGAACACGAGATGAAATTCACCGACATCTTCATCCACAAGCCGGTACTGGCGATCGTCGTCAGCCTGCTGATCCTCGTGCTCGGCATACGATCGGCCACGGACCTGACCGTACGCCAGTATCCGAAGACCGAGAACGCCGTGGTCACGGTGACCACGACCTACTACGGCGCCGACTCGGAGACCGTGGCCGGCTTCATCACGCAGCCGCTCGAGGCGGCGATCGCGCAGGCGCAGGGCATCGACTATCTGTCCTCGTCCAGCGTCACCGGCGCCTCGACGATCACCGCGACGCTGCAGCTCAACTACGACTCCAACCGCGCGCTGACCGAGATCCAGACCCAGATCAGCTCGGTCACCAATCAGCTGCCGCCGCAGGCGCAGCAGCCGGTCATCACGGTGCAGGTCGGCGAGACGATCGCGTCGATGTACATGGGCTTCTACAGCGACACGCTGCCGGCCAACAACATCACCGACTACGTCGTCCGCGTCGTCAAGCCCAAGCTGGACTCGATCGACGGCGTGCAGACCGCCGAGCTGATCGGCGGACGCCAGTTCGCGCTGCGCGCATGGATCGACCCGGTGCGCCTGGCCGCGCACGGCGTGACCGCCTCGGACGTCTACGCCGCGCTGTCGGCCAACAACTACCTGGCCGCCGTCGGCGCGACCAAGGGCCAGACCGTCACCGTCGCACTGACCGCGGCGACCGACCTGCACACCGTGCAGGAATTCCGTCGCCTCGTCGTCAAGCAGAAGGACGGCGCGCTGGTGCGCCTGGAAGACGTCGCCAACGTCGTGCTCGGCGCCGAGGAGTACGACTCGGCGGTGGCCTTCGACGGCAAGCAGTCGGTGTTCCTCGGCATCAAGACCTCGCCCGACGCGAACGTGCTCGACGTGATCGAGCGCGTGCGCAATGCGTTCCCTGAAATCCAGGCGCAGCTGCCGGCCGGCATCACCGGCCAGATCGCCTACGACGCGACCAACTTCATCAACACCTCGATCGACGAGGTGGTCAAGACCCTGATCGAGGCGCTGGTCATCGTCACGCTGGTGATCTTCCTGTTCATGGGCAGCTTCCGCGCGGTCATCATCCCGGTCATCGCGATGCCGCTGTCGCTGATCGGCGCGTTCTTCGTGATGCTGCTGCTCGGCTACACGATCAACCTGATCACGCTGCTCGCGCTCGTGCTCGCGATCGGCCTGGTCGTCGACGACGCGATCATCGTCGTCGAGAACATCGACCGCCACATCAAGGAAGAAGGCAAGACGCCGTTCCAGGCCGCGCTGGTCGCCGCACGCGAGCTGACCGGACCGATCATCGCGATGACGATCGTGCTGGTCGCGGTGTACGTGCCGATCGGCTTCCAGGGCGGCCTGACCGGCGCCCTGTTCACCGAGTTCGCGTTCACGCTCGCCGGCGCGGTCACGGTCTCGGCGGTCGTCGCGCTCGCGCTGTCGCCGATGCTCGGTTCGCGCTTCCTCAAGAGCGAGCACGGCGGCAACCGCTTCGTGAACTTCATCGACCGCCAGTTCGACCGCCTGCACCACGGCTACCAGCGCCGTCTGCACGGCACGCTCGACACCTGGATCGTGCCGGTCGTGATGGGCCTGCTGCTGCTCGGCGGCACGGCCTACCTGTTCACCCATTCCAAGTCCGAGCTCGCGCCCGAGGAGGATCAGGGCATCGTGCTCGGCATGGGCATGGCCGCGCCGAATGCCTCGCCGACGCAGGTGCGCGAGTACCTGCAGCAGATGCACGAGATCACCAAGACCGTGCCGGAGGTGCAGCAGACGTTCCAGTTCACCGGCTTCTCCGGCCCCAACTCGGTGTTCACCGGCGCGCAGCTGGTGCCGTGGTCCGAGCGTACGCGCAATGCCAACGCGATCCAGCAGGATCTCCAGCAGAAGTGGGCCGGCATGGCCGGCACCAACACGGTGGCGTTCCAGTTCCCGTCGCTGCCGGGCGCGCAGGGCATGCCGGTGGAGGTCGTGATGTCGACCACCGAGCCGTTCGAGAACCTCTACGAGGTCGCGCAGACCGTGCTGGACCGCGTGCAGAAGAGCGGCATGTTCTGGTTCGCCGACATGAACCTCAAGATCGACAAGCCGCAGAGCACGGTCGAAGTCGACCGCGACCTGGTCGCGTCGATGGGCATGACGCAGCAGGACGTCGGCAGCGCGCTCGGCGCGGCGCTCGGCGGCGGCTATGTCAACTACTTCTCGATCGCGGGCCGCTCCTACAAGGTCATCCCGCAGGTGCTGCAGGCCGACCGCCTCAATCCCGACCAGGTGCTGGACTACTACATCCGCACGCCGGCCGGATCGGTCGTGCCGGCCTCGACGGTCGCGACGATCAAGAACGAGGTGGTGCCGCAGTCGCTGACGCGTTTCCAGCAGCTCAACTCGGTGACGATCCAGGGCGTGCCGGCCGTCGCGCAGGGCGAGGCGATCGCGTTCGTGCGCGACACGATCCGCGAGCTGGCGCCGGCGGGCTACAACGTCGACTACTCCGGTCAGGCGCGCCAGTACGTCAACGAGACCGGCGGCTTCGCGCTGACGCTGCTGTTCGCGGTGATCATCGTCTACCTCGCGCTCGCGGCGCAGTTCAACAGCCTGCGCGATCCGATCGTGATCCTGATCTCGGTGCCGATGGCGCTGTTCGGTGCGCTGATCTTCATCAATCTGCTGCCGGGCTTCGTCGGCATGGGCGCGATCTCCACGCGCTGGGCGACCTCGCTCAACATCTACACGCAGGTGGGCCTGGTCACACTGATGGGCCTGATCTCCAAGCACGGCATCCTGATCGTGGAGTTCGCCAACGAATTGCAGCGCGCAGGCAAGACCAAGCGCGAGGCGATCGAACAGGCGGCCGCGACGCGACTGCGCCCGATCCTGATGACGACGGCGGCGATGGTGCTCGGCGTGATTCCGCTGGTCATCGCCAGCGGCGCCGGCGCGGCCGGCCGCTTCAACATGGGCCTGGTCATCACGACCGGCCTGACGATCGGCACGCTGTTCACGCTGTTCGTCGTGCCGGCGTTCTACATGCTGCTCGCGCAGGACCACCATGACGAGGCGGCCAAGCGTGCGGCCGCCGACGATCCGGCGCTGCCGGCGCAGCCCGGCGTGGCCTGATCCGACTGCGGCGCCGGCCTCGGCCGGCGCCGCCCCGATCCGACATGAGCACGCCGTACGATTCCCCGCTCGGCCGCACGGTGAGGTTCGGCGCCGACTACGATCCGTCGCTGCTGTTTCCGATCCCGCGCGCGCCCAAGCGCGCCGAGATCGGCATCGCCGGCGCGCTGCCATTCGTCGGCGTCGACATCTGGAACGCCTACGAGCTGTCCTGGCTCGATCCGAACGGCCGGCCGCGCGTCGCCGTCGCGACGTTCCGCGTGCCGGCCGACTCGCCGAACATCGTCGAGTCCAAGTCGCTCAAGCTCTACCTCAACAGCTACAACCAGACGCGTCTGGCCGATGCCGGCGTGCTGCGCGAGCGGCTCGCGGCCGACCTCGGCGGCGCGGCCGGTGCGGCGGTCGGCGTCGAGCTGCTGCCGCTGCCCGGTCCGGGCCTTCGCTGTAGCGAGCTCGAAGGCGAGTCGATCGACGAGGCGACGATCCAGATCGGCCGCTATGCGCCGCCCGATCCGGACGCGCTGATCGCCTATCCGCGCGAGCCGCACGTCGAGGAGACGCTGCTCTCGCACGCGCTGCGCTCGAACTGCCCGGTGACCGGCCAGCCCGACTGGGCCGACGTGCAGATCGCCTATGCCGGCGCGCGGATCGACCGTGCCGGCCTGCTGCGCTATCTGCTGTCGTACCGGCTGCACGACGATTTCCACGAGCAATGCGTGGAGCGGATCTTCGTCGACGTCGCGCGACGCTGCGCGCCGCGGCGACTGAGCGTCTACGCGCGCTACACGCGCCGCGGCGGCATCGACATCAATCCGTGGCGCGCGACGGCCGGTGGTGCGCCGCCGCCGAATCTGCGCACGGCACGCCAGTAACCGGCATCGCGGCCGAGCGCCCTCCGCCTTGCCGGCCGCGCGAGCCGTGATCGCGCCAGGCCGCCGCACGCGGACCTCCGCGGGTCGTGCGCCGACCGCGCGCAGCCGCACTCGCTTCCCTGCTCCCCGGAACCCGTGTCCCCGTCGATACGAGAGCGGCCGTCATACCCGCTTCATCCGGACGCGGCACGGTGGGCGATGGCACGACCGCGACGGCTGCGTGAACGCCACCTGACGCGTGCGGCGGGCCGACACCATTTGTTGCCTGGCGACGTCCCGATTACCGTCCATTAATCCACGAGGGGTGTAACTTAACGGCCCTCGCACAGGCGAGGAGGGAGCCACGATGACCAACGAACCGAAAAAACCGGATTTTTCCAACGTCAACAGCGCGGTCAGCTCGACCGCAGCCGATGCGCCGGCCAAGGCCGACTTCGGCAACGTCCAGGGCGGCGTCGCTTCGACTGCACCGGATGCGCCGGTCGAGAAGCGCAGCTATACGGTCGTCAAGGGCGACACCTTGTCGAAGATCGCCAAGACGTTCTACGGCAACGCGAATCGATGGAAGGCGATCTTCGAGGCCAATCGCGATCAGCTTTCCAATCCCGATCTGATCAAACCCGGTCAGGTGCTGACCATTCCCGAAGACGCCGACAAGTCCTGATCATCCGCCCTAGGAGCATTCCATGATCGTCAATCGCACTACCGCATCCCTCGCTCTGGCTCTCGGCGGCGCGCTGGCGCTGACCGCCTGCGGCAAGAAGGAAGAACCCGCGAAGGCACCGGCTCCGGCGCCCGCACCGGCGACCACCCCGGCCCCGACCACGCCGCCGCCGGCACCGGCCGGTCTGCTGCTCGTGTCGATCGATCTCGGCAGTGCGGTCGGTCCGGACATGAAGGTCACCGAAGCCAAGACCACGTTCGCACCGACCGATACGATCTATGCCGCCGTCAGCACGTCCGGCTCGGCGCCGAGCGCGACGATCGCCGCGAAGTGGACCTATCAGGACGGCCAGGTCGTCAACGAGGACAGCAAGGCGATCGCGCCGACCGGCGCGGCCGTGACGACGTTCCAGATCAGCAAGCCGGACGGCTGGCCGGCCGGCAGCTATCAGGTCGCCGTGTCGATCGACGGCAAGCAGGCCGGTTCGCAGTCGTTCCAGGTGCAGTGAAGACGGTCGCGATGCATTCGTGAACGCATCGCGATCGCGTGCGAAGGGCGCGACCTCAGTCGCGCCCTTTGTCGTTTATTGACACCCACGGTAAATCACCGACCTTCACCGACCCTCACGGGTACTCACTCGGCGAGCACGCGCTCGACGCTGCCCTGCGTCAGCGGATGGTAGCCCGGCTTGGCCTTGGCATAGACCTGCCGCGCGAACGCCTTGCCGTCGGCCGTCTTGGCGAGCGCCTCGTACAGCGGCAACACCAGCTTGCGCCGGCCGATCCGCTCGACGAACGCGGCGATCGCCGGCCGCGCCTGCACGTAACCGCTGCGGATCGTCAACGCGTACCAGCGGAACGCCACCTCGGCATTGCCGGTGCCGGTCAGCTTCCACGCGGTGTCGAGCGCCTGTAGCGACTCGACCGGCAGCGTGGTCGGCAGCCCGTTCAGGAAGTGCAGCCATTCGTAGGTCACCCAGGCATCGGCGCCGAGCGCGTCGGCCTTGCGCTTGCCGGCCAGCCATTCGGTGCGCGCCGTGTCGACCGCATCGAAACGCGGCGAGCGCGACACCGGTGCATCGGCCGGAATGCCCGGCTTGTGCAGCCAGGCATCGACCTCGGCGCGGCTGACCTTGCCCGGATGCGGCTTGGCCAGATGCGCCTCGTAGTAGGCCAGGAACTGGTCGGTGTCGATGCTCTGGAACGCGAAATGGTCGAAGTAGCCGCGCAGGAACGGATCGAAGAGCTCGCGTCCGTAGCGCAGCTCGAGGAAGCGCAGGAACCAGCGGCCCTTGTTGTACGGCACGCCGGACAGGCCCTCGTCGGGATCGACACCGTTCAGATCGGGCACCAGCAGCTGCGCGTTGTCGGACATCTCGGCCATTTCCTCGCGCACCTCGCCGTCGTCGACGACCAGCTGCATGACGGCCTCGTCCTTGCCGTAGACGGCCTCGACGATGCGGTTCTCGACGTAGGTCGTGAAACCCTCGTTGAGCCACATGTGCTCCCAGTTGGCATTGGTGACGAGATTGCCGGACCACGAATGGGCCAGCTCGTGCGCGATCAGGCCGACCAGGCTCTTGTCGCCGGCGATCACGGTCGGCGTCGCGAACGTGATGCGCGGATTCTCCATGCCGCCGAACGGAAAGCTCGCCGGCAGCACCAGGATGTCGTAGCGCTCCCAGCGATACGGACCGTACAGCTTCTCGGCCGCCTCGATCATCGATTCGGTGTCCTCGAACTCCTTGGCCGCGCCCTCGACCACCGCGGCCTCGGCGTAGACCGCGGTGCGCCGGCCGGTCTGGCGCACGGCCAGGTCGCCGACCGCGATCGCGAGCAGATACGAGGGAATCGGCTGCTTCATCGCGAAGCGGAACTCGCCGTTCAACGGGTGCGCGGCGTCGTTGTCGGCGCTCATCAGCACGCGATAGCCCTTCGGCGCGACGATCTGCGCGGTGTAGGTGAAGCGCACCGACGGCGTGTCCTGCAGCGGCACCCAGCTGCGCGCGTGGATCGCCTGCGACTGCGAGTACATGAACGAGCGCTTCTTGCCGGCCGTCTGCTCCGGCGTCATCCACTGCAGGCCCGAAGCGGTCGGCGCGGTGCGGTAATGGATGCGTACCGCCGGCGCGGCCTCGGGCAGATCGATGCGCAGCGCGGAACCGAAGATCGGATCGCGCGCATCGAGCCGGAAGCGTGCCGCCTTCTCCTTGCCGGCGGCGTCGATCGCGACGACGCGCTCGATGTCCAGATCGCGCGTGTCGAGCACCAGCGAATGCTGGTCGGGCTTCTTCCAGTCCAGATCCAGACGCACGTTGCCGGCCAGGCGCCGATCGGTGAAATCGACCTTCAGATCGAGCGCGGCCGCACGCACGCGCACGGCGTCGATATTGGCGTAACTGTGCGGATCGCCGGCGAGCGCACAGGCCGGCGCCACCAGCATTGAAACGAGGATGAAATCACGTATTGACATAGGACCCTGGCACATCACGTGCTAAGCAAGAGAGGACGAGGACATTGTCGCATTGCCATTCCGATCGTGCCTGCGCCAGAAGTCGCGAGCATGCGAGAGGAATCGCCGAGGAAGCGGCCGCAGGCGTATCGCGGTCCGGATGGATGGATGAATGGAACGCCATGGTCAGACACCTGGATCGGTTCGTAAGACTGCTGGACTGCGATACCGAGAGGAAGCTGCAGCGGCAGGTCAGCCGCTGCGCACTCGCCGTCGGTTTCGAGTGCTGGACCTATACGGTCAGCCTCGCCCACTCGACCGGCACGCCGTACTTCCTGAGCGAGGAGCCGCGCAGCGGCATCTCCGATCATCTGCTGCTGCTGTGCCGCAACGACGACCCGGTGATGGCGCATTGCCGCGAGCACACCACGCCCCTGGTCTGGACGGCCGAGGCATCCGCTCATGATCCGCAGGAGAAGACCTGTCGCCTGTTCGCCGAGGCCGCCTCGTTCGGCCTGCAGGCCGCGATCGGCGTCCCGGTGCACGGCCTGGGCTGCCGCTGGGGCGTGGTGATCCTGGCCACCTATCATCCGCTCAAGCGCCGCGACGTCGTCAACCGGCTGCCGCAGGTGCAGCTGCTGGCGACCTACGTGCACGAGGCCGGTCATCGCTACGCGGCGCAGATGTCGCGCGTCGAGCAGGTCCATCTGACCGTGCGCGAGGTCGAATGCCTGCGCTGGACCTCGCTCGGCAAGACCGGCTGGGAGATCGGCCGCCTGCTCGGCATCGCCGAGCGCACGGTCGTGTTCCACCTCGAGAACGCCTCGCACAAGCTCGGCGTCTTCAGCCGGCATCATGCGGTCGCGCGCGCGACCGCGCTCGGCCTGCTGCCCGAGTCCGATTCGTTAACGACGAGCGAGCTTCCGGGGTACAATCGGCCCCTTGCGCCGGGTTAGCACAGCGGTAGTGCAGCGGTTTTGTAAACCGAAGGTCGGGGGTTCAAATCCCTCACCCGGCATGCCGCCGCGCGTACCGCGAGCGGACCCGCCTGCAGCGTCATCCTCGCCGCTCCGCGAGCGGCGGCCCACAGGCGCGATCCGGGACGGATGCCCGGAGAACCCGCGCGAGCCCGCTTGCGCGCCTCGATCGAGTCGCGGGCAGGAACCCGCGTCGCGTCGCCCAGCCAGACCCGACGGATGGATGTTTCTCACCTGCTCGACGCGCTGAATCCGGCGCAGCGCGAAGCCGTCAGCACGCCGGCGCACCATTGCCTGGTCCTGGCCGGCGCCGGTTCGGGCAAGACACGCGTGCTGACCCATCGGATCGGCTGGCTTCTCGAGGTCGAGCGCGTGTCGCCGTGGTCGATCCTGGCGGTGACGTTCACGAACAAGGCGGCCGGCGAGATGCGCGCGCGCACCGAAGCGCTGGTCGGCGCCGGCACGCGCGGCCTGACGATCGGCACGTTCCACGGCATCGCGCATCGCCTGCTGCGCCGGCACTGGCGCGAGGCCGGGCTGCCCGAGACGTTCCAGATTCTCGACGGCGACGATCAGCAGCGTCTGATCAAGCGCACGATCCAGGGCCTCGGGCTCGACGAGGCGCGCTTCCCGCCGCGGCAGGCGGCCTGGTTCATCAACGGTGCCAAGGACGAGGGTCGCCGCCCCGACGCGATCCAGGCCGACGGCAATCCGCTCGCGCAGACGCTGGTGTCGATCTACCGCGCCTACGAGGACGCGTGCCGGCGCGGCGGCCTGGTCGACTTCGCCGAGCTGCTGCTGCGCGCGCACGAACTGTGGCTCAACGACGAGGCCCTGCTCGCGCACTACCGCGAGCGCTGGCGCCATCTGCTGATCGACGAATTCCAGGACACCAACACGCTGCAGTACGCCTGGATCCGCGTGCTGGCCGGCGCCAGCGCCGAGGTGTTCGTCGTCGGCGACGACGACCAGGCGATCTACGGCTGGCGCGGCGCGCGCGTCGAGAACGTGCAGCATTTCCTGCGCGACTTCGCCGATGCCGCGACGATCCGGCTCGAACAGAACTACCGCTCCACCTCGACGATCCTCGGCGCCGCCAATGCGGTGATCGCCAACAACCACGACCGGCTCGGCAAGCAGCTGTGGACCGCCGGGCCCGCCGGCGCGCCGATCGAGGTCTACGCCGCGTACAACGAGCAGGACGAGGCGCGCTACGTCGTCGACCGCGTCCGCGAGCATCTGGACGGCGGCGGCGCCGCGTCGGACGTTGCGGTGCTGTACCGGTCCAATGCGCAGTCGCGCAATTTCGAGGAGCAGCTGATCCAGCACGCGATCGCGTATCGCGTCTACGGCGGACTGCGCTATTTCGAGCGTGCCGAAATCCGCGACGCGCTAGCGTATCTGCGCCTGCTCGCGAACCGCCACGACGATGCCGCGTTCGAGCGCGTCGTCAACACGCCGCCGCGCGGCATCGGCGACCGCACGCTCGAGGTGCTGCGCCGCCGCGCGCGCGGCGACGATGCCTCGCTGTGGGAGGCCGCGCTGAACGAGCTGGCCGGCGGCGAACTGGCCGGGCGCGCACGCAATGCGCTGCGCGCGTTCCTCGACCTGATCGAGACGCTGGCGCGCCAATGCCTGACGCCGAACGCGGAGGAGGCCGCCGGCCGATCCGGCGATGACGGCACGACCGAGCCGCGCGCCGCCGACGAACCCCTGCCGCTGCACGAGCAGGTCGAGCACGTGCTCGCGCAAAGCGGACTGCGCGCGTTCTACGAATCCGATTCGCGCGGCAGCGCCGAGTCGCGCGTCGAGAACCTCGACGAGCTGGTCAACGTCGCCGACCGCTTCGAACCGACGCCGGAGGACCTCGAGGCCGGCCTGTCGCGCCTCGGCGCGTTCCTCTCGCACGCCGCGCTCGAGGCAGGCGAAGGCCAAGGCGAGTCCTGGCAGGCCTGCGTGCAGCTGATGACGCTGCACTCGGCCAAGGGACTGGAGTTCCCGCTGGTCTTCCTGGTCGGCCTGGAGGATGGGCTGTTCCCGAGCCAGAAGTCGGTCGAGGAAGCCGGCCGCCTCGCCGAGGAGCGGCGGCTGGCCTATGTCGGCATCACGCGCGCGCGCGAGCGCCTCGTGCTGACCTACGCCGAGTCGCGCCGTCTGCACGGCATGGAGACCTATGCGCGGCCGTCCCGCTTTCTCGGCGAAATCCCGCGCGAACTGCTGCACGAGGTGCGTCCGCGCGTGCAGATCAGCCGCCCGGTCTACGTCGGACACCGTCCGGCCGCCGCGGCCGCCGAGCCGCAGACGGCCGGCCTCTCGCTCGGCCAGCGCGTCCGGCACGACACGTTCGGAGAAGGCGTCGTCGTCGACTTCGAGGGCTCCGGCCAGCACGTGCGTGTGCAGGTCAACTTCGAGACCAGCGGACAGAAGTGGCTGGTGCTCGCGTACGCGAAGCTGACGCCGGTCGGCTGAACCGCACTGGCGCCCGGTCGCGCAGCGCTTACCATGCGCACTTCGGGCGCAGCCGTGCGCCATGCCAAGGAGACGACATGAACCATCGCACCGCCCCTACCCTCGCCTGCCTCGCGCTGGCCCTGGCCGGCAGCGCCGTCGCGCAGGCGCAAGCGCCCGGCGCGTACTTCGGCATCGGCGCCGGCTCGAGCGAGTACGCCGACGATCTGCGCCATCAGATCTTCGACGCCTATGCCGGCAACACGACCTACGCGGTCGAGTCGGCCAGGCTCAGCGACAAGAGCGGCAGCGCGTTCAAGCTGACCGCCGGCTACCGCTTCACGCCGTGGTTCAGCGGCGAACTGGCCTACACGACGTTCGGCGATGCGCACAGCGACTTCGTGCTGAACTCGATCGTGCCGCTGACGACCGGCAGCGCGACGATCCGCGGCAAGTACAAGCTGCATGGCGTCAGCGCGGTCGCCGTCGGCGAAATCCCGCTCGGCACCGACTTCTCGGCGTCGCTGCGCGCGGGCCTGGTGTTCTCGCGTCTGGAGTACTCCGAGCGCGGCATCACGGCCACCGATACGCCGCACCGCTTCGAGGCCGACGACGAGGACAAGACGCGGCCGGTCGCCGGCCTCGGCCTGGCCTGGAACATCGATCCGCAGTGGAGCATGCGCCTGGACTGGGACCGCTGGTTCCGCATCGGCAATCGCTTCGCGCTGACCGAGGGCGGCAACGGCCGCTTCGATCATGCCGACGCCTACACGCTGAACCTGATCTGGCGCATGCCGCGCTGATCGACGGCGACGATACGGTCGCGACGCTGCCGGCCTCGCAGGCCCGCGGCGTCGCGATCCGCAGGATTCAGCGGGCGCGGTAGCGCTCGGCGATGCGTTCGATCAGCTGGCCGGCCAGCACGTCCTTGCCGGCACGCGTCAGTTCCTCGCGCCCGCCTTCCCACAGCAGCAGCAGCGCATTCTCGGCGCACTCGAAACCGACGTTCTCGGCGACGAGATTGGCCGCGATCAGGTCCAGCTTCTTGCGCTCGAGCTTGGCCCGCGCATAGGCCTCGACGTTGTCGGTCTCGGCCGCGAAGCCGACCACGAACGGACGCTCCGGCAATGCCGCGACGTCGGCGAGGATGTCCGCGTTCTGGACTAGCCTCAGCGCGATCGCCTCGCCGGTCTTCTTGAGCTTGGACGGCGAGACGCTTTCGGGGCGGTAGTCGGCCACCGCGGCGGTCGCGATGAAGATGTCGGCATTCGGCGCCTCGGCCAGCACGGCCGCGTGCATCTGGGCGGCACTGCGCACGTCGATGCGGCGCACGCCGGCCGGCGTCGGCAGCCAGACCGGACCGGCGACGAGCGTGACCTCGGCGCCCTGCGCCGCGGCGGCCGCCGCGACCGCGAACCCCATCCGGCCCGAGCTGCGGTTGCCGATGAAACGCACCGGATCGATCGGCTCGTGGGTCGGTCCGGCATCGACCAGCACGCGCTTGCCGCGCAGCAGGTCGCCGCGCCGCACGTCGGCGGCCAGCGCCGCGACGATGTCCTCCGGCTCGGACATGCGGCCGGCGCCGACGTCGCCGCAGGCCTGGTCGCCGACGCCCGGCCCGATGATCCGCACGCCGCGGCCGCGCAGCAGCGAGACGTTGGCCTGCGTGGCCGGCTGTGCCCACATCTGCTGGTTCATCGCCGGCGCGATCGCGACCGGCGCCGCACTGGCGAGGCACAGCGTGCTCAACAGATCGTCGGCATGTCCGTGCGCGAGACGCGCGATCAGATCGGCCGACGCGGGCGCGATCACGATGCGATCGGCCCAGCGCGCCAGCTCGATGTGACCCATCGCGGCCTCGGCCGCCTCGTCCCACAGCCCGGTGCGCACGGTGCGCCCGGACAGCGCCTGGAACGTCAGCGCGGTGACGAAACGGGCGGCGTTCTCGGTCAGCACGACCTGCACCTCGGCGCCGGCCTCGACGAGGCGCCGCACGAGATAGGCCGCCTTGTAGGCCGCGATGCCGCCGGACACGCCGAGCAGCACGCGCACGGACGCCAAGCTCGCAGTTGCCATGTACGAAAAATCCGACCGGATTGCCGGCGCCTAGCTTACTCAAAATCGGCCGTCCCGACGGCGGCCGGGTCGGGACGGCCCCGCTACAGTGCGAACGAAAGGCCAGCAGGAGCACCCGTGCGCATCATCGAACTGCCCGGCGAGGAACGCCCGCGCGAGAAGCTGCTCGAACGCGGCGCACCGCAGCTGTCCGACGCCGAACTGCTGGCGGTCTTCCTCGGCTCCGGACACGCCGGACGCAACGCCGTCGAGGTCGCGCGCACCTGGCTGCGCGCGGCCGGCGGCGTATGCGACCTGCTCGACGCGCCGCGCTCGACGCGGCCGACCGGCGACGGTCCGACGATCGGACTGGTGACCTGGTGCAGGCTGCAGGCCGGACTCGAGCTCGGCAAGCGCTATCTGAACGAGCGCATGCGCCGCTCGACCGCACTCGGCGACGCCGACGCCGCCGCGCATTACCTGCGCTCACAGCTGTCGAGCTATCCGTTCGAGGTGTTCGCGTGCCTGTTCCTCGACAACCGGCATCGCGTGATCGGATTCGAGAAGCTGTTCCAGGGCACGGTGGCCGCAGCCAACGTGCATCCGCGCGAGGTCGTGCGCCGCTGCCTGGCGCTCAACGCGGCCGCGGTGATCTTCGCGCACAACCATCCGTCCGGCGAATCGGAACCGAGCGCCGCGGATCGCGCGATCACCTTGCGCCTGCGCGACGTGCTCGACCTGATCGACGTGCGCGTGCTCGACCACTTCGTGATCGGGCGCGGCGCGCCGGTCTCGTTGGCGCGCCGCGGCCTGATCTGAGACACGCCTCGCCGCGGCCCCGCCTATACTGCGCATTCCCGAGCAGACATGGAGCGTGCGTGCTACCGGCGTTTCCGCGGTCCTTCCCACCCGATGACGTCGAAGCGCGGATCGCCAGCGCCGACGATGCGCGCCGCCTGCCGCGCCCCGACGCCGCGCGACTGGAGCACCTGCTGAGCGAACGACTCGGGCCGCTGCTGCCGTTCGCCGGGCCGCAGGCCGATCGGCTGCCGCGCGTGGCCGATGCGATCGTGCTGGCGCATGCCCGCACCAGCGTGCGCCATGGCCGCCTCGGCGAGGACTACCACGCGTATCACTGCGAGGACCACATCCTCGAGATCCTCGACGGCCGGATCGGGCGTCTGATCGCGCACGGCGGGCTGCATGCGTTCGGCTGGCGCGACTGGTGCGCGCTGGCGCTGTTCGCGGCGACGCACGACCTGCGCCAGCGCGAGGCGCCGCAGCGCGGCGAGCGGATCGGCGCCAACGAGCGCGCCAGCATCGAGGAGGCCTGGCGCATCCTCGAGGCCTGCGGCCTCTCGCGGACCGACGACGAGGACTTCTACGTCGACCTCGCGCTGATGATCGGCGGCAGCACGTTCGACGCGCGGCGCTCGTCCGGTCCGGTTCCGAATGCCGCCGAGATGCTGCAGACCGGCGGCGCGCTGGCACCGAGCCTCCCGGCCTATCTGGACCTGCACGATCCGCACTGGCGCGAACGGCCGCACTGGAGCCATGCCGCGCAGCTGGCGCTGATCGCGGCGGACCTCGACACCGCCAACGTCGCCGAGCCGTTCCTGTCGTTCCTCGCCAGCGGCGAGCGCCTGTGCCGCGAGCGCGAGATGCTGTGCGGGCGACGCCTCGACGCCGCCGAGAGCGCGACGCCGGTGCTGCGCTTCCTGACCGATGCGCAGGAAGCCTACTTCTTCGACCTGCATCGCTTCCATTCCCAGGCCGGACGCCACGCGTTCGCCGCCGGCAAGCACGACAACGCGCCGCGCCTCAGAGCGCTGTGCGCCGGCGTACGCGCGCGCGTGGCCGCCGGCGCCGCGCCGCCGACCGGCGAAGCGGCGATTGCGCTGTATCGCTCGCTCGGCGCGATGCTGGCCGAACGGCCCGGCAGCTGACGGGATCGTGCCGGCCGCCGCCGCACTTATTCACAAACCGGCCCCGCTCCGCGACTTTCACGCTACTTCACATGCGGTTTCTGGGAGTTGCTCGCAAGAAGTTGAAATTAATAAGTTTTATTGCTGAAATCTCGGCCGATTCCCGACTCCCGCCGCAGCCGCATCTCCGGATCGCCTCGATTCTCGCCACTCACCCACAGACTTATCCACAGGATCGCGATCCGCGGTCCCTGCCCTACAATAGGACCGCTTCTTCGAACGGCTTCCATCGTGAAACAAGACCTGCGTGACTGGATCCTTCAGGCGCTGACCGCCCTGCAGGCCGGAGGCTCGTTGCCTGCCGGCGACCTCCCCGACTTCGTCGTCGAGCGCACCAAGAACCGCGACCACGGCGATTTCGCGACCAATGCGGCCCTGCTGCTGGCCAGGGCGGCCGGCAGCAAGCCGCGCGACCTGGCCGCCGCGATCGCCGCCGCCCTGCCGGCACGCGCCGGCATCGCGCGCGTCGACATCGCCGGCCCCGGCTTCATCAACATCGCGCTGGACGGCAGCGCTTACGCCCAGGAGCTGCGCACGATCCTCGAGCGCGGCGAGGCCTACGGACGCAACGACAGCGGCCGCGGACGCCGGGTCCAGATCGAGTTCGTCTCGGCCAACCCGACCGGACCGCTGCACGTCGGCCACGGCCGCGGCGCCGCGGTCGGCGACAGCCTGGCGCGCGTGCTGCAGGCCAACGGCTGGGCGGTGACGCGCGAGTTCTACTACAACGACGCCGGCGCGCAGATCGCCAATCTCGCGCTGTCGGTGCAGGCGCGCAGCCGCGGCCTCACGCCCGATCACGCCGACTGGCCGGCGGACGGCTATCGCGGCGACTATATCCTCGACGTCGCCCGCGACTACATGGCCGGCGCGACCGTGCACGCCGACGGCCAGGACGTGGCCGGCGCGGCCGACAGCGACGATCTCGACGCGATCCGGCGTTTCGCCGTGGCCTGGCTGCGCCGCGAGCAGGACCTGGACCTGCGCGCGTTCGGCGTGGTCTTCGACGTCTACTTCCTCGAATCCTCGCTGTACGCCGACGGCAAGGTCGAGGCCACCGTGCGCGACCTGATCGCGGCCGGCCACACCTACGAGCAGGACGGCGCGCTCTGGCTGAAGACGACCGACTTCGGCGACGACAAGGACCGCGTCATGCGCAAGACCGACGGCGGCTACACCTACTTCGTGCCGGACGTGGCCTATCACGTCGACAAGTGGCGGCGCGGCTTCGAGCGCGTCGTCAACGAGCAGGGCGCCGACCACCATTCGACGATCACGCGCGTGCGCGCCGGTCTGCAGGCGCTCGACATCGGCATCCCGAAGGGCTGGCCGGAGTACGTGCTGCACCAGATGGTCACGGTCATGCGCGGCGGCGAGGAGGTCAAGCTGTCCAAGCGCGCCGGCAGCTACGTGACCGTGCGCGACCTGATCGACGAGGTCGGCCGCGACGCGACGCGCTACTTCCTGATCGCGCGCAAGACCGATTCGCAGCTGGTCTTCGACATCGACCTGGCGCGCGCGCAGACCAACGACAACCCGGTGTTCTACATCCAGTACGCGCATGCGCGCGTGTGCAGCGTGCGCCGGCAGCTGGCCGAGCGCGGCCTGAGCTGGGACCGGGCGAACGGCCTGGCGCAGCTGGACCGGCTCACCGAGCCGCACGAGCAGGCGCTGCTGCTGGAGCTCTCGCGCTTCCCCGAGGTCGTCGAGGCCGCTGCGCTGCATCTGGATCCGCAGCTCCTCGCGCAGTATCTGCGCGATCTCGCGGCCGCGTTCCATGCCTGGTACAACTCGCATCACTTCATCGTCGAGGACGCCGACCTGCGCGACGCGCGGCTCAGCCTGGCCGAGGGCACGCGTCAGGTGCTCGCCAACGGCCTCGATCTGCTCGGCCTGTCGGCGCCCGAGGCGATGGCGCGCGACGATTCAGTCGGCCTGACGGCCGCGGAGACCGTGTAATGGCGACTCGGCGCAAGGGAAAACAAGCCACGCGCGGTTCGTCGCGCTCGGCCTGGCCGGTCTGGGTTTGGGTCGGACTGGGCATGCTGCTCGGCATCGGCCTGATGCTGGTCGTGCTCGGCAAGGACTGGGCGCCGCTGCTGCGCAAGCAGAACCTGCCGCAGCCCAACCCCGAGGCGACCGCGCCGCGAGCCGGCGATGCCGGCATCGCCGACGACGGCAAGGGCAAGCCGCGCAAGACCTACGACTTCTACCAGGTGCTGCCGGAGAAGGAGGTCGTGATCCCCGATGCCGAACTGACCGCGCGCGCGCGCGCCGAGCAGCAGGCCAAGGCCGCGCAGGCACAGCAGCCGGCGACGCCGTCGACCACGCCGGCGACGCCGGGGACGCGCTACATGCTGCAGACCGGCTCCTACCCCGACGCGCGTGCGGCCGACGAGGTCAAGGCCAAGCTGGCCCTGCTCGGTTTCGTCGCGCAGGTGCAGCCGGTCTCGATCAACGGCAAGACCTGGAACCGGGTCCGCCTCGGTCCGTATCCGAGCGCCAGCGAACTCGAGGATGCCAAGCGCGCACTCGCCGACAGCGGCATCAACGCGATCGCGCTGAAGGAAAACGCGCAGTAGCTGTTCGACGAGCCGTTGCGTCAGGGTCGCCCGGGCGTGCCGGGCGGCCGGTACAGGTCAGCGGTCGCTGCGGGATCGATGCCGATCGGATGAGCCGATCGGCCACGATGCGGCCGCATCGCATGTCGATCGCAGCCACGGCGACCGCAGGTCAGCACCAAGCGTTCCGGGCGTAGCGTACTGGAGCGTGTCGCTCCGTGCGGCATCACGCGCGCTGCGCGTGATACCGCGGGCGGTCCCGGCAGCGCCGGGACCGCTTCCGGATCACTCGAAGTCGTCGGCGAAGATCACGTCCTCGTCGTGTTCGATGTCGATGCGCCAGACCGTGCCGTTGGAGCGCGTGATGTAGACGTTGCCGGCCTCGTCCTCGCCGAAGCCGTAGACGCTGCCGCTGGCCGAGCTGGTCTGATGAATGCCGTCGGCATCCCAGACCGGGCCCGATGCGGTCGCATACCACAGCGCGCTCGAACACGAGTCGCCGTAGAAGTAGGTGCCGTGGAACGCCGTCGCCGGGCCGCGGTAGACGTAGCCGCCGCTGACCGCGCAGCCGTTGGAATGGCTGTACTCGATCGCCGGCGCGATCGTGCCGGTCGTCGCCGGGCAGGTCGTGCCGGAGCCGGACGCGTCGAAGTAGTGGCGACCTTCGCAGCGGCTCCAGCCGTGGTCGCCGCCGCCGACGCCGGCCGGCTGCACGGTGATCTCCTCGTACTGGTTCTGGCCGACGTCGCCGATGACCAGGTCGCCGGTGCCGCGGTCGAAGCTCATGCGCCACGGGTTGCGGAAGCCGTGCGCCCAGATCTCGTCGCAGGTGTTGCTGGTCGAGGCGTGCGGGTTGCTGGCCGGGATCGAGTACTCGGCCGGCGCGATGCCGTTCGAGCCGCACATCTCCGCGCCGACCGTGCCGCCGCGATTGTCGACGTCGATGCGCAGGATCTTGCCGAGCAGGTAGTACTGCGTGCCGCCGGCGTCGCCGCAGGCGCTGGCCGAGGTCGCCGGCTTCTTCCACAGGCACTCGGCGAAGTGGTACGGATTGTTTTGCGCGCCGCTGTCGCCCGAGGAGATGTACAGATAGCCGTCGGGACCGAAATGGATGTCGCCGCCGTTGTGGTTGCTCGCCAGGTCCGGGATGCGCAGCACGATGGTGCCGGTCGGGTTGGCGACATCCGAATCGTAGGTCGGCACCGTGTAGCGCGCGACCACCTGGTCCGGCGAAGAGCCCAGGCGCGGATCGCCGGTCGGCCGCGTGTAGAACACGTAGAACTCGGTGTTGTGCGGCAGATCGGGCTTGCCGAAGTTCGGATGGAAGGCCAGGCCGAGCAGGCCGGACTCGCCGGAATAGTTGACCGGCACGGTGACGAACGGCGTCGTCAGCATCGCACCGTTCTTGAACACGCGGATCTCGCCGCCCTGCTTGACGATGAACAGTCGGCCGCTGCCGTCGTGCGGGGCACGCAGCGCGACCGGAGCCGAGTAGGAGCCGGGAATCTGGGTCAGCGTGACGCCGGGGATGTCCTGGGCGGCCGCGCCGGTCACGGCGCCGGCGCCGACCAGCGCTGCTGCGAGCAGTCCAATCATCTTGCGCATGAAACGTACTCCGTCGATGAAAAGGGGGCCGCCTTCACGGCGGCGAGGCGTTCGGCGAGCTCACGCACCGGACCGCGAGGTCGAGCGGCCCTTCGCGCAGCGGCGGCACACGCGATGCGATGCGCCGCCGTGGTGCGATCGGCCGGACCGCGCGCGGTCGCAGGGACGTTCGCATGCCCGACCGCTCCGCCGCGCGCCGAGACACAACGGGTTTCTACCGCTTGCACCCGACCCTCGCCACCGCGCTTGCGCGCAAGTGTGACTCAGATCGCGCCGGCGACGCCGGCCGGCCGATCATACCGGCCTATTCGAAGCCGGAGCTGAAGATCGTGTCGTCGCCCTTCTCGTCGGAGCGGAAACGATAGATGCGACCGTTCTGGTGGTCGACCAGGTACAGCTGGCCGTCCTCGGCTTCGCCGAACGCGGCCACGGTGCCGTAGCCGGGCGCGATGCCGGACGGGAACGGCGCGTAGGTCCAGGCGCCGCCGCTGCCCTGGCTGCCGAGCAGGACTTCGCTGGAGCACGAGTCGCCGAACACGTAGACGCCGCGCAGGCCGACGATCGGACCGCGATAGCGCACGCCGCCGGTGATCGCGCAGCGCAGGTTCTGACCGCCCGGATACTCGAACACCGGCGGCGCCGTCCCGGTCTGGGCCGGACAGTCGTTGCTGCCGGTCGGCGGGTAGTACTGGCTGGCCTGGCAGGTCGGGTAGCCGAAATTGCGATTGCCGCCGGCGACGTAGCGGTCGATCTCCTCTCGATTGACGCCGACGTCGCCGATCCACAGGTCGCCGGTCGTGCGGTCGATGCTGAAACGCCACGGATTGCGCAACCCGTACAGCCAGATCTCCGCGCACTGGCCGCTGCCGGTGAACGGATTGCCGCCCGGAATCGAGTACTCGGCCGGCTGGCCGGTCGTCGCGCCGCACATGCCGGCCGGGGCCGAGGCGACCGGCGTGCGCACGTCGAGCCGCAGGATCTTGCCGAGCAGGCTGTCGAGCCTCTGCGAATGGCCGTGTTCGTTCGGCTCGCCGCCGCCGGACCCGGTGCTCCAGTACAGATAGCCGTCGGCGCCGAAGTGGATGTCGCCGCCGTTGTGGTTGTAGCTCAGATCCGGGATGCGCAGCACGCGCGCCTCGCTGCCCGAGAACACGTTCGCCGCCGGATTGCTCGCGACCAGGCGGCGCAGGATCAGGCCGCGCTGCTCGGCGGCCGGGCCGCCGTAGACGATGTAGAGCGTACCGTTGCTGGCGAACACCGGATCGAACGCGATGCCGAGCAGACCCTGCTCGACGTCGCCGGTATTGACCTCGCGCGTGTAGAACGGCGTCGGCAGCAGGCTGCCGCCGGCCGTCAGCACGCGGATCCGGCCCTCGCGTTCGAGGATGAACATGCGGCCGCTGCCGTCGCGCGGACTGGCGATCGCGGTCGGATTGGTCAGGCCGGAGGTGACGACCGGCTCGAGCGCCAGATCGGCCGGTATCTGGGCGCTGGCGATACCCGTCCAGCCGACGCCGATACACAACGCCAGCCCCATGCGGACGAACGGATGCTCAAACACGGCGACGCTCCTTGGCCCAATTTATGTGAATTCTGTCACACAACCTGGCAGGCCGGCGCCGCCCTCGCGGTCATGCGCCGGACGGCCGGCGCTTGAGCCGGATCAGCGCCGAGATGTCCTCGTCACCGTGTCCCTGCGCCATCAGGACGGCATAGTCGGCCAGCGCCTTCTCGATCACGCTGCGGTCGGTACCGGCCGTGCGCGCGAGTTCGCGCACGATCTTGAGGTCCTTGTGCAGCAGGGCCAGCTTGAAGCCGACCGAGAATTCGTCGCGCAGCATCGTCGCGCCGCGCTTGTCGAGAAACCAGTTGCCGGCGGCGCCGGCCGACAACGTCGGGATCAGCGTCTGCGCATCGAGACCGAGCGCATCGGCGAGCGCCAGGCCCTCGCAGACGGCCGCCGCGATGCCGGCGACCAGCACCTGATTGACCGCCTTGGCGTTCTGCCCGGCGCCCACCGGGCCCAGATGGCTGATCTTGGCCGCGTAGCACGCGAGCAGCGGGCGCACGCGTTCGACCGTCGCCGCCGCGCCGCCGACCATGATCGACAGCCGGCCGTTGATCGCGCCCTCGACGCCGCCGGACACCGGCGCGTCGACGAAGTCGCCGCCGACCTCGCGCAGGCGCCGCTGCGCCTCCTGCGCGGTGACCGAGGACACCGTCGAATGGTCGACGACGACCAGACCGGGCGCGGCATGCCGCGCGATCACGTCGACGTCGGCGAGCACGTCGGCATCGGCCGGCACGCACAGCGCGATCACGTCGCAGCGCGCGGCGAGCTCGGCCAGGCCGGCGACCGGTGCGATCGCCCATTCGCGCGCCGCCGCCTCGGCCTTGACGGCGCTGCGCGTCCATACCGCGCGCAGCAGGCCGGCCTGCGCCAGATGGCCGGCCATCGGCCGTCCCATCGCGCCGAGTCCGACGAAACCCGCATTCAATTCGCTCATCGTGAAAACGTCCGGTGGGCCGCGCGCACTCAGGCGTCCTCGGCCAGGTAGGTGTAGCCGGTCAGCCCGGCCTCCAGCGCGGCCTCGATCGCAGCGGCCGGCGCGCCCGCCAATCCGGACGCCGCGATCTTGTCGCGATA